>VOFF01000668.1_pt1 | contig 927987 bp, 871 predicted proteins | sample 5384061 | NCBI WGS metagenome assembly VOFF01 (sample SAMN12384725, study PRJNA508395) | human gut metagenome | isolation source: healthy gut E | host: Homo sapiens
ATATGAAAAAACCACAACTTTGACTTAGGGGGAGGATGTAGCAAATGCAATAGTAGAACTTATAGGCAAGAATGTAGCAATTGGAAATACATATCAAATAATGCAAAATAGAACTATTAAGTGGGGAGATGTATTGAAAATATACATGTCAGTATTTGATGATAATTTAAAAGTTACTTATATTAAAACAGTAACACTAAAGAAAGCACCAGTAATCACAAGCCAGCCGACAGCAGTAACAGGGAAAATAGGTGATGCGGTAGAATTCAGGGTAGGAGCAAGCGGAACAAACCTAAAATATCAGTGGCAGTATGTGTTAAAAGGCCGGAATAATTGGGTGGATTTTACAAGTGGAAACGCATGTGCAATGAAAAAGGTGCTTAATGAAACATACGATGAGCTTAAAGTCAGAGTGGTAATAACAGATGGAAATGGAAGCAGCGTTACAAGTAATACTGTAACAGTAACACTAAAGAAAGCACCAGTAATCACAAGCCAGCCGACAGCAGTAACAGGGAAAATAGGTGATGCGGTAGAATTTATACAGCTGACTTGAAAAAGTAAATTCCAGTGCAAGAGTGAATTCCATCGTGATTTAAATTTTGCTGGTTTAACAAGAAATTTCTGGACTAAATCTCTCGTTTTCTGCTATAATTAATGTAACTTATCGAAATTTTCTCGATTTCTAGACATGCTAAATAGGCTACTGGAATTCGGTGTGCTAGACTAAATTCCACCAGCCGCATCTTAAAAATGTGAAAAGTTTACATCCAGTCTGACAGCAGATTTCGATTAGTTTTATTAATGGTTAAAGCGTATCAGCTTAGGCGTCAGATTAACCTTATCTGGTTCAATCGGCTTAAGCTGAAATGCTTTTAAGATATCTTCACCAAGCGTTTCTAATGCAACTTCATATGGTGTCCTTCCACTGAGGATTTCTCGAGGAGTGGAGTTTATGTGGTTTACGATGAGATTCACATCCCATTGTGTTAAGAATTCAAAAGAAGTTCCTTTCGGTAAAACCATACGAAGCATCCATTTCCACAAAAGACGACAGGTCTAATGAACAAAAGTCAGAGTAGGTTCTGTGTGTAAAAACAGAACGATCAGTGATTTGTGTTTTATGACACTTTCGCGGTTTGAATTTTGCCTGTCTTTTCAAATCAATATTTCTTGCTGTGAAGAGACCTTTGTCAATGTATGTGTACATAGAGCGGACAGACATATCCAGTTCCGGGTGATTTGTAAGGAGTTGATAAGGGGATTGCCCCTGCTCAATCAATGGAGATATGATCTGGTCTTTCTGATGGAGCTGGTGCTTGGTCATATTTATTCCAGAACGAGAAGATATCAGCAGTTCACGATATTTTCTGTCAGCAGCACGGCCATTGTAATAGTATTTATGTGCAATAGTGCAGTGATTTATCTTTTTCGTGCAGCCATTGCAAACATATGGCGCTTTGTCCAATCGTTTACATCGTTCTTTTTCAAAGTCCTTGCAGGTCTGATTACATGTAGGACATGAGGCACATTTAATGCCACAGAGAAGGATTTTTCCACAGGCATTGGTCTTTTGACAATGGTAACGATGAATGCAAAAGTTCTTTGCGTTATAAAAAGTACCTTTGTGATACCAATCTGAAAGCCGATGAGCACGGACTTCTTTAGATATAGTTGTTGGATCTTTACATAAAAATGCTGCAATGTCTTTAAAGGGAGTCCCTTTTGCCAGTTTATTTTCAATATAGATCCGATCATTTAAAGTAAGGTGTTTCTGGTTTCCTGGTATATATTTACTCATAATGATTCTCCTTCTACTGCTGTCAGAAGGAGTCATAACTATAACATGATTGTATGAAAGAGTAAATATCTACTGTGCGAGAGTGAATTCCATCACCCCATTGGGCGGTGGAATTTAGAAATTCATTTTAGGGTTTTGGTAGGGCTGAATAAATTAAATTGTATTTTGGGGGTAAATCCGCTATACTATTCATATGGTATAGCGGATTATTTTTTGAGGCTTTTGGCAAATTTTGAATTGTGTTTTAACAAAGAATCCAATATACTTGAGACTATAATAGTAATTTTTGATTGAGATAGAGGATATTTATATGATCAAGATAGAAAAGTCAATATGTCATTGTGGAAAATGTGGCAAGGAATTTGATGTAAAATGGGATGTTGATTATGTTAGTTCTTATGAGCGAAGCATGGGAGAAGAATATGAATATGAAGGTGAAGATACTTTCTATTGCCCAAATTGTGACAATGAAATTCAAGGTAAATTGTCTATATATGAGTATCCGGTAGGATGTTTTAATTACGAGCAGATAACAGATGTAGAGGATTCATTTGATACAAAGCAGAGTTACTTTAAAGAGCCAATGGTTGCGTTTTTTGATTTATAGGGGGGAAAGATGAAAGTTAGAATAGATAATTGGGGACCGATAGAGCATTGTGAATATGATTTGGACAAAGATATGATTGTTGTATATGGTGATAACAATATAGGAAAATCATATGCAATGCAGTTAATATATTTATATTTAAAGAATATTATAAATTATGCAAAGAATATCGGAATGTACAGGCCTGTTTTTTATTCCAGAGAAAACACTGAGGTCGAAAAGTTTGTGATGGATTTTGCTATGGATGATAATCAGAATGAGGTCGACATTACAGATGAGATAATAAAGTGTATGGCCTCCAGATTGAAGACAGATATGGTTCAGGCATTAGATAATTCTTTGAGAAATACTTTTGGAACATATGATGATATTATAGAAGGAAATCCTCGTGTGTCGTTACAAGTTAATAATGGATTGGAACTTCTCTTTTTTGTTAAGGAACAAAAGATTTCGATTAAACTTGATATGAAGCCTGTATTTTTAAAAAAAAGACAAGCTCTGATTTTCATAAGTCGAGAGAAGGAAAAAAACGCCTGGATATTTATATTTTTAAAAATAATAAGATAAGTTCTGTCATTAATCTTATAAATGATAAAGTATATTCTTTACTTTCACATGTATCTGTTGAACTATTGTCCAGAGTACAAAATGTCTATTTTTTACCGGCTTCGAGATCTGGTATTTATACAGGCATGAATTCATTTGGACCTATTTTGGCAGAATTATCTAAAAATAGAGCATATATTAAAGGAAACCTGCAAATCCCAAGTATTTCGGAACCCATTTCTGATTATTATATGGAATTATCAACAATACGAATTGACAGAAGAAAGTATTTTACGGATGTTGCACAGGAAATAGAAGATGAAATCCTGAAAGGAGAAGTGACTTTTGATACCAAAAAAAACAATTATGTATCAAAGTGACTTGGTGTCTCAGCCTATGGAGATGAGGGATGTGTCTTCAATGGTATCAGAAATATCGCCAATTACAGCTTATCTTAAATATATAGTTAATGTGTATCCAACAGATTTTTGTGTAAAAAAATGAAAGGTCTTCAAATGAGGGGGTTAGACCTTCAGATATTATTTTTATTGAGGAACCGGAGGCACATTTGCATCCGGAGAATCAAGTGAAGCTAATGAAAATTTTTGCGAGACTTGTTAACAAAAATGTGAAATTGTTTATGGCTTCACACAGTAATTATGTATTTAATGAACTTAATAACAGAATATTGGCTGGTGAGTTGAATAATAAAAATTATGAACCTGTTTTAATGGAATATAAAGATGGTAAAAGCTGTACACGTGATATGAATATTGATGAATTTGGAGTGGATGATAACAATTTTCAGGATATTACAGCCCAAATAATCGAGGAAAGAGAAGTATTGATAAATGGTTTACTTAAGAAAATGAGTGAAAAGGGAGAATAATGATAAAAACAATTAAGAATGATGCACAGCTTTGTAATTATACGACTCATCAAATCGAAGATGCAGGTATTGAGGTGGCTATTGATGATACATTAGATAAAGAACAGTATATAGGGATTAAGATAGACGATTATTATATGGGATTAAATCTACAGGGGGAAACACCAAAAGCAGTGGATTTTATTGTGGCTGTTGATTGCACATGTGACAGTTATGTTCTTTATATTATGGAGTTTAAAAATACCGGTAGACCGGGAGCTTATACTACTTCAGCGATTAATGAGAAGTTCGATACTGCCATAAACAGATTTTTAAAACAGGATTTTAAGTATATTTTTGAAAATGATCGTTTTAAATATAAGGATATAAAGCTGTATTTGGTGACGAGTGCATATAAAGAAGCAATGAAATATAATAATTATGCGGAGTTTGTCAGAATTAAAAAGCTTGTAGAAAATAAAGATACTTTAGGAAAAGATTTACTTTTGTCAAATAAACCATTTTATTTTAGAGGAAAGCTTTTGTACATTCAAAGAGAAATTCCACCTAATCCGGTTGTTAGAAGAATTTTATAGCACACTTTTGAACTGTGCGATTGAGCCACACTTCCGTTTTGTAATTGTTCCACCCGTCCAGTGCAAAGTGAGCCACTTCATATACAATTGTTTTTGCTATGGCTAGGGTATGAGATTGAACATATCTTATAAAGCCTGCTATCGCACCGCTGTGTCGGCAATGGTTTGACAAGATATGCCCACTCTCATAGATAGCACCTAAGCAAAATTAAAGTGGATTAATGCCAGTCGGAATACTGGCTCACCCGATACCGGAATGGTGGCTCTCACTTGGAACGGAATATACAAAATAAAATGTAAGCGCAAAATAATTCGACGGATTGCAACAAATTAATTATCACCCCATAATAAGTATCAGGAAATGCTAGTGTTTTACAATACGTATGTTTGCTAGATGCCGGCATTTTACTCTAATTATTATGAGGTAATATGAATTTGAAAGAGAGGATATAATGGCTAAGGAAAATGTTAATGAACTGGTGGAAGAAATATAACATTGGATGTTCATGCGATTGATGTGAACGGTGATGAAATTGATATTGAAGTACAAGGAAATTCGGCAGGGGCACATATCAGACGAGCAAGATATCATAGCAGTATGGTAGATTCTAAAATGTTAGACGAAGGACAGGAGTTCAGGCAACTTAAGGATTCGTATATCATATTTATATATAAACATGATAAATTTAGAAAGGGTTTACCAGTATATCACATAGACCGATATATAAGGGAAACAGAAGAATTATTTGATGATGGTTCCCATATTATATATGTAAATGGTAACTATAAAGGTAATGATGAAATTGGACAGCTAATGAATGATTTTCGTCAGACAGATTCAGATAAGATTCATTATGCTGCATTAGCAAAAGGTGTAAAGCATTTTAAGGATACTGAAAAGGGGCGTGAGCAAATGTGTGAAGCAGTTGAAAAATATGCAAAGGAATATGCAAAGGAATATGCAAAAGAATATGCGGTAAAGGAAAAGATGATTTCTGTGAAAAATCTTATGGAGAATATGAAACTTACAGTGGATCAGGCACTAAATGCTTTGGGAATTCAAGGGGATGAAAGAAAAACCATAATAAATCAATTACAAAACCGAAATTAGGATATTTAAGTAGAGATATATTAAAAAATTTTTAGAACATAAATATAAGATGTTCTAGATTGAAATGCTAAAGAGTGTCATGGCACACCCAAATAGAAGCCCCAGTAGCTGGAACTACTGGGGCTTCTATTATATGTTAAACAGTAGAGCATCCGTTTAGGCTAGTTGCCTCTAATGTTTACTGTTTATGATTTCTTATCTTGTCAATCACCTGACCTCTTGATTGTTCAGCCATAGGCCATTATACTGTCCTTATTAAGCTTTATCAAAGTATAGATGAAAGACCACAGTGGGGTCAGGCACCAATGTGGTCAAAATTAAGAAGGATGCACAGCTTTGTAATTATACGACTCATCAAATCGAAGATGCAGGTATTGAGGTGGCTATTGATGATACGATACACTAATGCAGTGGCGTGTAAGATTGCAATAGAACAGGTATATGTTATATAATTATTGGGGTAGAGAAATTATTATGTTAGGAAAAGTTGAGCATGAAAATTAATAAGACAAAACAAATTGCGTTAGGAATAGCATTCACTCTCGCCCTAACACCGATTCACACAATCACATATGCAGACACCAATTCAGACAGTGCATCAATAAATGTTCAGTCTGCACAGACAGAATATAAATCAGGATTTGTATTCACTAAGAGCAGCTACGCTTATAGAAAAGGCGCTGATTTGACAGTATGTGTATCAAAGAGCAATCTTTCTGTGGCTTGTGATTCATATAAGCTGTTTTATATATCGGACGGAAGTGAGCAAGCAATTGACCGGAACTCATATACAATCAGAGTTCTTGGGGATGCGGTATATTTTACTTTATCCACGAATTGGCTGAGCCAGTACAGCCCTCAGGATATTGATATTACTGCGATTGCTTACAATGGAACTGCTGAGGTATCTAAGACAAATGCTAAGCTTGTTTCTGAGGATGGCTTTGATATAGACTTTGCAGCCGGAACAGTGTGTGTCAATCAGACAGAAAATATCAGAACTAACGGACAAGGCGAACTGACACAGGATGCGCGGTCGCAGGCTGGCGGGAAAAAATACATATATGTAGTTGACTCAGTAATTTCTCAGGATGAAAGCATCATAAAAATATCCAATGCCGGTAATGAGTGGAAATATACCGGAATGAAGCCTGGAAAGACAAAACTCACAGTACGCTATCACTACTATTATGGCAAGGAAAAATGTACCGGTGAGAAAACTGCTGAGTATGAAGTGGTTCCTGCCACATATACACTCGATGAAGAACGTGGCAGCTCTGGTATGCTTATAAACCGCGGCGCCTCATATACATGCAATCTTAGAACAAAGCAGACAACCTATGATAAGAGTGGCAAGGCTGTAAGTAAATATGTAGATAATGTTGCATACGAATGGTATATAAGTGAAAAAGAAGAAAATGTTGCGGTAAACATAGAACAAACTGCACAGAATAAGCTTAAAATAACACCGGCAAATGCCTCGGAATCAGGAGCTTTTTGTATAGGAATAAGAGCACTTGATGCTTCCGGTAATGTTTATTTTGAAGAAGAATCAATATGGTATCTGGTAACAGATGGACAGGCAGATGGAGATCATGGAGATTCATCAGAAACTGCAAATCCGGGAAATACCTCATCCGGAAGTCAAAATACAAACACAGGAAGCGAAAAGGTAAGTGTATCGAAGAGTCAGAGTATATCCTTATTGGAGAATCATAATATCGGTCTAAATATCTACTGGAAAATGACCGGCTCTACGTATGACATAGGAGACTGCATGGTCAAGTACACCTATGAAGGTGACAGCGGAACACCATACTATGTGGCATTGAACCGGAGTCCGGTTGGTGATGGCGAATCATATTGCTCAAGAATTGATATAAGCGCAGTTGAGATGACCGAAAAAGTAAATTTACAGTTACTCTCTAATAGTGGAAAAGTGCTGGATACATTTTCAACATCAGTAGAGGATTATGCCAAGAGCTTATTGGCAAGCAATACAAAAGAATATGCAGCATATAAGCCGGTGGTAAAAGCGATGTTGAATTATGGCGCTGCATCACAGCAGTATTTTGGATTTATGACATATGCATTAGCCAACAGAAGCCTTACGAATGCCGATAAGACGATACAACAAATTCCACAGGCAACGTTGAAGCAGTATGCTGCCAATTCAAGTATCCGCCAATTTTCAATGAGTGGAATACACTATTACGGATCGAGCCTTGTGGCGGGAGATGATGTAAAGCTTAGACACTATTTTAAGCTTGATTCCGGCAGAGATATATCAAATTATTCGTTTGCAACGTATGTGGGCGGAGATATGATAGGCTATGCTACACCATGTCGTTCGAAAGATAAAGACATGTATTATATAGAAGTAACTTGTACAAACAGAAATTTCTTTTCTGGCATGAGGACGATAGTATCGAATGGAAATACAGAAACTATATTGGACTATCAGCCGATGAACTACATTGCAAAAGCATATGGCAGTTCAAAGCTAACCTCTGAATTGAAGACGTTGCTGGATGCAATGTATTGGTTTGAATATCAAAAAATTAAATAAATTGTTGCATAAAATATAGTACTAGAGTATAATTCCTGACTTTGAGAGTTGAAGTTAGAGGAAATTCAGCTTGCTAAAAAGCATGCATATATAAAAAAGAAAATTATGTGAAGTGGAATTTTTTAGAGGCTTTTTCAGTGTCTGACGATTATAAGACAGAACCTATAGATTTCTATTTCGAATTTAAAAAGTCATCTACTTGCAGCTTGGCTGAATTGGTAAAAAAGGAACATAGATATATATGCAATGATGGGTATATTAAAGAGCATTCAATTGATGATTTAAGCGAGTGCATTGTAGTGCACAACCGTAAGCAGGCTTTGAAAATATTTGCAAATATCAATAGAATATTTGATGATTATTTGAGCAAGGCTGGGCTTGAAGGAATTGAGTATTATCGGCAGTATTTTGAAATTAGTGTAAGAAGAGATGGAATGCCACAAGTATTTTTGCCATATAGTTGGACAAGCAAAGAGTATCTGATGAAGGAAGAATCCCTTCTTTAGTTATCTGATTTACAGAAATTTATTAACCAAGTAGTCTTGATTGACTACACCATAATTATACTAGGATATAGAAAATGAAATTTAATTTTAATAAAAAAATGGTTAGCACAATAGTGATATTGATTTTTGGCGTAGCAATTACAGTTGTAGCACTGTCTGCAAAGAATATAGCGCTTGAAAATAAAACAAGCTCAGAAATAGCCACAGAGGCAGTATCAGCTACAGAGATGATATTGGATACAGAAAATACAGAGACTAGTAATGTGGATAAGAATTCATCAGATTCCTCAAAAGACAAAGCAACAGTAGTCGATGATAAGGACAAATCTGGTGATACAAAGAGCTCATCAGAAAACACCTATAATAATGATTCCAGGAATTCATATGAGACTGATATAATGAAAAATGATGAATCAGAAAACACTTCAGACGATGTAAATAAAACAGGTGATAAGATTGATAAAAAATCTGAAATAAACAATTCAGGAGATAGTGGTTCAGGCACAGATGATTCAAATAATGACAATTCAGGAATGAATAATAATAATGAACCGAAATCTGATAACGGAGTGATAGAGCTTCCAATTATACCGATTGACTAATGTGACGTCAGTTGTGGTTTTACCTACATTTGAAGAAGAAACGTAAGAGGAGTTAATACAATGGAGAAAGTCGAATGAAGACAAAAAAGTTTTTATCATTGGTGTTAAGTGCGGCTATGATATTAGGTGTGGCTGTTCCGGTGGCAGCAGAACCGGTGTCAGCAGGACAAGGCGTTGAAGCAGAACAACAGCCAATTGTAGAAAATAGCATTACAAGTGGATATATTCTGAGTGATTTGGATTATAATACACCGGTGTATGAACCGGATGAGGCGGTGCCGTATTCTGATGATTGGGGATATTCTGCAGATGAAACTATAGAGAGCAAGTATCCGGCTAATGGAGTCAGCGATATCAAAGCGAAATATCCGTCTGTTCGTAATCAAAATCCTCTTGGCACATGCTGGACATTTTCGTCAATAGGCCTTGCAGAGTTTGATCTGATTAATGATGGTGCGTTTGATAAAAATATAGATCTTAGTGAACTGCATCTGGCATATTATGCATATAATTCGCTGTTAGATCCGCTTGGTGGAACAGATGGGGACTATGCAAAGTACTATATGAATAATACAAGTGTTCAGTATGGTTATCTCAATCGTGGTGGCAACTATTTGATGGCGGCACGCAGAATGGGACAGTGGTGTGGTCCGGTAAGCGAGAGTGATGTACCATATAGTAAGGTGGCAAGCAACGGATATACAGCAAGCACTATTGATACTTTTCTTAATACAGGTTTATCTGATGAATATGCATATTCAAAGGATAAGGCACATCTGGAAAATACATACATGATTAATATCAAGGAAAATGCATCAGATGTGAAAAAAGCCATAAAAAAATATGGTGCAGTGGGAATTATGTATAGTCATAATGATAACGGATATCATTACATAAATAACAGTTATAATGATAAAACAAATAACAGAGCAGGTCATGCGGTAATGGTTGTTGGATGGGATGATAACTATTCTAAAGATAATTTCAGAGATGGTGTTAAACCTGAAAAAGATGGTGCATGGCTTATTCGTAATAGTTGGGGAGACGGAACCGGTTCATATTATAATCAGAGTTATTTCTGGATGTCATATGAAACGTTTTCTTTATCCGATACGGCTTGGGTGTTTGATTTTTCTGCTAATGATGGATATGATAACAATTATCAGGTTGATGGAGGATTAAATGTAGCCCATCAAAGCGGTTACAGAAAATTGGCCAATGTTTTTACTACTCAGGCAAAACAGGGAGTATCTTCTGAGGACTTAAAAGCAGTTTCCCTGTCTATTACATCTAAAACAAATGTTAATTATACAATAGAGATATATACAGATTTAAAAGATAAGACAAAGCCAACCAGCGGAACAAAGCAGGAGACTGCTACCACTACAGGGCAGACAACCTATGCCGGAGTATATACCATTCCACTTAAAGCAGGGGTTAATCTGAAGCCTGGGACAAGCTATTCGGTTGTAGTGACTACTGATACACCTGCCATTGACATTGAGGCAGCGATGACCGGTGATGTAAATTATAATAATGAAATGGTGTGGGAGAATCATGTGTCAAGTGATAATACGGCAAGCTATTATTTCTATGGTACAGGGTTGGCATATTCCCGCAATTGGAATTATCAGAATGTGTATGGTAATTTCTGTATTAAAGCATTTACCGCCAATAATGTAGAAAAAGATTCTGAGAAGCTTGTTGGCAGGAGCCTTACTTTAAAAGATAATATTGACATGAACTACTATATGGAGCTTCCTGAAAGTATCAAATCAAACAGCAACGCATATATGGAGTTTACGGTGAATAATAGCCAGCCATACAAGGTAAGCGTAAACGATGCAATCCCTGTTGAGAAAAACGGAAAGGTTATATATAAGTTTGCATGTCCACTAAATGCTGCACAGATGTCAGATACGGTTAAAGCTAAAATGGTGGTGGATGGTAATAGTGGAAATGAATACACTTACAGTGTAAAAGAATATGCCACCGAGCTCCTGTCAAAATCAAACGAGTATCCGGAAGAAACCATTAAGCTGGTGAAGGCACTCTTAAATTATGGAACCGCAGCGCAGAACTTCTTTAAATATAACACTGATAAGCCGGCAAACGCTATTTTAAGCGATACCGATAAAATTGTCGCAGCGGCTGATTTTGCTGCATATAAGGCTGTTATTAAAACAGATAGTGCAAATAGTCAGAGTAATGGACTGACATATTACGGAAGCTCTCTGATATGTAAGTCTGAGATGACAGTAAGACATTATTTTATGGTGAACGAAGGTTGTGATATAAACAATTACAAGTTCAGCTATGTTAATGCAGATGGCAATGAAGTCAGTCTGACACCTAAAAAGGCTTCAGATGGGGTGTATTGTGTAGATATAAACGGAATAATGGCACGCAACCTGAATAGTAATTATGCATGCAAAGTCACCGGAAAGAATAAGACCTGTATTTTCGAGCTGGACTATGGTCCGTTCAGCTATTCACAGAAGGTCATTGATAGCGGAAATTCATCTGAGGAATTAAAAAATCTTGTGAACGCGCTATATTGGTATTGGTATTATGGATATAGAAATTAAAAAGACTGCATAAGTAAAACCACCGCAGAATTTAACGCTTTAACTAAGCTAAATTCCTGCGGTGGTTTCTTTTGTGCTTATCTGCTTACAATGCTAATCACGGAAGACAAGACCGCCTTTCTGACATATGTGACAAAGTAATTCACTGCTCTCTGATAAAAATATGCTGTCATTTTCTCTTAATAATGACAGTATGATGGTCTATGGCTGGACACTCAAGATTATAAATAATTGTATTTTACAGGGTAATCCGCTATACGAGATATAAGTGTAACGGATTATTTTTATGCAATTTTACCACTTCACCGCATTAAAATTTAATATTTTTTTATAAAATGTGCAAAATATGACAAAAAGTACTGGACAAAATGTACTATATGGGGTAAAATGCATATATGCAATCAAGCAGCACATTTGAAGGTTGTGCAGAAAGTATTGGGCATATTTTACGAATTGGGGGGATTTTTCATGAGAATATATCATGCTAAGGATTATGCAGATATGAGCAGAAAGGCTGCAAATATCGTATCGGCACAGGTGATTATGAAGCCTAATTGTGTATTGGGACTGGCTACAGGCTCTACACCTATCGGCTTGTATAAGCAGCTCGTTGAGTGGTTCAAGAAGGGGGATTTGGACTTCTCAGAGGTTATGACGGTGAATCTTGATGAGTACAAGGGACTAAGCCGTGAGAATGACCAGAGCTACTATTATTTTATGCATCAGAATTTGTTTGATCATGTGAATATTCCGGTTGAGAATACTCACCTGCCAAACGGCATGGAGCCGGATTCACAGAAGGAGTGCAAGCGCTATACAGAGCTGATTCAGTCTCTTGGCGGTGTTGATTTACAGCTTCTTGGTATCGGGCACAATGGTCATATCGGTTTTAATGAGCCGGGCGAGTCTTTTGACAAGCAGGTACACTGTGTGAATCTGACAGAGTCTACTATTGAGGCCAATAAGCGCTTCTTTGCATCGGCTGATGATGTTCCGAAGCAGGCTTATACAATGGGCATCAAGACTATCATGCAGGCTAAGAAGATTCTTATTGTTGCAAGTGGTGAGGATAAGGCTGAGATTGTGCACAAGGCTTTCTTTGGACCGATTACACCACAGGTGCCGGCTTCTGTATTGCAGCTGCATAATGATGTTACGCTTGTAGCGGATGAGGCTGCACTGAGTTGCTTGTAGATGTTTTTTAGTTGAGAAGGTACATGTATATGTTAATAAAAAATGCAAGGGTATTTACAGAGGATGGCAGCTTTATGCAAGGTGATGTTGTCGTTAAGGATGGCCGTTTTGACAGTGTTTTGGAGAGAACAGCTGACACGGATGCGGCTGCTGACAGCACACAGCAGGAGATTATAGATGCATCAGGTCTTATCATGATACCGGGTCTTGTGGATATTCATTTTCATGGATGCAAGGGAGCTGATATGTGTGACGGCACCACAGAGGCGCTTGATGTGATTACAGCATACGAGGCTTCTATCGGAGTGACGAGCGTGTGTCCGGCTACTATGACCATTCAAAGGGATGAGCTTTTTGAGTGTCATGAAAAATGCCGGTGATTATAATTATCATGGTGGTGCACATCTTGTAGGTATCAATATGGAGGGACCTTTTATCAGTCCTTCTAAAAAGGGCGCACAGGCGGCAGAGAATATCATGCGATGTGATTATGATTATTTCTGTGAGCTTCAGGATGCGGCCCATGGCTTGATAAAGCTTGTAGATATTGCTCCGGAGGAGCCGGGGGCGATTGATTTTATAGACAGGGTAAGAGGAAGTGTTGTGGTTTCAATAGCACACACAGCGGCTGATTATGACACCGCAGTAGAGGCTATTGAGCATGGTGCAAGCCATGCTACACATTTGTATAATGCGATGCCACCGCTTCATCACAGGAATCCGGGAGTTATCGGGGCTGTGAGAGATTCAGAAAAGTGTCATGCAGAGATCATTTGTGACGGAGTGCATATTCATCCGTCGGTTATCAGGGCAACATTTGCCATGTTTGGTGCGAAGCGCATGATTTTAATAAGTGACAGCATGAGAGCCACAGGGCTTGAGGATGGCGAGTATACACTCGGTGGACAGGCAGTGACGGTCAGAGGTTCGCTTGCCACACTCCATGATGGGACAATTGCAGGCTCGGCAACAAATCTGATGGATTGTATGCGTTTCACAGTAAGGCAGGCAGGTATTCCGCTTGAGGAGGCAATTATGTGTGCTACAGCCAATCCGGCTAAGGAGATTGGCATCTATGATGAAGCAGGCAGCATTTCTGCAGGAAAGAGAGCAGATTTTGTGCTTCTCAATGATGATTTGGATATTGTGAGTGTGTATATCGACGGAAAGGAGATATCATGTTAGGTTTTTTCAAGAATAAGTCAAAGGGAAAGGTGATCTGTTCTCCGTGCAACGGCAGAGTGGTTCCTATTACAGAGGTTCCGGATCCTACTTTTTCTGAGAAGATATTGGGAGACGGTGTGGCCGTGATTCCTTCTGAGGGCAGGTTTTACGCTCCGGCGGATGGTGAGGTGACAGCTGTATTTGATACGCTTCATGCTTTTACCATGACGACCACTCAGGGAGTCGAGTTGCTTTTGCACATTGGTCTGGATACAGTGATACTAAAGGGTGCTCCTTTTAAATCACATATTTCCGTTGGTGATCAGGTGAAGAAGGGTGACCTTTTGATGGAGGCTGACCTGAAGCAGATTAAGGCAGCAGATCTTAATGTCATCACTCCGGTTTTAATTGGCAACACTGCTGATTATAGTGAGATAAAGATGCTCAAAGAGGGGAATGTATCCGCCGGTGATGAGATTTTAAGTCTCGCGTAGATTTGAATATAATTATATAATAATAACGAACTTTATTGGAGTATCTCCAGTTTAGTATACATAATGTAAAGGAGGGGAAATTTATGAAATTTCTTCAAAAACTGGGTAAAAAGCTTTAATGCTTCCCGTAGCAGTACTTCCTATCTGTGGTATCCTCATGGGTATTGGATATTATTTATGTCCTGCAACCATGCAGGGTGGTGACATCGAGGGTGTACGTAATTTAATAGGTCTGTTTTTAGTTAAAGCAGGGGGCGCTTTGATTGACAACATGGCCATCCTTTTTGTAATCGGCGTTGGTGTCGGTATGTCGGATAAGAACGACGGTACTGGCGGTATTGCAGCTTTAGCTTCATGGCTGATGATGACAACACTCCTGTCTACAGGCTTTGTTACCACAATCATGCCATCTATCGCTGACAGCGCTACAAAGACACTTGCATTCGACAAGATTCAAAACCCATTTATTGGTATCTTGGCCGGTATTATTGGTTCTTTGTGTTACAACAGATTTAAGGATACAAAGCTTCCTGACTGGCTGTCATTCTTCAGTGGCAAGCGTTGCGTAGCAATTATCGCAGGTGTTGTTTCAATCCTTGTATCTGTAGTATTACTGTTTGTATGGCCATTACTTTTCGGTGCTCTTGTATCTATCGGTAAAGCAATCGTTGGTTTTGATGTAGTCGGTGCAGGTATCTATGCATTCCTGAACCGTCTGTTAATTCCTACAGGATTACACCACGCATTAAACAATGTATTCTGGTTCGATACTATCGGACTTGGAGACCTCAAACATTTCTGGGCAGGCGAGACATCAAAGGATGTTTCATGGAGCCTTGGTATGTACATGTCAGGATTCTTCCCATGTATGATGTTTGGTATTCCTGGTGCAGCACTTGCTATGGTTAAGTGCGCAAAGCCTGCTAAGAAAAAGGCTGCCATCGGTATCCTTGCTTCTGCAGCTATCTGTGCATTCATCTGTGGTGTTACAGAGCCTTTCGAGTTTGCATTTATGTTCCTTGCTCCTGTTCTCTATGTGATTTATGCTTTACTTTATGGTATTTTCACAATGATTACAGTAGCTCTTGGATTTAGAGCAGGCTTCTCATTCTCAGCCGGTGCGATGGATTTATTATTCTCATCTTCACTTCCGGCTGCAGCAAAGACATGGCTCATCATTCCTCTTGGAATCGCAGCTTTTATCGTATTCTACATTGTATTCTATTTCGCTATCAAGAAATGGGATCTTAAGACCCCTGGTAGAGAGGACGATGATGTTGAGGCAGAGAAGAAGGCAGTGCTTACTAACAATGACTACACAGCAGTAGCAAAGACTATTCTTGAGGGCTGCGGTGGCAAAGACAATATTGCAAGCATTGACAACTGCATCACAAGACTCAGACTTGAGGTTAAGGATATCACTCAGGTTGATGATAAGAAGATTAAATCTGCAGGTGTTGCAGGCGTTATGAAGCCTGGCAAGAATTCTGTTCAGGTTATTATCGGAACCAAGGTTCAGTTTGTTGCGGATGAGTTTTCTAAGCTTTGCGAGTAGATTTGGTCTGCAATATAGCAGTGTTGATTCACATTAGGTGATTCGCATAATTTCATAATACATGATTAAAAGCCACACCGGGTGTTATGCCTGGGGTGGCTTTTTTAGTTGGTTCGGGCCGTAAGCCTCGCCCGGTCGTGGTGCACACGGACTCTCGTTTTCGCTACGCTGCGCTGTTAAGATACTGTACGGATTATGCTTTTGGGTTTTCAATGCTCGACGAAACCGGCTTTTATGCGCCGTCCGTGGCGCATAACGCCTTCCCCAGCCGTCCATGGCTGCGGATTTCTGTGCTTCACGGGCATAATCCTACAGTATCTAAACAGCTTCGCTATGCGCTCTCACGAGAATCCGTGTGCACCCGCCAGGCGGGGCTTACGGCCCTTACGCTGTGGTGGTAATCCACCTAAGAGCGTCGCTGGTCATACTGTTAGGTGTGAACAGTAACTGTCCAAATAGTGGGGAATGTATAGCTTTACAGCAAGGGTTGAAAAACAAACAAATGTTTGCTATAATAAACGAAGAGAGGAAATAAAAGTATATTAGGTTTAGTAATTTAAGTATTCATTTAATTTATTGTAATTAGGGAAAATCCAATATCAATCGATTGATAGAAAGAGTGATTTTATATGAACATATGGCTAAAGCTAAGGAAAACAGCAGCAATTACACTATGTGAGTTACTTGCAATTGCCACAATTTTTACAGGCTGTGCCTCCACTAATTTATCTGACACGGAAGCTGCCGGGTATTCTGCCGGAGCAGTTGTAGCAGGTGAGGATTCTTCCGGTGCTTTAGGCAGCAAGGATAATGCGGATGATATACAGGGCGGAAGTGACCCGGCGGAAGCTGATTCAGGTGCTAACGGTACAGGACAGGCGGATGCAGGGAAGCCACAGGAGGATCTGGTAAATAACAATTCCTACGTTTCCCTCGATGCTATTCCGGCATATGATGGCAAGGCATATGTGGCTGTCAACAATAATGAGCCTTTTTTTACGGACAGCGATATGATTACCACTGCTTTTGAAAATTACAGTGATTTGGATTCACTTGGCAGATGCGGTGTGGCTTATGCCAATATCTGCAAGGATATCATGCCGACTGAGGAGCGTGGCAAGATAGGCATGATAAAGCCATCAGGCTGGCATACGGTGAAGTATGATGTGATAAAGGACAGGTATTTATATAATCGCTGTCATCTTATTGGCTATCAGCTTGCCGGCGAGAATGCCAATCCGAAGAATCTTATTACCGGTACGAGATACCTGAATGTGGAGGGCATGCTGCCGTTTGAGAATCTGGTAGCGGATTATGTAAACAATACAGGAAATCATGTGCTTTACAGGGTGACTCCTATGTTCTCGGGCAGCAATCTAGTTGCAAACGGCGTTCTCATAGAGGCAAAGTCGGTTGAGGATAACGGTGGCGGCATACTTTTTAATGTCTATTGCTATAATGTGCAGCCCGGAGTCGGAATAAACTATGAGAATGGTGACAGCTGGCTGGATGGCACCACTCCGCAGCAGAGCGCTCAGACGGATACACCGCAGAATGAAGGCTCGCAGAGCAGCGCTGGAAGCGGGGCAGGAGAATCCGGCTCTTCAGGCAGTACAACAGGAAGTGCATCATCAGGCTCAGACAGCTCAGCAGCAGAAAATAGCGCTGCAGATTCCTCAAACAGCGAGACTATGGTTCATATCACAGCAACCGGCAAGAAATATCACCGTGCGGGCTGTCGGACTTTGAAAAAGAGTGACACAGAGGTAACACTTGATGAAGCAAAATCCATGGGCTTGTCACCGTGCGGAATTTGCAATCCGCCACAGTAGATGTGCATTAGCATTTGCAAGCCACGGCACCGCCAGGGCGCACGCATATGCATTTGATTGAGCGAATAGCGAAGCCGCTTAGATACTGTAGGATTATGCACATGAAGACAGAAATGACTTGCCATGGAGGGCAAGTCAAGGAGAACCGCGCCATGGAAGGCGCGTTTCGACGGTTTCGTCAAACATAGAAGAATAAAAAGCATAATCCGTACAGTATCTTAGCGGCAAAGCGTAGCGAAAGCAAAGCATATGCGTATGCCCTAGCGGTCCCGTGGCTTGCAGCCCGTATAATTGCCATAAACCCTTGACGATTGCAAAACCGAAAAGTATAATAGAATAGCTAATGAATTCAATATTTTAATATAGATGGAGGAAACCAAATGGCACTGAGCAAAAAGCCGGTCAACGGCATGAAGGATATACTACCTGCAGAGATGGAAATCCGTGATTATGTGACAAGTGTGATCAAGGATACATACAGAAGCTTCGGATTTACACCGATAGAGACACCATGCATGGAGAATATAGCGAATCTCACAAGCAAGCAGGGCGGAGAAAATGAGAAGCTGATCTTCAAGGTAATGAAGAGAGGCGAGAAGCTGAATCTGGAGACAGCAAAGGAAGAATCGGATGTAGTAGACTTTGGAATGCGCTACGACCTTACAGTGCCACTTTCAAGATATTATTCAAACAATGCCAACAACCTGCCATCGCCGTTTAAGGCACTTCAGATGGGCAGTGTGTGGAGAGCAGACAGACCTCAGAGAGGCCGCTACAGACAGTTTACACAGTGTGATATAGATATACTCGGAGAGCCAAGCAATCTGGCAGAGATAGAGCTGATTACAGCAACCACTACCACAATCGGCAGACTCGGCTTCGAGAACTTTGAGATAAGAATCAACGAGAGAAGAATCCTAAAGGCAATGGCTGCTTACAGTGGTTTCGCTGAGGAGGACTACGACAGCGTATTTATCACACTCGATAAGATGGACAAGATAGGAGTGGAAGGCGTTGCAAGTGAGCTTGCACAGGATGGCTACCCACAGGAAAATATTGACAAATATCTTGATTTGTTCAAGCTTTTGGAGCAGACAAGGGATGTCACTGAGGGTGTAAATATACTTTCAGAAAAGCTTGGTGAATATTTAGACGAAGAAGTGGTTACAAATATGACAGAGATAGCTACGGCTGTCAATGCCACAAAGGGAGCAAAGTTTGAGCTCGTATTTGACCCTACACTTGTTCGTGGAATGAGCTACTACACAGGAACTATTTTTGAGATATCAATGCCTGAGCTTGGCGCAGCCTGTGGCGGTGGCGGACGATATGACAAGATGATTGGAAAGTTCACCGGAAATGATGTACCGGCCTGTGGTTTTTCAATCGGTTTTGAGAGAATTATCCTGCTTCTCATGGAGAGCGGCTTCAAGATTCCTGAGAGTCCAAAGAAGGTGGCTTATCTGGTTGAGAAGAAATATCCGGCAGACAAGCTTGTTGATGTCATGAACCAGGCAAAAGACGCAAGAGCAAACGGACAGCAGGTGCTTGTTGTGCGCATGAACAAGAACAAGAAATTCCAGAAGGAGCAGCTTATGAAAGAGGGCTACGAGGAGTTTGTTGAGTTCTTTAACAGATAGGAATCTGATAAGCAGCAGATTAGTTGTGTAGCAGCGGTATCAAACAGTTATTAGAATAAATATATAGTAGAAATATAAGGAGTATAAAATGGCAGAATCAATGCAGGGCTTACATAGAAGCCATAGATGTACAGAGGTATCAAATGCCAATATCGGTGAGAAGGTTACCGTCATGGGCTGGGTACAGAAGAGAAGAAATTTAGGAAGTCTCATTTTCGTAGATTTAAGAGACAGAAGCGGAATACTTCAGATAGTATTCGGTGAGGAAAATGTAGGTGCAGAGGGCTTTGAAAAGGCAGGCACCTTAAGAAGTGAGTTCGTCATCGCAGTTGAGGGAACTGTCCAGAAGAGAACAGCTGCTGTCAATGAGAACTTAAAGACAGGTGATATCGAGGTTATCGCTACATCAATCAGAGTGCTTTCAGAGGCACAGACACCTCCATTCCAGATTGAGGAGAATTCAAAGACCAGCGAGGACATCAGACTTAAATACCGTTATCTGGATCTTCGTCGTCCTGATATCCAGAGAAATCTCATGCTCAGAAGCAATGTGCTTCGCGTGATGCGTGACTTTATGGCAAACGAGGGCTTTTTGGAGATAGAGACACCAATCCTTTGCAAGTCTACACCGGAGGGCGCCAGAGACTATCTCGTGCCAAGCCGTATACACCACGGACATTTTTATGCGCTTCCACAGTCACCACAGCTCTTTAAGCAGCTTCTGATGGCTTCAGGCTATGACAGATATTTCCAGATTGCACGATGCTTCCGTGATGAGGATCTGCGTGCAGACAGACAGCCTGAGTTTACACAGGCAGATATGGAGCTTTCATTCGTAGATATCGATGATGTAATCGAGGTAAATGAGAGACTGTTAAAGCACCTTTTTAAAGAGGTCATAAATGTGGATGTTGAGATTCCGTTTAAGCGTATGCCTTGGCAGGAGGCTATGGACAGATTTGGTTCTGACAAGCCTGATACACGCTTTGGTATGGAGCTTTGCGATGTTTCGGAAGTGGTAAAGGACTGTGGCTTTGGAGTATTCACAGGAGCTCTTGAAAACGGTGGCTCTGTCCGCGGTATCAATGTAGAGGGACAGGCAAAGATGCCTCGTAAGAAGATTGACAAGCTTGTAGAGCACGCAAAGGGCTGTGGAGCAAAGCGACTTGCTTATCTGTGCATCAATGAGGATGGCACATACAAGTCATCATTTGCCAAGTTTATGACAGAAGCTGAGCTTGATGCACTTGTTGCAAAGATGAACGGAAAGCCGGGAGATTTACTCCTTTTCGCAGCAGACAAGAATAAAATCGTATGGAATGTACTTGGAGCGCTTCGTCTCATGCTCGGAGCTGAGCTTGGCCTGATTGATGAGAACAAGTACAATTTCCTCTGGGTAACAGAGTTCCCACTCCTTGAGTGGTCTGATGAGGAAAACAGATTTATGGCAATGCATCATCCATTCACTATGCCTATGGAGGAGGATTGGGACAAGATAGACTCAGATCCGGGCGCAGTTCGTGCAAAGGCATATGATATCGTACTCAATGGTACAGAGCTCGGTGGAGGCTCAGTGCGTATCCATCAGGATGACATTCAGGAGAAGATGTTTGAGGTGCTTGGCTTCACAAAGGAGCGTGCACATGAGCAGTTTGGATTCCTGCTTGATGCATTCTCATATGGTGTACCGCCACACGCAGGACTTGCCTTCGGTGTTGACCGTATCTGCATGCATATGCTGCATACAGACAATATCAAGGAGGTTATTGCATTCCCTAAGGTAAAGGACGCTTCGGACCTCATGTCAGAGGCACCCGGAACTGTAGATCCAAAGCAGCTTGAGGAGCTTGGAATAGCTGTAGCTGCAGAGGAAGATGAGGAATAACACTATAATATGAATTTGAAAAAAAATATTTTCAATGCGATTACCATAATACTGCTCGCCGCACTTATTGCGGGGGCAGTATTGCTTAATAACAGGATAAAAAAGCTCGAGACACAGATGTCATACACCTCAGACAACACATCGGTGATACTTTCTGATGTGCAGACCATGCAGGATGATATCAAGTCCACTCTTGAGGAGGAGGCCAGCCTCATAACAGACTGGGATATTTCCTTAAAAAGTGCAGATTTTACCGATATGACATACACAGTCTCTGTCTCGGTGGTGCCAAAGGAGTACACAGAGGATACAAAAACCAGTGTATTTTTCGGTACAAACGAGATACCGCTCGAGCTAGACGGCATCAAGTATACGGGCGAGGCCACACTTCCGCTGTCTGAGGACTATGCAGGCAATGTGACATTTCTGTTTGTTGACGGAAATAAGAGAAGCACAGAGGTGCTCGATAAGTTTGAAGGTGTGACATCAGTGTTCAAAAATGTAGCATCCGGCATACTTGCCGATAAACCAACCTTTGACAATGGCAGCATAAAGCTAGGCACAGATGTAGATGTAGCAGTCATGGGAAATGATTACTTTGACTTTAACAGTGTGCAGCTCGTAGTTGCAAGCTCAGATACAGAGCTAAAGACATACGATATCCGACAGCTGTTGGCAGAAAACGGCACGGATAGTGCAGACTCTGCAGACACAGACTCCATCACATCCGCCTTAAGCCGGAAGGATGATGCCAAAAAAGATGGTTCAAAGAATAACACCGAAAATGATACCTCTGATGCCTCAAAAGAGGACGACGGTAAGCTCCATAGCCTCGAAGGCACAGTCAAAATCGAAGACTTAATCCCTGTCACAGCCGCAAGCAATATCAAAATATATGTCAAAGCAGTATCGGCACAGGGCTACACCTTCACATATGACCTGTTCGATGGTACCGTAAATCAGGACATCACAGACTTTGAAACCACAGCCGACATATCCGGCGGCGACTACACAGTAACCGACCCGGCCGGCAGCAAATACGAGCCATAAAAATGTGATATAAAATAAAGCTCATTTCGCATAAGTGAAATGAGCTTCAAATTTTAAGAAGAAAAAGTGCCGGACAAAATTTCACGCCAGTGAAATAAGTCCGGCACTGCCAGAATGCAAGGCAGCAAAGCGCCTCGCTCGTAAACCTGAATTAGCCGGAGAGCATACAGTGTGTTCCGAAGAAAAATGTGAACTGCCGCGGAGTTCCATAAATTAAAGAAGAAAGAAAACATAAATAAAATCGTAACCTGTCCGGATAAAGAACCGCGGCTGACTTCACATTTTCCTGAGGAATATACTGTGTGCTATGCCGGCAGCCTCACAACCTAAAAAGCGAGGCGCCCACCTGCGCCTCACCCTTCTTTTTTGCTGAGCGGCAGCGTAAATATAAACTCAGTTCCCACACCCTCAGTACTTATCACATTTATATTCTCACCATGTGCCTGCACGATTTCTTTAACTATAGACAGGCCAAGTCCCGTACCGCGCTTATCCTTTCCGCGGGATAAATCACTCTTGTAGAAGCGCTCCCAGATCTTTGAAAGGCTGTCCTTTGGTATACCGATACCGTGATCCTTTATTGATATAAACACCTTTTCATTTCTGATACTTGTCTCAATCTTGATACTCGAATCATTATTTGAAAATTTCACAGCGTTGTCAATCAGGTTGTAAAGAATCTGCTGGATTTTGACCATATCACCGCGCACGAAAAGCTCTTTTCCGGTGAGCAGCAGGTCAAAGCTTAAGCCCTTTTCACTGCATTTACCTTCGAAGGTGAGAATTGTCGTGCGGATCATTGTATTGATGTCAAAATCAGCAATATCCAGGTGTATGCCGTGATGACCGAACTGGTTCAGATCAATAAGACTCTTGGTGAGCTTATTGAGCCTCTCGGTCTCAAAAAGGATGATGTTTAAGTATTTATCCTGCATCTCAACAGGAATGGTTCCGTCCAGCATGGCCTCCACGTAGCCCTTTATCGAGGTAAGAGGGGAGCGGAAGTCGTGTGACACGTTGGAAACAAACTTGCGCTGATCCTCCTCAAGCGTATCAAGCTCCGTTGCCATGTAGTTGAGTGTGTTTGCCAGATAGCCGATTTCGTCATTGGAATGTACATCAATCTGGGCAGTGAAATCGCCCTTTGCATACTTCTTTGCGGTCTTTGTGATTCGTGTGATTGGCTGGTAAATGGAGCGGCTCATCATGACAAGCATAATAAATGCCACTGCAAAAATGAGCGCTACAGTGTAAAAGGAGATATTCATAAAACCGTTTACACCTGCCGTGATATGGCTCATTGTCTTGTGAATGACTATGTAGCCGATATTCTGGTACGAGACATTTACCGGGGAAAATACGGACAGCATCTTATGCTTGAAGGAGCCGTAAAAATCTCCAATCATATAGTTGTCGCTGCCAAAATCGGTGACATCAAAGCCATTTATCACTACAGGCTTAGAACTGTCATTTTGGGTATCAATGCCTATTGACGGATCATCTGAGTCCATGAGCAGCTCACCGTCAGGGCTGACCACCCATACCTCGGCATCCATATAGTCGGCTACGATTTTCATGTGATTCTGGAAATCGTTAAGCGACATGGATGAGCCAAAGTATTCGGCGGCGTAATCACCTGCAATGATGGATGCTTCCCTGTAGAGATTGGAAGCCTCCTGCTTTTCGATATAGTCTGTGGTGAGATGCTGTGTAAAGGTGCATATAATGAAAAAAGCGATGACACCGTAAATCAGATAGCTGATTAACAGCTTAGTGTAGATGGTGTGCTTCATTATTATTTTACCTCAAACTTGTATCCGATGCCCCAGACAGTTGCGATGCGCCAGGTTGGCTTGTCCTTGATTTTCTCGCGGAGACGCTTTACATGCACGTCGACAGTGCGGGTGTCGCCGACATATTCATAGCCCCATATGTTGTCCAGAAGCTGCTCCCTTGTAAACACCTGATTTGGAGATGAGGCAAGAAAATATAAAAGCTCAAGCTCCTTTGGCGGCATATCAATCTGCTGTCCGTCATAAGTGACAGAGTAGTTGGACAGATTTACAATAAGCCCCGGGTACTCCACACACTTGATATCTACGGAAGCATAGGCCTCCGGCTTTGCAGGCTGGAAACGTCTGAGCACGGCCTTGACTCTTGCCACAAGCTCCTTTGAGTCAAATGGCTTGAGTATATAGTCGTCGGCGCCAAGCTCCAGGCCTAAAACCTTGTCAAATACCTCACCCTTTGCGGAGAGCATGATAATCGGCACATCGGACTTTGCACGTATCTCACGGCATACCTGATAGCCGTCTATGCCCGGAAGCATGAGGTCCAAAAGAAGCATGTTTGGCTTGTAGTGCTCAAATGCGATAAGCGCCTGCTCACCGTCATTTACGATTTTGGTGTCATAGCATTCCTTAGTCAGATATAGAGATATAAGCTCTGCTATATTGTTGTCGTCGTCTACTATCAGTATTTTCTGTTTAACAGCCATTTCTAATCTCCTTCTTAAAAATTATTTATATTCCGTAAAAGTAAATTGTCGTTATTTAAAGGTTGCGATGGTTACTCCGGCATCGCCCTCACCAAACTCACCGAGATGGTATTCCGCAATAGTTTTTGTCCTCTTCAAAAGTCCATGCACAGCCTTTCGCAGTGCACCAGTGCCTTTTCCGTGGACAATGCGCACTGATGAAAGATGAGCGATATATGCGTCGTCTAAGTATTTATCTAAGAGAGCAAGTGCCTCATCCGTAGTCTTTCCTATCAGGTTGATTTCTGATGAAACTGACAGCGATTTGCTCATCTTTATCTTGCTTCCGCTGCCGCCGTACTTCTTGGCAGGAGATACATCGTCGTTTAAGAGCACGAGGTCATTAATATTAACTAACGAGCGCAGTATACCCATCTGCACATACAAATCACCCTTGGCGTTTGGCAGAGTGTGGACGGTTCCCTTCAGATTGAGGGAGAGCACAAGCACAGAATCACCGATGCGCAGCTTCTTAGGCGCCTTGTGATTTGCCTTGGCTGTGTTTTTCTTGATGTCTGACAGCTTCTTTTCCTTGTCATTCATCTTGTCACGAAGGGCAGAGCGCTCCTTTTCCATCTGGCTCATAGGAGCCTGTCCCTGTCCGTATTTGTTGAAATTGCGGATGGTTTTGTCGGCAAGCTCTTTTGCATCCTGCAGTATCTTGTAGGCTTCCTCATTTGCCTCGCGTAAAATCTTGTCTTTGCTCTTGTCTATGCGCTCGTTTTTCTCTTCGAGCTGTTTCTTGAGCTTTTCAATCTCGGCCTTGTAGCTGTTGATTTCAAGCTGTTCCTTTTCGATAGTCTGTCGCTGTGACTCGAGGCTTGCAATCAGATCCTCAAAATCAAGGTCGTTATCATTAATTCTGCTTTTTGCATCCTCGATGATGTTTTCGTCCAGACCAAGCTTTGATGAGATTGCAAATGCGTTACTCTTTCCAGGAATACCGATTAACAGGCGGTAGGTAGGGCTTAAAGTCTCCACATTGAACTCACAGCAGGCATTTTCCACACCGTCTGTGGAAAGCGCATACACTTTCAGCTCGCTGTAGTGTGTGGTGGCCATGGTGATGGCGCCATACTGGTGCAGTCTGTTTAAAATTGAGATGGCAAGTGCCGCACCCTCTGTCGGGTCGGTTCCCGAGCAGAGCTCATCGAACAGGCAAAGGCTTCTGTCGTCAGCTTTTTCAAGGATTTTTACGATATTGGTCATGTGGGACGAGAAGGTACTGAGACTTTGCTCAATACTCTGCTCATCGCCTATATCCGCAAAGACATCCTCAAAGATGGCGAGCTTTGACCTGTCAGCCGCAGGAATGTGAAGACCTGCCTGACCCATGAGAGTCAAAAGTCCGACAGTCTTTAGTGAAACAGTTTTACCGCCGGTGTTTGGTCCGGTGATGATGAGCTGCTTATATTCCTCGCCGAGCCGCACATCTATAGGAACCACCTTTTTAGCATCCAAAAGCGGATGACGTCCCTTTCTGATATTGATATGCCCCTCGGTGTTGAACTCCGGTGCCACACCGTTATATGATTTAGCCAGATTTGCCTTTGCAAAAATGAAGTCAAGCTCTGAAAGAATCTCATAGTCCTGCTCCAGAGCAGCCGCATTCATGGCAACCTTGTCGCTGAGCGCTGCAAGGATTTTTTCAATCTCCTCCTGCTCCTTTATGAAAAGCTCCTTGAGCTCGTTATTCAAATTGACGACAGCCATCGGCTCGATAAAAAGGGTAGAGCCGGTAGATGACTGGTCGTGCATCATGCCGGGTACATTGCCCTTTGCCTCAGCCTTTACAGGCAGACAATATCTGCCGTCGCGCATGGTCACAACCGCATCCTGCAGATATGTCCTCGTTGTGCTGTTGTTCATGAGCTTGGTGAGTTGCGCATGGATTCTGTCGTTCATGCCGCGTATGCTCTTTCTTATCTTAAAAAGCTCAGGACTCGCATCATCGGCAATCTCTTCCTCAGATAAAATGCATCTCTTAATCTCATCGCAGAGCGCAGAAACCGGTTCAATCCCTGTAAACAGACCGGAGAGTGAATCCTGCTTCTCATTGTCCATGGCGCTTCTGCCATAAGCCTTCACGCGCTTTGCAACCTCCAAAAGACTGCAGATGCGAAGAAGCTCGGTCGTATTCAGTGCACCACCGATATCAAGCCTCTTTAGGGAAGCATGTACATTGTGTATGCCAACGAAGGACACTCCGCTGTCCTTGTACAGGCGGCTTAGTGCATCGGCAGTGGTGGTCTGCAGATGTCTGATTTCGTATAAATCGGTGATAGGCTCAAGCGAAAGACACCGCTTCTTTGTCTCATCACATGCTGCGTAGCTGCTTAGCATGGTGAGGATTTTGTTATATTCCAATGTTTTGTAAACTTTTTTATTCATTTCTATATCCTTATATTACTGTATCAGATATTTATTGAAAATATCTTAAATAGATGGTTGAGGTTTAAACTCATATTAACACATTATAGCCGAAAATTGTTTAAAAAACCACATTAAATTATATCTAAATGTAAAGGGATGCCGGGGCAAGGAGCTATCGAGCCATGGAAGGCGAGTAGCGACGGTTTCGTCATGTATAGAAAAAGTAAATGCATAATCCATACAGAATCTTAGTCACGCAGCGTAGCACTGTTGGGAGCAGTGCAGCAGTCCGGCGGGTACATGCCGCAAGCCCGTACTCAAAGAAAAAATATGGTTGCAACGCAATATAATTCAGAATATAATGTAAGTTAGTAACTAAAGACATCTAATCAGGGTGACAATATGGAGCAATTTATCAGAGAAAAGATAAAGGATAAACCGCTGAATAAAAAAAGACTTGCAAAAAAAGCAGGCACAGCAGCACTCTGCGGAGTGGCATTTGCAGTGGCTGCAAGCATTGTTTTTGCTATATTTCTGCCGGTTATCAACAGACAATCAAAAAAAGCTTCAGATGGAAAAAATAATAATGATGTGCAGACAGCCACACAGCAGTCAGGCATAGATGACAGCAGTGATGCATATAGTGAAAATGGTACACAAAGCACAGAGTCCGGCACTTCTTCGGAGCCGTCTTTGCAGACCTACCAGCCTACACTCGCAGATTATCAGGCAGTGCAGAACCAGCTCTACAGAGTGGGCACTTCGGCCACGAAATTTGTAGTAGGAGTCACGGGTGTGACAGATGCCACTGATATTTTCAATAATTCCTATGAGACCGAGGGTCAGGGAGTGGGAGTGATACTGAGGGACAATGGAAAGCAGCTAATCATTCTGACAGAGAAAAATGTAGTGGATAAGGCGGATAAGCTTAGTGTAACCTTTGTAAACGACATGATGGCTGATGCTGCGTTGGTAAAGTATGACAGCAATACGGGTATAGCAATCATTTCCGTGGATAAGTCACTTCTGGACGATGCCACAATAAGGGCTATAGCGGTTGCGGAGCTTGGTAATTCAAATATTGTTTCAAGAGGAGCATCTGTCATTGCGCTTGAGGCAAACTATGCCATTCTCACAGGTCTTGTAACGTCAACAACCAACGAGCTGTCGGCGCAGGACAACAATTACTCGGTGCTCACCACAGATATCGCAAGCAACAAGTTACAGAGCGGTATACTGATTAATACAGATGGTCAGGTCATAGGGCTTTCGCTGCAGGATTTCAATCCGGCGGAGGAAAACAATACGCTCACGGCTGTCAGTATAAGCGACCTGTCACCTGTCATTGAAAAGCTCGAGAGCGGCGCGGATGTGCCGTACATAGGCATCACCTGTACTACAGTTACAGAAAAAATAGCAAACAGATATAACATCCCAAAGGGTGTTTATATAAAGCAGGTTACCATGGATTCACCAGCATTTGTCTCGGGGCTTCAAAGCGGAGATGTGATAGTTGCGGTAAACAATACAGAGGTGTCGAATGTGTCCGCGTACAACACACAGCTTATGAAGCAAAAGCCTGAGGATACCTGCAATCTGAAAGTAAAGAGAAAAGGAAGCAACGGCTACACGGAGATTACCTGTCAGGTGAAAATCGGAGTGATGAATTAGCCGAAATAGGAGGATATATGAAGTATATTTCAACTCTCCGCGAGGGAGAGAGAATCAATGAGATTTTTTTATGCAAGAGCAAGCAGACAGCCATGACCAAAAGCGGAAAGCCTTATGACAATGTTATCCTGCAGGATAAGACAGGCACGCTGGATGCCAAGATATGGGATGTGGGCTCAGTAGGTATTGAGGAATTTGATGCAATGGATTACATAGCCATAACCGGTGATATCACAAGCTTTCAGGGCAATTTGCAGTGTTCCATAAAGCGTGCGAGAAAGGTGAATGAGGGAGAATATGACCCTGCGGATTATCTGCCGGTCAGCGATAAGGATGTCGAGGTCATGTATAAGGAACTCATGGGCTTTATCGGCTCTGTAAAGAATCAGTACCTGTCACAGCTATTACATAGCTTTTTTGACAATAAGGAGTTTGAGCGCCGTTTCAAGTTCCATTCAGCCGCAAAGAGCGTGCACCACGGCTTTGTAGGAGGTCTTTTGGAGCATACACTCGGTGTGACGAAGAACTGTGATTATTTTGCAAAAATGTATCCGGTTTTAAACCGTGACCTGCTTCTTACAGCAGCTATTTTCCATGATATCGGAAAATTAAAGGAGCTTTCTACTTTCCCGGAGAATGACTATACAGACGCTGGTCAGCTCCTCGGACATATCATGATTGGTGCAGAGTGGGTAGGCGATGCGATTAAGAGCATCGACGGCTTCCCGGTAGTGCTCGCAAACGAGCTGAAGCACTGTATACTTGCTCACCACGGCGAGCTTGAGTTTGGCTCTCCGAAAAAGCCGGCACTTGTCGAGGCACTGGCACTTAGCTTTGCAGACAACATAGATGCCAAGATGGAGACCTTCAGGGAGCTGCTTGTAAATGTGCCTGAAAACGATACAAAGTGGCAGGGCTACAACAGATTTATGGAGACAAATTTCCGCAGAACAAGTGTGTAAAAAGCGGACAATATTTAATATAGCTACGGTGTGATTTTTGGTGTGAAAGCTTGCGCCGGATACAAACATTATAAAGAGTAATTATATATATAAATAAAGAAGAGAAAAGCATGAAAAAAAATGACATATTTGAACTTGAAATAACAGATATGGGAACAGATGGCGAGGGTATCGGACATTATGATGGCATGACCTTTTTCGTAAAGGATGCACTGATTGGTGACGTCATAACAGCCCGCGCAACAAAATTAAAGAAAAACTATGGCTACGCAAGAGTGGAAGAGATTAAGACCCCTTCCACTTTTCGCGTTGAGCCGCAATGTGAGCTGCACAAGAGGTGTGGCGGTTGCCAGATACAGGCGCTATCCTATGAAAAGCAGCTTGAATTTAAAAATAATAAGGTGCGCAACAATCTCATGCGTATAGGTGGATTTTCCGAGGCAAAGCTGGACAGCAAAATGCAGCCGCCTGTTGGCGCAGACAATCCATACCGCTACCGCAACAAGGCACAGTTTCCGGTGGGATATGACAGGGATGGCAATATAGTGACAGGCTTTTATGCATCGCGAAGCCACAATATCATCCCGGTCGAGGACTGCAGGCTTGGGGTGCCGCAAAACAAAGAGATACTGGATATCATAAAGGAATGGATGAATGAGTGCGGCATCACACCGTATGACGAGAACACACACAAAGGGCTCGTGCGCCATGTGCTTATCAGATATGGTTTTACATCAAAGCAGATTATGGTGTGCCTTGTGATAAATGGGGACAGTCTTGAAGCAAAATGCCGAGCCGGGAATGCAGCAGATATACTGTGCGAAAGACTCTCAAAAATCGATGGAATGACTTCTATTTCCTACAATATCAACAAGGAAAACACAAATGTCATCCTCGGCAAAAAGACAGTTTGTATATGGGGCAGACCATATATTGAGGACACCATCCATCTGCTTTCTTACCCTGATTTCACACAACAGGGGACAGGCATCACATATCAGATTTCGCCACAGTCGTTCTATCAGGTAAACCCGAAGCAGACAGAAAAGCTTTACAGCACGGCACTTGCATTTGCAGGGCTCACAGGAAATGAAAATGTCTGGGATCTCTACTGCGGTATCGGTACCATATCGCTCTTTTTGTCACAGAAGGCAAAGCAGGTGTATGGAGTGGAAATAGTGCCTCAGGCAATCGAGGATGCCAAAAACAATGCGAAGCTCAATGGCATCACAAATGCACAGTTTTTCGTAGGAAAGGCTGAGGAGGTGCTGCCACAGTTTTATGAGAATGCAAAGAAAACTGAGAAAATCACTGATGATACAGCATCCACCGGATGTACAGATATGCTTCGCCCAGATGTGATAGTCGTTGACCCACCAAGAAAGGGCTGTGATGAGAAGTGTCTGGACACAATGCTTGCGATGTCACCGGAGAGGATTGTATATGTGAGCTGTGATTCGGCAACATTGGCAAGGGATTTGAAGATACTCTGTGAAGAGAAGTATGAACTCATGAAGTGGCAGGCATTTGATCAGTTTTCTCATACGACGCATGTAGAAAGTATTTGCCTCCTCGAGCGGGTGAGCAACTGAAAAATATTGATATGAACTAAGTAAATTTATAGACATTTTCTTATCGTAAAGCTATAATATTAAAATCATATAGAACAGATAGACATTGATTTTAGAAAGTGATACAAATGAAAAAGCTAAAAAAGAGATTCATTATTCCGGCAGTGGTATTTATATTGGGCATGTGTGCGTTAATCGGCGCTATATATGTAGTCGGCAAGAGTCAGGAACAGCAGAACAGGACAAATGCAAAGCTCAATGCGATGACATATACGGAGCGTATATATGGCGAGCTTATGGAGGGAATAGGAGTTACCGATAGCTTAAAGCAGGTTGTCATAAGTGGTGATGGAAATATAAATAGGTTTTATGATATTGCAGCAAATATGATGGACGATTCGATTCAGAGTATACAGATAGCACCGAATGGAGTTGTGTCTGAAATATATCCGGAGGAGAGTAATGAATCCAGTAAGATTGATCTGATAAATGATAGTGACAGGGGAGAGATTTCGCGCTATGCGAGGGATAATGACACTGTAATTATGCAGGGACCATTGGAGCTGAAGCAGGGCGGATATGGTATAGCAGTGCGCAATCCGGTTTATTTGGAGAATGAAAATGGTCAGAAGAGCTTTTGGGGCTTCACAATTGTTATACTGAAGGTTCCGGAAATTTTTTCTGAATCTGTAGAGGCTCTTTCCAGTTTTGGATATAAGTACAGTCTGCAGAAGTTTGCTTCGCCGTGGGATGATACGTATGAGTGGGTTTACGGTTCAAAGAAAGAGTTGAACGATCCGGTGATATATGACTTTGACGTGTATAGAGACAAGTGGAGGCTTGAGATTTTACCCAAGAGTGGGTTTTACAATAACAGATATCTGCTATATCTGTTCATCGGAGGTGGAGTTATTGTCCTGCTTTTGGCAGGGCTTACAGCAGCGTTGATTTCAATCAATGAGAACAGGAAGAATTTCAAGAGACTGGCTGTGACCGATGCACTGACCGGTATCTACAACAGGCTCGGCTTTGATGAGCAGGTTGAGCAATATATGAGGCAGAATCCGCAAAAGCATTGTGTTGTGGCAATGCTTGATATTGACGATTTCAAGCTGGTCAACGATGTGTATGGACATGCGGCAGGTGATGGTGCACTGCAGAAGCTTGCAGAGAGCATGAAGCAATATTTTTCAAAGGATGTTATACTAGGCAGAAACGGAGGCGATGAGTTTAGCATTTTCATGCCGGATTGCACGGTAGAGGAGGTTAAGCCTTTTCTTAAGAAGTTTACAGAAGAAACCAAGAAATTTTATTGTAAAGGTGAAGCGCATACATTTACCATTTCACTGGGCTTTGCGGAGTATCCTGTTTTGGCTGATGACCGTTCACAGCTCATGCGGTGTGCGGATATGGCACTTTATGAGGTGAAAATGCGTGGGAAGAACGGCTGCATGGCATACCGTGAGGGGGAGCGTATAAAGAGCCGTGCGAAGCTTGGATTTGCCGTGAAAGATATTATTGACAATATGCCGGGTGCTTTCATTGTTTACAGGGCAGATAAAGAAAATGATGAGATTCTGCTTGCAAACAGCGAGCTGCTTCGGCTTACAGGCTGTAAAAACATGGATGAGCTGCTTGCATATACAGGTAAGAGCTTCTGCAATCTGATACGCCCGGATGAACAGGAAAGCTGTCAAAAAAGCATATGGTCGCAGATTAACGGAGGACACTCAAATGATTATATTTTCTTTCATATGCGAAAAGCAGACGGCACATATATTTCAGTGCTCAATCACGGCAGGATAGTGGATTCAGTGCATAATGGCAGAGTATTTTATGTGATGATTATGGACTTAAAGTCACTGCAGAGGCACTATGGAGACTGCCTGGAGCTGGTGGAGAAGTAGAAATAAGCAGATTGTGGACATATGAGTTCACAATCTGCTTTTTTAATAGTGCATACACAATTTATTTATCCGAATAAATCACATTTCCACCGCATACGGTGTATTTAACCTTTCCGGTCAGTTCCATGCCGGTGAAAGGTGTGTTTGATGATTTTGATGCATATTCGCATGGTACCCATTTTTCGTCAGGATCAAAGATGACAAAATCTGCAGCAGCACCCTCTGAGATAGTACCGTAAGGCATGTGGTACAGCCTGGCAGGATTGATAGTCATCTTTTCCAAAAGCTCAAGCATGCTCAGATGGCCCGGTTTGACAAGGCTTGTGATACCAAGAGCAAGAGATGTCTCAAGACCGATGATACCGCTTGGAGCTTCGGTTACAGGCTTTGATTTTTCCTCAGTGCTGTGAGGCGCATGATCTGTTGCGATAAGGTCTATTGTGCCATCGATAAGTCCCTCTATAATCTTTTGACGGTCTGCTTCAGTGCGCAGAGGCGGATTCATCTTGGCAAGGGTGCCGTGCTCTAAGACAGCATCCTCAGTCAGCGTGAAGTGATGTGGAGTGGCCTCGGCATGGAGCCTTGCACCAAGCTTTTTGTAGGTGCGGACTATATCAACAGATACACCGGAGCTGATGTGCTGTATTACAACATCAGCACCACTGCGCAGCGCAAGCAGACAGTCTCTTGCGACAAGGGCTTCCTCAGCGATGGATGGTGAGCCGTAGATACCGAGAGCGTCAGATATTTTTCCATGGTTGATGCCGTTGTTTTTGATAAATGCAGGGTCCTCCTCATGGAGACTTATCGGCATATCCAGCTTTGCAGCATTTTGCATGGCTCTGTAGCAGAAAGCGGCATTTGTAAGCGGGATGCCGTCATCGGTAAAGCCACATGCTCCGGCTTCCTTTAAAGCTGCCATGTCAACCTCATCCTGTCCTTTGAGGGAGTGCGATATTGCAGCGGCCTGATACATACGGATTTTTTCCTGCTTTCCACGTGTGAGGTTGTCCTTTAGAGTATCCATATTGTCCACTGTAGGCTTTGTGTTTGCCATGCACACGACAGTTGTGAAGCCACCCCTTTGCGGCAGCCAGGGAACCGGTGTGGATATCCTCCTTGTATGTGAAGCCCGGATCACGGAAATGCACATGTGTGTCGATAAGTCCCGGTCCGACAATCATTCCGGATGCATCTATTATTTCTTCTTTTTCAGTTGCAGCAGCATCTGACGCACATGAGATGTCAGGTGCTATTTTTACTATTTTTCCATCTTTTACAAGTATATCCATCTGTTCGTAGAGACCTGATGCAGGGTCTGCTACAATGCCGTTTTTTATTATCATGATAATCCTCCTGTAGATTGTACTTATTTTCTGATATATCCTAGTATAACAGGTTTAAACAAACTACACCATATCACTTGCATATTTTACCGGTAGTACAAGAAAATAAAATTGAAAATATATAGGGGATAAAAGTATATTGACAGCCTGTATATAACTGTATATACTGTGTATATAACAGGCGGGTCAAAAAACGCAAAATGAATAAATCGCAAGTGAATAAATGGCTAAGTAAAAAATGTCATTTGCATACAAAGGAGTAGCTTATGAATAATGCACTGATAGTCAGAAATGTCAGTAAAACATTTGACAAATTCAAGCTGGACAATATTTCATTTGAAGTGCCGGGTGGAAGCATTGTAGGTGTGATAGGAAAGAACGGCTGTGGCAAGTCAACACTTCTTTCTGTTCTTATGGGGATGAAAGAGTCTGATTCGACAGACACCGGTATTGTGATAGGCGGTGCGTGTCTGCAGAAGGATGAGAAGGAATACAAGAAGAAAATAGCTTATGTATTTAGTGAATTGCCGTTTATGGAAAAAATATCTGCTGTCTCGATAGGAAAATATTACGGCAGATATTACGACGGATTTAATCAGAAAAAATATGAGGCTCTTCTTAAGCAGTATGGTCTTATCGATTTTCCGGGCGTACCTCTTAGAATTTCTAAAAGTAAAAAGGATATTATGAATGCCTCGGATTTTTCACAGGGGCAGAAGATACTGCTGCAGCTTGCATTTGCACAGAGCTATGATGCGCAGGTGTACTTTTTTTTGATGAACCTACGGGAAATCTGGATGTTGAATTTCGTGATAAATTTTATGAAACCATAAGGGAGCTTGCAGCAGATGAAAATAAATGCATAATTTATGCGACACATCTGGTCGAGGAGCTTGAGCATTTCGCAGATTATATTTTATGGCTGCAAAAGAAAGACAATACCACAAGCAAATTCTATTACGGTTCGCTGGATGAGCTTAGGGATTCCTACAGACTTGTTTCCGGGGACAAGACACTGCTTGAGAGGATACCGAAGGAGCTTGTAGTCGGAGGGCGTTTAAGCGAAAGCTCGAATGAATTGCTGATAAGATATGATGAAACAAAAATAACCGCAAAAATTAATCATGAAATCAGGCAGCATATGAGATATGCAGAGCTCAAAGAAATCATGTACTACGTACAGAAGAAAGAGATAATAAAAGAAAGTGGTGATGAGCAATGATCAGGGATTATTTTGAGAGAAAAAAGATATGGTTATCCAGTTCACCGGGGCATATCGGTTTGGCATTTATCGTATTACTTGTGACAACACTGTGCGGCATGTTGGGGTTTATATTTGCCGGATTTCTGTTTATGCTATCCATTGCAGTATTTAGAAGCCTCGAGATAAATGAGCTTTTACCCTTTTCAAAGAAGGAAAGAAAAACAAGATTTTTGACAGAGGTGATGCTTGATTTACTGTGTTTAAGTGTTCCTCTTCTTATAAATACTGCGTTTATTGTGATAAGGCACAGAAAGCTGGAGCTTTTTTCACATCCGCTTTATGTGGCGGTATGTTTTATTTCATATATCATAATTCTTGCACACTTTTCGATAAATGATATCTTTTGGAAAGCGGCAGAAGACAGCAGAAATTTAGAAAAGTGTTTAGCTGACGCGAGTGTTTCAAAGTCTGTAAAAATATATGAGACTTTTATTGCGTTGGTAAAAATTGTTATAGACACAGGGTTGTTTGTCTGCTTAATGACTATTGTTACAAATGGCAGCTTTTCTGATTTTGCAGGAATAGACAATGAGTTCTATAAGCTTGGATGTATATCAGGGATTTTGTCAGGTACTATACTTGTGATAGACATGGTAAGAACTACTGGAGGCAGAAATGAATATTTCCATACAGTCTAAGGGCGGAACACCCATTTATGAGCAGATTGCCACGCAGATAAAGGAGGCAATACTTGCCGGAAAATTGAATAAGGATGATGCGCTTCCATCGATAAGGGCGCTTTCAGCGGACATTAAGGTCAGCGTCATTACCACGAAAAAAGCATATGAGGAGCTGGAAAAGGAGAAAATGATATATTCGGTGCCTGGAAAGGGCTTTTTCGTGGACAATCCGGATATGGCATATCTCGAGGAAAAACGTACTTTAAGTATGGAGGAGGAGCTTGCCGCGGTTATAGAAAAGGCAAAGGCGGCAGAGCTTGATGAAGCAGAGTTTATTGATATGGTGAGGATACTTTGGGAGGAGGAAACATGCTAGAGGTTCAAAATTTATCTTACAGTACGAAAACCTTTTCTATGGAAAATGTCAGCTTTTCACTGGATGACGGATATCTCATGACACTTTTGGGAAGAAATGGCGCAGGAAAAACTACGCTTTTTGATTTAGTGTACGGACGTATTGAACCACTGAGTGGAAAGGTATTATGGAATGATATTGATGTCACCGGAATGAAAGCAATTGACATTCTGTATCATGATGAGGTGGCATATGTCGGTGGAAGAAGCTGGTGTATAGGCGGGATTAGGGCTGACGAAAATATCAGGCTGTTAAGCTGTCTTTACAGCAGATGGGATCAGAAGCATTTTGATGAAATGCTTGAAATGATGGAGTTCACCAAGGAAGAATATACGACAAAATTTGAGGAGCTTTCAACAGGAAAACAGATGCAGCTCCAACTGGCTTTTGCTCTGGCAAGGCACCCAAAGCTTCTGCTTTTGGATGAGCCTATGGCAAATCTGGACCCGGTCGTAAAAACAGACATCTGGGAGCTTTTGATCCGAACAATAGAAAAAGAAAACATAAGCATCATAATCAGCACGCATCTGGTTGAGGAGGTCAATGACATAACTGACTATATCGGATTGCTTGATAATGGCAGGCTTGTTAAATTCGGGGACAGGGAACAGATATTAAATGATGATTTAGGAAATAAAAATAAGAATCTCAGGGAATTACTGGAGGAAGAAAATGGATAAAGCGGAAGAAATTTTTGCAGAGGGCATAGAAGATAGAAATGTGAAAACAATAAGGCAGGCGAGAGTACTTTTTGTAATATGTCTTATGGCAGGCATGTTCATCATATTTGAAAGTGATGACATCTTTAAGTGGGCTGCAGTGTTGGCTGTTTATTTTTTTACAGATTCGTTTTATAAGAAATATCTGAGAGTGGAAGCAAATTTGGCTGATGATATGACCGGCAATGATATTTATCAGTTTATAGGGCAGCACGCACTTTCGGTGGATTGCTATTTCGGGATTATTTCAAAAAAAATACGCAAATACAGGATAATTTTTTTGGCAGAGTATTTTTTGTGTGCCATATTCTCAGATTCAAAGGGGTATGGGCTGATTATTGCCGTGTTGAGCGTTGTCGTAACGTATGCCACCGCATGGATAAAAAAAGAAATATTTTATCTGCCGCCTGGTGGGAAAGCTAAAGCCTGTTGAAATGATATTAACTTTCACAGATAGTTTTTTAAACATATTTAAATTTCTTCTTATACCGTTGGTCAGCCTTTTGTTTTGCGTGGTGTTTCTGGGAGTAGCAGAGGACGCCGTGGAACGTGAAATGGTAAGCGGGCAGATACTTGAACGTTTTATAGGAATACCGGCCTTTTTTGTAATGGTTGTAGCAGGCTTGATTGTACCATTGGCAGGATATGCTTTTTTTAAACCATCAGCCATATTAAATGCAACCCTAAAAACTGCCATGGTCATAGGAATAGCGGGATTTATCTGTATACTGGCATCGGCAAGACTGTGGTATTATGAAATAAACTATACAACGCAGAAAATAACATTGGTTCATTTTAAGGAAAAACAGTATGATTTTTCAGATGTAGAAAGGTACATATGGAAAAGCGGTGATGATGATGAGACTGAAAAAACGCTTGTTTTGTATCTGAAGGATGAAACAGTGCTGGATTTATGCGATGATGGTGCATTTAGCAGTGAGCAGGGCGATTTTGAGAAAGCGCAAAGGCAGGCGTGGCCGCAATCATAATCGTCTGTATATATGGACAATAGAAAATTTTATAGATATAATATGATTTAAGGGATCCTGAATTGGATACCTTTTGACTCTCACATCATACTAAGTAGGACTAAATTGACATAATGTACAATAGCCATAGGTTGATAGCATAGTAGGCAGGCACTGGGGAGCTGTAATTCCTAAAACTTTTAAAACAGCATCCAAAATTCAGCCCAAAGGCCGGAAAAATAGCGAGAAAAGTAGCTGAAACTGCAGAAATCTCCAAAACAGCTCCTAAAATTCAGCCCAAAAGCCGGAAAAATAGCGAGAAAAGTAGCTGAAACCGCAGAAATCTCCAAAACAGCTCCTAAAATTCAGCCCAAAAGCCGGAGAAAAATAGCGGGAAAAAAAAGTAGCTGAAATCACTATAAATCACAAAACAGCTCCAAATAATTAAAGGGAGAAAAACAATGAGCTTAATAAAAGGTATACATCACGTATCAATGAAGTGCAGCAGCACAGAGGAATATGAAAAGACAATAGATTTCTACAAAAACATTCTGGGAATCCCGGTCGCAAGGGAATGGCAGGCAGGAATCATGCTTGATACCGGAAACGGAATTGTTGAGATTTTTAACGATGGAGATGATGCACCGGACAAAGGTGTTATTCGTCATTTCGCATTCGCAACAGATGATGTGGATGCGTGTGTAGAGGCTGTAAAAGCAGCAGGATACGAGGTATTTATTGAGCCGAAGGATATAGAAATCGCATCAACACCGGTATTTCCGGCGCGCATAGCATTCTGCAAAGGACCACTTGGCGAGGAAATCGAGCTGTTTGAGGAAAAGTGATAGGACGTATTAATGGTTTTACAGGGGTATTATGCTATGGGAAAAACTCCAATTAAGCACACGCTTGCAGGCTATATTATTAAAAAAAAACAGACACCGAAGGATACCGGTCAGGAAAACTAACCGGAGAAAAACATTTGAACAAAATAACAGAAATGATAGAATTTGTTGGTGGACGCCGGAAACTAATCGATCAGGCAAGGTTCATAGAGAATAATACACAAGCAGGCCACGATGGGAAGATAAGAATTAGTTGGATTCAAGTCAACAGTGATATTAAAAAAATTGATTGTGATGTCAGCAGCATACCGGAGCTGTGTAGGCTTGAGGGTGTTGAGGATTCAAGAGCAAAACAGCTAAGATTGATAGAGTCTGTAAAGCAGTGGAAATCAGAGGTTGGTGACTGCGATTGGATATGCAGATATTATGATGATATTTTGGGGCGTCTGGAAGCCGGAAAGAGTGTCACAGAGGCTGAGGAGGATATGCGTTTTAAGTGTATCAATGCTATAACAAGAATAAAGGCGCCTGTGTGGGAGCGTGTTTTTAGTGCAAAGGTTTTTAAAGATTCAAAGAAATTTGAAAAATGCTATCGACAAAAGATGGTATCAATTCTGACTAAATATTCTCCATATTATGAGAAGGATATGGAGGATTATGATACAGAGGGAGAGGAAGATGATGCCAAAGAGGATAAAAAAGAAGTCGGGGCTTGAAATTTTGAAGATGCATGGCATTATGTCATATGCACAGACAATGGAATGGAAGGGACCATTGTCATATAGAATTGATGATACATGTGTTATTGATACGTCAAAGCAGATTTATGGAACCATTATTAATACGCAGACACTTGAGCATGCAAGTCCGGTTTCGCTTGCAGGATGCAAAAGAATTATGACCATAGAAAATAAGGCTAACTATGAAAGTATGCAATATGATGAGAATACCTTGTATATTTTTTGTCATGGTTATTTTACTCCTAAGGAAGTGTATTTTCTAAAGAAATTAAGCCTTATTGTATCTAAGGAATGTGAGTTCCTCCATTGGGGAGATATGGATTTTGGAGGGATAAGCATATTCTTGTTTATTAAGGATAGAATTTTTGAAAAACTAATGCCTTATAGAATGGGGGTAGCGGATTTTGAGGAAGCATTAAAAAAAGACGCTGGAATACCACTTAAGGCTTCAACTAGGGAAAAACTGCAAAAAAAGGACGCAGGATTGCTTACCGAATTAAAAGAAGCAATTCTTGAATCGGATAAAACAATAGAGCAGGAAAGGCTCTTATGAGGCTGATTCGGAAAACTCTAAATACACATATATATTTGACAAATTATTAGAATGTGATTCATTCGCACAGCATACCTCCTTCGTGCATACAATAGCATGAAGGAGGTATGTTTGTATTATGAATCCATTTAAAATGAGGCCGGAGAGAACCGGCGATTTATTTGTTGACTGGGAGAAATTCTGGGTAAAACCATATAACAAAAATGAGGTAAATCCGTATACAAGGACGAGAATCATATTGATGAATGGTACAGAATTTGAAAACGTGTGGTTTTCACATCAGTTTTCAAGAAGCGTAGGTGATGATGAGCTTAGACGAAAGCTTGCATACATCAGGAAAAGTGAGCAACAGCAGCAGAAAATACTCACGCATTTAAAGCCGGCAGATGAGTCGGCATTGGAGCACACCATAGGCTACGAGCAGCTTGCAGTTGACCTGACTGCTCATCTTGCAAAACGAGTAAATGACAAAAATATTAAGTCTGCGCTCGATTTTGCCTTGCTCGAGGACTTTGATCATTTGTACCGCTATGCAGATTATCTTGATTTTACCACAGGTGAGCACGCAGAGAAGCTTGTCGGAGGCTATACGGAAATCACACCGGGCAGACCGACTATTTCACACCACAGGCATCCATATGATTCAATACGATATCCGATGACGGATAAATGCCCTGCGACAATGGATGTGCTGGCTGCAAACGTAATCACAGCAGCAGAACAGCAGACTATGAATTACTATATGAACACAGCGGCACTTTGGCCTGATGAGATGGGACGCAGGCTATATCAGGAAATCGGAATGGTCGAGGAACAGCATGTCACACAGTATGGCAGCCTGTTGAAGCCATGCATGAGCCGCCTTGAAAATCTCCTTGTGCATCAGTATGTCGAGTGCTGGCTGTATTGGAGCTGTTATGAAACGGAGACGGATACAAGAATACGTGGCATATGGCAGTTTATGTTTGAACAGGAGCTTAAGCATCTGCATATTGCACTTGAGCTGCTAAGACAGTACGAGAAAAAGGATTGGCAGGAGGTCATCCCGGACGCTGAGTTCCCGGCTCCTCTTGTGCTTGAGAGCAATATTGAGTATGTCAGGTGTGTGCTTGGCAGTACGGTAAACGACACAGCATGTCGTGAAAGGTATGTGGATGTAAGAACCAATGCTCCTGAAACATTTATCAGATATCAGCGCATGGTCAATGACCCGGTAAGAAATGTGATGAGCCATGCCTTTATTGAGGATTATATCCGTAAAAACGGGGAGGATTATCGCTTTGAGGTGGCACCAAATCCGGTGCCGGAGCTTCGTGACCGTACAAAGGATAATATATGTGTGGGCAGACAGCCTCTTTGCAGGAATCGGTATTAGAAGCCATTTTATATGCCATTTTATATGCCATCTGTGGCATGTGATACCCGGCCCTGACATTTTGTCAGGGCATTACTGTGCAAAGAGAAGTATAACTCGATTGTATCTAAGCTATGGAGTAGCTTGTAATCGTTGCCGGTCACACTGTTAGGTGTGAACAGTAACGAGTAAGGCTCACAGAAGCCGGTTGACGAAATTATATAGGTGTATTAAACTGTAATTGGGTTAGAGAAGACTAATTACTTGCAGCTGTTTTACATTAAGTGGTTTTGAATATTCAGTTACTGTAAAATGATATATGAAACGATATAAGAAATAATATGTTGAATAATAAAATATTCAAACTTCCCATATTTTATTTTGTGATACCGGCCTAGCATACAGTGTATTCCTCATATTTTTTCCTTCGGAACAACTGTATACTCTCCGGTAAATATAGTTTTATATATGGGAAGTTTGTGTAAAATAGAAAAACCGCAGAACAGCAGAATAGGAGGCAACCATGATTACATCAACCATATTAGGTTTATTAATACCATTTATAGGCACGTCGCTCGGCGCGGCATGTGTACTTTTTATGAAAAATGAGCTTTCCGTAACCACAAAAATGCTCAGTGGCTTTGCAGCAGGCGTAATGATTGCGGCATCAGTCTGGAGTCTTCTGATTCCGGCACTTGAGCAGTCACAGAGCCTTGGAAAAATGCAGTTCGTCCCGGCAGTAGCAGGCTTTATGCTCGGAATGTTTTTTCTATTGATACTGGATACAATCACACCACATATGCATCTCGATAATTCAGTCGAGGGTCCAAAGAGTAACTTCAGCAGACAGACAATGATGGTGCTTGCAGTTACATTACATAATATACCGGAGGGCATGGCAGTCGGAGTGCTCTACGCAAGCTGGATATCAGGAACCACCACCATCACGAGGGCAGCAGCCCTTTCACTGGCAATCGGAATAGCCATACAGAATTTCCCGGAGGGCGCAATCATATCCATGCCATTACATAGCACAGGAAGCTCAAAGCTAAGAGCCTTTGTATACGGAGTATTGTCGGGAATAGTCGAGCCGATAGCGGGAATACTTACGATACTTGCCATCGGAATAATAGAGCCGGTGATGCCGTACCTGCTAAGCTTCGCCGCCGGAGCCATGATATATGTAGTCATAGAAGAACTCGTGCCGGAAATGTCAGAGGGAGGTCACTCCAACCGCGCCACCATAGCATTTATGGTGGGCTTCTGCCTCATGATGACACTCGATGTGATGCTGGGCTAGGCCAGAGCAAACCCTCGCAAAGAGCAAGAAAATCCAAGCGATCCCGCGGCAACAGCCGAGGGGAAAGCGTAAAAGAATAACAAACACGCACAGAGCGAGCCCGCGGCAGCAGCCGAGGGGAAGCGTAAAAGAATAACAAACATGCACAGAGCGAGCCCGCGGCAATAGCCGTGGGCAAAGCGACAAAAAGGTAAATAGAGCCATAGCGTGAGGAACCCGGGCGGCAGGCACACACAGGCTCGGGAGGGCGAATAGCGAAGCTGCCTAGATACTGTAGAAATTATGCCCACGAAGCACAGAAATGCCCAGCCAAGGACGGCTGGGCAAACATATCAAATAGCACTTTTATGAAAACGCAAGCTTGACACTATGCTGTCAAGCTATGCGCCATAACCTATATTTTATGCAATTTCAGCCCCATGCATCTTCTGATGCATTAAAAATGGCTGAAATTGCTACTGGTCACGCTTTTTGTGACCGGTAGTATGCGCCATGGACGGCGCATAAAAGCCGGTTTCGTCAAGCAAAGAAACCCTGCAAGCATAATTTCGTACAGAATCTTGGCAGCGTAGCGTAGCCCACTAGAGCCTGTGAGTGCCTGCCGCCCGGGTTCCGTACTATAGCCACAACCCCGCAAGTTAAATGAATTGTGAAAAACTGTGAAAAAAAGGAAAATTCCTCCCGAATTATTTGGAAATTTTTAATAAAACGCAAATAAAAATAAAATAAAACTAAACATCCCCAAAACGCAATAGAAAAAATGCACAAAAATAAAAACTTAAATTGTTGAAAATGTATAAAAAGCTAACTAAAAAATGTGAAACTTTGCCAGTCAAATAATATAAAAACGAAACGTTGACTTTATAAAACGATGTGACTAAAATCAAGTACAACGATAGTTGCTTCTTATTAAATCAAGACCAAACAAACATCAAAGGTCAGACAAAAAACATCTTGAGTTATTAAGAAACAATTTGCGTATCAAATTTCATATAGCAAAAAAGAAAGGAGGTAACGCAGATGGATGCTCTGGTAGATGGACTGTTAGAGGAACTTAATTGTGACGTGGTATTCAAGATACCGATATTCGGAGGCATACCCATATACGAGTCGGTAGTAGTCACATGGATAATAATGGCAGCGGTATTTTTACTGTGCTTTTTTCTCGGCAGAAATCTTTCAGTTGAAAATCCCGGACGCAGACAGGTAGCCGTAGAGGCAGGAGTCAAATTCCTTAATGATTTCTTCAGTGAGACTCTCGGAGAAAAAGGAAAGGATTACATACCATATCTGGCAACAGTAATCATCTATATAGGAATAGCAAACCTGATAGGCTTACTTGGCTTCAAACCGCCGACAAAGGATATGAACGTCACCGCAGCACTCGCTGTAATGAGCATAGTTCTTATCGAGGTGGCAGGAATCAGGGCAAAGGGCACCAAAAGGTGGCTTAAAAGCTTTGCAGAGCCAATGCCGGTAATACTACCTATCAATATCCTTGAGATCTTTATCAAACCATTATCGCTGTGTATGCGATTATTTGGAAACGTCCTTGGTTCATTCGTAATCATGGAGCTTTTAAAGATGGTCGTCCCGGCAATCGTCCCGGCAGTATTCAGTTGTTATTTTGATATCTTTGATGGACTTATACAGGCATATGTATTTGTATTCCTGACAGGACTTTTCATCAAGGAGGCAACCGAGTAAGAAGACCTGATGAGGCATGAAACACCACATCATTTAATTTCACATCGTAAGCATGGAAAATGTAACCTCGCTTACAAAAAGAAACAAAATAATTGCTAACCAAAAGAAAGCATATAAGCAAGAAAAGGAGAACACATTATGTCATCAACATTATTAGTAGCAATCGGAGCTGGAATCGCAGTATTAACAGGAATCGGAGCCGGACTTGGAATCGGTAAGGCAACAAGCAGCGCAGTAGACGCAATCGCAAGACAGCCTGAGGCTGAGAGCAAAATCTCTAAATCACTTCTTTTAGGATGTGCCCTTGCAGAGGCAACAGCTATTTACGGTTTCGTTATCGCATTACTTATCATCCTCTTCCTTAAATAATCAGGCAGCGTAACTGACAGTTACAACCAGATGAAACAGAAAGGAAGGTAGAGCAATGTTAAAAATTGATCCATGGAACATAATATGGACAGTAGTCAATCTGCTTTTCCTGTACTGGATATTTAAGAAATTCCTCTTTGACCGCGTGATGGGCGTGATTAATCAGAGAGACGAAATGATTCAGAAGCAGTTCTCGGAAGCAAAGAAGAGTCAGGACGATGCAGAAAGCTTAAAGAGCGACTATAAAAAGAAGCTCGAGAGTGCAAAGACTCAGGCAGACCAGATAATACTCGATGCCAGGGCAAGAGCCGAGGCTGAGCAGGAGAAGGCTCTTGAGAGAACCAGACAGGAAGCAGACAGTATGCTTGAAAAAGCAAAAGCGGACATTGCTAGCGAGCAGGATAAGGCAACAAAGGCCGCTGAGGCTGAAATTGCAAAACTTGCCATCTTAGCAGCGAGAAAGATTGTAAAGACAGGTGAAGCTAATGACACAGGCAGCAGTAAATAATGCAATAGTTTTGTACAGGCTGGCTGTAGAACGTCGTGATGTGGAGGAAGCACAGAGAGTATACTTTGTGACAGAAAAGCTTGCACAGACGCTTGCAAATCCACTTATACCGCTTACCAAAAAGTATGACATCATAGAAAAGGTATACGGATTTGAGAGTGAGCCAAAGCTTATCACAAGCTTCATAAAGGAAATGGTAAAGCTTGGATATGGCTGAAATGAATGAAATCTTTGAGGCATATTACAGATACTGGGATGAGAAAAACCATATCATAAGAGCTGAGCTTATCAGTGCAGAGGCCGCAACCGACGAGGAAGCAAATGACGCCAAGGCGCTGCTACAAAGCAAATATCCGGAATATGAAATATCCCTTACACAGAAAGTGGACGAAACACTTTTAGGTGGATATGTGATTAAGACTCTTAATACAGAGTATGACAGAAGCTACGAAGGAAAGCTTCGTGAGCTTGAAAGAAAATTGACCAGGAGGTGACCCCTGTGGGCGCAATCAGTGCAACAGACATAATCTCCATTATCCAGAGCGAGATAGAGAATTTCGACTTCGATACCGAGAGCCGTGAGACCGGCGAGGTAATCTACGTCGGCGACGGAATCGCCACAATATACGGCATCGACCATGCCATGTATGGTGAGATCGTAGTATTTGATAATGGAGTAAAAGGAATGGTTCAGGATATCCGTCAGAATGAAATCGGTGTAATCCTTTTCGGAAGAGACCACGGAATCCATGAAGGAACCAAAGTAGTAAGAACAAAGAAAAAAGCCGGAATCCCTGTAGGCAAAGGCTTTATCGGCCGAATCATCAATGCCTTAGGTGAGCCTATTGATGGAAAGGGCGATATCAAAGAGGAAGATTACAGACCAATCGAGAATGAGGCACCGGGTATCGTGGACAGAAAGTCAGTAGATACTCCACTTGAGACAGGAATCCTCTCAATCGATTCAATGTTCCCAATCGGACGTGGACAGCGAGAGCTTATCATCGGTGACCGTCAGACAGGAAAGACATCAATTGCCACAGATACCATCATCAACCAGAAGGGCAAGGATGTTATCTGTATATATGTAGCAATTGGCCAGAAAGCATCAACAGTAGCAAAAATTGTGTCAACTCTGACAAAACACGGCGCAATGGATTACTCAATCGTGCTTTCATCAACAGCCAGCGATCCTGCATCACTGCAGTATATCGCACCATACGCAGGAACAGCCATGGCAGAGCATTTCATGCATCAGGGCAAGGATGTACTTATCGTATATGATGACCTTTCAAAGCATGCGGTAGCATACAGAGCACTTTCGCTGTTGCTCGAGAGATCACCGGGACGTGAGGCATATCCGGGAGACGTATTCTATCTCCACTCAAGACTGCTCGAGAGATCAAGCCGTCTGAGCGATGAGCTTGGCGGAGGCTCAATCACAGCACTCCCAATCATCGAGACACAGGCAGGAGACGTATCAGCATACATCCCTACCAACGTAATATCTATCACAGACGGACAGATATTCTTAGAGAGCAACCTCTTCAACGCAGGTATGAGACCGGCCGTAAACGTAGGTCTTTCAGTATCCCGAGTTGGTGGAGCTGCCCAGACAAAGGCCATGAAGAAGGCATCAGGAAGCATCCGTATCGACCTGGCACAGTACAGGGAGATGGAGGTCTTCACACAGTTTGCATCAGACCTTGACGATGCCACAAAAGCACAGCTTGCACATGGAAAAGCACTTATGGAGCTTTTGAAGCAGCCGCTTTGTCACCCACTGTCACTGCATGAGCAGGTAATGACACTTATCATGGCAAACAATGGTGTGTTTGATACAATAGAGACAAAAGAGGTCAAGAAATATCAGGGCGATATCCTCTCATACATGGATCTTTCTTATCCGGAAATCGGACAGAAAATCGAAGAGAACAGAGCCATTGATGAAGAGCTCGTAAATAAAATCATGGATGCAGTAAAAGAGTATAAAGGGTAACAGGTAGTATTATGGCAAACACGAAGGAAATACAGGATCGAATAAAAAGTATCAATGATACGCTTAAAATCACAAATGCCATGTATATGATTTCTTCTTCGAAGCTGAAAAAGTCCAAAAAGATGCTGGCAGATACAGAGCCGTATTTCTTCACACTGCAATCAGAGATGAGCCGAATACTCAGGCATCTGCCTGATATGGAGGACATCTATTTCAAGACCAACGAGGATAAGCTGCCTGAGGACAGAAAGGTCGGATATATCGTAATCACAGCCGATAAAGGACTTGCGGGCTCATACAACCACAATATCCTGAAAATGGCTGAGGAGCACTTAAAGAATCATCCGAACCATTCACTTTTCGTACTCGGAGAGCTGGGACGTCATTATTTTGAACAGCGTGGAATTGAGATTGAAAAACAGTTCCACTACACAGTTCAGAATCCGACACTCAACCGTGCCAGAAATATTGCAGAAGAAATTTTGGAGCTATATCTACATAACGAGCTGGACGAAGTTTATATTATCTATACCAGCATGATAAATGCGATTCAGGAGGAAACACAGATGTCACAGCTTCTGCCACTGAAAAAGGCAGACTTCACTGTGCAGATTCCTATAGACATACCGAGGGAGGAACTGGCACTCAAGCCATCGCCTGAGGCAGTCATGGATCGTATCGTACCAAACTACGTTGTTGGATTTGTCTACGGTGCTCTTGTAGAGTCATTTTCATGTGAGCAGAACGCCAGAATGATGGCGATGCAGTCCGCATCAAACAGTGCGAGGGACATGCTTGCAGAGCTTGACATTCTTTACAACCGTGCCAGACAGGCAGCGATTACACAGGAGATTACAGAGGTAATAGCCGGTGCTAAATCGCAGAAGAAAAAGAGAAAGTAGGCTTTTTGATGAAAACAGGAAAAATTATCCAGGTTATGGGTCCTGTTGTCGATGTAGAGTTCGAGGATGAGAACCTGCCGGCAATCAGAGACGCACTAGAAGTTTTAAATGGTGACAAAAAAAGTGTGATGGAAGTCGCACAGCATATTGGAAATAATACAGTACGCTGTATCATGCTTGCTTCCAGTGAGGGACTTCACAGAGATATGGAAGTAACAGCCACAGGCGCCGGCATCAAGACACCTGTCGGAGAGCAGACTCTCGGCAGACTGTTCAACGTGCTCGGTGAAGCTATCGATGGCGGAGCACAGCCTGATACAGAAGAAAAGTGGGAAATCCACAGAGAACCACCAACATTTGAGGAGCAGAACCCTGCAGAGGAAATCCTCGAGACAGGTATCAAGGTCATCGACCTTCTTGCCCCATATGCAAAGGGTGGAAAAATCGGACTCTTCGGAGGAGCCGGAGTAGGAAAAACAGTCCTCATCCAGGAGCTCATCAGCAATATCGCAACAGAGCACGGCGGCTACTCAATCTTTACAGGAGTCGGAGAGCGTTCAAGAGAGGGAAATGATCTCTGGACAGAAATGAAGGAATCAGGAGTTCTGGAAAAAACAGCCTTAGTGTTCGGACAGATGAACGAGCCACCAGGAGCGCGTATGCGTGTAGCTGAGACAGGACTTACAATGGCAGAGTATTTCAGGGATGAGAAGCACCAGAACGTGCTGCTTTTCATCGATAATATATTCCGTTTCACACAGGCAGGTTCAGAGGTTTCAGCACTTTTAGGACGTATGCCTTCAGCCGTAGGTTATCAGCCTACACTGGCTACTGAGATGGGTGAGCTGCAGGAGCGAATCGCATCTACAAAGAACGGTTCGGTAACATCGGTACAGGCCGTATACGTACCAGCCGATGACCTCACAGACCCGGCTCCGGCTACAACCTTCGCACATCTGGATGCCACAACAGTTCTTTCAAGAAAGATTGTTGAACAGGGTATTTACCCGGCAGTAGATCCACTTGAGTCTACATCACGTATCCTCGAGCCTGATATCGTAGGCGAGGAGCATTATCAGGTAGCACGAAAGGTACAGGAGATTCTCCAGAAGTACAAGGAGCTGCAGGATATCATCGCGATCCTTGGTATGGAGGAGCTGGCAGATGAGGACAAGGTGCTTGTATACAGAGCAAGAAAAATCCAGAAGTTCCTCTCACAGCCATTCCACGTAGCCGAGAACTTCACAGGTATCCAGGGTGTCTATGTGCCTGTAGAGGATACTATCAAGGGCTTCAAGGCCATCATAGATGGTGAGATGGACGAGTATCCTGAGAACGCATTTTTCAATGTCGGAACAATCGAGGACGTCAAGGAAAAAGCAAAGACTATGCAGCAGTAAAAGCATAAGGAAGGACAAATCGTATGGCAACAAATACATTTTATCTAAAGGTAATAGCTGCTAACAGAGTGTTTTACTCAGGAAGATGTCGTTCCATAATAGTCCCTGAGTTCGATGGCCAGAAGGAAATCCTCGCCCACCATGAGGATATGGTCATAGCCGTCGATGAGGGCGAGATGAGATTTCAGCCGGAGGGCAGTGACAACTGGGAGTACGCGGTAGTGGGAATGGGCTTCGTAGAGATAGTCAACAACCGTGTGACACTGCTTGTCGAGACAGCCGAGCATCCGGAGGAAATCGATATAGCAAGGGCAAGAGAGGCAAAGGAGAGAGCTGAGGAGCAGCTTCGCCAGAAGCAGAGTATTCAGGAGTATTATCACTCAAGAGCTTCGCTGGCCCGTGCCATGACACGACTGAAAGCAACTTCAGGAAAATAATAAATGTTAATAAATTACAAAAAAGAGGTTGTGACAACCTCTTTTTTGTTTACATTACACATGAAATGAGTTACAATGGCTATATAGGTTAGTAATATGGTCATAGAAGACAGGTGGGAATATGAGGATAGTATATGGACTGGGAGTATTGCTGGAAGCAATACTGATTGCACATTGCGCAATCTGTTCCTTTAAAAAACATGACAGACTCGGTAAAAGTGTGTGTATATATGAGACGTTGACATTTGCCTGCGCTATAGTCTTTTTTGTTTTTACATTTGTGCCGGGGCACACTGTTACAGTACTTGCGAAAGGGCTTACTATGGCTCTGTTTGACTGGATGCTCATCGCTCTTATGTTTTATACACAGTATTATACAGGTGCTGTAAAGACCTTCAAGGGAGTGCAGGCTGCTTCCATGATATTTGCGGTGCTGGACACATATATGCTTATAGAGAACACCTGGACTAATAAGATTTTTGATATAGAATCCATAAAAGCTGAGAATATTAAGGTGGTATTCAATAATGACAGCCTATGGTACAGGCTGCATTTTATATTCACATATGCGTTTGTGATTCTGATTATTTTTACATATCTGTATATGATTATCAAATCATCGCGCATGTACAGGGAGGCATATGGGGCTATAGCGGTAGTTATCTTTATCGGCTTTTCGTTTGACATTGCTACTATAGGTTCGGACTCCATATATGACCTCACCATGATTATATATGGTGCTATAGCTATTATCATATATTACCTGACATACAGATATGTGCCGAATGAGCTTATAGAAAATATGCTCTCTCTTGTGGTCCGCGATATGAACAATGGTATCATCTGCTATGACAGAAAGGGCAGGTGCATATATTACAATGACCTGATGGAGGCTATTTACAGGCATGGCGGCAATATGTCTGTTTATGAAAGTAAATATAGTCAGTGGATTGAAAAGCTGGGAGATGACAGAAGGGACAGTATGACCTTCCAGACAACAGATATTGAAATAAACGGTGAAAAGCACTACTTTGAGATTGCCTACAAGCGCATATATGATGAGAGCAATCGCGTTATATGTGATTATTTTGTATACAATGACCGTACACAGATGTATGAGTCGTGGGAGCAGGAAAAGTACAAGGCATCGCATGACAGTCTGACCGGACTTTTGAACCGTGACCAGTTCTATGAGGATGTGCACGATATGGTGAACAAGTATCATGACACAACCTTCTACCTGATTTGCAGCAATATAAAGGATTTCAAATTCATCAATGAGATATTTGGAATGGAGAAGGGCAATCAGGTGCTCATAAAGCAGGCGAAGCTCATGGCATCGAATCCATCTGAGAGGACCATTTGTGCAAGGCTTATGAATGACCGCTTTGCGCTGTGTCTGCCAAGAGAAGAGTTTGATGAAAAAAGAGTGGCAGATTCAATAAAAGAGCTGCAGCGTGAGTTTTCGGGCAATTCTTTCCATCTGCATACATACATGGGTGTGTATGAGATAAGAGACAGGGATGAGGCTGTCAGCATTATGGTAGACAAGGCTAATATAGCGGCAGACACCATAAAGAATAATTATGACTGCTGTGTGGCATACTATGATGAACATCTGCTTGAGATATCAATAGAGCAGAGACGTCTGCTCGGTGAATTTGAGCCGGCATTGCAAAATGATGAGTTTGTCATGTACTTACAGCCACAGGTGAAACGTGATGGTGCTGCAAAGGGCGCAGAAGCGCTGGTACGCTGGGTTCATCCATCAAGAGGCATCCTGACACCGTATGCTTTTATTGATATTTTAGAGAACGCAGGTCTCATTTACAAGCTTGACCTATATATATGGGAGAAGGCAGCGCAAAAGCTTGCAGAGTGGAAGGAAAAAGGCTATGGAAGCTATCATATATCTGTAAATATATCTACAAAGGACTTTTACATTATAGATATATATGAGACCTTTACAGGGCTGATTAATAAATATGGCATAGCAGCGTCCAATCTGCATCTGGAGATTACAGAGACAACGCTGATGACCGATTTTGAGAAGAATATGAATATTATCCACAAGCTTCAGGGCGTAGGCTTCAGGGTGGAGATTGATGATTTCGGAAGCGGTTACTCATCACTCAACATGCTAAAGGACATCAGTGCTGATGTACTGAAAATCGATATGGGCTTCCTTCGCAAATCTGAGAACGAGGTCAAGGGACAGGATATATTAGAGAGTATCATCACGCTTGCAGGCAAGATAGGCATGGACGTCATCACAGAGGGTGTGGAGACGAAAAAGCAGCTTGATATGCTTACAATGATGGGATGTCATGAGTTTCAGGGATATTATTTCTCAAAACCGGTACCGGTATCTGAGTTTGAAGAAAAGTATCTGGTATAGCTATCATGTATATCTATTATGTATATCCAATATATATTTTGGGTATTGTGCAAAATTTAATACACTGTATATTTGGGGCGGGTATTGAAATATCCGCCCTTTTTTTCTATAATAATAAACCGTGTGGATTGCTGTAAATATGTAATTGCTGTGGGTCACACGAGGGTGTGGCGGCTAACAGCGAATATGAGAAAAAGAGGCGAAAAAATGACTGAAAAAGAAAAAATAAGGATTCAGACATCAGAGACCTTTTTGCTGAGTGCTATTCTGGCACTTTCCGGAGGCTTTCAGGATGCCTACACCTACAATGTGAGAAATGAGGTGTTCTCGAATGCGCAGACAGGAAACGTAGTGCTGATGAGCCAGCATCTGATGATGGGTGAATGGATGAAGGGACTATCGTATCTTTTCCCAATCCTTTCATTTGCACTCGGTGTGCTTGTGGCAGAGAGAATCGGGCATAGATATAAGAAGGCAAAGCGCATCCACTGGCGTCAGATAGTGGTGGCGATAGAGATAATCATACTGTTTGTGGTGGGCTTCATACCACACAGGTACGACATGATAGCGACCATGCTTGTATCATTCAGCTGTTCTATGCAGGTGCAGTCCTTCAGAAAGGTAAACGGCTACGGCTATGCCAGCACCATGTGCATCGGCAACTTAAGAAGCGGCACAGAGAGTCTGTCAATATATCTGCGTGACAGAAATATCGGGGCACTGAAAAAGACCGCGCACTACTATGGAATTATTCTGATATTTGCAATAGGAGCAGGTATAGGCGGAGTGTGCTCACTGCACATAGGAATACGCGCTATATGGGCTTCAAGCGTGCTGCTTGCCATTGTATGTGCAATGATGGTCAGGGAACACTGATAAACAGTTACAAATAGTCACGAAATATATATAACGGAGATACAATATAAAATGAAATTATTAAAGCAATTTCTCATCATACTTGCGATTTCGTTTTTAGGTGAGATACTCAAATATTTACTGCCATTGCCTGTCCCGGCGAGCATATATGGCATGGTTATACTTTTCATAGGTCTGCTGACAGGCCTGATACCGCTTAACTCTGTAAGGAGTGCAGGCAAATTCATGATAGAGATAATGCCTGTCATGTTTATCCCTGCGGGAGTGGGGCTTATGTCATCCTGGGGCAATCTTGAGCCGGTGCTCGTACCGGTGCTTGTAATCACGGTTGTGGCACTTCTAACTGTAATGATTGCTACAGGACATGTTTCACAGCTCGTAATCCGTATGCAGAAGCGCAAGAGGGCTGATGCAGGAGACAATAAATAAGATAGAGGATAATCATAATGGATAATTTGTTTCAGACATCGCTTTTTGCCGGTGTCACAGTAAGTCTGGTTGCATATCTGCTAGGTATGCTTTTAAAGAAAAAGTTTAAGCTTGCAATACTCAATCCGCTTCTCATTTCAATAGTACTGACCATCATAGTGCTTGTTGTGGCAGATGTGGATTATGACACATACAATAAGGGGGCATCGTACCTTAGCTGGTTTCTGACACCGGCCACGGTATGCCTTGCGATACCGCTCTATGAGCAGTGGACCCTGCTCAAGAAAAATATAGCAGCAGTCGCGCTCGGACTCACGGCAGGCGTCATAACAAGTCTTGTGACAGTGCTTGTGTTGTCAGTGCTTATGGGGCTTTCACACGAGGACTATGTCACACTGCTTCCAAAGTCCATCACGACAGCTATCGGTATGGGCGTATCAGAGGAGCTGGGCGGATATGTGACCATCACTGTCGCAGTTATCGTCGTGACAGGTGTGCTTGGAAATATACTCGGAGAGTTTGTTTGCAAAATATTCAGAATCACTGAGCCTATATCGAAGGGACTGGCGCTTGGTGCGTCATCACATGCCATCGGAACAGCGAAGGCTATCGAGATTGGCGAGATAGAGGGCGCCATGAGCTCTCTTGCTATCGCAGTGGCAGGAATACTTACGGTGGTGTTTGCATCGGTGTTTGCAAACTTTTATTGATTTGTCTGAGATTGTGGTGCAAATGACGGAAGCGAGAGGCTGTGCATATCTGCCTTCGCTTCATACTACGCGGCTAAGGGCTTGTAAGAATTGTGATACAGGTTGTGACAGGTAGGACGCAACCGACTTTTACGCGCCGTCCATGGCGCGGTAACGTCTCGCCCGTGCTTCCGTGCACGGGCGTTGCTGGATTGCAAACACAATTCCAACAATCCCTAGGCCGCTTCGTACAAGCTCAGGTAGATATGCGCAGCCTCGCGCTTCCTGCGCGTTGGCTTTTTCCACCATAAGATAAGTTCATTAAATAGTTATAGATGTAGACAATTGGTAAGAGTATATGTATGATTCAAGTCATATTAGTATTCTACAATCGTTGGAAAGGAATATTATGATAATTACAATTGCTAGAAAGTGCGGTTGCGATGCAGATAGTATCGGTAGAGCAGTCGCTGAGAAATATCATTTACATTTCATGGACAGAGAGGCTATTGCGGCCGGTGCCAAAGAGGCAGGCTGCTACGATGAGTATGAGGAGTTTTACAGTGAGAGACCGGTTAATTCCCTGCTTTACTCTATTGTGATGGAGACGGAGGAGGATAATGTGCTGCATGATACTCCGGCGAGGGCTCTTACATTTATAGACAGGCTGCCGCTTGAGGACGGCTGTGAGGGATATGTGATTCAGGGACGATGTGCAAACTTTGCCTTTCAGGGAAGAGATGATGTTGTCTCAGTTTTCCTGACAGCGAATGATGCCTTCTGCGTTGATACTGTGGCTGATACACATGGAGTCTCAGTGAGAAAGGCAAAGACTGTTGTGCGTGAGACAAATGACAACAGAAAGACCTATCACAAATACTATACCGGACAGGAGTGGGGGCAGGCAGAAAACTATGACCTGTGCCTGAATGTGGCAAAGCTCGGTGTAGATGGTGTGATTGCGATGATTGACAGCTTCATACAAAATAGAAAATAGAAGTGTATATACAAAAGCCGAATCCGTGGGAGTGTGGATTCGGCTTTTTGAGTTTGTTTTTGAAAATAAAAATTCATCGTTGGAAAAATGTACGGAATTATGTTACAAACACAGCAAAAAATATCAAGAATAATGTTACAACGGGGATATATCTTGAAAAAATAGCTAATTAACGTTATAATATAATTAGCTAAAAAAGAAATGGATAGGAGGAAGGCATATGAATACAGCAACAGCAACTGCAACAGAAATGCAGAACAATTTTGGGAGATATTTGAATCTTGTTATGTCAGGACATGAAATCATTGTTACAAAGAATGGTCATGAAGTGGGAAGATTTATTCCTAAGGATGCCGCAGTATCATATTTGACGGATTCTCTAACAGGAATTCTTCAGGATAATGGTAATTTAGATGAGATAAAAACCGAAAGTATGAGGGAAAAATATGGTTTTGTTGATTGATACTAACATTATACTTGATGTTTTACTAAGTCGCTCAGATTTTGTGAAGGAATCATCTATAATTTGGAAACTTTGTGAAACTGAACAGGCAAAGGGATATATATCTACATTAACTTATAAATATGATGTATATCATGAGAAAACAAATGACTCCAGAGCAGATAGAAGATGTATTCCGCAAGTTAAAACTTATTTTTGAGTTCGCTGATTTTAGTTCAGTTGTGCTTGAGATGGCTGTAAATATGAAGTGGAAAGATTTTGAAGATGCCATACAAAGTGCAACTGCTGAATATGTTCATGTAGACTATATTATTACGCGCAACATTAAAGACTTTACGCAAAGTAAGGTTATGGCACTTACACCTGCGGAACTTTTGGCAAGAATTTAATTGCAATGCTTCGGATCTGGAAATGTTTGCGCTTATGTCATATGAGGGGGATAAAGGAAGAACTGCGCCTGATTCGATAAATAATTACTTTGCCTATAAAACAATGAAAGCAGATGCCGGTTATGGAATGGCTTCTGCTGATGAAAATAGCTTTGTAAACGAAAAAGAAACAGCTTTCAGTGCCGAAGCATAATAATCGTATGAAATGTCTTGGTAGGATCATCAAAGTAAAAAGTCATTTCACCGTTATACTTTTTAACAATATTTTCTATACTACGCATACCGAATCCATGAAACTGTGGATTCGGTTTTTTAGTTGGTAAAAGGTTGCCATTTTTATCAATAGGATTTACGCGGCAGGAATCTATCAGGGTGATGATAGTCATATTTGTATTTTCTCTACAAAAGACACTTAATTCGATAAAAGGATTAACCGCCATCTTCTCGGCAGATTCTACGGCATTGTCCATAAGATTACCAAACAAAATGCTTAAATCATCATAGCTTACGAAATCAATGCACTTGCTTCTGATATCGATGTGAAATGCGATTTTTTTCATGAGACATATTTTCTGGTAACGGCATATGAGAGAATTAAGCAGGTCGTTGTCGCAGACGCGCACAGAGTGCTGCAATTCGGGAGAACCGAGTACCCGGGTAAGATAGGCTGCAATTTTGTCGGTTTCATGATGCTCGTTTAAATCAGCAATGGCATTAAGGTGCTTCTTGATATCGTGAATGAGAACCTTCTGCTGTTCATCCTGTTCGGAAAGAGTCCTGTAGTACTCCGCAGAATCGGCATCGCGCTGGCTCTGTAGTTTTAATTCGGCTATCTGGGCATTCTTTTGCTTTATGTGCTCGTAAAGACTGAATGCGAGGATGTTGATGAGCAGTAAAAAGAAACAGCACAGGCTTATCATATAATTAAAAGGTGATTTAATCTCATAATAAATAAAAATATATATGAATGTATAAGTAATAAAAATTGAAAGAATAGGAACAATGATTAAAGTGAGTATTTCATAAGGAGAAAAATGAATACTATCTTCTTTATGAGTAAGCCTGTGCGAAATAAAATAAGTGACCACAAAATATAACAATTTACTCAAAAATGAGATAACATATAGAGAAATATAATCACTTAACTTATTATATATGTTGTATGAGAACGCAGAAAATAACCCCATGACAATGAGTTCGCTTAAAGACATGATTACAAGTAATAAAATGGAATGGAACAATAGTACATTGATACTGGAGGTCGTTGTTAATTTCATAAATATAAATGTTGCTAATAAAAATGAAATTGAATTTAATATAGGAATTTGTAAAAATGAGATGCAATATGCGATACAAAATAGTACGGATAATATAGAATATCGTTTGATATACGAAATCCTACATTCAAATATATTTGACACATATTGGACTAATATTATAGCTTCAACTATATAGATTAAAGAATAACAAAATATAACACTCATGATTACGTATATTACCTCTTACTTTCAATAAACAATAAATATGCATTCTTAAATTCTGTAAATTTGCGACGTGTAAGATAAGCAGTGAACAGGTCATCGCAGAGATAGATAAGCTCATGATCAAAGTGAGTCACTTTAGCCAGATTTACAATAAAACTGCGATGTGATTGAAAAAAGTTACTTTTGGGAAGTGCATTTATCCAAAACTGCAAAGTTTGTGTTGATTCGTAATCAGCAGAATTTGTATGTAGGGTTACATTTCTTCCCGTTGCTTCTATATATATTATTTCGTCAGTAGATATCCGGGCAACACCTGATTTGGTTTCAATAGCTACCAGACGATTTAAAGATGTATACAGTTCAAGTGCATCATCAAGATTTTGAAATAATCGTTGCTTATCTATTGGCTTGGATAAATATCTAAACACATGAAAGCGCATAGCTGCATCCAGATATTCAATGAAGGATGTTACTATAAAAATAATAACGGATTCATTTTGCTGTTTAAGCTTATTACCTACATATATTCCATCAAAACCGGGCATTTCAACATCTAAAAAGACAATATCTTTATCGCCGTTATCGGACAGGAGCGATTCCCCATTATCAAAGGATACAATTTCAGGACATTTAGTTTTCTTTTTGCCAAAGTAAGTGGTAATTAATTGTGATAGTACGCTAGTGATAGATGAGTCATCATCGCAAATAAGTATTCGCATAATAATTAATCTCCATAACAATAATGTGATTATATTATACAGGTAAATAGTGTATTAAAGCAACATAATGACATCAAAAGACAAGAAAACGCTATTTTTGGTTATTTTTGTTTGGGAATATTTCAACTAGAAGTTCTGTGAATCTTTGGGCAAGTTCAATTGCAGAACTATCACATAGATTGAGACTATCCAAAATCTGAATAGGGGTGTTGGTAGTATGTGTGCATCCATTTATTAGATAATCAGGATTTACGTGTAATATATCACATATGGAAATAAAACATTCAAAGCTAGGGTGTTGTGAACCACATTCTATGGCTGAAACATGATTTTGTGAAACATTTAATCTTTCAGCAAGAACAGCCTGTGTCAAATTGAGTTCTTTGCGGCGAAGTTTAATTCTATGTCCCATGGTAATATAGTCAAAATCCAAAATATTAATACCTCTTTCATAGTGATAATCTAAACACAGTCGTAACAGGTATTTAAGTATTTATGAACAAAGTAAAACAGATAATATCATTGAGACAGATAAAATATACTTGTTTTAGATTAAAAATCTGCGTAAGAGTGGATTGTTAAGTAAATATTACGAAATATGCCCAATTTATACGTGACTAGGGCGATTCATTCAAAACCATAGAATTATTATTAACAAAGTTATAATATATATGCATGAAGTTGATGATATTATGTTGATGACAGACGAAAAGGAGAAAATGATGAATAAAAAGGTTGCAAAGAAAAATTATGTTTTCTATGCAAAGAGAGTGTTAGGTGAAGTTCTTAGGCTTGAAGCTAATTCAACGTCATGCACCCTTTTTTATGAACCAAAGCAACCAGAAAACATTGCAAAATTTAAAAGAAAAACTAAATAACATGAGCGAGAAAATAGCAGATTGGCTTATCAGACAAAAAGCTATTGCCGCAGACGAACGTGAACTGTATGCATATGCAGTTCATTGTTTGTTTTCGCTCCTATATCCCTTAGTGTTTGCTTTGGTTATAGGGGCGTTTTTGCAAATGCCGATAGAGGCAGTAGCTATGATTATGCCATTTATAGCAGTTAGGAAATTTTCCGGTGGGTATCATGCGGATAGATTCTATAAATGCCTTATCATATCCAGTATAGTAATTGTGACTATGCTACAGATATTAAAGTATATAAATAACAATATGTTCTTTAATGTTATATATATTGGCTCAAGTATCTTATTGATGATTTTTAGTCCAATAGATTCTGCAAACAAACGGCTTGATAATGATGATAAAAGATTTTGTAAAAAAATAACGATTTTAATTGTAGTAGTTCTGTTTATTATCGTGGAATTGCATTGGATAGCGGGATATAGATATTATACAAAGTTTATTGAATCTGGAGTAATGCTGGCAGAGATATTACAGCTAGTTGCTATATTTAACTTAAAGTATGGTAGAAAGTAAAGGAGAGGATTGCATGCATATTAGGTATTCTACAGATGATTATGAAAAATTAGACGGACAGCATAATATTATGGTTTTAGTTGGAAATGGGTTTGATATTGCCGTTTTGAACAAATTTGGTGATAAAAAGATGAATGGAAAATCCACGAAATATTCTGATTTTTTTGAGTATGTTACATATTTTAGATTATGTGATGATAATAACTTAATATATAAGAAGATGAAAGAGGATCATGAGCAGGATAAAGAGAACTGGTGTGATTTTGAAAGCTCTGTTGATGAATTACTGGGGGAGATGATAAATGATGGACGACAAGGCGAAATTCCAAAATTAGAAACGGATCTTGACGCTATACAAAATTCATTTTCTCGATTCTTGAATGATATTGTGACTACTGATGTGGTGTTAAAATTAAACGATAAGTCAAAGGCGAATAAGTGGGCAGATACAAGCTTGAGCAAGTTTATGGGAGATATTAACCCTAAAGATGATATGATGTTTGTGAAAAATACATATCATTATAATTTGTACAATTTTTTATTTATTAACTTCAACTATACAGAATTACTTGATAATTACATATATTTAGATAAGTCACAATTTGAACCGCATAGGTACAAAAAAAATGCAGATAGAAATTTTACATTTTTCCCAAATCCTGACGGAAAATTAACGGAATTTAATGAGGATACTTCTTGGTCATCTTATATTATGACAAATATTATTCATCCGCATGGAAGACAGAACATACCTCGCTCAATGATATTTGGAACAGAACTGAATGAGTATGATAAAAGTCATGTTGAGAAGAGACTTATTAAATCCTATTGGGCACAAGATGACTTAAAATATAGAAAATATTTCGAGGATACAGAGTTATTTATTATTTATGGAATGTCCATGTCGAAAACAGATAGCTGGTGGATGAATAATGTATGTAGTTGCTTGGAAAAGGGAAAATCGGAACTGATTATTTATAATTTTGAGACTAAGCTTCCTGAGGAGAGTGTAAAGGATAATTTTTTGAAGGCATGCACAAATAAAGGAAATATAAATATTGAAGAAATAAAAGAGAAATATTTGTTGTTCAATTACACAATAATGATAATTACTTTTTAGGTTTGAGAGAATAAAATGTTTTTTATAAATAGAAAATGACCAAAAATGGCTGTAAAATGTTGTTTCGTGTAAATAGTATTGAAAAAACAACGAAAACGATGATAATCGAAAGTGTCATCAACTTCGAGCAACAATAATTATTGTTATGTAACTTATTAATGAAATTTTAAACGTAAAGGAGAAATTTATGAAGAGAACTTTAATTGCACTGTCAATGTTTGGATTAGTTATGGTAACTAGCTCACCGGTATTTGCTAAGAATGCCTCAAATACTAATTTGCCTAGTAAAGTTGTTTCGTTTAGCTATAGCACATCAGCATATACTGATCTTAGAGAAAAGCAGGACACATCATCGCATTACATAAAAAAAAAATAATTCGGGTTTTGATTTATGGGTTGAGTCATTAACATCAGGAAATGTTAATAAGACAGTTAAAGGATATGCAATTATTCCGAGTGGTACGGAAAGGAGAATTAGAAATACAATTAAAGAGAGTGGATATTCATATTGTAAATTAGGAATCACTTCCGCAAAATCATCAGTAAGTGGAAGAGTGAGCGGAAAATGGAGTCCTGACTGTGCAGGATCATATCCAGCAGCAAACTAAGTATGGAATAATAGGTACTCATCGTTCGGACTATAATTGGACAATGAGTACCTTATTTAACAATAGATATGAGAAGAAGCAATTTATTGGGAGAACATTATGAAAAGAAAACTAATCACGACAATCCTTACATTATCTCTTTGCCTGTCATGCTTTACAGCATGTTCGTTTAATGCAAAGAAAGTATCAGACAATATAGGAAAAGGCAATGAAAGTGATCTGCCGGAGGCAGAGGATGTAGTCATAGATGACAAGGACGATATGTACAATATAGGAGATGAAATTGATGTAAAGACGGTAGAGTACGGCACTGACAGAGAGTATATCGAAAAGTGCTATACCGTAAACAGTGTTAAGTTATATGATACAGCTGCTGAGGTGGATGGAGTATCGGATAATCTTATTGAGATTGATTATTACATGGGTGCAGATCCGGAGAAGCCTAAAGCAATGAAAAAGGAAGAAGTAGCCTCAGGAAAATTTTTATATTGCGATGTATCTGTCAAAAATGTAGAGGATAACACATGTACAATAGGGGATATTTCACTGGTGTATGAGGTTGACGTAGCATGTCGGCTTGTAGGCAGTCCGGTATATTTTTCAGCGGCAAAAGATCTGGATAATGTAAATTATGACTATAATCTGCTTCAGGGACAATCAATGGATGTACAGCTTGGCTGGTGTGTAGATCCTGATTTATTGCAGATAAGTGATATGGATATGCGTAAGTTGTATTTAGCTGTTAATTTTAACGGCGAAGAAGAAAACAGGCAGTACATAAAGCTTGGATTGGAGTAGTATATGCAGAAAGTTTTGCGAACAGAGATTAAAAAAGCGATCATGACAAGATATTTTATCATCTCGATTGCTATTGGTATACTTATCAGCATGTTGGGACTGGTTTATAATGTAGGACTTTTTTGTGGAAATCAAAGATATGATGGGATGAATCCGTGTTACGAGGCATTTACGCTGTTTAATCATTGGATTGGTGGAGAGGGGTTTTCACTGGGGTCTTCTTTGTATTTTTTTGTATTTCCAATCCTTATTGCAATTCCGTATGGATGGTCTTACTGTGGAGAACAAAAAAGCGGATATATGAGTCAGATGATAGTAAGAACGGGAAAACAGAGATATTTAACGGCTAAATATATTGCAACTTTTATTTCCGGTGGACTTACCATGGTAGTCCCGCTGATTACGAATTTTATGCTTACAGCATTGTTTGTTCCCGCGATAAAGCCGGTTCCTACATATGATACAACGTATGGAGTATTTGGAAATTCTATTTTTTCAGAACTATATTATACACATCCGCTGGTATATGTATTGCTATACCTGTTTGTGGATTTCATGTTTTGTGGTGCTCTGACATGTCTTACTATGTTGTCTGCTAGTTTCATAAAATATAAATGGATAAACTGTATTTTGCCGTTTGTTGTTTGTATGGGAATAGCACTGCTTGGAAATATAATATGCTCTAATGAACCGGAAGCGGTAAATTACCAATTATCGCCATTCTATTTTACTAAATGTGTTCAGACGAGTTATCCGACAAAGCTGTCTGTTATTGTCGGTATGTTGTTATTGATGGTAATTGTAACAGTAGTATTCAACACTGTTTTTATGCGTAAAAAAGATATAATGTGAGGCCGGATATATGAAACTATGGAAAATGTGCTGGTATGACATCAAAAACGGTTGTCTTAAAAATATAAAATTATTATTGTTTCCTATAGTATACGAGATTGTGGTTTTGTTTGCGATGATGCAGAAAGTAGTCTCGTATGAGAAGTACGGCATGGAAGTGGAAAAACATCTGGGAGATATATTGTTATACAATTTCGGAGGTATGCCTAAATATGTTTTGTCTGCAGAAAAGGTTTTTGAGTTTCCGGTAATCTGGACAGTATTTTTAGTATTGATTTTGTTTGCTACGCTTAGTTATCCAATGACTAATTTACAGGGATTTGGCAACAAGGTGCTTGTAAAGGGACAAAATCGGATTAAATGGTGGTTGTCAAAGTGTTTGTGGAATCTGCTTTGTAATGTGATATTTTTTGGCATAATAATTGTTATTATGCTGATATTTTGTCAGATAAAAGGCATACTGTTTGATATGCATATAAATACCGAGATGCAGACCGTCTTTTTTGAACCGGATGCGGATACAGAACTTGTAAAAGATGCATTTATGCCATTTGGCGAGCTGGTTTTGGTGTTTCTATTGTCAGTAACAATATGTCAGCTTCAGATGTTGCTTTGTTTGTGGTTCAAGCCTGTATACAGTTTTATGATAATGTGTATGCTGATGCTTGCGTCAGCGTATTTTCAGAGTGTTTTTTTAATAGGAAATTATGCAATGCTTATAAGGCATTCATGGATAAATGTGGATGGAATGGATTGTAGCATAGGCATACCTGTTACGTGTGTTCTAATTGTGTTTACTGTAATTGCTGGATTTATACGCTTTAAAAGGTTTGATATCATTCAGGAGGAGAATTGAAAATGACAGAGATAGAAGTTAAGAATCTGTGTAAAACAATAAATAAAAACATGGTGCTTGATAATATTAACCTACATATGGTATCGGGGCAGGTTTATGGCTTTCAAGGGATAAATGGATCGGGTAAGACAATGCTCATGAGAGCGCTTATAGGACTTATACATCCAACAAGCGGCACGATATTAATCGATCAGAAGGAATTGGGAAAGGATATGGATTTTCCGAAAAGTATTGGATTTTTGTTGGAGAATCCAACGTTTCTTGATATGTATTCAGGACCGGATAATTTAAGATTGCTCGCTGGGGTGGATAACAATATATCGGCAGATATGATTAATAAGGAAATAGACAGTCTAATAGAAGAGGTGGGACTGAAAAGTGCCCGAAACAAAAAATACAAGAAATATTCTCTTGGAATGAAGCAGAGACTTGGAATTGCGGCAGCAGTACTGGGAAATCCGGATATTGTTGTGCTTGATGAACCTACAAATGCTCTTGATGATGATGGTAAAGATATGGTTAAGCGCATAGTGAAAATGCAGAAAGAACGAGGTGCACTTGTGATTATCTCCTGCCATGAAATGCAGACACTTGAGGAACTCTCAGATGAGATTGTAAGACTTAAGGAGGGCAGAATATGCGAGTGAGAAAAAGGGTGACGATTTTCATATTGTTATCGGCTATCATTATAGCGTATATTGTCCGGGTAACAGTGGTTAATAAGAATGCAGAAAGGACTCCTGTTGTTACTTACAATGTTGGGGAAGTAGTAGATTTTGGAACTGACTACATAGATACCGCAGATGAAGCAATACCCGGATATGCCATACAGGTATTGGGTTATGAACTGGTCGACACAAAAGAACTCTATGACAGATACAATATGGGCGAGGTAGAGGAATATGCATTAAAAAATACACCATTTTATTGTCTGCTCAAGATACGTTTTTACAATAACGATTGTGATATGGGGGAACAAGGCGGTCTTATGCTTAGCAGATACAGTCTTGTTGGTGACAATTATATGAGCATGGTAAGTGAGAATGTATTCTGTACGATGTATCCGGATATGCCCGGAATTTCGTTTTCTTTGAGACAAGGAACAAGCATGGAACTTGAGTTGCCGTATCCGATTACACGTAATGAAGGGCGCACAAAATCAGATATGGAGGAAAAAGCGCCTATGCTGGAAATATCAGAGTTTCCTAATCGGAAAGTGTTAAAGGCTGGGTAAGAATGTGAATATATGAACTCCGGGCAGATTGCTGCTCCGGAGTTTTTTTATTACCTGTTTAAATCTATTACCACTATATATTACAATATAAAAGTATAAGGGCAAAACCTTAAGCGCTTGAGGATAAAAAGATTGGATAAGGAGCTTATGAATAAAAAGGAATTTGAACAATTTGTTGAGGAGAGTGGAAAAGACATATTAAGATATTGCCGCATGATTGCATATAGCAATGAAGCCGGAAATGAACTCTATCAGGACACAATGTTAAAATTGCTAGAAAAGCAAGAGAGCTTAGACTGTGAGCAGAATATAAAGAGCTATGCAATATCCATATCAATTTTGCTTTTAAAGAACAAAAAACGTAAGTACGCGGTCAGAAATAAAAAGGCCGTGTTTGTAAGTCTGAATGATTTGGCGGATGAAGATGGAAAGCAGATACGAAATGAAAATATACTTACACCTGAAGAACAATATATGAAGAAGGATGAGACATATCTTGTAAAGCAGCTCGTATATGAACTCCCGGAAAAGTACAAAATTCCATTATATATGAATTATTCTGCAAATATGAGTGCCGAAGATATTGCAAAGACATTGGACATCCCACTTGGAACTGTAAAGACACGTATCAGGAAAGCAAAAAAGATGTTAAAGGAGAGACTGGAGGCTATAGGATATGACAGATGAAAAATTGGAAAAAATATTACAACAGACGCTTATTCCGAAGGTGGCAGATGAGGATATTTATCTATACAGAAAAGTGCGAAAAAGCAGAAAGAAGTTTGTCAAGATATTTGCAGCAGTAGCGGCATGTCTGGCACTGATTTTAGGAATTAATGCAAGCGGAACTTTTACAATTGGTACAGATAAAGATACAGACCAAACAGTAGCCGAAAATAGTCCGTTTGTTATAACCTGCTATGCAAAAGAATTGGAAAAGGGGGTAAGTGTACCGCTCAAGTTTGCCGGATATGATGAAAATGGCTATGTTATAAACAGAGGAGAAGATGGTGAGAGTGTAGCTTATAATACCGGGATACGCTTTAAATGTGAAGGCGATAATATTGCCACAGTAACTTACAGTATAAAGGGAGCTGCCTTTTGGATTTGTGAAAAACATGGAAATAGTATAATAACTGATTGTACAGAGTATACAGGGAAATATTTTAATGCTGGTGGTTTTGCGCCGGAAGGCTGCAAGGAAGATGAGACAGATGAAGAAAATTATGATATACGTGAGCTTTCAAGTTATACGTTAGCATATGATAAGCAGGAGTCTGATACATCTATATTTGCTATCAAAGGTATGAAAAAAAATAAGAATATTTATGAGTTATTTGAATCTGATTTTGTGGATGATAATGTTGAGGGAATTACCAAACTTACTGATGATGTAGTGATAACATGTACAGTTACCTATAATGATGGAACCTCAGAAAGTAAGGAGATTGGTCTTAAAGGGATTAAAAAAACTATAAAAAATGACGGAGAACAGTCATGTGAGGTAGCTGATTTTGCATGTGAGCTTAAATAAGAAGGGAACTGATATAAATGAATAAAAAAACACTAATTAAAGTATGCGCAGTTACATGTGGATTAAGTCTGACACTAGCTGGATGTACATCTTCAAACAATAGTAATGACATAAACAATACAGAAAATTATAATACAGAAATTAATTCTCAAGATACTGAAAAAACAGGAAGCAAAGAAATAATAAATAAGAAAATTGATGAAAATCTATATATTGATGCAACCTTGCAAATGCCTGAAACACAGTTAAATGAATATAACACTAAATTAAAAGATTTTAATCTGAAGGATATTATGACTTATCTGTATCCGGATATAGAGGAAACAGAGCTGGTAACTGATGAAAGTGGAGGAATCGGTTATGGTGCTGCTTATATTGGCGGAGAATCAGGTTCCGTGAGCTATTCAAAGGATGATGATACATCATATCTGCAGTTGCTTTGTGGATATGCAGATGAAAAAAAGCTTGCAGAAACTAAGGCGCTACAGTTTGAATCTATAACCGATGCAAGGGCAAAGGTAAAAGAACTGACTGATAAAATGGGAATACCGGGCGAGCTTGGTAAAGAGAATATTACGGCATTTAATAGTGCTGATTTAAACAATATACAAAGCAATATGGAACAGGATTCTGATTATAAAGACCTTCTAAGTGCAAAAAAACAGCAGAGCAGTACAATTGGGATAGATACAGAAATCTATTGTTTTACATATGGAATAAAGATAGACGGTCTGCAGGTGTATGCAAATGATGATCCGATATTGCAACAGACAAGAGATGTGCTGATTGCACAGCCTGTAAACATTGAGGTTATGATATCAAATAGAGGAATAGAATCAGTTTTTGTATCAGGAATTATGGATGAGCCTGATGTATGTAATGCAAATGTTGATATTATCGGAGAAAAGGAAATTACAGAGGCTTTAAATAAGAAATTCGGAGACGTGATACTTACTGATGAATATAAAGTTACTAATATATGGATGGAATATTTCCCGCTTTTGCAGAATGATTCATTTACGGATATAAAACTTATTCCTGTATGGTGTCTTGATTTTGAAGTAAATGGAAATGGTGCTGAAGATGGTGGATATACAATTAGAATAAATGCAATTACGGGAGATGAAATAGCATGAATAAAGTCATTAGGGCAGAATTTGGCAGGACAATAAATGCAGGACTTATAATTGCGATAGCAGGTATTATTTTTTCAATATGCTTTGATTCATTTAACGATTTGATAGCCGGCTTAAGAAACGGACAGGGATATGTAGGATATTTTTTCTCCAATGCTGCTTTTGGTGGAATGTGTACCCATTATATGCTGCCGGTATTTACAGCATTGCCATTTTCTGTAAGCTTGTGTCAGGAACGAAATAATAAAGCTGTTTCCTATATTGTTTCCAGAGAAGGAAAAAACAGATATATATTTGCAAAATTTATCGTTAGTGCTATATCCGGAGGATTTGTTGCGGCATGTGGAACTGTATTGTTGTTTTTAATGCTTGCAATGCGATTTCCTATTGCCGGAGACGAGTTTGAGGGAGCAGTGGTATCAGATTATTTTCATGAATGGAGCGCTGTATATTATCCGCAGTTATATATACTGACGTTGAGTATATTGGCATTTTGTCGTGGTGTTATATGGTCAAGTCTGGCTCTTTGTGTATCATTGTATACAAGCGATTTTATGGTAGTACTTCTCTCTCCTTTTTTGGGAAGCTATGTGCTGGTGCGGATATTTCAGATAATAAGGGTACCTGATATGGTTAGACCGGATATGATTCTTATAGGGCAGGTAGTTATAAAATCAAGTGGATTGACGTTGCTTATAGCTATTGCCATATCACTTACAATTGTCACACTTATAGGTGCTTTTTTTGTTGGAAAAATGAAGGAGGGCTTAAAAAGTGGAACTATTTATTAAAGCAAACTGGGTATCAAGATATAATCTTCGTATGTTATATGAGAATATAAGAATTCCGATTGCAATATTTGTGGCTATGATATATGTAATGGAATCACTTACCGATATTGCATCTTTTAGCAGTATTGTTAATGTAAAAGTAACACCGTATGCTTTTGTATTTGTTATAAACAACTATAGAGTACAGTTTATAATAGCAGCATGTGCGATTATTATTTTCGGAAATGCGCCATATGAAAATGAGACATATCGGTATATGGTATCACGTTCCGGAAAAACGGCATGGGGACTTGGACAAGTCATATATATTATTAAAATGACACTTATATATGTTGCAGGTATTTTTGCTGCAAGCATAATTCCATATATAACCCGAATAGATTTTTCCGGAGAATGGGGTAAAATATGGGGAACATTAGGTAAAACTAACGCAGGAACACAGTATGGCATACAATTAGCGGTGTCTCCAAATATAATAGCAAATTACACACCTCTTTTAGCACTGGTAATAAGTGTTATACTCGAATTTTGCAGTGTGTTATGGCTGGGACTGGTGATATATTGGGGCAATAAAATAACCGGTAAGGGTGTAGGAACTGTTATTGGTATTATATTATCGGTGCTGGATGTGTGTATAGCAAATGATTGGATGGGTTATGCGTATAAGTTTTCACCTATGAGCTTGTCCCAGTTAGCGCTGTATTATGGATATGCGGCAAAATGGGGGCTCAATCTTGGATATACATTTAGGTTCTTTAGCATAACGCTAATTGGACTGGGAACTTTATGTATTGTTGCAAATAATAAGGGAAAACTGGTAAAGAGGTTAAAGAATGGAAAATAAAAGTTTGATTAAGCTGAATGATGTTACGGTTAAGTTTAAAGAGCATTTAGTATTGGACAAGGTATGTATGGAATTTGAATCTGGGAAAATATATGGAATAATAGGACGAAACGGTTCAGGAAAAACAGTGTTGCTTAAATGTGTTTGCGGATTGATGGATACAACTGATGGCACGGTGTCAGTCAATGGGAAAATAGTAGGAAAAGATGTGGATTTTCCGGAAAATATAGGTTTTATAATTGAAAATCCCGGATTTCTACCACATTATTCAGGTTTTAAAAATTTGAAATATCTTGCATCAATACGAGGAACGATAACAGATGATGATATAAGAAGATGTATTAGAACTGTTGGTTTGGATCCGGACGATAAAAAATCAGTAAAGCACTATTCTCTTGGAATGAAACAAAGACTTGGTCTTGCACAGGCTATGATGGAAAATCCGGACATTCTTATACTGGATGAGCCGATGAATGCACTTGATAGTATAGGCGTAAGTGATATAAGAGAAATACTGCTTGATCTTAAAGAGCAGGGGAAACTGGTTATTTTAGCCAGTCACATACATGAGGATATAGAAATATTGTGTGATGAGGTCATGAAGATAGAGGATGGAAAGGTCAGTAAGATGTAAAAGAGAACCCAATAACACAATTATTGTATTTTATAAAATAATCCGCTATACTATGATTAACAGTTATAGCGGATTTTTTTATGGAGGCTTTGATGGATAGAACATTAAAATTACCGGTTGGAATAGATAATTTTGAAAAAATACGAAAATCGGGCTTTTATTATATAGATAAAACGAGGCTTATAGAGCAGCTCCTGCAAAATTGGGGAGAAGTAAATCTTTTTACCCGTCCGCGTCGTTTCGGTAAGACTCTTAATATGAGTATGTTTAAGAGTTTTTTTGAAATAGGTACGGATAAATCTATATTTGATGGCTTGTATATTTCACAAAATACAGCTTTATGCAATGAATACATGGGGAAATATCCGGTTGTGTTTATATCATTTAAAGATGTTAACGGGTTAACGTTTGACAGGGCATATGATGCACTTGTCCAGATAATAGGTGAAATAGCAAATGGATTTTCGTTCCTAATGAATAGTGATAAGCTCAGTAAAAATGAAAAAGAGCAGTATCAGGGAATTATACAGATTAAAGATGGAAAATATCATATGAGTGATGGTGTGGTTATTTCATCATTAAAAGTGTTATCTCAGCTTTTGACTAAACACTATGGCAAGAATACTATTTTTATAATAGACGAATATGATGTACCGCTGGATAAAGCATTCCAGCACGGTTACTACGATGAAATGGTCGAGCTTATCAGAGGTATTTTGGGAAAAGTTTTAAAAACAAATGATTATTTACAATTTGCAATTCTTACAGGGTGTCTTCGTATCTCGAAAGAAAGCATTTTTACCGGAATAAATAATTTTAAAGTTTTATCGATTCTTGATGCCAGATTTGACGAGCAGTTTGGATTTTCGGATGATGAGGTGAAAAATCTTCTTGCAGACTATGGACTGGCATCACATTTTGAAGAGGCAAAGGAGTGGTATGATGGTTATCATTTTGGTAATGTGGATGTATACTGTCCTTGGGATGTTATAAATTATGTGGACAATCTTGTTGCCAATCCAACTGCCAGACCACAGACTTACTGGATAAACAGTAGCGGAAACAGCCTTGTAAGACGCCTTATAAATATAGCTGATTCGACAACCAAGGATGAGGTTGAGCGCTTAATTGCCGGAGAGTCTATTGAAAAAGTGGTTCATCTTGAACTTACGTACAATGAAATAGACAAAAATATAGATAATATATGGAGTGTACTTTTTACTACAGGATACCTGACAAAAGTAGGTGAAGTGAAATTGCCGGATAGTGAGAATTATGCACTTAAACTTGTTATCCCAAACAAAGAGGTCAGAGAAGTTTTTATTCTGCAGATACAGGAATGGTTCAAGGAAGTTGTAGCAAAGGACAATGATGAGATCAGAGTGCTGTCAAAGGCTATTCTTGAGGCTGACACTGAAAAGATTCAGAGACAGCTCAATATAATCATGGATCGTATGATAAGTATTCTGGACACTAAGGCTCGCGATAGACAGAAAGAAAATTTCTACCATGGTCTTTTGCTTGGCCTTTTGAGAGGAAGCAATCCGAACTGGCTGATCAAATCGAACAGGGAATCAGGGGATGGATTCAGTGACATTATCATAAAACCGGAGGATCCTGATTCGGGAATTATCATAGAGGTCAAATATGCAACGTCTTTTCAAGGATTGGATAAATCTTGTGAAGATGCAATGAATCAGATAAATACACGCAGATATGATGCTGTACTTCGTGAAGAGGGCAGATGCAATATCATAAAATACGGAATTGCATTTCATAAGAAGCGCTGTAAGGTGGTATCGGATAAGTAAATAGACTTAATAAAAAGATATTCTGATAAATAGGTTGATAGTAAAGTCGTGACAAAAATCCATTGCAATAATTAAAATTGCAATGGATTTTTTTTATTTTACAACTATGACACATCACAGGTTTATAATCATCATAACAATTAAACATCAGCAAGCAAAGGAGAAGAAAGAGTATGAAGAGGAAAAAAAAATTACAGCAATAATGGCGGTGATCATGATGGCAGCGGGGCTTTCAGCCTGCTCACATTCAAATGCCAGGCTAGAGGGAAAATCCGGTATTGTAAAGGATGAGGATTCAAAGACAGAAAGTGACACCGGTGTAGTAGACCAGACTCCGGCTACGTATGTGCAGGATGCGGAGTATGTTAACAAAGACGACATCGTGTCAGTTGATGATACAATTGAGATAAATGGAATTACTTATAAAATTGAAAAGTATGAGCATACCACAGAGTTTGGAAACAGAAATAAGGATACTGTTTTGGATTATTTGAAAGATTTATATGGTGAAGCTATTGATGATAATTATAATCTGAGTAATGGTAATAGTTATATTTTTATAACATTGACAATCGTTTATAAGGATGGAGATGATAAGCAGATTGAAGGTAATAGAAATGTGGGTGTTCTGTATGCCATCAAGGATGATATGGAGAGAATACAGGAAAACTCAGATTGTGTATATATAGACAACTATTGGCTTGGAGGAGATGAAAGTGATGTATATCATTATGTTTTAGGCAAGGGCGAGGGTATTACATCAGAGCTGGGATATATTATTCAGGATGAGGGAATGCCTGAAGATACTAAATGTATTTATTATTGTATAGAGGGCAAAGATTCAAAAACCAATGATACGGTGAAGAAATATTTTAAACTGGAGCTGTAGTTATGAATAGAATATTTAAACTCGAAATAAAACGTGCTTTTAGAAATAGATTATTTGCTGCCACATTGTGTGTTGCGTTTGCAATATGTGTATGGCATTTTATGGAAAATGTGTGGATATGGAGGATGTATGTTTACTCTGACACGTATCCGTTGTCTGCATATGAGAAATGGATAGGTGCGGATAATGCAAGTGTGCAGCCGTTGCTGCTTTATCTGATAATGCCTGCTTTGTGTGCCATACCGTATGGCAGATGCTTTTATTTTGATGTTAAATCAGGGTATGCTGCCCAGATCATATCAAGAGGAAAGAAGAGCGATTATATAAGAGCAAAATATGGAGCTGCATTTGTAAGCGGTGCGCTTATTGGAATGATACCACTGGTGTTTGACTTTCTGCTTACTGCAATGGTATTTCCGATGGTAATACCACAGGTAGGAACAGGCACATTTCCGGTAGCGGCAATGGATATCATGTCAGGGGTATTTTATACACATCCACTTGTATACAATCTGATTTTTGTGCTGATTGATGGCTGCTTCTGGGGACTTTTAAACTGTGCGGTGTTGTGGGCTGTTAATTTTGTAAGAAACCGGTTCTGGATCCTGCTGACACCGTTTATCATATACATATTTGTGTTCTGTATGGTTCATTTTGTAAACAGGGTGAGTTTATCACCGGTAATGTTTCTTAGGCCAAGTGCACCGTTTAGAAATGATATCAGGGTTGTGATCTGTGCATTTATTATCCTTATAGTGGTAAATGTTATATTTTACATACATGCGGTAAAGAAAGAGCTTGTTGCTTATGAATAGGAGAATTTTTGCAAATCTGATCTTATATGATATCAGAAAAGGATTTAGGGAAAACAAGATAAAATGGATAGTCGGAGTATTCATATTTGTATTTTTTTCATTTATCACCGTCAGTGATTTTAGTGTAAATTCACCGGAGCTTGGATTTTTGGCATACTTTACAAATATACTTCAGGGTATGCCGCCATACATAAAGACAGATGACAGCGTATTCACCATTCCGGTGTCATGGTTTTTGTTTTATGCGTTTTTATTTTTTGTGGTAGGATTTTATCCATCGTCAGATCTGTATGGTGCAGGCAAAAAGACACTGATATTGTCCGGCAGCAGGTTTAAGTGGTTATGGAGTAAGTACATATGGACGGTCATAAATGTGATTATGTATTATGCTGCAATGATACTGGTTCTTGCGGCTGTGACATGTGCAATCGGGAAGTGGAGCACAAAGCCTGATGATATGCTCATGGAAATGGGAATAGATATGCAGCAGTTTTCGACCGGAAATGAAGTGCTTGTATGGCTGATACTGCCAATGTTATGCGCCTGTACAATTGCGGTGGTGCAGCTTACTATCAGTATTTTTGCCGGTGCGATCGCTGGATATATTGTTTCCATAGTTTATCTTGTGGTGTCTGTTTACTGGGTGAGTCCGTTTCTTATGGGCAATTATCTTATGATCATCAGAAACAACAGGCTCTGTGCGGGCGGAATGGATGCGGCTGCCGGAATAATAAGCTGCATTATTGTGATGGTGGTTTCTGTTGTGCTCGGAAGTGTGTATTTTAACAGAAAGAATATTTTGTGAGGTATTTTATGAAGATAGAGATAGAACATGTTTCTAAAAAGATAAAGGATGCTCTGGTACTCGATGATGTATGCATGACACTGGAAAGTGGTAATATATATGGATTTCAGGGCGTAAACGGCTCAGGCAAGACAATGCTGATGAGAGCGGTAAGCGGACTTATGTATCCTACAAGCGGTAGCATCAGGATTGATGGAAAGGTGCTTGGAAAAAATATGGCTTTTCCGGAAAAGATAGGAATGCTTATTGAGAATCCTGCCTTTATAGATAGTTATACAGGCTATGACAATCTAAAAATGCTTGCATCAATAAATAAAGGTGAAGTTGATATAAGTAGGGCACTTGAAACGGTTGGACTGAACCCGCATGATAAGAGAAAGTATAGAAAATATTCTCTTGGAATGAAGCAGAGACTGGGTATTGCCTGTGCCATTATGGAGGAACCAAAGCTTCTTTTGCTGGATGAACCTTTTAACGCCCTGGACAAGGAGGGACAGGAAAAACTGTCAGAAATCATAAGGGATATGCGTGATAAAGGAAGTCTTATACTGCTTAGCTCTCACGATAAGGATGAGCTTGAAAATCTATCCGATGTAATCTATCTGGTGGACAGCGGAAGGTTTAAATTGAAGTAACGAGGAGAATTTATTATGAAGCAAAGGAAATCAAAACAAGTAAGACTTTTATCGGGAATGCTCATAGGAATTGTGATGATTGCTGTTTTGGCAAGGATTGTTTATCTGAATCATTGCTATCCATCCCCAAAGGTCATCACATATACAGAAAATGACACTATTAAGCTTGGAAATTATGAAATAAAGCAGACCGGATGGGAGTGGGGCGATGGCAGTCTCCTAAAAGAAAAATGTCCTGATTATGCATATGATCAGACGGATGATGGTTCAGAATATCCTTTCGACAGTGTGCGTGTGGGTTTTATAACCTTGTCAGTTACCAAAGTAAAGGACGATACAACATCACTTGATCTTACAAGCCTTGCATTTGAAATGGGAACCAATGGTGATCAGTATGACATGGAACTGTTTTTTGCATTAAATCCTACTTTGGAAGCTTTGGAGATAAAGCTTAATGCCGGTGAGGATGTATCTTTTGTGATACCGTATATAATGGATGAGCAGCAGGTATCAAAGAAAGACTGGAACAGGGTAGATAAGATGAAGCTGTATATGGTGCTGCAGTATTATCCGCAGAAGATAAGGTTGTGTTGTACTGGTTAATAAAAAGTTTATAATTTTTATTAGCACTCGCTATTGACGAGTGCTAATAATGGTGCTATAACATACTTGTAAACAAAAGAAAGCAAATTTCCAAAAGGAAAGTTACAGGTATATAAGGAGGTATGACCTATGTTATTAACAACTACAAACAACAACTTATTTGATACATTTTTCAGTGATCCATGGTTCAATGATCCTTGGTTTGATGACAGGGACGTACAGAAGGCACAGAAGAAATTATACGGACACAACGGAAAGAGAATGATGCTCACCGATATCAAGGAAAGCGATAAAGGCTATGAGCTTGAGATGGATCTTCCGGGATTCAAAAAGGATGAGATTAAGGCTTCCTTAGAGAATGGTTATCTGACCATTACAGCAGAGAAAGGCTTAGAGAAAGATCAGAAAGAGGAAGAGGGCAAGAAGTATATCTGCAGAGAGCGCTACTCAGGAAGCTGTCAGAGAACATTCTATGTGGGTGACGAGATTGAGCAGGATGACATAAAGGCATCCTTCAAGCATGGAATCCTTCGCCTGGATATTCCAAAGAAGCAGCCTAAACCACAGGTTGAGGAAAAGAAATGTATCTCCATTGAGGGATAATCAGATATTGCAAATGATAAGCGGGCTGCCTGTGCAGTCCGCTTATACTATATGGTGTAATGTATATTGTTTAATTATGATGATAAATTGTTACAGGTAAATAGAAAGGCAGGTGAGTATAATGGCAGCAAAGAGAGATTATTATGAGACTCTCGGAGTGAACAAGAGTGCGGATAAAGAGGCAATAAAGAGGGCTTATCGTAAGCTGGCAAAGAAGTATCATCCTGATACAAATGCAGGCAATCCGCACGCTGAGGAGATGTTCAAGGATGTCACGGAGGCATACAATGTCCTCAGTGATGAGAAAAAACGTAAGCTCTATGATGAGTTTGGCTTTGCTGGTCTGCAGGAGGGCTTTTCCGAGGAGGCTGCAAGGCAGGCTGCACAGGGTGGCTTCGGTGGCTTTGGCGGCTTCGGCGGAAATGGCTCTTTCAGTGGCTCATACAGCTCAAATGGCGGACCATTTACACATCAGGAATTTCATTTTGAGAACGGCTCCGGGGATATGGATGATATTTTCTCAATGTTCGGAGATATGTTTTCACATGGTGGCAGCTCCGGAAGTCGTGGCTCGTACAGCACAGGTGGTGCAGGGGGCTTCGGTGGAAACAGTGCAGATTGGAGCAACTTCACAGGTGGTTCAGCGCGGGGACGTTCATCGAGCCGCAAGGGTTCTGATGTTATGGCTGACCTTACGATTTCATTTGACGAGGCTGTTTTCGGATGCGAGAAATCTATTTCATTACAGGATCCGTCCACAGGCAAGGTTTCCAATCTGTCCATCCATATTCCGGCAGGAATCGAGTCTGGCAAGACAGTCAGACTTAAAGGACAGGGAAATCCGGGCAGAAACGGTGGTGCAGCCGGAGATGTGCTTCTCAACGTAAATGTGACACCGAGCAGTGAGTTTGAGCGAAAGGGTCAGAATGTATACAGTACAATCCGTGTTCCGTTTACGACAGCGGCTCTCGGTGGTAAGGTGAGGGTGCATACTCTTTATGGAGATGTGGAGTGCAGCATCAAGGCAGGTACACAGGGCGGCAGCAAGATACGTCTCAAGGGCAAGGGGATTTCAAGCATGAAGAATCCTTCAGTAAAGGGAGACCAGTATGTGACTGTTGAGATTTCGGTTCCACGCAGGCTTACGCCAAGGGCTAAGGAAGCGCTTGAGGAATACAGGGCTGTGAGCTGATGAATTTTATGTGCTTTATATATGGAAAACATATTTGAAATCCGCTATACTATAGGTATTATAGTACAGCGGATTTTTTGCTTGATGAGATTTTAAAAGGAGAGACTATGGGAAGATTTTTAAATCCGGATAACAGTTCATTCCAGGATGTCATTAACTCTGAGATATATGTTGATAAAACAGGTTTGCTGGATTACACAAACAGTGTGATAAATACCACATCAAAATTTATATGTAACAGCAGACCGCGCAGATTCGGTAAATCTATTACAGCAGATATGATGGCTGCATATTATAGCATGGGCTGTGATTCGAGAGAACTGTTTATGGGATATGATATAAGTAAGAAGGGTAGCTTTGAGAAATATCTTAATAAATATGATGTGCTGCATCTGGATATACAGTGGTGTATAGAACCGGCAAAAGGTCCGGAAAATGTTGTATCATATATTATAGAGAATACAGTCGCTGAGCTTAAACTTGCATTTCCGGATGTGAAGGTTGAAGGGAGAGTTACGCTTTCAGATATGCTTTCACAAATAAATGCACAGACAGGAAAAAGATTCATAGTGATAATAGATGAGTGGGATGTTCTGGTTCGCGATGAGGCAAATAATCAGTCGGTACAGGAGGAGTATATTAATTTTCTCAGAGGACTTTTTAAAGGTTCATCGGCTACAAGATATATTGCGCTTGCATATCTGACCGGAATCTTGCCGATTAAGAAGCTTAAGACACAGTCGGCACTTAATAATTTTGAAGAATTCACTATGATATCTCCTGGGGGATTTGCGCATTATATTGGTTTTACAGAGGATGAAGTGAAGAAATTATGCGAAAAGTCCGGACGTGATTTTGAACTTGTGAAGAAATGGTATGATGGTTACCTGCTGGGTGAATATCATATATATAATCCAAAAGCTGTGAGTAATGTAATTAAATGGGGGAATTTTCAAAGCTATTGGAGCCAGACAGGCACATATGACTCTATCCAGCCACTTATAAATAAGGATTTTGATGGTCTTAAGAGTGCTATAGTTGAAATGATTTCAGGTGCAGAAACAGAGGTTAAAACTACTACATTTCAGAACGACATGGTTACATTCAGAAATAAAAATGATGTTATGACGCTGCTTATACACCTTGGATATCTGGCATATGATCAGAAACGGCAGATGGCATATATTCCGAATGAGGAAATTCGTATGGAGTTTATGAATGCGGTTGAGGATGATAAGTGGAACGAGCTTATAGAGTTTGAAACCCAGTCAGAACGGCTTCTTGAGGCAACGCTTGATATGGAAGAAAAAGTGGTTGCGGAATATATTGATAAAATTCACAACGAGTATGCTTCCACTATACAGTACCATAATGAAAATTCATTGAGTAGTGTGCTTGCCATAGGATATATTTCGGCCATGAAATATTATTTTAAGCCTGTACGTGAAATGCCAACAGGCAGAGGCTTTGCTGATTTTGTATTCATTCCTAAACAGGAATATGTCATGGATTATCCGGCTTTGGTTGTTGAACTTAAATGGAATAAAGACGTAAAAACTGCTATAAACCAAATAAAAGACAGACAGTATCCGCAGTCTGTTTTACAGTATACCGGAAATATTTTACTTGTCGGTATTAATTATGATAAAAAGACTAAAGTGCATGAGTGTATAATAGAAGAACTGGTAAAATAAGAAAGGATACAAAATGAGCAATTATATAATGGATCTTAGAAAGGTGGTCGGACATGCCCCTTTACTGCAGGCGGCAGCGAGCATCATCATTGAAAATGAAAACGGACAGGTGCTTCTCGGAAAGCGCACAGACAATCACCAGTGGGGCTACGCAGGCGGTTCTATAGAGCTTGGAGAGACTGTTGAGGAGGCTGCAAAAAAGAGAACTCTTTGAGGAGATGGGACTTGTTGCAGACGAGATGGAGCTGTTTTATATCAATTCAGGCGAGGAGACTCACTACATCTATCCTAACGGCGATGAAGTTTATAATGTGGAAATCATATACATATGCCGCAAATATCATGGCACCATAAAGCGCCAGGAGGATGAAGTCGAGGAGCTTAAGTTTTTCGATGTGGATGATATTCCGGAGGATATTTCTGATCCGATCAGACCTGTATTTCGTGAATATATAAAGATGAGGAAAAGAACAAAATAAACTTTAACGCTTTAAATGAAAAAAGTGCTTGCGCATGTCTTATAAAAGAGTTATCATAATACAAAACGAAACACTTAGGAGGATTTACAATGGAAAAGCGTATTTCAGGTCACACAGGTTTATTAGCACTCATAGGATCACCGGTTGGTCATTCGGGTTCACCGGCTATGTACAATTACAGTTTTGAAAAACTTGGTCTGGACTATGCATACGTTGCATTTGATATAAAAGAAGACAAGGTTAAGGATGCTATTGAAGCAATGAAGACCTTCAACATGCGTGGATGTAATGTGACCATGCCTGATAAGGTAGAGGCTGCAAAGTACATGGATGAGCTTTCACCGGCTGCCCAGATTATCGGAGCCATAAACACTATAGTAAATGACAACGGCAAGCTTACAGGACACATCACAGATGGTGAGGGATTCGTACACAACTTAAAGGATCACGGAATTGACATCAAAGGAAAGAAAATCACTGTTGCCGGAGGCGGCGGAGCCGCTACAGCTATCCAGGTGCAGTGCGCATTGGACGGAGCTCGTGAGATTACTATTTTCAACAAAAATGATGCTTTCTTTGAGCGTACACTACAGACTGCAGAGAAGATCAAAAAAGCAGTTCCCGAATGTGTTGTAAATGTATACGATATTGATGATACAGCCAAGATGACAGAGGAAATCCAGTCAAGCGATATCTTTGCAAATGCAACAATCGTTGGCATGAAGCCTCTGGATGATCAGAGCGTGGTAAAAGATCTTTCAGCTTTCAGACCGGGGCTTGTAGTTGCAGATGCAGTTTACAATCCGGAGGAGACAAAGCTTCTTCGCGAAGCAAAAGAGGCAGGCTGCACATGCGTAGGCGGAAAGGGAATGCTCTTATGGCAGGGCGTCGCCGCATTCAAGCTTTACACAGGACAGGATATGCCGGTTGATGATGTGAAGAAACTGTTCTTCAGCTAGATTTAAGTTCTTATTACAATATCATTAGATAGCTTCCTGTTATACAGGAATATGATAAAACAACAGCTCGCAGTTTCCCGCGAGCTGTTGTTTTTTAGGAGTTTTTATAGGTTTATTATTTTAAAGGAGAATTTATAAATAATCGTGACGGGCAAGCACGTTTAAGATATTTCTACCTTCCTCTGTACCCTCAATGATTCTGCGGGCACGCTTGCTGTCTCCGATATTTACGATTTCAACATTGGTATTACTGAAGGCCTCATCAATCTCTGAAAGAACAGGTGTGTTGGCTCTCATACCAAGGCAGATGAATCCGTAATCAAATGGGATTTCCTCAATCTCACCCTCTGGATTCTTTACGATGAAACGGTCATTCTTAACCTCCTGCAGAGCAGTGTTGGTCATCTGTTTTACACCGTATTTTGCCATTTTTGCGTTTGTGTCACACTTTGTGACAGGGTCAAGTCCGTTTCCAATCATTGGAAGCATCTCAACCATTGTTACCTCTGCGCCTCTTTCTGTGAAGAATTCCATCACGTCAAGACCTACGGCACCACCGCCGATGATGGCGATTTTCTGTCCCTTCATATCCTCAGGATACTCATTGATGCGCTCAATCATCTTAAGGACTGTTGCAACATTTGTGCCATCCTTGTCAACGAGATCGTGAAGACCTGTGATAGGTGGGAGAGTAGGTACAGAGCCTGTTGCGTTTACTATGATATCAGGGTTTAAGGCCTTTACCATATCAACTGTTGCTGCTGTATTTTTGAAAACAAACAGGTTGTGAAGCTTGCTTGCACGGTGAATCATGTAGTTAGGGAAGTCTGCAAGACGCTTCTTGTCAGGAATCTTGGAGATAACTGATGCAAGTCCGCCAAGCTCTGCCTTCTTCTCAATGAGGAAGGTTGTACATCCAACCTCTGCTGCTGTGCAGGCTGCCTCAAGACCGGCAGTACCACCACCGATTACAACCACGTTGCAAGGCTTATTTACCTTTGTCTTCATGTAATTCTCACCACTGTTTACGGCAGGGTTTACTGTACAGCGGATTGGCTGGTTGAGACCGATTCTGTGTCCGGCGCATCCGATGTTACATGAGATACATTTTCTGATATCGCACACATTTCCGAACTCTACCTTATTCACCCACTCAGGGTCAGCGATAAGTCCACGGCCCATACCGATGAAATCAGCATCGCCTCCTGCAAGGATATCCTCGGCTACCTGTGGGTCACGGATATTTCCTACTGTGATACATGGCTTGTTGTATTTCTCTTTTACAGCCTTTGCCATGAATGAACGCCAGCCGTCAGGTAAGTAGTTTGCATCAATCTGGTACTGGATAGAGCCATTGAGACCGCATGATACGTCGAATACATCTACTTCCTTCTCAAAATACTTTAAGTACTCAAGTGTATCCTCAAGTGTGTTTCCACCCTCCATGAGCTCGTCTGCACTGATACGGACGAAGATAGGGAAGAAAGGTCCAACCTGCTTACGAACCTCCTCGATAACCAGCTTTGCAAATCTTGCACGGTTCTCTGCAGAGCCGCCGAACTCATCAGTTCTCTTGTTTGTGATAGGTGAAAGGAACTGACTGATAAGGTAAGAGTGTCCTGCGTGGATTTCAACAGCGTCGAAGCCGCAGATCTGGGCACGCTTGGCTGCCTCACCGTATTTCTTTACGATATGCATGATTTCATCCTTCTCGAGAGGTCTTGGGATTTCTCCGCCTGCCTTTGAAGGTACGTCTGATGCTGATACAGGCTGCATTCCGATACGTGAGCTCATTGCAGAAGCACCGGCGTGATTTAACTGTATTGCGATACATGCACCATGCTTGTGAACACTCTCGCAGAGCTTGAAAAGTCTTGGGATGTAGTTGTCCAAATCAATACGAAGCTGTGTAGTTCCGTTTGAACCCTGCGGAGAGTCAACGCTAGCATTCTCAACGATGATGAGACCTGTGCCGCCCTTTGCTCTCTGCTCATAGTAGTTGATGTGGAGAAAGCTCATTTCTCCGTTCTGCTCACCGTAGTTAGTTCCCATTGGAGTCATGACGATACGGTTCTTTACTGTCATTCTTCGTACTGTAATTGGCTCAAAAATATGTGGATATTTGTTTTTCATAGTATTTTTCTCCTTAAACTGCTAACCGGGTGGGCACACGGTAGTGTAAATTGCTCTCATTACATTATAGTTTTGTTTCATTAAACTGATTGTCAATATTTATTATCAAAGGCTGTGATATACAAAGTATGTGATTTTTTTAACAATCAAAAAGTGCAATGCACTCTTGTTACATTCAAGGTACAGCAAAAATGTATAAATGTCCAATGCATCTTTTATACGAAATCTATAGTTTTTGTCTATCAAATGGTGTATATTATTTCTAGACTTTGTTGTGAGCATTTGCCGGATGTCCGCTTGCCCTGCGCTGCACACCGGTGGTATATGCTCTCATAATTCCTTAGTCTAGTGGGAGTAAATGCCGCCTCAAACAGAGTTTATTAGGCGCGAAAAATCAAACGCGCTTTTTACTTTATTGGTATACTAAAGGCTGTGTTGCTTGAACGAGTATTTTCCGCGCCACTTTTGCTTGAGGCGGCATATAACTCCCACACGACACGTCATAAATCAAGCATATACCACCGGTGTGCAGCGCAGGGCAAGCGGACATCCGGCGAATAAATATATTAAATACACAGGGGGTGTACTATGAATCTTAGTCAATTGCAGTACTTCAAGGTACTGGCGCAGGAAGAACATTATACGAGGGCGGCACAGATGCTGTCGATTACGCAGCCGTCTTTAAGCCATGCAATCTCACAGCTTGAGCAGGAGCTTGGCACGCGTTTGTTTGAAAAAAGGGGAAGAAATGTCGTGCTGACCAGATATGGGAAGATGTTTCTGCCGTATGTTGAGGAGTCATTAAAGGTACTTAATGAGGGGGTGCAGCGCATTCAGGAGGTCAATGGCAGCAGGCATGGAATCATACATCTGGCATATATATATACGATGGGAAGTGAGTTCGCGCCAAAGCTGGTGCGTAAATTTCTCGATGCATACCCGGATTATGATATAGAATTTCATTTTACGGTTGGAACAACCGGTGAGATTATAGATGGACTAAAGGATGACAAATATGACATAGTTTTTTCTTCTTATAAGGATGGGGAACAGGATATAGATTTTAAGAAGATTGCGAATCAGAAGCTTGTGCTTGCAGTGCCCATGGACCATCCGCTTTCCATAAAGGACAGTGTGGATTTGCGTGACACAATAGAGTATCCGCAGATTTATTTTGAGAAGGGCAGCGGTCTGCGTCCGGTCATTGACCAGATGTTTGAGGAGATAGGCCAGTTTCCGAAGGTAGCCTTCGAGATGGAGGAGGATTCTAGTATGGCGGGTCTCGTGGCGCAAGGCTTTGGAATAGCTGTGATGCCTGATATTCCAATACTTCGGTCACTTTCTGTAAAGACGCTTGATATATACAATCCTCCTTATGAGAGAGCGGTGTATCTGGCAACGCTTAAGCAGAGATATTTATCACCGGTTGCGAAGGCATTTATCAGGTTTGTGGTCGAGGAGACTGCCTAGCTGCAGCTTTCCCGCACAAACTCTATGAAGCGCTTGATAGCCGGAAGCTGGTATTTGCCTGTCATGTAGCCCATGTATACAGTGTGTGAGAATGACTCATGCGAAACGAGGTGGCGTATGCAGATGTCATCGCGGTGAATTGCATCGACATCTGCGACAAGCGCAATGCCAAAGCCCTGCGCCACGAGGGAGGCGATGCCGTTCTCATCGGGTGACTCACATATGAAGTTTGGCGATACATCATGCTTCTTGAAAAAGCTTCGGGTGTACTTGCCAAGGCCTGAGTGTCTGGCATAGCCGAGCACAGGATAGTCTGCGAAATCAGTGGCTTCCATGGTATCCTTAAGTGTCAGTGGGTGGCCGGGAGGCAGTATGGCAACTATTTCCTGCCTTATAATAGGAACAAAATCAATACCATTTTCATCTGGCGAGTATGAACCGAAAATTATGTCATACCTGCCTTTTTTTAATCCCTCAATATTCACAGAGGTGATGTCCTGAAAGAAATTGAATGTGATATTTTTATTTTCCTTTTCGGTGAGGAAAGAGCGCACGATAGTTGGGATAAACACCTTTGCAAGAGGTGATACGTAGGCGATATCGATGTGACCGCCGTCGGTTGCAATCTGGTGCATTTTGTTCTCGGCTCTCTTTACATCGTCCAGAATAGTAGACACGTGTTCTAAAAAAATCTCTCCGGCCTTGGTCAGTATTACATTCCTGCCTCTCTTTTCAAATAAAGTGACGCCAAGCTCATCCTCTAAAGCAGCTATCGAACGGCTGAGGCTTGGCTCTGTGATATTCATTTTTTCGGCAGCCTGATTGAAGTGTTCCAGAACTGCCGCTTGGTAAAAATAACTTAATTGATTGAGCGTCATGCATAAATCTCCATAAAATAATAGATATAGTCTATGAATTACAAATATTATAGCCTAAATTTGTGCATATTATAACATGATTAGTACAGTAATGCTATTAAAAAATAACAAAATAAGCATTGGAAGTACCAAAAATAATGCGTTATAATATCATTATCAAAGGTTGTTAAGTTTTTAACGAAGTGGGCATCGTTGAAAACATAGCTAAGTAAAATACGAATAATCAATATTATTACATTTAAAAATGAAGGAGATTTAATCATGGCAGAGAGAATCACAGGACACACAGAACTCATCGGACTTATGGCTTACCCAATCAGACATTCAAGCTCACCGGCAATGCACAATGAGGCATTTGCATATCTTGGACTTGACTACGCTTATCTGGCATTTGAGGTTGACAACAACACTCTTGAGGATGCGGTTAAGGGAATCAGAGCATTAAAGCTTGTAGGCTCTAATGTATCAATGCCAAACAAGACAGTTGTAGGACAGTACTTAGACAAGCTTTCACCTGCAGCAGAGCTTTGCGGAGCTGTAAATACAATAGTAAACGAGAACGGAGTACTCACAGGACACATCACAGACGGTATCGGCTTCATGCAGGCGCTCAAGGATAACGACATCGATGTTATCGGAAAGAAGATGACAATCGCAGGAGCAGGCGGAGCTGCTACAGCTATCGAGATTCAGGCAGCACTTGACGGTGTCAAGGAAATCTCAATCTTCAACATCCATGACAAGTTCTGGGCAAACGCTGAGGAGACAGTTAGAAAGATCAACGAGAAGACAGACTGCAAGGCAACTCTTTACGACCTTGATGACAAGGAGAAGTTAAGAGAAGAGATGGCTGATTCCTACATCTTCGTAAACGGAACAGGTGTTGGCATGAAGCCGCTCGAGGGAATGTCTGTAGTACCTGACAAATCATTCTTCCGTCCTGAGCTTATCGTAATTGACGTACCTTACTCTCCACTTGAGACAAAGATGCGTTCTATGGCAAAAGAGGTGGGCTGCAAGACAATGAACGGTCTTGGAATGATGCTTTTCCAGGGAGCAGCAGCCTTCAAGCTCTGGACAGGAAAAGATATGCCGATCGAGCATATGAAGGAAGTATTAAACATCAGATATGATGATTAATCAGCCACAGAAATTAAATTACATTGAATTATTTTGACAGAAATTAAGGAGAACACTGATGAATAAAAAATATTTACCTAGCGCATTAATCCTTTACTTAAACTACTTTATACACGGAGTGGGCTGCTCTATCCTCGGACAGGCAGTCATCAAGGAGGCTCTCGCAGCTTCATGGGGAGTGCAGGTTATGGCTATCACAGCTATTTCAGCAGCCCTGGGACTTGGACGTCTTATCGCACTTCCGTTTGCAGGACCTTTATCGGATAAGCTCGGACGCCGTATCTCAACAGCAATCGGAAGCGGCTCTTATGCTATCTACCTGATCGGACTTGCCCTTGCATTCAATGCAGGAACACATGGTGGATACCAGATTGCTTATATCTGTGCTATCATTGGCGGTATTGCAAACTCATTCCTTGATACAGGAATTTACCCTGCAGTATCAGAAATCATCTACAAAGCACCGGGTGTTGCAACAATGGGAATCAAATTCTTCATCGCTATCGCACAGATGCTTTTACCATTCGTACTTGGTATGACAGTTGCTACAACAGCAGCAGGACTTACATCATACAACACACTGTTCTTCGGATGTGGAATCATCTACATTGTACTTTTAGTATTAGTAATGATCTTCCCGCTTCCTGATAGCGATGCAAAGGCAGAGGGAAAGAAAGAAGGACTTATCGCAAGCTTAAAGCACACACATTTTTCTGTTGAGTCAATCGCAATGATCATCATTGGATTTACATGTACAGGAACCTTCCAGCTGTGGCTGAACTGTGCACAGAACTTTGCAAAAGAGAACGTAGGCTGGGCTGATCCGTCAGTTATGCAGTCATACTACTCAGCAGGAACCATGATAGCTCTTATCGTAACTGCACTTTTAACAAGAAAAATCAAGGACGTCAGATTTATCCTTGTTTACCCTGTAATCTGCCTTGCAACAATGGTAGTAGTGTTAGTCGGACAGACAAAGCCACTCATGATCGCAGGTGCATTCATCATCGGATGGGCAGGAGCAGGCGGACTTTTACAGATCGTAACATCTGTATGCAACATGCTCTTCCCTAAGATTAAGGGAACAGTAACAGCGCTTGTAATGATCGCTTCATCACTTTGTAACTACACAATCCTTACAGCAGCATCAAAGATGCAGCCATCACAGGTTATGGTAATGAACATCGTGCTCACAGCAATCGGCGTGGTACTTGGATTATTCGTAAACCTGCGCTATACTAAGATGGTAGAGCTGTCTAAAGAGGATTAGTACGTTACATTATACTGGGGAGTATAATTATCATACAGTCTAATACAAGGTAAGAAAGGAAAAAATCATGAACACCATTAAGGTTAGAGATATTGAAATCGGTGCGGGCGCACCTAAAATCATCGTTCCTATCGTAGGCGTTACAAAAGACGACATCATCGCAGAGGCAAAGACATTTGACTCTATACCTGTTGATATGGTTGAGTGGCGTGTTGACTGGTTCGAGAATGTATTCGAGTTTGACAAGGTTGAGGAGGTATTAAAGGAGCTTCGTGATGCTCTCGGAAATATTCCAATCCTTATGACATTCCGTACTTCAAAAGAGGGCGGAGAGAAAGCAATCGAGCCTGAGGCTTATGCCAGGCTTAATATCAAAGCTGCACAGACAGGATACGTTGATTTTGTAGATGTAGAGATTTTTACAGGAGATGAGATTGTAAAGAAAATCATCGACGGCGTACATGCTGCAGGTGCAAGAGTTATCGCTTCAAACCATGACTTCTTCAAGACTCCTGCACAGTCTGATATCGTTTACAGACTTCGCAAGATGCAGGATATGGGAGCTGATATCCCTAAGATTGCAGTTATGCCACAGAATAAGAAAGACGTACTCACACTTCTTTCAGCTACAGAGGAAATGGTTACAGATTACGCTGACAGACCAATCATCACAATGTCAATGGCAGGCACAGGTGTTATAAGCCGTCTCTGCGGTGAGGTATTTGGATCTTCAATGACATTCGGTGCCGCAAAGAAAGCTTCTGCACCAGGACAGATGGGAGTCGAGGATCTGTCTACGGTACTTGGATTACTTCATAAGAGCATGTAAGAAAAGCTTGTATAAAACCATGCAATAAAATAAAATGGCGCCTCGGCATCTGTAAACTATGTGCTGTGACGCCATTTTTGAAGATGATAACAAATAGTAATATATAAAATTGTGAATATTTACGTGGGAAAACAGCAATAATTCAGTTAAAATAATACGTATAATTATTCACGGAAAGGGGATATTTCATGAAGAAAATACTGCACTATCTGGATGAATATCTTGAAGAATTTTTAATGGTCATTTTCCTGATTGCGATGACTCTTATCATGGGCATTCAGGTATTTTCCAGATATATTCTTGGCATGTCGCTTTCATGGTCTGAGGAAATCACAAGATACCTGTTTATCTGGTCGGCATTTTTGAGTGTCAGCCTTTGCACACGTAAATGCATATCCATAAAGATAGACCAGTTTATACAGCTTTTTCCACGAAGAGGAAAATCGCTCTGGAAGGTATTAAATCTGACAGTTGAGTTTGTGTTTTTCGTATATCTGATACCGTATTCATTCATATATCTGAAAAATACGATAGAAAGCGGTCAGGTCAGTCCTGCCTGCGGTATCCCTATGTACTATGTGCAGGCTGCACCGTTTGTATGTTTTATAATCACGACCTTCCGCATCGCGCAGAGATGGTTTGGCGAGTGGAAAATTGTCCTGAAAAAAGATGAAAAGCCTCTTGAGGAGGGCAGTATTGCCTCGGTTATAGAGGAAGCCGTTGTCGAAGATACTTACCGCGAGAAAGAGCTTGTGGAGGATATTGAAGCAATTCATAGTAAAGCTGAAAAGAGAAAGGAGAAATAGATGTCAGCAGCAGTAGTTTTTATATTATTTGTGATATGTCTGGTCATTGCTATTCCGGTATCTATTTCCCTGGGAATAGTGGCAGTGCTGCCGGGCGCGTTTGACTCATCTTTTACAGCCAGTGCCAGCTATGTTATCCGCTCTATGCTCGGTGGTATAGACAGCTTCCCGCTTTTAGCGGTGCCTATGTTTGTGCTTGCCGGAATCGTCATGGCACACGGCAAAATCTCACAAAAATTGTTTGATGTTTTTGTGTATTTTATAGGAAAAAGAACCGCAGGAATCCCATGTGCGGTTATCATCACCTGCTTGTTCTATGGAGCGATTTCCGGCTCTGCGCCTGCAACTGTTGCGGCTGTCGGAAGTATGACCATTCCGCTTCTTATGGAGCTGGGCTACAAAAAGGATTTTTCAACGGCAATTGTTGCGGTTGCGGGAGGACTCGGAGTCATCATACCGCCAAGCATACCTTTTATCATGTATGCGATGGCAACCGGTGAGTCGGTCAGTGATCTCTTTCTTGCAGGAATCATTCCGGGACTTTTGATAGGAGCGCTTCTTATGTTTTATGCATATTATCACTGCAAGCGCTATGGAGAGGACAAGGAAAAGATAAATGCAAAGGTCTCTGAGCTTAGAAGCAAGGGTCTTTTTAGTATATTGAAGGACAGTATATGGGCACTTTTGAGCCCGGTTATAGTACTTGGATGCATTTACGCCGGTATAGCTTCGCCTACAGAGGCTGCGGTGATTTCAGTATTTTATGCGCTTTTTGTAAGTCTTTTTATTTACAAATCCATAAAGGTAAAAAGAGATATGGGGCATCATGGTGGAGGCGATGAAGACATACGCACCTATATTGTTTATACTTGCCGCATCGACTGCGTTTTCACGCGTGCTCACACTCATGCAGGTGCCACAGACAGTCAGCGCATGGATACTCGCACATTTTACAAATGAGATAGTGCTTCTTATCGTGATAAACATTTTCCTGCTTATTGTAGGAATGGTCATGGATACCACACCGGCTATCCTTATTTTAAGCCCAATCCTGCTTCCTATCGTGGAGAGTATTGGAATGAACCCGATCCACTTTGGTGTGGTCATGATCGTAAACCTTGCAATAGGATTTGTCACACCGCCTATAGGAGTAAACCTGTTTGTGGCAAGCTCACTGACGGATGTTCCGGTTATGCGGATAGCAAAGAAGGCGGCGCCTATGATAGGATATTTCCTGCTGGCACTTCTGCTGCTTACATTTATTCCGGCAATCAGTCTGTGCTTATTATAGAGAAATATTAACTATTCGGTACAGAAATATGTAATAACAGGTATAAGCAGATTTAATGATGATTGTAGGACATTTAGGCACACAGTTGTAATTGGAGAAAAATATGAGTAGATTTGGCTTGTTTTTATGTAAAAAAGCTGGTAAATATAATAAACCGCGTAAATCGTATAGCAAATATAGATTGTGGCGAAGAGCAGCAGCCGTCATGATGATACTTTCGCTTACAGCGGGACTTGCCGCGTGCGGCTTAGCTGGTGAAGGCTCGCAGGACGCAGCTAAGGATGTCGGGGTACAGCGTTACGCATGGCCTCTCGGCAGCTCAAGTCCTGAGGACACCGTGACACAGATATATGCAGAGAAATTTGCCGATGAAGTGGACAGATTAAGCGATGGCAAAATGAAAATCAGTGTGTATCCAAACAGTGTACTGGGCGGAGACAGAGAGCTTCTCGAGTCATGCAAGGATGGAGATATACCTTTTGTAGTGCAGAACACTGCGCCGCAGGTAACTTTCATGAAGGATACTGCAGTATTTGATATGCCGGCACTCTTTGATAGCATTGATGAGGTGCGTGAGCATGTGGACAATCCAAAGTTTATGAAGCTTATGCAGCAGGTCTACAATGACGGCGGCTACGAGCTTTTGGGATATGCAGACCAGGGCTTCCGTGTCATGACAACAAACAAAAAGATAGAAAGCCTTGCTGATTTTAAGGGGCAGAAAATCCGTACCATGGAAAACTCTTACCATATGGCATACTGGAAGGTACTCGGAGCAAGCCCGACACCTATGACCTTCTCGGAGGTGTATATCGGCTTACAGCAGGGCACCATAGATGCGCAGGAAAACCCATACGAGGTAATCGTATCAAATAAGCTCTACGAGCAGCAGGATTATGTAGTGGAGACAAATCATCTGCCACATCTGATATCGCTTATAGTAAGCGAGGAGTTCATGAAAGGACTGACAGATGAGCAGCAGCAGATTATCCGTGAGGCAGCCGAGACAGCGAAACAGTACGCCAGAGAGCAGTCTGACGAGCGGATTGCCTCAAAGATAAAGACAATCGAGGACAGTGGCACACAAATCATCACCTTAAGCGATGAAGTGCATGAGCAGATTCGCAAGGAGTGTCAGCCGATATATGAATCGATTGAGAAAAATGTGTCGTCTGATATTGTGGATGCATATCTGACACAATAACACTTTAAAGCATTAAAATATTTTGCTTGATAAATTGGTAAAGTCTTGTTATACTATGACTAAGAAATTTGTGGTTATCAAAAATGCGAAATACTATAACATGAAGTTATAATAATTATAATTTGACGATATTTCGCTAAATATCAAAATCCAATATGAAAACCACACATAAGTAAGGAGACACACCATGGACAAAATCGAGGAAATCCGCGCAAAGATTGGGGAATGTGACGATATAATAATTAAGCAGCTTGCGGTCAGAATGTCACACATTCAGGAGATTATATCATACAAGAAGGCAACAGGAATCCCAATCTTACAGCCAGAGCAGGAGAAAAAGCAGACAGATGCACTTGCGGCAAAGCTTGGCAACAATGAATTTGAGGAAGAGATACTTGATATTTTCAAGTATATCATGAAGAACAGCCGTCGTATCCAGGCAAAGAGCCTTTTCGATTACAATATTTTCCTGATCGGTTTCATGGGTGCAGGAAAAAGCACTGTAGCAGGAGAATTAAAGGATAAGCTCGAGATGGACCGTGTCGAGATGGATCAGATGATTGTTGAGAATCGTGGCATGTCAATTTCAGAAATATTTGATGAGTTCGGTGAGGCATATTTCAGAAACTTAGAGAGCAACACACTTATAGAGCTTCAGAAGAGAAAGCAGACCATCGTTTCCTGCGGTGGTGGTGTTGTCATGAGAGAGGAAAACGCAGATCATATGAAGAAAAACGGCCGTGTAGTTCTTCTTACAGCAAAGCCTGAGACTATCTACGAGCGAGTAAAGGATAGTGACGAGCGCCCGATACTAAATGGCAACATGAATGTTGAGTATATCAGCGGCCTTATGGAAAAGCGAAAGGAACGCTATGAGGCAGTGGCAGATGTAACAGTTGCCACAGATGGCAAGAATGTTACACAGATATGCGAGGAAATCATTGCAAAGCTTATCGCACTTGATAATGAGCAGGACAATAAACAGGCATAATACAGGAATAGCACAGCACTTATTAAGGCAGCAGCCGGTTATCAGACCGGCTGCTGTTTTTTGTTCAAATACTTCAATAAAAATCAAATTTGTTTGTAGTGATATTGAAGTTGATTTTGAAGTAGCCCGGGAATGGGGGTGTGGCTTGAAATAATTGCAAATATGATGTATAGTACTCTACAATTTAAGAGATACTGATTAAGTATGGCAGCATAACAAGGAGGGCATAATTATGTGTACAGCAGCAACTTATAAAACAAAGGATTTCTATTTTGGAAGAACACTCGACTACGAATTTTCATATGGAGATGAGATTGCGGTAACACCACGAAACTATGTGTTTGATTTCAGGCATTCGGGAAAGCTTGAAAACCATTATGCAATCATTGGAATGGCACATGTGGCAGGTGACTATCCTCTTTACTATGATGCTATAAATGAAAAGGGACTCGGTATGGCAGGACTGAATTTCGTGGGAAATGCAGCGTATGCGACAGCTGACGAAAACAGCTCATGCGAGAATGGCACATGCGGCATTGCAAAGACAAAGGTGGCACAGTTTGAGTTTATACCGTGGATACTGTCACTATGCGCTACGGTAGCGGAGGCAAAGGAAAAATTAAATCGTATTTTACTGGTAGATACACCATTTAGCAGTCAGCTTCCGGTTGCACAGCTTCACTGGATTATAGCCGACAAAAATGAGTGCATTGTGGTGGAGTCGATGGCAGACGGTATGCATGTTTACGACAATCCGGTAGGTGTGCTCACAAACAATCCGCCATTCCCATATCAGATGGCTGCACTCAATAATTACAGAGGCTTATCCACAAAGCAGCCTGAAAATACATTTGCACCGGGAGTGGAGCTTAGTGCATACAGCCGCGGAATGGGAGGCCTGGGACTGCCGGGAGATTTATCATCGCAGTCACGCTTTGTACGTGTGGCATTCACAAAGCAAAACTCCAAATCAGATGACAGTGAGAATGCAAGTGTGAGCCAGTTCTTCCACATATTAGGCTCTGTGGACCAGCAGAGAGGTCTGTGCGAGGTGACAGATGGCAAATATGAGATTACGCTCTACACCTCATGCTGCAACTGCGACAAGGGAATCTACTATTATACCACATATGACAATAGCCAGATCACAGCGGTAGACATGAACAGGGAGAATCTTGATGAGAAGCTGCTTATCAAATATCCTGTTATTACGGAGGGAAAGATTTGTTGGCAGAATTAGAGAATCTGTTTGCGCTGCAGGATAAAAATTACAGGGAATTTCATGCGAGGCTTATGCCCAATATTGAAAAAGAACGCATAATAGGAATAAGAGTCCCGGTGCTTAGAAAGTACGCAAAGGAGCTTGCTCATGACAGTAGGCTCTTTTTGTCGGTTCAAAAAGAGAAACGGGTCTGTAATACAGTGAAGGAAAATGACTGTGACAATGTGGAAAAGTTTCTAAATACTCTGCCACATTACTACTATGAGGAAAATAACCTGCATATGTTTCTGATTATGCAGATGAAGGATTATGATACGGCATTGGATTATCTAGAAGCATTCCTGCCATACATAGACAACTGGGCGACATGCGACAGTGGTGTGCCGGCTGTGTTCAAAAAGCACAAAAAGGAGCTTCTTTTGCATGTATATGAGTGGCTGGATTCGGATAAACCCTACACCGTCAGGTATGGTATTGGCACTTTGATGCGCCTATATCTCGATGAGGATTTTGATATAAAATATGCTTTAGATGTGGCAAAAATCCGTTCCAAGGAGTATTATGTAAACATGATGAAGGCGTGGTATATTGCTACGGCACTTGCAAAGCAGTATGATGCAGTGCTGCCGATACTGCAGGAAAGGCTTATGGATAGCTGGAGTCACAACAAGGCGATACAAAAGGCGCGTGAGAGCTATCGCATCACGCCACAGCAGAAGGAGTATCTGAGCACATTAAAGGTTTAATGAAAAGAGACAAAAATTTATGAAAATAAAAAGCTTATTTGAATCAAAATTTATAAAGGTGTTTGACCTTCAGTACCAAGAGGGCAGGCATTATTATAATGCCACAAGGAGAGATGAAGAAGACCTTGTAGCCGCTAAATCTACAGAAGAGTTCAAGAAAATGCTTCCGGATGCGGTGAGCTGCGTGGTGATATGGAATCCGTCAGGTGATGACGAGAAATCAGGTCATGAGCCATGTCTGTTAATGAACCGCGAGTTCCGATATCCGACAGGTCAGTACCTGCTCAGCGTACCGGCAGGGCTTATTGACACGGAGGATTGCACCGGGGATAATGATAATACAGCGCCACTTATAAAAACCGCCATGCGTGAGCTTCATGAGGAAACAGGCCTTAAAGTGACAGAAGAAGATGAGGTTTCGATAATCAACCCATGTCTTTTCAGTACACCGGGCATGACAGATGAAAGCAACGCCCTTGTAAAGATTGTACTTAACCGCGATAGCCTTAATGGAATGTCGCAGGAGGGCGCAGTGGGAGGCGAGCTCTTTGACGGATTCGACCTTCTGACTAAGGCACAGGCGAAGAAGATACTTGAGGATGGAGTGGACGAGCACGGCATATACTATTCTGTGTATACATGGGCGGCGCTAACGTATTTCGTAGCAGACTTGTGGAGGTAGATACAGAATGTAACGTGGTTAGCCCGGCATGCGGACATATGCTCTCGTAGAGCGACTAGCGAAGCTGTTTAGAGTCTGTTGAATTATGCCCTGGTAACCAGAAATGCACCGGCATGGACGCCGGGGCAAGGTGTTATGTGCCATGGACGGCGCATAAAAGCCAGTTTCGTCGAGCATAGAAAAACTATGAGCATAATTCGTACAGCCTCTTAACAGCGTAGCGTTAGCTCCTAGAGAGCATATGATCGCTTGCTGGGGGAACCATGCGGTCGCATGCTTGCCATACAATGGCATTTAAAATACGGAGGAATAACATGAACGATAAAAAATACTCGCTGCGCCCATATCTGCTTGCGTACAAATGGCACTATGCGATAGGCATTTTTGTGCTTCTTGCAGTAGACCTTGCAAATCTGTACATTCCGCAGTTTATTGGGGAGATAATCGACGGAATCACTGCAGGAAAGCTTGATATGGCGGGCGTGGGCGGCATTATATTTAAGATATTGATAACAGGTCTGATAATCATGGCGGGGCGCTTTGGATGGAGATATTTCATCATAGGAGCATCAAGAGGAATAGAATACAGACTGCGCGATGATATGTTTTCACATATGGAGACACTCTCGGCGCGCTATTACAACAGCCATAAGACTGGAGATCTTATGGCATATTTCACTAACGATTTACAGGCTGTCAGGATGGGAACCGGAATGGCTGTCATCACCGTGTTTGACGCGGTAATCATGACGGTGATGGTGCTTGTCAAAATGGTAGTATACGTGGATTTTAAGCTGACATTATTTGCTTTTATTCCACTTATTTTTATTGCAATCGGCTGCTATTTTTATGGAATAGAGTCAAAGAAACGTCAGGTAAAAAGGCAGGATGCTTTCTCCTATCTGTCTGACAAGGTGCAGGAGAGCATTGCCGGTATCCGCGTGGTCAAGGCATTTGCGCAGGAGGAAGAGGACTTTAAGCAGTTTGAAAAGGCTTGCGAGAACAGCAGGGAGAAAAATCTTGCCGTGGTAAAGCTTCGCGCTGTCTTTGGCCCGGCGCTGGATGCTGTAATCGGAATAAGCGTGATAGTGACACTCATTGCAGGCGGCAGGATGGTGCTTGACGGACAGGTTTCGATAGGCCAGTTCGTGGCATTCAACTCATACATCGATATGCTTGTGTGGCCTATGATTGCGGCAGGCGACTGCATCAACACATTTTCCCAGGCGGCTGCGGCATGGGGCAGAATCCGGACTATTTTCGAGGAAAAGCCTGATATTGTCGATATGGTGCCACCGGAAAATGTAATAGAAAATGATGGTGCTTCTGATAAATTGCAAATACATGGTGATATACAGCTTAGCCACCTCAGCTTCACATACCCTGACGGCTCCAAGCCGGTGCTTTCAGACGTGAGTATACATGTGAAGCAGGGCGAGATGCTTGGTATCTTAGGACGTACCGGAAGCGGAAAATCATCACTTGCCGACCTTTTGCTTAGAGTCTATGATTGTGAAAACGGCATGATACTTTTGGATGGCCGCCCGATAACAGACTATCCGCTGGCGGTTTTACACCGTGATATCTCATATGTGCCACAGGAGAATTTCCTGTTTTCCGACACACTCGAGGAGAATATAGCATTTGGTCTTGAGGACAGGATTGCCGACAACCCGGCAATTCTTGATGCGGTAAAACAGGCTGCAAAGGATGCGTGTATACACGATAATATCATGGGCTTTCCGGATGAGTACAAGACCATGGTTGGAGAGCGCGGAGTGACACTTTCGGGAGGCCAGAAGCAGCGAAGCTCGATAGCCAGAGCACTTTTAAAGGATTCTGCAATCCTTATACTGGATGATTCACTTTCTGCTGTCGATACTGATACAGAGGAGCAGATACTTGAAAACCTCATGGAAACCAGACAGGGCAAGACAACCATAGTGATTGCCCACAGGATTTCCACACTGCAGAAGGCTGACCATGTGGCAGTGCTTTCTGACGGAAAACTGACAGAGTATGGCACTCCTGAAGAGCTGCTTGAGCTTGGCGGTTTTTACGCTGATATCAGCCATAAGCAGCAACTTGAGAGTGAGCTTGGCAGTTAAAGTGCTTGAAAAGAGTTGCTATGCAGATTTGACGATGAATAGTTACGAAATAACAGAGAAGATTATAGTATGAATTCGAGTGAAAATATAAATAAAAACGAAATGAATAAAAAAAGCTCCACAATGCGCCTCATAGCCTACATGAAGCCGTATGCCCACTGGGTGATTTTTGCCCTTCTGCTGGTGCTGGGACTGACAGCCTTTGACCTTTACAGGCCGATGCTGGTGGGAGATGCAATTGATACTTTTGGAGCAAATGGGGATTATGATGTAATAATTGCCACAGCTATCAAATATGCGGTTGTACTTGCCTTAAGCTTTGCATTCAACATCGCTCAGACCTGGATACTGCAGAAAACAGGCCAGAATATCATTCTTCAGATGAGAAAAAGACCTCTACAGACATATCCAGTCTCTTGGCAGCAGGTATTTTGATATCACGCCGGTTGGAAAGCTTGTAACCCGTGTGACAAATGATGTTGAGGCTCTCAATGAGATGTATTCGGGCATTCTCGTACAGCTTTTCAGAAATATTGTAAAAATAGTGGGACTTGCAGGCGTTATGCTCGTGCTTGATGTGAGGCTTGCTGCGATATCATTTGTGCTGATGCCGCTTGTAATTGGTCTTACAGTGCTGTGCCAGAAAATTGCCAGAAATATTTACAGGCTTTACCGTACGCGCCTGACGGACATCAATACATTTTTGTCCGAGCATCTTTCGGGAATGAAAATTATACAGATATTTGGCAGACAGGAGCGCAAGTTCGAGGAATTTCATGATAAAAATACAAAGCTCTACAAGGCTTTTTACAGGGAGATGCTTATGTATGCGGTGTTTCGTCCGCTTATCTATATTCTGAGCATTTTGTCACTGATGATAGTGCTGTGGTTCGGAAGCAGAAATGTGTTTGATGAGATTATTTCTGTCGGCACTCTGTATATTTTCTCGAATTACATCAGGTCATTTTTCGACCCGATACAGGAACTTGCAGAGCAGTTTTCGACACTGCAGTCATCAATTGCATCAGCAGAGAAGATATTTACGGTTATGGATGAGGATGAATTTATTCCTGAGGTCGAAAATCCAAAGCAGCCGGATAAAATCACCGGAAAAATTGAATTTGACCATGTCTGGTTTGCCTATGACGGCGAAAACTATGTGCTTAAGGATGTCTCATTTGTCATTAATCCGGGTGAGAAGGTGGCCTTTGTCGGTGCAACCGGAGCCGGAAAATCATCTATTTTAAATCTTATAGGCAGGTATTATGATATACAAAAGGGACATATCTACATTGATGGCATCGATATCAGACAGTTTAGCAAAAAGCAGCTTCGCAGTGCAATCGGTCAGATGCAGCAGGATGTGTTTATATTCGAGGGGGATGTGGCGTACAATATTCGATTAAATGACAATGACATTACGGATGAGCAGGTCAAAGAAGCAGCAGAATATGTAAACGCCTCACACTTTATCGAAAAGCTTCCACAGGGCTATCACGAGCCGGTCACGGAGCGTGGTGCGACCTTCTCGGCAGGAGAGCGTCAGCTATTGTCCTTCGCAAGGACACTTGCCCACAATCCGAGCATACTGGTCATGGACGAGGCAACCGCCAACATAGATACAGAGACAGAAATTCTCATACAGGAGGCGCTTGAAAAGCTCATGGATGGCAGGACAACAATCATGGTTGCGCACCGTCTGTCCACTATCCAGCATGCTGACTGCATCATGGTCATGCACAAGGGACGTATATGTGAGCGCGGTACGCACAGGGAGCTTCTGGAGCAGGATGGCATATACAGGAAGCTGTATGAGCTGCAGATATCGTAGGTATAATTAGCATAAGCTGCAGATATTATATGGGTAATTTATAATACTGGTTGTATTTTGATGAAGGCAGGGGAAGGTTGGAGTTATAGAAAGGTGACTTGGGATGGTATGGAAAATAAACAATAACTGTCAGATTTTTATAGAAAAAACGGATTCCATCGCAGGCCGGCAGAAGGAGATAATTCCACATGTGTCTGCCTATTATGTGGATAAATACACAACTATTTCAGAAAAAGGTGTAAAAACAGGCAGCAACAGGCTGTGTGGCACAGCAAATCAGGAGCTTTTGGCGGGATACATGCTCTACAAATATCTGGGGATATCATCGGATGAACAGCTTGTCAGAAATGAGCATGGCAAGCCGGAAATAGCAGCAGGATATAAGAATGAGAGCGCAGCTTTTTTTAATCTGGCACACAGCGGCCCATATGTGGTGCTTGCAATATCAGACAGACTTGTTGGCGTGGACATAGAGCATACAAAGCGCATGAGCTACAAAGTGGCAAAGCGTATAATGCGAAATGAGCAGCTTGACAGACTCGAAGGCTTTGAGAATGAATCTGATGCATTTCAGATTGAGCTTACAAAATACTGGACACAGTATGAGGCGATAATGAAGCTTGTCGGTACAGGCTTTTCGGGGGAACTGGATGATAAGACGATGGAGGCTTATGAAAAAAGGGTAGTGTTTCGTGAGCTTGAGGATTATGTAATTGCGGTGGTGACAGAGTAGGAAATTGAAAAATTTCCTGGTTTTTGTAAGCATAAAAGCGTGGATTGCGTTTATATAAGTGAAGGAAGCTATTTATGGAAACATAATGATGCAGTTATATATTTAAGGGGGATTTGCCATGAAGAAAATTCAATTATTTTTAAAGTACTTAGTTTTAATGTTGTTTTTAACAGTATGGATTATTATAATGTTTTTCACCGATTATATGAATTCACAGTCGGTTAAGCTATATTGCATGTTTGTAGTGGGGTGTGGATGTGCATACTCAATCTGGGAGAAAACTTATGTACCGGATGCAAGGTCATATATTGCAGAAAAAGCAATAGCATTAATACTTATAGTAACTGTTTTCATCAGATTATTATGTTTTTAATAAAAAAGTCAAAATACGTAACAGGCTTTTCTGTTGCGTATTTTTTTGTTGTTTTTTTATCCATATATGTTAGAATATAGTCAAAGCAGTTTTTCTATAGCAACCTGTGCGGTCGTTGGCACATTAATTACAGATATGACTATATGCTCTGTAAATATGTGAGGCATAATAAGATGTCGTCCGGCGATAAGGGCGTGCAGGGTCTTCAATACCTTAATTATTTTTCATATTCCCTGAAATTCTTGCTTTTAAATGTTTCATTATTTTATTTAAAGCAGGATAAGAGGGCTTTTTACCACACAGATATTTCCTGCTTTAGTGTTTTCAAATGAAGGAGGATTTTATATGAGTGGTAACAGAGAGTACAAAAGTGATGTTTTCAGTATGCTGATGCAGGATAAGGAAACCTTACAGCTGTATAACGCAATGAATGGGTCTAGCTATGACAATCCGGAGGATGTTGAGATAGTGATTCACGATGGCGGCATTTCACTTTCGGTCAGAAATGATGCATCGTTTATCGTGGATGCGAGATTGAGCATATATGAGCATCAGTCCACAGTTTGTCCTAATATGCCGGTGAGAAGTCTTATTTATTTTAGTGTGATATTGTCAGATATGCTCAGCGACAAGAAAAAAAAGGAACAAAAAGTGGCAAGAACATCTATGGCAGAAGACTGGTAAAGATACCGACACCACATTTTGTGGTATTTTACAATGGTGAGGAGGAACAGCCGGAGGTTCAGGAGCTTAAGCTGTCCGATGCGTTTGAGAAGCCGACCGACGAGCCGAATCTTGAGCTTAAATGTAAGGTGTACAATATAAACGACGGAAAGAACAAGGCTATTATGGAGTCCTGTGGCTGGCTGAATGATTATATGACATTTGTAAATAAGGTCAGAGAGTATCATGCAGACGGGGCATTTGATGATCTTGCTATAGATATTGAGAAGGCTATAGACTATTGTATTGACAATGATATTCTGAAGGAGTTTCTAAAGACTTACAGAAGTGAGGTGACGAAGAGTATGCAGTTAAATTACGAATTTGACAGGCAGCTTGAGCTTGAAAGAGCTGATGCTATCGAGGAAGGATTAGAACAAGGAATAAAGCAAGGCTTAGAACAGGGCTTAGAACAAGGCTTAGAACAGGGCTTAGAACAAGGAATAGAATTGATTAACCAGCTAAATCAGATTTTATTGTCCGAAGGCAAATATGATGAATTGCAGAAAGCTTCAAAGGATAAGGAGTATCAAAAAAAGCTTCTTGCAGAGTATGGACTTCTCAATGAGAAGCAAGGTGAATAAATGAGACAAAAAGAACTTGAAAAATGGTTAAAGATAGTAATAATAGCGGTAGCACTTTGCGGATTAGTGGTCTGTGCGGTTGCCATACCATGGATAGGGCATGTGCTTATTGCGCCTGATCCGCAGATTTCTGATATGTATATACCATGGCTTGTTCTGTTTATCATCAGTGCAATTCCGTGCTATGTTATATTGTATCTGGGCTGGTGCGTAGCTGTAAATATCGGAAAAGACAGGTCGTTTTCCCTAGAGAATGCGAGACATATAAAGCTGGCATCGAAAATAATTCTGTTTGATGCATTGTATTTTTTTGTTGTGAATGTCTGCATGTGGAGAATATATGTGAATCATCCGGGGGTGATATTGGCTCTTGTGTTCATAGTGTTTGCCTGTGTTGTGGTATCGGTCGTGGCGGCGGTTTTGTCACATCTTGTGGTAAAGGCCGCAGATCTGCAGGAGCAGAGTGATTTGACAATATAGCGTGTGCGCTACAGTTTTATTTGAGCGGGAGAGATACATGGAAGGCGAGATTATTTTTAACATAGACGTAATGCTTGCAAAGAGAAAGATGAGCGTTACGGAGCTGTCGCAGCGTGTGGGAATCACCATGGCAAATATATCAATTTTAAAAAACGGCAAGGCAAAGGCAATCAAGGTATCCACGCTTGCAAAGCTATGTGAAGCACTTGACTGTCAGCCGGGAGATTTGCTGGAATATAGAGATTGCTCTTGCGATAATGGAGAAAATATAGTATCATAAGTGATTGGCGTGCGCCACCTTGGGCGTACAAACAGCAACGTATTATGGGAGGCAATTGATAGATGAATAATTATGATGTGATAATCATTGGAGCAGGACCGGGAGGTATCTTCGGAGCATATGAGCTTATCGAGAAGAATCCTGACTGCAAAATAGCGGTTTTTGAGGCAGGACATGAGCTTGCTAAGAGAAAATGTCCTATCGACGGAAAGAAAATAAAGAGCTGTATTTCCTGCAAGAGCTGTTCTATTATGAGCGGTTTTGGCGGAGCAGGTGCTTTTTCAGACGGAAAATATAATATCACAAATGATTTTGGCGGTACATTGTACGAGCATATCGGCAAGCAGCCGGCCATTGATCTGATGGAATATGTTGACGAGATTAATATGAAGTACGGCGGTGAGGGCACAAAGCTTTATTCTACAGCCGGCACAAAGCTCAAAAAGGTCTGCATGCAGAACAAGCTCAAGCTTTTGGATGCATCGGTCAGACATCTCGGAACTGACATAAACTATGTTGTTCTGGAAAATATGTATGCACATCTGAAGGATAAGGTGGATTTTTATTTTGATACACCTGTTGAGTCGGTAGAGGTGCTGTATGATGAGAATAAGGCAGGTGCTGATGCTTGCAGTTTACAAGAGGCTCACACAGACAATGTATCCGGATATGCAGTAAAAACAGCGGATAGCACATATGAGAGCAGATACTGTATCATCTCAGTTGGAAGAAGCGGAAGCAAGTGGATGGAGAAGGTCTGCAATGACCTTGATATCCCAACCAAGTCAAACCGTGTGGATATCGGTGTGCGTGTTGAGCTTCCGGCCCTGATTTTCTCACATCTGACAGATGAGCTGTATGAGAGCAAGATTGTATACAGAACGCAGCTTTTTGAGGATAATGTGCGTACATTCTGCATGAATCCGCATGGCATCGTGGTAAATGAAAATACAAACGGCATAGTAACAGTAAACGGACACAGCTACGAGGGAGCAGACAAGCAGACTGAAAACACGAACTTTGCTCTTCTTGTTGCGAAGCATTTTTCAGAGCCATTCAAGGATAGCAACGGATATGGTGAGAGCATCGCGCGCCTTTCAAATATGCTTGGTGGCGGTGTAATTGTACAGCGTTTTGGAGATCTTGTGAGAGGGCGTCGAAGCAATGAGAAGCGTATTGAGGAAGGACTCGTTACTCCTACACTTTCAGCTACACCGGGAGACTTAAGCCTTGTGCTTCCAAAGAGAATCCTGGACGGAATCATTGAGATGATTTATGCGCTCGACAAGATAGCACCGGGAACTGCAAATGACGATACCTTGCTTTACGGCGTAGAAGTCAAGTTCTACAACATGGAGGTAGAGCTTAACGATAAGCTTGAGAGCAAATATAAGGGACTTTACATCATCGGAGACGGAAGCGGTGTGACACATTCACTTTCACATGCGTCGGCAAGCGGTGTGTATGTTGCGCGTGAGATTGAGGCAGAGAGATAGTTGCTGTTAAAGATGGTTACTGTTCACACCTAACAGTGTGACCAGCAACGATTACAGCCCATTTAAAATGATATGTTAGAACATAATATTTCTATAATTGGGAAATATTATCATTATGAACTATTGAAATGCTACATTAGTTAGATTAAACTAACCGTGTAGCATTTTTCTTTATTTATAAATATATGCATATGCGGCAGGCTTTCACATATGTATTTTTATGATTAAAGGGTCAAAAGGTATCATCGATGCATGCTTGGATGCAATTCGATGTATACCTTAGGATAAAATAGAATCAGAAAAAACATAAGGAGGTTCATAATGAATTATTTAGAAATCGAAAAGGTAGTGGGCAGAGAAATACTTGATTCCAGAGGAAATCCTACAGTTGAGGCAGAGGTTTATCTGGTTGACGGAACTGTTGCAAGAGGCACAGCACCATCAGGAGCTTCAACAGGAGAGTTCGAGGCACTTGAGCTTCGTGACGGAGACAAGAGCAGATATCTGGGCAAGGGTGTTACCGGGGCAGTAGAAAATATAAATACTGTAATCAACGACACATTGACAGGTATGGACGCAAGTGATATCTATGCAATAGATGCGGCTATGATAGAGGCAGATGGCACAAAGGACAAGTCTAAGCTTGGAGCTAATGCCATTCTTGCTGTATCAATTGCGTGTGCGAGGGCGGCAGCTGTATCACTTGATATTCCTCTCTATAGATTTTTAGGTGGTATCTCGGGAAACAGACTTCCTGTACCTATGATGAACATTGTAAACGGTGGCTGTCATGCACGCTCATCAGGACTTGACGTGCAGGAGTTTATGATTATGCCGGTAGGTGCGCCTTCCTTCAAGGAGTGTCTCAGATGGTGTGCGGAGGTATTTCATGCACTTGCAGCCATATTAAAGGAGCGCGGTCTTGCCACGTCAGTCGGTGACGAGGGTGGATTTGCACCTGCACTCAAATCTGACGAGGAGGCTATCGAGACAATTCTTGAAGCTGTAAAGAAGGCAGGCTATGAGCAGGGCAAGGATTTCAAGATTGCCATGGATGCCGCATCATCAGAGTGGAAGAGTGAAAAGGGTAAGGGCTTTTACAAGCTGCCAAAGGCCGGCACAGAGTATACCTCAGAGGAGCTTATAGAGCACTGGGCAAAGCTTTGTGACAAATATCCTATTATATCAATCGAGGATGGTCTTGATGAGGAGGACTGGGAAGGCTGGCAGAAGCTTACTGCGCGTCTGGGCGATAGGGTACAGCTTGTGGGAGATGACCTGTTCGTAACAAACACTGAGAGACTTGCAAAGGGAATAAGCCTTGGAGCAGGAAATGCAATCCTGATTAAATTAAACCAGATCGGTTCAGTATCAGAGACTCTTGAGGCTATCAAGATGGCACACAAGGCAGGCTATACAGCAATCAGCTCACACCGCTCAGGTGAGACGGCCGACACAACAATTGCAGACCTTGCGGTGGCACTCAACACATGCCAGATAAAGACAGGTGCACCTTCGCGCTCAGAGCGTGTTGCAAAGTATAACCAGCTTTTAAGAATTGAAGAGGAGCTGGGAAAGAGCGCAGTTTATCCGGGAATTAAAGCGTTTAATGTGCAGCAGTAGTTTAAAATAAAACTCTATGACTGAATTAAGTCAATATCCATTGGAGTGTCTTTAGGAGAAAATAAGATAAGTATAGTCGCAGATATCATAATATGGTATCTGCGATTTTTTGTTTTTTTTCAGTAATTCTAAATGTCGTCGAAAAATCTCATTTTAGCACCTCAATTGTAGCAATTAAAATAGATTTATCGTAATACGATAAAAAAAAATATTGCAAAACCAAAAACTGTGTAGTACAATTAGCTTGCCGGTAAGTGAATAATATGAGAAAATAACTACATAGATAGTAAGGAGGTAGCTATGGACAATAATAATATCGGGGGCATGAATCTCCAACAGTTTTCACAGAACACGCCACAGACTTCACAGCCACATATGGGAATGTCAGGTATCGAACTGCAGAAGATGCAGCAGGAGGCGGAGCAAAGACGGCGTGAGCAAAGCAGGAGAAATGCGGATTTTCTTTGGCAGGCTATGTATACCTACGATAATATATGCGCTGCTGTACACCATTTTTTTGTATGAGAATACAAGTGGAATACTTGTTACGTTGTTTGCAATCGTCACAGGAGTATACAGCCTGTATTGTATGCAGATACTTAATATAGAGGCAAAGCCGCTCACTATATGGTACAGTGTGATGATGATACTCACAGGCCTATCATCAGGATTGACCGGCAATAAAATTATACAAGGATTTAATTTTTGCTGGATTCTTGTATTTCTTGTTTTTATGATGCTTCACAATTTCTGCAATGACAGACAGTGGGGGCTCATAAAGTATATCGCTGCGGCATTTCAGGCAGTGTTTGGAGCGATTGGATGTATAGCTGAGCCGTTTATGGATATTGCCGACTATATGAGAAATGAACGTATGGATAGTGACAATATGGGCAGTGACAGTATGGTCGGTGACAGTGCAAATGCAACTGCCGGAGAGGGGCATGTGAAAAAACACAGAATGCTTTATGTGTTTATCGGAATAGCAATTGCATTTCCGCTGGTTGTACTGATAGTGGTGCTGCTGTGCTCTGCGGATGCGGTTTTTGCCTCAGTAATAAAGAAAATATTTGCTGATATCAATTTCTTTACAGTGAGCAAGGTTGTATTTCTTTTTGTATTTGCGCTTTTCTCATCGTACTGCGGTATAAAGTATCTGAGCAAGAAGCGTATATCGGATGCACCGGTTGAGACTCCGGCATTTCCGGCTGCAATCGGTATCACTGTAGCTGCAACTATATCAGTGGTATATGTATTTTTCTGTTTTATACAGATTGTGTATCTGTTCGGGGGACTTATGCAGCTTCCAAGCGGTTATACCTACGCCAGGTATGCGAGAGAAGGCTTTTTCCAACTGCTTTTCGTGTGTATACTGAATGTGGTTATCGTATTGCTTGGAAGTGGATTGTTCAGGAAAAATAAAATATTAAATGTATTTTTAATTTTAATAACTTTATGCACATATATCATGATTGCATCAAGCGCATATCGTATGGGACTGTATGTGTCAGAGTACGGGCTGACAGCCACCAGGCTTTGTGTGTTATGGGCACTTGGAGTGATAGCGCTGTTTATGCTCGGAGTGATTTTATCTATATGTAAGCCTGCTTTTTCGCTATTTCGGTACGGAATAATAGTAATCGGGGTATGTTATCTTGTGCTTGCATTTGCAAGGCCTGATTATCTGGTTGCAAGGTACAATACAGTATGTATGGAGGATACAGACTACAAATATCTGATGTCACTTTCCACGGATGCATCCCCGGCGCTTGCGGCAGATGCAGACTTTATGGAAAATAAGGGGATGGTCACCATGTATGCAAGACAGCTGGCAGGTGAGACGAATGACAGCTTAAGACAGCTCAATGTGTCTCATATAAAGGCTGCACATTTATTCAGGGATAGCATAGATGAGGTAAAGAGCTCACAGCTTATCCTTTTATATGTATATGCGCCTTACGATTCGGGCAGCTATAACAACAATGATACCGGTCTTGATGGCGTGGACAGCATACAGATGGGCTATCATGTGTTAAAGGATACAGAAGATGATGACACAGCCTACTATGATTACGACAGTTATAGCATGGATGATACAAGAGTGGCAGCACCAGTATTATTCAAATGGGTGGATGCAGTCGAGGTGAAGAAGATTTCCGACAGTGAGCGTATCTTCCTTGCAAAGATTCCAAGAAAGGCATTAAAAGGCAAAGAGGGAGTGAATATTGAATACAGATTTAATAAAAATGGAGATGTTATATATTCATCCCAGTACAATGTGATCCTTGACAAAAGAAAAAAGGACTCAACGAGGTGGAGATGTCATACTATGCCGGAACAGATGGCGTGGATGTGCCTGAGTACAATATTTATGGAAAGTAATAGTTTAAATTGTATATAATCCAAAAACGGACATGGCAGTTTTGCATGTCCGTTTTTGTTTTTGTATAATAAGTATATGGTATTATGAACCGGGTGGTTTACATAAAGCAGAGTAAAATTTAATCAAGCTTTAATATTAATCCTAATATACGCTTTACAGAGGTCTCCATCTCACTACGAGAGATGGCACCCTTATCATAAGCCTTCTTTACACGATCAGGATATCCATTTCCCATCTTAAGATCATTTCCGGCTTTTGTCTCCTTGTAATGCTCGCCACAGGTCCACCAGTCGGTTGTGACCATTCCTTCATAGCCCCACTCATCACGCAGTATTCCTGTCAAAAGGTCCTCGCTTTCAGAGGCTCTGTAGCCGTTTATCATATTGTAAGAGGACATAATAGCCCATGGATTATCATTCTTTACAATCATCTCAAATGCCTTCAGATAGATTTCTCTGGCAGCTCTTTCTGAAACGCGTGAATCGCTGTTTTTGCGGTTGGTTTCCTTGTTGTTCAAGGCAAAGTGCTTGAGTGTGGCACCGACATTGTTGGACTGGATTCCGCGTACCATGGCACCTGCGAGCTTTCCGGTGACGAATGGATCCTCTGAGTAGTACTCGAAGTTACGTCCGCAGAGAGGACTTCTGTGAATACAGATGGCAGGGGTGAGCCACAGTGCAAGGTTGTTTTCCTTTAATTCTTCACCGCCGGCGCGTCCTACAGCCTCTAAAACATCCGGGTTCCATGTGCATGCGAGCAGTGTGGAGCATGGAAACGCAGTGGTGTATATACCGACCTCAGGTGCTATGCGCACTCCGGCAGGACCATCTGCTGTCATGACAGAAGGAATACCGTATTCAGGCATATTTCCGATACCGAAGGTATTTGCAACACCTGTATTTGGCTGTCCGCCGAGCAGATGAATGAGATCATCGATGGAAAGCTCTGATACAAATTCATCAAGCGTGATACGTCCTTCCACAACATCCATGATGTCGTGACTGCCGTTTTTAGCCATGCCATCGGCAAAGCGAAAGTATGGGATGGCTCTCTGACCGGGAGCAACACCCTCTGTCAGGGAAGGGTCAATGTTGCCAATAGCTGAGTAGTCGGTGTCCACAGGCTCACTTTGATGCAGAGCTTCATAGCTTCCGTCAGCGAGCATTCTCTTTGGCAGACTTGTAGGAACCAGCTTTGCTGAAAGCTGCTCGGTAATTACATCATGATTTAATATATATGAGTAATCAGCTTTTGTCACGTCACGGACGCTCGTTCCAACGTATATATCATATGAACCGGCTTCAAGTACATATGCAGATTTTTTAACCTTTCCAAGGTCATCATATGATGCCATATCGTTTATTTCCCATGTGAGGATCATAAGCTGTGATTCACCCGGCTGCAGTTCTCTTGTCTTTTCAAAGGCTGCGAGCTCCTTTGCAGGCTTGCCAAGCTTTCCTTGTGGTTTAGCGATGTATACCTGAACAACCTCTTTTCCGGAGAATTTACCTGTATTTGTCACACGGACTTTTGCGTAGAGCATATTGGCCTCAGATGTACATTTGGAATTCACAACGCCGGCAGAAACAGTCTCAACATCAAATGTGGTGTATGAGAGTCCATAGCCAAATGGGTATACAACCTTCTCGGCAGCTCCCGGAATTGTCTCGAAATAGCGGTATCCGACATATATATCATCGGTATAGTCCACATAGTTTCTTGACTCGTGGAAATTGTAAGTAGACGGATAGTCGTCGAGTGATTTGGCAAATGTATCGACAGTTTTTCCGGAAGGATTGCCATCTCCTACAAGAAGCTCAGCGGCAGCGAGCCCGCCTTCCATACCACCCTGTAAGGCAAGCAGTGCTGATTGAATCTGATCATCATAAGCAAACCAAGATGTATCAACCATTCCACCGACATTTAAAATCACGATTACATTTTTGAAACTGGCTTTTACAGTGTCAATCATCTCCTTTTCTTTTACGGAGAGACAGAAATCACCATCCTTAAAAAGCTCTGCCGACTTCTCGGTCATCTCACGTTCGTAGTCCCAGAGAGCCTTGTTGTTTGGGTCAATAACACTCTTTCTGTCCCAGCCTTCTCCGGAGTAGCGGCAGATTGAGATGATAGCAGTGTCGGTATATGCCTGTGCCTTGTTTAAAAGCTCAGCCGGTACATCCGGCTCTATAGTCATGCCGGGTACAGCACCGGCTGCATACTGCTTTTTAATGTCGTTGCGGTAGTAATCGCACAGCTCCTCAAATATGCTTATTTTCTCTTTTTGAAGCTTAAGTCCTTCGTAGAGATTGCGGATATATGCAACGGTTACATCACCGCTTCCTCCACCGCCCTTTACATAGTCGAAAGTACCCTTTCCAAACAGGGCTACCTTAGAACCCGCTGCAAGAGGGAGTACGTTGTTTTCATTTTTGAGAAGTACCATGCCTTCCTTGGCAGCTTCCTTTGAAAGCTCTATGTGAGCCTTGCTTCCTGTAACTCTTTCACCATTTGCCCCAAGTGGAAGATTAGGAGTGAATTTGAATCGTGACCATTTGTTCATAGCAGATTACCTTTCTTATATTTTTATTATTTAAAGAGCTTCCCATACATTAATATGTCGGGAGCTTGTTCTTTTCGTATAAGATGATTGTAAATTATAAAAGCGATATATACAATTGTGATACTGACATTATTTTAGGTCGATATTGACTTTTTGCGCGAGAGGAGTATATTTTGAAGGTAGAATTTCAAACTATGAATATTGTTTTCTTCGGAATAATTGGATATGTTCAGGCTAATATAGCATTAAATACGAAGTTTGATTTAGTAAGTCAGGGAGAAAATTATGCAGCAATACACACACGAAAACGTCAGATCAATACCACATCTTCCAATCTACTGCGACAGATACGAGGATTACAGGCAGTTTTCACCGAGGCACTGGCATGACCATATAGAGATAATCTATGTAGTTTCCGGCTCACTGCAGGTTGACTGCGGTGAAAATGAATATACATTGCAAGAAAATGAATTTTTTGTCATAAACTCAAATAAGATACATGGCACGCAAAGCTATGAAAGAGTCAAGGTGCTTCTGGTACAGATACCGTATGTATATCTGGACAGCTACATAGACGATTACGGACATATAAGGTTCCGGGAGTGCTATGAGACCGAGCATGGCAGCAGAAAATATGAGCAGATGAAGTCTCTTCTTAAGTCGATAGCGCATATATACCGGAAAAAGGGCAAGGGCTATGAGCTTCGACTTATGGCAAAAGTGAACGAATTCTTATATATTTTGTTTACAAATTATTCGTACAAAGAGATGAATGCGGGAAAAGAATCCAGGCAGATAGCGCGCCTTAAGGATGTCCTTAGATATGTGGCGAAAAACTATCAGGAGCCAATAGCATTAAAGGAGGCGGCAGACATAGCCTCACTCAATCAGGATTATTTCTGTCGTATGTTCAAAAAATGCATGGGAGTTACGTTTCTCGAGTATGTCAATCAGGTAAGAATCAATCACATACATGAGGGGCTTCTGGCAACTGAGGATTCTATCACGGACATATTGGAGCACAATGGATTTACGAATTATAAGGTGTTCAGCCGGATGTTTAAGGCGCAGTTTGGCATGACACCGAGGGAATTGCGGAAATTACAGGAAAATTAAAATGTCATGAATTTGATGTTTTTGTGCTTTTTTTTGTATATTTAAGGGCGCTTAATCGTTATAGTAATGCTGTGGTTACGGGTTACGCTGATAGGTGTAGACAGTAACATGATGCGAGATGTCAAATAACTATAAATGAAAGGGGTACTTTATGAAAAAAAGAGTATTATCAGCCATGCTTGTGGCTGCTATGGCAATGACAGCCATGCCGTCACAGACGTTTGCAGAGGGAGCGTTGGATGCGGCGCAGCAGACAGGCAAACTAAGCTATGATGGCTACAAAGAAGTGTGGAGCGATGAGTTTGATGGTGATTCATTAAACCGTGCAGACTGGAATGTGGAGACACATGAAAAAGGATGGGTAAATAATGAGCTGCAGGAGTATGTAGACTCGGATGAAAACATTCAGGTAAAAGATGGAAAATTAGTGATAAATCCGGTCAAAAAAGTTGCTGAAACAGAAAATAAGGATGCCGGAAATCTTTTGAAAAACTCAGATTTTTCGGAGGAAATGGAAGGCTGGACTCAGACAATAGCAAACTGGGGTGGAGCAGATGGATCAGCGGATGCTTCAGCAAAGACAGCTGATGGGTCGATCATCTATAGTATTAAAAACGCAGGAACACAGGACTGGAATGTCCAGTTAAAGCAGCAAAATATTTCACTGCAAAACGGACATAAATATAAAGTGAGTTTTAAGGCTAAGTCCACAGCAGCCCGTAAATTCAAAACAGGTGTGATGAGTGCTTCATATGAATGGTACGGAGGATGTGAACCGGAGCTTGAAGAGAATAAGGAGCAGGAAATCAGTTTTGAATTTACAATGACAAAGGACACACCTGCAGATTTCTATATTTCTCTAGGAAAATATAATGATACCGACACACCGGCATCAGACGTGACAATTTCTGCTATAAAATTTGTTGATATGAATGCGACTGATGGTGATACCAGCTCAACAAAAGAAGCAGCTTCCTATACATCAGGAAGAATTTCAACACAGAATAAGAAGACCTTCACATACGGCCGATTTGAATGCCGTGCAAAGGTTCCAAAAGGACAGGGATACCTTCCTGCATTCTGGCTTATGGCAAATGATGAGAATGTATATGGTCAGTGGCCAAGATGTGGCGAGATTGACTGCATGGAAGTAATGGGACAGGAGACAAACAAGGCTTACGGAACCATCCATTACGGAAATCCTCATTCAGAGTCACAGGGTACATATACTATAAAGGGTGGAGCTGATTTCTCTGACGATTTCCACACATTTACCTGTGACTGGGAACCGGGGAAAATCACATGGTATGTGGATGGAGTTAAATACCACGAGGAGAGCGACTGGTACTCAACAACAGTAGGACAGGGAACACTTACATATCCGGCACCATTTGACCAGCCATTTTACATTATCTTAAATCTTGCTGTTGGTGGAAGCTGGGTTGGAAATCCAAACGATGAGACAAGCTTTGAGAATAACCCATATGAGATCGATTATGTCCGTGTATACCAGAAGGATAGCTACAATGAAGATGTCAAACGTCCTCCAAAGGAAGTTACACTTCGCGATCCTGATGCAAAAGGCAACTATATCAACAATGGAGATTTTTCTGCAAAAGAGGATCTTTCCGATAAAACAAACTGGAAATTCATTACAACGCTTGAAGGAGAAGCAGAAGCTTCTATAGACAACAATACTATGACTGTAAAGACTACAAAGGCAGGTACGGAAGACTATAGTGTACAGCTTGTACAGGCAGATCTTCCGTTTGAGAAAGGTGCTACATATCAGGTACAGTTTGATGCATATGCATCTGCTGACAGAGAGATGGGAGTTGATGTAAAGGCACCGGATTATGGTTACAAGAGCTATATGCCACATCAGGATGTACAGCTTACAACCAAAAAGCAGACTTACACCTACGAATTCAAGATGGGTGATGCAAGTGATGCAAACGGACGCCTTGAGTTCAATATGGGAGCAAAAGGCTCTACAGCAGATATCTGTATCAGCAATGTATCAGTAAAGAGGACCAAGAAAGCAGATCCAAATGAGAAAGAGAAGAAAACTGTTCTGGCTAATGGAAACTATGTATACAATGGAAGCTTCCAGGAGGGAGATAAACATTTAGGATACTGGAATATATCAAATGCTGAAAATGCAGATGTGACAGTCACTCCATTCTCTGATGGAAGAAGATTTAAGGTTACAATGAGCGGAAATGAGAAATCTGCTGTAGTTATGTCTCAGGAAGAACTGGCATTTGCGACAGGAACACCATACAAATTCAGCTTTACCGCTACATCAGATGCTGATAATACTATTACGGCAAACATAGGAGGATATGTATACACATTTGATATCAAAGCAGGAGAGACGAAAGATTTCGCGGTTGAACTTCCTTCGGATGCACAGTATGTAAACCATAACATTTCGATAACACTTGGAATGCAGAAAACAACCTGGCTTGACAATGTAAGCCTTGTCGAGAATGCGCTCATCAAAAACGGATCCTTCAATGATGGAACAACAGGCTATACAATATATGTAGATTCATCAGCAAAAGCATCATATGTAGTTGACAGCCTTAAGGATGACAATGCACTGGCTGTAACAATAAAAGATACAGGCGATGCGGATTGGAAAGTACAGATTAAGCAGGAAAATATAAAACTTGAAAAGGGTAAGACCTACAAGCTTAAATTTAAAGCAAAATCAAGTCTCAACAGGAAGATCAGAGTTGTGATGCAGGGACAGGAAAACCGTGACTGGCATGTATACTCAAATGACAATATAGTAGATCTCACAAAGGACTACCAGACCTTTGAGGATACATTTACAATGAATGAGGATACAGACACAGCAGCATTTTTCAGTGCATGCCTTGGCAAAATCGGGGATAACCAGATAACAACACAGCATGAGGTACACATTGATGACATATCACTTGAGGAAGTAAAGGACGACCCGAAAGATGACATCAAGGACAATCCAAAGGATGATCCGAAAGATGACATCAAGGACAATCCAAAGGACGATCCGAAAGAGGATATCAATACAGATATAAAAAATGAGCAGCCGAAGGTACCTGCGCCGGTAATTAAGACCTCTGAATCAGATAAGGCTAAAACAACACAGGCAGTAAAGGAATCAAAAACTGCAAAAGCAGCAAAAACAGGTGACAATTCACCGATTCTGGCTTATGTATTTGGTGCTATGGCTGGAGCACTTATTTTAGCGGTTTCATTCCTGAAAAAAAGAAAGAAAACTAATAACTAACCACGTACTTTAACTGCTCCGTATACCGTATCTCGGACAGTTTTAGTAAAATACATATTCCTTTCAAGGACCGGGCGCGTATGCGTCCGGTTTTTTTATATATTGTGAGATAAGTTTAGTTATGTCATGAATCTGATATTTTAAGAAATAATTTTGTATAATACACTGCTGCAAAAATGTATATTATATTACGAAAATGGCTCACTGCTAAATATACGTTGGAGGCAGTTGCAACCGCAGATCATATAATTAAGTAGAGAATGGAGCAAGGAATATGAAATACGGATATTTTGATGAATCAAAAAAAGAATATGTTATTACAAGACCTGACACACCGGCACCATGGGTAAACTATCTTGGATCACCGGAGTATGGAGCAATTGTTTCCAATAATGCAGGTGGATACAGCTTTGCAAAGTCAGGTGCAAACGGAAGGCTTTTGAGATATGTGTTTAATCAGTTCGATGAGCCTGGCAGATATATTTATATCAGAGACAACGGCAGCAAGGATTACTGGTCAGCTTCGTGGCAGCCTGTAGGAAAGGATTTGAATGAATACAAGAGTGAGTGTCATCATGGAACAGCATACACAAAGATGATGGCTGATTACAGCGGTATTCATTCAGAAGTAAGATATTATGTTCCACTGAACAAGACATACGAAGTGTGGAATTTGAGCGTGACGAATAATTCTGATAAGGCAAGAAGCCTTAATATTACAGGCTACGCTGAGTTTACAAACAACAGCAACTATGAGCAGGATCAGGTGAATCTGCAGTATTCACAGTATATTACAAAGACAGTATTTGTGGAGAACAGAGTGCGTCAGATGATCCATGCCAATCTTGACCGCATCGAGGATGGCAAGGAAATTGACAACAAGGATGTGGTAAACAGATTTATCGGACTTGCAGGAGCACCTGTTGACAGCTGGTGCGGTGACAGGGGAGAATTCCTCGGAGAATATCACAGATATGGCAATCCTGTCGGAGTAGAGAGCGGAAAGCTTAACAACCACGGCAACTACAACGAGAATAGCTGTGGAGCAATCACAACAGTATTGGAGCTGGCACCGGGCGAGACAAAGACAATAGCATTCCTAGTTGGAATGATAGATAATGAGACAGCAGGAAAGATTGTTGCTTCTTACACGGATACAAAAGCTGTCTGTGACAAAGAACTTGAGGAGCTTATCGCATACTGGCATGGAAAGCTATCACATTTCCAGATTAATACACCAAGTGATGAGTTCAACACAATGATCAATACATGGAACGCATATAACTGTTTCATGACATTTATCTGGTCAAGGGCTGCATCATTTACATACTGTGGACTCAGAAACGGATACGGATACCGTGATACAGTCCAGGATATTCAGGGTGTTATACACCTTGCACCTGAGATGGCTGTTGAAAAGATCAGATTCATGCTCTCAGCACAGGTTGATAACGGTGGAGGACTTCCGCTTGTCAAGTTTACACACAATCCGGGACATGAGGATACTCCTGACGATGCTTCCTATGTACAGGAGACAGGACATCCGGCTTACAGAGCTGATGATGCATTATGGCTTTTCCCAACTGTATACAAATATGTATCAGAGACAGGAAATGTAGCATTTATAGATGAAGTCATTCCATTCGCCAACAAGGATGAGGGAACGGTTTACGAGCATTTAAAGAGAGCAATTGATTTTTCGATGAACCACCTCGGAAAACATGGAATGCCTGCAGGACTTTACGCAGACTGGAATGACTGCCTGAGGCTTGGTGCAGATGGAGAGTCAACCTTCGTAGCACTTCAGTTCTACTATGCAATGACTATATTAAAAGAGTTTGCAGCCTATAAGAAAGATGATGAATATATCGCATATCTTGATGAGAGCCAGGAAAAACTCGGAAAGATCATTCAGGAGCTTTGCTGGAACGAGGACAGATTTATCCGTGGATTTACAGGGGATGGACAGGTTATCGGAAAGCGTGATGATCCTGAGGCAAATATGTGGCTCAACCCACAGAGCTGGGCTGTTATAAGTGGATTTGCAAGTGATGAGCAGGCTGATAAGGCTCTTGAAATGGTATATGAAAGACTCAATACCGAGTATGGCGCCATTCTTATGGATCCTCCATATCATGCACACGCATTCGACGGAGCACTCGCAGTAATATACAATGCGGGAACTAAAGAGAATGCAGGAATATTCTCACAGTCACAGGGCTGGATAATTCTTGCTGAGGCACTTAAAGGACATGGAGACAGAGCTTTTAAGTATTTTATTGAAAATGCTCCTGCCGCACAGAATGACAGAGCAGAGATAAGAAGACTTGAGCCGTACTGCTATGGACAGTTTACTGAAGGAAAAGCAAGTCCAAACTTTGGCCGTTCACATGTACACTGGCTCACAGGAACTGCTTCAACAGTCATGGTTGGATGTGTAGAGGGAATACTTGGTATGCGTCCTGATTTCTATGGACTTCATATTGCTCCGTCTATTCCAAAAGCTTGGGATGGATTCGAGATAGAGAAGGATTTCAGGGGATGCCATCTTCATATAGTTGTAAAAAATCCTGATCATGTTGAGAGCGGATGCAAGAGCCTTCTTGTAAACGGACAGGCAGTTGAGGGAGACTATATTCCAAAAGAGCTTCTTAGCGAGCAGACAGAGATTGAGCTTACCATGTAAATTTTCCGTAGGTGGGATAATGACTGCCGTAGGATTGTATATGGTGTGTGAAAATTTGATTTGTAATTGTATAGAGGATTGATTGAAAATATGAAAAATATAGATTTTATAGACAAATATGGAACCTTCAGGATCAAAAATCCCGAAAACTACAGTGGACTGTATCTGCCGCTTGCAGGGGAAAAAGGGCTTAAATCAAGCATTACACCAACTCTCGGCGGAGACAGTAAAACAAGCCAGAATACCTTTCTTCTGGAACCTGTTAGTATAGAAAATCTCCACAACAATAAAGGCACCAGAAATTTCTGGTGTCGGATTGTGGGAAAAGGCTTCTGGTCAGTATGCGGATCATCTGCACAGCAGGAGGCCGACAGATTTACAGGTAATCAGGATGAAAGTGAGCTTGAGGCAGGTTTAATGTGGCAGAAGCTGCACCGTGCTTCAAAGATATATGGGTTAGAGGCCGACACGACATCATTTGTCACACTTGATGGAAGCATGGAAGTAATGCTTGTGGAGATCACTAACAAGACAGATGAGGCTATGGAGATAGTCCCAATCGGGGCAATCCCAATCTATGGCAGAAGTGCTGACAATATCAGGGATCACAGACATGTGACATCACTTTTGCACAGAATAGAAACCACACAATACGGCATTGAGGTTACACCTGTCCTCTCATTTGATGAGCGTGGACACCGGAAAAATGATATAAGCTACTTCGTATATGGATCATCCGGAAACGGAGAAAGTCCTGAGAGTTTCTATCCTACCGTTGAGCAGTTTATAGGAGAGGGAGGCTCTTTCCTTATTCCTGAGGCAGTCAGAACTGAAAAAGCAGGTGCAAAGGCCGGAGAAAAATTTCAGGGGAAAGAAGCAGTCGGAGCAATAAAATTTGCAAACCGTATTATAAAACCGCTGGAGACGGTAAGCTATATCATGCTTGCAGGTCTTACTGAAAAAGGAAATGATGTAAATGCCATTACCGGACGGTACCGCAGTGTACTTGAAGTAAAAGAAGAACTAAACACCGTCAAGAAACACTGGATAGACAAGGTAAATATTGATTTTGAGACAGGAAATGCCAAGGAGGACAATTATCTTAAATGGATATGTTTTCAACCTATTTTACGAAGAATATACGGCTGTTCGTTCCTTCCACATCATGATTATGGAAAAGGTGGAAGAGGCTGGAGAGATCTATGGCAGGACTGTCTTGCACTTTTACTGATGGAACCTTCGGATGTCCGCAGAATGATTGTAAACAATTATGGCGGTGTGAGAATTGATGGAACCAATGCGACTATTATAGGAAACGAGCCTGGCGAGTTTATTGCTGACAGAAATAACATCACACGTGTATGGATGGATCACGCATTCTGGCCATTTGTAACCACAAAGCTTTATATTGACCAGACCGGTGATACAGATGTACTGTTTGAGCATACGACGTACTTTAAGGATTATCAGTCCATGAGAGGCACAAGCCATGATGAAGCATGGAATACTACATATGGTAACAAACAAAGGACGGCAGGCGGTCAGATATATTTTGGAACGGTTTTAGAGCATATTCTGATCCAAAATCTGTGCGCTTTCTATGATGTTGGGGAGCACAACGAGATGAAGCTGCACGGTGCAGACTGGAACGATGCGCTCGATATGGCATGGGACAAAGGCGAAAGTGTTGCATTTACATGTGCATATGCCGGAAATCTGCTTGATATAGCAAAGTGTTTAAGAAATGTGGAAAAAATAAGCGGAATAAACAGGATTGAGGTGTTAGATGAGCTTAAGCTGCTGCTTGCTGATGACGAAATACTTTACAATTGCCCTGACAAAAAGCAGGAGCTTCTCATGAGCTATGCAAAGGCATGTGAGAACTGCACAAGCGGAGGCACTGCTCTTATCCCAATAGCTGCGATTTGCGAAAACCTGGAGCATAAGGCTGAGTGGATGATGAAAAACATCCGCGAAAACGAATGGATATCAGATGGCACGGATGGAGGCTGGTTCAACGGATATTATGACAATAACGGCAGACCGGTGGAACGATGTGAGAGTGGAGATGTACGCATGATGCTTACAGGACAGGTATTTGCCATCATGAGTGGAACCGCAAAAAAAGAACAGATCAAGGCAATCTGTAATAGTGCAGACAAATATCTGTTTGATCAAAAAGCCGGTGGCTACAGACTAAACACTGATTTTAAGGAAGAAAAGTTTGATCTTGGAAGAATGTTTGGATTTGCATATGGTGAAAAAGAAAATGGTGCTGTATTCTCACATATGGCTGTAATGTATGCCAATGCGCTCTATAAACAGGGCTTTATAAAAGAGGGTTACAAGGTATTAAAGACGCTTCTTGATACTGCGATGGACTTTGACAGAAGCAGGATGTATCCGGGAGTACCGGAGTATTTTGATAATGATGGAAGAGGTCTGTATTCATACCTTACAGGTGCCGCAAGCTGGTATATGCTTACTATGATAACATCTGTATACGGAGTCCATGGAGAGCTTGGAGATCTTGTTATTGAGCCTGCACTCATGCCACAGCAGTATAACGAAAAAGGTGATGCAAAAGTTTCGTTAGAATTTGCAGGTCATGGATTTGATATTTTAGTTCATAATCCTGATAAGCTCGAACCTGGGGATGCGCAGGTCAAAAGAGCACTCTGTGATGATGTAAAAGTGGAAAATGTTACAGGAAACAGCGTGCGTATTCCAAGGCATGCTATTGAAATGCTTTCTACAGATAAATGTCATACGGTTGAGATATACATAGAGTGATAGTTTATAAAATTAATAGCGTTTGATATCGTATCATTGGGTATCAGCTAAATAAAATTCCCACGCATGTTTGCGTGGGAATTTTTTGTGCGTAGTACAAGGCTTTTGGCATCAGGCTACCACATGGATTTGTAGTACCTGTCGCGATATTTCTTTGGTGTAAGCCCCGTAAAACCCTTGAATATCTGGATAAAGTGGCTCTGTGATGAAAATGACAGGTAGTTGGCTATATCTATAATCGGCTTATCTGAGTATTTGAGCAGGTGAGTCGCTTTTTCTATTTTCTTTTCCCTTATATAATCACTTATCGAAACACCGAGATTCTGCTTGAATACCCTTGAAAGATAGCTCTCGGAAAGCCCTGTGTATGCAGCCAGATCAGCTATTGTGATACGCTCTTTTATGTTGCTGTATATATAGTCAACACACTGGGTAACAGGCTTTGAGAGGATAGACGATTTCTTCTGCAGCACCATCTTACCTGTGAAATCCTTTGCCATCTCGTGATGCAGGTCAGCAACCTGGCGTACGGTGGAGCAGCTGTCCATCTTAAGTATATAGAAGTCACTCAGACGGTATGCCTGCTCAGGCTCGAGTCCTCCATCAATACAGTATCTTGTGATCATGGCGGTTGTGACAACAAAGTGATATTTGATATTCTGTAAAGTATTTCTGGACAATACACCTGTTCCGTCAAGGTGTATAAATGCATCTTCTTTGCAGTTTTTTATTACATATTCCATATCCCCGGTTTTGACTGCGTTATAAAAACTATATTCAATACTTGGAGCACGATGCAGTGATTCGCTCTCGCTGTCAACAAAATCTGCGTCATACCATTCTTTTGAAAGTGCCATAAAGGTTCTCCTTTGCAACAAAATATTAGATTTATGTCATCTTTCTATTATTATGACATGAATCTGATATTTTTACAATTGATTTAATATAAACGAAAACGGTTAAGGAGTAATATTACAACTGTAAACGAGATATCAAATTAATTCATAAGAAGATATCAAAGCAGTTTCTAGGGAGGAAATGAAAAATGAAACAGAAAGTGATTAGCACAATGCTGTTACTGTCTATGGGGGCAACACTCCTTGCAGGATGTGGAACAACAGCAGGAAACGGAACAGAAGGTGGAGCTTCTAATGCAGCAGAGGGAAAGGTTATCAATATCTATTCATGGAACGACGAGTTCAGAACAAGAGTTGAGGCTGTTTACCCGGAGGTTAAAGAAACTTCTAAAGACGGTACAATTACATATCTTAAGGATGGCACAGAAATCCATTGGGTAGTAAATCCTAACCAGGATGGTGTTTACCAGCAGAAGCTTGATGAAGCTCTTTCAAAACAGGCAGATGCAGCAGCAGATGACAAGATTGATCTCTTCTTATCAGAGACAGATTATGTATTCAAATATACAGATAAAGATGCAGACGTAGCAATGCCTCTTAAGGATCTTGGAATTGATTGTGACAAAGAGTTTGCTGATCAGTTCGATTTCACAAGAAAAACAGCTTCTGATTCAGACGGAGTACAGAGAGGTTCAACATGGCAGTGCTGTCCTGGACTTTTAGTTTACCGTCGCGATATTGCAAAGGATGTATTCGGAACAGATGATCCTGAAGCAATCGGTGAGAAGACAAAGGACTGGGATACATTAAAGGCTACAGCAGCGGAACTTAAGGCAAAGGGATACTACACATTATCTTCTTACGCTGATACATTCCGTTTATATGGAAACTCAATCGACAACTCATGGGTACAGCCTGGAGCAGATGAGGTTGTAGTGGATAAGAAGATTACAAACTGGGTAGATGATTCAAAAGAGTGGCTTGATGCAGGATATGTTGATGCTAAAGTTAAAGGCCAGTTTAATGATGACTGGAACAAAGCAATGGGTTCTCAGTCAAAGGTATTTGCATTCCTTTTCCCAGCATGGGGAATCGATTTCACACTTGCACCAAACTGGGATGGAGCAGCAGGATCATGGGCTGTTACAACACCACCACAGAATTACAACTGGGGCGGATCTTACCTCCACGCAGCAACAGGAACAGATAACCCTAAGCATGTTAAGGATATCATCCTTGCTTTAACAGCAAATAAAGACAACTTACTCAAGATCTCTAAGGATTACTCTGATTTCACGAATACAAAATCAGGAATGAAGGAAGCAGCAAAAGATGATTCATTCGCATCAGACTTCCTTGGCGGACAGAACCCATTTGCTTACTTTGAACCGGTAGCTGAGAATATCAAGATTGCACCTCTTTCAGCATATGATCAGGGATGTGTAGAGCTTATCCAGAACTCATTCAGCGATTACTTACAGGGCAAGGTTGATTATGATAAGGCTAAGAAAAACTTTGAGACAGCAATTAAAGAGCGTTATCCTGATATCGAAAAGGTTACATGGCCGAAATAAGATAAATAAAACACCATGCGGAGCCTTTGGGCTTCGCAGAGGTGACTTTGGTAGAAAGGAATTTGGCTCATGAAGAAGAAAAGAAAGAGCGTAAGCTATGCAAAATGGGGATATATCTTTATTCTTCCGTTTTTCATAACATATTTAATTTTTTCTCTGATTCCGTTAGTAGATACGGTAAGGTTTAGTTTTTTTGAATACTATAGATCCGGAATCAAACAAATAGGACCGAATTTTGTGGGATGGGCTAACTATGCCGAGCTTCTTAAATCGGATATGATCACATATGGTAAGAATACTCTTATCCTCTGGGTTATCGGATTTATCCCACAGATTGTGGTTGCACTTGTTTTAGCAAACTGGTTCACTGATGCCAGATTAAAAATTCACAAATTACAGTTTTTTAAGGTAGTAATTTATCTGCCAAACCTGATCATGGCATCTGCATTTGCACTTTTGTTCTTTACACTGTTCTCGAACAGTGGTCCTGTGAACTCAATCCTGCAGTCTATGGGAGTGATCAGCAAGCCTATCGACTTTATGGGAAGTGTATTTGGAACCAGATCACTCATCGGCTTCATGAATTTCCTTATGTGGTTCGGTAATACGACTATTATGCTCATGGCAGCAGTCATGGGTATCAGTACAGAAGTATTTGAGGCGGCAGATCTGGATGGATGTAATGCATTGCAGAGATTCTTCTATATAACTTTACCGAGTATACGACCAATACTTGCATATACACTCATCACATCAATCATCGGTGGACTCCAGATGTTCGATGTACCTCAGATTCTGACAAACGGACAGGGAAATCCGGACAGAACGTCAATGACACTTATCATGTTCCTGAACAACCACTTAAAGAGTAAGAACTATGGTATGGCCGGAACATTGTCAGTATATCTGTTTATAGTCAGCGCAATTCTGTGCTTCATCGTATACAGAATGACAAATGACAGCGATCCTGACGGATCAAAGGCAGCAGCAAAGCGAGCTGCAAAAGAAGCTAGAAGAAAGAAAAAGGAGGCGGCTAAATAATGAAACCAAAACATAAAATTAATGTCCGCAGTGTTATAGCGCATATAGTTTTGATATTATTATCATTTTTATGCCTGTTCTTCTTTGTAATACTTATAATCAATGCGACAAGGTCGCATGCACAGCTGCAGAAGGGCTTCTCATTTATCCCGGGCGGGCATTTCCTGGATAATCTGAAATCTGTAGCTAATGACGGATCCTTCCCTATGTTTAGGGGAATAGTAAACAGCCTTATTATATCGGGCTCATGTGCAGTTTTATGTACATATTTTTCATCGCTTACAGCATATGGACTTTATGCTTACGATTTCAAATTAAAGAAAGCTGCATTTACATTTATAATGGCGATACTGGTTATGCCGACACAGGTTACTGCGATGGGCTTCCTGCGTTTAATAACAAATATGGGAATGTATGATTCGTGGACTCCACTTATCATTCCATCAATAGCATCGCCGGCGGTATTCTATTTCATGTACAGCTATCTACAGTCATCACTTCCTCTATCACTTGTAGAAGCTGCACGAATTGATGGTTCGAATGAGTTTAGGACATTCAACCATATAGTATTGCCGATCATGAAACCTGCAATTGCAGTACAGGCAATTTTCACATTTGTAGGTTCATGGAACAACTACTTCACACCAGCCCTGGTCATCCAGTCAAAGAACAAGATGACAGTACCAATTTTGATTGCCACACTTCGAGGAGCGGACTATATGAATTTCGATATGGGAAAAATCTATATGATGATAACAGTAGCTATCGTGCCTATTATTATTGTATATCTTCTCTTATCAAAATATATTATTGCCGGTGTCACACTTGGAGGCGTGAAGGAGTAAACAATTTAATTAGTTTTAGCATCAGAGCAGATGGCTTACATATATGTTATGTGGGTCATCTGTTTTTTAGTATATTGAAATATGAGATACGGCATATTTTTTATTTGGGAAATATTGTGGCACCTATGCAGTATATCAGCAGATGATAGTTGATTAAATAATTCTAAAATGATAGATTATAGAATTGACTCATGGTATAATATAACGAACGTAAAGATATGTGCGTCGAAAGAGATATTATATAGATAAGATCGGAGAAAATACATGAACCCAGCAAGCATAATGAAAATGATGAAAGCAAAAAATACATTTACAGCAAACCACCCAAAGTTTGTATCCTTTTTACAGTATGCATTCGGCAGCGGCATTCCGGCAGACTCTGTTATTGAAATCACAGTTACAAAGCCGGGACAGGAGCCGGTTACGTCCAATATCAGGGTTTTACAGTCGGATCTCGAACTTTTGGACAGCTTGAAGGATATTAATTAGATATGTTATACCAGATTAAGGATGGGACAGTTTCGGCAGGAGGTCAGACGATTCTGTCCCATATTGATTTTTATATAAAGGAAAAAGAAAAAATAGCTGTTGTCGGCAAAAACGGAGCAGGAAAGACCACATTGCTTCGGCTTCTTGCAGGAGAGATGCAGCTTGACCGCGATGACCATCGCGGTATGTCGTCAGGAGCACATGGCAAAGAGACTGCCTGCAAAAATAGTCTTGGAATCGTAACCTCGCGAAATATCACAATCGGAATGCTCCGTCAGGTTGATTCCTCCAATCAGGACAAGACAATCGAGGAAATACTTCTTGAGAGCTGTCCGGACAGGGATACATATTCCAAAGAGCGGTTTGACTACGAGATGGAGTACGACAGGCTGTTTACAGGCTTTGGCTTTTGAAAAAGAAGAAAAAAGCCGTACACTCGGCAGTTTTTCTGGAGGTGAACAGACCAAGATTTCACTTATAAAGCTGCTGCTTGAAAAGCCGGATTTGCTGCTTCTTGATGAGCCGACGAATCATCTTGATATGAAAACTGTCGAGTGGCTGGAGGATTATCTGATAAACTATCCAAAGGCTGTTGTCATTGTGTCGCATGACAGGGCATTTCTTGATGCAGTTGCGACTGGTGTATATGAGCTTGAAAACGGAGCATTGCACAGATATGCCGGCAACTACACGCAGTACAGGCAGCAGAAGCTTAAAAATCTGCAGATACAGCGCAAAGCCTACGAGCGTCAGCAGGCGGAGATTGCGCACAATAATGAGCTTATCGACAAATTCAAGCATAAGCCTAAAAAAGCTGCGTTTGCACGCTCACGCAAGACCATGCTGGCACGCATGAAGCTGATAGAAAAGCCGGTTGAAGACGAAGCTCATATTTTTACAGGCAATATCGAGCCACAGTTTCCGGGCGGTAAATGGGTCTATGAGGCGAAGGAGCTTAAGATAGGTTACGACGGCAGTGTACTGCTTGAGCTGTCGCTTCGTATAAGGCGTGGTCAGAAGATTGCCGTAATTGGTGACAACGGCATAGGAAAATCAACATTTCTAAAGACTGTGGCAGGACTTATTCCACCAATAAAGGGCACAAGCCAGCTCGGCAGCAATCTGCTGGTGGGATATTTTGACCAGCAGTCGGCACTTATAGACAGCGATAAGACCGTGAGAGATCATTTTCACGAGCTTTTTCCGGCACTTCTGGAGAAGGATTTAAGAAAGACGCTTGGCATGTATCTGTTTGGAGGGGCAAATGCCTCAAAGCGTATCAGCTCGCTCTCAGGTGGTGAGAAGTCCAGGCTTGTGCTCGCAGAGCTTCTGACAGGCCGTCCGAACTTAATGATACTCGATGAGCCGACCAATCACATGGATATTCCGGCGAAGGAGACACTCGAATCGGCATTTAAGGCATATACCGGCACCATGCTCTTTGTATCGCATGACAGGTATTTCATAAAGCAGGTGGCCGATGCCATATTGGTCTTTGAAAATGACAAGGTGATGTACTATCCGTTTGGCTATGACCATTATATTTCAAGGCTTAAGGCATCAAAGGATGGCAATCTGCCGGCACTCATGCAGGCAAAGGATGCTGCGATGGTCGAGGCACTTGCGGCTGTCCCAAAGAGGGAGCGACATGAGACCAGACAGCTTTCAACAGAAGAGGCGTACTTAGAGTGGAAGCTTGCACTTGCAGCGGAGCCGGTGGCGAAGGCGGCTGAAGAAGCAGAAAAGGTTTATGAAGAGCTATGTGAAGCAGAAAGCGAGCTTAACGAAGAAAATGTCGATAAGCTGCGACTGCAATATGAAAAAGTTGCTGACTCATGGACAAATGAGTGTACAAAATGGTATGATATATACTTAGATGAGATGTATCCGGAGAGTGATTTTTAATTTGCAGACATAAGGGAATCAATGACATTTGCTGTATATCATAAATTATCCGGGGAGAAAGGATTATATATGTGGTTATCAAGATATTTTGTGTATTTTATTATATTTAGCTGTATGGGCTGGATATATGAGAGCATCTACTGTACCATCAGAGCAAAAAAATGGGAAAACAGAGGCTTTCTCTATGGTCCGCTTTGTCCTATTTACGGAGCCGGAGGTGTCGCAATCACTGCGATAGCAGATTTCATTTCGGCTCACACGGATGCGACATTTACATGGTGGCAGATATTTCTTGTGGCATTTTTGGGAAGCATTGTCTTAGAATATGGCACATCGTGGGCGCTTGAGAAGCTGTTTCACGCATACTGGTGGGATTACAGCAGCATGCCGCTTAATATAAACGGCAGGGTGTGTTTTCCATATTCTGTAGGCTTTGGGGTGGCAGGACTTATAGTGGTATATTTCATTGCACCATTTACGAAGTTCATCACAGGCTGGATGTCACCTATATGGTATGAGTTTTTCTCACTGCTTCTTATGGGCTTTTTAGCTGTAGACACTGCAATCACCGTGTCAGCGCTTACAGATTTCAGTAGGACAATAGTCAATCTGCAGAACAATTTCAACACCTATATGGATGAGGTTGTGGAAGAGGTTAAAGAGCGTAAGAAGGCGGCAGATGAAAGGTCGCAGGAGAGGTCACAGGAGCTTGCGGAGGCAGTCGAGGAGCGCAGAAAGAGAAAACGTATCAGAGCCAGTGCAGACCGCGTCATCGATTCAATGGGTGCTTTAAAGAAATCTGCGCTTAACCGAGCACAGGGCTTCAGAAATCCAAAGGTGGAGAACAGGTATCTCGAGACATTTACAGAGAGTCTGAAGGAACGCTTTAAAAGAGAACGTATAAAGAAAGTAAAAAAGAAGGAAAAAGGCAGATAAATAACAAATAAAAATTTTTTAAAAAAATTTCAAAAAAAGCTTGCATTATCCGATTGACCATGGTATTATAATATACGGTTCGTTGGTCAAGCGGTTAAGACGCCGCCCTCTCACGGCGGAAACACGGGTTCGATTCCCGTACGGACTGCTAAAACAAAAAGCTCTCAGTACACAGTGCTGAGGGCTTTTTATTTTTGCAAGCAATTAATAACTATAAAACCACTTAGAACAAAAAGCTGATGCCTGCATGTAAGCATGACGCATCAGCTTTTTTATTCTTAAGGTGGCTCAAATCATTATGTCTAAAGTATAATAATACTTGCGCACTTCAAATCATTGCCCAGATTGTATACTCTGCCGGAATCGACACCGACAACAGTTGGTCGGAGAATGTAGTACTCACTGTTTTTTACAACTCTTGCCTTTTCACCATTGCTAAGCTGTACAATTGAATCAACAGGATATAGAATCATACTGCTCATGAAAGCACGCATGACACCTATATCAAGCTGGTTTGTCATGGACATAAGCATCTCAACTGCATCACGCTGTGATAAGGCATCCTTGTACGGACGCTTTGTGACAAGCGCATCATAGACATCTGCGACAGACAAAATCTTTGCAAACTGACAGATTTTTGGTGCATCAAAGCCGAGTGGATATCCGGTTCCGTCAATGCGTTCGTGGTGCTGCAGCACTCCCATCAGTATAGAGTTGTTTAAATCCTTTCGGTCTTTTAGCATATTGTAGCCGTACACGGAATGTTTTTTCATGATATTAAACTCATCATCCGTGAGCCTGCCCGGCTTGTTTAGAATTTCATTGGGGATCATTGTCTTGCCTATATCGTGCAGCAGGCCGGATACACCTATGTCGTGGATTTCGTTGTCAGGCAGCTTCATCTGCTTGGCAAGAATCATTGAAATAGTAGCCACATCCACACTGTGCTTGAAGGTGTACTCATCGCTTGTTTTGAGGGAACTGATATCGACAGCTATGGCATCGTTTTCATTGATGGCCTCCATGAGCGAGTCTGCAATCTGGTTTGTTGCCTGTGTTAGCTCCTCGGAGTTAGTGTTGTTGAAGATGTACTGGACACCGGTTGATACACGTTGCCTGACACTGTCGCTTAAGGTGACTTTGGAACGGTCGTCCGTACGCAGCTGTTTGACCATGGCGGCAGCCTTTGGAGACAGTATGGCATCCGGATCGTCAGGATCAGAATTTCCCTCGCGGATGTATACTGACATTATACCGAGCTTAAGCAGCGAAGAGATGATATAATCATCGATAGCTGAGCCCTGTACCACCAGGTTACGGCCGGTAGGATCCTTGATGACCTGATCAATAATCATGCCGGGTTTCAATTGTCGTGTTCTCATATATCTGCGTTTAATCATTTTTGCCCCAAAACTAAATAAGTCTACTCTAAAAACAATTCAAAATACTACGAATATTATATAGTATATTTGTACTAAAAACAATCACAAATTGAGATTTTTTTAGTGTTTTTTTGTAATAAAACAACCCCGGCATTTGCCGGGGCTGATGATGGTATTGTATTTATCAAAATCAGAGGTTAGATGTGGTGACCGCCGCCACTGTGACTGCCGCCACTATGACCTCCACCACCGCTGTGACCGCCACTTGAGCCTGAGCTTTGTGGACTGTAGTGTCTTGTCTGGTTCATAAAGCGTGCGCGTGCATTTTGAATCTCTACCTTTGTAAATGCTGCACCCATGAGCTCGTTGCTCTTAGCCTTGCGGCCCTTTGACAGGGATAATGCATATACAAAGCAAAAAATCATGCCGGCAGCGAGAGCGATAAAGATACTGGAAATGTATCTGAGAGGCTGTGATATATGTCCGCCTGCGAGGACTGTGTTGACCTGGTCTATTGTTTCCATACAGCAGGTGAAATAGTCGTAATCATGACTTGAGGTGGCATATATATAAGTGTTGTCACAGATGGAGTTACATTTTGAGTTCGGGATGGTTCTCTGCGTGCTTCCCTCACAAGCCAGATAAATCTCGTTTAAATCTCTGTCTATTACAAAAATGACACCGTTTGCACCGGTTCCGAAATAGCCTTCAAATGTATTGACTGCATAGCTTTCAGTGCTTCCGTAAGGATGTGAGGTAGTGGTGACAACAGCTATGTTGCAGTATTCGGTTGTCTTTTTCATCTGTGAGATGAGCTTGCCTTTTACGGCATCGTCAATGAAATTGGCAGAGTCCTCAAGGATGTACTCGTAGCCGGTAGACTTGTTTGTGCCGCTTAGATTGTAATTTGCGGCTGTCTCAGTGGCATATACATTTGATGAGCTGCTCAAAACAAGGACTGTAACAAGCAAAAAATAATGTAAACAAAGCTGAACACCTGCATTTTATACAATGCAAAAAATGACTTTTATAATTATTTCTATGCACGGTCATCACCTCCCTTATGTGTGGCAAACTGTGGCAGCTTGCGCGTTGTAAGCACGTTGAATGCGCGGATGACATTAATCAGTGTGATAAGCACTGAGGCGATGATGATAAAAGCTGCGCCATAGTACCATGCATCGAGCACCGGCTGGAACAAAAGAACAGCATCGCCAATAAGCATGGATACCATGCCAAAGATGAGTCCGGCAACTCCCTTGTGTCCGGGCATCCGGTCAAAGCTTGAGAAGGCTCTGATTGAAAAAATAAATGATATGATGGTCAAAATAACAAATAAAATCAGGCTGCCGTCTGCATTGCCAAAGCTGCCTCCGATACCTGCAATGATTGCAAACAGAGCAGGAACAAATTGAATGACAAATATAAAAAGTATAAAGTAAGCTATAAACGATGTGTTTGTCTTTTTCTTTATGGTTTTCGTGGCCTTTTTTGCAGCCTTAAGGCGTCTGCGGTTGTTGATTGCACCAAGTGCCTCCGGCTGTTCCTTTGCGATACGGCCCTTATCCTCGGTACCGGCTTCCTTTACAGCAATCATGGTCAGCTCCTGTGAGTAACAGATATTTGCGATAATCGCAAGCACACCGACTATGGTGAGAGTCATTCCGGGAGTGAGAACCGTCAGCAGACATAATAAAATGTATACCGGAATTGCCGCAATGAGTGAGCCTAGCAGGAATTTACCGACAGATATAGGCAGATCTGCAACAACCTTGCCGGTCTGGCCGTTTACTGTGGCATATGCCACACGATCCTTATTGCGGTACGACAAAAACCATACCGGAAACATCGAGTAATCTGTTTCTTTTACAGTAGTGCCAAGACTTAAAGGTGAAAGAGCCGCGGAGTCACTGTCGACTGACAAGCCGGTAAAGGCAGGCTCTTTACTTATTTCGTTTACTGTGTTTGTGCAGGCAGCATCCATTGCGTCACTTGCGTAAATCGTTGATGGTAAATCAGCTGTATCAGCGTAAAAACCACTTAAGAATGCCGGTGTAAAGCGCTTCATATTCTTCACATCATATGGCGCAAGTTTTTCGCTGATGCTGTCATCAAATGATGAAGATGCATCGTAGGACAGTCCCTTGTAGTAGGCGTCGAGATCTCCCTCGAGCCTGTAATGGTCTGTAATGATGTAATCTCCTGAACGGTGGGATCTTTTCGCCGGAAGTGAAATAGGAGCCTTCTGGGTTACATAATATGTCCAGTAAGGCATGTAGATACCTCTGAATCCGTCGATAAACTTAGGATCCTTAAGCTCCTTTGGCGCGAAAATAGCCTTTTTCATGAGGCCCATGTAGGCCTGCTTACAGTCATCCTTACTCTTTGCAAATGGTATGATATAAGCCGGCTTGTGCTCCTTTTGCATGCGGCTGTAGAGCACAGTTGATGCACCGCAGAAGCTGCAGAAGCCTGCTGCGGTATCGTCTGTGCTCAGGATTTCTCCTCCGCACTGAGGGCATGTGAAAATGGTTGCGTCGAAGTCCTTCTGGACCTCGGCGTCAGAGGTTTTGTCCTCGTACGCGTAAGGGTCGAAAAGTGAATGACAGTATTCACAGGCTAACTGGCCTGATTTGATGTCAAACTTCACATTTCCACCGCAATTTTTACATGCGAACATTTTGTTTCTCCTTTCTATTCCCTTTTACTTTTTTATCTGCTTGAATAAATAATTCCTTCCAGATTGACGGATGGAAGAGGATGAGCAGTGGAAACAGCTCGAGTCTTCCGGCAAGCATGTCAAACATCAGTATATATTTGGAGAAATTATTAAAAAAGCCAAAATTGCATGTCGGACCGACCAGAGAAAGACCCGGTCCGATATTGTTAAATGTAGCTGCGACAGCCGTGAAATTGGTGGTGAAATCATAGTTTTCAACGGAAACAAGCAGCATTGAAACAACAAAAATGACGGCATACGTCATGAAATAAACATTTATTGACCTGATAACATCATGGTCTACAGGCTTGTGCTCAAATGTGAGCTTTTTCACACTCTTTGGGTGGATGTAGCCATTTAACTCCTTAAGTATTGTCTTTACAGCGATGACAATACGAGATACCTTGATACCGCCGCCGGTGCTTCCGGCACATGCGCCAATGAACATCAAAAGCACAAGTAGTGTCTTCGAAAGCTCAGGCCATCTGTCGAAATCGGTGCTGGAAAATCCGGTTGTCGTGATGATTGAGCCAACCTGAAACGCTGCCTTTGTGACTGCGTCAAACACACCGGTACACATATGCGCGATATTCACGCTTATGACTACAACGGAGGCTATTATGATGCCGAAATAGTATCTGACCTCCTCCACCTTAAGTGCGTCACGGATGTGACCGAAGAAAAGCAGGTAGTAAGCGTTGAAATTGACACCGAAAAGTATCATAAATATGGTAACAACCCACTGCAGATAAACATTGTAGCCGCAAAAGCTGTCGTTTTTGATACCAAAGCCTCCTGTTCCGGCTGTGCCGAGAGAGGTACAGATGGCATCGTAAAGAGGCATTTTCCCGAAAAGCAGGAAAATAATCTCCATAGTCGTAAGACCAAAGTATATTATGTATAAAAGCCTGGCAGTGTGCCGCATCTTTGGAACGAGCTTTCCAACCGAAGGTCCGGGGCTTTCTGCGCGCATCAGGTTTATATTGCTGCCGCCTGAAAGCGGGATGATTGCCAGAAGAAAAACAAGCACACCCATACCGCCAATCCAGTGAGTAAAGCAGCGCCAGAAATTCATGCAATAGGAGAGTGATTCTACCTCAGGCAGGATGCTCGCTCCTGTCGTGGTGAAGCCGGAGATGGTCTCAAAAAGAGCATCTGTGAAGCTTTGGGATCTCTCCTGATATGTAAAACGGCAGACAGCCGAATATACTCAGTACAATCCAGCCCAGTGCGGTTGTTGCACAGCCCTCCTTCAGGTAAAAGGTAAAATCCCTCGGTTTTTTAGCTGAAAAAATAAAACCGATAGCTATGCTTATGAGTGCAACAATCAAAAAGTAGATGCCGCTTTTTTCATAATAAATACCGGCAACAATACATGGCAGAAGCAGCAAAAAGCCTTCAAGCTTTAAAATATATCCCAAAAGATATCGAATTACTGAAGTGTTCATATCATTCCCCCACTATTCCATAATATCCTGAAGATTTGTAAAGCCGGTATGGGTTGTTATAATCATGACAGTATCATTTTTTTGTATGCAGTCATTACCTGTAGGTATAATAATTTTGCCGTTTCGGTTGATGAAGCAGATGAGCAGATGCTTTTTGAGCTTTAGGTCTCGAAGCGGTATGTCTGTCACATTTGAGTTTTCTGATACAAAGAACTCAATTGCTTCAACTCTTGAGTCGTACATGTGGTAGAGAGTCTCTATATTGCAGTTCATAGAGTTTTTCTTTGCACGGACATAGGCAATTATGGCTTCTGAGGTGATGTATTTTGGTGAGATTACACTGCCAAGGTCCAGGCTGTTTATGACATTGGTAAAAGTTATACGATTAAGCTTTGTTATGACCTTTGCATTGGAAACCTGCTTCGCATAGAGCGTAAGCATGATGTTTTCCTCGTCTATACCGGTAAGAGGTACAAATGACTGGCAGGTCTCTATGCCCTCTTCCTTTAAGAGTGCCTGTTCTGTTCCGTCACCGTTTATGATGACAGCATCCGGAAGCAGTATGGAAAGTTCTTCACAGCGCTCGAAGCTATTTTCGATTATTTTGACCTTTATGCCACGTGATATGAGCTGCTTTGCCAGGTAATATGCGGCGTTGCCGCCTCCGATAATCAGTGTATTTTTTACGCTGTGTGTATTGACTCCGATGTGGCTGAAAAATTCCTTTGTATGTCTGCGTTCGCCGACAAATGACAGCTTGTCGCCCTTGCGGAGCACAAAATCACCTGATGGGATAGTGACCTCATCATCTCTCTCGACTGCACCGATAAGTATGTTGGCATGGTGTCTGGTGCCCAGATCCATGAGCTTTGTTCCGTCGAGGATGCTGCCCTCGGGAATCTCATACTTGATGAGCTGTGCCTGACCGTGAGCAAAGTTTGTTACCTCAAGGCTGGACGGCAGATGAAGAATATGAGCCATCTCAATAGCTGCCTCAAGCTCAGGGTTGATAATGAGTGCAAGACCAAGCTTGTCGCGCAGATATTTGGCCTCCTGGCTGTATTCAGGCGTTCTGACTCTGGCTATAGCAGCACAGTTGCCGACCTGTGTGGCAATGGTACAGCATAGCAGATTCAGCTCATCAGAGCCTGTGACTGCGATGATTAAGTCGGCATCATCAATACCCGCTTCCTGCAGTATCTTGTAGCTGGCACCGTTTCCTGCAATACCCATTACATCATAGATATTGGATACCTGGGAAATCCTCTCCCTGTTTTTGTCGACAATTGTTATGTCGTGCCCCTCCTTGCCAAGCTGCTCAACGAGAGTACGGCCTACCTTGCCGCATCCGACGATGATAATTCTCAGTCCCTGGGAGGGAACCACTCCTTTTTTGAACATTATTTCCTCCGTATATAAAAATATAATGATATGAGGGTCAAAAGGTATTTTGCCCCTCATTTATGATTCTGTGGTGGATAGAATTATTATGACTATCATATATCAATGGATTATAACATAACGCATATATATTTCATAGAGAAAAAAGTCCCAAAAATATGAGATTGTAATAAAGTACAAAAAGTGATAAAATCAATTTTAATTGTAGTATTTGAATAGCTGTTTGAACAGCAATAAGAGATAGACTTTTGGAGCTTTAAGTAATGACGGGATTTTTAAAGGCAAACTACCATACGCACACCTATAGGTGCCAGCATGCATATGGCAGCGAGCGAGAATATATAGAGGCGGCTATCAGAATGGGTATTGCAGAACTTGGTTTTTCAGACCATGTGCCGTGCCCCTTTAAGGATGGCTATGTTTCGGGCATCCGGATGACGATGGAGCAGGCACCGGAGTATGTGTATGCCATCAGGGAGCTTGGGAAGGAGTATGCATCCGACATAAAGCTTTACGTTGGCTTTGAGGCGGAGTACATACCGGAGTTTTTCAAGGAGCAGAAGGCTATGTTTGACAGGCTTGGCTGTGATTACATGATAATGGGCCAGCATTTTATGAAATCAGAGCAGACAGGCCCGTATACAGGCACACCGACAGATGATGAGAGTCGTATACGTGAGTATGTGGATACTGTTATAGAGGGCATGAAAACAGGCATGTACAGCTATTTAGCACATCCTGATTTAATAAATTATCAGGGACTTGATTCTGTCTACGAATGGGAGATGACGAGGATGTGCAAGGCACTTAAGGAGCTTAACATACCGCTTGAGATAAACATGCTTGGTATCAGTGCAGGAAAGCACTATCCGACAGAGCGCTTCTGGTGTATACCGCATGACATCGGCAACAAAGTGATACTTGGGCTTGATGCACATACAGTGGACAATATATGTGATGTGGAAAGCTATGAAAAGGCACTTGATATAGTCAGAAAATATGACCTGAATCTTATTGACCGGATTGAGATATAGTTACTTACAAAATATCAAATACCAAAAGTGAGGAATGCTATGATTATTACAGAAGAAAAATATAATGAGGAATTAACAAGATATGTTTTGCCTTTTATCAGGCTTAATTTTGAAGATGGCTATATGAAGAGTGCAGATGGCACACGCATACATTACGGCTATGTGACGACACCTGTAGCAAAGGCTGCCATAGTCATATCACATGGATTTACAGAGTGTATGCCTAAATATTATGAGATGATTTACTATTTCGCAAAGGCCGGATACTCAGTATATATGGTGGAGCATCGAGGACATGGCTTTTCGGACAGAAGTGTATCCGATATAAGCATGGTCACTGTAAACAGCTTTGACGATTATGTGAGTGATCTTGATATGTTTATCCGCGAGATTGTGATGAAGCGTGAGGGGCGCAGACCGCTTTACCTGTACGGTCACTCTATGGGAGGCGCGATAGCTGCCCTGTATCTTGAGAAGCATCCTGAGGTATTTACAAAGGCAGTACTTTCAAGCCCTATGATAGAGATGCTTTATGGTAATTTTTCACATTTTGCCGTGGAGGCGATACTGTTTGTCGCAAGTGTGCTTAACTGGAACGATAAATATCTGCCGAGCCAGACACCGTATACGGATGAGTATGATTTTGAATCGAGCTGTTGTCTGTCAAAGGCGCGCTATGACTACATATACAAGTGCAAGGTGGAGGAGGAACGCTATCGTACAAATGGCGCCACCTACAGATGGTGCAGGGCCGGGCGCAAGGCATCCAAATATATAAAGAAGCATGCACAGGAAATTAAAATACCGGTGCTGTTATGCCAGGCGGGAAAGGATTATCTGGTTTCAAATGCCGCTGAGGATGAATTTATTGCGAAACTGCCTCAGGGCATTAAGAAGGTCTATCCTGATTCAAAGCACGAGATATTTAATGCGGATGATGATACCTTGGAGAAGTTTTACTCAGATATCCTTGATTTTTTTGGGCTTGAACATGAAAATGAAATTCGTCAAGTGAAAAATGTGACATAAAAAATCATTTGTTTTGTTAGAAATGACATATGGATTTAAAATACAATATATAGTATAATCACAACTGTTGCGGACAAGATGTTAGTATTTAAGCCGATGGTAAGAGTACGTAAAGCATAGCCCGTACAGAGAAAAATAATAAAATATATCAATATTGTAACAGGTAAATATACTATCAAACAAATGTGAGGAGAAAGAGAATGTCAGACGAAGTTTTAGACGATGTAATGATTAAGGGTTCATGTAAGGGAAAAGCAGATGCTATTGTAAATTGCCAGTGCAATATCGAGAGTGCACCGGTCAGATGCGAGCAGGCAGAAAGATGTATGTTCTATTCTTATTATAAGTGCAGCAAGCAGTGGAAGAGGCTTGCATAGTTAAAATTAAAGATTAAAAGCTCCGGGCTGACAATGAAGTCGGCATGGAGCTTTTTTGCGTATATAAAAGAAAAAAATATTTTACACGCGGAAAACTTATGATAATATATATAATATATTAACAAGATATAGGAGAGACACGCATGAAGAGAGGTTTGGTACTGAGTGATTCACATGGTAATGTGGGAAATATGATTCGGGCAGTCAAAAGAGAGGAGCCTGATATGATACTTCATCTGGGAGACTGCGTTGTGGATGCGGATGCCCTTAGGAGAGAGTTTCCTCATATAACCATGGTCAATGTGCCGGGAAACTGTGATTTTTCACGGGGAGATACAGAGAGACTTATTGATATCGACGGCTATAAGGTACTCATGTGCCATGGACATACATATGGAGTAAAGATGTCATATATGCATCTGGAGCTTCATGCGAAGGAAGTCGGGGCAGACCTGGCGCTCTTTGGACATACACACAAGCTGTTTTATGATAAGCACAATGGTCTTGCGATGATGAATCCGGGAAGCATCGGTGCACCGCTGTGGGGCTGCATGCCATCATACGGTATCATCACATTTGACAAAGAACACGATGTTATGAAGCTTGATGTTGATTATATTGAGTATTGACGAATGATTTATCAAAGCGGTATAATATTGGCTAATACAGTTATTTATATAGGAAGCAGAGGAAAAACAGACAAATGGTAAAGGTAGTAAAGTTTGGCGGCAGCTCGCTCGCCAGTGCAGAGCAGTTCACAAAGGTTGGCGACATCATAAGAAGCGATGAGTCAAGAAAATATGTTGTGCCGAGTGCACCGGGAAAGAGAAATTCCAAAGACACAAAGGTAACAGATATGCTTTATGCATGCTATGATCTGGCTGAGAATGATCAGGATTTCAAGGTTATGCTCAGAAAAATCAAGGACAGATATGATTCAATCATAAATGGCCTTCATTTAAAGCTGGCACTTGATGAGGAGTTCAAGATTATCGCTGAGAATTTCAAGGCAAAGGCAGGTGCAGATTATGCAGCCTCTCGTGGTGAGTACTTAAACGGAATCATCATGGCAAACTATCTCGGATATGAGTTTATAGATTCGGCAACAGTCATCTTTTTTGATGAGAATGGCAATTTTGACGCGGAAAAGACAGACAAGGTGCTCTCAAAGAAGCTTGAGCAGACAGAAAAGGCTGTTATTCCGGGCTTTTACGGAGCAGGACCTGACGGAAAGGTAGTCACCTTCTCAAGAGGTGGTTCGGATATCACTGGTTCCATCGTGTCAAAGGCATGTCATGCCAGCATGTACGAGAACTGGACAGATGTTTCAGGCTGTCTCGTAGCTGATCCTAGAATTATCGACAATCCACAGCCAATCAAGGTTGTTACTTATAGAGAGCTCAGAGAGCTTTCATATATGGGAGCATCAGTGCTCCACGAGGATGCTGTTTTCCCTGTAAGAAAGGCAGGCATCCCAATCAATATCAGAAATACAAACGACCCGGAAGCACCTGGTACTCTCATCGTCGAGAGCACATGCCAAAAGCCTGATTATACCATCACAGGTATCGCCGGAAAGAAGGGCTTTGTTGCGGTAAATATCGACAAGGACAAGATGAACTCAGAGGTGGGGTTCTGTAGAAAGGCTCTCCAGGCGTTTGAGGAGAACGGTATCTCTATAGAGCATATGCCATCAGGTATCGATACTATGACAGTATTCGTACATCAGGCAGAGTTTGAGGGCAAGGAGCAGCAGGTTATCAGCTCAATCAGAAGACTTGCTCATCCTGATATCATTGACCTCGAGTCAGACCTCGCGCTTATCGCTGTTGTTGGCCGTGGCATGAAGTCAAACCGTGGTACAGCCGGCAGGATTTTCTCTGCACTTGCACATGCCAATATCAATGTGCGCATGATTGATCAGGGTTCATCAGAACTCAATATCATCATCGGTGTAAGCAATGATGATTTTGACAAGGCAATAAAAGCCATCTACGATATTTTTGTTGTCACACAGCTGTAATAAGCTACAGAGAGATTATCCGTTGGGACCGGAATTGAATAGGATAATTTAAAAATTAAATGTAGAATTTATAAAATACAGGGCTTGGCGGAATATATGCCAGGCTCTGTATTTTTTTGAATAGGTAAAGCTTTGAAAAAGCTTTATGAGGAGGCTTTAAGCGAGAAAACAAAATACCCTCACATAAGCTGGAAATGCGCATATATTATAGCGAAAGGAAGAAGTTATTATGCAAAAAGACACTATAATATATGTTACGGATCAGAGGCAAAAGTACCTCGCTGATATGCTGGGAGGAGAACAGACAGATTGCAGAAATAGCGGCGGGATTGATTATGAGCGTGTTGGGAATATTGTGTTTCCTACACCTTTTTCAAAGCTAAAGCTTATAAATAGTGATATAGAAAAATTAAAACATAATATAATAATTAACAATATTGCAGTGTGGGGCGGAATGATGCCGGAGTGCTTTCCCGGCATTGACAGGGGCTGTGACTTTATGAGAGATGAAACTGTCATAGAGCAGAATGCCCTTGTTACGGCCGAGGCCACTGCGTCCATAGCAATACAAAAAAGCATACATGGTATATACGGCTCAAAGGTACTTGTGAGCGGGTTTGGAAAATGCGGAAAGGCAATTGCCCGCGTTTTTTCTGCTATGGGAGCCCATGTCATGGTGATGGCAAGGAGAAAACAGGCAAGGCATGAGGCCGCTGAACTGGGATATGAAACGGTGGATTTTAATGATCCTGCCAAGGCCTGTTTTGAAACACTGTTTCTCATAAACACAGTACCGGATAGGGTTATAGATGAAAGTTTAATCATGATTTTGCAAAAAGATGCAATAATTATAGACATTGCATCTAAGCCCGGCGGCTGTGATTTTGAGGCTTGTAAGAGGTATCAGATAAACTGTACGCATGCGCTCGGCCTTCCGGGCATATACTGTCCGAAAACCGGTGCAAAAATACTTTATGACTGTATGAAAAGAAAAGGTATGACGGAGGGCTTATGGTTATTTCGGATTGCACCGTAGGAATGGGAATTACAGGCTCCTTCTGTAGTTTTGAAAAGACTAAGGATGTTGCAAAGCGGCTTGTGGATAGCTTCACACATGTGACACCTGTATATTCCTATAATGCACAGATGATGAACACACGCTTTGGAAAGGCGGGAGACTTTATGCATACTATCTCCGAAATCACAGGGGATGAGGGCATCAGGACACTGCAGGAGGCAGAGCGTGTCGGCCCGGGAAAGCTGTTTGACGTGATGGTGATTTACCCATGCACCGGCAACACAGCGGCAAAGCTTGCAAACGGCATAGTGGATACACCGGTTCTTCTCGCGGCAAAGGCTCATCTAAGAAACGGCAGACCGCTTGTTATCGGGATTTCCACAAATGATGCGCTCGGTATCAACTTTAAGAATATCGGAAAGCTGATGAATATGAAAAATATTTATTTTGTGCCGTTTGGGCAGGATGACTGTGTGAAGAAACCGAATTCACTCGTGTGTGATGGAAAACAGGTTGTCGACACAATAAATGAAGTGATGGCAGGACGACAGATTCAGCCGGTAATCCTCTAGAATGGGGTAATACGTTATGGCATAAATAAATATAAGAAAAGATTTATGAATCTGAATCATTGCTGTTCACACTGTTATGTGTGAACAGTAACTTCTGAATTGAAAAACTGAGTTTGAAAATGTGAAAAAACATAGTAAAGATGCAAAAATATATGTTATAATCATGTATACACAAAAAACTGAAAACACAGGAGGATAAAATATGTCATATATTTACAAAACAAAAGGAACCTGTTCAACACAGATTGAGCTTGACCTCGATGGAGATGTAGTACATAACGTAAAGTTTACAGGAGGCTGCAACGGAAATCTTAAGGCCATCCCAAAGCTCGTTGAAGGACTCACAGTTGCCCAGGTAGAGGAAAAGATTGGTGGAATTAAATGTGGATTTAAGAATACATCCTGCGGCGACCAGCTCGCAAAAGCATGCCGCGAAGCATATGAAGCCCAGAAGAATAACTAAAAAATAGGCAACTCCAAAAAGCTCTCCCTTGTGGAGAGCTTTTTGAATTGAACATAATTCTGCCATGCTTCGCGCACAACAAAGTGGATCCGGGAAGTACACAGTGTGTTCAGAATAAAAAATATGAACTGCCACGGCGTTCCATAAACTCAAATAGCATGAAGCACTATCACTAAAACACAGCCTGTCCAGGCAAAAAGCCGTGGCTGACTTCATATTTTTTATGAGGAATATACTGTGTGCTCCCCCGAACCTCACAGCCTCCCATGCGCGAAGTCTCCCCATTAAAGCTCGGCACTTCCACAAATATTTTTATAAAATGTTTACAAAACATTCATCCCTTTAGGTTGTGCAATCATCCTCAAAGTGTTACAATAACACTATTGTGAGCCTGTACAAGGACAATTTGAAGTTATAGGAGAAAAATATGAGCGCATTTTCAAAAATCTTTGGTTCTCACAGCGAGAGAGAGCTTAAGAGAATTTATCCGATTGCTGACAAGGTTGAGTCATATAAGGAAGCAATGGGAAAGCTTTCCGATGAAGAATTAAAGGATAAGACAAGGGAGTTTAAAAAGCGTCTGGAGGACGGAGCAACACTTGATGATATTCTTCCGGAGGCATTTGCTACAGTAAGAGAGGCTGCTAAGCGTGTGCTTGGCATGGAACATTATAGAGTACAGATAATCGGTGGTATTATTTTGCATCAGGGACGTATTGCAGAGATGCGAACCGGTGAAGGTAAGACACTTGTTTCTACACTTCCTGCATACCTTAATGCACTTGAGGGCAAGGGTGTGTGTATTGTCACAGTCAATGATTACCTTGCAAAGCGTGATGCTGAGTGGATGGGACAGGTTCATGAGTTCTTAGGACTTAAGGTCGGCGTAGTACTTGGCGGCATGGACAATGACGAGCGCAGGGAGGCTTACGGCTGTGATATTACATATATCACAAACAATGAGCTTGGATTTGATTACCTGCGTGATAATATGGTTATCTACAAGGAGCAGCTTGTTCAGAGAGGTCTCCACTATGCTATCATCGATGAGGTCGATTCAGTGCTTATCGATGAGGCACGTACACCTCTTATCATTTCAGGACAGAGTGGCAAGTCGACAAGACTTTACGAGGCATGCGATATCCTGGCTACACAGATGAAGCGTGGTGAGGATGTTCCTGAGTATTCAAAGATGGATGCCATCATGGGCATTGTCCAGGACGAGACCGGTGATTTCATCGTAAATGAGAAGGACAAGGTCGTAAACCTTACACAGGATGGTGTGAAAAAGGTAGAACAGTTCTTCCATATCGAGAACCTTGCTGATCCGGAGAATCTTGAAATCCAGCACAATATCATACTTGCGCTTCGTGCGCACAACCTCATGTTCAAAGATCAGGACTATGTGGTAAAGGATGATGAGGTACTTATTGTAGATGAGTTTACCGGACGTATCATGCCGGGTCGTCGTTATTCTGACGGATTGCATCAGGCTATCGAGGCAAAGGAGCATGTAAAGGTTAAGAGAGAGAGCAAGACGCTTGCCACAATCACATTCCAGAACTTTTTCAACAAGTTTGACAAGAAGGCCGGTATGACAGGTACAGCTCTCACAGAGGAGAAAGAGTTCCGTGATATCTATGGCATGGATGTTGTCGAGATACCTACAAATAAGCCGGTAGTGCGTATTGATTTGCAGGATGCTGTATACGCTACCAAAAAGGAAAAGTTCAAGGCAGTTGTGGATGCGGTTAAAGAGGCACATGAAAAGGGACAGCCTGTTCTTGTAGGTACAATCACCATCGAGACATCAGAGCTTTTGAGCGGCATGCTCAAGAGAGAGGGAATCCCTCACACAGTATTAAATGCCAAGTTCCATGAGAAAGAGGCAGAGATTGTTGCACTTGCAGGACAGCACGGTGCAGTTACAATAGCAACCAACATGGCAGGCCGTGGTACCGATATTAAGCTTGACGATGAGGCAAAGGCTGCCGGAGGTCTTAAGATTATCGGTACAGAACGCCATGAGTCAAGACGTATAGACAATCAGCTCCGTGGACGTGCAGGACGTCAGGGAGATCCGGGTGAGTCACAGTTCTTCATCTCACTTGAGGACGACCTCATGAGACTTTTCGGTTCAGAACGTCTGATGGGCGTTTTCAATGCTCTCGGAGTACCGGAGGGCGAGCAGATCCAGCATAAGATGCTCACATCTGCTATCGAGAAGGCTCAGGAGAAAATCGAGGCCAACAACTTTGGTATTCGTAAAAATCTTCTCGAGTATGACCAGGTGGACAATGACCAGAGAGAGATTATCTACAGCGAGCGTATGAAGGTGCTTAACGGTGACAACATGCGTGATGCTATCCTTAAGATGGTTCAGGAGCAGGTTGAGAAGTCTGTTGACAGATGTATTTCCGAGGAAATTGACAGAGCTGACTGGGATCTTGTAGAGCTCAACGAGCTTGTGCTTCCGGTCATTCCTCTTGATCCGATTACAAAAGAGGATATTGAGTCAATCAAGAATGCAAAGCAGCTTAAGCAGTACTTAAAGGAAAAGGCTGTCATGCTTTATGAGCAGAAGGAGACAGAATTCCCTGAGCCTGAGCAGTTCAGAGAGATTGAGCGTGTCGTGCTTCTTCGTGTAATCGACAGAAAGTGGATGGATCACATCGATGATATGGCACAGCTTCGTCAGGGAATCGGCTTACAGGCTTATGGACAGAAATCCAATCGTAGAGTACAAGATGGCAGGCTTTGATATGTTTGACGACATGATTTCAGCTATCCAGGAGGATACTGTCAGACTGCTGTATCATGTACAGGTTGAGCAGAAGGTTGAGCGAGAGCAGGTTGCAAAGATTTCGGGCACAAACAAGGATGAGTCAGCGCAGAATGCACCAAAGCGCCGTGCATCAGCCAAGGTATATCCGAATGACCCATGTCCATGTGGCAGTGGCAAGAAATATAAGCAGTGCTGTGGACGTGTGAAGTAAATTTTAAATGGCTGTAATCGTTGCTGGTCACACTGTTAGGCGTGAACAGTAACATAAAATAAATAAACAAGAACGAATGTTCTAAAATTGTGGACAAAGTCAATTTTTTGTAGTAAAATAAAGCGCGTAAGTGCATACTATAAATGATTGACTTTGTCTTTTTATAATTTTACAAAAGCAGTATTTAAGATTTTTTTGGAGGAAGCGTGCGTTATGGAATTTAAACTGCATTCAAAATACAAGCCGACCGGCGACCAGCCACAGGCAATAGAGCAGCTTGTAAAGGGCTTTAAGGAGGGCAACCAGTTTGAGACCTTACTTGGAGTTACCGGCTCCGGCAAGACCTTTACTATGGCTAATGTCATTGCAGCACTCAATAAGCCTACACTTATCATATCGCACAATAAGACACTGGCGGGGCAGCTCTATGGTGAGATGAAGGAGTTTTTCCCCGAAAATGCAGTAGAGTACTTTGTCTCCTACTACGACTATTACCAGCCTGAGGCTTATGTGCCGCAGTCTGATACGTACATAGCCAAGGATTCCTCTGTAAATGATGAGATAGATAAGCTCAGGCTTTCAGCCACGGCAGCGCTCACAGAGCGAAAGGATGTCATTGTCGTGGCATCTGTTTCCTGCATATACGGACTTGGAAGTCCTGATGAGTGGACAGGCATGAGTATTTCGCTGCGCCCGGGGCAGGAGAGGGACAGGGATGATCTCGCGAGGGCTCTCATAGATTTACAGTACACCAGGAATGATATGGATTTTCACCGAGGCACCTTCAGAGTGCATGGGGATGTGCTTGATATATTTCCGGCAAATGCCGATGATACGGCAATCAGAGTTGAGTTTTTCGGTGATGAGATAGATCGGATAGTGGAGATTGATGTGCTGACCGGCGAGGTAAAGTGCTCGCTTGAGCATACGATGATCTTCCCTGCATCTCACTATGTAGTTTCGCAGGAGAAGATAAATGAGGCCTGCCTCAATATAGAGAAAGAGCTTGATGAGCGTGTGAAGTATTTTAAAGGCGAGGACAAGCTCATAGAGGCTCAGCGAATAGCAGAGAGGACCAATTTTGACATAGAGATGATGAGAGAGACAGGCTTCTGCTCAGGAATTGAGAACTATACGAGGCATCTGAACTTTGCAAAGCCGGGGGAGCCTCCTATGACACTCATAGATTTCTTCCCGGATGATTTTCTCATAATCGTGGATGAGTCACATATCACGATTCCACAGATAGGCGGTATGTATGCGGGTGACCGCTCCAGAAAGACCACTCTTGTGGACTATGGCTTCAGACTGCCCTCGGCCCTTGACAACAGACCTCTCAATTTCGAGGAGTTCGAGGGTAAAATAGACCAGATGCTCTTTGTCTCAGCCACTCCTAATAAGTATGAGAATGAGCATGAGCTGCTTCGTGCGGAGCAGATTATCAGACCGACAGGACTTTTGGATCCGGAAATATCAGTGCGCCCTGTCGAGGGACAGATTGATGACCTTGTATCAGAGGTCAATAAGGAGACTGCAAACCATCACAAGGTGCTTATCACGACACTCACAAAGCGTATGGCTGAGGATCTCACAAACTATATGGCAGAGCTTGGAATCAGGGTAAAGTACCTGCATTCAGATATAGATACACTTGAGAGAGCGGAGATAATACGTGACCTGCGTCTTGACGTATTTGACGTGCTCGTCGGTATCAATCTGCTCAGGGAGGGCCTTGATATCCCGGAGATTACACTTGTTGCCATACTCGATGCGGATAAGGAAGGCTTCCTTCGCTCAGAGACCTCACTTATACAGACGATAGGACGTGCCGCACGTAACAGTGAGGGCCATGTTATCATGTACGCTGACAAGATTACAGACTCCATGCGTGTCGCAATTGACGAGACAAAGCGTCGTAGAAAGGTACAGGAAGAGTACAATGAGGCTCACGGCATCACGCCACAGACTATACAGAAATCCGTGCGTGATCTCATAGCTATCTCAAAGAAGGTAGCGGCCGATGAGAATGCTCTTGACAAAGATCCGGAGTCAATGAGCAAAAAAGAGCTTGAGAAGCATATCGCAGATATAGAGAAAAAGATGAAAAAAGCAGCGGCAGAGCTCAATTTCGAGGCGGCTGCTGAGTACAGGGATAAGCTTATTATGCTTAAAAACACATTGAGAGACGTAAAATAAAAGCTTATAACATCCGGAAGCAATTTGGAGGAACACAAATTATGGCAAAAAAAAAAGAAAGAAAATACATCAAAATACGAGGTGCCAGCGAACACAATCTAAAAGTGCGTCAGTCTTGACATCCCGAGAGATGAGTTTGTTGTTTTTACAGGGCTTTCAGGCTCCGGCAAGTCATCACTGGCATTTGATACCATATATGCTGAGGGGCAACGCAGGTACATGGAGTCACTTTCATCGTATGCGCGTCAGTTTTTAGGACAGATGGAGAAGCCGAATGTGGAGTCTATAGAGGGACTTCCGCCTGCCATTTCCATTGACCAGAAATCCACCAACAAGAACCCGCGTTCAACTGTCGGAACGGTCACGGAGATATATGATTACTTCAGACTGCTTTATGCCAGAATTGGAATACCACACTGTCCGAAGTGTGGGCGTGCCATTACAAAGCAGACTATAGACCAGATGGTGGATACTGTTATGGCACTGCCTGAGCGCACCCGTATCCAGCTTCTTGCACCGGTGGTCAGAGGCCGCAAGGGTGAGCACCAGAAGCTGTTCGAGAGAGCCAAAAAGAGCGGATATGTGCGTGTGATTGTAGATGGCAGCATGTATGAGCTCTCCGAGGATATCCCAATGGAGAAAAATATAAAGCACAATATTGATATTGTTGTAGACCGTTTGGTTGTAAAGCCGGGCATAGAAAAGAGGCTTACTGATTCACTTGAAAATGTATTTGAACTGACAGAGGGCAATGCCATAGTTGATATTGTGGATGGCGAACAGATGACCTTTTCCCAGAACTTTGCGTGCCCTGACTGTGGCATAAGCATAGATGAGGTTGAGCCGAGAAGTTTCTCCTTCAACAATCCGTTCGGAGCATGTCCGACCTGCTACGGACTCGGCTACAAGATGGAGTTTGACCCGCAGCTTATGGTGCCGGATGCATCGCTTTCCATATCAGAGGGTGCCATACAGGTGATGGGGTGGCAGTCATGTACAGACCCAAAGAGCTATACCTATGCGACACTTCGTGCGCTGCATGAGGGCTATGGGCTTCCTCTCGACACACCGATTGATGATTTGTCTGCAGATATGAAAAAACTGCTTTTTTACGGTGGAGATGGCAGGGTGCTCAAGGTCAGATACAAGGGTCAGAGAGGCGAAGGCGTCTATGACCTTGTATGGAACGGCCTTGTGGACAATGTTGAGCGCCGATACAAGGAGACCTTTTCTGATACGGCAAAGGCAGAGTATGAGCAGTTTATGCGCATTACTCCGTGTACGAGCTGTAAGGGGCAGAGGCTTAAGCCGTCGTCACTTGCCGTTACGGTTGCGGACAAGAACATATATGAGATGACCTCCATGTCTGTGAAGGAGCTTGTGAAGTTCCTTGCTGATATAGAGCTTACAGAGCAGCAGCACTATATAGGAGACCAGATACTAAAGGAAATCCGTGCGAGAGTTGGCTTTTTGCAGCAGGTCGGCCTTGATTACCTCACTCTTACCCGTGGCACGGCAAGCCTTTCAGGCGGGGAAGCCCAACGAATCAGGCTTGCCACGCAGATTGGCTCAGGGCTTGTCGGTGTGGCATATATACTTGATGAGCCAAGTATCGGACTGCATCAGAGGGATAATGACAAGCTGCTCGGCGCACTTATGAATCTTAAGAATCTGGGCAATACTCTCATAGTGGTGGAGCATGATGAGGATACCATGCGTGCAGCGGATTATATTGTGGATGTAGGACCGGGAGCCGGTTCACACGGTGGAGAGATAGTGGCGGCAGGCTCGTTAAAGGACATTATAAAGTGCAAAAAATCACTCACAGGAGCATATCTGAGCGGTAAAATAAAGATACCGGTGCCACAGGAGAGGCGCAAGCCAAGCGGATATATCACGATAAGAGGAGCCAGGGAGAATAACCTGAAAAATATTGATGTGCAGATACCTCTTGGTATCATGACCTGTGTTACAGGCGTGTCGGGCTCGGGAAAGAGCTCATTGACCAATGAGATACTATACAAGCATCTGGCCAAATCCTTAAACAGAGCCAGGTGTATCGCAGGTGACCACGACGGTATAGATGGTCTTGAACAGCTTGACAAGGTCATAGACATCGACCAGTCACCGATAGGCCGTACACCCCGCTCTAATCCTGCCACATATACAGGTGTATTTGACATGATAAGAGACCTGTTTGCATCAACACCTGATGCCAAGGCAAAGGGCTATAAAAAGGGCCGTTTCAGTTTTAATGTAAAGGGCGGTCGGTGTGAGGCCTGCGGCGGTGATGGAATCCTTAAGATAGAGATGCATTTCCTGCCTGATGTATATGTGCCGTGTGAGGTCTGTGGAGGCAAACGATATAACAGGGAGACACTCGATGTAAAGTACAAGGGCAAGAGCATATACGATGTTCTTGATATGACAGTGGAGGAGGCACTTGAGTTTTTCAAAAATGTGCCAAAGATCCAGAACAAAATCCAGTCGCTGTATGATGTCGGACTATCCTACGTGAAGCTCGGACAGCCGTCCACAGAGCTTTCGGGTGGTGAGGCACAGCGTATCAAGCTTGCCACAGAGCTTAGCAGAAAGAGCACCGGAAAGACCATATATATACTTGATGAGCCTACCACAGGACTGCACTTTGCAGATGTACACAAGCTTGTGGAGATACTGCGCAGGCTCTCGGACGGAGGCAATACTGTAGTTGTTATCGAGCACAATCTCGACGTGATAAAGACAGCTGACTATATCATAGACATGGGACCTGAGGGCGGAGACGGCGGAGGAACCGTCATAGCGCAGGGCACACCTGAGGAGATATGCGAGGTAAAACAGTCATATACAGGCCGGTTTTTGAAACCATATCTGGAAAAAGACAAGGATAAACTTTAAAATTTTATTAAATATGACCTTTTTCAAAAAAAAAGTTTGAAAAATGGGATTTATTGTATATAATAAGAGAGTGTATGTGTAAATTTAAAGATATGGCAGGAAAGGGGCTATTAAAATGGTCGGATCAGATATCGGAATCGATTTAGGAACAGCAAGTATACTTGTTTATATAAAAGGAAAGGGTGTTGTGTTAAAGGAGCCTTCAGTAGTAGCCTTTGACAGGGACACCAACAAGATTAAGGCAATCGGAGAGGAAGCACGCCTCATGCTCGGAAGGACACCGGGTAATATCGTTGCAGTCAGACCGCTGCGTCAGGGTGTTATCTCAGATTATACAGTTACAGAGAAGATGATCAAGCACTTCATCCAGAAGGCGCTTGGTAAGAAAAGCTTCAGAAAGCCGCTCGTGAGCGTATGTGTGCCAAGTGGTGTTACAGAGGTTGAGAAGAAGGCCGTTGAGGATGCTACATTTGCAGCAGGAGCCAGAGATGTTAAGATTATCGAGGAGCCAATCGCAGCTGCAATCGGTGCAGGTATTGATATTTCAAAGCCATGCGGAAATATGATAGTAGATATCGGAGGCGGTACATCAGATATAGCAGTTATCTCACTCGGTGGTTCGGTAGTCAGCACATCTATCAAGATAGCCGGAGATGATTTTGATGAGGCAATTGTCAGATACATGAGAAAGAAGCATAACCTTCTCATCGGAGAGAGAACAGCTGAGGATATCAAAATCAAGATTGGTACATGCTACCCTCTCCCACAGCCGGAGACAATTGAGGTAAGAGGAAGAAACCTTGTAACAGGACTTCCAAGGACTATTACAGTCAGCTCAGAGGAGACAGAGGAAGCACTTCGTGAGGCAACTCTTCAGATAGTTGAGGCAGTGCACTCAGTGCTTGAAAAGACTCCACCGGAGCTTGCAGCCGATGTCGCAGACAGAGGAATCGTGCTTACAGGAGGCGGTTCGCTGCTCAGAGGTCTTGAGGAGCTTATCGAGGAAAAGACCGGCATCAATACAATGACTGCAGAGCAGCCTATGACATGTGTTGCTATCGGTACAGGAAAGTATGTAGAGTTCCTTGCAGGCAAGAGAGATGAAGAATTCTAGAATATACGTTTTATAACAGGCAGCCGTGAGGGCGATGATATGTCCCTGCATTGCAGGAATGTATTGTCGCTTTTTTGTTAATATTGTTACAAATGGGGATATTACAGTCAGGGGGATTAGTGAACAAAATAAAGGATATTGGGAGAGGCGTAATCAATCTGGTATTTCCACCGCGCTGTCCGGTATGTGATGGTATAATTGGTCCGGTTGAGAGATATATACACAGCAGATGCTGTGAAAAGCTCTTTCCGGTTGAGCAGCCGCAGTGTATGCGCTGCGGGAAGCCGGTTTTGTCTGAGCGAAGAGAGTATTGTGACGACTGTGCACGGGCACTAGAGCATCACAGGCAGATGCGGGAAGATGACAGCTACAGGCAGGGCAAGGCGCTTTTTGCATACAAGGGCAGCATAAAGCAGACCATGTACAGGTTCAAGTATTCAAACAGACGTGAGTATGCGGCTTATTTTGCACAGACAGCAGTGGAAAGATATTCGGACTGGATACAGAGATGTGGAATAGATGTTATTATTCCGGTGCCGATGCACCGTAAAAAAATGCGCCAGAGAGGCTACAATCAGGCAGAGTGTTTTGCAAGGGCATTGTCTGAAAAAACAGGCATAAGGATGGCAAAAGGGCTTGTGCGCAGAGTGAAAAATACCAGTCCACTCAAGACAATGGGGTATGTTGAACGCAGAAATTGTCTCGAGGGGGCTTTTCAAGTGGCGGATAGTATTGTACAATATGACCAAATACTAATAGTAGATGATATATATACTACAGGCAGTACGGCGGAGTCGATTGGGCACGAGATAGCAAAGAAATGTCCTGGCCGTGTATATGTGCTGTGTATTTGCATAGGACAGGGAAGTTAGGAGGGTTTTATCAGATGAGAATATCTAATTGCAAGGGCTGTGGCAGAATATTTAATGTACTGTCAGATGAGCAGTACTGCCCGAACTGCCAGAAAAAAATGGATGAGAAATTTGATATAGTAAAGAGATTTGTTGAGGATAATCCAAATGTGCCGGTTGAGACAGTGGCCAAGGAGACGGATACATCCATGAAGCAGATAAATAGGTGGATACGTGAGGAAAGGCTTTCGTTTTCACCGGATTCATCATATGGTATACCATGCGAGAACTGTGGCAGGATGATACGTACAGGTAGATTTTGTGATGAGTGCAAGACTAAGCTCACAAACACACTACGCAGTGCCCTTGACACACCAAAGAGCCAGAATAGGCAGCTGTGGCAGCAGGATGACAAAAACCGTATGAGATATATCAAGTAACAGGTAAGAGGATGATTTATGATAAACGAAGAAAAAGTAAGGGAACTGTTTAATATTGCTCTATGTGACAGCAAAAGCGATGACAGCCGTGTGCAGAAGCAGTCCGCAAGCTATTACGGATGGGACTATATATGGAAAGAGGGCTTAAAAAGCTTCTTTACAGGTACATTCGCATTTGCAGGGCTTGTTGTGATGTGGGTTGCTGTCAATGCAGCAGAGCTTTTGGACAGAATCAATAAGCTTGATTTTAAGGCAATGGGTGTCACAATAGGCATACTGTATATTGCATTTATGGCGGTTTACATTTTTGTCACAATTGTGGTGTATACTGCAAGATATAAGGCCGGCAGAAGAGAAGTGCGCAAATACGCAAATCACCTGAAGGCAGTGGGCAGAATATATTCCCGTGAGGAAAAGATTAAGCGTTAGGGAGGCTTTATGAACAAGTTACTGGAAATTAAGGATAAGGCAGTCAAATTTTGCGGTGAGTATGAGCACTTTATACTTCCGGTTGTGAGATTTGCCGTTGCATTTATCGCATTTATAACAATAGATTTGAATATCGGATATATGGCGAAAATCAGCTCGATGCTTGTGGCACTGCTTTTAGCGCTTGTGTGTGCACTGCTTCCGGTGAATGCAATACTCTGGATTGCTTCGATTATGATACTTTTAGATATGTATGCGCTGTCCATTGAGGTTTTTGCTATCACATTTGTACTTTTTTTAGTACTGTATTTTGTCTATTTTCGTTTTGCACCGAAGGATGGCATGCTTGTGATACTTACACCTATATGCTTTCAGCTTCACATACCATCTGTTATGCCGGTTGCAGCAGGTCTTTTAAGAAGAGCTTATTCGGTTGTTGCAATAATATGTGGCACACTGCTGTACTATTTCTTTGACGGAATCAGACAGAATGCATCAGCGCTTGCAGAGGTGGTAGATAAAAAGGGGCAGAGCACTACAAAGCTCAATGTGACAATGGGACAGCTTCTTGACAACAAAGAGATGTTTATAGTTATGGCAATCTTTGTTATCACCACACTGGTGGTGTATCAGGTCAGACGATTGAAAATCAACAATTCATGGACTGTTGCTACCATAGCAGGAGGACTCGTACAGTTGGTTGCACTTGTTGTTGCTTATCTGGTGCTCGGACTGCCGGAGAAGATAATCTGGCTTGTGCTCAGCACTGTAGCAGCTATTTTTGCAGGTGTTGTCATACAGTTTATATTTATGAATCTTGACTATGCACGTACAGAAAATGTACAGTTTGAGGATGATGAATATTATTATTACGTCAAGGCAGTTCCAAAGAAGATGATTGCCAAGGAGGAAAAGGTTGTAAAGCACTTTGGCAATACAGGAAGCCTTGGAAAGAAGATTCAGAGACATAATCAGGAAAATATCAGCAAAGAGGCTATTGCAAAAGATCTCGAAATAGACGAAAATATATTTGAGGATGACAAATAGTTACATAGTATAAGAGAAAGGAGGGCGCTATGGATAATGTGAGTGGTGTATTGATACGCTTCAAGGATCAGTTCCTTACATTCACAAATGTGCCGGGCATCAAAATCGGTGTGATAGACATTATAGAGATACTTATTATTTCAGTGCTCTTCTATCATATACTTTTGTGGATAAAGACCACGAGGGCATGGAATCTGTTCAAGGGCCTTATTATCATACTGTTGTTTGTGCTTGTTGCAGCATTGTTCCAGATGGATACAATACTGTGGCTTGCTGAGAAACTCTTTAATATAGGTCTCGTGGCACTTGTTGTTATTTTTCAGCCTGAGCTTCGAAATGCCTTGGAGAATATTGGTGGAAAGACCTTTTTGGGTGATTTTTTCAATACCGGCAGAGGCGAGATTGAGAAATTCTCCGACAAGACAATCGATGAGCTGGTGCGTGCATGCTTTGCGATGGGCAGAGTAAAGACAGGAGCACTAATAGTCATGGAGGATGAGATAAATCTGGGAGAGTATATCAGAACAGGAATAGATGTGGATGCCATACTTACAAGTCAGCTCCTCATCAATATTTTTGAGAAAAATACACCGCTTCATGACGGAGCGGTTATCGTGCGTGGCAACCGTGTGGTGTCAGCTACATGTTACCTTCCGCTATCAGACAGCCTGGCACTCTCGAAGGATTTGGGAACCAGACACCGTGCAGCGGTCGGAGTCAGTGAGGTAAGTGATTCGCTTACCATCATAGTCTCAGAGGAGACAGGAGCAGTTTCTACAGCATACAAGGGGCAGATTGAGCACGATATAGATGCCGATCATCTACGCACACAGCTTAAGCTTCTGCAGAACAGACATAGGGAGCCGGGTAAGTTTGAATTAATTAAAAGGAGGTTTAAGAATGGGAAAGAAGCTTCTAAAAACCTTCACAAATAATATAGGCTTTAAAATACTCGCGATAGCATTTGCATTTATACTCTGGCTTGTGGTCTACAATCTCAATGACCCGGTCAAGACAAAGACATTTACCACAACAGTCACCGTCACAGGGCGCGATTCGGTTGTTGACAAGGGGCTATGGCCTACCATCAAGGATTCGGAAAAGACCATCAGCTTTTCGGTATCAGGTAAGAGAAGCTATCTGAACGAGCTTGATGATTCCGATTTTTACGCAAATGTTGACCTTGCAAATATCATAGTAGATAAGGATGATACGAATAAGGCAAGCGTAAAGGTCGATATTGGATGCACTAAGTACAGACATTCGATTACCTTCAACGGTGGAGACCATATGCTCCCGCTTTCAGTTGAAAAATATATGCAGAAGCAGTTTGAGGTAAAGGTATCAGTGGTTGGAAGTCTCTCAGGTGCGAAAGCACTGGGAAACAAGCCACAGGCAAATCCAAAGGTAGTAAAGATCGGAGGTCCTGAGTCAGTTGTTTCAACTATAGCATCGGCTAATGTAAATATAAAGGTCGATGACAATACCATAATATCAGATAATCAGATAACTGATCGCGGTGATCTCACTCTGATTGATGATAATGGCGATGAGATAGATATATCAAAGCTTGATGTGGACAGCCAGTATCAGTCTATAGCAGTGACAGTTGATGTCTTAAGTACCAAGGAGGTACCTATCAAGTGTACTACGACAGGCTCACCGGCAGGAGGAAAGAGCGTGCTCGGAGTAGAACTATCAGAGGAGTCTGTAATGCTCAAGGGTAATGCAGAAGCATTGAACAATATCACATCTATAGATGTGGGCCCAATCGATATATCGGGCGCAACAGACGATATAAGTACATCTGTTGACCTGACAGGATATCTGCCGGATGGAGTTTTTATAGTGAACTCATACAAGACAAAGCTCAGTATAGATATAAAGGTTGAAACAAATGCGACTTCAACCATGACGCTGAACAGCTCCAATATCACATATGACGGACTGGAAGATGGATATACGCTTACATTTGTAACAGATAAGAGCAGTGTCGTAGTAAGCGGCACCCAGTCTGATATAGATACGCTTTCGGGAACTACACTGAAGGGTAAAATTGATGTGACAGGCCTTGATGCAGGTACACATACAGTGACGGTAAAGCCAAATCTGGATGAGACCAAGTACACATGGGGCGAGATAAAGGTTCAGATAGTTATCGGAAGGAAAGGTGACGGAGGCGGCACAACGGGAACTGATGGTACAGGAACAGCCTCGGGCTCAATAACAGGCGGTACAACATCAGGCAACACCGGATCAGGCAGCACCGGCGCAGGTGGTTCATCATCAGCTGGTACGTCATCGGGCAGCACATCGTCAGGAAACACCGGAAATAACGGCTCTGACAGTTCATCACATTGATAGATATATAACCGAAAAGAGGTAATAAAAGTGGTAGCACAAAAAATAATAATCAAGAATCCTACCGGATTACATTTACGTCCGGCCGGCAATCTCTGCAAAGAGGCAATGAAATTTAAATCAAAGGTAACATTTATATATGACGAGAAAAATGTAGCTAATGCAAAGAGTGTACTTTCAGTGCTTGGAGCATGCATAAAGTCAGGCGATGAGATAGAGCTTATCTGCAATGGCGAGGATGAGAGTGAGGCGCTTGAATATCTTATACAGTACATCAAGGATGGACTCGGAGAGTAGTACACAAGGAAACAGGTATACATGGAGAAACATATATGGAGAAGCTTTTAACCATAGTCGTTCCGGCTTACAATGTTGAAAAGTATATAAAGAACTGTCTTGACTCGTTTATAGATTTGTCTGTGCTCAGAAGTCTGGAGATACTCATAGTGGATGATGGTTCCACAGATTCCACAGCCAGCCTGGCACATACCTACGAGCAGAAATATCCATACAGCTTCAAGGTGCTCTCTAAGGAGAACGGAGGCCATGGATCTACCATCAACTATGCGATACCGCGTGCAACAGGAAAGTATTTCAAGGTGGTGGATGGTGATGACTGGCTGGACAAGAGCCTTTTGCCACAATTTGTACAGCTTTTGAAGCACACGCACTCGGATGTCATATCCAATGACTTCAACCTGGTGGATGATAAGACAAAGAAGGTCACAAAGCGCAGAAAGGCAGTGTCCAACTCTTATCACTACAACAGGGAGTGGGGCTTTGCTGAGGCAGTCATGGACCCGCTGATCACTATACATTCCATGACCATCCGTACTGATGTATTGCAGAAGAATGATATTCGTGTGGATGAGCACTGCTTCTACGAGGACCAGGAGTATATACTCTACCCTATACCATACTGCACAAGCATCACGTTTTCACCACTGCCGCTGTATCAGTACAGACTTGGAAGGAGTGGCCAGAGCGTGGACATAAAGATGATGATCAAGCGTCATGACCAGCACCTTAAGGTGCTTGATGCACTGTTTGAGTACAACAACGTGCACGGCAATCTGCAGACCTACAAGAAGCAGTACCTTGAGCGCGGCATAGCCGAGGCAGTCGATGATGAGTACCAGATATTTCTTGCAAAGGGCAATGATACAAGGAACGTTGAGCATATGAAGAAGTTTGACGAGATGCTGCGTGAGGAGCACCCGGGAGTGTACCGGGCGTGCAGCAGGAAGAGCGTCTGGATGCTTAGAAAAACAGGTTTTAAGATATTTCCGATGGCAGCATGGGTCTATAGCAGACTGCGTGGTAATTAATTTCATGAATAGGCGTTAATGAGTATGCAATACTCTTTTTTAATAGTAATCAGGACGGATAGAACAGTTAATGAGTAAAATATTATCAATCATAATACCAACATATAATGCAGAAAAGTTTCTGAATAAGGGGCTGTCGTCATTTCTGGTATGCAGGGATACAGATGCACAGACAGCACAGCACAACTGTAAAATGGCAACGGAGGGCCGCTTTGAGGAAATAGATATTGACAAGGCTATACTCGATAAGCTTGAGGTGATAGTCGTAAATGACGGCACACCTGACAAAAGTGTTGAAGTGGCACAGAAATTTGTGGACTGGTATCCGGATACTTTTGTCATAGTAAATAAAACAAATGGTGGACACGGTTCTGCAATCAACACAGGCGTGGAGCATGTGAGAGGAAAGTATTTAAAGGTGGTCGATGCAGATGACTGGGTAGATACGCTTGCGCTAAAGCACCTGGTTGAATATCTCGAGCATGTAGATTCGGATGCGGTGATACAAAGCTTCAGGTATTATGACATATCAAAGGATGAGTACAGACCGGCAGATGTGAGTGTGCCTGATTTTACAGGAGAGTACAATTTAAAGGATATAGTAAATATGTGGGATGATGTATATGATGGTCTATCATTTCACGGAGTGATATATAACACAGGGTTCTATAAAGCACTTGGATATAAGCTTACAGAGCATGTATTTTACGAAGACCAGGAGTATGCAACTGTTCCGTTTTCGTATGCAAAAACTGTCAGATTTATTCAGGAAGAGTTGTATGTATACAGAGTTGGAGATGTAAATCAAAGTGTTTCAGCAGCAAGTCAGGTGAAGCGTCTTCCGGATTTGGAGCAGGTTATATTTAATGTACTTGAGGCAGAGAAGAGCTTTGCAAAAATGCCACAGGGTGGAAAGGAACACTTTATCAGAAAGACGTCGGGCATAATCACAAGCTATTATCAAATAGCTTTGATAAAAAATACCGACAGACAATCCGGCAGAGCGATAGTAGAGCAGTTTAACATGAAGCTTGCTCAAAAAAAGTGCACTTATGTATGAGGCAGTACAGCGTAAATATAAAGTATTTTGGCTGTTTAATAAGCTGCATGTGAGCAACAGCTTTTACGAGAATCAATTTGCAAAGCTGCTTGAGTTTGCCAAAAGGGTTGGCAGAGCAGACAGACTATACAGAAAATAATACTGACTACCATTGTCAAATATGGTGACAGACAGCGATATAAGTGGAAATTAACATATAGAAACAGGAATTAGATAGGATATGGAAACAGAAAATAAAAAGATACTATCAATAATAATACCGACATATAATGCGGCAAAGTTTTTGGATAAAGGGTTATCATCATTTATTATTGATGATAACTCTCTTTTAAATATGCTGGACATTATTGTTGTGAATGACGGCTCTACCGATAATAGTGTGGAGATTGCACAAAAATATGTAAATAAATATCCTGACGTGTACCGGATACTGAATAAAGAAAATGGTGGTCATGGCTCGGCAATTAATGAAGGAGTAAAAATAATAAAAGGAAGCTATTTTAAGGTAGTAGACGCTGATGACTGGGTAAACACTGATGTGTTGAAAGAAACTATTTGTTATCTTAAAGATAATGAAAATAAACATGAGAATTTCGCAGATGCAGTGCTGATGAGCTATAGATCATATGTGCTGCAGAGAGAAAATACTGATGAGTATCCATACGACGATAAATATATAACAAAAAATGGTGGACCATATAATGCAGGATATGTGGACGAGCATCTGTATGATTTCTGGTGGGGGCTGAGTCTGCATGGGGTGATATATAATACGCAGTTTTATAGAAATACAGGACTGACACTCTCTGAGGGGGTATTTTACGAGGATCAGGAGTTTTCAATAATCCCAATGGCATATGCAGAAAGTATCTATGCATATGATAAGGCACTTTATGAGTATAGAGTCGGTGACGTAAATCAGAGCGTTTCGATAGAAAGCTCACTGAAGAGGCTTGACCATTATGAGAAGGTTATCATGAAATTGATTGAGGCAGGCCGGGATGCGGAGCACTTTAGTATAGGCGGAAAGCAGCTGTGGTTTGATAAAACAAGCAAATTTATCAACGATTATTTGCAGCTTTGCCTGATTAGAAACACTGATAAAAAACAGCTTAGAAAAAGGATGAAGCTGTTTGTCAGTCAAATCGAAAAAAAGAATACAGATATGTATAAATGTGTAAATAAGAATTATAAAGTATTTTGTATGTTGAATAAAATGCATATGAGCGATAAGGTTTATCAGAACTATTTTATACGCCTGTTACATATTGTGCGTCATTAGCAAGCTTTTTGTTATCATAATGATGAATAATATGTTTAAATAATCGGAAAATATGTGACAAATCTCACTTGAGGCATATATAAGAAAGTGATAAAATATGGTGCTGTGAGAATAATATAAAAATTAAGATAAAGAGGACAAAGAGGACAAAGATGAAGAAGAAAAATATAAAACTCCTGGTAGTTTTGGCCTGTGTGCTTATGGCGTTGGGAATGTCAGGCTGTGGAAAGAAAGCATATAAGACATTCCCTGAAAAGTACAAGCTTGCATCAGTTGATGTAGGTGGAATGACTGCTGACGAGGCAAAGAAAGCCATAAAGACTGCAGTAGGCAAGTATAAGATATCAGTGAAGCTTGACGATGCATCATTTGATATGACAGCTGAGGATTTGGGACTCAAGTACAATGACAAAGCAGATCTTCAGGAACTGATAAATGCGGCCAATAAGGATAAGAAACCGGAAAAGCAGGTGAAGCTTTTTAAAATGGACAAGTCTGATGAGCTGGAGACGGCTCTTGTAGACTCTTATATCACTGCAAAAACGCAGTCACAGTCTGATGTTGCGGCTCAGAGTGATAAGGATACAGATGCAAATGATGACGAACAAAAGAAGGCTGCGACAGACACACAGACCTTTGATATAAGATCAATTGTGCCATATCGTGCTACAATAGCCTACAATGCAGATGCAGGACAATTTGAGGGTGTTGACGGTGTATCGGGAGATGCACCTGTATATGACAATGCAGCTGCAAATCTGACAAGCGCTGTAAAGGAGCTGAAGGATAAGGTAGAGCTTACATCTGCAACAGGATATGTTGATGGAGAAAAGGCTACGGACAGCGAGCAGGTAAAGAATGCATTAAAAGAAGCCAATGCATATCTTGATGTGACGGTGACATGTAATTTCACACCGGCAACAGGTGAAGCTGCTACAGAGGCTGTAGGAAAGGATCAGATAGCCCAGTGGCTTATAGTGGACAATGACGGATTGTCAGTTTCGCTTGATGGCGAGAATATGGCTACATATTGTACAGAGCTAGCCAAAAAGCATGATGTGTCAAAGAAGAAAACAGGACAGTTTAAGACAACAGGCGGAAGTATAATAAATGTGCCTGTAGCATCATCAGGACAGACTGTAGATGGAAACAAGCTGTATGAGGCGATTGCTGAGGCAATAAACAATAAAAAGTCTGCAACAGTGGAAGCAGTTTACAGTGAGGCAAAGGAAGAAGAAACAGGTGAATATGTCACATATGGTGGCAATTACTGTGAAGTGGATCTTACCAACCAGATGGTATATGTATACAAGAATGGAGAGCTTGTTGTATCAAGTCAGTGTGTTACAGGATGTATTTCAAAAGGACACGGAACACCTACCGGAGTGTATTCTATTTTCTCAAGAGATAAGGATAGATACTTAAGGGGAGACGGATATAAGTCATGGGTTAATTTCTTTATACCATTCAATGGTGGAATTGGCTTCCATGATGCTTCGTGGAGAAGTACTTTCGGTGGAAATATCTACCTGTACAGCGGCAGCCATGGCTGCATAAATATGCCTTATTCAGCTGCAAAGAAGCTATATGAGAATGTAACATTAGATGAAAAAGTAATTGTATATGGTGGTGTTGACAAGGTGGCCGGCAAAGCACAGAGTCTTGGCGGAGCTGACTCTTATAATGTGACAGAGGGCGACGGAGCATTCAATCTCGGTGTGACAGCAGAGGATAATGCAAAGCTCACATACTCAAGTGATAATAATGGTGTAGTGAGAGTGGATGAGAACGGTAATGTGACGATAGCAGGTGTCGGAACTGCAACAATCACTGTCAAGTCTGAGGCTACTACAAGCTATAAGGCCGGCAGCAAGACAATTACAATCACTGTAAATGCAAAGCCACAGCCAAACCAGACACCATCTGTGACAATAGGTTGCGGTAATAAAACTGTAACAGAGGGAGATGCACCATTTTCTCTCGGAGCAAGTGCTTCAAACGGAGCAGCGCTTTCTTACCAGTCAAGTGATCCTTCGATTGCGTCAGTAGATGGCGCTGGAAATGTGACCATTTACAGGGCTGGTACCGTACAGATTACAGTTATAGCAGGTGAAATGGCAGGCTGGAATAGCGCAAGCAGTTCAATAACCGTAACAGTAAATCCAAAACCACAGCCACAGCAGAACTAGAACAGCAACAATAGAACAGGAACAAATAAAATATAGCAAATGAAAATACAATCAAAGAAAAGTGCCGGAAAACGGCACTTTTCTATTATATTGCATAATTATTTACAAAATATGACATATTCTTAATATTTTTTTTGTGACTTCTAAAAATAGACAAAAGAAATGAAGTGTAGTAATATAACATAGGATTAAACCGAAAAATAATGTTACAATTTGTAAAGGGTAGGAAAATGGAAAACAACGAACCAATAAGAGATCAGGAAATTGAAATCGATTTAGTAGCGCTGTTTCACGAATTAGTGAAGCACTGGAAGGCACTTGTGGCATCAATGGTGCTTCTTGCGGCAGTATTTGGATTATACTCCAAGATTACTTTTGTACCGGAGTATGAGGCATCTGCAGAGATGTATGTACTGACCAAGTCAACATCTATCACCAGTCTTGCTGATATTCAGGTAGGCTCAAGTCTGACAAACGACTATGAGTACGTTATCACAGGCAGGACAGTTTTATCACAGGTAATTGACAATCTGGATATGGACGAGACATACGAGCAGCTTAGCAAGAGGGTTTCAATAGAGAATCCGACAGATACACGTGTGCTCAAGATTGTAGTTACAGACACTGATTTGGAAGCTTCAAAGACAGTGGCAGATGAGATTGCAAAAGTTTCATCACAGTATATCGCTGACAATATGGATCAGTCACAGCCAAAGATTATCCAGACAGCATATGCTTCAAAGACACCGGTGAATAATAATATCCTTAAGAATACAGTTATCGGTGCTGTACTCGGACTGTTTCTTGCTGCCGGCATAGTTGTACTAGGATACATGCTTGACGATACAATTTCCAATGCAGATGATATGGAGACCAGAACAGGCCTCAAGGTGCTTGCATCACTTCCTGTTGATGAGACAGAGTATGATGGAGCCAAGACAAAGAGAAGAAAAAAGAAGAAAACTCAATCATCTAAATCAGACGATAGCAAGAGTAAGAAGAGGGCAGTTTAATGGAAACAATAGTTATTAATCAGATAAAAGACCAGAGCTATACAATGAAGGAGTCTCTTCGAGCTCTTAAAACAAGCATCAGCTTTAGTGGAAAGGGCGTGAAGTCCATCCTCTTTACCAGCAGCGTGCCAAATGAGGGAAAGACAACCGTAGTTATGGATCTGGCTCGTTCGATGGCGGACTCTAAGAAGTCAGTCCTTGTAGTAGATACCGATATGCGTAAGTCAGTCCTTGTAGGACGACTCAGAGCGAAAGTGGAGAGCGGTGGAAAGATATACGGACTCTCACATTATCTCTCAGGTCAGGTATCTTTGGACAAAGTAGTATATGCGACAAACATCAAAGGAGTGTTTATTCTCTTTGCAGGACATGAGGTACCAAATCCTACAGAGCTTCTTGAGACAGAGGAGTTTAAAGAGCTTATCGAGTTTGGAGAGAAGAACTTTGACTATGTGCTTGTCGATACTCCTCCTACAGGAGCTGCGATTGATGCGGCCGTTGTTGGAAAGAATGTAGACGGAGCAGTAATAGTTGCTGCCCAGAATGTTACAAGCAGCCGTGCAATCATTAATACAAAGCGTACACTTGAGGACTCGGGAGTCAAGATATTAGGAGCTGTGCTCAATAAGTGCAGGTTTGAGGAGTCTAAGTATGGTCATTACTATGGAAACTATTATGGTAATTACTATGGCAATTATTATGGCAGAGATGAGGACGAAAAGTAACAGGCACAGACACATATGAATGACGGAGAATAGTGCAGATGAAAAAAAAAAAAAGAAAAATATAATTATTACAGCAGTAATGATTGTACTTATTGCTATTATAGCGATAATACTTGTAAAGATTAACAGCAGTAATGTTAAGAATAAAGAAGCTAAAGGCATAAAGCCGGGTACAGAGGCAGTTAAGACAAAAGCTGATACTCAGGCTGAGGATGACAACACTACAGACAAATCAGGTATTGAGGAGTTTGCGTTATTTGGTGTTGACAGCCGCTCAGATCAGCTTGATAAAGGAACACGTTCCGATTCCATTATGGTAGTCAGGGTTGATCATGATGCTAAGAAAATCCGCATGGTATCTATTTTCAGAGACTGTATGATGAATATTGATGGTCATGGATACCAGAAGGTGACACATGCACATGCGTTTGGCGGACCGGAGCTTGCAGTAGATACACTTAACAAAAATCTGGACTTAGACATAAAGAATTATGTTACAGTCAATTTCAATACAGTCGGTGAGATTATAGATGAGGTAGGAGGCATTGTACAGGATATCGATGCTTCTGAGGCAAAGGTGATAAACGGATATATTGATGAGGTCAATAAGGTTCGTGGAACAAGCTCATCCCATATTGATTCAGCCGGCACATATACTCTTGATGGAACTCAGGCAGTTGCGTATTCCAGAATACGTTATACAGCAGGAGGAGACTATAAGCGTGCTGAAAGACAGAGAACAGTGCTGTTCAAGGTTTTTGAATCAGCTAAGCAGATGAATACAGCGGCAAAGATTAAGATGGTATCAGATCTGATTGGACATGTCAATACTAACTATAATACTGATGAGATTCTTTCAGTATTTAAAAATCTTGCAGACTATACAGTAGAGGATTCTACAGCATATCCACAGGTGTTCTATGGTGGAAAGGTTGATGGTGCATGGGTTGAGGTGCCTACTACACTTGCAGACATGGCTACAGGAGTGCATCAGTTCCTTGAAGGTGATACAGGCTATACTCCTAGTGCAACTGTAAACGAATACAGCAGTGCATTATCAGGAAAAGTAAGCGGACCTAATAACGATTTAACAAATACAAATTTTGGGGATTAAATATGAACTTCAGACAAAATGGAGATAAGTACCTCATCACAATAGAAGTAATTGCACTGATAGTTGTGCTGGTATTTGGAGCAGTGCATTTTGTGATGCCGGGGAATAATGCGAATAAGAAAATAACAGAAAGCCAGCAGGAGACACAGAATCCTACTCAGGAGATGGATGGAACTCAGCAGGTACAAGCTGATGGACAGCAGGCAGCACCGGCATTTACTCCGTCAGATTCTGTCAAGACAAAGCTGTCTTCTATGACAACAGAGGAAAAGGTAGCCCAGCTATTCATTACGAGACCTGAGGAGATTACAGGTGTATCACAGTTCACTCAGGCCGGTAACAAGACAAAGGCAGCTATTGGTGCATATCCTCTTGGTGGTTTTGTTTTCAGACAGGAGAATTTCTCAGGAGAGGCTGCAGTTATAAAGATGATGAGCAGTCTGCAGTCATTTTCGCAGGAGCGACTAGGCGTGAATTTGTTTCTTGCAATTGATGAAGAAGGTGGAGAAAGACTTCCTCTTGCTTCAGCTAATGGATATGAGGCACAGCAGGCACCATCACAGCTTGGAGATGCTGACGCAGCGGGCAGCAGTGCAGGAAAGATAGGCTCATATATGGCTACCAATGGCCTTAATATGAATTTTGGACCGACAGCGGATATAGCATATGGTGATAATGCAGATAACGATACATATGCATTTGGCAGCGAGTCAGCGACTGTAGGTGACTGTGTTGCAGCACAGGTAAGCAGCTATAATGGTGCAGGAATCAATTCTGTAGCAAAGAGCTTTCCCGGAAAAGGAAAGGCTACTACAGATTCGGCGACAGGAATGCTCTGGATGACAGATAAGCTGGAGGATCTTGAGGCATCTGATTTTGTGCCATATCAGAAGGCAATTGAAGCAGGTGTTCCGGCAGTCATGATGGGAAATGTGATTTGTCAGAGTGTGACAGGAGAGGAAACCACGCCATGCTCTACATCAGCAGGTGCCGTAAACTATATGAGAACTACCATGGGTTTTAATGGCCTTTTGATTACAGATGATTTATCAGACGCATCTCTTAATAAGGTATGTACACAGGATGAGGCGGCTGTGGCAGCTGTTAAGGCAGGAATGAGCATGCTTTATGTTTCAACAGGCTTTGAGAGCAGTTATAATGCAGTGTTGTCTGCAGTTAACAGTGGCGAGATACCGGCAGAAAAATTAGATGATGCAGTGGGAAGAATTCTAACAACAAAAGGAATTTAATATATGCAAATAAAAGTAAATCCGTTATACTATAGAGTATAGCGGATTTATGTTATATATTTTGTATATTTAAAGGAGAATTGTTGATATGTCAAATTGTTTCAATCCGGCAAATATTCTTTTGCCAAACGATTGTATAGATATGGAAAAATGGTCAGTTATTGCCTGTGACCAGTTCACAAGTCAGGCTGATTATTGGGATGCTGTGGAAAAGCATGTGGCTGATGCACCATCAACGCTTAATGTTGTGTTTCCTGAGATATATCTGGGAACAATTACGAAACAGGAGAATGATTGCAATTCGTCAGGGGATGGTGTCAAAAATGACAAAGAAACCGGCAGAAAAACAAAATATGCTTCAATGACGGATGATGAGAGAATCAAATATATTAATACCACTATGGATACATATCTCACAGATGGAACCTTAAAGCAAGCGGTGGCAGATGGCTATGTGCTTGTTGAGCGTACTACGGAGTCAGGGGTGCGTCTTGGAATAGTAGGACTTATTGATCTGGATGACTATGATTTCGACCCGAAAAAGAAGACTCTCATCAGAGCAACAGAGGGAACAGTAATCTCACGTATACCTCCGAGAGTGAAAATAAGAGAGAATGCAGCTATTGAGCTGCCACACGTTATGCTGCTTGTTGATGATCCTATAGACAGACAAAAGATTGATGGTTGCCAGGGTGCTTCACAGGAAGATGCAGTAAATATTGCAGCTGTAAAGCATGGAATAATCGAGTATGTGTATGCCATCAGGGATACTCTTCGTAAGCTTTACGATACAGAGCTCATGCAGGGAGGCGGACATATCCGCGGCTATGCTATCGAGGGTGAGGCAGCAAAGCAGGTGACAGAGGCATTTGCAGCGAAACAGGAAAGCTGTGGAGGCTTTTTGTTTGCAGTAGGTGATGGAAACCATTCCCTTGCAACAGCGAAGACATGCTGGGAAAATATCAAAAAATCCGGAAAATTCACAGAGGAGCAGTTGAAAACTCATCCTGCAAGGCATGCTCTTGTGGAAATCTGTAATCTGCACAGTGAGGCGCTTGAGTTTAAGCCTATTCACAGACTGCTTACAAATGTTGATGTAAAGGATATGCTGTCGTTTTTCGAAGCTGAAATCACAAAACAAGGACTTGAGAGCGCTGAGGGTGATGAGATAGTATTTGAGTATGTTGAATCAGGCGCTACCTCAATAAAGAATTCCGGAATTAATATCACAAATAGAGGTGACCGCCTCCCGGTTGAGATACTCCAGGGTATTTTAGATAAGTATCTTGAGACACATGGCAATGTGGAAATAGACTATATCCATGGTGATGAGGCACTTCACGGACTGGTTAAGGAGACTAAGGGATGTGGAATTTTTCTTCAGTCGATAGACAAAAGCACATTGTTCCCTGCAATAAATGCGGGCGGGGTGCTGCCCAGAAAGACATTCTCAATTGGAGAAGCGAATGAGAAGAGATATTATATGGAGTGCCATAAGATATCTATGTAGCTTTGGTTTATATACATATGTTGGTTTTATTATATTTATAAACAATTGATTTTATGAAGTAGAATAATTTAACAAATAAGCTTATTTTACTACACAAACACATTTATTAAGTGTATAATATAAGAAAAATTTATTCACAAGGGGACGACAATGGGAAAATACTTTGGAACAGACGGCTTCCGTGGAGAGGCTAATGTCAATTTAACAGCAGAACACGCATATCAGATTGGTAGATTTTTAGGCTGGTATTATGGAGAGCTTAAGAAGCAGAAGCAGCTCGATGAGCCGGCAAAGATAGTAATAGGAAAGGATACAAGACGTTCAAGCTACATGTTTGAGTATTCACTTGTATCAGGACTTACAGCATCGGGAGCAGATGCATATCTATTACACGTTACCACAACTCCATCAGTGGCATATGTAGCAAGAACCGATGATTTTGACTGTGGTATCATGATTTCGGCAAGCCATAATCCATACTATGACAATGGAATCAAGCTTATCAACAGCAATGGAGAGAAGATGGATGAGGAGACAATTCTCCTTGTCGAGGACTATATAGACGGCAAGCTACGCCTGTTTGGTCAGGAGTGGAAGGAGTTGCCTTATGCACATAAGGATGCAATCGGATGTACAGTGGATTATGTGGCAGGCCGTAACCGTTACATGGGATACCTCATATCGCTTGGTGTCTACTCATTCAAGGGCATGAAGGTAGGTCTTGACTGTGCCAACGGAAGCTCATGGAACATGGCAAAGTCTATTTTTGAGGCACTCGGAGCAAAGTGCTATGTCATCAATAATGAGCCAAACGGTCTAAACATCAACAATAATGCTGGCTCTACACATATTGAGGGCTTACAGAAGTACGTGGTGGACAATGGCCTTGATGTAGGCTTCGCATACGATGGAGATGCAGACAGATGTCTCTGTGTAGATGAACTGGGCAATGTAATCACAGGAGACCATATCCTCTACATATATGGAAAGTACATGAAAGAGAGAGGAAAGCTTGATAACAATACTGTTGTCACAACTGTTATGTCAAACTTTGGACTCTATAAGGCCCTTGATGAGCTTGGAATCGGCTATGCAAAGACTGCAGTAGGTGACAAATATGTATATGAGTACATGCAGCAGAACGGCTGCCGCATCGGCGGAGAGCAGTCAGGACATATCATCTTCTCTAAGTATGCATCAACAGGTGATGGTATCCTTACCAGCCTTAAGATGATGGAGGTCATGATGGCTAGGAAACAGAAGATGAGCCAGCTCTGTGAGGGGCTTAATATCTATCCACAGGTGCTTCAAAATGTGCGCGTAGCTGACAAGGCGGAAGCACTTGCCAATCCTGAGGTTCAGGCGGCTGTCGACCAGGTTACTGCAGAGCTTGGCGATACAGGACGTATACTTGTGCGTGAGTCGGGTACAGAGCCTGTTATCCGTGTCATGGTTGAGGCAGAGAGCGAGGAAATCTGTCAGAAATATGTGGATATGGTCGTTGCAAAATTAAAATAAAGGTTAATGCCAAAGATAATACACGTAATATACAAAAGCTGTGTGAGAATATCATGCAGCTTTTGCTGTTATGAGGGTTCATAAATGAGTGAATTAAGATAAATTAAGTGGATATAATTTAATCTGTAGAGAGAATAGTAATTAAATTCTGCCGGAGGAAATAGTCTATGCCTGAAATCTTAATTATTTTTATATTATGTGCCGGTATTATTGTAATTGGCATAATATTGTGTATAATTATTAAAGTGAGTCATATGTCTGATGACGAACAGAAAAAGGACGATGAACGACAGCTGGAGTTCATTCGTGCCTACAAGGAGCATAAAAAAGGACATTGAGTTTAAAGGATTATATAATAGAGACATACAGGAAAAGTTCAAATATCTTCCGTCAGCGGTATATTTGGCTTTAATCTGCATTGCGATGTATATTTTTGTGTGTCTGCTGCGATATCTTTTCACAATGAGAGAGGTATCACAGGCAGATGAGAGAAGAAAAAAGATAGTGGGCAAAATCTGGCATATGCTGTTCTGCGGCACCTTTGTGGCCTATATGTATACGCTTATAATGATAGTGTATTATTCAAGGGAGCCGGGAAGCAGAACCGGCGTCGCCGATATGGTGCTGTGGAGCAATTGGGGCATGACACTTCAGATGCACGCTTATTTTATAGAAAATATAGTATTGTTTATACCATTTGGGCTTATATTTCCATTGGTTTTTAAAAATTGGATGAGATGGTTTACAATACCTGTTGGTGCTTTTATAAGCGCAGCAATTGAGTACACGCAGCTGGTTACCGGCAGGGGATATTGTCAGCTTGATGATTTTGTGACAAATACGGCAGGAGCAGCAATCGGATTTTTTATTTATTTGATATTATATGCAGGGTGGCTGGTATGGAAAAAAATAAGATAAGCATTGTGGTACCATGCTTTAACGAGAAAGAGGCTCTGCCTCTTTTTTATAATAAAATAACTCAGGTGTTTGATCAGATGAGTCAAGAGAGTGAGACAGCGGGATTGTACTATGAACTGATTATAGTGGATGATGGCTCCATGGATGGGACGCTCGATGTCGCGAAAGAGCTTGCCGCAAATGATTCCGGTGTAAAATACATATCTTTTTCACGCAATTTTGGCAAGGAGGCAGCCATGTATGCAGGCTTGCAGCATGCGGTGGGGGAATATGTGGCGATAATGGATGCTGACCTTCAAGATCCGCCGGATATGCTGCCTGAGATGTACAAGGCTCTTATGGAAGAAGGTTATGATGCTGTCGGTACAAGGCGAGTGACACGCAAAGGTGAACCAGCGATTAGATCTTTTTTTGCCAGAAAGTTCTATAGGCTCATGAGCAGAATATCAAAGGCAAATATGGTTGATGGGGCACGTGACTACAGGCTGATGAACAGGAAATACGTGGATGCACTGCTTTCGCTTAAGGAATACAACAGGTTTTCAAAGGGATTGTTTGGCTGGGTAGGCTTTAAGGTGAAGTGGCTTGAGTTTGAGAATGTAAACAGAGTGGCAGGTGAGACAAAGTGGTCATTCTGGCAGCTCTTTTTGTATAGCCTTGACGGAATAGTAGCATTTTCAAATGCTCCGTTATACATGGCTTCAATAGCAGGAGTGTTCAGCTTTATTGTCGCAATAATTGCAATGCTCTTTATCATTATCAGGAGACTTGTATTCGGAGATCCGGTAGCCGGCTGGGCTTCGACCGTTGTTATCATACTTTTTATAGGTGGGATACAACTGCTTAGCATAGGCATTTTGGGACTTTATCTGTCGAAGCTATATCTCGAGGCAAAGGACAGACCGATATATTTAATAGGAGAATCAAATATAGAAAAACCTACAGAAAAAAATTAAGGCTTTCTTAAGATTTCTTAATTCGATAGCATATGACATTTTTTTCGAATGTTATGTGCTATAATTTTTTCGGCAACGTTTATTAATGCATGAAAGAGGACTAAGATGAAAAACGTACTGGAGTGGCTTGAGACCACAGTAGAAAAATACCCTGACAAGCCTGCATTTTCGGATACTGAATGCAGCATTACGTTTGCGCAGGTGTATGATATAGCAAGAAATACAGGAGCATATCTGGTAGAACAGCTTGGAGTGGACAGAACCCCTGTTGCAGTATTTGCCGGAAGAAAAATGGTGACACCGGCATACTTCCTGGGTGTGGTATATGCAGGCAGACCGTATGCACCGATTGATGCATCGCTTCCTGACAAGAGAATTGAAAAAATTCTTGAAAATCTGTGCCCAAGGGCTATTGTTGCAGACAGGGAAAGTCTTGAGCATGTGGAGAGCATAGTGGATGAGCTGGTAAAGTCAGAAGGCTTCGATAGACCGCAGATATTTGTTGCTGAGGATATATCGCGCTTTAAGAAGGTGGTGTGCGCTGATAGTAATTGTAAAATCAGTGAATCAGCAGGAGAAGCTGTGACGGATAGTGAGAACGATACAGATGGTGGTGTTGTGGCAGGCTGTGCAGGAAAAATAGATGACAGCTCACGGGATATGCTCGCTGTAGTCCGCAGGCAGATGTCCATGACAGACCCACTGTATATCATCTACACGTCAGGCTCCACCGGCAATCCAAAGGGAGTCATGACATCACATCTGTCACTTATGACGTACATCAACGCATATTGTGATGTGATGCATATAGAGGAAAGTGATGTGTTGGGCAATCAGTCGCCGCTTGACTATATTGCGGCAATCAGGGACATTTATCTGCCGCTAAAGACCGGTTGCAGCACAGCGATTATTCCAAAAGAGTATTTTATGGAGCCAAATGCCCTGTTTGATTACATGAATGATAAGAAGGTCAGCAGTGTCGGCTGGAGTGTTTCGGCATTTACCATCCTCACATCGCTTGGGGCATTTGAGGAAGTAGGGCTTAAGAGTCTCAGAAAAATCTGCTTCTCAGGCTCAGTAATGCCATGCAGGGTGCTCAGAAAATGGCAGGAAAATCTGCCTGAAGCACATTTTGTGAACCAGTATGGACCGACAGAGGCCACAGCATCATGCACATATTATAGCGTGGATCATACAGTGGAAGAGGACGAGGTGCTTCCTATAGGAAAAGCCTATGACAATTACAGGGTTTTCCTGATAGATGAGCATGGAAATGAGCCGGCTGTCGGAGAACAGGGCGAGATATGCGTATGTGGACCAATCCTGGCGCTGGGTTATTATAATGATCCGGAGAGGACAGCTGCGGCATTTACACTCAATCCACTCAACAGGGCTTATCCTGAGCGGATGTACCGCACAGGGGATTACGGAAGGCTCGATGAGGACGGCATACTTCATTTCTGTGGACGTATGGACCGCCAGATAAAGCACATGGGACACCGTGTGGAGCTTGACGAGGTGGAGCATGCCGCCAATGTGGTCGATGGAGTCGCAGAAAGCTGCGTTATATATAATAAAGCAAAAGAGGTGCTGATACTTTTCTACACAGGTGACTGTGACAGGAGAAGCCTTGCGTTGGCACTGAGGGACGAGCTCCCGGGCTTTATGGTGCCAAGGAAAATCAAGAAGCTGGAGCAGCTTCCTAAGCTTCCAAACGGAAAATATGATATGAAAAAACTGGAGGAAATGTAAAATGAGAGACACAATTTTAGAGATTTTAGAGGAATTAAGACCGGATGTGGATTTTGAGAAGGAGACAAAGCTCATCGATGACAAAATTCTTGAGTCATTTGATATAGTTTCACTCGTATCGGAGTTGACAGATGAGTTTGACATCACAATCAGGCCAAAGGATCTGGTTCCTGAGAATTTCAACTCAGTTGATGCAATCGAGAAGCTTGTGAAAGAGCTTGTGGAGGAATAAAGCATATGAGACAGACACCGTACTATGTATTTGATACGGACGAGTTTGCGAAGAGAGCAGCCATGATAAGGGCTGCTCTTGATTGTAAAGGAGGACGTAGGATACCACTTTGTTTTTCGATAAAGGCAAATCCGTTTCTGCTTCACAGGCTGCCGGCGGGCTTAGACCATGTGGAGGTGTGCAGCCCGGGAGAGCTTGAGATATGTATAGCACTTGGCGTGAAGCCGGAGAGCATCATCTATTCAGGCGTGATGAAGGAAAAATGCGATATAGAGCGAGCCGTTTCGTATGGCGCCGGCATACTGACCTGTGAAAGCATAAGACATGCGACGCTTATATCAGAGGTGATGCTTGAATGTATGTCTGAAGGCGCGCAGGAAGCCGAGTTTGCCGAAACGAAAGCACATGTCATACTGCGCCTGACAAGTGGCAACCAGTTTGGCATGTCGCTTGAGGATATTGAATACATCATATCGAATCCGGATGAGTTTAAGGGCATCACGGTAATAGGCATCCACTATTATTCCGGCACACAGAAGAGCTTGCGCAAAATAAATAAGGACTTGGAAAAAATAAAGTCTGCACTTACCGGATTAAAAGAAAAATACGGTTTTGAGCCACAGCTTGTAGAGTATGGCCCGGGGCTTTGCGTGGAGTATTTTGAGGAAGACTGGCAGGAAAGGGAAAAACAAGCACTTGATGAGGCAGCAGAGGTGCTTAGAGAATTTGCCGAGGAATATCCGCTTGGCATTGAGATGGGACGCTTCCTAGCAGCCTCATGCGGTAAATATTACACACAGGTAAAGGATCTTAAATCGACAGGCGATGCCAATTATGCGATTCTGGATGGAGGAATCCACCATCTGAATTACTTCGGGCAGAGGATGGCTATGCAGGTGCCACCGATTAGTATATATAGAGCTGTCGGTGTGGAATTAACACAATTGCCGGGCACAGACTATACACTCTGCGGAAGCCTCTGTACAGTGGCAGATGTGCTAGTACGCGAGGTGAGGCTTAAGAAGCTTAAGCTTGGCGATGTTCTTGAGTTCGGGCACTGTGGTGCATACTCGGTGACAGAAGCACCGGCGCTCTTTCTGTCAAGACAGCTTCCGGCTATATATGCGTATTCGAAGGAGTATGGATATGAGTGTCTTAGGGAGCATATTCCTGCGGCTGAGATAAATCTGGCCGGAAAAAAATAATGTAAATAAAACCGCCCGTGGCAAAATTGCTATGGGCGGTTTTGTGTGACATAAACAAAGCATTTTGTGGAGAGCCTGATTATTAGCCAAGCTCCTTCTCACACATATCAAGTACAGAAGCAATGGTAGTATCCATATCATAGTACTTGTACTCGCCGAGACGACCACCGAATATAACACCGGTCTCCTTGTCGGCAAGCTCCTTGTACTTGGCATAGAGCTGTCCGTTTTTCTCATCGTTTACAGGGTAGTAAGGCTCATCGCCGGCCTTCCACTCAGAAGAGTACTCACGGCTGATAATAGTCTTTGGCAGGTCATTGCCATCCTCATCCTTGCCGAACTCGAACCACTTGTGCTCGATGATACGTGTCCATGGAGTCTCACGGTCAGTATAGTTGACAGCGGCATTGCCCTGGAAGTTAGGAATATCGAGGGTCTCATTCTCAAAGCGCACTGAGCGGTACTCTAAAGTACCTAGCTTAAAGCCAAAGTATGCGTCAATCGGACCTGTATATACAACCTTGTCAGCAAGAGCATCAAGCTCAGCCTTGTGCTCAAGATAGTCGGTATTCAATCTGACCTCAATGCCGTCGAGCAGATTTTCAACCATCTTGGTGTATCCACCGATTGGAATACCCTGATAAAGAGCGTTGAAGTAATTGTTGTCAAAGGTAAGTCTCACAGGAAGACGCTTGATGATGAAAGCCGGAAGCTCCTTACAATCACGGCCCCACTGCTTCTCAGTGTAGCCCTTCACGAGCTTCTCATAGATATCACGGCCAACGAGTGAGATAGCCTGCTCTTCGAGATTTTTAGGCTCACCGGTGATTTCCTTTTTCTGCTCCTCAATCTTTGCAGCAGCCTCCTCAGGTGTCACCACACCCCACATCTTGTTGAAGGTGTACATGTTAAATGGCATAGAGTAAAGCTCACCTTTGTAGTTTGCCACAGGGCTGTTTGTGAAGCGGTTGAACTCAGCAAACTGTGTGATGTAGTTCCAGACCCTCTTATCATTGGTGTGGAATATGTGGGCTCCGTACATGTGTACATTGATGCCCTCCTGCTTTTCGGTGTAGACATTTCCTGCTATGTTAGGACGCTTGTCCACAACAAGCACTGATTTGCCCTTGGCCTTTGCCTCATGGGCGAAGATGGCTCCGTAGAGACCGGAACCTACTACTAAATAATCGTATTTCATTGTATTCTCCTTGTTACATAGTGATAATATAATTATAAGTACATTTTCCGGAAAAACAAGCATAAACAGTGAAAATAAGTAAATATTAATAAATCCTGTATTAGAAAATTATGATATACTTAGATATAAAAGTAAGAAAATAAGAGGAAAGGCAACGCAACGATGAAACTACCCGGCTACTACTCCTCAGGAGAATTTGCCCACAAGGCTCATATTACAAAGAAGACACTGCGATATTATGATGAGCATAATATTTTCAAACCGTCCTATGTCACTGATAAGGGAGCCAGGTTCTATAATGATAATGATTTTGCAAAGCTGCAACAGATTCAGTTTTTTAAGTATCTTGGTTTTTCGCTGGATGATATAAAGGAAATGACTCTGCGTGAGGTCGACAGCAAGACAATACTTGACTCCTTTCATATGCAGATGGGGCTTATTGAGGAGCGTATGGAGCAGCTGGAGCTGATGAAGTCAGCTCTTAAGGATGCTTCTGATATCATAGAGCGTGGAGCGGACGCTGATTGGAGCCATATGCTTGACCTGGTCAATATGAATGAGATGGAGCAGAAGCTTAAGAAACAATACAAGGATGCGTCAAATATCTCTGCGCGTATTAATCTTCACAGGGATTATTCTCTAAACCCTGTAAGCTGGTTTGAGTGGATTTTTAATCAATGTGCATTTGAATCGGGCTATAGTGTGCTGGAACTGGGGTGCGGAGATGCATCTCTATGGTCGCGGAATGTTGAGCGCATACCGGCAAATATGGATATATTGCTGACGGATATATCATATGGCATGATAAGAGATGCCGTCAGAAATCTATCGGATAATGGCAGCCAGTTCAGATATGAGGTAATGGATGCTCATCAAATATATAAGCTGGATGACAGCTTTGACCGTATTATAGCCAATCATGTGCTGTTTTACTGTGATAATCTGGATATGGTGTGTAGTGAGGTACATCGTGTGCTCAGGCCGGAGGGCATCTTTATATGCAGTACATATGGTTCAGAGCATATGAAGGAGATAAGCTCGTTGGTGAAAGAGTTTGATGACAGGATTGAGCTTTCTGCTGACAGACTGTATGATCATTTTGGAAAAGAAAATGGGAAAAAGCAGCTGCAAAAAGTATTTTTTCAGATGTCAGCTGGCTGCAGTATGATGATTCGCTTTATGTGACGGATTATGAACCGGTTGTGGAGTATGTGCTTTCCTGCCATGGAAATCAGAATCGTTTCATTGTGGACAGATATAAGGAATTTGTTGCATTTGTAAAGGAAAAGACTGATAAAGGCTTAAAAATAACCAAAGATGCCGGTGTTTTTATTGCAAAGAAATAATTGTTTTGGACAAAATACATAAAATTTAAAATAATACTTGAAGGTGCCCTTGGGGCACCTTTTTATAATGCAGGTAAATGATGAATCAGGTCAGTGTATTCTACAGACCGAAAGCATCAAATGCAGCACGTAGTTTCAGTTTGAAGGAGAACAACATGAAAGGTATTATATTAGCGGGAGGTTCAGGCACACGTCTTTACCCACTCACAATGGTAACATCAAAGCAGTTACTTCCAATTTATGACAAGCCAATGATCTACTATCCTATGTCAGTGCTTATGAATGCCGGCATCAGAGATATCTTGATCATTTCAACACCACAGGATACACCAAGATTCAAGGAGCTCTTAGGAGACGGACATCAGTTTGGTGTCAACCTCACCTACGAGGTACAGCCAAGCCCTGATGGACTTGCGCAGGCATTCGTTATCGGTGAGAAATTCATCGGTGATGATACAGTAGCCATGGTTCTCGGAGACAACATCTTCGCAGGACACGGACTCAACAAGAGACTCAGAGCAGCAGTTGAAAACGCAGAGGGCGGTAAGGGCGCCACAGTATTCGGCTACTATGTAGATGACCCAGAGAGATTCGGTATCGTAGAGTTTGATAAAGAGGGAAAGGCTATTTCAATCGAGGAAAAGCCGGAGCATCCAAAGAGCAATTACTGTGTCACAGGTCTTTATTTCTACGACAACAATGTAGTAGAGTACGCAAAGAACCTTAAGCCATCAGCAAGAGGAGAGCTTGAGATAACAGACCTTAACAGAATCTATCTCGAGAAAAAGGCACTCAATGTAGAGCTTTTAGGACAGGGCTTCACATGGCTTGACACAGGAACACATGAGAGTCTTGTAGATGCCACAAACTTTGTCAAGACAGTCGAGACACATCAGCACCGCAAGATAGCATGTCTTGAGGAAATCGCTTACTTAAACGGCTGGATTACAAAGGATGAAGTATTAAAGACATATGAGCTCGTAAAGAAGAACCAGTACGGACAGTACTTAAAGGATGTACTTGATGGAAAATACCGCGAGCAGTTATATTAAGGAGGAAATTAAAATGACAATTATCGTAACAGGTGGAGCAGGATTTATCGGAAGCAACTTCGTATTTCACATGCTTAACAAATATCCGGATTATCGTATCGTATGCTTAGACTGTCTCACATATGCAGGAAATCTCTCAACACTTGAGCCTGTAATGGACAATCCAAACTTCCGTTTTGTAAAGGAGAGCATCACAGACCGTGACGCCGTATACAAATTATTTGAGGAAGAGCATCCTGATATAGTTGTAAACTTCGCAGCAGAGTCACACGTTGACCGTTCAATCGAAAACCCACAGGTATTTCTTGATACAAATATCATCGGAACATCAGTACTTATGGACGCATGCCGCAAGTATGGTATTAAAAGATATCACCAGGTATCAACAGATGAGGTATACGGAGATCTGCCACTTGACCGCCCTGACCTTTTCTTCCATGAGGATACACCAATCCATACATCAAGCCCATATTCATCATCAAAGGCAGCAGCAGACTTACTCGTGCTTGCTTACCACCGCACTTATGGACTTCCTGTAACAATCAGCCGTTGCTCAAACAACTACGGACCATACCATTTCCCGGAGAAGCTTATCCCACTTATGATTGCAAATGCACTTAATGATAAGCCACTCCCGGTATACGGAACAGGCGAGAACGTGCGTGACTGGCTCTATGTAGAGGATCACTGCAACAATCGACCTTATCATCCACAACGGACGTGTAGGAGAGGTTTACAACGTAGGTGGACACAATGAGAAGACAAACCTTGAAATCGTAAAGATTATCTGCAAGGAGCTCAATAAGCCGGAGAGCCTTATCACATTCGTAGGAGACCGTAAGGGCCATGATATGCGTTACGCAATCGACCCTACAAAGATTCACAACGAGCTCGGATGGCTCCCGGAGACCAAGTTCGAGGACGGAATCAAGAAGACAATCAAATGGTACCTTGACAACCGTGAGTGGTGGGAGACAATCATCAGCGGAGAGTACCAGAACTATTACGAGAAGATGTACGCGAATAGATAACTGCTATTCGTAAACCTTGAAGAATCGAAATGCGTGTTGTAAGCTCGCTTACATAAGCGCATTTTGATTCTTTGAGGCTCTAGAATAGAGCAGGAACAACGTATATAAGCAATCTTAGCTGCGTAAGCAGCGGGAAAGCATGCCTAAAGCATGCGGGATTGCGCATATATGTTGGGCCTGTTTACGAATATTTGTAAAAAGGAGACCCAAAATGAAAGTATTTGTTACAGGAGTTGCAGGTCAGCTCGGACACGACGTAATGAACGACCTTGCAGCACGCGGTTACGAAGGAATCGGAACAGATATAGCACCACAGTACAGCGGAGCAGATGATGGCACAGCAGTTACAAAGATGCCATATGTCTCACTCGACATCACAGACCGTGATGCAGTGGAAAAAACAATCACAGAGCTTAAGCCTGACGTAGTAGTACACTGTGCAGCATGGACAGCAGTAGATCTGGCCGAGGATGATGATAAAAAGCAAAGGTGCATGCAATCAACGCAGACGGCACACAGAATATTGCAGATGCCTGCAAGAAGATAGATGCCAAGATGGTATATATCAGCACAGATTATGTATTTGACGGACAGGGCACCACACCATGGCAGCCTGACTGCAAGGACTATGCACCACTCAATGTATATGGGCAGACAAAGCTCGACGGAGAGCTTGCAGTGGCAAATACACTTGAGAAGTACTTTATAGTGCGTATAGCATGGGTATTTGGCGTAAATGGCAAGAACTTCATCAAGACAATGCTGAATGTTGGCAAGACACATGACAAGCTCACAGTAGTAAGTGATCAGATTGGTACACCGACATACACACTCGACCTTTCGAGACTGCTCGTAGATATGATAGAGACCGATAAATACGGTTACTATCACGCTACGAACGAGGGCGGATATATCAGCTGGTATGATTTCACAAAAGAAATCTTTAAGCAGGCAGTGGAGCTTGGTCATACAGAGTATTCTGAGGACAGACTTACAGTCGCACCTGTTACCACAGCAGAGTATGGTGTGTCAAAGGCAGCACGTCCGTTTAACAGCAGACTGGACAAGAACAAGCTTGTGGAGAATGGATTTAAGCCGCTCCCTACATGGCAGGATGCGCTGCACAGATATTTGCAGGAGATTAACTTTTAGAAAGGACATAGAAATCATGGGACAGATTAAAGTACAGAAAAACGTAGGTGGAATCGAAGGACTTTGCATCATCGAGCCTACAGTACACGGAGACAACCGTGGATACTTTATGGAGACATACAATTCAAATGACATGCAGGAGGCAGGCATTGACAGGGTATTCGTACAGGATAATCAGTCATGCTCCACAAAGGGAGTGCTCCGCGGACTTCATTTCCAGAAGGAATACCCACAGGCAAAGCTTGTGCGTGCAGTAAAAGGCTCAGTATTTGATGTGGCTGTAGACTTAAGAAGCGATTCAAAGACATATGGCAAGTGGTTTGGAGTAGAGCTTACAGAAGAGAACAAGAAGCAGTTCCTTATCCCAGAGGGTTTTGCACACGGATTTTTAGTACTCTCAGATGTAGCAGAGTTCTGCTACAAGGTAACAGATTTCTGGCACCTTGGAGACGAGAGCGGACTTGCATGGAATGATCCGGCAATCGGCATCGAGTGGCCACAGCTTGTCGGAGTATCCGGGAAGCGCCGACGGAAGCGGATACACACTTGAGGATGGCACACCAATCAATTTAAGTGATAAGGATCAGAAGTGGGAGACACTGGAGAATACATTTAAGTTCTAGAATAAATAAAACTTGCAATAAGCTATGGATGGTTTATACTATTCATAGCTTGTTTTATTTTCATATTTTGGGAAAGTGTAACATAATGCCCGAATTTACATGACTTTTACTAATATATTTATTTTTGCAAAAGAAAAACTGTCAAATGCATGGAATTTGACAATAGTGGCTGAAGTCAATATGCAATAATCAATAGCAAATAAAATAATGATATGGTAAAATAATAATAGAATGTAAAACAAACTAAATATTAATTTTATCTTAATAAAATTGTAACATCTTGAAAAAAGCAGATAATGCGTTTATAATTTTACAGATATTTTGAGAACTCTGGAGTATATTTATATAATGTTTAATTCTATCTTTAAGGATTCAAGGAAAATACAACTTGATTGGTGGGAAGTATCGTATTTAGTTATATTTGCAATAATATTAATATTTACAATGTGGGGAACAACAATGTTACCCGATTTTTGGCCATCACGGTTTGGATTGTTTACGTATTTTCTTATTATGGTATATGTCATAGTAAAGGGAATAAAGAAGTTCACTTACACAAAAACAGAGACGGTTTTTGCTTTGATTATTGGAACGTCATTTTTAATATGTGCTTTTAAAAATGATATGTATTCATTTTTGTTTATGCTAGCATTCTTAATAGTTGGAGCGAAGGATGTATCTATTGATAAGATTTTGAAAGTATATTTGCTTATAGACAGCATTATTATGTTGATTGCATTTGTATGTAGTCAATTAGGTATGATTGAGAATCTGCAATACTGGAAAAACGAACAGATGAGGTTTGCGTTAGGCTCTGTGTATCCAACAGATTTTGCTGCACATATTTTTTATATAGTGTTGGTCGCAATATGTTTATATAATAGGAAAGTTAATATTGTAGAACCTTTTATGATAATGATAATTGCTTTTTGGGTATATAAATGGACAATTGCATCAACCAGCCTTATCTGCATGGTTGTTTTTTCTGTGTTTATATTAGGATATATTATATGCAAAACAAAAAAAGAAAAAATAAAAGATAATATATTTATAAAATTGCTTAGTGCTGTACCAATTCTGTTTGCGTCAATATATATATTTATGACAGTTGCATATGATAATAATAATGCAAAATGGTTATGGATAAATGAAAAGCTGAGCGACAGGCTTGAGAATTCAAAAAAGGGATTCGGAATAAATGGGTTTAATCTATTTGGAAAATATATTGAGGAAAAAGGATGGGGAAAAAGTGTAGTTGAAAGACCGGATTATTTTTTTCTTGATGATTCCTATATACGAATACTATTGGAATATGGTATTATAGTATTTGTGGTTGTAATGGCAATATTAATTATTGTGTCACGAAGAGCTGCTTATGCCGGTCGTATGACCATGGTTTTTGCCATTGCATTTATTTCATTACATTCATTTATGGAACACCATTTATTAGATATAGCGTATAATCCGTTTATTTTATGTGTGTTTGCCGATTTGAGTATAAAGAAGGAGAAAAAAGAATGCATGATTCTAAACAAACGTTAGTGAGATATATTGCAATTATTACAGACATATTAACAATGTTTGCAGTTTATCTGGTTGCAAATTATATAAAGTTCGGTAATTTTAGAACAGGACTAAATAATCCGCAAGATTATTATTTAGGAGTGTTTACAACATCTTTGATATTTTATATAATAGTCTATTTTTTCATACCTTCACGTGAATCAATAATATATCGCAACTGGATACAGGAAGTGTTTGATGTGGTGAAAATGGAGATATATATAATTGCTCTTACTGTTGGATATTTTTTTATTACACAGACAAGCTGGTATTATTCACGAGTTCAGATGGCTATATATTTTGGCGGAAGTATAGTATGTGTTATTATAACAAGACAGATTTTTGAAACGATTCATTTTGAAATCGTATCATCGTTCGGGATCTAACGAAAAAATTATGCTTGTTACAACTTATGATCAAGTTTCTGATGTTATGAATAAGATTAAACAAACTCGTAACTGGTATTTTAGAATTTCGAATTTAGCTATTGTAGACAAAAATGTTGTTGGTGAAGAATTAGAAGGTCTTGAGGTAGTAGCAAACTGTGATAATCTGATACAGATTGCTTCTACATCTGAAATTGATACGGTATTTTTTCATGTAGATGATGAAGTGCCTCTTGATTATAAGGGATTGATTAGTCAGATACGCTCTATGGGAAAAAATGTGCGTGTCAGATTAAAAGAGTATAGTTATGCTCATGGTAATAGAGAATTGGAATTTCTTGGGAATTTTGCTGTGGCAACATTTTCGTCAAGACATTATAGAATCAGGTATGTTGCGATTAAGAGAATATTTGACATAGTTTGTGCTATTGTGGGAATGATGATTTTTATTCCAATGTATTTTATTATGGCAATAGGTTTATTTATAGAAGGAGATCCCGGTAGTGTTATTGTTCAGACACTTCGAGTGGGCAAAAATGGTCGAAGATTCTATATGCTGAGATTCAGAACCTTGAGAAAAAAAGGCATTGAAGCCGGTGCTGGGAATGGTATACCACAATATACAATTATGGGCAGATTTATTAAAGCATTGGGTATGGAAAATTTGCCTAATGCGTGGAACATCCTTTGGGATAATATGTCTGTTGTAGGTGTTAATGCCCCAACTTTGCCGGAGTTTTTGGAGTATTCGCACAAAAATAGAAATGTAATGAGCATGAAACCAGGAATGATAGGATTATGGCAGGTTCAGAGAAAACATTTTACAAAGGAGCAATCTGATGAAAATTATGTGGATAATTGGTCACTTTTTATGGATTTAGGAATTATTGTCAAATCTTTAAAATTATTTTTTACTAAATAAAGCGAGGTAATTATGAATTATTGGATAATTGCAACAATAGTAATTTGCTTATTTATATGGTATATTGTTAAATGCTGGTCAAAAAGTTTTGAAATAGTAAATGAAGGGGCACTCGCTCAGGAAAGAGAAGCAATACTTGAAATAATAGAACAGGAAAGACCGTTGGAGTATGCTCATATTTCAAATATTGATTACAGGCAGAAAAAGAAACATATATATCATTTTATAAAAAGATTGACAGATATAGCTGGTTCATTGGTGGGAATTATTCTGCTTTCACCAATATTTTTGCTTTTATCATTTTTGGTCAAAAAAAAGAGAAGATGGAGGGAACATTTTCTATGGACATATCCGTGTTGGATATCATGGAAAGAAGATTAAGGTTTATAAGTTTAGAAGCATGAAGATGAATGTTAAAAATCTTGAAAAACTTCTTACACCAGAGCAGCTAGAGCAGTATAGAACAGAATTTAAAATAGATAATGATCCTAGAATAACAAAGATTGGTAATATCCTCAGAAAGCTTAGTCTGGATGAATTGCCGCAGTTATTTAATATTTTAAAAGGTGATATTTCTATAGTTGGACCTAGACCTATAGTGGAAAAGGAAACACAGATATATGGGGATGATGTGGAAAAACTTCTTAGTGTAAAGCCCGGGTTGACGGGATATTGGCAGGCTTATGCCAGAAATAATGCCACATACGAAAGTGGTGAACGTCAAAAAATGGAGATGTATTATGTAGAACATAATAGTCTTTGGCTTGATATAAAAATTTTATTTAAGACAGTTATTTCAGTTATAAAGAAAGAAGGAGCACAGTAAGAATGGATATAAAAATAATTGTGGCTACACATAAAAAATATTGGATGCCATCAGATGATATATACTTACCGGTTCATGTTGGGAAAAAAGGAAAAACAGATTTAGGTTATCAGGGTGATGATACAGGAGATAATATTTCAGATAAAAATACCAATTACTGTGAATTAACGGGATTATATTGGGCATGGAAGAATTTGAAAGCAGATTATAAAGGATTAGCTCATTATAGACGGCATTTTATGGTTAAGGGTTCTAAGGGAACCAAGGAAGAGAAAGTTCTTAATCGTCAACAATTGGAAGAATTACTTAAAAAGACAGATATTATTTTGCCAAACCCGAGAAATTATTTTATTGAAACAAATTATAGTCAGTATGTACATGCACATCATGCACAGGATTTGGATGTTACAAGACAAATTTTGGATGAAAAGTATCCTGATTATGTAAAGGCATTTGATGAGACTATGAAAAGTACCATTGGTCACAGGTTTAATATGTTTATCATGAAATCAGAACTTTTTGACAGCTATTGTGAGTGGATGTTTGATATATTGTTTGAATTAGAAAAAAGACTTGATATATCCGATTATAGTGCTTATGATGCCAGGGTTTTCGGGTTTGTAAGTGAAAGACTTCTTGATATATGGATTAAAACAAATAAGTTGACGTATATTAATATACCGGTTGAATTTATGGAAAAACAGAACTGGTTAGTAAAGGGAACTAAATTTCTTGAGAGAAAGATAGGTATACACGGATGAAACCTTTAATAAGTGTTATTTTGCCAATATATAATGTTGCACAATTTTTGCCAAGATGTATAGAGTCTGTTTGTAGTCAGACTTATGACAATTTGGAGATAATTCTTGTAGATGATGGTTCTCCTGATGACTGTGGCGACATCTGTGATAAATATGCAGAAAAAGATAATCGAATTGTAGTAGTTCATAAACAAAATGGCGGCTTGTCTGATGCCAGAAATAAGGGGGCAGAGATAGCAAATGGTGAATATATTACATTTATCGATTCAGATGATTATGTTACAGATACATATGTAGAGTATCTGTATTCATTGATTGAGAAATACCATACTCGCATGTCACTATGTACACATACAGTAGTATTTGAAAATGGCAAAAATATCGTATATGGAAATGGTGGAGATGAAGAACTTTCGACAGAGCGATGCCTAGAGAGGATGCTGTATGATGATGTTATCAATACATCAGCTTGGGCTAAATTATATGAGACTGAGATGGTCAGAAAATTTCCTTATCCAGTAGGAAAATTGTTCGAGGATATAGCTACAACATATAAGTTTTTTATGGAGTGTGATAGAATTGCATGTGGATATAAAAGTCAGTATTTTTATATGCTAAGAAGCTCGTCAATTGTTTATCAAGAATTTAATATGAAAAAGTTAGAGCTTCTTGAAATGACGGATATCATGGCAAAGGATGTATTAAAGGAATATCCTCAGCTTAAGATTGCGGTGCAAAGACGACAACTTTATGCCAGGTTTAGTACGCTTAATCAATTCCAAAATGTAAAAGGGCATAAGAATGAAAAAAAAGAACTGATATCATATATTAGGATGAATAAAGGTTGTGTATTAGGAAATCCAAATGCACCTAAGAGAGACAAATTTGCAGTTATGGCTCTTGGTATGGGGTATCCAGTGTATAGGTTATGTTGGAAGTTAGCAGGAAAATAGATAGCAGGAAATAAATATGAAAAAAATATTAATTGGATATCTTATAGATGGGAAGAATAGTGGGATAGATAATTATATCCTCAATATTATTGATCAGATTAAAAATGATAATGTTAAAATAGATTGTTTAACTAATCATATAGATAATGAATTGAAAAGCAGATTAGATAAATTAGGAGTTGGACTTTTGGAAATACCGACTTTAAAGCACCCTTATAGCCATTATTGTGCCATGAAAGCCATTATTCGAAAAGGAAAGTATGATATTGCATATTTCAATATATCAGAGGCCTTTAATAGTCTTGGTTTGCTGGCTGCACATAGATGTGATGTTAAGAAAATTGTTGTACACAGTCATAGCTCAGGGGTGAATTCACATTCAAAGACGGTAAGATATATTAAAACATTTTGTCACACAATAATGAAGCATTTGATAGTGGGAAGATGTGCAACCGACTTCTATACATGTTCATATGTTGCAGGAGAATGGATGTTTCCCAAGAATGTACTTTCTAGTCAGAAGTTCCATATTATGAATAATGCGGTTAAGGTTGAACGATTTAAATTCAGCGAAGAAATTAGACACAAAAAACGTGTTGAGTTAGATCTTGAAAATCGTATTATAATTGGACAGGTTGGAGCATTTTCCTATCAGAAAAATTCAGAATTCGTAGTTGATATAGCAGAGGCATTGCATAGGAAGAATTCCAAAACTATGGTACTGATGATAGGTACAGGTAGTGATTTTGATGAAATAAATAAAAGGGTTAAAGAAAGAAAGCTAGAGAATGCTGTACGATTGATGGGATCAAGAAAAGATGTAAATGAATTAATGCAGGCTATGGATATTTTTATTCTGCCTTCTAGGTTCGAGGGACTTCCTATTGTAGCAATTGAAGCACAGGTATCCGGACTAAAGGTTATAATTAGTGATAGGATTTCTAAAGAAACTGCATTGAGTGAAAGGTGCAAGTTTTTATCAATATCTGAATCGGCTGATAAGTGGGCAGAGGCAATATTGAGTAATATTTATTATGACAGAGATTCGCTTAATTTGTCAGAATGTAAATATTGTTTTGATGTTGTTCAACAAAACAATGCAATAAAAGAAATTTTTAATTTTTAAAATGTATTTATGCATAAAGATGCGAAGGAGAAATTGATTAATGAAGAGATGTGATACTGTAATGGAAAATATAATAACGTGGTTTAAATACTTATATATTTTTCATATAATTTGTGCAGGAAATAGTTTATTATTTGATACACCTTTATTAAAAGTCACTTCAGTATTAGTTTTGATTTTGGGAGTTGTAGCGGTTTTTTGGAGAATTTTACAAATAAAAAAATATATACAATATCCATTTATAAAAATGTATATAATTTTTTTGGCACTGTTTATAATTACGTGTATTATTAATTTCAAATATGGTGTGACAAACAATATGAAAATAATAATATGGATGACATTTCAATTTGTGCTATTGTATTTATTTGATTTGAAAAGAGATAAAAAATTTGTAACAAAAGAATTTAGGTTTGTTATATTGGAAATCCTGATTATAACATCTATTATGAATATAATAGGTATAGGAATGCTTTTTGCAAACTATGGCTTTAATCGCATTATAAGTGAATCAAAAACATTTATTGTTGGTGTAGCTTATTGGGGAAGGTTGTATGGGATTCATACCGATCCTAATTATGGAGCCATATTAACGACAATAGCATTGATTATAAGCTTGTATTTTTTCTTTAGTAGTCAAAAAAAGTGTATAAAAGTTAGTATGGTTATCTCAATGCTTATTCAGTTAATGAGTATTAGCTTTTCTGCTTCAAGAACTGGAATGATTTGTGTTATTATAAGTATGCTTTTGTTCTTCTTCCTGTATACTTTTAATAAAAGAAAAAAAATTACGACAGCTATTGTAGTTGCCATTATTGCTGTTGCTGTTGCAATGGGGGCACAACAGGGGATTAAGGCTGGATATAATGGTTATGTGGCAGCTGTGGAGAGCTGGAATCATGCACATGGGTCTGATAACGACAAGGAAGATAATAAAAATAAAATAGAAATTGGAAGACAAGAGGAATTGGAGGGAGATGTAAGCAACAGAAGATTTGATCTTTGGAATAATGCATTTGAACTTTTTAAAACAAGTCCAATCTTTGGAATAAGTTTTGGAAATAATGTTACGTATGCAGGAGAAAAACTTCCAAATTGCTACATGTTAACCAATGGATTTGCCGTTTTTGACGCGTTTCATAATATGTTTATGGACCTGTTATCTTCTCAGGGAATTGTAGGAACAATAATGTTTTTACTTATTATGATATCATCATTGATTTATATTCTAAAAAATTATAAGTTTATTAAAGATGAAGATATCCTGAAGTGCATTGCACTGTTTAGTGGATGTATTACAATTGTTGCATCAAGTATGTTTGTATCGGAAATATTATATGTTAATAATGAAACTACGGTTGTATTTTGGACGTTATGGGGATTTTTAATATATTTTATTTATAAAAATAAAGAATCAGGTGAAGTAAATGGGATTAGTGAAGAGAATTAAATATACTATTTCAGCAATTAAGTTGATTCCGTATAAAATCCTGTATGGAAATAGATTGAACACTGGAAAACAAATTAATCTTGGTTCTAAAACAAAAATTGTCGTGACTAAATGTGGAAAAATTGAGATAGCAAATGATTTTGAAAGCAAAAGATTTTGTTATCTAAGTGTACAAAGCGGTTGCATGATAATAGGACAGCATTGTTTTATGAATCAGAATGTAAGTGTGACGTGCTTGAAACAAATTGAGATTGGAGTAAATTGTATTATTGCGAACAATGTAGTAATGGTTGATCATGATCATGATACTGTCAATGGTGGATTTGTTTCTGCACCAATCAAGATAGGTGATAATGTGTGGATTGGTGCAAATTCTGTAATATTAAAAGGTGTAACTATCGGTAATAATGCAATTATTGCTGCTGGCAGTATAGTAACTAAGGATGTTCCTGCTAATGCAATTGTTGGAGGTTGTCCTGCAAAAGTAATCAGATATAAAGAGGGATGAATATAATGAAATTGTCCATAATTGTACCTGTGTATAACAGAGAGAATTATATAGAATCATGTTTAAAAACTTTACTTCAGATTCAGAGTGATGAAATTGAAATTATAATTGTTGACGATGGATCTATAGATAATAGTCTGGATTTGTGTCGTGGCTATGAAAAAATAGACAAAAGGATAAATGTATACCATAAGGAAAATGGTGGAGTGAGTTCGGCACGTAATTATGGAATTAATCATGCATCAGGCGAATATTTGATGTTTGTAGATAGTGATGATATGATATGCGTAGAGACTATTTCAGATTTTATGAAAAAGAAATGGGATAAAGATATATATTTATTTGATTATTATACGGATAATGGTGAGTTAAGTTATTGTAAACGTGATTTACCGAAGGAGCAGGAAAATGAAAATTTCCTGCTCCATGCATTTTTAATGTTGAAAAACAATATGATTTGGAATAATATTTATAAAACATCTGTAGTGAAAACAAATAATATTTTATATAAAGAAAGTATAAAAATGGGTGAGGATTTGTTATTTAATCTTGAATATGCCAATTATGCAAGTAATTACGAGTATATAACGCAACCATTGTACAAGTATAATGTTGAAACAGTTGGTAGTGCTTTAAAATTGACAAGATTGTCATATATTCATGATTATACACAGATTTATGATTATTTGTTAACGTATTATTCGGAAAAGAAATTCGAAAAGTATAAAGATGTTGTGTACTTTATGAATGGCATATTTATGAATCTTGCAGGAGCTGATTATGATTTAAAACATCCGTTTATAGAGGAATTTGAGAAAAGTCAATTATATACAGATATTTCAAAAGAATCTTTGACAAGTAAAAAGCTTAAGCTTAAACAATGGTTTATAGTAAGACATATATATCGAAATAGGCTTATGAAAGAATTTGTAAAAAATTATTTATTTAAAATCAGAAGGGCGGCCGGTATGAATGCAAAAAAAAAGGAATTTATAATATAGTATTTGGTATTTTAGGACAAGCTTTAACTGTTGTATTTGCAATTATTGTTCCTAAGGTTATTATTGAATATTATGGTTCAGAGGTGAATGGACTTTTATCTTCAATTTCTCAGATATTGGTATATCTTGGATTATTCGAAGCCGGAGTAGGTACTGCATCGTTACAGGCATTATATCAACCGATAGCTGAAGGTGGGAAAAAAGATATAAATTCTATTTTATCAGCAACTAATAAATATTATAAAAGAACTAGTAAGCTTTATTTTGCAGCGTTGGTTGTTTTTTCTGTAATATATCCATTTGTAGTAAAAAATAGTCTTAATACGTTTTTGGTTATGGCATTAATTTTCTTTGGAGGATTAGAAATGTTGTCAACTTTATGTATCAGGGAAAATATAAAATATTACTTCAGGCTGAAGGGAAATCCTACATTGTTACTAATATTACAACAATTGTTAATGTGTTGATAAATGTTGGAAAAATAATACTTATTATTGCCGGATTTCAGGTCCTTGCAGTTCAGGTTGTATTTTTTGCATTTAATGTATTGCAAATGGCTTTGTTCGAAATATATATTCATAAAAATTATGGCTGGATAGATCTTAGTGTTGAACCGAATGAAGCGGCAATTTCACAAAAAAATTCTGTATTAATTCATCAAATTTCAACTTTGGTTTTTTCAAACACAGATGTATTGGTATTATCTGTTTTTTCAGGATTAAAGGTTGTAAGTGTATATACCGTCTATAATTATATATATTCTACAGTACTTAATTTGTTTAATACAGTAAACAATGGTCTGGTTTTTTATTTGGGACAGAATTATCATAAGGGAAAGGAACATTTTATTCACATATATAGAGTGTTTGAACTGGATATTACGGTCTTTGGGTATTATGTATTTACAGTGATTGGAGTATTAACACTTCCATTCATGAATCTGTACACTAAGAATATGACAGATTATAATTATATAGATAAGCTTTTGCCTGTTTTATTTTTGACTATCCAGTTACTTAGCATTGCTCGTTTTGCATCTAATAATTTGATTAATATAGCTGGACATTTTAAAAAGACACAGTCACGTTCAATTGCAGAATCAGCAATAAATCTTATAGTATCATTTTTAGCAGTATATAAATTTGGAATTTATGGTGTTTTGATAGGAACTATTGTTGCTATGGTTTATCGTACTAATGATATGATTATATATGCAAATCATAGAATATTACAAACTTCGGTGATTTCCAGTTATAGGATAATGATAGTTAACATATTAACAGCTGTTTTGTGCATGATTTTATTTTATGATAAAATTCATTGGGCTGGAAGCTATATGCTATTAATAGGTGCTGGAATTGTCTATGGAATAATTATTTTAGGAATTTTTTTAGCGGTAAATTTGATTTGCAATTGGAATCTTATGAAAACCAATTTTAGTATGGTTAAGCAGCTGATAAAGAGAAAAATTGCTTGCTGATTCATTGTAGGTTATAAAAGAGAGAGGACAAAAATATAATGTCAAAAAAAAGAGTTGGTTATTTTGATGCATTAAATGTAGTGTCATGCATTGCTGTTGTTACAATGCATGTGAATGGTACTTCATTATATACATTTCATCATAGCGTTAGCTGGTTGAGTAGTCTGTTTATAGACTGTTTATGTTATTTTGCGGTTCCTGTGTTTTTTATGTTAACAGGGGCAACACTTATGGATTATCGTAAAAGATATAATACATATGAATTTATAAAAAAACGTTTCAGTAGGACTATGATTCCGTTTCTATTTTGGAGTGTGGTTGCTATTGTATGGTGTGTTCTGGCATTAAAATGTTTGAAATGGTCTGATGTATCAAGTCAATTAAACTTATAAATGTTATATTTAATGTTAGAGCGTTTAATATATATTACTTTTTTATAGATTTATTTTGCAGTATATTTGTGTATCCCAGTTTTGGGAATAATTCCATCACAAAAAAGAATTGGTAAAAAAGGAGTTTTTACATATTTGATTCTTTATACGTTCTTGAGCAGATCTTTATTACCAGTGCTGTTTTCGATAATTGGAATTGATTGGAATCAAAGTTTAAATAATCCATTGGGTGGGGGATATATTATTTTCGTATTGCTGGGATATTATCTTGCAAACACACAGATGGAATTAAAAGTGCGGAGAGTAATATATTTATTTGGTGTTATAGCGTTGTTTTTTCAATTTGGAATTACGGCATATTTGTCGTTTAGAGATAATTCAATTAATGCAACGTATAGAGGGTATACTAATTTTCCCACAGTGATATATGCGGTGGCTATTTTTACGGCATTCAAATATTTTAAATGGGAGAATTATGAAAAATTTAATTCTACAATTATGCAATTATCGGGGGCGAGTTTTGGAGTATATTTGATACATAAATACCCTATATATGTGCTATGCTATATTTTTAGTATTAATGAGTTTTCTACTGCTTGGAGAATAGGTGGTATATTTTTGACATACGGATTATCTGTAATTATAGTTAAATTATTACAAAAGATACCATATGTGAACAAACTTATACCATAGTGAAATGTTAAGAAAATATTAAGAAAATAATTTACATTTTATATAAAATCAAGTATAATTATAGAGCATTTTGTGGGCAGAATGCTCTTTTTTTAGTGTACAAAATTATGGGAAGAATGAGAGGTATATATATAATGGATATAACAAGAGAGAAAACTATGAGGATAGTAAATTATATATTTGCTGTATTAATAATATTGTGTATAGCTGTAATGTTGCTACCAGCAAATTATTCGGTAGAATATAGCTTGTATGGCAAAGATATGGATAAGCATACTCTGACAGAAGTGGAGTATTCATCAGATTCGGATTTAGAAAGACATAAGGCAGATAAGAATAATACGACTGTAAAGGTTCCATACGTTGCTGGCGAAACTTTTGATGAGATGAATATATATACAGACACTAAAAATATTAAAATGGCTATTAAATGGAATGGGATAACTGTAAAGAAATTTTCAAATGATATTATTTTGAATAATTGTACAGTGAAATATGATTTGATTGATGATGAACTTCCTGACTATTCCATTGAAGAATTACTTGAAAAATATTGTGATAAACAGTATTTGATATTGATGGCAGTATGCACAGATTATTCTTTAGGAATTACAGATTCAATTCAGCAGTGCTTAAATGATATTGGAATAGATAGTACTCCTAGAGATACAGGAATTGCATCAAGCTTCTATGCTGTTATCAGTGATGGAAAGCTCGTTAAAACGGAATCAAGCAATGAAGCAGCACTTTATTTTAAGAAAAAAATTCATGGTCACAATATAAATTTATGTAGTGGAGGGCAATATCTTGGAAATTGGGCAGATATTAAAATTGATGGTGAGAGTTATTGTACACACAGACAGGGGTTGAATATAGTTGTGTATGATTTGGAAAAGGATTGTTTGGTTGATAGTATAGGGTATCAGAATTATCAAGAGGCATCAGTTTTTAGGAATACGGAATATTTACAAAAGCCGATTGAACTTATAGCAGGAAAATCAGCATTTGATACAATAAATGCAAATATAAATATCATAAATTTCCTGCAATTGGTTATCCCATGTTTTATAGCTCTTATTCTTACTTTTATATGGAATATGATAAGAATAGTGGAAAAGTCAAAGAGAACCAATCAAACGATAAATATAGTATGGTTTGTAATACATCAGATAGTAATGGCGATTCTGCTCATGCTGGCGAGTGGTTTAGTATGGGGATATAAATATCTTTCAAATCAATTTGAAGATGTATCAATATCGCAACTGCTGTTTCATATGACTACGGATTTAGGGGAACTAATTGGTCAGATTTTAGAAACTTATTTATTGAGATTGGTAGTTCAATAATTTTTGCTATAGTATTTGTTGTACTATTGTCGATATTTATCAGGAAGCAAAAATGGGGCTATAGGTTTTTGGCGAGCAGTTTGATAATAGTTATAATAAGTTTTGGTACAATAGGTAATGTATTTGCTAAATTTAATAAAAATTATGGATTATATAATTATGCAGTTGCTTCACAGACAAAGACAAATCTTTTTATGATGTTTATTATGTGGACCCTTCAAAGACTAAAATAACATTTCCTGAACATAAAAAAAGAATCTTATTTATATCTTTTTGGAATCTATGGAAATATCTGATTCAGATACAGAAAATGGTGGTGGAAAAGATACTGACTATATTTCTGAACTTACAGATTTGGCTTTAAACAATGAATGCTTTAATGGAACAGATACACATTTGAATGGAGCGTATCCGCTTGGAAATACCACGTGGACTGCTGCAGGACTTGTAGCTCAGACTTCCGGGGTACCACTCAACGCAGATGTAAACGCATATGGTTCGGATGATGAAGAATTTCTTCCGGGAGTTTTTTCAACAGGACAGATCCTTGAACAGAATGGGTACAATAATTGCTTACTGATTGGCTCAGACAAGTCATTTGCAAATCGTGGAAAGTACTTTGAAGAACACGGTGATTTTAAAGTGTATGATTACAATTGGGCAATAAAGACTCATAAGATACCATCGGATTATTTTGAATGGTGGGGGTATGAGGACGAGAAACTATTTGATTTTGCTAAGGACACACTCACGGAACTAGCTTCAAAAGGTGAGCCGTTTAATTTGACTATGTTAACAACAGATACTCATTTTACGGACGGCTATGTATGTGATTTATGTGAGAATCAGTATGGTCAGCAATATTCAAATGTGCTGGCGTGCAATAGTCGTCAGGTTGCTTCTTTTGTAGAATGGATACAGCAGCAGGATTTTTATGAGGATACAGTAATTATACTATCAGGAGATCATTTATGTATGGATAGCAGTTATTTTAAGGATATGCCTGATGGATACGATAGGCGTACATATGTAAATGTTATAAATTCAGATAAGAAATACACTGGAGATGCAAGAACGTATACAACTATGGATATGTTTCCAACTACATTATCTGCGTTGGGATGCGGTATTGAAGGGGATAGATTAGGTTTAGGAACAGATTTGTTTTCAAATACTAAAACATTAGCAGAAGAATTTGGGTGTTCTGCACTTGATTATCAATTGAAATTAAACTCTAAATTCTATAATAAAAATATTTTGAATTAGGCAATTGCGTTAAATGGTAAATATAGCACTTGAAAAGTATATATAATAGTAATAAAATAAATCTATAGTACTAAGGAAGGTGGCTTAATAAATGTTAAAAAAGGCATGTAAAAAAAAAATATTTGCCTCAATATTAATAATGGCAATGATTTGCGGTATTTTCCCTAATTTGGGAGATTCACAGGAACAGGTGAAGGCATCATCAATTCCAAAATATGTTGTGGTATTGGATGCTGGTCACGATGCTTCTCACGCAGGAGCTCAAAACAGAAGTAATGGATACAGAGAGGAAGTCCTTACATATAAGATTGCCTCCTATTGCAAGCAGGAATTAGAGAAGCATGATGGTGTAAAGGTATATATGGTAAGAAATTCCTACTCGTGTCCCTTTGGAGGCGGCTCAGTAAAGAGCACAGAATGTAATTCTAAGCGAGTAGAGTTTTCGAAAAATGTTAAGGCTGATTTGTATATTAGTTTCCATTTGAATTCTTCAGGACCATCGGCAAGAGGCGTGTCAGTATACTACCCAAATATGAATTATAAAAGTGAAATAGGAAGAAATGGAGAAGTTCTTGCCAAAGATATTATAAAAAGATTAAAGGCCTTGGGTATTCCTCAGCAAGGAAGAGGAACACTTATAAGAAATTCGGAAAATAATACAAGATATCCGGATGGATCATTAGCTGATTATTTGGCTGTAATAAAAGGAAATAAATATAACAATATTCCGGCAGTACTGATTGAACATTGCTTTATAAGTAATGCAAGTGATTGTGAGCAATTTTTGTCATCGGAAGAAAAACTGAGGACACTTGGAGTAGCAGATGCAAACGGCATAATGGACTATTTAGGTCTTAATAATTTGAAACAGGCATCTGATGGCAATTGGTATTTTTATAAAAATGGATCTGTTGATTATAGCTATACAGGTTTGGCATTATATTCAGGAAATTGGTGGTATGTAAAAAACGGTAAAATTGACTTTAATGCAAATACATTAGCTTATTTTAAAGGAAATTGGTGGTATGTAAGAAATGGACGTGCGGATTTTAATGCCACTACACTAGCATATTACAATAAAATTTGGTGGTATGTAAAAGATGGACAGGTAGATTTTAATGCAAACACGTTAGCATATTATAATAATAACTGGTGGTATGTGAGAAATGGACAGGTAGACTTTAATGCAAACACGTTAGCATATTATAATAATAAGTGGTGGTATGTGAGAAATGGACAGGTGGACTTTAATGCAAATACATTAGGATATTATAATAATAAGTGGTGGTATGTGAGAAATGGAGCTGTTGATTTTTCGTTCGATGGAATTGCCAGATATGGTTCCGGTGATTGGTATGTACATAATGGAGTAGTAGATTTTAATTATAATGGACTATATAGGGTTAGTAATTTAACACAGAGCATGTCAGATGGTCAGACAGTGACATTTGATGGTTGGTATTCATTTGTTAATGGTAAAGTAGATAAACATTATTCAGATTTTATTTATGATGGAAAAGAGTGGAAACCGGTAACGAATGAAAATGTAAGCAGTACATATAATGGTTTTGCCGAGAATGGGGAAAATAATTGGTTTGTAATTAATGGAAATGTAAAATCTGATTTTACGGGTCTGGTTACGGACAAAGATAATATTACAAGATATGTTGAAAACGGAAAAGCTTCAAATATTACAGGAGTTAAGGAACTTTCATGCCAGGAATATAATCTTACAACAGGTAATACTCAGGAAGTTAATGGAACATATCACTTTACTAATGGCTGTCTGGATAGAACATATACCGGCATAGTTGAAGAAAAAAACATATTAACCTACTGGGAAAATGGTCAGTTAAATAAAGATATTAATAAATTAGTAAAATATAAAAATGAATTGTATTATTTTGAAAATGGAAAATGCGACAAGACGTTCAAAGGAGTAGTGCAAGACGATACAGGCAGTTGGTATATAAATAATGGAAAAGTTGATTATAGTTTTTCAGGAATGGCGTTGTGTAATAAGAACAAATGGTGGTATTGCATTAAGAATGGTAAATTGGATTCAAGCGTAAATAGACTTGAATACATGTATGGAAGATGGTGGTATGTACATAATGGAGTGATTGATTTCCAAGAGAATACACTTGTACAAAACAATAAGGGCTGGTGGTATGTAAATAATGGAATGGTAGATTTTTCATTTAATGGAATTTCAAAAACTGATCATGGAGAATGGTATATAAAGAATGGAAATGTAGATTTTAATTATTCCGGAATGGCATTATGTACTAGTGATCAAAATTATAATGGTAAGACATATTTTCACAAAGACTGGTGGTATTGTATTAAAAATGGCAGCTTTGATGCACGTGCAGATAGACTTGAATACCTATATGGAAGATGGTGGTACGTACATAATGGAGTAATTGATTTCCAGGAGAATACATTAGTGCAGAATAACATGGGCTGGTGGTATGTAAATAATGGAATGGTAGATTTTAATTATAATGGAAATTTTAAATACAAAAATTGGACATATGCTATAAAAAATGGACATGTTGAGTTTTAATATTTAAGCGTTGTTTATGGAGGATGTTTTTATGGTTAAAAAGATAAATGCATTTAATATTCAAAAAGTATTTGTTGCATTTGCGTTGATAGCATTTACATTATTTTTCGTTGGGAGAAATGATGTATCTGCATCGACAACATCAAATTACTACGTAAGTGACCCGAACTCTGCTATGTATGGAAAAGTTCTGAAACTATACTATGATAATCAGGGGAATATAATAGAGGATACGCTAGGAATAGCAGGTGATTTCTCTGAATATGAAATATATGTAAATAAGAGTAAAGACCTTATTACTGTATATGGTAGGGATAACAATGTATATGTTCCTGTAAAGAGATTTATCTGCTCAGATGGTGGGAATAATACACCTGAAGGCATATTTTATACACCTGCAAAATATAGATGGCAGACTTTAATGGGACCATCATATGGCCAATGGTGTACAAGAATACATGGTGGTGTATTATTTCATTCAGTATTTTATAATTCAAAAAATAACCCACAGACATTAAGTGTGAGTGCATACAATAAATTGGGTACAACCTGTTCACATGGATGTATTCGTCTTACAGCAGGGGATGCAAAATGGATATATGATAATTGTAAGATAGGAACTAAGGTAGTTATATACTCAAAGGGCGGATACGAGCCGTTTTCGAAGCCTTCCTCATATAAATTACCATTATGGCATACATGGGATCCTACAGATCCGACATCGTATTATTTATGTCAACAGCGTGGTTGTCACTCGATCATTGCAGATGGTTTGGCATATGATGCAACAGATAACCAGTGGAGATATTATCAGAGTGGAGTTTTTGCGGACTGGTTTACTTCATTGGCACAGTATAATGGTCAATGGTGGTATGTGAAAAATGGTGTGATTGATTTTAATGCCAATACATTAGCATATTATAACAATAATTGGTGGTATGTGAGAAATGGCCGAGTGGACTTTAATGCGAATACATTAGGTTATTATAATAATAACTGGTGGTACGTAAGAAATGGTCGAGTAGATTTTTTAGTGCCAATACATTAGGCTATTATAATAACAGCTGGTGGTATGTAAGAAATGGCTGTGTAGATTTTAATGCCAATACGTTAGGTTATTATAATAATAACTGGTGGTACGTAAGAAATGGTCGAGTGGATTTTAATGCCAATACGTTAGGTTATTATAATAATAACTGGTGGTACGTAATAAATGGTCATGTAGACTTTACAGCTAATACAATTGCGAAAAAATGAAAAAGGATTATGGTATGTAAATAATGGTGTTGTTGACTTTGGATATAATGGAACTTTTGATGGATTAGACGGAAAAATATATTATATAAAAAATGGTTTAGTTTACCAAATAGATGAGGTAGAATAAAGTCATAATGATTTTATGGTAAAGGTTTCCACATGGAAAGACATGTGGAAATTTTTACTATAGCAGTTTGAAAATTATAAGTTGTTAATGAAAAATGGTAATAACTTTATATATTTTTATTAAATGAGAAAACATGAGCAGAGTTAGAAAGATGCATATGTATACACACCAGATTATTTCGAAAAATATTTTGTGAATAAATTTGAATTTTAGAATAAGAAACTATAAAATTATGAAAATTACCACAGAGGACACAACATGCAAACCAACACCACCACACGAGATAAAACAATTGATTTCATAAAGGGCATCCTTATTTTATTTGTGATTTTAGGTCACACTACATTGGGTCTGACAGACATGTATTCATTTGATGATACAATGAATGGTATTGCAAATGTAATATACAGCTTTCACATGCCTTGCTTTATCGCAGTTTCAGGCTTCTTATATAGTGAATATGTAGGGAATGCTTCACAAGGCATTTTTAGCCGGATAGGTCATAAAGCATTTAATATCCTGCTGCCTTACGTGATGATTTCAGTTATTTACTGGATTATTAAATTTGCCCTTTCAAATTTGATAAGGGAGCCGGTTGCCGTTAGCAGCCTGATAAGCATACCATGGAAGCCGATAGAGTTTTTATGGTATTTATACGCACTGTTTCTCATATATTGTGTGGCGTATATGGCTGATTATGTGTTTGCGAGGCTTCTGCCACATTTTAATTATAAAATGGAGCTTTTATTTGTGCTTTTTTTAATAATTGCTTTGACATGCTATGGCAGCTTTCACTATGTGGGCTTTAACTACATAGCCGGCTTTCAGATGTACTTTTTATCTGGGATGCCTGATTAAGAAGTGGCTTGATAAACTGGATAATAGATATGCTGTGCTGAGCCTTGCCGTTATGAGTGTGCTTGTAGAGGCGTCAGGCATAGTATTACAGGATGACATAAGCAGCAATCCCTTTTTCAGCAGTCTGTTTGAGCGGCTTACCGCCTGTATAGTGACAGTATTTATATTTGCAGTAAGCTATTTTCTATCAGAGTATTGTGATTTTCCCAAGTGGGTACAGACTATTGGCCGTGATAGCATGCCGTTTTATGCGATGCATGTGATATTTGTAGGTGGAATCAGGATTATATTGAACAGGGCTGGTATAACCAATATGGCGCTGCAGTGTATATGCGGATTTGAAGGAAGCACTGCTATATGCTGGATATTGTATGAGCGTATCATAAAGAAAATCAGGTTTATCGATTTTATATTCTATCCGGGTAAACAGCTTCATATCAGAAAATGACAAATAGAAATCAGGGTGTTGCTTTTTAATACTAATCCGCTATACTATATAGTGTTTACTGAAAAAAAAAATCAAAATAAAGCGTTTCAATAGAAAAGGAAACACCATGAAATTTATTAAAATTCCTGCATTTGCAATAGTTCTCCTATTGCTCATGCAAATAGTTTCAAAGGCATTTATTGCCATTGACAGCAGCGATATTGAAAATATATATGGTTTTTATGCAGAGCCAAAGAACAGCCTTGATATGGTCATGATTGGACCAAGTGAGGTATACACGGGCTATGCGCCGGCTCTGGCGTGGGAGGAGTATGGCCTTAAGTCATGCAATCTTTCAATAGGAGCTGTGCCATGCAATATGTACAAGTCCATTGTCACGGAGATTGTGAAGAGACAGAGGCCGAAGCTCCTTGTAATCAATGCTTCTGCATTTAGTCAGGGAAATTGGAATCTGACTGATGAGGTTTATCTGAGAAAGTGGATTGACAATATGCCTATGTCACAGAACAAGCTTGACACGGTAGAGACTATTCCAAAAAATATCAATAAGGATGATGAAGAGGTGAAGGATAACATATCGGATACCCTTTATTTCCCGTTGGAGAAGTATCATGGCAACTGGAAGGACCCTGAGGCGGTGTATACCTCATTTGTCACTCGTGCCTATATGAGGCTCAGCGGTGGAGGCTATCTGAAGGGTTTTTATTCAAAGACAGGCATCACCGGAGGCCGTGACAATCTGGCAAATATCGGACAGCCTACTAAAGAAGCCTATGTGTTGACTGATGAGTGCAGGGCATATCTTAAGGAGCTGCTTTCGTACTGCAATAAGCTTGGCATAGAGCATGTGCTGTTGCTGCAGCCGCCTCATGAGACACAGGCTGCTGATAAGTCAGGGCTTGAGCAGATTGAAAGTATAACGAAGGCGTATGGATACGATTTTCTTGATCTGAGTACTGATTATGAGAGCATTGCAGGGATAGATGATTCCCATGACTTCGCTGATTTTGAGCACCTGAATGCTTATGGTGCCAAAAAGCTTACGGCATATATTGGCAATATGGCTGTGAATCAATATGGGATAAAGTCTGATACGGCAAAATCAGAGCTTTCAATATGGAAAAAGTCTGTGAAGAGGACTAAAAAAGCTCTGAAAATGGCAAGAGAATATACTGACAGAGGAGAGGCACAGGTGGTTGGAGAGTATGAGGCAGCCAAGTAAGTGAGGCTGCCGGGTAATTAAGCGTTGCAGAATGGTATTATTTAGTGGCATTTGATTCGGGCTTTAATGAGCTTTATGCCTTCCCACACCATCTCGTCACGCATCAGTACAAGCAGTACCATATAGACTATAAATCCGGTCACAATCATAATCATTGTGTGCATGAAGCTGACGGACAGCCTTGCATCCATGATTAGCAGTACTATAAGCATACAGATTGCTGATACGAGATATTTCCATGATAGAGAAAATATTTTTGGTATGCTAAGCTCATTTCGTATGAAGTAAAGTTGTACGGCAGTTATTATTACCTCCGAGATGACAGAGGCTATGGCTGCACCGTATGAATAGAGCTGATGTATGAGAATCATATTCATGACAAAATTGGCTGCGGCTCCGATACATACTGAGCGTGTCAGCAGGCTTTCACGCTTGGTAGTTACCAGATACTGTATACCGATTACATTGCTTAAACCTATAATCGGCAACAGTGTAGCCATTATCATGATGAGATATGGCACCTTTTCATATCCCGGACCAAAAAACCATGGCGAGAAATTGCGTGCGATGCCTATCAGGCCAAAGCACAGGGCAAGACCTATAAACCAGACGAATTGAAAGCTCTTATAAAGGAGGGCTTTTACTTCGTCTTTTTTATTTTCACTGAAGGCTCTTCCTATTCTTGGAAGCATCACAGTACCGAGTGAGGTTACGAGCATGAGAACCATTTTGGATATCTTGTTGGCTTGCTCATAGTAGCCGTTTTCTGTCATGCTGCCGGTTATGTTGTTGAGCATGGTTTTGTCAAGCGCTGTGTATATGGTTGTCGCTATAGTAGGTACAAATAGTGTGAGAGTAGCCCTTAGATGAGAGAATGGCTTAAGCTCCTTAAGCTTTGGTCTGTCAACATATTGAGGCAGGTAAAACCAGATGGATATATTGGCAAAAAGCTCTAATAGACATATTCCTGCCACATATATGAGCAGATCACTCTCTGAGCGTACGGCGATGAAGATAAAAGCAATGTTTATGATTTTAAAAATCACGTTTCGACCGACTATTTTGCCAAATTCCTCAAGTCCCTGAAACAGCCAGGAGATATCAGAAGCAACCGATATCAGGTATACGGCTTCAATCAATAGCAGGTGCTTTTTGAGCGGTGAGTGCCCAAATGCAAGTGTGAATACCATATATGCGCACAGACACACAATCACGCTGATGACGGATAGAAGCTCAATCTCCCAGAAGGTTTTTGTGCGTTTTGCTCTGTCCTCCTGCAGGTATGATATTTCCCTGTTTCCGTAGTTTACAGTGCCCAGTGCGGCAAACATGATAAAGTATGATACCAGTGAGTAGGTATAGCTGTATGCACCTATTCCGTCTGCCTTAAGCACCCTCGAGAGGTACGGCGCTGTGATAAGCGGTGTAATCAGTGTGAGTATCTGGTAACTCACATTATATATGTAGTTTAGTTTTATACTCTTGTTTTTTTGTGTTTTCTTTTTCATGCAGATATCATATCACATATTGACTTATTTTGGCTATGCAGTTATTATATAAAAATCGCAAATTAACATTACTATCAACTTACACGTATAAATTACGACAGGGGCTTAAGCCTGTCACATAGGTGGAGAAATGGATAATATTATAATACGAAACAGGAAAGAGGAGTTTAAAGAGCTTGTTTTATACACGGTTTTTGGCAATATGACCTTTGTGATCAGCATAGGTGCATATGCCATTTTTAATGTATTTTTTGGTATCAATGAGCTGATTGCGAACGCTCTGGCATGGGTGTTTGCTGTTCTATTTTCATATGTTACCAACAAGAAGTGGGTGTTTAAGGCTGCAACGCCCACCAAGACGGCATTTTTAGTACAGATGTTTGCTTTTTTTCAGTGGCAGATTCATTACGCTTGTTATTGAAGAGACTATTATCTTTATTTTTATCACGCTTCTGGACTATCCAAGCATGTGGGTGAAGCTGGTAGCACAGGTGGTTGTGGTTGTGCTAAACTATGTGATAAGCAAGCTGTTTGTTTTCAAAAATCGCTAAATGTGGTATATTTAATAAAATAATAAGAACTATAATAGTGTGTGTATGGTATAATAAAGCGTAAATTTAAACGCAGTTTATGAGAAGTTGATTTACATAGGGATATAGAAGCTGCTTTTTGCAGTGTGGGACAGAAGGAGAAAATCCTATATGAGTAATAGACTTGACATGAAAAAAGATACAAATAATCGAAAAGACAAAACAAAATACGATGGTCCGGAGAAGCCGGACGCATACATGGGCAATGACAAGCAATGGGTTTTCAGGGCATTGGTGCTTGCTTTTATTGATATGTGCATCATTGCAATCTCATTCTTTTTGCTTTGATGATCAGGTTTGAGTTTTCATATTCACATATTCCACTCTCATTTTTGGAGGGTTATCTGCACATTGTGCCATTGTTTATGGTGATTTCACTTGTGGTGTTTTATATTTTCAGACTGTACCACAGTATATGGCGTTTTGCGAGCATCAATGAATTTATGCATATTATTGGTGCCTTTCTGGTGCTTACAGTTGTGAGTGTTATCATTCATGAGGTGTATGAGATCAAGATGCCGTATGCCTTCTGGATTATCGGGCTGATGCTCAGCTTTGCACTGTGCACAGCGTGCCGTTTTGCGTACAGATTTATCAGGACAGGTCAGAAGATGCTGGAGCAGAGAGGCTCTGCAAACGGTGATGAGAGAGTCATGATTATCGGAGCAGGAAATGCGGGCAGGATGCTTATCAGAGAGCTTATCATGAGCTCACATCTGCACACGAAGGCTTGCTGTATCATAGATGACAACCCGGCTAAGCTGGGACGATTCATAGATGGCGTGCCTATTGTCGGCAACCGAAATGACATTCCGGAGATGGTTGAGAAGTATGATATCACGAAAATTGTGTATGCTGTACCTTCTACATCCGGTAAGGACAGGAAGGATATACTCAATATTTGTAAGGACACAGGCTGTGATGTGTCTGTGGTTCCGGGAATCTATCAGATGGTGGACGGAAGAGTATCGGTTTCCAATCTGCGCCCGGTAAGCATTGAGGATTTGCTTGGAAGAGATCCGGTTGTTGTGGATAATGACGGTATTCATTCATTTTTACAGGGCAAGGTGGTAATGGTTACAGGTGGCGGTGGCCCAATCGGTAGTGAGCTTTGCCGTCAGATAGCCAGGGAGGATCCGAAGCTTCTTATCATTTTTGATATTTACGAGAATAATGCATACGATATACAGCAGGAGCTGAAGCGCAAATATCCTTATGTAAGGGTGGAGACGCTGATTGGCTCGGTGCGCAATACTAACAGGCTGCACTATGTATTCCAGACATATCACCCTGAGATTATTTATCATGCGGCAGCACATAAGCATGTACCGCTGATGGAGGAAAGCCCGAATGAGGCAATAAAGAACAATGTGCTTGGCACATTAAAGCTCTCAAGGATTGCAGCTGAGTACCATGTGAAGAAGTTCGTGCTTATATCTACGGATAAGGCGGTTAATCCGACCAATATCATGGGTGCGTCAAAGCGTCTGTGTGAGATGGTTATACAGATGATGAACAGGCAGACGGAGACTGATTTTGTTGCTGTGCGTTTTGGAAATGTGCTTGGCAGCAATGGTAGTGTTATACCGTTGTTTAAGAAGCAGATAGAGGATGGCGGTCCTGTTACTGTGACGGACAAGCGTATTATCAGGTATTTTATGACAATTCCGGAGGCTGTGGCGCTTGTGCTGCAGGCAGGGCTCTATGCTCACGGAGGCGAGATTTTCGTGCTCGACATGGGTGAGCCGGTCAAGATTGATGATATGGCTAGGAACCTTATCAGGCTTTCAGGACTGGAGCCGGATGTGGATATTCAGATTGTATACACAGGCCTGCGTCCGGGCGAGAAGCTATACGAGGAGATGCTGATGAGCGAGGAAGGCCTTAAGGAGACTCGAACAAGCTGATTCATGTGGGTGAGCCTATTGAGATGGATGATGAGCTCTTTGAGAAGCAGCTTGTGATGCTCGAGAAGGCATGCACCTCAGAAGCAAAGGATATCAAGCAGATAGTGGCCTCTGTGGTAAAGACATATCATCCTGACCTGGAGGACTAAATATCTTTTGAAGCTCATAATATAGACTGTAAAAGCCGGATGTTTGGCATATTTTATGCCGGAAGCGAGGAACATAACTATGGAAAAGAGACAGATTTCATTTTCACCACCTGATATAACAGAGGCAGAGGTGTCAGCTGTTGCTGATGCACTGCGAAGCGGTTGGATTACAACAGGTCCAAGAACCAAGGAATTTGAGAAGAGGATTGCTAAGCTATGCGGCACGGATAAGGCTGTAGCTCTTGGCTCTGCTACTGCGTGTCTTGAGTCGATACTCAGATTCTTAGGGATAGGTGCAGGTGATGAGGTCATCACAAGCGCATACACATATACTGCATCTGCAAGCCCTGCTGTGCATGTGGGTGCAGCACTTAAGTTTATAGACGTAGCACCTGATTCATTTGAGATGGATTACGATGCCCTGGAAGCTGCTATTACAGAAAAGACAAAGGTTATCGTGCCGGTTGATATTGCAGGTGTGCCTTGTGACTATGACAGGATTTTTGATATTGTGGAGAGAAAGAAGGCTCTTTTCCATCCGTCAAATGATGTGCAGAGGGCAATCGGACGTGTGATTGTGGCGGCTGACTCAGCTCATGCTTTTGGTGCTTCTTACATGAGAGCAGGTGAGCGGATTATGTGTGGCAATGTAGCTGATTTTACAAGCTTTTCATTCCATGCGGTCAAGAATCTGACCACCGCAGAGGGAGGAGCGCTCACCTGGAGAACTATAGAGGGCTTTGATGACGAGTATATCTACAAGCAGTTTATGTTGCTTTCACTCCACGGACAGACAAAGGATGCACTCCACAAGAATGGTCTGGGCAACTGGGAGTATGATATTGTGGCTCCTTCGTATAAGTGCAATATGACTGATATCCAGGCTGCTATTGGTCTGGTACAGCTTGACAGATATGAGGGGCTTCTCAAGAGGCGCCGTGATATTATAGAGCGCTATGACGAGGCATTTAAGCCGCTTGGTCTCTTGACTGTGCCTCATTTTACAGACAGGCATACATCGAGCGGACATCTGTATCTGCTTCGCATACCGGGCATCGGCGTGGACAGGCGCAATGCGCTTATAGTGCAGATGGCGGAGCGAGGTATCGCCACAAATGTGCATTTCAAGCCGCTTCCGATGATGACAGCATATAAGAATATGGGCTTTGACATAGCTGATTTTCCAAACGCTTATCATCAGTATGAGAATGAGATTACACTTCCTCTCAACACAAAGCTTAGTGATGAGGATGTGGAGTATATAATTAATAATTTATTGGAGATTTTACATGAGTAGATGGAGAACATGGGGAGAGATTCCTACATTCATGAAAAATGATTTTACACTTAAATATTACAGGCATCTGAGCAGAAAGAGGACAAGCATGGTATTCAAACGCATTTTTGATGTGATTATGTCCGCTGTTCTTCTTGTGCTGCTTTCGCCTGTTATACTGGTCCTTGCTGTCTGGATAAAGGTGGATAGCAGAGGACCTGTTTTTTTCAGACAGGAGCGTATCACGCAGTATGGCAGGAAGTTTCGCATATTCAAGTTCAGAACTATGGTGAATGATGCTGACAAAAAGGGTTCACTCGTGACTGTCGGTGGGGATTCAAGAATCACAAGAGTCGGTGCTGTCATCAGAAAGTACAGGCTTGATGAGATTCCGCAGCTTATAAATGTGCTATGTGGTGATATGAGCTTTGTTGGCACAAGACCTGAGGTGGAGAAGTATGTCATGGCATATACACCAGCGATGATGGCAACGCTTCTGATGCCTGCCGGAATCACAAGTGAGGCAAGCATCAGGTATAAGGATGAGGACAGGCTTCTGGAGGCTGCAGATGATGTGGATTACACATATATCCACAAGGTGCTGCCGGGCAAGATGAGGTACAATCTTAAGTATCTTAAGAGATTTTCACTGATAAATGATATTAGACTGTGCATAGAGACTGTGCTTGCGGTAATACATTAGTCTGCTTGTCTGGGAGGATGATACTTATGAATAAAGTCAAATTTTCAGTATTACTGTCAATTTATTACAAGGAAAAGCCTGAGTATTTCAGGGAGTGTATGGAAAGCATATATTCACAGACTGTTTTACCGGATGAGATAGTGCTGGTGGAGGATGGCCGGCTGACAGAGGAGCTTTATGAGGCAATCAGTGATTATGAATGCAGGCCTTCGGAAATAAATTTTGTTACGGTAAAGCTTGAAAAAAACAGCGGGCTCGGTTTGGCACTTGCTGAAGGCATAAAGCATTGCTCTAATGAGCTTGTGGCCAGAATGGATACAGATGATATATGTGTGCCTGACCGGTTTGAGATACAGCTGAATGCTTTTTCGGAAAATCCGGGGCTTGATATCATAGGCGGCTACATCAGCGAGTTTTCCGATGATATGCATAATATTATATCAGAAAGGACAGTGCCTCTCGGAAATTATGTGATAAAGCAGTATCAGAGAAAGCGCGATGCGTTCAATCACATGACTGTGATGTACAAAAGGTCTGCGGTGCTTGCTGCAGGCAATTATCAGGACTGTCTGCTTATGGAGGATTCTCTTCTTTGGGCGAATATGATCAGAAATCACTGTCGTATGGCAAATATAGGTGAGACTCTTGTGTATGCCAGAACCGGTGATGATATGCTGAAGAGGCGTGGCGGCTTTGATTATTTCCTTAAATACAAGGCAGGAAGAAAGCGTATTTTAAAGACAGGAACCATAAGTGCGGCCGATTATTTTGTTACAGTTGCGGCACAGTTTGTTGTCTGTATGATGCCACTTTGGATGAGAAGCCTGGTGTTTAAAAAAATATTAAGGAACTAAAACTTTTCAAATGCACGTTAATGTGGTAAAATCGGTATGGTTAACATTAATAGGCTTATTACTAGCTGACACAGGAGGTTAATATAAATGGATTTTAGAGCGGAGTACGAGAAATGGTGTACAGATCCATATTTTGATGAGGCTACAAAGGCAGAGCTTAAGGCTATCGCAGGTGATGATAAGGAGATAGAGGACAGATTCTATCGCACACTTGAGTTTGGTACAGCAGGTCTTCGTGGTGTAATAGGAGCCGGCACCAACAGGATGAATATATACACAGTCCGTCAGGCTACACAGGGACTGGCGAATTACATACTTTCACAGGGAGAGGACGCAGTAAAGAGAGGTGTTGCAATCGCACATGATTCACGTAATATGCATGATGAGTTCACAGATGCCACAGCACTCTGTCTTGCAGCTAACGGAATCAAGACATATGTATTCCCACAGCTCGCACCTGTTCCGGAGCTGTCATACGCAGTAAGGACACTCGGTACAATAGCCGGTGTTGTTATCACAGCAAGCCACAATCCTCGTGAGTACAATGGATACAAGGTATACTGGGAGGATGGTGCACAGGTTACTCCACCTCATGATACAAGCATCATGGCTGAGGTGGCAAAGGTTACATCGTTTGACCAGGTAAAGACTATGGACAAGGCTGCTGCTATTGAGGCTGGTCTTTACAATGTCATCTCTGATGAGGTTGAGGAGGGATATTTCGGAGAACTCCGCAAGCTTTCTATCCATCCGGAGATTATCAAGGCTATGGCAAAGGATATCAAGATTGTTTACACACCACTCCACGGCACAGGTCTTCGCCCTGTACAGAGAGTACTTAAGGATATGGGCTTTGAGAATGTATACATTGAGCCAAGCCAGGCAGTACCTGACGGCAATTTCCCTACATGTCCTTATCCAAATCCTGAGAATCCTGATGCATGGAAGCTTGCACTTGAGCTTGCAAAGGAAAAAGATGCTGATATCGTTTTAGCAACTGACCCTGATGCCGACAGACTCGGTGTATACTGCAAGGATACAAAGACAGGTGAGTATGTGACATTTACAGGAAATATGTCAGCTATGCTTATTGGTGAGTATATTTTAAGCCAGAAGAGTGCCAATGGTACTCTGCCTGAGAATCCTGCATTTGTTGAGTCAATTGTTTCTACAGATATGGGTAAGGCAATTGCGGCAGCATATGGCGTAAAGCATATCGAGGTTTTAACAGGTTTCAAGTATATCGGAGAGCAGATGCTCAAATTTGAAAAGACCGGCTGCAACAACTATGTATTCGGTATGGAGGAGAGCTACGGATGTCTGCCGGGCACATATGCAAGGGATAAGGATGCTCCTGCAGCAGTTTGTATGCTGTGTGAGGTAGCTGCCTTCTACAAGTCACAGGGCAAGACACTCTGGGATGGCATGATTGACATGTACGAGAAGTACGGCTACTACAGAGAGGGCATTTCCACAATGACCTTAAAGGGCATTGATGGTGCTGCACAGATAAATGAGATTATGACAAAGGCACGTGCCGTTGAGCCAAAGAAGTTTGGTGATTATCAGGTGCTTGCTATTCGTGATTACAAGAATGACACAAGAAAAGATATGACAACAGGAAAGGTTGAGCCGACAGGTCTTCCTTCTTCTAATGTACTTTACTACGAACTTAACGATAACGCTTGGTGCTGTGTACGCCCTTCTGGTACAGAGCCTAAGATTAAATTCTATTTCGGAGTTAAAGGAGTGTCTCTTGAAGATTCACAGGCTAAGCTTGATGCTTTGTCAGCTGAGGTTCTCGGACAGTTTGAATAAAGACTATGATGAAAATATACATTTGCCCGGATTGTGGCTGGATACGGATGGTTTCAAGAAGGAAAGAGGTTGAATGCTTCAAGTGTGGCAGGCCGCAGATGCGTCTGACGAATCTGGAGTTTGGAAAGTATACCAATATGTCAGAGAAGGAGCGTCAGGACTACGCAGACGCGTGGCTTTACATTCATAGGAAAGGAAAAATAACATGGCAAAGAAGAGAAGAAGAAAAAAGAGAAGAAATGGACGTAAGAAGATTATACTTTTTGTATTTGAAATCCTGCTGCTGTTAATTGTTCTGTTAGTGGTTTGGGCTTATAATAAGACACTCGGACAGGTTAAATATGAGGATGCGCTGACAAATAGTGAGGCCGGAATCAATGAGGATATTGATGATGATGCTCTTGCCAATATGCATGGATATCTCAATGTAGCGTTGTTTGGTCTGGACAACAGAAGTAATGGTTCATACGATGAGGGGCATTCCGATTGTATCATGATCGCTAGTCTGAATTATGATACTAAGGAGGTTCAGCTTGTTTCTGTCTATAGAGATACGTATCTGCCTATAGGCAATGGAAAGTTTGCAAAGGCAAATGCAGCATATGCTAATGGTGGGGCAAAGAGAGCAGTAGCTATGCTTAATTCAAATTTGGATTTGAATATTACGAAGTATGTTTGTGTTGACTGGAAGGCTCTCGTAGATGCTATAGATGATATCGGAGGTCTTGATCTTGAGATTACTAAGGCGGAGATGAAGGAAATCAATTATCTGATTCCTGAGGTTGATTATACTACAGGATATAATACTCCTTATCTTGAGGGGGATGGTATGCAGCATCTTGATGGAACTCAGGCTACATGCTATGCACGTATCAGAAGCACCTCCGGTGATGATTTCTTAAGGGCATCCCGTCAGAGAATTGTGCTTCAGGCTATGCTTGACAAGGCTAAACAGTCAGATTTAGGCTCGCTCACAGAGATGTGTAAGGATATCATGAGTCAGATAAGTACAAACTTTACAGCTGCCGAGATATTACAGTATGCTTCTTATGTTACAAAGTATCAGATGAAGGAGACAACAGGCTTCCCATTTGAGCTGACTACAATGAATCTGTCAACTACTGGCGATACCGTAATTCCTATAGACTTGGCACAGAATGTTTCTGAGCTTCATCAGTTCCTGTTTAATGAGACTGATTACCAGCCGACAGATACCGTTCAGACAGTAAGTGACAAGATTGCTAAAAAGACAGGTGTTACATCTAAGACTTCAGCATTTGATCTCACGCAGTACAATGATACTGTTGGCTCTGATGGAACAGAAGGGGCAAAGAAAAAAAATAAGGACAAGCAGGATGCCCTGAAAAAGAGCCAGTCAGAATCTGAAAACGGTTCAGAAAAAAAATCATCATCAGATGATTAAATAATTAAAGTTAGCTATTAGGGAGATTATTTATTATGAAACCGGAAATCAAAGAAAAAATCACGGCAACAAACCAGAAATACTTAAAGAAATTCTTAACAGAGGAAGCTCCGGCTAAGCTTGAGAGCCAGCTTGAGCACATGGACTGGTCATACCTTGATATGATTCACAACAAGGAGCAGCAGAGAGGTACATTTTCACCGCTTGCTGCTATGGAGCTTTCAGAGATAGAGGCAAATAAGGACAAATACCTTGCAACAGGTCTTGATGCTGTAAAGAATGGCAAGGTTGGTGCAATTCTTCTTGCCGGTGGACAGGGTACACGTCTTGGCTTTGACAAGGCTAAGGGCATGTTCAATATTGGAAAGACAAAGGAACTCTATATCTTTGAGCAGCTTGTCGCAAACCTCATGAAGGTTACAAATCAGACCGGTACATGGGTGCCTCTGTATGTCATGACAAGCGAGATAAATGATAGCATGACAAGAGAGTTCTTTGAAGAGCACGACTATTTTGGATACAACAAGGACTATGTGAAGTTTTTCGTGCAGGAGATGGTTCCGGCAGTTGATTTTGACGGAAATGTGCTCATGAAATCTGAGGATTCACTTGCCATGTCACCAAACGGAAACGGTGGATGGTTCAAGTCACTCATCAATGCCAGTCTTGACAAGGATTTGAAGGACAAGGGTGTTGAGTGGCTCAATGTATTTGCTGTGGACAATGTGCTTCAGCAGATTGCAGATCCTGTATTTGTAGGTGCTACAATCGAGTCCGGCTGTGTCAGCGGCTCTAAGGTGGTCAGAAAATGTGATCCATATGAGAGAGTTGGTGCTATGTGTCTTGAGAATGGCAAGCCCTCGATTGTTGAGTATTACGAGCTCACTCCTGAGATGGCAGAGGCAAAGAACGAGAATGGTTCATTGCAGTATGGTTTTGGTGTTATCTTAAACTATTTATTCCGAGTGGACAAGCTCATGACTATCGCAGAGAAGAGCCTTCCACTTCATGTGGTAGAGAAGAAGGTGCCTTATATTGATGAGAACGGCACAGAGCATAAGCCTGAGACTCCGAATGCATACAAGTTCGAGACACTCATCCTCGATATGGTATACATGATGGACAATAGCCTGCCATTTGAGGTAGACAGAGAGAAGGAGTTTGCACCTGTAAAGAATGCGACAGGTACAGATTCGGTTGAAACAGCGAGAGCTCTTCTTGAGAAGAACGGAATTGAAATTTAATATATGATTTATGGTAACTGTTCATTGGCAGGGATGTATTGATATTCTGCAATTTCTATTTATCGCAGACTCATAGGTGCATCTGCCGATGAGCAGTTATTTTTATAATCGCATAGTGGCCTGCAATGGGGAACATAGACTATAAATAGTTAACTGATTTATGAAAAAATAAATAATCCCGTCACAAATTAAACACAGATTGACAGTATACTTCTAAATATAAACGAAAGGAGAAATTATTATGGATAACAATTATGGAAATATGAATGACACAAATAATACAAATAATACTAACAGTACAAATAACAATACAAACAATGTAAATTTCACAATGTCGGGTAATCCTTACAATCCGGATGAGTCACAGAAGGCTGCACAGACTAATAATACATCAGCTGAAAGCTATTCACAGAGCTACAATCCATATTCGCAGGCTTCTGCAGCAGGACAGCCAAATACAAACCAGTCATATGCAAATCAGTCATATGCAAACCAGCCTTATTCTAATCAGTCGTATAATTCAGGCACAAATAATAATGCATATGGCGGCGCATCAGCCGGTTCGACAGACAACTCATATAGCCGGATGAATATGAATGGTCAGGCATACCAGCAGGCTGCAAAGCCTAAGAAGCAGAGAGCACCTAGAAAACCTGGTGCGTTTGGACCATTTGCAGCAAAGACAGTAGCGGCAGCTCTTATCTTCGGACTCGTCGGAGGCGGAGTTTTCACAGGAGTAAGCTATATTGGCACGAGAGCTATTTCAAATTCTTCTACTGCAAGTGCAAAGCTTACCACTACAACATCCGGTGGGACTAAGCAGACATCCTCAGGGAATGCAAAGGATCTGACAGATGTATCATCAGTTGTCGATGAGGTAATGCCTAGCATCGTTGCTATCACAAATACAGGAACAGTCACCTACAACAGCTTTTTCGGAAAGCAGTCACAGCAGTCACAGAGCTGTGGCTCAGGTATCATTGTGAGTGAGGATGATGATTATCTCTACATTGCTACAAACAACCATGTTGTGGCAGATTCAGAGGAGCTTACAGTACAGTTTGATGATGATTCTGTGGTAAAGGCGGAAATCAGAGGAACGGATCCTGACGATGATCTTGCAGTTGTACGTGTAAAGAAAGCAGACCTTGGAAAAGATACTTACTCAAATATCAAGATTGCTACAATCGGAGATTCTGAAAGTGTAGCTGTTGGAAGTCCTGCAATTGCTATCGGTAATGCACTTGGATACGGACAGTCTGTCACAACAGGTATAGTAAGTGCGCTTAACAGAACTGTTACTACACAGGATTCACAGACAGGTGAGACTGTTACCAACAACAAGCTTATCCAGACCGATGCAGCCATAAACCCTGGAAACAGTGGTGGAGCACTCTTAAATGAAAATGGCGAGGTTATCGGTATAAACTCTGTAAAATATTCTTCAACTGAGGTTGAGGGTATCGGATATGCAATTCCTATGTCGGTTGCAAAGCCTATTATTGAGAGTCTCATCCAGGATGGAAAGTATACAAACGAGAATCAGGCATACCTTGGAATAAAGGGTGGCGATGTTTCATCTGAGATGGTAGCCTACGGCTTCCCACAGGGTGTGTATGTTTCATCTGTTTCAGCTGGTTCAGGTGCTGCAAATGCAGGCTTACAGGAGGGAGATATCATCACTGCTGTTGACAGCACAAAGATTTCTTCTATGACAGAGCTGCAGTCAGCGTTAAAGAGCTACAAGGCCGGAGATAAGGTTACTCTTACTGTTGCCCGTCAGAGTGGCAGACAGTACGAAGAGAGCAAGGTTGAAGTAACCTTAAGCTCTGCAAAGGATATCCAGCAGTAATTCCGGCGCAGTGTATTGGCGGGAGGTCGGGACGTAAGCCCCGGGTACCGGCGACGCACACGTACTCTTGCGGTCGCTACGCTACGTGGCTAAGATACTGTACGAAATTATGCTTGAAGGGTTTCTATGTTTGACGAAACCGTCGAAACGCGCCGTCCGTGGCGCGTTTTCTCCACCCCTGCGTCCATGCAGGGGTGTTTCTGCGTTTCATGGGCATAATTTCTACAGTATCTAAGCCACTTCGCTATTCGCTCCTGCAAGAGTACGTGTGCGTCACAGGTGCCCGGGGCTTACGTCCCCTTACGCTGTGGCGGAAATGTTGTTCAAATCAGTTCAAAGTACTAGACAAATTCCACAAAATATTAGATAATAGAAGCAAATTAGTTTTCATTTTGCATAGGAGGTCGGCATGAAGAAGAAAAAAATAGTTATTGCACTCGGACATGATGCTCTTGGAACAACTCTTCCGGAGCAGCACGAGGCTACAAAGCATACAGCAAAGGCAGTTGCAGATTTTATCAGGGACGATTATGAGGTTGTTATCACACACAGCAACGGACCGCAGGTGGGCATGATTCACACCGCTATGTCTGAGTTTTGCAGGATTTATCCTGAGTATACAGCTACACCTACAGCAGTCTGCTCTGCAATGAGCCAGGGCTATATAGGATATGATTTACAGAATGCTATCCGTACAGAGCTTCTTGGCAGAGGAATTTACAAGACCGTTTCAACAATACTTACACAGGTGGTTGTTGACCCATATGATGAGGCTTTTTATCATCCGACAAAGATTATTGGCCGTGTTATGACAGAGGCTGAGGCTGAGGAAGAAGAGAAGAAGGGCAACCATGTGACACAGGTTGAGGGAGGCTACAGAAGAGTTGTGGCAGCTCCAAAGCCTGTTGATATAGTGGAAAAGGATGCTATAAGGGCTCTTGTTGATGCGGATCAGGTTGTTATCGCATGCGGTGGCGGCGGAATCCCTGTTTTAGCACAGGATAATAAGCTTCAGGGCGCCAGTGCTGTTATCGAGAAGGATCTTGCAGCAGGAAAGCTTGCAGATACTCTTGATGCCGATAGACTTGTTATACTTACAAGCGTTGACAAGGTCTGCCTGAACTATGGCAAGGAGGATGAGAAGCCACTTGATACCATGACTGTCGATGAGGCAAAGAAGTACCTTGCAGCAGGCGAGTTTGATGAGGGTACCATGGCTCCAAAGATTGAGGCGGCTATTGACTTTATCGGTGACTCTGCCATCCGTTCGGTGCTTATCACAAAGCTCAACAAAGAGGGCAAGACAGTTTCAGGTGGTATGGGCACTTTAATTACAAAGTAGAGCTTAATTGTTATAATTCACATATATCCCACACGTCTATATGCATTTTGCAGAGAAGATGTGTGGGATTCTAAATCAAAAAAGAGTAAGATAGAAGGTAACACAAAATGAGTGAGAAAAGGCTTCAAAAGAGAGATGAAATCTCAGATGAGTACAAATGGAAGCTTGAGGATATGTATGAGACAGATGAGCTGTGGGAGGCTGAGTGTGAAAAAGCGTCACAGCTTGCAGAAAAGATATCAGGATTTAAGGGACATCTGGCCGACAGTGCAGCAACGTTGCTTGATTTTTTTAAGAAGCAGGATGAGCTGTCTTATTATTTGGAGCGTATAGTGGTCTATGCGAATGAGCGCTCGCATCAGGATACTGCTGTGTCGAAATATCAGGCATATGTGTCAAAGGCTGAGACACTGACTGTTCAGGCATCAGGTGCGCTGGCATTTGCGAGTCCGGAGATTTTGCGGATAGATGATAAAAGGCTTGAGAGCTTTTACAGTGAGAGCAATGAGCTTGTGCACTATAAGCGTGCGATTGATGAGATAATGCGCCAGAAAGAGCATACTTTATCGGCTGCAGAGGAGAATATCCTGGCGCAGTGCGGTGAGATGGCTGCAGCACCGGAGAATATATTCAGCATGTTCAACAACGCGGATATCAAATTCCCGTATATCACTGATGTTGAGGGAAATAAAATCCGTATCACGCACGGCAATTTCATAGATTTTTTAAGCAGCAAGGACAGAAGCCTGCGCAAGCAGGTGTTCCGTGGAGTCTATGATTCGTACAAGAAGTGGAGCAATACTGTTTCCATGATGTACATCAGCAAGCTGAAAAATGACACTTTTTATGCAAGGGTAAGAAAATATGACAGCGAAAGGGCCATGTATTTATCCGATGGCGATATTCCTGAGAGCGTATATGACAATCTGATTGAGACGGTTCATGCACATCTGCCGGCTCTGCACAGGTACATGGCGCTTAGGAAGAAGCTTTTAGGTGTGAGCATCTGCATATGTATGATTTGTTTGCACCGATCGTGGACAATGTACAGACCACATACACCTATGATGAGGCGAAAAAGCTTGTGGCAAAGGCGCTTGAGCCTATGGGCGATGAGTATGTCAGCACACTTAAGGCTGGCATGGAGAGTGGCTGGATAGATGTATATGAGAATGAGAACAAGAGAAGCGGTGCGTATTCATGGGGCGCTTACGGCACTCATCCGTATGTGCTTTTGAACTATGCCGACAATCTGGACAGTGTGTTTACGCTGGCTCATGAGATGGGACATGCGATGCATACATACTATTCAAATGAGCATCAGAGCATCACCTACGCAGGATACCTGATTTTTGTGGCAGAGGTTGCATCCACCTGCAATGAGTCACTTCTAATGCACTATATGCTTGAGCATTGTGAGGATGAGAATGAGAGAAAATATCTTATGACACATTTTCTGGACGGCTTCAGGACGACACTTTTCAGGCAGGCGCAGTTTGCAGAGTTTGAGCATATAGCTCACCGGAAAATGCAAAAGGGCGAGCCGGTTACAAAGGATGTGCTAAATGAACTGTGGCATGAGCTGAATGTGCAGTACTACGGACCGGATATGCGTGTGGATGATGAGATATCATATGAGTGGATGCGCATACCGCATTTTTACACACCGTACTATGTATATCAGTACTCGACAGGCTATTCGGCAGCAGTTGCTTTTTCAAAAAAGATACTTGAGGAGGGAAAGCCTGCTGTGGATAAGTATATAGGAAATTTCCTGTGCGGTGGATGCTCGAAGAATCCAATCGAGCTGCTAAAGAGTGCCGGTGTCGATATGAGCACACCAAAGCCTGTGGATGACGCACTCAATGTATTTGAGGATTATCTGAAGCAGTTTGAGACAGCAACTAAGTAAGGAGAAACATTTTTATGGAAAGAATTAAAAGCTTTACAATTAATCATAACATTCTTAAACCTGGATTTTATATTTCAAGAAAAGACGGAGAAATCGTTACATACGACCTTCGTACAAGAAAACCTAATGCAGGCGATTATATGTCCAATTCAGCTATGCACTCAGTGGAGCATATGTTTGCAACATGTGTGAGAAACTCTGAGATTGCAGATGATGTGGTATATTTTGGACCGATGGGCTGTCAGACAGGCTTCTACCTCGTAGTGAGGGATGTCGAGCCGGGGAAGGTTTTTGAAATCACCAAAGAGGTCTTAAAGCAGATACTAGAGTATGATGGACCGGTATTTGGTGCATCAGCCATAGAGTGCGGACATTACGAGAATCTGTCACTTGACGAGGCCAAGAAGGAGTGCCGTGCATATCTTAAGGTGCTTGAGAGCCAGACAAATATGGAGTTTACTTATCCACAGTAAACGAAGACTAAAAAATATAATAGCAAGATAGCAGGAATGGAGAAATAAAATGACAATAGGTGTAATTGGTGCAATGCAGATGGAGGTCGATGACTTAAAGGCTCAGATGACAGACACACAGACAGAGGTTTACAGCGGAGTGGAGTTTGTTGAGGGCAAAATCGGTGATCAGTATGTAGTTGCGGCAAAATGCGGAATAGGAAAGGTATTTGCGGCAATATGTGCAGAGGCCATGATTTTGAAATATGATGTAGATATGATTGTCAATATCGGAGTGGCAGGAACTTTGACAAAGGACTTAAATGTGCTTGACGTGGCAGTAGCCACAAACGTGCTGCAGCACGATATGGATACATCGCCAATCGGAGATCCGAAGGGACTTCTCTCAGGCATCAATATGATTCTGCTTCCGGCAGATACAAAAATGGTGGAGCTCATGTGCTCATGCTTAGCTGACAGGAATATCCACTACAAAAAGGGCAATATCGCAACAGGAGATCAGTTTATTGCCACAAAGGAGCAGAAGGATTATATTTCGAATACCTTTGATGCAATCGCAGCAGAGATGGAGGGCGGCAGCATCGGTCATGTGTGCTATGTGAACAAGGTGCCATTTGCCATTCTTCGCTCAATATCAGATGGCGATGGAGGCGAGACAGACTACCAGACCTTTGCGGAGAAGGCTGCGCATCAGTCGATTGAGGTAGTGCTTGAGTTTATCGGAAGGGCAGAAGAACTGAAATAGAGTTATTTCATTATTCATAATTTGTGATAATAAAGAATAGTATATAGCATGAGTGAATACAGAGCATACATGCAAAATACAAAACTACATAATGGGACAAAACGAAAGAAACGCCGACATAGATTCCTTTTTGGAGTGCTGCTGTCGGCGCTTCTTATTACAGGCGCTTTATATGGTAGAGAGTATGACATATCACAGCTGAAAAATATAGAGGTGATGGAGACACTTAGTAGTGCTGTGAGTCAGTTCGGGGACAGAAAGCTGCCTGTATATTCGGTTCAGACAACAGAAAAAAAGATAGCCCTTTCATTTGACTGTGCCTGGGGAGCAGAGGATTTTGACAGTATGATGGAGACACTTGACAAGCACAACGTAAAGGCAACATTTTTTATGACAGGAGGTTTTGTGAGTGATAACCCTGAATGTGTAAAGACGCTGGTTGAAAAAGGGCATGAGCCCGGAAATCACAGTGAGCACCACTATGATATGGCAACAATCACTGCAGGCGAGATGAAGACGGAGATAATGGATGTGCACAAAAAGGTCAAGGAGCTGACCGGAAAGGATATGAAGGTATTCAGACCGCCATACGGCTCGTACAACAATGAACTGATTGACACAGTGTATGGCTGTGACTATTATCCAATCCAGTGGGATGTGGATTCGCTCGACTGGAAAAACTATGGCATGCAAAATATTATAGATACAGTGTGCAATCACAAAAGCCTGGATTGCGGTTCGATAATACTCTGCCATCTTGGCGCAAAGTACACCTCGCAGGCACTCGATGAGATGCTCACGAAGCTGCAGGACATGGGCTATGAGATAGTTCCAGTATCAAAGCTGATCATGACAGAAGGCTATCATATGGATGCAAACGGTATGCAGATCAAGGACTGAGCAATTTCATAAATCAATATTTTAGTCAATATTTAGTCAATATTTTAGCCCCTTACGATATTGTTATTTACAGACAAGTGTGTTAAACTAAAACTATATTTTAAAGAAGCTGTGAGACAGCTATGGGGGTAAATTATATGACAGATACAGGTTTTTTAGTAGCATTCTTTATAGTTATTTTTTTAGTTATCATCTTTGCGCTTGTCGCTGTAATCGGAGCCGTTACAAGTGCTGTTGCAGGTATCAATGATGATGAGGATGAGATTGAGGAAGAGGGCATTTGAAGCTAAAATAAAAAGACATTTAAAGACATCGAATTATATTAATCGTATAATTGGGTGTCTTTTTTATTGTAAAAACTCTTAAAAAAGTATAAACCAATTGAGTTGCAATCCGCCACATTGTATAATAAAAGTATAACAGCGAATTAAATTTATTGTGAAAATCGCAGTAATCACATTGTCTATCAAACTAAGGCAGGACATTATCAAGGAAAAGAAGAAGGAGGGGTCAGATGATATCCAGATATAGTGTAAAAAAGCCTTTTACTGTACTTGTAGGAGTACTGCTGGTAATAGTACTCGGTGTTGTATCGCTTGGCAGGATGACGACAGATCTGCTGCCGGATATGAGCTTTCAGTATGCACTTATAGTGACAACAGATATGGGAGCAAGTCCACAGGAGGTGGAGAGCGATGTCACCGCGCCGCTTGAAGCAGCTATGGCAACTACGTCCAATATCAAAAACGTAAGCTCAATGTCATATAACAGCTATTCTCTGGTGACATGCGAGTATGAGCAGAATGCCAACATGGATTCTGTAGTGATAGAGATGCAGCAGAAAATAGATCAGGTCAAGGCTGGCTGGAAGGATGGAGTGGGTACTCCGACCATTATGAAGATAAATCCGGACATGCTTCCAATCATGATGACTGCTGTGGATATGGATGGGAAAAGCAAGTCGGAAATCACCGACTTTGTGGAAAACACACTTAAGCCTTCAATTGAGAGTACAGAGGGAGTCGCATCAGTGACTGCAACAGGTGAGCTCACCGAGCAGATACAGGTCACGATGAATCAGGCCAAGATAGATGCGCTCAATGAGAAAATAAATAATGCCGTTTCGAAGAAATTTGACGATGCAAAAAGTCAGATGGATGATGCAAGTGCAAAGATAGAGAGCGGACAAAACGCAATCACATCTGCATCGGATCAGATGAGCGCGGGAGTGGATACGCTAAAGGAGCAAAAGGCAAAGCTTGCAGAGCAGAAGACTCAGCTAGAGAGTACACTTTCAAGCTTAAATGAGCAGAAGAGCCAGCTTGAAACAATTCAGTCAGCTCTTTCAGACTTCATGAATAGTGATACATATACAAAGACAATTCCGTCACTCAAAGAGGGCGCAAATGCACCGGGTGAAGCGGGCACAGCACTCAAAGCGCAGCTTGAGCAGGTTGATAAGCAGATTGCAACACAGTTTTCAGGTCTCTCGGCGCTTGGAATCACCGTAAACACAGCAGATGATCTGCCTGCGGCAGCGTCGGCGATAGCACAGACTCTCATTCAGGTGAATACAGGTATAGAGCAGTGCCAAAGCGGGCTTGACCAGATAGCACAAGGAGAGACAGCACTTTTAGATGCCTATGATAATCTAAACAGTCAGGCAGCTATAAGCTCTATAAGCATAGGACAGCAGTCGGCACAGCTTGCAACAGCAGCGGCGTCTCTTGACAGTTCAAAGAAGGAGCTTGAAAAGAGTAAGGATGATGCACTTGACAAGTCAAACTTAAATGCAGTTTTAACAATTGACTCACTCTCGCAGCTGCTCGTCGCACAGAATTTTGATATGCCTGCAGGCTATGTAAATGATTCAAATGGCACGCAGTACATAGTACAGGTGGGAGATGAGATAAAATCAATTGATGATTTAACAAATCTTGTGCTCATGGATATGAAGCTTGATGGAATAGCTCCTATTCATGTCGGTGATGTGGCAGATGTTGAGATGACTGACAACTCGGATGAGACATATGCGATAGTCAACGGTAATCCCGGAATAATGCTCTCCATGGAGAAGCAGACCGGCTACTCTACAGGAGACGTCACAGACCGTCTTTTGGACAAGCTTGATTCGCTGCAAAAGGAAAATGACGGATTACACGCCACAGTGCTTATGAACCAGGGCGTATACATTGACATGGTAGTAAAGAGTGTTATGGAAAATATGATAGTGGGAGCAATACTTGCTATTTTCGTATTGCTCTTGTTCTTAAAGGATATAAAGCCAACGCTTGTTATCGCAGCATCTATACCACTATCGGTTATTGTGGCAGTGGTGCTTATGTATTTTACGGATATCACCTTAAATATCATTTCAATGTCGGGACTTGTGCTTGGAATAGGAATGCTGGTGGATAATTCAATCGTAGTAATCGAGAATATCTACAGATTAAGGGGAGAGGGATATTCGGTAAAGAAGGCGGCTGTTGAGGGTGCAAATCAGGTGGCAGGAGCCATTTTTGCTTCTACACTTACCACGGTAAGTGTGTACGCGCCAATCATTTTTACTGATGGAATCACGAGACAGCTCTTTGTAGATTTGGCTCTTACTGTGGCATTTACACTTATGGCATCTCTTGTAGTGGCACTCACATTTGTACCGGCAATTGCTTCAGGCATGCTCAAAAAGACGAAGGATATAAAGCATCCATGGTTTGACCGTTTTAAGGATTGGTATGGAAATGTGCTCGGCACATGTCTTAGATTTAAGCCGGTGGTATTTATTGCGGCAGTAGTGCTTTTAGTCGGCAGTGGCGCACTTTGCATGTCAAGGGGAATGACATTTATGGATATGGACATGGAGTCAAATCAGATTTCACTTACCATAGAGGCAAAGGATGACGAAAAGCTCGATTTCAAGCAGCTTACAGAGCTGTCTGATAAGGTCATGGACAAAATATCTGATATAAAGGGCATAGACACAATAGGAGCTACAGCAGGCGGCAGCTCGACCATGAACCTGATGAGCTCAGGAAGCGACAGTGTGAGCATGTATATATTGCTTGATGAGAAGTCGGATGTTTCATCGGATAAGGTAATAGATGAAATTGAAAAACGCACAAAGAATCTGGACTGCAAGGTAACAGCATCTTCACAGGCTATGGACTCATCAGAGTTTTTCGGAAGTGGTCTCTCTGTCAGGATTAAGGGTAATGATATAGACAAGCTGCAGAAGCTTGCAGGTGATGTGGCAGATATCCTTAAGGACACAAATGGAGTGACAGATATAGATGACGGTCTTGGAGATACAATCAATGAGCTTAAGATAACTGTGGATAAGGAAAAAGCAGCAAAGTATGGCTATACGGTGGCTCAGGTATACCAGCTCGTATCCGGTGAGATATCATCTCAAAAGAGCGCAACAACCATTACGACCGACATAAAGGACTATGAGGTATACTTACAATCTGCAGAGCAGTCTGATGTGACTGTGGACGACATCAAAAACCTTACATTTACTTATAAGGATAATGATGGCAGTGAAAAGGAGATTCCGCTCAGTGATATCTGCACTATTTCGCAGGAACAGACACTAAGTACCATTCATCGAGATGCTCAGACAAGATATATTACAGTATCAGGTGCGGTTGATGAAAACCATAATGTAACATTACTAAGCAATAAAATTAAATCTAAAATTGATAAACTTAGCATTCCTGATGGCTATTCAATAGACATGGAGGGCGAGGATGAGACAATAAATGAGTCAATGAGTCAGCTTGGACTTATGCTTGTGCTTGCAGTGATATTTATCTATCTTATCATGGTGGCACAGTTCCAGTCATTGCTTTCACCGTTTATTATCATGTTCTGTATACCTCTTGCGTTTACAGGAGGCTTTATAGCTCTTTTCATCACGGGAAATGAGCTCGGAATCATATCAATGCTTGGCTTTATCATGCTGGCAGGCCTCATTGTAAATAATGGAATCGTGCTCATTGATTACATCAATCAGGCCAGGAGAGAGGGCATGAGCAAGCATGAGGCAATCATAGACGCAGGCCGTACAAGGCTTCGTCCAATACTGATGACAGCGATGACCACCATCCTCGCAATGTTTACATCGGCGATAGGTAGTTGCAGGAGCAGATATCGTTACAACAGGCCTTGCAGTATACAAGGACAGTATCAAACATGCATATACCAGACAGGGACTTGAGACATTCCAGAATGCATGGGATAATACAGTTACAGAATAGATGAAACAGGGAGGTGTTTGTAAGCAATGAAAATTGGATTTGTAGGACTCGGAATCATGGGGGAGTCCATGAGTGAGAATATAGTGAAGAAGCATGATGATGAGGTATATGTATTTGATTTCGTAAAGGAGAAGGTAGAGCTACTGGAGAGCAAGGGTGCAATCGGCTGCAGCAGTTCGCTTAAGCTGGCAGAAAAATCAGACGTAATTATATCAATGGTTCCAAAGTCAGAGCATTCGATGGCTATTTATAAGGAGGTTTTACCGGCACTTGATGATACAAAGCTCTGTATTGATATGAGCACGATAGATCCATCTGTTTCTGTGGAGATTTCTGAAATGGTAAAGAAGACGGGTGCAGAGTTTGTGGACGCACCGGTTGTGAAATCGAAGCCTGCTGCTATTGCAGGAAAGCTCGGAATATATGTCGGTGGAGATGAAAAAGCGTGTGAGAAGGCTATGCCGATTCTTTCCTATATGGGAGAAAATATCATCAGGATGGGTGGAAACGGAAAAGGTCTGGTCATGAAAATCTGCCATAACGCGCTTGTATCACAGATTCAAAATGGTGTAAATGAGACGCTGACACTTGCAAGGGCATATGGAATAGATATAGAAAGCTATACTACAGCTATCTCATATGGCGGTGGACAGAACTTTTATCTGGATTCCAAAAATGTGCCAATCAAAAATGAGGATTACACCACTGCCTTTTCGATTGAAAACATGTACAAGGATGTGAATATCTGCATGAATATGGCAAAGGAGAGGGGATTAAAGCTTCAAGGAGAAAACGCTGCAAAGCAGGTATATGACAAGGCAATGGAGCTTGGCTTTGGAAAAGAAGATTTCTGCGCTACTATAAAGGCTGTCAAGGCAATGCAAAGATAAGTGGGGGAAATATGTTAAAACATTTGAATGAAAAAAAAATTCTGTGACTATATACAGTGTCACTGATCCATGTTTTGAAACCTACGGAAGGGTGATTTCAAATATCAATTGCAACGAACTTATCTCATTTATGGAACAAAATACTGTAATTCCTGAGAAAGGAAATATATATGTGGCTTCAGTAGAAGAGCTTGAACGTACACATATAGCAGAGTTTTTTTAAAAATCGTATATATGGAGAGATGCCTATACAGATAGGCTACTGTAATGGCAGAAACACCACATACAATGGTTTTGAGTACCATAAGGGCAGCGAAATCAATATAGCGGTAACTGACTTTATGCTGGTGCTGGGGCATACCTGGGAGATAAAAGACAATACATACCGTATTGAAGATGCAAAGGTATTTTTTTGTGGAAAAGGGTACAGCAATAGAGATGTACCAGACGACACTTCATCTATCACCATGCAGGGTGTCAGATATTGGATTTAAGAATGTTGTGATTCTTCCACGGGGAACCAATACACCACTCAATAATGGAGGGGCAGATGAAGCTGCTATAGGAGAAGAGAGACTGCTTTTGCAAAGAAATAAGTGGGTAATAGCACATCCCGATAGAGAACCATTGATAAAACAAGGGGCATATCCTGGATTGCTTGGAGAGAATAAGGAACTTTATTATTAAAAAAACCACGTGACCGAAAGACTGAATACTGGACATATTACTGTACTTTCGGTTGCGTGGGAAATAATTTTCAGAAAAAGTATATCATGTGAGAGATTGAATGTGAATAGTTAGTTTCAACAAATCGATGTATATTTTTTCTATTAAATTGGAGGATTTTATGGAGCATTTAGTATTTACTTTGGTGACATTTTGTGCTTTTCACAGCACTGGTTGGAATTATTTCAGGAAAGATAGTGAAGAATAGCGATGACCAGAAAACGGCAAAGGGTTATTTCCTTGCCGGAAATGGACTTGGAGGTTTTTTCATTGCAGGCTCAATGCTGCTTACGAATCTGTCGGCAGAAAATCTGGTAGGTTTGTCGGGACAGTCATATGCAGCTAATATGTCAGGCATGGCATGGGAAGCAACAGCGGTTATAGCCACAATTATTATGGCTTTTGTGTTTTTGCCGATGTATCTTAGAAAAGGATATACAACGCTGCCGGAGTTTATGGAGGAGAGGTATGGCGTTGGTGTACGCCGTATGGTTTCTATCCTATTTCTTATTGGATATTTAGTAATCGGAATTCCTGTATGTCTGTACGCAGGCGCTATAGCATTTGAGCAGATTTTTGATTTTGCTACAGTATTTGGAATCAGCGAGGGTATGGCACTTACAATTCTTATAGTGCTTGTAGGTATTATTGGTGCACTATATGCCGTACTTGGAGGTATGAGAGCAGTAGCTGTATCAGACACAATCAATGGAATTTTACTTGTTTTAGGCTCAGTGCTTGTAGTCGTATTTGGTTTTATAGCTGTTGGAAAATTAAGCGGAGGTGGATTTATTGTCGGTGTGAAGGATGTTATTACATCTGAACCGGCAAAGCTCAATGCGATTGGTGGAAAAAATGATCCTGTACCATTTGCATGTATTTTTACAGGTATGCTGCTTGCAAATCTGTTTTACTGGGGTACTAACCAAGTACTTATTCAGAGAGCACTTGGTGCTGAAAACTTAAAGGAAGGACAAAAGGGAGTTTTACTTTCAGGCTTTTTAAAGATGATGGTACCATTACTTCTTGTTATTCCCGGAGTAATCGCAGCAAGACTTGTACCAAGTCTTACAAGCAAGGATTTTGCATATCCTTCACTTGTAGCTAGGTCATTGCCATGGCCGGCTGTAGGACTGTTTTGTGCAGCATTGTTTGGATCAATTATCTCAACTTATAATTCATTTCTCAATGCAGCTAGTACCGTATTTATGATTGATATTTATAAGCCGATTTTTAACCCAAATCTCTCAGAGGAAGCTACAGTAAAACTTGCAAAGAAAATTGGATGGGGCTTTGCAGCATTTGCCATTATCTTTACACCATTCCTTGATGTGCTTAGCACAGGACTTTATGATTTCGGACGAAGCTTTACAGGTTTTTATAATATTCCTATCATTACAATGGTGCTTGTAGGAATGTTCTCAAAGAAGGGCTCTAAGCTTGGAGCAATATGTGCAACAATATTCCATATTGCATTCTACGCATGCTACAAGTTTATCTTCCCACATATTGACACACCATTCACAAATGCTGTTAGTGGAATTAATTATATGTATATATACGCTATCTCATTTGTTATCATGCTTGTAATCATCTTTGTATGCAGCAAGATTGCACCAAATACAAAGGTATTTGACAAGAGTGCTTCAAGAAATGATGGCTATGATATGACAGCATGGAAGCATAAAAATGCTTTTGCAATCTGGCTTGTTTCATTCCTGGTATATGAGTATTTCATTTTCTCGCCTGCAGGAATTGCAACAGAGAACAAAAATGTAGTAAGAATTGCTATTGTAACAGCAATATTTGTGATTGAGACAATTGTTCTGATTGTGAAAGAGATGAACAAGCGTAAAAAGACAGCTTAGGGAGGTTATTAAATGCAGATTAAAGTAAATGATAATGAATTTCAGCTTTTTGTGGGAGAAAAAAGGATTCTGGAGCATAGCAAAGAAAGACCGATGATTTATGTCGGAGTAGGACAGGAAGATGTTGATATGTACAGAGGTAACTTCAAGATAACAGATTATGTTACCGAGCGTTTTCCACTAAAGCTCACAGATGTGATTCAGACAGCTGATACAGTCAGACTATGCTTTGAAAGCTATATCATTGCGAAAATTAAATGTGACGAAAATCTGTGTACCATTGATTTTGAACAAAAGGATGACAGGATTAACCGATTCTGGTTTAGGGTAGCCGCAGATAAAGAGGAAAAATGCTATGGCTGCGGTGAGCAGATGTCTTACTTTAATCTGCGTGGAAGAAATTTTCCTATCTGGACATCTGAACCGGGTGTAGGACGTGATAAGACAACCTACGTTACATGGCGTTCGGATGTAGAAAATAAGGCAGGAGGAGACTATTACAACACAAATTATCCACAGCCAACCTTTGTTTCCACAAATAAATATTATCTGCATGTGGATTCAACAGCATATGCTGATTTTGATTTCAGAAATGACAGCTTTCATGAGCTGCAGATCTGGGAGGTGCCTAAGCAGATCCGTATAGAGTGTGCTGATACATATCTCAAACTGCTTGAGAGACTTACAGCATATTTTTGGAAGACAGCCAAAGCTCCCGGATTGGGTATACAATGGGCTCATAATTGGTGTTCAGGGTGGAAATGAAAGGTCATTTGGATTGCTTGATAAGACCCTTGATAAGAACATCAAGGTAGCTGGCATATGGTGCCAGGATTGGTGCGGAAAGAGAGTGACATCATTCGGAAAGAGACTCCAATGGGACTGGAAATATCACAAGGAAATGTATCCGGATCTGCCAAAGAAGATTAAAGAGATAAATGCAAATGGCATAAAATTTTTAGGATATGTTAATCCATATCTGGTAAATGATGGTGAGCTCTATAAGGAAGGCAGGGAAAAAGGCTATTTTGCAACAAAGGCAGATGGCAGTGATTATCTCGTGGATTTTGGTGAATTTTATTGTGGAGTTGTGGATCTCACAAACCCGGAGGCATTCGAGTGGTTTAAGGATATTATTAAAGAATACACACTTGGTATAGGCATTGATGGCTGGATGGCAGACTTTGGAGAGTATCTGCCTACAGATGATATATGCTTATACAGCGGTAAATCACCTATGATTGAGCACAATCACTGGCCGGTGCTATGGGCAAAGTGTAACTATGAGGCAGTAAAAGAGTCAGGAAAGCTTGGAGATGTGGTTTACTTCATGCGTGCCGGAGGTGCAGGAAGCCAGAAATACTGCACATTGCTGTGGGCCGGCGATCAGTCTGTTGACTTTACAATACATGATGGACTCGCATCTGTTATCTGCGGAGCACTTAGTGCAGGAATGATGGGATGTGGGCTCACGCATAGTGATATTGGAGGCTATACATCGCTTTTTGATAATACTCGTACAAAGGAGCTGTTTCTCAGATGGGCTGAGATGGCGATGTTTACACCATTTATGAGGACACATGAGGGAAACAGACCGGATACCAATTTTCAGTATTACGATGATGAGGATACCATGGAGCGGCTGGCGAGACTCGTTGATGTATACATGATGCTTGCACCGTATACAAAGACACTTGTTGAAGAGAATGCAGACAGTGGACATCCGGTGCAAAGACCTTTGTTCATGCATTATGAGTCTGATGCGAAAGCTTATGACATACAGTATGAGTATCTTTTTTGGAAGAGATATGATGATAGCACCTGTTTATGAGCAGGATAAGCATGAATGGGATGTGTATCTGCCACAGGATGAATGGGTACATTTGTGGACAGGCGAAGAGTATCACGGCGGAGAAATAACAGTATCAGCCGAGCTTGGCTATACACCTGCCTTCTACAGAAAAAAAAATAGTGAGTTTGCTGATATATTTGAAGAAATCAGAAAAAATATGGAGTCAAATAAATGAACACTGTTTTATTTTACATAATAATTTTTCTGACAAATGTGATTCAGGGCATTACAGGCTTTGCGGGGACCATCCTCGCAATGCCTCCTAGCCTAATTCTGGTGGGATATGATGTCGCTAAGCCGATATTAAATGTACTTGGTATTCTTGCCGGAGTGTATGTCTTTGTTACACAATGGAAACATGTAGACTGGAAGCAGTTGAAAAAGGTAGTCATCGTCATGGCTATAGGAATCTTTGGCGGCTTTTTTTTCTAAAGAACGCACTTGCAGGATATGATGCAGTATTATACAAGTTTCTGGGTATTTTTGTGATATTTCTTGCAATACATGGGTTTTACAGCATATATGGGCAAAGGCAGCGATACAAAAGAAAAATCATCATGGAAATCAATGCTGTTACTTATTGGTGCGGGAATAGTTCATGGTATGTTTGTGTCAAGCGGACCGCTTCTGATAGGGTATTTATCCAATGAGATAAAGGAAAAAGACAAGCTTTAGAGCAACTATTTCTACTGTTTGGATTATATTAAATTCGATGATACTTGTTCAGGATATATGCGCGGGAATGTGGAATGCAGGGCTTGTTATGACTCAATGCATATCGATTCCGTTTTTGATAGCGGGAATGGCAGCAGGCTCAGTGCTTGTAAAGAGGATGAGCCAGGAAATATTTATGAAGCTCACCTACATATTACTTTTTATATCAGGAATACTGCTTATGGTTAAGTAGTTTTTGAAAATTTTATTGGAGGTAAAAATATATGACAAAATTTCAGGTGGCATATGTGCCGGTCGGGGTTCCGACATTTCATTTGGAGAGCGCACAGAAGGAATTTGAAAAATCAATAGACTTATTAAATACAATAACGGATGCTGCAATTGTACCGGATAAAATGCTTTTATCAATTCAGGATTTAACTAATTTTCTTGATACAATAGAGCCATCCCTGATAATTTTACAGAATATAACCTTTGCAAATGCAGCTTATGCGAGTGAGGTTCTTAAAAGATTTTCGTGTCCGGTATTGCTTTGGACACTTCGTGAGCCGGTTATAGATGGAGGCCGGTTGAGATTAAATTCATTGACGGGAGCATATTCGGCAGGAAATGCACTGGCTGCGTTTAGGGATGGTAACTTTGAATATATCTTTGGAGCTCCACAGGAGGAGAGGACAAAGAAAACAATTAGTGCCTGTATTCGTGCAGCATGGCTTAAAAATGAGCTTAAAAATCTAAGGATTGCCTCAGTCGGACATACACCTCAGGGATTTGGATTTGGACGTGCAATGGATGCTGACATGCAAAAGGTATTCGAGCAACACTTGAGTCAATTGAGGTGAGAGAGCTTATTGATTGATGCAGAGGAAATCTGGGCCACACAGCTTGAGGTGGCAAAGGAGGCAATGGCCAATATACAGGCTACGGCAGCCGACATATGTGCGATAGGCATTACTAACCAGAGAGAGACCACGATTGTGTGGGACAAAAATACGGGAGAGCCGGTTTATCATGCGATAGTATGGCAGTGCAGGCGCACGGCAGAGTATGCGGATTCACTGAAGGAGAAGGGGCTTACCGAGAACTTTATGAAAAAGACAGGTCTTGTGATAGATGCTTATTTTTCGGCAACTAAGCTCAAGTGGCTCCTTGACAATGTGCCGGGAGCAAGGGAGAGAGCCGAAAGAGGCGAGCTTTTGTTTGGAACAGTCGAGACATGGCTTATATGGAAGCTCACTCAGGGGCAGGTGCATGTTACGGATTATTCCAATGCATCAAGAACCATGATGTTTAATATCAATACCTTAAAGTGGGATGATGAGATACTTAAGGAGCTTGACATACCAAAGAGCATGCTTCCAAAGCCTATGCCGTCAAGCTGTGTGTATGGTGAGGTGAATCCGGTGTACTTCGGGGGACCGATTCCTATCGCGGGAGCGGCAGGAGACCAGCAGGCAGCGCTTTTTGGTCAGACCTGCTTTAGGGCAGGAGAAGCCAAAAATACATACGGTACAGGTTGTTTTCTGCTGATGAATACAGGTGAGATGCCTGTTTCATCAAAGAACGGACTTGTTACCACAATAGCCTGGGGCATAGACGGCAAGGTGGTATATGCGCTGGAGGGCTCAATATTTGTGGCAGGAGCCTCTATCCAGTGGCTACGCGATGAGATGAAATTTATCGATTCCTCAACTGATTCAGAGTACATGGCGAGAAAGGTAAAGGATACAAACGGCTGCTATGTGGTGCCGGCATTTACAGGGCTTGGGGCACCGTACTGGGATCAGTATGCGAGAGGAACTATTGTGGGTCTTACGAGAGGTGTAAACAAGTACCATGTTATAAGGGCAACTCTGGAATCAATGGCATTTCAGGTAAATGATGTGCTTGAGGCAATGAAGGCTGATTCGGGCATCAATCTCACATCGCTTAAGGTGGACGGCGGCGCCAGTGCCAACAATCTGCTCATGCAGATGCAGGCTGATATCAGCAATGCACCGGTCAATAGGCCTGTGTGTGTGGAGACAACAGCCATGGGCGCAGCGTACCTCGCAGGGCTTGCGGTGGGATACTGGGAAAGCATGGATGATATAAAGAGCAACTGGTCTATTGACCGTGTGTTTGAGCCGGAGATAGAGGCTGATTTGAGAGAAAAGAAGCGTAAAATGTGGAAAAAGGCTGTCGCCTGCGCATTTAACTGGGCGAAGGATGAATGCTGATGTTTGCATTGTTTTAAATGAGCTTAGTGATACAGCAATTAAACAATATATGCAAATTGGTAGGAGAAAATAACATGTATGATGTAGTAATTATAGGAGCGGGAGTATCGGGAAGCGCCTGTGCAAGAGAGCTTTCGAAATATAACCTGTCCATCTGCGTAGTGGAAAAGGAGGAGGACGTGTGCTGTGGCACCTCAAAGGCCAACAGTGCTATTGTCCATTCCGGAATTGACTGTAAGACCGGTACACTTATGGCACAGATGAATATCCGTGGAAATGAGATGATGGACGAGCTTTCGAAGCAGCTTGATTTTGAGTTCAGAAGAAACGGCTCGCTGATTTTGTGCTTTAGCGAGGACGATATGCCAAGGCTTAAGGAGCTTTACAATCAGGGAATCGCAAATGGCGTGCCGGGACTTGAAATTCTTGATTCAAAGAAAGCACATGAGATGGAGCCGAATCTGTCTGATGAGGTGGTGGCAGCTATTTACTGCCCGACAGGAGGCATTGTATGTCCGTTTGGCATGAATATTGCATTTGCTGAGAATGCTGCGGCAAACGGTGTGGAGTTTTTATTTAACACCGAGGTGAAGGAGATACAAAAGGAGCAGACAGGCTATATTCTCATTACTCAAAATGGAGAAATTCATGCACGCTGCGTTGTAAATGCAGCTGGTGTATATGCTGATGTATTTCACAACATGGTGAGTGAAAACAAAATCCATATCACACCAAGGCGCGGAGAGTACGAGCTATTAGACAGGGCAGCCGGTGGTATCGTTGACAAGACAATCTTCCAGCTTCCGGGAAAATACGGCAAGGGCGTGCTTGTAACCCCGACAGTACACGGAAATATCCTAATCGGACCTACAGCAGATGATCATGATGACAAGGATGGTACAAATACAACAAGAGCGGGCTTAGCGCATGTTACGACATCCGGCACACGTTCGGTGCCGTCACTTCCTATGCGTCAGGTCATCACATCGTTTGCAGGAAACCGTGCACATGAGGACGGACATGAGTTTATCATCGAGGAGCTTAAAGATGCACCATTTTTTGTGGACTGTGCAGGTATAGAGTCACCGGGCTTATCAAGTGCACCGGCTATCGGTGAGAGAGTGGCAGCAATAGTTGAGAGGCTTTTTAAGCCTTCTAAAAATGCGGACTTTATCGAGACAAGAAAAGGTATTTTAAATCCAAAGAAGCTTTCAGAGGATGAGTATAAAGAGCTGATAAAAGAAAAGCCTGAGTATGGTAACATAATCTGCCGCTGTGAGATGATTACGGAGGGCGAGATAATGGATGCGGTAAACAGACCGTTAGGCGCAAAGTCGCTTGATGGTGTGAAGAGACGCACCAGAGCCGGAATGGGCAGGTGCCAGGCAGGCTTCTGTTCTCCGAGAACTATGGAGATTATCGCCAGGGAGAGAGGCATTTCGCAGCTTGACATCACTAAAAGCGGTGGAAAGTCAAAGATAGTTGTTGGAATGAGCAAGAATCGCGGATAGTCTGTCTTACTTCAAAGAGACAGGTAACGAAAGATTGATATTGGGTTAATATCAGATTAACATAGGGGGACAATATGGAATTTTACGATATTGTGATAGTAGGAGGCGGCCCGGCAGGTCTTGCGGCAGCAGCTTCCGCTAAGAAAAATAAAATAGATAAAATACTTATACTGGAAAGAGACTGCGAGCTTGGCGGCATATTAAACCAGTGTATACACAATGGCTTTGGCCTGCACACCTTTAAGGAGGAACTCACAGGTCCTGAATATGCCGGCAGATTTATCAAAGAGGTCAAAGAGCTTGGCATAGAGTACAGACTGAATACGATGGTCATGGATATCTCAACCGGTGACGAGTCCGAAAATGGGACAAACGATAAAATAGTCACGGCTATGAACCGTACAGACGGACTTTTCCATATCGCTGCAAAGACAGTAATACTTGCGATGGGCTGCAGGGAGAGAGCAAGAGGTGCCCTAAACATACCAGGCTACAGACCGGCAGGAATTTTCTCGGCGGGTACAGCTCAGAGACTGGTGAATATAGAGGGATACATGCCGGGACGAAAGGTAGTAATACTTGGCTCAGGAGATATCGGTCTTATCATGGCAAGAAGAATGACCTTGGAGGGTGCCAAGGTGCAGGTGGTTGCAGAACTCATGCCGTATTCAGGAGGCTTGAAGCGTAATATTGTGCAGTGCCTTGATGATTTTAATATCCCGCTTAAGCTTAGCCACACAGTGGTTGATATAAAGGGCAGGGAGCGTGTGGAGGGCATCACTCTCGCTCAGGTTGACGAGCATAACAAGCCTATTGAGGGAACAGAGGAGTTTTACGAGTGCGATACGCTTTTACTCTCATGCGGACTCATTCCGGAAAATGAGATTTCAAAAACAGCAGGTGTAGAGCTCAATCCTGTAACAAGCGGACCTGTTGTAAACGAAAGCCTTGAGACCAATGTGCCGGGTGTATTTGCCTGTGGAAATGTGCTTCATGTGCACGACCTCGTGGATTATGTGTCAGAGGAAGCAACAGCAGCAGGCCGCCATGCCGCAGAGTATGTGAAAAACGGCGGTGATAAGAGTGATGATGGCAAAGAAATATCGATAACTGCTACAGGCGGAGTCAGATATACTGTCCCAAGCACTATAAATACTGCACAGATGGATGATACTGTGACGGTAAGATTTCGAGTGGGAGCTGTGTATAAGAATTGTTATATTGCAGTATATCTGGATGATAAACAATTACAGCACCGCAAGCACCCTGTAATGGCACCGGGTGAGATGGAGCAGGTAGTGCTGCAGAAGAAGCAGCTCATCGAAACAGACAATCCCTGCACAATTACGATAAAGATTGAGGAGGCATAGTATCATGGAAGAGAGAAATTTGACATGTATAGGCTGCCCTCTGGGCTGTGCCCTTAAGGTGACAATAGATGGAGATAATGTCACAGTAACCGGAAATACCTGTAAGCGCGGAGCAGACTACGGAGCAAAGGAAGTGACACATCCGACGCGAATCGTGACAAGCACAGTCTGTGTGAAAAACGGCACAATACCTATGGTATCCGTAAAGACGGCACAGGATATTCCAAAGGAAAAGATAATGGATGTGATGGAGTGTATCAACCGGATCACGGTAGAGGCACCGGTGCATATAGGTGATGTACTGCTAAGTGGTGCTGCAGCAACCGGTGTGGATATAGTTGCAACAAAGAATGTTGAAGCATAAATAAGGAGCATGAATTAATGGTTAAAACCGGAATTTCCCTTGATAGTGTAAAAAACAATAATAAATCTCAGATACTTAAGATACTGCAGAAAAACGGCGCAATGTCAAGGAAGGATATTGCCAATCAGATAGGACTCACACCGGCGGCTGTGACCATGCTGTGCAATGATATGATGGAAGCTCACATGATACTTGAAAAGGGTGAGATGAAGGAGCAGAAGAGAGCTGGCCGTAAGAAGGTGCTTGTGGATATCAATTATGATTTTAAGTACATAGTATCTGTAAATATTGAGGCTGTAGACACGAGCATTACAGTTACCAATATCAGGGGAAATGTGCTTGTTGAAGCTAAGGTACATACCCGGACGGACATTGAACCACAGCTGTTTTTAGAAGAACTGGCAAAGGAAATAAAGCTTCAGCTTTGGGAAAAGGAACTTAAGCTGTCAGATATTCTTGGAATCGGAATATGTGTTCCTGGAATAGTTGACAGGAATAATGGCATCAGTATACACGCTTATGGCATATGGAACAATCAAGTAAAAATAAGAGAAATACTTGAAAAACAGATTCAGTGTCCGGTAATACTTGAAAACAACGTCAAAGCATTTGCGGAAGCCGAAATGCTTTACGGTGTCGGAAAATATGGAAACAATATTGTTTTTATTAAGTGGGGCCCGGGTGTCGGCTCTGCGATAGTTGTGGACAATAAGCTATATGAGGGCAATCAGCACAACGCAGCAGAAATAGGACACTACATCATAGAGCCTGATGGACTTAAGTGCAGATGTGGCAGACATGGCTGTCTTGAAACAAGAGTATCCATGTTTGCCCTGTGTGACCGCATAAAGGAGATATATTCCAAGGAAAATACCCCGGTGCTATACGAAGAAACAGCCGGTGATAAAAATCTTATAACAAGAGAGCTCTTGACTTCGTGGGTAGAAAATGAGGGCAACGGCTACATAACAAGGATGGATCAGACAATTTCTGAGATACTTGTTGGAGCAATAGAACGAATGGCACGTGTCGCTGTAAATGTGTTGACTATTCTGGCTCCGGATTGCACGATAGTGTTTGGTTCAATGTTTGAAAATACAAGTATATATAAGCTTTTTATACAGTACTGCACAAAATATGATGAAAACTATACTGACAAGCTTATCAGCCGTTCACACTTGAGAGATAAGATGGCATATATAGGCGGAACAGCACTTATAGCGAGCACTTATTTCTTTGAAAGTAAAAATTTATAATAAAGAAAAAATGAAGAAATCTTATTGATATTTTCTTTATTGTTGCATATACTATAAGCAAGAAAGGAGTGTTGTATATGTCACAGTCAGTTAATGTTAATTTTAAATTGGATGCAGATGTAAAAAAAAGCATGGAACAGGTGTGTTCGGAATTAGGTCTTTCTATGAGTGCAGCGTTCACCGTTTTTGCAAAAAAAGTAGGCAGAGAAAAGCGTATTCCTTTTGAGGTATCGGTAGATCCGTTTTATTCTGATAGCAATATCCGTTATTTGGAAAATATCGTGCGCGATATTAAGGATGGCAAAGCTCACTTCGCAGAGCATGATTTGATAGAGGAGGACTAATGAGGTTACTATGGGAAGATAGGGCATGGAGCGATTATTTATACTGGCAGACGCAGGATAAGAAAACACTGAAAAGAATTAATGGACTTATCAAGGATATTCAGCGAAGTACGTTTGAGGGTATAGGTAAACCGGAACCATTAAAGGAAAATCTTAGTGGTATGTGGAGCAGACGCATTGATGACACTAATCGAATTGTTTATTATGAAAAAGATGAGATAATTTATATTGTTTCATGTAAAGGTCATTATGATGATTGAAAAATCATATTGACAAATCACCCAATGCACTTTAATATTGTAGAAAGAAACAGGCAAATATTTAAAGGCATAAGAAAGAGGAGTACATGACGAAAGCTTTCAGAGAGAGCATCCGGTCCGTAAGATGGTGATACATTTTGGGCAGGCTGAAAGGTGCTTAAGACAGAAATCATGGAAAAGCCGCAAGCGGCATAAGTTCTTCCGATTCGTCCACGTTACAGGACAAGAGGCATTCGAGTTTATATGCATATATATGCTCCGATGTAAACGAAGGTGGTACAGCGCTAATTCGCCCTTCCGGTCAATGATCGGGAGGGTCTTTTTTATGTACACAGACCGGAAGATTGCGCATGCAATCTAATCGGTCGCCCGTCGTAAATAAAAAGAAAAACAGCAAAAGCTCACAGCCTGAATTATCAGGCCGCGCATTATGTATGGAATTATGTGATTTATGGAGCTGCCTAGAGACTGTTAAAATTATGTACACAGCCCAGCAACGCACGCACATGGACGTGCGGGCGAGGCGTTAGCGCCATGGACGGCGCTAAAAGCCGGTTGCGTCATGGTCTAAGCAATCCCTAATCATAATTTTTACAGTGTCTTGGCAGCGTAATCATGAACATAATTCCATACATAATGCGCGACCTGACACAACAAAGCCCCCAAAGCTTTTGCGTCATTCATATAAAAGGAGGAAAACATGAGCAAAGAACTAAACAAAACCTACGATCCAAAGGACATCGAGGACCGTCTTTACAAAAAGTGGGAAGACAACGGCTACTTCCATGCAGAGGTAGACCGCAGCAAAAAACCATTCACAATCGTGATGCCACCACCAAACATCACAGGACAGCTGCACATGGGACATGCCCTTGACAACACCATGCAGGATATCCTTATCAGATACAAGAGAATGCAGGGCTACAATGCACTCTGGCAGCCGGGAACAGACCACGCATCCATCGCAACAGAGGTAAAGGTCATCCAGGCACTTAAGGAGCAGGGAATCAACAAGGCAGACCTTACAAGAGAAGAGTTCCTGGAGAAATGCTGGGACTGGAGAAAAAGAGTACGGCGGACGTATCGTAAAAGCAGCTTCGTAAGCTTGGATCATCAGCAGACTGGCAGCGTGAGAGATTTACCATGGATGAGGGATGCTCACACGCAGTACAGGAGGTATTTACAAAGCTTTATAAGAAGGGCTGGATTTATAAGGGCTCAAGAATCGTAAACTGGTGTCCGGTATGTAAGACATCTATTTCAGATGCAGAGGTAGAGCATGAGGAGCAGGACGGATTTTTCTGGCACATTAATTATCCGGTCGTCGGTGAGGAAGGCAGATTCGTAGAGATCGCAACAACACGTCCGGAAACACTTTTCGGAGATACAGCCGTAGCTGTAAACCCTGATGATGAGCGTTATCAGGATATCATCGGAAAGACCTTAAAGCTTCCATGCACAGACAGAGAGATTCCTGTAATCGCAGATTCATACGTAGATAAAGAGTTTGGAACAGGCTGTGTAAAGATTACACCTGCACACGACCCTAACGATTTCGAGGTAGGAAAACGCCACAGCTTAGAGGAAATCGTTGTAATCAATGATGATGCCACAATGAATGAAAAGGCCGGAAAATATGCCGGAATGGACAGATACGAGTGCAGAAAGGCACTGGTTGAGGACCTTAAGGAGCAGGGCCTTTTAGTAAAGGTTGTACCACACTCACACAATGTAGGTGTGCATGACCGCTGTCACACAACAGTTGAGCCAATGATCAAGCAGCAGTGGTTCGTCAAGATGGACGAGATGATCAAGCCTGCGGTTGAGGGAGTAAAGAACGGAGAAATCAAGCTCCTTCCTTCAAGAATGGACAAGACATACTTCAACTGGACAGACAATATCCGCGACTGGTGCATCAGCCGTCAGCTCTGGTGGGGACACAGAATACCTGCATGGTACTGTGATGACTGTGGAGAGATGGTAGTTTCAATAGAAAAGCCTGGCAAATGTCCTAAGTGTGGCAAGGAGCACTGGACACAGGATCCTGATACACTTGATACATGGTTCTCATCAGCGCTCTGGCCATTCTCAACACTCGGCTGGCCTGAAAAGACAGAGGATCTGGATTATTTCTATCCAAACGATGTGCTGTAACAGGCTACGATATCATTTTCTTCTGGGTAATCAGAATGATTTTCTCAGGCTATGAGCAGATGGGCAAGGCACCATTCCACACAGTGCTTTTTCATGGACTCGTAAGAGATTCTCAGGGCCGCAAGATGAGTAAATCACTCGGAAACGGAATTGATCCGCTTGAGGTTATCGACAAGTATGGTGCAGATGCACTTCGTCTGACACTTATCACAGGAAATGCACCGGGAAATGACATGCGTTTCTACTGGGAGAGAGTTGAGGCTTCAAGAAACTTCGCCAACAAGGTATGGAATGCATCAAGATTTATCATGATGAACCTTGAAGGTGTAGAGCTTAGAGAGCCAAAGCTTGATGAACTTCATGCAGCAGACAAGTGGATTCTCTCAAGGGTAAATACACTTGCAAAAGATGCCACAGAAAACATGGACAAGTTCGAGCTTGGAATCGCAGTACAAAAGGTATACGACTTCATCTGGGATGAGTTCTGTGACTGGTATATCGAGATTGCAAAGGTTCGTACCTACAAGAAGGATGAAAACCCAGAGTCAGCAAATGCAGCACTCTGGACACTTAAGACAGTACTTGTAAATGCACTGAAGCTCCTTCATCCATATATGCCGTTTATCACAGAGGAAATCTTCTGCACACTTCAGTCAGACGAGGAGACTATCATGCTCTCTAAATGGCCTGAGTACAAGGAAGAGTGGAATTTCCCGGCTGAGGAAGCAGCAATCGAGCACTGCAAGGACCTCGTAAAGGGTATCAGAAATGTCCGTACACAGATGGATGTTCCACCTTCAAGAAAGGCAAAGCTATTCATCACAAGTGATGATGAGGCAGTTAGAAAGGTATTCGAGGACAACAAGGAGGTATATGTAAATCTTGCATTTACCAGCGAGATTGCAGTACAGCAGGGCAAGGCCGGTATTGGAGATGACGCTGTATCAGTAGTGATACCTGATGCGGTTGCATACCTGCCGCTTGAGGACCTTGTTGATTTCGAGAAGGAAAAGGAAAGACTCAATAAAGAAAAGGATAAGCTTACAAAGGAGCTTGCGCGCTCAAGGGGCATGCTCTCAAATGAGAAATTCTTAAACAATGCAAAGCCTGAAAAGGTTCAGGAGGAAAAGGACAAGCTTGCAAAGTATGAGCAGATGATGGCTCAGGTAGAGGAACGTCTGGCTCAGTTTAAATAATTAAATACAGATTATATTTTGTGAACACTGTTTTCCTGGGGCAAGGATGCAAAGGAGGCCGTCCACAATGCGGTGGTTCTTGAATAGAATAGAACAAAGAAAGAATATGGAGATAAAATAGAAAGGAATAAACAATGAATGTAAATCCTATAACAAGATTGGATTATCCAGATCCGGACGTGATCCGCGTAGAAGACACCTATTATATGGTATCCACAACCATGCACTTTATGCCGGGCTGTGAGATTCTGCAGTCTTTTGATCTGGTGCACTGGGAGCATGTGACTTATGTCTATGAGACGTTGGATCATACGGATGCGCAGCAACTGAAAAGCGGTCAGAATATTTACGGACAGGGCATGTGGGCAGCTTCCCTGCGTTATCATGAAGGCCGATTTTATATCTGCTTTGTGGCAAATGATACCAGTAAGACTTATTTGTATACTTCGGAAAAAATAGATGGTCCATGGAAAAAGCAGCTGATAGAAGGCTTTTATCATGACGGCTCTTTATTATTTGATGAGGATGGCAGAAACTATATTGTATATGGAAATGATGAAATCTGGATTACAGAATTGAATGAAGATTTGACTGCACCAAAGAAGGACGGATTACATCGTCTTTTAGTCAGTGATCATAAGAACCCGGAGCTAGGCTATGAGGGTTCTCATATTCAAAAAATAAACGGCTATTATTATATTTTTCTTGTTCATTCCCTGAGAGACCGCTGGATGCGGACGGAAGCATGCTTTTACAGTGATTCTCTGGAAGGAGAATTCACGGGTGGAGATGTACTTTGTGATGATCGTGGATATTGTGGACAGGGCGTGGCACAGGGAGGAATAGTGGATACGCCGGATGGAAAGTGGTATGCAATGCTGTTTCAGGATTCCGGAGCAGTTGGACGGATTCCTATTCTGCTTCCGGTTACCTGGAAGGATCATTTTCCGGTTTTTGGACAGAACGGACATGTGCCGGAAGAAATAGAGGTTCACAGTACCAGACCAGGATATATTTATCAGCCATTAGTGGGAAGTGATGATTTCTGTAATGGGCTGCTTCCGCGCTGGCAGTTTAATCATGATCCAGATCCACGGTATTATCATCTGGATGCATCGCAGGGAACCTATACAATTACAACACGGGAAGTTTGTACAGAGCTTACACAGGCAGTAAATACGCTTACGCAAAGGATGAGTTATCCGTCCTGCGCAGCTGAGGTTACTGTTGATGCTTCTGCATTGAAAGAGGGCGATGTCGCAGGTTTGTGTGCGTTGCAGGGCTGTTATGCTGCAGTTGGCATTACAAAACATCATGGAAAATATGAAGTCCTTATGCTGGATAAAAAAGAAGATGGTATATTGGATATGACGGAAGGAACTGTTGTTGAATCACACCAGATGGATTTTCGTCTTGAAGCAGATTTCTGTAACATGAAGGATGAAGCACGCTGCTATTACCGGGTAAATAAGGGAGACTGGCTACCCATCGGAACCGTGCATAAGCTGTACTTCAAACTGGATCATTTTACTGGTTGCCGGTTTGGTCTGTTCTGCTATGCGGCAGAGGAAACAGGAGGAAGTGCCTGCTTCCGGGATTTTAAGTATTATGATGTTGATGAAATCTCATAAAGATAGAACTGCATAAAATAAGTGTCGGAATTTACTCAAATTCTGTAAAAGATTCAGATTGCAGAAAAATCCGGGCATAGTATCAATGAATGATATTGCCCGGATTTTTTATATTTAGTGGCTTTTCTTAAAATTTAAATGATGATATAATGAGTGAAAGTGAGAATAATACATAAATGCATTTATTAAAGAAATAGCAGGATAGTTATACTTTAGCAGGAACAAAAAGGCCGATATATAGTGAGGAAAAAATATGGATGATACCGGTATAAAGAGAGAGCCAGTTATCAGAATAAGCAACGACAGGATGGAGGCATTTATCATGCTGCCCACTGTTGAAGAAGAATACCACTATACAGTGGATGAGGTGCTTGAAGCTGTAAACCGCAATGGTGTGATATACGGCATCAATTGCGAGACCATTTCAGATATGGTAGAAAAAAGACTTATGGGCAGGGAAGTGCTTTTTGCAAAGGGAAAGCCGGCTGTTGACGGGGCTGATGGATACTTTGATTTTTACTTCGACAGTGACTTGAACCACCGCCCAACGGTTAAGAGTGATGGCTCAGTGGATTACTGGAGTGTGCACTCGGTTGAGGTGGTCAAAAAAGGCCAGACGATTGCAAACTATTGTGAGCCTGTTGCAGGTGAGGATGGTATTGATGTGCTTGGCAGGGTAATTGCCGCAAAGAAAGGCAAGGGACTGCCACCGCTTGTGGGGCGTGGCTTTGACAAATCTGTCGATGGACTTACATATACAGCTGCTATCGATGGCAAAATTGAAAGGCACAAGAATCGAATTATTATTCTTCCTATTCTTGAAATAAACGGTGATGTGGATGTGGGAACAGGAAATATAGATTTTGTCGGGGACGTGGTCATACATGGCAGTGTGAAGACCGGAGCCAGAATAAGGGCTGCAAAGTCCATCACGATAGATGGTGTTTGCGAGGGCTGTGTGCTTGAGGCCGGCAATGACCTGATTCTAAGGAATGGCATGATTGGTATGGGAAAGGCCCGGATTATTGTAAAGGGCAATCTGTTTGCCAAGTTCATGGAGTATACCGATGTGGAGGTAGATGGCTTTGTGGAGGCTGATTCTGCAATCAACTGCAATGTGGTCAGCAATGATAAGGTAATCTTCAATGGTGGACATGCAAGCATAGTCGGTGGAAAAGTATATGGCTGTGCAGGCATTGAGGTGCAAAACCTGGGTAATGATGCCTTTATCAAGACTGAGGTGCATGTGGGCGTGCATAAAAAAGATTAAGATAAAGATAGCAGAGCTTGAAAAGCTTGTTGCTCAAAAGCAGATGCTGCTCGACAATATCAATGCAGGCATAAAGCAGATAGAACAGATGATGGGCAGTGCTGCTGACGGTATGAATCTTGAGGAAAAGAAGCTTGCGCTTGTCAGGGCAAAAATTGAGAAAACAGCAGAGCTTACCGAAGATAAGGAGGAGCTGGAGCGGCTTAAGGGCATAGTGGAGCGCTCGACAGGCGCGACAGTACAGGTTTTGGAGCATGTATATCCAAATGTCGAGGTGTGTATTAACAACTCAAAGCTCGTCACCAAGGAGGAATTCGACAAGATTGAGTTCAAGGAGAAGGACAAGGCAGTCGTGATGCTGTCGATGAAATAAAAAAATTGCGATATTTTTATTAAATCTTAATGGAAATATACTTGCATAAAGGGGTTACTTTATTATAATATATAGTGACCCTTTTTTGATGGGATTATTTAGCAGGTAATTATGGAGGCAGGATTATGATAAATTTTGATGAAGAAATAAAGAACTATGAGCCAAGTCTAGAGATAGAGGAGGCTGAATCTGCGATTTACAGCCACGATCTGACAGATGTCACAGATATCATTGCACAGTTATTACGTGAGCAGGACAAAAGGCAGGGTGAATTAAGATGATTTGTTATAAATGCGGACAAGATGCAGGCTGGAACGATAAATGCCCTGTATGTGGGGCTGATCTTTCACTTTTTAAAAGAGCTATTAGAATATCCAACTCATACTACAATGATGGTTTACAAAAGGCACAGGTGAGAAATCTGTCTGGAGCGATTATCTCTCTCAGGCAGAGTCTTAAGTTTTATAAGTACAATATCCAGGCAAGGAATCTGTTAGGTCTCATATACTATGAGATGGGTGAGATGGTTGACGCCTTAAGTGAGTGGGTCATCAGTGCAAACTATCAGCCTGATGATAATCTGGCAAAGAAGTATATAGATCAGATTCATAATAACAGAAATCAGCTCGAAACAATCAATCAGACCATTAAAAAATATAATCAGGCTTTAACTTATTGCAAGCAGGACAGTAAGGACCTTGCGGTTATACAGCTTCGAAAGGTGTTATCCTTAAATCCAAAGCTTGTAAAGGGACATCAGCTTTTGGCTCTTTTATATCTGGAGGAGGGACATCTGGATAAGGCAAAGAAAGCCTTACGCGATGCAGGCAAGATAGATACAGACAATACCACTACCCTCAGATACTTAAAAGAAGTGAACAGGCGTCTTAAGGAAAAAGGAACTGAGAGGAAAAAGAAAAATGATGATTTAATTTCCTACCAGAGTGGAAACGAAACAATCATTATGCCAAAGCGATTCAGGGAGAGCTCAATGTGGGCAAATATACTCTATATTATAATCGGTCTGGTAGTCGGAGTGGCGGTTACGTGCTTCCTTGTGGTTCCGGGTATAAAAAGCCAGTCGAAAATAGATGCAAAGAAGCAGTTATTATCGGCCAATGATACGATTTCCACAAATGGGCAGACCATCAGTGGACTTAATGATCAGATAGACAAGCTAAAGAAGGAGCTTGAGGACGAGAAGAAGAAAAATGATGGAGTATCAGACCAGATTTCCACATATGAGGCCTTGCTCAATGCCTATGTATACTATACAACCAATGATGTAATAAAGGCAGGAGAAGCACTTGAAAATATCAACACAAGCTACCTGAGTGACTCGGCTAAGCAGACATATGATACGCTCAATGGTTCAATTGCAGATTCATATAAGGAAGCACTGTACAGTCAGGCATACTCATCATACAGCAGTGGCGATTATCAGAGTGCAATCCCTACATTCCAGAAGCTTGTCGGCATGGATGAGGCATACAGGGATGGTTCAGCTGCATATTACCTGGCGCAGTCGTTCAGGAAGTCAGGTGACTTAGCATCTGCAAAGCCATATTATCAGTATGTGGTAGACAACTACGCAGGCACTGAGAAGGCCAGAACATCAAAGAATTATCTAGCACAGGAACAGTAGTAAAACAACTGCTGCGAGGCAATAATTAAATATAGAATTACGAAAGACACCAGATAATCTCCGGTGTCTTTTTTATATGAGCAGGAAAGGAAGAGTGTGACATGATAGAAAATTATATCAAGGAAGCAGACCGGGTGACATACCTTATGCCAAAGGAGGTGGATCACCACTGCGCCGGGCAGATAATCGCAGAGCTTGATGCACTTATAGAGGGCTGTGGTGTCAGAAAAATAGTATTTGACATGAAACAGACAGAATTTATGGACAGCTCCGGCATTGGAGTGATAATAGGAAGAACAAAGAAGCTTAAGTACTTTAATGACAGCTCGGTGTCAGTTTGCAATATGTCGGACAGAGTGGACAAGCTTTTGAAATGTGCCGGCATTTACACTATTATACATAAGCTTTAAAACTGAATTAAATTAAAATATAATCAGACAGAAAGGGAGCATAATGAACGCAGCAAAAACAAATCATATATCGCTTAGCTTTGATGCAATTTCAGAGAATGAGGCATTTGCGAGAATGACAGCAGCCATGTTTATGGCACAATTAAACCCCACACTAGATGACGTGGAGGACGTAAAGACAGCAGTGTCAGAGGCGGTGACAAACGCAATTATCCATGGCTATGAGATGGGGGATGACAATATTTCATCCGGTCAGGCAGATCACCAGGCAGCAGAAGAAAAAAGTTGTCCACAGGTACATATGAATTGCAGCTATATAGGCAGGGAGCTTTACATAGAAATATCAGATAGCGGAGTAGGCATACAGGATGTGGCAAAAGCAATGGAACCGTTATACACATCCAAACCACAGCTTGACAGATCTGGCATGGGTTTTTCATTCATGGAAGCATTTATGGATGCGCTCACAGTTACATCAGAACCGGGACACGGAACAACAGTAAAGATGAAAAAAGTACTATGAAGAGTGACAAAATCAGCAGACTTGTCACAGAAAATATAAACCTGATTTATTTAGTTATGAAACGCTTTAGAAACAGAGGCGTTGAACGGGAGGATTTATTTCAGATAGGAGCAGTTGGGCTGACAAAGGCAGCGCAGCGATTTGATGAAAGTAAGGGCTTTGCCTTTTCTACATACGCAGTACCGTTGATAATAGGGGAAATACAGCGCTTTCTACGTGATGACGGAATGGTGCATATCAGTCGAAAAATACTGGATGATGCAAGAAAAATTGCAATTATCAGAGAAAAATACAGAATGAATGAAAATAGTGAAATATCACTTGAAAAAATGGAAATTATTTCCGGTATGTCAAAACAGGATATAATAATTGCCATGGAAGCCGATAAAAATGCATCGTCAATAGAAAATGAAAGTGTGCTTGATTATTTGGACAATAAAATGAGTGCAGAAGCATCAGACAAGCCATCGGAGACAGATAAAGTGATAAATCACATCGCAATGCAGCAGGCGTTTAACTCACTGGATGATAGCGAGCGCAGACTGATTATGCTCCGCTATATGCAGGATAAGACACAGAAGCAGGTGGCAGAAGTGCTTGGACGCAACCAGGTGGCCATATCACGAATGGAGAAGAATACATTGGCGAAGCTTCGCAGGGCGATGATGTGAGTGGGAAGCGTCGTAGGATGAGAGCTTCCCACGTGCAGGCTGAGAGGATGCCGGGGGGCATGTAGTATATTCTTCAGAAAATTATGAAGTCAGCCCCGAGCCCATGTACGGATAGATTGTGGATATGCCGGGGCATTTTTGTTATTAGGGAATATGGAACCTCGTGGCAGTTCATAATTTTCTTCAGAACACACTGCATGCCCTCCGGCGAATAAAGTGTGTCAAGTGGGAAGCATCGTAGGATGGGAGCTTCCCACATAAAGGCTGAGAGCGCCGTGCCGTCCGAACCGCAGGTGAGGACCGGCACATTATATCTCAGCGTAAGTGGCGTAAGCCGGTGGTGGAGGCAGGCAGTTTCGTCGGGCATAGAAAGCCTGTAGGCATAATTCGTACAGACACTTAACCGCGAAGCGTAGCCAGCACGACAGTACCGCCTGCCCACCACCACCGGCTTATGCCACGTATTATTGAAAAGAAGGAAAAGTACTTGCACCCAAGCCACAAAGCATATTACAATGGGTGGTAAGGAATATAATTGGATTGTCGAAAGGAAAAAAGCATGAAACTTCCACTCACATATGATAACTATATATTTGACCTCTACGGTACGCTCGTGGATATTCACACAGACAGACGAGAGTGACACTGCAATCTGGGAAAAGCTCGCCATGTTCTATGGCTATTACGGAGCACTGTATGAGGCAAATGAGCTTAAGGAGCGCTATGAGACACTTGTAAAGAGCAGCGAGGCAGAGCTGAAGAAGAAAATTGAAAAGTCTGATGCAGATGCGCAGTTTGCCATCTCATATGCCCATGAAGCATCACCGGAGATACATATAGAGGATGTATTTGAAAAGCTTTATGAGGAAAAGGGCGTGAATCCGACAAAGGAGCTTTCAGTGCATACAGGCCAGTTTTTTAGGGTGATGAGCACCGAATACATAAAGCTTTATCCGGGCACAAAGGAGATGCTTAAGGAACTTAAGAAGGCGGGAAAGAATGTATATCTGCTTTCAAATGCGCAGCGTATATTTACAGCCTATGAGATGAGAAGACTTGATATCTTTGATTTGTTTGATGACGTATTTATCTCATCTGATTATAATACCAAAAAGCCTGATATCAGATTTTATAAGGAGCTGATAAATAAGCATGATATTGACGTATCAAAATCGCTTTTTATAGGAAATGATTCTACTACCGATATCAAGGGGGCAAAGGAATGCCGGATGGATGCCTTTTATGTGAAATCAAATATTTCACCAAAGGATGATAGCTCATGATGCAGACTATATTATAGATAATTTTACCAACTGGTAATGCATTATTGTTTATAAAAATGTAAATATTACATAAAAAACATATATAAATTAAAATCTTCTTATAAACAGTTGCAAATAAAAAATAATGGTGTAAAATGAACTAGATTTGAATTAGTTTATTTTTTAACAAAGTAGAGGTGAAAAGAATGTCAAACACATTATTAATGTTGTGTATCCCATTTGCGGGCTTATTGCTGTGCATAGCAGTTATGCCGCTTGTGAAGCCTGAATGGTGGGAGAAGCATCAAGCACATGCAGTTATCTTATGGTCACTGCTTTTTGCCATTCCGTTCGCGCTGTTCTATGGAGCACCAAAAGCCGTAGAGACGGTACTGGAGTGTCTGATAGGTGACTATCTGACCTTTATCGTGCTGCTCTTTGGACTGTTCTGCGTAGCCGGAAATATCAAGCTGGAGGGAAGTCTGGTCGGCAACCCAAAGGTAAACGTTATCATGCTTGCTGTTGGAACTTTTTTTTTCAAGCTGTATAGGAACTACAGGAGCCAGTATGCTTTTTGTAAGGCCGATTATACAGATGAACTCATGGAGAAAAAACAAGCGTCACATCATGGTATTTTTCATTTTTCTTGTGTCAAATATCGGAGGATGTCTTACACCTATCGGAGATCCGCCACTGCTCATGGGATTTTCAAGAGGAGTATCGTTCTTCTGGAGCATGAGGCTGTTTCCGGTTCTCGTATTAAATATGATACTGCTTCTTACCATATTTTATCATTTGGACAAGAAGGCATACCAGAAGGATATCACTAAGGGACTTATGCCTGAGGTGAAGGAAAATGAGCCCCTCATCAGGATAAAGGGTGCCCACAACTTTTTATATATCGTAATGATTGTCATAGCTGTTATACTAAGCGGTGTGCTTCCTAAGCTTTCTGCATTCCAGAACGCTGCAGGAGAGGTTATCGGTATTCCGATATTCAGGGAGGTTACACTCACTGTGCCTGCAATTATTGAGATTGCTATTATTCTGCTTGCAGCCCTGCTTTCCTTCAAGACAACACCGAAGGAGGTTCGTGTGCAGAACCATTTCACATGGGGAGCAATTCAGGAGGTTGCGGTGCTTTTCATCGGTATCTTCATCACCATGCAGCCTGCTCTTATGGTATTAAAGAGTGCAGGTTCAGGTCTTGGAATCACAAAGCCGTTTGAGATGTTCTGGGCAACAGGAGCACTTTCAAGCTTCCTCGACAATACACCGACATATCTGGTTTTCCTTACTACAGCGGGAGCCATGCACTTTACTACAGGTGTCGCAACCACACTGGGAGTGGTGCCGGTCAAGATGCTTATGGCAATTTCGTGTGGCGCTGTATTTATGGGAGCCAACACATATATTGGAAATGCACCGAACTTTATGGTCAAGTCATTATCAGACGAAAACGGTATCAACATGCCATCGTTCTTTGGTTACATGTGGTGGTCATTGCGTTATCTGATACCTGTTTTCATCATAGATATGATCATATTCTTTTTATAGGAGGGATGAATTATGGAATTTTATGACGAGAAAATTAAAGCTCTTGCCATCGAAATCTATGAGCTTGATGCCGAAGTATACAAGAAATTAGGCTCATCCCTCGGCAGGGTATTTGGTGGCGAGAAGGATATATGTATCCGTAACATCATGGAGGATCTGCACTCAAGGCAGAACAGCTCAAGAATCCGAAGCGAGCTTGCCCTGATAAGCAACATGGCAAGAACAATACCTGATCATGATACAAGGCATGATGTCATGGTCAGATACAACAACATAGTAGAGGAAATAGCGGAGCTCCCGACAGGCTTTGCTGACGGAGATATCCTCGATCCAAAGATAGCGGATTTAAATACCGTAAACCTGAAGGATCGTTTCAAGACGGGCGATCATCTGATTATCTGTATAGGACGTTCCTGCGGATGTGGTGGAAATGAGATTGGATTTGCACTTGCAGACAAGCTTCGTATGAATTTCTATGATGTGTCTGTCATGAATGAGGTGTTCAGACAGAAGGATGGAGAGGAAGCAGCCCAGGCTACAGCTACCTTCCAGAAAAAAGAGCGAATGGGAATCAAAAAGCGCATAAAAGCTTTTAGAAAATACCACGGACTTTCATCAGAGGATGTGCTTTTCTTTGATACAAGCAAGTTCCTTGTGGAGAAGGCAAAGCAGGAGGACTTCATTGTTATGGGACGTTTTGCAGATGCAATTCTGACAAATAATCATATTCCTCACATAAGTATTTTTATCACAGCACCGGAGAAGAGAAGAGTCCAGCGTTTCCTTGAGATAAACAAGAATGTGACTCCGAACCAGGCAAAGAAATGGATAGAATCTGAGGATAAGAGACATCTGAAGACCTACAAATTCTATACCGGCAGAAAGTGGAGCAAGGCAAGTAACTATGATATCTGTATCAACAGTGCCAGCTACGGTATCAAGGGCTCAATAGAGCTTATCATCCGTATGCTCCAGCTCGATGACCGCGTGAAGCAGCTGATTAAGTAATTTTTTAAAGCGTGTTTTATTGACGTAAAACACGCTTTTTTGATATATTTGACATTTTTTAAAAATTCCTCTTACAAAATTCGTGAAAAAGTGATAAAATGATAACGTATAACGAAAGAGGTGTGATATGTTCGAAATAGGTGATTACGTATTAAATGCTACAAATGGAATTTGCAAAATAAGCGAAATCGTGGAGTTAGACATGTCAGGAGACAAGCAGCTCAAGTCATATTTTTTACTCCGCCCTGTTGAGGAGGAGAATGACAGAGTGTATATACCTGTTGACAATGCTGATAAGAGGATACGTAAGGTAATAACACAGGATGAGGCACTGGCGGTGCTCGATAGAGTACCTGAGATAGAGGCGCTCGCGGTAAACAATGAGAAGGAGCGCGAAACGCGCTATAAGGAGGCAGTCAGAAGCTGTGAGCCGGATAGTGTGATCAGTCTCTTAAAGTGTTTACATATCAGAAATGAGCAGCGTGCACAGGCAGGCAAGAAGTCTACAGCCGTCGATGAGCGCTATGGCAAGATGGCAGAGCACAATTTAAATGCAGAGCTTGCATTTGTTCTTGAAAAGGACAAGCAGGAGATTAAAGATATAATTCATGATATGCTATAGTATGTGGGCAGAATCAGAAAGCGGGTTCTGCCTTGTTTTTTGCTAAAAATAAGAGATATTAAGAAAAGTTTAAACAAATAATTAATGAGTTTATGTCATGAATATGTTATTATATATCAGGTAAGGGCATATAATATTACCGGTTAAGGGTAAATGAGAAAACTTATCATGTTTTATCTGATAAAAACAAAAGAATGAAAGTAAGGGAATCAATATGAATAATATGAATATTAATTCTGCAATAGCAGATACTCTGGATATAGGGAATACAGACACAGAGAAAAAGACAGGGCTCATAGGCTTTTATAATTACACGGTAGTGCTTACATACATAGGCATGTGGATAGGCTTCCTTGGAGTTATGCTTGCCATAAAGGATAGGTATGTGGGTTCACTAATCTGCCTTATGCTGGCCGGTGTCTGTGATATGTTTGACGGCACCATTGCATCCACAAAGAAGGACCGTACCAGGGACGAGCGAACATTTGGCATACAGATAGATTCGTTAAGTGATATCATATGCTTCGGTGTGCTTCCGGCAGTGTGGGTATTTTGCGTGACACCAAAGATATCAGTTGCATTTATTGCCATATTTGTATTCATACTTTGCGGGCTTATCCGTCTGGCATACTTTAATGTGGATGAGGCCAACAGGCAGGCAGCGACAGCAGAGCGCAGACAGTATTATCTGGGGCTTCCAATCACATCAAGTGCGCTTGCTATCCCGGCGGTATATCTGATTGGAGAGTTCACAGCTATACATACACAGACAATCGCGGCACTTGCCCTTTTAATCATTGGCATTTGCTACGTGCTCCCTGTAAAGCTCAAAAAGCCATCTCTTTTTGGAGAGGTGCTGCTTGTAGGTATAGGGGCAGTTGAGTTTTGTATTCTCATTGCGGAGGTTCTTATTTAATGGCAAAAAAATCGTTTGTAGACTGGCTTTACACCACGGCACCTGGGCGTGTGACACTTAAGGTGCTTCTGCATACAGGTGCACTTAAGCTCGGAGAAATAGTAGCACGCTCCCCGCTGTCTAAGCCGTTTATCAGCCGGTATATAAAGAATAACAATATAGAAATGTCTGATTTTAAGGGTCAGAAATATAACAGCTTTCAGGACTTTTTCTCCAGAAAGCGTGATGATATTGAGGTGGACAGGCAGGCTGAGCATCTTATCAGTCCGTGTGACGGCTACCTGAGTGCATACAGGATAAAAAGTAACAACAGCTTTCACATCAAGGGTTCATGGTACAAGGTGACGGACCTTGTCACCGACAAAAAAATTGCAAAGGAATTTGTTGGAGGAGACTGCGTGATATTGCGTCTTTGTGCCAACGATTATCATCATTACTGCTATATAGATGATGGATTTCAGGGCAGGAATCATTTTGTGAAGGGACTGCTTCACAGTGTACAGCCTATTGCACTGGAAAATGCGCCTGTATACAGGCAAAACAGGCGTATGTGGACAATTCTTGATACAGTTAATTTTGGCAAGGTGGCACAGATTGAGATAGGTGCGCTGCTTGTGGGAGGCATAGTCAATGACCACGAGAATGTTATGATGAGAAAGGGCACAGAGATGGGGCACTTTGAGCTGATTGGTTCCACAATAGTGCTTTTGTTTAAAAAAGGTCATATTGACCTGCTTCCGGAAATTAAAGAGTGTATAAAAGGAGACAAAGAAGTACGTGTTATCCAGGGACAGCATATCGCAAACAGGACAGTTTTTTAACAGAATACTTCCAAAATACAGTCGTATTCCGCTGCTTTTTACAGTAGTGCTCAATTTCAGTGTATACTGGGGTGCGCGTGCTATTGCAGGCGGTTTTATCCATCACAATATAGAGACCTCGCTTGATGATATGATACCGGTTGTGTACCCTACAGTAGTCATTTATTTTGGCTGCTATATTTTTTGGATTATAGGATATCTGTACAATGCAGCGATGGATAAAAGGCACTGTTATCGTTTTCCTCATGGCAGACTGGCTGGCAAAGGCAGTCTGTTTTATCTGTTATGTCGTGTATCCTACAACCAACACCCGCCCGGAAATAGTGGGCTCAGACATATGGGCACAGCTCATGCGCTTTTTTATATAGTATGGATGCGGCGGACAATCTTTTTCCATCTATACACTGCCTTGTAAGCTGGCTGTGCTATATTGGCATTCGTGGCAATAAAAAAGTACCGCAGTGGATACGTACAACTTTCTGTATTTGCGCTATAGCAGTATTCATATCCACATTGACTACGAAGCAGCATGTGATATATGATGTAGTTGCAGGAGTTGCGTTGGTGGAAGTGACATACCGGGTTTCAAAGCTGATAGTTAAAAAGGGAAAATAGAATACAGAAGCATAATATGTATAAAAAGTATAAGGAATACAATTAGTAAGAAAACCTAAAACCAAGGAGTATAAACATGGATGATACACAAATAGAGATGCTGCCGATGTTGGGCGAATTTAGTTCAATTGCCTCGCAGTATGAACACATCATGTTCTACTACGAATCGGGTATACAGCAGATAGTAGCAAAGCTGCAGATATTAAATAATGAATTCAAAAACAATCACGAAAGAAATCCAATCGAGAATATAAAGAGCCGTGTAAAGTCGCTTGACAGCATAATAGACAAAATGAAGCGAAAGGGCATTCCGCTCACCACCAACGCCATGAAGCGTGAGATAAAGGATATAGCCGGCGTCAGGGTCATTTGTCCATTTATATCCGATGTATATCAGGTGGCCAATATGCTTGTGAATCAGGCGGATGTCGAGATTGTCACAATAAAGGACTACATAAAAAAACCGAAGGAGAATGGCTACAGGAGTCTTCATATGATAGTGCTGGTTGACGTGTATTTTTCGGATCACAAGGACAAGGTTCCTATAGAGATACAGTTTCGTACCATTGCCATGAATTTCTGGGCCAGCACAGAGCATCAGCTTCGCTACAAGAAGAGCCGTGTATTCACGGAGGAGATGCAGCGGGAGCTTAAGAAATGCGCAGATATCATGGCTGACGCTGATGACAAGATGCAGAATCTGGCAAATGTTTCGGGGATTGTGCAGCCGATTGAGTAAAAGAGAGTGATGTAAATCACTCTTTTTTGCTTGTAAATCAAAAGTTTATATTTATTTAATAAAAATTGTTAGCACTCTCACTTGACGAGTGCTAATCTGCGTGCTATAACATAGTCACAAGGAAATATTGAAGAATTATTTAAAGGATTATTTAGAGATAAAATTTTGATATTACCTGTATGACACATAAGAATCATATTTATGGATAACATAGTAGAAGGGAGTGAGACTATGAACATTCAAAAATTTACACAGAAATCAATAGAGGCAGTCAATGACTGCGAGAAGCTTGCATATGATTATGGCAATCAGGAGATAGAACAGGAGCACCTGCTTGTGGCATTACTTTCACAGGAGGACGGACTGATACCGAAGCTGATTGACAAGATGGAGATAAACGTAGAGCATTTCACAGAGAATGCAAAGCGCCATCTGGCAGCGCGCACAAAGGTAAGCGGCAGCAGTGCACAGGTCTATGTGGGCAATGATTTAAACAAGGTTCTTATCCATGCTGAGGACGAGGCAAAGGCAATGGGAGATGAGTATGTTTCGGTAGAGCATCTTTTCCTGTGTCTGCTGAAGTATCCAAACAAGGCAATGAAGGAGCTGATTAAGGAGTACGGTCTCACAAGAGACAGATTCCTCACAGCGCTTTCTACGGTCAGGGGCAATCAGAAGGTCACATCCGATAACCCTGAGGCCACCTATGATACACTTGAGAAATACGGCTACGACATGGTGGAGCGTGCAAGACAGCAGAAGCTTGATCCTGTTATCGGCCGTGATGATGAGATACGAAATGTAGTGCGTATTCTCTCACGTAAGACTAAAAATAACCCGGTACTTATCGGTGAGCCGGGTGTTGGTAAAACGGCAGTCGTTGAGGGACTGGCGCAGCGTATCGTAAAAGGCGATGTGCCTGAGGGCTTAAAGGACAAAAAACTGTTTGCACTCGATATGGGTTCTCTGATTGCAGGAGCTAAGTACAGGGGCGAGTTTGAAGAGAGACTTAAGGCAGTACTTGAGGAGGTAAAAGCCTCTGACGGACAGATAATTCTCTTTATCGATGAGCTTCACACAATAGTAGGAGCCGGAAAGACAGACGGAGCCATGGATGCAGGACAGCTTCTTAAGCCAATGCTTGCAAGAGGTGAGCTGCACTGCGTGGGCGCCACCACACTCGATGAGTACCGTGAGTACATTGAGAAGGATGCAGCCCTTGAGAGACGTTTCCAGCCTGTTATGGTAGACGAGCCGACAGTAGAGGACACTATCTCAATACTTCGTGGTCTTAAGGACAGATACGAGGTATTCCATGGCGTTAAAATCACAGATTCGGCACTTGTCACAGCGGCAGTGCTTTCAAACAGATACATCACAGACAGATTTTTGCCTGATAAGGCAATAGACCTTGTGGATGAGGCATGCGCCATGATAAAGACGGAGCTTGATTCAATGCCGGCAGAGCTTGATGAGCAGAATCGTAAGATTATGCAGCTTGAGATAGAGGAGACAGCTCTAAAGAAAGAGACAGACCACTTAAGTCAGGACAGGCTCGCAGCACTCCAAAAGGAGCTTGCAGAGCTGCGTGATGACTTCAATGCAAAAAAGGCTCAGTGGCAGAACGAGAAGGGCGCTGTTGACAAGGTCAGCAAGCTTCGTGAAAAGATTGAGTCAACAAAGAATGAAATCAAGACAGCACAGCAGAACTATGACCTGGAAAAGGCAGCAGAGCTGCAGTACGGCGTGCTTCCAAATTTGCAGAAGGAGCTGGAATCAGAGGAGGCACTGCTTAAGGACAGAGACTTATCGCTTGTGCGTGAGAATGTGGGCGATGAGGAAATTGCACTCATTATATCGCGCTGGACAGGAATACCTGTTGCAAAGCTTACGGAGAGTGAGCGTAATAAGACACTTCACCTCGATGAGGAGCTGCACAAGAGGGTAATAGGACAGGATGACGGAGTCACAAAGGTGACAGAGGCTATCATCCGATCAAAGGCAGGCATCAAGGATCCTACAAAGCCGATAGGTTCGTTTATGTTCCTCGGACCTACAGGTGTAGGTAAGACAGAGCTTGCAAAGGCACTTGCGGCAAGTCTGTTTGATGATGAAAACAACATGGTCAGACTCGATATGAGTGAGTACATGGAGAAGTACTCAGTGTCACGACTCATCGGAGCGCCTCCTGGATATGTAGGCTATGATGAGGGTGGACAGCTCACAGAGGCTGTAAGGCGTAAGCCATACTCAGTAGTACTCTTTGATGAGGTGGAAAAAGCCCATCCGGATGTATTCAACGTACTGCTTCAGGTGCTTGATGACGGACGAATTACTGACTCACAGGGACGTACCGTGGATTTCAAAAACACTATCATCATTATGACAAGTAACCTCGGCTCACAGGAGCTTCTTGAGGGCATAGAGGCAGACGGCAGCATCAGCACAGAGTGTGAGAACCGCGTCATGGATGAGCTTAAGGGTCATTTCAGACCGGAGTTTTTAAACAGACTTGATGAGATCATCATGTTCAAGCCTCTCACAAAGGACAACATCGGTCATATCATCACCCTGCTCATGGCAGATTTAAACAAGCGTCTTGTCGACAAGGAAATCACAGTCGAGCTGACAGACACTGCAAAGCAGTTTATCACTGATAATGGCTACGATCCGGTATACGGAGCAAGACCGCTCAAGAGATATCTGCAGAAGCATGTCGAGACACTCGCAGCAAAGCTGATTCTGGCAGATGGTGTGAGAGCAGGAGATACTATCCTCATAGATGTGAAGGATGGACAGCTTAGTGCATCGGCAGTTCAGAAAAATGCATAAGTGAATGTATAGAAATTAACAACTCTTTCTCTTTACAATTTCTGTACTTATTTCAATTTTTACATGGCTTGCAGAGGTAGAATTTATTATCTCTGCAAGCCTTTTTACTGCAATTTCACCCATGTACTGCTTAGGCACATGCACAGTCGAAAGAGGCGGTGTGATGTAGGTACACATTGGCATATCATCAAAGCCTATTACTGATATGTCTTCAGGGATACGATAGCCTTCCTCTGAAAGTGCACGCATAGCTCCGGCAGCAATCAGGTCATTGTCGGCAAAGTAGCATCGGACAAGCTCATCACCGCTTTTTATAACTGCCTTCATATCACAGTAAGCACCGTCAACTGAAGGGGAGAGGTGATGTACGACTGAGCGCGAGGTTGACATACCGTTTTTACGTATTGCTTTATAGAAGCCGTCAGCTCTTTCCTCAAAGCCGGTTATACTGTATGCGGAATGCAGATATCCGGGCTGTGCATGTGTTTGCTTGATCAGGTAGTCTGTGGCAAGATAGGCACCCTGAAGGTTATTTATAGTCACGCAATCGAGGTTTAAGGCTTCGAAATAGTTGTCTATTAGCACAACAGGCAGACCGCACCTTGTAAAGGGCTTTATGTCATGCTCTTCCATCTCGGTTCCAAGCAGCAGGATACCCTTTGCTCCAAGCCTTTTCCACTCAGATAGCAAAGCCTCAATATCGTCATTTTCGTATATGTAGCTGATATTCAGGTAGTAGTGGCAGTGCCTGCATCCCAAATCAATACCCTCTGACAGCTGTGAAAAGAATGGAACATCCTGTACCAAAACGCCGTGCTCTGTATGTGTGTAAACAGGAGAATTAGGAACTACAGCGCCATTCTTTCTGTATATTACAAAATATAATGTGCCATTGGAGGCCGGAGCTTCATTGGTATTTGATATTCTTGAAAAATCATATCCGGCAGAGGCCGCAGCTTCGAGCACACGTTTTCTGGTGAGTGTGCTGACACCGGGCTTATTATTAAGTGCCATCGATATAGCTGCTTCAGAAAGATTAAGTTGTTTGGCAAGTTCTTTTGCTGTGATAGACATGGCATAGCTCCTTATGTTTTATTTGCCTTATTATAACATGACAATATAGTATTAACATTATAATTTAGTAAATTAAGTTGAAAAATACACTAAATTTACTAAATTATAGGTATCAATTAAGCTGGACCGGATATATACTTAGCACATAAGAACAATTAATCTGTCCGATGGGGCATATGAGAGAAGGAGATTTACACTATGAACAATATTCCAAAAATGAAAATCGGTATAGTTGCGGTAAGCCGTGACTGTTTTCCGGAAAGTCTGTCAGTAAACAGAAGAAAAGCACTTGTCGATGCATACGCTGCAAAATATGATGCAGCAGACATATACGAGTGTCCTGTATGTATCGTGGAGAGCGAAATACATATGGTACAGGCACTTGAGGACATAAAGGCAGCAGGCTGCAATGCACTTTGTGTTTACCTTGGAAACTTTGGACCGGAGATTTCAGAGACTCTTCTTGCAAAGCACTTTGACGGACCAAAGATGTTTGTTGCAGCAGCAGAGGAGACACAGGAGAACTTAATTCAGGGACGTGGAGATGCATACTGTGGTATGTTAAACGCAAGCTACAATCTGGCACTCAGAAATATAGGAGCGTATATTCCGGAGTATCCTGTGGGCGATGCAGATGACTGCGCAGATATGATACATGAATTCCTGCCAATAGCAAGGGCTATATACGGACTTAATAATCTTAAGATTATTTCATTCGGACCAAGACCACTCAATTTCCTTGCATGCAATGCACCAATCAAGCAGCTCTACAACGTGGGTGTTGAGATTGAGGAAAATTCAGAGCTTGATTTGTTTGAGGCATTTAACAAGCATGCCGGTGATGAGAGAATACCGGATGTGGTAAAGGATATGGAAAAGGAGCTTGGCGAGGGCAACAAAAAGCCTGAGATTCTTGAGAAGCTTGCACAGTATGAGCTCACACTTTTAGACTGGGTTGATGAGCATAAGGGCTACAGAAAGTATGTGGCAATCGCAGGAAAATGCTGGCCTGCCTTCCAGACACAGTTTGGATTTGTACCATGCTATGTAAACAGCCGTCTTACAGGAAGAGGTATCCCGGTTTCATGCGAGGTTGACATCTATGGAGTGCTCAGTGAGTTTATCGGAACCTGCGTCAGCGAGGATGCAGTAACACTTCTCGACATCAACAACTCAGTGCCGAAGGATATGTACAAGGAGTCAATCGAGGGCAGATTTGACTACAAGCATACAGATACATTTATGGGCTTCCATTGTGGAAACACCTGTTCAAGCAAGGTTTGCAACCCACAGATGAAGTATCAGATGATTATGGCAAGAAGCCTTCCTATAGAGGTGACAAACGGAACTCTCGAGGGAGATATAGTGCCGGGAGATATTACATTTTACCGTCTCCAGTCTACAGCAGACTGTAAGATTCGCGCTTATGTGGCTCAGGGTGAGGTGCTTCCTGTTGCAACACGTTCATTCGGCAGTATCGGAGTGTTTGCGATAAAGGAGATGGGACGTTTCTACCGTCATGTGCTTGTTGAGAAGAATTATCCTCATCACGGAGCTGTAGCTTTCGGTCATTACGGAAAAGCCCTTTTTGAGGTATTTAAATATATTGGCGTGCCAGTTGAGGATATTAACTACAACCAGCCGGCATCACTGCCATACAAGACAGAAAATCCTTTCTGTTAGTGGGGTCTGAATAGTTACGTTATCTGATGTAAACATATTACGTGAATGGAGAATAGATATGCTATATATAGGTGTGGATTTAGGCACAAGTGCAGTAAAGCTTCTGCTCATGGATGAGAGCGGAAAGGTATTAAATATAGTCTCAAAGGAGTATCCAATCAGCTTTCCAAAGCCGGGCTGGTCAGAGCAGAATCCATGTGACTGGTGGGAGCAGACCGTGGCTGGGCTTATAGAGCTGACTAAAGATTTTGACAGGAGCGCTGTTGCGGGAATCAGCTTCGGAGGTCAGATGCATGGACTTGTCGTATTGGATGAAAACGACAATGTAATAAGACCTGCTATACTTTGGAATGACGGAAGAACACAGAAGGAGACAGACTATTTAAATAATGTAATAGGAAAAGAAAAGCTGTCTGAGCTCACCGGAAATATAGCGTTTGCCGGATTTACAGCGCCAAAGATTTTATGGCTAAAAGCAAATGAACCGGAAAACTTTGCCAGAATAAAAAAGCTTATGCTGCCAAAGGATTATATTGCATACCGCATGACAGGTGTATTTAGTACCGATTATTCTGATGCATCGGGAATGCTTCTTCTGGATGTCAAAAATAAGTGCTGGTCAAAGGAGATGCTTGACATATGCGATGTAAGAGAGGAGTGGCTTCCTGGGCTTTATGAGAGCAGTGAAAAGACAGGCACTCTGAAAGCTGATGTGGCATGTGAGCTTGGCTTTCCTAAAGACTGCATAGTTGCAGCCGGGGCAGGAGATAATGCGGCTGCAGCTATAGGCACAGGTACGGTTGGAGCCGGAAAGTGCAACCTCTCTCTTGGAACAAGCGGCACACTTTTCATTACAAGTGATGAATTCAGAGTGGATTCGCACAACGCGCTTCATTCGTTTGACCATGCTGATGGCGGCTATCATCTGATGGGCTGCATGCTCTCGGCTGCAAGCTGCAACAACTGGTGGATGAAGGATATCCTTCATTCCGATGACTTTGTGAATGAGCAGAAGCCTCTTGAGGAGGATGGCAGACTTGGTGAGAATCATGTGTATTTTCTGCCTTATCTGATGGGAGAGCGCTCTCCGCACAATGATCCGTCTGCAAGGGCAGCGTTTATCGGGATGAGCATGGATACTGACAGAGCCGACATGCTGCAGGCTGTGTTTGAGGGGGTGGCATATGGTCTTCGAGATTCACTCGAGGTGGCAAAGAGCCTTGGTGTGGCACCAAAAAGCACAACAATCTGTGGTGGCGGTGCAAAGAGTGTGCTTTGGAGAAAGATAGTTGCAAACGTCATGAATATGCAGGTTGACACGGTAGAGGTCGAGGAAGGACCGGCATACGGCGGTGCAATACTGGCTGCAGTTGCAAACGGCTGCTTTGAAAATGTGGAGGCTGCGGCAGCGGCTATTGTGAGAAAGAAGGATACAACCATGCCAAGTCCACAGCTTGTCGAAAAATATGAGAAGGGCTATGCAAAATTTAAGCAGTTTTATCCTGCATTAAAGGGCAAATATTAGTCATTTCGTAGAAAATTAAATTTGGTGTTGTAAAGTGGTGCAAATTCATGTATCTTATTATAAGGAAATGAATTTTGCACCACTTTTTTATGCATAATTAGCACTTATAAAACACGTAATTGCCGATTATATCAATGCAAAATGAATTTTTTGCTAAAAGAAATTGCAAAATGATATAACAGGTATATCAAATATGCATTTCAGGCGGGGATGATATGGATTTATTTGATTACATGAGAGAACAGAATAAGGAGACAAGCGGTCCCTTAGCTTCAAGGATGCGTCCGACAACACTTGATGAGGTGGTCGGGCAGCAGCACATAGTTGGGAAGGACAAGCTTTTGTATCGTGCGATTAAAGCCGATAAGCTCAGCTCCATCATCTTTTACGGGCCGCCGGGCACCGGAAAGACTACTTTGGCAAAGGTCATAGCCCACACTACCAGTGCTGAGTTTATGCAGATTAATGCAACCTCTGCAGGCAAGAAGGACATGGAAGAGGTCGTGGAGCAGGCGAAGAATAATCAGGGAATGTATCAGAAGAAGACGATACTTTTTATCGACGAGATACATCGCTTCAACAAGGGGCAGCAGGATTATCTGCTTCCGTTTGTGGAGGATGGCACCATTATTCTGATAGGAGCTACCACTGAGAATCCTTACTTTGAGGTAAACGGAGCCTTGCTTTCACGCTCAGTCATTTTTGAGCTTAAAAAGCTGTCAACGGATGATATAAAGGTACTTCTTAAGAGAGCACTGACTGACACAGAAAAGGGCATGGGTGCATACAATGCACAGATAGATGATGATGCACTTGATTTCCTTGCAGATGTGTCAAACGGAGATGCGAGAGCGGCGCTCACAGCGATAGAGCTTGGTGTACTGACCACGGACAGGTCAGACGATGGCATCATTCATATCACTATCGATGTGGCGAGCGAATGTATACAAAAAAGAGTTATCTCCTATGATAAGAAGGGGGATAACCATTACGATACCATCTCTGCTTTTATAAAGAGCATGCGCGGCTCAGACCCGGATGCGGCGGTCTATTATCTGGCGAGGATGCTTTATGCCGGAGAAGATGTGAAATTTATCGCAAGACGAATCATGATACTTGCATCGGAGGATATAGGCAATGCAGACCCGATGGCTATGGTTGTAGCGGCATCGGCGGCGGCAGAGGTCGAGCGCGTTGGAATGCCGGAGGCACAGATTATTCTGTCACAGGCTGTCACATACATGGCATGCGCGCCAAAGAGCAATGCATCATATAATGCGATATCGGCAGCGATGAGCTGTGTGAAGCAGACTAAGACACCGGCTGTTCCGGCACATCTGCAGGATGCCCATTACGGTGCGGCAGAAAAGCTCGGGCACGGAGTCGGGTACAAATACGCACACGACTATCCAAATCACTATGTGAAGCAGCAGTATCTGCCGGATGGCCTTACAGACAGAGTGTTTTACAAGCCTACGGATATAGGCTATGAGGCAAAGATAAAAGCACACATGGATGAGCTTCACAGAGACTGTGATACATGAAAGTGCATAGATGAAGCTTGAATAATTGCAAATAGTTGATAATAACATAAATATTTAAAAAATCAGACCAGGAGGATCTTTAAATGAAAAAGTATACAGAAATGACAAAGGACGAGTTAATGCAGGAAAAGACAGCACTTGAGGCTGAGTACGAGAAGATTAAGAATCTTGGCTTAAGCCTTGACATGTCGCGTGGAAAGCCGGGAGCAGACCAGCTTGACCTCTCACTCCCTATGCTCGATGTCTTGAAATCAGACAGTGATATGAAAAGTGAATCAGGACTTGATGTGAGAAACTATGCATGTCTGGACGGAATTCCTGAGGCAAAGGCCCTTATCGCAGGCATGGTAGGAGCAAAGCCTGAGCAGGCTATAGTATATGGAAACTCAAGTCTCAATATCATGTATGATCAGGTTTCACGTGCATTTATCTTTGGTCTTTGCGGCAATACACCATGGTGCAAGCTTGACAAGGTGAAGTTCCTCTGTCCTGTACCGGGCTATGACAGGCACTTTGCAATCACAGAGGAGTTTGGAGTTGAGATGATAAACATTCCTATGACTGAGGATGGTCCTGACATGGATATGGTTGAGAAATATGTCAATAACGATGCCTCTGTAAAGGGAATCTGGTGTGTTCCAAAATACTCTAACCCACAGGGTGTTGTATACTCTGATGAGACAGTTGAGCGCTTTGCAAAGCTTAAGCCTGCAGCAGATGATTTTAGAATCTTCTGGGACAATGCATACACAGTTCATCATCTCTATGATGATAAGCAGGCAGAGATTCCAAATATCCTTGAGCTCTGCGAGAAAGAGGGAAACCCTGATATGGTATTTGAGTTCTGCTCAACAAGTAAGGTAACATTCCCTGGTGCAGGCTTGGCAGGTATATGCACATCTGAGAAAAACCGTGAGGATATCAAGAAGCGCCTTACTATACAGACAATCGGACACGACAAGATTAATCAGCTTCGTCATGCGAGATTCTTTAAGGATGTAGATGGTATCAAGGCTCATATGGCAAAGCATGCAGCTCTTATCAGACCTAAATTCGAGCTGGTTGAGAATATCCTCACAGATGAAATTGCTTCAAGAGGCATCGGAACATGGGTTAAGCCGCTTGGTGGATACTTCTTCGGATTTGAGGCTCTTTCAGGCTGTGCAAAGGAAATCGTTGCAAAGTGCAAGGAAGCTGGTGTCACAATGACAGGTGCAGGCTCTCCTTTCCCTTACAAGAAGGATCCGGATGACAGCGTGATAAGAATTGCTCCGACATATCCATCACTTGATGAGTTGAAAAAGGCTGCAGAGGTGTTTGTTGTTGTCACACGTCTTGTCAGCGTAAATAAGCTGCTCGAGGCATAAAATCACTGTTATGTCTTAACGGACAGACGTGCAATTCACTGTTATGTCTTAACGGATAGATATGCAATTCTCTGTTATGTCCTAACTGGTAGACTTATAATTGGCATATTTATCTAAAATAAGTATGTGATATATGTATAAAAACTAAATGAATATTTGTGCACATTTTTTCGGGATTTGGTATTTACAAATCCCGATTTTTGTGTAAGATATAAATATCTTTTTAAATTATGTCTTGCATATGTTCTATGCAGGTTTCTTTTTGTGGCATTTCGGCCACTATTTTTTTCCCTTTATTTTTAGTTTCATATATTTGATTTTTGATTTTATTTAACACTATTATTTTATTATTTAACACTATTATTTTAGACTTAGATGAAGAAAGGATTTAAATATTATGAAGGAAATTTTTCAGGAATATGGCGGAATACTCATAACAGTTGTAGCTATTTTATCAATCATCCTCGTTGTAACAGCGGTTATAGGCTCTGATGCAACAGGCATAGTAGGAAAGACATTTAGTGATCTGATTACAAACTTTTCAAATCATGCCAATATGAGTGTCAAATAAGAGGTGGTACATGGAGCTTGGAAAAGAATATTTTGGACCGCTTTGGAGCTTTGTAGCCAGCAACGAGATAACGGATATAGATTATAACGGCAAAGAAATATGGCTTACAAATATATTCAATGAGCGTTTCAGGGCCAATCAGCAGTTTGTCACACAGTATATGACACCTGCTTTTGTGGAGCAGTTTACACAGCGCATCGCCAATGTCGTAAGCAGACAGTTCAATAAGAGAAATCCGGAGCTTGAGGCCGAGACGAGCGAGCTTCGTGTGACGATACTGCATGAATCGGTTGCGAAGTCGGGCAGGAGCATCAGCATACGAAAGACACCGCCGCTTATCAGACTGACAGCAGAATCTGCAATTGCTGAGAAATTCTGCTCGGAGGAGCTTTTAGCTGTACTGATAAACTGCGTAAAGACCAAGATGAATATCACCTTTTGCGGGATGCCGGGCATCGGAAAGACGGAGTGCGTGAAGTTTTTTTCACAGTTTATACCGGCGAATGAGCGCGTGATTACAATTGAGGATACTCTTGAGATACGTTATGCCGAGACGAATCCGGGCAAGGACTGTATAGAGATGAAGGTGAGTGAGGATGTGTTTGGCTACTCTGAGGCTATCAAGTCATGTCTTAGAATGAATCCAAAGTGGATTATGCTCTCAGAGGCACGCTCAAAGGAGGTAAAATATCTGCTGCAGAGCTGGAGCACCGGTGTGCGTGGCATGACGACACTACACACGGATGATGTGCGCAATATACCGGACAGAATACTCAATATGCTAGAGAGCCGTGTGGATGCAGAGCGTATGGAGAATGACATATATCAGGCACTTGATGTGGGAATTTTGATCCGCAAGAGAAGAAATGAAGACGGAGTGGTGTACAGGTACATAGACCAGGTGTGCTTTTTCTACAGGGAAAACTATACCAATCATGTGTTTATGCTTGTATCAGACGGACAGATAGTGACTCACGATATACCAAAGGTCATACTTCGCAGATTTAAAAGAGAGGGTGTGAATGAGCCGTTTGGCGAGTCCTTTGTCAATGAGATACGGATGAATGAGGCCATGATGAGTGAGGAGAGGGAGGCTTAGGAATGACGTATATATTGATTTTATTTCTAACATATGTGCTGCATCTTCTGCTCAAGCTAAACTGGGTGTGTACAGCTGTGGTACTTGTTTTTCTTCTTGTTATGCAGCATTTTCACCGAATCAAAGGCCAAAGATTTCAGGAAGCGCGAAAGCGCTTTCTGGATGTATCGTTGTATATTGACACCCTGCTGTATTCGTTTTTGAAGGAGCAGAAGATAATCCGTGCATTTGAGGATGTAAAGAGTACACTGGCAGATGGTCATATGAAGGAGACTGTGAGCATGGCTATTGATCATATGATGCTTACGTTTGATGAGACAGAGGTGTTTGTGGATGCTATGAGGATTATTGAAGATGAGTACAAGTGCAACCGAATAGTAAATGCACACGAGTTTATGGCACACGCTGAGTACTATGGCGGTGATATTAAAGAATCAGCCAGGATACTGCTTAAGGATAAGAGTGCATGGGAGCGCAGGATACTGCGCAATATAGAGGACAGACAAAGGATGTTTCATCAGATTATCCTGTCAGTTGTGACCTCTGTTATCATTAGTGGAATCATACTTTATCTGCCGGTTTTGAGCATGGATATCAGCAGCAATATCATTGTGCAGATACTGTCTGTAGCTCTTATAGTGCTTGATGATTTAATCATACTCTGGGGGCAGAAATTTCTTGAAGTGGATTATCTTGGAATTGATCTGCTGCCGGAGGATGATAAGCATGCCAAAAAGCTCGAGGAATACAAGACATACAATCCGGCAAAGGAGCTTCGTACGTCAATTCTTATGGCTGTTATACCGGCGTTAGCCAGTGCATTTTTACTGTATACTGACAGACAATGGCCGGCTGTGGCAGCTATGGGAGCAGCTCTTATATGTCTGAATCAGCACCGTATAGGTCACAGACTTATGAAGAAAAAATCTGATAGCGGATGTAAAGAGTGCATTTCCCAAGTGGCTGATGGACCTCGCCCTGTTGATTCAGAGTGAAAATGTGCAGGTAGCCATACAGAAGTCGAGAGAGCATATACCGGTGATACTTAAGGAAGAGGTAAATACGCTTGTGGAGAGACTGGACGTGGAGCCGGAGAGCTCTGACCCGTATCACAGATTTCTCGACTGTTTGAACCTGCCGGAGATAAACGCAGCCATGGGCATGCTGTATGCTGTTTCGATTGGAAATAGTGGCAATTGCGGAAGTCAGATTGATGAGCTGATCACGAAGAATCTGGAGATGCTTGATGTAGCAGACACCGCGAGGCTTAAGGATAAGACCGCCGGCATGTATCTTTTGTTTTTGGCTCCTGTTATCACAGCATCATTTAAGATGATAGTTGATATGGCTATTTTCCTTATAAGCTTTTTATCATACAAGGTAGTGTAGGGGGTGTGTTGTGAGTCAGATAATGAAGACCTTTTTAGGGGTATTTTTGATTATGTTTATGGTGGTTACATCATCAGGTGTGCTGTCGGGATTTATGACTGTCGTTGAGGCACAGAACCTACATGCGCAGATCATCAATGAGCTTGAGGACAGTGACTATGACAGCTCGGTTGCGCAGACCTGCTTTGAAAATGCATCAAAAGCCGGAGATACACTGGAGCTTAAACTGTATATGACAGACAATTCCATAAGGACAGTTACAGACGCATCACAAATCGCTTCGTCAGATGAGATAGAAAAGGCAAGAGTGGAGCTTAAGTTCACTTACGCGGTAGCATTTTTCGGAATTGAGCAGGAGCATGTGCTGAGCGGATATGCGTTGTAGTACTTTTCTTGTGGATATGGCTGTATAAGAGGAGGAAAACAGATGGAGCTTTTAATAGAAGAATTGGGTGGAAGCGTTATTATGCTTCTTTTAGGCAGTGGAGTAATCGGTGTGCTCGTGTATGTGTCTACTCTGCTGTGATAGTAACTGAATTGATTAAAAAGTATGTAAAGGTAAGAGAAAATGAAAGAAGTATTCAGACAGTATGGAGGCGTGCTGATTGCAGCGGCCGCCACAAGTGCATTTCTCGTGTTGATGGGAAATATTGTGCTGGCTCAGGGAGGCATGCTTGCGCAGCTTATAAATATATGGGGGAACAGTGCAATTTAAATAACCGGGAGACTATAGATGAAGGAGATAATGCAGACATATGGAGCCATGATAGTGGCGGTGGTTGTGGGAATTGCGCTGCTGTCGGGATTTGGGGCTCTGAAGAACAAAATGAGTGTGGCATTTGCGCCACAGGATATATTGAGCAGCGATAGCGCAAATGACAGCTATGACAGCATGAAAAATATACCGGTTCCGGGTGTTGAGCTAAAGGAGAAAATGCGTCAGAATGCCGTAAGCTACAGTGTATATGACCTGCTTGATGTTACAGCGCATGAGGATAATCTGGATAAGCTTGAAGTTTATGCCCTGTATGATTCGGACAGAAATGACTGTACAGGCAGCATATCAGCCGATGGCTCGTCACTTAGCTTTCCGGATTATGGTGTGTATGATATGCATGTCAGGATAACATGCAAAAACGGCACAAGGGATCATGTGAGGATAAGTATTCCAATTAATAGAAAGGTAGCGGATATATAAAATGAAAAATGAAAAACAACACAGACTTTTATTCATTATACCGGCAGTGATAATAGCAATAATTCTTATCATATGTATAGCAGTGGCAGTAAGCTCAAAATCAGGAGAAAAGGGGAAGAAAAAGGATTCCCGATCTGTCAGTGTGACGGAAAATACGCAGGATATTGTAGCTGAAAGTGAGACACTTGAGCTTGTGAAAAAGGATGCATTGAAGGAAACAAATGTAGTTGATAAAGATAATAAGCAAAATAACGGTACGCAATCAGATACAAATGATAATTCCGCACCGGCAGCCGGTAATTCAGATAATGCAAATACAGCGTCAGATAAATCTTCTGACAAATCATCAGAAGACAAAACAGCAGCAGATAAAAAGACATCGACAGGCAGCAAAAACACATCGACAGACAGCAATAACACGCAACAACCTGCAGGTAACGATTCAAAACCGGCAGCATCAAATCAGACAGTCACACCTGAGCCGGCTCAAAGTGAGCCCGCGCAGCCGGAAGCACCAAAAAAAGAGTATGTTGCACCGGGATGGATATTTTATGGCAGTAAGGCTGGAAATGGCATGAGTGGGGAGCAGAAGGCGTATATTGATTCGTTGGTGAAACAGTGGACAGATGGAAGTATATCTGAGGGAGAACTGGCAGATTTATTTGCTCAAAAGGTAAAAAAAATGAATGGGGATTAGAGATGTGTTCAGCAGGTGTTTCAGAGGCTTACAGATGTATTTATCCTTCAAAGAATGATATTCCAGATTATAAGTCAGCATTGGATGAAAGCAATGGATTCTATAATTTTACTGGATTATACACTAAAGGGGAATATGATGAGTATGGTTATCTGATTTGTTATATGTGGGAAGCTGGAATATTTTAATTGGACAACAATTAATTAACGTTTGCAAAGGAAAAATATGAAAAATTATATAATAAGAGTAATAGCAGGTATATGTGTCTTAATGTTCATGCTTATTAATTATGCTTGCGATGATATTTTTGCCGATGTGTGGAGCGAGCCTGTCAAGTTTTATAATACATATGGTAATAGTGCCGTTTTTAAACCAACTAGTAAATCAGATGGAGAAATTTATTTTTGTTCGGCAGGAAATATATCTACTTCAGGAACAAAATATAGGACAATTGGATATAAGCTTAGTGTAAAAAATACCAGTGGAAATGTAATTCAGACAGTTTATTATCAAATGCCTGGAAAGTATATGAAACTAAAATATCAGAAAAAGTCAAATGGAAAGGAATATCTTATGTATTCAATTTCTTTGAATGTAATGAGAAAGAGATTGAGTACGCAGGCTCTCAATGCCCTTAGCTCCGGCACCTGCACCATCATCCTCGATGCCTGCATGGTGCTTCGAGTAAATGGCAAGAACAAGGGTGGCATGAATGATAATGGTCCCTCCTGGGGAAAGGTTTATACTACATATGCAGGTATATCCAAAGCGGCAAACTGGACGGACAGCGCACTCTCAGCACTGTATTCGTATTATGGCAAGACGGTGAGAGGACTGTTTCATACAATTGATGTCAGAAAGTCTACAGGCATAAGCAGTGTATCAGGGGGGAGGTACATACTGCTATGGTACATATGTGACAATCAGTGCAAGCAGTTCTGCCGGATATGATTTCACGAATTGGAACAATGATTCGTCAATGAGCTCATCATCATATGGTTTTTATGTGAATTCGGGTGGTACTTATACGGCATACGCAAAGGCAGGTACTATTGCTGTGACATTCTGGCGGAATAAGAGTGCGTCTGATTCAGAAAAGACCTCAAAGAGCTACACATATGGAGGCATCAATCAGGCTTTTCCGGCTGTGGGCTGGCAGATGGCCGGGTATCATATGAGTGGCTGGGGAAATAATTTGTATGATACGACTGCCGTATATCCGTTATTGTGTGGTGTGGCAAACAGCTGGATTGAGTCAAACAGACCGTCGAAAAATATATACGCAGTATGGCAGGAAAATGAGTATACCATAGAATATGACACCGGTGTATCTGCCACTGTGAAGTATAGTGATACGGTGACATTGCCAAGCCAGCATATGTGTATAGGCTGGATTTTAGGAGAAGAGTATCCTGATATAAAATATGCGCCGGGAGAGAGTATACAGGTAGCTGATTTATGCAGGATACTGGGGATAGAGTATACAGATAAGGCGGTAATACGTATGTATGCACTTTGGGAGCATGAGCCTACCATAGAGGCGGATGATATGTTCTTTTCGATAAAGCAGGCAAGGAATGGCGGTATAACAGAGCAGCTGATAGGAAGCCTTATATCTGCAACGGATGTGGAGGATGGTGATATTGCATTTGGCGATAACGAGATAAATTATCTGAAAGTGAAAAATTTTGATGACCGTAAAATAGAAAGTGCACGTGACAAGGATATCATAGAGATAGTGCTTGAGGCAAAGGACAGCTATGGAAATATCACGCAAAAGACTATATCCATCACATTTACGGATACTCAGGTCAAGGAGAGAACTAAAGCCTTTGGAAAGATTAGATTCATAAGCGAAAAGTATTATGGCAAAAATAAAGCAGGAGGCCTCATGGAGAACTCCCGCTGGTTAAACGATCCCGAATTTAATTCTCTTCTTCGGCAGGCCTTGGCAATTTGATATAGACCTTTCCGATTCGGTTTTTATCAACAGCCTCTATGATGGCACAAGGGATCATGTGAGGATAAGTGTTCCAATTAATAGAAAGGTAGCAGGCGTATAGAATGAAAAATGTAGTACTTGGAATAATAGGCTGTCTTATTGTATTGTATACAGCGATGCTTGGGCTTAGTGTATACAATATGACAGTCAGGGAGAACCAGATGGAAAAGAGTCTGTCATTAGCACTTTCGGGTGCTATGAACAGATATTACGAGCCAAATATGTATATCGTGGATAAAAAGCCCGTCAGCAGCTATGATGTGGAAAACGCTGTCATAGAGGACATTAATGAGAGACTTACAGCAGGCGGTACTGCAATTGCCATAGTCTATGTATGTGATATGGAAAAGGGCATTATTTCAGCAGGAATAGAGGAAGAGTTCAAGCTTCCTACAGGTGTGACAAAGAAAATAAGCTGCAAAAAGACTATTGTAGCAGATCAGCCAATGGAGGATAACTAACGTATGAAGAATGGTATTTGTATTACAGCAAAAATAAAGCAGGAGGTCTCATGGAGAACTCCCGCTGGTTAAACGATCCTGAATTTAATTCTCTTCTTCGGCAGGCTTTGGCAATTTGATATAGACCTTTTCGATTCGGTTTTTATCAACAGCCTCTATGCGGAGAAGGATATTGTCATCAGTGATGATTATTTCATTTTTTTCAGGCAGGTGGTCAAGCTTTTCAAGGCAGTAGCCACCGATTGTGTCATAGTCGTCTGATTCGAGGTGCAGACCAAGCTCATCGCTTACATCCTCGAGATTTGCAGAGCCAAGAACTATGTATTCGTAGTCATTTATTCTTGTGATATCATCCTGCTCGTCAGAGTCGTATTCATCACGAATCTCACCGACTATCTCCTCTAAGAGATCCTCAAGTGTGATGAGTCCGGCTGTGACACCGTATTCATCTAAGACAATGGCAAGCGATATAGATGATTCGCGCATCTCGAGAAACAGATTCGCTGTATTCTTGTGCTCATATGTAAAGTAAGGCTCACGCATGATATTTCTGATGGAAAAATGCTCTTTATCCTCATCCTTAAGGAGCAGCAGATCCTTCACATTTACAATACCGATTACGTTGTCAGTGCTTTCGTCATACACAGGGAGTCTGGTGAATTTATCCTCTCTGAATATGGAAATTAAATCATCATAAGTAGAATCAACATGGACAAACGTCATATCAATACGCGGAACCATGACCTCCTTGGCCTCGGCATCTCCAAAATCGAATACATTGTGAATCATATCACGCTCTTCATCCTCGATGACACCGTCCTCCTGTCCTACATCAACGATTGTACGAAGCTCCTCCTCGGTCATGACGCGCTTGGCATCGCTCTGTCTTATTCCGAAGAGGAAAATGACTCCGAGTGAAAGCTTGTTGATGATAAATATTACAGGTGTCAGCACTACCATGAGCACTGATATAAAGCCTGCGATTGAGAGTGAAATCTTGTCGGCCTTTATGGTCGCAAGTGTCTTCGGAGAAACCTCTCCGAAGATCAGTATGAGGAATGTAAGTATTCCGGTTGCGACACCTGCTCCGACGCTGCCAAACAGCTTGATGGCAAGCGAGGTGGTGAGCGATGATGCTGAAAGATTTACGATGTTGTTGCCGATAAGGATGGCTGAGAGCATCTTTGGAGAGTTCTCAGTCACCTTGAGCACCTTTTTGGCTTTTGTGTTGCCAGCCTCAGCCAGGGTTCTCATACGTATTTTGTTTACGGTAGTAAGAGCGGTCTCCGAAGATGAAAAAAATGCGGAGAGTGCTAATAGTATTAATAAGAATATAATCTGCGATATGTCGTCAGCGTCCAAATATTTTACCTCGTAATATGAATTAATAAATGTGTTTATTTATCGTCTGTGCTGTAGTTAGGAGCCTCTTTTTGTGATATGGATATCATGAGGGTGGCTTTCCTTGAGAGAAGCAGCAGTAATCTTGACAAACTGTCCGTTCTCCTTAAGATCTTCGATTGTCTTGCAACCGCAGTAGCCCATTCCTGAGCGGATACCACCAACAAGCTGGAATACTGTATCCTCAAGAGTTCCCTTGTAAGCTACACGACCCTCAACTCCTTCAGGAACGAGCTTCTTAGCGCCCTCCTGGAAGTAACGGTCCTTGCTTCCGTTTTCCATTGCAGCGATAGAACCCATGCCACGATATACCTTGTATTTTCTTCCCTGATAAAGCTCGAAGGTTCCCGGAGCCTCATCACAGCCTGCGAACATTGAGCCCATCATACATACGTTGGCACCGGCTGCGAGAGCCTTTGTCATATCACCTGAGTACTTGATACCACCATCTGCGATAACAGGAACTCCATACTCCTTAGCAACCTTGTAACAGTCCATGATAGCTGTAATCTGTGGTACACCGATACCGGCAACGACACGTGTTGTACAGATAGAACCAGGTCCGATACCAACCTTTACTGCATCTGCACCGGCCTCGATAAGAGCCTTGGCAGCAGCGCCTGTTGCGATATTTCCGGCGATAATCTGAAGATCCGGATAAGCAGCCTTAATCTTCTTAACAGCCTCAAGTATATTCTTTGAATGTCCGTGAGCTGAGTCAACAACGATGACATCAACATGAGACTTAACAAGAGCATCAACACGCTCCATCATGTTGCCTGTGATACCTACTCCGGCACCGCAGAGGAGAGGCCCTGATCATCCTTTGCTGAAAGAGGATACTTAATCTGCTTCTCGATATCCTTTATAGTGATAAGTCCCTTGAGGTTGTAGTCCTTGTCTACGATAGGGAGCTTTTCCTTTCTTGCCTTTGCAAGAATCTTCTTTGCTTCATCGAGAGTGATGCCCTCAGGAGCTGTAATGAGATTCTCAGAAGTCATAGACTCTGAAATCTTCTTTGTGAAGTCTGTCTCAAACTTCAGATCACGGTTTGTGATGATGCCTACGAGCTTGCCGTCCTTTGTGATTGGCACACCTGATATCTTGAACTTGGCCATCAGGTTGTCTGCATCCTGTAATGTATGGTCTGGAGAAAGATAGAACGGATCGGTAATAACGCCGTTTTCTGAACGCTTTACCTTATCGACTTCGTCTGCCTGTGCCTCAATAGACATATTTTTGTGGATGATTCCGATACCACCCTGTCTGGCCATTGCGATAGCCATTTTTGATTCTGTGACTGTATCCATTGCAGCACTCATCATAGGAATGTTAAGGACAATCTTCTTAGTAAGATGTGTCTGAAGCTCAATCATATTTGGTGTTACCTCAGAATATTGTGGAACTAAGAGAACGTCATCAAATGTAATTCCTTCGCCGATAATAGTACCCATTTTTAAATTCCTCTCTTTCTTATGTTATTATACTGGTATACTTTATATACTAATGTAATTTGTATGATGATAGCAAATTAAAGAGTGGGTGTCAAGCAGTTATAAGCCCGATATGAAATTATTATATTATTTATTAGTAAAACTAATGTAAGTCTTTTGCAAATAAAGTAAAAATTATGTTATATTTTATATTAGGTGGCTTTAAGGCAATGTTTGCATGTTACGCTAAGGCGTGGACAGTAACGATTTTTGTGCCACAATAAACTAAACCGGGGAGAAAAATATGGAATTTCGACCATGCATCGACATTCACAATGGAAAAGTAAAGCAGATTGTCGGTGGTTCATTAAAAGACAGGGGCGATTTTGCCAGTGAGAACTTCGTCTCAGAGCAGGACAGCCGGTTTTATGCAGATATGTATAGGAAATCGGGCATAAAGGGCGGTCATATCATTCTGCTCAATTCTGTGGACAGCGAGTATTATGAGGATACAAAGGAGCAGGCTGTTATGGCGCTTGAAGCGTATCCGCAGGGCTTACAGGTAGGTGGCGGCATCACCGCAGACAATGCGATGGAGTTTATAGATGCCGGTGCAGCAGCAGTTATTGTGACATCTTACGTATTTAAAGACGGCAGGATAAACTATGCAAATCTAAACAGGCTTAAAGATACTGTGGGCAGTGACAGGCTGGTGCTTGATTTGTCATGTCGCAAAAAGGATGGACAGTATTATATAGTGACTGACCGCTGGCAAAACTTCACGGATGAGGTAGTGACCACAGAGCTTTTGGATAAGCTATCCTCATATTGCTGCGAGTTTCTGGTACATGCAGTGGATGTTGAGGGCAGGGTAAACGGCATTGAAAAGGAGCTTGTCGCCATGCTTGGCAGCTGGGGAAGGATACCGGTCACATATGCAGGCGGTGTGTCATCCTTTGACGATTTAAAATGCATCAGGCAGCTTGGACAGAACCATCTGAATGTGACAATAGGCAGTGCTCTTGATTTGTTTGGCGGTGCGATGGAGTACGATAAGGTTATAGCTTTTTGTAATAATAAGGAGATTTAAAATGGCAAAATACAGTAAGAATGATATTATCCGCATAGTGGATGAGGAGGATATTGAGTTTATCCGTTTACAGTTTACGGATATCTTTGGAACATTAAAAAATGTGGCAATTACAGCCAGCCAGCTTGAGAAGGCACTCGACAACAAGTGTATGTTCGACGGCTCGTCAATAGAGGGCTTTGTGAGGATAGAGGAGTCAGATATGTATCTGCACCCGGATCTTGACACTTTTATGATTTTTCCATGGAGACCACAGCAGGGCAAGGTCGCACGAATCATCTGTGATGTCTATATGGCGGATGGTACACCGTTTGAGGGAGACCCGCGCTATATATTAAAGAAGCAGATTGAAAAGGCAAAGCAGATGGGCTATATATTTAATGTAGGTCCGGAGTGTGAGTTTTTCCTTTTCCACCTGGACGAGAACGGACAGCCTACCACCATCTCGCATGAGAGAGCAGGGTACTTTGACCTGGGACCAAATGATTTGGGAGAAAACGCAAGAAGAGACATGGTTCTAACTCTTGAGGATATGGATTTTGAGATAGAGGCATCACATCATGAGGTGGCACCTGCACAGCATGAGATTGATTTCAAGTATGAGGAGGCACTTCATACCGCCGACAATATCATGACCTTTAAGCTTGCTATAAAGACAATCGCAAAGCGGCACGGACTTTTTGCCAGCTTCATGCCAAAGCCAAAGCATGGTGTGAGCGGCTCGGGAATGCATATTAACATGTCACTTTCAAAGGATGGTGTCAATATATTTGACAATGAGGAGGATAAGCTTGGACTCAGCGAGGAGGCATACTACTTCATAGGCGGTATCATGAAGCATATGAAGGGCATGACGGTCATCACCAATCCAATCGTCAATTCATATAAGCGCTTTGTGCCGGGATATGAGGCACCGATTTATATCACCTGGTCAGCTACAAACAGAAGTCCGCTTATCAGAATCCCTGCAGCAAGAGGTGAGGGAAGGAGAGTGGAGCTTAGAAACCCTGATCCTTCAGCAAATCCGTATCTGGTTCTGGCACTGTGCCTGGCAGCAGGAATTGACGGCATAAAGAACAAGGTACAGCCGGATGCGGAGCTTCGTGAGAATGTATTTGAGCTCACAGAACAGGATAAAAAGAGACTAGGAATTGAATCACTTCCTGCTGATTTACATGAGGCGGTTGAGTGCCTTAAGTCAGATGATTTTATCCGCGAGATACTCGGAGAGCATATCTACAACAAGTATATAGAGGCAAAAGAGGCAGAGTGGAACGATTACAGAGCTGCGGTTACCCAATGGGAAATAGATGAATATCTGTACAAATTTTAAAGGATGTAACGAACTGTGAATAATATTGTTATAGCATTTCCTAAAAAGGAAGTAGCCAATTCAATCAAAAAAATATTAGCGCAGAGCGGTTATACAGTCATGGCGGTTGCAAATACAGGAGCTTCAGCACTTTCGAGCATGAACGGACTGAATATGGGAATCATCATATGCGGATACAGATTTTCAGACATGATGTACAGTGAGATATACGAGTATATGCCTAAGGAGTTTCAGATGCTTCTCATAGCGTCGGCAGCGGGTATCATGGAAAAAAATGTGGATAATCTGATGTCATTATCCATGCCACTAAAAGTGCATGAGCTTTTGCAGACTGTTGAGATGATGGATTACACGATAACGCGCCGCAGGAAAAAGCTCAGGCAAAGGCCTAAGGTACGTTCAAAGGAGGATCAGGAGATGCTAAGCAGTGCAAAGGCTGTACTGATGGAACGAAATGGATTTTCAGAGGAGGAAGCACACCGGTATATCCAGAAGCGAAGCATGGATAACGGCACCGGTCTTGTGGAAACAGCACAGATGATACTAAGCCTTATGACTGATGTGTAGTGTGCGCTTTATGAAGCCAGACAGAAGAGCGTATGATAGTAGCTGCAAAGGCTTGAACAGTTACTATAAAAAATAATGATAAAAAAATATATTTACACTTGCATGGTAAAGTGATAAATTAGACTTATTGTAAAGTAACAAAGGAGAGATAAACATGTTTCAGATTAATGATAACTTTCAGAAATTACCGGGAAGCTACCTTTTCAGCACAATAGCTAAAAAGGTTGCAGCTTATCAGGAGGCAAATCCGGATAAAGAGATAATAAGGCTTGGAATCGGCGATGTAACACAGCCGCTTGCACCTGCTATCATCGATGCACTGCACAAGGCAGTTGATGAGATGGGAAATGCAGCTACATTCCACGGATACGCACCTGACCTCGGATATGAGTTCCTCAGAAAAGCAATTTCAGACAACGACTACAAGGCAAGAGGATGTGATATCTCAGCAGATGAGATTTTTGTTTCAGACGGAGCAAAGAGTGATTCAGCCAACATCCAGGAGCTTTTCTCAGCAAACAGCCGCATCGCTGTTACAGATCCTGTTTACCCTGTATATGTTGATTCCAATGTCATGGCAGGAAGAACAGGCACATATGATGCTCAGACAGAGACCTGGAGCAATGTAATCTATATGCCGTCAACAGCAGATAACGGCTTTGTTCCGGAGCTTCCAAAGGAAGTACCGGATATGATTTATCTGTGTCTGCCAAACAACCCAACAGGAACAACTCTCAAAAAGGAGCAGTTACAGGTATGGGTTGATTATGCAAACAAGAATGGCTCAGTAATTATCTTTGATGCAGCCTACGAGGCATATATCAGCGAAGCAGATGTGCCACATTCAATCTATGAGTGTAACGGTGCAAAGACATGTGCCATCGAGCTTAGAAGCTTCTCAAAGAACGCCGGCTTTACAGGCGTGCGTCTTGGCTTCACAGTAGTACCTAAGGAGCTTAAGTGTGGTGATGTATCACTTCATGCTATGTGGGCACGCCGTCACGGAACCAAGTTCAACGGTGCACCATACATCGTGCAGAGAGCAGGCGAGGCAGTTTACTCAGATGCCGGAAAAGCACAGCTTAAGGATCAGGTAGCATACTACATGAACAATGCAAAGACAATAAAGACAGGTCTTGCAGAGGCAGGCTTTACAGTATACGGCGGAGTAAATGCACCATACATCTGGCTCAAGACACCGGATCAGATGACATCATGGGAGTTCTTCGATTACCTGCTTGAGAATGCCAACGTGGTAGGTACACCTGGCTCAGGCTTTGGACCAAGCGGAGAGGGCTACTTCAGATTGACTGCTTTCGGAAACTATGAGAACACAGTAAAGGCACTTGAGAGAATCAAGGCACTGTAAAAATAAATCAGGTAGTCCCGAATCCGCCCGGTAGTGGGAAGGATACAGCCAAAAGCAAGGGTGTCCATCGTGAGATGGAATCTGAAGGAAGCTGGATGTGAGGAATATACTAACTCACGGGCAAATCTCTGGTCTGACGAACAGAAATCTCATATGAGGTCATGCATGTGGGTAAGGCAGCAAGCCATGTTGAAGCCCGATAACTACACGGAATCATGCATGATAAATGAGGCAGATGGATGGAGAGGAAGAAACGTGTGGTACCTGGGGGAGGTCTGTGCGGTATGCCTTGAAAGAGGTAACCATTGCATAAAGCAATGCTGAACGCACAGAAGTCAGCAGAGGTCATAGTAGCCGAGAGGTGAAGGACCGAATCAGTAGGAGTCTTGAGTATGACCGAGAAAGGAGGAATGACCGTCTATGGCAGAAAACATTGAAAACAATGGCTGTTCGCAAAGAGATAATGCGGAACATGAAGGGTATGTGAAAGCGTCTAGGTCATTCAATCGGATATGGAAAAGAAAGAGACAGTGCACAGCCGAGACTTTTTGGAAACGATACTGTATAAAGACAACTTTAACAGAGCGTATAAGAGAGTTAAGGCAAACAAGGGAGCGCCGGGAATTGATGGCATGACCATTGAAGAGGCTCTTCCATATCTAAAGGAACATCAACAAGAGATAACTGACCGCATTTATCGTGGAAAGTATACTCCGTCTCCAGTAAGACGAGTTGAGATTCCCAAACCAGATGGTGGTGTGCGAAAGCTTGGCATACCAACAGTGATAGACCGTACAATTCAACAGGCAATAACCCAACAGTTAGTGCCAATCTATGAACCGCTGTTTGCAGATGGTAGCTATGGCTATCGTCCGAACAGAAGTGCAAAAGATGCAATACTTAAGGTTAAGGAGTATGCAGAACAAGGCTATACATTCGCTGTAGTCCTTGACTTGTCAAAGTACTTCGATACTCTTAATCACGAAATTCTCATCAATCTTCTCCGAAAGAATGTAAAAGATGAACGTGTAGTACAGTTGATAAAGCGCTATCTGAAAAGCGGTGTAATGGAAAACGGAGTGGTCATTGACACAGAGGAAGGCTCACCACAAGGTGGAAATCTATCACCATTGCTGGCAAACATCTACCTCAATGAGTTCGACCAGGAATACCTGAAAAGAGGTGTTCCATGCATAAGATATGCAGATGACATCGTGCTTCTTGCAAAGAGCAAGCGAGCATCAGAGAGACTCTTGGAAAGCAGTACAAAATATCTTGAGGAGAGGCTGAAACTTACAGTCAACCGAGAAAAGAGCCGTACAGTCAGCGTGTTTGCAATCCGAAATTTTAAATTCCTTGGCTTTGCATTGGGAAGGAACGGAAAAGGCATATATGTCCGAGTTCATCCGAAGTCATGGAAGAAGTTTAAGTCCAGACTGAAGGAGTTATCTTCCGTAAGCGATGTCAGTCAATCAAGCCAAACCTTGAGAAAATCAAGGTATATGCAAGAGGATGGCTTAACTACTACGGAATTGCAAGCATGAAGAACAACATAGATGACATCAACGGATGGCTCTATCACAGAATACGCATGTGCATATGGAAACAATGGAAGAAACCAAGGACGAAGGTACGTAACCTTATCAAGATGGGAGTACCCAAAGACTTGGCAATGCAAGCGGGTAATACCCGACGGGGACATTGGTTCGCAACGCATACAGTTGCAGTAAACATGGCAATGACAAAAGAAAGACTGATAAACAGCGGCTTTTATGATTTAGCCACAGCCTATCAGTCAGTGCACGTCAACTATTGAAAGCGCCGTATACCGAACGGTACGTACGGTGCTGTGAGAGGACAGCGGTTAGCCACCGCCTCCTACTCGATTGAAATTTACATAAAGCGTATTTACTGTATACTTTTCAGCAACAAAAACTTTATGCGAAAAGCATGATTTAATTTTTCTTGAAACCGGCTCTCTTACGAAGAGTAGGGTCAAGAATCTTCTTTCTGATTCGAAGGCTCTCAGGTGTTACCTCAAGAAGCTCATCTGTATCAATAAAGTCGATAGCCTGCTCAAGGCTTAATACTTTAGGTGGTACAAGTGTGAGTGCCTCATCTGCTGATGAAGAACGTGTATTTGTAAGATGCTTCTTCTTACATACGTTGAGCTCGATGTCCTCGGCCTTTGAACACTGTCCGATAACCATTCCTGAGTAAACCTTGGCACCCGGTCCGATAAAGAGTGTTCCTCTCTCCTGTGCAGAGAAGAGTCCGTATGTTACAGCCTCACCTGACTCAAAGGCAATGAGTGAACCTGTTGCACGGTATGCAATCTCACCCTTGTATGGCTCGTAGCCGTCAAACATGGTGTTTAAGATTCCGTTACCCTTTGTATCGGTCATGAACTCACCACGGTATCCGATAAGTCCACGTGCAGGGATATGGAACTCGAGTCTGGTGTAGCCACCTGCGATAGAACCCATATTTCTAAGCTCGCCTTTGCGCTGCTGAAGCTTTGAGATGACAGCTCCTGTAAACTCATCAGGCACATCGATGTAAGCAAGCTCCATTGGCTCAAGCTTCTTGCCGTTTTCGTCATACTTGTAGAGCACCTCTGCCTTACTTACAGCGAACTCATAACCCTCACGGCGCATGTTCTCGATAAGGACAGAAAGGTGAAGCTCTCCACGTCCGGAAACCTTGAAGGAATCAGGTGAGTCGGTATCCTCGACACGCAGTGAAACATCAGTGTTGAGCTCGCGAAGGAGTCTGTCACGGATGTGACGGCTTGTGACAAATTTACCTTCCTGTCCTGCAAGAGGGCTGTTGTTTACGATGAAGTTCATAGAGATTGTAGGCTCTGAAATCTTCTGGAAAGGAATAGCCTCCGGTGCTTCCGGTGAGCAGATTGTATCTCCGATGTGGATATCTGCGATACCTGAGATTGCTACAATCGAACCGATGTTAGCCTCGGCTACATCTACCTTGTCGAGTCCGTCAAACTCGTAAAGTTTGCTGATACGGACCTTCTCAAGCTTGTCAGGGTCGTGGTGGTTTACAACGACAGCCTCCTGATTGACCTTGATTTTACCGTTATCCACTTTACCGATTCCGATACGTCCTACATACTCGTTGTAGTCGATTGTACTGATAAGAATCTGTGTGTTGGCATCAGGATCACCTGTTGGAGCAGGGATGTAGTTTACGATTGTCTCGAAGAGAGGAGTCATATCCTTTCTCTCGTCGTTCAAGTCCTTCATGGCATAGCCGTCTCTGGCTGATGCGAAAACGAATGGGCAGTCAAGCTGCTCCTCAGAAGCATCGAGATCCATGAAGAGCTCCAATACCTCATCGATGACCTCATTAGGACGTGCCTCCGGACGGTCAATCTTGTTGACGCAGACAATGATAGGCAGCTTGAGTGCAAGAGCCTTCATAACTACGAACTTGGTCTGTGGCATAACACCCTCGAAGGCATCAACCACGAGGATAACTCCGTTTACCATCTTAAGAACACGCTCTACCTCACCGCCGAAGTCAGCATGACCCGGAGTGTCGATGATGTTGATTTTGATGTCCTTATACTGAATAGCTGTGTTTTTGGAGAGGATTGTGATACCTCTTTCACGCTCGATGTCGTTTGAATCCATTACTCGATCCTGAACTTCCTGATTGTCACGGAACACACCGCTTTGCTTAAGAAGCTCATCTACAAGTGTTGTTTTACCATGATCAACGTGGGCAATAATTGCTATATTACGAATATCGTCTCTTGTTGTTTTCATATTTTCCTTCTTTCTTTAATAAATAAAGCTAAGTTTGCAACTAACTTATTCTATCATAATTTTTCCAATGTGCAAGTTTTCATTGAAAGTTTTTATAAAATTAAGTGAAATGTTATTGGATTTGTCGACATTATTTGAGAAAATATACTTTGTGGAAATGTTAAAAATAGCTGGAAAAACATTTTACAAAAGGAAGGGAGACAAAAATTCATGGCAGATAAAATGTTTGAAAACAACCAGGTATCAATAATCGGAGAAATCGTTTCAGATTTTCAGTTTAGTCACGAGGTGTATGGTGAAGGCTTCTATATGATGGAGGTTTCGGTCAGAAGGCTTTCAGATTGCATGGACTATATTCCGGTGATGGTGTCAGAGAGGCTTATCAATGTGGAGGGTGACTACATAGGCAAAAGCGTATATATAGGCGGGCAGTTCCGCTCATTCAACAGGCATGAGGAGAAGAAGAACAGGCTGGTGCTGTCTGTTTTTGCAAGAGAGCTTGAGGTATTGGACAGTGATTATGATGAGGATGCAGCCAATCAGATTTTCCTTGACGGCTATATCTGCAAGGAGGCTATATACAGGAAAACACCGCTTGGACGAGAAATTGCAGACCTGCTTGTGGCAGTGAACCGTTCATATGGCAAGTCAGACTATATTCCATGTATCTGTTGGGGAAGAAATGCCAGATTTGCGTCGACCTTTGAGGTGGGTACACATGTGCAGATATGGGGTAGAATCCAGAGCAGAGACTATGTGAAAAAGCTCAGTGAGACACAGGTGGAGCAGCGCACGGCGTATGAGGTTTCCGTGAGCAAGATTGAGGCATAGTACTTTAAATGGATAGTAACTACAGATTTGTGATTTTCCCGAAAATTTGCAATAATAGTCAGATTGTGGTATTTTACTAGATATTATTGGTTAATGATTGTAATTGTTGACGTTTACATCAGGTGTAAACTGTAATGATTATATATCAGGCAGAAAAGCTATGTGTATGGAGGCATGATTATTATGGAAAACGGTGCAGTACAGATTTATTATGGCGAGGGACATGGCAAGACAAATGTCGCTATAGGAAGTGCAATATGTGCTGCCTGTGATGGTAAACAGGCTGTCGTTATTCAGTTCCTAAAGGGTAAAAAGGAGCCGGAGTTTTTGAAAAAGCTTGAGCCGGAGGTGAAATTCTTTAATTTTTCAAGAGCCGGAATACTCTTTGAGCAGCTTGATGAGGAGAGTAAGCAGGAAGAAATCATGAATATCAAGAATGGCTTCAACTATGCAAAGAAGGTTATATCAACAGGTGCTGACATGGTTGTTGTGCTTGATGAGATGCTGGGGCTTTTGGATTTGCATCTGATTTCAAAGGAGGAGCTGTCGGATATGCTTGCTTCAAGGCCTGATGATGTGACCGTGATTATGACAGGCAGAGTACTTGACGATGGAATAAGGGAAATGGCAGATGAGATTTATAATATCGCGTCCGAAAAATAATAAGAAATATTGTCATGTGAGTTGACAATGCACAGGCGTGGTGATATTATTAGTGCAAGTGTGAGGCAGTTATATCATCTGCTGTATACGAATAATTTGATTAACAGATAGAGGTCGCGCGACTTATGAGTAGCTTTCCGGATGCCGCAGGGGCAGTTGATGGGAGATGAAAGGAATAGCGCCGAAGGGATTTATCATCTGCGGATATATCTCTGGGCATATGGCGAACAGCCTTATGACTGTCATCAGATTTGATGGGGAGCTATCGTGATTCATGAAGAATTGGGACCGGCTCTAAGGAGCCGGTTTTTTAGCGCTTAGAGGCAGACAGCGGCATACTTATACGTTAAGAGAATCAAATACCGAATAAAGAAAAGCAAGAAGGAGATAAAATCATGGCAATTTTCAAAGGAGCAGGAGTAGCAATTGTTACACCTATGTATGATAACGAGGAGGTTAATTACGACAAGCTCGAGGAGCTTATCAATATGCAGATTGACAATGGCACAGATGCTATTATCATTGCAGGCACCACAGGCGAGAGCCCATGTCTGTCAATGGAGGAGCATGCAAAGGTTATAAAGGCTGCTGTAGAGTTTACAAAGCATCGTGTACCTGTAGTAGCAGGCACAGGCTCTAACTGCACAAAGACAGCTATGCAGCTTTCAAAGGAGGCTGAGGAGTTTGGTGCAGACGGACTGCTCGTTGTCACACCATACTACAACAAGGCTACTCAGGCAGGTCTTGTGAGCCACTATTCGCAGATTGCAGACAGCACAAAGTGTCCTATTATCGTATACAACGTACCGGGACGTACAGGCTGCAACGTGCTTCCGGAGACTATGGCAGAGCTCTTTAAGACAAAGGAAAATATCGTGGGACTCAAGGAAGCTACAGGAAATCTGGCACAGGCTTCAAAGACAATGTATCTGACAGACGGAAAGCTTGATATGTACTCAGGCGAGGATGGTCTCGTAGTGCCTCTTATGTCTATCGGAGCAATCGGTGTAATCTCAGTATGGAGCAATGTAGCCCCTGCAAAGGTACACAATATGTGTGAAAGCTTCTTCAAGGGCGATTTACAGACAGCCTTAGAGCTTCAGAGAGAGGCTCTTCCACTTGTGGACGCACTCTTCTCAGAGGTAAATCCAATTCCTGTAAAGAAGGCTATGAACCTGATGGGTATGAATGTCGGACCTCTTAGAAGCCCTATGTGCGAGATGGGTGAGGATAACGCAAGGAAGCTTGCTGAGGTCATGAAGGCTTATGGCTTAAAGCTTGCTTAGTACAACGAGAAAGGATACGATAAAATGACAAAGGTAATTATGAATGGCTGCAACGGCAAAATGGGACAGACTATCACAGAAATCTGTAAGGCTGATGCGGATATCGAGATTGTAGCCGGTATTGATTTATATGATGGAATAGACAATGACTATCCTGTTTTTTCGAGCATCGACAAATGTGATGTGGACGCTGATGTGGTCATAGATTTTTCCAATGCCAAGGCTGTTGACGGAGTACTGGACTATTGCGTGGACAAGCAGGTTCCGGTTGTTTTATGCACTACCGGTCTTAGTGATGAGCAGCTTGCAAAGGTTGAGGAGTGCTACAAGAAGGTGGCAGTGCTCAAGTCTGCAAACATGTCACTTGGCATAAACACTCTTATGGCTCTTCTCAAAAAGGCTGCACAGGTTTTCGCACCGGCAGGTTTTGACATGGAGATAGTTGAGAAGCATCACAATTTAAAGCTTGATGCACCTTCAGGTACTGCGCTTGCGCTTGCTGATTCCATCAACGAGGCTATGGATAACGAGTATCACTATGTTTACGACCGTAGCCAGCGCAGAGAGAAGCGCGATCCTAAGGAAATTGGTATTTCTGCTGTCAGAGGAGGAAGCATCGTCGGTGAGCACGAGGTACTTTTCTGTGGACAGGATGAGGTGATTGAGTTTAAGCATACTGCTTACTCTAAGGCTGTTTTTGCGAAGGGTGCTGTTGAGGCTGCCAAGTTCCTTAAGGGAAAGGGTGCAGGTCACTACGATATGGCGGATGTTATTGCAGCTAAGTAGATTGAGTGAATTGCTTCATTGTGGCGATAGGTCGGGCGTAAGCTCCGGACAACGGGGTGCACACGCACTCTCCCAGGGCGCTACGCTACGTGGCTAAGATTCTGTACGAAATTATGCTTGATGGGTTTCTATGCTTGACGAAACCGTCGAAACGCGCCGTCCGTGGCGCGGTTCTCCTCACCCCTGCGTCCATGCAGGGGTGTTTCTGCGCTTCATGGGCATAATTTCTACAGTATCTAAGCCACTTCGCTATTCGTGCCTCGGGAGAGTGCGTGTGCACCCCGGTGCCCGGGGCTTACGCCCTTACGTTGTGGCGTGATAATGAGTGCTACGGTAACACCTCGGGGCTCGGTGTTACCGGGATTGTGTTTGATGGTTACTGTTCACACCTAACAGTGTGACCAGCAGCGCTTGATGTACGAATATGAGTACACTTGCGGATTTTGCTTGATTTATTGGGGAGTGCGTATTATATTAAATATAATGACTATTCAGAACCACTGAGAACAAAAAAAGCTGATGCGTCATGCTTGCATGTAAGCAGCAGGTTTTCTTGTTTTGGATAGTTACATTGTTATTGGATTTAATTTTAAAACACAACAGGGGAGCTGGCATTTAGCCGGCTGAGAGTAGACTGGTAGTGTCTTGACCCATAACCTGATTTGGATAATGCCAACGTAGGATAATATCGCACGATTTTTAGGCGGATATACTCATTGGCGGTATATCCGCTTTTTGAATGTGTGGGTGATTATGAATAGTTGTAAAGAGATACAGATGAATAATTTTATAGAAAAGCTTAAGTCACGCAGTCCTTTGATTCACAACATCACAAATATGGTTACTATCAATGATGTGGCCAATATTGAGCTGGCATGTGGGGCTAGGCCTATTATGGCTATGGCACCGCAGGAGATGGATGAGGTCACGGGTATCTGCGATGGGCTGAATCTGAATATAGGCACTCCCTCTGAGGAGCGCTTTGAGGCGATGCGCATTGCTGCGAGGATGGCAGCGAAAAAGAATATTCCTATTGTGCTTGATCTGGTTGGTGTGGGCGTGAGCCGCTTCAGGATGGATTTTGTGATGAGCCTGCTTGACGAGGTGCATGTGGATGTGATTAAGGGCAATTTGTCTGAGGTCAAGGCTGTTATGGAGCATGGCAGGTGCGATGGCGGCGTGGAAGTGACCGATACAGCAGCTGAGTCTGATGCAAAGGCGCTTGCGTGCAGGGCGGCCCTGCGATATGGCTGTATCTGTGTGATTACAGGTGAGACCGATTATGTGGCAGAATTATGTGATGAAGCTGATTGCTATGACAATAATGAAAGCAGTCTGATGAGTACTGATGCGATGAGTACTGATACGATGGATACCGGTGTGATGGATAATTGTGTAGTGAATGCTGTTGCGTTAGATGCTGACGGATACACGCATAATTACAGGGTAGGAAGCATCACAGGCGGCCATCCTATGATGAAGCGGGTGACAGGCACCGGATGTATGCTTTCAGGGCTCATTTGTGCGTTTGTTGCGGCTGATTGCGATGATAAATACGGTGCAGTCACGGCAGCACTTAGCTGCATGAAGAGTGCAGGCGGGCTTGCTGCCTCTGATATGGCAGAGCACGGCAGAGAGACAAACAGCTGCTATTTCATTAAGCCCGGAAATGCTGCATACCGGGACAGGCTGATTGATGCAGTATATCATATATGCGATGGTGATTATGAACTGATGTGAATATCGCTGTATGACAGACAATTGGTATGCAGGTCATGAGTCTTATATTTGGAAAACAACAGGATAAGAGGTAAAAGGTATATATGAACAAAACTGATTTAAAGCTCTACGCTATAACAGACAGGCAGTGGCTGCACGGAGCGAGGCTTTCTGAGCATGTGAAGCTTGCGATAGAGGGCGGTGCCACTATGATTCAGATCCGTGACAAGGATATTTTGAGTACGGATTCTGATGCAGGGCTTAAGGATGAGTATAGTGAGGCTCTTGAGATAAAGAGAATCTGTCATGAGCACAAGGTGCCGCTCATCATCAACGATAACGTGCAGTTTGCAATTGATATAGCTGCCGATGGAGTACATCTGGGACAGGATGATATGAATCCGGCGGAGGCCAGGAAGCTTCTTGGAACTGACAAGATAATAGGAGTCACGGCAAAGACCGTGGAACAGGCAAAGAGGGCAGAAGCTGATGGCGCGGACTATCTGGGAAGCGGAGCCGTGTTTGGCTCTACCACAAAGCTCAATGCAAAGCCTATGACAAAGGAGCTTCTGCGTGAAATCACGGCGGCTGTCGATATACCGGTTGTTGCAATCGGAGGCATAAATGCAGACAATGCGGTCACGCTAAAGGGCACAGGGATTGCAGGAATCGCAGTGGTAGGAGCGATATTTGCAAGCGCAGATATAAAGGCTGCAGCCAAGGAACTCGCAGAAATATGCGACAAAATTCTGTAATCAGAGTATGACATACTGCTATAACTACAGTAATTAAACAATATTTTGAAGATACTGAACAGTTACGAGAAATCACAACATTCAGTAGAAAGGAGCGTAAATATGCATACAGCACTTACAATTGCGGGAAGCGATTCAAGCGGTGGCGCAGGCGTGCAGGCCGATTTAAAGACCATGCTTGCAAACGGTGTGTTTGGCGAGAGCGTAATCACGGCACTCACGGCACAAAACACCATGGGAGTTGATGCGGTGATGAATGTACCGGCTGATTTTATCGAGGCACAGATGAAGGCTGTTTTTACGGATATTTATCCGGATGCGGTGAAAATCGGTATGACATCATCGGTAGATACGATTGAGGCGATTGCCGCAGGTCTTGTAAAATATAAGGCAAAAAACATAGTTTTGGACCCGGTGATGGTCGCTACAAGCGGAAGCAGGCTGCTTGAAGAAAATGCCGCAAACACTCTGATGGAGAAGCTTTTTCCACTGGCTGACATCATCACGCCAAATATCCCTGAGCTTGAGGTGATATCAGGCAGACAGATTGAAAGCACAGATGACATCATAGAGGCATCAAAGGCTATTTATGATAAATATGGCTGCCCGGTTTTAAGCAAGGGAGGTCATTTCACAGACACAGCATGCGTGTGTGACTATTTGTGGGATGGAAAGCAAATCATCACATTTGAGACCAAAAGAGTGGATAATCCAAACTCACACGGCACAGGCTGCACGCTTTCATCAGCGATAGCCAGTGGCCTGGCAAAGGGACAGCCGCTTGAGCAGGCTGTGGATAACGGCAAGCGATATGTCACGGCATGTTTAAAAGCCATGCTTGATCTGGGACACGGCAGTGGACCTATGAATCATGGAGCATTAATCACACAATGAAATAAAGAACAGGAGAGTACAATGAGTAATTACACAACACAGATGGATGCCGCAAGAAAGGGCATCGTAACACCTGAAATTGAAAAGGTAGCAAAGAAAGAGAAGATGGATGTAGACAAGCTGATGGAGCTTGTTGCAAGCGGAAAGGTAGCTATTCCTGCTAACAAGCATCACAAGTCACTTGATGCAGAGGGTGTTGGAAGCATGCTTCGCACAAAAATCAATGTAAACCTCGGTGTGTCAAGAGACTGCAAGGACTATGATGTGGAGATGCAGAAGGTCATGAGTGCTGTAAAGCTTGGAGCAGAGGCTATCATGGATCTTTCAAGCCATGGCAACACACAGCCATTCAGACAGAAGCTTACAAGCGAATGTCCTGCAATGATAGGAACAGTGCCTGTTTATGACAGTGTTATCCACTATCAGCGTGATCTTGCAACACTTACAGCACAGGATTTTGTCGATGTAGTCAGACTCCATGCAGAGGATGGAGTGGACTTTGTCACACTTCACTGTGGAATCACAAGAAAAACGATAGACCAGATTAAAAAGCACAAGCGTAAGATGAATATCGTAAGCCGTGGAGGCAGCCTTGTATTTGCATGGATGTGCATGACAGGAGAGGAAAATCCTTTCTACGAGCACTATGATGAGATACTTGAAATCTGTGAGGAGCACGATGTGACAATCTCGCTTGGAGATGCCTGCAGACCGGGCTGCTTAGCAGATGCAACAGATGTATGCCAGATAGAGGAGCTTGTAAGACTTGGAGAGCTCACAAAGCGTGCATGGGATCACAACGTACAGGTCATGGTAGAGGGACCGGGACATGTGCCGCTTGATCAGGTAGCAGCAAACATGAAGGTACAGCAGTCAATCTGTATGGGAGCACCATTTTATGTACTTGGACCTCTCGTAACAGATATCGCACCTGGCTATGACCACATCACTGCTGCGATCGGTGGTGCAGTTGCAGCCATGAACGGCGCAGCTTTCCTTTGCTACGTGACACCTGCGGAGCATCTTGCTCTTCCAAATGTGGAGGATACAAAGCAGGGAATTATTGCGTCAAAGATTGCGGCTCATGCAGCTGATATTGCAAAGGGAATACCGGGAGCCAGAGATATCGATGACAAGATGGCAGATGCCCGCCGTGTCCTTGACTGGGATGCACAGTTTGCATGTGCTCTTGATCCGGAAACAGCCAAAGCTATCCGTGATGACCGTCTTCCGGAAGATGACCACAGCGAGGCCTGCAGTATGTGCGGTAAGTTCTGTGCAGTGCGAAGCATGAACAAGGCACTTGCAGGAGAGTATATTGATATACTATAACTATTCAGTACAGAAACGACTCGCAACTGTGAAGGTACTGAACAGTTACGATATACTTTAAGGTGAGGTAATAATGGAAAGTAAAAAGAACACTAAAAAAAGAACTCTTTCAATCAGAAAGATTGCCATGGCAGGAGTGCTTGTGGCAGTTGCTGTAGCAGGAAGCTTAATAAGCTTCCCTGTTGCCGGCAGCAAATGTGCACCTGTACAGCACATGGTAAATATATGCGCAGCAGTATTTTTAGGACCTGCATGGGGTGTCGGTGTGGCATTTTGTGCGAGTATTATCAGAAACCTGACAGGACTTGGAAGTCTCATGGCATTCCCGGGAAGCATGGTAGGTGCTCTGTGCTGTGGACTGATGTACAGATTCAGCAAAAAAATCATACCGACATGTATTGCAGAGGCGCTTGGCACAGGCATACTCGGAGGCCTGGCAGCGTATCCTCTTGCAAAATACGTGATGCTTATTCAGCCGGAAGGCATGTTTATATACATAGTGCCATTCCTTATCTCTACAGTGGCCGGAAGCATAGTGGCAGCAATTGTCATGCTGATTTTAAAGAAAAATGGCGCACTGACAGTATTTAAGGAAAATCTTGAGTAATATCCAGAGCTATGGCTTTATAAGAAGCTTCATAAGCTCATCCTGACAGATAGACCTAGAGTAGTGATAGCCCTGAAAGCAGGTGACGTCGAACTGCCTGAGATAGCTCTCAAGGCTATCATTTTCTATGCCTTCAATACATATCTTTAAGTCTGCGGCATTGGCAAAATTAATCATTCCGATTACAAGTGCCTGCTTCTTTTTCTCCTCGAGAATGTCTTTAACAAAGAACATATCTATCTTGACACCCTCTACAGGAAGCTCAAGCATCATCTGAGATGAAGAGCTTCCTGTGCCATAGTCATCCATAGTGATGTGGATTCCGGCTTCCCTGAATGCAGTGACAGTTTTCTTTATCATAGATATAGGCAGATCTCTGCATCGCTCTGTAATCTCTATCCACAGCTGTGAAGGTGGAAAATCATACTCTTTAAGAATTGCCAGAGTATCTTCCACAAAACATTCCTTTTCAAGCTGCTCTGAGGATGCATTAACATTGATGAAGAAGCCGGATTTTATCTTTGCAAATTCACTGGCTGCGCTTATTGCAGTTCTCATGATATAATTTCAGAGCTCATACATAGCAGGGGTATCCTCAAGCCAGTCGATAAACAGTCCAGGTGGCACCGTGCCAAAAGGCTCCTTTTTCCAGCGCACCAGAGCCTCAGCACCCATTATTTCACCATTGCAAGCCTTTACAATGGGCTGAAACTCTACAAAAAACCCATCACAGCCATTGATAACCGACTGATGAATGATTTTCATGATATCTATATGCGAGCTGCCATTGAACCTGACCATATCATTGAAAAATAACAAATCAGAGCTGTGAAGCTCCTTCGCACGGTCTAGAGTATACTCTACCTTGCTGATGACAGTTGAGGTATCACCATCATAATCCTTGAGAATCAGACACGCAGCATATATATCAAACTCAAATTTAAAGCATTTAAAGAAATACATGGACTTTATTGTATCGGCAATTTTCTGATAGAAGGACTCGGCCAAGGCACGGTCTGCTTCCTTTACCACAAATACAAACTTGCAATTATTCATATAGTAGGTAGCGGTGCTGCCATCCATCATGTAGATGAATCTGAGCGCAAGCTCACGCTGGATTGCAGTGTTGAAATTGGAACCATAAAGTATATTGAACTCATCTATATGACCTATCTCCACCTCGATTATGGCTACAGACCTGTTTTCCATGATATAGCCGTTGATGTCTCTTTCAAACTTTGACTGACCATAAAGATATGTATATGGGTCGATATCCGGAAGAGTATTTTCGTTTCTGAGCACGAGGACATGGTAGCGATGTCCGTCATCACCGGTAAAAATGTCAGAATAAAATCCCATCATATATTCTTTGGTATGCTTTCCCATGCGGACATAAAATATATCATCCGGTTTTTCACCATTTAAGCGATAGCGGATTTCCTGCTTATATTCCTGCAGGTCAACGTCATTGACACAAGAGCTCAGCTGTTCAAAGAAGCAGGTATGCTCGCCGGCTTCAAAGCCGAAAAAATCAGCTGTCTTGTCCGGTACGTAAGATAAGTCATTATCCAGGTCGGTGATGATAGGATATATCCCGTCTGATAATTCTGAAATTTTATCAATAAATTCCTTGTATATCGTGTGTTCTATCATAAATTAAAACTCCATATGTGTATAATGCACAAAATTCTTTTATTATTATAGCATATGTATACATTATATACAATAAGTTAGTTGGGCTCTGAAAATGAAATTTAGGTATGAAGCATTAATATAAATTAATGATTTTAGTGTGTCATTTATATATTTGAAGGTATACTGATGACTGAAATATACCATCAGCTGCTTCAAATGCAACGTCACCATCATATTTGCCGGCAACAGAGCGGATGGATGACAGACCTATACCATAGTCGTCCCTCTTAGAAGAACGGTATTTTCCGTTTTGGATGGTAACATGTCCGTCAAAGCTGTTGTCCATAGTAATAATAAGTGTCTTATAGTGTACGTGGGCATGCAGTCGGATAAAGTGCGATGATTTCTCGTTCAAAGAATCAGAAGTATCCATGCGTCTGCAGGCTTCTATAGCGTTTTCTATCAGATTTCCAAATACCAGGCACAGGTCATTGTCCAAGGCCGCATCATCGGTTTCCGGAACAATAAGCTTTGTCTCAAGAGCGATATTTTCATTTCTGCATATGGCACTATAGTATGACAGAATGGAATTGACTACCCTGTTTTCGCAATAGCTTGCAGGCGCAGATGGTATGCTGTGGATCAGGGCATCCAGGTATTCATTCAGCTGTTTATTTTCAGTGTTTGCGAGGCCTTTTATTGCAACCAGCTGGTGACGCAGATCGTGGCGCTGCTTCTTAAAAAGCTGTTCGTTTGTTGTGATGAGCGAATTATATTTCTTCTGCTCCAACAGGGAATGCTCAAGGAGATTCATATCGAATATGAGTCTTTCATTCTCACGTTTTATCATGAGCATATCGCTTATATTAAGCCCCATTATAATTCCCATGATTATAATGAAAAGCAGAGTTCCAATCTGGTACAGTAATGACAATGAGGCCACAAATTTTAAATGATAATTGATTATCTCAGCACATGAAGCAAGTGCCAGTATGAATACCGGAACCATCAGCCGTTTTGCCCTGCTGTTTTGGCTGCGAACAGCCTCAAGGATGATGTATGCAGTCAGGAAGCAAAGTATGAGAGGCAGAATGACATGGAACACGTACATGCTCTGGGATAGTGCAACCGTACCGCTAAGCTGTAAGACACAAGCAACAAGGTCAAGCACGGTGAGGAGCTTCGCGATAACTATAATTGGCTTGTCATTCTTAAAACCAACTGCAAGCCTGCAGAAATACAGCAGCGGAATCATCTGCGAGAAAAGCCCTATAAAAGCACACAGATATAGCAGTGTAGGGTTTTTGACTATGACACCTGTATAGTTGCACTCGCCGATAGACCACATGCCGGCCATGAGTGAGAAGAATCCAAAATGAAATATCATCTTGCAAACCTCTTTATCGTAGTATAAAAGCATCAGTGAGATAAATATAAACAAAACACCTGCGGCAAGCTCAAGCAGTGCTATAAAAAATGACCATTTATTCAGCTTTAACAGAGTGAAAAATAAGGATTTGTATGCTCCGTAGATAGGAGAATATACCGTAAGCGAGCTTCTGGTAACAGGAGACAGATACTCTATGCGAAGCTCTGTATCACCTGAATGACCGTCAGTGCATCAGGTACCCCTCGGTTGCGGGATCCTTCATATAGGATGGATAGTTTTCGGCCCTGCCAAACTCATATATGAGGTCATCGTCCAGATAGACCTTCGCAGGGGAATAGACAGTTTTTATGTAGATTGGATCATCCTTGTTCAGGTTGATATGTGTTGTGACGGTGACATGTGTGCGCGGCGAAAGGTGCTTAAAGGTATGTGGAAATGTGATTTCTTCTTTATCTGAATCCGAGCCCTCCACTACGGCATATGCAGAACTTACGATAGTGGCTTCAGGATAGCTCGCCTGGCTCATAATCATGTTTTTTGATGAAAGAAGCAGTATGCAAATCAGTGTAAGCAGTATAATTGTCAGATAGGGAATATTTCGTATAGTACTTTTATTTTTCATAATCCGGGCTCCTTGCAGTGTATTACTTTTGACAGTCTAGCTCATATCAAATCAATAGGAAAGTGCCTTATTTAAGCCCTCTGGTATGCTCAAAGTAGTATCTCTCCAGAGCCTTTTTGGCTTTGCCGGAGAGCTCTCTCTTGATAGGGATATTTGTGTCATCGGCCATCACGAAGCATTTGAGTGAAGTATCAATGTGTGTGACATACGACAGGTTTACCGCGTAGCTTTTGTGCGGCAGAAAAAACAGCTCAGCGGGCAGCTGATCTGAAAGATCTGAAAGCTTCTCATAGCAGCTGATTTCCTCATTTTCTTTTAAATGTATGAAAATCTGCCTGGCTCTCTGCTCTATGTACATGATATCAGAAAGGGCAAGCCTCTCCATACTCTTGTTTCTCTTCACATAAAGAGATGGGGCATCGGATTTCTTCAGCATGGCAAGGTGAAGAATGTTACTTAGCTCAGCTGCAGAAACCGGCTTTTTCGATATAGCCGATGGCAGACAGCCTGTAGCTTTCCAAGGCATGCTCCGTGCTTGTTGTGATGAAAGCAACCGGGATATCGGCATCTGTCTCACGGATTATGGAGACTGCCTCGATGCCGGTCATGGAATCTTTCATGTATATATCCATGAGCAGCAGGTCATACTTTCCGTACTCATATGAGGCAAGAAAAGAATCTGCATCAGTAAAGACAGTGTATGTATTTTGGATATCGCTGTGGTTGAGAATATCACAAAGCAGCAAGGTCTCTGCAGCTTCGTCCTCGCATACAGCTATATTAAGTGTTTGTGGCATGTTTATTCCTCTGTAGAATGTGAATGATTATAAATAATCATAATATAATATGAAATAAATATCAAATAAATATTGCTATTAAATATCCGAAATGCTAATATAATTATCAGCAGTTAATTAATTATTTTAAGGAGGTTTCAGTTATGAAATACTGTACAAATTGTGGCAGGCAGTTAGCTGATGATGAGGTATGCACATGTCGTCAGCAGGCACAGCCACAGGCACCAAATCAGACACAGGACAACAATGCACAGGCAGATAATGCAGCACAGCAGGGACAGTTTAACGGACAGCCGCAGGGCAGCGCACAGGGACAGTTCAACGGACAGCCACAGGGCAGTGCACAGGGACAGTTCAACGGACAGTCACAGGGACAGTTCAATGGACAGCCACAGGGCAGCGCACAGTCGCAGGCGTTTGATAACTTCACACAGCAGGTGAGTGCAGCAGGACAGCAGCTGCAGAATGACAAGAATGTGGCATCTATCATCACATTCTACAAGGGTCTTGTTAAGAAGCCGGCACAGGCTGCAGCAGACTTTGTAAAGAATGCAAATATGGCATCAGGCTTTATATTTATTGGCTTATTTGCCATAGTAGAAGTAGTGCTGTCTGTAGTATATCTGTTATCAAGTGTAATTGGCAGCATAGGCGGCTTTGGATTCTCATTTTACCCGGCGAGCTTCTTTGAGGGAATCTTCTCAGGAATCGTAGGAGAGGCAGTAAAAGTACTCATCCTGGCAGCAGTCATTCTGGTTGTATTAAACGCAGTGCAGAAGGATAAAAAGGTGACATTTGCACAGACACTTTCAGCAGCATGTCTGTATGATGCAGTATACCTTCCGATTATCCTTGTGGCAGCAATCATCGACATAATCCCATTCCAGTTCTTTGGCAATGTGAGCAGCTGGCTGCATACATTTGCGGGTGTAGTAGGATATGTAAGCATATTCTTTGGAGTAAGGGCAATAGAAGAGGATGACAACAAGCTTCCACTCGTGTGTGGACTGGCATTCCTTGCAACAGCCATTGGTTCAACAATTGTAAATGCTATTTTCTAATTTAATATTTGATTTAACATATCTGATTTAATATATCAGAAATAACCGGATCCTGTGAGATTTTCTTGCAGGATCTTTTTTTATTTCTTGCTTCGAATAGCTGATTTTTGCATAATAGAGGATAAATATATCATGGAGGCATAAAGAAGACGATTGATAGCAGAAATAGCTATCATATATCTTACGATTTGTCAAGTACGAGTTTTGACACTTTTTGTGTAAATTGTCGTTGTTATTGCCATGCGTGGAATTGATGTATAATGATAATTAGATTAATTTGTTTAGTTAAAAACTAGCTGAATATATGAGTCAATGATAATATGAATTCTATAATAAGCAGGTTTATAAAACTCGGGAAGAGAGGCACCTATGACGCATAAAATCAAGGTACAGATGTTTGGCAATTTCAGAATGGACTATAACGGAGCACCATTTGTGGCGGAAAAAATGCATAAGGAAAGCCAGTTCAACCGCATGATGCAGGCTTTGATACACTATTCTGACTGCGGAATAGCAAAGGATAAGCTCGAGGAAATAGTAATCGGTGAGCGTGATATAGATGCACCTCACACGGCACTAAGAGTTATTGTATACAAGACAAAGCAAAAGCTCGCACAGCTCGGACTGCCGGGAAAGAACCTCATATATTTGGAGGGAGGCATATATTACTGGACTCCGGATATAGAGATAGAAGAGGATGCAGCAGAGTTTGAGAAGCTCTATAACGAGGCCTGTGCACTGGAAAAGCAGATGCCACAGGAACCGGAGAGTGCAGAGACAGTGTGTGATGAGCGGATAAAGGAAATAGAAGACAATATGCTTGAGCTGTACGTAAAAGCACTATATCTGTATAAGGGAGAGTTTTTGGCGGCATATACAGGCGAGACGTGGATAGCACAGGAGGCCAGACGCTATCACACCATGTTTGAGAAAATCATAAATGAAGCTGCGTACATACTGCGAAAGAGAAAACAATTCAAGGGACTGGAGAAGATCGGAGTATATGCGGCAAAGGTCGACCCGTTCAATGAGTGGGAGGAGCTCATCATGGAGGCGATGGTAGAGACCAGGCGCTATGATGAGGCGGAAGAGCTATACACGGATGTTGTGGACTATTATCTCAGGGAGTGCGGTATTTATCCATCTTCAAGACTCTTGGAAATCCTTGAGAAATACAGTAATCAGATGAATCATGCACATGAGATACTGGAAAACATCCAGGAGGGCATGAACGAGCAGGAGGAAACAGAAAGAGGTGGATATTTCTGCAGCTATCCGGTATTCAAAGGAATATACCAGGCGTCCATCCGTATTATGAAGCGCACAAGGGTACCTGTGTATCTCATGCTCTGTACTCTCGAGGACGAGGAAGACAGACAGGTACAGAGCGAGACAAAGATAAACAAGTATTCAAGGCAGCTCAAGAAGTGCGTCGGTGAATCAATCCGCTACAGTGACATATATACCTCGTATGGAAAGGTGCAGTTTCTTATCATGCTCATCGGAATCAAGCGTGAGGACTGCGAGATAGTCAAAAAGAGAATCAACCGCCAGTTCGCAAAGAAAAATCCGAGAGTCGCAGAGAAATATCATGTGAACAGTATAGTTTGTGAGTTGTAAAGGGAATAGTACAAATTGGTTGGAAAAGATGCAAGGTGCTGTTACACAATTAAGGTTAGAGTTAATTTGATTATTTTATATATTATGGAGAAAATGTTATGAATGGTAAAGACAAGATATCAGTAATTATTCCATGCTACAATGTCCAAAAATATATTATGAGATGCTTTGATTCAATTTACAGCCAGACATATGGCTTTGAAAACCTTGAAGTGATACTCATAGATGATTTATCGACAGACAATACATGGTCTATATTAGAATCCTTACAAAGAAAATACCCGGAGAATGTTATATCTCTTAAAATACAGAAAAAAGGAAAGTGTGGCGGTGCACGTAATCTGGGAATGGATATCTGCACCGGCAAATATATCACATTTGTGGATGCGGACGATTATGTGCACCCGGATATGCTCAGGGTGCTGTATGATAGAATGACAGAGGACGATTATGATGTGGCACAGTGTGGTGTATCGTGCTTTAAAGCAGATAAGCCAAATGTATTAGAAGTAAATGATTTTGAAATTCAAAGGCTTGATTTGGATAATGTTGATAATAGGAAAAATCTCATTATAGGTCTGACCGGATTTACTAATGTAACAGCATGGGCAAAGCTATACTCGACCAAATTTATAATAGAACATAATCTAAGATTTATAGAAGATGTATATTATGAGGATACACATTTTTCTATGCTTTGTGTGTTACTTGCAAAGAAATATTGTAAGGTGCAATCGACATTATACTATTACTTTGAGAATACAGAGGGCATTATACGTTCTGAAATTAGCAATGCAAAGATCCGGGATGCTAAGATTATTATGGATCATATAAGGCAGGCTATTCAAAGTAGAAAAGCAGAACTGGGAAATGTAATTGAGCAGTGTTATTGTGAAATCCAGACATTTTTGTTATGGCACCAATATATTGAGCCATATAGTAGAATAGAAACCTTTATGAATAGGGAACTGGATATTTGCAAAGAAGAGTTCTTAAAGAGTGAACCGGATATATTTAATAATCCGTATGTGAAGGCTTTTTCAGATAATGTGATATTGAAAAGAATGTCTAAGCTGAGAGTAACTGCGAAAAAAATGGATAATGCATACTTTTTGGATAATGCAATGCATATCTGTTTTGGTATACATGATAAGGATGGAAATTATAGTGTCTGGGCTGGAACAACGATGCAATCCATTGTTGAAAACACAAAAGCGCCAATAGTTTTTCATATATTACATGATGACACATTGAACGAAATAAATAAAAATAAGCTGAGTTTTATTGCCGATAATAGTGGAAATGATATAGAATTTCATCATTTTAATTCGGACGTTTTTGGCACGTTTGCTGATTCAATGAATAGATTTGCAATTGGAACAATGTTCAGAATTATGTTGCCCGATATTATGCCGGATTTAAAAAAAATAATATATTTGGACTCTGATTTATTTGTAAATACAGATATTGAAGAATTATGGAACCTAAATATAGATAATTACTGTCTGGCGGCTGCTCAGGATTGTTCGACAATAAGAAATTGGGGAACTCCATACGCTGTAGCAGCAGGGCAGACAAGTCGTGACAGATATTTTAATGCGGGTGTTCTTTGCATGAATCTTGACAATATCAGGAAAAATGGAAGCCTGTTTCAACAAGTTATAGATTATCTGAACGATAATCCACGAACATGGCTTCCTGACCAGGATGCTTTAAATGCCATATTCAGCGGAAAAACCTTATTGATAGATGAAAAATGGAATTATTTTATTGATGAGGCAAGAAAAAATAATGAGAAAGCAGAGAAAAAAAATATATCATTATGCTGCAACCCTGTTGATGCTGCATACAAATAATGAAATTGACAGAGCCTACTATTTCACAATACTGAGAACCCCATGGGGAGAGCAGATGGAGGATGGCTTATTGTGTAATTCTATGGGTAGAATTGTGGATAGAACAGGTATGCTGGAGAAGCTGCTAAAAAAAGTTACTCAAAACAATATACGACTCGTATTCTATGGCGGAGAGAACAGCTCAATAAGGAATGCAATGAGGCTATTAAACAGAAATTTCGATAGCTGTGAATGGCATGAGCATTTAAAGGAGAATGAGATTATCTGTGATGATAATACTGTCTATATAGTCTCAGCAGAAGCGGACGATGGCAATGGACTGGAAATACTGGCAAATGCCGGATTAGAAAATGGTGAGAATTATTTTATAACACAGAGGTTTTTACATTATACAGAGGGTGGGTTTGCCCTATGATTTTTATTACTGATGAATTAGGTAAGTTTGAGAAAAATATAATAGAGCTGGCAGAAAATGTGGGATTTAAAGAATGCAAAACAATAGAAGCCATAGATTTGTTTTGTGGCATATCTGAAAGAAACGATGTGCTTAAGGAAAAAGACAGGTATTATGCATTCATAGATATCCCTCAATATTGGAGTGTTCGTGCAGATGGTCTAAATGGTGCTATATATGATAATAAAACCAAAAAGGCAAACATCTATTTTAAGAATCCGATAGAGAAAAGAATGGTCAGCAGAGTCGAGTGGATTGACAGGAATAATACAGTATATAGAATAGATTATTACAACAAATACGGATATATGTATTGTTCGGAGAATGTGAGTGGCGGCAATGTTACAGTCAGGGAATTCTATGATAGAAATGGTGACATTAAAGTATTAGAACAGACAGGTCCAAAGACATATACCACGTTTGGCACCCGCATTAGTCCGAAGAGCTATAGAGGCTTTGCTGATTATTTGGAAGCTTATCTTAAATATAATAAAATTTATGATGAAAATATATGGCTGACAAGTGATGAGATATTAAATAAATTTGCCTGGGATTATGGTAATTTTAAAATATCATACCTGCCACAAAATAGATTAAACTCAGATTTGACAGTAATAACTCAGACTAACACAGCGTTTCGAATACTGTGCAGTGAAGAGCAGCAGGTCAATTGGTATAAAGAAAATTCAAATTATAAATGCGACAGAGTATATTCATATTTTGAAAATAATGAATTAAAATTTGGAAAAAAGGAAGCACTTACTATTACAGAATCGGATCAGCTTGAGTATATTGAACAGCTTATAAATGACTTTCCGGAAATAACTTTTCATATAGCTGCCAGTACCATTATGTCAGATAAATTAACGAGACTGGATATAAATAATAATGTTGAGTTATATCCATGTATTACGGAACAAAAGAGAAAAGAACTATTTGAAAGATGCGATATTTATTTGGATATTAATCATTACAGAGAGCTATACAATGCAGTAAACGAGGCAATGGTTAATAATATGATAATACTAGCGTTTGACAATACAGCGCATTCAAAAGAATTATATCCAATGGGAAATATTTTTGAAAGCAGCAACTATGTGAAGATGAAAGAAACTCTAAAAAATATAATAACTAGTCAGACGATATTCAATGAATATATAGACAGGCAAAAGAAGCAATTAAAACAATTAGCTGCAAAAGTAGTTATGGGTGATACAGATGAGAGTATTTGATTTTACATTACTTAGTGGATATGAATTTTCCGGAGTCGATGTTGCTCAGGGATTTAGAGCAAGATTGTTTGCAAAAAACAATGTAAACGCTAAATTTATTTTTACAGAGCTGCCGACAATTAGGGATATGGAACTGTATGGTTCGCAAAAAAAAATAAAACGTGGTCAGATTATGTCTGCACATCTTTTTATGACCGGAAGATTAGATATGAGTTTGTCTGTGAAAAAAAAAGCTCTTTTAGAAAATGAAAAAGAAAACTATGAGTATGACAATATAGATGAGGATGGAAAGGTGATTCGTCTATATAATTCCGGTGAAAAATCAGTTGAAATATTATGCAATGAAGATGGATTTGTTATAAATGAAAGTCTCTTTAAAAACGGAAAAAAATATTTAGTAAATTATTATACAGACAGCTTGTCATATACAGAACTGTATAATTGGGATAATGATTCGAACGATGGCTTAAATCCGGAAAGGAGAATTTTTTGGAACAAACAAGGACAGATGGTTTATGAACAATGTATCTATAAAGATAATGTTGAATATCTGTTTAAAAATGGTGAAGTTATAGACAATGTAGAGTTTCTAGAAAGATTTGTAAAGGCACTTAATCTTTGTGAGAATGATATATGTATAATGGATAGAGCGGGATATCTTGATTATATACAGCCTCTTTTTGAAAATAAAGGCAAATCAAAGCTGATAGCTGTATTACATTCAGATCATTTTTACAAAATATATGAGGATGAAAGCTCATTATACATGAACTATGAGTATTATTATTGGTTCAAATATTCAGAGGCAATAGATTATTTTGTTGTTGGTACGGAGGAACATAAAAAAAGTCTGGAAGCATTTTTAAAAGAGTATGATTGTTTTGTTCCGCATATTGCAGCTATTCCCCCAGGGGCTTTACCTGAAGGCAAACTTAAAAGTAAAAATGAGCGTAGGCGAGGCAGCATAATATCTGCTTCAAGACTTAGTCCTAGGAAAGGTATTGATATTCTTATTAAGAGTGTGATAAAAGCGCATGAGATAAATCAGACAATTAATCTGGATATATATGGAAGTGGCAATGATGAGTATACTTCATATTTACAAAATATAGTTAAAGATGCTGGTGCTGATGATTATATTCACTTTAAAGGGCGCTGTAATCTTGAAAAGATTTATCCACACTATGAATTGTTTGCATCCTTTTCGTTGTGGGAAACATTTGGACTTTCACTCATGGAGGCTGTTGGAGACGGACTAGCCATGGTTGGACTGGATGTAAGATATGGGAACAGGCTTTTTATACATCCGGATGAAAATGGCTATCTGGTGGATTTTGATATTGAAACAGACTATCAAAATAAAGATAAGCTCTGTGAAAGAACTGCAGCAGCAATAGTTAAAATATTTGAGGATGATGACAGATTGAAGAAATTCCATGAAAATTCTTATATGATTGCTGAAGAATATAAGGAGCATGTAATAGAATCAAAATGGATGCAGCTTATAAAAAATATACCATAGCTCAATCCGTCAAACTTAATTTCATAGAGAAATGCAGTAACATGAAGGTAAAACATCCCAAGGATTATTGGCTTGAGTATGAGAGAAAAATGTTGGAAAACATCAATGAAACAACAGGCTTGTAGACAGGAGTATCAATGAAAACACACATTACTACATTAAACAACATGGCAGGAACTGCCAGTCTGGCACATAGAAGAGTATTAAAGGTGGCGCAGAGTATTGGCTGTCATGAAATGGGCTTGTCTTTTTATCCTTTAAAGCCAGACTATGCAAAGGAGATAGACAAACGTCTTGATGGGATAATAGCGCCTCTTAACTATGGGGATATTGTGATTTTTCAGTATCCAAGCTGGATTGGTGTGAATTATGATGAGAGTTTTGTAAACAAGATAAAGTCATACCGGGATACAAAGCTGATAATTTTTGTTCAGGATATACAAAAGCTCATGTTTGATTCTGAGCAGGCAATTCTTGATATGGAAATTAAAACTCTCAATAAGGCGGATTTACTTATTTTGCCATCAAAGAAGATGCATCGCTATCTGAAAGAAAATGGGCTTGATGAGAAGCCTGTTATCTATCAGACTATCTGGGATATGCCATCAGACATTTGTTTTGTAGATCATGCTGTAACGAGATGCTTTCACTTTGCCGGAAACTATAATCGTTTTCCGTTTCTGGCAGAGTATCATGGCAAGACTCCGATTTATCAATATGATGCAAATAAGCCGGACAGAGAAAATGATGACAGCTTTTGCTGGAAAGGGTATTTGGAGCAGGAAAAGCTAATGCATGAGCTTTCCAAAGGTGGCTTTGGGCTTGTTTGGAGTGATGACGAATATTTTGACAGATATTATTCGATGAATCAGCCGTACAAGCTCGGTACAAATCTGGCAGCAGGGATACCCGTTATAGTAAAAAGAGGCTGTGTTCATGAGAAATTTGTCGAAAGAAACGGTCTGGGATATGCAGTCGATACGTTGGATGAAGCTGATAAAATGGTTCAGAGTATTACGGATGCAGAGTATATAAAGCTTTACCATAATGTGAAGAGTATTCAAAAGCTGATATTAGATGGCGCATATACAAGAAAAACACTTCAGGATGCAATAATTGAGGTTTTGGAAAATGCCTGTACACCGGTTGAAAACAGATATCAAGATCATATATAGATTTAGCAGACAAATCAACAGTGACAGGATATAGTATTTGACCATGATCAGGTGTATGAATCACAGATAGTTGCTACAGTGGAATAATGGGGAAGAGATTATGAGCGTACATATTACAAAAAACTTATAACATAGGTGGATTGATTGGTCTCCGTCAAAATGCAGTGAAAAACGCTGGTGAAACACTTGGCTTTAAAGAAATGAGTTTATTTAAATTTCCTGATGCATATGATAGTGATGATGAGCTTCATGTTAGGATGGATGGCATAATTGCATCACTTTGTCCTGAGGATATAGTGATTTTTCAGCATCCAAGCGGTGAGAGTCCCAGATACGATGGATTTTTATTTGAGCATTTAAGAAGATATCATGGAACGAAAATTGTTGCGTTTATACAGGAAATAGCATCCGATAGAGATGACAGTGAGTATGCTTTGAGTGATGAAATCACGCTGCTTAACCGGGCCGATATGTTTATTTTTGCCTCAGCTGCGCTGCGGGATTACTATATCGCAAATGGATTAAAAGAAAAACCTTATCTGATTCAGAATATACCGGATTATATGACAGACATTTGCGCAAATGAGCATAAAAGTAATAAACTATATATCATGGCGGAAACGAGTCAAAATGAATATCCATTGAACAATTTGAATATAGAGGTGGTGCAATATGATGAGTACCGTGCCATGGAATCTATACTCAGGTTGTCAGACGGAGGCTTTGGATTGATTTGGGATGCGGATGAGCAGGCGCTTGGACTTTATATGGCTGCCGGAATCCCAGTGATAGTTAAAAAGGGGTTGAACTGTGAAAAGTATGTGACAGATAATGAAATAGGAGCAGCAGCGACAGATTTTGAAGATGTATACCGGATAGCTGTATCAGAATCGGAAGATAAATTGAGTCAATACTACGCAAATGTCAAAAAACTGCAAAATTTGTTCATAAATGGAATATATACCAGAAAATTATTGCTGGATACCTTGATTATGTGTGGAGAAAGGCTATGATTTGGCGGTATATAAATGTTTTTATACGATTTTAGATACACCTAGGAGTTTATATTTATAGTGTTAAAGAGGAAAACTATAGTTATGTCCGGATGAAAGAGGATTAGGAAACAGATAATCCAAGTATCAGGATTCATGTGAATAAGGAGAGACTATATGAATAAGAAGAAGGTTGACAGTATTTTAAAAGGTATAACCGCAGCAGGAATTGCCATGGGTGGAGTCAGCTCTATCCAGGGTGCTGATATGGTTATGGCTGCAATTAATGAATCGGCAGCAGATTCCAATTCATTAGTTGACGCAGGCTCTTTGTCTGAGAGCGAACGTACAGAGTATAGCGAGAGTACAACACAGAGCATGAGTGAAAGCGCTTCAGAGAGCACTAGCGAGAGCGTGAGTGTAAGTGAAAGTTCAAGTGAAAGTTCAAGCGCCAGCGAAAGTGCGAAGCAGAGTGATGCAGAACAGCAGAGTGGTGATAATGTTGTAGCGGCTGCATACACAGATGATGCAGAACAGGATATGGCTGTTTATGCTCGAATGAGTGGAATGCCACAGCTTGCAAGTAATGATACAAATAGAGATGATTGTGTATCAGATCAGGTACATCATGTGACTAAGATTACGGCAAGAAATTTTAAAGATTTAGCAAGATCTGATGTTCAATCTATAAATGATGTAAAACCGAAGAAATGGAAAGATAAAAATTTTCAGTATAGAGTAAAGAATTCAAATACAGGTGAGTGGGAATATTTTAATAATTTTGATCAAGTTACATTTAATTGGACAGAAGGAATTCTCTGGTGGGAAACCAGCCATAATAAAACTGGCGAATTGTATATATGTGACGGAAATGCGTTTGTATTAAAAGTGTCTGATAATGAATGGGTAGAATTTAGAAGTAGTAGTACAGGTGGAGTACATACGTATAAATACGCATATAAGCATGGGGATTCCATTGATTTACTGGATGATGCAGATCCAAACTATGAGAAGAGTGAATCAGTAAGAATATCAGAGAGTTTGAGTGTTGAAGCAAGCACTAGCGCGTCAACAAGTGCAAGCACATCAGCAAGTACAAGTGCATCAACAAGTGCGAGCACATCGGCAAGTACTAGCGCATCGACAAGTGCAAGTACATCGGCAAGTACAAGTGCATCAACAAGTGCGAGCACATCGGCAAGTACTAGCGCATCGACAAGTGCAAGTACATCGGCAAGTACAAGTGCATCAACCAGCGCAAGTATCTCAGCAAGTACGAGTGCATCGACAAGTGCAAGTACATCGGCAAGTACAAGTGCATCAACCAGCGCAAGTATCTCAGCAAGTACGAGTGCATCGACAAGTGCAAGCACATCAGCAAGTACAAGTGCATCAACAAGTGCGAGCACATCGGCAAGTACTAGCGCATCAACAAGTGCAAGCACATCAGCAAGTACGAGTGCATCAACAAGCGCAAGCACAAGTGCATCAACAAGTGCAAGTACATCGGCAAGCACTAGTGCATCGACCAGCGCCTCAATAAGTGCAAGTACATCGGCAAGTACCTCAGCTAGTACGAGCGCCTCAACCAGCGCATCAACCAGTGCAAGCACCTCAGCAAGTACAAGTGTATCGACAAGTGCAAGCACCTCAGCAAGCACCAGCGCATCAACCAGTGCAAGTACCTCAGCAAGTACAAGTGCATCGACAAGTGCAAGCACCTCAGCAAGTACAAGTGCCTCAACAAGCGCAAGCACATCGGCAAGTACTAGCGCCTCAACGAGTGCAAGCACAAGTGCCTCAACAAGCGCAAGCACATCGGCAAGTACAAGTGCATCAACCAGTGCAAGCACCAGCGCATCGACAAGTGCAAGTACCTCAGCTAGTACGAGCGCCTCAACCAGCGCAAGCACCTCGGCAAGTACAAGTGCCTCAACAAGTGCAAGCACCTCGGCAAGTACAAGTGCGTCAACCAGCGCAAGCACCTCGGCAAGTACAAGTGCCTCAACCAGTGCAAGCACCTCAGCAAGCACAAGTGCGTCAACCAGCGCAAGCACATCAGCAAGTACAAGTGCCTCAACAAGTGCAAGTACCTCAGCCAGCACGAGTGCCTCAACAAGTGCAAGTACATCGGCAAGTACAAGTGCCTCAACCAGTGCAAGCACATCGGCAAGTACAAGTGCGTCAACCAGCGCAAGCACATCAGCAAGTACCAGTGCCTCAACAAGTGCAAGTACCTCAGCGAGCACCAGTGCCTCAATAAGTGCAAGTACATCGGCAAGTACCAGCGCATCAACTAGTGCAAGTACCTCAGCGAGCACAAGTGCCTCAATAAGTGCAAGTACATCGGCTAGTACTAGTGCATCGACAAGTGCAAGCACAAGTGCTTCAACCAGTGCATCAACAAGCGCAAGTACCAGTGCCTCAATAAGTGCAAGCACATCGGCAAGTACCAGCGCATCAACTAGTGCAAGTACCTCAGCGAGCACAAGTGCCTCAATAAGTGCAAGTACATCGGCTAGTACTAGTGCTTCAACAAGTGCAAGTACAAGTGCAAGTACCTCAGCCAGCACAAGTGCATCAACAAGCGCAAGTACCTCAGCAAGCATCTCAGCAAGCACAAGTGCATCAACAAGCGCAAGTACATCGGCAAGTACCAGCGCATCGACAAGTGCAAGCACCAGCGCCTCAACAAGTGCAAGTACATCGGCAAGTACAAGTGCCTCAACAAGTGCAAGCACCTCGGCAAGTACAAGTGCCTCAACAAGCGCAAGCACATCAGCAAGTACCAGTGCCTCAACAAGTGCAAGTACTTCAGCGAGCACCAGTGCCTCAACAAGTGCAAGTACCTCGGCAAGTACCAGCGCATCAACAAGTGCAAGTACCTCAGCGAGCACCAGTGCCTCAATAAGTGCAAGTACATCGGCTAGTACTAGTGCATCGACAAGTGCAAGCACAAGTGCATCAACAAGCGCAAGTACAAGTGCCTCAACAAGTGCATCAACAAGTGCAAGTACCTCGGCAAGTACCAGTGCTTCGACCAGCGCAAGTATCTCAGCAAGTACAAGTGCCTCAACAAGTGCAAGCACCTCGGCAAGCACAAGTGCCTCGACAAGCGCAAGCACATCAGCAAGTACAAGTGCCTCAACAAGTGCAAGTACCTCGGCAAGTACCAGTGCATCAACAAGTGCAAGTACATCGGCAAGTACAAGTGCGTCAACCAGCGCAAGCACATCAGCAAGTACCAGTGCCTCAACAAGTGCAAGTACCTCAGCGAGCACCAGTGCCTCAATAAGTGCAAGTACATCGGCAAGTACCAGCGCATCAACTAGTGCAAGTACCTCAGCGAGCACCAGTGCCTCAATAAGTGCAAGTACATCGGCTAGTACTAGTGCATCGACAAGTGCAAGTACATCAGCAAGTACGAGCGCCTCAACCAGCGCAAGCACCTCAGCAAGCACAAGTGCATCAACAAGTGCAAGTACATCGGCAAGTACTAGCGCATCGACAAGTGCAAGCACATCAGCAAGCGAGAGTGCCTCAACCAGCGCAAGTGAGTCAGAGAGCACATCAGCAAGTGAGAGTGAATCAACCAGTGCAAGTGAGTCACTCAGCACAAGCGAGAGCATCAGCACAAGCACAAGTACGAGTCAGAGTCAGTCAGCTGCAAATGTGGTACCGACACCGGCTCCAACTCCTGCACCGGCAGTAGATAATGCTCCTGCACCAGCAGCAACTATCACACCGGCTGCTACACCTCTTGCAGCAGCTACACCGGTAGCACCTGCACCAGCAGCTCCTGCGGCACCGGCAGTACCGAATACACCAATTCAGGATGCACAGGTTCCTCTTGGAGTAAATGAGGAAGAAGATAATCTTCAGAACATCGAGGATGAGGATACACCTCTTGCAGCAGGCGGAACAGCCAAGGACGGTATCAAAACATGGTGGTGGTGGATTGCAGCAGCAGTTGCAGCTATCACAGGAAAGGGTGTTTATGACAACCGCAGAAGAAAACCTGCAAAGAGCGACGATTCAGAAGATAATTCTGATGAGAAATAAATAATTAATAGCAATACTAACAATATTGTTTTATAATATTAGTGACCATCTGTAGCGGATGGTCACTAATTCGTTAAGCTGTTTTGTAGTAAGACGAGATTACTTTGTGAGGAAAGGTGAATTCCTTGAAGCAGAAGGATAGTATAAAGAAGAAAAAACAAAAACAACAGAAGGAACACGTATTATTATATAAGCTTTTATATTCGTTCATGACCATGCTCGTGTACATGGTAGGCAGAAATATACCACTCTACGGGATAGATATAGATGCATATAGCAATGTAAACGTAGATGCGCAGTCCATACTTTTACAGGCTATTTCAGGTGATATGAAGAACTGTTCCATTTTCATCATAGGCTTGTGGCCGTACATGCTGGCATCCATGCTTGCCATACTGATAGTTGCAATCATGTCGCTTGACCACACCAGGAAGCTGTCACCGAAGAAGATAAACATATGGACAGTTACCATCATGATGATTATCGCAGCCGTTCAGGCATATCACAAAACACAGACACTTATGTATAGGGTTAGTGGATATGAACTTATATGGAATAAGATAATAGTTTTCATACAGCTCATCGCGGGTATGCTGATAGTGGTGTATATGTGCGACAGAGCTACCAAATATGGTATCGGTGGCAAGGTGAGTGTATTCATGGTCAATATAGTCAGTGGTATGATGACCATGTTTACAGGAAAGCCGCTTGAGAAGCTGGCACTGCCTGTAGCCATAGGAGTGGCAGAGATTGCTGTCATGATAGTACTTGAGACCACTGAGAAGCGAATAGCAGTACAGAGAGTTTCCATAAACAATATTTATGCGGATAAGAACTATATCGCTTACAAGCTCAATCCTGTCGGTGCTACACCGCTTATGTTTGCGTCAGCCGCTTTTTTGCTTCCACAGTTTATGTGCAATGGACTTCATTATCTGTTTCCGGACAATGCTGATATTCAGTGGTGGATGGACAATATGAGGCTCACATCACCGCTTGGAATTGTAGTATACATGGTGATTATATGTCTGCTTACAATTATCTTTTCTATGGTTATGCTGTCTCCGGGCAGGACAGCAGATGATCTGCTTAAGTCGGGTGATTCTATACAGGATATATATGCAGGAAAGCCTACGAAGAGATATCTGATTGGCACAGTGCTCAGCTTTTCCGTTATAAGCTCAATCATTATCTGTATATGTCAGGGTGGACCGCTGTTTTTACAGTTTGGAGGATATGTGGACGCATCACTTGCTATGCTGCCGTGCTCTATCATGATGACGACAGGTCTTTGGATTTCGCTGTACCGCGAGGCAGAGGTGTACCGGAATATGGACAGATATCATACATTCATATAGCTCCCGGCGCTTTGAATTAAGAATTAGGAGGAATCATAATGCTATATTTTATACCGGCATGGTATAAACAGAATATGTGGTGCGAAAACGAGCAGCAGTGGTATATGCGCAGGCTCAAGTCAGAGTTTGACGAGACTATAAAGCAGATTACTCTTTTTCATAGAAATGTGGACAGGCCTTACAGGATTCTTGTGCTCGGATACTCGCCAAATTTCAGACATTTCCTACACAGGCAGGGCATGTACCGCTCAAAGTACTGGTCATGCTTTGATGCGATAGCACAGGTCAGGAGAAAGAAGGTCGCTGTGCTGTCATATCACGATATCAAGTGGCCGAAGGGGCTGGAGTTTGTGTATTCGCCTTTTTCTATAATCGCTTTGCAGGGCGATGTGAAGTATGCACAGGTAGAGTTTGGTGAGGATGGCAATCCGATATCCATAGATATGTTTGAGGATGGCAAAATCTGCAGGCGCAACTATTATGATGACAGAGGCTTTGTTTCCAGTACTGTTATATATGAAAACGGCATAGAGCAGTATCAGGATTTTTTGATGGAAAACGGCATCTGGAAGATACGTGAGTATAAAAATGATGGTCATGTGGTTGTCAATCCAACATGCCCTGACTATGATGTGGTGCCTGATGCCAAGAGCGGCAAAGCAGGTGAGCCGGTTGAGATGCGCTTTACAAAGGCTGAATATGACAGCCTTGAAGGCGGTTATTGAAGAGGTATTTGCAAGCTATGTAAATCTCACAAGGCAGGGTGACAGCTTTTTCGTGGCGATGCATCCGCTTCATATCAGGGTTGCAGAGCATGTGCTTAAGGGGAAAAGGGTTATTGCTACATTTTTTGAAAACAGATTTGATTTCACGCAGACATCACTGGCAGCGGATTTTTTAGAGCATGCGGAAAATATCATTACGGATTCTGATTATACGACGAAGCTTATTATGGCAAATCTGGGTGCAGTAAATAACAAGCCGTCAGATTACATATCACAGATATTCCACCATATGATACCAGGATGGACTTCGGTATCAGCTCGCAGCTTCGGGTGCAGAACATACTCGTGCCGGTTGATGGACTGACTAAGGATGCATTTGCTCAGATTATAAAGGGGCTTGCGGATTATCTGACCATTAATGACCTTGCGAGAGTTCATTTCTTTACAAGAGATGCCTCATGGGGTCATGAGGATGCTATAAAGAATGATACGGTAAAGCTTCTTGATAGTATGGGCTATGATTCCCGTTTGGTAACAGGCGATGGTGAGGCAGCTCTCGGCTTTGGAGGCAGCGGGGCTGATGTATTTGCCGAGAATGAGCTGGGGGATATAGAAAAAACGGTGGAGCAGAGATTTTTCGTGGATGTATGTGTGGATGAGCGTGATATCAGCAAGTGTATCAACGAGCAGAGAGTCATCCTCGATATGAGAGGCACGATGGATGTGTTTGTCTATGTTACAGCTATCAGCAAGGGCGTGCCGAGAATCAGCCTGAGTGCAGACCAGTTTCTTGTTTCAGGAAAAAACGGAATGGTCATAGATGATTTTTCTGATATCGGAAGGAGTCTGACCTATTATCTGGACAGCTTTGAAAACTGGAATCAGGCATTGGTGGAGTGCTATGAGCTTGGTCAGAAATATACCACATCGGTGCTGCTTAAGAAGTGGAGAAAGGTGCTAAATTTTAGTGAGTAAGATTCATGTTTTATATGTTGGCAATGACGATTGGACAACTAAATACAGCATTCCGGACAATATAGAGTTTGAAGTGTACGAGTCTGATGAGAGTGAACCCTCGACAAACAGACCTGCGAGAAAGCTCATGGATTTAGTTATTCTTGACAGGGATATAACACTCTCAGAGGAGAAATTTACGAAGTTTACAAGGGGCTACTGTCTTTTTGCAACGGAAAATGTGCCGATGCTAAACAGCGCGACGAGCAGATATTTCAAGGCACGAATGGGACAGTATCTGTATACCGGCGATGTGCAGTATTTTCTGGCTCATGAGGTGAGAAATTACTATCCAAATCCTTATGGTGAGAAGTTTAATCCTGCCAAGCTTGCTGTCAGTGATTCCTTTACAGGAAGGGTAGCATGTGATGGAAACTATAACTTGGTTCTAGATGGAGAGTTTGGGGAGGATTTTTCGCAGATTGCATACTGGAGATATAATATCCCGGTTTTTGAGGGACAGTGTATTGATATGTATCTTGAATATGAGAAAACTGGGGATGTAGAGATTAAGCTTAGATTATTTCAGTTCTACTATGGCTCGATTGGTGATATTAAGCAGGTCTGGGAGTTTGACGAGGAACAGCTTCAGGATGTTTTCAGGATAGATAATGAATCAGATCAGGGTCCTGTTTTTGTTTCTATACTTGCAAGGGGCACCGGCAGCCTGAATATCATATCATTGCACGACAGACATTCCCGCCGTGGACACGGATTTTTCCTGCCCGGAGGTGAGAGGCTTGTCTCTTCTAAGGAGAGGAAGTGTTTGTATACTTTGAGAAGGGTGATATGAAGCCACCGCTTGCTGTCTATTTCTCAGGCTACAGGACTCAGGAGGGCTTTGAGGGCTACTATATGATGCGAGGCTTCGGATGTCCGTTTATTCTTGTGACAGACCCAAGAAGTGAGGGTGGAGCCTTTTATCTGGGAGACAGTGAATTTGAGCAGATGATTACGGATTATGTGACTGATAAGCTCGATGAGCTTGGCCTTACAAAGGATGAGCTCGTGCTCTCAGGAGCTTCGATGGGAACCTTCGGTTCACTATACTATGGCTCAAAGCTTTCACCGCATGCACTGCTTCTTGCAAAGCCGCTTGCCAACATGGGAAATGTAGCACGAAACGAGCGAATCCTTAGAGCCGGAGGCTTCGCTACCTCGCTTGATATTCTGATGAAAAATTATGACAATCTCTCTGACGAGGCGATAGAGCAGCTCAACAACAGGATGTGGGACAGATTCGACAGTGCCGACTGGTCGCAAACAAAGTTCATCATCTCATATCTGTATGAGGATGATTACGACCCGGATGGTTATCCGAGCATTTTGTCGCATCTTAAGTCGAGCGGTGTTGAGGTGTATGGCAAGGGCTCACACGGCAGACATACTGACAATTCATCAAATGTCATGGCATGGTTCAAGAGCCAGTACAATAATCTGCTGCATGATGATTTTTCAAGATAAGCAAATAAACGTTGCAGGTCACACAGTTAGGTGTGAACAGTAACAGGAAAACAAATATTAAGTGAACAATAGTAAGACAGGTAAGTATTATGTATGGTGACACATGGCAGGTCCGCTGGAAGGAATTTCTATCGGACTCGTATGTATATGGATCAAAAATTGAATTTAATGAGGATGGTTCAGTTTCTTATAAGAACCGCCTCATGCCGCCGGGCACGGTGATTCACACATGGTATTCTATGACGAATTTCCAGGGGAATAGGATAGAGCCGTCGCTTCCGCTCATCGATGGAGAGCGGGCATATTCCATTGCGGTGAATATTGACTATCACAACAGTGAGAGTGAGGCGCTGATGCTTCGTATCATATTTTTTGACAGGTATGATGCACAGGCGCAGAGTATTATTGTCCGCGATAAAAAGGCGTTTTTCAAGCCGTCCATCAGGACCTACAGCTACAGGATAGAGCTGATAAATGGTGGAAATGCTGATTTTACATTCAAATCACTGGTGATTAAAGAGGTTTCAGAGGAAGAGTTTGATGCAGAGCAGGAAAGAATTGAGAGACTTAAAGAGGACTCTAACAAAAGTAAGAAAAAGCGAAGAAAAAATAAAAAATCTAAGTGATGAAGAGCTTTCTGCACTGACAGAGCAGTTTAAGAGCAGGTATAGCGATGGGGAATCGCTTGAATCGCTTATGCCGGAGGCTTTTGCAGCTATCTGCGAGGCTGATTACAGGGTGCTTGGAAAGAGACCGTATGATGTGCAAATCATAGCGGCAGCAGCTCTTCACGGTGGATATCTCGCCGAGATGAATACAGGTGAGGGAAAGACTCTATCTGCCACGATGCCGCTTTATCTGAATGCGCTGACCGGCAAGAGCTGCATGCTCGTGACCACAAACGAGTATCTGGCATCGCGAGATGGTGCAGAGATGGGAGAGGTCTACAATTTCATGGGTCTTAGCTGCTCATACCCGGATGCGGATGATACAAAAAAGCAGGATGATGACGAGAAAAGACAGTTTTATTCGGCTGATATCATATACACTACAAATGGTGCACTTGGCTTTGATTTCCTTTTTGACAATCTGGTAAAGAAAAAGGAGGACAGATTTCTCTGTGATTTCCACTATGTCATAATTGACGAGGCTGATTCGGTGCTTTTAGACTCTGCAATTATGCCGCTCGTCATATCGGGAGTGCCGAGAGTGCAGTCGAACCTGTACGATGTATGTGATTTTTTCGTCACGACACTTGTGGAGGATATAGACTACATAGAGGAGGATAAGGCAGTCTGGCTTACTCCAAAGGGTGTGAAGTTTGCTGAGAGCTTCTTTGGCATATCCAATTTCTACGGTAAAGAGAATTTTGAGATAAACAGGCATGTCACGCTTTCTCTTCGGGCGCACAAGCTTTTGAAGAACAAAAAGGATTATGTTGTTACTGACAAGAAAGAGGTAGAGCTGTTTGATGGAGCGACAGGCCGTCTCATGCACGGTGTCAAGCTGCGTGGCGGTCAGCATCAGGCTATAGAGGCAAAGGAAAAGGTGGAGATATCGCAGGAATACAGAACTGTGGCATCCGTTACCTTCCAGAATCTGTTTATGATGTTTGACAAGATGGCAGGCATGAGCGGCACACTCATGGATGCAAAGGATGAGCTTTTTGAGACCTACGGCAAGCATGTGGTGAGAATACCTACAAACAGGCCTCTTAAAAGAGTTGACAGGAAGGACAGATACTTTAAAAACGGTCATGACCAGTTCTGGACAGCAGTGGATGATGTGATAAGGCTTCACGAGACAGGCCAGCCTGTGCTTGTGGTGCTTAATTCCGTTACGGATACAGATCTTTTTTCAAGGCTTTTAATAGAGAAAAATATCCCGCACAATGTACTAAACGCAAGCAATGCTTTCTGGGAAGCACAGATTATCGCAGGCGCAGGCCAGCTGAATGCGGTTACGGTTGCTACAACGATGGCAGGAAGAGGAACAGATATAAAGCTCGGAGACGGAGTGAAGGAGCTTGGCGGCTTAGCCGTCATAGGTATAGGAAGGATGAACAATTCAAGATCCGAGAGGCAGGCGAGGGGCCGCGCCGGCAGACAGGGAGATCCGGGCTTCAGCCAGTACTATGTGAGCCTGGAGGATGATATAGTGGGAGCTGAGGATGATGACAAGCTGCAGCGCTATATTGATGGCAAAAAGCGTATTGGAAAGCGCAAAATAAAGCGTATTGTCAACCAGTGTCAGAAGCTTAGTGTGGAGTCTGAGGAGATGAACCGCAAGAAATCACTGCAGTATGACCAGGTCCTCCAGCGCCAGCGAGACCTAATCTACGCAACCAGAAAAAAACTGCTCGACGGCGCCAGCGTCGAGCAGGAGAAGATAGTAGAGATTGCGAAGGAGAATATCTCAGACTTCGTTAATCATTTTGACTGCATACAGAGTAATAAGAAGCATGGCAGGCGCCGTGGCAGAAAGAAAGATAGCGATAAAAATACCAATACACAGCAATACACATCCATGCTTAACAGATACATTCTTGACAACATCTCCTACAAGCTGGATGCCGGTCTGACTTTGTCTGACATGCAAAGCGCCGCCACTGTTAGCGATTACCTGATGCTTCGCGTGTATCAGGGGCTTTCAAGACAGCGTGAGCGCATAGGCGATGAGGAGGCTTACGAGCAGTTTGTCCGTGAGGCAACTCTAAAGGCGGTGGATGATGGCTGGGTTGAGCTGATTGACTACCTTGAGCAGCTCAAGTATGCGGTAGCGGGAAGAGCATCCGCACAGAGAAATGTTATGTTTGAATACCAAAATGAGGCTTTCGAGTCGTTTTTGGATACAGAAAAAGCGGTAAAATGTAATATCATAAGGAATATTTTGCTTAGTGATGTGAAAATCGGCAAGGATGGCAGGCTGCAGGTCATCTACCCTTAAAGGTTATTATAATATAAATAGTTTGACAGATACGAGGAGAATCATATGGTATATAACTTCAATCTCGGAATAGGCTGGGCTTCAAGCGGCGTGGAGTACGCACAGAGCTACAGGGCTAATCTGCTCCGCAGGGCGCACATTCCGGCAAGGTTTGTTTTCACAGATATGTTTCCAACAGAAAATATAGAGCACATGACAAGAAATATCGGCTTTTTGGATGAGGAAGTGATATGGCTGTACACATTTTTTACAGATGTGAGGACATCGCATGTCACATTCACTCTAAAGGAGCTTGAGGCTACGATGGCAGAGGAGGATTATACCTTTTCCAGAGAGGGCAAGACGTGCAGGTATCAGTTTAAGGAGAGCGGCAGGTTCTACACCTGCTACATGGTTGATGATACAAGTGATCTCGTGCACAGAGTCGAGATTGTTTCAAACGGATGCCTGATCAGGAAGGATTTTTACACCTATTGCAGGACCTTCAGCGAGTACTATGCTCCGCTCGACGGCAAGGCTCATCTGTACGGCAGGACATTTTTCAATGAGGATGGCTCGGTGTGCTACGAGGAGGTCATAGAGGATGACAGCACCTTTTACAGGATTGGAGCGCAGGTGCTTTATACCAAGGCTGACCTGGTCGGCTATATGGTAAAGAGGCTTAACTTAACGGCTGATGATGTGGTGATCATCGACAGGACGACAGGCATAGGCCAGGCAATCCTCGAAAACTGTGGACCGGCGCGCGTAGGAATAGTGGTGCATGCGGACCATTTCAGCGAGGGCGGCACGGATGATGATTACATACTGTGGAACAACTATTATGAGTATTCGTTTTCACAGACTGAGCACATAGATTTTTACATCACAGCGACAGATGCGCAGAATGAGCTTATGAGGCAGCAGTTCAAGAAGTATTGTGGAAAAGAGCCTCAAGTGGTGACTATTCCGGTGGGCAGTCTGGATGAGCTTAAGTATCCGGATGAGCCGAGAAAGAGGCACTCGCTCATCACTGCGTCGCGTCTTGCGACTGAGAAGCACTGTGACTGGTTGGTGGAGGCCGTTGTGAAAGCAAAAGAAAGCGTGCCTGACATTTCGCTTGACATATATGGCAAGGGTGGCGATGAGGCGAAGCTTAAGGGACTTATCGGCAGGCTGGGCTGTGCCGATTATGTGCATTTGATGGGACAGCAGAAATTAGATGATGTATACAAGCACTATGATGCGTATGTGGCAGCTTCACAGAGTGAGGGCTTCGGGCTCACACTCATGGAGGCCATAGGCTCAGGGCTTCCTATAGTGGGCTTTGATGTGAGGTATGGCAACCAGACCTTTATCGATGATGGGCAAAACGGCTACAAAATTCCGATCACCGATGAGATGGATCAGAAGGAGAAGATAAAGCTTCTTTCTGAGCGTATAGTGAGGATGTTTACAGAGGATGATATGGATGCATTTTCAGGACATTCATATGAGAAGGCCAAAGAATATCTGACTAAGGAGGTGATTCACAGATGGATAGAGCTGTTGAAGTAACACACGAAGCAGTTGGTATCACACTGCTCTTTGATACATTTTCGGGCGAGAGCAAGAATCTCCTTGAGTCATTTAAGAATACCGGTGCTGTCTTTCATGCAGCAGCCATTGAGGATGACGGTTTCCAGCCGGATGATGTGATGAGCGTGTATGGATTTTTCTTAGGCGATTACCGGGAGGCTGACAGCTTACCGGGTAAGCCGCTGTATTTCAATCAGATACAGATTCCTGATTACTGGCGCATAGAGGGAGATAATTCATCTGCGAAGGTCATGGACCGCACCAGGGAGCGAGCGAGGATATTTTTCACGGAGCCTACGCACAGGCGGCAGGTTAAGATTGTTGACTGGCTCGATGATGCCGGTCAGGTCAGGCTTTCAGAGCATTATAACAGGTATGGCGCGATTTTCTGTCACACGGTTTTTAATAAAAAGGGGCAGAAGGCACTCAGGAAGTTTTTTGATGTGACGGGCAGGGAGATGATAGTGGAAAACTTTGTCACCGGTGATATACTCGTCAGATGGCAGGATAAGGACTGGATTTTCAGAAGTAAGACAGACTTTATAGCGTTTTTCATCAGGTGCGCAGGGCTGGAGGATACAGCGGTTTATTTCAACTCGCTGTCATATCCGTTTTTTGCATCACAGGCGCTTGCGCCAAACGGCTTTCGCGACGCACTCTTCTGGCACGAGCCAGTGGGTGATGAGATACCAGGCAATATGCAGATTATACTGCATGATCAGGGAACGAGGGCAAAGTGCGTATTTGTGTCGCGCAGGGAGTCCTACGACAGGCTTATAGCACTTGGCGCTCCTTCCGATAAGGTGAAGCAGCTTGGATATATCTACAGCTTCGTCAGGGAAAATAAGCACAGGCCGCACATACTCGTATGTACCAATTCAGAGAATGTGGGGCATCTGACAGAGCTTGCGTCACTCATGCCGCAGATGCATTTTCATGTGGCGGCCATCACAGAGATGTCGTCAAAGCTTATGTCGGCAGGGCAGTATGACAATGTGTCACTCTACCCTAATGTGAAGATGTCCGTGCTGGATAGTCTTTTTGAGAAGTGTGATTTCTACCTCGATATCAATCACGAGGGTGAGATAGTGGATGCGGTTCACAGAGCTTTCTTAAACAACATGCTTATAGTGGGTTATGAGGAGACCATGCACAACGCATATTACACCGCAGACACGAATACATTTAAGGAGAGCGAGTACGCTGATATGGCGGAGGCACTCAACCTGACACTGGCTATGCCGCATCTCATTGATGAGGCGCTTGCCATGCAGAAAAAGGCTGCTGTAGCGGCTGATGCAACAGACTACATGGAAATACTCCATTTGTAGTAATACAGGGTTTATGAACAGAAAGGAGCTTAATATGAGTAAAAACATTAACAACAATCAGACAGTAGACGAGAAAAAGGGTAAAAGGACAGGGATTACAATACTGGGCTATGTGCTTGTGATCGTGGCACTTCTTATAGTGCTTCCGGTTGTGCTTCCACCGATATTTGGCTATCATACATATCTTTCGGGCACAGACCATACAGGAAATATTTCAAAGAATGGCAGCGTGGTATATTTAAAGACTATTGACGAGGCCTCTTATAAGGATGGCAATATAGTAGCCATCGAATCAGCTGATTCATCAGGCAGAAGGGTAGATTCATACTATGTGGATTCTAATGATTCTTCTGCAAAAGAGATTGCACTTCGTGATGGAAATGGTGTATCATATAAGGTAGTTAAAGGGCAGGTTATCGCAAAGACTCCGTTTATAGGATACTTAAGCCAGCTGTGCTTTTCAGCAGTTGGAATTATTGTCACGGTAGTGATTTTTGCTGCAGGTGTAGCAATCATGATGTATGTAAACAAAATCAGCAAGGAAATCAACACCATGGTTGAACAGCAGACTGCATAGTGTGTCTGAATTCCCATCTGCGACATTAGAAAACCTGACTATTATAAAGCAGACCTTATGTTTGCGGAATAGGATAAGTTATGGATAGATACAGTGTGAGTAGGACAAAGAGGTCATTGTTTTATTTAATGATGGCCTTTTTGATTGTTGGATTTATAATTGCCGAGTGCATATTACCGAGTGAGAGAAGCCAGTCTGTAAGTGATAATAATATCACCTACGAGGGCAGCTTTACATGGGAGAAGTCCGATGGTGAAAGGGAGGCTATTGAAGTACCCGGCAGGTACGATGTCAAGCCGGGGGATACGATGGTTATAACTACTGTTCTGCCTGATGATTTCAATGCAAGTGTCATGGCAATCAGAGCATCACTTCAGACAATCAGATTTTACGTGGATGGCAGTCTGAGAGCAGAGTATGATACAAAGGACACGAGACCCTTCGGTAAGGATTCCGCGAGCAGATATGTATTTTGCAATATGTCGGAGGATGATGCCGGCAAAGAGCTGCGCATTGAGCTGACGAGCCATGCATCCAACTATTCTGGCGTTGTAAATACAGTATACTGTGGAGATAAGAGCGATATATGGACAAATATCTTTCATAACAGCTCCAGAGAGACGGTTATAGCGTTTTTCATTCTTTTTGCAGCTATAGTGGCCATTATGTTCAGCATAGCACTCAGTATTGTATACAAGACACACTTTGACATGGAGTTTGTGGGCTGGTGTCTGCTTTTAGGAGCGGCGTGGATGCTCGGTGAGTCAAAGCTGCGTCAGATGCTGGTGCCGAATGCATCTGTTATGGCAGCCATGTGCTTTGTGGTTATTCTGCTTAGTCCTATTGCTGTTTCGATTTATATTGACAGCATACAGGGTGGGCGTTATACAAGAGTGTATACAGGCATAGAGGCACTTGCGGCTGTGAATTTCATTGTCTGCACAGCTTTGCAGCTTTTTGGTGTGTGCGATTATATAGAGACTCTGCCGGCAGGACAGGGAATGCTTGCTGTCTGCTGCGTGGTCGTCATCACAACATTTATCATTGATATAATTAAACACAGGGCTTTGGGATACAGACCAGAGATGGTTGCCATGATTGTGGCACTTGTTCTAGCGCTTATAGAGGCTGCATCTGTGTACTTTGTTGTCACCATGTCAGGTTTATTTATCGGAATAGGCCTTATTGTGATTTTGTTTGTCAATATCATAGTCACAATAAAAAAAGAATCAGCGAGATAGAATACAAGCGCCAGAAGGAAGAGAGTGATAAGCTTAGAAATCAGACAGAGAGAGTTTCCCTTCAGATGATGAAGACACTTGCTGCTACAATTGAGGCAAAGGACGATTATATGAGAGGTCACTAATACAGAGTCGCAGAGTATTCTGCTCTCATAGCAAAGCAGCTTGGCTGGAGTGAGCATGATGTGGAAAATCTTAGAAATGCTGCATATCTGCATGATATCGGAAAGATTGGCGTGCCTGATACTATTTTAAATAAGCCAACCAGGCTGACTGATGAAGAGTTTGCCGCCATAAAGAGCCATACTGTGATGGGCGCAGATATTTTAAAGGATATTACCCTGTTAGACCATCTGGTGGATATTGCAAGGAATCATCATGAGCGCTACGATGGAAAGGGCTATCCTGACGGACTGGTGGGAGAGGAGATACCGCTTTCTGCCCGTATAGTGTGTGTGGCGGACAGCTATGATGCCATGAGGTCGCGCAGGATTTACAGGAATGCCCTGCCAGATGAAGAAATCCGAAGGGAGCTTTTGGATAACTGCAGCACTCAGTTTGATCCGCAGATTTCGAGTATGTTTGTTGATATGCTTGACAATGGCATGGTTGTGATTGATGAGGATAATCCGGCGGCTCAGGGCTACCGTGATAATGCGGCTATCGAGTCAGTGGCAGACAAATTCATATCTGAGGTCATGAAGACCATGAGCAGTCAGGAAAAAAGCCGATAGTGTTGATTATCTGACAGGGCTTTACATGCGAAGTCGTGGACAGCAGGTAATAGCAGCCCTGATGCAGGATAATGATGGCTGTCTTGCCTTCATAGATATGGATAATCTCAAAAAAGTCAATGATGTGCATGGTCACAAGGCGGGTGACAGGGCACTTAAGCTTATAGGTAATCTCCTTGCTAAAGAGACTGAGAATGAGACCTTTGCAGCCTGCAGGCTTGGAGGTGATGAGTTCCTCATCTTTATGCCATATTCTGACAGGGCAAGCGTGGAGAGCGTTATAAAGCGCATATTTGAAGGTTTCGAGAGCGCCAGGGAAGCAGACTGTGAGATAAAGGAGGCCGCTCTTTCAGCAGGACTGTGCATGACGACAAAGGGAGCCATGTTTGAAAGTGACTACACAAAGGCAGATAAGGCACTTTACTATGTGAAGCAGAACTGTAAGGGTTCATATTTCTTCTATGAGCAGCTCTTAGCTGACAATAAGGAGAATACAAATCTGAGTGCGGATTTACGAAACGTGGCAAAGCTTTTAAAGGAGAGTGGCAGCTATACAGGTGCGCTGGATTTAAACTACAGAGAGTTTGCAAGAATCTATGAGTTCGTGAACAATGTAGGAGATAGGCACAAGCACAACTGCTATCTGGTCATGGTGACTATGAACACTCTGCCGGAGCAGCTTGCAGATATCGAGGAAATTGAGAAGGCACTTGACTGCATGGAGCAGTCTATCCGCAGCAAGATCAGAAAGGTGGATGTCTGCACGCGCTACAGCTCAATGCAGTATCTTATCATACTATTTGAACCACAGGAAAATCAGATTCCAAATGTCATGGAGAGAATCTTTATGCATTACTATGAGCTCTGTGACAGAGAGAATTTCAAGCCGCAGTATGAGTATATCAAAATGACTGAGGTAAAATAGGGATTGTTAAATAATAGTCAATGTGGTATAGTTTTCTTCGAACGGTATTCGAAGGAAACTGTATCATGGAGGATGTGTTGTCACCTTATGACAGAGCATATCCGGCAGACACAAGGAAGCCAAAAGCACATTGCTGTAGCAGATATGAAGCAGACAGCAAAGTGACAGGCGCGCACAGGGTAAATCGACCGCTGCCATACGGCACATGGCGGAGATTATATCAGCTGCGAGATAAGGAATGGTCTGACCGGCTTGGAAAGAAGGTGGTAGCATGAAAATAGGCATAATCGGCGCAGGCAGAGTGGGCTGTTCTATAGGTAAATACCTAAGGACAAAGGACATAGAGCTTGCAGGCTATTATGACGTGGATTCTGCGGCGGCTAAGGAGGCTGCGGAGTTTACAAGGACAGAGAGCTTTGATTCGCTAAAGCAACTGGCGGATCAATCACAGATTATATTTATCACCACACCGGATTCATTTATTATACCGGTTTGGGAACAATTAAAAGAGCTGTCTCTAACGAATCAGATTATATGTCATTGCAGTGGCGCATTATCATCCGATTCATTTTCCGGAAGGGAGAGCATGAGCGTATCATGCTGTTCAATTCATCCAATGTTACCGTTCAGTAACAAATTTTCATCATATGAGCAATTAAATAAAGCATTTTTCACAGTGGAAGGGCAGGATGCTGCGGTTGAAGCAATATCCGGGCTGTTTTGTTCTATTGGAAATGAGGTATGCCGCATTGATGGCGCTAAAAAGGCAAAATACCATGCAGCGGCTAGTATTTTGAGCAATCAGGTGATTGCTGTCCTTGACATGGGCTATTCTCTTTTGGAGGACTGCGGCTTTACAAGGGCTGAGGCTGTAAGAGCTACAGGCCAGCTTGTGATGCGCAATATCGAAAACGTACTCGAAGCAGGCTGTGACGGCGCACTGACCGGGCCAATCGAGAGAAACGATATTGAAACAGTGAAAAAGCACATCGCATGTATGCAAAATGACGATAGCGATGATGTCAGATTGTACAAAATGCTTGGTACAAAACTAGTAAATATTGCTGAAAAAAAGAATCCTGATAAGGATTACACTCAGATGATGGAATTGCTAAGAGGCTGACAATACCGTGAATGGTTCCAAGTAGTTACAAGAAACGGATTGTTGCAGAAAGACAGAGGGATTGGACAATGAAAAATACAGTAGTAACTTTTAAACAGGCAAAGGAAAAGGGCGAGAAGCTCACGATGCTCACAGCATATGATTATTCGACAGCAAAGCTCATAGATGAGGCCGGAATCAATGCAATTTTAGTAGGAGATTCTCTCGGCATGGTGGTGCTTGGCTATGAGGATACACTTTCAGTGACTATGGAGGATATGATTCATCACAGCGCAGCTGTTTCAAGAGGCATAAAGGATACGCTGCTCATCACAGATATGCCTTTTATGTCATATCAGACATCGGTTTATGATGCTGTGGTCAATGCAGGACGACTCGTGAAGGAAGGCCATGCGCAGGCAGTCAAGCTCGAGGGTGGCAAGGAGGTATGTCCACAGATAAAGGCTATCGTGGATGCGTCAATTCCGGTATGTGCACATTTAGGGCTTACACCACAGTCAGTAAATGCATTTGGCGGCTTCAAGGTGCAGGGCAAGGGTGAAGAGGCAGCGCAGAAGCTTTTGACGAGGCCCGTGCGGTCGAGGAGGCAGGAGCATTTGCAGTGGTGCTCGAGTGCGTGCCAAAGGCACTTGCAAAAAAAATTACAGAGAGCATAAGCATACCTACAATCGGTATCGGAGCGGGAGCAGACTGCGACGGCCAGGTGCTTGTATATCAGGATATGCTTGCCATGTATGCAAACATGAAGCCGAAATTTGTAAAGCAGTTTGCACAGGTCGGAAAAGAAATGAATGAGGCGTTCACAGCCTACAAAAAGGCTATTGAGGAGGGAAGCTTCCCTGGTGAGGAGCATACCTTTAAGATGGATGAGACAATAATTGACAAGCTGTATTAGTATCGAAAATAGTATTGAAGAATATTTACAAAAAATAGCTACGAAAAATAAAAGAATAAGGAGACATAAAATGTTAATATACGGACAAATCGAACAGGTAAGAGAAGCAGTAAAGGCATGGAAAAAAGAGGGCAAAAGCGTTGGCTTTGTACCTACAATGGGATACCTCCACGAGGGACACAAGAGCTTAATCGATGCGGCAAGACGCGAGAATGACAAGGTTGTAGTGAGTATTTTTGTAAATCCAATGCAGTTTGGCCCTGCAGAGGATTTAGACAGCTATCCACGTGATTTAAACAGGGATGCAAAGCTTTGTGAGGATGCGGGCGTTGACATTATTTTCCATCCTGAGCCTGAGGAGATGTATGCAGACGGCTTCTGCTCATATGTGGATATGAATGGCCTCACAACTGAGCTTTGTGGAAAAACAAGACCTATCCATTTTAGAGGTGTGCAGACAGTTGTCCTGAAGCTGTTTCACATTGTGACACCTGACCGTGCATACTTTGGACAGAAGGATGCACAGCAGCTTGCGGTCATAAAGCGTATGGTAAAGGATTTAAATGTTGACACAGAAATCATCGGCTGCCCAATCATCCGTGAGGAGGATGGACTGGCAAAGAGCTCAAGAAACACATATTTAAGTGAGGATGAAAGACAGGCAGCGCTTGTACTGAGCAGAAGCTTAAAAATCGGAAAGCAGCTCGTAGAGGATGGCGAAAAGAGTGCAAAAGCGATAAAGGATGCAATCACAGCAGAGATAAACAAGGAGCCGCTTGCAAGAATTGATTATGTAGATGTGGTTGATTTTGAAACAATTACACCGGTTGATGAGATTAAGGGAACAACACTCGTGGCAATTGCTGTCTATATCGGAAAGACAAGGCTGATTGACAATTTTATTGCGTAGACGGACAAGAAACGATTATTGAAAAGAGGTACAAACAATGAATTATACAATGCTTAAGGGCAAAATACACAGAGCGGTGGTCAAGCAGGCTGACTTAAACTACGTGGGAAGCATCACTGTAGATACAAAGCTGCTTGAGGCAGCAGGCATCTTGGAGTATGAGATGGTACAGATTGTCGATGTGGAAAACGGAAACAGATTCGAGACCTACACCATCGCCGGAGAGCCGGGCTCAGGCATGATATGCTTAAACGGCGCAGCCGCCAGACAGGTTGCAGTCGGTGACCATGTGATACTCATGTGCTATGCGCAGATGACACCGGAGGAAGCAAAGGAGCATCATCCGAAGGTTGTGTTTGTGGATGATGAAAACAAGATAGCGCGTGTGACAAATTATGAGAAGCATGGAAAGCTGACGGAGGATTTTATTTAACAATAGAAAAATCAAGTCTGCTGTAGTATAATAATTTATCGGGTAAAATATCATGTATTTATGCGGGAGGTAAATATGTACACAGCAGACGAAAAGAGATACGACACAATGAGATATAACAGATGCGGCAGGAGCGGACTTAAGCTTCCTGTTGTATCGCTTGGTCTATGGCACAATTTCGGTGATTTTTCATCGTATGACAACATGAAGCAGATGTGCTTCACAGCCTTTGACCATGGCATCACTCACTTTGACCTGGCAAACAACTATGGTCCTGAATACGGCAGCGCAGAGAAGCACTTCGGGCTTATCCTGAAGGAGCATCTGTCAGCATACCGCGATGAGCTCATCATCAGCTCAAAGGCAGGCTATGATATGTGGAAGGGACCATACGGCAACTGGGGCAGCCGCAAGTATCTGATTGCAAGCCTTGATCAGAGCCTTAAGAGAATGGGACTCGACTATGTGGATATTTTCTATCATCACAGAATGGACCCTGAGACACCGCTTGAGGAAACAATGGGAGCACTCGACCAGATAGTAAAAAGCGGAAAAGCACTCTATGTCGGACTGTCAAATTATGATGGCGAGACCATGAAGAGAGCCTGCGAGATTCTTACTGATTTGAAATGTCCGTTTATCATCAACCAGAATTCATACAATATATTCAACCGTACAATAGAGCAAAACGGCTTGAAGCAGGCTGCAAGAGAGTGCCAAAAGGGCATCATCTCATTCAGCCCGCTCGCACAGGGAATGCTCACAGACCGTTACCTGAACGGCATTCCGGATGACAGCCGTATAAAGACAGACGGTCGCTTTTTGAATCAGGAAAAGCTCGCTTTGCACATCGAGCAGATTAAGAAGTTAAATGAATTAGCCACAAAACGTGGTGAGACACTTGCACAGATGGCTCTTAAGTGGGTGGTAAAGGATGATGACGTGACAAGCGTGCTTGTCGGCGCCTCAAAGCCACAGCAGATTCTTGAAAACTTAAAGGTTATGGAGGGCACAGGCTTCTCTGAGGAAGAGCTTAGGATGATTGATGAGATTGTGGGAGTGTAAAGATGAATCTGGTGATATAAATGGAATATATTGCGCATATAGAAGAAGAAAGAAAGCAAAGGCTTATTGATCATTTGGATGGAACTGCCAAATTAGCCGGAAAATTTGCAGAATCATTTGGAAAATATGAGTGGGGATATTGCATAGGTATGTTACATGATCTAGGTAAGTATTCCAAAGAATTTCAACATAAAATACAGTTTAATACGAATGACAGAGTAGACCATTCTACTGCTGGAATGAGATTATGTAATGAAAAAGGTGGATATTATTCTATATTACAATATGCTATTGCAGGACATCATTCTGGACTAATGGATTACTATAAGCTTGAAGAACGATATAGAAAATCAATATGTGATTATCAGGCATATAGACAGGAGGTAGAAATTCCACAAATAAAAAGTGATCCTTTTGAGTGCTGTAAAACACAAAATCCTCATTTTTCAATGGGGATTTTTATGAGGATGTTATATTCATGTCTTGTTGATGCGGACTTTCTTGAAACAGAAAGTTTTATGAAGAATAACCATGTGGAACGAACATCGGGTGAAGAAATGGCATCTTTATTAGCAAGACTGGAAAGACATATTGGTTCATGGTTAGAAAATGATGATCTTAATTCGATAAACGGTAGAAGAACTGAGATATTAAAAGCCTGTCTGATAGCAGGTGAGAATGATAGGGGATTGTTTCACCTGACTGTTCCAACAGGTGGTGGAAAAACAATTGCCTCATTGGCATTTGCGTTAAAGCATGCAGTCAGGCATCAAATGGAGCATATTATATATGTTATTCCATATACTAGCATTATAGAACAGAATGCTCAGGTGTTTCGTGAAATACTTGGGCAGGATAATGTTCTTGAGAATCATTGTAATGTCGATTATGGGGATTCTGAAGAATTAAAACCGATGCAGCTTGCCAGCGAAAACTGGGATAAACCTGTAATTGTCACGACTAATGTTCAATTTTTTGAATCATTATTCGCAAGCAGGTCATCTAAGTGTAGGAAAATTCATAATATTGCGAATTCTGTGGTTATATTTGATGAGGCACAAATGTTGCCATTGGAATATTTGAAACCATGCATTGCCATGATGGAAAATTTAATGGATTTCTATAGGACAAGTATTGTTTTATGTACGGCAACACAACCGGCCTTAGACAGTATATTTGATCAACACAGACGGTATATTGAATTATGCCCGAATATAAATGAGCAGTTTAAATTTTTTAAAAGAGTTATATACGAAAATCTTGGGATAATCGAATTTGATACTTTAATTGAAAGATTGAAGACTGAAAAAAAAGAGCACTGTGTATTGTTAATACAAAAAAATGTGCACAGCAGCTTTACGAACAGTTAAGTGGTGATGGTGTGTATCATTTATCAACAAGTATGTATCCTAAGCATCGTAAAAAGATACTTGCACAGATTAAAGAAAGAATGAGTGATAAATCAAAATCATGTGTGCTTATTTCAACAAGTTTGGTAGAGGCGGGAGTAGATCTTGATTTTAATTCAGTATATCGTCAAGTAGCAGGAGTAGATTCGGTAATACAGGCAGCAGGTAGATGCAACCGAGAAGGAATTGAGAAAAAAGAAAACAGTAAAGTTTATATTTTTGATATAAATGGAATGAAAACAGTGCCGGGACAAAGTCTGCAAAGCTCAATCACTAAAGGGTTATTGCAAGATTATCATGATATTTCTAATCTTGAATGCATTACAGAATATTTCAAAAGGCTATATCATTTTAGAGAAAATGATTTGGATAAAAAGAATATTATAGGCGAATTCAAGGATTGGAAATATAATTTTGAGACGGTATCAGAAAAATTTCATTTGATTGAGGAAAATACAAGAATTGTATTTATTCCGATAGAGCAAGAAGCTAAGGATTTATTATTTGAAATAAAAAATCAGGGTTATGGAAAATCCAGAATGAGAAATGCATCCCAATACTGTGTTCAGATATATAATCAGCTTTTTGATACTTTGTATGGTGCTGGTATAATTAAGGAAATAACATCGGATATAGAGAATTTTTATGAATTGGTAGATGAAGAAATGTATACAGATGACAAGGGATTAAATTTGTCTGTGGAATCTGGAATGGATTTATATCTGTAATTTAAATGGCTGTGTGAATTATAAACACAGCCATTTATTTGCATTATTAAAAATATTATTATTTCAATCCACAGGATTAGCCTGACAAATGTAATTGTACAATATGAATTGAATTATTTCAATAAAATTTTAAATAAAAATTGAAAAGTGTTGATTAGTAATGTTTGAAGTAGTATTATTTAAAACATAAGAAGATAATGTACGTGAAATAAATTAGATAAAGGAGTAGGGTGATGATTTTATATCATGGAAGTAAAGAAATAGTAGAATTTCCTGAAATTAGAACAGCTCGTTATAACAAGGATTTTTATTTTGGGTTTTATTGCACACAGATGCCAGAGCAGGCAGTGAGATGGGCAACGAGATATGGAACGCGAGGCTATTTGAATAAATATGAATATACTGAAAATTCAAAGCTTAAGTATCTTGTATTTGAAAAAATGACAGAAGAATGGCTTGATTTTATTGTTGATTGCAGAAGAGGAATAGCGCACTCGTATGATATTGTTGAAGGACCTATGGCTGATGATACAATATATAATTATATACAGAATTATATTGATGGAAAGATAAGCAGAGCAGCTTTTTGGGAACTGGCGAAGTTTAATCATCCGACTCATCAAATAAGTTTTCATACGGTAAGTGCGCTTAGTACTTTGAGATATGTTGGAAATGAGGTTGTTTATGGCGATTAAAAATAATAATAATCTATTCTATACATGCAGTCTGATTGAATATATTGGCAGGCAGATTAAAAGGAAACGTTATGAGGTGGTTGATTTACTGACAAAAGAACGGATTAAACGTATATATAAATATGCAGATATTCTCCATTGCGAACCAATTGAAAAAGTTGCAGATGAGTTTATTACGGAATGCAGTATGAATAATGGAAATTATGATAATATACATGATTGTAAATATAGGATTCCGGATTACTGGGATATTGGCGAAGTATATGAGAGATTGATAGAGGATTGTTTTAGTGATGATGAGATACTTCATGGTATATGGAAAGTGTATCATTCGTGGATAAGTGACAAGATATCAAATTATAATACCGATTTTTATTATCAGCCACGAGACTACATTGCAGCTTGTTATGAGGAAGGAGATGTCCTGTAAATGGGAGTAGGTGTAAGAGTTAAGGTATGGGGAGATTATGCATTATTCTCACGACCGGAAATGAAGGTTGAGAGATGCTCATATGATGTTATGACTCCATCGGCAGCAAGGGGAATACTTGAGGCGATATATTGGCATCCGGGATTGAGTTGGGTGATTGATAAAATCTATGTGAAAAATCCAATCAGATTTACCAGTGTCAGAAGAAATGAGATAAAAAGTAAAGCTTCCGCAAATAATATATTACAGGTATATAATGGTGCGGATAAGCCTTTGTACATAAGTACAAAGGATGATATTGTACAGAGGGCATCTCTTATTTTGAAGGATGTGTCTTATGTTATAGAGGCACATTTTGAGATGACGGAAAAAGCAAATAATACAGATAATCCCGGGAAATTTAAGGATATTATGATGAGAAGACTTAAGCGTGGGGAATGTCATCATATGCCATATTTTGGCTGTCGTGAGTTTCCGGCAAATTTTTGCCTTTGTGAAGAGAAAAATATACATACATTTTATGATAATATTCCGGAGAAAGATTTGGGATTTATGCTATATGATATGGATTATAGTGATTGTGAAAGAGGCAATATTAGTCCAATATTTTTTAGAGCAGTGATGAAGCGTGGAGTAATAGATTTAAGGGACTGTGAGGTGATAAGATGATCTTACAGGCATTAGTGAAAGAATATGAGAATCTTGCAGAGAATAATCTGGTGCCGAAGAGAGGCTGGTGTCAGGCCAAGGTTTCTTATGCAATAGATTTAAATCCTAATGGGAAAATCAAAGAAATTTATCCACTAAAAACAGAACAGACTAGTGGAAAAAAGAAGGTTTTTCTTCCAGTTGCGAAGAGTGTTCCTGAAATGGTTACACGTTCATCGGGCGTGGCAGCTAATTTTCTCTGTGATAATGTAAAATACATGCTAGGGATTGATCAAAGCGGAACTAATGCAAGGGTGCAGGAGTGCTTTCAGGCAGCGAAGGAAAAACATTTAGCGTTGTTAAAGAATGTTGATGAGCCTATGGCAAATGCAATTTGTAATTTTTTTAATTTATGGAATCCAGAGACGGCTTATGATAATGCATGTGTAAGAGAAAAATCAGATGAATTAAATGAGGGTGGTAATGTCATCTTCTGTATGGGAAATGATTTCGCACAGGATAATGATACAATTAAAAAAATTTGGGACAACTATGTTGTACATCAGACAGAAAATACCAATGATGGTATTTGTCTTGCAACTGGTGAAAAAACGGAGATAGCAAGAATTCATCGTGGAATAAAAGGTGTTCCAGGAGCACAGACAAGTGGAGCTGCTTTGGTTTCGTTTAATGCACCTGCATTTGAATCTTATGGCAAGGAACAGAGCTATAATGCACCTGTAGGAAAATATGCAGAGTTTGCATATACAACTGCATTGAATTATTTGTTGAGTAATAGGGATAAGACATTTCAATTAGGTGATTCCATGGTGGTTTATTGGGCTGAAAATGGCATGGAAGAATATCAGAAAACATTTAGTTTTGTTATGAATCCTCATATAGATAATGAGGAACAGCTTCAAAGAATATTTGACAGCTTGAAAAAATCAAGATATGTGGATGTAGATAATGTTCAGATGGACTTTGAGCAGTCATTTTATATTTTATGCCTTGCACCGAATGCTGCGAGGTTATCTGTTCGTTTCTTTTATCAAAACACATTTGGTGATATTTTAAAAAATATAAAAGAACATTATAAACGGTTGGATATTGTGAAACCGTTGTGGGTGGAAAAGAAATATCTGAGCGTATATGAATTGTTAAGAGAGACTGTCAATCCTAATTCAAAGGATAAGACTCCAATCCCTAATATGTCTGCAATGGTACTTCAAAGTATTTTATCGGGAAACAGATATCCTGCAAGTCTTTATACAGACACTGTTATCAGAATACGATCTGAGCAGGGAAATGTTACATGGGGAAGAGCTTCAATTATCAAGGCTTATTTAATAAAAAATTATTCATGGAAGGAAGGAGAAAACTACATGGGATTAGAAGAAACATGCAATGACACTGCATACATATTGGGAAGATTATTTTCAGTTTTGGAGTCAATCACAAAAGGAGGCGAATCAGGGAATAAATGCTACAATTAAAGACAGGTATTTTAATTCAGCATGCGCTACGCCTGCATCTGTTTTTCCAATTTTATTTAAATTAGAAAATAGTCATATAAAAAAACTTGAGCGTGAAAAAGGTAGCGGTTCTAAGATTTTTTATGAAAAAATAATAGGAAACCTTATGAAAAAATTAGTATTATTTCCACGGAGTTTGTCTTTAGAAGAACAAGGAAAATTCATGTTGGGATATTATCATCAGACACAAAAAGAAGTATGAAAAAAAAAGGAGGACAAATAAATGGGAGAGGTTATTAAAAACAGATATGAGTTTGTTGTTTTATTTGATGTTGAAAATGGAAATCCTAACGGGGATCCTGACGCTGGCAATATGCCAAGAATTGATCCGGAAAGTGGCTTAGGAATTGTAACTGATGTATGCTTAAAACGTAAGATCCGAAATTACATAGAGACTGTGAAGGAGGACGAAGATGGATATAAAATTTATATCAAGGAGAATGTTCCTCTTAACAGAAGTGACAGGGAGGCATGCAAAAGTCTTGGTATAAATGATGATGAAGATAAAAAGGTTACAGAAGCATTAAAAAAACTAAAAAAGTCAGATAAGGATGCAGATATAAAATTAAGGGATTATATGTGCAGAAATTTTTATGATATTCGTGCATTTGGTGCTGTAATGACGACTTTTGTTAAAGCTTCATTGAATTGTGGGCAGGTAAGAGGTCCTGTACAGCTTGGATTTGCAAGAAGTATTGATCCTGTTATTAGTCAGGAGGTAACTATTACGAGAGTTGCCATTACAACAGAAAAAGATGCTGAGAATAAGAGTAACGAGATGGGAAGAAAGAGTATTGTTCCATATGGCTTGTATCGTGTAGAAGGTTATATTTCAGCAAATCTTGCAAGAAAAGTTACTGGATTTTCTGAGGAAGATCTAGAATTGTTATGGAATGCAATAATAAATATGTTTGAAAATGACCATTCTGCTGCAAGAGGAAAGATGGCAGTTCGTGAGCTTATTGTTTTTAAGCATAGTAAAGAGCTTGGTGACTGTCCTGCTTATAAATTATTTGATGCAGTTAAAGTGCAGAAAAATGATGATATACAATATCCAAGAAAATATCAGGATTATACAGTTGCTATTAATGATGATGAGATACCGGATACGGTAGAAGTGAAAAGGATGATTTAATGGAATATTCTCAAGATGATTATCTGATGATTTCTGGAATACAGCATTTTAAATTTTGCAGAAGACAATGGGCGCTTATTCATGTTGAGCAGCAGTGGGCTGAAAATGAACATACTGTTATTGGCGAACTTATGCATAAAAAAGCGCATGATCCATATCTGACAGAAAAGAGAAAAGATATTCTGGTTGTCAGAGCTCTTCCTGTATCCTCAAGAAGCATGGGTGTGAGTGGGGGAGTGTGATCTTGTAGAATTTCATAAATGTGAAGATGGAGTGAAGCTCTATGGACATCGTGGAACCTATTCATTATATCCAATTGAGTACAAAAAGGGGAAACCCAAAGCGTCAAACGAAGATGAACTTCAGCTAATGGCGCAGGCTATGTGTCTGGAAGAAATGTTTTCAACAAAAATAACGGAGGGTGCTATATTTTATGGTGAGACAAGAAGACGCAAACCGATAGTGTTTACAGATGAACTTCGGGATGAAGTGAAAAAAATATTTGGAGAAATGCATGATTATTATGATCGAAATTATACACCTAAGGTCAAAACGTCGAAAAGGTGTGTATCTTGCTCTTTAAAAGATATTTGTATGCCAAAGATTGATAAAAGTGGTTCGGTGAAATCGTATATCAATAAGATGCTGGGGGAAACGTTATGAAGAAATTATTGAATACATTGTATGTTACATCGGAAAATAGTTATCTGGGGTTGGATGGAGAAAATGTTGTTGTATATGATGATAAAAATGAAATAGGCAGATTACCTTTACACAATCTCGAAGAAATAATTTCATTTGGATATAGAGGAACAAGTCCGGCATTAATGGGAGCTTGTGCGGATAGAAATATTTCTCTTTGTTATCTGACACCACAGGGAAAATTTCTTGCAAGAGTTTCAGGCAAAGTTAAGGGGAATGTCGTGCTAAGGAAACAACAATTCCAAAGCAGTAGTGAAGATATAAAGTGCCTGGAAATCGCAAAAAACTGTATTCTTGGAAAAGTGTATAATTCAAGATGGGTTCTAGAAAGAGCAATTAGAGATCATTCAATGCAGATAGATGTGGATAAGGTAAAAAAAGCATCTATAAAGCTGAAAGAATTTCTTGATTATATCCAAAATTCACAGTCTATGAATCAGTTAAGAGGATATGAAGGTGAAGCAGCAAGTATATATTTTGGCGTATTTGATGAGTTGATTTTACAACAAAAGAAAGATTTTTTCTTTCAAGGGAGAAATCGGCGTCCGCCTCTTGATAATGTAAATGCAATGTTGTCGTTTACGTATACATTGCTTACAACTCAAATTACATCAGCGCTAGAGGTTGTAGGGTTAGATCCCTATGTTGGTTACATGCACACGGAACGTCCCGGTAGAGTATCACTTTCATTAGATCTTATAGAAGAATTGCGAGCAGTCATGGCTGATAGATTTGTTTTATCATTGATTAATAAAAAGATTGTAAACGGTAAGAATTTTATAAAAAAAGAAAACGGTGCTGTATTGATGGATACAGATATTCGTAAAAAATTACTATCAGAATGGCAAAACAAGAAAAAGGAGATTATTACACACCCATATCTTAATGAAAAGGTGGAATGGGGAATGGTTCCATTTGTACAGGCAATGCTGCTGGCAAGATATTTAAGGGGAGATTTGGATGAGTACCCTGTATTTTTATGGAAATGAGGTGATGGCGTGCTTGTATTGATTACATATGATGTGAATACTGAAACTGCTGAAGGAAAAACCAGGTTGAGAAAAGTAGCTAAACAATGTGTAAATTATGGGCGAAGAGTTCAGAATTCTGTGTTTGAATGTATACTAGATAATGCTCAATGTGTGATGCTAAAGGCCATATTAACGGATCTTATTGATAAAGATGTGGATAGTCTCAGATTCTATTATTTAGGAAATCGTTATCAGACGAAGATAGAACATGTTGGTGTTGACCGTGGGATTCCTGCTGATCAGACATTGATATTATAAAATGTGGTGCGAAAGATAAGTAAACATGAATGTACCGGTTGTCTCGCACCTGAAATTACTTGTAAATTTGTACAATAAAATGAATAATAGGTTTTTGGTTTTACTTGTTATTTATCTTATTATATATTTATTGTCGGTATTGTATAAAAATAAACAAATTTTTTGTGCAATATTGCTGTCGCTCCTCTCGTGGGAGCGTGGATTGAAATCCGGAAAATATTCTTTTTACCTCAGCTGTCTCGCGTCGCTCCTCTCGTGGGAGCGTGGATTGAAATACCTAAGTCAAAGAGTAGATAAAAAAGAAGAAAGTCGCTCCTCTCGTGGGAGCGTGGATTGAAATTTCTTAGTGCCTGCTTTTTGGCACTTAGTAGAACGTCGCTCCTCTCGTGGGAGCGTGGATTGAAATGCCCATGAACCATAATCAAAAGTTCCACTCGTGGTCGCTCCTCTCGTGGGAGCGTGGATTGAAATGATAAGAGCGATTTATATTTTACTCGTCATTTAGTCGCTCCTCTCGTGGGAGCGTGGATTGAAATTATATCGCAGTGCTGTAATGTTGTTGAAGCGTTAAGTCGCTCCTCTCGTGGGAGCGTGGATTGAAATCGTATAGTCCGGAATGTAAATCAATAACGCCCTGGGTCGCTCCTCTCGTGGGAGCGTGGATTGAAATAAACGTTGGAGGACATACTAGCGGCGTGGGTTGTGGGTCGCTCCTCTCGTGGGAGCGTGGATTGAAATCTGATGGTTCTTTTGGTAAACATGTCCGCTTTGCCCGTCGCTCCTCTCGTGGGAGCGTGGATTGAAATATTCTACGATGTAGACCAAGCTGATGTTGCAAAGGTCGCTCCTCTCGTGGGAGCGTGGATTGAAATCTCAAAGAAAGCAACCGCCTGTTCAGCAGTACGCCAGTCGCTCCTCTCGTGGGAGCGTGGATTGAAATTTAGTCGGTATATCCCCTGTCGTAGCGTAGTTGCGTCGCTTCTCTCGTGGGAGCGTGGATTGAAATAAGAGCTGAAAGTGAGAGAGATATTGCTGTAGCAGTCGCTCCTCTCGTGGGAGCGTGGATTGAAATATAGAATTAGCCTCTTTGAAGTTAAGACCAAGAAGTCGCTCCTCTCGCGGGAGCGTGGATTGAAATACTGAAAAGATAGAAAAGCTTAAAGAGTTTGAGGTCGCTCCTCTCGTGGGAGCGTGGACTGAAATATCAGCATATGAACCTATACACAATCATAATATGCTGCGTTATTGTAGAATTAGTAGTTAAGTCTATTTTTATAGCAATAACGCGGCTTATAAATAATACATCAGATAATATTGTTGCAAACTAGCAAATAGCAGGTATAATAAAGAGTAACATATTAACAAGGAGGCATATTCATTGGGCATTTACGTTAATCCGACAGGAAGATCGTTTGAGCTTGCGATAAATTCAGAGATTTTTGTTGACAAAAGCGGTCTGATTAAAGAAACGAATAAGTGTATAAATACATTACAAAGGTATATGTGTGTAAGCCGTCCAAGGCGATTCGGAAAGTCAATGGCCATGGATATGCTTTCAGCATATTATGGTCGAAAGACTGATGCAGAAAATTTATTTAAAGGCCTTAAAATAAGTCATGATGAGTCGTATGACAGACATATTAACAAGTATGATGTACTCAAAATTAATATGCAGGACTTTTTGAGTGTTACACACAGTGTTGATGATATGCTTAAAATGTTGTGCGAATACATTACGGATGATTTTTCAATAGAGTGTAAGGATATTATTTTTCGGGACAAGTCAAATATTGTGAGAGTAATGCAGGATGTTTTTATGTCTACAGGCAGGCCGTTTGTGATTCTTATTGATGAATGGGATTGTCTGTTTAGAGAATTTACGCAGGATAAAGAAGCGCAGAAGAAATACCTTGATTTTTTGAGAGGCTGGCTTAAGGATAAAGACTATATAGCGCTTGCATACATGACAGGTATACTGCCGATTAAAAAATATGGTTCACATTCTGCTCTTAATATGTTCACGGAATATTCCATGACAGATATGGGAGCTTTGGCAGAGTACTTTGGCTTTACAGATGATGAGGTCAGAGAATTGTGTGACAGATATGATATGGACTTTGAAGAGGCAAGGGCATGGTACAATGGATATAAGCTCGTGTCCCATAGCAAATATGGAGTAAAGAAATATGCGATGTACAGTCCGAAGTCTGTAGTAGAAGCCATGCTAAAGCATAAATTTGGTACTTATTGGAATCAGACTGAAACTTACGAGGCTCTCAAGGTTTATATTCAAATGAATATGGATGGTCTAAAAGATGCCGTGATTAAAATGCTTGCCGGTGAAAGTGAGAAAATAAATACAGGCACATTTGAAAATGACATGACATCATTTGCCACAAAGGATGATGTGCTTACACTTTTAGTACATCTTGGCTACCTGACATATGATAGTGAGACGGAAGAGGTTTCAATTCCAAATCGAGAGGTGTCAAAGGAATATCTTAATGCAATTAGTACAATGGATTGGGATGAAGTATCAAAATCAATAAAAGCATCACAAAAATTGCTTGAGAGTTTGTGGAATATGAATGGTGCTGCGATTGCTGACGGAATTGATAAGGCACATAATGAGATATCTATTTTACGGTATAATGATGAGAATTCTTTAAGCTGTACAATTAATTTGGCATTTTATTCGGCCAGGGAGTATTACTCAATAGTTCGTGAATTACCAACAGGAAAAGGCTTTGCTGATGTATGCTTTATTCCAAGAGTGAGTCATTTGGATAAGCCGGCAGTTGTTATTGAATTGAAATATGATAAGAATGTTGATGGCGCCATTTCACAGATAAAGTCGAGACAGTATGTGGAAGCCTTGAAGGATTATAAGGGTAATTTGCTTCTTGTTGGAATAAATTACGATAAAAAGACAAAAGAACATCAATGTGTGATTGAAAAATGGAAGCTGTAAAGGTGAAATTAGCAGGGAGTATAGCAACAATTAATGCTATACTCCCTGCTATTATATTTTTGGTTGCAAGAATTTAGTTTATGCTATAAAATATTTATAACTGTATGCAGATATTTAATAATCACAATATCTGTCTGTATAATAAAATACGCATAAAGAGGACGAAAGAATGATCAACAAATTAGTAGACAAAATCAAGAAAACAAACGCACCTATCGTAGTAGGTCTCGACCCGATGCTTTCATATGTGCCTGAGCACATCACAAAGAAGGCATTTGATGAGCTTGGAGAGACACCGGCCGGTGCAGCGGAGGCTATCTGGCAGTACAACAAGGCTATTGTGGATGCCACATATGACCTGATTCCTGCGGTAAAGCCACAGATTGCCATGTATGAGCAGTTTGGAGTGGAGGGTCTTAAGGCATTCCAGAAGACAGTGGATTACTGTCACGAGAAGGATCTCGTGGTTATCGGAGATGTAAAGCGTGGAGATATCGGCTCAACATCGGCTGCATACGCCACAGGACATCTCGGAAAGGTACAGATCGGCAGCAAGAGCTATTCTACCTTTGATGAGGATTTTGCCACTGTCAATCCATACCTTGGAACAGACGGTATCAAGCCATTCGTAGATGTATGCAAGGAGGAGAAGAAGGGTATCTTCATTCTTGTAAAGACATCTAATCCATCAAGTGGAGAGTTCCAGGACCGTATGATTGACGGACGCCCATTATATGAGTGGGTAGGCGAGAAGGTTGCAGAGTGGGGAGCTGACTGCATGGGTGATTCATACAGCTATGTAGGTGCGGTTGTCGGTGCAACATACCCTGAGCAGGGTAAGATTCTTCGTAAGGTAATGCCAAAGAGCTTCATCCTCGTACCGGGCTACGGCGCACAGGGAGGCAAGGGAGCAGACCTTGTTCATTTCTTCAATGAGGACGGACTTGGTGCGATTGTCAATTCATCACGTGGAATCATCTGCGCATACAAGCAGGATAAGTACAAGGATATGGGCATCACAGAAGAGAATTTTGCAGATGCATCACGCAAGGCAGTTGAGGATATGATTGAGGATATTTCAGGAGCACTTGCAAATCGTTAATAAGTCATTCAGAAAGCTTAATATATTAACAAACGAAACCAGGGAGATAAAATGGCAGAGAAATTTGAGGAGATTGCAGTTGTAGTTGACCAGAGCTCACTCGGCAATGGCATCTATGACCTCACACTTAAGACAGACAAAATTGCAAAGGCAGCAAGGGCAGGACAGTTTGTATCGGTTTACTCAAACGACAAGAGTAAGCTGCTTCCGCGTCCGATAAGCCTTTGTGGCATAAACAGAGCTGATGACACCATCCGCCTCGTATACCGTGTGACAGGTGAAGGCACGGGAACAGAGGAATTTTCAAAGCTTGTCAGGGGCGATAAGGTAAGGATTTTAGGACCTCTTGGAAACGGCTTTACAGTAGAGCCGGGAAAGAAGGCATTTCTTATCGGCGGAGGAATCGGAGTGCCGCCTATGCTGCAGCTTGCGAAGGATATAAATGCAGGCATTGTGCAGACAGCAGGTGAAGAAAAAAATCCGGGACAGGCAGGTGCAGTATGCGATATGAACATCGTCATGGGCTATCGCGATGAGAATACCTTCCTGCTTGATGAGTTTAAGGAGCAGGCAGCTTCATTTGTCGCCACAGAGGACGGCAGTGTCGGCACAAAGGGCAATGTCATCGATGCGATAAAGGATAATGCTCTTGAGGCAGATGTAATTTATGCATGTGGACCGATGCCTATGCTGCGTGCACTCAAGGCTTACGCTGCAGAGCATGATATGGACTGCTTTGTATCAATGGAGGAGCGCATGGCATGTGGAATTGGTGCATGTCTTGCCTGCGTATGCAAGACAAAGGACAAGGATGCTCACAGCAATGTGAACAACAAGCGTATATGCAAGGAGGGACCTGTGTTTGATGCGAAGGAGGTGGAGCTGTAATGAGTAATATGTCAGTAAATGTGGCCGGTGTTGAGTGGAAAAATCCTGTTACAGTTGCATCCGGCACATTCGGCTCCGGTGCAGAGTACAGCGAGTTTGTTGATTTAAACAGACTTGGTGCAGTCACTACAAAGGGTGTTGCGAATAAGCCGTGGGAGGGAAATCCTACACCGAGAGTAGCAGAGGTGTACGGCGGCATGCTCAATGCAGTCGGACTTCAAAATCCCGGCATCGAGCTTTTCTGCAAGAGGGATATTCCTTTTTTAAAGCAGTTTGATACAAGGATTGTGGTAAATGTCTGCGGTCATTCGCTTGACGAGTATCTTGATGTGGTAAAGCGTCTTGCGGATGAGCCTATTGATATGATGGAAATAAATATCTCATGCCCTAATGTTAAGGAGGGCGGAATTGCCTTCGGAACAGATCCAAAGGGCGTTGAGACAATCACAAGCGAGATTAAAAAATATGCAAAGCAGCCTGTTATCATGAAGCTTTCTCCAAATGTCACAAGCATTGCAGAGATAGCAAGGGCGGCAGAGGCCGGTGGAGCTGATGCGGTTTCGCTCATCAATACCATTACAGGCATGAAGATTGATATAAACAGAAGAAGCTTTGTGCTGGCAAACAAGACAGGCGGCATGAGCGGTCCGGCTGTACATCCGGTTGCAGTGCGCATGGTTTACGAGACAGCACATGCAGTCAATATCCCGATTATCGGAATGGGCGGTATCACAAACGCTGCCGATGCCATCGAGATGATACTTGCCGGAGCTACGGCAGTTTCAGTCGGCACAGCAAACTTTGTGAATCCAAAGACCACAGAGCAGATAGTGGATGGCATCGCAGAGTACATGGACAGGTATGGAGTTAAGGATATTTCAGAGCTTGTCGGCGCGGTTGACAGATAGAGCATAAGGGATAGACGGAGGAGAAAATAATGATTCTGGCAGTAAAATACGTGCCTGCTATGTATGCCACAGTCTGGGCGCTTGTTCCACCTGTTGTGGCTATAGTTCTGGCACTTATTACAAAGGAGGTCTACAGCTCATTATTCGTCGGAATAGTGATCGGCGGACTGTTTTATGGAAATGTATTTCAGTCTGGTTTTTCGGCTGAGAGATCAGTGCTTCACATATTCGAGGACGGACTTGTCGGAGTGCTATCGGATCCGGACAATGTGGGAATACTGATATTTTTAGTCGTGCTCGGTGTCATGGTGAGCATGATGAACAAGGCAGGCGGCTCGGCGGCCTTTGGAGAATGGGCGAGTGAGCACATAAAGACAAGGATCGGTGCCCAGCTTGCAGCTATAATGCTTGGAGTGCTCATATTTATAGATGATTACTTCAACTGTCTGACAGTGGGAAGTGTGATGCGTCCTGTCACCGACAAGCATCAGGTTTCCAGAGCAAAGCTTGCATATCTGATAGATGCCACAGCAGCGCCTGTGTGCATCATCGCACCTATATCATCGTGGGCAGCCGCAGTCACAGGCTTTGTAAAGGGAGAGGATGGCTTTTCTATTTTCATAAAGGCCATTCCGTACAATTACTATGCGCTCTTTACCATTGTCGCCATGGTGACACTTGTTATCTTGCAGGTGGATTTCGGTCCGATGGCAAAGCATGAAGCCAATGCCCAAAAGGGCGATTTATTTACCACAGGAGACAGACCTTATGCAGAGTCAAAGCAGGATGTGATAAAGGGCAAGGGAAAGGTTATAGACCTTGTATTTCCTATACTGGTGCTCATAATAAGCTGCATCATAGGAATGATATACACAGGAGGCTTTTTTTGACGGAAAAGGCTTTGTCGATGCGTTTGCAGGCAGCGATGCGTCGATTGGTCTTATGCTTGGAAGCTTTTTTGCACTGATAATCACCATATGCTTTTACTCAATCAGAAGGGTGCTAAGCTTTACGGATTGTTGTAATTCAATCCCTGAGGGCTTTAAGGCGATGGTACCTGCAATACTTATACTGACCTTTGCATGGACACTAAAGACCATGACAGAAAGCCTTGGTGCCAATAAATTCGTCGCAGGCTTGGTGGGAGGTGTATCGGGACCGCTCCTTGGACTGTTCCCGGCAATCATATTCCTGGTGGGAGCCTTCCTTGCTTTTGCAACAGGAACCTCATGGGGCACCTTCGGTATACTCATACCGATAGTAGTAAACATCTTCTCAGGCACAAACCATACGATGATGATCATCTCAATCTCAGCGTGCATGGCAGGTGCAGTATGCGGAGACCACTGCTCACCGATATCCGATACCACCATCATGGCATCTGCCGGAGCCCAGTGCAACCATATGAACCATGTGTCCACACAGCTTCCGTACGTTGTGCTTGTGGCTGCCATATCATGTCTGACCTACATCATAGCAGGCTTTGTCAGAAATCCTGTAGTACCTTTTATCATAGGAGCGCTTATTCTGATTGGAACCTTTGTCGGAATCAAGTATATCATCAAGTATATCACGAGAACCGATAAAGCAAATGAACAGGCGGAGTAGCCAAAGGGAGACCAAAAAGAGTTCTATTTTTCACAGACTTTGTGTCTGCGAATGATAGAACTCTTTTTTTATAGTAAATTCTATACCGGACGGACGCCTGTGCAGTCGTCTGTTTGCTATCAATAAAATTTATAACCCGCTAACAAATATTAATAACCCTAATTACATTTACAAAAATATCAATTAGTGGTAACATATCAATAACTTAGAAATCATATTTGAATGGTAGGAAATCCCAACCATACAAACTAAGATCAAACTCATAACAAACTCAAAACAAACATTAACAAAAAAGAGGTAATATCAATGGCAAAAATTGCAAGGCAACTCACTGAGCTGATAGGTCACACTCCGCTTCTGGAGCTGACCAATTATGAAAAAGCCCTTGGGCTTGAAGCAAAAATCATAGCAAAGCTGGAGTATTTCAATCCACTTGGAAGTGTAAAGGACAGGGTGGCGGCAGCTATGATAGAGCAGGGCATAAAGGATGGAAAGATAAATCAGGACACAATAATCATAGAGCCGACAAGTGGCAATACCGGAATCGGACTTGCATTTGTGGCAGCCTCAAAGGGGCTTCACCTGATACTTATAATGCCTGATACCATGAGCGTTGAGAGAAGAAAAATAGTCACAGCGCTTGGCGCAGAGATAAAGCTCACACCGGGGCGTGAGGGCATGAAGGGTGCAATTGATGAGGCGCAGAGACTTAAAGAGCATTATGGCAATGCCTTTATTCCACAGCAGTTTGAGAATCAGGCCAATCCGGATATCCACAGAGCTACAACCGCTCAGGAAATCTGGGAGGATACAGATGGAAAGGTAGATATCTTTGTATCATCTGTGGGAACAGGCGGCACCTGTACAGGTACCGGGCTTGGATTGAGAGACCATAATCCTGATGTAAGGATAGTAGCTGTTGAGCCAAAGAGCTCACCGGTACTCTCAGGCGGAAGACCGGGACCTCACAAGATACAGGGAATCGGTGCAGGCTTTATTCCAAAGGTCATGCGCATGGATATAGTGGATGAGGTGATTCCGGTGGAGAATGAGGCCGCTTTTGACAAGGCAAGAGAGGTTGCAAAGAGCGACGGACTTCTCGTTGGCATATCCTCAGGAGCAGCAATATATGCGGCAACAGAGCTTGCGAAAAGACCTGAGAACAAGGGAAAGAATATCGTGGTGCTGCTTCCGGATACAGGAGAAAGATACCTGTCCACACCGCTTTTTACAGTAAACTAATGGCATATAAACTGACGGCATAAGCTACTTTGCCGGAAACTGTAACATGAAAAATGAGAAACATACATGAGAAACATACATAAATATACGGCAGCCCTGCTGTCGACAGTGATGATTCTGTCACTTCTTCTGACAGGCTGCTCAGGCAGGAAGGATGACGGTACAGTCACCATAACCAATGTGTCGTATGATCCGACACGAGAGTTTTACGAGAAATATAACAAAATATTCGAGTCTTACTATGAGAGCGAGCACGGCAAAAAGATAAATGTGATTCAGTCACATGGCGGCTCGGGAGCGCAGGCGCGTTCGGTTGTGGAGGGCTGTAATGCAGATGTTGTCACACTGGCACTCGAGCATGACATAGACCTGATACAAAATACCGGCTTAATTGAAAAGGGCTGGATTGATGAATTTCCAAAAAGCTCTGCACCGTACACATCAACCATCGTTTTTCTTGTAAGAAAGGGCAATCCAAAGCATATAAGCGACTGGGATGACCTGGTGAAAAAGAATGTGGATGTGATTACACCGGATCCAAAGAGCAGTGGCGGAGCCTGCTGGAATTTCCTTGCGGCGCTAAGCTATGCGAAGACAAACTATGACAGCCAAAAAGGAACAGAAAACGTTTATGAGAAAGCTGTATGAAAATGTCACAATTATGGACTCAGGTGCGAGAGGCTCAACAACCACATTTGTGGAAAACGGTCAGGGAGATGTGCTTATAGCGTGGGAAAACGAGGCACTTACGACCATGGATTCATATCCGGGTAAGTATGAGATAGTGAATCCGTCAGTCAGCATCTTAGCGCAGCCGTCTGTTGCCATTGTGGATGATAATGCAAAGAGCAATGAAACAGAAGCTGCGAGTAAAGAGTACTTACAGTATCTCTACAGCGATGAGGCACAGAGGCTGATTGGAGAGAGTGGCTACAGACCAACCAATCAGGACATATTAAATCAGTTTTCCGACAAGTTTGATTTGAATATCAGGCTTTGGAGCATAGAGGATTACGGCGGATGGAATGAAGCCTACAAGACATATTTCGATGATGGAGCAATGTTCGATGAAATATACGGCAACTGATAAAACAGCAAAAGAGAAAACTAAATCAAAGAACATAAAGACCAGAGTCATACCGGGCTACCATCTTTCGCTTGGAATAGTGGTCACGATGCTTTCAGTCATCGTTCTCATTCCGTTAACATCAGTGCTTGTGTATTCGCTAAAGATATCGCCGGGCGATTTCGTGGCACTTATCATGAAGGAGAATGTGAGGAATGCCTTTATCACAAGCATCACCTCATCATTTATCGCAGCAATCGTAAATGTGGTATTTGGAATCATCGTGGCATGGACGCTTGTAAAGTACGATTTTCCCGGAAAATGGCTGCTTGACGGACTTATAGAGCTTCCATTTGCACTGCCGACAGCGGTTGCGGGCATCACGCTCTCAAAGCTGTACTCAGGCACAGGCTTTTTTGGTAATGGCCTTGGCAAGTTTGGAATAGATGTGGCTTACACACAGGCAGGAATAGTTGTGGCACTTGTTTTTGTAGGCATTCCCTTCGTAATAAGAGCTGTACAGCCGGTGCTTGAAAAGATGGATAATACATATGAGGAGGCCGCTTATATGCTTGGCGCCACACCCTCTAAGACATTTTTTAAGGTAATACTTCCGGAGCTTCGCCCGGCACTCTTAACAGGCTTTGGTCTTGCCTTTGCCAGAGGCATAGGAGAGTACGGAAGCGTCATCTACATATCAGGCAACAGCGCAAGGCATAGGACACAGGTGGTATCCTACGTCATCATGCAGAAGCTTAGCTATATAGATTATGCCAGCGCGACTGCCATAGCACTTGTGATGCTTGTTATATCATTTTTACTGCTGCTATTTGTAAATATAGTGCAGGTTAAACAGTCACAGCGCACTAATTTGTTGTAGAAGGCTGCATATAAATCAAATGCGATGCACACAAACAGGAAAGGAGCACAATGCGATGACCGAACAGGTAAAGCTTGAAAGAAGAAAAAAGATCACAAAGATAATACTCGTCACTGTCACGGTGCTCTTCATATTTGTCATGCTTGTAGTTCCGCTTTTTTCTGTGATGGCAAGTGCTTTAAAGGAGGGGCTTGGATTCTATCTGAAAGCTATCTCCACAAGCTACGTGCTGTCAGCACTCAAGGTGACTTTGATAGCAACAGTTTTTGCGGTAGTTATCAACACCTTCTTTGGAATATGGACAGCGTGGCTGTTGACCAGGTTTTCGTTTAAAGGAAAGCAGGTGCTTGCAACACTTATTGATATACCGTTTTCAATTTCTCCGGTCATCGTAGGACTTGCGTATCTTATGACCTTCGGACGGCTTGGGTGGTTTTATCCGTTTATCAGATGGTTCAATGAGATATTCGGCACGAATGTGAGAATCACCTTTGCAATACCGGGAGTTGTGCTTGCTACGATATTTGTCACGTTTCCGTATGTGTCAAGGGAAATTATACCGGTGCTCAATGCAGAGGGAAAGGATGAGGAAGAAAGCCGCAGCGCTGATGGGAGCATCCGGCTTTACGATATTTCGGAAAATAACACTTCCGCAGATGAAGTGGAGCCTGATTTATGGAATCATACTTTGTACGGCGAGAGCCCTCGGCGAGTTCGGTGCGGTAAATGCGCTCTCGAAGACAAGAGGCGAGACATTTACACTGCCGCTTGAGATTGATGCCTTGTATATGTCGGGCACAGACAGCTCGATAACATCGGCATTTGCTGTATCGTCGATACTGTTAATTATTGCATTAATCATTCTTTTTGCAAGAAATATAGTTGAGCATAAATTTAAGAAATTACACTGAGATTTATGGGAAATATGATTTACACTAATGAAATTTGTTACTGCTTACACACCGGTGTGGCAGACAGCTATAGAGTTGCTGTACTAAGAAAGCAGGAAGGAGATAACGTATATGTACGTTGAGATGAAAAATATATACAAAAAATACGGAGACTTCCTGGCATCCGATAATGTGAGCTTTGGAGTTGAAAAGGGAAAGCTTGTGGCGCTGCTTGGTCCGTCCGGCAGTGGCAAGACAACACTTCTTCGTATGATAGCAGGGCTTGAGACGCCAAATTCAGGTGACATATATATAGATGGAAAGCGAGTGAATGATATTCCGGCCTCGAAGAGAGGCATAGGCTTTGTGTTTCAGAACTATGCGCTGTTTAGATACATGACAATATACGACAATGTGGCATTTGGGCTGGAGCTTCAGAAGATGCCGAAAAAGCTCATAAAGGAGCGTGTTACCAAGCTTCTTGAGATGACAGGCTTATCAGGGCTTGAAAAGAGATATCCGAATCAGCTTTCCGGAGGACAGCGTCAGAGAGTGGCATTTGCAAGGGCGCTGGCGCCGAATCCACAGGTGCTTTTACTGGATGAGCCATTTGCCGCGATAGATGCAAAGGTGCGAGGTGAGCTTCGTACCTGGCTGAAGGAGCTGGTCGAAAAGCTTGGAATCACAAGCATTTTCGTCACACATGACCAGGATGAGGCTGTTGAGGTGGCAGATGAAATCATTATCACAAACCACGGCACGATAGAGCAGATGGGTACACCTCTTGAGATATACAAGTCGCCTGATACACCTTTTGTGGCGCAGTTTATAGGGCACACCACAGTCGTTGAAAACTATGACAGGCTAAAGGGCTTTGACAGGATAGAAAATGCCGACAAGGCGGTAATCAGACCTGAGTTTATCAAGATATCAAAGAGTGGCAACTTAGACCGCTATCAGTCAGCGGCAGAGGAGGGCATCGTTACAGATGTGGTATTCAGAGGAAACAGGATGGATATCACAGTCAGCATAAACGGCATCGAGGTGGTCGGCGAGCGCTCACTTGAAAAGGACCTGATAGCAGTCGGCGAGAAAGTACATGTGCTGATTTACAGGCTGTATATATTTGATGAAGAGAAAACATACCTGATGGAAAACAGCGAGATGCAGGAGCAGGATGTATTCTACATTTAGATATAGGAATAGTCTAAAGCTTGTGATTGAAAGAGGAAGCAGAGGGAGATAAATGAAGATAGAAAACAAAAAAATCCTACACACGGACATCCTCATAATAGGAGGTGGCACGGCGGGCTGTTATGCAGCGCTCACCATCCGTGAGAAATCGGATTATTCGATTATAATTGCAGAGAAAGCGAACATAAAGCGAAGCGGATGCCTTGCAGCAGGTGTCAATGCGATAAATGCATACATAGTAAAGGACAGAAAGCCTGAGGACTATGTAGACTACGCAAAAAAGGATGCTGACGGCATAGTAAGGGAAGACTTACTCATGACTATGTCAGAGGGCTTAAACCGTGTGACGGACAAGATGGAAAAGCTTGGACTTGTCATATTAAAGGATGAAAACGGTGAGTATGTAGCCAGAGGAAACCGAAATATCAAGATAAACGGCGAGAACATGAAGCCGATTTTGGCAGAAGCTGTTTCAAAGCTTACGGACTGTACAGTGATAAACAGAATCAATATCACGGACTATATAGTTGAGAACAACACCATAAAGGGTGCATACGGATTTTCAATCGAGGATGCAACAGCCTATGAAATCAGAGCTAAAAAGGTGCTCTGTGCTACAGGCGGAGCGGCCGGTTTATACAGGCCAAACAATCCGGGATTTTCAAGGCACAAGATGTGGTATCCTCCGTTTAATACAGGCGCAGGATATGCGATGGGCATAAGAAGCGGAGCTGAGATGACCACCTTTGAGATGAGATTTATCGCACTCAGATGCAAGGACACAATTGCACCGACCGGAACAATTGCACAGGGAGTCGGGGCAAAACAGGTCAATTCTCTTGGAGAGGTTTACGAGACAAAATACGGTCTCACCACATCAGAGCGTGTATACGGAACGGTCATGGAAAATCTCGAGGGAAGAGGTCCTTGCTACTTAAGGACAGAGGGCATCTCTCCACAGCAGGATGAGTCATTAAGAAAGGCATATCTCAACATGGCACCAAGCCAGACACTCAAGTGGGTGGAGGCAGGTAAGAATCCAAGTAAGCAGAATGTGGAGATAGAGGGCACCGAGCCGTATATCGTAGGTGGGCACACAGCGAGCGGCTACTGGGTAAATACCGAGCGTGAGACTACAATCCACGGACTTTATGCTGCTGGAGATGTGGCAGGAGGATGTCCACAGAAATACGTTACAGGAGCTATGGTAGAGGGTGAAATCGCTGCGATAGATATGGTTTCAAAGCTTGATGCAGATACCTCCGATGGAAGTTTTGACACATCGGCATTTGATGAGAAAAAGGCGCTTGACGCAAAAGCTTCAGAGTACGACCATTTCCTCACTGAAAGGTCTCAGATGTTTACAACAGAGGCTATCGAGGAAGCCATGCAGAAGGTCATGGACAACTACGCAGGCGGTATTTCCACACATTATCAGTTCAACGGCAAGCAGCTTGCGCTGGCAAAGGAAAAGATAAATCATCTGATAGAGCTGACCGGTGATTTATATGCATCGGATATGCATGAGCTTATGTTCATATATGAGCTTAAGGAGAGGCTTACGGTATGTCTTTCGGTCATAGCACATCTTGGTGCAAGAAAGGAGACCAGATGGCACAGCTTTGCCGAGAATCTGGATTATCCGGGCAAGAGTGATGACTGGATGAAATATGTCAATTCCAGATACGAAAACGGGCAGCTTCACATGATTTACAGAGAGCTTGTCGGAAGGGAGGCGCGTTATGAGCATAATGATTGATAAAGCAAAGTGTAAGGGCTGTGGCATGTGTACAAGTGTATGCCCGGGAAGCCTGATATATCAGGACTCAGAGAAAAAAGCCTTTATCAAATATCCTAAGGACTGCTGGGGCTGTGCCTCATGCATAAAGGAATGTCATTTTGGCGCTATTGCTCTTTATCTTGGAGCAGACATAGGAGGCATGGGAAGTCTCATGACAGTAAAAAGCACACCGGATACGCTGACCTGGGATATCAAAAAGCGCGACGGAAGCAAGGAAGAGATTCTTATCAACAAGAAGGAATCCAATAAATATTAAAGAAAAGGATGGTAACAGACATGGGTGAATTATCACATCTTGACGAACTCGAAGCAGAGGCAATATACATAATACGTGAAGTAGCCGCAGAGTGCGAGAAGCCGGTTATGTTGTACTCAATTGGAAAGGACAGCTCGGTAATGCTTCATCTTGCAATGAAGGCATTTTATCCGGAGAAGCCGCCATTTCCGTTTTTACATGTAAATACAACCTGGAAATTCCATGAGATGATAGAATTCAGAGATCGCATTGCTAAGGAAAAGGGCATCGAGATGCTTGAATATATAAATCAGGATGGCGTAAAGCAGGGCATCAATCCATTTGACCACGGTTCAGCATACACAGATATCATGAAGACACAGGCGCTCAAGCAGGCGCTTGACAAATACGGCTTTACGGCAGCGTTTGGCGGCGGCCGAAGAGACGAGGAGAAATCAAGAGCCAAGGAGCGAATCTTCTCCTTCAGAAATGAAAACCACGCATGGGATCCAAAGAACCAGCGCCCGGAGATGTGGAAGCTCTACAACTCCAGAATCAAAAAGGACCAGGAGGTACGAGTTTTCCCACTGTCAAACTGGACAGAGAAGGATATCTGGCAGTATATAAAGAGAGAGAATATCGAGATTCCTTCACTTTACTTTGCAAAGGAAAGACCTGTTGTATACAGAGACGGCAACATCATCATGGTAGATGACGACAGAATGAAGCTTCGTCCGGGTGAGAAAATCCAGATGAAGAGTGTACGTTTCAGAACTCTCGGCTGCTATCCACTGACAGGTGGTGTGGAGTCGACAGCGGATACACTTGATGAGATTATTGATGAGACACTCAGTGCTGTTTCCTCAGAGAGAACCACCCGTGTCATAGACAACGAGGCGGCAGGCAGCATGGAAAGAAGAAAGAGGGAGGGATATTTCTAAAATGAGCGGATTATTAAAATTTATTACATGCGGAAGCGTGGATGACGGAAAATCAACTCTAATCGGACATATATTATACGATTCAAAGCTGCTCTATGCAGATCAGGAAAAGGCATTGGAGCTTGACAGTAAGGTCGGAAGCCGTGGCGGCGCCATCGACTACTCACTCCTCCTCGACGGACTGATGGCAGAGAGAGAGCAGGGAATCACAATCGATGTGGCTTATCGTTATTTCACAACAGATAAGAGAAGCTTTATCGTGGCAGATACACCGGGCCATGAGGAGTACACAAGAAACATGGCTGTAGGTGCATCCTTTGCAGACCTTGCTGTAATTTTAATAGATGCAAAGCAGGGCGTATTGGTTCAGACAAGAAGACACGCAAGAATCTGCGCGCTCATGGGAATCAACTACTTTGTATTTGCTGTAAACAAGATGGATCTTGTAGGCTACGACGAGAAGCGTTTCGATGAAATCACAAAGCAGATTATTGAGCTTACAAGGGAGCTTGAACTCAAAAATGTAGTAATCATTCCTGTTTCGGCAACAGAGGGTGACAATGTCACAACAAAGTCTGAGAATATCCCATGGTACAAGGGACCTGCTCTTTTATCATACCTTGAGGATGTTGACATAAAGGATGAGAACGAGGAAGAGGGCTTTTACATGCCTGTACAGAGAGTCTGCCGTCCTGACCACACCTTCCGTGGCTTCCAGGGCCAGATAGAGGCCGGAGAGGTAAAGGTGGGCGATGAAATCACCACACTGCCAAGCAACGAGACAGCCCATGTAAAGAGCATCCATGTGGGGGATAAGCTAAGCGATAGCGCATTTACAGGCCAGCCGGTTACAATCCAGCTTGACAGAGAGGTGGACGTATCAAGAGGCTGCGTGCTCACAATCGGTTCAGGAGCAAAGGTTGCTTCATCTATCACAGCTACAATACTCTGGATGGATGACGATGAGCTCTTCAAGGGAAAGAATTTCTTCTTTAAGCTAGGTACCAAGTCAATACCGGGCATCGTAACAGAGATAGAGCATACCATCGACGTAAACACAGGTGAGGAAAAGCCTGCCGACAAGCTTAAAAAGAACGAGATAGCAGTTGTAAAGATTGCATTCTCGGACAAGATAGTCTGCGATAAGTTCAAAAATCACAAGACACTCGGTGAGTTCATCTTAATCGACCGTGTGACGGATATGACATCTGCCTGTGGTGTGGTTGAAGAGGTACACACAGAGGAAAGCGGCCTCTATGAGGGCAGAGTAGACAGAAACGTAAGAGCTGCAATCAAGGGCCAGAAGGCAATCACCGCCGTATTCGTAGACGGAGTGGATGGTGTAAACCGCGGCTTTGTGGAGGATGTCGAGAAAGCCTTAAATATAGACGGACGCCATACTTATCTTTACGCACCAAAGGAGGGTGAAGACTTCGTAAATGTAGTCAAGCACCTAAGCCATGCCGGAATACTCGTACTTCTGCTCATCAGCCAAAAGCAGGAGAAGGAGCTTGCAGCCGACAAAGTTGAGTTCACAAAGGACTGGAACAAAAACGGCAGAGATGTGGACAAGGCTGCGGAGTTTATCAAAAAGCAGTCAGTATATGACGGCGTGATTGTAAACACAAGTGAGTATATCTAATTAAAAAAGGGTACTTGATTTCTCAAGTACCCTCATGTATAATCTACTTAGAAAGTGAATCGGATATGACTCCGATTTGCCCTCAGTGTTAAAATGTTATAAGAATAGCATCCTAAACTTTGGACGGTGTGGGATGCTATTTCTTTTTATTATTATGATTGTCTATGTATGACAGAGCCGCAAAAACAACTAATATTTCCACGTTGAAAAGCACGCTCCAATGTGGTAAAATTGACAAAGATAATTTAAAGAAAAACACACAGGAGGATTAACATACAATGGAAAGCTACAAGAGCGAATTTATAGATTTCCTACCTGCTCCTTTATCTTAACCCTTGTGAATGCCCTCAAATGCTTGATTTTACAGGCTTTGAGGGCATTTTTAATTTGAGAGGAAACTATCGTAACTTATCATAAAATGGTGTAATTTGATGAAAAAAGTGTGTAGTAAAGTGTGTAGTAATTCGTAGGAAGGATACGCTAAATATCAAGAGTGGCAGTTAAACGGTGGAAGAGTGGGAAGCGGGTCGAAGAAAGCCTCCTGAGTATATTCCACGGTTGAAAAAGTATCAGATTATGTATGAACAGCAATTTGGGAAGCAAAACAAGAAGGAACACGATGATACTGTTTGAGGTCACAGTTTGTGACCTCAGAATGAGTACACAGATTGTAGACTTGAAGTCGCAATTTGCGACTTCAAAAATGGATTGGAGGATTCGATGGCAAAAGATAATAGTGAATTGATTGACGTAAATTCAGATGTAAAGGATAGGGTTATGGAAGTGAGTCATATTCAGAGTCTTATATATGTTATTAGAGGAAAACAGGTAATGCTCGATAGTGACTTGGCAATTTTGTATTAAGTTGAAACAAAAACTTTTAATCAGGCTGTAAAAAGAAATATTGAAAGATTTCCTGAGAATTTCAGGTTTCAACTAAAAAAGGAAGAGTACGACTCTTTGAGGTCACAATTTGTGACCTCAAAAGAAGGGAGAGGTGGAAGAAGATATCTGCCATATGTTTTTACAGAACAAGGTATTGCAATGCTTTCTGCGGTGCTGAGGAGTGATATTGCAATACAAGTCAGTATCAGGATAATGGAAACATTTGTTGAAATGCGTAAATATATGGCAAACACGTCACTTTTGTATGATCGCATGAATGCAATAGAAGAAAGACAGATAACTTATCAAAATGAAACAAATGAGAAATTTGATAAAGTATTTGCATATATTTCTGACCACGAAGAATCACAGCAGAAAATCTTTTTTGATGGACAGATATATGATGCGTTTAGCTTACTGATAGATCTGGTAGCTAGTGCAACGAAAAGTCTTGTATTGGTCGATAATTATGTCGATGTGGGAACTTTAAATATTCTGTCCAAGAAGAAAGAGAATGTATCGGTAACGATTTACACAGTTAGAAAAACCAGATTGTCAGAAAAAGATATTGAAACTTTCAATCAACAGTATCCCAAACTTGAAGTGAACTACACAGGTGTATTTCATGACAGGTTTTTAATCATTGATGACAAAAAAGCGTATCACATTGGTGCATCATTAAAAGATGCAGGAAAGAAATGTTTTGCTATAAGCTTATTAAACGATTCTGGTGTGATATATGATATTTTACAGAGGCTGGATATAGAAACAGAAGAAAACGAATCATAAAGAGGGATAATGACTTGGGGTGGGTAACACCCAAGTCCCCCCCACATCGGAAAGGGAATAGAAGATTTCAATAAGTAGTAGAGATGTGAAAAAAAGCAGTCCGAAGCGGTAAGCGAAGGGCTGCTTTTGTCTGTCTGACGGAGTCTTTTTTCCGTCAGGCAGACCTGTGGGGATGATGTGCCTTGCTGACGAAGCATCGCTTACACAAAGGCTACGAAGAAATACCAAGACGGATGCAGATGATAGCGGTTCTTATGGACAGTATAGCTATAACAGATACAGTTTAGACAACATCTGCAACCAAATGGCTACAAAGCAGAGCAACAGTAGAACCACAACAGGGGCATGACACTGCAATTTACCGGTGCAGACCACAATTTCTATTAGTATGTAGCCATAATCCGGTGCAATCGTAGCCAAAACACAATAACTGAAAATACCAAAAAATGAAGCCATGAAACAATTGGAAGAAAAGGCAGCAATGCCAATTCAACCAATGAGTTTTGTGGCTTTTTTTACAGATAAAAAGAAGGAGGACACTATGGGGAAACGAACAAGAGACGAGGTAATCTATTCTCGTGTGGATTACCGTGTAAAACAGGAATTTGAATCACAGATGAAGGAGAGCGGATATAAGACTTCCGCTGATTTCATCGACTATCTGCTCCGGGGCAACAAGGGCAGGCAGATTGACGGGACAACATTAAAGCAGTTTATGGAGGTCATGAATGAGGTCTGCTACGAACTGAAAAAGCAGGGAGTCAATATCAACCAGCTGGCAAGGAATATCAATGCCTATCCGGATTTGATATCCATGACAGCATTTGAACCGTTCCAGAGAGTATTCCGGCGGTTGGAAGACTCAGTATTAAAACTATATGAAAAGGTGGTGAGTTAGACGGCAGTATATGGAAATGTCAATGTAAAATATGCTCCATGCAAGTCTGTGGCACAGCTTCACAGTGCTGCAGATTATATTCTGGGGAAGAAGAAGGAACAGCTAAGTTCCAGTGTTATCAAGACAAAGTCGGAGTTATATAATGCTTTTGGCTGCAATCGGGATAACTTTGCAAACAGTGTCCTTATGACAAGGAAAATGCATCAGAAGAAGTATAGCCGGTTCTTCCCGCGGGACATTCTGGCACAGAAGCTATCAATATCCTTTCATCCGGAGGACAATGATAAGCTGACTTATGCAGAGGCTTACAAGATGGCAGAGGACTTTGCTCGTGAGTTCTTCTGGAAAAAGGGATTTGAGGTATTGTTTGCGGTTCATGTGGATACGGAGCATGTTCACGTGCATTTTCTGGTAAATAACTGTAATCAAGGATGGTTCTTCCTTTCGGAGAGGTCCGAAGGAGCTGGTGGAAATGTCGGAATATTTTGGAGAACAGTGCAGGAGCCGGGGCTTGACACACTCTGTCCGTGACAGCTTCTACAATCCGGATAAGACCAGGGAGGAACGCACCTTAGCGGAAAATCATATGCAGAAAAGGGGAAAACTTTCTTTCAAGGATGAAATGCGTGTGTATATCAGACTTGCCATGAATGATCCGACCACGCAGAACATTCATGATGTGGTGAATATGTTAGAAAGAACCTATCATATGAATGTAAGGCTGAAAGGTAATACCATTAGCTATGCCCTTCCCTATCGTAGCAGTAATGGAGGCAAGGTAAAGGCAGTACGAGGCAGTAAGCTTGGTAAGCGATTCACGGTTGCAGGCATCAGGGAGTATATGAAACAGAAGGAAAAAGAGGATTGATTTGATTATCCAAGGCAGGAGCAGGACATCGAGCATTCCAGTCAGTCCATGAAGGATTATCCCAGATGGGAAGAGGATGAGGAGGAAGTGAAGGAGTCTGCTTCTAAGGCTAAAAAGCAGATACCAACACAGGAGTCACAGCCGACCAGAAAACCGGATGTTTCTGTATATGAGGCATATGACGAGTTTCAGGAAAAACATGAGATACCGGAGAATGACGAGTCTTTCTTTTATGGTGCTGCATTTGATGACTTCAATAAAGAGTGGCAGGGACTTGATGCAGGCGCAGGCTCGGTAAGTACTGAGTTTGGCACAACAAATAACTCAACCGACGCAGAACCATATAATGAGGATGAGTTAGACGAATTACTTGATAACAATTCGTCAACGGTGCCGGTTCAAAATAAGCCGTTTCCATCTCCAGCAGAATACCGCAAGCTCTCTCTGGAAAAACGTGCTAAACTTCTTCCGCCACCTTCTGATGACCGAATTGAAGAACTAAAGAAGTATCAGGACAGAATGGGATATACCGAAGAATCCATGCGGAGTATGCGTTACAAGATGTCTGTATATGATGATTTTACCGAGGAATATGATTATCGTGTGAAATACAACAGAAATCATTCTTCAGAGGAGCAGCTAAAAGCACAAGCGGAACAGCAGATAATCACACCGGTTCGTAGACGTGGGCGTGGCAGATGACAAGGCTTTGATTGCCTTTCAAACTCACTTTCGGTAAGAAAAACTCCATTGCACATAAAATGATTTTGAGCTATAATTTTAATGGATTTTTGTATGAAAGGCGGGTATGATATATTACCAAACATTATGCTGGTAGGAGCAGAGCAAGAGTTATCACAGACGGGAAAAGAACACCGTTTGAAAGAAGCTATTGCCCCCGTAGCGGAAAAGTATGATTATATCATTATAGACACGCCGCCCTCTTTGGGTGTGTTGACCGTAAACGCATTTACGGTGGCAGGTGATATTCTGATACCGACCACAGCGGGCATATTTGCCACAACAGGAATTAACCAGCTTAACGAAACAGTAAGGAGCGTACAGCGGTACTGCAATCCTAATGTAAAGATAACGGGTATTCTGTTTACAAGGTTCAATCCGAGAGCAAACATCAGCAAGCAGATAAAGGAACTTACGGAACAGTTGAGCGAGTACATTTCTGCACCGATATATAAGACCTATATTCGGTCAGCGGTAGCGGTAGAGGAAGCACAGGCAAACAGAACAGATATATTTGAGTATGCGGAGAAGTCCACCGTATCAGAGGACTATAAAGCCTTTATAGAGGAATTTTTTTTGAAAGGAGAGGTAGAGAGTAATGGCAGGAAAGGCAAAATTTGACCAAGAAGCGGCGTTTAAGTCGATTATAGGTGCAGGAGCAAGCGAGGGTTCAGAGAAGCCAGTGGCAAAAGGCAGACCAAAAGCGGAGTGGGAAACAAAGAAGCCCATAAAAAAGCGTGTGAGCATTGGAACGAGGGGTGGCTTAGCAAAGGTTTGGATAGATAAGGACGGGTATCTTTGTATCGAATATGAAAGCGGCGAATGGTGGCACTACAACGATAAAGGAGAGTGGTGGTAGATGAAAGTAGGAAAGTATCAGATAGGACGTTTCCATGCGATTATTCGCAAGGAATACGCAGACGGAAGTGTTGACTATTGGCAGGGATATAAGACATTATTAAATGAAGAATGAGGTGAAGAGAATGAATAAGAAACAAAAGAAAATTATTTTTTTGTGTTTGTATGATTTTTTTTTTTCTGTTTTTAATTGTTACTATATATTTATTTAAGCAGAAATCACCATATGAATATTTGAAAGAACAAAAAGGAATGACAGCACAAACTACTGCAAATGAATGTTTGGAAGAAATTCGATTCGACAATAAATATATAGTGTTTTTCATAAATGAGAATGGAAATCTATCATGTGCAGTTATGAAGAAGAAGATATTTTCTTATGAAATATTAAGAATTAGTGGAGAACTATCACAGAGCAAGAATAGTAAAAATTATTTATTTAGTTCATACGAAGATAATGGATATAAATGGATTGATTGGGGTGTGATAAATGATAGTGATATTGAATCAGTATTATCTAATGATAACAAGATGAATATTATTGATAATTTGCAGTATTCATTTAGAATATGTTGGATTATTGGAAACGGAGAAGAGAATACGCCACCAGAGCATGAAGAAATAAAAATAGGTAGTTCAATTTGAACTACCTATTTTTTATGGTTAGTTTAATAATATATTCCGGTAATATTGCAAACTAAAGACCATTGATTTTTTACATTACTTAATGTAAATCCAGCCGAAACGCTATCACTTCCTACATTCATAGAAACACTACCTGTTGTTTTTTGATAGGTATGAATATATTTTAAGACAGCTTCTGCCGTGTTACCATTTCCAGTCATAGTATTCTTTTTGATATTAATAGTTGCATTTATATTTTTATTATAATTTGCAAAATGGTCTTCAAAAAGACTTTCTTCAAAAGACCATACTCTTCCACCGTTTGCGATAGAGTCAACCATTGTAGGATAAGTGACTTTTCCAGTTAAATCAGTCGCCGAGCATGAAGATGAATTTGTAGTAAATAAACCAGACCAAGTAATTCCCATAAAATCTTTACCTATGGCTGGATTTTTTTCTGAACTTGTAAAAGCCCCAAAGTCCCAATTTGCGTTTCCATTTAATTTACATGAGACGCTTTTTCCAGAGATAGATTGAGAACCAGAAAAAGTAAGTGTTAATTTTCCATAGGTTCTTTTAGCAGCACGACTTGTAGACATTGTGTTAATGTTGGAGAAATTATCAATACCAATATTTTCAACTTCGTCTTTAGATAAAAGACGACTATTAGAAACATAAATATCTTCATTTTTATCGGTAGCAAGAGTTTCTTCTACAAAAACTGTTGCTGTTATCGTATCAAGTTGCTTTGATTCGTTGTTAAGTGAATAGTTATTAGGTGCAGGTGATGTTTCTGTTACAATATAAGCATCTGGAAATTCTGGGGAGTAAATTATATTGTTAGTTTTTGTTACAGTATCATTTGAGATATTATTAGATTCTTTTGCAAATGTCGTTGTAGCCATTCCCATAACCATAACAGCAGTAAGTGCAAGATTTACAAGTTTCTTAAAATGTTTTTTCATCATAGGCAATACCTCGCTTTCTTTGAAAAATCAATGGTTTACATAAGTCATCATTGCATATTGTCAATATTTTGTCATGTAAAAAATGAAAAATTCTGTAAATTTATAAACGCAATAATGATATAACAGAAAAATGTGATTGTACTTGCATTGTCAAGATAATTATTTAATAGGAATATTGATAATAAATTATATATAATATATAATTTATAATTTATGTATGGTAAATATGAAATAAGTTATTTATTTAAAGAAAGAGGAAAGGGAGTGAAGCTGAACGAGAGATTACTTTTTAATCATTTTTTTAATAGTGGTGCTGGTTCTGCTTCTTCCGTTTATCCTTTGGTGGAAGCACAGGCACAAAGAAACAGATAGAAAGGGGAACAGTAAAATGTAATAGGGTGAATGATTATAGCAAAAAGACCAGTATCAATATATGATTTTAAGGCTTTCGGGGCTGCCATTAAAGCCGCGAGAAACGAATACGGAGAAAGTCGCAAAAAAGTAAGCGACGAGTTATATATATCCCCGCGCTATCTTGCGAATATCGATAACAAAGGACAGCAGCCGAGCCTACAAGTTTTCTATGACCTCGTTACCCGTTATGCTGATATTTGGGTGTGTTCTGACTATATGTATCATTGTTATGGCAATACCTAATGCGTGCTGATTAGTATTTTTTTATATTGCTCCGCAAGCTCTTTCTTTCCCCATCTCATATACAAACTATACAAATAACGAGCAGTACTTTTGGAATAATCATTATCAGGGTTCTCGTTCATAACAGCATGAAAGACGGCATCTGCGTTAAGCAGGTGCTGTTCTGCTATCACAGGCTGAGAACGGGTATAAGCAATGACACCACGATAGAACTCGCACATACCATAATCAAGGTTATTTCTACCCATAACTTCATCAATGGTGGATTCACAGAAATCAATAATTTCCAGAGCAGAATCATATTCCTTATTCTGCACCAGCATGTTAGCAAGTGAGAGTGTCTGCTGCAGGGTATCATTATTCTCTATCAATCCAAGACTGGCATATTCCCTGCGTACTGTGAAAGCTGTCTTGAGTTCTGATACGGCTTCTTCCAGTTTCTTCCGGAACAGATAAGCTGTAGAGAGGTTGTTGTGCAGGTTTGAAAGCAGATTGGCGGAACGGGCATCCGCAGTATTGGTCTTATGGTAATTTTCCATGAGGGCAATCGCCTTTTATATTTCTTAATGGCATTATCATATTCCTTGCGTGGGAACAGAAGCTGTGCTTTGTAATCTAATAATAATGCTTTGTCACAGGCAGAAATGTGGTTGGTTTCTTGCGTAATATCTGGTGTGCCTGATTTATCTGAATTATACGATTTACTCGTTTCATCCGACTTGCCCGAATCATTCATAAGATTCATCACATATTCTATACGTTCTACCAGCTCCGACAGATAATCGGTATCCAGATATTTGTCAAAGTAAGGGTACATATCCTGTAAGAACAGTAGATAGTAAGCCCTGTTATCTAGGATGATGTGTCTGTTGATGCTTTTCAGACATTCCATGACAGTCACCGGTCTTTTTACATCCAGACCGTGAGCAAGGCAAATCAAATGCAGGTGATTTAACATCACATGGCAGTCTGATACGGTTGGAATGGTCTCTGCGATTGCCACTTCCTGAATGAGAGGATGGAGTGCAATCGTCTTATTTTCGGTATCTTCACTGATAATGCCATAGCGTATCAGCTCATTAACATTTTTGAGAGAATCCAGTTCCAGCCACATTTTGAACGCACTTTTATAAACTCCTGATACCGGCAGGAGTGAGAGGTTACGGAGGATATCAATACTGTCCTCATTTAATCTATTAAGCTTCATCAACATGCGAAGGTGTCCTATCATACTGGCATAGGAGAATTCATCATCCTTGAATACCTCGATTTCTTCCATGTTCTGCCCGATACCGCAGGAACGCAGCTCCTGTAACAATTCTTCCGGTTCCATGCCGCTGGCTTCTAAGGTAAGAGCAGCCATGCAGACAGTCAGGGTATGACAGTTCACTTCTTCTATAATGGCAGACACACTGTCCGGATCACGTTTTGCAGAAGGACAATGCTTGTAGAACAGTTCTGTCAGTTCTTTTTCTTTATCCAATTCCTTTATTTCTATAGAATCATAATTCTTAAGTTTGCATCTGCTGGTAATCAATAGCTGCATATCATTCTTCATCAGTTCCTTTAAGAAGGGTTCGTCCTTTGGAAGCACATTGAAGTTGTCCAGAATCAGCAGTGTATCTGTGTGGAGTCTCTGCATCACCTTATAGTGATTCTGAAAACGGACTTCCTCATTCATTTCTACGGAATCATCTGCAAATGTATGGTTTGCGATGTCTTTTCTCAAATCACCGGTGTAATACAGATAAATGATATTGGTGTACTTTTTACGGTTCGTCTGTGCATAGGCTTTGGCAACTTCGCTTTTTCCAATGCCTGCCATACCAGTAATGAATAAGACGGATTGATTGGAAAGATGGGATGCGATTGCTTTTATCTCATCCTTTCGTCCAATGAATGCCTGATTGCAGGAGGGAAGCTTATTGCAAAGAATCACTTCCGAAAGGTCGGGAGAATAGAGCGCACCTGTGCTATGGTCATTCAAAATCGCATATCTTACCACAGAGCAGAAAAAGGCTGCATTATCCGGCTCCTGAATCAGTGCATCAGCCATTTCCTGCCCGATGGTTTTTATACTGTCTGTAATCAATTCCTCCATCTGGATTCGAGCCTGTGCTTCGTTCAACAGGTTCGGAATAATCTTATCTCTGAAATCATCCTCCATCGTATCCCATTCATCCTCATCTTCATAAGTCTTTAGGATATCTATAGGAATCGGGCGGGCGCCATTGCACCAGCGGCTGTACATCGTCGTGTCATCTGCGATTAATTCCGAAGCTGTCAGAGTATCATCCAGATATGCAGAGAACAGACTGCGTACAAGCTGGTGCTGCGGGTAGGTTTTCTTTTTATTTTCCAATAATACACCAATCACATTGGCGAAGGTCAGTCTGTTTCTCATCTGTGTGCTCCTTTCAGAGAGGATTTATCAATCCCGCTATCTATCTTATCTGTCTTTCTATATTTTCATTCTTTGAAAAGTTTCTATGTCAAGTCGCGGTCAAGTGACCGTCAATTATTTTATTCTCTATATTTTACTACAATTAACTTACAAAACGTAGCCGGGCGGCATCAGAAATGAAGCAAATCGGCTACAACAATCATAACACAAAACAAACTTATGTTCTACAAGAATATCGAAATGTTTTAACTGTACATTGAAAACTTCATGAGTTGTATTCACAGTCAACGGACTTTGCGATGATACTTAAAGCAATTTAAGCGGAGCAAAGAACAGACACTTCCGTCAAGGGTGGGAGATGATCTCGCGCAGGAGAGGCCCACAGGCAGGTTTCAGTAGTGAGAAATCGGTGCTAAAGAATCCAGACAGTGGATACGTAGAAAACCAAACTAAGAGTACTGGAACAATCTTACTTTAGGAACCGCTTATTGCGGGTAGGAAAGAAGGTGGTTAATGAGAATATTACGAGAGGAGGCAGGACTACCATGAAAACAGAACTTGATACAAGAGCGTTATTAAATGTAAAGGAAATGTGTGAGTACCTTGGTATTGGACAGACGAAAGCAAGAGAATTGCTTTCCAATCCGGCCAATGGTTTCACGGTAAGAATCGGTAACAGACTATATGCTCATAAGGGCAGATTAGACCACTGGTTACTGAATCAGATTCTTTCATAAATAAGAACACGGAGGAGTTTCAAAATGAGAATTCAATTTTTGAAACGGATTGATAATTGTAAGGTTTTATGGTAGAATAGGGACGATATTTGGAATCCTTCCTATTCTACACTTAGGAAGGAGGCATAAATGGGTAAATCCCTTAATGGTAAAGAATTAGGTAAAGGCTTATCACAGAGAAAGGATGGTCTTTATCAGGGAAGATTCGTGAATCGTTTTGGCAAGAAGCAGACGGTTTACGCAAAGACGCTGAATGAGGTAAGACAGAAGCTTAGAAACGAACAGTATGAGGATGAAAAGGCACTCAATGTTGTTGCGAAGGACACATTCTACTACAATTTATATGTAGTGGCAATCGACACAGGAATGCGTATTGGTGAGTTGATGGGGCTTCAGTGGTCTGATGTAGACTTTGAAAAGAAGGTTGTACACGTCAGACGTTCCTTATGCTATTTCCGCAAGGATGGCAAAGATGTCTTTGAATGGCATGATACCAAGACGCATAACAGCAAGCGAACCATTCCCTTAACAACAAGAGCTATGGAAGCTCTGAAAAAACAAAGAGTTCGCGGGCAGGAGATTCTGCTTAAGAACGCACAAACAGCACAGGACGAATACAAGAATCTGGTTTTCGTAACCAGAAACAATCGACCTACACAGCAGTTCATCGTACAGGAATGTATGGATGTAACAACGAGACGAATTCAGAAGGAACACCCGGAATTTGAGAGGTTCTCTCCTCATTGTTTCCGTCACACCTTTGCAACAAGGGCAATCGAGAACGGAATGCAGCCTAAGAGCGTGCAGAAGCTTCTCGGACATGGCTCCTTACAGCTGACAATGGATTTGTATTGTCACGTAACAGATGATACCTTGTTTGACGAGATGAGGAAGATGGAAGCGGTGTAAAGTGTGTAAAAAGTGTGTAGTAAAGCAATTTGAGACAATAATAAAGGCGTGAAAGCCTTATAAACAGGAGGTTTTAAGATAAAATGGAACAGTATAAGCAGGAATTTATAGACTTTATGGTGGAGAGTGACGTGCTGAAATTTGGTGATTTCACATTAAAGAGCGGCCGTAAATCACCATTTTTCATGAATGCGGGAGCATATGTGACAGGCTCACAGCTTAAGAGACTCGGAGAGTACTACGCAAAGGCTATCCATGCTAACTACGGAGATGACTTTGATGTATTATTCGGACCTGCATACAAGGGAATTCCGCTTGCAGTGGTAACAGCTATCGCATACCATGAGCTCTATGGCAAAGAGGTGCGCTACTGCTCAGACAGAAAAGAGGCAAAGGATCACGGTGCAGACAAGGGAGGCTTCCTTGGAAGCAAGCTTAAGGATGGAGACAGAGTAGTCATGATAGAGGATGTCACCACATCCGGCAAATCAATGGAGGAGACAGTTCCAAAGGTAAGAGAGGCTGCAGATGTTACAATCGTAGGCCTTATAGTGAGCCTTAACAGAATGGAAGTCGGACAGGGCGGCAAGGTAAGCGCGCTCGATGAGATTCATGAGAAGTACGGCTTTGAGGGCAGGGCTATCGTTACAATGGAAGAGGTCACAGAGTATCTCTACAACAGAGAGCATGATGGCAGAGTAGTCATTGATGACACGATCAAAGCAGCTATAGATGAGTACTATAAGCAGTACGGCTGCAAATAGGAGAATATAAATTGCTTGGCAGAAGAAAACGTAACAGGTATAAGTTTACGGAAAAGAAGCAATCTAAGAGGGGGATAGCTGCACTTGTTGTGGCTATCCTCATAGAGATTGTATATATAGTTTTTTTGAATGTGGCATTCAGAGGAGATGGCAATCTGTCTATGTACTATGGCAGTGCCGGTATACTGATGCTTGGCATATCTCTGGCAGATTTCGGGTTTGCCATAAGAAGCCTCTTTGATGAGGAATCATTCATGACATTTCCACGATTGGCAGTGTTTTTTGCACTTATAGCGGTGCTCAGCTGGGGTGGGACGTATGCTGCCGGCTTTATTATTTAGCACATATTATATCAATAGTGCTATAAAACTGTCATGAATATTTGAATTATAAAATAGAAAGATTATAGGGATATATGAGTTATAAAGAGATTTATGAGCTCTCCAATGAGCTTTACGCAGAGCGATTAGAGCTTGTGGAGGAGCGGATAGAGCAGATCATCAGAGAGCCTGCGATAGAGCCGGCTTTTGCAGATTATTTCACAAGTGTGGCAAAGTGCATCAACACTATTAAAAACCATAGCGCAGATAAAGAATTTAACGATTTATTCTATTCACAGTTTGATAAAGAAAATTACGAGAAAAGCTATGCCAACCCGGCATACGCCGTAAAGGTGCTCGGAGATGAGTATGGTCAGCTTTTATCGGCTGTATATGCAAAAATTGCCGGAAGCATCACGCATATCTTTCAGGGAGATATAAAATATCTCTGCATTTATGCAGAGCTTATTGTAGAGCTTTACAATTATTTTGAGAATGCCAATGAGCTGAGTCCTGATGAGATAAGGGGCTGTATATATTCGTTCATGCATGATTATGAGGAGATTTTTGCAGAGGATGACAACAGAGCACTTCTTGACCCGGCATATGATTACTATACAGAGATTGTAAATGAGGCAGATTTGTCAAATGATGATTATCTGTATTCTTACGGACTGTATGTCGGAGAGAATGAGCGCGCCGGCAGAGCACATCTGGCTTCATTTTCAGATGAGGAGATACAGGCCATGGCAGATACCTATACAGAAGGATACCGCATTGGCTTTATTACCTGCAACAAGGATATCTCAAAGAAGTCGGTGGTTCAGGTACTTTATCCGCTTGGCTTTGAGCGTATGATAAGAGCAGCGTTAAAGAATTTCGAGAAAATGGGTATGAAGCCTGCCATGAGACCATTTTCCACATCGGTCAACAAGCAGTTTGAATATGACCACAAGGAGGATATGGCACTGTGGCTTGACAAGGCATATGTGGAGTATCGTCTTGAGTGCATGCACAATGCACTTGAGAGAATGAAGGATGTAGCATGCAAATGTGGAGGACCGGCTGTCATAGAGATATTTGGAGAGGAGCCGTTTGCTCCGGTTTCAAAGAAGGAGGCTGCGCACTTTAATGATGAGCAGCAGAAGCTTGTAGTCCATATGACAAGCGTGCGCTCACAGTATATGAACAGCTATATCCACAGCGAGGACAGAAGCTTTACGATTATTGCCTATCCGTGTGCTGCAATCGGACCTGATTATAAGGAGATTTTTACGGAAACTGTAAAGATTAATACTCTTGATTATGCACTCTACAGGGATATGCAGCAGAAAATCATAGATGTGCTCGATACAGCAGACAGGGTGCATATCGTCGGTACAAACGGCAACAGGACAGATTTGTATGTCAAGATTCATGAGCTTAAGGAGCCTTCAAAGGAGACAGCCTTTGAAAACTGTGTGGCTGATGTAAATATCCCTGTCGGAGAGGTGTTTACTTCACCGGTGTTAGAGGGTACAAACGGCAAGCTGCATGTCAGTCAGGTATATCTCAATGAGCTTAATTTCCTTAATCTGGAAATTGACTTTAAGGATGGCATGATTGATAAATATACATGTACCAATTTTGAGAATGAGGAAGAGAACAAAAAGTATATATCAGACAATGTGCTTTACCATCATGACACACTGCCTATGGGTGAATTTGCCATAGGCACCAATACTACAGCCTACCGTATGGCGAGAGTATACGATATCGCGGCAAAGATGCCTATTCTTATAGCAGAGAAGACAGGACCGCACTTTGCAGTGGGTGATACCTGCTACACATATGATGAGGACAATATGACATATAACCCTGACGGAAAGGCAATCATTGCCAGGGACAATTCAGTTTCCATCCGCAGAAAAGAGGATATATCAAAGGCATATTTCAACTGTCACACGGATATCACAATACCATATGATGAGCTTGGAGCCATCACAGTTATTCGACACGATGGCTCAACATGTGATATAATAAGAGATGGAAGATTTGTGCTGGAGGGCGTAGAAGAGTTAAACAAACCGCTCGATACGCTTGATGCAGAAAGCAAATGATTTTTAGACATATAAGGAGGACAAAATGGCAAAAGTTGGAATAGTTATGGGCAGCGACTCAGATTTAAAGGTGATGAGCAAAGCCGCAGAGATGCTTGAGGAGCTTGGTATAGAGTATGAGCTTACCATCATCTCGGCACACCGTGAGCCTGATGAGCTTATTGAGTGGACCAGAGGCGCTGAGGAAAGAGATGTAAAAGTAATTATAGCGGGAGCCGGAATGGCAGCGGCCCTTCCGGGCATGTGTGCAGCACTTTTTGCGCTTCCTGTTATCGGAGTACCGCTTTCAGGAAAGAATCTGGATGGAATGGATGCAGTGTTCTCAATTATGCAGATGCCACCGGGAGTTCCAGTTGCCACAGTTGCAATTGACGGTGCAAAAAATGCAGCAATCCTTGCAGCAAAGATACTCGCAGCAGGTGATGAGACAATCCTTGATAAAATCAAAAAGTATACAGCAGATAGAAGGCTCAGGTTGTAGCAAAGGATGCGAAGCTTAAACAGGTTGGATATAAGCAGTACCTTGCTGAGAAATAGATTGGATTGTCATCTATAGGAGGGTTTTTATGAGTATATTGCAAAAGGCAGACAGATGTATGGATGAGGCAGTAGCCTTATTTGGCGAGAATAAGCTTTTTTTGGCAGAGAAGAAGGCACAGGAGACAACCGGTCTTTATAAGAGCTGCGGTGCATATGAGCAGATGGCAAAGACTGTCAATTTTATGGGAGTCATATATGCATCTATTGGAGATGTAAGCATGTCAATTGACTGCTACTTGGAGGCTATGGATGTAGCTGTGGAGCAGGGCTCAACAGAGATAATCATGCTTGTAAACAATAATATTGGCTCACTTTATATGGAGCTTGGATTGTATGAGAAGGCTGTCAGATATTTTAACGAAGCACTGGAGCTGTGCAAGCCACCGCTGCATGGAGAGAGGGATAACTATTATCAGGAGCTTCTCATGCTTCATCTGAATCTGTGCATATCATACACAGGAATTAACGAGTTTGAAAAGGCAGAAAAGCATCTTTCTGACGCGATACTCTTTAATGAGATAGCTGGCAGCGCTAAAAACAGATTTCTGATAGACATGTCACAGGCACATATGCTATGGAAGATGGGAAATGAGGATGAGGTCAGAGATCATGTGGAAGAGCTGGTTGAGGGTGCGATAAACAATATCAATTCTGCCGATTATGTGCTTGAGATACTAAGCCTTTGCAATTTGTTTATGAATATGGGGGAGTTCGATGCATGGAAAAAGGTTATTGTGGAATATGAACGCTTTGCTACCGAAACAGAAAATCTGTTTTTCCAGAAGACCTGTGTCAAGATGTGGATGAAATATGAGAGCGCCATGGGTGATACAGAGGCGTACAACAAGCTGTGCGTATATTACGCAAATCTCCACTCTATGCAGGTGAAGGAGCAGATAAAGCGTCTTGGTGATACAATCGACCTTAAGCTTCAGCTTCAGGAGACTGAGTATGAGCGCCGTAAGGCAGTCAGACTCAACTACACAGATATGCTTACAGGCATGGGCAATAAGTTCAAGATGCGAAACGATTTTGAAAAGCTTGTGAGCAAAAATCAGGATTCAGATGGTGCAGGAATCACGTTTGGAGTAGTGGATATAGATTTCTTCAAGTCATTTAACAGAAACAGTGGCAGAGTCACTGGTGATGCAGTGCTAAAAGAAGTGTCATCCATAATAAATGAGAGCATCAAAGATAAGGGAATGGGGTATCATTTCTATGGCGATGAATTCTACATAATCCTGCAGGAAACGGATGAGGATATCATTAAAAATATAGCCGAGCATATAAGACTTGAGCTTGCCAAAAAACAGATACTTCATGAGAGCTCTAAGGTGGATGAGTATCTGACTGTATCACAGGCATATGTTACCGCCCCGGATGTAAAGGTGCCGGATGAGTTTTCTAGGCTGTTTAAGACGGTGGATGAAGTGCTCAATGATGTGAAGGAAAAGGGCAGAAATGCATATAAGATAGTCTGATGCTTTAAGCGTATAAGACAACTATAAAATGACACGCAGCCGTAAAACGTTGCGTGTCATTTTTGATGGATCTATATATACAGTTATAGTTATATTTATACTTATATTTATATTTGTACTTATAATTTTATATGGCTATATTGTCTCATTTATATTCCAGATATAACAATATCAGTACCTGCCTTCTCATATATATCTGCTGTCTCAGGAGAGATACCGGAGTCGGTGATTACCATATTGATGTCATCAAGCGATGCATAGCTTGATATGGATGTGGTATCAAACTTGGTGTGGTCTACAAGAGCCACAGTTTTAGCGGAGGCCTTGATACACATGCGCTTCAAATCAGCCTCGTATATACTGAAATCAGTCAGTCCGTCTTCTACAGAGAAGCCTCTTGCTGACACGAACGCGATATCTGTGTGTATCTTTTTGAGTAAATCAGCGCCAAGCAGTCCTTCTATGGAAGCGGATGCACTGGTTACGATACCGCCTGTCAGGATGACTGTGACACCGGGGATATCCTTTAGCTCTAAAGCCAGATTGATGCCATTGGTGATGACGGTCAGCTCTGTAAAGCCTGAAAGCTTCATGCCGAGAGTGTAGGCTGTGGAGCTGGCATCAAGGAATATGCACATATGGTCACTTACAAGCTTTATCGCCTCGTTTGCAATCTCCTCCTTGGCCTCCTTGTTTTCCAGAGCGCGGTCATGGAACAGATAGGCCCTCGAGGTTAAATCAGTCATGTCATGGGTTTTATCCTTGTAGATAGCACCGCCGTGAGTCTTTGTCAGAAGCTTTTCCTTATCCATCTGGTTTAAATCTGTTCTTATAGTAGTGGTCGATACACCAAGCAGTTCACTCAACTCATTGGTGGTGGCCTTGCGGTTTTCTTTTAAATAATCGAGAATCTTTTGTTGTCTTTCTAATTGCAGCATAGATTTTCCTCTTCCTTTTGATTTCTGTTGTATTTTTACGTATATATTTTTATCACAAAGCATTGCATAAATATATAATAACTCAAATAAGTAAATAAAGCCAGTATTTTTAATTATTTATGTTTGCTTTTGTTTGTTGATATTTAATTACACTTATTTTTACTTTTATTTACTTTTGCTATTGCATTTATGCTTTTGAAGTGTTATATTTATATCATCAAATAAAAGCAAACGCAAATCATATAAGACGGAGGTATTATTAAATGAAGTTTTTCGTAGATACAGCAAATGTCGAGGATATTAAGAAAGCAAATGATATGGGAGTCATCTGTGGAGTCACAACAAACCCTTCACTCATTGCAAAAGAGGGCAGAGACTTCAATGAGGTAATTAAAGAAATCACATCTATCGTTGACGGACCGATAAGCGGAGAGGTAAAAGCTACAACAGTTGATGCAGAGGGCATGATAAAAGAAGGACGTGAAATCGCAGCTATCCATCCAAACATGGTAGTTAAGATTCCTATGACAGTTGAGGGACTTAAGGCTGTCAAGGTGCTTTCATCAGAGGGCATCAAGACAAACGTTACTCTTATTTTTTCAGCAAATCAGGCAATTCTTGCTGCAAATGCAGGTGCTACATATGTTTCACCTTTCCTTGGCAGACTTGATGATATCAGCCAGCCGGGCATTGAGCTGATCAGACAGATTTCAGAGATTTTTGATATCTATGGATATGATACAGAGATTATTGCAGCTTCAATCAGAAACCCAATTCATGTCACAGACTGTGCACTTGCAGGAGCTGATATCGCAACAATTCCTTACAAGGTTATCGAGCAGATGACAAAGCATCCACTTACAGATCAGGGAATCGAGAAGTTCCAGGCTGATTACAGAGCTGTATTTGGGGATTAGATATTATAAACCAAAGACAGGTATAAATATTTTATTTCATGTCATAGATTTAACAGGAGAACAAAATGAACAAATTAGAGCTTCAGATTACAGCAAATGAAGTCAGGAAGGGTATCGTCACGGCTGTGCATTCTGCAAAGGCGGGACATCCGGGCGGCTCACTTTCTGCAGCAGATATATTTACATATCTGTATTTTGAGGAGATGAACATTGATCCAAAGAATCCTAAAAAGCCGGATAGAGACCGCTTTGTGCTTTCAAAGGGACACACGGCTCCGGGACTTTACTCTACACTTGCGCAGAGAGGCTATTTTCCGGTTGAGGATTTAAAAACACTCAGACATCTGGGATCATATCTGCAGGGACATCCTGACATGAAGCATATCCCGGGTGTGGATATGTCAAGTGGTTCGCTCGGACAGGGCATTTCTGCGGCGGTAGGAATGGCACTTTCTGCAAAGCTTACAAATGATGATTACAGAGTATATACACTTCTTGGCGATGGCGAGATTCAGGAGGGACAGGTCTGGGAGGCTGCCATGTTTGCGGGCTTCAGAAGGCTTGATAACCTTGTTGTTATAGTTGATAACAACGGACTTCAGATTGATGGACCAGTGGATCAGGTGTGCTCACCATATCCTATTGGTGAGAAATTCAAGGCATTCAATTTCCATGTGATTGATCTGAAGGATGGAAATGACATGGATCAGATTGCTGACGCATTTAAAGAGGCAAGAAATACAAAGGGTATGCCGACGGCAATTATAGCACATACCGTAAAGGGCAAGGGTGTTTCATTTATGGAAAATCAGGTCGGCTGGCATGGCAAGGCTCCTAATGATGAGGAGTATGCAGTTGCCATGGAGGATCTGAGAAAGGAAGGTGAAGCATTATGTCAGAAGTAAAGAAAATCGCCACACGTGTCAGCTACGGAAATGCACTTGTAGAGCTTGCAAAGGAGCACGATGACGTATATGTTCTTGATGCTGATCTTGCGGCTGCCACACAGACAGCCATCTTCAAAAAGGAATTTCCAGATCGTCACATAGACTGTGGTATCGCAGAGTGCAACATGATGGGCATTGCTGCAGGACTTGCGGCTACGGGAAAGGTGCCATTTGCCAGTTCATTTGCCATGTTTGCGGCAGGTCGTGCGTTTGAGCAGGTGAGAAACTCTATTGGATATCCTCATCTTAATGTAAAAATCGGTGCGACACACGCAGGTATTTCGGTAGGAGAGGATGGAGCCACCCACCAGTGCAACGAGGATATTGCACTCATGAGAGCAATTCCAGGCATGGTTGTAATAAACCCAAGTGATGATATAGAGGCAAGAGCCGCCGTAAAGGCAGCTTATGAGCATGAGGGCCCTGTATACATGAGGTTTGGCCGTCTTGCAACACCGATAATAAATGACAATGCAGATTATAAATTTGAAATCGGAAAGGGTGTTACACTCCGTGAGGGCACGGATGTAGCTATCATAGCTACCGGTCTGTGCGTGGCAGAGTCACTTGCAGCGGCAGAAAAGCTTGCAGCAGATGGCGTAAATGCAAAGGTCATAAATATACACACTATCAAGCCTCTTGATGAGGAACTTGTTGTAGCTGCAGCAAAGGAATGCGGCAGGGTGGTTACCGTGGAGGAGCACTCTGTAATAGGAGGACTTGGAGCCGCGGTATGTGAGACACTTTCGCGTAAGGCTCCAACACCGGTAAAGACAATAGGCATACAGGACTGCTTTGGTGAGTCAGGTCCGGCTGTAGCTTTGCTTAAAAAATACGGACTTGATGCAGATGGCATTTATGCATCAGTGAAGGATTTTTTATAAGTATTTAAAATAGTTTGGTTTTATCATTTTTCATATTTTCCCTAATATAATAATAAACTAATAAAAGAAGGGACAGCCGGGATACGGTTGTCCTTTCTTATACTTGTGCGCCTAGCGGCGCACGTTTCTAACGGGTTAAAGTCCCGAATCCGCCCGGTAGTGGGAAGGATATAGCCGAAAGCAAGGGTGTCCATCGTGAGATGGAATCTGAAGGAAGCTGGATGTGAGGAATATACTAACTCACGGGCAAATCTCTGGTCTGACGAACAGAAATCTCATATGAGGTCATGCATGTGGGTAAGGCAGCAAGCCATGTTGAAGCCCGATAACTACACGGAATCATGCATGATAAATGAGGCAGATGGATGGAGAGGAAGAAACGTGTGGTACCTAGGGAGGTCTGTGCGGTATGCCTTGAAAGAGGTAACCATTGCATAAAGCAATGCTGAACGCATAGAAGTTAGCAGAGGTCATAGTAGCCGAGAGGTGAAGGACCGAATCAGTAGGAGTCTTGAGTATGACCGAGAAAGGAGGAATGACCGTCTATGGCAGAAAACATTGAAAACAATGGCTGTTCGCAAAGAGATAATGCGGAACATGAAGGGTATGTGAAAGCGTCCAGGTCATTCAATCGGATATGGAAAGAAAGAGACAGTGCACAGCCGAGACTTTTGGAAACGATACTGTATAAAGACAACTTTAACAGAGCGTATAAGAGAGTTAAGGCAAACAAGGGAGCGCCGAATTGATGGCATGACCATTGAAGAGGCTCTTCCATATCTAAAGGAACATCAACAAGAGATAACTGACCGCATTTATCGTGGAAAGTATACTCCGTCTCCAGTAAGACGAGTTGAAATTCCCAAACCAGATGGTGGTGTGCGAAAGCTTGGCATACCAACAGTGATAGACCGTACACTTCAACAGGCAATAACCCAACAGTTAGTGCCAATCTATGAACCGCTGTTTGCAGATGGTAGCTATGGCTATCGTCCGAACAGAAGTGCAAAAGATGCAATACTTAAGGTTAAGGAGTATGCAGAACAAGGCTATACATTCGCTGTAGTCCTTGACTTGTCAAAGTACTTCGATACTCTTAATCACGAAATTCTCATCAATCTTCTACGAAAGAATGTAAAAGATGAACGTGTAGTACAGTTGATAAAGCGCTATCTGAAAAGCGGTGTAATGGAAAACGGAGTGGTCATTGACACAGAGGAAGGCTCACCACAAGGTGGAAATCTATCACCATTGCTGGCAAACATCTACCTCAATGAGTTCGACCAGGAATACCTGAAAAGAGGTGTTCCATGCATAAGATATGCAGATGACATCGTGCTTCTTGCAAAGAGCAAGCGAGCATCAGAGAGACTCTTGGAAAGCAGTACAAAATATCTTGAGGAGAGGCTGAAACTTACAGTCAACCGAGAAAAGAGCCGTACAGTCAGCGTGTTTGCAATCCGAAATTTTAAATTCCTTGGCTTTGCATTGGGAAGGAACGGAAAAGGCATATATGTCCGAGTTCATCCGAAGTCATGGAAGAAGTTTAAGTCCAGACTGAAGGAGTTATCTTCCCGTAAGCGATGTCAGTCAATCAAGCCAAGCCTTGAGAAAATCAAAGTATATGCAAGAGGATGGCTTAACTACTACGGAATTGCAAGCATGAAGAACAACATAGATGACATCAACGGATGGCTCTATCACAGAATACGCATGTGCATATGGAAACAATGGAAGAAACCAAGGACGAAGGTACGTAACCTTATCAAGATGGGAGTACCCAAAGACTTGGCAATGCAAGCGGGTAATACCCGACGGGGACATTGGTTCGCAACGCATACAGTTGCAGTAAACATGGCAATGACAAAAGAAAGACTGATAAACAGCGGCTTTTATGATTTAGCCACAGCCTATCAGTCAGTGCACGTCAACTATTGAAAGCGCCGTATACCGAACGGTACGTACGGTGCTGTGAGAGGACAGCGGTTAGCCACCGCCTCCTACTCGATTGTATACATATAAAAACTTTAATGTTTTAATTAATGTAAAATAATTTGATAAGATTTAAAATATATATTGTGTTATAGGTTTTTATCTGATATATTAAATCTATAAATGATGGACGACCTGTGTTTTCGTATAACTGATAAGGCAAAAAAGAAAGGGAACATCACATGGAACTGATATGTAAGAAGTGTCTGCTTAGAGAAATGGCAGAGGCCGACGCAGCAATGATAAAAAAATATGTTGATGCGATAAAGGGCGAGGACAGAGTGCCGGAAAAAGAGTATGAGGCAAGGCTTGCAGTGTGCAAGGCGTGTGACAGGCTAAATGCCGGAACCTGTAATGCATGCGGCTGTTATGTGGAGCTTCGGGCGCTTACAGGCGTTTCGCACTGCCCCCATAAAAAGTGGTAGTACAAATAAAATAATAACAAAATGACTGCGGTTTTGATTTCCGCAGTCATTTTATTATTATTTAGTGTTTTTTTCAGTGTCAAGAGGGGCATAATTGATGGATACAACAATGTCCTGATCGTAGTTACCGAAGCTTTTTCCGAATATTGTGAGTCCACCGACATGGGCAGAATCCTCCTCGACAGCTATGCGGAAGCGGATTGTGCTTGTGTAGTCAAGAGTTAGCTCAGAGGTTGTGATATCTGATATCTTGAGACCGTCTATGAAGGTGCCTTTATGATTTATGACTAAAAGCTTAAGTAGACCGTATTGATTCCAGTTCTGAGGCCACCATTCAGGGGTGAACATTCCGCGTACATCTCCATAGTCACCGGGAGAGGTCCAGGTGCCGACCAGAGTGTCATTTATGTAAAAGCTTATATCACTTGGCCAGTCGTTGTCGGTGCCCGGAGCCTCAGAACTTATCTCGGCTGAGAGTGAAAGCTGGGTGATTTTCTGATTACGTGGAATGAGGTTTGGAATTACATATTCCACATAGCCCTTTGTGAACCACATAATGTCTGCATTGAAATGGTCAGGATGGTCAAAGTAACGCACGTCATCGAGCTCTCCTATCACAAATGAGGATGTAGCCAGGCCACAGGTTGGACAGATATTGTGAGATGAAAACTGCCCTACCTTGATGGATGTGTTGTATACGTTACTTAAGTCTATTGGTTTTTCAATTTCTACTAATATACGATCCTGAATCAGTGAACACAGCTTCTGGTTGCCGTGACCGGATGAATCGTTTGAGGCGGAGATAAGTCCACACTCCTCAAGCTTTTTTATATGTCCGGTTAAAGCTCCATTGCTGATGTTTAGCTCGTTTGCAATCTGATTCATGCTCATCTGGTTATTCTCGAGCAGAATTTTTAAAATCTGGATACGAATATCAGAGCCGAGAGCTTTAAACAGTTCGAGACCATCGTCTAATGATGTGATATGTATCATATATAGATTCTCCTAAAATATTTTATAAAATTAACAACGAGTTCTTGTGTGTAAATCATGTTTTAATTATAGGAATAAGCTCCTATGTTGTCAATATATTATTGTATAGTTTTAAGCTATATTGAAGCATATTTTTAAAATAATTTAAATATATTGTGCAATATGTATAACTTACATGCGTTTCAAAACGAAAATAAAATAAAAAAATTTTAGACATTATTAAACAATGTGTAAAATAGTTTAAAATAATCTAAAATAAATATTGACATTGCAACTACTCTCATGTATATTATGTGCATAAGCAAAACACATTAACAACCAGTGCACTTATGTGTACAACAATGGCAGAGCAGGATAAATGTATAAGAGATAAAGGAGAAAATATGGCAAAAAATTATTGTAAATAATGAGAATAAAAAAAGAGTACAATTGCTCCGGAAATTTATGGACATTTTTCAGAGCATCTCGGAAGATGTATCTACGAGGGATTATTTGTAGGGGAGAATTCAGATATACCAAACGTAAACGGCATGCGTACTGATGTTGTAGATGCATTAAAGGAAATGAAGATACCTGTGCTCCGCTGGCCGGGTGGCTGCTTTGCAGATGAGTATCACTGGATGGATGGTATCGGTCCTAAGGGAGAAGAAAAAAGATGATCAACACACACTGGGGTGGTGTGGTTGAGGACAACAGCTTCGGAACACATGAGTTTTTTGAGCTTTGCAGACAGTTGGGCTGTAAGACATATGTGAACGGAAATTTAGGAAGCGGAACAGTACGCGAGATGAGTGAGTGGGTAGAGTACATCACATTTAACGGAGTATCACCTATGGCTGATTTGCGTAAGGAAAACGGACACGAAGAACCATGGACTATTGACTACTTCGGAGTGGGAAATGAGAACTGGGGATGTGGTGGAAACATGCGTCCTGAGCATTATGCAGATGAATACCGCAGATACCAGACTTATGTCAGAAATTATGCAGGCAATCAGCCAATCAATAAAATCTGCTGTGGTCCAAATGTGGATGACTATGAGTGGACAAAGAAGGTGATGGCTACATGCTTCGATCATTGTGAGCCTAGATCCCATGGCCTGATGGATGGATTATCACTTCATTATTACACACTTCCGGAGACAGAGGATGACTGGAATATCAAGGGAAGTGCGACAAAGTTTACTGAGGATATTTTTTATCAGACTCTTAAGAGAGGATATTTCATGGAGGAGCTCATCAATCGTCATGGAGCTATAATGGATGAGTATGATCCTGATAAGGATATAGGTCTTATTGTTGATGAGTGGGGCATCTGGTCAGATGTGGAGCCTGGTACCAATCCGGGATTCTTATATCAGCAGAACACAATGCGTGATGCACTTGTTGCAGGTATGACATTAAACATTTTCAACAAGCATTCCGACCGTGTGAAGATGGCATGTATTGCACAGCTTATAAATGTGCTTCAGTCTGTAATGCTCACAGACGGCGATAAGATGATAAAGACACCTACATATTATGTATTCCATATGATGAGACATCATCAGGGCGCAGCTCTTTTGGACAGCTCTCTTGTAGGAGGAGCTACTGTTGGTTCAGGAAAGAATGAGCTTCCGAAGGTTTTTGAGTCTGTATCAGAGGATAAGGATGGAGTGATCACAGTCACACTTACAAACAATTCTCTTGAGTCATCAGAGGATGTTGATATTATACTCACAAATGAGGGTGACAAATACAGTGTAAGTGAGACCAGATACATCGAAGGTGCCATGAATGCACACAATACCTTTGAAGCACCTGATGTAGTGGATGAGAAGGATTTCACAGCATATGAAAATACACAGACCGGTGTGAAGGTTACTCTTCCGGCATGCAGTGTTGTTACACTTAGATTATCGAAATAATATTAAAACAGCTATTCAGAATCACGGGGAATAAAAAGCAGGTTTTCCTGTTCCTCAAGTGGTTCTGAATAGTTATGTATTAAAAAAAGAAAAATCGCTTTTTATGATGCTTGCAAATATTGGCTGGTCCATTTTGCTGGTTGCAGTATTTTTATATGGAGAGAGTAGAATATGGATTTAAAGAATATAAAAATAGAGGATCCGTTTTGGGGACATATGCAGGAGCTTGTGACAGATGTTGTCATTCCGTTTCAGGAAGACGTGCTTAATGACAGACAGCCCGGAGTGGAAAAAAGTCATGCAATAGAGAATTTTAAGATTGCAGCAGGCCTTTCACAGGGCGAGTTTTACGGTATGGTCTTTCAGGACAGTGACGTGGCAAAATGGCTTGAGGGAGTAGCATATTCTCTGATAATAAAGCCTGATGCTGCGCTTGAAAAGAGAGCTGATGACATTATAGATATTATCGCTGCAGCACAGCAGCCGGATGGATATCTGAATACATATTTCACAATAAAAGAGCCTGAGCACAGATGGCAGAATCTGCTTGAGTGTCACGAGCTGTACTGTGCAGGTCATATGATGGAGGCTGCTGTCGCATATTATGAGGCTACCGGCAAGGATAAGCTGCTTAAGGTTATGGAAGGCATGGCGGGACACATCATAGACAGATTCGGGCCTGACAAGCTGCCCGGAATACCGGGGCATCAGGAGGTTGAAATAGGTCTGATGCGCATGTATCATGCAACAGGAAATGAGGCCTACAAAAAGCAGGCGAGATATTTTCTTGAGGAGAGGGGAAAAAATCCCGCTTTTTTTGCTGAGGAAGCCGCAAAGCGTGATTGGAATCATTTTGGAATGGTTCCTAAGGATATAAAGTATAACCAGAGCCATGCTACCATTTATGAACAGGAAGAAGCGGTAGGACACAGTGTGCGTGCTGTCTATATGTATACAGCCATGGCAGATCTGGCAGCAACGGAGCACGATGAAAAGCTTTTTGCTGCTTGTGAGCGACTGTGGAATAACATGACAGAAAAGAAGATGTATATAACAGGAGGTATAGGCTCAACAGTGGAGGGAGAGGCCTTTACGAAGGAGTATGAGCTGCCGAATGATATGGCATACGCTGAGACCTGTGCATCGATAGGGCTTGTTTTCTTTGCAAAGCAGATGCTTAAAATAAGCAAAAACGGCAAATACGCAGATGTCATGGAGAGGGAATTATACAACGGAATTATAAGTGGAATGCAGCTTGATGGAAAGAGATTTTTTTATGTGAATCCGCTTGAGGTAAATCCCGGAGTATCAGGTGAAATATTTGGCTATAAGCATGTCATTCCTGAAAGACCGGGCTGGTATGCATGTGCATGCTGTCCTCCGAATCTTGTGCGTATGGTTACATCTCTGGGCAGATATGCGTGGGATGAGGATGATGATGTAATCTATTCACATCTTTTCATCGGTCAGGAGGCTGGGCTTAAAAAAGCAGATATAAAGGTTGTCAGTGAATATCCGTGGAAGGGGCATGTTTCATACAGCATTACGCCGAAGACAGGCGATGAATTTGCTGTTGCAATACATATTCCGGGATATCTGAAGAGCTTTGAGGTGACACTCAATGGCATGAGGTTAAAAGAGAATAGTGAGACAAAAGCAGATGTGTTCTATTCTTATAGGGATGGCTATATCTATATAAAAAATAAATGGCATGATAACGATGTTATAGAAATCAGCTTCAATATGGATATCCGTGTAATATATGCCAATACAAAGGTAAGAGAGGACATAGGATGTGCAGCTTTGCAAAGAGGTCCGGTAGTGTACGCTTTTGAAGGAGTGGACAATGATGATGATGTGCAGAGTCTGATGATAGATGTGTCAAGGCTTAATGAAGCACAGATTGAAACAGAAGCTGAGGGAATATTAAAGGGTGCGGTTCTTTTAGATATTCCTGCAGTGAGACTTGAAGGCTCAGATGCGTTGTATTCTGAGAAGCCACCGAGACAAAAGTCTGTAATAGCAAGGGCTATACCATATTATATGTGGGGGAATCGCGGACTTAATCAGATGAGGGTATGGATGCATACTATTTAAATAAAATTGCAGAGTATGTTACAGTAGTTTCACAGTTGGATACAAACGCACTCGTAGATGGGTACTATGATAAATACGACATTCTGCTTGAGCGTAGAAATTTTTAGAAGTTGAAAAGCATGTAGCGGTACAGGTACAGATTGGGCTCGGATTTGAGAAATCCCTTGAGGAAAAGAATTATCAGGTAATCGTTACACCTTTTGGCAATCTTTGAGTATTAAAGAAACTTCTGGGCACCACAGCCTGACTTTTATACAGGTGCAGAGGCATGAATGCTTGCAGGAGGAGCACATCATACAGTGTTCACATATGACCTTACAGCTGAGCAGATGGATGAGTGAGTTACCATGATGGGTATAGAGGCTGTATTTGTCGACAATGACACAACAATCAGAAAATTCAAGAAGGGACTTATGCTTGAAAATATTTTCTACAAATAAAGTTAATAATTACTAAAAAAAGGACAGCCGAGATGTGGTTGTCTTTTTTTATCACTTAATATGTACACGAGTACAAATGGATATAAATGAAAAATTATGAAAAATAAACAAAATAACCTCTAAAATAATAACAAAAACAACAAAAATGTAAATACATATTGACAATACAAGATGGCGAAGTTATATTATGGATATAAGACAACGTACACGTGTACAAAACAAGCAAATAGAGGAAGTATGGAGAAGATACCTGACGAGGTAGATTGCTCCAGGTATTCCGGAATGGAGACTATATGATTAAGTTAAAGAAAATTATGGCATTGGGGTTGTCAGCGTTGATGGTTACATCACTTGTTGGATGTGGAGGAACAACCAATGCAACAGAAAACAAAAAGTCAGACTCATCAAAAGGAACAGAGATTACTTTTTGGAATAGCTTTACAGGAGCAGACGGGGATATGCTTGTAAAGATGGTTGACAAGTTTAATAAAGAAAACAAGGATGGAATAAAAGTTAAAATGGATATTTCATCAGATTTTGATAGTCAGCTTTCTACAGCATTTGCTGCAGGTGAGGGACCGACAATGATACTAAGCTCAAGTGCCTATCGTTTTACATATGGGGATTATTTACAAGATGTAAGTGATGTTTTCGATAAAACAGATCTTGATAAGACGGATTTTATCCAATCATATTTGGATTATTGTTCAGATGATGACAAAACGTATTTTGTACCATTTCAGGTAGTGGGTTATTATATGTACTGGAATAAAGATTTATTTAAGCAGGCAGGGCTTGATCCTGAAACACCTCCTGCAAATTGGGATGAATGGGCAAAGGATGCTGCTAAGATAACTGATTCTAGTAAGAATATATATGGCTCAGGTATTTCATACGATTATGCATATCAGATTGCACATATTATGCAGAGGTTTGGCGGACTCGCTGTAACAGATGACAATGGCAAGTGGAAAGCTAATTTTGAAAATAATGCAGGCTATGAGAAATTCCTTAATATGTATAAAGATATGATCGATAAGGGGGATAATCCGGTAGAGGCTGATACTGATTCGATGGTAAGTGCGGGTCAGGTCGGAATAACAGTTGGTGGTCCATGGGTTACAGCAGGTCTGGATACAGCTGGTGTTGATTATGGTATTGGTCTTATTCCACAAGACGATGCAGGTGATATGAATTCAGTTGAAGTAATCGGATTTGGAATTACAACAGCTGCAAGTGATGCTGAAAAGGAAGCTGCTTACAAGTTTATTGAGTGGTGGAATACACAGGACAAAGATGGAAGTAGTCCGGCATTAGAGTGGTCACTTAAGAATGGTTTCCCAGCATATACATATTCAGTGCAGAATAATGATGAGTATAAAGCTAATAAGAAACTTAGTGCTATGTCAGCCGCAAATCCTGAAGCACCAACAGATTTCATAGTTGATTCAAATTTCCCTGGAATTAATGCAGTATTATCAGATGTTATTCCGGAAATGATTAATTCAGTTGCATTTGGTAATTCATCAGTTGAGGAGGCATTAACAAAGGCACAGGAAGCAACTCAGAAAATTGTTGATAAGTATAACAAATAGCGGTAATTGTCAAATTATAGTACAAGTAAGGGTGGCTTAAATAGTCACCCTTACGAATAGAAAGGATGGAATAAGTGATGGAAAAAATCAAAAGGTATTGGAATAAGCCATCCAGAAGTGCATATCTGTTTATAGCTCCATCAATAGTATTATTGATATTGTTCAGTATAATTCCTTTAATTATGGCGTTTGGATTAAGTTTTTTTGATGTACCGATTACAATGAATCATGCAACATTTATAGGATGGGATAATTTTGTTGAAGCATTTCATGATCCGCGATTTATAAACAGTTTGAAGGTGACAGCAATTTTTACTGGAATAGAAGTTCCTGTTCAAGTGTTTGGTTCTTTGATAATTGCGGCGTTTATAAGTAAAAATAATAAAAGGAATAAGTTCTTACGTGCAGTGTATTTCCTCCCAGTAATTTGTTCTGCAACTGTAATTGGCATTATGTGGAGAATGATTCTTCATTCAAATATTGGATTTATAACAGCTGTATTACAGTCCATGGGATTAGGAAAAATTAACTTTATGAATACTCCGGGACTTACAATTTTTGTAATCTCGTTCATATCAATATGGAGAAGTTTTGGTATTTCAGCAATAATTTATGTTACAGCAATTCAGCAAGTATCACCATCGTTGTATGAAGCAGCACAAATGGATGGTGCAGGAAAGATACTTCAATTTGTTAATATAACAGTTCCTTCTATAAGGCCTACATTTTGGTATATTATGATGACGAGATTTGCTGGAGCGCTTCAGATTTTTGATATTATATATGTGACAACAAATGGTGGACCAAATTATACAACAGAATCAACAGTTAGTTATATATATTCCAGAGCATTCTCATCAAACTCAAGTATGGGATATGCATCGGCAATGTCGGTGGTACTTTTCATTATCATCATGTTCATTACCGTTTTGATGTATAAAAGAATGGTAAAGGAGGACTGATGATATGAAAAAGAAAAAAACAATAGGCATTGGCAGGTTTGTTTTTAACATACCAGTCGCTTTAATTCTAATAATTATAGCTATGATGGTTTTGGTGCCAGTTGTTTGGGTGACATTAAGTGCATTTAAAACGGAGAAAGAAATTATATCATGGCCACCTACATTTATTCCGAAAACATTTACATTGGAAAATTTTGTTGATGTACAAGGAAGAATAGATATTATTCGTTACATCATGAATTCTGTAATTTATGCAGGTGCAACAACAGCGTTAGCGGTTATTGTGAATAGTATGGCGGGATATGCATATGCATTTTATGATTTTAAGGGCAAAACAGCTTCGTTTCTTATGACACTTGCAACAATGATGGTTCCATTTCAGGTTATTATGGTTCCGTTATTCTTGGTTGTATATAAAATGGGAATGTATGATACATATTGGGGTCTTATAATTCCACGAGTAGCTGTTGCAGGATCAATTTTTATGATGAGAGCTGCGTTTACAGGAATTCCAAAAGAGATGGCAGAAGCTGCAAGAATAGACGGTTTAACAGAATTTGGTATTTTTTGGAAGATAATGCTTCCACAGGTGAAGCCAGCTGTAATTACACTTGTTATTCTAAGCGTAAATGGATCTTGGAATGACTTGTTATGGCCTATGATTGTTACAAGTAGTACAGAAATGCGTACTCTTGCAAATGGTTTGGCATTGTTTATCGGACAGAATACAATAGAGTATGGAGCTGCATTTGCAGGAGCTCTAGTCTCATTACTTCCAATGTTTATTCTATATATGTTTGGACAAAAGTATTTTGTTGAAGGCATGAGTAGTGGCGGATTAAAAGGACAGGAGTTGAATAATATGGAAATTACAAAGATTATATGTAATAAAAATTTCCAAATTGATAAGGTGGATTCTCGGTTATTTGGCTCTTTTCTCGAGCACATGGGAAGAGTTATTTATTCAGGAATATATGAGCCGGATAATATTAATTCTGATGAAGACGGATTTAGAAAAGATGTGTTAGAACAAGTAAAACAAATGAATGTAACTACAATTCGTTATCCAGGAGGAAATTTTGTTTCTGCTTATCACTGGGAGGATGGAGTTGGACCTAAAAAAAGAAAAAAGACCTCATAAGATAGAATTAGCCTGGAAATCCATTGAGACAAATGAATTTGGAACAAATGAATTTATGAAATGGGCAAAGAAAGCTAATATTAATCCTATTTTTAGAGTGAATTTAGGAACTCGTGGAGTTGAGGATGCAGCACATTATTTGGAATATTGTAATTTTCCGGGTGGTACAGAGTATAGCGATTTACGTAAAATGCACGGAGTAGACAAACCTTATGGTATAAAGCTTTGGTGTCTTGGAAATGAGATGGATGGAAGCTGGCAGGTGGGACATAAGTCAGCGGAAGAATATGGAAAACTTGCGGCAGAGACAGGAAAAGTGATGAAGATAATAGATCCGGAAATTGAATTAATTGTTTGCGGAAGTTCATTGTCAAGCATGGAAACTTATCCGGAATGGGATATGGAAGTGCTTGATAAGGCATATGATATTGCAGATTATCTTGCGTTACATCAGTATTATGCAGGCCAGGAAAAGGGAACACCGGGATTTCTTGCTCAATCGCTTGACATGGAAGAATATATCCATACTATTAGATCCGCAGCCCAGGTCATAAAACAGAAAAAGAAGTCAAAAAAAGATATGAAATTCAGTGTTGATGAGTGGGGAGTATGGGCTGTACCTAGCAATACTGTTAATAATGAATTAAATGAAGAACCATGGCAGATAGCCCCTGCAATAAGTGAGCAGATATATCTCTTGAAGATGCTTTGCTTTTTTGCAGAGATGCAGATGGTTATTCTTAGGAATGCAGATGCAATTAAAATTGCATGCCAGTCTTTACTTACTAACATAAGTGCTTGCATAATGACTGAAAAGGGAGGAAATCACTGGTTGCAGACAATATACTATCCTTTTTATTATTTTGCAAACTATGCAAAAGGTATTGTGATGAAAACTATGAGTGATGGTCCCGCTTACAGCTGTAAAGAGTTTCCAAAAGTATCATATATAGATAGTCTGAGTGTTTGGAATAAAGAAGAAAATGAATTAGTTTTTTTTGCAGTTAATCGTGATGAATTTAGTAAACAGGTGATTTCTTTACAATTGTCAGATTTTGTGTCAGAAAAAGTGATTGAAAGCATAAGTATGACAGCAGATGATAAAAAGATGACAAATCAGTATAATCATGAGGCAGTCAAACCTAAAACAGTCAATAATGCAAAAATTAATAATCAGGAGGTGAAAATAGAATTAGAGCCATTATCATTTAATATGGTCAGAATAAAAATAAAATAATACTATAAATTATGGAATGATATAGAGAAAAGAGACAACTCATTGTAGAAACCATGATATTCATGATATAATCATATTAGTTTTAAGTTAATGTATATATGAGTTTATAATATTTTGTATGGGGGATATGTATATGGCAATTACAGTAAATCAGATAGCAGAAAAGTGTGGTGTTTCCAGAACTACGGTACTTAGAGCATTAAATGGCGGAAGTGTATCAAAGGAAACAAAAGAACGCATACTGCAGGTCGCAAAGGATAATAATTACCGACCAAATTTACTTGCTAGAAGTCTTAATCATGGAAGAACTATGTCGCTTGGTGTTGTAACTATTAATATTGAAAATATGTATTTTGTACAGTCTTTGAACACAATTAATAAAGAGGCAGATAAAAGAGGGTATTTTACTAATATAGTAGTTTGTGACGATAGCCTTGAATGGGAGAAAAAACTTATTCAAGGTCTTGCCGAGAGACAGATGGAGGGAATATTGATAAACCCAATAAATAAAGGCGAGAGCTTTGAACAATTTCTCTTATCATTACATGTTCCAGTGGTGTGTATTGGCAATCAGGTATCAGGAAAAATAACAACCGTTCAGGTAAATGAAATGGTTGCAACCATGGATGCGGTAAAACATATTGTATCAAAAGACTATGAAAAAATAGTATTTGTTTGTCCACCTTTAGAGATGAAAGAGACACAAAATACTTACACACATGAGCAGAGGGAATTAGGGTTTAGAGCTGCTATGGGAATGTACCCGGATGTAGAAATGAATGTGATAGGCAGAGAAAATTTTTTACAAGATGTTCAGTCTGTTTGTAAGGATGGTTTAAATAAAAAGACAGCTTTCTTATGTTCTGGAGATAGTTATGCTCTTATGATAATGCAATGGGCTGCTAAAGCAGGCTATGAGATTCCAAAAGATTTTGGATTGATGGGATTCGATGATATAAGTGTTTTACAATATATTTCTCCAAAGCTTACAACGGTATCTACGAATGTTGAAGGAGTTGCTGCTACTGCTGTAGTTGAACTTATACAACAGATAGAATCTGAGGATTATTCACCGAAGTCTATATATTTAAATCACAAAATTTTGGATAGAGATACATTGTAGTAACTGCATTCATATTTCCTGAATTTTCAAGGAGATTCAAAATATGAATAAGAATAATTTTGTTGAAACAAGTTATAACAAACCGTTTATTATACAACGGGCAGATCCATATATTTATAAACATATAGATGGAAGTTATTATTTTACAGCCTCCGTACCAGAGTATGACAGAATAGTGTTACGTCATAGTGATACAATGATCGGACTGAAGGATGCAGAGGAAGTAACTATATGGAGAAAACATGAAAGCGGAATAATGAGTGTACATATATGGGCTCCGGAACTTCATTATTTGGATAATAAATGGTTTATTTATTATGCAGCAGGGACATTGATGATATATGGGCTATAAGACCATATGTTTTGGAGTGTGAAGGACAAGATCCTGTTAATGATTCGTGGAAAGAATTAGGTTTAGTTAAGAGGAATGATGATTTTTCTTTTAATGATTTTTCTTTAGATATGACTGTGTTTGAAAATAAAGGTAAGAGGTATTGTGTGTGGGCTGAGAAAGTAAATATTGGAAAAAAGATATCTAATCTATATATTGCACAGATGAAATCAGCTACGGAATTAGCTACACCACAAGTTTTGTTAACATCACCTGATTTTGAATGGGAGAGAGTAGGATTTTGGGTGAATGAAGGACCGGCATATCTTGAGCATAATGGTAAAATTTTTCTGACATATTCAGCGAGTGAAACAGGAGAATGTTATTGCATGGGTATGCTAAGTATTGATGAAAATAAAAATCTATTGAATCCACATGAATGGAAGAAGGAATATAAGCCAATTCTAAATACTGATATTGATAAACAGATATATGGTCCAGGACATAATTCATTTGTTAAGGATGAAAATGGTAATGATATAATGATTTATCATGCAAGACAGTATAATGAAATAATTGGAGATCCTCTTTATGATCATAATAGGCATGCTTATCGAATGAAGATAATTTGGGATATAGAAGGTAATCCGGTTTTTGATTATGAGAATAATTTTTAGAACGGTATTGTTTTTGGGAGGAAAATATATATGCAAAAACTATTTAAAAGAATAATTTCAACATTAACAGCAATTGTTGTTATTTGTGCGTGCGTTTTGCCTGTACAGGCAAAAATTGATGGAAATGGTGCACTTGTTTATAAATCGGATAATAGTTCTACTTTTGATCCGGGAGGGGCTACATATTCTAGAATTATATGCTTAAAAAACAGTGGAAGTTCAAATGGAACTTTATTATGTACATTTGATCAGTTAAAAAAAGTTACGGTAATGGTTAATGGTAACAAAGTTTCAAAACAAGTTTATCCAATTTATCAAAGCACAGACAGTGGAAACAGTTGGAAATTAATTTCTAATGTATATGATAAAGAATATGGACTTTTACGTACATCACAGCCATGCCTGTATGAACTTCCAAAGCAAGTCGGTGATATGCCAGCAGGAACTATTTTGTTAGCAGGAAATATATTTGATGATGATCCTTATAAACAGTCAAGAATTGTTATTTATAAGAGTTTGGACAGTGGAAAGACATGGTCTTTTTTAAGTGAAGTTGATAATGGAGGACCTTGTACATATGATCCTAGTGTTACATCTACTACAACGACAGTATGGGAACCATTCTTGAATCTGAGTAAGGATGGAAAGTTGGTTTGTTATTATTCTGATGAGAGACAGAAAGAAAATGGTGTTCTTCAAGCAGTTTCGTTTAAAACTTCGTCTGATGGTAAAAATTGGAGTTCATTATCGAATGTGGCAGCAATAACAAATAAAAAAGACAGACCAGGTATGATTACAGTCAGTTCGCTGCCAAATGGTAAATATATTGCAACATATGAAGTTGTTAATAGACCAAGTATTAGTAAGAATAATGCTATAGTATATTGTAAGTTTTCGGATGATGGGGTTACATGGGACGAAGGTAGCTTAGGAACAAGAGTTGCACTCAGTAACGGACGAGGTATTGGTTCATCCCCTTATGTAAAATGGGTAGATGCTGGTGGACCCAATGGTATGGTTATTATATCTGCAAAATGGGCAACTGATTCAAGTGATAATATAAATGGTGGACAAAATTTTTATGTGAATTATAATCTGGGTAAGGGTGCATGGGAGAGATTACCTATGGCTGTTACTTATGACGCTAGCGATACATCAGGCGGATATTTTTCAGGATTTAGTCAGAGCTTTGATGTGAGTGCTGATAATGGTGTTTTATATCAAGCAACAAATGTTGAAAATTTTGGTAATAAGAAAACAATTAAAGGTGTGAGCTATAATTTAAATGATGTAAGAGTTGGTACACTTCCACTTAATGGAACAATTTATGAAGCTGAAAAAGCAAAGTTATCAAATGTTAAGGCTGAGAGTGCAGCTGATGCTTCAAATGGTCAGGAGGTTCGTTATATTAACGAAACAGACAGTATTGTTGATTTTGAAAATATAAAAGTATCACAAAGTGGAAATTATACTATTTTAGTAAGATATTCCAATGGCGAGACAAATGAAGCCTCTCATACTGTGACAGTCAACGGAACAACAATGGGTACTGTAAATTATCCGGTTACAGTAAATTGGGATAGATATCAATGGTCAAAGTTTACATGTTATTTAAAAAAAGGTGTCAATTCAATCAAGTTTACAAAAAATGTGGGTTTTGCAGAGATGGATTGTATAATGATTGATAATACTGATAGTGATTTTGTTATTGAAAATGAAAATAGTGGAAAGTATCTTGAAATTAAAAGCGCATTGACAACGGAAAATGCAGATGCAGGACAATGGGGGGTTACAAATAATTGGTGTCAGAAATGGACATTTGAAGATGCAGGAAATGGCTATTATAGAATTAAAAATATGAATTCTGGTTTATATCTTGAAATAGAAAATCAGAGTAAAGAAAATGGAGCAAAAGCTATACAATGTAAATATAGTAATAGAGCATCGCAATTATGGAAGTTTGTTGAAACTGGTGATGGTTACTATTTTATAATTAATAAGAATAGTGGAAAATATTTGGAGGTTGCGGATAATTCTACAGCTGATGGAGCTACCGTTGGACAATGGGGACCCACTGGATATAAGTGTCAGAAATGGACTTTGAGAAAAGAAGGTATCCAATAATAACAAAATAGTGAAAATACTGCTATTAAAAACATAAAATAAACATAAAAACTTGTTTTAATTTATAATGATTTGTGTTATTATATGTTTGTAATGGGGAAACATTTATAAAAATAAGCAAACATAAATAAAAATAACAAAATAAAGGAGAAGAACTATGTTAGCAGTAAAAAATTACAAATTCTGGTTCTGCACCGGCTCGCAGGACCTGTACGGAGATGAGTGCCTTGCAAATGTTGCAGCACATTCAAAGGAGATTGTAGCCAGATTAAATGAGTCAGGAAAGCTTCCTTTTAAGGTAGTCTGGAAGCCGACACTCATCACAAATGAGCTTATCAGAAAGACCTTCAACGAGGCCAATACAGATGATGAGTGCGCCGGTGTTATCGTATGGTGTCATACATTTTCACCTGCAAAGTCATGGATTTTAGGACTCAAGGAGCTCAGAAAGCCGTTACTTCATTTACATACACAGTACAATGAGGAGATTCCATACGATTCAATTGATATGGACTTCATGAATGAGAATCAGGCAGCTCACGGTGACAGAGAGTGGGGACACATTGTTACACGTATGGGTATCGAGCGAAAGGTCGTTGTGGGACACTGGTCAGATCCTGTGGTACAGGAAAAGATTGCATCATGGCAGCGTGTAGCAGTCGGTGTGGTAGAGAGCAGTCACATCCGTGTAATGCGTGTAGCTGACAATATGAGAAATGTTGCTGTTACAGAGGGTGACAAGGTAGAGGCTCAGATTAAGTTTGGCTGGGAAGTGGATGCTTACCCTGTAAATGAAATTGCAGAGTCTGTTGCAGCAGTTTCACAGTCAGATACAAACGCACTCGTAGATGAGTACTATGACAAATACGATATCCTGCTTGAGGGAAGAGATCCTGAGGAGTTCAAGAAGCATGTAGCGGTACAGGCACAGATTGAGCTTGGATTTGAGAGATTCCTTGAGGAGAAGAATTATCAGGCAATCGTAACACACTTTGGTGATCTTGGAGCATTAAAGCAGCTTCCGGGACTTGCAATCCAGCGTCTCATGGAAAAGGGCTATGGCTTTGGAGCTGAGGGCGACTGGAAGGTTGCGGCAATGGTTCGTCTCATGAAGATCATGACAGCAGGAAAGAAGGATGCCAAGGGTACATCAATGCTCGAGGACTACACCTACAATCTCATGAAGGGCAAAGAGGGAATACTCGAGGCTCATATGCTTGAGATTTGTCCATCAATCGCAGACGGTCCTATAAGCATCAAGTGCCAGCCGCTTACAATGGGTGACAGAGAGGATCCGGCAAGACTTGTATTTACATCAAAGGAGGGCACTGGTATTGCCACATCACTTGTTGATCTGGGTGACCGTTTCCGTCTCATTATCAATACAGTTGACTGCAAGAAAACAGAGAAGCCTATGCCAAAGCTTCCTGTAGCAACAAACTTCTGGACACCACAGCCTGACCTTTACACAGGTGCAGAGGCATGGATACTTGCAGGAGGAGCACATCATACAGCGTTCACATATGACCTTACTGCTGAGCAGATGGGCGAGTGGGCAGCCATGATGGGTATTGAGGCTGTATTTATCGATAATGATACAACAATCAGAAACTTCAAGAAGGATCTTATGCTTGGAAATATTTTCTACAAGTAGAATATAGTTACACTTAATAATTGAAATCCCGGGTTGTCTGTCACACTAAGGTTTGTACGGACATCCCGGTTTTTTGTCGGTTGTGAATGATACAAAAATACAGTTACTTTCCTTGTATTTATAACTGTTTAATGTTACTATAATTTTATCAGAAAACAGGCAGAAGGAGTGTGCATATTATGGCATTAAACATTCCGGTAGGAATCTCGAATTTCACAGAAATAAGATCGAATAATTATTATTATGTTGATAAAACCAATCTGATATATGAGCTTTTACAGTCACCTGGGACGGAGGTTACTATGATTACCAGACCGCGCAGGTTTGGAAAGACACTGGCTATGAGTATGCTTGAGAGTTTTTTTGATATAAGAAAAGCTTCAAAAGTGTTATTTGAGGGTCTTGATATTATGTCGCATCAGAGTCTGTGTGAAGAATGGATGAATAAATGGCCTGTAATTTTTGTGTCATTCCGTCAGGTAGATGGTCTGGATTTTGACAGTGCATGTGCGATGCTTTCTTCTGTTATCGCAGAGCTTTTTAATGAGCATTTATATCTGCTTGATGATGAGAGGATTACTGAATACCAGAGAAAGACATTTAGAAATATTGCTGCAGGAGAGGCAACGCAGACCGAGCTTAAGAACAGCTTACGGCTTCTTACAACGCTCATGAATTTGTATTATGACAGACAGGTCATTTTATTTATTGATGAATATGATGTGCCGATTGCAAAGGCGAATGCAGGCGGTTATTACAGACAGATGCTTGATATGATGAAGGGTCTTATGCAGGCATTGAAGGATAATTGCGCCTTAAAATTTGCTGTTGTAACGGGCTGTCTTAAGATTGCGAAGGAAAGTATTTTTACGGGAACGAATAATTTTGTTTCGGATTCTGTTGCAGACTCACGGCTTACCGAGTATTTTGGATTTGTTCAGAGTGAGGTTGATGAGATATTAAAGGATGCTGATATTTTTAATCAGTCAGAAAATATAAGAAAATGGTATGATGGATATCATTTTGGAGATGTGGATGTTTATTGTCCGTGGGATGTGATGAATTACGTGCTTGATTTACAGCGTAAGCCTGATGCAAAACCACTTAGCTATTGGAAAAATACTAGTGATAATGCAATTATCAGATCATTTATCGATTATGCGGGAAGCAGTATTACTCAAAAGCTTGAGACGCTTCTTTCCGGAGGATATATAGTGCAGCAGGTTGATGAAAATCTGACATATGATTATCTTCATTCATCGGAAGAGAACCTGTGGAGCATTTTGTACCTGACCGGATATCTGACAAGTGTCCGGGCAGACGAGTTGGAAAATCCGTTGCCTGAAAGGTTTACTGCTCTGACAATACCAAACGAGGAAATCAGGGAAATATATGAGACAACGGTCATCAGATGGTTTGATGAAAGTGCGCCGAAATGGAACAGAAGCGTATTGTTTGATGCTGTCTGGAAAGGTAATATACAGGAGCTTCAAGGCGAATTAAACAGACTCTTACGCAGAACTATCAGCTATCATGATTACAAAGAGGATTTTTACCATGCATTTCTGGCAGGAATTTTTGCCGGAGCAGGCTATATGGTGGAGTCAAATAAGGAGTATGGCGATGGCAGAAGTGATGTGGTGGTGAAAGACCAGATAAATGGCAGAGTAGCAGTGTTTGAAGCAAAATACACAAGACAGCTTGAAAAGCTTGAGAATGAGTGTGATGAAGCTTTAAAGCAGATAGAGAATCAGATGTATGCAAAGCAGCTTGAAGAGGATTATGATGAGGTGCTCTGCTATGGAATCGCTTTCTTTAAGAAGCGGTGTATGGTGAAAAATAATAATTAAAAATGAGGAAAAGCCGCTGCGTGTATGCAGCGGCTTTTTGTGTAGCTTACTATATGTTTTAATGCATAAGGCTCTCTTATAGTGCTTCCTGAAGTATCTTCACATCCCACTTATTCATCACATCGCCCTCTTTAGCTGCTTTTCCGGTGATCAGGTCAACCATTCCTGTAAGGCTCGCAGGGAGAGTCTGCTTTTCATCAGTGAAATTCATCACAAAGTAAAAGCGTGTATTTTCGCTCTCGCGGCATGTGATTTCAAGACCTGTCTCTTCAGCAATGACACCTGATACAGACACTTCATTTGTGGCTTCATCAAGCACCCTTGCAAGTCCGGCTGCCTCAAGCTGTGTGGCAACATAGTATACATGGCCTTTTCCGTAGATGTTTTTTGTGACAGCAGGCATTCCTGCATAGAAATCGCTTTCATATGTGGCGAGTACTTCTGCACCTTCCGGGTGCATCAGGTCGCACAGCAGATTGCATTTATATTCTTTTCCATCCGAAAAGCTTACAGTGTTTGACTGCTCAGGTGCGAGCGCGTCAATCTCCTCAACCCAGACACCTGCCATCTCGCGAAGCGGTCCCGGATATCCGCCCAGATGCACGTTGTCAGACTGGTCAACAATACCACTCATAAATGTTGTGATGAGAGTACCGCCGTTTTTCACAAACTGCTCAAGCTTTTCCTTCATACCTTCCTTTACCATGTACAGAACAGGTGCGGCAATCACTTTATACTTTGAAAAATCACCGTCAACCGGAATCATATCGACTGAGATATTTTTGTTGTAAAAATACTCATAATAGTGGTGAATCTGGTCAACATATTTAAGGTCCTGTGTAGGTCCGCTTGTGTACTCAAGTGCCCAGTAATTGTCCCAGTCGAAGATGATTCCCACATCTGATTTATTACGTGTGCCAAGTGTTCTTGTGCCGAAGCTTTCAAGCTCCCTTCCAAGCTGTGCAGTCTCCTTAAATACCCTTGTGTCGTTTGTTCCGACATGTGCTATTACAGCACCGTGGAATTTCTCGCAGCCACCCTTGCTTCGTCTGAGCTGGAAGAACTGGATAGTGTCTGCACCGTGGGCTATGGTCTGATAGCTCTGTGCACGCATCTGTCCCGGACGCTTCAATGAATTGTAGTGCTGCCAGTTCTGCTGGCTTGGAGTCTGCTCCATGAGCATGAATGGCTCATCTTTAAGACCTCGCATCAAATCGTGAGTCATCGCAACCATGCTCCATGGTGTGTCGTATGCAGGGTAATTATCCCACGACACGATATCCATCTCCTTAGCCCACTTGAAATAGTCAAGCCCCTTGAAGGTACCCATCAGGTTTGTTGTGACAAGTGCATCGGGAATGATAGCTTTTACTGCATCGCGCTCCAGCTTATAGCAGTTCAGCATGCTGTCAGAGTAAAAACGTCTGTAGTCTGTTGATATTCCGGCAAAGCTTGTCATGCCACCCCAGGCCTCCTCGCTGAGCTCGTTAGGTACGACTATCTCATCCCAGTCATAGAAGGTGTGTCCCCAGAACTCTGTGTTCCAGGCATCATTTACGGCATCAAGAGTCTTGTACTTATCCTTGAGCCATACACGAAACTGCTTCTGGCAGTTGTCACAGTAGCAGTATCCGCCGTACTCATTATTGATGTGCCATACAGAAATATTTTTATTGCAGCTATAGCGTTTTGCAAGCTCTGTCGCAAGAGCCTTTGCGTACTTCTGATACACCAGGGAGTTCGGACAGAAATTGTGTCTGGCTCCAAATTTATGCTGGCGTCCCTCGTAGTCGGTGCTCATCGTCTCAGGATATTTCTTGACCATCCATGCAGGCAGTGCTGCTGTGGATGTTGCCATGACGATGTCGTAGTTTTCATTTGAGAGCATATCAACTATTTCGTCGAGTTCTGTGAAATTATACTCATTCTCAGACGGCTGTATTTTAGCCCATGAAAAAACGTTGATGGTGGCACTGTTGATATGGGCATCCTTAAAGTATGCCATGTCCTGCTCCCAGACCTCCTTAGGCCACTGGTTTGGATTGTAATCTCCTCCGAAAAGGATTCTTTTGAATTTTGACTGCATTTTTTACCTCCGTTATGGTATTAACCCCAATATTATGATATTCTTAAACTATAAATGTGTTTCCTTATGCACTAATCATATAATATATTTACGGAAAATAGTATAACATCATAAACCAAATTATATAACATTATGAAACTAAACCGCTTTTGAAAGGAGAAATCATGCCTATTTATTTTGGAAGCAATTTCGCAAGAGAACCGTTTCAATTCGACTCTGTCGGTAACGATTGGGAGCAGGAAAGTGTGACGCGCCCAGAAGGGTATCCGCTGTACCATTATTTACAGACAAAGGAGGGTGTGGGTGAGGTGACAGTATACAGCAGAAATCAGTCTGTTTCAGACAGTGCTTTGTCAAACAGTCATACGGTTGAGCTTCAAAAGGGGCAGGGGATTCTTATTGCTCCAAATGTGCCACACTCCTATCACAATAAAAACATCTCATCCTGCAATAGTCTGCCATGGAAAACAGAGTTTGCCACATTTACAGGGACAATGGCGGCAGCCTTCAGGGAAATGTTTGATGAAAAGGAATACCGGCTGATTGATGAGAATAAGGGAATTGAGGTGTCGGAAGCAATTAACAAGGCGGTAGAAGACTTTAAGGAACGCTCCAGTGATACGCAGATGCTCTCACTCGACTGTTATGGCATCATGCTTTTGCTCTCGGACCAGTCTAACCATACACACGACAGTGATGATCAAAGCTATGTGCGTTTTATAAAGCCTGTTATAGATGCTATAGAAGAAAGCTACATGGACGATATCAGCGCTAAGGAGCTTGCCGATGGTGTATTTGTATCGCAGCAATATCTATCGCGTGTTTTTACGGAGTTTATGAACTGCTCGGTGTATGAGTATCTGACCAACTACCGCATCAATAAAGCCAAGGAATTACTGCTTATAAACAGAAGACGTAAGGTGCAGGACATTGCATCTGATGTGGGATACTCAGATGCCAGCCATTTTATAGTCATGTTCAAGAAACTTACAGGGATGACACCGGCGCAGTTTCGGAAGCTGCATATATAAGAGGATGCAACTGTTTCTTGTATTTAATAGGGTTTGATGTTAAGATATATTTATCAGAAATATGGTGCGAAAATGAATAGCTACAATTGTTTTATAAGAATTAGGAAGTGATAATATGAGTGATAGAAACCGGATATTATGTGAGTTCAGAAATAAGACAAAAAGCATTATGGGTGATTCGTTAAAGCAGATGATATTATATGGTTCATATGCAAGAGGAGATTATGGAGATAATTCAGATATGGATATAATGGTTTTGACGGAGCTGACGGATGATAGGATTATACAGATAGAGGATGAAATATTTGATGCAGCTTATGATATTGAACTTGAGTATGGTGTGCCGATAAGTGTGAATATTAAGAATGAAAAACACTTTAAAAATTGGGTAAACAGCTTGCCGTATTATTCAAATATATACAAAAGGAGGGAATTATTATTGCTTGAGGAAAATTGTATTAGTTTAGCAAAATATAGAATGGAAACGTCAATGGAAACTTTAAATGTTGCCAGGGAGTGTTTAGAAAACAAACATTTTAAAGATTACAGGAGTTCGCTCCACTATTAGAGGTACAAAACAAGTTCAGTCCATACAGAAATGCGCAAAAAAGGCAATCACATAAAAAGTTGTGATTGCCTAATTTTTGCATTTATTGTTTCAGGGTTATGATTGTATGGAAAGTACCGGAATCATTATCATAATACATTTGCAAATTTCCGTGATATTGTTTCACGACTTTTTTAATACTCTTGATTCCGAAACCATGTCTGCCCTTGCTTGATTTATGGGATACAGGAAGTCCATCCTGATCATATACAGGGGTGCTTCGGCAGGAATTTATGATTATGATAACGATAAAAGGTGAATTTTCTTTTTTTTGTACTGTAAGCTCAATAAAAGAATCAGGGATATTATCTGCTGATTCCACTGCATTATCCAATAAGTTGCAGAATAACGATGTTAAGTCATGCTGATAAATATTTTGAACAGTATCACTTCTGATATCAGTATGAAAAACAATGTGCTTCTCGTTGCATTGTCGCTGATAGCGGCAGAGAATTGCATTCAGCATTTCATTATCGCAGATTTTTGAGGTTTCTTTTAAGTCAGAAGATTCCATAAGCTGTTGTATATAAGCATTTATTTTATCAGAATCATTTTTTTCATTGAGTAATTTGATAGATTGTAGATGTTTTTTTATATCGTGAATCAGAATGCTCTGGTTTTCATTTTGTGAAAGCATCATTTCATAGTATTCAACGGAATCCGATTCTTTCTGAAGAAGCAACTGCATATCAGTATATTCCTGTGATTTTTTCTGATTATATTGGTTGATGCCGAATACAAGCAGATTGACCATCAGCAGAAAAACAGCACAGATTGTTACCATAAAATCAACAGGTTGGGCAAAGGCTGATGTTTCACCAATAGCAAGAAAAGTAAACATAATAAAAACAGACGAAACCGGAATTAGCATTAAAAGAAGTCCTGAGCGATCGTACTGTTCCTGATTTATATTTTTTCCTTTGAACAGATGAATTAATAAATAGATGACTGCAAAAAAGAAAATTTTGCTAAAAACCGTATAAAAAACAAGTTCGGCATCTGTTTCTAAGACAAAATGCGGAAAAAACCTTGATGTAATCCCGAAAACTGCAAGTTCAGATAGTCCCATAATTGCTGTAAGTATGGCGGAATGGAATAGTGCCAATAACAACTTGAGCTTAAACAACATATAAAGAAAAATAGTGTTAATCACAAAAAAACTGATGGCATTAAGCCCTGTTTGTTCGAGCAGGGAAAGAAGAAACAATATTGTATAAAGAGCACTCAATAGTGCCAGCCTTATTTTACTGCTATAAGAAGAGGTAAAAAGGCTGGATGCGTATTGCCATAGTATAACTGCTTCTGTAAAAAAGCTAAAAAAGAAGTAAAACGATATGTCCCATTTATTTTTACCTCATACTTTCCAGATATAGTAGATAAGCATTTTTAAATGAACTGTATTTCCTGCGTGTCAGGTAGGCGGTAATCTGCTGATTCGATAAATGTATGGTTGAATGATCAAAGTCCACAATATGTTCGAAATTAACAATAAAGCTCCTGTGTGTCTGGAAAAAACTGTTTTTGGGGAGTTGTTCCAGCCAATAATCCATATTATGAATGGAATCAAAATCCTGCCGGGTAGTATGTACAATTACTTTTCGTCCCTGTGCTTCTATTGCAATAATCTGTGAAGCAGGAAATGAATATACTCCCTGCTTAGTTTCAACAGGAATTTTGGTAGTAATGGAATTGTAATATGTTAAGGCATCTTTCATATTTCGGAAAAAACGCTGCTTGTCCAAAGGCTTGGAAAGATAGCGGAATACATGAAAACGCATTGCCTCATCCAGATATTCGGAATATGAGGTGACCACAAAAATAATGACATTTTTATTTGCTTTTTTTAATTCATTTCCTACATAAATTCCATTCATACCGGGCATTTCAATATCCAGAAAAACAATATCTTTTTCGTTTTTATCAGCCAATAAAGATTCGCCACTGGTAAAGGAAACTAACTCGGGACATTTTAAATGATTTGACTCAAAGTAGGATTCAATATATTTCTGTAATTGTTCTATTATCAGAGTATCGTCATCACAAATTAAAATACGCATTTTTGCACCTGGCTTTCTAATGAATGTATATTTACATACATCTTATCATATAGAATTTCCAAATGCAAAAAATGCGTATGAAAAGACATTTTAATTACAATTTTGGTTCATTATGTGTTTTGTTATTTCGTTTTACAAGCACCTTACATCGTAAAGAAAATGCGTAAATCGACCAAAAATGGACGGTAAATGTCGTTTGGTGCAATAGGGGTTGAAATCATGACAAAAATAAAGATAATGAGAGTTGTCATTGGTTTCACAAAAAAGAAAAGTAGTACAATTGCATAAACAGAGGGAAACTAAATTTTTAAATTGGTTTCCCCCTTTAATTGAAAGGAGAAGATGATTAATGAAAAAGAAAATAAGAAAAATTGGGATGTTAAGTAGTATAGCATTGATGATATGTTTGGGGGTGACCGGATGTTATCCGGACGGAAAAGTATCATTGGAAAAAAAAAAGAAACAGATAGTAACCAGATTAATATTGATGAAAATGCTTCGCATATTGAAGGCAAATTGGATGAGGGATTATTTGTGAATGCCCAAACAGACATAAAATCTGATGCGGATTGGCATGATAATAATGTGATTTTAAAAAGCTGGGATGTAGACAAAGTGAGTAATGTTTTTGGAAATGGAAGAAATATTTCTGAAAATAAAACCATGCCTAATATGCATAATGATAATTTGAATGATAATTATATATATTGGGATGACGGAAGTTCGATTGTTATACAGAACGGCAATTTACAATATAATACGAAAACAGAATTAGAGTACTCATATTTAGGATATTTATATGGAACCAGGCCATATCTTACAGATGAAACTACAGAAAAATTTCCTGAAACAGAGATTTCAGGTATTGATAAAGAAGCGGCTATTGAACAGGTGAAAAGTATTCTGGATGAAATTGGTGTAGAAGTTTCTAAACCCAGAGTGTATTCTCTGACATATGAGAAGTTGGAAGAAAATACTGATTATTCACAAACTGATCCAAATGGAAATGCACCTCATCAGTGGACAAAGGAAGATGCGGCGTATGCCATAGTCTTTAAAGGCACAATAGATACGCTGCCGATAACGGAAGTTGGATATAGAAGTGGACCGGCTGCAGGAGAAAGGATTGTGGGAATTGTGGGAAAACAAGGACTCATAGCTTTTCATGCACTTAATATATATGAACTCGAAACAGAAAATGAACTTTCAGATGAAATATTGACCACACAAACAGTTTTGGAAAATATCCAACAAAAGTTCAGAAATATTATGATTACTGATAAAGTTGAAATCGAAAAAATTAATTTAGAGTATGTTCCGGTATTAAAAAATGTTGAAAAAGGGGAGTATGAGTTAAAACCTATGTTTGTATGTATGGCAAGGCAAAATATTGAACATTCGACAGATAAGGAAGACAATGGTCTGATAGGAGACAGCAGTATTTTTCCAATAATTTTTGACGCTCAAACCGGAATGGAAATTCAGATAGGAGGTACATATTGATTCTACAACAATTGAAAGCAGATTACAAAAGAATATTCAGTTCACCTAAAATGTATTTATCAATATTAGGAGTTGTGCTTTTGTGTTATATAAGTACAGAAAAATATATACATGGCAGTGTAGATATATATTACATATTGGATATTTTAATTGGGTTGAGCGTTTTCAAAAAATTGATAATTATTTTTTCGGCGCTGCCTTGTGTGACAGGTTTTTATGACGATTGGAAACATCAATATATAAAAAATATAGTCATTCGAACGGGAAGAAGAAATTATATTATATCCAAAATCGTGGTGTGCGTATCAATTTCTTTTCTGGTAGTTTTCTTGGGAATTTTGATTTTCATAGGTCTATTAATTGGTATGGGATTCGATTATAGCGGAATAAACGGAATGGGTTTAGATGAGAATATGCCATATGGCATTTTTCTATATCAAAAGCCATTTTTATATGTATGTTGTATCGTCAGTATTTATGCAGCATCAATGGCAGTTTGGGTAATGAGTGGATTAATGATTTCATCATATATTCCTAATAGTTTTGTTGCAATATGTTCACCGCTCATTTTTAGTTATTTATTAGAAGAGATAACGGGTCTTTTACCGCCATATTTTAATATGTATCTGTTGGCGAAAGCAAGTAATGTATTGGGGAAAAATGCAACGTATAGCTATTTGTATACGATATTCATATTTACAGTACTTATATTAGGCCAGGGTTTGATTTTCGCAAAACGGGTAAAAAGGAGGTTAGGGAATGAAATCAGTTAAAATTTCTTTGATTGTTGCAATACAAAATATTAGAAAATGGAGAACAAATTATCGGATTTGGATATTAGTGATATTAACTATGATATTTGTTCAAGTTATACAAAGGAGATTTCAACAAATGCATTGGCTATGGGGATGAAAAGCTCACCTTGGCTATATCCATTTTTGTATACAGATCGCTATATACGAATCCTTTTTATGTTGCCGTTGATATTTATATATTGTGACGCTCCTTTTATAGATAAGAATCAGATATATATATTAATGAGATGTAAGAGAAAATTATGGAGCATTGGTCAAATTATTTATATTTTTATGACATCAGCAATGTATTTTTCTTTAATAGCAGCTATGACGATTGTGCTAAATATAAGAAACATAGAGTACATGAATGACTGGGGAAAGGTATTAGGTACATTGGCTTTTTCAAATGTTCCGTTGGTAAAAGGGACTGCAGTAACAATAAGTACTTATATTTTAACATATTTTACACCTACTCAAGCGATGTTCTTCACTTGGTTATTATCTGTTTTGTGCGGAGGAATTTTAGGCTTAATTATATATGGGTGCAATGTTATTTCAAAGTCAAAAGTTGTTGGAATAGTAGCTTCAGGATTTTTGGTTATCTTGAGTGCGGCAGTTTCAGGAAATGAAATGGCACAGTGGTTTTCGCCAGTCTCGTGGACAACATTAAATAAATTAGATGTGGGAAAATTGACACAATATCCTACATTTACTTATGTGATGGTTGTTTATATGACAGCGATTATTATTTTAAGTGTATGGATTATAAAAGTAATCGAAAAAAAGGATGTCGGAGTAATGATACGGGAGGTATAAACATGGAGAAGCTGATACAGATAAAGAATCTGACAAAATGTTTTGGAGAGACGAAGGTATTAGATAAGATAAATGTGAATTTCGATAGAGGACATATTTACGGAATCATTGGTAGAAATGGTTCAGGAAAATCTATGTTAATGAAATGTATATGTGGATTGGTTGTACCTACTTCAGGTGAAATAATAATAGATAATAAAAAATTAGGTACAGATATTGATTTGCCGGAAAATTTAGCAGGAATTATAGAAGAACCGGGATTTTTGGAAAACTATAGTGCATATAAGAATTTACAGTTTTTATCTATGATTAAAAATAAAATAGGGAAAGAAGAAATTATACAAACGTTAAAGAGCGTAAGACTTGATCCATACAGTAAATTACATGTTGGTAAATATTCTATGGGAATGAAACAAAGACTGGGAATAGCACAGGCAATTATGGAAAAACCAGAAATTTTAATTTTGGATGAACCAATGAACGGTTTGGATAACGATGGAGTTATGGAAATGAGAAAACTCTTTATTAACTTACGAGAAGAAGGAACAATGATTATAATTGCAAGCCATAATAAAGAAGATATAGAAGTGTTATGTGATGAAGTTTTTGAAATGGAGAAAGGTAAGCTTACACCTGTACAACACTAAACTGTCAAAATAACAGTGGAACCATTATTTAAGTAAGTGGTTCCACTGTTGTTTTTGTATATATAACATCATCTACAATCCGTATTCCATATTTATCAAGGTCAACCCTGCCGTCTATGACCTCAATGCCATCTGCTCTTAGACGGTTAGCCTGTTCATCGGCTCCACCGAAGGCAAATGCCCCTGACAGCTCACCCTTTGCATTTACCACTCTGTAGCATGGAATTTCATCAGGATTGGGATTCTTGTGCAGGGCATTGCCGACAGCCCGGCACATTTTTTTATTGCCTGCAAGCTCAGCAATCTGTGCATATGTGGCAACACAACCCTTTGGAATCCTTTTTACAGCCTCATATATGAGCCGGGTAGGATTATAGGTGACAAGGTCATAGCTGTCTGCAATCATGTTTTTTTATAGCATCATCCGGTATGCTGCCATCGAGAATGATGGTATTCCAGTTGTCCTTGTTCTGGTGCCAGCCGGGGATGACCGATGGGAAGGCATCCCTCCAGAAGTCTCGCCAGGCAGGAGATACCTTGACATTTAAGTTGATAAAACCATTGCGCTCATAGGTCCACAGGAAAACCTTTTTGCTGTCCTTTACGCGGATGAGCTGCCAGTTTGGGTCGTGGAATGGGGCTTCCTGATATGTATTTGGAAATGATAAACCGTAGTCTAATGCTTCTTGTCGTGTTTTCATAGATTTTGCCTGCCTTCTTTTTAGGTATACGATTACAGTATAACATAAAAAGAACAAATTTATTGACTTAATTCTTCATACAACCTCTCTATCTCCCCATCTTCCTTAGAATTAACAAACACCAGTGTATCATCCGATTTTATCATGAGAATAGGAGAGTATCCGTCGAATACATACAGGCTGCATTTTCCAAGGGTGCGTCCTTCATACCTGCCGATATCATAGCTGTCTGTAGAGGCTCCGTTTGTACGCAGGAAACTGTCATCTGGCAGCTCGTCCAGAAGCTTAAGCTCTGTGATGTCATTTACATCAATCTCGCTTGTATAGCCACCGGCAGAAATAGTAAGGTTATTGTTTGTCAGAGTGATTTTTTCCTGTATACTAATCAAAGGAAGCATGCAGACAAACACCAGGATGATACAGCCGGCTATTATTGCACCGGTTATTCCTGTGAAAATCCACGCACCTTTTTTAGCATAATTGAACGTGTAGTTGCCGGACTGCATGCGGTTTTCAATGAGAATATGTTTGTCGTCGGGATTATAGTAGTAGCCGGTTTTCCAGTATTCATCATCGTCCACATCTATTGGTGAGGTGTTGGCAGACAGCAGTTCCTTCTTTCTGTTTAAGCCCATATAAATTGGAACAATAAATCCAAAACCGGCTATTAACTGAATGAAAATATACACATAATAGGATGATGCCGGAAGTATTCCGGTGATACCTGTGTATAATGCTACATAAATCCATGCGACAGCGTTTAGTCCGCTTAGGAGAAGCATTGCGATGCTTTTATATTTTTTCATGGTATTGTTGACAATAAGGTTGAGCTTTGAATCCATGCTGTATACGTGGCGCTCGCTTTTGTTTATAAAAGCATGAAATACCAGCGAAAGTGTGGATATTAAAACAGAGCACAAAAACAGCGAAATCATAAGGAGATTGTAATGGGTGTCACCAAGCATAAAGTATGGTATATATGCTGCAAGCTCAGTAATTAAAAAGAGTGCGTGCCATTTATAGCTGACTGTCGTGGCACCGGCTTCTGCTGAAACGCGGGTGTCGATATAAACCTTTTTGCGTTGGGCTTCTATTATCCATCCGTTTTGTATTTTCAGAGCATACATTTTCCGGTGGGAGCTGTTTGGAATATGAATAATTCCAAAGATATATGCAAACATCCAGATAATATACACCAGAACAAAAACGGCAATGTTAATAAAAACAATAAAGCATATCGCAATGGAGATAATCACATTGGCAATCTGAAAGTGTTTCATTTTGCATTTTCCGGTGGTGACGATTTCGGTTACTTCGGCATCTTCTTTGTGAGATGATGGAATATGTACATTGAGATACATGCCATTTTCATATTTATAGGCGTGTGTGTACGCAAATTGCATACATAGTATGATAAAAAGGTTTGTAACTATAAAGATAATAAACATGATAATTTCCATAGTCAGCCTCCTCTGCTAAGCGGTGCATGGTTTCATTTGTGAATACATTTTATCGCACATTGATAAAAATTCCTCGCGGCTCATTCCGGTGAGACAGGCTTCAGCACTTAAAAGCTCAAGCTCTGATTCCAGTTTTTCAGTGAAATCTGTATCATCTGCGATGGATTCTGACACAAAAGCGCCGAGCCGTCTATCTGTACGGATAAATCCCTCATTTTTCAAAATCTGATAGGCTTTATTGACCGTCATTGTGTTTACACCGGCATCGCTTGCCAGCTGGCGTACGGTTGGAAGCTTTTCGCCGGTTTTTAGCTCGCCTTTGCCTATTCCCTTTACAATCTGGTTTCTAAGCTGTACGTATATCGGTGTACTGCTTGACATGTCGAGTTCTATTATCATGTGAACCTCCTGTATCTTACTGTTTATATGTCATAGCCTGTTTGAAATGCATCAATATTTATGAGCAGGCTGTAATCTGACAAAACTTGTAAGTGATATAATTGTATTGCTTGTATTAGATATAGTAATACAGACAACTACTTTATGTCAACTGATGTTTTAGCATCAATTATATTGACATTTTGAGTATTACAATTATGATTAAAGAGTTATAAGGTATCACAACGTAAAAGAATACATATGAGGTTATAAAATGAGCAGATTAATAGAGCAGATAAAACAAAAGGATGCCTGTGCTTTCACACATGGCGGCAAATTTCACGCAGATGATGTGTTCTCATCAGCCCTGCTTTTGTATATAAACCCTGAGATCAGCATAACAAGGGGCAACAGTGTGCCTGATGATTTCACAGGAATAGTTTTTGATATAGGGCGTGGTGAGTTTGACCATCATCAAAAGGACAGCAGAATCAGGGAAAACGGTGTGCCGTATGCGGCATTTGGCCTGTTGTGGGAGGCTGTTGGAGCGGATATTCTAGGTAAGGAGCTTGCGGTGAAATTTGATGAGTCATTTGTCCAGCCTCTCGACAACAATGACAATACAGGTGAGAAAAACGAGCTTGCAACACTTATAGGCAATTTCAATCCGTCATGGGATTATGAGGGTGGCAGCGATGAGGCTTTCTTTCAGGCGGTAAGCGTGGCAGGCATGATACTGGAAAACAAATTTGAGAGATACCGTGGCAATGAGAGAGCCGATAAGAGAGTGGAGGAGGTGCTTGCAAAGCACGATCCGGCAAGCAGAATACTGGTGCTTCCTGAGTTTATACCGTGTCAGAAGGCGCTGAGTGAGACGGATATCGCGTTTGTTATTTTTCCGTCAAACAGAGGCGGCTTTTGTATACAGCCACAGAAAAGAGAGTATTCGATGAATTACAAGTGTTCTTTTCCGGCAGAGTGGCTTGGACTTGAAGGTGAGGAGCTGGTAAATGCTACAGGAATTCCCGGTGCGATATTCTGTCATAAGGGAGGCTTTATCATGACTGTTAAGGAGCAGGATGAAGCTGTAAAGGCATGCGAAAAGGCGCTTTCTCTTCATAAAGACAGCTCTGTGATAGTATGGTATGGCAGTAAAGGAGATACTGCAGCGAAGGCATGTGACAGTCAGACAGACGAGCTGCTTATAAATGTTGCAAAAGCACGAGGAATAAAGGGTGTGCATATCTGTCATGTTGATGCAATGCCTGTTCCGCAGCTTGAATTAACAGAGCTTGACAGTGAGACAGCATATGCAGAGGTGCTGATGGAGAAGCCGCAGTGGAAGGCATATGTAAAGGAGCAGGTGAAGCAGATTGTAAAGTACAGACCGGAGGCTGTGTATGTGGAAGGAAACGCATTTGAGACATATCCGGTTATACGTGCACTCAGAAAGAAGCACATTCCTGTGCTTACGATGATTGAAAATAAAGAGAAAAAAATAATGGTAAGAATACCATGATTTATGTGCATTTTTGAAAAAATTTGGTATAATGTTGTTAAGCGCGGACATCGTGCAGTTTTGCGAATGTGTGTGGTGGTTTTGAATAATACGAGTAATATACAAGTAACAATACGAGGATGCAGAAGGTATGAAGACAATTATAAAATACGAGCTTGTTATAAATGAGGCACTCAGATCTGCACTCAACTATGATACACCGGATGAGCAGATTAATGAGTTTATCAGATTTTTCGGAAAACATATCGGTTCTGACCGCATATATATATTTGAGGATTGTGATGAGAAGCATGTCACCAAAAATACATATGAGTGGTGTGCGGATGGAATAGTGCCGGAGATACATGAATTACAGAATGTCGATATGGACATAATAGGCTGGTGGTATCAGACCTTTGACAAGGACAGGAATGTAATTATCACAGATATAGAGCAGATAAAGGATGAGCACAAGGTCTCCTATAATCTGTTAAAGGCGCAAAATGTAAAGAACCTGGTGGTATGTCCAATCCGCTACAAGGATGAGATAAAGGGCTTTTTCGGTGTGGATAATCCACCGGAAAGTGATACTCTCGGACTGACCACGTTCCTGGATATGATAGGAACCTTGCTTATATCATTGCTTAAGCTGCGCAATTCCTTCACAAAGTCGAATAAGGAAGCGATGCTTAGCAGCTATTCATCACTTTCAAGTATCTATATATCCATGGCACTGGTAAATGTGCAGACACACAGATACCATATAGTAAAGACTTTGGATGAGGTTGTACACTTCCTGGGGGTAAAACCGCAAAGTGAGGGGGAATATAGGATAGATGAGGATTTCCCGGGGCTTATAAACAGTGTGATGAATGAGTTCTGTACTAAGGCACAGCGCAAAGAGACACTTGATTTTGTGGATATCAGTACTGTAGAGGACAGACTTCGTGGAAAAAATACCATAGTGCACGAGTTTATCGGAAAGGTATCAGGCTGGTGCCGTGAAAGGTTTATTCCTGTAGACTATGATGCAGATGGCAGGCTGTGGCATGTGCTTTACTGCGTGGAGAATATTGACGAGGAAAAGCGACGTGAAGACAGGCTTATGTATCTGGCACAGATTGATTTGATGACAGGTATACGCAACCGCGGAAGTGGAGAGAATAAGATAACAGAGTATCTCGTCCGCAAACAGTGCGGTCTGCTCTGTCTTTTGGATTGTGACAAGTTTAAGTCAATAAACGATACCTATGGACATGCAGTGGGCGACAAGGTGATAATAGCAATTGCTGATACTCTGCGCAAATCATGTCGTGATGATGATGTCGTGCTTCGCCTGGGCGGGGATGAGTTTGCGGTATTTATACCGGGGATGCTTGATAAAGAGCGGGCAGAAGCTTTTTTTGACAGGCTTTTTTCAAACATAGAGCATATTGATATAGCAGAGATGAATGGAAAGCATATATTGCTCAGTCTTGGCGCATGCTTTTATGACGGAATGGATTGTATCACGTTTGACCAGCTCTACAGAAGGGCAGACACCGCCATGTATGACAGCAAGAAAAAACAGGGCTACAGTGCGACAATTTATGATGCAAAGCAATGATAGTCGGGCATATTAAATAAAAAGAGGAGGATGAAAATGCAGACAGGAAAAGCAATATCTATCCCATCGGTTCTCAAGGTGGGAAAGGGAACATTAAACAAAATCGGAGAGTATTTAAAGAGTGAGGAGCTGACGAGCGTAGTCATTTTTATGGGAAATGGTCTCATAGATATGTTTGGAGATACTATAATGAAGTCGCTTACTGATGCCGGTATCACCGTGCTTGAGTATAGCGAGCTTGATACGGTTGAGATAGACGATATCATTACCCTTGCCTTTGACATACCAAACAAGGCAAAGGCAGTCGTATCAGTGGGCGGAGGAAAGGTGATAGATGCAGGAAAATATGCAGCTTTTTTAAGAAATCTGCCATTTATCAGTGTGCCGACATCAAGCTCAAGCGATGGTTTTTCTAGCGCCAGTGCATCACTTTTGGTCCACGGCAAGCGTACGTCGGTTCCTGCAAAGCTTGCGCATGGTATCATAGTTGACACACAGGTCATCCGCACAGCACCGGAGAAGTTTATATATTCAGGCATCGGGGATATGGTGTCAAAGATTACAGCGCTCTATGACTGGATTTTTGAGGAAGCACATGGTGCAGGCGTGGTCAATGACTTTGCCGTGATGGTTGCTAAAAAGGCGGTCAACAGCTTTGTGCGTACACCTTATGAGAGCATAAAGGATGAGCTTTTCCTAAAGGAGCTTGTGGATTCGCTTGCCATGAGCGGCATAGCAAACGAGATAGCGGGAAGCAGTGCGCCGACCAGCGGCAGTGAGCATCTTATATCACATGCGCTTGACAAAATTCTTGAGCATCCACAGCTTCATGGCATACAGGTCGGCATAGCAACCTATATCATGAGTGTAGTGCAGAACCACAGGTATGTAAGGGTGTGCACAGTGCTCAAAAGGACAGGCTTTTTCGATTATGCGGCTACTCTTGGCATGAGAAAGCAGGATTTTCTGGATGCGATAGATATGGCGCCATCCATGAAGCCGTTCAGGCACACATATCTGCATGAGAAGGAGTACCGCGACGCGGCAAAGAAGCTTGTGCTGGAGGATGATATACTGAATAAAATACTGGTATAAAAATATGTATGAGAAGACTATAGAGCCGGTTGCGATTATGCACACCGGATTTGGAGAGAAATTTGGCATTCCGAGGCAGAGTGGCCTCGTACCTGAGGCGGCAGGGCAGATAATATTTGAACCCAAATACCAAAATCCCGATGCGCTTCGTGGAATAGAGGAGTTCACACATTTGTGGATTATATGGGGCTTTTCTGAAAACAAGGTGGAGAAATTCACACCGCTCGTCACACCACCCAGGCTTGGAGGCCGGGAAAAGAGAGGTGTTTTTGCCACACGTTCGCCGTTTCGCCCAAACGGCATGGGATTATCCTCTGTAAGGCTTGATAAGATTGAGTACAAAAGCAGCAAGGGACCCATAATTCATGTGTCAGGTGTAGATATGCTTGACGGCACACCAATCTATGATATAAAGCCGTATCTGGCATATTCAGACTCACATCCTGAGGCATCAGAGGGCTTTGCCGCAGAGCACAGATGGGATACGGTGCATGTTATATGGAGGGATGAGGCACTCAAAAGCTGTATGGATGAAGGTACCCGCATTACTGTGGAGCATATTCTGGCACAGGATCCAAGAGCTGCATACAACAAGGCCAGGGATTATATCTATGGCATGAGATACGGCAAATTTGATATACGCTTTGTGGCTGATTCACATGCCGGCACGATAGAGATAGCGGATGTCGTGGAGTGCATAGACGGGTATCATAAGGTGAAGTGATTTTGATTTGCATATGGCGCCACAAGAGAGTAAAATGGTAATGCATACAAAAAGGACAAATGCGTCACGAATATATTTGTAAATACATATTAAATACATATAAGGAAGGTACATACAATGAAAACAGTAAAGGACTATATCAGAACTATCCCGGATTTCCCGGAGAAGGGCATCATGTTCCGCGATGTGACAAGTGTTATCCAGGATGCAGATGGATTAAAGCTTGCAATTGACGAGATGATAAAGAAGCTTGACGGACTTGACTTTGATGTGATAGCAGGAGCAGAATCAAGGGGCTTTGTTTTTGGCATGCCGATAGCATATGCGCTTCATAAACCGTTTGTCATGGTGAGAAAAGCGGGCAAGCTGCCATGTGAGACTGTATCAAAGACATATGACCTTGAGTATGGCACAGCAACAATTGAGATGCACAAGGACTCAATAAAGCCCGGTCAGAAGGTGGTTCTCGTGGATGATCTTATCGCTACAGGAGGCACAATGCAGGCAGCAGCAGAGCTTGTTGAGGAGCTTGGAGGAGAGGTTGTGAAGATGCTTTTCCTTATTGAGCTTGCAGGTCTTAATGGCAGAAAGCTTCTTAGCAAGTATGATGTGGATGCAGTTGTGTCATATGATGGCAAGTAGAGCTGTTATATCTGAATGAATATATTTTATATGTTTGTGCATACTGACATTAATTAAATCTATGATTTGATGAGATTAAGAGTAAGGAGAGTCGGTATGCAGCAAAAATTGGGAAAGTGGAGTCTCCGTTTTACGGAGGCTCCTTTTATATTGGAAAGCAGTTCGGTTGTAGGCACAAAGGAGGCGGACGGACCGCTTGGAGGTCTGTTTGATATTGTAGGCAAAGATGACAGGTTTGGGCAGAATACGTGGGAGAAGGCGGAAAGCTCCATGCAGCGCGATGCACTCACAATGGCCCTTGGAAAAGCACATCTGGATGCATCCGACATGGACTATGTATTTGCAGGAGATCTGCTCGGACAGTCTATGGCCACAACCTTTGGTGTGGAAAACTTCCGTATTCCGTGGTTTGGAGTGTATGGAGCATGTTCCACATGCGGGGAGTCGCTCTCACTTGCCGCGGCATTTGTGGCAGCAGGGTATGCAAGGCATGCGGTGGCAGTGACATCGAGTCACTTTGGCAGTGCCGAAAAGCAGTTTCGCTTCCCTAACCAGTACGCCAATCAAAGACCGGTGTCAGCGACGTGGACAGTCACAGGAAGTGCAGCATTTATTGTGGGCAGTGGAGCAGGTGGTAATGAGACACAGACCGGGTGTGACAATGAATGGACTGGGGGTGACAATGCAGATAGTATATCAAAGAAGGTGCAGATTGAGGGAATCACAACAGGAGTTGTGGTGGATTATGGCATAAAGGACGCCATGAACATGGGCGCTGCAATGGCCCCTGCGGCCTGTGAGCTGATAGTAAATCATCTGAGTGATTTTGGCAGAAAGGCTTCCTATTACGACAGGATAGTGACAGGAGACCTTGGAAGCATCGGACAGAAGATACTGATTGACCTGTGCAGGCAAAAGGGCGTGGACATAAGCAAAAATCACGAGGACTGTGGCATGAAGATGTTTGATGCAACGAACCAGAACACGGGCTCAGGTGGTTCGGGTTGTGCATGCTCGGCAACTGTTTTGTCAGCATATTACTTGCCAAAACTTAGAAGCGGTGAATTGAAGCGTATACTATTTGTGCCGACAGGAGCACTTCTTTCGCCGGTCAGCTTCAACGAGGGCGAGTCAGTACCGGGAATTGCACACGGTGTGGTGCTTGAAGCTTCAATTTGAAGCTGATGGCTTCACATATATAATAGGGTGAACGAGCCGTTTTTGAGGACGGCGCACGTTCAAAAAATAGAAGAAAGGCGTAAGGATATAATGGATTATGTAAAAGCATTTGTCGTGGGCGGTATAATCTGCGCCATAGTACAGATTTTAATGGAAAAAACAAAGCTCATGCCGGGCAGAATTATGGTAATGCTCGTGTGCACGGGAGCGCTGCTTGGCGCCGTCGGCATATACGGACCATTTTCAAAGTGGGCAGGCGCCGGTGCCAACGTACCGCTTTTGGGCTTTGGCAATGTACTGTGGAAGGGTGTGAAGGAGGCAGTGGACAGCGAGGGCTTTATAGGCCTGTTTAAGGGCGGCTTTAAGGCTTGTGCCGTCGGAGTATCGGCAGCACTTATCTTTTCGTATATCGCGGCACTCATCACAAAACCCAAGTTAAAAAGCTGAGAACAAGAAAAACTGCCGCTTACATGCGTGCATGTTTTGTTCTCAGTGGTTCAGAATAGTTACGAATGATGTATAAATTACGAAAAATTGCCCATACTATCTCCAAAACGAAAAGGAGACTGATACAATGAAGAAAATGAAATATTTATTGGCACTTTGCCTGATACTCGCTGCTGCAAGCGCTTTTGCAGCCTGTGGAAACAATAGTAATGTGGCAGACACCTCAATGGTTGAAAATACACAAAGAGGTGGCTCTGCCGCCGACGATGCCGGGAATGCCGGCAAGGATATCATAGATGGCGCCGGAAATGCCGGCAAGGATGTGATAGACGGAGCAGGCGATGCCGGAAAAGATGTGATAGACGGAGCGGGCAATGCCGGAAAAGATGTGATAGACGGAGCAGGCGATGCCGGCAAGGATGTAATAGACGGCGCAAAGGATGCCGTAGATGATGCCGGAAACGCCGTAAAAAAGAGTGTTGATGGTGGAAACAACAATTAATAGCTATTTATAAAAAGAAAACAGTCACTATATATGCTTCAATGGCTGCAAAAACAAAAGCACCAACAACGTCGCTGATAAAATGCACACCTGATATCACACGGACACAGGCAATGATAGCTGCAATGACTGCAAGCAAAATGCCGGTGAACCATAAAGGCGAAGCAGAAGGTGAGCATATTAAAACAGTAAATGCAATTATAAATGCAGAAAAAACATGCCTGCTAGGAAAAGACCTTCCGAGGGTATCCTTTGGAATGACAGGCGGCATATCAAATTTTTCGTATGGACGTGGTCTGTTTATGATATATCTGAAAACCGATACTGTAATAAAGCCGACAAACGGAGCAATGATTGAGAGTGCAAGCATATGACCGGCTGTAAAGCACAGATACAGCACGTATACAGGGTATGTGATAAAAACTAAATAAGTGCATATTTTATTGATTAATTCAAGCTTTCGGGCTGCCCTGTTATTTTCACGGAATGGGGCAGTCATTTTTATGTATGTATTTTTTTTCATGATTATTTTCCATCGTTTATTTATGAAATATTGTATTGTAACTGTCTAGAGTGGTGTCAACTGCCCTTGCGATACTGCAGAGGTGTCATGCCATAGTGCTTTTTGAAGGCTCTGTTAAAATACGACAGGCTTTCAAACCCCACTTCACCGGAAATAGAAAGCACCGAGCTGTCTGAACTTTGCAAAAGTCTTGCGGCCATGGTCAGGCGGTAGTCCTTTAAATAGTCAACAAACGATGTGCCCATGGTTTCTTTAAAATACCTCATAAAATGAGACTCGGAAAACCCGGCTACATCAGCGATATCAGCGATAGAGATTTTGTCGGCATAATTATTTTCCACATATTTGAGCACAACCTTCATCTTATCAAGAGTCTTTTTACTTTTTAGTGGCTTTGTCAGATTACGGCAGCGGTTATCAAGCACAAAAAAGAATTCGTAGAGCTTGCTCTTTATATAAAGCTGATAGCCCTGCGGCATCGTCTTGCAAATCTCATCGCATGCATCTATTGGAGCCACGACATCCTCGTAGTATGGATACACCGGTGTAAAAACCGTCGGAACTGTGAATCTGCCGGTTAAGAGAGGTGTAAGAAAATCCTCCTTGGTGTAATCGTACTTTCCGGGAAGCAGCATCGACAGGGAAAATATGATATTTTCGTACTCCATCGATTCATCCATATATTGGTCTATAGAGTGAAGCTGTCCCGGCAGAATCAGCACAAGGCTTGGCGCTGTGACATGGTACTCCTTAAAATCCACAGATATATGACCGCAGCCCTTCTTTATATAGATAAGCTCCATGTCATCATGCGTGCAGCGGAACTCCGGAAAAAATCAAGGGGAATCGAGCACAGGTAGGTATTGTATGGGAACGTAAGCTCCACATGTGTTTTGTCTTCGTGATAATTTTCATATTCTAATATATTCATGATGATATTTTAGCATATTATTTCTTGAAAAGCCACTAAAAATACCGAAAAATGATAGGATTGTGCAAGTTTTCGACTGTATACTGCAAGAATTGTGCAGTGTAATGGATTATACTTGATTCATCAAATGACACAAGGAAGTAAAGCACGCTAAATGAAAATTAGTTAATTTGACACATTGGCGTGTACACATGATAACAGATTTGGGAGGAAATCAAAATGGCAATCATGCAGGAAATCGAAACAAAGCTTCAGAAGGGAATCAGCGTTAGTACAGATGAGGAAGTATACTACGCATTACTTGAGCTTGTAAAAGACAAGGCAGAGAAAAAGGTTTCAAACAAAGGAAAGAAAAAGCTCTACTACATATCAGCAGAGTTCCTTATCGGAAAGCTTTTATCAAACAACCTTATCAACTTAGGTATCTACGATGAAGTTAAAGAGACTCTTGAGAAGAACGGAAAGTCACTTGCTGAAATCGAGGAAATCGAGCTTGAGCCTTCACTTGGAAATGGCGGACTTGGACGTCTTGCAGCATGCTTCATAGATTCAATCGCAACACTCGGGCTCAACGGAGACGGTGTAGGCCTCAACTACCACTACGGATTATTCAAGCAGGTATTTGAGAACAATCTCCAGAAGGAGACTCCAAACCCATGGATTACAAAGGAGAGCTGGCTTACAAAGACAGATATCACATATCCTGTAAGCTTTGGCGGATTCACAGTACAGTCAAGACTTTACGATATCGACGTAGTTGGATACAACAACCGTACAACAAAGCTTCACTTATTCGACATCGAGTCAGTTGATGAGTCAATCGTAGGCGACACAATTGATTTCGACAAGGATGATATCAAGAAGAACCTTACATTATTCTTATATCCTGATGATTCAGATGATAAGGGACGTCTTCTTCGTGTATACCAGCAGTATTTCATGGTATCAAACGCAGCAAGACTTATCCTTGCAGAGGCAGAGGCAAAGGGCTCTAATTTACATGATCTTGCTGATTATGCAGCAGTTCAGATTAACGATACACATCCATCAATGGTTATTCCAGAGCTTATCCGTCTCCTTCAGGAGAAGGGCATCCTGATGGATGAGGCTATTGAGATTGTATCAAAGGTTTGTGCATACACTAACCACACAATCCTTGCAGAGGCTCTTGAGAAATGGCCAATCAGCTTCTTGGAGAAGGCAGTTCCACAGCTTATGCCAATCATCCGTGAGCTTGACAACAAGGTTCGCGCAAAGGTAGCTGATGAGAGCACATACATCATCAAGGACGGTCTTGTACACATGGCACACATGGATATTCATTTCGGATATTCTGTAAACGGTGTTGCATACCTTCACACAGAGATTTTAAAGAATACAGAGCTCAACAACTTCTACAAGTTATATCCTGAGAAGTTCAACAACAAGACAAACGGTATCACATTCCGTCGTTGGTTAATGTCTTGTAACCCGGAGCTTTCAGCATACATCACAGAGCTTATCGGTGATGGCTGGAAGAAGGATGCAAACGAGTTAGAGAAGCTTGGCAATTTCATCAATGATGACGCTGTTCTCACAAAGCTTGTTGACATCAAGAACGCAAAGAAGACAGAGCTTGCTTCTTACTTAAAGAAGACTCAGAATCTCGACGTACCTGACAATTCAATCTTTGATATCCAGGTTAAGAGACTTCACGAGTACAAGAGACAGCAGCTCAACGTGCTTTACATCATCCGTAAGTACTTTGAGATCAAGGCAGGCAAGAAGCCATCTACACCAATCACATGCTTCTTCGGTGCAAAGGCAGCTCCTGCATATATCATTGCAAAGGATATCATCCATGCAATCCTCTGCTTACAGCAGATTATCAACAATGATCCTGAGGTAAGTCCATACCTTAAGGTATTCATGGTTGAGAACTACAACGTAACATTAGCTGAGAAATTATTCCCAGCTGCAAATATTTCAGAGCAGATTTCTCTTGCTTCTAAGGAGGCATCAGGAACAGGAAACATGAAGTTCATGCTTAACGGTGCTATTACACTTGGAACAAGTGACGGAGCAAACGTAGAGATAGCTGAGCTTGTCGGCGATGAGAACATCTATGTATTCGGTGAGGATTCACAGACTGTTATCGACAGATATGAGAGAGGCGACTACTGCTCTAAGGATTACTATGACAAGGATGCAGACTTAAAGAAGGCTGTTGACTTCCTTGTAAGTGATGAGATGATGAAGGTTGGTTCTAAGGAGAACTTAGAGAGACTTTACAACGAGCTCCTCAACAAAGACTGGTTCATGACATTCCCAGACTTTGAGGATTACTGCAAGACAAAAAAGAGAAGGCTTACGCTGATTATGAGGATAAGAAGGCTTGGGCTAAGAAGATGCTTGTCAACATCAGCAAGGCTGGTTTCTTCTCTTCTGACAGAACAATCAAGCAGTACAATGATGAAATCTGGCATTTAGAGGCCTAGAATTTTTCTTCCTCCTTTAAATACAAATTGGGCTTAAGAACTCCCGTGGGTGCATCCCGCGGGGGTTCTTTTTTGGTAGGTCGGGACGTAAGCGCAGGGGACGGCGTGCACACATACTCTTGCGTTCGCTACGCTACGCTGCCAAGTGTCTGTACGGATTATGCCCGGAGTGTTTCGCAGGCTGACGAAACCGGCTTTTATGCGCCGTCCGTGGCGCATAACGCCTTGCCCCGCCGTCCATGGCGGTGCATTTCTGTGGTTCTAAGCATAATCCTACAGACACTAGGCAGCTTCGCTATGCGCTCTCGCAAGAGTATGTGTGTACGCCGTCCCCTGCGCTTACGTCCCTTACGCTGTGGCAAAATGTGTGGGGTGACGTGTGCGCACCGGTGGCCGGTGCTTACGTCTTACTATGTTGTGAAGAGATGTGAGATGATGTGTTGCACTACTTACCGATACTTATATTTTTTATGGGAAAGTGAGGTTTGTGGGCGTGGTGGGGGGGATACACAGTCTCGTGAGAGCGAATAGCGAAGCTGTCTAGATACTGTTGAATTATGCCATGCAACACAGAAATGGCCCGGCATGGACGCCGGGGCAAGGAGAAATCGAGCCATGGAAGGCGAGTTTCGACGGTTTCGTCGAGCATAGAAAGCCTGCAAGGCATAATTCATACAGTATCTTGGCAGCGCAGCGTAGCACTCCCGAGGCTGTGTATCCCCACCACGCCCACAAACCGTACTATTGCAGCTTACAATCTCATAATCCTGCCTCACCGTGAACTGCAGTCCCCTAGCAGAAATGTAAGGGCGGGATTTACAAGTTTGTCAAATACATATATAATAAGGGGAAGAATATACACATGGAGAACTATTATGATAAAGAATAAATTTATGGCACTCACGCTTACCGTAGTGCTCACAGCAGGCATGCTTACCGGCTGTGGTTCCGGCGACAAGGCAAAGGACAAGGATGCGTACAGACAGTATGGCATCAACTGTATAGAAAACGGCAGCTATGATGATGCGGTCGATGCTTTTCAGAAGGCACTGGACCAGTCGGTGGGCTCAGTAGGCGCAGAGGAGCTTGACATATGCTATTATAAGGCAAAGGCACAGTATTTAAGCGGTGATGTGGATGGAGCTATTGATACGTATACGGCTATTATCGACTATAATAAGGATTCTGATGCATACTATCTGAGGGGCTGTATATATTTTGCCAAGAATGATTCAGACAAGGGTATGAAGGATTTTAAGACGGCGCTCAGTGAGAATGATGATAATTATGAGCTCTATCTTGGTGTTTATGAGACCTTGTCGAAGTATGGCATGAATGACCAGGGAAAGGAATACCTGGATAAGGCATTAAAGCTTAAGGCAAAAACTGCTGATGATTATATGCAGAGAGGCCGTATATATACTATGCTCGGTGATTATGATTCAGCAATAAAGAGTCTGCAAAAGGCTATTGATGAGAAGCTGGTCAAGGCAAACTACTATATGGGTGAAGCATATCAGAAGCAGGGCGACAATGACAGCTCGCAGAAGTATTTTAAGAAATACCTGGACAGCGGTGAGGCAGATTCTTATGAGCTGATGAATATGGGACAGGCGCAGATGGACAATGGTAACTATGACACTGCGATTACTTATTTTCAGAACGCACTTGAACTTGAAAGTGTGCCGAACAAGCAGCAGATAACAAAGGCTATGATTATAGCATATGAGTATTCCGGCGATTTTGCCACAGCAAAGAGCAAAATGGAGGAATACATGAAGGATTATCCCGATGACGAGGATGCAGCAAGAGAATATCAGTTTTTGGAGACCAGATAGATTATGGCAGATACTATTAAGATAGAGGATATTGAGGAGAGAGTGGTGCTTGTCGGAGTAAGTGAGCAGGACGGTGATGATGCGGATGATTCACTTTCAGAGCTTGCGGAGCTGGTAAAGACAGCAGGTGCGACAGTTGTAGGCACACTTATCCAAAGAAGAGAAAAAATTCATCCGGGCACGTATGTTGGCACCGGCAAGGTGGCGGAGATTGCTGAGCTTGTGGAGAGTACAGGGGCAACAGGCATTGTGTGCGATGATGAGCTGAGTCCTGCACAACAGAAAAATCTGGAGATGTATCTTGACACAAAGGTTATGGACAGGACACTTGTTATTCTTGATATTTTTGCATCAAGAGCTACAACAAGTGAGGGTAAGATACAGGTTGAGCTTGCTCAGCTCAAGTACAGATTAAGCCGTTTATCGGGACTGGGAAAGTCCATGTCAAGGCTTGGCGGTGGAATAGGAACAAGAGGTCCCGGAGAGAAAAAGCTTGAGGTGGACCGCCGTCTTATAAATGACAGGATAGCACAGCTTCGAAGAGAGCTGAAAGAGGTGCAGAAGCACAGAGATATCACAAGGGCAAAGCGTGAAAAAAATAAAGTACCGGTTGTTGCGATAGTAGGATATACTAACGCAGGTAAGTCCACGCTGTTAAATCACCTGACAGAGGCAGATGTGCTTGAGGAGGATAAGCTCTTTGCAACGCTTGATCCTACAACGCGTATTCTTGCGCTTGATGGCAAGCAGCAGGTGCTTTTAACTGATACGGTCGGGTTTATCAGAAAGCTGCCGCATCATCTGATAGAGGCATTCAAGAGCACCCTTGAGGAGGCAAAGTACGCTGACATCATTTTCCATGTGGTGGACGCATCAAATATGCAGCGGGAAAAGCAGATGTTCATAACCTACCAGACATTGGATGATCTTGGTGTAAAAGACAAGAAATTTGTCACACTTTTTAATAAGCAGGATGCCCGCACAGACAACGAACCGCTGCATGATTTCAGGGCAGATTATACTCTTAACATTTCAGCGGCAAAGGATCTGGGATTAGATGAGGTAAAATCTCTTTTAGAGGAGATATTAAGAGAGAATAAGGTATATATTGAGAGAATTATCCCATATGATAAGGCTGGCGTGATACAGCTCATCAGAAAACAGGGCGAGCTTGTGTCGGAGGAATATGTGGCTGATGGGATACAGATAAAGGCATATGTGCCGATGGAGGTGTACGGCAGGCTCGATTAGGGTGCTGCTTCGCTATATCATTATAATAAGCGAGGAATTTAAAATGTCGAAAACGCGTTCAATCCGCTGGGACAAGCTGGACAACACAGCAAATCTGTTCCCTAGTATAGCGGGGGAGAGCATGACAAATGTATATAGGATCTCAGTCACCTTAACTGATGAGATTGACAGTGAAAAGCTGCAGGAGGCACTGGATATAGTGCTTCCGAAGTTTGGTCTGTTTAATGTGAGACTCAGGATGGGAGTATTCTGGAACTATTTTGAGGAAAATGGCAAAAAAGGCACCAAAGGTGCATGAGGAAAATACATTTCCGTGCAGATTTATAAGACCGAACAAGAATCACAGCTATCTTTTCAGGGTGACATATTATAAGAACAGAATAAATCTTGAGGTATTTCATGTGTTGACAGATGGCATGGGCGGCATCAATTTTCTTAGGGAGCTCACCTACCAGTATCTGCGTCTCACACATCTGGAGATTGCAAAGCTAAAGGGTGATTCATTGACGCAGGGCACATCCTTAAATAGAGAGGACAGCTTTGTAAAGAACTACAAATCAAGTAAGCCAAGTGGCTTTAACAGGCAGAAGGCGTATCTTTTAAAGCTGGAAAAGGTACCTGATGGAGAGTTTGGGCTGATACATGGCATGATGCCTGTATCACAGCTGAAGCAGGTCTGCCACCGCTATGGAGTTTCCATAAATGATTATCTGGTAGCGTGCTTTGTGTGGAGTGTGTATCAGGAGTGTTTTCACGGCATGCCAAACGATATGCCTGTCAGGGTTGCGGTTCCTGTGAATCTTCGTCCTTATTTTGACTCCGTGACCACAAAGAACTTTTTTGTTATGATATCTGCTGAGTTCAGACCGCAAAACAGCTCCTACACATTTGAGGAGGTGCTTAGAATAGTGACGGATTCCATCAATTCACAGATTTCGAAGGAGCATCTGGAAGATCTTTTCTCATACAGTGTGTCAAATCAGAAAAATATCCTGATGAGACCGGTGCCTCTTTTTATAAAAAATCTGGCAATGAAGGCGGTCTATACGCAGTCGGCACTGGCAAACACCACCACTATCACCAATATTGGAAATATAAAGGTGGAGCCGGAATACGAGCCGTATATAACAGGCTTTTATTCCTTTATACCAATGTCCAAGGGACAGCCTATGAAGGGCACCATATGCTCCTACAAGGACACGCTGGTGTTTACTTTTTCATCTATTCTGGCCGATACGATGATTCAGAGAAGCTTTTTTAAGAAGCTTGTAAATGACGGAGTGGAAGTGACAATTGAGACAAATGGAGAGTATTATGACTAAATGCATGAAATGCGGTGTGTATATTGTAGACAATACAGATAAATGCCCGCTCTGCCAGCAGGTTGTGGCACCGGTTGAACTGTCATCAGACAATCATCAGGGCACTGAAGGGGTTTTTGAACAGCATAATGATGTGCCGGATAAGTGCGTAAACGATACAGATATTGCAGCAAAGAGGGCAGATAGTACAGCAAGCCATGACAACGGTACGAGATACCCAGACGTCAAGGGCGCATCAAGAAAATACAGATTATTGGAAAATATCATATTGTTTCTGTCTATAGTAGGACAGATTGTGTTGACAACTGTTGATTACATGACAGACCATGAGATAAACTGGAGCTTTATAGTGCTTCTTGTTGTAATCTATGCGAATGTGACGCTGCGTCTGGCAATAGTTGGAAGAAACGGATATATTTTTAAAATTATAAGCACATTTGTGTTCACGGTGCTGTTTCTCGAGGGCATAGACCTGCTCACAGGAGCCAGTGGCTGGGCACTTACATTTGTTTTCCCAAGTGCCATACTGGCGATGGTTCTTGCAACAATTATACTTATGATAGTAAACATAAGAAACTGGCAGAGCTACATGATGATGCAGCTTTTTCTTGTGCTGATGAGCGTGATTGCGATGATACTTGTGGCAGTCAAGGTCATATGGTTCCCATATCTGGCAATGGGAGCGATGGGAGCATCTTTGTTTTTGTTTCTCGGAACACTGATTATCGGTGACAAAAGAGCCAGAACAGAGCTGAAACGGAGATTTCATATATGATAGGCTTTCATGGAATAGGAAATTCGCATATGTTTGAGGATGAGGAGATGGGAAACTACCATCCGGAAATTGAAAACGGCGATAGTAATGGTGATAATGAAACTGGAATAATAGGAGCTTTGGGTAATAAGCTTGAAAAGACATTTAAGAACTCATTATCTGTCATGAAAAGTGAGCATGCGGAAAAAGTCCATAGCAATGCAGCTGTGGCAGATGAAGAAGTCAGTATACAGGGCAAAATCCTTGCAAATCTGATGGGACATATCACAAATGACCTTGCAATCGGCAAAAAAATAAAATCCGGAGAGCTCAGGAAGCGCATGAAGGAACCTGCATGGCTTGTTCCGGACTGCTTTGTAACAGAGGATATAGATATGGGCGGTTTCACTATGAAGCTTTTTATCCTCAAAGGAAAACCCAAATACAGAGCGTGTGATACTGCAGCTGCATGGTGGTGGATATATGGGGGCAGTGCGCAATGCATACTATGTATTTGCAGGCCTTTATAATGAGGTAAGTGAGGGCTGCTCAGTGCTCACGCCTGACTATCGCGTGGCGCCGGAACACCCGTATCCGGCAGCACTTGAGGATGCTATAGCCTGCTATAAATGGCTTTTGTCACAGGGCTGGTTTGGCTCGCAGATTGTGCTGGCAGGAGACTCAGCAGGCGGAGGCCTTGCAATGTGCCTCACCATGTATCTTCGCGACCACGACATGCCGCTTCCGGCAGGAATAGTAGCCATGTCACCATGGACCGATCTCACAGCAGGCGGAGAATCCTACGAGACAAACTATGAAAGGGACCCACTGTTTGGAAACACAAGGGACAGTCTCATCTACGTGAATGACTATCCCGGTGACCACGATAAAATGGATCCATACATATCGCCGCTGTTTGGTAATTTCAGAGGCTTTCCACCAATGCTCATACAGGTAGGCTCGATAGAGATGCTCTTATCTGACTCGGTAGAGGCTGCTGCAAAGGCAAGAATCCAGGGCGTTAAGGTGCGACTGTCAGTGTATGAAGGGATGTTTCATGTGTTCCAGATGGGATACCTCAATTTCCCGGAGTCCAAGCGTGCATGGGCGGAGGTCAAGCGTTTCCTAAAGGTGATTAAAGAGGAAGAATAAATAAAGTAATATAGGAGCATTTATGGATGTAAATAGTACATTTGAAAAAACAGGAATAAAATGTAAAGTATTACAGGAAATTATCCAGCTGGCGAAGAAGAATTGTGTTGAAAAAGTAATTCTTTTTGGTTCAAGAGCGCGAGGTGATTATAAAGAGCGAAGTGATATAGATCTGGCATTTTGCGGTGGTAGCAGTAGTCATTTTATTTTGGATGTAGACGAAACAACTTCAACGTTGTTGGAATTTGATATAGTGGACTTGGATAAGCCTGTAAGAAAAGAATTGTTGGAATCAATAAAAAGAGAGGGAGTAGTGCTATATCAAAAAATTTGAGAAGGATATTGGTATTTCGAAAGGAGATGAGCAAGCATGACTGAATCACTTAAACTACCGGTGGGAATAGAGAGCTTTGAGGAGATTCGTTCAGATGGATATTATTATGTCGATAAGACAAAGCTTATTGAACAGTTGGTTGACAGCCGGGGAAAAGTCAACCTTTTTACCAGACCGCGTCGTTTTGGCAAGACTCTCAACATGAGTATGCTCAAATCTTTCTTTGAAATTGGAGCAGCTTCTGAATTATTTGATGGTCTTTATATATCGCACAACAAAAAAATGTGTGATGATAATATGGGCAAGTATCCTGTGATATTTCTGTCTTTAAAGAATGTGGAAGGACTAGATTTTCAAGCTGCAAAGTATCAGATGATAGAGATAATTGCAAAGGAAGCTAAGAGATTTGTATATTTGAAGAATAGTGACAGGCTGGACATTGACGATAAGTCGACGTATGCTTCTTTAATTCGATTAGAGGATGGCAGATATGAAATGAGAGATGAGGCACTGTATGCTTCGCTTCAAACTTTATCTGAGCTGTTATATAAGCATCATGGCAGAAAAACGGTTATTTTAATAGATGAATATGATGTTCCACTGGATAAGGCATTTCAAAATGGCTATTATAAAGAGATGGTTTCTTTGATACGTGCCATATTCGGAAAAGCATTAAAGACAAATGATGCTTTGGATTTTGCTGTCTTAACAGGTTGTCTTCGTGTTTCAAAAGAAAGTATTTTTACAGGATTGAATAATTTCAAGATTTTATCTATTACTGATACAAGATTTGATGAACACTTTGGATTTACGGATGATGAAGTAGAGCGTTTGCTGGCATTTTATCATGTGGAAAACAGGTTTGCGGAGACAAAGGAATGGTATGATGGTTATCATTTCGGAAATGTCGATGTATACTGTCCGTGGGATGTAATCAATCATGTTGACCGAATAAAAGATGATCCAATGGCAGGACCGGAAGCGTATTGGATTAATACAAGCGGAAATGAGCTTGTTAAGAGGTTTATAGATAAGGCTGGTAAGACAACCAGAAATGAAATTGAGCGTTTGATCGCGGGAGAAGCCATAGACAAGCAAATCCGTCTGGATATGACCTATGACGAAATAGACAATAATATTGATAATCTATGGAGTGTTCTGTTTACAACAGGTTATCTGACATATACAAAGATAAGTGAGGACAAAAAAATATAGCCTTGTAATTCCGAACAAGGAGATTAAAGAAGTATTTAAGCTGCAGATACAGGAGTGGTTCAGGAATAAATTATTTTCCAATACAGAGCAGTTGCAGGACTTTTGGAAGGCTTTCAAAGATGGAAATACACAGATAATGGAAATGTATTTAAACAAGGTGCTGAGCAATTCGGTGAGCGTTTTTGACACAAAAGCGAGAAATGAGGAAAAGGAAAGTTCCTATCATAATCTGCTTATTGGCATTTTGAGTGGCAATGAGGACTGGCTGGTAAAGTCAAATGTTGAGGCAGGAGAGGGCTTTGCAGATATTATTGTGGAGACAGATGATCCGGATGAAGGAATTATTGCAGAGCTTAAATACACAAAAAGATTTTAAAGCTATGGAAAAATCCTGTGAAAAGGCTCTGAAACAGATAAAGGATAGAAGATATCAGGAATATTTGTTAAATGATAATCGACAGAATATCATGTATTATGGAATTGCATTTTGTAGAAAAAGATGTAAAGTGCTTGTAGAGAGATATAATGGAGATAGTGAACCGGATAAAGCGTAACTCCGAAGAAATTATGATGTAGGAGAAAATAATTATGGCAAAGAAAATTCTAGTAGTAGTGGACGCACAGAATGATTTTATTACAGGAGCTCTTGGAAACAAAGAGTGTGACGTGGCAACAAATGTTATTGCAGAAGAAATCAGGTCAGGCAAATATGATGATGTGATATTCACAAGGGATACGCATGATGAAAACTATCTGAATACTCAGGAAGGAAAGAAGCTTCCGGTAACGCACTGTATTAAAGGGACAAACGGATGGGAAGTAGACGCTCGTCTTAAAGATGCAATGAAGGAGCGTGGAGTTGACTGTGACTATATTACTTATATTGACAAGCCGACTTTTGGCAGCAAAGAGCTTGGTGAACTGCTTGCGAGATATGACAACAGCGATACAGAGATTTATTTCTGCGGATTCTGCACAGGAATATGTGTAATAAGTAACGTGGCGATTGCAAAGACATTTTGTAAAGACGCAGAGGTGTTTGTAATAGAAAATGCCTGCGCCTGCGTAACGCCTGAAAGTCATAAGACAGCAATAGAAGCAATGAAGATGATTCAGGCAAATATTATATAGAAAGTCATTTATTAAAAATGTTTCTGACATACTAATAGCGTAAGAAATGGGAGGAGAATATTATGAAATTAAACCAGATAATCACAAGTCTTTTAGAGACTGATATGTATAATTCAGCATGGGTCAGACAATATTCCATCAGTTTACGGATTAGATGTTCCTGCACTCAATATCGTCATGAAAACCACAATATGCAATGGTATGGATGCAGCGAAGATTTCTGATACACCCGGCAAGGGGATGTGCAAAAATCCGGATTATGTGGATTACTTAAACCGCTGCATTGATTACAGAATGAAAAATGACCGCTAAAAAGGTATCAGAAGATGATGTGATAAAAGTAGTTTAAAATGTAGAAAGCCGGGATATGATATCAAAACTTGCAGAGATTGCTTTTGCAAATGTAAGTAAGGGTGAAATAGAAAAGACTCTGGAAACATTCTTTACGCGTTTCAGACAGCAGCAGTTTAAGCGTTCATGCATACCTGACGGACCAAAGGTGGGAACTGTTTCATTATCTCCTAGAGGTGATCTGAGAATGCCAAGCGATATGGTAGAATTGCATTAGGCATTGGGAAGGCAGGTAAATCAGGAGTTGTAAATGAATGGTGCAAAAAAGTATCAACTACCAGTTGAATGGCATAAATCAACTAGCAGTTCGTTTTAGACAGCTACCTTTTTGATATATGATGACTGCAAGGAGGTAAAAAAATTGAACATTACAAATAGAGCAGTTTCGAAATGGGAAACTGGTGTTTGAGTTATAATAGGGCAGCGCTGCAATATTAAACCGAAAATCCAAGTCAGTATCACAGATGTCCGCAATCAGTCTGAGAGTGAATCTGTGTGCTTAGATTAGGTACAATTTTATATCAAAACATTTAGTGAGGACTAAATTAGCATTTAAGATGGAATATTCCATCAGCTGGTTTGGTCCTCTTTTTATTTGAGAGGAGTGGTCGAATGGGCAAGGTGTTAATTTGGTTCGTAATCATTATTAGTACAGTGGTTCTCTACTGTCTTATGAAAGTTAAGGCAGAGAGTGATGAACTGTATGAGGAATTAATGAAAAAGCATTTTTATGGCAGGTCTGATGATATTCCTGCATCTGACAAAACCGAGCACTTGAAAGGGTGTGGGTAATTATATGAAATTTTGCAAAACAATAATGCAGACAATACAGAAAAGGAGTAAAAAGGAACATGAATAACAAGTTAGAAGTAATCGGCATTGATCATGGGTGGTCAATGATGAAAACAATCTCTCAGGTATTTGTCACAGGTGTAAAGGAGATTACAACTACTCCGGCACTTTTCGGCGATGTACTTGAGTATGAAGGAAAGTTCTATAAGGTTGGAACTGTGAGGCAGGAAGTAAAGGATACAAAGGTCGAAGATGACAGCTTTTATCTTCTCACTCTTGCAGCAGTTGCTAAGGAACTTAAAAGAAGAGGTCTTGCAGAGGCAATGGTATTCCTTGCCGTAGGACTACCACTTACAAGGTTTGGAGCAGAGAAGAATGATTTTATCAAGTACCTGACAAAGAATAAGCGTGTAAGCTTCAAATATGAGAATGAGCCGTATTATATTGAAATGGATGATGTGGCAGTATTCCCTCAGTGTTATGCAGCAGTAGTGGACAAGATTCCTACAATGGCAAAGAAAACGCTGATAGTAGATATATGTGATACGCTTTGCCATCAGCCTGTTTGATCTGGCAGTGTTTATGTATTATTTTCATTCCAATAAGAAAATGAAACCAGTATCAAAGGTATGGATATGGGCTGGATTTACCATTGCTGCAATTATATGGACATTTGTCAGCAACATAAAAAATCCGTATCTGAATCTTGCGACTCTTTTGATTGTGCTTATACTGTTATCATTTTATTATGAATCAGGAATGTGGACGAGAATTATAAATATTGTGACATTCATGGGTATTGGAATGCTGTTTGAACCTGTAGCTTTGCTGTTACTGCATGCTATGAATTTTCATATGGGAGAAAGTTATAAATATTATTTTGTAATGGTAATATGCAGCTTTGTTCGTGGAAATGTGATGTATATTCTGTCAAAATTGATTTCAAAGAAAGGGATGCAGATTGCCGACTTTCCAAGAGAAATTTTGGGTGTGCTGGTTATGGTATTTACCTTTACGGTGTTGAATTGTTGCTTTGTTATTCTTTTGTCATTGGAAGCTGGCAGTGAAAAAAGCCTGCTTATGTGTGCCAGTATTGTAATTTCCATTGTCCTGACGGATTATTTTATGCTGTATATGATGGAGCGTTTTAATTATCTTGTGCAAAAACAGTATGAGGATGCAATGTACAGGGAAGAAATGCACTATAAAGACATCTATTATGAAGAAGCAGAAAAACAGAATAAGGAAGTGCAGAAGTTAAAGCACGATATGAAACATAAATTGCATGAACTGTATCATCTGGTGGAAAATAGTGATGGGCATGAACTTTCAGAGAAAAGTTTAGATAATCTATTTGCAACAAAATATGTGGAAATAATAGAGTGAATGATAATATATTCATCAGTACTTTTTGAAGGATGGAGTGGATGGAGTGGAAGAAATATAGTGATATGCTATTTCACAACAAAAAAAGGTCTGTTCGCAACATGGTGGCTAGCTATTAAAAGATTTTTTCCGATATAATAAATATAATTGTATGTAAGTAAGGAAGTGACAAGATGCAAATAGCAATCTGCGATGATGAAAAATCTATAGGATTGATATTAGAAGAAAAAATAAAGAAATTATTACCGGATGCAGTAATAGAAAAATATTTATCTGGTGATGAATTGATTGCAAGTGGTTGTGAGCCGGATATTCTATTTTTGGATATTCAGATGCCAGGAATGGATGGAATGGAAACGGCAAGGATTCTGCGTCAGAAAAATGAAAGAATGGTATTGATATTTGTAACTGCTGTGGAGGAGTATGTTTTTCAGGCATTTGATGTTGCAGCATTTCATTATCTGGTGAAACCGTTTTCAGATGAAAAATTTGAGGAAGTTGTGAAACGTGCAGTCAGAAGCATTGAAAAATATTCTGAAAATCAATCGGATGAAAAATACATGATGGTGCAGTCCGGAGGAAGCCATATGAAAGTGTTTTTGAAGGATATTGTGTATGCCGAGGTATATAATCGAAAAGTCATTATCCATACACGGGATACGAATATTGAATATTATGGAAAATTGCAGGAACTGAGTGAAATTGCGGGAGCAGATTTTTTTCGTACACACAGAGCCTACCTCGTACATTTCAAATATGTTCAGAAATATGATGCAAATTGTGTGACGATGGAAAATGGAACTGCATTGATTGCAAAACAGAATTATTCTGAGTTTGTAAAACAATATTTGAAATATAATCAGAGGAAAGGAAAAGAAATCGGATGAGTTTGGTAGAAAAATGCTGGATGGTTACATCGAAAATTTCTGTTATTGCACTCCTTATGATTACAGGAATCTATTTTGGAAAATTTGTTTGTCCCTATATAAAAAAGAAAAAAGGGGCTGTGGCAGTCAGTATTGTTTATATTACGATTATGCTTGTTTTATATATGATTCCGCCACAGATTGATAATTTTTCCGCATATCTGATTGGAGTTATAGCAGCGTTTCTTGCAATGTATGTAGAGGACAGAAGAAATATATATCAGAAAATATTTCTTGCAATTACGTTCTTTTCGATCCGATGGTTAACGGTTGCAATGGCAGGCAGACTTGATGATCTTGTTACAAAAGCACTTGTATTTCGGAATATGAGTGCAGAAAAAGTGTGGTTGCAATACGGACTATATGTTGGAACCAGAGTTTTGGATATTGTACTTTGTATTGCTTTTATTGCGGTTGCAATAGGACTGATCAATAAAGCGTATATATACAAAAAAGATGAAATGAGCGTCAAAGAGATGGTAATGCTTATTATACCTTCACTTGTAGGCGTCACTGGGTATGGCATTTTACAATATTATCTCATGATATACGAAAGAGATACTGGAAAGAACTTGATTGATACATATGGATTTTATGGAGCTTTAAGCTTTTTACACTATCTGATTTCCATAGTTGCTATTCTTGTTGTGATTGTAATGTTTCAAAACTGGAAAGAGATGCAGGAAGAACAGCGGGGACAAGAGCTGGTATTAAATCAGATCAGTGACATGAAAAAGCATATCGAGGAAGTCGAAAAGTTGTATCGGGATATCCGCTCCATGCGCCATGATATGGGAAATCATATACAGACACTGGAACATCTGGTGGCACATAATAATATGGATGATGCTACAGAATACTTGGAACATCTGAAAAATGAATGGGACGAGGTATCTCCGGAAATAAAGACAGGAAGTCCGGTAATTGATGTCATTTTGATGGAAAAGCTGAGAGAAGCAAAAGAAAGGCAGATTCGGTTTCTGTCGGATTTTCATTATCCGCAGAATACGAAGTTAAATGCATTTGATTTGAGTGTGATCATGAATAATGCCTTGAATAACTGCATGGAAAATGTAAGTGGAGATGATCCGTATATCAGCATTTCTTCTTTTCGGAAAAACAGTATCTTTATGATAACCATAAAAAACAGTTTTGGGGGTCAGCTTAATTTTGGTGATAGCGATTTGCCAGAAACAACCAAATCTGGGAGGGAACATGGAATGGGTTTAAATAACATTCGCCGGGTTGCCAGAATGTATATGGGAGATATATCTTTGGAGCAGGGAAATGAGGAAGTAATCCTTAGCATTATGATGCAGGTAGAATAAAGAAATAAATTGGCACTATGTATTTTGTAAATTACAAAAATTACAGAAATATGTAGTGCTTTTTTTGCGCAGGTAGCGATGAAAATATGTTGCTTGCAACAATATTTGAGGAGCACTGCGACAGTCTGAAAAGCATTTTCAGACTGCTTCACAACGAAAAAAGGGCGGTTCACAACATCACAGTTTATTGTGAAGAAAGATATGCCGAAAGAAAAAATAAAGAGAAATCATGTTATACAGATTTTCAGGAAACGGATTTCAGAGTATTAGCTCAAGGAGGATAACGAAATGATGAAAATTAATGGATTTAACGGAACGAATACGCAGACAGGAGCAATGGGAATGGCACAGGCGAATGATTCTGTGAGTAAAAATATTCAGAATCAGATTGCAAATGCACAGCAGAAATTGCAGGACTTATCATCAAATGAAGAACTGTCATTAGAGGATAAGATGAAGAAACGTCAGGAGATACAACAGGAAATTACAAATCTCAATCAACAGTTAAGACAGCACCAGATTGAACAGAGAAAGGAACAGCAGAGTAAAAATCATCTATGGATGATATGGTGGCTGGTACAAAAAATACATCTGCAAAGAAAGGAACAGGCTTGTCACAGGCAGGTATGCGGGCAATGATTTCCGCAGATTCATCTATGAAGCAAGCAAAAGTGCAGGGGAGTATGGCAACACAGATGGAAGGAAGAGCCGGTGTGCTTGAGTCTGAAATCAAGCAGGATGCTGGAAAAGGCAATACCGAAAAGAAAGAAGAAGAACTGGCAGATTTGCAGGCAAAAGCGCAGTCTGCAACAGCATCACAGATGTCTTCACTTTCAGATGCAAATAAATCTATGGAAGAAGCAGCAAAGGCAGACAACCGTACAGATGCAGCAGAAACAAAGAAGGATCAAACGCAGAAAGCAGAGAATACACAGGAAAATGCAGATACGGCAACAGATGCATCAGAGAATGCAGATGTTAAAACAGAAACAGCAGAAACAATAAAAAATCCAGCATCAGAAAGTGGACAGTCGGTAGTATATACACCGATAGATATACGTTTATAGTTCGGAAAGGAGGCTGGTGTTATGTCAGAAATCAAAAGTTTTAGTGATTATACAAGTAAATATAACAGCAATGTAGATTTTTCAGCGTTGTTTAGTGGAACGTCAGATAGTTCATCAGTAGGCAATACAAATATGCTTTCTGATTATGCTGCAATCAAAAATGGAAGCTATAGAAAACTTATGAAAGCATATTATGCAAAACAGGATGCTGAAAAATTATCGGGAAAAGGTGATACTTCACAAAAACTTACCTTGATGAAAACAAGTGCAGATTCTCTGAAAAAATCAGCAGATGCTTTGAATGACTCTTCTCTTTGGGGAAAAAAGAAAATAAAAAAGAAAGATGAAAAAACGGGGGAAGAGATTGAGGTAGAGGATTATGACTGGGATAAAATCACCAAGGCAGTAAAATCTTTTGTTGAAGATTATAATGATGTAGTTAAGGAAGCCGGAGAATCTAATACAAAGGATGTATTGCGAAATGCTTCATGGATGACTGGAATGACAGACAAAAACAGTAATATGCTTGCCAAAATAGGTATTACCATAGGAAAAGGAAACAAGTTGGAATTAGATGAGGATGCTTTAAAGCAGGCAGATATCAGTTCGCTGAAAACGGTCTTTACAGGATATAATTCTTTTGTAAGCAAAATATCGCAGAAAGCAACTGGTATATCGAATGCTGCAAACCGGGCGAGTGCAACCTATACAAATAATGGTACATACTCTAAGACGGATTCTTTATTAACATCAAGCAAGATAGATGAAGAAGTATAGAAATGTTGTACAGATAGTTGGCTATATAAAATATTTATTATTTAACGATAAATATAAAATGAAATGTGAAAGTCCAGCTAATAAATGTCAATAGTTAAATGAGAAAAAATCTATTTTATTTTCTGACTAAAAAAGGGCGGACTTTCCCTTGGTGAAAATATCGTTTTTTGAAAGATATTGATTCATTGGGTTTATAGTATTTTATGCAGCTATGTCGCATTTAGCAGAATTGTATTGTTTGATATGTTAACGTGTGAATAACACGTCCAGCTATGGCAGAACCACGCTTAGACATTTGAACCTTGGTGCCTTCAAATTTACCTGATTGCTTTACTGCTGGATCAAGACCAAAATAAGCGAAAAGTTGTTTGGGCTTTGAAAATGCTGAAAAAGTCACCGATCTCACCCATAATGGATACAGCAGACAAGAAACCAGCACCTTTGAAAGTTTCAATCAAATGAATCTGCTTGACAAAGTCAGAATCTTCATTAGCATCAACAAGCTCGTGGAGTGATTCAAGAATGCTGTTGATTTCTTCATCATATTTACGTATGAAGCTGATATAAAGGCGAATACGCTTGATGTTGCTGTCTATGATGTAACCAAACTGATTTGCATCAGTTGCCGCCTGAATTATGGCATTATACTTATTTTGAGCATATGTAAGCCCAAATCGAGCTGTGGATTTGATGATATCAATAATCTCTTGCTTGTCTGCTTTAAGAAAAGCTGATGGAGAGGTATAAGTCTCCAATAATGTAAGAGAAGTGTTGATAGTAACCTTGGAAAAGATGCCAAGATACTGTGGAAACGCCATGCGTAATTCACCCTGAAGCTTATTCACATAGGCACTGCGATTATCCATTAAATCGTAGTATTCACGGCATAGGTTACGGCAGTTTAGAGCAAGATCTGAAGGCATAAGTGAAACCTTTAAATCAGGTTTCAAACCAACCAAAGCAGCTTTTTTAGAATCAAAACGATCATTCTTATCACGAAGATAGCAGAAGAGTGGGTAATGATAAATTCCCGTGGATTCGAGGAAAATGCGACTTTCCAAAGAATACAACTCTTCTGCTTCTTTTATTTTAGAAACAGCGGTTGTAAGGGAATCAATACTGTTATGTAGGATTTTGTAAGGTTTTCCTACGAATTGTTGGTTTGGAAGTGCTATAGACATCCATGAGAAATCAGCACCGACATCAATACCAACAGAGATGAATAGTTCATCAAGATTAAAAATAACTTTGTTTGACATGAGCAATAGCCCCTTTCTGATAGGAATCCATTTCCAATCTGGCAGGTACACAACCTAGCGTGTTATTCGGGTATGGCCTTCAGGCTCCCAACCAGCTAAAACATAAAACCCTGTCGAATGGACTAATTGACTTTATTGCAGGTATCAGTCACAGAAGTGACTTCCCCCAAGGAGGTGAACATTCTTTGTCCTATCCTAAGAGATAATACCTTATGTTTTATCTGGTGTCTATCTCAGACATGATAATTATTATGGATAACATCTGATGAAGGAAGAATCCCTTCTTTTGTTATCTGATTTACAGAAACTTATTAACCAAGTAGTCTTGATTGACTACACCATTATTATACTAGGAGGTGAATTTTATGAGAAAACTTGGAAAAAAAGTAAAGTTAGATAAGAAATCTTTACAGGCATATGCTTTTTGTGTCTGCACTAACTGTCCGTGCCCATCGGGTACAAATTCTTACACTGCTAAATATAACGATTCTGAACGTAAGGCAAAATAAATAAAAGCAGATAGGAATGAAAAAAGGGGTATGGCATCTAGCAATTAGCGGATGCCATACTTTATAAGAGGAAAATTATTATGAAGGAAAAACCATTTATTCATTGTTTTAGAACATATAATTGTTGCTATTTTTATGATTTTAATACAAATGCCATTGTCAGAATACCAGAGAGTGTGTATGTACATTTACAGCATTTGGAAAAAGGGACAGCAAACATTTCAGAATGTGATGCTGATGTGAACGAGATATTAAATAGGTTAACAGAACAAGGTTTTTTATCAAGTCATCATTGGTGTAAAATTGAACATCCGGCTTCAAGGTTACTAGAAAATTATTTAGAAGGATCAGTCCAGTCATTGACGTTGCAAGTTACGCAACAATGTAACTTAAAGTGTGAATATTGTCCATATTCAGGTGGTTTTTATAACAGACAGCATAATAACAGAAAAATGTCTTTTGAAATAGCTAAAAAGGCGATAGATTTTTATTTTTTACATTCCTTTGATATTCCTGATGCACAGATAGGATTTTATGGTGGAGAACCCTTGATTGAGTTTGAAATGATAAGAAGAATTGTGGAATATTGCAACAATGAATATTATGGAAAGAAAATCAGATATTTTGTAACAACAAATGCAACATTGCTTACGGAAGAGAAATTAGACTTCTTGATGAAAAATAATTTTGTATTAACAATTAGTTTGGATGGACCGAGACAATATCATAATAAAAATCGACATAGAGTTGACGATACAGGCTCTTTTGATATAGTCATGGAGAATATAAAAATGGTATATCGGAAATACCATGATAAAAAAGAAAATATACAGTTTAATTGTGTGATTGATCCAGAGGCAGATTTGAAGTGTATCAATGATTTTTTCATTAAAGAAGAGGCTTTAAGGGAATATCGTGTATTGTTTAATTCTATTTCAAGAGAGGGAATCAAGGAAGATGATAAATTTCTTCCTGGAGATTCTTATTTTGAGCAGTATGAATATGAAGTATTCAAAATGATGTATTCTAAATATGGAAAAGTAAAGGGTATTGATGTATCAAATATTGTGGAAACATATTTTTGGCAGATAAAAACCACATATGGAGATAGGAAAATAACAGGGTTACATGAAGAATACTCTCATCCGAGTGGACCATGTATTCCAGGTGTACATAAATTGTTTGTAGATGTACTGGGTAATTATTATCCTTGTGAGAAAGTGTGCGAAGAATCGAAGGATATGATAATTGGAAATGTTGAAAGTGGTTTTGATAAGTCACAAGTAGACAAATTACTAAATATAGGGAAAATGACAGAAGTACAGTGTAATGTTGGTGTGCAAAATATTGTTTTGTATGTGCAGTTCATTTAAAACAAGGACAAGCTAACAACATGGCACAAAAACTGGATCATTGTGCAAAGACGAAAGCATCGGTTGAGAATGATTTTATAGATTACTGCATATTGCAGGAAATCAATGGATTTGATGAAAATATAACTATTTTGTAGGAGGTCGAGATGAAAAAAAAGAAAGCAATGCTATTTCCATATGATACATCTCTTCTTCATATGGTTATTCATAGAGATACAATCAATGAATATGAAATTGTCAAAGTAGTTTCGTTAAAGAGCTGGGGGTATTGTGGAGCAGATGCAGGAGCAAAGCTTGGTGTAAGTACAGGCGTTATGGTAACAGATGATTTTCAGAAAGCACTTGCGGAAGTAGAAATAGTGATTGTTGCAGATACCAATATTCCGTTGGAACACAATCAGATAAATATGTACACGGAGATAATAAAGAGTGCAGGAAAGCAGTTTTTAGATATTAGATATGAGTCTCAAGAGAATGATAAAATGACATTTAATGAAGATTTATATTCAGATGGAATACCTAAGATTCGGGACATAGATAAACCATTAGTTATGATTGTTGGTACAGGTGCAAATACCGGAAAATTTGATATTCAGCTTAGAGTCAGAGAAATGTTTTTAAGTGGAGGATATAAAGTATCACAAATAGGCAGCAAATCTTATTGTGAGCTTTGGGGATTTCACAGTTTTCCTGATTTTATGAATAAAACCCTTAATGCTGCAGAAAAAAAATTGTGAGATTTAATCACTATGTGAATTATATTGCAAATTCTGAAGACGCAGATATTGTGATTGTTGGGGTGCCTGGTGGTGTAGTACCAATTAGCAATAAATTATTTGATGATTTTGGAATTATGAATTATATGGTTGCAAATGCAGTAAAACCAGATTATGTAATATTGAATACCGGATTTGTGGATTACAACAATAATTATGTAGAAACGATGGTAAAGGCATTGAAATATAGGCTGGATTATGATGTGGACAGTGTATTTTTATCAAATTTCTATATCAACTGGGAGGCGACAGACTCATTAGATAGGCTTGTATATATGACGCTTCCAGTGAATGTAGTGGATGAAGAAGCCCGAATATGTGGCTGCTATTCTTTGTACAATAAAGAAAGTGTGGAAGCGTGTAAAGAAAATTTATTTTCAACATTGATAGGATATGGTGATTTTGATGCAATATAAAGAGCAAATTATGGTTGATGAAATAAGACGGATTATGTCAGAAATAACTGGCAGAGATTTTAGCAATATAAATGAAAATATATCTTTATTTTCATCTGCGATAGGGACTAAGGCAAGAGATATTCTGTGCTTATTCTTGGAAATAGAAAAAAGATATGGTGTAATTATAGGTGCTGAAAAGATAAATAATCCCAATTTTTTTACTTTAAAATCTATCGCTATTGAAGTGGAAAACGAAAAATTATTTAACTTGAAGTAGAAATTTTTAAAGAATCGGAAGCAAATAAAAATATCGTATGCTTTGATTATAATATTTATCTTAATGAGGAAAGGTGGAAATTTTATGAAAATTAGAAAGAAGATGGCAGGAACTATTGCTATGATTATGGCATTATCGTTAGGGTATAATGCAGGTGGTCCTGTTGTAGTTCATGCTCAGGAAAATGCAGTGGTAACAGAAAAATTAGGTGAAACCGCAGCATCGCAGGAGGGTGTTATTGATTTTTCTGCGATAAAGGATAATGAGGATTTAGAAGTTGCAGATTATTTGCCTTCGGATATTAATGATATGGAAAAAGATTTGTACAGAGGACTATTCTGTAAATTTGGTAGATATGGCGGATAATACTGAAGATAATAAGACAGTAAATGATAATCCTAATGATGCAAAAGCAATATCATTAGGAACACAGGTTTATGATACGGTTGCAACAGAATTAGAACAGCGTTGGTATGCATTTAGCGTTGCAAAAGCGACTAAATTTACAGCGGCAATGGTAATGGATGATACAGCGGATTTTGATTTATATGTATATAAATTAAATGAAACAGATGGAACATTAGAACTTGTGGGTGGAAGTGCAATAGTAGGAGCCGGAACGCAAGAGTTATCAATGTTAAAGCTTGATGAAGGTATATATTTTATTGGAATAGAAGCAGCGACAGGAAATGGTAGCTTTTTAATGTATACATATGCAGGAGTTAATGACGGCAAAGAAATCAATGATACAACAGACTTGGCGAGTTCTTATGTGAGAAATAGTCGTATGACGGCTACGATTGATAGTCCATTTGATTATGATTATTACAAAGTAGTTATTAGCAAAAATGATATTCTGGAATATACTTTTGACCAGCCAACAGGTTGTGATTATAAGGTCTTAGTATATGATGGAAAGAATTATTATACAATCAATAATGGCACATACAGATTAAATACAGGTACATATTATTTCATTGTTATGGCTAGTTCTATGAATTATAGCGATGACAAATATTATGGAATAAAATTTCAAAAGTACAAATTGGCAGATGATGAAAATGCGAAATATATGTGGTATACACCAGATAAGGCAGCAATTTTTCAGTTTGACGGTTCAAGAACAAATTTTTATGTAAATGGAAATCCGATAGATTTTACTTATGAAAGAACTGTTAAGTCCAATGGAAATATTTACTTTAATTTATATAAAACAAAGGATCAAAATGTTGTCTTATTTCAATCAGAAGCTATGCAGGTAATGCAGGAAGTTCCAACATTTATCAATGTAAGTGCGCCTTTCAGCGGTTGGAATTCCTATAAAAATGCCCTTGTTGTAGGATTGTTTAATACTAATTGGAGAGTTAATAGTTTTTCAAGTAACTATGATGGTCTAACAAGTAATTGTGCAACAGTAATTATTGATTCTGATACAGGAAAAGTTGTTGATGTAATGACACCAAACCCATTATATGACAATGGAGTGGTTCTTCATTGGACAAGGGTAAGTGGAGTACAGGCAAATTACAATTATGATCCAGTGGATTAGGAGGATACTATGAAGATTCAGAGTAATATGTATATTAACAATCACAATATGACAAGTAGAAATATTGAGAAAAAAGAAAATGGTTCCCATGCTTTGGTTCAGGAAGATGATATACAAATCAGTGATTCGGCAAGAAAGTTAGTTGAGACTGCTCGTAATAAGGTATCGGATTTTCATACAATGCATTTTTCATCTATTAATGGAGAAATAAGAGAGATACCAGCAGAATATAAATGTGAAAATTTATTCAAATTAGATTTGAAAGCAACTTCCATTTTTGGAGAACAAAGTGCGTTTGAAGGCTGTTCGGAAAATCAGTCAGAGGTTTTTGAAAAATGGCTGGACGAAAATGCTTCTGAATATTTGACAGAAGATGAAATGAAAGATTTAAAAGAGAAGATTAATGCAATGACAGCAGATGTAGATTTTTTGAATGCTCAGGAGGATATAGAGGAACTTCCTATGAATCTGTATTTTTGTTAAGTGCAAGTGAAGCGGGGCTAAGAAAAAGTAAATGAAATGTATGTTCCAGAGCAATTACAAGCAGGTTTTTCAGACATGATTGACGAATATGTTCATTTTAATGATTCGGCACGTAATTCTATCATGGAGAAAATGACACCAAATTACATTGTTGTTGGAATTGGAAGCAAAACAGAATCTTATAAGTACAAGTCAGAAATAATCTCAGATGAGACAGCTTTTTATACAAATGAGAAGAAAGAGATAAGTGGTATCTGCAATCAGTTTTTAAATGGTAAAACAGATCAAAAATTATTTTGTAATGAGATGAAAGACCGTTTAAATGATTACTATGGAAGCAGGTATGAATTAAGGAATCAGCCAGAAGCTGTTGAAGGCAGAGTAAATAATATGCTGGACAAATTGCAGCATATGTTTGGCGTTTAATGTTGAAAAAGGGTTTGGAGAATAATTATGAAGACATCGGAGAATTAACCTTACTGGATTTTTTGGAACAGGCAGAGGGAAAAAATCAGAATCTTGCAGACAAGCAGATTGCACTGGCAGGAGGCGGAACATTAAATTTCACTATTTTAACATCAGGTGGTTATGGTGTTCAAATTCAGAGTCAGGGCGTGAATGTATTGTTAAATACCGGTGCCGGCTGGGGGTATGAAATGACTCCGGCAGAACTTACAAAAAAAGATGAATTCTATTCCATTTACTGGAAGGAATATAATGCCGTAAAGAATGGTATGAATTCTGAATTAAAAGAACTACCGGATTATCTGGAGAAAAGACCAGTTTTTGAAGCGAAAGCCTAATGATAATAATGCAATTCAAATAAAAAGGAGTATTGATATATGCAGATTAGTTCCAACTATTCTATGAATGGTGTGCCATACGAAAACAGACGCAGACAGAATGATATTCCTCAATTTAGTACAGAACGTGCCGAACAGGAAAATGAGAGTATAAATCCATATATGGAAGATACGGATTTTAACGAAAAAGCATTTGATATGATTGGTCCGAATGCTCCGCAGGATGTAAAAGATGCATGGATGGAAGCAGCGAAGGAAGTAAATGCGAATGGTATGGGAATAAAGAAAAACGGAATGTTGAGCCATATATCACAGATGATGATACAAAGGCTGAATAAACAGATGAACGGAGAGGGCGATGTGGATAACATCGACATTTTGGGAAACACAACAGAATCTGCAATTCAGGCAACGAGTCAGGCTCTTTACGATTTAGATCACCCACGGGAATATGTTCCGAAAAGTATCGAAGTTCAGCGAGCTTGTATGAAAGAAAGAGAGTTTTATGTTGCTTTTCTGGAAAAATTAGAAAAACTAAAAGTAAAAATATAAGTATAGGTTTATTAACTGGAAACTCTTACATACACACTTGACAATATTCCTTTGAGGCGAACAATGATCCGAATGTTGCTGCAAATGGAAGATAAAATAGCAGAAACAGCATAAATGAAAAGAAAGACTATATGAGCATGATTAAAGAATTTATGCAGTTACAATATAATTCGAACAACTTATCAGGTTATCTGTCATATAAGGAATTGTATGATTACATAAATGACAGAACAGAGAGGTGATTCAATTAAATGGAAATATCAAATAATTATAGCACAGCAAAAGTGTGGAACACATCGAATAAAAATGTTTCTAAATCTTAAACTAAAAAAAACAAATGGAAATTAACGGATTCTTTAAAAGAGAAGATTGTTGATCTGGCAAAAAAAGATGCACAGGACAATGTATATATGGGAAATGCATTTATGAATTTGAGAAAGACGGAAGTAAGCAAAGTAGCCCCGAATAGAGCTGCTTTAATTGGAAAGTTTAGTCAATCAATGAATTCAGGTAATATGTCAGCAGTGAAAGAAGTTGAGGAAGCAGACAAAAAATGGCTCTGTATGCTGTTTGGAATACCTTATGAGGCAAAATATCAGGGAACAGGGACAGGCTCGGCAATTCATGTATACAATGAAGAGGGCGAAGAAGTTTTGACCTATACAGGGGGAGTAGGCTGGCAGGAAAAAGAAACAAAAGCAGAGTCACAGGTTCATTCAGCATTAAAAATGACATATTATGAGGCATTTAGTGAGGCGAGAAAAGCATTAAATAGTGAAGAAAAGATTGGTAGTGTAGGTGAAAACATAATATTGCAAGATAATTTTGATATGAAGGCATGAAGTATGCAATTAAAATAACAGTAACTTCTACAGTGTTCATTGCAGATGCACAGGGGCATATAAAGAGAATAATTTGTGGCAGGACTTTAAAGCCGTGACAGTTATTATTGATCCGTCAACAGGTAAGTTAATAGATATAGAAAATTTTAATTATTATTATGATTATGCAGTAGGATCAAATTCTTTGACATTCACCAGACGACAATATGAAAATATTTAATTACATGAATAATACGAATTCAATAATGGAAAAAAATACTGATAAAGTACAGAAAGGAAATAGTCAGACAAACGAAAAACATACAGTGGGGCAATCAGTGAAGCTTTCGATTTCTAATGAGGGATTGGAGTATTATCGTAATCGTATACAGCAGAGTGGACAGGAAAAATATGATGATGTGGTTCAAAGAAAGGAACTGTTAGCGAGTAAAAAAATCAGTGATATTGATTATAGTTATGAAATTCAAAAGAAGGCAGCACAGCAGAATCAAAATGTTGATACAGGAAAAAGTGCCTTAAATATTACTGACAAGGCAAATAATTATGTTAAAGCATACGCAGAATTATATGATGAAATTGTGAAGGGCTATGAAAATGGAACCAGAGAAATATATGTAGCTGATGAAAATGGACCTCGTAAGCTTACAAAGGATGAAGAGTTAAGCAATTTAGATGCTGCATATAAAAAAACAGTGGATGACTTTGTGACAATGGAGACAACCAATCAGCATGCCCGTGGAATTATTGGTGAAGAAATGAATAAAATTTCAAAAATTACCACAAGGTCAACTTTGGCATCGGCTTACATTGGGGAGCAAAAAACCAGGGGAAAGGACGAAATCCCAGAAAATTTAACTGAGAAAATGTATGGTGCAATTACCTCATTTAAGGAAAAATATACAATGATTCATCATAATCAAAATCAGTTATCGCAGTTATTGATGAGTGTTAAAATTTAAAGGCTAAAGATTAATGCTTTGGAAGAAGATAAGTTTACATTGATGGAAATTAAATACTCAAGCCATTCGATATGATTATGACAAACACAAATGTTAATAATGCCTGCCGTATGTGGAAGAAAAAAGAATCCAAACTGGAACTTGCTGCCACCATGATCCGTAAAGTCATGCCTGAATTTCAAAGCAGGGAACATGTCATTATTCTCTGTGACAGCTGGTATACGAAACAAAATCTGGTATCCATCGTTGATGAATATCCGAATCTGGATCTGATTGGCAATGCAAGGATTGATTCTGTCATGTATGATCTTGCACCTGCACAGACCGGCCGTCGGGGACGTCCTGCCAAACATGGAAAACAGCTTTCTGTTGAGACTGACTTTACCTTTTCCGGTGATAAAAAATCGGTGATTACTATACCGGTGTCCGCCGTGTCTTTACCAGGATCTTTGGCAATCAGGAAGTTCTGGCTTATGTCACAGCCACAGAAAAAGAGCATGGTAAAAAACGCCTGTTTTCAGTACGATTTTTCCAGAAGAACTGCAGATTTTCTGTGCATGGCAGGAAAAAGCACCATTGAATCAGACCGGCAGTGACTGGATGAAATATATCCCACTGTTTTTGTACTCATTTCGCTGGAATATTGAGACAAGCGACTATGAGCAGAAAACATTCTGGTCTTTTTGCAGCTATATGGTGCGGAGCTGCAAAGGGATTGAAATGCTGGTCAATCTGATCAATATCAGCTATTGTGCCATGAAACTTTTGCCGTATCAGGATAAAACTTTTTCTGAATATCGCACAAAGAGTGTACAGGAATTTCGTTTTGAATTAAGCCAGGGTATTCGCAGACAGATATTTTTTGCCACTTTCGTCAAAAATGTCGAAACACACATAAAAACAAATGCTGTGAAAAAGGCTTTAAATCGGTTGATTCATCAACAAGTCTACCATTTATAAAGTTGTAAACTGGTGATTAAAAATTGATGAAAGAAATTGTAGCCATATTATTTTGAAATATTATTATGGGAGGTATTTACGATGAAGAAAATTATATCTTATTTTTTGAGTGGAATCGTATTATGCACAGCTCTTCTTGTAACTCCTGTATCGGCAGCAGAAGTTGCACCGGCAGAAGAAACAATAACTATAAATTCTACTGTATCAGTGAGGGCTACAAATTATTGGACTAAGACAACAACAAAATTAAATTCTGTATATGGGACAGTATCAAATATTTCAACTGTTTCATCAGGGTCTGTAAGTGGATCAAATCCTCAGATTTTAAAAATAGAGGTGTATAGTAGGGTTAGTTCAGGAAGTGATTCGTTTTATTTATATGTAGAAGATGGCAATGGAAATGTTAATTATACAACAGTAAGTAAGAGTGGAACAATAACAATTAATGATTTTAATGGTTTTGATCCGTCAGGCAAGTGGAAAATATGGATTGTTACAAAAGGAACAGTTTCAACATCCACTGAAACAATAAAAGTATATTATACATATTAAAAATGTAATGTGGCTACAATTTTGTATTATAGGAGAGAGTGAAATATGAATGTAAATATTAACAATAAAAATTTATTTTCGCAAAGTTTGCTAATAAACAAATTCTTCTTTCAGAAAAATTCTTCACACAAGCAGACTGGGATTACGACCGTAGATTCTGGGTGTCAATATAGAAATAACAATTATTACTATAATAAAGATGGTGTACCTTTTTTATCAAAGGAACAGGCAGACCGTTGTATCAATGGTAAGGATTGGAAAAAGATAGTGTCTGTATCGGATAAGGTGAAGTCGGATTTAGAAAAGGTTGTAAAGCAGGATTTTATCAGTAGCAATGGTGCATATATACCAGAAGAAAGCAAGAGACATGATGTAATCAAACAGTATTTGAATACGATTCCTTCTGAACAGCGAAATTCCGCTTCGTGGACATTGAGCAGAATGGCTGGAGATTATGCTTCAAGAATGGAGACACTGGTAAAGAAAAATAATTCTGGATGGAAGCCGGGAGATGCATTTGATACAAGTATTTTAGATCAGATGGATGATACTCTTGGTGGATTAGATTTTAAAGTATAGATGCAGGTGGTCTAAAAGGAAATCAATATTCAAGGTGATAAATCTGCATAGCATGGATTGAGATAAGAAAGAATTCGAGGGAAAAAACTTGCCAGAATAAAGACATCATCAGTAAATGTCTCAATTATTAGTATGTCAGGTGTAGATTCATCTGTTATATTGGTAAATTTGACTAATGATACGAAAATTGCTAACAAAGCTATAGTTACAGGTATTTCATCTTCTGGAACACAGTCTCCTAGTCAGGGGAATGTGCATCATATGATTATGCCTGCAAGTAATGGTAATTGGTATATTTCAACGGTTTCCAGTGCAAGTAGTGGGCACTATAACATTGATATTGATGATGGTATACCTGTTAAGCAGAAAGGTATTAGTCAAAGTATATTTGAAGCTAGCGTGTGATCAATATTATATTGATTCTGAGAGAAATCCAACAGGTGGCATAGTTGGAAGGACTCCGAATAATGAAAGGAGATATGTTAATATGGCAGTTACAGGAATAGGAACTTATGCGTCATATACGAATAGTTATGGCAATACACAAAATGCTGGAAACAAAACGGGCAGGACATATAAGAATGCCCATGAATATAAGAACTATTTAACACAAAAATACGATTGTTTACGAAGCAGGGATTATTCCGTAAATATAAACAGTTCTCTTTTGTCAAAGGCTATGGGAGATGAAAAGACAAAACAATGGTTGGAGTATAATCTATCTTTAATACCGGAAAGTATCGAAAAATTGAAAGCCGCTCAAAGTGCTCGTGGCTGTAAGGTACTGAGTGTAACGGATACAATAAATGGATATGATAGCATAACAGAAGAAGTACTGGTAACAGATGAGGTTGATCCGGGAACAGAAAAAGCAAGGAAAGAACTTGAAGAAAGACTCGAGAAAAGGAAAGAGGAAAAGAGAGCAGAGGAAAAGAAAAGAAGTTCAAAAGATTTAGTGTCCGATTCAGATAATGAACTAAGAATATATAGTTTTGATCAAAAGATATAGTGATGCAATTAGCATTTCTATATAAAAAAGCAAGGAAGGAGGGAAACATAATGAAGCTTGGAAAGAAGAATGCAATGGAAACGGGTACATTTATGGCATATGCTTGTTCATGCAATTGCTGGTGTGCTTGTACTTGTAACAACTGCCAGAGTATTGGAAGTGCAAATGGAAAACAGGTAGCATCTAATACTCAGACTTCAACTACGCAAGTTAAAAGCAAAGGTTCTTTATTGTTACTTGCTTAGAACATGAATTATTTCAACAAGGTAGGGCTTTACTGTGTTCAGTAAAGCCCTGCTGCACTATTTACGCAAGGAGAAGTATATATGACTAAATCAAAACCTAATATACATATTTTAGAACTATACAACAGGTATTATATGTATGATGCTGGAACAAACGCTATATTTTCTATTACAAAAGAAATGTGTAGGTTTCTTATGGCTATTTTGAATAGTAATGGAGAAATCGAAGTTGGTGATGAATTAAAAGAAGAAATTGAATATTTAAAAGAATCAGGCTGCCTGAAACCGGTTGATGAAAAAATAGTCGTTGAACATGGGGAAATATCTTTATTGGAAAGTTTATATGAAAATAATTTAAATACCATTATTTTGCAGGTTACACAAAACTGCAACTTGAGATGTCAATATTGTGTTTATTCAGGAAGTTATATAAACAGAGTACATAACAATAAGAGAATGTCAGTCGAAGTTGCTAAGCAGGCTATTGATTTTTTGGTAAAACATTCAGAAAATAGCAAAGAAATATCCATTGGATTTTATGGTGGAGAGCCATTGCTGGAAGTTCCATTGATAAGAGAAGTGGTAGATTATGCAGAGGGGGTGTTTAGTGGGAAAAAACTTCTTTTTAATATGACGACAAATGCCACTTTATTAAATATCGAAACGGCAAAGTGTCTTTATGAGAAAAAATTTAATGTTACAATAAGTTTAGACGGACCAAAAGCAACACATGACAGTAATCGTATATTCGCTAACAGCAATAAAGGGACATTTGATGCGGTAATGCAGAATTTGGAATTGATAAGGAAAGAATTACCGGGATTTATAAAAAATATAGGATTTAATGCTGTGATAGATTTAAAGCAAAATGTGGCTTGTTCAAGTGAATTTTTTTTGAATTATGAAACTGTTAAGGGAATAAATGTGGCTTCAAATTATATAAATCCGATTAGCAAGAAGGATGAAGAGCCGATTAATCCTGAACTAATAGCTATATCATATTATGAAATATTTAAAACATATTTATATGCTTGCAATAAGGAAATTTTTTCGAATTATAAGCCTACTTTATATAGTAGCGAAGTAGCATCGTTGAAGCAAATTGTTAAAGATAGATTTGTCGGATTGCAAACATATCAGGGGAAAATCAGTCCGGGAGGACAATGTCTGCCAGGTATACAGCGTTTCTTTGTTACAGTGGATGGAAAATTTTTCCCATGTGAAAGAGTAGATGAGGAATCAAGTGAATTATGTATAGGTGATCTCAAAAAAAATGGATTTGATTTAGAAAATGCCAAAAAAATTTTGAATGTGGCGAAGATAACGGAAAAAGAATGCAGGGAATGTTGGTGCTACAAAATGTGTTCTCAATGTGTGGCAAAAGCTGGCGAGAATGGAAAGATAGAAGCAGCCAATCGTTTGAAATGGTGCAAACAATCGAGGAAAAATGCAGAAGAATACATAAAAAATTATATTGTCCTAAAAAATTTTGGCTGTAAATTTGAGGAAGGAGAAGCGTAAGAGATGAATGTTGTTATTTATCCATATTCGATTGAACATAGCTATATTAAAAAGTATAAAAAATTATTTAGATACAATATTATCTATTTTATGTGTTATGGTAATATTTTACCGATAAGTCATCAAAATGATAATGATGATTACTGTACTTTTACTGATTTGGTGGACGGAAAAATTAGTTTTGATGATTTTGACACTTTTTGTATTATTGACAAAGTTCCAGATGAAAATGAGTTATATAAAATAGTGGAATTTGTATGTTCTAATGGAAAAAATATCATATGCGTAGAAGAAGAATATCTTGATCAGATTGAAAAAATTTGCAAGAGGTACAATGTGAAATTGTTGCAATGCAATTATGAAACAATAGAAATAGCTGAAAAAAAATGGAACTATGATTCAGAGATAATAGGGATTGATATACCGGTTGTTGCAGTAATGGGAATTGGTCAGAATGTGCAAAAATTTGATTTACAACTGTATCTTAGAAGTAGATTTATTGACAAGGGCTATAAAGTAAGTCAGATAGGGACGAAAAAAATAAGTGGACTGTTTGGTTTACATCCATTGCCAGACTTTTTATTTAATACACAATATTCAGATGTTGATAAAGTGTATGCGTTTAACAGAGTTATGAAGGATGTTTCTATGCAGGAAAAGCCAGATGTTATTCTGTTAGGAATTCCAGACTCATTACTTCCATTAAATAATAAGCATCGTTTTAGCTTTGGATTGTATGCGTATGAAATATTTAATGCGGTTCAACCAGATTTTGTCATAACATCGCTGATGGCTAATAATGGATATAATGATGAATTTTATTCTGAAATTTCAAAAATGGCAAAAGTATAAATATAATGTAAATATAGATGCTTATTTTGTTTCACAATTTTGTCCGTTGTCTAATTCAATCTGGTCAGAAAAATTGAGTTATGTATATTTGTCGCGGATGGAACTTCCTAAAACAGAGTATAAGGTTTATACAACCAGCGACTTAAATAATGATATTTTATTCAAACAGGCAGAAAAAAAGTTATTATTATATGGAAAATATGAACAGTATTAAAGGAGAAAGTGATGGAAAAGGAAGCAATAGAAAAATGGATTGAAGAATATGTTGAAAATACAATCCATATCACAGTGGATAAAAAAATCAGTTTGCTTGATCCGAGAAATGGAATGTTACCAAGAGATTTATTACAGCTTTATTTTGCTGTTGAGAGTTATTTTGGAATAAAATTTGAAGAACGAAATGTCATAGATGAAAGATTTGATTATTTATGCAATATGGTTGATGCAATACAGGAAAAATTAAAAAAGATTAGAACTGAGATAAATACCTATGAATAAATTAAAGATTGCAGTATTGGATAATGGTGCAGATGAAAAAAATACTTGCATTATGTGGGCTGCCCGATATAATTCAGCAGAACAAAGGAAATATCAGTGATGAGGAGGATTTGTTTCTGCATGGGACAAATTGTGCCATGATCATAGGGCTTAATTGTGCCGACGCAGAATTATACAGTTATAAACTGCTTGATAATACAGGAAAAGGAAATGTGGATGATCTGAAATCAGCGTTTGACTGGTGTCTGATGAACAATATAAGACTTGTCAATCTGAGTTTTGGAACTACACATTTTAAGGACAAAGGAATAATTCGGCAGTTGGTAAATCAATATGCCAATAAGGGACTTATCATAATTGCGGCAACTGCTAACAGTGGGTATACGGCTTTCCCGGCATCCTTTTCAAATGTTATCGGAGTAAAAGCAAAAGATACATTTAACATTGATGCGGAAGGTTTGCGGGATAAAGGTGTGGATTTTGCAGCTCCATCGGAACACAAAATCTGGTTTGGAGGAAACGATATAACGCTTCAGAAAAGTAACAGCTATGCGGCACCTTATGTAACAGCAATGGCTGGAAGGTTAATGATGGAACAGTCATGGATCAATAATGTATGGCAGATTAAGAAGCATTTATACCAGAAATTCAGGGGAAAATGTGTACAATATATTCCGGATTGGATAGAAAAAGGATGGATTGCCGGAAAGGTATTAAAGAGTAAGGCAGAGGTTTATTTTGAGGTAGCTGCAAAGGAAGAAGCAGACACTGTAATTTTGTATGATAAAAATGAGTTTAATGAATACAGGGAGAAGCACATTGTGTATCTTGGCAATGAAATAGCAGAGCAGCCGGATACACAATGCTTTTTCTGGAGCAGAAGAAACAGAAAAGAACAGATCTTATGTTCAAGGATAAAGAAGGAGAGCATCAATATACCTGTCATACTTATAAAAAGTGATAAAGAGCAGGATCAGATATGGTGGCTTACGGAATTAAGAAAGTGTTTTGAAGCAGAGGGCTATAATGCGTATGCTATTTCCACTGAACAGGAGAGCGTATTGTATGATTTAGAATATATCCCTTTTGCTGTTGATGAAGATATAAGTAATAAGATTGGTGATTTCCTGTATTGGCAGACTTATTACAACCAGTCTGATTTGATTATTTGTGGAATACAGGAAAAAGAAAGCATCGGTGTGGAAGCCGATATATTTGTAAGAATAGAAAATGGGAAGAAGCAGACAGGAATACAAATTTATTGCGACAAAATAAAAAAGACACAGATGTGTTTTGGAACCCTCGGAGAGCAGCAGATAAAGAAAGTATATGATTGTTTGCTTACAATCCTGACGGAGGATGAAGATGAGGAATAAAGAAGCAGTAAAGAAACTGCTGGGGCTGCTAAAGGATTATAGAAAAATAATTGCACTGATTATTGCATGTCTGCTCATTTCAACGGGATTGAATATGTGTATTCCGTTATTAAACCGAGGGATTATGGACTATGGTTTCATAGGCGGAGACAAAGAACTGCTTATAAAACAGGTAATATGCTCATTGCTTATTTATATGATTATAGCAGTTATAGATATTATAAAAGAAAAGAAACGGGTAGATATATCTGCGAATATACAATATTCTTTATCGGAACAGTCGTTTAAGCATCTGATGAAAATAAAAGCGGATTATTTCACCAATAGAAATTATGCGGAAATCCTAAATAACATAAATGTGGATATAGGCAACATGACTTCTATTGCAGATGAGGGTGTGTTTTTTGTCGTCACCCAGGCATTCAGCATGGTAGGTGGAATCATCGGGCTTTTTATCCTGGATTACAGAATGACACTCATGGTACTTCTTTTTATTCCGGTAAAAGCGGTTATTATGAAGCATTTTGCAAAGAAGCGAAAAAGAATCATGGACGAGTTTATTACAGAAAGCGAGAAATATGCCGGATGGTTTGGAGACACTGTTGGCGGTGTAAGGGAAGTAAAGCTTTTTGGAATACTGGAAAATAAGAGAGCCGAATTTGCTGACAGACAGCTTTCTGTAATCAATAAACAGAAAAAGATGAATATGCTTGCCCAGTGGAACGGCATAACGGATAACATTATCGTACATCTGCTGACCAGCCTGATATATATTATTGGTGCAAATCTTGTTTTTGATATGCAGCTTTCAGTAGGAAGTGTGTTTGCGTTTATTACATATAGTGCGTATGTGACAGGACCTATTTCAGCAATACTCAATATCGGGTATCTTTTGTCAGGAATTATTCCTTCAGCAAAGCGGTATTATGAGTTTATGGCACTTGAAGAAGAAAAAGGAAAATGAGGAGAGTATGACAGAGCCTTGCTTCGGTGATCTGGAATTACAGAATCTTTTTTTTCATATGAAAAGGACAAAGCGGTATTGTCTGATGTTAATATATCTTTTCCTAAGGGAAGTAAAACGGTGCTGATTGGTCGGAATGGTTCGGGAAAAAGCACACTGATAAGTCTGCTGCTGCAATTATACCAACCTACAAGTGGTAAAATAACATTATGCGGTACGGATATTTCGGAACTTGTATTGAAGGATTATAGAAACATGGTTTCGGTGGTAAGTCAGGATATCTATCTGTTCAATTCATCGATCAGGGATAATATCTGTATGTATAAAGATATAGATGATAAGTTCATTATGGAAGCTTGTAAAGATAGTGGACTTGCTGATTTTATTTCTGAGGTGTCATTGGATTATGTGGTAGGACAGAATGGGGCAATGCTTTCCGGAGGACAGAAACAGAAAATTGCACTGGCAAGGGCGTTGGTGCATAACAGTCCGGTTATTATATTTGATGAAGCCACATCTAATACGGATGTGTATTCCGAACATCAGATTAACGGACTGCTCCATACGAAACTGAAAGAAAAGACGGTCATAATCATTACCCACAAACAGGAGATATTAAAAGAAGCAGATCAGATTATTATGCTGAAAGATGGTGCTGTTGTTGGAAGTGGAGTCTATGATGATTTGTCAAAAGATAATCTGGAATTTAAAAATATGCTGAATATGGGAGAAAAATATTGAATAATATATTGCCATGAATTGACAGGAGATAGTAAAATCTGCAAAGTATTACACGAAAATGGCAAATGGTTACAGATTGCCAGACACCATAATAATTTCTGATATAATGCGATAAGTCAGAAAGGATGATGGGGCTATGGGGAAAAGAGAGCACATATACAAAATTATTGCAGAGAATATCAGAAAAGAACGAAGAAGGCTTGGAATTACGCAGGCAGAGCTTGCAGAACGGGCGGATGTATCATTGGATACTATCAAAAGTGTTGAAAATGGCAGAAGGGCAATGAGTCTTGATACATATTTGAATATTGTTCATGCATTGGAGTCATCGCCTATGGTTCTGATGAGCCAGCAGCACCCAGAAAAACACATTGAGCGTTTTGCATTTATGATGAATCGGTGTGACGAAAGAGAAATAGAAATTGCATTACATATGATTGAACAAATATTAAGAGGACAGGAAGATTATCTGAGTGAATAGACGGGTAGTTATCCTGTCCTTTGTCTATGACTCTTTTGCAAATTTTTCAGCGAGATGGTATATGATTTCTTCAATGGTGGGAGTTTCATTTTCACATGGAAAGTCTGTCCAGAAGCGTTGCATTTGTGGATCAGGGCTTTTTAAAGCAATGGAAACTGCCCGTCCAATTTCCTGTTGGACTTCTTCTTTTGTGATTTCTTCTTTTTCGGCAATGATTTCCAAATATTTATCAACGGAGTATGTGTTTTTATCATTCATAGTGTTGTTGTGAATCCCTTCTGAAAAGGGTATCTGCGGGCAAATTGTCAGGTGATTGAATTGTCCCGGTTGAATACCATAAAAGTAAAACAGATAATCCGTTCTATATTACATAATAACCTTGAGGGCTATTTTCTATTCTATCATATACATACAGTATGGTGCATACACACGCCATATCATTATAGGACACTCTTGCGTAGAATACAAGGAGGAGGTCTTTGTAATGATAGTATATGACAGGTTATGGATCACACTCAAGAAGAAAATATTAGCCAGTATGCACTAATTAAAGATTATGGAATAGATAAAGCACAGTTACAGCGATTGCGAAAGAATATGGTCGTAAAAACGGTAATCCTAAACAGATTATGTTCCATACTTGATTGTAAGATAGAGGACATCATGGAGTTTGTGCCGGATGAGGATATTAAGTAAAGAGATATTTCCAAAATGTAATGAGAGTTTGGAAATATCTCTTTTTTTAATCCGCAAATATTTATATTCTTGGTATTAAGGTGTACAATATTCCACCTGAAATAGCTGGTTTAGTCACTCTTACAAAAGATTCGCTTACGGTACAATGAATACAGCTTAAGCAAATATATAAGGTGCCGGAAAAGAGTGGAAGGTGTACTACGATATTGTTAATAGTGGAGAAAGAATAAAAGAGTTGCGTGCGGCAAGAAGAATGACAAGACAGCAGCTTGCCGAGCAGATTGGATTGTCAGTGGATGCTCTGCGGGAAATTGAAGCTGGTGTAAATGGAGCAAAAATAGATACTTTGATTAGTATTGCTGAATTGTTTCATATATCGTTGAGGGTGTACTTGCACCTATGCAAAAACAGGAAGAATTAACTGTATTATAGTTAAGGATTTATCGAGACTTGGCAGAAATTATGTTGAGATGGGGAACTACATTGAAAGAGTGTTTCCTTTTCTCAATGTAAGATTCATTGCTGTTACGGATGATTTTGACTCGTTCAGACCGGGCACAGACCTTATGATGCCTTTGAAAAATATCGTAAATGAGTTTTATGCAAAGGATATACATCAATTGCAAAATATCTGAATGAGCAAGGAATAATGTCACCATTGATGTATTTAAAATCTCTTGGTTACCAGCAGAATGTAAAAACCAATGGTGTATGGACCAAAACAACAGTTAAGTCAATACTGACAAATCAGGCATACATTGGTTCGGCGGTGCATGGGAAAGTAGTAATTGAGAAATACAATAATATTCCACTCCATGCAACAGATCCAAGTGAATGGGTCATTGTTAAAAATACGTATGAGCCACTTGTTGACAAAGAGCCATTTGAAAAGGCACAGGAAAGAGTAAAGAAAATCTCGGATGCTTATTTTGCAAAAGAGTTTACAAAACACCCACCTAATGAAAAGAATTTACTAAAGGGAAAAATTGTATGCGGAGACTGTGGCAAGGGAATGAGACTTTCTCCAAGAACAAAAAAATCGTATGTATATTTTTGTGGAACTTTTTCAGATGGTATTAATCCGGCATGTTCAAGACACAAAATTGATCAGGAGGATGTCAACAAAGCTGTCTTTGCTCAGATTTCAAATCATATTCGTTGCTGTATTGACGCATTAAGAGTAATAAGGGAATTAAATGCAAGAAGCAGCGGACTGAAAAAATACGATGTGTATGAAAAAGCCATTACCAGACAGCGCAGGGAACTGGAGAAGGTAAACCGCAAGTTCTCTGAGTTATATGGAGATTATTCAGAACATTTGATTAATGAGAGCGAATATCTGACATTAAAACAGCAGTATCTTTTAAAAAGCGAAGCTTTGAAGAAGGAGATTGATAATCTTTTAGTATCTCAGAACCTGTATTCAAAGAATTATAAGATTGATGAAGACTGGGAAAACCTTATCAATAAATATCTGAAATGCAGAAAGCTTAACAAAGAGCTGGCAGATGCATTTGTTGACAAGGTACAGGTGTTTGAAGATGGCAGAATTTCCGTAAATCTGGTTTATGATGATTGTCTGGAAGAACTGTTACAGGTACATTGTACTGCAATGAATTGTAATAGCCTCGTGGTCAAACTCATTCTACATCAGAAAGCCCTGTACTATTTCTTTTTTATGAAAAAAGTTGCAAAGTGCTTGTAGAAAGATAAAAGGTATGATTACTTTGCTTTGCTGCAGAGTAAGAGCGTACACAAATGAACATCCAGTCACAGCGTAAGAAAACCGGGAGACCGTGAACGCAGCAGGGGGCACACCCTCATGTAAGCGACTAGCGAAGCTGTTTAGATACTGTAGAATTATGCACATGAAACACAGAAATGCCCAGCCATGGATGGCTGGGCAAGGTGTTATGCGCCATGGACGGCGCATAAAAGCCGTTTTCGTCAAGCATAGAAACACTATAAGCATAATTCGTACAGAATCTTAACAGCAAAGCGTTAGCGCACATGAGGGTGTGCCCCACGGGCTGCGTTCCCGGTCTCCCGGTTTTCGTAGTCATGCCATGACACTGAATTACGCAGTCTTTCCTGTATAAAGCTGATAATACTTTCCCTTCTTTGAAATCAGCTCATCATGACTTCCCCTTTCAATAATGCGTCCCTGCTCCAAAACCATAATGCAGTCGCTGTTTCTGACAGTAGAAAGTCTGTGTGCGATAACAAATGTAGTACGGCCATGCATGAGCTTATCCATGTCGTCCTGAACAATACGCTCGGTACGTGTATCAATTGAGCTTGTAGCCTCATCGAGGATGAGCACAGGCGGATCGGCGATAGCGGCACGCGCAATGGCTAGAAGCTGGCGCTGGCCCTGGCTTAGGTTTGCACCGTCACCTGTCAGTACAGTATTGTAGCCGTCAGGAAGCTGGCGGATAAACGTATCGGCGTTTGCCAGGCGGGCAGCTGCGTATACTTCATCATCTGTGGCATCAAGCTTGCCGTAGCGGATGTTTTCCATGACAGTAGCTGTGAAAAGGTGGGTATCCTGCAAAACAATGCCAAGAGAGTGGCGCAGATCAGCCTTTTTAATCTTGTTTATATTGATGCCGTCATATCTTATCTTGCCGTCTGCTATATCGTAGAAGCGGTTGATAAGGTTAGTGATGGTAGTCTTTCCAGCTCCGGTGGTGCCAACAAAGGCAATCTTCTGACCGGGTGTTGCAAAAAGATCCACATCGTGCAGTACAATTTTCTCAGGCACATATCCGAAATCCACATCGTCAAATACCACATCGCCCTCGAGTTTTTTGTAGTCCACAGAGCCGTCAGCCTGATGAGTATGCTTCCATGCCCATAAGCCGGTGTGCTCAGGTGTTTCAGTGAGTTTTCCGTTTTCTTCCTTAGCATTTACCAGTGTGACATAGCCCTCGTCAGTCTCAGGCGCTTCATCGAGCAGTGAGAAGATACGGTCGCATCCGGCAAGCGCCATGATGATACTGTTGAACTGCTGGCTGACCTGCGAGATAGGCATGTTGAAGCTCTTGTTAAAGGTTAAAAAGCTCGCAAGCTTACCAAGGGTCAGACCGCCAAAGCCTGAAAGAGCCATAACACCGCCGGCAAGAGCACAGAGCACGTAGCTTAGATTTCCAATCTGTGCGTTTACAGGACCGAGCATGTTGGAGTACATGTTGGCATTGTAGGCGCTTTCAAAGAGCTCATCGTTTATTTTGTCGAAGGCTTCAATATTTTCCTGCTCGTGGGTAAATACCTTGACCACCTTCTGGCCGTTGAGCATCTCCTCAATGAAGCCGTTAACCTTGCCGAGGTCGCGCTGCTGCGCAAGGAAATAGCGGCTGGAGAAGCCTGCAAATTTCTTTGTCACGACCGTTGTTACGATTACCATCACGATAGTTAGTATGGTGAGCGGAATATTTAATATGACCATTGAAACAAAAACGCTCACAACAGTGATAGCACTGTTAAGTATCTGCGGAAGACTCTGGCTGATGAGCTGGCGGAGTGTATCGATATCGTTTGTATAAATTGACATGATATCGCCGTGCGCATGTGAGTCAAAGTATCGGATTGGCAGATCCTGCATATGGGAAAAGAGCTCAACACGCAGGTTCTTAATGGTGCCCTGTGATACGTAGATCATTATTTTGCTGTATGCAAACGTACTAATGACGCCGATACCGTAGAATACGGCGACCCTTCCCATTGCTGCAAGGAGTGGTCCGTAGTCGGGATTTCCTGTCTTAAGCAGTGGTACTATATAGTCATCAATCAAATTTTTGGTAAACATGGTTCCCTGCACATTTGCAAGTACACTGACAAAGATACATATCACAACAATTATGCAGGCAGGTAAATATTTCTTGAAAATAAATCCCATGAGGCGCGCAAAAAGCTTACCGGGATTTTTAATTTTGGGTTTTGGACCTCGTGGTCCTCTTGGTCCTGGCATCAGGCAGCACCTCCTTCATCAAAGTCTCCTCCGCCGTTTGTCTGGGAATCGTAGACATCGCGGTAGATTTCATTATTTTTAAGCAGATTTTCGTGAGTGTCAAAGCCGTCCACTTTTCCGTCATTCATCACGATGATATGGTCAGCATCCATGACTGATGAGATACGCTGTGCGATGATGAGCTTAGTGGTTCCCGGTATTGTTTTTGCGAGGGCAGCACGGATTTTTGAATCTGTTGCTGTATCTACAGCCGAGGTGCTGTCATCGAGTATGAGTATCCTTGGCTTTTTAAGCAGAGCCCTTGCGATACACAGACGCTGCTTCTGGCCACCGGATACGTTGGTTCCGCCCTGCTCTATGTAGGTGTTGTACTTGTCAGGGAAGGACTCGATAAAGTCATCGGCGCATGCCATTTTGCAGGCTTCAATACACTCATCTGTGGTAGCGTTTTTGTCACCCCAGCGCAGATTTTCGAGTATGGTGCCCGAGAAAAGCACGTTCTGCTGGAGCACGACAGCTACCTTGTTTCTGAGAGTGTCCATGTCGTATTCACGCACATCGTGGCCTCCGACGATTACAGAGCCTGTGTCTGTGTCGTAGAGACGGCTTATCAGGTTTACAAGGGAAGATTTCGAGCTTCCGGTTCCTCCTATGATGCCGATGGTCTCACCGGATTTTATGTCCAGATTTATATCTGACAGAACCGGAGTTTCAGCGGTGTCTGAATATCTGAAGGTTACATGCTTAAAGCTTATGCTTCCGTCAGGCACATCGTAAAGCGGCTCCTTCGGATTGTGCAGTGTGCTCTGCTCATTTAATACCTCGCTGATTCGTCTTGCAGATGCGAGTGAGAGTGAAATCATTACAAACACCATCGAGAGCATCATGAGGTTCATCAGAATATTCATGCAATAGGTGAGAAGAGCCATCAGATCACCTGTAGTGAGAGTGCTGCTTACCACCATATGAGCTCCGAGCCAGCTTATTAACAGGATGCAGGCATACACTGTAAACTGCATGAGAGGAGAGTTGTATACCACAAGGCTTTCTGCCTTCACAAATACGTCGTAGATATTCTGTGCTGCCTTTGAAAAACGTTTCTTCTCATAATCCTCACGGACGTATGCCTTTACAACGCGGATAGCGGATACGTTTTCCTGTACGCTTTCATTCAGGTCATCATAGCGCTTGAAGGCTCTGTCGAAGTATTTCATGGCCGCCTTACTGATGAAAAGCAGTAAAGCTCCAAGCACAATGACAGCGATTAAGTATATTGTCGCAAGGCGAGGGCTGATGAAAAATGACATAGCCATCGCACATATTATGGACGCAGGGGCTCTCATAGCCATGCGAAGCAGCATCATGTAAGCATTCTGGATGTTGGTCACATCGGTTGTCATACGTGTGACAAGACTCGCGGATGAGAATCTGTCGATATTTGCAAAGGAAAAGGTCTGGATATTGCGAAACATTGCAGCACGCAGATTCTTTCCAAAGCCCATGGCGGCCTTTGCACCATATTTTGCACCGAGACATCCTGTCAAAAGACCAAACAGTGCTGCGACAATCATCCACACACCCATGATATAGATATGCCTTGTGTCGCCCATATTGACACCGTTGTCGATGATTGATGCCATGAGAAGAGGGATTATGGTATCCACAGCCACCTCAAGCAGCATGAAAACAGGTGTCGCAATCGAAGCCCATTTGTATTCCTTTATTTGGGCACCTAGTGTTTTTAACATATGTTTTGTCCTTTCTTCTTATATTTATATTTGATTAAAACAAACTTCCCACATTTATGGTAATGTGGTTAACTAAAAAAAAATACTTGCATTTAATTAGTTAGTGTGCTAACTATATTATAGATATACTTTTTTTATTGTCAAGAAAAATCTATGAAAGGATTTCAGATATGAAGGAGTTTACACCGGATAAATACTTAGGACACAAGATAAACCGCATCAGCAGGAGTATAGACAAATATTTTGACAGAAAAAGGTGCAGTAAAACAGAATGTATACCGCGAAGCCAGGGTATGATGATTGGATATATAATGGATAATCAGGGCCAAAATATATTTCAAAAGGATATCGAAGCAAAGTTTCATCTGTCAGGAGCCACAGTGACAAATATGCTTAAAAGTCTTGAAAAAAACGGCTATATCGTGCGCACACCTATGGAAAATGATGCAAGGCTTAAGAGGATTGAGCTAACGCAAAAAGCACTGGACCACGAAAACAGGGTGAGGGAAAATATAAGGGCAATAGAGGAAGCCATGCACGAAGGCTTTTCTAAGGAGGAGTTTAACATGCTGCTTGGCTTTTTGGACAGAGTGATTGACAATATGGAAAAGCTTAACAAGTAACAAAATAATTACAGAGTTGAAAAAGTAGCATAAATATTGTGGCTTTTTTTGTGCAATAAGTCAAAATGCTACAAAATATTGTTGAGCGTATTGACATAGCAACAATATCTTGTATAATTTAGAGTGTCATCAAAAGACAGATGCACAGATTTGTATTAAATAATATGGCATTTTATATGTAGCTATATCGTAATTGTTTGGTGAAAAGCCCGCTTTAGATTGACGGGCTGTGACATGAATTAATGATTACACCTCATTTATAGCTGCATATTTTGTGCCATTACACATGATAAAATACATATATATAGTATATAGGTTGAGCAATGACACTATATATAGGGTGACAGATTTTATGGCATATAGTATACAGAGAGGAGAAATTTACATGAAAATCATCAAGCGAAGCGGCAGTGAGGACATATTTGATGCAGCTAAAATTGTGGCTGCCATTAGAAAGGCAAACGATTCAGTGCTAGACTATGAGAAGCTTACTGCTGATCAGATTGAGGAAATTGCAAGCAATGTGGAGACCGCATGTGAGAACATGAAGCGCTCTCCAAGCGTTGAGGAAATACAGGATATGGTAGAGAACCAGCTCATGAACAAGCGTGCCTTTACCGTAGCCAGAAACTACATCACTTACAGATACAAGAGAGCCATCGTCCGTAAGTCAAACTCTACGGACCAGCAGATTCTTAGCCTTCTTGAGTGCAATAACGAGGAGGTAAAGCAGGAAAACTCCAACAAGAATCCTACTGTAAACAGCGTGCAGCGTGACTACATGGCAGGTGAGGTGAGCAAGGATATCACACGCCGTTTCCTGCTTCCTGAGGATATAGTGGAGGCTCATGAGAAGGGGCTTATCCATTTCCACGATGCAGATTATTTTGCACAGCATATGCACAACTGCTGTCTTGTAAACCTTGAGGACATGCTTCAGAACGGCACAGTAATCAGTGAGACTATGATTGACACACCAAAGAGCTTTTCAACAGCCTGCAACATTGCTACACAGGCTATCGCACAGATTGCCAGCTCACAGTATGGTGGACAGAGTATCTCGCTTGCACATCTGGCACCATTTGTACAGGTCAGTCGTGAGAAGTTCAGAAAGCAGGTGCAAAAGGAATTCGAGAGCGTAGGCCTTGATTTAGATGAAGAAAAAATCAACGAGGTAGCAGAGCTCCGTGTCAAGGAGGAAATCAACCGTGGTGTGCAGATGATTCAGTATCAGGTCATCACACTCATGACTACAAACGGACAGGCACCGTTTATCACAGTATTCATGTACCTGAATGAGGTATCCGATCCGCAGACAAAGGCAGATCTTGCCGCAATCATTGAGGAGATGCTGCACCAGAGAATAAAGGGTGTAAAGAACGAAAAGGGTGTATATATCACACCGGCATTCCCTAAGCTCATATATGTGCTTGAGGATGATAATATCACAGAGGATTCAAAGTACTGGAATCTCACAGTGCTCGCGGCACAGTGCTCTGCAAAGAGAATGGTGCCTGACTATATTTCAGAGAAGGTCATGAAGGAGCTTAAGTACGTAGATGTGTATACATGCATGGGCTGCCGTTCATTCCTCACAGTGGACAGATGCTCACAGACAGCGGGCAATGTGGCACATGCCGAGAACTTTGATCCAAACAAGCGTAAATACTATGGACGTTTCAACCAGGGTGTTGTCACCTTAAATCTCGTTGATGTGGCATGCTCATCAGAAAAGGATGAGGAAAAATTCTGGAAGATACTTGATGAGAGACTTGAGCTGTGTCATAGAGCACTTATGTGCAGACATAAGAGGCTTCTTGGTACCAAATCCGATGTAGCACCGATTCTCTGGCAGAACGGAGCACTTGCACGTCTGAAAAAGGGAGAGGTTATAGACCCATTATTATTTAACGGATACTCAACAATCTCACTCGGCTATGCAGGACTTTGTGAGTGTGTACGCTATATGAAGGGAGTATCACACACAGAGCCAAAAGAGGGAACACCGTTTGCACTTAAGGTAATGCAGCGCTTAAACGATGCATGTGAGCAGTGGAAAAAGGAGTCAAACATCGATTTCAGTATATATGGCACACCGCTTGAGTCTACCACCTATAAGTTCGCGAAGTGCTTACAGAAGCGCTTTGGTATCATAAAGGGTGTTACCGACAAGAACTATATTACAAACAGCTACCATGTGCATGTAACAGAGCAGATTAATGCATTTGACAAGCTAAAGTTTGAGTCCCAGTTCCAGAAGCTGTCTCCGGGTGGCGCTATCAGCTACGTTGAGGTACCAAACATGCAGGACAATATCCCTGCAGTGCTTTCAGTAATGCAGTACATTTACGACAATATCATGTACGCAGAGCTGAATACAAAGAGCGACTATTGCCAGGTATGCGGCTACGACGGAGAAATCAAAATCGTAGAGGAAGAGGGCTCAGGCAAGCTTATCTGGGAGTGCCCACACTGTGGCAATCGTGACCAGAACAAGATGAGTGTAGCCCGCCGTACATGCGGCTATATCGGCACACAGTTCTGGAATCAGGGAAGAACCCAGGAGATTAAAGAGCGAGTGCTTCATCTGTAGAAGTTAAAGGAATTGTATTTGAGACAGACCATTTCAGCACATTTGCCTTTGTAAAGGTAAATACCAATGCAGGTACTAAAGCAGCTCTTCTAAAAGCACAACATAAAGCATAAAAAAAATAAAACCGTCGTACCGGGCCGTAAATGGCAGGGTACGACGGTTTTACTTATGTTTTTAAATGATTAATTACTTTAATTATTCATCAAACTTTTCGGCTTTATCGAAGAGCTCATAAACCTCTTTTGAAGGCTCATTTGTGCAAAGTGTCACAACAACGGCTGCGATAAGTCCTAAAACAAATCCCGGCAGCAGCTCGTAGATTCCGGTTGATGTGAGGAATGCATACCACAATATATCAACGGCAGCACCTGTTATGATTCCGGCAACAGCACCCTTGAAGTTAAAGCGCTTCCAGAAGAGGCTGAGCATGATTGCAGGTCCAAAGGCAGCTCCAAAGATACCCCATGCATTGGAAACAAGTGCCATGATAGAGCCGGCATTAGGGTTTGAAGCGATGATGAGTGCTGCAACAGAGATTCCAAGAACGACAATACGGCCGGTCCACATCATCTCTTTGTCATTTGCCTTACCTTTTCTGATGACAGGCTTGTACACATCACTCGAGAAAGCAGATGAAGCAGCAAGCAGCTGGCTGTCTGCGGTACTCATGGAAGCGGCAAGCACTGCTGAGAGGAGTATACCTGAGATAACACCCGGGAAAATCTTTTTCTTACAATCTGTATGAAAACAAGAGAGTTTTCATTGATTGATTCGTCAAAAGCCAAGGAAAAGTCTTCCGATTACTCCGATTAAGGTTGCAAAAAATACAATAAGCAGAGTCCATGTGATTCCTATTTTTGCTGATTTTTTCAAATCCTTCTGAGATTTGATGGACATGAATCTGATAATGATATGTGGCATACCAAAGTAACCAAGTCCCCATGCCAGTCCTGACACGATATCCTGCCAGCTTGAGAATGGATTTAAGTAACCGCCCGGGAGTGATGACATAGATGATGTATCAAGCATAAATGCTGCAAAAATCGGTGCTATAAACATAGAACCAAGCACGAGCATGCCCTGGAAAAAATCGGTCCAGCATACAGCCGAGAAGCCTCCGAGGAAAGTATAGCCTACGATGACAACTGCTGCAAGATACATGGCAATCTGTGGATCCATTCCTATTACAGTGTGGAAAAGAGTACCGCATGCCTTTACGCTTGATGCCGCATAAATAGTGTATGCAACCAAAAACACAATTGCACATATCACCTGCAGTGCAAGTGATTTGGACAGGAATCTGTTGGTCAGATACTGCGGAATGGTGATTGAGTCGTTTGCTACAATCGAGAATTTTCTCAGTCTAGGGGCCTCTAGCAGCCAGCTTATAGTGTAGCCGATTGCAAGTCCTACAGGAATCCATACCTGACCTAAGCCCAGTGCATAGATAGAAGTAGGAAGTCCCATGAGTACCCATGCACTCATGTCTGAGGCTCCGGCTGACAGCGCCGCAACCCATGGTCCCATCTCACGTCCGCCGAGGAAGTAGGTCTTTTCTCCGCCGTTTCTGTTTTTCACGAAGAAGAAGATACCGATACCCAGCATGCACAGCAGATAGACGATAAATACAATAATTTCTGATGTTTTCATTTGTAGTACCTCTTTAATAGTTTATTTAGTAACCATGCTACCACGTTAGTGTGATAAAGGCAAGAAAAACTTTCTCTTGACGAATACCCTGCGTTGACATATCATAGTATATAAGTGAAAGGGAGTAGCCGGCACGAAAGTGCTTACTTATCCGTCAGTACGATTGCTCATACATATCATACATATATGACAGCAATCCGGAGAGTGATTAAATGGCGAGACTTTTGTTGTTTTATACAGCAGAAGTGTCGCCTTTTTTGTATATAAAAGCCTTCTGCTGATAGGACATAGCTGTAACTATCAATTAATCATGCATCCTTAAAAAGGACAGCAGAAGGAGGAAAATTATGATTTTTGTAGCAATTTTACTGCTTATAGCAGGCTTTGTAGCACTGGTGAAGGGCGCGGATGTGTTTGTGGATGGAGCGGCGGCACTCGCCGGGAAATTTGGTATTCCGCAGCTTGTGATTGGACTGACGATTGTGGCGATGGGTACGTCGCTGCCGGAGGCGGCAGTCAGCATCACTGCAGGAATAAAGGGTAATGCGGGGATTACAGTCGGCAATATAGTCGGCAGCAATATACTAAATATCCTTATAATCCTGGGAGTGACGGCACTCATCACAAATGTAGCCATACAAAAAACCACATTCAAATACGAGATACCGTACATGCTTCTTATCACAGCGGTGCTTCTCGTGATGGGAATGACAGGCAATGAAATCACATTCATTGAGGGTGTTATACTGTGGATTTTATTTATTGCATATCTGCTTTATTTGTATTTTCTGGCAAAAAAGGGCAATGACAGCGGTGATGAGCAGTCGGTAAAGCTATATCCGGTATGGAAATGTCTGCTCTTTATTGTGCTGGGCGGTGTGTGCGTCGTAATTGGAAGCCAGCTTGTCGTAAACGGTGCCACGACCATAGCAAGAGCCTGCGGCATGAGTGAGCGCTTTATCGGACTGACAATCGTTGCATTCGGCACATCTCTTCCGGAGCTTGTTACATCTGTTTCAGCAGCACGCAAGGGAAATGCCGGTATAGCGATTGGAAATATAGTCGGCAGCAATATTTTCAATATACTCTTTGTAATCGGAACAGTAGCTCTCATTTGTCCGGTGCCGTTTGAGAGCAGGTTTGTGATTGATACAGTTGTGGCAATACTGTGCGGTGTGCTCCTGTGGGGCGGTACGATAAGACATAAAGAGCTTAGAAAGCCATGTGGAGTGGTGATGCTGCTTTGCTATGCGGCATATTTTGTATATTTGGCAGCTATGTAATGATGTATTTTTGAATTGCGATGACTGTGTTTAAAAAGAGTGTGATGAAGAGATAATAATTAAATTTAGCAAACTGTCAATAATTGTGCATACAAATCGATGCTTTGACATCAAAATGATTGCGATTTTGCATTAAATATAAATAATTAATTAAAAATAGCACTCTTGCTTGACAAGTGCTGATTGCAGGTGTATAACGTAGTCAGAACGAACGGAAGGAAGCGATTATAATGGATAAAAACCCAAAGCATCCATTGAAGAAAAAGAATAAGGCAGATGCAAAGAAGCATCAGAAGCATGTATACGAATAGCGCTTCCACTAAGGAATACTATCCAGTAAGCACAATGTACCCCAGCCCGTCACAGGGTTGGGGTATTTTGTATTTTTGGAAGTGTTTTCAGAGACAGCCCGTGAGGCAGTTGTAAATACATTTTCACCGGCACCTTTTATGAGAGAAGCTTTAAGCTTGTCGCCATACATATAGAGGTCATTTCCACGCACAATTCCCCATTCCATCAGAAGCGCAGCCGCACCGGTCACAAACGGTGCAGCCATGGATGTCCCTGTTTTTGAAGTGTAGCCTCCGGTGTTTGAGCATGAAATAATGTCTACACCGGGCGCAATGATATCAGGCTTTATGCTGTCAAAGGCCCAGGTATAGCCTCGGCCGGAAAAGGCGGCTGTGCGGTTTGTTCGGCTGTCATAGGCTCCGACAGATATGACATTTTGAGCGGTTGAGGGGATGGTCAGGGTGATATCAGGCGATGCATGGATAAATGAGGTCTGTGCATTGCGCAGAGCACCTGACGGCAGCCATATATCCCATGAGCCGTCCTTTACAGATATGGGTTCAAGTGATATTTTCCAGATGCCGGGTGAGATGTATTCCGATCCCATGAGTTCAATGAATATTTCCTGAAAGGGAGAGTAGGGAGAGGGACCGCCGCCTGTTATATATATGTCTGTCCCATCGAGATTGTATCTGTATGTAAAGCCCTTTGCCTGATTGGTAATTGTATCGGGAATCTCAAGCATATCATTATTTGGTGCACTAATGCGCAGCTGTATCTCATCCCAGTATTTTTTCCATAAATCAATGGAAAGAGACGGCTCAGGATAGCCTATCGCAAGCTCTGCATCGGCAGGGTACGAGCTGCCGTTTGCATGGCCAAAGCCGGCTCCATCGTTACCTGAGCCGACTGAGACAGCGCAGCGGTAGTTTCCTGCTATATAGTCCAGGTATGCTTCAAGCAGTGAGGTGCCGCTGTGCGAGCCGTTGCTTGTGCCAAAGCTTAGGTTTATGACGATAGGCATGTTCATATCGATTGATTTTCTTATGCAAAAGTCTACTGCCAGCATAATCTGCGTGGTTGTGGGAAAGCTGGCACCGCCTGAAGTTTTGAGTTTTACGATTATAAGAGTGCTTTCATAAGCAACACCGCGGTATTTTGTGTTTTGTTCATTATCATTACCATTTCCGTTTCCGGCAGCGATTCCTGCTACATGAGTGCCGTGCCCGGATATGTCGATGCTTGGACAGATGCGCTGCATTTCTAAGCTGTTTTCTGCATTTATGGCTTTGGTGATTGTATCTCGGTCATATAAGGTGCCGAAAGGGATGATATCACTGTGTGAGGTATCATCGGAAACAGTCTGGTCCCACAGATAGGCGATTCTGCTTACACCATCCTGTATAAAAGCCGGATGGGCATAGTAAATTCCGGAGTCGATAATGCCTACGAGCACACCTTTTCCGGTCAGATTATATGGATTGGTGTGTACGGGAGTGATGCATGAGGCCTGAGAGCCCTCGTACACATCGTAGTTAAACTGCTTTGGCTTTTCCATATATATGATTTCATCGCACAGGGCAACAGTATTTACAAGTGATTTCTCAATTACGAGCACCGCATAGTTTCCGAGCAGCCTCGTGATGAGTACAGAAGGATACCTTTCTTTTATTTTTTCGATATCACCGACATATTTTACTATCACTTCCCAGCTATCACTCTCCGGCAGATAGCCGCTTGAAAGCCCTCCCTCTTTTCCAAGTTCATAAGGGGTGGACAACAGGGCGGCGGACAGCTGTGGAGAAATTTTCTCACTAAATGCTATTTCCATACTAACCTCCATTTTTTATTAGTAAAATATTAAAAAAATCTTAAAAGACAGATGCAATATATATTTGGTATGATTATGTCATAATAGTAACTATTCAGAATCACCCCACGCACATTCGTAAAATCGCACGATACTCGTGCTTTCCCGCTGCTACGCAGCTAATTTTACTCATATGTGTGGGGGTGGCTCTATTCGAGCCACCTTGAGAACAAGAAAACCTGCTGCTTACATGCAAACATGACGCATCAGCTTTTTTGTTCTCAGTGGTTCTGAATAGTTACTTATAATCAATTAATTATAAGAAACCGGGAGGTCGAAATGAGTAAAAAGAAAAAGATAATCATTTCAGTGATTGCAGCTGTGCTTATCATAGCAGTGATTGTGTCAGCTGTTGTCATTGCAATGACAAAGGGAAAGAATGCAGCAAAGGCATCGGGAGTCTATGCAAACAAGGTCGCTGATGTCATGTATCAGGCGGGAAGTGCTGACAAGTACAGCGGTGTCGTGGAAGCAGCCGATACCATGGATATCAAGGCTGACAGTGAAAAAACTGTAAAGGATATTCTTGTGTCAGAGGGGGATGAGGTACAGGTGGGTACACCTCTTTTTACCTATGATACAAAGGAGCTTGCTGCGAAAAAGGAAAGCGCCACGCTTGAGCTTGAGAGCTTAAACAATACGCTTTCCGGCTATGATGCACAGATAGAGCAGCTCACCAAGGAAAAGAAGGAAGCGCCAAAGGATCAGCAGCTTGACTATACACTGCAGATTCAGCAGGCGCAGACACAGCAGAAGCAGACTCAGTACGATATTGCCACGAAGAAGGCAGAGATAGAAAAGTATGATGAGAGCATCAAAAATGCCACTGTAAACAGCACAATGATTGGTGTTGTAAAGAAAATCAATGAGAATCAGAGTGCAGACACAGCAGATACTGCATTTATGACAATCGTTGCCACCGGTGATTACAGGGTAAAGGGCACAATTGATGAGCAGAGCTTTTTAAATAGTGGACTCGCAGAGGGGCAGGCAGTTATAGTGCGCTCGAGAGTTGATGAGTCAAAGACATGGCAGGGTACCATCAGCAAGGTTGATACTGAGAATACTCAGACTGATAACAGCAATTCCGGCATGTATGATGATGGAAGCAGCGAGCAGAAGGCATCAAAGTACAACTTCTATGTGCAGCTTACAGGCACAGGCGACATGCTTTTAGGACAGCATGTATATGTGGAGCCGGATTTCGGACAGACGCAGGTGAAGGATGGTATTTGGATTGATGAGAGTTATGTCGTAAAGGATGGCGATGATGCATATGTATGGACACTTAATAAAAAGGATAAGCTTGAGAAGACAAAGGTTGAGCTTGGAGACTATGATGAGAATCTCATGATGTATGAAATCAAGTCAGGGCTTACAAAGGATGACTATATAGTATGGGCATCTGATGACCTTTATGAGGGTGAGCCGGCACAGACATGGGAAGAGTACGTTGAAAATGGCGGCGGTGAAGATTCAGTCTATGACGATATGGGTACAGAAGCTCTTGATGACCAGATGCTTGAGGGCACTGAGGGCGGTCCTGTTGATGATGGCACAATGGACGATGGCACAATGGACGAAGGTGCTGCAGATGCCACCGGTTCAGGTGACGCGGAGGTACAGTAGATGATTCTAGAACTCCAGCATATTTATAAAAACTATGACCAGGATAAGCTCGTGGTGCCGGTTTTAAAGGATGTCTCACTCCAGATTGAGGAGGGAGAGTACGTGGCAATCATGGGGCCGTCGGGCTCCGGCAAGACCACTCTCATGAATATAGTGGGTTGTCTTGATCTGCCAACATCGGGCACATATATACTTGACGGCAGACCTGTCAGTGAGCTTAAGGAAAAGGAGCTTACGAGAGTCAGACGGGATACAATTGGATTTGTATTCCAAAATTTCCAGCTCATGCCGAGAGAGTGTGCACTGGACAATGTATGCCTGCCACTCATATATGCCGGTGTGAGCAAAAAGGACAGAAGGCAGATGGGGATGGAGGCATTAGAGCGTGTAGGGCTTTCAGACAGGGCTGATTTCAAGCCAACACAGCTTTCAGGAGGACAGAAGCAGAGAGTGGCGATAGCGAGAGCTATGGTCAATCATCCAAAGCTTCTGCTTGCGGATGAGCCTACGGGAGCACTTGATTCAAAGTCAGGCAAGCAGGTGCTTGAGCTCTTTGAGAGCCTTAATGAGTCCGGTGTGACGGTTGTCGTGATTACACATGACAGAAAGGTAGCTGAGCAGGCAAAGCGCATCGTACATATCATAGACGGCGAGATAACAGAGGAAGGACAGGAGGCAGGTAATGAAAAAGAAAAAAGAGAATTAAGATCATTATAATAGCTGTCCTTGTAGTTGCAGTTGCAGCGGGAAGCATCACAGGAGTTGTTTATTACAGGAACTCCAAGGGGCTTGCTTCCGTCATGAGTGTTTCAATGATCAGCACGACAAACGACTACACATCCATGACCAGTGAGGGAATGGTGTGTGATGATGCATGTCAGACAATCAATTTAAAGGATGGACAGAAGGTGACAGAGGTTTATGTCACAAAGGATCAGCAGGTAAAGGCCGGAGATAAACTCCTTGCATATGATGTGACGAGTCTTTCGCTCTCGGTTGAGATGAAGCAGCTTGAGATACAGAGTCTTGAGAACCAGCTTGCATCGGAAAAACAGAAGCTTGACAAGCTAAAGAACACTAAACCGGTTGAAAAGCAGCCCGAGACTCCTGTTACACCTGAGCCACAGCCTGACACACAGCCGTCTGCGCCTGATGAACAGCATGATGTGATATCTGATTTGTCAGAGGCCAAAGGAAGCGGTACAGAGGACGATCCTTATGTATTTACATGTACAGAAGCCTCATATGTATCAGGAGCGCTTTTGAATACACTCTCAGAAAAGAGCGCGGTAGCGCGGTTTGTAATAGGAGATGCGAATGCACCTGATATGGAGCTTATCGTAAGAGGAGATAGGCTTGGCGGCTATGATGAAAGCGATGAGATAAAGCTTTTCCTTGCAGGCACAACTACAGCAGGAGATGCGTCTGATGATACAGCAGGAAGTGAGTCGTCAGATACCAAAACAGCCAGTGCCACAGAACAGACCGCACAGACAGAAGCTGATAACGCGGCAGAAGAAAAGACATACACTGCAGATGAGCTTAAGGATGCCATAAAGGAGCAGACCAGAAGTGTTGCCGATGTTGATTTACAAAAGAGAATTGCACAGGCTGATTTAAAGGAGCTTCAGAGCGAGCTTGAGGATGGCGTGGTATATGCAAAGAAGGATGGAATTGTGACAACAGTCTGTGATCCTGCCAATCCACCGAAGGACGGTACACCTTTCCTGCAGCTTTCGGGAGCATCAGGACTGTATATCAGCGGAACAATCGGTGAGCTGGATCTGGATACGGTAAAAATAGGACAGAGCGTATCAGCAGTCAACTACATGACAGGTGATACCTATGAAGGCACGATATCCGAGATAAGCAATGTGCCGTCAGACAGCGTAAACTATTATGGAGACAGCAATCCAAACTCCTCATTCTATGAGTACACTGCGTACATTGAGAATCCGCAGAATCTCAAAAAGGGCGATTCACTTGAGTTGACCATAGATACATCATCGGAGGCTCTGACAGCGGACTATATATCGACAAGTCATATGTCAGAACCGAGAACGGACAGTCATATATATACAAGGATGACAACGGAAAGCTCAAAAAGCAGTCTGTCAAAACAGGCAAGTCGCTCTGGGGCTCATATGTGGAGATAAAGTCAGGTCTGACAAATGATGACTATATTGCATTCCCGTATGGAGTCAGGGAGGGCGAGAAAACCAAGGTGTCGGAAGATGGTATGTATTAGTTTAGCAGGGAGGATTAAAGATGCTTGAAAATATTAGATTGTCCTTTAGGGGAATCTGGTCACATAAGATGCGTTCGTTTCTGACTATGCTTGGAATCATCATCGGAATTGCAGCAATTATTGCGATTGTTTCCACAATTCAGGGCACAAACGAACAGATAGAAAAGAACCTCATAGGTTCGGGAAGTAATAACGTAAAGGTCACACTGCAGAAGGATGGCTATGATATGGATTTATCATATGAAACGGCGCCGGCGGGAGTGACTGAGGTATCGGCTGCCACACTTGACAGCATAAAGGAGCTCGACCATGTGAAAAATGCAGCTCTTTACCGTACAAGACAGGCTTCCAATGCAGTCTATTATCTGAACACGGCGCTTTCGGGCGGCAATATAACAGGTGTCGATGACGGATATTTCGATACTGCAAGCTATGTAGTCATGAAGGGCAGAGGCTTCTCAAAGAATGACTATGCAAATGCACGCAGGGTGGCTCTTATTGATGAGAGCGTGGAGAGCAGCCTGTTTTCAGGAGAGAGCGCGCTCGGCAAGACAGTAGAGATACAGGGATATCCGTTTACAGTAGTCGGTGTAGTCACGGAAAAGGACAGCTATGACCTGGTAATAAACTCAATGGATGATTACTATATGTATGCCCATGATGACAGCCAGGGCAATGTATTTGTGCCAAGCGGAACATGGCCGGTTATATTTGGTTATGATGAGCCGCAGAACCTTTTGCTTAAGGCAGACAGCACGGATACCATGGCTACAGTGGGAAAGGCTGCTGAGGAGATACTTAACAGCAATTTAAATGTTACAGACGGCTCTGATGTGACCTACAAGGCACAGGATTTACAGGAGCAGGCAAAGCAGATACAGCAGCTCAGCCAGTCAACCAATATGATGCTTATATGGATAGCCGGAATATCACTGCTCGTCGGTGGTATCGGCGTCATGAATATCATGCTTGTGTCAGTCACAGAGCGTACCTCAGAGATAGGACTTAAAAAAGCAATCGGAGCAGGAAAGGGAGCAATACTTGGACAGTTCCTCACAGAGGCAGTTGTTCTCACAAGTCTTGGAGGTTTGGTCGGAGTGCTGGTCGGAGTGATACTCTCTAAGGTCATCTCAATGCTAAACGGCACGCCGACAGCGATAAGTCCGGCAGCAGCTATACTTGCGGTGCTTTTTTCCATGGCAATCGGAATCATATTCGGTATGCTTCCTTCATACAAGGCAGCGAACCTGAACCCTATTGACGCACTGCGCCATGAGTAATTTTTATTAAAATTGCCGTTATTGTGAAAAAAATAACAATTCTTTGTATTTTGATGAATACAAGGGTAGAAAAAGTTTAAAAATTTTGTAGAATGTTCCTAGTAGATAAATACTAGGAGCATGTTTTTTTAGAGGAATCAGGTCATGTGATATGGGAAGTGTCACATGGTATAATGATTCTTCTAAGTATGTAATTAATTAGGTAACAAAATATACATTATTTTAAGGAAAAGGAGATAATATGTACGCTGACGAAAACGTAATCAAAATCAAACATGCAGTTTTGCTTGAGGTCGCAAAGGCTGCATTTGCAGGTAACCTCGATGAGATCAGAGATGACATCCCATTTACACTTATTCCGGGACCGACACCTCAGTTCCGTTGCTGTATCTACAAGGAGAGAGAAATCATCCGTCAACGTGTCAGACTTGCAGAGGGTAAAGCACCAAGCGCAAACGATGACGGCAATATCATCCAGGTAATCAGCTCAGCATGTGAGGATTGTCCGATTTCGAGCTACACAGTTACTGAGAACTGTCAGAACTGTCTTGGCAAGGCTTGTATCAATGCATGTAAGTTCGGAGCAATTGAGGCAGGACGTCTCCGCTCACATATCGATCCACAGAAGTGTAAGGAGTGTGGACGCTGTGCACAGGCATGTCCTTACAACGCTATCGCTCATTTAAAGAGACCATGTAAGTTCTCATGCCCTGTAAATGCCATTACATACAATGAGTACGGCATTTCAGTGATTGATGAGAGCAAATGTATCAGATGTGGTAAGTGTATCCACAGCTGTCCATTCGGAGCTATCGGATCAAAGACATACATCGTAGATGTAATCGATGCAATCAAGTCAGAGAACAAGCATGTATACGCTATGGTTGCACCTGCAGCAGAGGGACAGTTTGGCGCAAATATCACTATGAACAGCTGGAAGAAAGCTATGCAGGCAGTTGGCTTCAACGGTTTTGTTGAGGTAGCGCTCGGAGGAGATATGACAGCAGCATACGAGGCTGACGAGTGGCTTGAGGCATACGAGGCAGGAGAGAAGAAGGTTACATCATGCTGTCCTGGATTTGTAAATATGGTTAGAAAGCACTATCCTGAGCTTGCTGACAAGATTTCTACAACTGTTTCACCTATGTGTGCAGTTTCAAGAATGATAAAGGCAAAGGACCCTGATGCAGTTACAGTATTCATCGGACCATGTGTTGCCAAGAAGTCAGAGGTACATGATCAGAAGATAGAGGGCAATGCAGATTATGTACTTACCTTCAGCGAGATTCGTGCTATTATGAAGGCAAAGGGAGTACAGCTTGAGGCTGATGATACCTCATATCAGGAGGGCTCAGTATTCGGTAAGCGTTTCGCAAACTCAGGCGGAGTTACAGCAGCCGTAATCGAGAGCATGAAGGAAAAAGGCGAGGATGTTGATTGTAAGGTTTGCAAGGCAAACGGAGCAGCAGAGTGTAAGAAGGCACTTCTCCTCATGAAGGCAGGCAAGCTTCCTGAGAACTTCATTGAGGGAATGGCATGTGAGGGCGGCTGCGTAGGCGGACCAAGCTCATACAATGACATGGTGACTACCAAGAAGTTCCGTGATGATCTCTTAAGCAGAGCAGATGACAGAAAGATTCGTGACAACATCGCCAACTACCATATGGAGACATTTGAGATGCACCGTAAGGAGCAGTAATAAAATGATTGTTACAGCATAAGTTCTTTTTAAATCCCCCCGACTTGTTCGGGGGATTTTTGTGATTGCGAATATCTGCAAAAAGATATGTGGTTAGTCATATTGAGAACTGAATAGTAACAAAGATATTAAATAAATTAATTACTTATTAAGACTGCACCGGAGGCATTCATGATAAAGAAACAATTGTAACACAACTGAAATATATGAAGCCAACATTAAGAAATTCTCAAGGAATTTGCAGTAGCAAAAAAGATTGTTTAACGCTATAATAGATATTGCTTGAAATAATATTATCAGGTTTGAGTAATAATATAGAGAGAATAATTATAAAATGCTAAAGAGGATTGGAAAAATGGACAAAAATAAAAAGATGATTATCGGCATACTTACGGCTGCAATAGTTCTGGTGGTGGCGTTTATAGTATATATCACATGCTTTGACTCACACATTGAGTTCAGCAGCAAGTTCAAAAACGGTATTACTGTTGAGTATGGCAAAAAAGTTTGAGGCACCAAAAATCAAGGCGTATGTCAGAGGCAGGCTTATAAATCGGAAGGGAAAAAGAGATAAAATGTACTATAGACAGTAATGTCGATGCGACAAAGACAGGTTCATACGAGATAAAGGTAACTGCTCAATACGGTAAAAAACTGCGACACAGACAATCAAGGTTGAAGTGAGGGATAAGAAGGCTCCGGAGATTACATTAAATGGCGATGCAGAGATGACTGTAGAGGCAGGCAGCGAGTTCAGTGACCCGGGATATACGGCAACAGACAACTATGATGGGGATCTGACAGACAAGGTATCTGTCACAGGAGCTGTCGATACTTCAAAGCCGGGAGACTATGAGATAAAGTACAGTGTCGCTGACTCGTCAAAGAATGAGAGCGAGGTCAAAAGGACTGTGCATGTCACAGATAGCACTGCACCGCAGATAAAGCTTTCGGGTGATGATTTTATGTCAGTTAAAAAGGGTGATAAGTACAGTGATCCGGGATACACGGCAACAGACAATTGTGACGGAGACATCACAGACAGTGTCAAGGTATCAGGAGATAAGGTAGATAAGGATAAGGCAGGAAAGTATACTGTGACATATGAGGTCTCAGATTCATCAGGCAATAAGGCTACAGCTACAAGAGTGGTCAGTGTGTATGATCCGGCTGCCACGGCAGACACAGTAAATCCGGGCAACAAGATTATTTATCTGACCTTTGACGATGGTCCCGGAAAGTATACACAGGGGCTATTAGATGTGCTTGATAAATACAATGTAAAGGCCACCTTCTTTGTTACAAATACACATCCTGACTATCAGAACATGATAGCAGAGGAGGCAAAGAGAGGACATACAGTGGCTATCCACTCTGCCAGCCACAAATACAACCAGATATATACAAGTGAGCAGGCATTTTTTGATGACCTTGAGCAGATGAACAGTATCATAAAGGCACAGACAGGAAATGATGCGTCAATCATCAGATTCCCGGGAGGCTCATCAAATACTGTGAGCAAGGATTACTGTCCGGGCATTATGACACAGCTCGTAAATGATGTGACAGCAAGAGGCCTTTTATATTGTGACTGGAATGTATCGAGCGGAGATGCAAACCCCAAGCCAATCAGCACGGAACAGGTAGTGCAGAATGTCATTTCAGGAGTGCAGAGCCACAACGTATCAGTTGTATTGCAGCACGACATAAAGGATTTCAGTGTCAATGCGGTCGAGCAGATCATCCAGTGGGGACAGGCGAATGGTTATACATTTTTACCACTCACCACAAGCTCACCGATGTCTCATCATCGTGTAAACAACTAAAATCATTCAAATAAAAAAGCGCAAAAAAGAAGAGTTCGAAATGAACTCTTCTTTTTTAATCATGATTCTTATATCTTATTCCCCAATTAACATTTTTGTAACTATAATTTTACCTAAATATATAATAAAGAAAAAGGTACATAGAAACTAGATTGCCTGAGTGGTCAAAATTATTTAACTACCTCAACGTTAACTGCCTGTGGACCTTTAGCGCCATCAGTGATATCGAACTCTACTGCTGCACCTTCCTCGAGAGTTTTGAAGCCCTCCATGTTAAGTCCTGAGAAATGTACGAATACATCCTTTCCGTCCTCGGCTGTGATGAATCCGTAACCTTTTTGGTTATTGAACCATTTTACTGTACCTTTGCTCATCGAAAGTACCTCCAAATAATAATAATGCTGCTTACGCAACTAACGTTAGAATAGCATAACAGGTTTAATATGTAAAGCAATAAAGTCAAAGTTCTTTAAAGTTTATGTCATTATTTGCTAAAAATTTCATTACAAGCTTATCCCATTCACTGTCTAAGGTCTTATCCGCTGAAAAAATATTGTAGGATATTCCGGTTGTCAGAGTCAGAAGCTGGCTCTGATACCTGATATTTATGAAAAAACCACTGATATCGGACACGGTGAAAGCAGAGTGCAGACTGCTTAGGGTGTGCTCCATATTTTCAGGTGAAAGCAGAAAGACAAACTTGAATGACGATGGAGTCTGTCGGCCCTTTATCAGGTCAAAGCAGTTTGTGCGAAGCATCCTAAAGGGGAGTATGCTATAGCCCGCTATACCATTTTCCTCAAGCTCTGTGGAGCTGTAAAAGCCCTTTTGCAGGTGACCATCTATGACGTATGAGGCTGCCTTTGTGATGACGGCCTCCTGGAGCAGGAAGTTGTCAAAGATTTCCGTGCGAAGCAGCTTGTTCATAAAGTCCTTTGTGTCTGTCAGTTCAATTGATATCATAATTTCTCCTCATTTTCCACATTGTATGTGACAGCGAATGATTGTTCTAAGTGGTTTTGAATAGTTATCGATTATTATATCATACATCAGATTCGCGGATTATGCCATAAAAATAGATATAAAAATAGCCTTAAAAATAAAGCCTGTTCAACTGGAATAATTGTAAAGTCCGTGGTAGAATAAATGCGTTATGCAATGAAAACAGGAGGCAATCCATGAAACAGGAAAAATTATTTGATTTACTAAAAGCGGCTGTTTCACCATGCGAGTGTGTGAAGGCTGCAAAGCAGGAGCTTTTGGAAAACGGATTTGAGGAGATAGATTATACAGGTGACTGGAAGCTTGTGCGCGGTGGCAGGTATGTCTTAAATCACCATGATACGACCATGTTTGCGTTTACGGTAGGAAGCGGCTACAACAAAAAGGATATGGTGCGAATAGCGGCAGCTCACACAGACTATCCATATCTTCGCATAAAGCCAAATCCGGATTTTATGACAAACTCATATGCACAGGTTAATGTAGAGGTGTATGGAGGACCGATTTTAAACACATGGTTTGACAGACCTCTCGGAGTGGCAGGGCGCGTGGCTATAAAGAGTGAGGATGTGTTCAATCCGCGTATGGTGCTCTACAGGTCTAAAAAGCCTGTCATGATTATTCCAAATCTTGCCATTCATATGAACAGGGATGTGAATAAGGGGGTTGGGATAAATAATCAGGTGGATCTGATGCCGGTGCTTGATTCAATACCTGAGGATGAAAGGACCACGGATTATTTCCTTAGCTTTCTGGCTAGAGAGCTGTCTGTGGAAAAGAGCGATATCATAGACTTTGAGCTCAATACATTTTGTATGGAGGAGCCTTGTTTTGTCGGTGTGAATGACACCATGATTTCATCACCGAGAATCGACAACCAGTCATCCTGCAGGGCACTTCTTGATGCGATAGAGGATGGAAACAGAGCTGATGGAATAAACATCATAGCGCTTTTCGATCATGAGGAGATTGGAAGTAACAGTAAGCAGGGCGCTGCCTCTATAATGCTTCACGATATGCTCAGGCGTATTTTAAGAAATATGGACCTTTCAGAAAATGAAATAGATGAGAGCATATATGATGCCATGCTTTTGTCTGTTGATGTGGCTCATGCGCTTCATCCTAATAAAAAGGAAAAGATGGATATCACAAATAAGCCTGTCATGGGTAAAGGCTTTTGTATCAAGCAGGCGTGTTCGCAGTCGTATGCTACGGATGCACAGGCTATCGCCATTCTCTGTCAGCTGTGTGATGAAAAGGGCATACCTTACCAGCGTTTTGTGAATCGTTCGGACAGCCGTGGCGGCAGCACACTGGGCTCGATTGCAGGTACGCTTCTGCCGGTAAAGACTGTGGATATAGGTATACCTATTCTTGCAATGCACTCAGCCTGTGAGCTTATGGGAGTACGCGACATGAAAGCCTTAAGCGACTGTGTGACGGCCTTTTTCGGGTACCATTAAAGGGCAGATAACCATTATGGGAAAATAAATACAGAAACCTCTTGCATAAGTTTAGCTTTCGTGTTAATATGACGTAGTAATGAAAACTACTTGTTACGGAATGGAATAGCTTTTAAAAAAGTAATTTAAACTTTTATTATCATATAGTGCAGGAGGAATAGATATGTATAAGATTATAATAGATAGCTGTGGTGAGCTCACAGATAGCCTTAAGAAGGATGAACATTTTTGCAATGTGGCACTCGAGCTTGATGTTGATGGATACAGAATCCGCGATGATGAGAGCTTTGACCAGCATGATTTCTTAAGAAGAGTAAGGGAGAGTGTAAAGGGACCAAAGTCGTCATGCCCGTCTCCTGAGGAATATATGCAGGCCTTTGAGGGGGAGGCTGATCATATCTATGTTGTCACACTTTCGGGCAAGCTCAGCGGCTCATACAACAGCGCTGTTTTAGCAGTCAATCTGTACAACGAGGAGCATGAGGACTGTGGCAAGCAAATCTATGTATTCAATTCCCGCTCAGCATCTATAGGCGAGACACTAATCGGCATGAAGGTACAGGAGTTTGAAGAGAGTGGACTTTCATTTGATGAGGTTGTAAAGCAGACAGAGGAGTATATAGCTTCAATGAATACCTTCTTTGTGCTTGAGACTCTTGATACATTAAGAAAGGCAGGACGATTAAGCAACCTGAAGGCTTTTGTGGCCAGCACTTTAAACATAAAGCCTGTCATGGGCTCAACCGATGAGGGCTCAATACAGCAGCTTGGCCAGGCCAGAGGCATGAAGAGGGCACTTGCCAAGATGGTAGAGGATGTTGTGGCTGCCACAAAGGACTGTGAGCACAGGATTCTTGCAATTTCACATTGCAACTGCCCGGAGCGTGCACAGTATGTGAAGGCATGCCTTGAGAAACTTGCCAGATTTAAGAAGATTGTCATTGTGGATACTGCCGGCATCTCAAGCATGTATGCAAATGACGGGGGCATTATTATAGCAGTATAAGGATATGGTCTTTATTTTATCGGCCGGATATATTATAATGATGGCATGGGAAATTTAGATTACACACAGGTTTTAAACAAAATAGAAAACACACGCCGTTTCGGCAATGAGCCGGGAGTGGTGGTGACAGCACAGGTCATAAAGGTGCTGAGAGAAAAAGGAAAGCAAAAGCGCATAATACCGTATATCCATGTGGCAGGCACCAATGGAAAGGGCTCGGTGTGCGCTTTTTTTTCCAGTATATTAAAAAAAGAGCATATGAGGGTAGGCACGTTTGTATCACCGCATCTGGTAGATTTTGAGGAGCGCATCACGGTTGATGGGCGTATGATACCTAAGGAGGATGTCACACGGCTTGGAAACTATCTGCTTGATATAGATTTTGGCATAGGACTTACGATGTTTGACTACTGCCTTGCCATGGCTCTTTTGTACTTTGAGGAGCAGCAGTGCGATTATATGGTCATTGAGACAGGGCTCGGAGGCAGGCTTGACTCAACGAATGCAATCGGCACACCGCAATGTGCCGTTATTACAAAGATAGGCTATGACCATATGGCTATCCTTGGCAGTGATATAGCTGATATAGCGGCTGAGAAGGCCGGTATCATAAAGGAAAACGGCACAGTGGTGGTGGAACAGCAGGATAAACGTGCCATGCAGGTAATCGAGCAGGAAGCGCAAAAAAAGCATGCACGGATAATTACTGTGGAGCAAAGCGATATAGCACGCTGCAGCGGCTATGCACTGAGGCTTTGTGGCACATTTCAGTGGGAGAATGCTGCAGCGGCAGAGCTTGCGGCGCGGTATGTGCTGGGAAAGCACTATGGCGGGCCGGAATACGAAATGCAATATGATAAGACAGGACCAAAGAGCGAGAAAACAGACCTGAATGACAGGATAAAGAGTGCACTTGAAGAGACTGTGTGGCCGGGACGCATGGAGATAGTATCAAAGGAACCGTTTCTGCTGGTGGACGGAGCACACAACAGCAATGGAGTTGATGCGCTCAAGGAAAGCCTCATGCAGATGTATCCGGGTGAGAAATTTTGCTTTTTCATGGGAGTCATGGCTGATAAGGACTATGATGTCATGATACGTGAGATTTTACCTCTTGCCGAGGAGTTTTATACAGTGACACCGGATTCAGACAGGGCACTGCAGGCATCGCACCTTGCTGATTTTATCAGAAAAGAGGGAGTTGAGGCAACAGAGCTTTCAGGAGTTGATGAGATAAGAAAGCACCTGAAAAGAGATACGAAAAATGTTGCATTTGGCTCATTGTATTTTATTGGGGAGCTTAAACAGCACCGGATATAAACACCGGATATAAGAGGATGATTCATGGCTGATATTTTAAGAATTTTTAAAAGAGATATGTGCGGCATATTCCGAAATGTGCTTGTACTCATTATAGTTATTGGACTGTGCGTGCTGCCTGCGCTGTATGCATGGTTTAATATCTATGCCAACTGGGACCCGTATGGCAACACCGGAAATATAGCAATTGCAGTAGTCAATCTTGACAAAGGCTGGACGAAGAATGACAGCGAAACTGTCAATATGGGCGATGGTGTGGTAGAGTCATTAAAGCAAAAGGATACTATAGGCTGGAAATGTGTTAAATCAGAGGAAAAGGCTGTTGAGGGTGTTAAGTCCGGCAGATATTATTCTGCGCTTGTCATAGATGAGCAGTTTACCTACAGCATGTATCATGGTGTAGCTGACAATATTGAAAATCAAGGATTACCTACTATCTCAACGACAAGAAAAATGCTGTTGCGACAAAGATAACGGACAGTGCAGCAAGTGCTGTTAAATCAAGTATTAATAAGCAGTTTATAAAGGTGCTTGCAGAGCAGGTATTTAAGGAGACCAACGTAATATCCGATGACATGAAGGAAAAGGATGCTGTGGGGCAGATGACCGGTAAGCTTGAAGCGGTATCTGAGAGTCTTGCGCAGTACGATGCCATGATAGATACGTTTATTGACGGAAATAAGGCATTATCACAGGTGTCCAAAGAAACGGGCGAAGCACTCAAAGATGGACAGGATAAGCTTGCAAAGGGCACAGACAGGCTTGAAGAGAGTAAAAATGATCTGCAGTCCACCAGACAATCTTTCGACAGCTTTAGTGCAGATATCACATCGGCATTAGCAAAGGTGGAGAGCTCGATTGATGATATATCAAAGCAGATTTCAGATGCAAATCTGTCACAGGATGTAAATACGATTCAAAGTGATGTGCAAAATATTAAACAGTCAGCGGATGCTTTGAAAGGTAATATTGACAATCTTGAGGACAAAATCAACAAAATAAAGCCGGATATGGACGATACCCATGTCGGCACACTTATTTCCAATATAGAGCTTGTTAAGGAGCAGACAAGGAGCATGATAGAAAGTACACTGTCTGTGGATTTATCGGGAAAGACACAGAATTCTGAGGAAACACTTAAGAGTGTTATGTCAGCTCTTTCAACGACTGCGTCATCGCTAAATGATACATATACCTCACAGATAGTGCCGCAGGTGGACGGCATGATAGGCAGTATGTCGTCGGTGCTTGATTCGATGCAGACCACACTTGGCAATCTAAGCCAGACATCAGGCTCTATGGCGCAGGTATTTGACGGAGTGGACAGTACGCTTGACACACTCAATATGAGCATTACACAGCTTAAGAGTATTATAGAATCAGCATCTGACAAGATAAATACGACACTCAACAGGCTTGAAGCAGCCTCTGAGGATGAAAAAGCTGATATCATAGTGAATCTGCTTTCGGGGAATCCTGAAAAGCTTGGCAGCTTCTTTTCAGAGCCGGTGCAGGTATCAGATAATTATATCTACGAGATAGCCAATTATGGCTCCGGAGTAGCACCTTTTTACACGACACTTGCCATATGGGTGGGCATGACTATACTTGTTTCGCTGGTAAAGGTTCACGCGGATGCCAAGGGGCTTGGGAAACTAAAGCCTTCACAGCTTTATTTTGGCAGATATCTGACATTCTTTTTACTGTCACAGGTACAGACTTTTATCATTGTGCTGGGTGATTTATACCTGCTTAAAATACAGTGTGTGCATCCGGTTTCATTTATTGTGACAGGCGCAGTGACAAGCCTTACATTTTCACTGCTCATATATTCTCTGACCATATCCTTTGGTGATATAGGAAAGGCACTGGCGGTGGTTGTCATGGTACTTCAGATTGCAGGAAGCGGCGGCACATATCCGATAGAGGCGCTGCCGGCATTTTTCAGGGCAGTGTATATTTTCTTCCCATTCCCATATGCGATAAATGCGATGAGGGAGTGTATAGGAGGTATGTACGAAAACACACTCGGCAAATGTTATATCACGCTTTTACTTTTTGGCGCAGCCTCTTTGGTGATAGGACTTGTGATACGAAAGCCGTTTATCAGACTCAATCATTTTATAGAGAAGCGTATGGAAGATTCTGAGATGCTATAGTTAAATGTACAATTAATAAATTGATAATTGGCATATTAATATGGTACTTCTGATGTGCCGTAAGCTATAAAGCGGGAAGGAAAGTATGCAGGATACAGGTAGAAACAGTAATAAAGATTCCAATATGGATAATGATATGAATAATAATGCAAATAATAATGTGAATGAGCAGCCGCCATCCGATGATAAGAGATTGCGCGAGATGTACGATAAGCTGGTCGGATATGAAAAGACCATCCATGAGCAGAATCAAAAACGGATAAAAATAGGATTAAGGTGCATATACATCATTCCGCTCTTTTTTCTTGTGCTGCTGATGATTGTGCCGGACAGCTCCAAAATCATTTTTCTTGTGCTGTGGATAGTGAGTCTGTTTGCTATTGCAGTGTATTTAATCGGAGTCGAGTATGTGGACTATAAGCTGCAGGAGAAGATGAATGAGATAAGCGGCTGTGATGCGCAGAATATGAGCGTGAGTCCTGTCGTGCAGATTGAGGACAGGGTACAGGAAATAGCCGAAAGAGTGGAGCAGAGATTTGATACGATGCAGCAAAGTACAGGGGAGGATGCCGAGCAATGAAAAAAATATTTCAAATATATCTGGCTGACCTGAAACGCATATCTACAAATGTGGTTGCCATAGTCATTATTATGGGACTTGGCATCATCCCGGCTTTGTACGCATGGTTTAATATTATGTCCAACTGGGATCCTTACGGAGAGGAAGCTACATCACAGATGCACATAGCAGTATATTCTGAGGATGAGGGGATGAGCATCGGTGATTTAAAGCTATGTATGGGAGACAGTGTCATAAAGGGGCTGAAGGAAAACGATGCAATTGGCTGGATTTTCACAGACAGCAGTAAAGAGGCATTGGAGTATGTTTATAGTGGAAAGTGCTATGCAGCCTTTATTGTGCCGAAGGATTTTTCAGCTGATATGCTTAGCTTCCTAAGCGGCGAGCCGGTTAATCCGCAGATAGAATACTATGAAAACAGCAAGAAAAATGCCATAGCAACAAAGATAACCTCAAAGGTCAAGACCACGGTGCAGCAGTCTGTAAACTCTTCAATGGTGAGCACGATTACGGAGATAGCGTCAAAGTCGGGAGAGCTCATAGTGGGAGACGGCAAATCAGGCGATAACCTGGCCGGAACAGTTGTTGATAAGCTAAAGGATATGGATACGACTCTTTCTACATATGCAGGCATGCTCGATACATTTGCCATGCTCACGGATTCAGCAGACAGCCTGATAGGCTCGACACAGTCACTGCTTCCGAGTGTGCAGGGGCTGATTGACGGGGGACAATCATCGGTAAGCGGCATGCAGTCATCGGTGCTTTCGGGGGCGCAGACAGCACAAACCATCACACAGATGGTCGACATAAGCTTATCAAACATAAACAGTCAGCTCGATGTGCTGGAAAACTCCATACAGCTCTTAAATGCGTCGGGATTAGCTGATGCCGATACTGCGGATATATCTGTTTCCGTGGCTAGCTTTGATACGGTAGAGCAGCTTGCTGAGAATACTCTTGTCGCCATTCAAGGCTTAAAGGGAGTTGATAGCTCGCAGATAGAGGCTGTCAGAAATAATATCCAAAGCATTAAAACACAGATAAAAGACCTTAAGTCTGATACTGAATTGACGGCAGATAAGCTAAAGATTCTTAAGGAGTCGATAAAAGCGGATGTGTCAAGTGCCAAGTCTGCAATAGATACACTTAAAAATACATTTGATCACAGCGTGTCACCGAATCTCACAGGAGCGGTATATGATATAGAATATGCACTTATTGAGACACAGTCCATGCTTGGTTCTCTGGACAACAGCTTCCCGGATATACAAAAAGCACTCGATGACTATTCGGCAGTTCTTAAATCAGGAAATGCAGATATTGTAAATACCAGACAGTATGTACAGCAGATCAGAGATGGTTTGCAGAATGTTATATCAGGATTTGATAATTTGTCAAACGATGAGCAGTTTAATGAGATTGTAAAGCTGCTTCAGACAGATCCGACACTCATTGCGCAGTTTGTGACATCACCGCTGTCTATGGATGAGCAGAAGATATATGAGATATCCACATATGGCTCAGCCATGGCACCGTTTTACACAGTGCTGGCTCTGTGGGTGGGAGGTCTTATAACTGTTGCACTTGTGAAAACAAAGGTAAAGGACACTGACGATATAAAATCACTTGGCAAAGTAAACAGCGTACATAAGTTTTTTGGCAGATATATCACATTTTTTGTGATAGGCCAGATTCAGACACTTGTGACAGTGCTCGGTGATTTGTTCTTTGTCGGAATACAGTGCAGGCATCCGTTCCTTTTCTGGTGCGCAAGCGCGCTGACAAGCCTTGTATTCACGCTTCTTATGTACTCACTCACAGCAGCCTTGGGCAATGTGGGACAGGCTGTAGCAGTAGTCATTATGGTCATTCAGGTGGCAGGCGCAGGCGGCACATTCCCGGTTGAGGTGCTGCCGCAGGTGTACAGAGCACTGTATAAGTTCATGCCGTTTAACTATGCCATGAATGCCCTAAGAGAGTGCGTGGGAGGCATGTACCGCTTTGATTATTGCAAGGATCTTGCGATTCTTCTTATATTTATAGCAATATCGCTTGTGATCGGACTGCTGCTTGGTCGTCCGTTTGGAAGGTTTAATACAGCTATTGAAAAAAGTAAGAAAAAGTCAGGCCTTATCTTATAATAGTAAAAAAAGCTATATAGAAACTTAAGTTATAGTTATTATAAAAAAATAGTACTAGACATTTTTTTTCTATTGTACTAGAATGAGCATAAATGATAGTAGACCCGATATATGATAACGCTAGGTTATATCGGATCCGTTAAGAAACGGAGGATATAAAGATGGAAAAGAAGGATATCGATTGGTCAAACCTTAGTTTTGGCTACCAGGAAACAGATTACAGCTATGTTTCTAATTATAAAGATGGAAAGTGGGACGATGGACAGCTCACAAAGGATCATACAGTGACACTTAATGAGTGTGCGGGAGTATTCCAGTATGCACAGACATGCTTCGAGGGACTTAAGGCATACACAACAGAGGATGGCAGAATTGTCTGCTTCAGACCTGACTTAAACGCACAGCGTCTTAAGGATTCATGTGAGAGACTTGAGATGCCTGTATTCCCGGAGGATAGATTTGTAAAGGCAGTTGAGGAAGTAGTAAAGGCAAATGCTGCATGGGTTCCACCATACGGCTCAGGTGCTACACTCTATATCAGACCATACATTATGGGAACAAATGCAGTAATCGGTGTTAAGCCGGCTGATGAGTATCAGTTCAGAATCCTTGTAACACCTGTAGGACCATACTTCAAGGGTGGCGCAAAGCCAATCACAATCCGTGTATCAGACTTTGATAGAGCAGCACCTCACGGAACAGGACATATCAAGGCAGGACTCAACTATGCAATGAGTCTTCATGCCATTGTAGATGCACATGCACAGGGCTTTGCAGAGAATATGTATCTCGATTCTGCAACACGTACAAAGGTAGAGGAGACAGGTGGTGCAAACTTCATCTTTATCACAAAGGATGGCACATTTGTTACACCTAAATCAGACAGCATCTTGCCATCAATCACACGCCGTTCACTGATGGTAGTTGCAGAGAAGTACTTAGGACTCAAGGTTGAGCACAGAGAGGTGCTCTTTGATGAGGTAAAGGATTTTGCTGAGTGTGGACTTTGCGGAACAGCAGCAGTAATCTCACCGGTAGGAAAGATTGTAGACCACGGCAAGGAAATCTGCTTCCCAAGCGGTATGGATGAGATGGGACCTGTCACAAAGAAGCTTCGTGACACACTTACAGGCATTCAGATGGGCCATATTGATGGACCGGATGGATGGGTTCACGAGATTAAGTGTGATTAATAATAAGAATATACATTTATAATAAAGCACCGGGTATTATGTTACGTCGTAATATCTGGTGCTTTTTGTATTATTTTATGTGGCATAACAAGACGATTTGTGCTAATATACTCTTATATGTATGCAAATGTTTATAAAAGCTTGGAATAGATATATAAAAGCAAACAAAAAAGAGATAACCGGGGATAATTAAATGGACGAGTATGAAAAGATAAGACAGAGAAAGCGCGAAGAATATAGAAAGAGACACCGCGCCCAGGTTAGAAGAAAGCAGCTTATTGGCAATGGCATTGTTATAGGCATGATAATACTTATAATTGCAACGATAATCATTGTGGGAGCTTTAAGGGGCAAAAAGGCAAAGCAGGAAGAAGTAAAGGCAGAGGTGACCAGTACTCTTTACAATCCTATACAGCCAAAGCTTGATGTACAGTTGCTGACACCCAATCCGTATTCCAGACCACAGAAGGCACTTGAGAAGGTAAACGGCATAGTTGTCCATTATACAGCAAATCCGGGTACGTCAGCCAGACAAAACAGAGACTATTTCAATGGCCTGGCAGAGACCAAAAAAGACCAAAGCAAGCTCACACTTTGTTGTAGGATTAGAGGGTGAGATAGTGCAGTGCATACCTTGCAATGAGATATCGTATGCATCTAATAACAGAAACAGTGACACAATATCGATAGAGTGCTGTATAGAGGATGAGACAGGAAAGTTCAACGACAGCACATACCAGTCGCTCATAGAGCTCACCACATGGCTTATGGGGCGGTATGATCTGAGTGCTGATGATGTAATAAGGCACTACGATGTGACAGGCAAGAAGTGTCCGCTATACTTCGTGGAGCATGAGGATGCGTGGGAGCAGTTTCACAAGGATCTGGATACATACATCGAAGAAAATGGTGTGCCAAAGGAAGAGGCAAGCCAAAACTGACAATATACAATAAATTAAAGGATGATTTAAAAAAATGAAGGAAATTATCGGAAATCTGTTAAAAAAAGAGAATGTACGTCAGAATCTGAGCAGCCTCAGACAGGAGATTAAAGATGAAAATGCATTAGCAGAGGCTCTAAAGCTGCTTGCAGGAGAAGATGAGCTGCTTGTGTCGTTTATGGGAGCAGACGATGCAAAAACCAGAAAGAACGCAGCTCTTCTGATAGGAGATCTTCATATGTCACAGCTTTCTGATGAGGTTTTTAAAGCATACGAGGCTGAACAGATGCGCTTTGTAAAGGGCTCATATCTGGCAGCGCTGTCACAGCTGGACTGCAAAGAGCTTTTGCCACAGCTTATGGAGCGTGCAAAAGAGCTTGAGCATATGACGGTCACAGCTGAAAATAGGAAGCATATTGAGGAAGAATTAAACGAGATAAATAAAATCTTGATTAAATATAATGGGATAAAGCACCATACACCTGTGCTCGAGGGAGTAAAGGCTGAGCTACTTCTGATGACAAACCGCCTTCACAGAGAGGTGGTACGACGTCAGATACCGGTTAAGGATACAAAGCTGCATCCGCTTGGAGTGCTTGTAAAGACTGACAATATACCTCTTATCATGCAGGTGCGCACATTCAGAAAAATGTACTTTACCATACATGCAGCATCGCTTCTGCCAAAGGATGCACAGGAAGCAGCCGGACTTCTTGCAGAGTCAGATATGTATGATATATTAAGACGCATGCACCGTGAGGGTGGTCCGTTTTACTATCGTATTGAGAGCACGGCAGATGCGGTCTACCAGAGCAGGCTTGCGAAAGCTATCGATATGCATTTTGCGGGCAGGATGATCAATTCACCAAATGATTACGACGTGGTGATTAAGCTCATACCGACAAAAAATGACAATTATTTTGTCTGCATGAGATTATGTTCTATACAGGATAATAGATTTGCGTACAGAAAGAATGTGCTTCCTACGTCGATGCATCCGTCACAAGCGGCACTTATTGTTTCACTTGCAAAGCCGTATCTTAAGGAAACGGCACAAATCATGGATCCGTTCTGCGGAGTTGGTACACTGCTTATAGAGCGCGCACATTTAGTTCCGGCACGCGAGATATATGCTACAGATACCTATGGAGATGCAATCACTATGGGCAGAGAGAATGCTGCGTTTGCCAAAACAAGAATTAATTTTATACACAGGGATTTCTTTGATTTCAGACATGAATACAAATTTGATGAGCTGATTACGGATATGCCGGTTCGTAACCGACAGACCAAGGCGGAGATGGAGCTTTTTTACGAGAGGTTTTTCGACAAGGCCGCAGAGCATCTGGTATCCGGCGGAATCATAGTCATGTATTCAAATGAGATTGGGTTTGTGAAGAAACAAATCAGGCTGCGTGTCGAATACCGTCTGCTTCAGGAGACATGTATTCTCGATAAGAATGACTTTTATTTGTTTGTTATCAGATATGAGGATTGATTTGTGTGAGTTTTTAGGAGGAAAATATGTCAGATTCCAAGCTTTTTCAAAAAATACAGGATTATTTCTGCATGGTCAACGGAATATATTTGTCGTGTCTGACAAAAAAGGATGGAGTCATGACAGAGGTGTGTCAATGTAACGATAAATGGAAGAGTATGCTTACCTTTATTGGTGAGGAAAAATACGAAAACCTTCTTTTGAGACTGTCGGACTGCAGGGTTGAGAATCTCATAGATGAACCTCTGGATAGGGACTATATCAGGCTGTATGGTCTGATTGTAAGAGTGGACAATACCCACGATATATATTGGATTATAGCTGCGGTAATTGATGAGCAGATGTCTAATGATGAGAGAAACCTGCTTCCTGATGGCATAATTATTACCAGTGAAGCGCGTCTTAACAGAACAATTGAGTTCCTGGAAACTATGACCAGACAGCTTTTGATCACAAAGAGAGATGAGGATGCTGCGAATGAGGCACTTTCGCTTATCAGGAAGTCAGATGAGGAAATCAAGAAACAGTTTCATATGCTTGAGGCTATCAATTCTGTTATAAAACTGCTTGAGATGGATGGAAGCTTTACTGATATGGCTCAAAAAGCACTGGAGAGTGCAGTTACTACCATAAAGCTTACCGGTGCTTTTATCATCCGCAAAAACGTGGACGGCATGCATTTGGATGTGATTGTAAGCTATGGCAGAAAGCCGTTTGATACAATATCAATTACCGAGGTGCCTTTTTTCACCGGAAAGCCTTACATTATATCATCAGACTCTGTGATGCCGGAGAAATTCCGCCTTTTCATGGAGAAGCAGGCTATGAGGGCAGCCATATTCCAGCCTGTAAATATAGATAACAGGACTCAGATGTATGTGTGCTTTTTTGATGAGAAGGATGACAGAAGCTGGGAAAAATATGATGTGAAGTTTTTAAATGATACGAAGCGCGTCATTCAAAGTATTCTCACAAAAAAGATAACAACCAACTCGCTTGCAGGCTCCTATGCTTCGCTCGAAGCGATACTGGAAAACTCCGGCTGCGGTATATACGTGGCTGATATGTCTAAGTCAGAGATACTTTACATGAATAATTACTGTAAGCAGCTGCTTTCAAATATAATCGAACAGAACAAGCTGGAAAAATATATTTTTTCCCATACTGCAGAGAGCCGGAGCTTTACAGAGGTCTACGTGACGGAGGAGGACAAGTGGTTTGATATTCATCGCACAGGCATAGCGTGGGTGGATGGCCGCAAGGTGCAGCTCGTTACACTGTATGATATCACACAGAAGAAGCGTTATCAGCAGCGCATTGAGAACCAGGCCAATAATGATTTCCTGACAGGGCTATATAACAGGATGAGATGTGAGCAGGATCTGGCTAAGTTTATAGATGATTCAGTGAAAAACGACACCAGAGGTGCGATGATTTATATAGATCTGGATGATTTCAAGCATATAAATGACGGGCTTGGCCATCAGTACGGAGATGTGCTTTTAAAAGCTATATCGAACAGCCTGACACAGGTGAAGGGAATTGAGAACCACTGCTACAGGATGGGTGGCGATGAGTTTATCGTCATAGTGACAGGCAGCTCTGTTGACAGGCTGGAGAGTATCATTAATGATATACAGCAGATATTTGTCAGACCGTGGTTCTTGAAGGGAGAGGATTATTACTGTACAATAAGTGCCGGAGTGGCATTTTTCCCGACAGATGCAAGCACTGTGGAGGATGTCATAAGAAGAGCTGATATAGCTCTTTTCAATGCTAAGAAAGAAGGAAAAAACCGTATAGAGTTCTACAACGAGGGTATTGATGGCACAAGCACAAAGCGTCTTGATCTTGAAAAGCACATGAGAAAAGCCACAATGAATGAGTGCGATGAGTTCACCGTGTACTTTCAGCCGATTATAAACGTGAAGGGGGAGGATGTCTGTGCAGGTGCAGAGGCTCTTGTCAGATGGAATTCAGCAACCATGGGCTTTATAAATCCGGTTGACTTTATACCGCTTGCTGAGTATCTTGGGCTTATAAACCCGATCGGGGAGCATGTATTAAGAGAGGCGGCGAAGCACTGCAGGTACTGGAATGACATGGGACATCCTGACTACAAGGTCAACGTAAATCTGTCTGTGGTGCAGCTGCTGCAGAATGACATAGTTAAGAAAATCAAAGGCATAATTGACGAGGTGGGCATAGAACCGGGAAATCTGTGTCTTGAGGTGACAGAGAGTCTGGCAATCAATGACATGGTGCGCATGAAGCGGATACTCAGTGAGATAAAGGCGCTTGGTGTTAAGGTTGCACTGGATGATTTTGGTACAGGATATTCATCACTCAACCATATCAGGGAGATGCCTCTTGATATCATTAAAATAGATAAATGCTTCATTGAGCATCTTGGGGAGGATGATTTTTCTGATGCATTTGTCAAGATGGTTACAGAGCTTGCCAACACAATAGGAGTACATGTCTGCGTGGAGGGAGTTGAGACTGACAGGCAATATGCTATTATTAAGAAGATGGGAATATATTACATACAAGGGTATTTCTTCGATAAGCCAATGTGCATAGAAAGCTTTGAGGAGAAATATATCTGACGAAGAAGGTGTAACATGCAAGAAGAAGATATAGAAAAAGCCCATGCTATTCATTTTGGAAGAAAAATAAACAGTGCACGAACTGTATCACGGCCAAGACCATAAAAGATAAAAGGCAGCGTGTCAAGATAGAGTTTTCGGGCACTGATTCGTACCAGGTCATATCAAGGTATTACAATATAGAAGGCAAGAACTACGTGATGGAGCTTGAATACATGAACAAGAAACACTGGATTGATGATATTCCTGTTATCCTACAGTGTCTGGTCAATATACAGGACCGGATAAAGGCGGGGCTGGACTAGCTTAAATGCATAATAAATGAAAAAATATATGTAAAAATAGAAATTAAGTGTTGACATATTTGGTTTGATTTGATATTATATCAAAGTCGCGTGAGACAAGCGACAGAAAATCAAATATATGCGGAAGTGTCGGAACTGGCAGACGAGCAAGACTAAGGATCTTGTGATTATTGCAATCGTGTGGGTTCAAGTCCCATCTTCCGCATTGAACAATAAGACAGGGACCAAGCGAAGCGTTTGGTCCCTGTCTTATTGTTCAAAGCCGAAGCGAGCCTTGAACCCATGGTTCAAGGTCTCGCCTCCGGCTCGGTCGGCTCGTGGCATGAGGTCCCCCGGACCTCACTCGCCCCATCTTCCGCATGGCTTCGGTTGTTGCGTGGCAGGCGCCCATGGGTCCAAGGTCTCCGCTTTGCTTCGGTCGGCGCAGAGCAGACACCCCCGGATGTTTTACGGTCTCCGCTCCGTTTCGGTCGTTGCAGAACAGACGTCCCCCGGACGTCTTGCAACCCATCTTCTGCATGGCTACGGTCGTGGTAGAGCAGGCGCCCATGGTTTAAGGTCTCGCCTCTGCACTCCATCTTCCGCGTTAAAATGGGGGAAGCTAAATTATACGAATTTCGTTCAAAAATGCATATAGATCAGAAGGAGAGGACAAGCTTATGAGTCAGAAAAAATACAGTTTATTATACCCGGATACAAATGCACAATACCGGACCTTGAGTGATGTGACTATGCATGATCTGGGGATGGATCAAATCTGCAAAAAGCTGTCAGCAAAGGAGCGGGAGCAGAACTACATCCAAAACGTGATGGCGCGTTTGTATGCAGATCCGGCGGTGACACAGTACCGCTGCGATATTTTCGAGGATGTCCTTCAACAGAAAAAAATGCGTGATGATCTTATGGAAATTCTAGAGCGCATCAGCTTTCTGAGGGAGTACGGTAGCTTTAACCGGGAATATGATGAGAGTGCCTGCATCTGGGATCTGTTGCATCGGCTGGACGAGCTTAATGATTATATCAAGTGTGTGGATGCGCTTCATACATGTCTGGCAGCTTCGGACATTCATTCCGCAGGCTTTCTGGGTTTAAAAGCTTATGTGGAGAAAATCTATGCGGACAACGGATTTGCGGAACTGAAAAAAGATATCTCAGAACTGAAAATGGACACTTCACAGCTTAAGAGCATTACGGTAGGTATTAACTTGAATGACCGCTTTGAAGCGGACGGAATCGGTCTGATATCTGTAAACAGCAAATATTTTACCAAGTCCGGAATCCTGGGCAATTTTTATGACCATATTGTGTCAAAGGATCGGATCAATGAGGATACCATATGGAAAAAGAATTTCAAATTTCAGCCATTTGATGTGAATGCAGACGTGGTGATTAGCACTCCTATGCAGAAGGTGATGGATACAGCTGTTATGCGGTCGGAAAGCCGGGGTGGCATTGTGAAGCTTCCTGAGGGAGATCAGGCAAAGGATGTGACTCGTTATACAGACCGAATCGTCAACCATATGATTTCCCATATGGTGAAAAGAGTCAGAGAAGTACTGAACAAATATGTTTCTATTACAATTACCGACATGACAGACTTGATTCCGGAGCTGCTCTACTATATCAAATGGGCGGAGTACATCCAAAAATTGCAGGAACAGGGCTTTACCTTTGCTAAAGCTTCTGTATATAAAGCGGGAGAAAATGAATCTGATCCGTATATGATGCAGGCACGTGGAATTTACAATTTAAAGCTTGCTGTTTTTGAGACAGAGGAGTCCGGGAATATTGTACCGAATGATATGGATTTCGACCGGAATAGGAGAGTGTATATCTTAACAGGTGCCAACCGAGGTGGAAAGACGACAATTACACAGGCTGTTGGGCAGTTGTTTGTGTTGGCGCAGGGTGGCATATATATTCCGGGAAAAGAATTTACATTTTCCCCTGTTACAGGTATTTACACCCATTTCCCGGCAGATGAGGACAAGACATTGGATTTAGGAAGGCTTGGGGAAGAGTGTAAGCGTTTTAAGGCAATCTATGAGGAGGCTGACAGCAGGAGTCTGCTCTTGATGAATGAATCATTTTCTACCACTTCGTTTGAAGAGGGATACTACATTGCCAAGGACAGTGTCAGGGCAATTTTACATAAGGGAATGAGGACTATTTATAATACACATATGCATAAGCTGGCATTTGATGTGGAGGAAATGAATGAAGAGCAGCAGAAGGCAGAGTACACAGATGGGAAAGCGTTTTCCATGATTGTGCACATGAAGGGGACAGAGCGCTCCTATCAGATTGAAGTGGCGCCTCCGGAAGGAAAATCTTATGCAAGCGAGATTGCGCAGAAGTATGGGGTTACTTATGAGATGCTGGTGAAATAAGAAAATGAGAAATATGGACAGGATTTTTCGGAAAGAATGATAGAGTTAGCTCAAAAGAAAATGCCAGATGCACATTTATATCAGGGTGATTTTTCCAAAGGGCTGGTAGAATCGCTTTTACAGCATACATATGATTTTATTATAGCAACGTATTCCTTACATCACCTAACAGATGATGCGAAAATTCAATTTATTCAATTATTAAAAACATTATTAAAAGAGGGTGGTTGTATTCTGATCGGAGATGAAGCATTTCAAACAAGATCAGATTTAGAAAAATGTCATAAGGAAAACAAGGATGGATAGGATGAGGATGAAATCTATTTTGTGGTAGATGAGTTAAAGAAAGCATTTCCTAAATTTGAATTTACTCAGGTATCTTATTGTACGGGGTTACTGGTGATAAAGAAGTAAATACAAACCTGCAAGACAGTGTTCTTTTTGAACACCTGAAATAAAAACAGAGGTCAGTATGCGGTTAGGAAAGTAAATTTTGGAAGAAATTGGAGTAGATTTTGCAGTAGGTACGAGATATAATAAAGGAAAGAGAAATGGGAAAGGAGTTGATATACATGGGTATTGCAGAATTAACAGCAAAGATAGAAAGTCTGTCAGCAGAAGACTATAATATGGTAATTATGCTTGTTAACAAATTATCTGAAAAGCCAGAAAACAATGGACTGAAAAGATTAAGCGAGAACGAGTTAGTAGAAGAACTTTCCGCATCAATCAGAAAAAGTGACACTGGAGCAACGAAGTCAGCAAGAGCAGTTTCAAAGAGCATGAGGGAGAAGTATGCAGTTTAATGTAGAACTTTCAGAGTTGGCAGAAAAGCAATATGATATTATTCTGTCATATATATCCAATGTATTAAAAAATCCGCAGGCTTTAGAAAATGTTATGGATGACTTTGATGATACAGTTGGAAAATTAGAAAAAATGGCTGATACATTTAATTATTGTAAAAGTGATAGATTAAGAGAATTGGGGTTGCGAAAAATAAGTTTTGCAAAGCATAGATATTTATTGGTTTATAGAGTGGCTGGAAATAGGGTCATCATAGAAGGTATATATCACGAATTACAAGATTATGAAAATTCAATCATGTAAATTAGGGAGGACAGTGTTGAGAGGACACTGTCCTTTTTGTATTATCTACACTATCGCTAATCCCATATCAAAATCCTTGGCTATTCCCATCACTGACACCACATTTTTTCAGCGTTATTGTATTAAATGTAAGGAGGACATGAATTGTGATGACACCCTATAATATAGGGCATAATATGCAAAACTTAAAACGCAAAGGATAAACTTGTTGACATGATGTGTGATACACAGTATACTATGTTAAACACATAGTGTGCGACACACAATACAGTGCAATAAACACAGTGAATTTAAATAAAGGATACTAGGGAGGAGATTGGATGAATTGTGATGAAATTGTTTCAGGATTAATTTTAGAATTCAGACGGGGCACACTCATCATGGTAGTGTTAGCACAACTAAATAAACCAATGTATGGATATTCATTGGTAAAGGAATTAGAAGGAAAAGGTATTTCAATAGAAGGGAATACTTTATATCCGCTACTGAGAAGACTGGAAAGTCAGGGACTTTTAAAAAGTGAATGGGAAACAGATGAAACGAAGCCGAGAAAGTATTACATCATTACAGAAGATGGAAAACTGGTTTATAAAAAAATTAAAGAACACTGGAAAAAATTTTCACAGTCAATCAATGTTTTAATGGAGGAAGAATAAATGGTAAAAAATGATTTGATTGAAAGATATGTTTATGCAGTTACAAAACATATGAAATCCGCCATGAAAAAAAAAGACGTGGCGGCGGAATTAGAGACGATCATACAAGATATGTTGGAGGAACGATGTGAGGATGTTACTCCAACGGAGCGTGATATCAAAGTTGTTCTAACGGAACTGGGAACCCCGAATGAGTTAGCTTCGAAATATAAAGGTGAAACACAGGATTGTTTGATTGGACAGCCGTATTACAGTTTATATGTGTATGTATTGAAAATTGTGACAGTGTGCATCAGTGGAGGAATGTTACTTGCCCAAATTATGGCAGCATTAACATCGCATACAATCTGGTATATAGCTATCTATAGAACCATCGGTGGGATTTTTGGCGGTATATTGACAGGATTTGCATTTGTGACATTATTATTTGCATTCTTTTATAAAAAAGGAATTAAGGTGGATGGGTTAAATGATGGAATAGATAATTTGCCTCCTGTTCCACAAAAGTCTAATAGGATTTCAAAAGTAGATGCGATTGTAGGAATTGTTTTTTCGGTTATCTTCACTCTTGTATTTCTTGTATGCCCACAGATTTTATGCATTGCATTTGTAAAAAATGGGGTAGTTGTGTATGAACCACTTTTTAATTTAGAATATATCAGACAAACATGGTATTTCATTCTTGTATTTGGAATTTTGGGTGTTACAAGGGACAGTGTGAGACTTATTGATGGCAGCTATACCAAAAGGGTGATGCTTGTTACCATTATCACCAATATTATTGATGGAGCATTAACAAGCATTTGGCTGTTAAATGATAGGATTATGAATAGTGGATTTTTTGATGGTATTGAGCAGTTATTTGGAACGGATGCAGAAGTTATTTCACATGTTTTTATACACTTTAATAAGGTATTTCTCTCAATCATCATTTTGGCATTAACAATTAATTGCATTGAGACAGTCGTGAAAGCAGTAAAATACAGTCGACAATAAAATAATTATAGATGAATCAATCTCCATTTACAAAAATGCTACAATGCATATGATTTTATTATTGCAACGTATTCCTTACATCACCTGACAGATGATGTGAAAATTCAATTTATTCAATTATTAAAAACATTATTAAAAGAGGGTGGTTGTATTCTGATCGGAGATGTAGCATTTCAAACAAGATCAGATTTAGAAAAATGTCATAAGGAAAACAAGGATGGATGTTTTTTTTGGAAGAAGTATATGTCAGACAATAAAGAAAATTGATAAAATTATGTTTTATAAAGATGAATTGTGTTGACACCCTATAATATAGGGTGTAATATGGTTAAAAAAGAGAAGGGAAAATTACAAATGACAAGAACTTTTATAGAGGTTCCGTTGTTTTCAAAAAAGATGGAAAGAGATTGGATTAGGTGAGGATGAATTACGAGCACTTCAGATAATGTTACTTAAAGATCCTGTGTCAGGACCTATAATGGAAGGAACTGGTGGAATTCGCAAGGTCAGATTTCCTCTCCAAAATAGAGGTAAAAGTGGTAGCGTACGAGTTTGTTATACTGATTTTGCGGAGTATGAAGTAATATATCTGATTACAGCATTCAAAAAAAAGAGTCAGGAAAATCTTACAGAGGAAGAAAAAAAGCGTTTTAAAGAAATTAGTTAAATCGTTGAGAGAGGAAGCTGCTAAAAATAGGAGGTGATTTTTCTATGAGTTCATTATTTGAGGATTTAAAAAGAAGGACTCGAGGAAGCTATAGCTTATGAGAAAGGATATGGAGCGGGTAGAGTAAAAACATATATGATTTTGCCGGTCAAAGAGTATAGTGGAAAAGAAATACGTGATATTAGGACAAAGGCGGGGATGACTCAAAGTGTATTTGCTTCATATATGGGAGTTTCGATTAAAACAGTGGAAGCATGGGAAGGCGGTAGAACACATCCAACAGGACCGGTGTTCAGGCTTTTAGATATTCTTTCTAAAAACGAAGAAATGGAATATATTGTTGCTAAATGAGCATAGAAATGGGCAGTAGATTATCTGTCCGTTTTTTATAACATTACATGCAGTAGAATTCTTTTATTATGGCATAATTTGATGTTTGGCATAATTATTCTTGTATGGGGATTGTTATTCTTTTTTGGATGTTTTTCGGATGTGTATTGGATGGTTTTAGTGATTATAATTGTTATACACACAATCAGAGAGTAACGCAAAAGTTCAGAAATGTATATGATTTTTCATTTATAAGAAGGTAGTTTCATGTTCATTAGAGTACAAACTTCAAGCTTGCAAGGTTGAATCCCCTTGTTCATTATATTTAGTTGGAAATGAGAAACAGAATGAGAAAAATAGTAGCAGCTACAGAAGAAAATAAAGAAGAAATTTTAAAATTGTATAAGATACAGCTAGGCAGGGAGTTTTGTCCATGGGACGATTCTTATCCGGGAATGAAGGAGATTGAGTTTGATCTTGGTAGAGAATCTTTGTTTGTAATGATTGATGGGCAGGAGATTAATGCTGATGCCGTAAGAAAAGAGGACAGAATTATCGCAGCGATTTCAATTGATGATGATCCACAGGTGGAGAGGCTTGATTGCTGGAGCCATAAGCTGGCACCCGGGGCTGAGCTTTCAAGACTTGCGGTTCATCCGGATTTTCAGAATCAGAAAATTGCGAGACAAATGCTGGTATTTGGGATGGAAGAGCTCGCAAGGAGAGAATACAAAAGTGTGCATTTTTTAGTCAACAAGCTCAATGTGAAGGCTCTGCGCTCGTATGCAGTGTTTGGATTTGATACAGTGGGTGAATGCAGCCTGTTTGGGCAGCCGTTTTTGTGCTATGAAAAGAGTCTGTAAAAAAATATGATTTTTTTGAAAAAAGTGCTTGCATTTTTGAAAACAATCTGATATTATATACGAGTCGCGTGAGACAAGCGGCGAAAACAAAATACATGCGGAAGTGTCGGAACTGGCAGACGAGCAAGACTAAGGATCTTGTGATTATTGCAATCGTGTGGGTTCAAGTCCCATCTTCCGCATTATAAAACTAAAAAGGGTTAAGCCTTAGGGCTTAGCCCTTTTTAATTTTAGAAGCGGAAGCGGACCTTGTCCCCATGGGTCCAAGGTCTCCGCTCCGCTTCGGTCGTTGCAGGACAGACGTCCTCCGGACGTCTTGCAACCCATCTTCCGCAAGGCTCCGGTTGTTGCAGGGCAGGCTCTCTATAATGATAAGACAGGAAAGGTAGGATTTTTATGATTAGATTTAATAACGATTATAACCGCGGTGCATTTGATTGCATTTTGAAGGCACTGGCGGATACAAATACAACCAGCTATCCGGGATATGGTGAGGATGAGTGGTGCGATAAGGCTGAGCAGATTATTAAGGGGCTTATTGGCAGAGATGATTCCATGATTAAATTTATTCCGGGTGCGACACAGGCCAATTATGTTGTGGTTGCGGCGGCGCTTTCACCGGTGCAGAGCGTGATTGCAGCGGATACGGGACATATCAATTGCCACGAGGCCGCTTCTATTGAGAATACAGGTCATAAGATTCTTGCACTTCCTAACACGGATGGTAAAATCAGTGCTGCGCAGATTGAGGCGTGTGCCGCAGAGTATTATGACAATGCAAAGCCTGAGTATCTGACGGAGCCAAAGATGGTTTATATTTCATTTCCGACTGAGCAGGGTACTCTTTACACGAAAAGAGAGCTTTGCGATATCAGTGCTGTCTGCAAGAAATACGGCATGTATCTGTTTGTTGATGGTGCGAGAATGGGCTATGGACTGGGCTCAGATAAAAATGACCTTACACTTTGTGATTTTGCCATGCTTTCGGATGTTTTTTATATCGGTGGCACAAAGTGTGGTGCGCTCTTTGGCGAGGCGCTGGTTATAAATGCTGAGGATATCAAGTATCGTTTTAAGGCTTATATGAAGCAAAACGGTGCAGTGCTTGCAAAGGGCTGGCTGATGGGCTTGCAGTTTGCCACTATGCTTGAGAATGGCGATTATTTTGAAAAGACAAAGCGTGCTGATGAGCTTGCCTTGCAGATTAAAGAGGCATTTGAACAGAAAAAGGTACCGTTTTGGGTTGAGAGCTTTACAAATCAGCAGTTTGTGATTTTATCGGATGAGCAGAAGAAGACACTTGCCGAGAAGTACTATTTTGAAGAGATGGGAAGAGAGAAGGATGGCACTGTAGTACGATTCTGCACCAGCTGGGCCACAAAACAGGAGGAGGTTGATGCACTGGTTTTAGATATATCAAAGCTGGTGTAGTAACAGATTTATAGTTTTTCGTACATTTCGTATAGTTTTTTAAATTTATGCTTGCATTATTCTAAACTTTTTGGTAGAATAATGCTTGTTCGCAGGAGTGGCGGAATTGGCAGACGCGCAGGCTTCAGGTGCCTGTGGTAGCAATATCGTGTGGGTTCAAGTCCCATCTCCTGCATTAACAGGGAAGTCGGTGAACGGCTTCCTATTTTATTTTGTGCATATAATTTTGAAAGCCTATTGGCTATTAATGGTCTGTAACCGTTGACTGCCACACTGAGGGGTACAGCTGTCACAGGAATTTGATTATTATATTGGAGATGGGATTGCAGCGTGAAGAGATTGAATCTATCTTATATTAATGTAATATGTGTGTTTGTTTTGTCCTTTGCTGTTATGGAGTATGTAAATCTTTTGATTGGCAGAGTTGGTGGATTTCCCGTGCTTGCAGGGGTGCTTGTGTCATATTCCATTATGAGATATGGCAGCTTTGCAAGGAAAAAATATGGCATGCTACATGGGCATCTATATACTGACATGGTTTATCGGCACGGTAGTGCTCTTTATCTCAAAATACTCAGGCTGGGGAAATATCAAAAAGCTTGGTCCGGCGCAGTATTTCAAGGCACTGTACGGCTCAACCCTGTCAGAGATATGGGGATATTTTTTTGCAATTGTGCTCATGCTGACAGTGATTGTTTCACTTTTTCCGCTTACCGTAATAAAAAGCAGGAAAATATATGCACGGTATGTGTTGGGAAATACGCTTTTTTGGACGATAATACTCATACCGCTTAGGTTTATAGATAAGAAATTTGTCAATCACAAGGTGATGTGGCAGGCCGGCTGTATGATGGCCTTTGCTGTGCTTTTGCTTGTGATGGAGCTTTTCGTTGTATACAGACTGGTGAAATACAGGTATTGCGATGAGCATGCAGACAGGAAAGTGCGCATTCACAGACGCAGGGTTCGAAGGAAAACATTAAAAGCTGTAATAGTCATTGTGCCGGTCGTTGTCATTGCAATTATTGTTGTTTACACATATTTCATGTCGCCTTCAAACGAGCCGGCTGAGTATGAAAAGGTCGCAAGCTGTATCACAAATGATGACAGGCTTGGGCCTATGGTTTATGACAGTCAGGTGTATATTCCGATAACCATAGAGCTTGACTATGCAGGGACCGGCAGTCCGCTTGGCTATATTGTATACAAGGATCAGGACTATGGCAGCAGGTACTATGAGCTTGCAGCTTCAAACCTCTTATATATGAATAAGAACGGTGACGATACATATTTACAGATGTCGGGCAACGCATCAAATTCATACAAGAAGCTGTCTGTAGTTGAAAAAAGCAATTCATGGAAGGACTGCAGCGTTTTCCTCATGTGGGATGAGGAGTGGCAGTCAGAGTCGCGCTACAGCAAGGATGTCACAGGCTATACGGAGTGCGATGAGGATTTCATAAAAAGTCTTGAGGATACCTTTGGTGCAGTGAAAATAAATCCGGCAGACTTCAAGGGCTATGATGCTTATTTTACAATAGAGGGCTACAAATCCATGAAGGATGCCATAGAGAGTGACAGTCATGTGGGCACCTGGGTGGGCTGCATACTGGCAAAAGACGATAAATTTTACTATGGCAGCTACGACAATGAAATCACAGGAGGACAGCTTCAGATGCTGCGCCATGTGCTCGGCGGTAATTGATATAGCATTTAATTTTTGCCGAAAGAAAATTAAAGTAAAAAGAAATAAAAAAAGGATTTTTAAAAATCACGTCGAATAATAACTAGTGTAGAGCATAATTAGTGTAGAGCACTGTTAGTGGAATGTAACGCTATTTGTTACATTTGTGTGTGAATAGCAGCAGAACATAACGACTGTGACAGCGAGGAGGCAGATAAATGACTATTCGCGAGCAGATAGAAAAACGTGAGCAGGAAATACTTAGTCCGTTCGCATGCCTGAGCATCAACTCAAGAGGCAGGGACTATGATGAGCCACAGTGCGATATCAGGCCTGTTTTTCAGCGGGACAGGGACCGGATACTGCATAGCAAGGCATTCAGGCGTCTGAAAAATAAGACACAGGTGTTTCTTACGCCAAAGGGCGACCATTACCGCACACGTATGTCGCATACGCTTGAGGTGTCGCAGAATGCCAGGACAATAGCCAAGGCACTGAGACTGAATGAGGATCTGGTGGAGGCTATAGCGCTGGGACACGATCTGGGGCATACACCGTTTGGACATGCGGGTGAGCGCATCCTCAATGAGATATACGAGGGTGGCTTTAAGCATAATGAGCAGAGTGTGCGCATAGTGGAGAAGCTCGAAAAGGACGGAGCAGGACTCAATCTGACATGGGAGGTCAGAGATGGTATGCTAAATCACCAGACCTCGCTCATGCCACACACCTTAGAGGGCAAAATAGTCAGGCTTTCAGACAAGATAGCCTACATAAATTCAGACTTTGATGATGCAATCCGAGCACAGCTTCTGTGCGAGGATGATATACCGCTTGAGATAAGAAATACGCTTGGACACAGCACCAAGGCCAGGCTCAATCATATGGTGCACAATATCATCACAAACAGCATGGGAAAGGACGATATATGCATGTCAAAAGAGTCCGCGCAGGCAATGCAGGATTTGCGTAAATTCATGTTCGCAAACCTCTATAACAATCCAGTCGCAAAAAGCGAGGAGAAAAAGGCCAAGGCGATGCTCAAGCAGCTTTATTTCTATTATATGGAGCATATAGAGGAGCTGCCGCAGAAATACCTCGCCATGCTAGGGGGCAGGGTGATGACAAGGGGCGCATCATATGCGACTATATATCAGGCATGACAGACCAGTATGCCACCACGAAGTTCCACGAGTATTTCGTGCCGGTAGCATGGGAAATCGATGGTTACTGAGATTATTTATAATTCTGTAAAAACCGCCTGGTGAACGCGTCTGCAGTGCGGCACATAGCTCTTGCAGAGGCGACTAGCGAAGCTGCTTAGAGACTGTAGAATTATGCACATGAAGCACAGAAATGCACCGGCATGGAAGCCGGGGCAAGGAGATATCGAGCCATGGATGGCGAGTATCGACGGTTTCGTCAAGCATAGAAAACTGCAGGCATAATTCGTACAGACTCTTAGCAACGAAGCGTTAGCCGGTTGTAAGAGCTAAGTGCCGCACTGCAGACGCGCTCGCCGGGCGACACAAATGACAACAAAGATGAACAGTAAGGGGATGATAAAATGCCGTACTACTCTGACGAGCTTATAGAGGAGGTACGTTCGCGAAATGACATAGTCGATGTTATAGGAAGCTACGTGCATCTTCAGAAAAAGGGAAGTACCTATTTTGGATTATGCCCATTCCATAACGAAAAGACCGGATCCTTTTCCGTCTCACCGAATAAGCAGATGTACTATTGCTTCGGCTGTGGAGCCGGAGGCAATGTATTTACATTTCTCATGCAGTATGAGAACTTTACCTTCCCTGAGGCTATGCAGGAGCTTGCAGACCGTGTGGGAATTGAGCTTCCCAAGCAGGAGATGACCTCAGCACAAAGGAGGGAGGCAGACAGGCGTACACAGCTGCTTGAGATAAATAAAGAGGCTGCAAAGTATTTTTATATGCTGCTTCGTGGACCGAGAGGACAAAGGGCGCATGAGTATTTCAAAAAGAGAGAGCTGTCCGATGAGACAATGCAGAAGTTCGGGCTTGGTTACTCGGACCAGTACAGTGATGATCTGTACAAGTATCTGCGCAGCAAGGGCTATGATGATGAGATACTTAAGGAGACAGGTCTTGTGACGATAGATGAGGTCAGAGGCGGGCACGATAAGTTCTGGAATCGTGCGATGTTTCCGATTATGGATGTGCACAACCGTGTCATAGGCTTTGGAGGCCGGGTGATGGGTGACGGAGAGCCAAAGTATTTAAACTCTCCGGAGACAAAGATATTTGATAAGAGCCGTAATCTTTACGGACTTAATATAGCAAGGAGCACGAGGAAAAACCAGCTCCTTTTGTGTGAGGGCTACATGGATGTCATAGCACTGCATCAGGCAGGCTTTGACAATGCGGTGGCGTCGCTTGGTACGGCGCTCACGAGCGGACATGCCTCACTATTAAAGAGATACACCAATGAGGTGTATCTGACATATGACAGTGATGGCGCCGGGGTAAAGGCAGCGCTGCGTGCGATTCCGATACTCAAGGAGGTAGGCATCACAACAAAGGTCATTAACATGCGGCCGTACAAGGATCCGGATGAGTTTATCAAGGCGCTTGGCGCACAGGAGTATGAGGAGCGTATCAAAAAGGCTGAAAACAGCTTTATGTTTCAGATACGGATCATGCAGGCAGGCTATGATATGGACGATCCCGAGTCAAAAACCGCATTTTATAATGAAATCGCAAAGAAGCTGCTTGGTTTTACCGAGGAGCTTGAGCGGACAAACTATACGCAGGCAGTGTCCAGAGAGTACAGCATACCATACGACGACTTAAGAAAGCTCGTAAACAGTATGGCAATGAAGGGCGGTATCGTAAAGCCACAGACCAAGCTTAAAAGTGGAATCAATGAGAAAAATAAAAAGGAGGATGGCATGAAGCAGTCGCAGAAGCTTCTCCTCACATGGCTCATAGAGGATAATTCACTTTTTGACAGGATAAAGGGGCGTATCAGTGCAGATGACTTTACCGAAGAGCTGTACCACAAGGTGGCTAAGGAGGTTTTTTCACAGTACGAGACCACACATACAGTAAATCCGGCCAGGATAGTAAGCATGTTTACCGATGAGGACGAACAGCGTGAGGTGGCAGGGCTTTTCAATGCCACAATCCATCAGGTGGAGGGCAAAAATGACAAGGCAACCGCACTCAGGGAAACCGTTGTCCGTATCAAGCAAAACAGCATAGACTACCGCTCAAAGCATCTGGCACCTACAGATATGGAGGGCATGATGAGGATTATTGAGGATAAGCGTGCACTCGAAGAATTGCAAAAAATACCAGAATAAAGAGGAAAATAAAATGGCAAAGAAAAAGGAACAAAAAGACATGGCACAGGAGCAGGAGCAGAGACTGAATTTCCAGCAGAAGCTTATTGAGATTCTTGAGCTTGGAAAAAAAAAGGAAAAAGAATATGCTCGAATATCAGGAAATTGCAGATTTTTTCAAGGACTTAAATCTGGATCCGGAGAAGTTTGAGATGGTAATAGATTATCTCGAGCAAAACGGCATAGACGTGCTTAAAATCAGCAATGATGATGACGTGGATGATGATATCATACTCGATGATGAGGATGAGGTAGAGGTTGAAAAGATTGACCTCTCAGTACCGGAGGGAGTCAGCGTCGAGGATCCTGTCCGTATGTATCTTAAGGAAATCGGTAAGGTACCTCTTCTCTCAGCAGATGAGGAGATTGAGCTCGCCCAGAATATGGAGGACAGAGCGGTAGCAACCGAGAAGATTAATGTACTAAAGGGCCGCCTTGATGGTGCATCGGAAGAGGAAAAGGCTGAGATAAAGGAAGAAATAAAGACTCTGCAGAGGGATGTGGACAAGGGAGCAGATGCCAAAAAGCGTCTTGCAGAAGCAAACCTGCGTCTTGTTGTCAGCATCGCAAAGAGATATGTGGGAAGAGGAATGCTTTTCCTTGACCTGATTCAGGAGGGAAACTTAGGTCTTATCAAGGCAGTTGAGAAGTTCGACTACAAGAAGGGCTACAAATTCTCTACATATGCCACATGGTGGATTCGCCAGGCTATCACAAGAGCCATAGCCGATCAGGCCAGAACAATCCGTATTCCTGTGCATATGGTTGAGACAATCAACAAGCTCATCCGTGTGTCAAGACAGCTCCTTCAGGAGCTTGGCAGAGAGCCTTCACCGGAGGAAATTGCCAAGGAGATGAACATGCCGGTAGAGCGTGTGCGTGAGATACTCAAGATATCACAGGAGCCTGTTTCACTTGAGACTCCAATCGGTGAGGAGGAGGATTCACATCTTGGTGATTTCATCAAGGATGATAATGTACCGGTTCCTGCTGATGCGGCAGCATTCACACTTCTTAAGGAGCAGCTTGAGGAGGTGCTTGGCACTCTTACAGAGAGAGAGCAGAAGGTACTCACACTCCGCTTTGGCTTAGAGGACGGCAGAGCCAGAACACTTGAAGAAGTAGGTAAGGAGTTCAACGTCACTCGTGAGCGTATCCGCCAGATTGAGGCAAAGGCGCTAAGAAAGCTTCGTCATCCAAGCAGAAGTAGAAAGCTTAAGGACTACTTAGAGTAAGATGATTAGGCTATCCAGAAGAATGAAGGCAGTGGCATCAATGGTCACGGCCGGCTACACGCTGTGTGATGTGGGAACCGACCATGGCTATGTGCCTATTGCCCTGGTGCAGGGTAATATAATACAGAAGGCAATTGCTGTTGATATAAATAAGGGACCGCTTGAGCGCGCCAATGAGCATATAAGGGCAAACGGTCTGACAGAGAAGATTACCACAAGGCTTTCCAATGGGCTTGAAGCGATACACGACGGAGAGGTTGACTCTATTGTCATAGCAGGAATGGGAGGAGAGCTTGTTATTCACATTTTAACCGCAGGGGAGACAGTGTGCAGGTCGGCAAAGGAGCTGATTCTGCAGCCACAGTCGGAAGTGAGCAAAGTCCGTGAATATGTAAGGAACACAGGCTATAAGATAGTTGATGAGGATATGATTTTGGAGGACGGAAAATACTATCCGATGTTCAGATGTGTGCCGTGTGCGGACAATTCCGCATGGGACAATATGGACGAGACGACGGTTACTGTATGCGATTTGTACGGACCGGTACTTATCAAAAACGGTAATCCGGTGCTTCGGAAGTTTCTTGTCAGGGAACACCACAAGCTGGCTGCCATCATGCAGCAGCTAAGGACACAGGATATGAGTGATTCCATCATGGACAGAATCGAGCAGATAAACGAGATGATGGCATACAATGAGGCAGCATATTCGACTATGGGGGCAATAAGAAATGCAGGAATATAGTGTGAAGGTGACCTTGCCGGATGGACAGGTCATGGCAGTGACAGCATCAGAAAGTGATACTTTAGAAGCCGTAGCAGACAGATTCAAGGATTATTATGAGGATGACATAATCCTTGGAATTGTAAACGGCAGGCTTCGTGAACTGAATAAGAAAATAAAAAGTGACTGTGAGCTTAGCTTTGTGACGACAGCTGACAGGGATGGCAGGCGTACATACAGAAGAAGTGTTGTGCTGCTTTTGCAGAGGGCTATATACGATGTATATGGCAGCATGACACAGCTTCATGTGATGCATTCGCTCGGAGAAGGCTATTATTGTCAGCTTGAGAAAGCAGTGGAGTGTGCGGACAGCCAACAGGAAAAATATAATGAAGATACAGACCAAGGCAGCAGAGAAAACAGTGAGAAAAGCGTGACAGAGCATGATATCGACAGGATAGTCTGCAGCATGTACTCATTTGTGGAAAAAGACCTCCCAATTACCAAGCACAGTGCAAAAACACAGTATGCGGAGCAGCTTTTCAAGGAAAAAGGGCTGCATGATAAGGAGAGGTTATTGCACTACAGGAGAAGCTCCAGAGTCAATCTTTATGAGCTTGATGGGGTGGTGGATTATTTCTACGGATTTATGGCACCCTCGACAGGCATGCTCAAATACTTTGATATAGTGCCGTATGAGAGTGGCTTTGTGCTTCTTTTTCCGGGTGCTCACAGCAGGAGCGTTGAGCCGCTTGTGACATCAAATAAGCTGTTTCACACGCTGGATGATTCCAGGGAATGGAGCAAGATGCTTGGAATAGGCACGATAGGCTCACTAAATGATGCGATTGCAGCAGGCAGGGGACAGGAAATCATGCTGCTTCAGGAGGCACTGATGGAGCAGAAGATAGGAAATCTTGCAGCGCAGATTGCTTCGGATGACAAAAAGAAATTTATCATGATAGCAGGGCCTTCATCATCAGGCAAGACATCGTTTGCCAACAGACTGTCAATCCAGCTTATCGCAAAGGGCAGAAAGCCACATCCGTTAAGTCTGGATGACTACTATGTGGACAGGGAGTTTTGCCCGAAGCATCCGGACGGAAGCTTTGATTTTGAGTGCCTTGAATCTATTGATGTAAAGCTGTTCAATGAGGATATGAACAGGCTTCTTAAAGGAGAGGCTGTTGATATGCCTTCCTTCAATTTCAAGACAGGAAAGAGAGAGTACCGCGGAAGAAAGCTGACACTGGGAGCTGATGATATACTTGTCATAGAAGGAATCCATGGACTAAATGAAAGGCTTTCACAGCTTATCCCGCCTGAGCACAAGTTCAAAATCTATATCTCAGCGCTTACACAGCTCAATATTGACGAGCACAATCCTCTTTCCACCACAGATGAAAGACTTATACGCCGGATTGTGCGTGATGCGCGTACACGAGGTACCAATGCCATGGAGACCATCGCTATGTGGCCGTCTGTCAGAAAGGGTGAAAGGGAGAATATCTTTCCTTTCCAGGAACAGGCGGATGTGATGTTCAACTCTGCACTTGTGTATGAGCTTGCGGTACTCAAGGTGTATGCGGAGCCGTTGCTTTTTGGCATAGAAAGAGACTGCCCGGAGTATCTCGAGGCAAAGAGGCTGCTTAAGCTCTTAGACTACTTTCTTCCGATGCCGGCTGACGGCATACCAAACAATTCACTGCTTCGTGAGTTTGTAGGAGGAAGCTGCTTTAATGTTTAAAACTAAAAAATCCCGCATTCCGGCTGTGTATAGAATACTGCTTGTTGCAATTGCAGTCATGGCAATTGGCGGTATTGCCGTAAATTGTTATGTGGGAAATTATTATCGGGCAGATTCAATTGCGGAGGCTGCAATCGATTCAGACAGAGAGGTTTCTGTTACTATTGAAAAGAAGGACAAGCGTATACAGGCCACCCAGTACGACTTAAAGCTTAAGAATTATACGATAACCTTTGCACCGCAGGATAAGGAAAAAGCCACAAAGGCATTGATTTTTTATCCGGGAGGCAGGGTACAGTATACGGCGTATGCGCCGCTGATGCATGAGCTTGCAAAGAATAATTTCGTGTGCATACTTGTACATATGCCGGGCAACCTCGCAGTATTGGACCAGAATGCAGCAGACGGTATCATTGAAAAATACAAGGAAATATACCCATCCATACAGGAATGGTACATGGGAGGCCACTCCTTAGGCGGAGCCATGGCTGCAGAATATGTGTCAAAGCATGTAGATGAGTTTGACGGACTATATCTTTTTGCAGCATATTCGACCGCTGACCTGTCGGATTCAGATCTGAGGGTTATTAGCGTGTACGGTTCAGAGGATGGTGTGCTTGATATGGACAAATACCGCAAATACCGCTCAAACCTGCCGGAGGATACATATGAGTATGTCATTGATGGCGGGTGCCATTCTTATTTTGGAAGCTATGGTCTGCAAAAGGGAGACGGTACACCTGATGTGGCTTTCGAGGAGCAGATAGAGATGACGGTAGACTTTATTACATACAACAGCAAATAATAATTACCGGTAGACTGCATCATATACAACAGCAAATGATAGTTACCGGGAAATAACAAAATGCAACTGAGATATCTCAGTTGCATTTTTAATGGTGCACCTTGCGGCGCACGTTACTAATAAGTTATTTTACGAAACGCCAATAGGCTTTAGATTATTAAAATACGCAGGACGATAAGCCGGGTTATGTCGTTGAGTGATCATCTATCTAGGACGCCTGTTGCCAGACGCCTCAAGCGACCTACCTAAAGCTGGCGGGCCACGTCAAAGCTTTGTTTCGGTCTTGCTTCGGATGGGGTTTACATGTGCCCTCCCTGTTACCAGTGAGGCGGTAGTCTCTTACACTGCCATTCCACCCTTACCACAAAAGTGGCGGTATATTTCTGTTGCACTGTCCTTAGAGTTTCCTCCACCGGCCGTTAACCGGCATCCTGCCCTATGAAGCCCGGACTTTCCTCACCTGCGGTCTTTCGACACCTGCAGCCGCGATCACCTGTCCTGCATATTTATTTAATATACCAAGCATTTTTCCAAAAATCAAGCCCTTTTACCAACTTTAATAAACGAAATATAAAATGTTTCTTAAAAGACGATAGGTCTATTGACGGTTTTTATCTTCAATATTATCTTAATAATGTAAAGAACGATTTAAAACCTCAAATTCATAGCGTGGACACTGTATGAGGTAAGAATTTGGCTATAATGAAAATATAGGGCGAGGCGGTAATATGAGAGAAAAATTTATCAGATTTATGAATGGAAGAAACGGGATGGACGAGCTTGCAAGGGCTGAGTCATGGGTAGTAATGATATTACTTGTGGTTTCAATATTTACAAGGTCGGCGATACTTGATATACTGGCTATAGGACTGATGATACATATGTATTTTCGTGTATTTTCGAGAAATGTAAACAAGCGCTATGCAGAGAATCAGAAGTTTTTAAATGCCAGGTATGAGTGGACCGTAAAGGCAGAGCGCAGGAAAAAGCGCTTTGCACAGAGGAAGCAGTACAAGTTCTTCAAGTGTCCTATGTGCAAGCAGGAGGTCAGGGTGCCAAGAGGACATGGAAAGATCTGTATAACCTGTCCGAAGTGCCGGGAGCAGTTCGTGAGACGCAGCTAGTACATCGAATAATAAGTAACCAGCCATATGACTTGCCTGATTTCCCATCTGCGGCGTTGTAGTCAATCGACGTAGCCACCGCTACGCCTCATTCCTCCGCCTTGCAGATGAAAATTCATTCTGCGTCATATAGCCAGAAACTTATTTTTCGATGTACTGGTACGTCAATATATATACCTGTACATAAGAGCATGGAGAAGAGAAATGTTTGGATATATAACTGTCAATAAGGACACCTTGTCCGAGGAAAATAAAAAAATATATCAAAGCTATTATTGTGGGCTGTGCCAGACAATGAAGTCGCAGTATGGCAGGCGTGCACAGATGGCACTAAACTATGACATGACTTTTCTCATAGTGCTTCTGACAGGCTTGTATGAGCCGGATAGTGTAACGCGGGATGGATTTGTATGCAGCGTGCACCCTACGAAGAAGCGTACACTTCGCACCAATGAGATTACAGAGTATGCTGCAGCCATGAACATCCTGCTTGCATACTACAATCTGATAGATGACTGGAAGGATGACAAGAGCCTGACGAAGAAGACATACGCAGAGATGCTGAAAAAGGACTTTGAGAAGGCAAAAAAAGGCTATCCGATACAGGCTAAGGCGATAGAGGACTACATTGCAAGGCTTGCAGAGTGCGAGAAGAGCAATGATACCAATATTGATGCAGTTGCAGGGCTGACAGGAGAGATGCTCGGCATACTTTTTGCGTGGAAGCAGGATGAGTGGCAGAAGGATTTGAAGGAATTTGGCTGCTATATGGGCAAATTTATTTATATAATGGATGCGTATGAGGATATTGGGGATGATGTGAAAAAAAAGTCATATAATCCACTTATACAGCTTATGCATTGCTGCAATAATGATCAGGAAAAATTTGACAAATCCTGTCGGCTTATGATGACATCTATGCTTTCAGAGGCAGCAAAAATATTTGAGAGGTTGCCAATTCTCTTACATGCGGATATAATCAGAAATGTTCTATACTCCGGTGTGTGGAGCAAGTATGAGTATATTCAGATGAAGAAAAGGAAGAAACATAAATGATAGATCCATATCAGGTGCTCGGTGTCAGCCGCAGTGCAAGTGACGATGAAATAAAAAAGGCCTACAGGAGCTTAAGCAGAAAATATCATCCTGATGCCAATATCAACAATCCTAACAAGGATCAGGCTGAGGAGAAGTTTAAGCAGGTGCAGCAGGCATATGACCAGATAATGAAGGAAAAGCAGTCCGGTGCTGCCGGAGCCGGTGGATATGGCAGTGCAGGAAGCAGCAGCTCATACGGCGGCAGCTCCTATGGTGGAGCATATGGTGGTGGACCGGGAGCAGGTGATCCATTTGGAGCAGGTGGACCGTTTGGTGGTTTCTATGGCCGCTATACCTACAATAATGCAGGCAGCAGTGCACAGGATGACAATCCAAAGGTGCGTGCAGCAGGCAATTTCATCAGCAACGGCTACTACAATGAGGCACTGAAGGTGCTTGAGGAGGTACCTTTTGCTGAGAGACGCGGAAGGTGGTACTACTACAGTGCTATCGCAAACCAAAAGCTCGGCAACACAGCGACAGCCATAGAACACATACAGCGAGCAGTGTCGCTTGAGCCAAACAACATGCAGTACCGCCAGTTTATGCAGATAATTGAAAATGGTGGCTCGTGGTATTCGGATATGGGAGACATATACGGACGCCCTAGTGGCAGGGGCAGCGAGTGCTGCAGCCTGCTAGCCACATTTCTTTGCTGGCAGATGTTCTGCTGCTAGATGTCAAGCTTTTCTGATGTTACAGATGGAAATTCATGCAAATTATTGGGCTGGTTATTTGAAGAACGATGGACGGCTATATTAATCTGTGAATTATTCTGAATAGTTACCTGAAAAATAAAAGGGGATGTGAAAAAACTCGATTGATTTTTTTCACATCCCCTTTTATTTATGGACATAAGTAACTATTCAGATCCACACATATATGAGCAAAATCAGCTGCGCAGCAACGGCTGTATTATTCCATAGAATCCGGAATACCATCATGATCCAAATCTGCCATGTCTGCTCCGTGCGCACCGATATCCACAGTGTTTAAGGTGCGTCTTTTAAGTCTTGCGGCCTCAGACTGCTTGAGCAGATAGCTCTTTATCTCGCGTGAGTGCTTTACGTGAACGAGCTTAAGCTCAGGGTTTGTGACGTCGCCTGTGTAGCAGACTATGGTGCCGAGCTTAAAAATGCGCTCCATCAGTGATGTGGTGAGCTTTACATCAGCTACTTTATACATGTAGCAGTCATCCTCTGTGGTGCTCAAGAGTCCGGACTCTACAGTGATAAAGGACGGTGTGACGGTATATTTTGTGAAAGTCCACGGCAGACCGAGAAACAGCAGTCTCTTTCTTTCCTTAAAGATTACGGCATCGTCATCATCGATTGCGCCGGCTGTGGTGTTTTTGATTTGTGATTCATTTACAGACATATTATTCTCCTTTTTGATGTTGAAATTGTCGTAATTGTATGAAAACTTCAATACAATTGCTAAACGTTCAGAACAGTTATATTCTGTCATATATTTTACAACAAAAAAGTGTAAAAGCCAACTTGAATATTGCGCTAAGTTATTATATGATAGAAAAAATGTAATAAAAATTGTTACGCGAAAAAGAATGGAGGCAAATTATGCGTCACTTAATGAGTCCGTTGGATTTTTCTGTAGAAGAGTTGGACAAGCTTCTGGATCTTGCAAATGATATAGAGGCTCATCCTGAGAAATATGCACACAAGTGCGATGGAAAGAAGCTTGCAACCTGTTTTTATGAGCCAAGCACGAGAACCAGGCTTAGCTTTGAGGCTGCCATGCTTAATTTGGGAGGCTCGGTGTTAGGTTTTCACAGTGCTGATTCGTCATCTGCGTCAAAGGGCGAGAGCGTTTCAGATACTATCAGGGTTATTTCCTGCTATGCGGATATCTGTGCCATGCGTCATCCTAAGGAGGGTGCACCGCTTGTGGCTTCAGAGAAATCGCGTATCCCTGTAATCAATGCAGGCGATGGAGGTCATCAGCATCCTACCCAGACACTTGCTGATCTTCTTACAATCCGTTCCATCAAGGGCAGATTGAATAATATCACAATCGGCTTTTGCGGAGATTTAAAGTTTGGACGTACAGTGCATTCACTGATCAATGCACTTATCAGATATGACAATGTGAGGATTGTGCTTATCTCGCCTGAGGAGCTTAAGGTGCCTGACTATGTGCGCGATGATGTGCTTCGTGCCAACAATATCGAGTTCAAGGAGGTAGAAAAGCTCGAGGATGCCATGGGAGAGCTTGATGTGCTCTACATGACACGTGTCCAGAAGGAGCGTTTCTTCAATGAGGAGGACTATGTGCGCCTGAAGGATTTCTACATTCTGACAAAGGAGAAGATGGAGCTTGCAAAGGATGATATGATTGTACTTCATCCGCTCCCACGTGTGAATGAGATTTCTGTTGATGTGGATGATGACCCGAGAGCATGCTATTTCAGGCAGGCACAGTATGCGGTTTACGTGCGTATGGCGCTTATTCTGACATTGCTTGGACTGGCTGAGGACTAAAGGAGGATAATATGCTGAATATAAGTGGAATACATGAGGGCTTTGTGCTCGATCATATCAAGGCAGGTATGAGTCTTCAGATTTACAGGGATTTAAAGCTTGACAAGCTCGACTGCACAGTTGCAATCATAAAGAATGCAAAGAGCAGCAAGATGGGCAAGAAGGATATCATCAAGGTAGAGTGTCCGATAGAGTCGTTAGACCTCGATATCCTTGGATTTATCGATCACAATATCACTGTAAATGTGATAAAGGGTGACAAGATTGTGGACAAGATGGAGCTTAAGCTGCCTCATCAGGTTAAAAATGTCATCAAGTGCAAAAATCCAAGATGCATCACTTCAATTGAGCAGGAGCTTGACCAGATTTTCGTGCTTTCTGATGAGAAAAACGAAATCTACCGCTGCAAGTACTGCGAGGAGAAATACGAAGGATTAAATAGTATCAGTTATGTATGCCAACGTGATTGTGGATATATCCCACGAAAAACTGGATAAGACATTTCAGTACAGCATCCCGGATGAGCTTTTATGCGACATCCGTCCGGGTGTGTGCGTGGATATTCCATTTGGCAGCCGCACTATCACAGGCTATGTGATTGAGGTCACGGATAAGCCTGAGTACGACCCGGCAAGGACAAAGCCTCTTATCGGGATAAAGGCAGACTCTGTGGCTGTGGAGGCAAAGCTCATCGCACTTGCGGCATGGATACGGCGCAATTACGGCTCTACCATGAATCAGGCGCTTAAGACTGTTATACCTGTAAAGAAGCAGGCTAAGGAGCAGGTGAGCCGCAGTATTGCACTGAAAATAGACAAGGTAAAGGCAAGGGCGCAGCTTGCGCTTTGCGAGGCAAAAAAACAAAAGGCAAAGGCCAGGCTGTTTCGTGCCCTGATTGATGCTGATGATGGGGCGCGCCTTGAGTATTCCTTTGTGACAGGCAAGCTGTCGGTGTCGGCTGCCACTATAAGAGCGCTTGAGCAGAGCGGCTTTATCGAGGTCATCACACAGAGCGGTTACAGAAATCCTGTGGAGCATATGAGTGTGGACACCTATGATAAGGTACTGAATGCCGCGCAGCAGAGTGTGGTTGATGCGATAGAAGGCGACATTGCCGCCGGTCTTAGAAATACTTATCTGATTAAGGGTGTCACCGGAAGCGGCAAGACAGAGGTGTACATGGAGCTTATCGCACACTGTATACAGTCCGGGCGTCAGGCGATTGTGCTGATTCCCGAGATTGCCCTTACTTACCAGACCGTGATGCGTTTTTTTGCCAGATTTGGGAACAGGGTTTCGATAATCAATTCAAGACTTTCAAATGGTGAGCGTTATGACCAGTTTGAGAGAGCTAAGAATGGTGATATTGACATCATGATTGGCCCGCGGTCGGCGCTGTTCACACCTTTTTCAAATTTAGGACTTATCATAATAGATGAAGAACACGAGAATTCATACAAGAGCGAGTCGGTGCCACGCTATCATGCCAGGGAGGTGGCGATAGAGTACGCGCGCATGTCCGATGCTATTGTGGTACTTGGCTCTGCAACACCGTCGGTGGATAGCTATTACAAGGCAAAGACAGGCGTTTACAGGCTTTTGGAGCTGGATAAGCGTGTGGACGACAGACCTCTTCCAAAGTGTGAGGTTGTCGATTTGAGGCAGGAGCTTCGTGAGGGAAACCGCTCGATTCTTTCCACCAGGCTTCAGGAGCTTATGGAGGAGCGGCTTCTAAATGGCCAGCAGACCATGCTTTTTTTAAATAGAAGGGGCAAATCGGCATTTATGTCGTGCAGAGCGTGCGGTTTTGTGGTAAAATGTCCTCATTGCGATGTATCACTCAGTGAACATAGCGGCGGAGTGATGGTCTGTCACTACTGCGGCTACAGACAGCCGGTGCCTAAGGTGTGTCCGAGCTGTGGCTCGAAGTACATTAGCGGCTTTAAGGCCGGCACACAGAAAATAGAAGCGATGGTGGCAAAGCGTTTTCCACAGGCACGTATACTGCGCATGGATTATGACACCACGAGGGCGAAGGATGCGTATGAGAAGATTCTGCAGGCATTTTCCAATCATGAGGCCGATATACTTATCGGTACGCAGATGATTGTAAAGGGACATGATTTTTCAAATGTCACGCTGGTTGGTGTGCTGGCGGCGGATATGTCACTGCATGTGAATGATTTTCATGCGGCGGAGCGCACCTTTGCTCTGCTGACCCAGGCGGCAGGGCGCGCCGGCAGAGGAAAGCTGCCCGGCAATGTGGTTATCCAGACCTACGACCCTGACCACTATGCCATCCGGACTGCCAAAGAGCAGGATTATGAGGCTTTTTACGATAAGGAGATAGAGTACAGGAGGCTTATGAACTATCCACCTGTATGGAATATGCTTTTAGTACATGTCACATCGCCTGATGAGAGTGAGTGCAGTAGCATGGCACAGCAAGTGTACGATATAGCGTCGCAGATGATATCGCATACAGATGAAAATCAAAGCCCTGATGACAGGCATCTGATTCAGCTCATCGGTCCTGCGGATGCGAACATCGCCAAGGTAAATGACATATACCGCAAGGTGATTTACATGAAGACATCTGACTATGCGGCGCTCATTTCCATAAAGGATGTCATAGAGCAGGCTGTGAAAGCTGATACGGCAATGAAACATGCTAATATCTCATTTGATTTCAATCCGATGAGTGGATTTTGATAGATATAGAAGGAGGCAATTATGGCACTTAGAACTATTAGAGTGGAGGGAGACCCTGTACTTGGCAAGGTCTGCAGAGAGGTTACGGAGGTGACTCCAAAGATAGTAACACTTATTGATGATATGCTTGAGACTATGTATGAGGCTAATGGTGTAGGACTTGCCGCACCACAGGTTGGCATATTAAAGAGGATCGTTGTTATCGATGTGGGCGAGGGTCCAATCGTGATGATTAATCCTGAAATTATCGAGTCTGACGGAGAGCAGACCGGCGATGAGGGCTGTCTTTCAGTACCGGGAAAAGCCGGACAGGTGACCCGCCCGAATTATGTAAAGGCTCGCTTCATGGGCGAGGATATGAATGAGTATGAGATAGAGGGAGAAGAGCTTTTGGCCAGATGTATCTGCCACGAGCTTGACCATCTCGACGGACATCTCTATGTGGAGAAGGTTGAGGGCGCACTTCACGATGTGACATATGAGGATACACAGGAGTAATCATTAGGATGACATTTGTTATCTGAGCTTGGAAAATATCTGGGAGGCAGTAAGATGAGAGTAATTTTCATGGGAACACCGGACTTTTCGGTGGGAACACTTGAGGCAATTATAGAGGCAGGGCACGAGGTGGCACTGGTTGTCACACAGCCCGACAAGCCAAAGGGCCGCGGCAAGACAATGCAGTATACACCGGTCAAGGAGTGTGCGCTTTCGCACGGTATTGAGGTATTCCAGCCGGTTAAAATAAGAGAGACTGCTAATATAGAGTATCTCAGAAAGTTTAATGCAGATATAATAATCGTGGTTGCTTTTGGACAGATTCTGTCAAAGAGTATTCTTGATATGCCTCGATACGGCTGTATCAATGTGCATGCTTCACTTTTGCCAAAGTACAGAGGTGCGGCTCCTATCCAGTGGGCTGTGATTAACGGTGACGAGTTTACAGGTGTCACTACCATGAGGATGGATGAGGGCGTCGATACCGGCGATATGATTGCAAAGAGTACAGTCAGACTCGCACCTGATGAGACCGGCGGCAGCCTGTTTGATAAGCTCTCAGCAGAGGGAGCAAAGCTGTGTGTGGAGACCATGAAGATGATAGAGGATGGCACTGCAGAGTATACTCCTCAAAACAGCGAGGAGGCCACACATACATCAATGATCAGTAAGGAGCTTGGCTTTATCGACTGGACAAAGCCGGCTGTTGAGATTGAGAGGCTTATAAGGGGGGCTTAATCCATGGCCGAGCGCATACACCCACCTGAATGGTAAGACATTTAAGGTGTGGAGTGCAAAGGTGATTGACGGCAGCGATGATTATGAGCCGGGCTGTATTTATCATATCGGAAAAAATGATATGTATGTACAGACAGGAAAAGGAGCATTATCTTTAGTAGAGGTACAGCTCAGGGCAAGAAGCGCATGGATACAGGCTCATTTTTGAGAGGCTGTCATGTGGAAGAGGGCTCGTTCTTCACATTATAGTTATTCATTATAAGTAACTAAAAACATAATTAAATGTGAGTCAATGTTCTCAAAGATACTCAAAATCCAGAGTATTCGTTTGTGCTAACGTCAAAGCAGTCGGAAACGTTGAGAAGTAGCCAGTGCAAGTTGAAACAGTCTTGCTAATTATAGGATAGAACCTTGATGGTAGCGTTTAGACAATGGTAGAAGCCTACGAAAACCAAGTAGCGAAACATAAAATATTAAGAAAGGAAAAGCTATTTAGATGAAAACCTATATCTAATCAATTTAAAGAATTTATAGGTATGTACCGATGGCTTAGTCGGGAATTTACGACTGTGGAGTGTACAAGAACTTGTGAGTAGCGTATTGTTTATAATCGCCAAAGCATACACATTGAAGCAGTAACTACAAATCGTGAGATTGTAGCGAATCATCTAGCATATACACATTTGTATATGTTTTTAGTAGCAGAGATGATACATGGGATATTATTACTGGGATCCGACATATATACTCGTTGTGATAGGTGCAGTGATATGTATGATTGCATCGGCAAGAGTTAAAGGTACATTTAATAAATACTCGCAGCTAAGAAGCATGTCAGGCATGAATGGCGCACAGGTGGCTCAAAGAGTGCTTCAGGCGGCAGGCATATATGATGTGCAGGTGCGTCATGTGTCCGGCAGTCTGACGGACCACTATGATCCGCGCACCAAAACAGTGAATTTATCTGATCCTGTGTACAATGCCACATCGGTCGCAGCACTTGGCGTAGCAGCCCATGAGTGTGGACACGCTATACAGCATGCAAAAAGCTATGCACCTCTTTCAATCAGGAGTGCACTTGTGCCTATAGCTAATTTTGGCTCAATGCTTGCATGGCCGGTCATACTTATCGGCTTATTATTTAACACACGCTCGTCAGGGCTTATTATTGATATAGGCATATTGCTGTTTTCGGCAGCAGTGCTTTTCCAGCTCGTGACATTGCCGGTAGAGTTTGATGCTTCAAGACGTGCGCTTGTCATGCTTCGTACACAGGGCATACTTGCAGATGACGAGCTTAGGTACACAAGAAGGGTGCTCAAGTCAGCGGCACTTACCTATGTAGCCAGTGCGGCGGCTGCTATTTTACAGCTCCTTCGTATAATACTTATCACAAACGGACGCAGACGGGACGACTGATATTGTTTTAGCTGCTGTTTGCCTGTGATTTTACAGGGTGGCAGTTCAAATTGGATATATTAGTTAGAAAATTAAATGTATATGTAACTATTCGGAAACATCATCATGATAAATAATCATAGTAAAAATAATCATAATAATAAAAATAGCCAAATAAACAAAAATAATATACCGGGCAGACCGGCAAAATCAAACGTGGCAGCGCATAATGAGCACTCTGTAGATACGCGTGAGCTTGCCCTTGAGATGCTTATTGAGATTAATGAGCGTGGAGCATTTTCACATATCGTGCTTCGCAGTGTGCTTGACAAGTATCAGTATCTGTCAAAGCAGGACAGAGCCTTTATGACGAGGCTTGTTGACGGCACTATCGAGTATATGCTGCAGCTCGACTACATCATAGACTCTTTTTCAAAGACAAAGGTAAGGAAGATGAAGCCCTTCATCAGAAACCTTCTTCGCATGAGCGTCTACCAGATAAAGTACATGGACGCGGTGCCGGATTCAGCTGTATGCAATGAGGCGGTGAAGCTTGCAAAGAGGCATAAGTTTGCACAACTTTCGGGCTTTGTAAACGGTGTACTCAGAAATATTGCAAGAAATATAGATTCAGTACAGTTTGATACCTTAAGCATCCGATACTCTATGCCACAGTGGATAGTGGACAGATTTGTTGCGGCATACGGAGAGAAGAAGGCAGAGGAGATTTTCAAGGCCTTTCACAATAAGAGCACAATTAGCATCAGGACAAACCTGACCAGGTGTACTCCGGATGAGCTTCGCGCGACGCTTGAGGCAGAGGGTGTGACGGTCACAGCGGTTGATGAACTTAATTATGCATTTGTTATATCTGGATTTGATTATTTGAATGGCTTGCAGAGCTTCAGAGACGGACTTTTCTATGTGCAGGATATAAGCTCAATGCTTGTCGCACAGACGGCTGCTCCAAAGAAGGGCGACTATGTGATAGATGTATGCGCAGCACCGGGCGGCAAGAGCACCCATATAGCTGAGCTTTTGCAGGGAAGCGGCCATGTGTTCGCGCGTGACCTGACCGATAACAAGGTCGATATGATTGAGGAAAATATAGACAGGCATGGTCTTAACAATATGTCGGCAGAGGTGTGGGATGCCACAGTATTTGATGCTGATTCGGCGGGAAAGGCAGATATACTGATCTGTGATCTGCCGTGCTCAGGGCTTGGAGTGCTCGGCAGAAAGAAGGACATCCGCTACAAGATGACACCTGAGTCTGTAGATGAGCTTGTCGTTCTTCAAAGACAGATACTTGATACCGTGCATACATACGTGAAGCCAAACGGAGTGCTCGTGTACAGTACATGTACGATAGATGAGGCTGAGAATGAGGACAATGTGAGGTGGTTTATTGAAAAGCATCCGGAGTTTGAGCTGGATAAGAGCTTTGCTGAGGGCACCGGAATGAAACAGATACTGCCCGGTGAGCATGGAAGTGACGGATTCTTTATTGCAAGATTCATAAAAAGTAAATTATGATATTAAAATAAATCATGAATTAATAAATATAAATTGGTTCGAATTAGAAGAATTTGTTTATGCAGATTTAAATGATGAATTTTAATTACGAAACCAGATTTCAGGATATAATTAGTGAAGTAATAAACAATAAGCAAAACAAATAAGAAAAAACATTTATAAAACAATAGTTAAATGCAGACTTAATAAAAATGATATGGAACAGATAAAAGAACAACTAACTGACATCAAATCAATGAATATGGACGAGCTCACAGAGTTTATCATATCGCTCGGAGAGAAGAAATTCCGTGCGAAGCAGATATATGAGTGGATTCATGTGAAGCATGTGGACAGCTTTGATGAGATGACCAATATTTCAAAAAAGTTCATACAGGTATTAAAGGACAATGCAATACTCATCTCGCTAAAAAAAGAGGAGGTGCAGGTGTCAAAGCTCGACGGCACGAGAAAATATCTCTTTGCACTCGATGATGGCAATGTCATAGAGAGTGTGCTTATGAAGTACAAGCATGGAAACTCTGTATGCATATCTTCGCAGGTTGGCTGCAGGATGGGGTGCAGATTCTGTGCATCCACTCTTGATGGTCTCGTCAGGGGGCTTAGGCCGTCTGAGATGATTGACCAGATTTATCAGATAGGTAAGGACATAGGAGAGCGCATCTCAAATGTAGTTGTCATGGGCACAGGCGAGCCGCTTGACAATTACGACAATCTGCTGCGCTTTATAGAGCTTCTTACTGATGAAAACGGTATCAATATCAGCCAGCGCAATCTGACAGTTTCCACATGTGGTCTCGTACCGCGCATGAGACAGCTTGCAGATGAAAAGCTTTCTATCACGCTGGCGCTTTCACTGCATGCCTCCAACCAGGAAAAAGAGAAAAGCTCTCATGCCGGTTGCAAACAGCTATGATATACATGATGTGGTCGATGCATGCAAATATTATTTTGCACAGACAGGCCGCAGAGTCACCTTTGAGTATAGCCTGGTAGGCGGAGTGAACGATACAGCCGAGGATGCAGCAGAGCTTTCGGCACTCGTACATGGCATGAACTGCCATATAAATCTGATTCCGGTAAACCCGATAAAGGAGCGCGACTACGTGCAGTCCAACAAGGGTGTTATAGAGGCTTTTAAAAAATAGGCTTGAAAAAAACGGAATTAATGTTACTATTAGAAGGGAAATGGGCAGAGATATAGACGGTGCCTGTGGACAGCTTCGCAAGAAGCATATAGATAAAGAGAGAGGAATAAACTAGATGAAGACGTTTTCCATTACGGATGCAGGTGCTATTCGTGAGATGAATCAGGATTTTTATTTCTCGTCTGACACTGCAGTAGGAAATCTTCCGAATCTTTTCATCGTAGCAGATGGAATGGGAGGACACAAAGCCGGTGACTATGCTTCCAGATACACTATAGAGCGTGTGGTTGCATCGGTATCGAGAAATGCCGGGGATGAACCGGTATCCATCATCAAAGAGGCTATCAACAAGGCAAATGAGCTTTTGGTGGCTGAGTCTCGTGAGGATGAAGCTAAGCGTGGAATGGGTACCACCTTAGTCGTAGGAACTATTATAGGAAACAAGCTTTTTGTGGCCAATATAGGTGACAGCAGGCTTTATATTGTAGGTGGCACAGAGCAGATCAGACAAATTACCAGGGATCATTCACTGGTTGATGAGATGGTCAGGATGGGTGAGATAAATGCCGACGAGGCGAGAGTTCATCCGGACAAGAATATCATCACGAGAGCTGTCGGGGCAGCAGATCATGTGGAGGCAGATTTTTTTGAGGTCGAGCTATGTGAGGACGACAGGATTCTTCTGTGTACAGACGGACTTACCAATATGGTGAGAGATAAAGAAATATGCGATACTATTAGGCAAAATGATAATATCGAGACAGCAGCGTCACAGCTTGTCGCCATGGCCAATGCAAACGGTGGCCGCGATAATATCACTGTAATGATTATTAAACCATTTTAAGACGAGGTAATAACAGATGTTAGAGATAGGAAGTTTTTTATCGGATCGATATGAGATCCTAAGCAAGGTTGGCGCAGGCGGCATGTCTGATGTATACAAGGCAAAAGACCATATACTGAGCCGTTTTGTAGCTATAAAGGTTTTAAAGCAGGAGTTTTCGGAGGATAGTTCATTTGTGACCAAGTTCCGTGCTGAGGCACAGTCAGCAGCAGGACTTGAGCATCCAAATATCGTAAATATCTATGATGTAGGCAGCGAGAATGGTCTGTACTACATTGTCATGGAGTATGTCGAGGGTATCACACTTAAGACTTATATCGAGAAAAAGGGCCAGCTGTCATTCAAGGAGTCTGCAAGTATTGCAATCCAGGTGGCAAGGGGCATAGAGGCCGCTCACAATAAAAATATCATTCACCGTGATATCAAACCGCAGAATATCATTATTTCTACAGATGGCAAGGTAAAGGTGACAGACTTTGGAATTGCAAAGGCTACATCTTCAAATACAATAAGCTCAGATGTGATGGGCTCAGTACACTATGCATCTCCGGAGCAGGCAAGAAACGGCTTCGTCGATGGCAGAAGTGATATTTACTCACTGGGAATCGTAATGTTTGAGATGGTTACAGGCCGTGTGCCGTTTGACGGTGATACCACAGTGGCAGTTGCACTGCAGCACTTACAGGAGGAGATTGCAAGGCCAAGCATCTACGCACCGGATCTGCCAATCAGCTTTGAGAAAATCATCTTAAAGTGTACACAAAAGACACCGGACCGCAGATACCAGACTATTGAGGAGCTTCTCACAGACATAAGGCGCTCTCTTGCGCATCCTGATGAGGATTTTGTCACAATAGCACCACTCGTTGACGGTGGCAAGACCAAGGTTATAAGCCCGGAGGAGCTTGACAAGATAAAAGAGGGCAGAGGTGTCGCAGAGGACTTAAACGATGATGATATCGATGCAGATAATGGTGATGAGTATGCTGACGATGAAGAAGATGATGATGAATATGATGAGTCACTCTTAGACGACGATGATGACGAAGAAGACGAAGACGATGATGATGACGGCAAGCTTTTAAATCCAAAGATGGATAAAGCAATCACAATCATGGGTATAGTAACAGCCGTAATCATTGTAATAGTTATCATATATCTTGCACTTTCAGTGGCAGGAGTGTTTAAGTTTGGCGGCAAAAAGAATTCAGAGTCACAGCAGACAGAGTCACAGACACAGACCGAGTCTGAATCAGAGTCAGAGACACAGACTGAGACAGAGGGCCAGATGATTTAGATCAGAGGCATGTCAGTGGAGGATGCTCAGAAGGCAGTAGACCGCTTAAAGCTTGACCTCACAGTATTTGCATTTGAGACAAAGCAGTCAGATGAAAAGGACGGCACAATCCTTGAGCAGGATGTCAAGGCAGGAGATACAGTAAAGCGTGGTTCACAGATTAATGTAGTTATCGCAGGAAAAGGTGATAATACATCAGAGATGGTCAAGATACCAAGTGTAATCGGAAAGACCAAGAGCTCGGCAAAGAGCACACTCGAGTCAGCAGGCTTTAGTGTCACCTTCGAGTATGGAGATTACAATGACAGTGTAGCAGCAGATGTAGTAACAGCACAGTCACCATCAGCAAAGAAACAGGCCGCAAAGGGCAGCACAGTAACAGTCACCCTCTCACCGGGCCAGAAGCCAATCACCGTGCCAAACGTAGTAGGTGCCTCACAGTCACATGCAGAAAGCGCCCTCGCAGGAGCAGGGCTCAAGTACACCTATGCCGACTCCCAGTACAGCGACACAGTACCCGCCGGCAGCGTAATCAGCCAGACCAAATCCGGTGAAACCGTAGCCGCAGGCACCACAATCACACTGACACTCAGTAAGGGTAAGCAGGAGATATCGACTAACGTAAGTAAAGGAATTAGTTATAGTGGAGAGGGAACTGTAGTAAAAGCAGAGTATAAGCTTGTAGGTAAAAGTGGAACTGTATACGATAAGGGTTCATATGAAAATACGTCATCATTTACAGTTTCCGGAATAATGAAAGAAGCTACAGGAAGTATTGTGGTTACTTGGACAGTTCAGACAGGGGAAACAGATGAAGCAGGAAATCCTGCAACTGTCACACTTGATCCAGTAACGTATAGCGTGCCATAAGCATAAGAGAAGTTAAATAATTATTATAAACCGGAATAGCAAAAAAGAAGTAGATATTGCCATAGCTTGGGGCAGCACAAGGAAAACGAGCCGTAGCGCAGCTACGTCAAGTTTTCCGTATCGCCATCGTATTTGTAAATACACACAATACATGTCTTTATTGTAGCCACCGGATAGCACCCACGAAGTGGTGCAATCCGCACCCCACTACCACACCAACCCGCGGACGAAAACCTGAACTCGCGGAGAGGAACTAAGGAAGCGGGGCAGGCATGTGTTCCGAGAAAAAAATATGAATTGCCCCGGGGTGCCATAAACCTACCGAGGAAAGAACATGGCAGAGCAAGCCATAGCCTGTCCGTAGGAGAGCCCGGGGCTGGCTTCATATTTTTTTAGAGGAATATATGCCTGCCCCCCGCCACTCACACAACCTCAAAGCGCGGCATGCACCCCGCCGAAAGCGTGACTCCTGCAAATACAAAAGCACACAAGGAAAACCATGACAGGAAAAATTATTAAAGGAATTGCCGGCTTCTACTACGTCTACGTAGAAGAAACCAAAGAAGCAAAAGAAACTGCCACAGGCGGCACTCTCTACGAGTGCAAAGCAAAAGGCACCTTCAGAAAACAAAAGATAAAGCCACTGGTAGGCGATACAGTCGACATAGCAGTCCTCGACGAGGAAAAGCACATAGGCAATGTCGAGCGTATACTGCCACGGAAAAACGAACTTATCAGGCCGGCTGTGTCCAATATAGACATGGCCCTGGTTATTTTTGCATCCGCAAAGCCGGATCCCAATTTCAACCTGCTTGATAGGTTTTTGTGTATGATGGAGTACCAGCATGTGCCGGTTACCATATGCTTCAACAAAAAGGATCTAATCACACCACAAAAGCAGCAGGAGCTTAAAAGCATATACGAGCCGGCGGGCTACAGAGTGATGTTTACCAGCACGAAAACGGGTGAGGGAATAGATGAGATAAAGCACGTTTTAGAGGGAAGGACGACCACGGTTGCAGGCCCCTCAGGCGTTGGCAAGTCATCTATCATAAATTGTCTGCAGGATGATGTGCAGATGGAGACCGGGCATATAAGTGAGAAAATAGAGCGCGGAAAGCACACGACCAGACATTCTGAGATTATCCCGATAAAGGATGGCACATATATCATGGATACACCGGGCTTTAGCTCGATGGATGTGCCGGGCTTTGAAAAGGAGGATCTATGGACCTGTTATCCGGAGTTTGTAGAATATGAGCCGTATTGCAGGTTTCAGGGCTGCAGTCATATAAACGAGCCGGACTGCGGTGTGAAGGAGGCTCTTTCAGATGGAAAAATATCGCAGGTGCGATATGATAACTATAAGCTTCTGTATGAGGAGCTGAAAAACAGACAAAAGTATTAATTTAAAGCATAATCAAACGGAGGAAAACATGAACTGTTTATCACCATCAATTTTATCAGCGGATTATTCAATACTTGGAGAGCAACTTAAGCAGCTTGACGAGGCCGGAGCACAGTATGTGCATATAGATGTTATGGACGGCAGCTTCGTTCCCAGCATATCAATAGGACTGCCGGTCATAAAGACAATCAGAAAGTGCACAGAGCGCATGTTTGATGTGCATCTGATGATAGATGAGCCGGTCAGATACATAGATGATTTTGCGGCGGCAGGCGCTGACATCATCACAGTCCATGCGGAGGCATGCAAGCATCTTGACAGAACAATCGAGGCAATAAAGGAAAAGGGCATACTGGCAGGTGTAGCATTAAATCCGGCTACTCCGCTTTCTGCTATAGAGTATGTGCTCCCTAAGGTGGATATGGTGCTTATCATGACGGTAAATCCGGGCTTTGGAGGACAAAAGCTTATTCCGTACACTGTAGACAAGGTGCGCGACCTAAAGGCGCTTCTTGAGAAAACCGCAAACAAGGCTGATATAGAGGTGGACGGTGGTGTCAATCTGGAGAATGTTGAGACACTGCTTGCGGCAGGAGCCAATATCATTGTTGCGGGAAGTGCGGTGTTTAGCGGAGATATAGAAGAAAATGTAAAGGGTTTTCTGAATATCATGATGTAACAGATGCAGGTTAAAACGGAAATGCTTCCGGGGCTTAAGCAAATGTGGATATGTTATTAAGGAGAGGGTGGATAAAATGCGGTATTTGATTGTATGTGGTGGAAAAATAGATAAGGAATTTGGCTTAAACGAGATAAAGACTGACGGAATAGATGCTATCATTGCGGCTGACAGCGGAATGGATTTTCTGTACGAAAACGGTGTCACACCTGATATAATTGTAGGTGATTTCGATTCGACTACGACAAATGCATTGGAGTATTTTGAGAGAAAGGGACAGACTGAGATACGCAGGCTCAATCCCATAAAGGATGATACCGATACAGAGTATGCCATAAGACTGGCAATAAGCGAGGGAGCACGAAGCATAGTGCTGCTTGGAGCAACAGGCAGCAGAATAGACCATGTGCTTGGAAATATTTCACTTTTGGGAATAGGCCTGGAAAGTGGAACTGATATCAGCATTATCGATACAAACAACCGCATAAGGATGGCAGATAAGCCGGTAACCATTGAAAAATCAGCACAGTATGGCAGGTTTGTATCTCTTATAGCACTGACAGACGACAATGAGGTAAGCCTTAAGGGCTTTAAGTATCCTGTTACTGATTATTCCTTTGACAGGTTTACATCGCTTGGCATATCCAATGAAATAGTCGATGATCATGCACTGATTGATATCCATAGAGGAAAATTTATCATTATTGAGTCAAAAGATTGACTTTTTAGGAGTTTTGGTCTACTATGGTTTTAGGATTATTTCGGAAAAGCCTGATTACAGGAGGATTGATATACACTGTGTCGGCTTTGGAACATGATGGGGTAATTAGATGATAGAGAAGTATTATAGCGAGGTAATCGAGCAGGTTTACAATCGCATAGGAAAAGAGACTCGAAATATCGTAATGGCGAATTATAGCAATGATTTTTCGATTGAAAATCTTGAGGTTATAAGACGTTATCAAAGCAATGAGGATAACGTCTTTTTTGCATACAGTGAGTTCTCTTACAATACGCTGGTCGGAGTTTATGAGCCATTTTTGGACATCATATGCAATATGCACAGGCACTTTATAGGCGGAAGCTTTGATGATTTCCAGAAGGAGTGCGGTGTGTACTATCTGCACAGACAGGTGTTAAACAGCTATTATGAGACAGGTGAGTGCTTCAGAGAGGAGACAGTGCTGTTAAATGAGGTGGCATATGAGCAGAGACGCATGACGATGGCCATAGCTGACATGCTCAAGAAGCTTTCTGAGGTGAAGCCTTTGATGATTGTGATAAACAGATTCCAGATGGCGTCTAAGAGTTCAATTGAGACCATCAAGTATCTGATTGACAATCCATGCGCCAATATCGGTATCGTGTTAGGTGTCAATGCCATAGTCAAGGGTACTGACAGTACTGTTGAGGTGTGGGATCGTATAGTTGAGTCGCTTGAGGACAGGAGCGCCATATACTATATAGGCAGTGCCGGACCGCTTAAAAATAACGTAAAAACTACAAATGATGATGAGCTGTATATCACTATGAACTTTGAGCAGAGCATCCAGGAAGCATCAAATATCATGGAGTTTCTGGATTTTGAGCAGGCAAGGAGAGGCTGCCGCATTATAGAGCATAAGCTTAAGTTTGAGGATGCATGGATTGATGAGAAAAGCCTGCGCCGCTTTTATATGGTCTATGCAAGGACGTCTGTTTTACTTGGAGAGATGTCCAAAGCGATTGAGCTCACGAATGAATACAAGGCGCTGATACCGGAAAATGACAGTGAGCATTATCTTTCGCTGTATTATTTCATGAAGGGCACCTGCTATATGTATCAGGGCAAGCTTGAGAAGGCCGGAAACAGTGCAAAGAGTGCCTATGACTATGCAGTTTTGGCAGAGGATGACACACTGATATTTAAGGCAGAGCTTTTGTCAGTCATGATAAAGATGTCAGGCTGGTACAATATATTCTTCTGTGTACAGGATATACCTGTCAGTGATGAAATTATAGAAAAGCTCATAAAGCACGGCTACAGGAATCATTTGGCACATATATATATTTACGCATACGACAATAGCCGGGATGTGGTGAAGCAGTCCTTTTATGATGAATCATTACTAAAGCATTTTACGAAGGGGCTTGAGCTTGCGAAGGAGATAGGAAATGAGCAGCTTGTGTATGATGCATATCAGAAGACTATTATGCTTGCCAGCACAAGCGGTCTCAATGAGATAGCCTTTTTATATGTTATCCGTACATACGAGTTCATGAAGGGGCACGGCAATATATATGTTGCGAGAGTGCTTACGTCTATAGGCTACAATTTAAGTGCCATGGGTAAAAATGAGCTGGTTGACAATTATTACAATGCTGCAATCAATATGTTATATTACCTGAAGATGCCGGAGGATATAGCTGAGGTGTATTATAACAAGTCTCTTAACTATATCATGCAGGGCAATTATAAGGAGGCTGTCCATGCACTTTTAGTTGCCATGAAGACTATTATAAAGCTTCATCTAAACAGCTTAAGAGTGTGCAACACGAGTAAGGTATATGCGCTTCTTGCGCTTGCATCTATATTTTCGGGTGACAGATTCAGCTGTGAGCGCTATCTGCTCAGCTGCAAGCAGTTTCTTAATTATGTCATCTACAGAGTAATTGACACCACAAGAACTGAGGCAGTCCATGACTATTCCAGATGCGATGATGAGATGTTCCTTTACTCCTTTGCATCAGCCATGCTCTTGTGGCACGATGGTGAAAAGGAAGAAGCCTTTTTACGTTTTGAGGATGCGGAGAGATATCTCGTTAATGCGGAGGGAAACGAATTTTTTGCATATTCGATATACAGGGAAAGCAGGATGAAGCTGTTTGAGCTGCTCGGCAAAAATGAGCTTATAGAGCATGAGAGAATACTTTTAGAGGCACACAATAAAAGGATGCATGAAATAGCAGAGGCAGCTCCGCTTGACATGTTAAAAAATATCAACCTAGAGTCACTGAGTGATGGCCATATCAATGAGCGGCAGATTAATATGCTTGTAAAGCAGCATGGGCTCGAAAAGGATTATCAGGGCTCAAAGCGTCAGATGGAGTTTATTTCCATATGGCAGACCATTATCGATGTCAATGACCAGAAGAAGGACACCATGATTGAAAATGCCATGAGCAATTTCATCAATCATTTCAGTCTTGACTGTGCGCTGATCATAGATCTGCACGCGAAGGAGCCACAGGTGCTTTATAATGATACGGGCTGTGATATGACAGATGAGGTTATAAAGGGCATATGTGATATCATGATAGACTATCCGGAGGGCATTGCCACATCAAAGATTGCAGAGGGCTTCTACGAGTATGAAAATGTCATCTCGTATTTCGGCGTGGATGATGTATGCTCATTTGTCGCAGTGCCTTTTATCAAGAATGATGCACTTTCAAGTGTACTCATAGCATATGTGCGCATGAAGGACAACTGGCATGGCTCAATCGAGCGATACATGCTCAATGAGGATGATCTGAGCATTTTCAAGCTGTTATTCAGAGAGCTTGAGTATTCCATTGCCCGTATTGAGGCAAATGAGAAGGCCAATGAGATGAACAAGAGGCTGAAGCAGGCAGCTGTCACTGACATGCTTACCGGTATCTATAACAGAGCAGGTATGTATCAGGAGATTGAAAAGCTTGAAAAGCGCATAAGTGTTACATCCGGTGGAATGGATGTGGGGCTTATGTTTATTGACCTGGACAACTTCAAGCATTATAATGATACGTATGGTCATGATGTGGGAGATTTGATACTAAGGAGATGGCCTTTGTGTTCAGGGAAGTAGCTAAGGACAGAGGCTTTGTGAGCAGATATGGCGGTGATGAGTTCATCATAGTCATTGAGTCATGCGCCAGATACGAGCTTGAGAATATTGCAAAGGATATCTATGCGAGGATTGCAGAGGCGGATGGCTTCAGCAGCCAGATAAAGAAATATCTCAACCATGACGTTGAGTTTAATGAGGAGAAGAATATCACCTGCTCCATCGGCATTTCATATGAGAGAAATGTTACCAGTGAGAGTCAGATTACCGAGCTCATTAAAAAGGCGGACGATCTGATGTATACAGTAAAGACAGGCGAGAAAGGACACTATGCATTCTTTTAAATCAGATGAATTTAAGATAAGAGTACTGACAAAGGATGATGCGGAGGAATACAATGCACTGCTTCGTTATGCTTTTCAGGTAACAGAGGCAGACCTTGCCGAGACCGGTTGGAAGGATGATGAAATCAAGCAGTCGAAGTTTCCGGTGCTTGAGAGAGCTGATGTGCTTGGCTGTTTCAATATCATTGACAAAAGAGAAGAGCTTGTGGCTCAGTTTGCGGTATATCCGCTCGATATGAATATATACGGCGAGCGCTACGAGGTGGGCTTTGTCACAAGTGTTTGCACGTATCCTGAGTATACCGGTCATGGCCTCATGAAAAAGCTCATGAGAAAGAGTCTTACGAGAATGCGCGACAGCAACAAGTCGTTTGCTCTTTTGTACCCATACTCCATACCTCTTTACAGAGGGCTTGGCTGGGAGATTATCTCAAACAAGATGACATATGTGATAAAGGACAGACAGATTCCCACAAAGCTTAAGGAGCCGGGCTATGTGCGCCGTGTGCAGTGGGATGACGAGCAGTTTAAGAAGCTTCATACTCACTTTGCCGCAAAGACGCATGGCTGTCTGTACAGAAACAATCTGGCTTGGGAGGAGTACTTCCGCTGGGATGAGGATGATACGATGGTCGCCATCTACTACAACGAGGATGATGAACCGTGCGGCTATATGGTATATCTTATCAGCTCCGATGTCATGCACATCAAGGAGCTCATCTACTTAAACCGTGAGGCGCAGCTTGGCCTGTGGGAATACATTCATGCGCATGATTCCATGATAGATGAGGTCAGAGGCAACAACTATTACAGCGAGCCTATTGCCTTTGAGCTCGACGACAGTGATATAAAGGAGACAATCAGACCATACGCCATGGGCAGAATCATCGACGTGGCGCAGTTTATTTCACAGTACAACTGTGACCCTGATGGTCCAAGCGGCTGCTTTAGCTTCGAGATAGAGGATGAGCTTCTGCCATGGAACAATGGCACATTCGTCATTGATTTTGAGAAAGGGCACTGTGCTCTCACCGACAAAAATCCACAGTATCACCTAAGCATGTCTATTGGCACGTTTACCACACTGCTTTTAGGCTACAAGAGTGCTGAGAAGCTTTTGCAGATGGGCAAAATACAGACTACATATGATGCTGTTGCAAAGCTTGACGATATTTTATATCATGAGATACCATATGTATCTGACTACATATAATGATAAAAGGTCAAAAGGTAAAGGAAAATAATATGTCAAATTATGTGATTAGCTGCTGTTCAACAGCAGATCTTACCAGGGAGCATATGCTCGAGAGAAATATTAAGTACGCATGCTTTCACTATGAGCTTGATGGTAAAGAGTATATGGATGATTTAGGACAGTCCATGCCACTGCCGGATTTCTACAAGGCAATGGAGGCAGGTGCCATGACAAAGACCTCGCAGATCAATCAGGAGGAGTACATGGAGTACTTCAGGCAGTTTCTGGATGAGGGATATGATGTGCTTCACTGTACACTAAGCTCCGGTATATCAGGTACAGTCAACTCGGCAAGGCTTGCAAAGGAGGCTCTTAAGGAGGAATACCCTGACAGAAAGATATATGTGATTGATTCGCTGGCAGCATCGTCAGGCTTTGGTCTTTTGATGGATAAGCTCGCTGACCTTAGGGATAGCGGCATGGATATTGATACACTGGCTGATTGGACCATGGAGCACAGACTTGAGGTGAATCATTGGTTCTTCTCATCAGACCTTACATTTTTTATCAGGGGCGGCCGTATCTCAAAGACCGCGGGATTCGTGGGAAATGTGCTGAATATCTGTCCTTTCATGAATGTGAGCAATGAGGGAAAGCTTATTGTGCGTGAGAAAATCCGCACCAAAAAGAAGGCAATAAAGGAGATGCTTGTGAAGATGCAGGCACTCTGCAAGGATGGTGCCGATTATTCGGATAAGGTCTATATATCAAATTCTGCATGCTATGAGGATGCTAAAGCCGTAGCTGATCTGATTGAGGCTGCCTTCCCTAAGATGAAAGGCAAAGTAGAGATAAATGATATCGGTACGACTATAGGAAGCCACACCGGTCCGGGAACAGTTGCATTGTTTTTCTGGGGTAATAAGAGAGAGGATTAGCCGGATATTTTAGCCTAAATAGCTGATTAGAATAATCAAAATCAATAAAGTTGATTATATTTTTATAAAAAATTAAATTACATCAACCAAAGTGATTAAATATAATCATTCCAATAACTGCGCTTATGTGTTACAATTATATCAGTTCAAACGAAAAGAGGTTTTAAGATGAAAGGATATGAAAAATACGAGCGCAGTTATTTTCTGCCTCCTGAATGCACTTATGACTGGGTTAAGAAGGATTATATAGATAAAGCACCACTGTGGTGTTCGGTTGATTTACGTGATGGCAACCAGGCTCTAATCGAGCCGATGAGTCTTGAGGAGAAGCTTGACTTCTTTAAGATGCTTGTAGATATAGGCTTTAAGGAAATCGAGGTAGGTTTCCCGGCAGCTTCTGAGACAGAGTTCAATTTGACGAGAGCTCTTATTGAGAGGGATATGATTCCTGATGATGTCACTATACATGTGCTGACACAGGCCAGAGAGCATATCATCAAGAAGACCTTCAAGGCACTTGAGGGAGCACCGAGAGCGGTTGTACATCTGTACAATTCCACATCTGTTGCACAGCGTGAGCAGGTGTTTAAGAAGTCAAAGGAAGAGATAAAGCAGCTTGCAGTTGACGGAGCTATTTTACTGAGAGACCTTGCAGCAGAGACTGATGGTAATTTCCGTTTCCAGTATTCACCGGAGAGCTTTTCGGGCACTGAGGTGGATTATGCGGTTGATGTGTGCAACGCTGTGCTTGATGTATGGCAGCCAAAGGCTGATAATAAGGCCATCATCAATATCCCTACCACAGTAGAGAATGCTATGCCACATGTTTTTGCCACACAGATAGAGTATATCGACAAGCACCTCAAGTATAGAGACGGAGTAGTGCTTTGCTTACATCCTCATAATGACAGAGGCTGCGGTGTTGCCACATCAGAGCTTGGTGTGCTTGCAGGAGCTGAGGAGATAGAGGGTACGCTGTTTGGAAACGGTGAGAGAACAGGAAATGTAGATATCGTGACACTTGCCATGAATCTTTACTCACACGGAGTGGATCCACAGCTTGATTTCTCAAATCTGCCTGAGATCAGGGAGAAGTATGAGACATTTACCAGAATGAAGGTAGGCGAGAGACAGCCATATGCGGGAGATCTTGTTTTTTCTGCTTTTTCAGGCTCACATCAGGATGCTATCTCAAAGGGCATGGCATGGAGAGAGGAAAAGAAGCTTGATAAGTGGACGGTTCCATATCTGCCTATAGATCCAAAGGATGTCGGCAGGACATACGAGGCTGATGTTATCCGTATCAACAGCCAGTCAGGAAAGGGCGGAGTGGCATATATCCTTAAGCAGAGCTTCGGTATCAATGTGCCACAGCAGATGAGAGAGCAGGTCGGATACATGGTCAAGCAGGTATCGGACGAGGAGCACAAGGAGCTTTCACCTGAGTGGGTACACAGTATCTTTACAGACAATTATGTGGATTTTCATCCATATTTCACTATACCGGAGTGCCACTTTAAGCAGGTAAACGGCATTTTCGCAGAGGCGGTTATTTTACACAATGACAGCACCAGAAAGGTAGATGCCAATGGAAACGGCCGTCTCGATGCAGTCAGCAATATAATTAAGCAGTATTTTGACATCAGCTTTGAGCTCACTGTATACGAGGAGCATGCGCTTTCACACGGATCTTCATCAAAGGCTATGGCATATGTGGGTATCACAGTTGACGGCAGTATGTTCTGGGGCGCTGGTGTGGATGAGGATATCATCAAGGCATCAATCGGAGCGCTTGTTGTTGCGGTAAACCATTATCTTGCCACCAAGGCTGACAGTCACGTGAAGGATGAGCGCTATATTGCCATGCTCAACTTCATCCAGGCCAACTACAAGACGGTATCGCTTGCAGACATGGCTGCACAGTTCAACCTGACAGAGCCGTATATCTCCAAGTACATAAAGGAGAAGTCAGGCAAGACTTTCGGAGAGCTGGTCACCAATGCCAAGATGAAGAAGGCACGTACACTGCTGAGAAACAGCATCACAACTGTTGAGAATATCGCAATCGAGGCAGGATATCAGAACGTGGAGCATTTTAACAGACAGTTCAAGAAGCTGTATGGAATGACACCGCTTGAGTACAGAAATTCAAGCACAAAATAAGCGGATACAGCATTTTAATATAACCGGATCAATATGCTAAATGACAATTCATTCAGCTGTATTGGTCCGGTTTGCTTTTTATTACTGCACTTTTTATGTAAAAATCTGCATTAAAATTGTATAAAAATGGGAACAATGGGCTATTGATTGTATTTTATCAAGTAATTTGTTGTTTTTACAACGGATTATATGTACAATGCGGGTATAATATAAATAAAAGATAATTATTCAGAACTACTGATAACAAAGCAGATATTGAGAATTTGTGTTTGGGATGAATAGTTATAATAAAAAGCAACTATTTGAATTATAGTTTAAGAAAGAGAGGAACGTACATGAGCAATAAAACTAGCGCAGTTGTTAAGACAAACCCAAGAAAGGCTGTAATGATCGGATGTGGATTCGTTGGTTCGGCATCAGTTTTTGCACTTATGCAGAGCGGTCTTTTTTCTGAGATAGTTCTCATTGACGCTGATAAGGACAAGGCTGAGGGAGAGGCGATGGATATAAGCCACGGTATTCCTTTTGCCAGACCTATGAAGATATATGCAGGTGGTTATGATGATGTGGCAGATGCTGCTATCATTGTTGTTTCTGCAGGTGCAGGCCAAAAGCCGGGCGAGACAAGACTTGATCTGGTAAATAAAAATGTTGCAATCTTCAAGAGCATCATTCCGGAGATTGCAAAGAGAAATTTCGGTGGAATCTTACTTATCGTTGCAAATCCTGTAGATATTTTAACACAGGTGGCACAGAAGCTTTCAGGACTTCCTGAGGAGCGTGTCATCGGTTCAGGTACCGTGCTTGACAGTGCAAGACTTAAGTACGCGCTTGGAGAGCATCTTGAGGTGGACAGCCGAAGCGTACATGCATTTATAGTAGGTGAGCATGGAGACAGTGAGGTGGTTGCATGGTCATCAGCCAATGTTTCCGGAGTGGAGCTTCACAAGATGTGCGAGATGAGAGGTCACTACAAGCACAAGGAGAATACAGAGGAAATCGCTGCAAACGTAAAGAACAGTGCTTACGAGATAATCAACCGAAAGCATGCGACATATTATGGTATCGCTATGTCGGTCAGACGTATCTGCGAGGTAATTATGCGTGATGAGAAGTCTATTCTTCCTGTTTCACACATGATGCACGGACAGTACGGCATCGACGGTGTGGTTCTCTCAATGCCTGCAATCGTTGGAGCAGACGGAGTGGAGAGCGATATCCCAATCGAGTTAAGCGGTGAGGAAGCTTTAAAGCTCAAGGAGTCTGCTGATGCACTTAAGAGCATACTTGACGGGCTTGAGCTGTAAATATCAGGCTCTTAATATTAATTTTGTAATATTAAACTTATATAAAATACTATAAATTCAGTAGGGTTTGGGGTATAATGATAACTGTCGGGATGCATATATTATGTGCTCGGCGGTTATTTGATTTTATGGCAGATAATTATTTAGAATTACCGGGAAAAAGGAGTATATATAATGAGCGAAAGAAAACAAATCCATCAGGAGTTTCTGACAGGCGAAAGAGCCCTGTTTGCAAGCAACGACCTGGATATATATGATACAATTTTTGATGACGGAGAGTCACCTCTTAAGGAGAGCCATGGCATTAGCCTGACAGGCTGTTTTTTTAGATGGAAATATCCGCTATGGTACTGTAGTGACATAGCTGTAAAGGACTGTACATGGTTTGACATGGCGCGTGCGGGTGTCTGGTATACAGACAATATCTCTGTCACTGATTCAATAGTTGAGGCACCTAAGAACTTCAGGCGATGCAATAACCTAAAGCTTAAAAATGTGACATTTCCAAATGCCCAGGAGACCCTCTGGAGCTGTGATCATGTCGATATCGAGAATGTTTCGGCAAAGGGAGATTATTTTGGCATGAATACAAATAATCTTATCATGAAGAATTTCCAGCTGGTCGGCAACTATTCGTTTGACGGCTCAAGAAATGTAGAGGTGCACGATTCAAAGCTTATCTCAAAGGATGCCTTCTGGAATACGGAAAATGTCACAGTCTATGATTCATTTATTACAGGTGAATACCTTGGCTGGAACGCAAAGAATCTGACACTTATAAACTGCACAATCGAAAGCTTGCAGGGGCTTTGCTACATCGACAACCTCGTTATGAAAAACTGTAAGCTCATAAACACTACATTGGCATTTGAGTATTCTTCGGTAGATGCAGAGATTTGCAGTAAAGTGGATAGTGTTTTAAATCCGACAAGCGGAGTGATAAGGGCAAAAGAGATTGGCACACTGACTATCGAAAGGGACAGAGTTGACCCATCAAAGACTAAGATAATATGTGAGGGAAAATAATCTAATGATTTTGACACCGTTGTAGACAGAAGAAATACAGGCTCACTAAAGTGGGATGTGGCAGAAAATGAGCTCCCGATGTGGGTAGCAGATATGGATTTTAAGACAGCTCCACAGATAATAGAGGCAATATCAGAGCGTGTTTCTCACGGAGTGTTTGGCTATTCCATCATTCCGGATGAGTGGAATGATGCGTATATTTCGTGGTGGGACAGACGCCATGGGCTTAAAATCGAAAGAGACAGCCTGATTTTTTGCACAGGGGTCGTACCGGCCATATCATCTACAGTTCGAAAGCTCACAACACCCGGTGAAAATGTGCTTATCATGACGCCGGTATACAATATATTTTTTAATTCCATATTTAATAACGGCGTAAATGTGCAGGAAAGCCCGCTTGGGTACGAAAACGGCAGATATTTTGTGGACTATGACAGGTTGGAGCATGACCTTTCCAATCCACAGACTTCGCTTATGATATTTTGTAACCCTCACAATCCGTGCGGTATCATCTGGACAAAGGATGAGCTTGCGAAAATAGGTGCACTCTGCAGGAAGTACAATGTGACGGTCATATCAGACGAGATACACTGCGACATCACAGCACCGGGAAAATCGTACGTGCCGTTTGCGGCAGCATCAAAGGACTGCGCCGATATCAGCATCACCTGTATTGCGCCGACCAAGTGCTTTAATATGGCTGGCTTACAGACTGCGGCAGTGATGGTGCCAAATAAATTTTTGCGTCACAAAGTATGGCGCGCATTAAATACAGACGAGGTGGCGGAGCCAAACGCATTTGCCATCACAGCAGCAGTTGCGGCATTCACAAAGGGTGAGCCGTGGCTTGAGGAGCTCAGAAAATATCTCTGGGAAAACCGCAAAACAGTCTGTGACTTCATGGCAGAAAATCTGCCGCAGATACATGTAGTGGATGCCGATGCGACATACCTCATGTGGCTTGACTGCAGTGCACTCACAGATGATTCTGTGGCATTTACGCAGATGATTCGTGAAAAGACAGGACTTTATCTGTCGGAGGGAGCTGAGTTTGGAGGCAATGGACGCTACTTTGTGAGATTGAATATCGCATGCCCCGTGGCAGTGCTTATGGAAGGGCTGGAGAGGTTAAAAAGAGCTCTCGTTTAAGCTGAATATGTACATTTTTTAAAATAAATAAGACCGGTGATCGGCCGGTCTTATCTGATATAATTAAACATTTATGGCATACAAGATTTAGAAATATATCATGCATACGTTTGTTTTCTGATTCGATAGTTAGTATACACTAACATGAATTAGAAGTCAATAACAAATATGGGATTTTGATATTTTTTTGGATTTTTATAAATCACGTACAAATCAAAAAGAAAAGTTTTGCAAACAATAAAATGTATGTTATAATAAAATAACTGAATTAAAACGAACGAAAATAAACTCACGGGGGTATTCGAAATGCGAAACAATGAATCATCAGAAAACTATTTAGAGACCATACTTATTCTCAGCAAGAAGCTTCCTGTGGTACGCTCAGTTGATATAGCAAATGAGCTTGGATATAAGAAATCCAGCGTGAGTATAGCCATGAAAAACCTTAGAGAGAAGAACAATATCACAGTTAGTGATGCAGGATTTATCACACTCACAGAGTCAGGAAGACAGATAGCGGAGATGATATACGAAAGACATGAGCTTTTGTCAGAGTGTCTTGAGAAGCTTGGTGTTGATAAGGAGATTGCAGCAGAGGACGCATGTCGTATAGAGCATGTCATCAGTCCTGAGAGCTTTGAAGCAATCAAGAAGCATATACATAAGAGCTGATATATGAAACCAGTACCGCAGGGTACTGGTTTTTTAGTGTATCGTTTTTCTTGTATATATGGGAAAAATCATCTATAATAGTGAAGCTGTAATCGGCGACATAAAATCTGAAAGGGGAAAAGATGAAACAGATATTAAAATATTTGAAGGAGTACAAAAAAGGAATGCATCTGTGCTCCGTTATTTAGCTGCTGGAAGCATCCTTTGAGCTTATAGTACCGCTTGTCATGGCGGCAATCATTGATAACGGAATTACGGCTTCGGACAAGCCATATATATGGAAGATGGTAGGTGTGCTGGTGCTGCTTGCGGCAGTTGGTCTGGTAAGTTCGGTCACAGCACAGTATTTTGCGGCAAAGGCGGCAGTCGGTTTTTCCACAAAGCTTCGCCATATATTGTTTGAAAAGATAGAGTCACTGTCATTCTCAAAGATGGATACAGTGGGCACATCGACACTTATCACGAGGATGACAAGCGATATAAACCAGGTGCAGTCAGGAGTCAATCTGGTGCTTCGACTCTTCCTTCGCTCGCCATTTATTGTATTCGGAGCTATGGCGATGGCTTTTACAGTAAATGTAAGAGCGGCAATGGTTTTTGTAGTTACCATACCTCTGCTTTCAATAGTGGTATTCTCAGTTATGGCTGCAAGCCTTCCGCTTTACAAAAAGGTGCAGAGCTCTCTTGACACAGTGCTTTCACATACCAGGGAGAATTTAGAGGGAACCAGGGTTATAAGAGCTTTCAATAAGCAAAATGATGAGATTGACAGCTTCAACAGGGACAACGAGCTTTTAACCAATATGCAGCAGGTTGTAGGACGAATCTCAGCACTCACCAATCCTCTGACATTTATCATTATAAATATCGCAACAATCGCAGTTATCGTATCAGGCGGCAAGCAGGTATACGCAGGAATCCTCACACAGGGTGAGGTTGTGGCACTTGTAAACTACATGTCACAGATACTTGTCGAGCTGATAAAGCTTGCAAACCTCATCGTACAGGTGACAAAGGCAGTGGCGTGCGGTAATCGTATAGCGGATGTGCTTTCTATTCCATCAAAGCTTCCTGAGAAAAATCCTAAGCTCATTGGTGCAAAGGATGGCGCACCTGAGGTTGAGTTTGACCATGTCTGCATGACCTATGAGGGAGCGGCCGATGAGACACTCACAGATATAAGCTTTACAGTGCAAAAGGGGCAGACAATCGGAATCATCGGTGGTACAGGTTCAGGAAAATCAAGCCTTGTAAACCTTATCCCGAGGTTTTATGATGCCACAAAGGGTACTATAAGGATTCAGGGAAATGATATAAATGACTACGATGCAGTGCAGCTTCGAGACAAAATCGGTGTTGTAATGCAAAAGGCAGTGCTTTTTGCAGGAACGATAGCCGACAACCTGCGCTGGGGCAAAAATGATGCCACAGAGGAGGAAATGTGGAAGGCACTCGATATAGCACAGGCGACAGAGGTTGTAAAGGGCAAAGAGGGAGGCCTTGACTACATGATAGAGCAGGGCGGCAAGAACTTATCAGGCGGTCAGAAGCAACGTCTTACAATTGCCAGAGCGGTTGTAAAGGATCCTGACATACTGATACTTGACGACAGTGCATCGGCACTTGATTTTGCTACAGATGCGAGTCTTCGCGCGGCATTAAAGGGCATGCATGGTGACAAGACAATATTTATCGTGTCACAGCGTACCTCATCTATCCAGTTTGCGGACAATATCATAGTGCTCGACGACGGACAGATGGTTGGCTTCGGACCTCATGAAGAGCTGCTTGAGACATGTGAGACCTACAAAGAGATATATGATTCACAGTTTAAAAAAGAGTCGGATATGACCAGACAAAAGGAGGTGTAGAGTATGGCTACGGATAATGCGAAGATGAATAAAGCAGGCACAATGCGCAAGGTATTAAGCTACATGAAGAGATATATTCCTTTGCTTGTAATTTCACTTGCCCTGTCTGTTGTTACAGTGGCGCTTACGCTCTATTTTCCAATTCTCACAGGACGTGCAATTGATTTGATCGTAGGAAAAGGAAAGGTTGATTTTACGGCTATGACAGCCATCCTCACGAGAGCAGCAATAATAGTCGTCATAGCGGCAGCAGCCCAGTGGCTTACAAATATCTGCAACAACAGGATGACCTACAACATAGTGAGGGATATAAGGCGTGATGCATTTTTAAACATTGAAAAAATGCCACTTTCCTATATTGACAGCCACTCACACGGTGATATGGTCAGCCGTATCATCGCCGATGTAGATACATTTTCAGAGGGACTTTTGATGGGCTTCACACAGCTCTTTACAGGAATCGCAACAATAGCAGGCACGCTTATTTTCATGCTTACAATAGATGTGAAGATATCATGCATTGTAGTGCTCATCACGCCTCTGTCACTTTTTGTGGCAAGCTTTATCACTAAAAAGACATATTCCATGTTTCAGCTACAGACAAGAACAAGGGGAGAGCAGACATCGCTCATCGACGAGATAGTAGGAAATGAAAAGGTCGTACAGGCCTTCAACCATGAGGATGAGGCGCTTGAGCAGTTTGACGAGATAAATGACAGATTACAGAAATGCTCACTGAGGGCAACATTTTTCTCAAGTCTTACAAATCCGTGTACACGTTTTGTCAACAGTCTTGTGTATGCCGGAGTCGGAATTTTTGGTGCCATGAGTGCACTCACCGGCGGAATCACAGTAGGACAGCTTTCATGCTTCTTATCATACGCCAACCAGTACACCAAGCCATTCAACGAGATATCGGGTGTCATCACAGAGCTTCAGAACGCACTTGCCTGTGCTGCTCGCATCTTCGAGCTGATTGAGGAGAAAAAGGAGATACCGGATGCTTCGGATGCGGTAACACTTGAAGAGGCTGACGGACGTGTGGACATCGAGGATGTTTATTTCTCATATGTGCCGGATAAAAAGCTTATCGAGGATTTCAATCTCCATGTAAAGCCTGGACAGCGCGTGGCTATCGTAGGTCCGACAGGCTGTGGAAAGACGACTATTATCAATCTGCTTATGAGATTTTATGATGTAAACAGTGGAACAATTAAGGTGAGCGGACATGATATCAGAAAAATCACACGAGAGAGTCTACGTGACAATTATGGCATGGTGCTTCAGGAGACATGGCTCAAGAAGGGCACAATCCGGGACAATATCATAATGGGAAAGCCTGATGCCACAGATGAGGAAATCATTGCAGCAGCAAAGGCATCCCATGCCCATAGCTTTATCAGACGTCTGCCGAAGGGTTACGACACTGAAATCGGTGAGGACGGCGGTAGCCTGTCACAGGGGCAGAAGCAGCTTTTATGCATCACAAGAGTTATGCTCTGCTTACCGCCTATGCTGATATTGGATGAGGCAACATCATCGATTGATACACGTACAGAGATTAAGATTCAGAAGGCATTTCTTACCATGATGCAGGGCAGGACAAGCTTTATAGTGGCTCATCGTCTGTCTACCATAAGGGAAGCGGATATTATCCTTGTTATGAAAGATGGAAAGATTATAGAGCAGGGCAATCATGAGAGTCTGCTTGCAGCCGATGGATTTTATGCAAACCTCTACAATAGCCAGTTTGCATAGCATAGGGCTATAGAAATACGGGGCGTAAGCCACCGGAGTGACTGCCATACAGCATAGGCACTCTCTCGTTCGCTACGCTACTCTGCCAAGATACTGTACGAATTATGCTTTTAGGGCTTCTATGCCCGACAAAACCGTCGAAACGCGCCGTCCATGGCGCGGTTCTCCTTGAGCTCCCATCCGTGGGAGCTCATTTTTATGTATCGTGTGCATAATTCTACAGTATCTAAGCAGCTACGCTATGCGCTTACGAAAGAGCGCCTATGCTGTATGGCAGTCACTCCGGCGACTTACGCCCCTTACGCTGTGGCTGAAATGGGGGAGGATGTATGCGCTCCCGCGGTATGTGCGCCGGTCGTCTTCCCGTATTATTGAAAAATACCAAGCAATCCACATCTACTGCGCAGCATCAGGAGCTACATACGAGTATGCATTGGACATCTTTGCAGCATTGTTTGTCAGAGTGACAGCCTCTCTGTAGTAGGCAACAACAGGAGTGCCCTTATCCACAGCGTTGAACAGCTGCTCTGCAAAAGCAGGCGGCACATTGATACATCCGTGTGAGCCTGAGGTTTTGTAAATTGTTCCTCCGAAGGTATCACGCCAGCTGGCATCATGGATACCTATATTGTAGGCAAACGGCATAAAATAGCTGACAGGAGAAGAGTATCCCTCGCCGACAAGAGTAGCATTTCTCTGTTTGTAAACAATCTTGTATACACCGTCTACAGAGCCATTCTGACGGGCGAGATTACCTGATACGAAATCAGACTCCATCTGGAGAGCACCATCCTTGTAATACCACATGTGCTGCTTTGTGTAGTCAATCTCTATGTATGTATTACCTATGTCGTCAGCGCCTCGGTAGAGTGCTGTCTGCTCGTAAACAGGCTCTCTTTCCACTGGCTTGCCTCCCTCTAAATCTGAAAGGAGCTGGGCTTTCTCATTTTTCTTGCTGACTACCCATCCGTAGTCTCCACCACCTATTTCAATAGTGTCACCGGACGATGTCTTGAATGAGCGTTTGCGTCCGAAGGTGTTGTATTTGGAAGCAAGCTGCTGGACATATTTAGTGACCTTGGCATCATCTATGTTCACGTTGCCGTCATCTGAGATGCTTAGCATATCAAGGATTTTGGCTGAGTCAAGCTTCTCATCGGCACCTTCAATTTTGTATGTGACGGTTGAAGCAGTGTATTTGTCGAGGGCTTCTTTTTCATTTTTGATTGTATCGCTTTCCTTTGTGATTTTTGGAGCTTCATAACAGTCATCACTTAAGCTAAGCTTTGGAAGCTCGTTGTCCAGGGCGTCCTTTACCTCGGCAAGGATGCTGTCATATATCGGCTTGCAGCCTTTTTTCTCTTCAATCACATTGTATTCGCCGTCTTTTATCTCGATATGGGCATCCTCCGGATTTTCAATGTAGTCATCACTGAAAATATCAAGAGCCTTGAGCTTTTCCGCCAAAGCGGCATCGTCATATTTGGACGAACCCCTTTAGAGTATAGTTTTGAGCTTTGAAGAGACTGACAGGCCATGTAAAAGCATTCTGGCTTTTTAGGATTTGCTCCTCGTCACCGTTTGAGACATATTCATAGGAAAAATCAGGTCCCTTAAGTGAAAAGCTGTTGCCTTTTCTATCAGTGATTGTGAGCAGATAGTCGCGGCTTAGGGCTGTATTTTTTTCTAATGCCTCTTTTGCAGTTTTACCTGCGTATTTTACAGAGTTAATCTTTGTGTTGAACAGATAGTGGCTGCTAAAATAAAAGGCAAAGCCAAGATAAACAGCCAAAAGCACACCAAGCACAACGGCACAGGTTATAAGCACTTTTTTCTTCATGTAAATCGACCTCCTTGGAGATATGCTGTTGCTGCTCACACCGGGGTGTAGGCGGCAGCTAAAATCAGTTACATTTGTGAAGATGTGACACATCCATATAGTCAGGCAGACCATTCTTGTAGGCTACAGAGGTTTCTCCCTGAATAAGTGGTTTTAAGTATTCGATAAGTTCAGGCTTCACATCATTGCCCGCATCATTGATCCAATCTCTTGGCACAGACTTGGCCTCGTTTGCGATATCCTTGATAGCAGAATATGTGTATTCCACCTGATAAGGATTATTTGAGATGCGCTTCAAGCATACCATTGATGCGGTCACACCCTCTGCTGCAATAGTGACACCCTTTTTACCCTGAGCAAAAGATTCCTCGATATCGGTTAATGATGCAAGGTGTGAGGCACAGCGCTGGAGCACATTTACCTCTACAGAGCGCACCTTGACACCGATGTTTTCCTTTACGATGAACTCAAGAGCTTTTCCGGCACCGCTTAGCTGCTGGTGTCCGAACTGGTCACATGCGGCCTTTGATGATGTAATGTATGAGCCGTCTGCGTCATGTATTCCTTCGGATACGGCAACTATTACATTGTTAGTGTGCGCAAGGGCTTCTTTTATATCGGCAACAAATTTGTCCTTGTCGAAATCCACCTCAGGCAGATAGATGAACTGAGGCGCTGTATTGTACTCATTACGTGCGAGAGCGGAAGCGGCAGTGAGCCATCCTGCGTCACGTCCCATGATTTCAACGATTGTCACACTCTTAACAGCATAGATAAAGGTATCATGGGCTATCTCGAGCATGCTTGATGCGATATATTTGGCGGCAGAGCCAAATCCCGGAGTATGGTCTGTCATGCACAGATCATTGTCGATGGTTTTTGGAATTCCTATAATTTTCACATCACTGTTGATTTTTTTTGCATAATCGGATAACTTTAATACGGTATCCATTGAATCATTTCCACCGATGTAAAAGAAAGCTTTTATAGAAAGCTTATCGAACTGGTGGAAGATGTATACATATGGTGAATCATCATCCTTGTAATCAGGGAGCTTGTGGCGGCATGAGCCAAGATACATCGCAGGTGTGGTCTTAAGCTTTTCAAGATTAGCATCATCTGCAAAAATATCTGACAGATTGAGATAATTCTCATTTAATATGCCGAGTATTCCGTTTACGGCGCCATAGCAGATATCGTATTTCTCAGAGCTTTTTACTCCTGCGATGACTCCTGCAAGGCTTGCGTTGATTGCAACAGTTGGGCCGCCTGACTGGGCGACGATACAGTTTGACTGATTCATTGTAATCTCCTTATTGTGTATTTTAACTATTCTCTTCTGTAAGAATAGTTATGATATAATTTAAAATGATGATTAATCAGATTACTACATGCTACGCATTCCCGTAATCTGACTACACCTCGAAATCCGCTAATTTCCTGCGTCCCCGCAGCAAATTGCTACTTTCTCGGTGTAGTGCGGGTCACTAAGGTATACATCGAATTGCATGCAAGCATGCATCGATGATACATTTTGACCCTTTAATCATATAGATTGTAGTATCAAACATTATTTTTAGCAAGGGTTAAAATGAAAAATATGAATAAATACGAGAATTGCTTATTGTGTCCCAGAAAATGTGGCATAAACAGAAGAACCGGACAAACAGGCGTATGTGGCGTTTCATCTGAAATAAAGGTGGCGCGAGCAGCACTTCATTATTGGGAGGAGCCGTGCATATCAGGAAAAAGAGGAAGTGGGGCAGTTTTTTTCTCAGGCTGCAGCCTGCACTGCGTGTTCTGCCAGAACAGGGAAATTTCTGACGGAAAAGAGGGAAAGGTAATCAGTAAAGAGCGGCTGAGTGATATCTTTATGGAACTTGCTGACAAAGGCGCAAATAATATCAATCTGGTCACACCGGGGCAGTATATCCCTGATATAGTGTGGGCGGTAAACGATGCAAAAAGCCGCGGCATGAAGCTTCCTATTATATACAATACGAGCGGATATGAAAATGTGACAGAGCTAAAGCTGCTTGAGGGTATAGTGGATGTGTACCTTCCGGATTTTAAATATATGGACAGTACGCTTTCGGCAAGGTATTCAAGGGCAAAAGATTATCCGTCTGTCGCAAAGCAGGCGCTTTCAGAGATGGTCAGGCAGCAACCGGATGTCGTGATTGACGATTCGACAGGACTCATACAAAAAGGGAGTTATTGTGCGACAGCTTCTACTGCCGGGACATGTGAATGATGCAAAGGATGTACTTAAGTACCTGTATGATACATATCATGATCACGTATATATAAGCATGATGAGCCAGTTTACGCCGATTGCACTAAAGGATTATCCTGAGATAAACCGCACAGTGACAAGGAGAGAGTATGAAAGGCTTGTTGACTATGCCATCGAAATAGGAATCACGAATGCATTTATACAGGAGGGTGACGTGGCAAAGGACAGCTTCATTCCGGCATTTGACTGTGAGGGAGTATAATATTTACCGTTTTTCTTAATAAAATAGTAAGAATTGGCAGGCAAAAATGACTGGATTTTGTGACGCCGGTGTAGTACTATGGTTATGTGATATTTTTTAGCTGTGAAGGTACTGAACAGTTACGATATTTTGTTATTACTCACATCCCGGTGTGACAGACGATAATGTTTTTAATCACACAGGATACATCATTCAATAGAGGATACAGTGATGAAAAAAATATAGAAGAACAGCAGATAATAATTGAATGTCCGAATACTATCTTTCATCTATACATTGACAGTGAGGATGAGCTTTCAAAGGTTAAGGTGTTTATGAACAATATGAAGAATGTTGATTCGATAAGTCTGCATGATATATACAACTGGTGCAACAGACAGCATGTGCAGTACACGACGACATTTAATTATGACAGTAAAATGACCTTGACAGAAATGATAAAATCCTACATATTTTACTTCAGACAGAAGCTTAGATATGTAAATAATAGTGATAGGATGATAGAAACATGAGATACCCTGAATTTCTAAAGGATAGAGGAACAATAGGCTTTGTGGCGCCTTCGATGGGCTGTACAACAGAGCCGTACAGGAGTGCCTTTGACAATGCCATTAAAAGGTTTCACAGCATGGGTTATAAGACGATAGAGGGACCTAACTGCAGGTGCGACAGTGGCATAGGTATCAGCAATACACCTAAGAAGTGCGCAGAAGAGCTGAACGAGAGCTATGCTTCTGCTGATAGTGATGTGCTTATATCCTGTGGTGGTGGCGAGCTGATGTGCGAGGTAGTGCCTTATATTGATTTTGAGCGCGTGAAACAGTCAAAGCCGAAATGGTACATGGGCTATTCCGACAACACAAATTTCACATTTTTGGAGGCTACTATTGCAGATACAGCAGGTATTTACGGGCCGTGTGCGGGCAGCTTTGGCATGGAGGTGTGGCATGAGTCACTTACCGATGCATTTAATCTGCTTTGTGGCAGGAAGCTTTCATTTACCAATTACCCTATGTGGGAGAAGGAATCGATAAAGGATGAGAATGCTCCGTTTGTGGGCTACAACCTGACTGAAAAGTCGTGTATCAGCTCTATTCCTGCGGTGGCAAAGGAAAGCAGGCTTACCATGAGAGGCAGGCTGCTTGGTGGCTGCATGGATTGTCTTATCAATCTGCTTGGTACATCGTTTGACCATGTAAGGGAATTTAATGAGCGCTACAGTGATGATGGTATCATATGGTTCCTTGAGGCCTGTGACCTTAATGTGATGGGCATGAGAAGGGCTATGTGGCAGATGAAAAATGCAGGATGGTTTTCAAATGTAAAGGGCTTTCTTATCGGACGCCCGGCGCACTTCGGAGAGGAAATGTTTGGCATAGACCACAGACAGGCGCTTTCATCACTGCTTAGAGAGTTTAATGTGCCAATCATCATGGATCTGGATATAGGTCATATGTCACCAATGATGCCTGTGGTATGCGGAAGCATGGCAGATGTCAGCTTCGACGGAAGCAACTTTACAATTTCGTATGATATAGAGCAGTAGATTGGAGGAAAAATGATTAGATTAATAAAGAAAAAAGCAAAGAGTATTGTATGTAGCGTGCTTGCTGCGGTGACATTGTTTACAATGAATCCGGCTGTATTTGCAACAGAGACAGCTACGCAGACTGATACAGTTTCAAGCGTTGATGTATCAGGCAGTGACAGCAGTGACGCAGCTGATAAGAGTAACACAGACAGTACTGCAGACAGCACAACGACAGCCGGCAGTGAGGCAAACGACAAGGTGACCATCAGCAATAATGATAAGCCATACTTAAGTCTTGGAGCAGACCTCACACCGGATCAGAGAGCGACAGTGCTTGGATTTATGGGAATCGAGCTCACCGATCTGGACAAATACGATGTGGTCTATGTAAATAATGATGAGGAGCACAAGTACCTCGATTCATACATCAGCAAGAGCGAGATTGGCACAAGGTCACTTTCCTCAGTACTCATTACGGAGGATAAAAAGGGTGCGGGTCTTAGTGTTTCCACGCACAATATCAATTACTGTACGGTAGGAATGTACAAGAATGCGCTTGCCACAGCAGGCATAGCTGATGCTAAAATCATAGTCGCAGGACCATTCCCTATTTCCGGAACGGCAGCACTTGTAGGCACGCTAAAGGCATACGAGGAGATGACAGGCAAGAAGCTTGACGACAAGGTGACAGACGCAGCGATGGATGAGCTTGTCACAACAGGAGAGCTCAACAAGAGCATTGACGGCGATTCGCAGGATATCGAGGCAATGATTGCAGACCTAAAGAAGCAGCTTGCCGATGGAAGGCTCAAGGATGAGAGCCAGATAAAGGATGCGATAAAGGAGGCTGCAAAGGATTACGACCTGAAGCTTTCTGATGATGATATTGCAAAGCTGACATCGCTTCTTATGAAGCTTAAGGATGCTAATATCGACTGGGATTCAGTCATCAACCAGGCACAGGACTGGGCATCAAAGCTTGGCGATAAGATAAATGACCCGGGCTTCTGGGAAAAGCTTGGCAACTTTTTCATGGATTTATGGGATAAGATAAAATCCCTGTTCAGCTAGAAAAGCTACAGGAGACAGTAAGAATAAGCAGAATATGAATCAGGTAACTCCCTGAAACGTAAGCATGAGCTGCACGTTTCAGGGAGTTTTTATATCATTAATAAAAAAATAATAAATTTCTGCCGAATACATTGATACAAAGGTCATATTCTATTATAATTAAATGGATAATGGATTAATGTAAACAATGCACATAAGAAAGATGGGATTTGATGATAAAGATAAATAAATTTCTGGCAGCCTCTGTCGTAACATTGTCATTAGCCGCATGTGACCTGGCACCATACAGCAGCATAGCAGTCTATGCGGATCAGGCGGCTAAGGTTGTGTGTGATGAGAGATACTGGGTAGCGGCGAGAAGCGGACCGGGCACAGAGTATGAGCTGGAGCACAAGCTTTCAAACGGCAAGGATATTACTATTCTTGAGCAGACCACAGGTGCAGACGGCAAGGTGTGGTACAAGGCAAAGTACAATCTGGCAGCAAATAACGAGGAGTGTGTAAGCTATATCAGGTCTGATTTTGTATCAGCAGGTACCGGCACAGCTGCATCAGACAATGCGCAGACAGGGGATGCTTCAGCAGACACCGGCAATGCGGATGCCATACAGCAGAATAATGAGGAACAGCTTGCCCTTGCAACCGCATCGGGAGCATATGCTACAGGTACGATTACAGGTGGCAATGTGTATGTCCGCAATGCAGCAGGCACATCCGGAACTACCAAGGTTGTCTCACTCAACTGGAACCATCAGGTTGACATAATTGGAGAGACCAGGGTAAACGGTGTGGTCTGGTATAATGTCAAGGGTACTTTAAACGGCAAGGCATTTACGGGCTGGACTATCAGTACATACATAAAGGTGACATACAATAATAGCGGAGACAATACTGATTTTGTCACGGCTATGAAGAATGCAGGCTTTCCTGACAGCTATATTCCAAACCTTACAGCTCTTCACAATAAGTATTCAAGCTGGACATTTGAGGCTGTAAATACAGGTTTGAATTGGGATACGGTGATTGAAAATGAAAGTGTAAACGGACTTAATCTGGTATCCAAATCAGCAGACAATGCCAAGAAATCCACAGCTGCCGGAGCATATAACTGGTCAACAAATACGTGGGTTGAGTACGAACCGGGATGGGTGTCAGCAAGCAGTGCCTATATTGCTTATCTCATGGATCCAAGGAATTTTCTTGATGAGACCAATATTTTTCAGTTTCAGAGTCTGGCATACAGTCCGAATGAGGCACTTGAAGGTGTCAAGTCCATAGTAAAAGGCACATTTATGGAGGGAACAAAGACCTATTCCAACAATGGTGAGAAAATCAATTATGCAAGCACATTCATGGATGTGGCAAAGAGCAGTGGAGTAAGTGCATACCATATAGCATCGCGTATAAAGCAGGAGCAGGGACAAAAGGGAACGAGCCCTCTTATTTCGGGTACATATTCCGGATACGAAGGATATTATAATTATTTTAATTTTAGTGCAACCGGAAACACGAAGGATAAGATTTATAAAAATGGTCTGTCTTTTGCCAAGAAGCAGGGCTGGAATACAAGAGTAAAGTCCATAAGCGGCGGAGCTGTAAAGGTGGGCAGCAATTATATAAATAAGGGTCAAAATACACTGTATTTTGAGAAGTTTAATGTAGTAAATACAAGCTCGCTGTATTTCCATCAGTACATGGGCAATGCCACAGCGGCTCTTACTGAGGGACAGAGTCTGGCTAAAGGATATTCAGACAAGAATCAGGCTTTTGTATTTAAAATACCTGTATACAACAATATGCCATCGTCAGCAGTGGGCTTCGATAAAGCTGGTGATACCAATAACTATCTGCAGTCGCTTGCGATAAGTGGTGTAACACTCACACCGGCCTTCAATGGAGCGACAACAAGCTATTCAGCAGTTGTTTCAAATGCTATAAGCTCAGTGACTGTTTCGGCAGATGCAGTTTCAGGAAACAGTGGTGTTTCAGGCACAGGAAGCTATTCGCTTGCTGTCGGAAATAATACAATTAAGGTAAAATGCAAGTCGCAAAGCGGTGATACAAGAACATACACTATCAATATAAACAGGCAGGCGGCATCTGTAAATAATGCAGGTGGCAATAATAATCAGAACAATAATAACCAAAATAATACAGATGTAAACATAACATCAGGTAAATACAGTATAGGTACTTATATTACAGGCATTGAGCCTGGAACCGGTGCAGCTGATTTTGTGAAGAATATAGCAGTATCAGCATCAGGTACTGTAAAGCTTCTGACAAGCTCAGGCTCAGAAAACAGCGGAAAGATTGCAACAGGCAATAAAGTGGCTGTTTATGATGCTTCAGGTAATCTGAAAAAGACATACGATATTGTTATATATGGAGATATCAATGGTGATGGTGCTGTAAATGCTCTTGATATGATTAAGCTCAACAGACATATCTTAGGAAAGGGAACACTCACAGGTGCTTATCTGGAGGCAGCTGATGCTAACAGAAAGGGTGATGGTGGAAATGCCCTTGATATGATAATCATGAACAGACACATACTGGGCAAATCAAAGATATCGCAGAATTAGAAATGTGAGGAAAGATATGAAGAAATTATTTGGATGTATATTATCACTTGTTGTGGCAGTGATGCTTGTTTTCACACCTGCCGAGCATGTATATGCGCAGGGACTTGGTCTCAGTGTCAGCTCAAGCTCTGTAGCTGTTGGAAAAACAGTTAAGGTGACTGTTTCCATGCCGTCCGGATATTTTGGTACTGTAGTTATCTCAAGCTCTGACGAGGGAGTACTGAGTAACGGAGGAGATGGTGTGGCCAATATTGGTGACGCCGCAGGATATCCCACATCGCAGTCATTTTCATTTACGGCGAAGGCTGCAGGAAGCTGCACTATAAAGGCATATTGTACAGTTGTAGGAGATGCAGAGGGTAACGATGCCGGAGGTACAATTACCGGTGCCAGCACGAAGGTGACGGTAAAAAGTGCTTCATCAAACAATGATTCAAACAGCAACAAGGATAACAAGGACAATTCCGGCAGCAATACCGGCAATGACAACAATGCAAATAAAGATAATGAAAACAAAGAGGAAAAGAAATCCTCAAACGCATCTCTTGGTTCGCTTGTTATCTCAGCAGGTATGCTTTCCCCTGAGTTTTCTGCTGCGACAAAGGATTACACAGCTACAGTAGATTACAGCTGTTCAAGCCTTGCGGTTACAGCAAATCCGGCTGATTCCAAGGCGAGTGTGACATCGGTCACAGGCAATGATTCACTTGAGGTTGGAGAGAATACGGTCAGCGTTGTTGTGACAGCAGAGGACGGCAGCACAAGCACATACAATATAGTTGTTACCAGAAGAGCCGAGGATGATCCGGAGAATGCAGATAAGCAGGATAACTGGAAGAAGTTTGATATAAATGGCACAGAGTGGACTATGGTAAATGACATTCCGGAGGATGTTGTTCCTGAAGGCTTTGAGCACTCAAAGACAGTGATTGACGGACTTGAATACAATACCCTTCATGGCACCTTCGGTGATATCACGCTTGTGTATTTACAGTCGGAAAGCGGCAATGGACTTTTTGTATATGATGCAGCACAGAATGCAGCATATGAGTTTGTCCGTATCAATTCAGAGTCGCATTTTATAGTGGTTTTACTGCCTAAGGTGGATGATGTACCTGAGGGATATAATGAGATATCGCTCTCCATAGAGGGCAAGGGTGTGGCAACAGCCTACCAGACCAAAGCCGAAAAAACCGATGATCAGACAAAGGATTTTTACCTCGTATATGCCATGAATGACAATGGTGAGAGTGGCTGGTACACATATGATAGCGTAGATGGCACATATATGAGGACCGAGCTCAGCACACCTACAGTGGCACAGGAGGAAAACGATGCGGTAAAGAGTGAGCTTGTTCCGGGAATTGCCAATAAATATCTTGTTTTAGCTGCAATACTGGTTCTTATTATCATTATTCTGTTACTGTTGCTTATTGTATCAGCTGTGAAAAACAGAAAATATAAGGCAATGGACTATCATGATGACGATGATGATGTAGATGATGCAGCAGAAGATGTATCAAATGAAGCTTTGGAAGAAACAACTGATGAAACTGCGGACGAGATAGCAGATGAGCCGGAAGAAGAGGTTACAGAAGAGTCGTTAGATGAAGTGGAAGAAGAAGCTGCAGAAGAGTCAGTGGATGAAGCTGCAGAAGAAACAGCAGATGAAGCTGTAGAAGAGCCGGCAGATGAAGTCGCAGAAGAAACAGCGGAAGGTGCTGCAGATGAGCAAAAGATGGCTACGGATGAAAATATATCAAATGCATCCTATGTCGGAAGAACCGTAGAAATTACACCTGATTCTAAGAAAGCTGTTGAGAATGAAAACTCTGAGTTTGATTTAAAAGACGATTCAAGGCAGGAAAACGTTTCTGACACAGAAAACGATGCTGATGAGGATGCTTTAAAGAATCAGCTTCAAAGGGCACTTGATGGATTTGTCAATGAGGGAAATAAGCCGTCTGAGACTATAGACAGCAGTGCAAAGGATGACAATGAGGATGACAGCGAGGATGATGATTTGCAGTTCATCGACTTAAATTAGTGAATATGACTGGAGGATATGACTTGAAACCATATACAAGTAAGGCTAAAAAAGCAATAGATTTGGCTGCACGTATATCAAAGAAAATGAATTACAGCTATGTTGGAACAGAGCACATACTGGCTGGCCTTATAAAAGAGGGCACCGGTGTGGCAGCTGAGGTTCTAACAGCCTGCAATGTGGAATATGATAAGCTTATTTCGATGATTGAAGACCTGATTTCACCGGGGGATAACATCGAAGTGATGGACAGGGATGGCTATTCACCAAGGACACAGAGAGTATTGGAGCGTGCATCGGAGGAAGCCGATAGATTTGAGTGCAATGAGATAGGGACAGAACACTTGCTAATGGCTATAGTACTGCAGGGAGACTGTGCAGCTGCAAGACTTTTAAACACCATGGGTGTTAACAGTCAGAAGATGTTTATAGATATTCTTGGTGCGATGGGTGAGGATCCGTCTGCATACAGGGATCTGATGAAAAGCTACAGTACATCATACAATTCTGCGACTCCTGTATTAGATCAGTATTCCAGAGATTTGACAGATATGGCAGAGGCAGGGCTTCTTGACCCTGTTATAGGCAGAAAAAAGGAGATGGAGCGCGTTATCCAGATACTTTGCCGCCGTGGCAAAAACAATCCATGTCTGATTGGAGAGCCGGGAGTGGGCAAGACCGCTATAGTAGAAGGACTTGCACAGGATATAGTCAGTGGCAATGTTCCGGATATTCTTTTGGGAAAGAGACTGGTTTCCCTTGATATGTCCGGGCTTGTAGCCAAATCAAAGTATCGTGGTGAGTTTGAGGAGCGTATCAAGAAGGTGATAAGCGAGGTTTCAAATGCCAAAAATGTACTGCTTTTCATTGATGAGCTTCACACTATAATAGGTGCAGGAGGAGCAGAAGGCTCGTTAGATGCATCTAACATATTAAAGCCGGCACTTGCCAGAGGCGAGGTACAGGTAATCGGCGCCACTACCATAGAAGAGTACCGCAAATACGTGGAAAAGGATGCTGCGCTTGAGCGCCGTTTCCAGCCGGTGATGGTTGAAGAGCCTGGTGTGGATGAGACAATAGAGATACTCACAGGATTAAAGGGAATCTATGAAAAGCATCATGGTGTCATCATAACAGATGAGGGTGTGAAAGCAGCAGTAAACCTTTCTGCACGATATATAAATGACAGATTTTTACCTGATAAGGCGATAGACCTGATGGATGAAGCGGCAGCCAGGATAAGGCTTAAGAATCTGACATCATCTGACGAGCTGCTTGCTCTGAAAAAAAGAGATAACAGATAAGCAGAACCGGGTGGAAAATGCTTTGTCGAAAGGAGATCTCGCAGCTGCCGGCGCGCTTATGTCAGAAAAGGAAGTGCTTGAAAATAAACAGCAGAAGCTTATCAGAAAGAACCGTCGCACAGGAGCCAAAAATCAGCCTGTAGTCGGCGAAAATGAGATAGCGGATGTAGTATCGGGATGGACCAAAATACCTGTAAATAAGCTTACAGAGTCAGAGGCAGGACGACTTGCAAAGCTTGAACAGATACTTCACAAGCGTGTAATAGGACAGGAGGAGGCTGTTTCTGCTGTCGCAAAGGCAGTCAGACGAGGCCGGGTTGGTTTAAAGGATCCTAAGAAGCCGATTGGCTCATTCCTGTTTTTGGGACCGACAGGAGTAGGTAAGACGGAGGTGTCAAAGGCGCTTGCTGAGGCTGTCTTTGGCAAAGAAGATGCCATGATACGTGTTGACATGTCAGAGTACATGGAAAAGCATAGTGTTTCAAAGATGATTGGTTCACCACCGGGATATGTGGGCCATGAGGAGGGCGGACAGCTCTCAGAGAAGGTCAGACGCAATCCTTTTTCTGTTATACTGTTTGATGAGATAGAAAAAGCACATCCTGATGTGTTCAATATACTTTTACAGGTGCTTGATGATGGTAGAATCACTGATTCACAGGGGCGCACGGTTGATTTCAAGAATACAATAATCATCATGACATCAAATGCAGGAGCTTCTTCTATTATAGAACCAAAGCGCCTTGGCTTTGGCGCTGGTGAGGATGAAAAGCAGGATCACGAGCGTATGAAGAACAGTGTCATGGAGGAGGTCCGCCGTATATTTAAACCTGAGTTTTTGAACCGAATCGACGAGACTATTGTATTTAGAGCTCTCAACAAGGATGACATGAAGCATATAGTGACACTTCTTGTAAAGGAGCTTAAGAAACGCTGTAAAGAACAGCTTGATATAGAGCTCACAGTGCGCGACAGTGCAAAATCCTTTATCGTGGACAAAGCCTATGACAGAAAATATGGCGCAAGACCTCTTAAACGAAAGCTTCAGGAGGAGATTGAAGACCGTATGTCAGAGGATATTATTACCGGCAAAATTAAGCGCGGCAATAAGGTAATAATTTCTACGAAAAACAAACAAATTTCATTGACTGTTGAGTAGAATTGGATTTATAATTAATATATCAATATAGCTACGGGAGGATAAAAATGGCTGTAATAAGTGAATTAATCCGTACTGAGGAAAACGGAAAGCTCAGCTTCGGAGATTATACATTGGCTGCAAAGGCAAAGCTTGATAATTTTGAGAAGGGTGGAGATATCTACAAGGTTAAGACCTTTAAGGAGATTACAAAGCTCGAAAGAAACGGACTCTTTGTATACGAGTCTGTTCCGGGAACAGCGGTTATGGATTTCGAGGAGACTGCTGATACAGTGACATTTACTGTGGAGGGACCTGAGGATGCTCAGATTACTCTTGGCCTTGAAGAGGAGACAGAGTACGAAATTGATATAGCTGGAGCTGTTGCAGGTACTATGAAGACAAATCTCGGCGGCAAGCTCAGCTTAAGCGTAGAGCTTGAGGGTGTTGATTCAGTCGATATCAAAGTATCAAGAAAATAGAGCATATTTTTAGCCCGGTGAAAGCCGGGCTTTTTGTATTTTATAAAGGAGAACAATATGGCAAAAGGAAAGACCTCTGTATTTTTCTGCCAGGAATGTGGTTATGAATCGGCAAAATGGATGGGACAGTGCCCGGCCTGTAAGGAATGGAATACATTTGTAGAGGAAACCGTAGATAAAAAGTCGATAAGCTCGTCGGGAAAAGTAAAAAAAGAATCAAAGGCGGCACAGGTTCTGCCTCTTTCGGCAGTAAAAAGCGAGAAAGAGGAGCGTATAGTGACAGGTATAGCCGAGTTTGACAGAGTGCTTGGTGGAGGAATTGTGAGGGGGTCGCTTGTGCTTGTGGGAGGAGATCCGGGTATAGGAAAATCCACGCTACTACTTCAGGTATGCAGGGAACTTTCACAAAAAAAGGTGCCATTACTTTATGTGTCAGGTGAGGAATCCCTGCATCAGATAAAGATGCGTGCCGACAGACTTGGTGATTTTACGGATTCACTGGAGCTTTTATGTGAGACAAGTCTTGATATAGCAAAGGACGTGATTCAACGAAAAAAAACCGGAGGTTGTTGTAATAGATTCCATCCAGACTATGTACAATGAGGAGATAGCGTCGGCACCGGGCAGTGTCTCACAGGTCAGGGAGACAACCGGAGTGCTTATGCAGCTTGCAAAGACTCTGGGTATTTCTGTTTTTATAGTAGGACATGTGACAAAGGATGGTGCGGTTGCGGGGCCGAGGACGTTAGAGCATATGGTTGATACTGTGCTTTATTTTGAGGGTGACAGGTATGAGTCGTACAGGATACTTAGAGGTGTTAAGAACAGATTTGGTTCGACCAATGAGATAGGCGTATTTGAAATGAAGGCGGAGGGACTTGTTGAGGTGGAAAATCCGTCGGAGTATATGCTTAGCGGTAAGCCCGAGGGAGCATCAGGATCAATTGTCACATGTTCCATAGAGGGAAGCCGCCCGATACTTCTCGAGATACAGGCTCTTGTATGTCACAGTTTTTTTAATAATCCAAGGCGTACAGCAAATGGTACAGATTATAATAAAGTAAATCTACTCATGGCGGTCCTTGAAAAAAGAGCCAACCTGTCACTGTCAGACTGTGACGCTTATGTGAATATAGCAGGCGGTATAAGGATGAACGAACCGGCGATAGACCTTGGGATAGTGCTTGCAATCGCATCAAGCAAAAAGGATATTATAGTGCGTGAGGATACCATATGCTTTGGAGAGGTGGGCTTAAGCGGAGAGGTGCGCGGAGTTACCATGTCCGAGCAGCGGGTTGCTGAGGCAAAGAAGCTTGGCTTTAAAAAGTGTATTGTTCCCAAAGTGTGTCTTGCAGGAGTGTCGCATATTAGTGGAATTGAGATTGTTGGTGTGGCAAATATCAAGGAAGCGATAGAGGCTGTCAGATAGTAATTGTGAGAATTGCATATAATAAACAGACAATTTAGAAAATTTGTGTTTTTTAAGATAGTTTTACTACTTTAATTAATTGCAGTAAATCCGTTGACATATGTGTGCCGGGATGATATTATATCAAAGCTGACTCGCGGGACACATTGAGTTGTAGAGCTTGTGAGTTGCAATTTACAGACATGACTTTATAAATATTGCTTTGAAATAAGCTGATTAAATAAGTTATGAAAAAAGTTCTTGACAAATGAAAAACATTTTGATAGAATAAACAAGCTGTCGCAAGACAGAGAACTTAAAACAAAGTTCAAAAAAATAAAAAAGTGCTTGACAAACGAACGGTAATTTGATAGAATAATCAAGCTGTCGCAAGAGAGCAAAACAAAGAACATTGATAACTGAACAGTGAGAAACCTTGAAAGATTTTGAGAATCAATCAGAACGCTTCAATGAAAATTGAAGACCTTTAAAACAGTAAATTCAGATTTATCTGAATGAACGAATTAGCCAAGTTTAACTTGACTGAGATCAACTTTTAACATGAGAGTTTGATCCTGGCTCAGGATGAACGCTGGCGGCGTGCTTAACACATGCAAGTCGAACGAAGCACTTTATTTGATTTCCTTCGGGATTGATTATTTTGTGACTGAGTGGCGGACGGGTGAGTAACGCGTGGGTAACCTGCCTTGTACAGGGGGATAACAGTTGGAAACGGCTGCTAATACCGCATAAGCGCACAGCATCGCATGATGCAGTGTGAAAAACTCCGGTGGTATAAGATGGACCCGCGTTGGATTAGCTAGTTGGTGAGGTAACGGCCCACCAAGGCGACGATCCATAGCCGACCTGAGAGGGTGACCGGCCACATTGGGACTGAGACACGGCCCAAACTCCTACGGGAGGCAGCAGTGGGGAATATTGCACAATGGGCGAAAGCCTGATGCAGCGACGCCGCGTGAGCGAAGAAGTATTTCGGTATGTAAAGCTCTATCAGCAGGGAAGATAATGACGGTACCTGACTAAGAAGCACCGGCTAAATACGTGCCAGCAGCCGCGGTAATACGTATGGTGCAAGCGTTATCCGGATTTACTGGGTGTAAAGGGAGCGCAGGCGGTGCGGCAAGTCTGATGTGAAAGCCCGGGGCTCAACCCCGGTACTGCATTGGAAACTGTCGTACTAGAGTGTCGGAGGGGTAAGCGGAATTCCTAGTGTAGCGGTGAAATGCGTAGATATTAGGAGGAACACCAGTGGCGAAGGCGGCTTACTGGACGATAACTGACGCTGAGGCTCGAAAGCGTGGGGGAGCAAACAGGATTAGATACCCTGGTAGTCCACGCCGTAAACGATGAATACTAGGTGTTGGGAAGCATTGCTTCTCGGTGCCGTCGCAAACGCAGTAAGTATTCCACCTGGGGAGTACGTTCGCAAGAATGAAACTCAAAGGAATTGACGGGGACCCGCACAAGCGGTGGAGCATGTGGTTTAATTCGAAGCAACGCGAAGAACCTTACCAAGTCTTGACATCCTTCTGACCGGTACTTAATCGTACTTTCTCTTCGGAGCAGGAGTGACAGGTGGTGCATGGTTGTCGTCAGCTCGTGTCGTGAGATGTTGGGTTAAGTCCCGCAACGAGCGCAACCCTTATCTTTAGTAGCCAGCGGTTCGGCCGGGCACTCTAGAGAGACTGCCAGGGATAACCTGGAGGAAGGCGGGGATGACGTCAAATCATCATGCCCCTTATGATCTGGGCTACACACGTGCTACAATGGCGTAAACAAAGGGAAGCAAAGCTGTGAAGCCGAGCAAATCTCAAAAATAACGTCTCAGTTCGGACTGTAGTCTGCAACCCGACTACACGAAGCTGGAATCGCTAGTAATCGCAGATCAGAATGCTGCGGTGAATACGCTCCCGGGTCTTGTACACACCGCCCGTCACACCATGGGAGTTGGGAATGCCCGAAGCCAGTAATGACTGATAAAACAGTCAAAAAGTCTGTGAGAACTAAAACTGGTAATCACAGCAGTGTACCTTGAAAACTTCATACAAATGATTTGATGAATAAATATTCTATTCTTAAGAATATCTAACAATCAAGACATCCGAGAAACAAAACCAAGTTGTGAACAACAACAAAGTTCTTTAAGTTATTAATGATGCAACGCTATGCATCGAAGAGATTAAGCAAAAAGAAGAGCGCAGGGTGGATGCCTTGGCACTAAGAGCCGAAGAAAGACGTGATAAGCTGCGAAAAGCTGCGGGGAGATGCAAATAATCCTTGATCCGCAGATGTCTGAATGGGGAAACCCGGTACGAAGAACTCGTATCATCCATACGCCAATCCATAACGTATGGAGGGGAACCCGGTGAACTGAAACATCTAAGTAGCCGGAGGAAGAGAAAGAAACATCGATTTTGTTAGTAGCGGCGAGCGAAAGCGAAAGAGGCCAAACCGGAGTGCGTGCACTCCGGGGTTCGGACCGCATTTAAGATTCAGTGATTCTAGCAGAAAGGTTTGGGAAAGCCTGCCGGAGAGGGTGAAAGCCCCGTAAGCGAAAGGAAAACTGACTGAGCGGGATCCAGAGTACATCGAGACACGAGAAACCTTGATGGAATGAGCGGGGACCACCCCGTAAGCCTAAATACTACTTAGTGACCGATAGCGCATAGTACTGTGAAGGAAGTGAAAAAGGACCCCGGGAGGGGAGTGAAAGAGAACCTGAAACCCTGTGTTTACAAGCTGTGGAAGTTCTTTAAATGAACAACCGCGTACTTTTTTGTAGAACGGTCCGGCGAGTTGCGGATACTGGCAAGGTTAAGCACTTAAGGTGCGGAGCCGAAGGGGGTGTACAATAGGCAAATCCGTTGTATAATCCGAAGACGTGATGTGGAGCGAAATAAAGTAGTGAAGCCTGTGAGCCATGTGCCGAGAAAAGCCGCTATTGTGTGATACGTGCCCGTACCGTAAACCGACACAGGTGGATGAGGAGAGAATCCTAAGGCCGGCGGAAGAAGCATTGTCAAGGAACTCGGCAAAATGACCCCGTAACTTCGGGAGAAGGGGTGCCTGCGAGAGCAGGCCGCAGAGAATAGGCTCAAGCAACTGTTTAGCAAAAACACAGGTCTATGCGAAACCGAAAGGTGAAGTATATGGGCTGACGCCTGCCCGGTGCTGGAAGGTTAAGAGGAGAGGTTAGCGTAAGCGAAGCTTTGAATTTAAGCCCCAGTAAACGGCGGCCGTAACTATAACGGTCCTAAGGTAGCGAAATTCCTTGTCGGGTAAGTTCCGACCCGCACGAAAGGCGTAATGATTTGAGCACTGTCTCGACAATGCATCCGGTGAAATTGAAGTACCAGTGAAGATGCTGGTTACCCGCGCCAGGACGGAAAGACCCCATGGAGCTTTACTCCAGTTTGGTACTGGGATTCGGTACTGCATGTACAGGATAGGTGGGAGACGAAGAAGGATGGACGCCAGTCTGTCCGTAGTCGCTGTTGGGATACCACCCCTGTAGTACTGGGTTTCTAACCAGTTGCCATGAACTGGCAATGGGACAATGTCAGGCGGGGAGTTTGACTGGGGCGGTCGCCTCCGAAAGGGTATCGGAGGCGCTCAAAGGTTCCCTCAGAATGGTTGGAAACCATTTGAAGAGTGCAAAGGCAGAAGGGAGCTTGACTGCGACACCGACGGGCCGAGCAGGTACGAAAGTAGGGACTTAGTGATCCGGTGGTATAAAGTGGGATTGCCATCGCTCAACGGATAAAAGCTACCCTGGGGATAACAGGCTTATCACTCCCAAGAGTTCACATCGACGGAGTGGTTTGGCACCTCGATGTCGGCTCATCGCATCCTGGGGCTGTAGCAGGTCCCAAGGGTTGGGCTGTTCGCCCATTAAAGCGGTACGCGAGCTGGGTTCAGAACGTCGTGAGACAGTTCGGTCCCTATCCGGCGCGGGCGGAGGATATTTGAGAGGAGCTGTTGTCGACCAACGGCATGGCAGAGTAGCCAAGTCTGGAAGGGATAAACGCTGAAGGCATCTAAGCGTGAAGCCCCCCTCAAGATGAGATATCCCTCCTTCGGGAGTAAGACCCCTTGAAGACTACAAGGTAGATAGGGCAGAGGTGGAAGCATGGCAACATGTGGAGCTGACTGTTACTAATAGGTCGAGGGCTTAATCTGGTTAATAACGGAGAAAAACAAATCGGATTTGTATGAAGTTTTGAAGGTACATTAAAATAAGACGTAATTCCTATTGCGTCCTTTTTCTATATTTGATATAATATTTAAATATAGGGGATTGGTCAAATGGTATGACAGAAGTCTCCAAAACTTTTAGCGGGAGTTCGATTCTCTCATCCCCTGTTATTAAACCTTGAAGCAAGATAGTTGTTTCAAGGTTTTTTTTGTTTAAAAATGAAAATAGATGTATTATAATGGGCATAAAGTATTTATTTTAAATGATATTAATTTTGTATTTCAAAATGGATTACAAATGTAAGGAGGATTTTTAAATGAAGGAAAAGCTTAAGATTAATGTGACGAAGCCACAATATGTGCAGGTGTCTGATATTACATATGCGCAGGTGGATTCGTGGTATGATCACTGTCGCAGGGATTTAAAACTCGATTTAATATATCCGGAAGATATGTCTGACAAGCGTTATCCTTGTATAGTATGGATATGCGGTGGTGGATGGATGAGGATGGATAAGTCAGCACATCTATCATATCTTAGCACGCTTGCTCATCAGGGGTTTGTTGTTTGCAGTGTGGAATACCGCACATCAAATGAGGGTTGCTATCCTATGCAGATAGAGGATGTGAAGGCTGCAATCAGGTATTTGAAGGCACATGCAGATAGATACAGAATTGACAAGGAACATTTTGGTGCGATGGGAGAATCAGCCGGAGGATTTTTGACATGTATGGCGGCATTGGATCATGATAAAGCTCGTGATGTTGGAGAATATCTTGAAGAGTCAAGCAGTATTCAGGCAGCATGTCCATGGTATCCACCTACTAACCTTAGCACATTTAAGTATAAAGATGCCGAAGAATGCGCAGCATCTATGGAGTCACTTTTACTCGGATATAATATTATGAGAAATATCAAGGAAGCATACAATAGTTCTCCGGTGTCTAAGGTGACAAAAGATGCTCCTCCATTTTTGATTATTCACGGTATAAATGATCAGACAGTTCCGTTTGAGCAGAGTGAAGAGCTTTATGACAAGCTTATTGAAAATGGCTGTGATGCAGATTTGATTGCATTAGAAGGCGCTGATCATGCGGATATGCAGTTTTTCCAGGATGAACTGTGGGATAGGATAATCGAGTTTTTTAAGACTAAATTGGGATAAAATCATGTCATACAGTAGCTCTTAAGATAATTTTTTTAGTCGGAATAAAGTCTGTTTATAAAGGCTACGATATTTTTTGCAACTGAATAGTTACGATAATTATTATAAATAAAAACCATAGTATCTTAATGCATTTAAGATATCTATGGTTTTTTGTGCTTATGAACCATAACAATATTTTTCCAAAAATTTTCACTTGATTTACCCGAACATATGTTGTATAATACAAACAGATGTTCGAAAAAATGTGAGGAGGCCTTATGTTAACGTCAATCAGTGCTGATATTATGGAAAAACTTAAGATTCTGTCTGATGCGGCAAAGTTTGATGTTGCATGCACTTCCAGTGGTGCATCCCGTTCGGGTAATGGAACTGATATGGGGAGTGCATTTGCCAGTGGAATATGTCATTCGTTTACAGCTGATGGCAGGTGTATATCGCTTCTTAAGATACTTTTTACAAATGAATGTATTTATGATTGTAAATACTGTATCAACAGATGCACTAATGATGTTGAAAGAGTGACGTTTACGCCTGAGGAGGTATGTAAGCTTACTGTTGAGTTTTACAGACGCAATTATATAGAGGGACTTTTTTTAAGCTCAGGTATCATAGAATCGCCCGAGCATACTATGCAGCTTTTATATACCACGCTTTTTCTTTTGAGAAACAAATATCATTTCAATGGGTATATACACATCAAGGGTATACCGGGAGCCTCCTCTGAGGTCCTTGAGATGATTGGATATCTTTGTGATAGGATGAGTGTTAATCTGGAGTTGCCCACAGCGGAAGGGCTTAGGGCAGTTGCTCGAATAAGGCGCGTAAAAACATTCTTACACCTATGAGATTTATTCAAAATGGTATAAAGGACAGCCGAATGTATCATGGCAATAGCAGTATGAAAAACCGTATGTATATAGATGAGCAGGCATATTATGAGCAGATGGCCGAAATAAAAGATAGTACTGCAAGATTATCAGAGTATCACAGAAGCCTTAGGGTTGCTACAGATTGCGGGAAGGCTGATAAGCTTGCACAAAAAAGCTGGGAATCAGGCTTAAGTATCAAAAGACCGGACAGATATTATGTGCCGGCGGGGCAGAGTACACAGATGATTGTGGGAGCAACCGGAGAGAGTGATTATCAGATTATATCTGTAGCAGAAGCAATGTACAACAGGTTTGATATGAAGAGAGTATTTTACTCGGCTTTTGTGAATGTTAATATGGATGAGTCATTACCGGGTATCGGGCAGCCGCCACCGTTAAAGAGAGAGCACAGGCTTTATCAGGCAGATTTTCTTATGAGATTTTATGGCTTTAAGGCAGGAGAGCTTTTGTCGGAGGATAATCAGAACTTTAATGATTATATTGATCCAAAGTGTCAGTGGGCTGTAGGTCATCTGGAGTGTTTTCCGGTTGAGATTATGACGGCGGATTATTATACACTTCTCAGGGTCCCGGGAATAGGCACTAACAGTGTCAGGCGTATTATAAAAGCCAGAAAGCATGCAAAGCTTTCGTTTACAGATTTAAAGAAAATGGGTGTCGTGCTCAAAAGAGCACTGTACTTTATCACCTGTGATGGTCGTATGATGTACAATACAAAGCTTGATGAAAGCTATATTACAAGGCATCTCATATATAACGAAAGGCCGGATACTATGCTTTTAGCTGATAATAAATCATGTACTTATGAGCAGATGAGTATATTTGATTTTATATCTGAATAGACAATATTTTTGTAAAGCAGCAGGGAGAAGTATGCATGGATAATATAATACTTAGATGTGATAATAATATAAATGGGATTTTTACCGCTATATATGATGCTTTTGTATACAAAAATCAAATGCAAAAAGAAAATCACGAAGTATACCGGGACAATATTTCTATTGAGATAGGCATTGGAGGAAACTATTCACTTTTTTCAAAGATGATAGATATTGAAACAGATGAGGTAAAGGTCCAAAAGACAATTTTGACAATTCAAAAGAAGCTTGGTTTTAAGATATATGAGACTGTATTTGATGCTTTGTGCCATTATTCTGATAATAGAGCAACAATAGTGCTTGGATTTCTTGTCAGAGCATTTAAGGTGGGACAAAGGATTATGGAGCATATGACCGATAAATATGTTATGGAGGTATTTGAGCTTTCAAGAAAGGTAAACAAAGAGGCTGACAAGATAAGAGGGTTTATTCGTTTTAGTGATAATGGAAACTATCTGCTGGCGCACTTTGAACCAAAATGCGATATGATACCGGTTGTTATGTGGCATTTTGTGGACAGGTATCCCGGGGAAAATTTTGTAATCTATGATGATAGAAGAAGGTATGCAGTGGTCCACCCGAGGCTTAAGGAGTGCTTTTATATCAATGAAAGTGAATTTAAGCAGCTTGAGATAAGTGTGCCGGTGAAGACAGACAGTTTTGAGCAGTTATGGAAGGTGTATTTTGAGCACACTGATATAAGGGAGCGGTTCAATCCACAATGTCAGCGCAATCTTTGTCCAAAGTGGTATAGGAAGAATATGGTGGAATTTACCTGATTTTTGAAAGAAATCAATTGTTGCGGTTACACTGTGGTGTGTGAACAGTAATATAGTGACAGAAATACCAATAAATGATACAATTTATACATGTATACTTAAACATAACGATACTATATCAGGGTGATGCTATGCAGATATCAAATTTGGTAAGTCAATACAACAATTCAGTGGCAAATGGTGAGCCTATGACAGGAGCAAAGGGCGTTGAAAAGCTGGTATCTTCTTTAAATGAAATGTCAAAAGGGATGATATTTGAGGGAACAGTAAGCAGTGTCCGTGGCAATCCGGTTAAGCTTGCCTTGTCAAATGGTCAGCAGATTTTGGCAAGGCTGGCAGGAAAGTTTTCATTTGAACAGGGACAGTCTGTGTTTTTTCAGGTGAAAAATAATGATGGAGGCACTATAGAAATAAAACCATATACAGTTGATGGCGAGGGAGCCAACCTCACACTTATGGATGCGCTAAAGGCTGCAGGACTGCCGGTAGATGGCATAAATTTGTCGATGGTGAACAAGATGATGGAAGAGCAGATGCCAATTGATAAGACAAGCCTTAATCAGATGTATCAGCTTGTGCAGGATAATAAGGATATTAATGTGACTACACTTGTTGAGTTAAAGAGGCTTGGAATTGAAATTAATCAGGTAAATGCAGCTCAGTTTGAAAATTATGCTAATGACAAACAGGCTATTACAATTGCTATGGATAGTTTGATTGATGAACTGCCGAATGCTCTTTCAGCCGAAGATTTATCAATGTATAAGCTTGTAACCCAGGCAAGGGATATTTTAAATATTGTTACAGAAGGGCTGCCGGAAGAGGCATTTATATCAAGTGAAGCTTCTGATATGTCACAGTATGAGGCAATAATGCGTGATAATCAATCGGCACCTGTAGTAAAAAAACACTTTAATATTACTGAATTATTTGAATCATTAAACAGTGTTTCCGGTGAATCACAGGACATTCACACAACGCAGAAAATAAACGATGCTCCGGCAATAGATACCATCCTTTTACAGGAGAATGAAACAAAATCAAATACTATTGGATTTTTTTATCGGATAAGCAGATAGAAGAGCTTAATGAACAGGTCAGGATGCTGCTTCCGAATTTACAGGAAAACAATATTTCTTTGTATTCAGAGGATAGCAGTGTCGTAGGAATACTTAACGATATAAAAAGTATGTTGGAAAATACACCGGCAAATGCCGATACACTGAGACATTTGTTTTCAGGAGAAGCCTTTAAGCTTATGTTGAAGGAGGCTTTAGAACAGCAATGGATGATTAAACCGGGAGATTTAGAGAAGAATCCTAAGAAGCTTGATGGCTTGTACGACAAAATTGAAAAACAGATAACAAATATGGAAATTATTTTGAAAACATCAGGAGTGGTGAATCCTAAAGCAGAGGCACTGGCAGATAATATCCGTGGAAATATTGAATTTATGAATCAGATAAACGAGGCATATACATATGTGCAGGTTCCATTGAAGATGAATGAAAAAAACGCCAGCGGACAGTTGTATGTGTATACAAATAAGAAAAGTATGTCCAATCCGGACAAAGAATTATCAGCATTTTTACATTTGGATTTAGAGCATCTCGGTGGGACGGATGTGTCAATTAAAATGCTTCATAGGAAGGTTACAACTAATTTCTATTTGGATAGTGATGAGTCATATGCACTGGTAAAGCAATTTCTGCCGGTGTTGGAAAAGAGATTACAGGATAAGGGCTATAATTGTGAATTGAATGTAAATAGTGATTCGAAACAGATGAATTTTGTCGCTGGATTTCTGAAAAAGGATTTGCCACCTACAGGTCAGGTGCATAGATATTCCTTTGACATTAGGGCGTAGCAGTGTATAAGATAATTTACGAATAGTCACAGATGATTAAAACTTACTTCAGAAGGACAGGTGAGTTGTATGCATGGCGAAAATGATAATCGCAACAATAATGGAATAGACATAGGCAAAACAGCCGTAGCTATAGAGTATGTGCCGGGAGAAGCAGCACCTAAAATACTGGCTACAGGCAAGGGCGTTATTGCTGACAAAATTATTGAGAGGGCTAAGGAAAGCAATGTGCCTACATATAAGGACGATAAGCTTGCTGATACACTGTCTAGGCTTAAAATAGGTGATATGATTCCAACGGAGTTGTATGAGGTTGTTGCAGAGATACTTGTTTTTGTTAATGATCTGGATAAGCTTAAGGCAAAAATTGACCAAAGATAGTGTGTAGGTTATATGATATGTGAGGCAGTTATGAATAAAAGAAGTGTTGGAAGTATATACGAGCAGCTTGCAGCTGAGCAGTTAATAAATATGGGATATAGTGTACTTGCCTGCAATTACAGAAACCGCTTTGGAGAGATAGATATAATAGCAAAGGATGGAGATACAATATGTTTTTGTGAGGTGAAATATCGTAGAGATAACGGCTGCGGCAGGGCTCTTGAAGCAGTTGGTTATAGCAAGCAGAAAAAAATATCAGTTGCAAGGTATTATCTTATGAAACATGGTTTGGATGAGTGGACACCATGCAGATTTGATGTGATAGCAGTGGATGATGACGAGGTTACTGTGTTGAAGAATGCATTTGAGGGCAGTTAATAACTATTGGCTTGGAAGTTACGGACAGGTATTACGGAACCGTTAATTTATAAACGTTAGACCAGACTATTTCATGAAAACAGATAAGGAACAGGAAATTTTAAACAGCAATAGTTATCGGTAAAATATAGTTGCATAGATATAAATATGAAGACAGACATTGATAATAATATAAAGATTGATAAGAATATAAAGAAGGATAAGAATATAAAGATGGATAAGAATATGCAGGCTGAAAACATACACAAAAATGTTGATGAAATTACTATAAATGATTTTGTTGCAAAGAATGATAAAGATGTTCTGGAATTAAAAAAGCACGTCCTTTCAAGCGGAAGTGTTGTTCCTTTGTTACATTTTAAGAAGCTAAATGAGCTTTCTATGATAGAGCATTGCTTTACAACACGTCTTGGTGGCATCAGTACAGGTATGTTTGATAGCTTAAATTTAAGCTTTACACGTGGAGATGACGAGGAAAAGGTCTTAGAAAACTATAAAAGAGTGGCGGAGGCAATCGGAGCAGAGGCAGGGCAGATTGTTACGACAGACCAGACACATACTACCAATGTTTTGAGAGTTGGAAAAAAGCAGTGTGGCATCGGGGTGACAAGAAAGAGACCATATACAGATGTGGACGGACTTATCACGAATGAGCCAAATGTTGTGCTTGCCACATTTTATGCTGATTGTGTACCGCTTTATTTTGTTGATCCGGTACATAGGGCAATAGGGCTTAGCCATTCGGGCTGGAGAGGTACTGTAAATCGCATGGGAAAAGAGACACTTATTGCTATGAACAGGGAGTTTGGTACCGAGGCACATGATGTTATAGCAGCGATAGGACCTTCAATATGTCAGGACTGCTATGAGATAAGTCAGGATGTTGCAGAGTGTTTTGTGGACGAGTTTGCGACAACAGACGATCCTCATGCGAGTGATATTCTGCTCTATAAGGGAGACGGCAAATATCAGCTCGACCTTTGGGAATGTAACAGGAGAGTGCTGGTGGAGGCAGGAGTACAGGAAGACAATATTGCCATGACCAATATATGCACTTGTTGTAATCCCTATCTTTTATTTTCGCATAGAGCAAGTCATGGAAAGCGTGGAAATCTTGGAGCTTTTATGTTTCTTAAGTAATTTTCGCACAATCTATTAAGGAAATAATAAGAAATGCCTAAAGCTATATATGTTAAAATAGGTGTATCACGTTGGATAGTACACTGTGCGGGAACTGATGCTGCCAGACAGTTTTTTGGTTCTTTGAGTTAATATAAAAGTCACAGCGGTACTGTCGTATATGAACAGGGGAGAACGATATGCAGTTAAATTATCGAGATTCAAAGCCTATTTATGAACAAATTAAGGATGGCATCAGACGAATGATTGTTATGAATGTTATTAAGCAGGACGAAAAGCTACCGTCTGTACGTGTGCTTGCCTGCAAGTATGCAATCAATCCTAACACTATCGCAAAAGCATACAGGGAACTTGAGGAGGAAGGCTATCTTTATACTAAAAGTGGTAAAGGAACCTATGTTGCTGATGCTAAGACAGCCAGGCAGAGCCTGACAAGGAATTTGAAAATACTCTTTGACCAGGTGGTGACAGAGTTATTTGTGCTTGAAACACCTGTTGAGGAATTGAGAACAAGAATGGATGATGCGAAAGAGCAGCTGAGCATGGAAGATGACTTAGTCAGATTTGTAACACAAGATATGCAGACAGAAGATGTTGTGACAGAGGGTAATGATGATACAGATAAATAATTTAGTGAAAAAATTTGATGATTTTACGGCACTTGATGGTGTGAATATGAACGTGGAAAAGGGTGCTGTCTATGGTCTTGTTGGTCCAAACGGAGCCGGAAAGTCTACACTTATCAGGCATATTACAGGCGTAATGAGACAGGATGCAGGGGAAGTGTTTATTGATGGTGAGCCGGTATATGAAAATGCAAGGATTAAAGGGCAGATGGCTTATATACCGGATGATATGTTTTATTTTTTGCAGTCTGATACGATTAATATGATGCATTACTATAAGGGAATGTATCCGGGCTTTGATGAGAAGCAGTTTTACAGGATGCAGGAGTTTTTTTCCATCTATAGATGTTAAAAGAAATATCAGAAAGCTCTCTAAGGGCATGCAGAAGCAGGTTGCCTTCTGGCTTGCGCTGTGCTGTAAACCAAAGCTTATTGTACTCGATGAGCCTGTTGATGGGCTTGATCCTGTCATGAGAAGACAGATATGGTCTATCATGCTTGATGATGTGGCTGCAAATAATACTACAGTGGTTGTATCGTCTCATAACCTGCGCGAGCTGGAGGATGTGTGTGATCATGTAGGTATTCTCAATAAGGGAAAGATTATGATAGAGCGCTCTCTTACAGAGCTGCAGGGTAATATTTCAAAGATTCAGATTGCATGTCCATATGGCATGCCTAAGATACCGCAGGATTTTAAAGTACTTCATATGTCAAATATAGGAAGAGTATACACAGTTATTGTGCGTGGAGAGCCTGAGGCTGTTGTAAAGGCTATTACAGATGGCAAGGACAGTCCGCAGGTAGTGGATGTACTGCCTCTTACTCTGGAGGAAATATTTATCTATGAGATGGGAGGAGAGGACTATGAAGTCAAAGATATCATTTATTAATAGAACAATGCTGCAAAAGAATGTAAAGCTTTACTGGCCAATCTGGACACTGTATACAATAGTGCTATTACTCAACGGTCCGTTTTCCATGTGGAGCAGATTTAAGAATGCAGAGTTTATTTATGGCAAAAACTGGCATAAGTATATGCTTGATATAATATCCCCGGCTATCAGCATGGAGGCGGATATGATTTTTATTTTTGTCATGGCATTGGTTACAGGCATGGCAATGTTCAGTTACCTGTATAATTCGAGAGCTTGTAATATGATTCACTCTATGCCTGTGACAAGACGTCAGCTTTTTTCGACTAATGTGTTGACAGGTCTGCTGTTTATGTGGATTCCGCAGATAATTAAGTACTTTATGTCGTTTGTTATATGTATATCATATGGAAATACTAAGGTGGTACATATTGGAATCAATCTGCTTGCTGCAATGGGAATATCATTTTTTATGTACAGCCTGGTGTGTCTGTGCGCAATGATTACGGGACAGCTGGTTTCTGTGGCTGTGATGTATGCGGTTGTCAATCTGCTGTATGGAGGAGCGGTTATTGCTATTGCCAATGTGCTCACATATGTATCATACGGGCTTCCATATATGGAATTTGTAAGGAAAATAAGTGTTACGTGGTTTGCACCCATGTTACAGCTTCTCAATCGGGTAGGCTTTCATCCGACCATGAAGAAAGCAGGAGATGATTATTACTGTATTAAATATACTTTCAGAGGCACAAATACTATCGTAGTCTATGTTATCGCGGCGGCAGTTATATACTTTATTTCTTATAAGATTTATAAGCACAGAGATTTGGAAAATGCAGGAAGTTTTATAGCTATTCCAAAGCTTAAGCCGGTTTTCAGATGGGTGCTTGGCTGTCTTGGAGGACTGATTTTATCTACTGTTACAGCGTCACTGCTGCTTGGACTTAGAATCAGCATTGGCGTTCCTGCAATTATGATGCTTGCAGTGGTGCTTGGAATCATAGCCTTCTTACTTTTAGAGATGATTATAAAGAAGAATTTTAAAATTTTTTCTAAAGCACTATTTAAGGAAATCATTGCTTTTGGTGCTTTTGTTGTAGTTGTATTTGGAGGCATAACAGTTTACGGAAATGTGCAGGAAAATTATATACCGAAGCTTGCGGATATTGATTCTGCCTGTATAGCCATAGATTTTGATATCAATCTGGAGGGAAAGGATGTTGAAAAGATTTTAGAGACTCAAAAGATACTTATGGCGCAGAAAAAGGATTATTTTAAAAAGAGATATGATGATTCCGGGTATATTACAATCTCATATACATTAAAAAATGGAGAAAAGGTCAACCGTGTATATCATACAACGGATGATTTTAATCCACATAAGCAGTGTAAGGCGATTATGGCGGAGGAAAATAAACCACAGAATATTATTAATGCCATAATGCAGTGTGATACGACAGATATTACCTTTATCAATGGCTCGGCAGAGCAGTATAATGATAAATATGTAGATGTGCTGAATGAGCGCTTTAACGGAAAAGTTGCTGCGGATATTTTTGATGCTGTAAAGAAGGATGTTGAGGCCGGTGTGATGCAGGAATATAATTTGCAGAGAATGCTTGACGGAGTGGATAAGGATACCAGCTATATGTACAATCTTATGCTGAATTTTACAGTGCCAAAGGGCAACAGGATTGGAAAAAGCTGGAATGTCGATGGCTTCACATGGTATGAGGAGCTGTTGGATATACTGGGGGTAACAAAGGAGTATTCTGATTTTGGGGATGCCCGTTCCGATGGTATTGAAACGTATTCGGTCAACATTAGTTTTGGCGAAAACTGTACTAATCTGATAGCTGTTCTTAAAGAAAATGGATTAATTTCATCAAAAGAACCACTTTTGACATATGAATAGTTGTCTCTGTAAATGGTATTGTGATATAATTACTCTGTTATAGATGTTTTGTTTATTATTTTATCATTATTCTGAATAGTTACAATTAGTCTATAATCTAATATGAATTTAGAACAGGAGAGTATATGAGCAGACCAGTAGTGGCCATCGTTGGCCGTCCAAATGTTGGAAAATCTACTCTCTTCAATGCGCTTGCAGGAGAGAGGATATCTATAGTAAAGGACACTCCGGGTGTCACAAGAGACAGAATCTATGCAGATGTATCATGGCTTGATTATAATTTTACCATGATTGATACAGGTGGTATTGAGCCGGAATCCGGAGACGTGATACTGTCACAGATGAGAGAGCAGGCACAGATTGCTATAGACACCGCAGATGTTATTATTTTTATTACAGATGTGAAGCAGGGACTTGTTGATTCCGATTCAAAGGTGGCGGATATGCTTCGTCGTTCACACAAGCCGGTTGTATTAGTTGTCAATAAGGTGGACAGCTTTGAAAAAGTATATGACTGATGTGTATGAGTTTTATAACTTAGGAATCGGTGATCCACATCCTATATCTGCAGCTTCGATGCTCGGACTCGGAGATATGCTTGATGAGGTTGTAAAGCATTTTCCGGATTCATCTAAGCAGGACGATGAGGATGACAGACCGAGAGTTGCTATAGTAGGTAAGCCTAATGTAGGTAAGTCATCGCTTATCAACAAGCTTGCCCGTGAGGACAGGGTAATAGTGTCAGATATAGCAGGCACCACAAGAGATGCTATCGATACAGCCATAAAATATGATGGTAAGGAGTATATATTTATCGATACAGCCGGTCTCAGGCGCAAGAATAAGATAAAAGAGGATATAGAGCGATACAGTATTATACGTGCAGTTTCCGCAGTTGAGAGAGCTGATGTTGTCATTGTAGTGATAGATGCTACAGAGGGAGTTACTGAGCAGGATGCTAAAATTGCGGGTATTGCCCACGAAAGAGGCAAGGGAATTATCATTGCTGTCAATAAATGGGATGCAGTTGAAAAGGATAATAATACCGTAAAGCAGCACACAGAGAAAATCCGACAGATATTAAGCTTTATACCATATGCAGAGATACTGTTTATTTCGGCAAAATCAGGTCAGAGACTCAACAAGATATTTGAGCTCATCGATGTTGTTATAGAAAATAACTCAATGCGTGTTGCAACAGGAGTGCTAAATGAGATCGTTACGGAGGCAGTTGCCATGCAGCAGCCGCCTACAGACAAGGGAAAGAGACTTAAGATATACTATGTGACTCAGGTTTCGGTTAAGCCGCCTACCTTTGTAATCTTTGTAAACGACAAGAATCTTATGCATTTCTCATATACCAGATATCTCGAGAACAGAATCAGGGATACATTTGGTTTCAGAGGAACTGCACTTAAGTTTATTACAAGAGAACGAAAGGAAAATGAGTAAAATGATACTGGCTAGGATTTTAGCATTGGTCGTAGGGTATTTCTTTGGAACCTTTCAGACCGGATATTTTTATGGTAAGGCGCATGGAATAGATGTAAGAGAGCATGGAAGCGGTAATTCAGGCACCACCAATACGCTTCGGACACTTGGATGGAAGGCCGGTGCAGTTACCTTCTTTGGTGATTTGTTCAAGGCAATCATAGCGGTTTTGATATTTTATTTCATATATAGAAATACATATCCACAGGCTGTTAAATGCATAGAGCTGTATGCAGGCTTTGGAGCGGTGCTTGGACACAATTTTCCATTCTTTCTCAATTTCAAGGGAGGAAAGGGAATAGCATGTACATCAGGTGTGATACTTGCTGTATGTCCGATTGCGGCTCCGATATGTTTGGTATTGTTTATTCTTGCTGTAGCCATAACAAGATATGTCTCGCTTGGTTCTATACTGGTTGTTATATCGTTTCTGATTCAGGCAATTGTGTTTAACCATATGGGGCTGCTTGGAGTAAGTGGCAATTATGCGGTCGAGTTTGATATACTTGCTGCTTGTTTTACGGCGATGGCTATCTGGCGACACAGAGCCAATATCAAGAGACTTTTAAGCGGAACTGAAAATAAATTTGGTCAGAAGGCAAAGTAAATAATAGTTTTTGATTATAATAATTATATAAAATACGAGGCATAGAAAATGAGTAGAGTAGGTATTATAGGTGCAGGAAGCTGGGGTACAGCATTATCCCTGGTGCTTGCAAATAACGGACATTCTGTTGAAATATGGTCAATCGTGGAGAGCGAGATTGAGATGCTTAAAGAAAAGCATGAGCATATTGATAAGCTTCCTGGAGTAAAGCTTCCGGATAGCATTACCTTTACAACAGATATAGAGGAAACAATCAAAAATAACGATATACTTGTACTTGCGGTACCTTCTGTATTCACCAGAAGCACAGCAGTAAAAATGGCTCCGTTTGTGAAGGAAGGACAGATAATTGTCTGTGTGGCAAAGGGAATTGAAGAAAACACTCTTATGACAATATCTGATGTGGTAGAGAGTGAGATACCTTGTGCTGATGTGGCTGTAATGTGTGGACCTTCACATGCAGAGGAGGTCGGACGGCTGCTTCCTACGACTGTTGTTGCAGGAGCAAGGACACAGAAGACCGCTGAGATAGTACAGGATCTTTTTATGAATGAGGTATTTCGTGTGTATACCAGTCCTGATGTGCTTGGAATGGAGCTTGGAGGCTCCCTCAAGAATGTCATAGCACTTGCAGCAGGCATGGCAGACGGACTTGGCTATGGAGATAATACAAAGGCAGCGCTTATTACCAGAGGAATTGCAGAAATATCTGTGCTTGCGATTGAGATGGGAGCAAAGGCGGAGACACTTTTTGGACTGACAGGTATCGGAGACCTTATTGTTACATGTGAGAGTCGTCACAGCCGTAATAGAAAGGCCGGAATGCTCATAGGTCAGGGCTACACAATGGATGAAGCAACAAAAGAAGTCAAGATGGTTGTAGAGGGCATCTATTCAGCAAAGGCTGCACTTGCCCTTGCAGAAAAATATGATGTAAGGATGCCGATTATCGAGGAAGTAAACAGAGTGCTTTTTGAGGATAAGCCGGCAAAGGAGGCTGTCTCAGAGCTTATGCTTCGTGACAGGAAGATTGAGCACTCAAGTCTGGAGTGGAAATAATTAGTTAACAGGTTGGGTAATAAATGGCTATAGACGGTCATATATAAAATTACATCAGGGGAAATTATAAAATGAAAATAAATATAAAAAAATTGACAACCACAGCCAAAATCCCTACAAGGGGAAGTGAATATGCAGCAGGCTATGATTTATATGCCGACATTACTAAGGAGCTTGTCATTGAGCCACACGAGACAGCAAAGATAGGCACGGGGCTTTCGATAGAGATTCCTGACGGATATTTTGGGGCAGTTTTTGCCAGAAGTGGCTTAGCTGCAAAGCAGGCACTTCGCCCGGCAAACTGCGTGGGTGTGTGTGACAGTGATTACAGGGGAGAGTATATTGTGGCTCTTCACAATGATGGAACGCAGGCACGCACTATTAATCCCGGAGATCGCATAGCGCAGCTTGTGGTCATGCCATATCTGGCTGTTGAGTTTAATGAGGTGTCAGAGCTTTCTGATACGAAGCGTGGTGCCGGTGGATTCGGTTCTACAGGAGCTAATTAATCACAAATGAGTTACAATTAAAACTAATCTTTACTTAAAAAGGGGGACTTATCATGGAAAATCGTATTGTAAAATTTAAATCAAAGGAGAGTGCAGGCTTAAACTTACACGCTATACCGGGACATTTCGCTACAAGTCATTCGCATATTAATTATTATGTAGATGTGACAAGCATCAAGACCCGTGTGTCCGAGGCAAAGGAAGCTGCAAAGGCTCTTTACACCAAGGTACCGCATCATTCATATATAGATACAATAGTATGTATGGATGGAACAGAAATGATTGGTGCATTCTTAAGCCAGGAGATTGAGCGAAACGGACTTATGTCTGTGAATAAGCACGAGACAATTTACGTTGTATCGCCTGAGATTAACAACGGACAGATGCTTTTCAGGGATAACAATAAGGGCGCTATAGATGGCAAGCATGTTGTACTTCTTCTGGCAACTACCACGACAGGTGAGACGATCAGAAGAGCGATGGAGTGTATCAACTATTATGGCGGTATGGTCACATGTATTGCGTCCATATTCTCAACCATCGATGAGGTCAATGGAGTAAAGATTGATAAGCTGTTTGATGACGATGATGTGGTAAACTACCAGACATATCCTGTTACAGAGTGTCCATTCTGCAAGAAGGGGCTGCCGATTGAGGCTATGGTCAATGGCTTTGGATATTCTAAGCTGTAATTAGTACGTTTATTGCAGTAATTACCTTGTAATTGTTTCGATATCAGACTGTGTTTCGTCATAATGACAACAACACGTTAAATTATTTGGCGGATTGACTATAGCCAATTGACGATATGTTTTGTATTATAAAGATACAAAGAAACAAGGTAACAGACAGTCAAGGCACTGAACAGTTACATATATGTACATAATACTTAGGAGGTATTTTTAAAATGGCAAGTTTATCATTAAAGAACGTTTGCAAAGTTTATCCAAACGGATTTGAGGCAGTTAAGGATTTCAACCTTGAAGTAGAAGATAAAGAGTTCATCATCTTCGTAGGACCTTCAGGATGTGGAAAATCAACAACACTTCGTATGATCGCAGGTCTTGAGGAGATTTCTTCAGGAGAGCTTATCATCGACGGAAAGGTTATGAATGACGTAGAGCCAAAGGATCGTGATATCGCAATGGTATTCCAGAACTACGCTCTTTACCCACATATGACAGTATTTGACAACATGGCATTTGGACTTAAGCTTAGAAAAGTTCCAAAGGATGAGATTAAGGCAAAAGTTGAGGAGGCAGCAAGAATCCTTGACCTTGAGAAATTATTAGACCGTAAGCCAAAGGCTCTTTCAGGTGGACAGAGACAGCGAGTTGCCATGGGTCGTGCAATCGTTCGTAATCCTAAGGTATTCCTTATGGATGAGCCTTTATCAAACCTTGATGCAAAGCTTCGTGTACAGATGAGATCTGAGATTTCTTCATTACATAACAGATTAGGTGCAACAATCATCTACGTTACACATGATCAGACAGAGGCTATGACACTTGGAACAAGAATCGTTGTTCTTAAAGATGGTGTTATTATGCAGGTAGACAGCCCACAGAAGCTTTACAATCAGCCAAACAACCTGTTCGTTGCAGGATTCATCGGATCACCACAGATGAACTTTATAGATGCTCAGTGTGTTGTTGAGGGAGCAAAGGCATTCCTTAAATTCGATAAATACCAGGTTGAACTTCCAGAGGCAAAGGCTAAGAAGCTTATCGATGGCGGTTATGCTGGAAAGAACGTAGTATTCGGTATCAGACCTGAGGATATCTACGATTCAGCAGAGCATCTTGATAAATTTGCTACATGCAAGATTGATTCAGATGTTACAGGATATGAGTTACTTGGTGCAGAGGTATTATTATACTTCACAGTTGCAGGCGCAAATATGTCAGCAAGAGTTGATTCAGATACACCGGCTCGTTACGGTGATCACATTGAGCTTGCATTTGATCCACACAAGATTCATGTATTTGATAAAGAAACTGAATTGACAATTACCAACTAGTTCGTTAAAATTAAATAGTTGTAAATTGACAGACCGGGTGTATAATTTACACCCGGTTTTCTTTTGCGAATGTGTGTGAGGTTCTGAAAAGTTAAGTTACGGTGTTAAATTATAGCAGGGTTACAGCTTATGACTTGTGGAAGCTTTTTACTTGCCTGCGTCAGAACAGTAATGAGAGGATAAGAATATGATTACGAATCAGAAACTGAAAAAATCACTTGAGGAAATAAAAAATATTACTTCGTTTGATGCGATTTTATACTCAGCCAAGGGAAAGCATCTGACAGGTACGGTGGAAGAGCCGGAACATAGCGACATTTTTGTGAAGGAGTTTATAGTATCCGAAGAGGATGTTAGGGAAAAAAACGATGCAATCGCATTTGCGGTTGAAATTGATTCAGAGCTTGAGTATGTGCTCGTAATGTTCTGCCCGTATACGAGTGAGAATCTTGTAATAGGCAGGATGGCAGTTTGTCAGCTTCGGACACTTGTGCTCGGTGAGTCAGAGCGATATGACAGAAATAATTTTATTCAGAATATTCTTCTTGGCAATATGCTTGGTTCTGATATAATAAACCGTGCCAAGAAATTACATATAGAAAACAGAAAACGAGTAGTATATGTTATAGATACCGGAAAGAACAGCAATGAGATAGCAGTTGAGCTTGCAAAGAATCTGGCAGATATCAGAAGCGGTGATTTTGTGGTGGCGATGGATGAGCATAATGTAGTGCTGGTAAAGGATGTTGAGGACATAGATTCACCAAAGCTTCAGGAAAAGCTTTCATCTATTGCAGGAAGTCTGGTTGACAATCTGCTTGCAGAGGCTATGATTAAGGTACGGGTGGGCTATGGCAATCCGACGGATGTTCTTCCAAAGATTACAGAGTCTTATCAGGAGGCAAAAATGGCGCTTGAGGTTGGCAGGCTGTTTTACGTGGAAAAGGAAATTATGGCATATGACAGGCTGGGCATAGGAAGACTTATTTATCAGCTTCCAATGAGTCTGTGTGAGATGTTTATCCGTGAGGTTTTTGGTGATGAGGTGCCACAGATACTTGATGACGAGGAGGCAATGTCTACAATCTCCAAGTTCTTCGAGAACAATCTGAACATTTCAGAGACTGCAAGACAGCTTTATGTGCATAGAAATACGCTTGTGTACAGGCTAGAGCGTATTGAGAAGTCGATAGGTCTTGATATCAGAACCTTTGATGATGCTATGATATTTAAAATAGCTACGATGGTGTTAGCGCATATCAAGGATAGCAGGCAGGGCAGATAATATAATTATTACGCAATTTAAAGAAGTAGGAGACAAGTATGGCCAAGAAGCAAACATACGATGAGAAAAGCATAGCAATTTTAGAAGGACTTGAGGCAGTCAGAAAAAGACCGGGTATGTATATAGGAAGTGTCACAACCAAGGGACTAAACCATCTGATATATGAGATTGTGGACAACTCCGTAGATGAGCATCTGGCAGGTGCCTGTGATACCATAAGGGTAACTCTTGAGAAAAACGGTTCGTGTACGGTGGAGGATAACGGACGTGGAATACCTGTAGGTATGCATGCTAAGGGGGTATCTGCAGCGCGTGTTGTATTCTCGACACTGCACGCAGGAGGTAAATTCGACAATTCTGTATATAAGACCAGTGGAGGTCTGCACGGAGTTGGTTCGTCGGTTGTAAATGCATTATCCACATATATGGATGTGGAGATAAGCAGAGATGGCTATATCCACCATGACAGATATGAAAAGGGTGTTCCTGTCGTGGAGCTTGAAAATGGCCTGCTTCCTACTTTAGGCAAAACCAAAAAAACAGGAACAAAGATTAATTTCCTGCCGGATCCGGAGATTTTTGAGAAGACAAGATTCAGGGAAGAGGATGTAAAGAACAGACTGAAGGAGACTGCATATCTCAATCCGAAGCTTACAATCATATACGAGGACAAACGAGGTGATGCGACAGAGCATATTGAGTATCATGAGCCTGAGGGTATTGTTGGTTTTGTAAAGGATTTGGATAAAAATATTGAAAAGCTGCATGATGTCATTTACTTTACAGGAGAGAGTGAGAATATAAAGGTTGAGGTGGCTTTTCAGTATACAAGCGAGTTCCATGAGAATATTCTAGGTTTTTGCAACAATATATACAATTCTGAGGGTGGAGCGCATATCACAGGCTTTAAGACTGCGTTTACAGGTATTATCAATTCATATGCCAGAGAGCTTGGTATATTAAAGGACAAGGATGCGAATTTCAACGGAGCAGATGTCAGAAACGGCATGACTGCTGTAGTGTCAGTAAAGCATCCTGACCCTAGTTTTGAGGGTCAGACAAAGACAAAGTTTGACAATCAGGATGCAAACCGTGCAACTGCCAAGGTGACAAATGATGAGGTACCGCTTTATTTTGACAAGAATCTTGAGGTTTTAAAGACGGTAATATCATGTGCTGAGAAGGCCGCAAAGATTAGAAAAGCTGAGGAGAAGGCAAAGACCAATCTGCTCACAAAGCAGAAGTTTTCCTTTGATTCAAACGGAAAGCTTGCAAACTGTGAGAGCAGGGATGCTTCTAAGTGCGAGATTTTCATAGTCGAGGGAGATTCGGCCGGAGGCTCGGCAAAGATGGCAAGAAACCGTATGTTTCAGGCAATCATGCCGATTCGAGGCAAGATTTTGAATGTTGAAAAGGCAAGTATTGATAAGGTACTGGCAAACGCTGAAATAAAGACAATGATAAATGCGTTTGGCTGCGGATTTTCGGAAGGGTATGGAAATGATTTTGATTTTGATATAACAAAGCTTCGCTATGACAAAATCATCATTATGGCCGATGCTGATGTGGACGGAGCTCATATCTCCACACTGCTTTTGACTCTGTTCTTCAGGTTTATGCCTGAGCTTATTTTAGAGGGACATGTATATGTTGCCATGCCTCCGCTTTACAAGGCTATTCCGTCAAAGGGCGAGGAAAAATATTTGTATGACGATGCGGAGCTTGACAAGTACAGAAAGACACATACAGGCAAGTTTACGTTGCAAAGATATAAGGGTCTTGGAGAGATGGATGCGGATCAGCTCTGGGATACCACACTAAATCCCGCAACAAGGATGCTAAAGCGTATTGAAATAGAGGATGGGCGCCTGGCAAATGATGTGACATCACTGCTTATGGGTAGTGATGTGCCACCGAGAAAAGAGTTCATATACGAGCATGCGCATGACGCGGAGCTGGATGTGTAAGCATGACGATTTTGCTTTTGGTTCTCAGTGGTTCTGAATAGTTAAGCAGTATTTATAATCGGAGAAAGACATGGATAGAAATATAGATAACAATGTAGACAACAATATAATTCAGACCGAATATTCGGAGCTGATGCAGAAATCATATATTGACTATGCGATGAGTGTCATTATAGCAAGAGCCCTGCCGGATGTGCGCGATGGGCTTAAGCCTGTACAAAGGCGTACACTTTATGATATGCATGAGCTGGGCATCAGGTACGACAAGCCATATAGAAAGAGTGCGCGTATAGTCGGTGATACAATGGGTAAATATCATCCACACGGCGATTTATCAATCTATGATGCGATGGTTGTTTTGGCACAGGACTTCAAAAAGGGCATGCCGCTTATCGATGGACACGGTAATTTTGGCTCAATCGAGGGAGACGGAGCCGCTGCCATGCGTTATACTGAGGCAAGACTTCAAAAAATCACACAGGAAGCATATCTTGCTGATCTTGACAAAAATGTGGTTGATTTCATTCCAAACTACGACGAGACAGAAAAAGAGCCAGAGGTGCTTCCGGTCAAGGTGCCGAACCTTTTGATAAATGGAGCTGAGGGTATAGCAGTCGGCATGGCGACAAGCATTCCGCCACACAATTTTGGCGAGGTGGTGGACGGTGTGATTGCTTATATGAAAAATCCTGATATCACCACAGCCGAGATGATGCAGTATATAAAGGGGCCTGATTTTCCGACAGGAGGCATTGTTGCAAATCAGGATGATCTTGCAGCAATATATGAGACCGGACAGGGAAAGATAAAAATCCGTGGAAGAATCGAAATAGAGAAGGGGAAGGCAGGAAAGGACAAGCTTGTCATTACGGAAATCCCATATACAATGATTGGTGCCAATATAGGAAAATTCTTAAATGATGTCTATTCACTTGTCGAGTCAAAAGCGACAACGGATATTGTGGACATAACCAACCAATCATCGAAAGAGGGAATAAGAATTGTCTTAGAGCTTAAAAAAGGTGCTGATGTTGAGGCACTTAAGAACCTTTTGTATAAAAAGACAAAGCTGGAGGACACTTTCGGTGTAAATATGCTGGCCGTCGCAAATGGAAGACCTGAGACGCTTGGTCTTGTACCAATAATAAGGCACCATGTCAATTTCCAGTATGAGATTGCAAAAAGAAAGTATGAGACACTTCTTGCAAAGGAGCAGGAGAAAGAAGAAATACAGCAGGGACTCATAAAGGCCTGCAACGTGATAGATCTGATTATTGAAATATTAAGAGGAAGCCGTGACCAGAAAATGGCAAAGGCATGTCTCATAAACGGAGAGACAGAGGGAATTAAATTCAAGTCAAAGGCTTCAGAGGCCATGGCAGCCCAGCTTTGCTTTACTGAGCGTCAGGCAGCTGCTATCCTTGAAATGCGTCTGTACAAGCTGATTGGACTCGAAATTGAGGCTCTGATTAAGGAACACGAGGAGACCAGGGCAAAGATTGCAGAGTACAGCGATATTTTAGAGCATCGCTCGTCCATGGCAAAGGTCATTATGAAGGAGCTTAAAGCGTTCCGCAAGGAATATGCAAGGGACAGACGCACAGAGCTTGATAATCTCGAGGAAGCAGTTGTAGTCAAAAAAGAGCTTGAGGTATCGGATGTAGTGCTGCTTATGGACCGCTTCGGCTATGTGAAGACAGTAGATACTTCAACCTATGATAGAAACAAAGATACAGCTGACGCAGAGAACAAGCTGATATTAAAGGTCAAAAATATAGATAAGCTGTGCATTTTCACAAACAACGGAAACATGCATCTTGTCAAGGTATTAGACCTGCCTTACGGCAAATTCCGTGACAAGGGCACACCTATTGACAATGTAAGCAACTATGACAGCAGTAAGGAGGATATAGTATTTATAGCACCTCTTATGGATGTTGAAAAGCACAAGCTTATATTTGGAACGAAGTCAGCCATGATAAAGCTCGTGGATGGTGCTGAATTTGTGGTGACACGAAAGACCTCGCAGGCCACAAAGCTCATGGATGATGATGAGCTGTTGTTTGTTGACATGCTTTCAGAGAATGCTACAATGGTAATGCGTTCAAAGAAGGAGATGTTCCTTCGAATCGACTGTGGCACTATTCCTGAAAAGAAAAAGGCAGCAGTAGGTGTCAGGGGAATGAGGCTTGACAGAGAGGATGAGCTTACTGACATTTATCTGCTTAATGACCAGGATGAAAAAGAGGTCGAGGTAAAGGGTAAGCAGGTGGCGCTTCACAGGCTGCACATTGCAAACCGTGACACTAAGGGCGTGAAGAAATAATATATCACATGACAATATAACGTAAAGCATAAACTGTGTACGGTTTTGAGTATGTATGGCCTGGAGCAGTTAAAATATCTGACATGAAAGGAAGCGATGAGCTTGTTGGACAAATTAAGAGAGCTTGGCATTTCAGAAAATCTGATTAAGGAAATTGAAAAGTTTCGCTCGCAGTATCCGGTGGACAAGGAGTATGAGTCAAGAATCCCCGTGCCTACACAGTTTTATTACGGAAGCGATGTGTGGGAACAGGCTATAACAGCTGTTTTGTGTGGAGAAAATCTGCTTTTAGTAGGAGAAAAGGCCACAGGAAAGAATCTTTTCGCAGAGAATCTGGCAGGTGTATTTAACAGACCACGCTGGGATGTGTCATTTCACGTAAATATGGATGCAGCATCACTTATCGGAACGGATACGTTTAGCGCCGGAGAAGTAACTTTCAGACCGGGACCTGTGTATACAGCGGCAAAAACCGGCGGCTTTGCGGTGCTTGATGAGATAAATATGGCAAAAAGTGAGGCTATGGCAGTGCTTCATGCCACACTTGATTTCAGACGTACAATAGATGTGCCGGGCTATGACAGACTGTCGCTTCATCCGGCAACAAGATTTATTGCCACGATGAATTACGGCTATGCAGGCACAAAGGAGCTAAATGAGGCTCTTGTATCACGTTTTGCGGTAATCCGGATGCCTATGATTTCAAAAGAGAGCCTTGTGAAGCTCATAAAGGAACATTATCCTACAATACGTGAAGCGGGAGCAAATGAGCTTGCGGAGGTATTTCTTGAACTGCATACCAAGTGCAAAAATGGCGAAATATCGTCAAAGGCACTTGATCTGCGTGGTCTCATCGGTTCAATTGGTATGATGGAAAAGGGCTTAAATATATATACAGCTCTGGATATGGGTATAACAAACAAGAGCTTTGATGAATATGAGCAGACGTTTATCCGTGATACAATCCGTGCAAGAATCTCAAAGAAGATGAGCGGAGAGCAGCTGTTTTGTTGATATGAGCTTGTGACATATGAAGGAATGGAACATATGGAAGAACAGGATATAAAGGAAGCAAAAAGAGCAAGAAACTTCATATGGATGGCGGCCTGTGATTATGACATAGAGCCGCTTTTTCTGGCATTTGCACCGGATGGCACTGCGGATATTTACCTTAATCTGATTATTGGGCTTGAATACAAGTGGTATGAGCATGACAAGATAGATGCCTTATTCAATCAGCTGACAGGAAAAAACGCCATGCTTTATGAGGGTCTTTTATGGATAGGTTTGGAAAATGCCCTGTATGAAAAAGGAGAGACAAACGAGACCTGCCTTATATGATTTAAGGCTTGAGTACGCGAAAAAGAGCCTTGCAGGAGTCAATAAAAACAGGGAGTATTCGAGGATTGATATAATCAGAAATGCACATTGCAGAAGGATACTTGGAAAACCATCAGGTCTTTGCAAAGAGGATGAAGAGATACTGCATGCTTTTTGTTTTACACCTGATATGACAACGGATGAGATTATAGTGAAAACGAGAGAAAATCTGTGGAAGTATTTCTCGTATAAGCCGATAAAGGTGGCAAAGCCGCAGGGCATATATTTTTTACAGAAGGTAGCAGGAGCATTTCACTCAATAGGAAAAGTCAGCACACAGTATGTCAGAGCGAATAGCTTTTATGATAAAAATATGGCCTCGGACACAGCAGCTTTGTCTATGGAGCATTCAAAGAGATATCTGCTGCAGTTTGCACTGCAGAAAGATCCAATAGAAGCGAAGCGGTATGTGACAGCCTGCTTTGGAAAAAGCATGTATTCTGACAGGCAGCAGGCCGAGCTGGAGAAAAAGCTCTGTGTAGGAAATCACAAAAACTGTCACTTGCTTTTTACCAGAGGTATTTCATCGGAGAAAAAGCAGAATGTACCTGATGAGATTGACAACAAAAGAGAGCGCAGGGAAATTCTTGCATTTACAAAAGAGACTGCCATGCAATACAACAAGAATAAAGAGCATTTTGAAAAAAACATGGCAGTGTATCAAAACAGTATAAGGAGACTTACAGAAAGCCTTAGAATGCACCTGGAGACAGCAGATGAGACATTTATGGATGCTTCAACACACGGCCGTATAAAGCCTGCGAGAGTATGGAAGGCCCTGTATCTGGACAATCCGCGTGTTTTTGAGCGAAAAGATGAGGTGGAGACGCCGGGCTTTTCTGTCGACATACTGATGGATGCGTCTTCTTCCAGAAAACAGATGCAGCAGAAGATAGCAGCACAGGCATATGTACTGTCAAAGAGCCTGACAAATTGTGGCATACCGGTGCAGATTTATTCATATTGCAGCATAAGAGGCTACACGGTGATGCACATCTTTAAGGAATATGACGATTATGGTGTGGAGGATGAGCTGTTTCATTATGTTGCGGCAGGAAATAACAGGGATGGCCTTGCTCTGCGCGCGGCATCACATCTGATGGAGCTAAGTCCAAAGCCAAAGAAGTTACTTTTCATGTTTTCGGATGCAAGCCCCCAGGATGATCAGATAGCAGGGGAGGGAGCCTTTTATAAGGACCGGGAGTACACTGATGCTCTTGCTGTTAAGGACACCGTAAATGAGGTGCAGAGGCTTAAAAACCATGGAATAGACGTAATTGGCATCTTCATGGGAAGTGCACATGACAGTGAGCTTGCAACAAAGATATTCGGCAGAAGTCTCGTGAAGATAAAGAGTATCAACGAGTTTGCCGATGCTGTCGGACGAGTGTTAAATGAGATACTGACCTAGCATTTTAATTAAAAATACAATAAATTTAAAGCAATGGAGATAACAAATGAAAGCAATATTATTTGATTTGGACGGAACGCTGATTGACTCATCAGAGGGCATCACAAAGTCGGCACAATATGCACTTTCACACTTTGGCATAGATGAGCCTGACAGAAACAGTCTGTTTTTCTTTATAGGACCACCGCTCATAAACACATTTATGGAGCATTACGGATTTACTAAGGAGAGAGCACTTGAAGCGGTCAAAAAGTACAGAGAACGCTATAACAAAATAGGTATATTTGAATGTTCGCTTTTTCCGGGAGTAAAGGAATGCATAGAGGCGCTTAAAGCAGCCGGATATAGGATAGGACTTGCATCATCGAAGCCGGAAAAATCGTGTGAGCGTATTTTGGAGCATTTTGGAATACTGGATATGTTTGATGAGGTGGTCGGAGCTACATTTGACGGCAGGATAGATACAAAGGAAGAGGTGCTTAACGAGGTGATGCGCCGGTGGTCAGACATTCCAAGGGATGAGATGTGTTTAATCGGAGATACTATGTTTGATATCGAGGGAGCAAATCGTGTTAATGTGCCAAGCATAGCGGTAAGCTTTGGCTTTGGAGATGTTAACGAGATGGTGAGTGCCGGTGCAAAAGCTGTGATAGATGATATAAGGCAGCTTCCTGATGTACTTTCCAGGCTTTTCGATTAGCTTTTATGAAAATGCAATGCATTGAGACCTGAGGTTATAAACAGTAGATAGGAATGGGATTTCATGAATAAGAATTTAAAATTAAGAGCGATAGTGTGGGAGATAATTGTCCCGATTGTGCTTTACTACATTGTTTTTCTGAGCGCAATGTACTTTATTTTTGCGTTCATCGGACACACAGCTTCGACATACATGATAGCGCAGATAATATCTGCAGCAATTACAATACCATTTATGTATTTTGCAAGCTATAAGCCGACACAGCAGATGTTTGTTAAAAAACCAAAGATAGACAGGGCACTTTTTATAAATGTGCTCTGGGTGATTGTGATTACACTTTTCATTTCATTTGCGCTCAATAATATCATCACCATGTCACCGCTTATCGGGCTCTCAGAAGGATATGCCAGGGCGAATGAGAGCTTTTATGCAAGCACTCTTGTAATTGAGCTGATTGGCTCGGCAATTCTTTCTCCGATTATGGAGGAGCTTGTTTTCAGAGGCATTGTATTTGGAAATATGCGCAAAATAATGAATGTGCCACAGGCTGTATTTTTGTCGGCGCTTTTGTTTGGGCTCATTCATTTTAATATAGTGCAGTTTGTCTATGCTTTTTTACTTGGCCTTGTGCTTGCAGCTTTTATGTATAAGTCAGGGCATGTGTATGCGGCCATGATCGGGCATATCACCGCAAATGCGTTTGCAGTCATAAGGACAGAGACCGGTATTTTGAAGTGGACTGTTGATGGCAGTGTAATGGCATGGGTGGTATCTGTCATGTGCCTTGGTATTGGTGCTGTGATATTTTATTATTATGTAAAACACTCAGAGTGAGTTGTTTAGCATGAAGCGAAACGGAGCGCAGACAAAGTACAAGTATCGTGCAGCTTTATGAATATGAGCAATGCGATTTAGGATAGTTACCGGATGTTTATAAAAAATCAGCTATACAATAAAAAGTATAGCTGATTTTTTTATGATATAAGACATGAAAAGCTACTGTAACGCATACACAATTCAGACACAATTTGTTATAAGAACTTTTTTTACATGAGTTATTGAAAAAAGTTTTGAAATTTAAAATAGTAAATTGTGCGTATAACCTTATAAATAAGATAAAAACACAATTATAGTCAGAAAAATAACTTTATAATATTAAGTTATCAAATAATCAGACAATAGCGAGAAAAAAACTATTTACATTGGGCTTTCATCGTTGTAAAATCATAAACAGGAAATGATTCACTTCTTAATAAGTTATCCGTTAACAAATTTACACTAGGAAAGGAAGAACCTATGAGTAAACAATGGAATGAAAGCACAGCCACAGCTAAGGGATTATATGATCCTCGCTACGAGCATGATAACTGTGGAATTGGTGCAGTAGTAAATATCAAAGGTATCAAAACACATGAGACAGTCGAGAATGCTTTAAAGATTGTTGAGAACTTAAAGCACAGAGCCGGAAAAGACGCTGACGGTAAGACCGGAGACGGTGTCGGCATCCTGCTTCAGATTTCTCATAAGTTTTTTAAGAAGGTTACAAAGCCACTTGGAATAGATCTTGGAGACGAAAGAGATTACGGTGTGGGAATGTTTTTCTTCCCTAATGATGAGTTCAAGACTATTCAGGCAAAGAAGATGCTTGAGGTTATCGTGGAGAAGGAAGGCCTTGAATTTCTCGGATGGAGAGAAGTGCCTACAGAGCCTGATAAGCTTTCTAAAAAAGCCAGAGACTGTATGCCATGCATCATGCAGTGCTTTGTAAAGAGACCTGAGGATGTTGAGAGAGGACTTGAGTTTGACAGAAAGCTGTATGTTGCAAGACGTGTTTTCGAGCAGTCAAACGACAATACATATGTGGTTTCCTTCTCAAGCAGAACAATCGTATATAAGGGAATGTTCCTTGTAGAGCAGCTCAGACAGTTCTTCATGGATTTACAGGATCCTGATTATGAGTCAGCAATCGCCACAGTACATTCAAGATTCTCTACAAATACAAACCCAAGCTGGGAGAGATCTCATCCAAACAGATTTATCGTACACAATGGTGAGATCAATACTATTCTTGGAAACTCTGACAAGATGTCAGCACGTGAGGAAAACATGGAGTCTCCTAAGCTTAAAAAAGAGTTCCAGAAGGTTTTGCCGGTTATCAATGCGGCAGGATCTGACTCAGCAATGCTTGATAATGCGCTTGAATTCTTGGTAATGAGTGGTATGGAGCTTCCACTTGCCGTTATGATAATGATTCCTGAGCCATGGGCAAACAATTCAATCATGACTCAGAAGAAGAAGGATTTCTACCAGTATTACGCTACAATGATGGAGCCATGGGATGGTCCGGCTTCAATCGTATTCTCAGATGGTGATTTAGTCGGAGCTGTGCTTGACAGAAACGGACTTCGTCCATCACGTTACTATGTGACAGATGATGATTACCTTATCCTTTCATCTGAGGTCGGAGTACTTGAGATTGACCCTACAAAGATTGTGAAAAAGGATCGTCTCCGTCCTGGAAAGATGCTCCTTGTGGATACTGTTGCAGGAAAAATCATAGATGATGATGAGCTCAAGGAGAGATATGCAGACAAGCAGCCTTATGGTGAGTGGATTGACAGATACATGGTAAATCTTAAGGATTTAAAGATTCCTAACCAGAGAGTACCTGAGTATACAAAGGAAGAGCGCCAGAGAATGCAGAGAGCCTTCGGTTACACATATGAGTCACTCAAGGATTCAATCCTTCCTATGGCTAAAAATGGTGTTGAAGGCACAGCAGCCATGGGTACTGATACACCGCTTGCAGCTTTATCAGGTAACAGGGAGCCGTTATTCAACTACTTTAAGCAGCGCTTCGCACAGGTAACAAACCCACCTATCGATTCAATCCGTGAGGAGGTTGTCACATCAACCACACTCTATATCGGTGAGGCCGGAAACGTGCTTGAGGAGAAGCCGGAAAACTGCCGTGTACTTAAGATTAACAACCCAATCCTTACAAACACTGACCTTATGAAGATTAAGAATTTAAAGGCCGATGGCTTTAAGGTAGAGGTTTTACCTATTATATATTACAAGAACACAAGTCTTGAGAAAGCAGTAGACAGACTTTATATAGAGGCTGACCGTGCATACAGGGACGGAGCCAACATTATTATCCTTTCAGACAGGGGTGTTGATGAGAACCACGTTGCAATTCCTTCACTGCTTGCAGTTGCTGCATTGCAGCAGTATCTTGTAAAGACAAAAAAGAGAACATCTCTTTCTCTCATTCTTGAGTCAGGAGAGCCGAGAGAGGTTCATCATTTTGCTACACTGCTTGGCTTTGGTGCAAGTGCAATCAACCCATACCTGGCACAGGATACAGTTAAGCAGCTTGTTGACGAGCATATGCTTGACAAGGATTATTATGCAGCAATCGATGATTACAACCATGCAATCATCACAGGTATCGTAAAAATTGCAGCAAAGATGGGTATTTCAACCATCCAGTCATATCAGGGCTCAAAGATTTTTGAGGCAATCGGTATTGACAAGAGTGTTATTGACAAGTATTTCACAAATACAGTAAGCCGTATCGGTGGAATTACATTACAGGATATCGAGAACGATGTGAATGAGCTTCACTCTGCGGCCTACGATCCGCTCGGACTTGAGACAGATGTTACACTTGACAGCAAGGGCAGACACAAGATGAGAAGCGGAGCTGATGACCATCTGTACAATCCGGCTACAATCCATCTTCTCCAGCAGTCGACACAGCGCGGTGACTACAATCTGTTCAAGCAGTACACAGCACTTGTGGACGAGGAAGAGAAAAATACAAACATCCGTGGACTCATGGATTTCAACTATCCTAAGAAGGGTGTCAAGCTCGAGGAGGTTGAGAGCGTTGACTCAATTGTGACACGTTTCAAGACAGGTGCTATGTCATACGGATCTATTTCCAAGGAAGCACATGAGACACTTGCAATTGCCATGAACCATCTGCACGGAAAATCAAATACCGGTGAGGGTGGAGAGGACAAGGATCGTCTCACAATCGGAAAAGACGGAAAGAACCGCTGTTCAGCAATCAAGCAGGTTGCTTCAGGACGTTTTGGTGTCACAAGCAGATACTTAACAAGCGCACAGGAGATTCAGATTAAGATGGCACAGGGTGCTAAGCCGGGTGAGGGCGGACACTTACCTGGAAAGAAGGTTTATCCTTGGATTGCAAAGACAAGACTTTCAACACCGGGTGTTGCACTCATCTCTCCACCACCACACCACGATATTTATTCTATCGAGGATTTGGAACAGCTTATTTTCGACTTAAAGAATGCAAACAGAGATGCAAGAATCTCAGTCAAGCTCGTTTCTGAGGCCGGTGTAGGAACTGTTGCGGCAGGCGTTGCAAAGGCCGGAGCACAGGTAGTGCTTATCTCAGGCTACGACGGAGGAACAGGAGCCGCACCTAGCAGCTCAATCCACAATGCGGGACTTCCATGGGAGCTTGGACTTGCAGAGACACACCAGACTCTTCTTATGAATGGTCTTAGAAATAAAGTAAGAATTGAGACAGACGGTAAGCTGATGAGTGGCCGTGATGTGGCAATAGCAGCGTGTCTTGGAGCCGAGGAATTCGGTTTTGCGACAGCTCCGCTTGTAACAATGGGCTGTGTAATGATGAGAGTATGTAACTTGGATACATGTCCGGCAGGAATTGCTACACAAAACCCTGAGCTTCGTAAGCGCTTTGCAGGAAAGCCGGAGTACGTTGAGAACTTCATGCGTTTCATCGCTGAAGAGCTTCGTGAGTATATGGCAAAGCTTGGCGTAAAGACAGTGGATGAGCTCGTTGGACGTGGAGATCTCTTAAAGAAGCGTGATAATCTAAGCGAGAAACAGTCAAAGATTGACCTTGACTGCATACTTAATAATCCGTTTGACGGCAAAAAGCAGAGTGTTATCTTCGATCCTAAGCAGGTATATGACTTTGAGCTTTCAAAGACAAAGGATATGACTGAGATCATGACACAGCTTAAGAGCGCACTTGAGAGCGGACAAAAGCGCGCGATTGAGATTGAGGTAACAAATACAAACAGATCTCTCGGAACAATATTTGGTTCTGAGATTACAAAGAAATATGACGATACGCTGGATGAAGACACATTTGTTATCAAGTGTAACGGTGCAGGCGGACAGAGCTTTGGAGCATTTATCCCTAAGGGACTTACACTTGAGCTTGTCGGAGATTCAAATGATTACTTCGGAAAGGGTCTTTCAGGTGGAAAGCTCATCGTATATCCACCTGCAGGAGTCAAGTTTGAGAAGGATGATAATATCATCATCGGAAACGTGGCACTTTACGGAGCTACCAGCGGTAAGGCCTTCATAAACGGTGTTGCCGGTGAGCGTTTCTGCGTAAGAAATTCCGGTGCAACAGCAGTAGTTGAGGGTGTCGGCGATCATGGCTGTGAGTACATGACAGGTGGCCGCGTAGTTATCCTTGGAAAGACCGGAAAAAACTTTGCAGCAGGTATGAGCGGTGGAATAGCATATGTGCTTGATGAGGACAATGACCTTTACATGAGAACCAACAAGCAGATGGTATTTACTGAGGAGGTCTCAAACAAGTACGATGTATTAGAGCTTAAGGAAATGATAAAAGAGCATGTAACACTTACAAACTCAGAAAAGGGTAAGGAAATCCTTGATCATTTCAGTGAGTATCTTCCTAAGTTCAAGAAGGTTATTCCTTACGATTACAACCGTATGCAGATGGCTATTGTACAGATGGAAGAAAAGGGTCTTAACGCAGAGCAGGCACAGATTGAGGCATTTTATGCCAGCACAAGAGGCTAAGGAGGACGCAGATAATGGGAAAACCAACAGGATTTATGGAATATGACAGATGCGAAGCAGCGTCTGTAGAGCCAAAGGAGCGTATTAAGAACTTTAACGAGTTCCATGTGTTCCTTTCAAAAGAAAATCAGCAGAAACAGGCTGCCCGTTGTATGGACTGCGGAGTTCCTTTCTGCCAGTCGGGAATGACAATAGCAGGCATGACATCAGGCTGTCCGCTGCACAATCTGGTTCCGGAGTGGAACGACCTTGTGTATACCAACAACTGGGAGCAGGCATATAATCGTCTGCACAAGACCAACAACTTCCCTGAGTTTACATCAAGAGTCTGCCCGGCACTGTGCGAGAAGGCATGTACATGCGGACACTGGGGCAGTCCGGTGTCAGTCAGGGACAATGAGCATGGTGTAATAGAGACTGCATATGCAAACGGATATGCAGCTCCAAAGCCACCAAAGGTCAGAACCGGCAAGAAGGTGGCAATCATTGGTTCGGGTCCTTCAGGACTTGCGGCAGCAGACCAGCTTAACCAGAGAGGCCATGATGTTACAGTATATGAGAGAGAGGACCGCGTCGGTGGCCTGCTCATGTATGGTATTCCAAATATGAAGCTTGATAAGAGCATTATTGACAGAAAAGTTAATATAATGAAGGAAGAGGGCATTCATTTTGTCACAGGCTGTGATGTCGGAAAGGATATAAAGCCGGCAGAGCTTTACAAGAAGTATGACAGGATAATCCTTTGCTGTGGTGCCAAAAATCCAAGAGACATAAAGGCAGACGGAAGAGATGCAAAGGGTATTTACTTTGCTGTTGATTACCTTACCCAGAATACAAAGAGCCTTTTAAATTCAAACCTGACAGATGGCAAGTTTGTATCTGCAAAGGGCAAAAAAATGTGGTCATTATCGGTGGCGGTGACACAGGAAACGACTGTGTCGGAACTGCAATCCGTCAGGGCGCCAAATCAGTCACACAGCTTGAGATGATGCCTTGTCCGCCTACAGAGCGTGCCGCAAACAATCCGTGGCCGGAGTGGCCAAAGGTCTTAAAAACAGACTACGGCCAGGAGGAAGCTATTGCAGTATTCGGACATGACCCACGTATCTACAAGACAACCGTAAAAAGAGTTCCACAAGGACAAAAACGGCAATCTAAAGGAGCTTACAATTGTAAGTCTTGAGAGTAAAAAGGACGAGAAGACAGGCAGATTCATGATGGTTCCGGTAGAGGGATCAGAGAAAAAGCTTCCGGCAGAGCTTGTGCTTATAGCAGCAGGCTTCCTTGGAACAGAAAGCTATGTGGCAAAGGCATTTGGTGTAGAGCTCAATGCCAGAACAAACGTAAGTACACAGGAGGGACATTACGCTACAAACGTAAAAAACGTATACGTGGCAGGTGATAACCACCGTGGACAGTCCCTTGTAGTATGGGCTATCAGAGAGGGACGTGAGGCTGCCAGAGAGGTTGATGAGAGTCTCATGGGATATTCATATCTCTCAGTACAGTAACAAATCATTGTAGCAATTCCCCTTAATAAATTTTATTTCATACATTTTATAGCAAAATCCCGGTGCATTGCACCGGGATTTTTGCTGTGGATAAACTGATTGAAATTTGATTTATAAGATGTTAAGATAGCAGTGTTTGACATGATAATAATAATATTAGGAGCAGCAAATGAGTAAAACAGTATTTTTTGACATAGACGGAACAATATGGGACGATGACATGGTAATTCCTGAAAGCACCCTAGAGGCTGTGGCAGCCCTCAAGGCAAACGGACATCTGGCATTTATATGTACAGGACGTGCCAGAGCCAGTGTGAGGTCAGAGAAGCTATTAAATATGGGTTTTGATGGAATAATTGCGGCATGTGGCAACTATATTGAAATGGATGGCAAAGTAATATACGAAAATGACCTGAGCGCAGATATGGTACAAAAAGGTCATAAGGGTGCTTTCTGAGTGTAAAATGCCTGTAGTGCTTGAGGGCTCCACAGACTACTGGATAGATGACGAGGGCTTTGAGAATGATCCGTATGTGGATTACCTTTTTGAGTCACTTGGTGAGCATGCACATATAATAAGAGGATATGACGGCGAGATAAGAATTAATAAATTCTCCGCTGACGTGATAGATGGTACTGATTATGAACGTGTGAAGGCAGAGTTTGCTGATGATTTTCTGATACTTGAGCATGTGGAAAATGTCGTAGAGTTCGTGCCGAAGGGAACCTCAAAGGCAACCGGCATCAAATGGCTGTGCAATCATCTGGATATCCCGCTTGATGAAACCTATGCGATAGGCGACAGTGTAAATGACCTTGAAATGCTTGAGAGTGTAGGACATGGAATCGCGATGGGCAACTCAATGCCACCGGTTAAAGAAATTGCGGAATATGTCACATCGGATATTTCAGATGATGGAGTGAAAAATGCGTTAAAGCATTACGGATTGATATAGAAAATGTAAAATAAATATTAAAATGAAATATCACTGTTGACATTGAAATGCAATAGTGATATTTTATTTACAGAAAGAAATTAGCACTCGAAAGAAATGAGTGCTAACAGAGATAAAAGGAGGCAATACAATGAAATTAGTTCCATTATCAGACAGAGTAGTATTAAAGCAGTTAGAAGCAGAGGAAACAACAAAATCGGGAATCATCCTTACAAGTTCAGCACAGGAGAAGCCACAGGAGGCTGAGGTTATCGCAGTAGGACCTGGCGGAATGGTTGACGGCAAGGAAGTTAAGATGCAGGTAACAGTCGGACAGAAGGTTATTTATTCTAAATACGCAGGCACAGAGGTTAAGCTTGACGGAGAAGAGTACATCATCGTTAGACAGAATGATATTCTTGCAGTAGTAGAGTAAGATTAATTTACGGATAGAAGCTAAAGATCCGGTACGTTTTACATATCCGGTCATAGCTGCTTACATTTTGGAATTAAATATCAAATATATAAATAGAAAGGTCGTATAAATCATGGCAAAGGAAATTAAATATGGCTCAGAAGCCAGAGCAGCACTTGGAGCTGGAGTAGATAAATTAGCAAATACAGTCAGAGTAACACTTGGACCAAAAGGAAGAAACGTAGTACTTGACAAATCATACGGTGCACCACTCATCACAAACGATGGTGTTACAATCGCAAAAGAGGTTGAGCTTGAGGATGCTTTCGAGAACATGGGAGCACAGCTTGTCAAGGAAGTTGCCACAAAGACAAATGATGTAGCAGGAGACGGAACAACAACAGCTACAGTTCTTACACAGGCAATGGTTCAGGAAGGAATGAAGAACCTTGAGGCAGGAGCAAACCCAATCGTGCTTCGTCGTGGTATGAAGAAGGCTACAGACAAAGCTGTTGAGGCACTTAAGGATATGAGCCAGAAAGTAAAAGGCAAAGAGCAGATCGCTAAGGTTGCAGCTATCTCAGCAGGAGATGAGGAAGTTGGTAATCTCGTAGCAGACGCTATGGAAAAGGTTACAAACGATGGTGTTATCACAATTGAAGAGTCAAAGACAATGCAGACAGAGCTTGACCTTGTAGAAGGTATGCAGTTCGACAGAGGATACCTCTCAGCATATATGTGCACAGATATGGACAAGATGGAAGCAGTACTTGATGATCCGTATATCCTTATTACTGACAAGAAGATTTCTAACATCCAGGATATTCTTCCATTACTTGAGAAGATTGTTCAGGCCGGTGCAAGACTTCTTATCATCGCTGAGGATGTTGAGGGCGAGGCTCTTACAACACTTATCGTTAATAAGCTTCGTGGTACATTCAATGTAGTAGCTGTAAAGGCTCCTGGATATGGTGACAGAAGAAAAGCAATGCTTGAGGATATTGCAATCCTTACAGGTGGTCAGGTGATCAGCTCTGATCTTGGACTTGAGCTCAAGGATACAACAATCGATATGCTTGGCCGTGCTAAGTCAGTTAAGGTTCAGAAGGAGAACACAGTCATCGTTGACGGTGCCGGAGACAAGGATGCTATCGCAGGCAGAGTAAGCCAGATCCGTGGTCAGATTGATGAGACAACATCTGAGTTTGATAAAGAAAAATTACAGGAGCGTCTTGCCAAGATGGCAGGCGGTGTAGCAGTTATCCGTGTAGGTGCTGCAACAGAGACAGAGATGAAAGAGGCTAAGCTTCGTATGGAGGATGCCCTTAACGCTACAAGAGCAGCAGTTGAAGAGGGAATCATCGCAGGTGGTGGATCAGCATATATCCATGCATCAAAGAAGGTTGCAGAGCTTGTTGATACACTTGAGGGAGATGAGAAGACAGGTGCAAAGGTTATCCTTAAAGCACTCGAGGCTCCACTTTACTATATCGCTGCAAATGCAGGACTTGAAGGTGCAGTAATCATCAACAAGGTAAAGGAGTCAGCTCCTGGAACAGGCTTCAACGCAGCTACAGAAGAGTATGTAGACATGGTTGAGAGCGGAATACTTGATCCTGTAAAGGTTACAAGAAGTGCATTACAGAATGCAACATCAGTAGCTTCAACACTCCTCACAACAGAGTCAGCAGTAGCTACAATTAAAGAGGACACTCCAGCAATGCCAGCCGGAGCCGGCGCCGGAATGGGCATGATGTAATCGTAGACAATGAGGAAAAAAGAAACCCGTGGTCACACTCGTGTGAACCGCGGGTTTTCTTTTTGACGAATGTCCGGATATGAGCAAGTAGCACGCGAGTGCGGATTGCGAATATACGGAGGCTGGTGTAAGCCAGCCGTGTCTACGATGTAGGTGGAATAATGCCGAAGTACATCAAAAACTTCTTTTCAAACAATTACACCTATGGTATAATGGGCGGTGTTGGAAAAAATACGACAACGAATATTTATATCGGAGTGAGAATTAATGAGTAAGGTTATAGTAGTTACCGATTCAAACAGCGGTATCACACCTGACGAGGCAAAGAAGCTTGGAGTTGAGGTGATTCCAATGCCTTTTTACATCGATGAGCAGATGTATTATGAGAATATCGATCTGACGCAGGAGCAGTTCTATGAGAAGCTTACGGCAGGCGGCGATATCAAGACATCTATGCCTTTGGTTGGTGATGTAACAGATAAATGGGATGAGTTTTTAAAGGAAAATGATGAGATTGTATACATTCCAATGTCATCAGGTCTTTCAAGCTCATGTGAGACAGCATATATGCTCTCGCAGGATTATGACGGCAAAGTGCAGGTAGTCAATAATCAGAGAATATCAGTTACAATGCGCCAGTCGGTTATAGATGCGAAGAACCTGGCAGAAGCAGGAAAAAATGCAGCTGAGATAAAGCAGATATTAGAGGATGCAAAGTTTGAGTCTTCCATATATATCATGGTAGATACTCTTAACTACCTCAAAAAGGGTGGTAGAATCACGCCAGCAGCGGCAGCTCTTGGCACACTTTTAAAGCTTAAACCGGTGCTTCAGATTCAGGGTGAGAAGCTTGATGCATTTGCAAAGGCACGTACCGTAAAGCAGGCAAAGAGCATCATGATAGATGCCATGAAGTCGGATTTTGAGAAGCGCTTCAATAATCCGGATGGCAGCCAGATAAATCTTGAAATGGCATACACGCATGATATTGCAGCAGCGGAGGCATTTAAGGAAGAGGTTCAGGCAGCATTTCCAAATAACGAGATAGTCATGAATCCGCTTTCACTTTCGGTCTCATGCCATATAGGGCCCGGAGCGCTTGCAATAGCCTGCTCTAAGAAGATAGAGTATTGTAATAAATAATTATTAATAGTTACAAAGCATAATAAATATACCACTAAAATCAAGCAGTAACATGGCACAATGTGTCGTGTCAGAAAATACAAGGGAGGCATGTAAAATGTCAAAGGTAGATGTAGTAATAGGATGTTTCTATGGTGATGAAGGAAAAGGTAAGGTAATTGATTACCTTGCAGCAGACGCTGATGTAGCAGTAAGATGCACAGGCGGAGACAATGCCGGTCACACAATCAAAGCAAACGGTGTTAAATATGCAATGCACCTTATTCCGTCAGGTCTCTTATCAGGACATACAATCGGAGTGATCGGAAACGGAGTAGTTTTAAATCCGCAGGTTCTTTTTAGAGGAAATCAACAACCTGAAGGAGCACGGATATGATGTAGATAAATACTTAAAAATCAGTGACAAAACGCATGTCATTTTCCCATATCATAGTAAGCTTGATGTGGCGCTTGAGAAGGTGAGAAAGGCAAAGAAAATCGGTACTACAGGAAAGGGTATCGGACCTTCATACTGCGATAAGTATGAGAGAAGCGGAATCAGAATGGAGGATTTATACGCACCTGATTTCAAGGAGCGCCTTAAGGAGCAGACAGAGCTTAAGCTTGCACTTCTTAAGGTATATGATCCTGAGACTGATTATACAAAGGAGCTTGATTTCGACAAGATGTTTGCAGAGTACAGTGACTATGCAGCACAGCTTGAGCCATATGTATGTGATACAATCACACTCTTACACAAGGCACTTGAGGATGACAAAAAGGTGGTTGTTGAGGGAGCACAGGCTACACTCCTTGATATCGACTTTGGTTCATATCCATATGTTACATCATCAAATCCTACAATCGGTGGCATCCTTACAGGAACAGGTCTTTCTGCTTCAGATATCGGAAATGTATACGGTGTCATCAAGGCATACTCAAGCCGTGTAGGTGAGGGACCATATGTGACAGAGCTTCTTGACGCAACCGGAGACAGAATCCGTGAGCTCGGACATGAGTACGGCACCACAACAGGCCGCCCGAGAAGATGTGGATGGTTAGACCTTGTCACATTAAAATATGCTAAGCGTCTTAACGGACTTACAGCACTTTCTGTAAACCATCTCGACACAATCGGCAAGTTTGATACAATAAAAGTCTGCATCGGCTACGATGTAAACGGTGAGGTAACAGAGGATTTTACCACAAATCTCAAGGTTTTAAACAACGCAAAGCCTGTATATGAGGAGCTAAAAGGTGGCTGGGGAGATGAAATTGCAAGCTGTAAGACTTTCGAGGAGCTTCCTGAGAATGCACAGAAATACATCAGCTTCATAGAGAAATACATCGGAGTACCTGTTAAGTTCATCGGAACAGGTGCTGAAAGAGAAGCTATGATTGTGCGCGCAGACAATTAGTACCCAGACAATTAGTACAGCTAAAATATCATAGTATTAAAATTATAAATAATGTACAAAAGAGTGTTCAGAATTCACAAATTGAACACTCTTTTTTTATACTCTAATATCATAATAATTTAGTAGGAAGGAGTATTACTGTGATAGAAATTAGTAATCTCGTAAAGAAATATGGCGACCATATAGCCGTAGATCATCTTTCGCTGACTGTTGAGCCGGGAAAGATATACGGACTTTTGGGACCAAACGGCGCCGGAAAGTCAACCACCATGAATATTGTTACCGGATATATCGGTGCTGATGGTGGAACAGTAAAGATAAACGGCTATGATATATTTGCACAGCCTGAGGAAGCAAAAAAAAAATGTATCGGATACCTGCCGGAGATACCACCGCTTTATGTGGATATGACGGTATATGAGTATCTCAAATTTGTAGCAGAGCTCAAAAAGCTAGACAGGATAAAGAGAAAAGAAATGATAGCAGATGCCATGGACATGACCGGCATCACGGAGGTGAAAATCATCGTCTCATAAAGAACCTTTCCAAGGGCTACAGACAAAGAGTGGGTTTCGCCCAGGCACTGCTTGGCTACCCGGAAATCATCATACTGGATGAGCCTACAGTTGGACTTGATCCAAAGCAGATAATAGAGATTCGTGAGCTTATTAAAAAGCTTGGAGAAAATCATACGGTGATACTTAGCTCGCATATTTTAAGTGAGATAAGTGCGGTGTGTGATCATGTGTTTATCATATCAAAGGGTAAGCTTGTAGCAAGTGATGCCACAGAGAACCTGATTAATCTCATGTCAAAGAACCAGGAAATTAACCTTGTTCTCAAATCAGACGAGATTGGTGCAAGAGGAATGCTTGAGAAGATAGTAAATATTGATAAGGTCACATTTGAACAGTCTGAGGAAGAGAATACAGTGAAGGCTAAGGTTATAGCAAAAGCAAACTGCGATATACGTGAGGAAATATTTGAGCTTGCAAGTGCAATGCATATGCCAATCCTTGAGATGCATACTGTTGTGAAGTCACTCGAGGACGTATTCCTTGAGCTTACAGGGGAAGGAGATGAGAAATAATGCTTGCAATATTTAAAAGAGAATTCAAATCATATTTCCAAAACGTTATAGGATGGCTGTTTGTTGCAGCACTTCTTGCAGTGTATGGCCTATATTTTTATGTATACAATCTGAAAAACGGTTATCCGTATATCTCATATGATTTAAATGGAATAGGTTTTATTATGATGATTGCAGTGCCAATTCTCACGATGAGATCGCTTTCTGATGAGAAAAAGACAAAGACAGATCAGCTTATGCTGACATCGCCTGTATCTGTCGGAAAGATTGTAGCAGGAAAATATTTTGCAATGGCAGCAGTATACACCATAGACATAGCACTTTTTGCACTTTCACCGCTCGTGTTGTCAATTTACGGCAAGGTGGCATTAAGTGAAGCCTATGTGGCTTTGTTTGGCTACTGGCTTTACGGTTTATCATGCATCGCCGTGGACTTTTTATATCGTCCATATCTGAGAGTGTGATAATATCTGCAATACTTACATTTGCGGCATTATTCCTCTCATACATGATGCAGTCCATCACCGGGCTCATCTCGTCAAGTGGGAATCTGCTCACAAAGGTGCTTAATTGCTTTGATTTGTACACACCATTTGAGAATTTTGTGAGTGGCTGCTTTAGTGTCACCTCGGCAGCTTATTATGTGACGGTTATCCTGCTTTTATGCTTCCTTACGACGCAGTCTATCCAGAAGAGAAGATGGGCATTTTCAAAGAAGATGATAGGCACAGGGGCATTTTCAGCAGGAATGATTGTCATAATGTGTGCAATCTGTGTGGTTGTAAATCTTGTACTGACAGCGCTTCCTGCCAAGTACACATCAATTGACTGTTCGGCTACAAAGCTGTACTCGCTCACAAGCGATACAAAGGACAGGGTAAGTAAGCTCGATGAGGATATCACAATCTATGTTTTGAATTCCAAGAAATCAAAGGATGCAAAGATAGATGAGACAATCAACAGATACAAGGATCTTTCGAGTCATATAAAGGTAAAATATGTAGACCCGGCGACAAGCCCGAAGTTTTATCAGGATTACACAGACACGACACCTACCACAAACAGCCTTATCATCGAGAGCAAAAACCGTTCAAAGGTGATTGATTACAATGATATATATGAATATGACAGCTCATCATATTATTACGGATACCAGTCGCAGTCTAGCATCACAGGCTATGATGCCGAGGGACAGATTACAAGTGCTATAGAGTATGTCACAATGGATGCAGATGAGCTCCCGGTAATTTATCAGATAACCGGACACAATGAAACGGAAATAGGAAGCAATTTCCAGAGTGTTGTAAGCAAGGCAAATGCAAATCTTAAGAGTTTAGAGCTCTTTAACGAGGAAAAGGTGCCGGAGGATGCAACAGCCATTATCATTAATTCTCCGACTGTTGATTTCAACGAGGAAGACGCTCAGAAGGTGATTGATTATTTAAATGGCGGTGGAAAGGCAATGATTATCGGCTGCTACGCATATAATGATGAGCTTACAAACTTTAACAAGATACTTGCGGCTTACAATGTCAGCTTCAAGACCGGTGTGGTAGCTGAAAATGACAGCTCAAAATATTATCAGAATCCTCTCTACCTACTTCCAACGGTTGAGACGACAGATTACACCTCAGATGCAACAGACGGATATGTATTCCTGGCAGGAAGCTGTGCAATCAATTATCCTGAGGATACAGATGATGTGACATATACAAAGCTGCTTTCTACATCAGACAGCGCAGTTTTAAAGAAGGACTGGAAGAATATCACCACATCGAAGGCAGAGGATGCAGATGAGAACGGACCGTTTACTACAGGGCTTGCTGTAAATGATTCAAGCACCGGCGCATCGATTGTTGTGTTTGGTACGCCTTATGTGGTTGATGATTCATATGATAATGCCGTTTCCGGCAACAATGCAGACATGTTCAAGGATGTTATCACATCAATGACCGGAAATGTTGAGCTTGCATCAAGTGTGATACCGGTGAAGGATTACACCTTAAGCAATATCACTATAAATACGCTGCAGGCGGTTATTACGGGACTTATCATAATGATAGCTGTACCAATACTGCTTATTATCATAGGAATCGTTGTATGGGCAATGAGGAGAAAGAAGTAGATTACAGGTAAACGCGTATAAGAAATAGGAGAAAAAATGAATGAATAAGCAGAAACGCACCTTTGTGATACTTGCGATAGTTCTGGCAGCATCCCTGGCGGGCTACCTGGGACTTCTAAATTACAATAAATATAAAAGTGACGATGATTCGGAGAGCGAAAGTGACAGTGTTGAGGCACTTTCGCTGGACTCATCGGATGTTAATTCACTCTCATTTCTGATTGACGGTCAGGAGTATAGCTTCAGCCGTATAAAGTCAGATGGCACATCCGATGAGACAGGGTCAACGGAGTCTGAGAAAACAGACACAGAATCAGAGTCTTCTGATTCAGATGATGAAGAGCAGTGGGTCTGCGATAATGATACCTCTCTTAAAATCAATACAAGCAAGGTCATATCACTGCTTGGAAATGCCACAAGCATTACAGCTTCAAAGAAATTTGATTCAGATGCGGATACATCTGATTTTGGGCTGGATGAACCACAGAATGTTGTAAAGCTAAGCACCGATGACAAGGCATATACCATCACAATCGGCGAGAAAAACGCTATGCTTGGTGAGTACTATATCAAGGTAAATGATGATGTATATCTTTCAGGTACCACAATCCCTGGAACAATTCCGGATTCTATAGATGATATGATTGCAACGGAAGACAGTGAGAGTACTGAGACTGAAAGTGAGTAGCAACGGATTGATAAGTTACAATTTGAAAAGAAATTAAGAAATAGTTCATCCTTTTTTAATGAAATAGGTATTGAAATCATGCTTATGTTGTACCATTATTATTGTGTAGAATAATAATGGACAAACGGTGAATAGCATGAATCAGATGAACAAAGACAGCTACAGCATAAATATCACGGGCCTTACCGATGAAGAGGTAAGGCAGAGAGTGGAGGAAGGATTTACCAATAGAACAGATATATCTACAGACAAGACGACAAAGGAAATTGTGGTTTCAAACGTTTTCACATATTTTAACCTTATATTTCTTGTTATAACGATACTTCTCATAATGGTAGGTTCTTTCAGAAATCTGACATTTCTGCCTATAATTATTGGAAATACGGTAATAGGAATTGTTCAGGAAATCCGCGCAAAAAAGACTCTTGAAAAAATGAGTTTACTGAATGCTCCGCATGCGGATGTCATCAGAAACGGCAGCGTAAAGCAGATTAGTACGGAGGAACTTGTAAAGGACGATGTGATTTTACTTACCGCAGGAAAGCAGATTTGTGCGGATGCGGTTGTGATATCCGGAAATATACAGGTAAATGAATCACTGCTCACAGGTGAAGCTGATGAGGTAGAAAAGACAGAGGGCAGCACTCTCATGTCGGGAAGCTTTGTTGTATCGGGAGAGTGCTATGCACGGCTTGAAAAGGTCGGTAATGAATCATATATCTCAAAGCTGAGCCTTGAGGCAAAATCAATGGGCGGCAAGGAGCAGTCAGAGATGATACGCTCCATCAATTTGATTGTCAAATGGGTTGGCATAGTTATTATTCCGATTGGGCTTATATTGTTCTGGCAGAGCCATTTTGTGAATGGCGAGTCTATCACAAAGAGCGTTACATCGACAGTTGCAGCAATTATAGGAATGATACCGGAGGGCTTATATCTGCTGACAACAGTGGCGCTTGCCTTAAGCACTATGAAGCTTGCAAGGAAAAAGGTTTTGCTTCATGATATGAAAAGTATTGAGACGCTTGCGCGTGTGGATGTGCTTTGTGTGGATAAAACGGGCACAATTACTGAGCCTGATATGAAGCTTAAGGAAATTTTTCTCTGTAAAAACAGTGGAGCAGATGGCACACAGACAGCTTTGACATTAGATGAGCTTAAGAGTCTTATTTTAGATTATGCAAATGCCTCGGTTGACAACAATGCGACTATGCTCGCACTAAAAGCATATGCGGCGGATACTTTGACAAATAATACATCTGCACTGCATCGTACAGCGGTTTCACAGCAGGCATTTTCGTCGAGCCTCAAGTATGGCAGCGTTACCTTTTCTGACGGAACATATCTGCTCGGAGCGCCGGAGTTTATCATGCACGAAGACTTTGCGCGCATTGAGGAAGAAATCATACCATACGCTGACAAAGGAGACAGAGTACTTTTGTTTGCAAGGTATGATGGAGAAAACGTGGAGAATGGCATAAATGGCAGCGTTACTCCGCTTGGATTTGTGGCACTTGCCAATCCTATCAGAGAGAATGCGGTAAAGACTTTTGAGTATTTCAAGAGTCAGGGTGTTGCGATAAAGGTTATTTCAGGTGACAATCCGCGTACTGTTTCAAGGATTGCCATACAGGCAGGAATTGAAAGTGCAGAAAGCTTTGTCGATGCGGCTACACTTGATACTGAGGATAAAATAGCCGATGCAGTGAATAAATATACTGTATTCGGACGAGTGACACCAAAGCAGAAGAAACAGCTTGTAAAGGCTTTACAGGCTAAAGGTCATACAGTTGCGATGACCGGAGACGGAGTCAACGATATACTTGCCATGAAGGATGCCGACTGCAGTGTGGCTATGGCATCGGGAAGTGAGGCGGCAGCCCAGGCAGCCCAGGTTGTCCTTTTGGACTCTGATTTTGCACATATGCCGGATGTGGTATATGAGGGACGCAGGGTAGTAAACAATATCCAGCGCTCAGCCAGTCTGTTTCTTGTGAAAAATATATTCTCACTGTTACTTTCACTGTTTTCAGTTATTCTTATGGTTACGTATCCGCTTGAGCCGGCACAGGTATCGCTCATCAGTATGTTTACCATAGGAGTACCGGGATTCTTATTGGCACTGGAGCCGAATAAGGACAGGATAAATGGACACTTTATCACCAATGTCATGCTAAAGGCACTGCCGGGTGGACTTACGGATGTAATAGCTGTCGGAGCGCTTGTCGTATGCGGAGAAGTATTTTGTATATCAGATGCAAGCATAGGAACGATAGCGACGCTTGTACTTTCGGTAGTGGGCTTCATGATTCTCTTTAAAATCAGTGAGCCACTCAATGGAATGAAATATGCTGTTATTATCGGAAATATAGCAGGTCTGGTATTTTCGGGTTTCTTCTTAAAGAAACTGTTTGCACTGACAGATTTGTCAAATATATGTATTCTTCTCATGATAGTGTTTGGCTTTGCGGCTGAGTCACTGTTTAGGAATCTGACACTTCTGGTTGAGAAACTGAGAGGCTCATATGAGAAAAAGAAGGGCTTCAATGTCTGATATTGAAAATCTGCATGGCACCATAGGTGTGTGGCAGCTTAGGACCAGGAGCCTTTCTTGATGGGCACGACAGATTTTTACAGTTCGCGCAGGTATTGCAGAGCTCTTTGATATTTTTCCGCTTTTGTGAGTCAAGCTTTATTATGAGGGCGGCTGTCTTAAGTGGCTTGAGCATATTTGAACCGGTGAGATGTATGCCATCAGGGCTTACGTGCTCAAAAATCTCAGGCAGCAGCTCAAGCGGATATTCATCGCCTAAAAATGACAGCTCAATGGCATAAAGAGAGCTTTCTTCTTCGACAGCCTTTGCAAACTGCTCATATGCGTTTGACAAAAGCATGAGGCTTAAACAGTCTGCTATGTATGCTTCCTCAAGCTGCTCATGGTTTAAATACAGCTCTGACAGCTCGTCTACACCGTTTCCGAGTGTCACGAGGCCGTAGGCATAGTGTGCCAGGGATACCCCGGGCAAATCCTGTTTTATGGAATAATATGCAAAGGCATCCACCAATGGAAGCATTGCGGTGTATATTGCCCGGATAAGCGGCAGTTTATCGTTATCAAAATGAAAACGGCTGCAGAATTCCTTCCAGTCTTTAGATGATAATTCAGGTGTGATTTTGCGTTTCATGGTTTTTTGGTTACATCATCAGATTCTTTATCAGAACCCTTTAAAAGTCTGTATACAAATGAATATGCCCAGATAAGCACCGGGATAATGATAGTTGCGGCAACGGCAGCCTTCCAGTAGCGCATGTCACTTGTGTGATCGAGCACAGTGGCAACAAATGCCACAACATATAAAAAGTAATAAAAGGATGGCGCCAATCAGTGCCAGAATACGTTTTGTCTTTTTCATGAATTGTTCTCCGTGGTTTTTGAATAGTTATTTAATAATTATAATATAAAAAAACAAAATTGACGTCAAGCTGTTATTTTGGTATAATACATCCATATGTGAAGTTGAGGCTGTTTGGTCTCATATCAGTTTATAAAAGATAAAGGTGGTAGTAAAAATGGCTTTATTAGAAGAGTGGCACAAGATTGCCTACAATGACAAAGCAGATCAGGGAGAGTTACAGCGTTTTTGGCAGCATTATTTCCTCTTGGAGAAGGGTGTATATGAGAAGCTCCTTGCAAATCCGGATGAGGCAGTAGAGGGAACAGTCAAAGAGCTTGCTGAGAAATATGAGTTATCAATCATGGAGATGACAGGCTTCTTAGACGGAATCAATGACAGCCTTGTCACACCAAACCCAATCGAGGAGATGGATGAGGACACAAAGGTAAGCCTTGCATTCGATAAAGAAAAGCTTTATAAGAACATGGTAGATGCAAAGGCAGACTGGCTTTACAATCTCCCGGCATGGGATGAAATCTTTGACGCAGAGACAAAGCATGCGCTTTACCTCGAGCAGAAGAAGTCAGGAACAGTGGTAGTAGGCAAGAAAATCGGCCGAAATGACCCATGTCCATGCGGTTCGGGCAAGAAATATAAAAAATGTTGCGGAAAAAATGCATAAAGTACTTTACAGATTAGAAAAATAAGTATATTATCATTTTTTGAAAGGAACATTAGCATAATAACAATACGTTGAAGAGCACAGTAAGTATATTAAAAGCAGCAGAGAGGGAAGCCTTGAAAGACGAGAATCAAAGTCCAAAGAGTGGTGAAAGCTCCCCGGTGGATGATATACCGAACACCAGCTTGGAGTGGCTCCAATAAAGCCCGGTGACACCGTTATAGTCAAATGAGTTTCTGTCGGATACAGACAAGCAGTATGTTTTCAGGCGGAAAGAATGTGGGTGGAACCACGGTAACAAAGCTTATCGTCCCCGATGTCGCAGCAATGCGGTGTCGGGGATTTTTATATTAAAAATAAAGGAGAGATAACCATGAAGATAACATTGAAGGATGGCTCATCAAAAGAGTACAGCGAAGCAAAAAGCGTATATGAAATCGCAAAAGATATAAGCGAGGGACTTGCAAGAGCAGCCTGCGCAGGAGAGGTTGACGGAGAAATTGTTGACTTAAGAACAGTTCTTGACAAGGACTGCACACTCAATATAATCACAGCAAGTGATGAGGAAGGACTTCGTGTTATCAGACATACAGCATCACACGTGCTGGCACAGGCAGTTAAGAATCTGTTCCCGGATGCAAAAATCACAATCGGACCGGCAATTGACGATGGTTTCTACTATGATTTCGATTCACAGCCATTCTCAAGAGAGGATCTCGATGCACTTGAGGCAGAGATGAAGAAAATCATCAAACAGGGTCATGAGATAACAAGATTTACACTCCCTAGAGAGGAAGCAATCAAATTCATGAAGGAAAAGGATGAGCCATACAAGGTAGAGCTTATCGAGGAGCTTCCTGAGGGTGAGGAGATTTCATTCTATGACCAGGGTGGATTTGTAGATTTATGTGCAGGACCACATCTTATGAGCACAAAGGGAGTAAAGGCTTTCAAGCTCACAGCATCATCAATGGCATACTGGAGAGGTGATTCAAACAAGGCAAGACTCCATCGTATCTACGGAACAGCCTACAATAAGAAAGAGGATTTAAAGGCACATCTTGAGAGAATGGAGGAGGCTAAGAAGCGTGATCACAATAAGCTTGGCCGTGAGATGGAGCTTTTCACAACAGTAGATGTAATCGGACAGGGACTCCCGCTTATGATGCCAAAGGGCACAAAGATGATTATGAAGCTGCAGAGATGGATTGAGGACCTCGAGGATAAGGAGTGGGGCTATGTGCGTACAAAGACACCACTCATGGCAAAATCAGACCTGTACAAGATTTCAGGACACTGGGATCATTATCTTGACGGCATGTTTGTTCTCGGAGATCCTGAGAAGGACGGCGAGGAAGAGGTTATGGCACTTCGCCCGATGACATGTCCGTTCCAGTATTATGTATACAAGGCAAAGCAGCACTCATACAGAGATCTGCCTTACAGAATGGGTGAGACATCCACACTGTTTAGAAACGAGGATTCGGGAGAGATGCACGGACTGACACGTGTCAGACAGTTTACTATCTCAGAGGGTCACAATGTTATCCGTCCTGACCAGTGTGAGGAGGAGCTCAAGGCATGCTTCAATCTTAACAGATATGTCCTTAAGGTGCTGGGACTCGAGAATGATGTGACATACCGTCTTTCAAAATGGGATCCAAAGAACACAGAAAAGTATTTAGGAGATGATGAGTACTGGAACTCAACACAGGAGGTTCTTCGTAACATCCTTATTGAGGAAAATGTTCCTTTTGTTGAGGCCGATGGCGAGGCTGCATTCTACGGACCAAAGATTGATATCCAGGCCAAGAACGTATACGGTAAAGAGGATACCATGGTAACAATACAGCTCGACTGTGCTATTGCTGAGAATTTTGATCTGTACTATATTGATCAAAACGGCGATAAAATCCGTCCATACATCATCCACCGTACATCACTCGGCTGCTATGAGCGTACACTTGCATGGCTTATCGAGCACTACGCAGGCAAGTTCCCTACATGGCTCTGCCCTGAGCAGGTAAGAGTACTTCCTATCTCAGAGAAGTATGCTGATTATGCTAAAAAGGTAGCAGATGAGCTTAAGCGCAATGATGTCGATGTGACAGTTGACAACAGAGCTGAGAAGATCGGATACAAGATCAGAGAGGCTCGTATGGATAAGCTTCCATATATGCTTGTTGTCGGAGCTGACGAGGAGGCTGACGGCACAGTATCGGTAAGAAGCCGTTTTGAAGGAAATGAGGGTGTTAAGCCACTTTCAGATTTCATCGACCAGATTTGCAAGGAAATCCGTACAAAGGAAATCAGAGTGGAGCTTCCGGAAGAGGAAAAACACAGATAATTAATTAAAAAGTATAAAAAAATCAATCAGGACATACTAGCCTATGCATAAGCAAAGGAGGCAAAAGTATGACAAGACTTGATTGTAATGTTGAAAAATGTGCGTATAATGCAGATAACTGCTGTAAGCTCAGAGAAATCGATGTGAAAGGAACTAAGGCAAAGAAAGCCTGCGATACACAGTGTGGCAGCTTTTCAAATAAGGCCTGTGACTGTGAGGTATCTGCAGAGTTAGCTATTCACAAGGAGACAGATGTGCACTGTGATGCGGCAAAGTGTAAGTACAATGATCACAATAGCTGCATGGCCAATCAGATTGGCATCAAGAAAAACTGTACACCAAACAAGTGCAGTACAGAGTGTGCAAGCTTTGAGTGTCAGGCGTAGACTAAGAGACGCATAATGACAGTTGCCCGGAGTATCAGGTTTATGGTGCTCCGGGTACATATATTTTCGTAATTTGTGATTGCTGCCGTATATATTATGGTGTGACAGACAGCAATTACAGTCAGGAAAGGAAAAATATGGATTATAATATAAATTTCCCACATCTTCATATATATCTGCAGCATGTGATAAAGAGCATATCAATAGGAAGCTTTGGTATTGCGATGTATGGCATAATAATAGCATGTGGTATGCTTGCGGGGCTGGGCGTGGCCTGCTATGTGGCTAAAAAATCAGGACAAAATCCTGATACATACTTTGATCTGGCACTTGTGGCAATCATATGCTCGGTGATAGGCGCAAGAATATACTATGTGGTATTCAGGTGGGATTTGTACAAGGATGACCTGCTTAGCATATTCAATATCAGGCAGGGAGGACTGGCAATTTACGGAGGAGTGATAGCAGCAATTATCACCACATTCGTTTTTGCAAAGGTCAGAAAGCTGTCGTTTCCACTGTTGTGTGATACGGCGGGGCTTGGACTGATACTGGGACAGGCGATTGGCCGATGGGGAAACTTTTGCAACAGGGAGGCATTTGGCGATTATTATGACGGACTTTTTGCCATGCAGCTTCCGGTATCAGCTGTCAGGACATCGGATTTGACTGAAAAGCTTATGTCACATACAACTGTGATAGACGGAGTGGAGTATATCTCGGTGCATCCTACATTTTTGTATGAATCCTTTTGGAACCTGTGCTTATTTATTTTGTTGATGCTTTATTTTAAGCACAGAAAGTTTGACGGAGAGGTGTTTCTTCTATATTTACTAGGCTATGGTATAGGAAGATTCTGGATAGAAAGCCTGCGTACAGACCAGCTTCTCATCCCGCATATCAATTATCCGGTGTCTATGGCACTTGCCGCCACTTTGGTGGCAGTGTCAGCCATATGGATAGGTATTGTCAGATATAAGCAGATGAAAATGGGTAAAATGGTGGACACTCCACCACAATCCTCCACTAAAGAGTAAATTTCATATGTATTTTATAAAAAAGACGCAAAGTCCACGAAAAGACTGAGCGTCTTTTTTTTGTTGCTTTTTATGGGAATTTGGCTTAAAGCCTTGATTTTGTGGGCTGTTAGGTGTAATATTGTAATCAAGTGGTGGAAAGTGGAGCGAAATACCATATAAGTGGAGTGAAGTGGTGGAAAGCTTCAAAATGAGGAAAAGGAGGATGGATGCCATGTTCATGGGCGAATATAATCATTCAATAGACGCCAAGGGCCGTATGATTGTCCCGGCGAAGTTCCGTGAACAGCTTGGTAATGAGTTCGTAGTTACCAAGGGCTTAGATGGCTGTCTGTTCGTCTATTCCAACGATGAATGGCATCGCATTGAGGAAAATCTTCGCGACAAACCACTCACATCAAGAGAAGCAAGAAAATTTATGAGATTCTTTTTTGCAGGAGCAGCCACCTGTGAGGTGGACAAGCAGGGCAGAATCCTCTTACCGGCGAACTTAAGAGAATACGCAGGTATAGATAAGGAAGTTGTATCTGTCGGAGTATACAGCAGAGTAGAAATCTGGAGCAAGGACAGATACCTTGAAAACTCTGATTTTGACGATATGGATGAGATAGCAGATCATATGGCAGAGCTTGGCATAGGAATTTGATTTTAAATGGAGAGATTACATGGAATTTAAGCATTATTCAGTCTTAAGGGACGAGACAATTGAAAATTTAAACATCCGTCCTGACGGGATATATGTGGATGGTACTCTCGGAGGAGCCGGGCACTCATATGAGATAGCAAAGAGACTTTCGGACAAGGGCAGGCTGATAGGCATAGATCAGGATGCAGATGCCATAAAGGCGGCAGGAGAGAGACTTGCGGAGTTTGGAGACAGGGTAACGATAGTCAGAAGCAATTATTCTGATATGAAGAATGTGCTTCATTCACTCGGAATTGAAAAGGTGGATGGTATTATGCTGGATCTGGGAGTGTCATCCTTCCAGCTTGATACACCAAAGAGGGGCTTTACCTACAGGAGTGAGGATGCACCGCTTGATATGCGTATGGATGACAGGAATGCCCTTACTGCAAGGGATATAGTAAATACCTACAGCGAAAATGATCTGTACCGTATCATCAGGGATTACGGTGAGGACAAGTTTGCAAAGAATATTGCAAAGCACATTGTAGCAGCAAGACAAAAGCAAGAGATAACGACAACAGGAGAGCTCAACGAGATAATAAAGGCAGCGATACCCCAAAAGGTCAGAGCTACCGGTGGGCACCCGTCAAAGAGAACATATCAGGCTATAAGAATTGAACTGAATCATGAGCTTGATGTGCTAAGGGACAACCTGGATGACATGATAGATTTACTTAATCCGGGCGGCAGGATATGTATAATCACATTCCACTCGCTTGAGGACAGAATAGTAAAATCCAATTTCAAAAAAAACGAAAATCCATGTACATGTCCACCGAGTTTTCCGGTATGTGTATGCGGTAATAAATCGAAGGGAACGGTTATCACAAGAAAACCTATCCTTCCGTCAGAAAAGGAACTTGAAGAGAATTCACGCTCGAAGAGTGCAAAGCTTCGTGTGTTTGAAAAGAATGATTTGTAGAATGACAGCAAAAGGAGCAGCTAAATGAATAAAACTACTTATTATATAAATGGGAATGCCGTAAGAGAGCTTGACGAGGCAGCACCGGTCAGAAGACCACAGAAATCGACAAGAGAGCTTGAGAAAATAAGAAGAAAGAAAAACAGAAGAACATCTGCAAGAAGAAATCAGGAGAGAGCACTCTCAATGAACAGGGCATTTGTAGCCTTTCTCACAGCGTGTGTGGCAGCTTCAGCCTTTGTATCTGTTTCACTTATTCAGATAAGGTCAAATGTGACACAGCAGATGAAGGAGGTTGCAGCACTTGAGAGCCAGATAAATGATATGAAGGCTGATAATGATGCCAGATACAAGCAGATTACTACATCTGTCGATTTAAATGCAATCAAGGATGCAGCTATCAACAGACTTGGTATGAAATATGCTTCACAGGATCAGATAGTTTATTACTCAGTTGATAAGAACAACTATATGGATCAGTACAGTGATATCCCTGAATAAATTGGAGGAATCATATTGGCAGCCAGGACAAGAAAAAGACCGGTAAGAAAAATCGGACGCAAAATGAAAACAAAGCTGTTTGCGTTGTTTATGTTAATAGTTGTAGCCATGCTTGGACTCATTGGCAGGCTGATGTTTATTTATACAAGCGGAGACGCATATACTAAAAAGGTACTATCATTACAGTCATATGACAGCAAAACAATACCGTTTCAGAGAGGAAATATTGTAGATTCAAACGGCACAGTGCTTGCTACGAGTGTGGCTGTTTATAATGTTGTACTTGATTGCTCGGTTATGACCAGTAAGAAAGAGTATATAACTCCGACGATAGATGCACTGACACAGTGCTTTCCGGATTTAGACAGGGCAACACTTGAGGATTATGCAAATAACAGCAAGGATAACAAATATATTGTACTGTTAAAAAAGCTGTCATATGATGCAATTCAGCCATTTGTACAGCTGCAGGATGCAACTGACGAAAAGGGCAATCTGAAGAACCCAAACATCAAGGGTGTGTGGTTTGAGACAGAGTATCAGAGAAATTATCCGTTTAAAACACTGGCAAGCTCAGTTATCGGTTTTACCTCCGCCGGAAATGTAGGTACAACCGGGCTCGAAAACTATTACAATGACACTTTAAATGGTGTAAATGGCAGGGAGTACGGCTATCTGAATGCAGACAATGATTTCCAGAAGACAGTAATTGCTGCACAAAACGGAAATACACTGTACACAACTATAGACGCAAATATCCAGTCGATTGTTGAGAACAAGATAAAGCTGTTCTCCGATACTTATGCAAATAATGCAAGAGAAGGACTTGGCGCAGAAAATATTGCAGTCGTTATAGAAAATCCTAAAAATGGTGAGATACTGGCCATGGCGAATTATCCGAATTTTGATTTGAACAATCCAAAGGGATATGAGTGCATATTACAGCGAGGAACAGCTTGCGGCATTTAAAAAGGACAGTACTCAGGAGATGGATGCACTAAATAAGCTGTGGCAGAACTTCTGTGTTACACATACATATGAGCCGGGGTCTGTACAGAAGCCTTTTACCGTGGCATGTGGACTGGATACAGGCACGCTCACTACTGATATGACATTTTTATGTGATGGATACGAGATGTTTGGCGGTGAAAAGGTATCATGCGTCAACCGTAGCGGACATGGCATAGAGACACTTGAAAAGGCACTCATGGATTCATGTAATGATGCACTCATGCAGATGTCATATAAGATTGGTGCAGAAAATTTTCTGTATTATCAGAGTGTATTTGGCTTTGGTCAAAAGACAGGTATTGATCTGCCGGGTGAGGCAAATACATCAACGCTCATGTATACACTCGACAATATAAAGCCTGTCGATTTAGCGACAAACGTATTCGGACAGAACTATAACTGTACCATGATAGAGATGGTCAGTGCATTTTCTTCACTGGTGAATGGCGGCAATTATTATCAGCCGCACGTAGTAAAGAAAATCGCAGATGACAACGGCAATACAGTAAAGACAATTGAGCCTACACTGCTAAAAAAAAAGACAGTGTCAGAGAATACAAGTGCGACACTTAAAAACTACCTGCAGAACGTAGTTGCAAACGGAACCGGTAAGGTGGCAAAGGTTGACGGATACTCAATGGGAGGCAAGACAGGAACAGCACAGATGTATGATGAGACAACGCACCTTAGAAAGAAGGGCAGCTATCTTGTATCATTTATAGGCTGTGTGCCTGCGCAGGATCCGCAGCTTGTTATTTACACTGTAATCGACCAGCCGAATGTACAGGATCAGCCTCACAGTAACTATGCACAGAACCTGACCAGAGAGATATTAAAGGAAGTACTTCCGTATATGAATATATACCCTGATGAGGAACAGACCGGTGTAAATGCTGACCTTACGATAACAGGCACAAATCCTCCGACAGGAGAAAAGGTCACCCAGGAGGGTGAGCAGGGCGAATAGAGAATAGCCTCAATATTTTTTGCATATATTAGTGTAAAAATATTGAGGCATTTTTGTTTATGATACTTAACAATACGCGCTACAGAAGAAAAAATATGCGTATTTTGCAGTATACTGACAGCTGTTCTTATCGCCTTGTGTTTCAGGCTGTTTTATCTCATGATAGTAAAAGGCGATTATTACAGTAAAAAGGCAAGTGCGCTTCAGGAAAGAGAGCGTGATATTGCAGGAATACGCGGAGATATAGTGGATAGAAATGAAAGGATAATAGCGACAAATGAAACTGCATATAACATAAGCGTTATACACAATCAGATAACCGACAAGGAAGCAGTCATCTCTGTTTTAAGCAGTGAGCTTTCGATTGACGAAAAGACTATCCGCAGTAAGGTGGATAAGGTTACATCCATTGAAAAAATAAAGAACAATGTTTCTAAAAAAACAGGCGATAAAATACTATCATATGGCTTGGCAGGGGTAAAGGTTGACGAGTCAAGTGTCAGGTACTATCCGCTTAATGAGTTGTTTTCAAAGGTTATAGGCTTTGCAGGAGCAGATGGTCAGGGTGTTGTTGGGCTTGAGACCACATATGATGAAATTCTGCGTGGCACACCCGGGCGGATATACACTGTATGTGATGGCAGAGGTGTGGAGGTGAAGGGCTACAAGGAGAGAAGAGAAGCTCCACAAAAAGGAGACACACTTGTCACTACACTCGACATAAATATACAAAGAGTATGTGAGAAAAATGCAATGATGGCATATGCACAAAATCTGGCAGACAGTGTGAGTATAATTGCCTTAAACCCTAAAAATGGAGAAATATATGCCATGACCGACTACCCGGAATATAATTTGAATGATCCTTTTTCATGTGAAAACCATGATGAAGCCTGGAGAAACGGATGTGTAAGTGATACATATGAGCCCGGTTCAGTATTCAAGATAATTACGGCAGGAATCGCACTGGAGGAGGATGTGGTGAGCCTTGATGACCGCTTTTACTGCCCGGGATATATTACTGTGGAGGACAGACGCATACACTGCCATAAGAGAACAGGACATGGAAGTGAGACCTTTGTGCAGGGAATACAGAATTCATGCAATCCGGTCTTTATTGATTTAGGCCTTAGAATAGGCAGTGAGAGGTATTATGCTGATTTCATGAGGTTTGGTCTGCTTGATAAGACAGGTATTGATTTGCCGGGAGAGGCCGCCACCATAATGCATCAGCCGGATAAGATAGGCCAGGTGGAGCTTGCAACAATTTCATTTGGACAGTCATTCCAGCTCACACCTATCGAACTTATGACAACAGTATCATCGCTTATAAATGGTGGTAACAGAATTACTCCTCATATAGGTAAGGAGATTCATAGCACCGAAGGCACGGTAAAAGAGGTGCTGTCCTTTGAACAGACGTCAGGTATATGCAGTGAAGAGACCTCTGATACACTGCGAAAGCTTTTGGAGGGCGTGGTAGCAGAGGGCTCAGGAAAAAATGCAAAGGTTGAGGGTTATGCAATAGGAGGAAAGACTGCTACATCGCAGACACTTCCGAGAAGTGACAATGTATATATAGCCTCGTTCCTTGGGTTTTATCCGGTGGATGATCCGGCACTTATGGTGCTTGTGAAAATAAATAATCCAAAGGGCGGTGCATACTATGGCGGAACAATCGCTGCACCGGTTGCAGCTGAAATATTTAGGGAAATCATACCGTATGCACAGGAGATAGGAGTGTGTAACTGATTTAAGGGCTCTTGCGAAATAGAACTAAATAACGTATACTATAATTTAATGATTAAGGCAGTCGTTTGGAGAATTTGATTTGTTAAACATATCCATACGGATGGCTGCAATAAAAGATGGAGGAATAAAAATGAGCTTACAAGGAAAAAAGGTACTTGTTGTCGGAACAGGAAAGAGTGGCATTGCAGCGACTGAGCTTTTATGCGCAAATGGCATCGATACAGTATTGTTTGATGGAAATAAAGAACTGGATTCAAAAACACTTTATGAGAAAGCACCAAAGCTTAAGGAGGTGCCGCTTATTTTAGGAGACCTGACAGATGAACAGATTGATGAGTTTGATGTGGCTGTGCTAAGTCCGGGAGTACCAACAGACATTCCTATGGTCAATTCCTTACGTGACAGGGGCGTTAAAATATGGGGTGAGATAGAGCTTGCATACACATTTGGGGCAGGTGAGATCATCGCTATCACAGGAACCAACGGAAAGACGACCACTACAGCCCTGACAGGTGAGATAATGAAGAATTACTTTAAGGATGTGAGAGTGGTAGGAAATATCGGAATCCCTTATACATCAATGGTCGCAGGAAGCACCGGTGAGACAGTAACAGTTGCAGAGATATCAAGCTTCCAGCTCGAGACAATAGATACCTTTAAGCCACATGTAAGCGCAATTTTAAATATCACACCCGATCACCTGAATCGACACCATACTATGGAAAATTACATCAGGGCAAAGGAGGATATCACAAAAAATCAGACAGCAGATGATTACTGCGTGTTAAACTACGAGGACGAGGTGCTTAGAGATTTTGCAGCAAAGTGCCCTGCTAAGGTTATATTTTTCAGCAGTAGGTCTGAGCTTTCAGAGGGCTTTTATCTGGACGGAGACATCATCATATACGCACACGATGGTGTACGCGATGAGGTAATTGATGTAAATGAGCTGAATCTCCTTGGAAAGCATAATTTTGAGAATGTGATGGCAGCGTGTGCCATGTCTATAAGCTTTGGGGTACCGATGGATAAGATTGTCGAGGTGCTTAAGGTATTTAAGGCAGTTGAGCACAGGATAGAGTACGTGACCGAAAAGCGTGGAGTCAGATTCTACAACGATTCAAAGGGCACCAATCCTGATGCAGCCATTCAGGGTATACGTGCCATGAACAGACCGACACTTCTCATTGGCGGTGGATATGATAAGCAATCGGAGTATGATGAGTGGATAGAGGCCTTTGACGGCAAAGTAAAGGAGCTTGTGCTTATCGGTCAGACTGCAGATAAAATCGAAGAGTGTGCACACAGACACGGATTCATGAATACTGTAAAGAAGGATACGTTTGAGGATGCAGTAAATTATTGCTATGAGCATGCTGTTTCAGGTGATGCGGTGCTCTTATCACCTGCATGTGCAAGCTGGGGCATGTTTCCTAACTATGAGGAGCGCGGACATATCTTTAAGGAAATAGTAAAAGGATTTAAGGAGTAAATATTTTGGCAGGAAAGCGTAGAAGAAGTAGCAAGAATAAAGAAAAAAAAGAAAAAGGAATACCTTATTTCGACTACAACCTGTTGTTTATAGTTATATTTCTGCTCTGCTTTGGTCTTGTTATGCTATATAGCTCGAGTGCATACACATCGGCCATCAAAAATCATGACAGCATGCACTATCTTAAGCTTCAGATACGAAATATTGTACTGGGACTTATACCTATGGTATTTCTGGCAAAGGTCGACTACAGATATTGGAAAAAGCTTGGCTTTTTTGCGTATATAGTATCGCTTATACTGTGTGTGCTTGTGTTTGTGCCGAAAATAGGCTCAAGCTCACATGGTTCATCGAGATGGATTGGCATAGGACCAATACAGTTCCAGCCTTCAGAAGTGGCTAAAATTGCGGTCATACTGTTTATGGCTATGATTATAGACAAGATACCCAAGCAGTTTGATAAATTTTTAAGTCTGGTAAAGGTGCTTGCTATGCTTATTCCGCTCATAATAGTTGTTGCAATCAGCAATCTGAGTACGGCAGTTATCATCATAGGCATTTCGGTCTGTATGTTGTTTGTCGCAAGCCCAAAGTATCTGCAGTTTATTATTGTAGCAGTGGCGGTAGTTGTGTTTGCGGTGGCGTTTGTCATGCTGGCAGGCTATAGAAGTACACGTATTGAGGCATGGCTGCATCCGGAGACTGCGGGAACAGACGCAGTATTCCAGACTATGATGGGACTTTATGCGATAGGCTCGGGCGGATTGTTTGGAAAAGGACTTGGAGAGAGCTTACAGAAGCTTGGCAATGTGCCGGAGTCACAAAATGATATGATATTTACAATTATTTGTGAAGAGCTTGGACTGTTTGGCGCTATCTGCCTTATTTTACTTTTTATACTGCTTATATGGCGTATGATGGTCATTGCAAACAATGCAAGGGATTTGTATGGCTCGCTTTTAGTGATTGGTGTGATGAGTCATATTGCAATCCAGGTGATACTGAATATTGCGGTAGTTACCAATTCACTTCCAAATACCGGCGTTATTCTGCCGTTTATCAGCTATGGAGGTACGTCAATCATATTCCTGATGGCGGAAATAGGGCTTGTTTTGTCTGTGTCAAGAGGCATCAGGCTTGAAAATGTGTAGATTAAGGCGTGAAATATAATGATTAAGAAAAAAAGAAAACATAAAAAGAGATTAAAGCATTTTTTTATGGGACTGCTAATTACGATAGCAGTGCTCGCGATACTGTTTCTCATTGCCCTTAAGCTGTTTACGGTAAAAAGGGTAGTTGTTGAGGGCAATGAGCTTTACGACCAAAAGACTATAGAGGATGCGGTACTTAATGATAAGTACTCATGGAATTCACTGTATGTTTATCTGAAATATAAGGTAAAGGATACTAAAAAAATACCGTTTATTGATACAATGAGCATAAGCCTGGATAGTCCGCATACTCTTCATATATCAGTTTATGAAAAAAGGAATGCTTGGATACATATATATTCCTGGAATTAATGAGAATGCATATTTTGATAAGGATGGCTTTGTGGTGGAGACATCATCAGACACGGTGCCGGGTGTGCCATGCATAGACGGCATAAGCTGTGACAAGGTAGTGCTTTATGAGAAGCTGCCTATTAAGCAGACTATGCTAAAAGATATCCTTGAGCTTACCCAGGGATTAAAAAGGCAGGACCTTGTGCCGGATTCTGTGGATTATGGTGCGCAAAATGCACCGGTAGTCAAGTATGGTAATGTGAGTGTGATAATTGGTGACACTACAAAGCTTACACGTAAAATAGAGAGGCTTAAGGCTATCATGCCATCGCTTGAGGGACAGTCCGGTACACTACATTTAGAGAGCTGGACGGAAGAAACAACAAATATTGTGTTTGACAAGTCAGAATAATGAAAAACTAAAATAAAAAAAATCATATTTTATAGTTGATTATTTTGGAGAAAAATTATATTATAGAATAAATGAGTTTAAGAATATTCGATATTTTTATATAGAAAATTAAATTTTGGGAAAGAAAGAGGAGGAATCACCTTGCTTGAGATAAGAAGTAACGAGGCTGATAACAGCGCAAAGATTATTGTCATTGGAGTCGGAGGAGCCGGTAACAATGCAGTTAACAGAATGATTGATGAGAATATTGGTGGAGTAGAGTTTATCGGTATCAATACAGATAAGCAGGCTTTACAGCTTTGTAAGGCTCCTACACTTATACAGATTGGAGAGAAGCTTACAAAGGGACTCGGCGCAGGTGCGCAGCCTGAGATCGGTCAGAAGGCCGCTGAGGAGAGCGCAGAGGAGCTTCAGGCAGCAGTAAAGGGTGCTGATATGGTATTCGTCACATGTGGTATGGGAGGCGGAACCGGTACAGGTGCAGCTCCTGTTGTTGCAAAGATAGCAAAGGATCAGGGCATACTTACAGTTGGTGTTGTTACAAAACCATTCAAATTTGAGGCAAAGCAGCGAATGATTAATGCTGTTTCAGGAATAGAGAGACTTAAGGAGAGCGTTGATACACTTATTGTCATTCCAAATGATAAGCTTCTCGAGATAGTAGACCGTCGCACAACAATGCCGGATGCACTCAAGAAGGCAGATGAGGTATTGCAGCAGGCAGTTCAGGGAATCACTGATCTTATTAATCTTCCTGCACTTATCAACCTTGATTTCGCAGATGTACAGACTGTCATGAAGGACAAGGGTATGGCACATATCGGTATCGGTAGTGCACAGGGGGATGATAAGGCTATCGAAGCTGTTAAACTTGCGGTTGCTTCACCTCTTCTTGAGACAAAGATAAATGGTGCAACACATGTCATTATCAATATCTCAGGAGATATCTCCCTTATGGATGCAAACGATGCAGCAAGCTATGTACAGGATCTGGCAGGAGAGAATGCCAATATTATCTTTGGTGCCAAGTTTGATGAGAGCATGACTGATCAGGCTTCTATCACTGTTATTGCTACAGGACTGGAGGATGTTTCAGAGAAGATAGATATGCAGGCCAAGCAGGCAGCGCATGGTGCAGGAATGGCAGGCGGTATGCAAAACCGTATGGTATATCCGAATCAGACAGCTGCAAGACCTGTTTCAGGCATGGGAACACAATCCACAGCCACAGCAGGACTTCACACAACAGCAACAAGCGGACTTCATACAGCTGCCCAGCCACAGCAGACAGCACCTGCACATGCATATACAGGTATCCAGAAGCCACGCCAGCCTGAGAGCACGGTTAAGCCTGTAGAGATTAATATTCCGGATTTCCTTAAGAATTCAAGACGATAGTTTATAGGACATGCAGCTTTTGGGCTGCATGTCTTTTTTGCTTATTGTCGACATATTACGGCACTTAAAAACCTGCTTTTACGCTATTCTTGTCTGTGAAAGTGAGGTGAAAAATTATCTATGCATTTTATCTCGATATTTTTCTTCTTCGTACATTTATCACCAACTGTCTCATACTTATATTTGTCATATATATGCTAAAAATCCCGTTGACCGGGAAGGTGGTATGTCTGATTGCTTCTGCGGTGGGTGCATCGGTATGTGAATGTGTACTGCTTCTTCTGGCAGGCAGCTATGCGTTTTATAAATGGACCTCTGTTCTTGTGGTCGTACCGCTTGCGGCAAGGCTTGCAATAGGCAGACAGGCTGGCAGAAAAATCCCGTTTCTAAGACTTTTTGCACTATGTATGTTTGTAACAGTGCTGACCGGAGGCATAGTGACAGCGTTAGACAGCTTTTTTAGCTCTGATGCGACAGTTATGATATGCTGTGGTTTTGTCATATCATACATAGTGTTAAAGTGCTTCTGCGAGCGAAGTAATGAAAGCAGAAGACTATATAGGGTCACACTTTTAAAGGATGGTAAAAGAGCTTGTGCCACAGCCTTGTATGATACGGGAAATCTGCTAAAAAAACAGCCACAGCAGATTCCGGTGCACATAGGCGGGAGTGCATTGTTTGATATTGTAGGAGAAGATGCCGGCTTTTTTGATGTGCCGTACAAGAGCTTGGGAAATGATGGTGGGAGCATTAAAGTGTGTGAATTTGATGAGATGACAGTCATGAAGGGAAATGGTAAGCTGATTTTACATAATGTGCTGGTGGGAAGAGCATCGGATAGTTTATTTGAGAACAATGCATATGATATGATTTTGAATGAAGCTGTTTTTAGTAATAAAACGGGTATGGAAAATACTCTGGGGAAATAAGCCGCACACAAATGAGGTGTTTTACATAGGAGGGACGGAGGTGCTGCCGCCTCCGCTTGAGACAGACGAGGAGAAGTGCTGTCTGATTGCACTGGTGGATAAAAATGTGGCAATGTCAAAGGAACAGGCAAAAAGCAGCTTATAGAGCACAATCTAAGGCTTGTGGTGTATCTGGCTAAAAAATTTGAAAACACGGGGGTATGCGTGGAGGACCTTATATCAATTGGCACAATCGGTCTCATAAAGGGGATAAACACATTCAATCCTGAGAAGAAAATAAAGCTTGCCACATACGCATCCAGATGCATAGAAAATGAGATTCTTATGTATCTGCGCCGCAACAACAGAGTGAAGCTTGAGGTATCCTTTGATGAGCCGCTAAACACGGATTGGGACGGAAATGAGCTGCTTTTATCAGATATACTGGGGACGGATGAGGATGTCATATATAAGGATCTTGAGACTGAGGTTGAGATTTCACTGCTAAAAAAAGCCATGCTGTCATTGAACGAGCGTGAAAGACAGATAATAGAGCTTCGATTTGGAGTAAACCGTGTGGAGAATAAGGAGCTGACGCAGAAGGAGGTGGCAGACATCCTTGGAATTTCACAATCATACATATCGAGGCTTGAGAAAAAAATAATGGAAAGATTGAAGAAAGAAATACAGAAAATGGCATAAGTGTGATATAATATTTTTATTATAAAACAGAATAGGAGATGGTAGTATGGTATTGGAATTTATCGGTGCTGACAGAGAGGTTACTGGAAGCTGTCACTATCTGACATTTGGGGACACACATATACTTATTGACTGTGGAATGGAGCAGGGAGCTGATTTGTACGTGAATCAGGAGATACCGGTCAATCCTTCGCTCATAGACTATGTGTTTGTCACACACGCACACATTGACCATTCAGGTCTTTTTGCCACTCATATACAATCATGGTTTCAGGGGCACCATTTTTGCGACAAAGGCGACAACAGATTTATGTAACATCATGCTAAAGGATTCTGCACATATTCAGGAATTTGAGGCGGAGTGGAAGAATAGAAAGGCAAGACGAGCCGGAAGACCGGAAGTGACTCCTATGTACAATGTGGAGGATGCACAGAATGTCATGCAGCACTTTACACCGTGTGATTACAACAGTGTGTATGAGATATGCCCGGGGCTTAAGGTGAGATTTGTGGATGCAGGTCATCTGCTTGGTTCATCATCCATTGAGATGTGGGTTACTGAGGAGAATGTGACCAAAAAGATTGTCTTTTCAGGCGATATCGGAAATCACAATAGGCCGCTCATCAAGGATCCGCAGTATGTGGACAGTGCTGATTATGTGGTTATGGAATCTACATATGGCAATCGTCTGCATGACACGCCGCCTGACTACGCGGTGGAGCTTTCAAAGGTCATCAATGCGACATTTACAAGAGGCGGAAATCTGGTAATCCCGGCATTTTCAGTAGGCAGGACACAGGAGATGCTCTACTTTATCAGGCGTATAAAGACTGAGAATCTGCTGCCGGAGCATCCGAATTTTGAGGTTTACATCGATAGCCCCCTTGCTGTTGAGGCGACAAATGTATTTCATGAGAATGTATCGGACTGCTTTGATGAGGAGGCTATGGAGCTTATTTCGGCAGGCATCAATCCAATCAAGTTCCCCGGACTTCGTGTGGCAGTATCATCGGATGAGTCAAAGATGATTAATTTCGATAAGAAGCCAAAGGTTATCATCTCAGCATCGGGTATGTGTGAGGCCGGACGTATCAGACACCACTTAAAGCATAATCTTTGGAGAAGTGATTCGACAGTTTTGTTTGTAGGATATCAGGTTCCGGGAACGCTTGGCTATGCACTTTTAAACGGTGCTAAAAAGGTGAAGCTTTTTGGTGAGGAAATAGAAGTAAGGGCAAGCATAGTAAATCTGCCGGGTATCAGTGGACATGCAGACAAAAATCAGCTTACCGAGTGGCTTGGCGCAATAAAAAACAAGCCGGAGCATGTATTTATAGTCCATGGAGAGGAGTCCACAGCAGAGTCCTTTGCAAACCATGTGCATGAGACCTTCGGCTATGATGCAGTGGCACCATACAGTGGTGATGCCTATGACCTTATCACGAATCAGAAGGTGGCAGATGGCTCCCGCAAGCTTGTGGAAAAAAGGCTGCATATGGCATGGCAAGCAGAGAGAAGACTATATTTGACCGTCTTGTGGCAGCAGGCCAGAGGCTTGTATCTGTTATCCAGAAGTGTCAGGGTATGGCCAATAAGGACTTGAGCAAGTTTGCAGACCAGATAAATGCGCTGTGTGATAAGTGGGATAGATAGAATGTAATCACAGCATATCAAAGTAATAAAGCAAAAAGGGAATGTGTGGGCAGTCAATCGCATACAACATATATGCAACACTGGGACACACAAATCCCCTATTTATGGGCTTTTTAGGATATCAAAACGTTAACAAAGAGATAATTCAACCGAATATCGAAAAAGAGCAACAGACCCCGAAAATCCTGTATTTTCGGGGTTTTCTTTATATTCTGAAAATCTATCAGACACCTTCAAAACACACGAAAATGTTCCGGTAACTAACAGGTAACACATAGAAATGTGCCTATCGCAGAGATTGCTAAAGCAATTGGAAAGGATGCATAATATATAAGAATTGGCATACAACAAGGAATATTAAAATTTGAAACAGCAATGAAAGTTGGAAATTCAAGAGAATATAGTTATTATTGTCCAGATAAGAAGGTGTGGGAAGAGACAGGATACTTTAATAAAAATATGTGATACTACTATTTTTTGTGTAAGAACTGTGATATATGTACATAATGAGAAGATGAAGAAATAGATGTAAATTTAATAGCCAGGAAAATCAAAGGGGGATATGCGTTAAAAACGCGAGAAAACTAATAGGGATTTGACTATAATTCAGATTTACATGAAAGGGGATTTGTGTTATAATTGTGGCGGAAATGTGGATTTATGCATGGATAAACCAGTTTTTAAAAGAAAAATATACGATGAAATATATGAGTGGAAAGAGAACAGAAGCGATAAATATGCACTCTTGATAAAGGGAGCAAGACGAGTTGGTAAATCAACTATTGCAGAGGAATTTGCAAAAAAGAGTTTAAATCGTATATTCTCATTGACTTTGCTCATACAAGTAAGGCAATTATTTATAATAAGTTACTTTCGGACAAACTAGATGTAAATTTAGGATATGTCTATGAAAATGTTGTGGCACAGATGCTAATAGCAAAAGGTAATAATTTGTTTTATTACACGATGAAAAGTGAAACTTCAAATCATTTGTATGAGATTGATTTTTTAACTTCTGTTAAAGATAAGATATGTCCATTAGAGGTGAAATCCGGTAATTATAGAACGCATAAATCACTTGATGCATTTTGCAACAAGTTTAGTAATCGTATAGGTGGCAAATATGTTGTTCATACAAAAGATTACAAATGGGAAAACGGAATTTATTATATTCCAATGTATATGGTACCATTTTTATAAAGATTTTTTAGAAACGTATATATTCATCAGGCAGCAAGTGGTTAAAGACGTAGAATAATAAACTTTTAACGGAGACACGCAGCTTTAGAATTTGTATATAGATGAATAAAATGCAGTGTATGAGGAGAATGTAATGAGAATATCAGATATTATGAGATTAGGAAAGTCTGCCATTATTTTTGCCACTATTGTAGTGGCTTTTTTGGCAATAATCTGGCTTTTAGGCTACAAAATGATTTATAAAAAAATATTGCATGGTAAAAAACAGATTTCAATTGGCAGAATAGGACTGGTGTGTGTACTTGCAGTATACATTGTTGTTGTCCTTTATGTGACATTGCTAAGAGGAGGTATTGGTTTTGGGGGATTTGAGTACCGGGCTAACTTTAAACCATTTTCTTCGTACAAAGAGGCCTGGTACAATTTTAGTGCACAGGAATGGAGAAATCTGATACTTAATATATGTATGTTCGTGCCGTTTGGATTTTTACTACCAATTTGTTTTGGAAAGATTAAAAGAGCGTGGAAAATATATTTGTGCGGGTTTGGGTTTGCACTGTTTATAGAGGTTGTGCAGCTTATCACGGGACGAGGTGTATTTGAAACTGACGATATCATAAATAATACGATAGGTGCAATGATCGGATATGGATTATTTTCGGTTGCAAGACTGATATTTGTGGCAGTCTGTTCAAGGAAGAAAGTCCAAGATAATACAAATGAAGTCAGTGGAGTGGCACATGATGAAAATGTTTGTGAAAGACAGAACATTTCCATAAGAAAATGTCTGGTGGCACAGCTTCCGCTTGCGTTTACAATTATAGCTTTTGCAGCTGTTTTTATTGTATACAATAGTATGGAATATGGTAATCTTTCAATCGATAATATTTCAAATCAAAATGTGGATGTCTCGATGGCAGATGGTGTGAGTCTGGCAGATGAGGCAGATCCGCTTGATGTATACACAATTCACAGGGCTACAGAAGATGAGGCGAGGGAGCTTGCCGACGGGTACTTTTCAAAGTATGGTGTTTTAATAGATGACTCAAAAACAGACATATATGATGATACTATTATTTTTTACAGTACCAGCCTTGATGATGAGGGCAGTAACCTGAGTATCTGGTGCGATTACGAAGGACCAACAGTAAGTTTCACGGATTTTTCAAATATAGATGATGAAAATTCGTATGCTGACGCTGGACTTTCAGAGGAATTTGTCAGAGAAAAGCTGGAAAATCTAGGAGTGGTTATTCCCGAAAACGCAGTTTTTGCACCAATCGAGGAATATGATGCAGGAAACTATAGGTTTACAAACGATGGAGAAATTCTTGACGATGGCTTGTATTATAAGGGAACGATAGAATGTTGTATTAATTCGTCAGGTAAAATTGCAAATTTCAGAGACTCCATGATAAAATATACGCCTTATAAAAAGGTAGATGTTATTTCAGAAAAAAAGAGGCTTATGACAGGCTATGTGCAGGAAAATTTTATTTCCCGGATTATGATAAAGATGAACAATTATCTGATTTAGTTGTAAAATCAGTGAAGATAAGTTACACACCGGATTCGAAGGGATATTATCGTCCGGTTTATGAGTTTGTGGCAAATGCAAATCAGGATACGCAAGAGAGAAATAAGTATAATGGTAGATGCTATGGAAATTTAGGGAGGAATAACTTACAAAAATTAACTGACAGTTGCATTAGGTCTGGTAAAAAACAAAAGGGGCTGTAAAAAAACTCCCCTGACAGAAAATCGCCCAGACCGTGAGGTCTGAGCGATTTTTTGGTATAATTAATTATGCTACTAAATAATAATACCAATGGTAATTATACTATGCGTCAGCTGAAATTACCATTAGAAATCGAAAGAATGCTTTGTGCCTTTGATGGAAAAATTCAATCGCACATATGGCCATTATCCGAAATATCCGGTTGCTGATGCCGGATACGGTTCTTACAATAATTATCTTTATTGTGAAGAACACGGCATGGAAAAATACATGAAATTTACCATGTACAAAAAAGAAACGACGGACAAAAAGTATCATGAGAATCCGTATCGTGCTGTAAAATCTTGAATCCATACATGGTGCTCTCTTGAGAATGAACCGAAGTATTCAATCGGAGGGAACTTTTGGTGTATTAAAGTGGGACAAATCGTATAAAAGATTATTCCGGAGAGGCGAGAAAAATGTAATTCTCGAGCTCACACTGATTTCATGTGGATTCAATCTTTATAAATATCATAATAAAAAGCAACGACAGACGAAAGCTGCATAAAACTTAAGCGGACGTGATTAGCCGAGCTTTATTAAATGCACCATTTTTTATACCCAAAGATGCATACTTGCTTAGAAATAGAAAAGTTAATACAAAGAAACGCCAAAACCGACATTTGCCGGAATTGGCGTTTCTTATATTAGGGACTTATTTTACAGCCCCTTTTTTATTTTATGACGCGCAGCTTATTAAAAGTGCTATGTATGTAACTACGCCTCGTCCTGCTTGAAAATGACATTTCTGTATTTTGAAAGTATTCCCTTTAACAGGCTTCCAAGTACACATATTGATATGATCTCACCGATTCCGACTGTAACTGCATTGAAAACAAGAGAGATATCAACACCCTTGTATATAGTTGTAAGACCGTATCCGTATCTGAGCACGAGTGGCACGATAATTATGTTGGCGATGACCGGTGGCAGGGTGTATACAAACTTCTTCTTTCGAAGGAAGTAAGTGCCGAGTGCGCCGAGCAGTGTAGCGATGCTTCCGAAGATGATATCCCAGATGATGCCACCTGTGATAAGGTTGGAAATCAGACATCCGATAAAAAGCCCCGGAATGGCTGCCGGTGTGAAAACCGGAAGGATGCAAAGCGCTTCAGAAAAGCGTACCTGAATGGTGCCTGATGCGAGACCAAGCAGATTGGTGATATACGTGAGCACAACATAGAGTGCTGCAATCATAGCTGCCTGTACTGCAAATAATACTTTTTTGTTTCTCATATTTAGTTCTCCTTTAGTTTTGTTTTACGTCAGGAAGGTTTCGAACTGACGCATTTATTTTCGCCTTGCTATGTTAACAAAAAATGCTTTGAATGTCAAGAAGTATATAAAGTCAGTGCCCATTTAGAGAAATTGTGGTATAATGAGTGCAAGTGAGAAGAATGCATTTATGCATTCGGCGAACGACGAATGTTGATCATGAAGCAAAGCTTCATGATATAATGAGTGCAAGTGAGAAGATAAATGACAAGAGGGAAACAGTATTATGAGAGAAATAAAGGTTAATGAACTAAAAGAGGGAATGACTACGGCAGTAGATGTGTTTTCGCCAAAGGGACAGCTTATCCTTAAAAGACATCAGGCTGTATCGGCATTTGATATAGCAAAGTTTGGATTCTACAATATAGCTTCGGTTTATGTTGAGGGAAGCTCAGCACAGGAAAAAGAAGAATGGAATAAAAAATATGCCATCATTAAGGAAAAATATCGTGATTCCATCGATAACCTGCATGAATATATGAATGACATACTATACAGGAATATCATCCCGGATAAGAATACGCTCATCAGGGACTCGGTAGAGATTTTTGACAGGTTTGAGACTTCATATGAGCTCTTTGATGCACTTCAGGTATTAAAGCAGACAGATGTATCTACTATGGCGCATTCCATGAATGTATCAATTATTGCACGTCTCATTGGTGTGTGGGCAGGGCTTGATACAGAAAAGCTGGATGAGATTTCAATGGCAGGTCTGTTGCACGACATAGGCAAGTTTAAGATACCGGATGAGATATTATTGAAGCCGGGAAAGCTCACAAAGGAAGAGTTTGAGGTGATAAAGAAGCACACGGTATATGGCTATGAGATACTTAATAATTTCAAGATTCTGGAAAGCACGAAGCGTGCGGCACTTTTACATCATGAGAAGTTTGACGGCTCAGGATATCCGTTTGGATATACAGCAGATAAAATCGATGATATATCAGCTATTATTACGATAGCCGATGTCTACGATGCAATGACATCAAAGCGCTGTTACCGTGATGGGATGTGTCCGTTTGATGTGATAGAAGATTTTGAGTATGATGGCATATCAAAGTATCATCCGAAGTATATAGGGATGTTTTTGAAGAAGATTGCAAGCTCATATATCGGAAGCACGGTGCTTTTGACAAACGGCAAAAAGGCCAAAATAATTTTTGTGACGGAGAAGTATTCAAGGCCTACAGTTACATTGCTTGAAGACAACAGTGTGCTGGTGCTTAAGGATGAAAAGGATATAAAAATAGCGGCAGTGCTGTAGAATTATATACGCGGATTAATTGAATAAAATTACTGTAAATGGGAATGCTTTAGATAAAGAAATTTATCCGGAGGATTCCCATGTCTGTATATAAGGTTGATATATGTGGAGTGACCACATCAAAACTGCCGGTACTTAAGGATGATGAAAAAGAAGAACTGTTTGAGAAAATAAAAAAGGGAGATAAGGCTGCAAGAGAGAAGTATATTCGTGGAAATTTAAGGCTGGTGCTTTCGGTAATCAGAAGGTTTTCGAACCATAATGAAAATATGGATGATTTATTTCAGATAGGATGCATCGGACTTATGAAATCAATTGATAATTTTGATCCGACTATAGGTGTTAAGTTTTCCACTTATGCTGTTCCGATGATTATCGGTGAGGTGAGACGGTATCTGCGTGACAACAGTGCGTACCGCATTCCGCGCTCCCTCAGGGATACAGCTTATCAGGCTATTAAATCAAAGGAAAAGCTATCGAGAAAGCTGGTGCATGATCCGTCCTTAGCGGAAATATCAAAGGATTGCGGTATCCCTGAAAACGATATACTATACGCACTTGATGCAATCCAGACACCGCTTTCCCTCTTTGATCCTGTATATACTGACGGTGGTGATACACTTTATGTGATGGATCAGATCTCGGACAAGAAAAACAAAGAGGAAGCATGGGTAAAAAATCTGGTTCTCGACGATGCCTTAAAGCTGCTTGATGACAGAGCGAGACAGATTATTAAGCTGCGTTTTTTCGAAGGCAAGACACAGATAGAGGTGGCGGAGGAGATAAATATCTCTCAGGCACAGGTATCAAGGCTTGAGAAAAATGCGCTTAAAAATATGCACGGATATCTGGAAGCATAAGCAGATAATTGAATATTTAGTCTGCCTGTGCTAAAGAAGTTTTTTTAAGCACAGCCGCAATTATGACTGCATATACACCTCCGATAACAGCGGTGATAAGCTGTGTCACTGAAAACTGAAGCTGTAATACCGGCAGCATCTTGTGCATTGGAGCAGGCAAAAATGCAGGTAGAATGATAAGTGCAATGGCTATTCCCATGAAAAGAGCCTTTAGTATGGCACCTATTGCAATTGATACGGGAAAATCGGCAGCTTTACCGCATTTTTTGCGAAGCAGTCCCACACATACCACAAGAATGATATTTCCTATCATGATACATGGAAACATCGCAGGGATAGCCGCCATAACAGGACTTCCTGTGATGAAAAATGATGTGACAGGTGTGATAATGCTTAGGATAATGCCACATGCCATTCCGGCATAGAGTACGGTAAGTATTAAAGCAGCATTAATGATTGGACCTGTGATGTATACGCTTAAGTTCTTAAAAAACTGGCTGACAAGGCAGATTGCCAGCATAATTGCAGTAACGGTTATTTGTTTGGTTTTTATCTTCATTGATAAGACCTCCTTTAAATTTTCATATGAAATCATACTCCTTTGGGGGTGCAAATGCAAGGTTACGTTGCCGGTTAATATTTACTCAGAAGGCAAAAATGACGGTTGATATTGAAAGCAATTCATTTGTGTGCTAATATAAGTATATTCGCTGTTTGACGCAAAACAGCTATATATCAGGAGGAATACAATGAAAAAACTGATTAATTTGATATCAGAGGAAGTGACAAAGGCATTCGTCAGTGCAGGATATGACGAGAAGTACGGAAAGGTTACACTTTCAAACAGACCGGACCTTTGTGAGTTCCAGTGCAACGGAGCAATGGCAGCAGCAAAAGAGTATAAGTGTGCACCATTTATGATCTCGGACAAGGTAGCGGCGCTCCTTGAGTCAGATGAGATGTTTGAGTCAGTAGAATCAGTAAAGCCGGGATTTCTTAATATCAAAATGGATACCGCTTTTCTGGCAAAATATATGAACGATATGAAGGATGACGAGGGCAGATACGGCTTGGAGAAGGCTAAAAAGCCACTCACCATAGTAGTGGATTACGGCGGACCAAACGTCGCAAAGCCTCTTCATGTAGGACACCTTCGTTCAGCAGTAATCGGAGAGAGCGTTAAGCGTATCGCAAAGTTCATGGGACACAATGTGATTGGTGATGTGCATCTCGGTGACTGGGGACTTCAGATGGGACTTATCATCACAGAGCTTCGCGAGAGAAAGCCTGACCTCGTTTATTTTGATGAGAGCTATACAGGAGAGTACCCGAAGGAGGCACCGTTTACCATATCAGAGCTTGAGGACATCTATCCGACAGCCAGCGGTAAGTCAAAATCAGATGAGAGCTTCAAGGAGGCAGCTCTTCTTGCCACAAAGGAGCTTCAGGGAGGCAGGAGAGGCTATCAGGCGCTGCTTTCACATATCATGAATGTCTCTGTAACAGATCTTAAGAGAAATTATGAGAATCTGAATGTTCATTTTGAGCTGTGGAAGGGCGAGTCGGATGCACAGCCATATGTACCTGGGATGGTTGAAATGATGAAGGAAAAGGGCTTTGCACATATGAGTGAGGGCGCTTTGGTTGTGGATGTGAAGGAGGATACAGATACAAAGGAGATTCCGCCATGTATCATCCTAAAGTCTGACGGAGCCTCACTTTACAGCACTACAGACCTTGCAACACTTGTTATGCGTATGAAGGAGAACAACCCTGACCGTGTGATTTATCTGGCAGACGCACGTCAGTCAATGCACTTTATCCAGGTGTTCCGCTGTGCAAGAAAGACAGGCATAGTACCTGATACTACAGAGCTTGTACATATCGGCTTTGGAACCATGAACGGTAAGGACGGCAAGCCTTTCAAGACAAGAGACGGTGGAGTAATGCGTCTTGAGTACCTCCTCAAGGAAATTGACGATGAGATGCTCAATAAGATTAAGGAAAACCAGAAGGAAAAAGAGAATTTAAATATTGACGAGGCAGAGGCTGAGCAGACAGCCAAAACTGTTGCGCTTGCAGCAGTCAAGTATGGTGATTTGTCTAATCAGGCGAGCAAGGATTACATCTTTGATATCGACAGATTCACATCCTTTGAGGGTAACACAGGTCCATATATCCTTTATACAATCGTGCGTATCAAGTCAATCCTCTCAAAGTATGAGGCAAAGGGTGGCGACATCAGCGCACTGAAGGATGCGATCATGCCGGCAGTCAATGCAGGACAGAAGAATCTCATGCTCTCTCTGGCAAAGTTCAATGCTACAATTGAGAGTGCATACGAGGAGTCTGCACCACACAAGATATGTGCATACATCTACGAGCTTGCCAACGCATTCAACGGCTTCTACCATGACACAAAGATTCTTTCTGAGGAGAATGAAGAGCTTAAGAAGTCATATATTTCGCTGCTTGTGCTCACAAAGGAGATACTTGAGGCTTGTATCGATATGCTTGGATTCTCAGCTCCTGACAGGATGTAAAAAATAATAATTTTCACGTTCTAAAACAATTGGACATGTAATATAAATAGGACATAGATGATTTATCAGAATCGTCTGTGTCCTTTTTTTAATTTGAATAACTGTCGGTGGCAGGTCGGGATAGGGCTCACGCGTGTGGCTGCAGTGTCGCAGAAGCGTATAGCGGAGCTATTTAGAGTCTGTTAAATTATGCTTTGAAGCACAGAAATGCCGAGGCATGGAAGCCGAGGCAAGGAGATATCGAGCCCGGACGGCGAGTATCGACGGTTTCGTCAGGCATAGAAGTATTTACTGCATAATTTATACAGAGTCTTAATAGCGCAGTGTAGCATCTGCGACACTGCAGCCACACGCGTGAGCCCATCCCGACCTGCCACCGAAGTGGCATAAGGAGTGAAAAATATGGATATAATTGATTATCTGCCACAAAAGATGAAGGCTGAGGCAGAAGCGTACATGCCGTGTGGTCTGGAGGAAATCAGGGTGCGCGCCGGAAAGCAGGTGCAGTATATGTTTGCGGGAGGATGTAGAGCCGGAGTGTATATCTCACATAGAGATATTGAGGAGATGATAAATTATCTGAGCGGATATTCATTCCACGCGATAGCACCGCAGCTTGCAGCAGGCTATTTTACAGTGGAGGGAGGTCATCGTGTGGGAATTGCAGGGCAGATGGGCTGCGATGGAGGAAAGGTTACAGCAGTCAGTGAGATAGCGTCCTTAAATATCAGAATTGCCCATCAGATAAGGGACGTTGCAATGCCGCTGATGCCTTATATCCGGGATGAAAACAGCATTTACAATACATTGGTTATATCACGGCCGGGAGAAGGAAAAACAACATTTTTAAGAGACTGCATAAGGATACTTTCAGATGGCTGTGACGGAAAAAAAGCTCTTAAGGTGTCGGTGGTCGATGAGCGCTCGGAGATAGCAGCGTGCTACTTGGGAGTGGCTCAAAACGATATAGGCAATTCCAGTGATGTGCTGGATAACTGTCCGAAGTCACTTGGCATGAGGATGCTTTTGCGCTCTATGTCACCGGATGTGATTGCAGTGGATGAACTGGGGGGAGAAAGCGATATCGAGGCACTAAACCAGCTTGTGAGTTGCGGAATAAGGATACTTGGCAGTGTACATGGCACCAATGCAGATGATCTGCGAAGAAAAATTCTGCCACATGCCATAGAACGGTTTGTGTTTATAGACCATGATGAAAAAGGGGTGAGGCGCTATAGCATTTATGATGAAGCTTACAGGCTTTTGTACAGTACTGTTTGCGGTATCGGGGCTGATAAACGATTACAGCAAAAGAAAAAAGGCAGATATAGCGATGCTGTATGATTTTATGCTTTGCTTGAAAAGGGGGCATTTTATCTGGCAGGAGAAAGAATGAAGGCACCACAGTTTTTTAACAGTATAAGAGGAAAAAGCGAGGTGTTTAATGAGGGATGCAGGAGAATGGGAGAAGTGCTTTCAAACAGGAGCTGTAAAAGCGGGGAGGAGGGCTGGAAGGCTGTGTGGGAGAAGGTGCTTTGGGGCAGGGTATCTGATGAAAAAATAAAGAAAATGATAGTTGAAATGGGAGGTGCATTCTTTGAAAAAAATGCAGCTGCGATGGAGCAGCGGCTTAAGGAATGTGCTTTGGACATACATAAACAGATAGATTTTTACAGGAAAGATTATGTTGAAAAAATGAAGGTGATCTGTCCGGTGGGGATTTTGGGAGGGATTATGATATCAATAATGCTTATATAAAAATGTTTGTATAAAAATGTGGTAATCCGATTAAACATATTGTTGTATGCGATGAAAGGACTTGATGATGGAGATTTCGATTATTTTTAAGATAGCAGCACTTGGAATAGTGATTACGGTGCTCGGACAGGTCTTAAAACACAGTGGAAGGGAGGAAATGACTTTCCTGCTTAGTCTGGCCGGGCTTGTTATTGTATTGTTTTGGATTGTGCCATATATAAGTGAGCTGTTTAAGGCAATGCAGGATATGTTTTCTTTGTAATATGTTGAAGATTGGGATAATAGGAATTGCGGCAGTATTTTTTGCAGTGCTTTTAAAGCGTGACAGGCCTGAGCTTTCAATGCTTCTTTCAGTGGCCTGCGGCACTATAATTTTTGCTTTTGCATTGGAGCGGCTCGGCACGACAATTGAGTTTTTTAAAGGACTTCTTTCAAAGCTTCCTGTGGAACCGGCATTTTTTGTCACTATGGTAAAGATGCTTGGGATTGCATATATTGCGGAGTTTTCATCCTCAATCTGTAAGGACTGTGGTCATAGCGCAATTGCATCGCAGATAGAGCTTTTTGCGAAGGGAGCAATTGTTGTGATGTCAATTCCGGTGATGTCTTGTCTGATAGAGCTGATTGGAGAGCTGTTTTGATTTGCAAAAAATATATTTTGATAATAATCATATTGACTGTAGTGTTTTTGCCGCAGTGTTTTGTGTATGCGTCGGACACCGAAATCACAGATAAAATTGAGCAGCAGATGCTTGAAAAAATAGATATGTCAGAGATTGAAAAATATTCAAAGGATTATCTGCCGGACAGACTATCGTTTTCGGATATAGTGGATGCCATTCTGGCAGGAGATCAAAAGGCAGGTGAAAAAATCTGTGAGTATATTTATGAGCTGTTTTTTTATGAGATAGCGGCGGTGAAGCCTGTTATTATAAATGTGCTGTGCTATACGATACTTTTTATGGTGTTTTCAAGGCTTATTTTCTGGAGGCAGGATTATGTATACAATGTAAGCTTTCTGTTTATGTATGCATCGGTCATATCAATGCTTATGGCATCTTTTTTTGTGCTGTCTGATGTGGCAAAGGGCTGTATTGATGTGCTTTTGACTTATCTTACAGCGCTTGTGCCGGCATATGCGACAGTACTTCTTGCGTCCGGAAAAGGATTTTCGGCATCAGGCTTTTACATGCTGGCATTTGTGCTCATTTATGTAGTGGAGTGGCTTATAAAGCTGGTGCTCATACCGGGAATTCATCTGTTTCTGGTGCTTGAGGTGCTCAATCACGTATCAAGTGAAAAGAAGCTTGAAAAGCTTGCCGAGTTTATTGAATCAGCAGTTACAAAAATAATGAAGGCATCCATAAAGATAGTGGCAGGCATAGGCATAGTCCAGGCCATGATTGCTCCCGCAAAGGACAAAATATCGGAAAGCCTTATCTTAAAAAGTTTTCAGGCGATACCGGGTGTGGGGAGGCTTGGGCAGGGTGCAGGTGAAATCATGCTTGGCTGTGCGATGCTCATAAAAAACAGTGTTGGTATGGCGGCGATTATCGTGCTCTTTTTCATTGTGCTGACCCCGCTTGTAAAAACACTAATCTTTTCGCTGATGTACAGATTGCTTTCCGCTGCGCTGCAGCCGGTTTCAGACAACAGGATTGTGGAGGGCATAGAAGCCGTTGCCAGGGCAGGAAATCTGTATTATATCGTGATAAGAGATGCATCTATATTGTTTTTTATAGTGATTGCGATAGTATGTGCATCTACAAGCTTTATGGGAGGTTGATAGGGCATGAAGAGTTATTTGTATCTGGCGTTTTTTTTCATGGTAATGACATATTTAACGCCAAAGGAGCAGTACAGGAGGTACTTTAGGTTTATGCTTGGGGTGTTTTTGGCGGTCATTATTCTAAAGCCTCTTGCGGCAGGGTATGAATATGACATGAGATTTGCTGAGCTTACAAAGAAAATAGAGGGGATTTCGTATGAATATGACGCGGATACGACAGATTTGTTTACGGCTTTCGAAGCTGAAGAAAACTGACTACATAGTGATTTTACTTGTTGGAGTACTGCTTCTTATTGTGGTGCTTCCGGTAAAAGAGGATAAAAAGACCTGTAGTAATTCACAAAAGAAAGCTAAAGCCAAGTCAGTAAGTGAAAGCACCTGCGATGATGAAGAATATGAGAAGCTGCTTGAAAAAAAGCTTGAGGGTATTCTTGAAAGGATAGACGGTGTGGGTGAGGTATCTGTGATGATTACGCTGTCAGACGATGGCACAAGGATAGTGGATAAGGATACTAAGGAGACCTCGGAGAGCATTGAAAAGACTACGGTTATATACGATGACGAGGATGCAAGCGTACCTTATGTCACAAGCACGGACAAACCGGCTGTTTCAGGAGTGCTTGTGGTAGCGCAGGGCGGAGGAAGCCCACAGGTAAACAACGATATTTCTAATGCGGTTTCTGCATTATTTGATGTGCCCATGCATAAAATAAAAATAGCAAAAATGATATCCAGGGAGGAATAAAAGTGAAGAAAGGCAGCCATAAGAATCAGATAATTATTACGACACTTGCACTTCTTTTGGCAGTGGTCGGTTACATAAGCTATGATAACAGGGATACCTTTATGAATGCAAAGGATGTGCTTTCCACTGAAATCGAAGCTGTAAATGGAAAGGCGGATACAAAGGAGTCTAAGGAATGTGAGGATACACAGGCATCAGATGAGGTTGCGCTTGAGACAGACTCGACAGAGGAAATATTAAATGCCGGCGAAACGGTACTGACAAGTGCATCCACAGAGAGCGAGGAGTGTGTGGCACAGGTGAAGCTGGGACGCGAGCAGGTGCGCTCAAAGAACAAGGAGGCTCTGCAGAAGATTATCGATGATGCAGGAGTGTCAGAGGCAGAGAAGAAGAGCGCGGTCGATGCCATGGTGAAGCTGACAGAAAATGCACAGATGGAGGAGGATGCCCAGATGATGCTGGAGGCAAAGGGGTTTAAGAATGCTGTGGTAAGTCTCAGTGATGAATGCTGTGATGTGATTGTGGGAAAGGAAGATGTAACTGATGAAAAGAGAGCTCAGATAGAGGACATTATCAAGCGCAAGACAAATATCGGGGCATCAAATATTGTCATATCGACGATGGACTGATACATAAATTTTTAGTGTCTTGAAATGGGAACCGTTTTAAGCTATACTATACTCTGATTTTGTTTGGAGGAAATATCAGTGGATAACTTAAGACAGGAAATAGAAAAAAGAAGAACATTTGCAATAATTTCCCATCCGGATGCAGGAAAGACTACTCTGACAGAGAAGTTTCTTTTGTACGGAGGGGCAATAAACCAGGCCGGCTCGGTAAAGGGAAAGGCTACGGCAAAGCATGCTGTTTCAGACTGGATGGAAATAGAAAAGCAGAGAGGTATTTCGGTTACTTCATCTGTATTACAGTTTAATTATGACGGATATTGCATCAATATCCTTGATACACCGGGACACCAGGATTTCTCAGAGGACACATACCGTACACTCATGGCAGCCGATTCGGCAGTCATGGTAATTGATGCGAGCAAGGGTGTTGAGGCACAGACCAGAAAGCTCTTTAAGGTCTGTGTCATGAGACATATCCCGATTTTTACATTCATAAACAAGATGGACCGTGATGCCAACGATACGTTTGAGCTTCTCGATGACATCGAAAAAGAGCTGGGCATCGCGACATGTCCTATCAACTGGCCGATAGGCTCAGGAAAGCAGTTTAAGGGCGTGTATGACAGAAACAGCAAGGAGGTCATGACCTTTGCAGATACCTTAAAGGGTACAAAGGAGGGCTCTGAGAAGATCATCCATATAGATGATCCGGCTCTTTCCGATGAGATAGGAGAGGAATTTAAAAGTCAGCTCATGGATGAGATTGAGCTGCTGGATGGCGCCAGTGCCGATTTTGATATGGATCTTGTCACAAAGGGAGAACTTTCACCTGTATTTTTCGGCTCTGCTCTTACAAACTTTGGTGTTGAGACATTTTTACAGCATTTCCTTAAGATGACATATGCACCGACAGCAAGACAATCTGACATCGGAATGATTGATCCTTTTTCAGAGGATTTTTCTGCATTTGTATTCAAAATTCAGGCCAACATGAATAAAAATCACAGGGACAGAATAGCATTTATGCGAATCTGCTCCGGACAGTTTACAGCCGGTATGGAGGTATACCATGTGCAGGGAGGCAAGAGCCTAAAGCTTTCACAGCCGCAGCAGATGATGGCAGATGAGAGAAAAATAGTGGACAAGGCATATGCGGGCGACATCATAGGTGTGTTTGACCCGGGCGTATACTCTATAGGAGATACGCTCACGACAGCAAAGGATAAATTTGAGTTTGAGGGCATCCCGACATTTGCACCTGAGCATTTTGCGAGGGTATCACTTGTTGATTCCATGAAGAGAAAGCAGTTTGTAAAGGGTGTCACACAGATAGCGCAGGAGGGTGCTATCCAGATGTTCCAGGAGTACAAGGGCGGCATGGAAGAAATTATAGTCGGCGTGGTCGGTGTGCTTCAGTTTGACGTGCTTAAATTCAGACTTGAAAATGAGTACAATGTGCAGATCAGACTTGAGAATCTGCCATATGAGCATATCAGATGGATTGAGAACAAGGATGAGGTCAATGTAGATACAATTAACGGAACAAGCGATATGAAGAAGGTTGTCGACATGAAGGGCAATCCGCTTCTTCTGTTCATCAATGAGTGGAGCATCGGCATGACACTCGATAGAAATGACGGACTTGTGCTTACTGAGTTTGGAAGAAACTAGGTAAGGATTTCAAGGTTGAATTTGGACTTGACGTTAGTGAGAGATTATGTGTATAATGAAGACAGTTGTGAAAGCAACTGTCTTTTTAATTATGTTTTATTTGTATATTTTTGAGTATTTTAGCTATAGCTGTTTTAGAGTATAGCGTGAGGCACAAACAGCAGCACGGGCAGCTATCTGATTCTGTAATTATTCCAATTTATTAGTTGACAATTGAATAGAAGTGTATTATTATAATAACAGAACGAACGTTTGTTCGCGAGAGAATAGGAGATTATTATGGCAAAGGAAGATAAATTAAAAGCATTAGACGCTGCCATTGCGCAGATTGAGAAACAATACGGAAAGGGCTCTGTCATGAAGCTTGGTGACAATTCAGCCAATATGAATGTAGAGACAGTACCTACAGGCTCATTAAGCCTTGATATTGCATTAGGACTCGGAGGTCTTCCGAAGGGTAGGATTATTGAGGTGTACGGACCGGAGTCATCAGGTAAGACAACGGTTGCACTCCACTGTGTTGCAGAGGTACAGAAGCGAGGCGGCATCGCAGGCTTTATAGATGCAGAGCATGCGCTTGACCCTGTATATGCCAGAAATATAGGTGTTGATATTGACAATCTCTATATTTCACAGCCGGACTGCGGTGAGCAGGCACTTGAGATAACAGAGACCATGGTGCGTTCCGGCGCCGTGGATATCGTGGTTGTCGATTCAGTTGCGGCACTCGTACCAAAGGCCGAGATTGACGGAGATATGGGTGATTCCCATGTGGGTCTTCAGGCGAGACTTATGAGCCAGGCGCTCCGTAAGCTCACGGCGGTTATCAGTAAATCAAATTGTATCGTTATATTCATCAATCAGCTTCGTGAGAAGGTAGGTGTGATGTTTGGAAATCCTGAGACTACCACAGGTGGAAGGGCATTAAAGTTCTATTCATCAGTGCGTCTTGATGTCAGAAGAACTGAGTCACTCAAGCAGGGCGGTGAGATAGTCGGCAACCATGTCCGCGTAAAGGTTGTTAAGAATAAAATAGCTCCTCCTTTCAGGGAGGCAGAGTTTGATATCATGTTTGGTCAGGGTATCTCAAGAGAAGGAGATGTGCTTGATCTTGCAGTAAATGCAGGCATTGTCAACAAATCCGGTGCATGGTACGCATACGAGGGAGACAAGATAGGACAGGGTCGTGAGAATGCAAAGACTTATATTCATGAGAATCCGGCATTTTTTGATATGCTTGAGGCAAAGGTAAGGGATTTTTACTTTACACAGCCTGAGGATGAAGATGCTGCAGTACAGGAAGACTCTGAAAAGCCTGAAGCAGAAGAATAATAAGTGAGCAGGGTTATATATGATAGAGATTACCGGATATGAGAATATTGGTAAAGGCAAATACCGCACGAACTTTGATAATGGCACGACATGTGTGCTGTACCGTACAGAGGCCGTGCGGTACTCTATTATGGAGGGAGCCTTTATCAGTGAAGCGGATTATGAAAAGCTGATAACTGAGGTGGTAGGAAAGAGAGCCAAAAAGAGAGCACTGCATCTGCTTGAACAGATGGACAGGAGTGAAAGAAAGCTTAGGGAAAAGCTCACACAGGGCGGATATCCGGATTGCTGTGTGGATGCAGCGATAGATTATGTCAAGAGCTTTCATTATCTTGATGATTACAGATTTGCTTCCACATATGTCAGATATCATCAGGACAGCTTAAGCCGCAGGCAGCTGGAGCAGAAGCTTATGGTAAAGGGCATAGGCAGAGATGATATAAATTGTGCCATAGACAGCGAATACACTGCTGATGAAGAGAAACATATAGCAAAGCTGCTTGAAAAGAAACACTATGATCCTGACAACTGTGATGAAAAGGAGTTTCGCAGGATATACCAGTTTCTTATGCGCAGGGGCTTTAAGAGCAGCCAGATTCTTTCTGCAATGAGGTCACAATTACCTTGACAATTTGCACCAAAAAGTATAGAATTTAATTGTTGTAATTTGTGAAATACAATGAAAATTTAATAAAGGAGGTGCTCCTGTAATGCTACCGTATATCATTACTGCTGTAGTTTCTATTATTATTACTGCATTGATTGTATGGTTTGCAGCCGCTTCATACGAGAAGAAATCTGCTAACTCCAAGATTGGAAATGCTGAGGAGAAGGCAAGAGGAATCATTGATGAGGCTGTAAAGACTGCGGAGGAAAAGAAGCGCGAGTCTATGCTTGAGATCAAGGAAGAGTCTATTAAGGCTAAGAATGATCTGGATAAGGAAATCAAAGAGCGTAGAAACGAGATTTCCCGTAATGAGCGTCGTATCGTTCAGAAGGAAGAAAATGTCGACAAGAAGCTCGAAGCTATAGAGAAGCGTGAAGCCGGATTTGCAGTTAAGGAAGAGGAACTCAAGAAGCAGAAGATTGAAATATCAAAGCTTAACGAGCAGCGTTTACAGGAACTTGAAAGAATCTCTGGATTAACCTCCGAGCAAGCTAAAGAATATCTCTTAAAGACCATTGAAGAAGATGTAAAACTTGATACTGCAAAAATGATTAAGGAAATGGAAAACAAAGCAAAGGAAGAGGCAAACCGTAAGGCTAAGGATTACGTGGTTACAGCTATTCAGAAATGTGCAGCAGACCATGTGTCTGAGACTACTATTTCAGTAGTATCGCTTCCGAATGATGAGATGAAGGGACGTATCATAGGAAGAGAGGGACGTAATATCCGTACTCTCGAGACTATGACAGGTGTAGATCTGATTATAGATGACACACCTGAGGCAGTTATCTTGTCAAGCTTTGATCCAATTAGAAGAGAGGTTGCAAGAATAGCTCTTGAGAAGCTTATTGTTGACGGAAGAATCCATCCGGCCCGTATAGAGGAGATGGTTGAGAAGGCTCAAAAAGAAGTCGATAATATGATTCGTGAAGAGGGTGAGGCTGCCACACTTGAGGTGGGCATACATGGTATTCACCCGGAGCTTGTGCGTCTTCTTGGAAAGATGAAGTTTAGAACAAGCTACGGTCAGAATGCGTTAAAGCATTCTATCGAGGTTGCACAGCTGACTGGCTTACTGGCTGCTGAAATTGGTGAGGATGTCAGAATGGCAAAGCGTGCAGGCTTATTACATGATATAGGTAAGGCAGTAGATCACGAGATGGAGGGTTCACATATCCAGCTCGGTGCCGAATTATGTAAGAAATACAAAGAGTCACCACTTGTGATTAATGCAGTAGAATCACATCACGGTGATGTTGAACCGGAGTCACTTATTGCATGTCTCGTGCAGGCAGCTGATACAATCAGTGCGGCACGTCCGGGTGCAAGAAGAGAGACTTTGGAGACATATTCAAATCGTCTTCAGCAGTTAGAGGACATCACAAATGGTTATAAAGGGGTAGAGAAATCTTTTGCTATTCAGGCAGGTAGAGAGATTCGTATTATGGTAGTTCCTGAGCAGGTCAGCGATGCCGACATGGTTATCATGGCCAGAGACATATCTAAGCAGATTGAGTCTGAGTTAGAGTATCCGGGTCAGATAAAGGTTAATGTAATACGTGAGTCACGTATAGTGGATTACGCAAAGTAGAGCATTAGCGTATTGTCGGTTTGACATAATAACATGTACATTTGGAAAGGCTTCTTAATGAAGCCTTTTTTTTTTGTAAAAAATAAAAACGTAAATGCAGCCGATTTTTACAATGTAGTGCTTATGGTATGAAATAAATTATCGGTAACTGTTCATTACTACTGAAGATAATTGTATATATTGCATAAAAATATATGTATAAGATATCCTGTATTCACAAAAATAGATAATGGTACGTGACAAAATTAGTAAAATGTTATAAAATGGTAAGTGTAATATTTAGCAACTATTAAGTATTTGATGGCTGCAATATTTATAAATATTACAAGGGAGAAACTATATAAAAAATATCATATGGAGGGTTTTACAATGCAGAGATTTACATTACCAAGAGATTTATATCACGGAAAGGGTGCGCTTGAGGCATTAAAGAGCTTTGAGGGAAAGAAGGCTATTATCTGTGTGGGCGGAGGCTCAATGAAGAGATTTGGCTTTTTAGACAAAGCCGAGGCTTATTTGAAGGAAGCAGGCATGGAGGTAAAGCTTTTTGAGGGAATTGAGCCGGATCCGTCAGTTGAGACAGTCATGAAAGGTGCGGCTGCCATGGCTGAGTTTGAACCGGACTGGATTGTAGCAATTGGTGGTGGATCACCTATAGATGCAGCTAAGGCTATGTGGATTAAGTACGAGTATCCGGATATCACATTCGAGGATATGTGCAAGGTATTTGGTATTCCAAAGCTTAGAAAGAAGGCACATTTCTGTGCTATTTCATCCACATCAGGTACAGCAACTGAGGTTACTGCGTTCTCAATCATCACAGATTATGAGAAGGGTATCAAGTATCCAATCGCAGACTTTGAGATTACACCTGATGTTGCAATCGTAGACCCTGAGCTTGCAGAGACAATGCCACAGAAGCTTGTTGCACACACAGGAATGGATGCCATGACACATGCCATCGAGGCATATGTATCAACAGCCAACAGTGACTTTACAGATCCGCTTGCACTCCATGCAATAGAGATGATACAGCATGACCTGATTGATTCATACAATGGTGATATGGCAAAGAGAGATGCGATGCACAATGCGCAGTGTCTGGCAGGAATGGCATTCTCCAACGCACTACTTGGAATAGTTCATTCCATGGCACACAAGACAGCGCAGCTTTTGCTGATTATGGTGCACATATCATCCACGGAGCAGCCAATGCCATGTATCTGCCAAAGGTTATTGCTTTTAATGCAAAGGATGAGGCAGCGAAGGAACGCTATGGCGTAATAGCAGATTTCATGAAACTGGGGGGAGAGACACTTGATGAGAAGGTTGAGCTTCTTATCAAATACTTACGTGGCATGAATGATGATCTGAATATCCCACACTGCATCAAGAATTACGGAGCAGACAGCTATCCAACAGAGCAGGGCTTTGTACCGGAGGAGGTATTCCTTGAGAGACTTCCTGAGATTGCTGCAAATGCTATCCTTGATGCTTGTACAGGCTCAAATCCTCGCCAGCCAAGCCAGGAGGAGATGGAGAAGCTTCTCAAATGCTGCTATTATGACACAGAGGTGGATTTCTAATCAAAACGGTAACTCTGAATTTATATTATTTAGAAGGTAAACAGGAAAAATGATTGATGAAATGAAACGGCAAAAAAGAGAGCTTGTATATAAGGGCTCAATACTCGATATATACAAGGATACAATGCAGTTTGCAAACGGTAAGACTGAGGAATGGGATTTTGTTTCACACAGAAAGGGCGCTGCGGCAGTGCTTCCGGTGCTTGATGACGGCAGGATAATCATGGTGCGTCAGTATAGAAATGCTCTCGAGAGGGAGACAATAGAGATTCCGGCCGGCTGCAGAGACTTTGTGGGAGAAGATACCAGACTGTGTGCAGAAAGGGAGCTTAAGGAGGAGACGGGCTACAGCTCTGATGATATCTCGTTTTTACTTTCACTTCGCACAACAGTTGCCTTTTGCGACGAAGAAGTAGATGTCTATCTTGCTAAAAACCTGAAAAAGGGCGAGCAGCATCTGGATGATGCCGAGTCAATCGATGTAGAAATATACACTCTAAAGGAGCTGTGCGACATGATTTATGCCGGAAAAATCCAGGATTCCAAAACAGTCAGTGCAGTTCTTGCTTATAGTAATATGATTAAATAATAAACCGACAAAATAATGCAAGCCACAGGATATATACTCCTGTGGCTTGTGTTTTGTAAAAAAAAAAAATGTATGTATAATTTGTGGTTTAAGAATTCATTTCTGCAATGTCGTAGATAAGCTTCTTTGAATCCTCCCATCCTAGACATGGATCGGTGATGGATTTTCCGTAGACATGCTCACCAATCTTCTGGCTGCCCTCCTCGATATAGCTCTCAATCATAAGACCCTTGACAAGTGATTTGATATCAGAGGAAAGCTGTCTGTTGTGCATAACTTCCTTGGCGATACGAATCTGCTCCTTGAACTTCTTTCCGGAGTTGGAATGGTTAGTATCGATGATAGCCGCCTGGTTGACAACGTCCATCTTGTCGTACATTTCGTGCAGACGGATTAAGTCCTCGTAATGGTAGTTTGTTGTAGTGTTGCCATGCTTGCTGACAGCACCTCTTAAAACAACGTGAGTCAGAGGATTTCCTGATGTCTCAACCTCATAGCCTCTGTAAACAAAATGATGTGGGTGCTGTGCTGCGTAAACAGAATTGAGCATGACGGAAAAATCACCGCTTGTAGGGTTTTTCATGCCGCTGGCCACATCGAAGCCGCTGACGGTGAGACGATGCTGTTGATCCTCAACAGAACGAGCGCCGATTGCCACATATGAGAGAAGATCCTCAACATAGCCCCAGTTCTCAGGGTAAAGCATCTCATCTGCACAGGTGAGTCCACTCTCTGCGATGGCACGGATGTGCATTTTTCTCATGGCGATAAGACCCTCAACCATGTCAGGAGCCTTCTCAGGGTCAGGCTGTGAGGCAATTCCCTTGTAGCCCTCGCCGGTTGTTCTTGGTTTGTTTGTATATACACGAGGGATGATGATTACGCGGTCCTTTACATCCTCCTGAATCTTTGTCAGACGGCTGACATAGTCGCAGACTGAATCCTCGTTGTCGGCTGAACATGGTCCGATAATGACGAGAAATCTATCATCTTTTCCGCAGATAACATCTGAAATCATTGCATCGCGCTTCGCTTTAAGCTCGGTAAGCTCCTTTGACAGAGGATATTCCTCCTTAATCTGTGCAGGAGTTGGAAGCTGGTTTAAAAATGTGAAACTCATAATACTGCTCCTTATATAAATAGTAATTGTATTAATTAAAATGGTATATTTTTATGGCATATCGGAAAAAATTTCCAATATATAATGCCCAAACAGTTAAATAATAAGATAAATGAAATATATTGTCAAATTTTTATCAATTATAATAGTATGCATAAAAAGTTATAATAAAACACTAAAAGACTATAATAAGAAAAAAGTAACATTGAAAAAAAAAGTAAAAGATGTGATATAAATAGTTGGTAACTTTTTTTGTGACCGTAGTTTAATGGATAAAATTCCGGACTCCGACTCCGGCGAGTGCGCGTTCGATTCGCGTCGGTCACATACTTTGATTTTGATATGTTGGGTTAATGGAGGAACCATATGAAGGACTTTTTTAACAAGGAAACATTGGATAATATAAAGCAGTTTTGCGCAGAAAATAAAAAATACGTTGGAGTAGCAGGTGTACTTGTAGGACTCATACTTATACTTATAGTAGTTGTCGCAGGAGGCAATAATGGCAGACAATCCAATACTGAAGCCGGATCACAGACAGAGATTTCGGTGAAGGATTTTGAGTTTGAAAAGGATTACACAAATGACGCCAAGGATGATATCAGCACATTACTTGCTGATTATTACAAGGCATACGTGGGTGATGACCTTGATACACTTGGCAAGCTTGCGACACCTATGAGCGACAATGAGAAGAGCTATATTGGTGTTGTCAGCCAGTACTATGAGTCAGTCAATGACATTACACCTTACACCAAGAATGGTTTGAAAAAGGGAACATACTTTGTGTCTGTTAAAAACAGCATAAAGTTTACGGGAGTTGATACACAGGCACCTACACTTGACTTCTTTTATATAGAGACAGATAAGGACGGAAAGCTTTTTTATAAACAATGTATACAGTAATTTCAACAGAACATACTGTGAGAATGAACTCGATGACGATATTATGGAGCTTATTTCTAAGTATACTGCTTCATCTGAGTTTGCAGACCTTCATGAGGAGGTACAAAAGGCATATGAGCAGGCGGTCGGTTCTGATGCCAATTTAAAGACTATGCTTGAGACAACACTCACAGGTGCTATAAAGCAGTGGTACACATCGTCAGGCATTGCCAATTTAAAGAAGTCTGATGCAGACACACAGACGACAGAGGCAGATACACAGCAGGCAGATGATGCATCACTAAGTAGTGACCAGCAGACTACAGATGCAAATGCCGGACAGACTGCAGACCAGCAGACTACGGATGCAAATGCAGGACAGACCACAGACCAGCAGACCACGGATGCTAACGCAGGACAGACCACAGATACAAATGCAGCCAATCAGCAGACAGCCGAGCAGCCACAGGCACCGGCTGAGTATCAGGTAGTGACAAAGGATGTTGTAAAGGTACGTGACGGTGCAAGCACAGATGCAAAGGAGCTTGGTCTCTTAAAGGAACAGGTAACACTTACAGCATATGGCACAGAGGGAGACTGGACTATAGTATCCTACAGCGCCGGAACAAATGGCAGAGCTTATATCAAGACAGAGAATCTCCAGACAGTAGGACAGTAAAAGCAATATAAAGTAACAGATGTGCATACAATCATAAGAAGCAACACGGAGGCTTAAAGGTCTCCGTGTTTTAATCTACATAGCAAATGGCTGCTGTAAAGAGTAGAAAAGGCTGCTGTTTGGTTTATGTATATCGGATAAAGCAATCTAAAAAGAGGATATGGTATGGAAGAAAATGGTGTAAGAATAAATAAATTCCTCAGTGAAGCGGGCGTGTGCTCAAGGCGTGAGGCAGACAGGCAGATAGAAGCCGGCAAAGTAGGAATAGACGGCGTGACAGCAAAGACAGGTGACAGAGTTCTAAAGGGGCAGACTGTCACATATAATGGACAGGTAGTATCAAAGGAAGAAGAGATGATACTGATTGCCCTCAATAAGCCGGCCGGCATAGTCTGCACAGCAGAAAAAAGGGAAAAAAACAACGTGATAGATTATCTTAATTACCCAAAGCGCATTTATCCCATTGGCAGGCTGGATAAGGATTCAGAGGGACTTTTACTTCTGACCAACAATGGCGAGATAGTAAATAAGATGATGCGCTCCGGCAACAGACACGAAAAAGAGTATATTGTCACAGTAAACAAAACAATATCTGACAGCTTCATCAGAGGGCTCGCAGGAGGCGTACCGCTTGTAGAGCTTGGTGTGACAACCAGAAAGTGCCATGTGAAAAAGCTGTCCTCAAAGCAGTTTAAGATTATTCTGACACAGGGCTACAACAGACAGATAAGACGGATGTGTGAATACTTTGGCTACCGTGTGGTTAAGCTTGAGAGAGTGAGAATCATGAATATTGAGCTTGGTGACCTGCCAAGAGGAAAGTACAGGGCAGTGACACCACTTGAATACAAGGGGCTCAAAAGACTGATTGCGGATTCCTCGAATCAGCCGGTTATGCCTTATACGAATAAGGATCATTCTGATAAGAAATATACGGATAAGAAACATACGGATAAGAAATATCAGGATAGAAGAGCAAAGTAAAGCAGACAGGGGATTATTACAGCATGGAGAATAACAAAATAAAAGATAAGATAGATGAGCTTGTTGAAAGTCTTAACCGCGCGTCAAAAGCTTACTACAACGGCGCAGATGAAATAATGCCAAACTACGAGTGGGATGCAATGTTTGATGAGCTTACACAGCTTGAAAAAGAGACAGGATATATCCGCCATGACAGTCCGACACAGAATGCAGGTTATGAGGCAGAGGCTGGAAATCGTGAGCCGCATGAGTATCCGGCACTTTCACTTGCCAAGACAAAGAGCATTGAGGAGCTTAAGAAATGGGCAGGTGATATGCCAATCTGGCTTTCATGGAAGCTTGACGGACTGACACTCGTGCTCACATATGACGGTGGCAGGCTTGTGAAAATACTGACGAGAGGAAATGGAACTGTAGGAAGTAACATCACCTTTTTGCAGGATGCCATAAGCGGCTTCCCAAAGGAGATACCATACAAGGGACATATGGTTGTAAGAGGGGAAGCGACAATTTCCTACACGGATTTTAAGCTGTTAAATGATACAATCGAGGACGATGATGAGAAATATGCCAATCCAAGGAACCTTGCATCCGGTACATTAAATCTCGATGATGTGGAAGAAGTGAAGCGCAGACATGTAGTGTTTTATGCGTTTACACTCGTGCATATAGATGATGATATCATATCATGGGGGGATAGAATGAGCTATCTTAGTGATATGAAATTCAATGTTGTTAAAAGGGAGGCAACAGATGCTGAAGGCCTTGATGCGGCTGTAAAACGCTGGACAAGGGATGTCGAGAGTGGCAGGATGGATGTGCCTGTGGACGGACTTGTCATATGCTATGATGATACTGCCTACGCTGCAGGCGGAAGCGTCACAGGGCATCATGCTACGAGAGCCGGCTTTGCTTTCAAGTGGCAGGATGAGGCTGTAGATACGAGACTTCGTTATATTGAATGGTCGTGTGCGGTTTCGACAATATCGCCGGTGGCTGTTTTTGAGCCGGTGCAGATAGAGGGTACGACGGTTTCGAGAGCTTCACTTTGTAATCTGACTGAAATAGAAAGGCTTGGAGTGGGAAAAGAGTGTACCCTTTCCGTGATAAAAGCCAACAAGATTATTCCAAAATGCATAGCTGTAAAGGATGCGGTGGGAGCAGTTGAGATACCGAAGGAATGTCCGGTGTGTCATCATCCGACACGCATATTTGTAAGTAAAAACAGCGGTGTGAAGACACTGCATTGTACAAATCCTGACTGTACAGCCAAGAATGTCAAAAAGTTTTCAAGATTTGTCAGCAAAAGCGGAATGGATATAGATGGACTTTCGGTACAGACAATGCTAAAATTTATAAATGAGGGATTCATAAAACACTTCCCTGACATATACCATCTGCCCGAGCACTTTGATGAGATAAGCAGCATGGAGGGCTTTGGCGAGAAGTCGTGCACGAATATGCAGGCTGCCATCGAAAAAAGCAGACATGTCCATCCGGTCAATCTGATATTTGCACTCTGTATACCTCTTATAGGTACCGATGCAGGCAAGAAGATTGTCAACGCAATAGGCTTTGATGGCTTCGCGGACAGAATGAGAAATGCCACAGATTTTGTGGATATAGACGGTATAGGCCAGGAAAAGTCAGGCTCCATACTTGAATGGTATGCAAATCCAAAAAACAGCGCGATGTTTGAAGCACTGATTAAGGAGCTTGACATAGAAAAGGTCGATATAAAGGATATGTCGGAGGGAAGCTTAAACGGCAAGACCTTTGTTATCACAGGCGATGTGCATGATTTTGCCAACAGAAGCGAGTTTAAGGCATATGTGGAGTCACAGGGCGGCAAGGTGACAGGAAGCGTGTCAAAAAAGACAGACTATCTGGTAAACAACGACACTGAATCTACTTCATCAAAAAATAAAAAAGCAAAAGAATTAGGAATACCTATCATCTCGGAGGATACATTTATAGAGATGTTTGGGCGTTAGAAAAGAGGTTATAAAATGCCTATAAAGACACAAAATGATTTACCTGTAAAGGAAATACTTGAGAGAGAAAATATATTTGTGATGGACGAAAACAGGGCATCACATCAGAATATCAGACAGCTGGAGATTGCGATTGTAAATCTCATGCCGCTTAAGGAGGATACTGAGCTTCAGATACTGCGCTCATTGTCAAATACTCCGATACAGGTCAATGTGACTTTTGTAGCTACTTCGACTCACGAGGCTACTCACACGTCACTCAGCCATCTGAATAAGTTTTACGAGACCTTTGATGATATAAAGGACAGATACTTTGATGGATTGATTATCACAGGAGCGCCTGTTGAGCTAATGGAATATGAGGAGGTAGACTACTGGGACGAAATATGTAAGATAATGGAGTGGAGCAAGACACATGCTTTCTCCACACTTCATCTGTGCTGGGGTGCACAGGCAGGATTATATTATCACTACGGCATACCAAAGCGTGTGCTTCCAAAGAAGAAATTTGGTGTGTATGCGCACCGTGTAAAGAACAGAAAAATCCCACTTGTCAGAGGCTTCGATGATGTGTTTTACGCACCGCACTCAAGGCATACCGAGGTCTTAAAGGAGGATATATTAAAGCATCCTGAGCTTACCATACTTGCGGAGTCGGATGATGCCGGAGTATTCCTTCTGATGGATCAGGACGGTAAAAAGATTTTCGTGATGGGACATCCTGAGTATGACAGATATACTCTTCACAATGAGTACGAGAGGGATAAGAAAAAGGGGCTTGATATAGATATGCCGGTGAATTACTATCCGGATAATGATGATACACAAAAGCCGCTTTTACAGTGGCGGTCGCACGGCAATATACTTTATTCCAACTGGCTTAACTACTATGTGTACCAGGAAGTGCCGTACGAGTTCATAAACAACCGCGAGATAATTGGAAAATAATGACAAAAATTATAGTATTTTTTAGTTAATTTTGAATTGCATAAATGCCAAAGTGTGGTAAAATATAACTATAAACCATTATAAAAAACCAAAATAATTGCAAAAGCTAACAAAAATTTAATAAAATTGAACAAGGGGGATTTTAATATGGCAAAAGAGCTAGTTGCGATGCTTCTTGCCGGTGGTCAGGGCTCCAGACTTTATGCACTGACGCAGAAACTTGCAAAGCCGGCAGTTCCGTTTGGAGGCAAATACAGAATTATTGATTTTCCGCTTTCTAATTGTGTTAATTCAGGCATAGATACAGTTGGTATATTGACACAGTACCAGCCGTTTGTACTGAATGAGTACATAGGAAATGGACAGCCATGGGATCTTGATAGATTATATGGAGGAGTGCATGTACTGCCACCGTATCAGAAGGCTTCAGGCTCAGACTGGTACAAGGGAACAGCCAATGCGATTTATCAGAATATTGCATTTATCGAGAGATATGATCCTGAGTATGTTATCATACTTTCAGGAGATCAGATTTGTAAGCAGGACTACAGCGATTTCCTTAAGTTCCATAAGGAGAAAAATGCTGAGTTTTCTGTAGCAGTTATGGAGGTTCCATGGGAGGATGCATCACGTTTCGGTCTCATGGTAGCAGATGATGACGACAAGATCACAGAGTTTCAGGAGAAGCCAAAGAATCCTAAGTCTAATCTTGCATCCATGGGTATTTATATCTTCAATTGGGATATACTTAAGAAGTATCTTATCGAGGATGAAAATGATCCGGATTCAGAGAATGATTTCGGTAACAATATCATTCCAAACCTTTTGAGGGATGGCCGCAGGATGTATGCTTATCACTTTAACGGCTACTGGAAGGATGTAGGAACAATACCTGCACTCTGGGAGGCAAACATGGAGGTGCTTGATCCTGAGCACAGCGGTATCAACCTGTTTGATGAGAACTGGAAGATATACAGCCGTAACAGTGGCCATACAGGACATTTCATTGGCAACAACGCAGAGGTTACAGACTCTATGATTACCGATGGCTGTGTAGTGAAGGGCACAGTAAAGCATTCAATTCTTTTTGGCGGTGTCGTCGTAGAAGAGGGCGCAGTGGTAGAGGATGCAGTTGTCATGGGTGATACTGTGATAAAAAGAGGCGCTAAGGTTACACACTGTATAGTTGCAGAGGGCGTTACAGTAGGCTGTGATGCAGTTATTGGAGAAAAGCCGGCGGAGGACGTGACAGGTGATGTTGCTACAATTGCACCGGGAGTTACAATTGGCGATAGAGCGGTTATAGGACCAAAGGCGATGGTATATAATGATGTTGAGGAGGGCCAGGAACAATGCTAAACATGAACAACGAAGAGGCTTTGGCCGTTATTTTTGCAAACAGCTACGATGCCCTCATTCCTGAGATGGTATCCGAGAGACTTATGGCTTCCATTCCGTTTGCAGGTCGTTACAGACTCTGCGATTTCCTGATTTCAAGCATGGTACATAGCGGAATCGACAATATATCTCTCATAGTTAAGAAGAACTATCACTCTCTGATGGATCACCTGGGCTCAGGTCAGGAGTTTGATCTTGCAAGAAAAAATGGTGGTATCAATATAGTTCCGCCTTATGCACAGAAGCAGATTAAGGTGTATGAGGGCCGTGTTGAGGCAATCGAAAGCCTTAAGGGCTATCTGAGAAAGTGCACTCAGAAGTATGTTATCATGGCTGATGCCAACTATGTATTCAATTTTGATTTCAGGGAGCTGATTGAGGCACATAAGAACACAGGGGCTGATATCACTGCAATGTACCGCAAGCAGGAGGTACCGAAGGTATTCTTAAGACCAAACGGCAACAATGATGAGATGTACTATACATTTGATATAGATGATGGACGTATCAAAAAGATATATATCAATGACAGGGATATGGGCAAGGTAAACTTTGGCATGAATATCTATATCATGGAGAAGGAGAAGCTCATTAGAATAGTGGATGACGCTTTTTGTACATGGTTATTCTTTTATTTTACAAGGGATCTGATGGCTACAAACACTGATTCACTCAATATCCAGGCATATGAGTACACAGGCTATGCTTCACAGATTACAGATATGAAGAGCTATTTCGAGGAGAATATGAAGCTCCTTGATGAGGATAACAGGGCAGCATTGTTTAAGAGTGGCAATTCTATCTATACAAAGATCAGGGATGATAACCCTACAAGATACATAAATGGCTCAAAAGCCAAGAATGTCATGGTTGCTGATGGCTGTGTCATCGAGGGTACCGTGGAAAACAGCATCCTATCAAGAGGCGTCAAGATAGGAAAGAATGCAAAGGTCAAGAACTGCATCCTGCTACAGGATACGGTAATTGAGGATGGCGCCAATCTGGAGTACGTGATCACAGACAAGAATGTTCGCGTATCAAGAAATAGATCACTTACGGGAAATGACTCATTCCAGGTTTACGTGGCAAAGGGACAGACCGTATAGCCGGTTAAGGAGGAACATGGACATGGCAGAGAATAGAAACACAATAAATATCAAATCAGATGAGTCTGGCGAGATCAAGGTAGCAGATGAGGTTGTAGCTATCATAGCAGGTCTTGCTGCTACTGAGGTTGAGGGAGTAAGCTCCATGGCAGGCAATATCACAAACGAGATTGTCAGCAGGCTCGGTATGAAGAATCTTTCAAAGGGAATTCAGATTGAGATAGCAGACAATGAGGTAGTGGTTGATGTAGCACTCAATATTGCTTATGGATACAGCATCCCTGAGGTTTCTACAAAGGTACAGGAGAAGGTTAAGTCTGCAATTGAGACAATGACAGGGCTTTCTGTGGCTACTATCAATGTTCGTATAGCAAGTGTTGATATGGGAGAGAATTAAATAGTTCTTTTTAAATGATCACAAATGTAGTATAATTAAGGATGTCGTACAGACATCCTTAATTTATATAAAATACTATTCACGAGAGGAATTTAAATGACAAGAAGCAAGATAAGAGAAAACGTTTTTAAGATGCTTTTCAGGGTTGAGTTTCATGACAAGTCTGAGCTTGCAGAGCAGATGGAGCTTTTAAATGATGAGCTTACAAATCCTACAGACGAGGAAAAACAGTATATTGATGAAAAATGCAGTGCGATTATTGAGCATATGGCAGAGCTTGATGCACTCATCGATGAGAAGTCTACAGGCTGGAGGACCAATCGTATGGCAAAGGTTGATCTGGCAATTATCAGATTGGCAGTTTATGAGATAAAGTTTGAGGACGATATTCCTACAAAGGTTTCAATAAATGAGGCTGTTGAGCTTGCAAAGAAGTATGGTGCAGATGAGTCAGGTGCATTTGTAAACGGAGTGCTTGCAAAGTTTGCATAGCTTAAGAGGAACAGCGATATAGAGCATTAAACATGGCAAATAGAAATATATATTCGGTAGCGCAAGTAAATAGCTATATTAAAAATATGTTCGCTCAGGATTTTATGCTCAGACAGGTGAGCATAAAGGGAGAGGTGAGCAACTGCAAGTATCACACGAGCGGTCATATTTATTTCACGATAAAGGACGCGGGAGCAGCCATGAACGCTATCATGTTTGCGGGCAGCAGGGCGGCAGGACTTTCTTTCCACATGAAGGAGGGGGACCAGGTTATTGTGACAGGTTCCGTTGAGGTGTATGAGAAGACCGGCGCATATCAGCTTTATGCCAAAAAAGATAGAGCTTGACGGAGAGGGCAATCTGTATCTCAAATTCGAGCAGCTAAAGCGTGAGCTTGAGGAGATGGGCATGTTTGCGGCAGAGTACAAGCAGCCCATTCCGCAGTATGCCGGCCGTATTGGTGTGGTTACAGCACCGACAGGCGCGGCCGTGCAGGATATAAGGAATGTATCATCGCGCAGGAATCCATATGTACAGGTCATACTTTATCCGGCACTTGTGCAGGGAGAGGGTGCGGCTAATAGCATAGTGAAGGGCATACAGACATTGGATGCGATGAATCTTGATGTGATAATAGTCGGCAGAGGTGGAGGCTCCATAGAGGATTTATGGGCCTTTAATGAGGAGATTGTGGCGAGAGCCATATTTGACTGCCGCACACCAATCATCTCGGCAGTAGGCCATGAGACAGACTGGACGATAGCAGATTTTGTGTCAGACAGGAGAGCGCCCACACCTTCAGCGGCTGCAGAGCTTGCAGTCAGTGACTACAGACAGACGTTAGAGCGCCTTGACAATCTGCGCCGCAGGATGGACAGAAATCTGACAGGCCGGATTGAGTTTTTTCAGGGAAAAGCTGTCACATATTAAAACAAGACTTAATTTCCTTAGTCCACAGAATAAACTAAATGAGAATAAAAGGCGTCTGGCAGATATCGAGGATGCACTTGAAAGGATTATGAAGCAGAGGCTTTCGGATTGCAGACAGCGTCTGGCACTGCTTTCAGGTACACTGGATGCATATTCACCGGCCAAAAAGCTGGCACAGGGCTATGCGTATGTCGAGGTGGAAAAGAGGGGGGCACTGCACAGTGTATCCGATATCAATGCAGGCGATGACATAAATATATATCTGATAGACGGTCATGCAAGGGCCGTAGTTTCGGAGGTTATTAACGATGAGCAAAGAAAATGAAAAAACACTGACACTCGAGGAGCGCTTTGCACACTTAGAGCAGATAGTGGCGAGGATGGAGGATGCGGATGTATCCCTGGATGAGGCCTTTGAGCTTTACAAGAAGGGGCTTGATGAGGTAAAGAGTGCCAATGATATGGTACAGGGCATGGAAAAGGCCATGCTTGTGCTAAACAGCGACGGACAACTGGAGGAATTCTGATGAGCTTAAATGGGAATTTAAATAAGTCACAATTCATGGAAGAGCTGCAGCAAAAGGTAGAGCATATAAACGATGTGCTTGAGAAGTTTCTTCCCGCTGAGGAGGGACAGCAGAGGATTATTTTTGAGGCCATGAACTATAGTGTGAGAGCCGGTGGAAAGAGGCTTCGCCCTATCCTCATGGAAGAGACTTACCATATGTTTGGCGGAAGCAGTGCAGTGATTGAGCCATTTATGGCGGCAATCGAGATGATACACACCTACTCGCTGGTGCATGATGACCTGCCTGCCATGGACAATGATGAGTACAGGCGTGGAAAGAAGACCACACATGCTGTGTACGGTGAGGCTATGGGCATTCTTGCAGGTGATGCACTTTTAAACCTGGCATATGAGACCGCAGCAAAGGCTTTTGGCATGGAAGTGGTTGATGCGCGTGTGGCAAGGGCATTTGCGGTGCTTGCAAAAAAGGCAGGCGTGTATGGTATGGTCGGAGGACAGGTGGTTGATGTAGAAAGCGAGAAATCCGATGACTGTCCTATCACAAGGGAAAAGCTTGACTTTATCTACAGGCTTAAGACAGGCGCACTTATAGAGAGCTCGATGATGATAGGAGCAATCCTTGCAGGGGCGTCGTCTGATGAGGTATCACGCGTGGAGCAGATAGCGGCAAAGCTGGGGCTTGCGTTTCAGATACAGGATGATGTGCTTGATGTCACAAGTACACTTGAGGTGCTTGGAAAGCCGGTAGGCAGTGACGAGAAAAAATAATAAAGCGACATATGTCACATTTGAGGGATTGGATAAAGCGGTTTCTGATGTGGAGCGCATCTCCAAGGAGGCAGAGGAGCAGCTTGATGATTTGGGATACGACGATGCATTTCTTAAGGAGCTATTTGAATATTTGATCCATCGGGAGAAATAGGATGGTTTTAGAAAAGATACAAAAGGAAAATGATATAAAAAAACTGACACCTGAGGAGCTTGAGCTGTTAAAGGATGAAATCAGGCAGTTTCTTATAGAGAGCATATCGGTGACAGGAGGTCATCTGGCATCAAACCTCGGAGTCGTGGAGCTTACCATGGCGCTGCATCTGTGCTTTAATCTACCGAAGGATAAGATAGTGTGGGATGTAGGGCATCAGTCGTACACACACAAGATACTCACCGGCAGAAAGGATGGATTTTCATCGCTCAGACAGTATGGAGGCATGAGCGGTTTCCCAAAGGCGGATGAGAGCGACTGTGACTGCTTTAATACAGGACATAGCTCCACATCCATATCAGCAGGGCTTGGGCTTGCGACAGCCAGACAGGTGACCGGAGATGACTACCATGTGGTTTCAGTCATCGGAGACGGCGCGCTGACCGGAGGCATGGCATATGAGGCGCTCAACAACGCTTCAAGCGTTAAAGGCAATTTTATTATAGTGCTAAACGACAACAATATGTCGATTTCAGAGAACGTCGGGGGCATCAGCCAGTATCTTTCAGGCTTTCGCACAGCGGATGCATACAGGGATTTAAAGAATAATGTTATGAATTCCCTAAACCATATACCAATCTACGGAGAGCGTATGGTAAAGCATATCAGGAATACAAAGAGCAGCATAAAGCAGCTTTTTATTCCGGGTATGTTCTTTGAGGAGATGGGCATCATCTATTTGGGACCTGTGGATGGCAGTGATATAAAGGAAATGTGCCGTGTGTTTGATGAGGCAAAGCGTGTGGATGGTCCGGTGCTTGTGCATGTGCTCACGAAAAAAGGAGCAGGCTATGGCCCGGCTGAGCGTTATCCTTCTAGATTTCACGGTGCAGAGCCATTTGTCATAGAGACAGGGCTTCCAAAGAATAAGCGCACGAAGGCCAATTACACAGATGTTTTCTCAACAGTCATGAAGAAGCTGGGCGAGAGAAACCCAAAGGTAGTTGCGATAACGGCTGCCATGGCAGATGGAACAGGGCTTCGCAGATTCCACCGCAATTTCCCGGATAGATTTTTTGATGTGGGAATAGCCGAGGCACATGCCACGACCTTTGCGGCAGGGCTTGCAAAAGCAGGACTTATCCCGGTATTTGCGGTGTACTCGTCATTTTTACAAAGGGCGTTTGACCAGATACTTCACGATGTGTGCATACAGAATCTGCATGTCATCTTTGCAATCGACAGGGCAGGGCTTGTAGGCAGTGACGGAGAGACACATCAGGGAATATTTGACATATCATATCTGTCGGTCATCCCGAATATGACAATCATGGCTCCGAAGAATAAGTGGGAGCTGTCTGATATGATGAAGTTTGCAGTGGCATATGACGGTCCGATTGCACTCAGATATCCAAGAGGGGCAGCCTATGACGGCCTTAAGGAAATCAGACAGCCGATAGAGCTTGCAAAGAGTGAGCTAATCAGAAAAGGAAGCACGGTGGCTATCATGGCACTCGGCAGTATGGTAAAGACTGCCGTTGATGTAGTAAAGCTGCTTGAGGCAGATGGAATCTCTGCTACACTTATCAATGCGCGTTTTGCAATGCCTTTTGATAAGGAAGCAATTAAGGAACTGCCGGCTGAACACAGCCTGCTTGTGACTATGGAGGAAAACGTGCAAAGCGGCGGTTTTGGTGAGCATGTGACGGAGTATGTCAAGACTAACGGCATAGCTCTTGAGGTGTTGACAGTTGCACTTCCTGACTGCTATGTGGAGCATGGCAATGTCGAGGTGCTCAAAAAGGAGCTGCATGTGGATGCCGAATCGGTGGCTAAGCGTATAATAGCAGCATTATAGATAGAGGTAACATACAGTATGAAAGAAAGATTAGACGTATTACTTGTAAACAGAGGCCTTGCACCATCACGGGAAAAAGCAAAGACCATGATTATGGAGGGCAATGTTTTTGTAAATAACAACCGTGAGGATAAGGCGGGAAGCACATTTCCTGATGACTGCAATATTGAGATTCATGGAAAGACACTGCAGTATGTGAGCCGTGGAGGGCTAAAGCTTGAAAAGGCTATGAAGCACTTTGATATCACGATGGATGGCAAGGTGTGCATGGATATAGGTGCTTCAACAGGCGGTTTTACAGACTGTATGCTTCAAAATGGTGCTAAAAAGGTGTATGCCGTGGATGTCGGATATGGCCAGTTTGCATGGAAGCTGCGTCAGGACGAGCGCGTGGTGTGCATGGAAAAGACCAATATCAGGTATGTGACGCCCAATGACATAGATGATGAGCTGGATTTTGCATCGGTTGATGTGTCATTCATATCACTTACCAAGGTGTTAGGTCCTGCAAGAGCACTGTTAAAGGACGGTGGCGAGATGGTTTGTCTTATCAAGCCACAGTTTGAGGCAGGCAGGGAAAAGGTAGGTAAAAAGGGCGTGGTCCGTGACAAGAGCGTGCATGAGGAGGTAGTGAACAATATCATATCCTTTGCACTTTCAAATGGATTTAGCGTGTTAGACCTTGAGTATTCGCCAATCAAGGGGCCGGAGGGCAATATAGAGTACCTTGTACATATCAAAAAGACAGATGATCCTATAAAGGAGGAATCAGTGGATATTCATAGTGTGGTCGAGGCCGCGCATGGAGAGCTGGACAGGAAATAGACTATGAAACATTTTGTTGTGATAGCAAATGCCTATAAGGACAGGAATTTTGCACTTACAAATAAAATAGTGGCATACATAGAACAAAAGGGCGGCACGGCAAAGGGGCTTATGAGCAATGTCGAGGCTATATCCGATAACGAGTTTGAGCTTGAGGATATACCACAGGATACGCAGTGTATTCTTGTGCTCGGCGGAGATGGTACACTGATTCGTGCAGCCACAAGGGTGGAGACACTTGAGATTCCGCTTATGGGAGTGAATCTCGGCACACTCGGCTATCTGTGTGAGGTGGAGGAAGCTACGGTATTTGACGCTATTGATTCGCTCATGGCTGATAAATACATGACAGAGGACCGTATTATGCTCACAGGGCATAAAAGAGGCAGTGAGACCTCGAGAGTTGCATTAAATGATATAGTCATCCATAGAAAAGGCAATTTGCAGATATTAAGCCTCAATGTGTATGTAAATGGTGAGTTTTTAAACAATTACCATGCCGATGGCATCATTGTTGCGACTCCAACAGGCTCTACAGGCTACAGTATGTCGGCGGGAGGTCCGATTGTGGATCCGAAGGGCGATATGATACTGCTCACACCGAACAATGCTCACAATCTTACGTCAAAGAGCATTGTGCTTTCAGGCGATGATGAGATAGAGATAGAGATTCTAAGCCGTAGGGAGCAAAACGATGAGCTGGCGTGTGTCAGCTATGATGGCGACACCACGGCAGAGCTGGCTGTGGGAGACCGTTTTGTTATTTCAAGGGCAGCCAATCATACAAAGATTTGCAAGCTTCACCAGAGAAGCTTTTTGGAGATACTCCGCAAAAAGATGGGAAATTATTCATAACACAGATAAGGATTGTTATAATGAATAGTTACAAATAATATTTATGAGGTGGCAGGACATGAAAACAAACAGACAATCCAAGATAATTGAGATAATCCAAAAGAATGAGGTAGAGACGCAGGATGAGCTGTCTGCGCTTCTTGAAAAAGATGGTTTTCGCGTGACTCAGGCCACAGTATCCAGGGATATCAGGGAGCTTAAGCTCACAAAGATTCCTACCGCAGGCGGCAGACAGAAGTACGCCGTGATAACGGATGCACCTGAGAATCTCTCAAAGAAATACGAAAGAGTACTCAGAGAGGGCTTTTTGTCAATGGATATGGCACAGAATATCCTCGTTATAAAAACTGTATCGGGAATGGCAAGCGCTGTCTGTGCTGCAATAGATGCCATGAAGATGAGAGAAATCGTCGGTTCGATTGCAGGAGATGACACAATCATGTGTGCAATCCGGACTGTTGATGATACATATGCGGTGATGAAAAAAATCCGCAGAATTGTGGAATAATGTTACATGAATATCAGATTATAGCTGAACTGTAACAGAAAATAACATATATCGTCATGCCTGGGAGAGGAAGGAGAAAATATGTTACAAAATCTACATGTAAAGAATCTGGCACTCATAGATGAGTGTGAGGTTGAGTTTTCCGACGGACTAAATATACTGTCAGGAGAGACCGGAGCCGGAAAATCAATCATCATAGGCTCTATCAATCTGGCGCTTGGTGAAAAAGTGCAAAAGGAGATGCTAAGAGACAATGAAAAGCCTGCTTTTGTGGAGCTTATTTTTTCAGTTGAGGACCCAAAGATTATAGAGGCTTTAAGGGAGCTTGATGTGGAGGTCGAGGACGGATGCGTGATTTTAAGCCGTAAAATCACACAGTCGCGCGCAGTCGGCAGGGTAAACGGTGAAGCCGTGTCTGTTTCACGAATGAAGGAAGTAGCCTCATATCTCATAGATATCCACGGTCAGCATGAGCACCAGTCACTTTTATCAAAGAAAAAACACCTTGATATACTTGATGAGTACGCAAAGCAGCCGCTTGGAGATAAAAAGCAGCAGCTTTCAGTCACATACAAAGCATATAGGGCACTTAAGGATGAGTATGAAAAGTCAAATATCGACAATGAAGAAAGAAGCCGTGAGCTGTCATTCCTTGAGTACGAGGTGAAGGAGATAGAAGAAGCTTCCCTGGTGTCTGGTGAGGATGAGGAGCTTGAGGCGCAGTTTAGGAAGTTTTCAAACGGAAAGAAAATCATGGAGGGCGTAAATGCTGCATATTCTGCCACAGGAGGCGAGATGGAGAGTGCCTCAGAGCTTATTGGCAGGGCGGTAAGAGAGCTGTCACTGGTATCAGGTTATGATGAGGATGTGGAAGCTCTGGAGAGTCAGCTGTCAGAGATAGACAGTCTGCTTTCTGATTTTAATCACGAGATATCAGGATATATATCACAGGCAGAGTTTGACGAGGAGACCTTCTATGAGACACAAAAGCGTCTGGATGAGATAAATCATCTAAAGAGCAAATACGGCAACTCAATTGATGATATACTGATAGCACTCAATGAAAAGAGGGAGCGTATCAGTGTCCTGAACGATTATGATTCTTATTTACAGAAATTAGAGCAGCAGCTTGCGAAAAAGGAAAAGGAGCTGGCACAGATATCGGATGAGGTATCAGAAATCAGACAAAAGAGTGCTGTAAAGCTTTGTGTCAGAAATTAAATCAGCACTTAATGATTTGAATTTCCTTGATGTACAGTTTGATATGCAGTTTGACAGATTGCCGGACTATACGGCAAAAGGCATCGATGCGCCGGAGTTTCTCATATCAACGAACCCCGGAGAGCCGCTTAAGCCGCTCGGCAAGGTAGCATCGGGAGGAGAGCTGTCGCGTATTATGCTTGGCATCAAGACAATCATGGCAGAAAATGACCACATTGAGTCGCTTATTTTCGATGAGATTGATTCTGGAATCAGTGGACGTACAGCTCAGATGGTCTCTGAGAAGATGAATGAGCTTGGCCGCAACCATCAGATTATATGTATCACACATCTGCCACAGATAGCAGCTATGGCAGATGCACATTTCCTTATTGAAAAAGCAGTCGAGAACAAATCCACGGTTTCAAGGATTCGAAGACTAACTGACAATGACAGCGTGGCTGAACTTGCCAGAATGCTCGGCGGTGCAAAAATCACAGATACCGTGATGGAGAGCGCACGCGAGATGAAAGCACTTGCCATGGAGAAAAAAATCTGACATTATCAGTTTACGGCGCGGTTGATTACCAGTATATCACCGGTGGTCAGCCGTACGTTTCCGTTTGGGATGATTACCTGCCCATTTCTTTGGATCATTATTATAATCTCATTGTGTTTTTTTGATATTTCAGACAGCAGTTTATTGTTATATCTGCTGTCTTTTTCTATTATTTTTTCCACCAGTTTTATACCATGCACCTCATCAGGTGTGATGGCACTAAGCACGAGCACATCATTTTGCAGAATTATTGTTTCACCGTCCGGTATTATATTCTGCTCACCTCTTCGTATAAGCACAATCAGTGTCTCAGGAGGCAGCGTCAGGTCCTTTAGCTTGTGGCCACACCACAGATGATTTTCCGGTATGGTAAGCTGTATGAACTGGATGTCTGCTTCCTCGGAGTAATCATTGAAGGTCTTCATTACATCGGCTGTTTTATCGAGCATATCAAGCTTTCGCGATATCCATGGGAGCATTGAGCCCTGAAGCAGTATTGAAAAGAGTACTATCATAAATATTATGTGGAAGGTGTCGAGGTCATCATTGGTGGCGGTATATGCCATGATGGAAAACACTATGGATGCGGCTCCTCTTAAGCCGGACCATGAGACAAGCAGCTGCTGTTTTATTTTGCTGCGAAATGGTGTGAGCACAAGTGCGACAGAAAGAGGTCTTGCCACAAAGGTCAGCCACATAAATATTAAAAGTGCCGGTACTATGACGTGTGGCAGCTTTGATGGGAAAGAAAGCAGACCAAGCAGAAAGAAAATAAGCATCTGCATGAGTCCTGTTATGCCATCAAAGAAATTCACCAGATTCTTTTTATTTTCTATTTCTGTGTTGCCGAGTATAATGCCGACTATATAGGCGCTTAAGAAGCCGTTTCCGTCAAAGTAAGCAGGCAGGGCATATGATATTATAGCTATTCCCACCATGAAAATCGCATCAAACCCCGCGCTTTTGAAGCGTATATATCGAAGGAGCATGATGGAAAGCTTTGCAATCAGGACGCCGAAGATTATGCCGAAGGCAAGCTGCTTTACTATGAGTATGGCAATATTTCCCGGGCTTGCGCTGCCCTGAGATATGGATATAAAAGCAACTGTGAGCATATAGGCACATGGGTCATTACTACCGCTTTCCACTTCAAGAAGAGAGGCGGTATTGTATTTCAGATTCAGCTTTTTCGAACGCAGTATGGAGAAAACGCTCGCTGCATCAGTTGATGAAATCAGCGCACCGAGGAGAAAGCTTATTTCCCAGTTCATATTAAGGGCAAAGTGACAGAACAGCCCTGTGAGAAAGCATGTGATAATAACACCGATGGTGGACAAAAGCACAGACTTAACGGCAACAGCCTTTGCACGCTGCCAGTTGGTGCCAAAGCCGCCATAGAACATGATAAATATCAGCGCGGTAGAGCATATCTGTTCAGCGAACGCGTAATTGTCGAAATCTATCTTCATTATTCCGTCAGAGCCAAAAAGCATGCCGAGCACGATAAAGGCTAAAAGTGCCGGAATGCCTATGCGATTGGAGACACGATTTAGCAGGATACATAAGAAGATTACTATGGATGTGATGAGCAGGTATGTATTCATGGAATCCCTCCTTTATTAAATGGTGATTTAAGAATTATAAAGTTATTACAGTATTTATTTGTAACTAACAACGTGGGAATAATATGTGAAATTTATAATAAACATATAAATGATATGAGGGTCAAAAGGTATTTTGCCCCTTTAATCATATAAATATATCGAAATTATATAGGAAAACACATAAACTGTCAAACTATACTGGTTTTTGCTCAAAATAATTTGGAATAGTTAGAATGAGATAATAAGATATTAAAAGAATAAAAGAAAAATTACAGGAGCATACTAATCCAAATGGAGGTAATAGTATGCGGAAGTTTTTTGGAAAATTTGTGAGTGTCACGCTGGCTGCAGCAGTGATAGCTATGTTTGCACTAAGCAGTGATGATAAGTGGTGCAGCAGGGTAGATAAGGCATTTGATGAAAGTGTATTAGGAAGTTTTTTAAATGAATCAAAGGCCGGATATGGAAGATATGCGACAGGGCTTCCGGGACAGGCGGCCAGTGTATTGGCTGATTCGGGCGAGAATGGTGGAAATGGTGAAAACGGCGGAACCGGTGAAAACAGTGGAAACGGTGGAACCGAACAAGGCATAGGACAGACAGCAGATACAGCATCAACTCACAGAGATTATGAAGAGACAGATAAAATAAGTGCTGGAATAAGTTGAGGGCGTATATGCCTGTGGCAGGCTGACCGGTATATATGAGCAGACAGAGGGAGTGCTTGTAGTGAATACGACGGAGGTGACAGACGAGGATGGAAAAAAAGTCAATCCGGCAGATAAAAAGGTGCAGTGCGGTGATTATATCCTATCTGTCAATGGACGCACTGTGGCAGACAAGGAGGAACTTTCTGAAGCTGTGAATGATATTATGAAGCAGCATGATGAAAGTCATGAAGATAAAAGTACCGTAAACATTAAATTTCTTCGAGGCGGTGAGAAAATGTCAGCGGATATCACGCCTGTGAGGATGGATGATGGCAAATACTATATGGGAATATGGGTGAAGGATGATCTGGCAGGAATCGGTACTATCACTTATTATACAAAGGACGGCCGTTTTGGAGCACTGGGGCATGGAATAGGAGACGGAACGCAAAGCGGAAATCTCTTGTATGCAAACAGTGGTGATTTGTACAGCATGAAGCTTACCAAAATCAAAAAGGGAAAAGCCGGCGCGCCGGGCGAGATAGGCGGAGTGGTATATTTTGGCAAAAAAAGCCATATAGGCACACTTGACTGCAATAGTAATCTGGGAATTTACGGACAGCTTGACAGCGATGAATTGTCGGAATATGCCGCAGAGGATACGTATTATCCGGTTGCCGGCAAGGATGAGATACACACAGGCAGTGCACAGATGATATCGGAAATATCAGGAAAACTTGAAAAATATAATCTGGAAATAACAAATATAGATAAAAAAGCGACAGATACAAACAAGGGAATGGAGCTTAAGGTGACAGACGACAGGCTGATAGAGCTCTCCGGTGGCATAGTGCAGGGCACATCCGGAAGCCCTATCATACAGGATGGTAAAATAATAGGAGCAGTCACCCATGTGTTTGTCGATGATCCGACCGGAGGCTACGGCATCTGCATTGATGAGATGCTGTAATTACTGCTCCATTCTGCGAAGCTCAGGTAGCACAGTGCCAAGCATGGTTACAAAACAGATGCTTCCGCCAATCACGTTTGATACAGGCTCTGCCATAAATACACCGTCGGTTCCCATACCAAAGGAGTAAGGCAGAATATATGTCAGCGGTACAACGATGAACACCTTGCGAAGCAGGGAGAAAAATATAGCCCGCTTCTTTTTGTTCAGTGATTTAAAGGTGGTCTGTCCGATGTACTGCAGATCCATAAATATGAATGCCGCAAAGTAGATATTCAAAGCCTTCACCGCATCATCCATAAGGGTGGAATCGGAACTGAAAATTGCAATCAGGGCATGAGGGGCAAGTATAATCACACTCCACATGACAGCTGTATATAGAAGCACGAGCAGTCCCATAGTGAAAATAGATTTTCTCACCCGGGCCGGCCTTTTGGCGCCATAGTTGTAGCTTAAAACAGGAGATGAACCCTCCACAATTGCATAAATTGGAGTCTCGACCATCTGCCTGATGCTTGATACGATGGTCATTACCGATATGTACAAATCGCCACCGGTCACTGAAAGCACATTGTTGCAGCATATAGATACCAGGCTGTTTGTGAGCTGCATGACACAGCCTGAGGTTCCAAGGCTTATGATGTCCTTTGCATAGCGCGTGTTTTCACTGAATTCAGAGAGTGTCATAAGGCGCACCTTAAGCTCAGCCTTTTTCCTAAGAAAGTGAAGCACATAGAGAGCAGACAGTATTTGTGAGATGACCGTAGCAATAGCTGCTCCTTTGATACCGAAATTAAATCCAAATATAAAAAGCGGGTCTAAAACCAGATTGGCAACGGCTCCGATTGCAACAGACAGCATGCCGGTAGTGGAGTAGCCCTGAGCGTTGATAAAGGGATTCATGCCGGTTGAAATCATGGATGGGAGTGTTCCTATCAAATAAATGAGCAGGTATGGCAGAGCGTATTTGAGAGCATTTTCAGATGCGCCAAACACGATTAAAAGAGGCTTTGCAAAAATCATGCACAAAGCTGTAAAAACGACTGCGAATGTGCAGACCATTGTAAAGCTCGTATTCATTATAGTATTGGCGGCTCTGTCATCACTCATGCCTCTTTTTATTGAAAAAAGCGGAGCACCACCGCTTCCAAAGAGATTGGAGAAAGCGATTGTCAGCATTATAATAGGAAAGCAAAGCCCCACAGCACCGAGTGCAGTGGTTCCCATATCCGGTATGCGGGCAATGTATATGCGGTCTACTATATTGTACAACAGGCTTAGAATCTGGGCTGCCAGCATGGGCAGAGCAGCCTGCAATATATTTTTCTTTATCGAATCATTATCAAAATCTATTTTTTTCATTTTGAAACCTCTTTTTGATTTGCTTCGCCCATTATATCACCTCATATAAAAAAATCAAATACTCAGCAAGTTTTGATATAGATTTTATTTATGACAAACTAAAAGAAAAATATATTTTACAATGACAAAAAACTACAGTAATATATGGAATATAAAAATTAAAAATTATTGAATAACCATATATACCGGAGGATAACATGAAGATTACACAGATACATACAAACAAACCACAGTCGCTCTCCTTTGAGATATTTCCACCAAAGAAAGAGGAGGACTTCAAAAATATAGACGAGATGCTTGAGATACTCTGTGATTGTCATCCTGAGTACATCAGTGTGACATTTGGTGCAGGCGGCAGCTCAAACAATAACAAGACTATCGAGATTGCGAAGAAAATCAAGAACCAGTACAATGTGGAGCCGGTCGTACACCTTACATGTCTGTGCTATAACAAGGCAGAGATAGATGAGTTCACCAGACAGCTTTCATATGAGGGCATTGAGAATATCCTGGCTTTAAGAGGAGATAGAAATCCGAACGTGCCTGCAAAGGAGGATTTTCTCCATGCAAGCGACCTTATTAAGTACATAAAGGAAACCACAGGTGATCAGTTCTGTATCGCAGGTGCGTGCTACCCGGACATCCATCCGGAGGCAGCTGATAAGGTAGATGATATTAAGAATCTTAAGAAAAAGGTTGATGCCGGTGCAGAGCTTCTTTTATCGCAGCTCTTCTTTGACAATGATACCTTCTTCAATTTTGCTGAGGATTGCAGGCTTGCAGGTATCAATGTGCCTGTTATCCCAGGCATCATGCCTTGTATCAATGCGGCTCAGATTCAGAGAATGGTCACAATGTGCGGAGCAAAGTTCCCGGAGAAGTTCCAGAAGATTGTGCACAGATACGGAGACAACAAGGCTGCACTTTTTGATGCCGGAATGTCTTACTGCGAGAGTCAGATAATTGAGCTTTTAGCTAATGATGTGGAGGGAATTCATCTTTACACTATGAACAATGTGAGAGTTGCAAAGCGTTTAACAGAAGGCATTAAAAACCTTATTTAGGACGTTTATATAATAGTACGGAACGCAAGCCCTGGGTACCACGGGCGCACACGTACTCCCTGCCGTCGCTACGCTGCGTGGCTAAGATACTGTACGAAATTATGCTTGATGGGTTGACGAAAACGGCTTTTTTATGCGCCGTCCGTGGCGCATAACGCCTTACCCAGCCGTCCATGGCTGGGTATTTCTGCGTTTTGTGGGCATAATTTCTACAGTATCTAAGCCACTTCGCTATGCGCTCCGGCGGGAGTACGTGTGCGCCCGCGGTACCTGGGGCTTACGTTCCTTATGTTGTGGTGAATTTGCGTTACGTGTGGTGGCACATGGCAGGTGTCGTGAGAGCGAATAGCGGAGCTGTCTAGATACTGTTGAATTATGCCAGATGAAAATCAGAAATGTCCCGGCATGGACGCCGGGACAAGGAGCTATCGAGCCATGGAGGGCGAGTAGCGACGGTTTCGTCAAGTTAAGAAAGTTTTTGAGGCATAATTCGTACAGTATCTTGACAGTATAGCGTAGCACTCACGACACCTGCCATGTGCCACCACACGTACTGCAAATGCGAATAAAAAATATCAACCGTTGCAAAAAGTACTCTAGATGATTATAATAGGTATTAGATTTGTAAATGGAAACAATGTCCATATTAAATCGAAATTAAATTATATAATATATTAAGGAGACAGTAGAAAATGAAAGAAAAATCAAGAAGCACTTTTTCCGGCAACATTGGGTTCGTTCTTGCGGCAGCCGGCAGTGCGGTAGGACTTGGAAATATATGGAGGTTTCCGTATCTGGCAGCAAAGGACGGAGGAGGACTTTTTCTGCTGGTGTATCTGATACTTGTTCTGACCTTTGGCTTTGCATTGCTTACCACTGAGATTGCAATAGGACGTAAGACAGGACAGGGACCGCTCACCGCGTATGGTCTTATCAATCCAAAGGGCAAGTTTATCGGTGTGCTTGCGTGTATAGTACCGGCTATTATTCTGCCTTACTACTGTACTATAGGTGGATGGGTTTTAAAGTATTTTACCCTTTTCATTACAGGAAGCGGTAAAAATGCGGTTGCGGATGGATATTTCACAGGCTTTATCACAGGCCAGTGGGCACCAATCATATTTGGAGTGGTTTATCTGCTTATAACAGCAGCAGTTGTCATTGGCGGAGTCAATAAAGGTATCGAGCGCTTCAGCAAGGTGCTCATGCCTATCCTTGTTGTGCTTATTTTTGCAATCGGTATTTTCTCACTGACACTCAATTATAAGGATGCATCAGGCGCAGCAAGAAGTGGTCTTGATGGTCTTAAGATATATGTGGTTCCTGACTTCAAGGGGCTTACAATGCAAAAAGCTTGTCACAGTATTTGTTGATGCGCTCGGTCAGCTGTTCTACTCAATCAGTGTGGCTATGGGAATCATGGTTGCATATGGTTCGTATGTCAAGAAGGAATCAAAGCTCATGGGCTCAATCAACCAGATTGAGATTTTTGATACACTTGTTGCATTCCTTGCAAGTCTTATGATTATTCCGGCAGTATATGTATTTATGGGCCGTGACGGCATGTCAGCCGGACCGGGGCTTATGTTTATATCACTGCCAAAGGTATTTAATGAAATGGGAATAGCAGGAGATATCGTTGGACTGATATTCTTCATGATAGTTGCATTCGCAGCAGTCACATCGTCTGTATCAATTATGGAGGCTATTGTATCGAGTCTTATAGACAGATTTCACTGGAGCCGCAGAAAAAGCGCAATTTTAGTCACGGTATACGGTCTGATTGCAGAGATAATAGTCTGCCTTGGCTACAATAAGCTCTATATGGAGGTTAAGCTTCCAAACGGCACAGTCGGACAGATACTTGATATCATGGATTATGTAAGCAACAATGTGCTTATGCCAATCGTTGCACTTGCCACATGTATCCTCGTTGGCTGGATAGTAAGTCCAAAGGTAATAATAGATGAGGTGACACGCGGAGGCAGCAAATTCACCAGAAAAGGGCTTTATATAATCATGGTTAAATTTATTGCACCGGCATTCCTGCTTATACTGTTGCTGCAGGCACTCGGAATCGTTACTTTTTAGTTTTGAAATAAATTTATTGTATATTTTATATAAATACCCTTGAAATACAGCCATCATAATGGTAGTATTTTACTAAATGATGAAAGAGGGGGAGCCACTATGGCTTTTAGACGAGAGAAAAAGCGTATCGGTGATATGCTTATAAATGAAAATGTAATTACTCAGGAGCAGCTGGAAAAGGCTCTGCCTATAGCCAAAGAAAAGCATAAGAAGATAGGAGAAACACTCATTGAGCTTGGATTCACCAATGAGCTTGAGATAGCAAAGGCATTGTCACAGCAGCTGGGACTGGAGCTTGTTAATGTGAGCGCAATCAACATACCTGAGGAGGTGCAAAACCTTGTCAGTGAGACAGTGCTTAGAAAGCATGTTATGATACCATATGCATTTGACAAGAATAATGCCAATGTAGTGCATGTGGCCATGGCTGATCCTATGGATATGGTTGCGCTTGATGATTTTTCAATTGTTACCAATCTACAGGTTGAGCCTGCGGTAGCGACAGGCAGAGACATACTTTTGACGCTCGACAAATATTACGGTGATACAGAGGCTATGAAAGCGGCTCAGGAGTATGCGAGGGAGAGAAAAGAGCGTGAGCAGAAAAATGCCGAGGCTGAGGAAGCTACCAGCAAGGATGTCAACAATTCGCCGGTAGTTTTACTTGTCAACTCTATCATTGAGCAGGCAGCCAGACTCAGGGCCTCAGATATACATATAGAGGCACTGGAAAATAAAGTCAGGGTGCGATACAGAATAGATGGTGCGCTTTATGAGAAGGCAGCATATAGTATACATCTGCTTTCTGCAATTATTACACGACTTAAAATTATAGGTGGTATGGATATTTCCGAGAAACGTAAGCCGCAGGACGGCCGTATCACTATGGAGATAGACAAGATAGAGTATGATATCCGAGTATCAATCCTTCCGACAGTATTCGGTGAGAAATGCGTTATGCGACTTGCGCAGAAAAAGGCACTTACAAGAGATAAAAAGGAGCTGGGATTTTCGGACGAAGAGCTTAAGGCCTTTGATCATATACTGATGAATACAAACGGTATCATCCTTGTTACAGGACCTACAGGAAGTGGTAAGTCAACCACACTTTACACGGCACTTTCAGAGCTCAACAAGGAGGATGTAAATATCATCACAGTTGAGGATCCGGTCGAGGCAAATATAGACGGAATCAACCAGGTACAGGTAAATAATAAAGCTGACCTGACATTTGCATCAGCACTTCGTTCCATTCTGCGACAGGATCCGGACATCATTATGATTGGTGAGATTCGAGATCAGGAGACAGCACAGATTGCAGTACAGGCGTCAATCACAGGACATCTTGTGGTCAGCACACTGCATACCAACAGCTCGGCAAGTACTATTTCACGACTGGAGGACATGGGAGTTGAAAGTTATCTGCTTGCGGATTCGGTAAAGGGAATCATTGCACAGCGACTTGTAAGAAGACTTTGTCCGGCATGTAAGAGAGAGCATCTGCTGACAGAGGAGGAAAAGGCCTTTATGAATATACCGGCATTCCGTCCGGTAAAGATTTATGAGCCATGTGGCTGTGAAAAATGTGCCAATACAGGCTACAAGGGACGAATCGGTATATATGAGATAATGACCATAACACCAAAGATAAAGTCACTTATTTCAAAAGGTGTTGATATAGAGGATATAAACAAGGCTGCATGTGATGAGGGCATGCATACACTTAGACAGAGTGCAGAGAAGCTTGTACTCGAAGGAGTTACTTCATTCCAGGAAATGTTAAAGACCACGTTTGAAAACTAAGGGGGAAAAGAAAATGCAGATAGTAGACATTTTAAAAGCAGCGCAGCAACAGAACTCATCGGATATACATATCGTACCGGGAAATCCGGTTATGCTTAGAATTGACGGAAAGCTTGTACCGCAGGGAAATCAGGTTCTTACCAATGTTGAGACGGACAACCTGCTTTCTCCAATTGTCCCGCAGGAGCTTAAAGATGTGCTAAAGGAGAAGGGAGAGCTTGATTTTGCTTTTTCGGTGGAGGGCTTTTCACGAGTCAGAGCCAATGTGTTCAGACAGAGAGGTTCATATGCAGCAGCACTTCGTATTCTCTCATATGATGTGCCTACACCGCAGCAGCTTGGCATACCACAGTCGGTTGTCAATCTTACCACAAAGATGAGAGGACTTGTCCTCGTGACAGGAGCTACAGGAAGTGGTAAGTCGACCACATTGGCAAGTCTTATAGATGTCATTGCATCAAGAGATTCCAAAAATATAATCACGCTTGAAGATCCTATCGAGTACCTGCACTCAAGGCGCCGCTCTATAGTGGAACAGCGAGAGATTGGAAAGGATACACTCTCATATGCTGCAGCCCTGAGAGCTGCACTGCGACAGGATCCGGATGTAATACTTGTAGGAGAGATGCGAGATCTTGAAACTATATCTACAGCTATTACAGCGGCGGAGACAGGACATCTTGTATTTTCTACACTGCATACTAACAGTTCATCAGATGCAATTGACCGTATGATTGACGTTTTTCCACCACACCAGCAGCAACAGATACGAGTGCAGCTCTCAGGAGTTTTAGAGGGAATTGTTGCACAGCATCTGCTTCCAATGGTAAATGGCGGACGAATTGCAGCATTTGAGGTGCTCCTTGCAAACAATGCCATCAGAAACTTAATTCGTGAGGCAAAAGCATTTCAGATTCCATCTATCATACAGACATCAAAGAGAGAGGGTATGATGATGATGGATGACTGTATTTTACAGTATTACAGCCAGGGCCTTATAGCGCCGGAGACTGCAGTTGCATATGCACATGATCCGGTAAGCATGGCTAGCCGTGTACACCTTTACTATTGATGGTATAATCGTATGTGTTTTACTGTTATGGTATAATGTTGTGAAGCCTTAATAAATTATGATTTAATTTATCTGGAGGTTGCACAGAATAGGTATAAGGAGGAGAAGAAAGTGGCTGACTGGACATATCAGATTATAGACCAGAGCGGAAAAGAAAGAAAAGGAAATATAGTAGCCGAGTCAGAAGCAGAGGCAAAAAATAAGCTTAAGATGGATGGCAACATGGTCATAAGCCTCACCAAGGCAACAGCACTGACCAAGGAAATCTCATTCAGTGTAGGAGGAAAGGTAAAGCCGAGAGATCTATCGGTATTCTACCGCCAGTTCACCAGTATGGTCAATGCCGGTGTTACGATTCTTGATACGCTGGATATGTTATCCGATCAGACTGAGAATAAGGTTATGGCGAAAGCTATCAGAGGTGTTCATGCCGAGATTCAAAAAGGTGAGACTCTCTCGGATGGTCTAAAAAAATACCCGAATGTTTTCCCTGACATCATGGTGAGCATGGTTGCGGCAGGAGAAGCATCCGGCAAGATTGATGTAGCTTTTGACAGAATGTCTGCACACTTCGAAAAATCAGCAAAGCTTAACGGCATGATAAAAAAAGCGGCAGTTTATCCGATTATCGTTGTGATTGTAGCTATTGCGGTTGTTATTGTAATGCTTGTAAAGGTCATCCCAAGCTACTCAGAGATGTTCAATGACCTGGGAACAGAGCTGCCGGGCATCACAAAGGCAGTTGTTGCGATGAGTGATTTTGTCACCGGATACTGGTATATTGTGATTGCTGTCATAGCAGCAATTGTTATAGCCATCAAGCTTTATAAGCAGACTGACAGCGGCCAGATGTTCTTTGGTAATCTCGCAAGAAAGCTTCCGGTTTTCGGAAAGCTAAACATCAAGACAGCGGCCAGTAACTATGCGCGTACACTTTCAACACTTGTGTACTCCGGACTTCCGATGATTGAAGCCCTTGGCATCACTGCTGACACCATGAAGAATGCGCTTTACAAAAAAGCCCTGAAAAATGCAAGGGAAGAAGTAAGTAAGGGTGTTCCACTGTCTGAGCCAATCACTGCGTGTGGATTGTTTCCACCTATGGTTTCACACATGACGCGAATTGGTGAGGAAACCGGTGACTTGGAAGGCATGCTTACCCGACTGGCAGACTACTATGATGAGGAAGTTGAGTTGGCTACCCAGACAGTTATGGCAGCTATTGAGCCTATGATTATCCTTGTTCTGGCACTTATTGTTGGTGTGCTTGTGGCAGCTGTTATGGCACCTATGCTTACCATGTATCAGGCTATGGACAGCTTATAAGATGAAAAAAGAAGCAGACTTTGAGTGTGAAGCTCAAAGGCTGCTTTTTTGGTAAAGAGACATTGGCAGTAGGACGGGGCTCATGTGATGAAGCCCCTTACGCTGTGGCGAAAAAATACATTGACAACTGTTATACAATAGGCTACAATTCGAATACATGGTTCGGGGATGTTCTTTACCCGTTGATTTATCATGCTGTGTCAGCAACAAATCCGATTGTGTGTTAAAAATAAATATCAGCTAAAGTACCAGTCTATTCGTTTCTATGCGTGGCGGGCATTTATTTGAGGAATATAAAGGGTTATTATCATTTGAAATTATGTATGCACAAAAAATGGGGCTATAAAAAATGATATGTATGCAGATTTCATGTGGAAACAGGAGAAGTGTATGATATACAGAAAAGTGAAGACAAATTTGTCCAGAACTCTTAGCTCTATAGAGCAGGACAAGGCAACCAGTGACGACTACGTGAAGTGTATTCTGGCAGATCCGCAGATAGCAGCCTATATAGTTCAGGCGCTCGTGCCGGAATTTAAGGAAATGGAAGCCGAGAAAATAATTCCGTGCATTGGTGAGCCGACAGTAATGCTAAGATTTCCGGAAAGGCTTGGAGTTAAAATCCAGAACGTAAATAATGAGTCAGTTGATGAGGATGATGGAAAAATTATTTACGACATCAAATTTCCCTTGTATTATAATGGAAAAAGAAGAGAATTTATCATCAATATTGAAGCCCAGAAGAGCAGCAAAAAATCAAAGCTGGGCTACCGGCTGGAAAACAGGATTGCCTATTACATGGGCAGAATGATATCAGAGCAGAAGGGAACGGAGTTTGTAAATTCAAATTATGATGATTTAAAATCCGTATATACTATATGGATATGTATGGATACGAAAAAATCAGAGGATTCAATAATCGAATTTGGGATGAAATCCAGCCTGATTTATGGTAAAATAAAGAAAATACCACAGATTGACAAATTAAATGGTGCACTGATAAATGTCCGGACGAGAGCAACAAAAAATAAAAAGCAGTCTAAGAATAAACTCATAGGAATGCTGGAAGAGCTGTTCTCAAAGTCAGAGTTTATCGAGAAAAAGAAGATACTTGAAGAAGATTATGGACTTAAAATGAGCATGGAACTCGAAGGGAGGATGAGCGAGATGTGTAATGTGAGTGATTACTGGGAAGAGGTTGCAACAGAAGAGGGTAAGGAAATCGGAGAACGACAAAAGATAATCTCACAGGTTGTAAAAAAGCTGCAAAAGGACAAGAGCGTGGCAGAAATAGCAGATGACCTGGAAGAAAAAGAGGAGGTTATCGCTCCAATTTACGAAGCAGCATTGTCCATGAAGCCGGATTATGACGTTGAGAAAATCTATGAGCTTCTCGAGAAAAATAAGAAGCTGGCATAGCAGCTGTAGTTGAAAAAAGATCGATAGGAGGCAGTCTTTGAGCGAAAGCGCGGAGGCTGCTTCCTCTTTGTCTGAGGGGACTGACAGTAGGACGGGGCTTCATCCCATGAGAACGGCTGGTGCACACTCTCTCGCTTGAGCTACGCTGCACTGCCAAGATACTGTAGGAATTATGCTTTATAGGTTTACTATGCTTGACGAAACTGTCGAAACGCGCCGTCCGTGGCGCGGTTCTCCTTGAGCATTACTGCTCACACCACAGTGTGACCAGTAACGATTACAGTCCATTAAAATTGCCTCTACGAGGCAGGGGCTGTAATCTGACAATAGTTGACTTATTGGCGCATAGCTTGACAGCGTGGTGTCAAGCTTGCGTTTGAACAGCAACGATATATTACATCCCAGTGGCAGTTCATTTCTGTGTATCGTGTGCATAATTCGACAGTATCTAAGCAGCTCCACTATTCGCTCACGAGAGAGAGCGTGCCCTAGCCGGTCTCAGGGGGATGAAGCCCCTTACGCTGTGGCAAAAAATATAATGACAAAACATCATAGCTCTGCTACAATCAGTTTAAAGAGAGAATTTACGAAAGAGGATAAGCTGATACCGGTGATTACGATTACAGTGTATCTCGGAACAAAGGAATGGGATGGTCCAAGGAAGCTGTCGGATATGTTTGGTGATGTGGATGAAGAGCTTCTGCCATTCATACCGGATTACAGGATTAACCTGCTGGCACCGAGGGAGATAACAGACTTTACAGGATTCAGGACATCCATCAGGCAGCTTTTCGAGGTACTGCAGAATGCGTATGATAAGGAAAAGATGCAGGAAGTGCTACAGAACGATGAAAAATTTAGCAAGGTGGACAGAGAGACGGTTGAGGCAATCAACCTGTTTGCAGGAACGGATATAGACATAGATGAGAAAGAAGAGGTGATTGATATGTGTAAGGCGTGGGAAGAGCAGAAAAATGAAGGCCGAGAATTGGGAGAACGACAAAAGATAATCTCACTGGTTGTAAAAAAAGCTGCAAAAGGACAAGAGTGTGGCAGAAATAGCAGATGACCTGGAAGAAAAAGAGGAGGTTATCGCTTCAATTTACGAAGCAGCATTGTCTATGAAGCCGGATTATGACGTTGAGAAAATCTATGAGCTTCTCGAGAAAAATAAGAAGCTGGCATAGCAACTGTAGGTACTGGCAGTAGGACGGGGCTTCATCCCATGAGCCATGGCTTGTGCACACTCTCTCACGTGAGCTACGCTACGCAGCCAAGATACTGTAGGAATTATGCCTTAAAGATTTACGATGCCCGACGAAACCGTCGAAACGCGCCGTCCGTGGCGCGGTTCTCCTTGCCCTGCCATCCGTGGCAGGGCATTTCTGTGTATCGTGTGCATAATTCAACAGTATCTAGGCAGCTTCGCTATTCGCTCACGCGGGGGAGAGTGTGCCCAGCCGGTCACATGGGATAAAGCCCCTTACGCTGTGGCAAAAAAGAAAAAATGTGATGACAAAACACCACCTCTATGCTACAATCAACTCAAAGCATTATATTTCTGTAAGCGGCACCACATAACAGTTTTTCAGGTGCGCACCACTTTGAAGAGGGCAGACCACTTCGCATTATTCTACAAAGGACATGGAAGTTTTCAATGCTTTATTTACCAATCAACAGCAGGAAAATTGAAATGCCGTATGTAGACAGAATGCAGAAAATGTAGTCAAAAGGCGGATGAACTGTATACCGTGCGTAAATATTAAAGAAGAACAGCACAGGTATACCTTGTAAACTGTACCACTATACCCTCATTGGCACCAAATTTTCCTGCTCACACAAGAGAACAGGAGGAGAAGGATTGAGCGCAAAGGACTCAATGGCAAAGGAATACTTTGCAGACAATGCCAGGTTTGCGGATCTGTGCAACAATATACTGTATGGAGGAAGAGAGGTCATCCTGCCGGAAAACCTTAAGGAAAGGGACACGACAGAGGTGCTGACCGCACTGGGGCTTGACAAAAAAGACCATAGCGGTGCAGAAGCTGAGGGATATTTTCAAAAATGCCAGCATCAAATATACCGGCAAATCATATGTGGTACTGATAGGAGTAGAAAATCAGTCGGATATACACTATTCCATTCCGGTAAAAAACATGTTTTATGATGTCATGGCATATGGAAATCAGGTAAAGGAAACAGCAAAAAAGCACCGAAAGGAAAAGGATACAGCAACATCAGATGAATTTCTCTCGGGATTTACGAAAGAGGATAAGCTGATTCCTGTAATTACGATTACAGTGTATCTCGGAACAAAGGAATGGGATGGTCCAAGGAAGCTGTCGGATATGTTTGGTGATGTGGATGAAGAACTTCTGCCATTCATACCGGATTACAGAATTAATCTGCTGGCACCGAGGGAGATAACAGACTTTACAGGATTCAGGACATCCATCAGGCAGCTTTTCGAGGTATTACAGAATGCTTATGATAAGGAAAAAATGCAGGAAGTGCTGCAGAATGACGAAAAGTTTAGCAATGTGGACAGAGAGACAGTCGAGGCAATCAACCTGTTTGCAGGAACGGATATAGACATAGATGAGAAAGAAGAGGTGATTGATATGTGTAAGGCATGGGAAGAACAGAAAAATGAAGGCAGAGAAGAAGGTCGAGAATTAGGAGAAAGACAAAAGATAATTTCTCAGATTGTAAAAAAGCTGCAAAAGGACAAGAGTGTGGCAGAGATAGCAGATGACCTGGAAGAAAAAGAGGAGGTTATCGCTCCAATTTACGAAGCGGCATTGTCAATGAAGCCGGATTATGATGTTGAGAAAATCTATGAGCTTCTTGAGAAAAATAAGAAGCTGGCATAGCAACTGTAGGTACTGGCAGTAGGACGGGGCTTCATCCCATGAGCCATGGCTTGTGCACACTCTCTCACGTGAGCTACGCTACGCAGCCAAGATACTGTAGGAATTATGCCTTAAAGATTTACGATGCCCGACGAAACCGTCGAAACGCGCCGTCCGTGGCGCGGTTCTCCTTGCCCTGCCATCCGTGGCAGGGCATTTCTGTGTATCGTGTGCATAATTCAACAGTATCTAGGCAGCTTCGCTATTCGCTCACGCGGGAGAGTGTGCCCAGCCGGTCACATGGGATAAAGCCCCTTACGCTGTGGCAAAAAAGAAAAAATGTGATGACAAAACACCACCTCTATGCTACAATCAACTCAAAGCATTATATTTCTGTAAGCGGCACCACATAACAGTTTTTCAGGTGCGCACCACTTTGAAGAGGGCAGACCACTTCGCATTATTCTACAAAGGACATGGAAGTTTTCAATGCTTTATTTACCAATCAACAGCAGGAAAATTGAAATGCCGTATGTAGACAGAATGCAGAAAATGTAGTCAAAAGGCGGATGAACTGTATACCGTGCGTAAATATTAAAGAAGAACAGCACAGGTATACCTTGTAAACTGTACCACTATACCCTCATTGGCACCAAATTTTCCTGCTCACACAAGAGAACAGGAGGAGAAGGATTGAGCGCAAAAGACTCAATGGCAAAGGAATACTTTGCTGACAATGCCAGGTTTGCTGACCTGTGCAACAATATACTGTATGGAGGAAGAGAGGTCATCCTGCCGGAAAACCTTAAGGAAAGGGACACGACAGAGGTGCTGACCGCACTGGGGCTTGACAAAAAGACCATAGCGGTGCAGAAGCTGAGGGATATTTTCAAAAATGCCAGCATCAAATATACCGGCAAATCATATGTGGTACTGATAGGAGTAGAAAATCAGTCGGATATACACTATTCCATTCCGGTAAAAAACATGTTTTATGATGTCATGGCATATGGCAATCAGGTAAAGGAAACAGCCAAAAAGCACCGCAGGGAAAAGGATATCGCAACTTCTGATGAATTTCTCTCGGGATTTACGAAAGAGGATAAGTTGATTCCAGTAATTACGATTACAGTGTATCTCGGGACAAAGGAATGGGATGGACCAAGGAGGCTGTCAGATATGTTTGGTGATGTGGACGAGGAGCTTCTGCCATTCATACCGGATTATAGGATTAACCTGCTGGCTCCGAGGGAGATAACCGACTTTACAGGATTCAGAACCTCAATCAGGCAGCTTTTCGAGGTATTACAGAATGCTTATGATAAGGAAAAAATGCAGGAAGTGCTGCAGAATGACGAGAAGTTTAGCAATGTGGACAGAGAGACAGTCGAGGCAATCAACCTGTTTGCAGGAACGAATATAGACATAGATGAGAAAGAAGAGGTGATTGATATGTGCAAGGCATGGGAAGAACAGAAAAATGAAGGCCGAGAAGAAGGCAGAGAATTAGGAGAAAGACAAAAGATAATTTCTCTGATTGTAAAAAAGCTGCAAAAGGACAAGAGCGTGGCGGAAATAGCAGATGACCTGGAAGAAAAAGAGGAGGTTATCGCTCCAATTTACGAAGCGGCATTGTCTATGAAGCCGGATTATGATGTTGAGAAAATCTATGAGCTTCTTGAGAAAAATAAGAAGCTGGCATAGCAGCAGTTGAAAATTAAAAAATCAATATGAAGCAGTCTTTGGGCGGGAGCACAGAGGCTGCTTCTTTTTTTGGCTAAGGGATACTGACAGTAGGACGGGGCTTAATCCCCTGAGCCCAGGCTGGTGCACATTCTCTCGCTTGAGCTACGCTGCACTGCCAAGATACTGTAGGAATTATGCTTTATAGGGTATCTATTCCCGACGAAACCGTCGAAACGCGCCGTCCGTGGCGCGGTTCTCCTTGAACTGCCATCCGTGGCAGTTCATTTCTGTGTATCGTGTGCATAATTCGACAGTATCTAGGCAGCTTCGCTATTCGCTCACGCGGGAGAGTGTGCCCAGCCGGTCACATGGGATAAAGCCCCTTACGCTGTGGCAAAAAATATAATGACAAAGTAACATAGCTCTGCTACAATCTGTTTAAAGAGACAATTTATGAAAGAGATAAGCTGATTCCTGTAATTACGATTACAGTATATCTCGGAACAAAGGGAGATAACAGACTTTACCGGATTTAGGACATCCATCAGGCAGCTTTTCGAGGTGCTACAGAATGCGTATGATAAGGAAAAGATGCAGGAAGTGCTGCAGAACGACGAAAAGTTTAGCAATGTAGACAGAGAGACGGTTGAGGCAATCAACCTGTTTGCAGGAACAGATATAGACATAGATGAGAAAGAAGAGGTGATTGATATGTGTAAGGCATGGGAAGAACAGAAAAATGAAGGCAGAGAATTAGGCAGAGAAGAAGGCAGAATTCGTCAGGCAAAAGTAACGGCTTTAAAACTTCAGAAAAAAGGACACTCAATAGAAGATATAGCTGAATGCGTGGATTTTGACGAGGAAACAGTAAAAAAATGGCTTGTGAGCTAATATTGTAGTGGAATGCAATTTGAGGAGGCAGTCTTTGAGCGAAAGCACTGAGGCTGCTTCCTTTTTTGTTGACAGTAGGTCGGGGCTTCATCTCATGAGCCCGGGCCGGGGCACACTCCCTCGCTTGAGCTACGCTACACTGCCAAGATACTGTAGGAATTATGCTTTATAGGTTTACTATGCTTGACGAAACCGTCGAAACGCGCCGTCCGTGGCGCGGTTCTCCTTGCCCTGCCATCCGTGGCAGTTCATTTCTGTGTATCGTTTGCATAATTCAACAGTATCTAAGCAGCTTCGCTATTCGCTCACGAGAGAGAGCGTGCACAAGCCGGTCACATGGAGTGAAGCCCCTCACACTGTGCCAAAATACAGCCTGGAATATAATTCTTTGAAAAAATATGTTTCAATTGCAATAAATTGATTAAAATTTGGTTAAAATTGCTAAAAAAGGCGAAAAAAATTATACGGCAATGATACTATTGTACTAGAAAATAACTTGCATTATGCTTTGATTTATGGTACAATGAGCGCATACAAACCAAAGAGATGCTGATAGGGCACAGCTCTTTGCACAAAAACCATGTTATAATGAAAAGGAGAAAAGAACTATGGTAAAGAATGTATTTAAAAAGTTAGGAAAGAAACAGAAGAACAACAAAGGTTTCTCTCTCGTAGAGCTTATTGTTGTAATCGCCATCATGGCAGTGCTCGTAGGTGTACTTGCTCCACAGCTTATCAAGTATGTTGAGAAGTCTAGAGAGGCTACAGATATTCAGAACTGTGATAGCATTGCAACTGCTTTAAAAACATATTATTCTGATAAAGAAGATGTTACTGGAACAGTCGAAGTTACTGTAACAAAAAGTAGTACAACAATGAAAATTGGTGGAACTGCTGATACAACTATGGCTGCTTTAGATAATGCAGGACTTAAGGAAACTAAGTTAAAAGGTAGCAAATGGAGTGCTGCTGGAATAGTAATAACGTATGCTACAGATACAGGAAAAATTACATATTCAGCATCATCTGATTATTATACTGCAACTGGAACAGACGATCAGATTAAACCGAAAAATTAATTTTTGAAGGGATAATTATTAAATGATACCAGAACTGATACCCATCTACATCTTAATATTTGCATTCGGTATAGTTATAGGCAGCTTCCTAAATGTCTGTATCTACCGCATACCGCAGCATGAGACAGTGGTGACCGAAAGGTCCCACTGCATGAGATGTGGGTATCAGCTCGCGTGGTACGATATGGTGCCGGTTTTCAGCTGGCTGTTTCTTCGTGGCAGATGCCGCAAGTGCAAAGAACCGATATCACCTCAATACCCTATTATTGAGGCGTTAAACGGTATATTATATATAGTAGTATTTGCAGTAAATGGACTTGAGCTTACGAGTATCATCTACTGCTTTCTTACATCTGCACTCATAGTTCTGAGTGTGATAGACTGGAGAACATATGAAATTCCATTCGGAATCAATATATTTATACTGGTGCTTGGAATCCTGCATGTGTTTTTAGACCATGATAACTGGTCTGAATATGTGATAGGATTCTTTTGTGTCAGTTTATTCCTTGAACTCCTTCTTCTTGTAAGTGGAGGAAGAGCCATAGGTGGCGGAGACGTCAAGCTCATGGCATGTGCTGGCCTTGCGATAGGCTGGCAGAATATTACATTAGCATTTTTCCTGGGATGCATCATAGGTTCCGTGATACATCTGATTCGTATGAAAGTAACAAACGCAGGCAACAGGCTTGCAATGGGACCATACTTGGCAGCCGGAATATTTATTTCGATGCTATGGGGTGAGAAAATGATAACGGCATATTTGACACTCGCAGGCTTTTGAAAAGTGTGTTATAATATAGCGTGCTTGACACAAGCACAGGCAATATGACTTACGGTGAGATAAAAGCACAGTAATGCACAGATATACCGAAATTTATATAGAAAGTTTGTAACTGTTCAGTACAGTTACGAAAGTTTTACAGACGTATACAGTGTAAAACAAAGATAAACATGGAGGGTTAGGTTATGGCAAACAGGGTACTCGGCATTGAAATAGGGGAGAACCTTACCAGAGTAGTTGAGATTGATTACAAAGCAAAAAATCCCAAGATTTACAATATGTTCGGCTTTCCGACACCACCGGGGATGATTAATGATGGAGTGGTACAGCCGGATGGGATGTTTCGTTCTATCTTATACAGCAAGCTAAAGGAAAAGAAGATTGCCACCAAAAAAGTTGTTTTTGTGTTAAATTCAGCGCGTATAGCAAGCAGAGATATTGAGCTTCCGCTTGTTAAGGAAAAACAGCTTAAGGAAATGATTGCAATGAATGCATCGGATTATTTTCCGGTGGATTTGAGCCAGTACAAGCTGGTACATCAGATTATAGAGAAGATTGACAGACCGGAAGAAAAGAAATTACGTCTTTCGGTTATTGCTGTGCCTAATGATCTTATTTTGTCGTATGGTGCTCTTGCAGCTGATTGCAGGCTGCAGCTTGTAGCACTTGACTATAGTGGAAATGCCATCAAGCAGCTCATGAGAAGAGAGATTCCCGGAGATGTGAAGGTGACTGTCAAGGTGGATGAGGTTTCTACCACACTGACTGTAATGGATGGAAGCATGGTAAAGCTGCAGCGCAATGTCAACCATGGACTTGCTGATGCTATTGAGGCGATTCAGGATAGTGAGCTTTTTGGAGAGTATCTGTCATTTACCGATGCAGTTGATGTGGCACGCAGAAAGACCTGCCTTGCAATAAGGCCTGATGGCACAGTACCTGATGAGCCGGCGGGCGGCGGCATGGATCCTATGGGGCATGAGATTGATTCTGAGCGCTTTAAGAAGCTTCGTCTGAATGTTTCATATGCACTTTCCAATCTGATAAGCAGTCTTGGACGAGTAATAGACTACTATCAGTCGAGAAACTCAGATACTCCTATTGAGAGAATTTTCCTCATAGGCTTAGGTGCTGATTTCAGCGGACTTTCAAAGCTTTTGACCAATGAGCTCAATGTCAAGGTGGTTCCGCTCCAGCAGTTTGACGGCATACATGTGGCAAAGAGCATAAACCTCGCAGAGGCAAAGCTGGCAGAGTATTTCAACTGTGTCGGATGTTCATTGAGCCCGCTTGATATACTTGACAGTAAGAAAAACAAGGGAATCGGTGCTCCGATTATGGCAGGAACAGCTGCAGGTGCTATGCCACCCGGCGGTGCACAGGCAGGTATGCAGGGGGAAAACCACCTGTCGGTCCTGATGGGAAGCCTCTTCCCGTACCGGCAGGGGAGGAAGCAGAAAAGCCTGTTTCTTTTGCGGTGCAGCTTCTCATTTTTGGATTGTGTGTGGTAGTTGCAGTTGGTATCACGGCATACAGCATTTTTTCAAATCTTGTTTTAACTTCAGACAATATGACGCTTAAAGCACGTGTTTCTGATTTGTCATATGCACAGAATATATATGATGTGTACAACCAGACCAAGAAGGACTATGACTGGACTAAGCTTCTTGAGAGCGCCTCATCCAACAAGAATGATGAGATAACGGGCTTCGTGGATGAGCTGGAGCAGAAGCTTCCGTCAGAGGCCAAGCTTGTGAATATGTCTGTTACGACTGATGGTGTTTCGATGACCATAAAGACAGGCAGCAAGGATATAGCGGCTGATGTGATTGCACAGCTTCGTACATTTGAGAGTATCATGGTATCCAATGTGTCAACCATTACAGAGGAGGTTGATGAGACCGGTGCTTCAAAGGTTCAGTTCACAGTAGATTGCACATATGTAAAGGCTGATGACAGTGCTGCTTCTGAATCGGCAGATGGCACAGGCAGTGAGCCAGATGATACATCAAAAGATGCGTCATCACAGTCACAGACGGATAGTAATTCATCATCAGATACAGACAGTACAAATCAGTAGGGGGTGTTAGGATGTCAACGAGAGATAAAAAGTTACTTATTATATTAGCGGGTGTTGCCATTTTAGCACTGACATATTTTTTGATTTTTATTCCACAGTCCAATAAGAGGGATTCGCTCAAGAGTGAAAACATGAACCTGAAATCACAGTACAATCAGCTTTCAGCACTTGCGGCAAAGGCGGATGACTACACAAAGAAAACAAAGGATATGTCTGATGCCATGCAGCAGGTATATGACAATTTCCCTTCATATTTACAGATTGAAAACGGCATCATGGATGCGGTTGCTATAGAGAAATCTACCAATACAAATATTACAGAGCTTACAGTCGGCTCACCGACAGCTATTGATGTGAATAATCCGACAGGTGAAGCCGGTACAGATTCTTCGTCAGGAAGCAGTTCAGACAGCAGTACCACGGATAGCAGTAATGCAGACAATTCGCAGAGCTCTCAGACCGCTGATGGCAACAGCTCTCAGTCACAGACAGGCGACGGCAGTGCATCTGATGGCAGTACATCAACAGGCTCTGCAAAGTCTACGGTTACAGGCTATCAGCTTTATGATGTCAGTACAGTTATGGCATTCAAGACAGAGTATCATGGGCTTAAGGCTATGCTTGGAGAGGTGATTGGTTCATCACAGAAGAAAACTATCAGCACGCTCAATGTGAGCTTTGATGATTCGACAGGCAAGCTGACAGGTGAGATGCTTGTGGATTCATATTTCCTGTATGGACTTGATAAGCCATATGAGGCACCATACATACCTGCAGTACCACATGGTACAAATAATCTGTTTGGTACAACAAACTAACAACTGATTATTATAATATTAGATTATTAGATTAGCGGGTTATTGAGACCGTAAGTGATAAATATCAAATGTTAGATTATTGAGTTATGAGATAACAAAATACAAGAGGGGAGGAAGCAGATTTGAGAAAGCTAAAAAACGATGATCGAGGAGTAACACTTGTGGAGATTATTGTGTCGATTGCTATTCTCGCAATAATCGTGCTTCCTTTTTTGAATGCATTTGTCACAGCTACAAAGACCAATGTAAAGGCTAAAAACGAGATGAATGCTACACATCTGGCGACAAACATTATGGAGGGTATTGAAAAGAACTCCATGAAGACACTGGCATATCAGTTTAACTATCCGTCGGAGGGCTTTGATGTGGCGGACGGTTTTAATATATCAGATGGAAGCAGTGCATGTGAGCTTCTTAAGAAGTCGGGTAAGTTTGATAATGTAAAGAGGCTTGAGGATATCAGTGCTGAGATTGTAAACAAGGACGATGTCATCACTAGCTGTATCCACAAGACTGATGCATCAGCCAAAATAAGCGATACATCGCTTTGGAATTTCAGGGAGTCGGATGCGCACAAGTATTATTTCTATATGTCTGGTGTGCAGTCAGGCACAAAGAAATACAATGCTCTTGTGACAGTGGATGCAAAATCGGACGCAGAGTCGGACAATAAGGTTAAAAAGTACAACATGGACGAGGTAGCGGATATGTCGGCCATGGATGCAAATTTTGACTGCATGAGTGCAGACAAGTATTCTGCTACAAATATTATATATGCATTTAATAATATGCCTGGTGTAGGCGGCATCACTCAGCAGGATATCAAAAGAACTATCACCATAGATATAGAAAAGTATGGAGCTTCGAGTAATAAGGCTACCAAGGTTACGGTGTCGTATTCATATTCTATCAATAAGAATGGAGTAAGAAAGACTTTTCCGGATCCGAATAGTGCACTGAAGGATGATTATACCATGGTGATTTATGATAATTCTTCAGATACTGTGAACCATAATCTAAGGAATGTCTATCTGTTTTACAATCCATGGTACACATCTACAGGAACACTTTACAATACCTGCAACGATGTCATTATAATCAATAATAAGGACAAGCTGGACTGCACGGTAAACATTGTAAAGCAAAAGACTATATCGGATCAGTCAGAGTTGAGCACGAAGGAGAGTACATATAAGGCATATGTGAAGGTAAGTGAGCCGGGAAATCGTACAGGTCATGCTTATACTCATATAGCCACCAATCTGAATGTAAATATGGGAGCACCGGATAATCCACTACAGCCCGATCAAGCTATATATGGCTTTAATAACAATGTAATTCAGAATGATGTAAAGGCAATTGTCGATATAAAGAATCTGACAAAAAGCAATGCATCTGAAAGGCTGTATGATGTGAAGGTGGCTGTATACGAGAGCAAGGCTTCACTGGATGATATATTTAAGGATAAAGACCCGGTTGTTACGATGACCGGAAGCATGGGGTATTAATTATGAAGCGTAATGATAACCGTGGTGCTTCCTTTGTGATGGTTGTAGTTGCAATGGCTATAGTGGCTGTTTTAGCTGTGACTGTGCTGTGGATAGCGCTTATGAACCTCCAGATGAAGGTGACGGACGAAAAAAATACAGACAACTTTTACTCGGCAGAGGGTGTGCTGGATCAGATATGTACCGGTCTGCAGGGAGATATTTCCAAGGCTTACTCAGCAGGATATACAAAGGTTATGGAGAATTACTCTGACAGCAGCATAAATGAGGCCGGCAGACAGAGTATATTTGCGCAGGAGTATTTAAAGAGCTTAAAGGGAAGTCTTGAGTCTGACAATACCGGTATGCACTATAAAACTGAAAAGCTTAAAGACTATGTGGATAGTAAGCTCACAGACGAAAACTCAAAGCCACACGCTGTGGTCAAGGCGGTAAATGCCGATGAAAATGGAAATGGACTGCTCAAGGTATACAACAGCCGCGCAGTCATTAATGGCATCAGGGTAGAGTATACCGATGAAAAGGGATTTAAATCAATAATAGAAACAGATATTTCTCTGGGAGTTCCATCCATGAGCTTTACAGCATCGGGAGGAGTTCCGGAGCTTTTTACATATTCTCTTGTCGGAAATGAAGGACTGGATATTATATCAGGACTTAATAAAGTGAATCTATCCGGTAATCTCTACGCCGGCTGTGAAAATGCGGCAGGCACAGGGACTTCTACTACGAGTGTTACCATTCCAAACAATGCCACACTTGATGTAAAGGATACCAGCTATATGATTGCAGAGGGCGATATAGAGGTGGGAGACTTTGCCGGAAAAGATACTGGTACAATAAAAAAGAATATGGCGGGGGTACACAATAACAGTACACTTTCTGTTGATTCACAGTGTCAGCTGTGGACAAGCAACATAAATGTAAATGGTGCAACAGTCAATTTAGATGGCATGACATATGTGGCAGATGACATGACCTTAAAGGGTACAGGCTCAAAGGTTACACTTGGCAAGAATAATAAGAATAACAATGCGAAGTACGTCGGCTTTGGCAACGGAGGTGCTGACAAGGAAAATCCTGTCGCAGGCGATAGCTCTGCTATTATCATAAACGGCAGGGAGGCATCTCTTGATATGTCAAATATCAGGGAGCTTATGTTAGCAGGAACCGCATATATCAATACCCAGGCTATTGTAAACTCAAGTAGTGTGGGTACACAAAACAGCAATGTGGGCATGGGTGAGTCAATCTCTGTAAAGGGTGACCAGATAGCATACCTTGTGCCGCCTGAGTGCATAGGCACAAGTGGAGATGGTGCGGATGCCAAATCGCTTTACAACAAGAATCCACTTTCCTATAAGGAGTACAAGGATATCACGGCAACCGGACAGGATCAGACAAAGTATACTGAAGTTAATGCTAATGTGGTCAGCACAAAGACAGGTAAGTCTCTCTCGGCATATCTGCCGGAGAAAAAGACAATCGACAACTGTATAAAGAAGGTCTTTGTTCCTTCTACTGATAATAGTGATGATGGACTTGTATACTATTATGTAAATCTGCCAACGAACAAGGCAGCTGAGTATTACAGAGACTATTTTGGCGCAGACAGTGACAAGCTCAATAGATACACTAAGTTCTATACTGACAGCATAAAGGTAAATGAGGCAGCAAGCATCTATACTGCCGGCAATTACAGCATCTACGATGGCAGCAATTTAAGCCTTTTGAAGGGCATAGCTGATGGTGTGGACATGGATGCACAGTCAGATGCCTTACAGCACACGTATACTGCACTAAACTCAAAGCTTTTGACAAATTATGCGGATTTACCGACAAATGCAGCAAGTGTTTCGCTTTTTACAAATATAGTTAACAATACCAATTTGCTGAAAATAGTGCCAAATTCCGGTAATAAACATATATTTGAGACTGAGTATCAGGGAAAAAAATACCAGGCAATTGTCAAAAACGGTAACTACACCTATGATGCAAATGACAAATCACACAATGTGGATATAATTGTTGCTACGGGAGATGTGACACTGAATGCTGACTTTACAGGTACCATAGTTGCAAAGGGCAGGATAATTGTAAACAAAGACCAGTGCGAGATTGATAATGGTACTCAGGAGGTATTTAAGGCATTGCTTCTTGAAAAGGTAAGTGATGCAGACGATGCACTGCACCTGTATGATGTGTTCATGGACGGTGCCAACTATCTGGGTAATGTTTCTTCTTTTTCAAATAAGAAAGAGGCAGATACAAAAATAGATTATGCTACGCTCATTACATACCAGAACTGGACCAAGGAGTAGAAAACAAGCGGCTTTTAAGGCGCAAAACAGCTGCGAAATATTTATATTTGACAAATTTTGACGATATATACAAGGGAGGAATCCAATATGTCTGTAAAAGAAAAAAAGAATAATGGTGGTTTCTCTCTGGTAGAGCTTATAGTAGTGATAGCGATATCTGTCGTACTTATAGGTGCGGCAACCATATCCATTCGCTCGGTCATGGGTGTTGAGGTGAAGCAGTGTGCCAGAAATATTGAATCGATAATTAATAAAACAAGGGTCACCACTATGGGAAAGGACAGCGCAGTTCTTGAGATATATAAGGATGCATCAGATGGTGCCTACTATTATAAGACGACCATAAATGGTACAGTATCTGCTCCTAGCAAAATAGGAAAGAGCAGGATTGATGTATATTATTCCATGAAGGATGATTATAGTGATAAGACACAATTGAACAGTTCAGGCAGTATAGTGCTTCAGTTTGACAGAAGCTCAGGTGCACAAAAGCCTGATGCCAATGGTAAGTACTGCAGCCGTATCTGGATTCAAAAAAACAGCACCGAAAAGGTTATCACGATATACAAGGAGACCGGCAAGGTGGTATGTGAGTAATTTACATAGTTTAATGATGAATATTTTATTTTGACGCAAGGCTGTTATAAGGTTGTATGATGAAATCGGAGAGGAAGATGAACCATGAAACTTTTAAGGCGCATGAACAAATCAAATAATAGGAAAAACAGTGGCTTTACACTTGTTGAGCTTGTCATTGTCATGGCGATAATGGGAATACTGGGCCTGGCTGTTGCAGGCTTTATCGGTACGAGCACGAAGCAGTATAAGTACGCTTCAAAGGACGTAGATTTACAGTATGAGGCACAGCTTACCATGAATCAGATAGGAGACCTGATAATTGATGCGCAAAAGGGCGTTAAGTATGAGCCTGCTACAGTGGCAGCGCCGGTGGAGGTGGCATCGGCAGCCCCTGAGGCCGGTTATATTGCAACTGCATCAGCGGAAGAAGCGTCATCCGAAGAAGCATCATCTGAGGAAACATCATCCGACAGCAAGCTGATTATTTACAACAAGGATTGTACATACAATATCATATACAGACCGTCAGAGCACAAAATCTATCTGCGAAAGGATACACTGGATCCTGCAACTGGTGCGGTGAAGGCGGATGGTCAGGGCAAGGAATCTCTTATGGCAGAAAATGTCACAGGCTTTACACCTGATTTAAGCGAGGCAGAAAGCAAGAATTCTGTCGGAATTGTCGTGGACTTTAAGGCAGGGGACAAGAAGTATACATCAAAACAGAACTTCACTATGCGCAATAAGGTGCCGACTGGGGCAGATGTGGAGTATGTGGCACCGGCAGAACCTAAAGGAATAAGGATATATTACAAAGGCAAGGATGTAACCAACGGAACAGTATACTATGAGATGAAGAAAACGAATAATAATTTAAAGTTTACTGATAAGATACTTGATGGAAAGTATGATTCAAAAAACGTAACATGGGATCATTCAGGAAACAAAAATGGTGGAAACTTTAATGCTAATGGTGATGTATATGATGTACAACTGATGAGCGATGAAACTACAGATCAATTAGTCATCACCGTAACATCCATAGACGATCCGTCATTGACGGCAAAGGTAACTGTAAACGTAGCACATCCAATCAATATTTTGCATTGTGATGCAGATAAGCATTTCGATTTAGGACAGACGCATCAATTGTTTATTGATGAAGGGGAGTTAAAAAAATCTTCATTAAATGGCAAATATCAGATTAAGGATTTTGTATGGCATATGGAGGTAGAAAGTGTCAGCTCAACGGGTGCAACCGAGTACAAGGGAGATATATCCTTTAAAATGGGCGATGATGGTAAGCTGATTTATGGTCCTGATGGCAATGGTGAGCCTGATGGAATATTTAAGTTTAGTTCAAAGGAGATTGCCGGAGAAACCGGAGCAGAAGGTCATGAAGATGATCCTAAATATAGGAACTATCTTAATTATCATATTGTAGATGGTAATCAAAATGAAAAAATGCATATCACTCTCGGAAAAAATTTTTTTGTCGGAGAAAAATTAAATATCAGCGTCTGGCTTGGACTTGAGGAAGAGTCGGGATTTAAGTCAAATACAATTACGTTTTACACATATCATGAAACAGAGTAGTTTTTTACAAAAGGAGCAATCGCAATGAGCAAATTAAAAAAAATAGTGGTTCCAATATCGCTCACACTTACAGGATGTCTCGTTGTGGCAGCTTTTGTGCTGAATGACAGCCTTACAAAGGTTGATGCAAATGTAGCGTTCAATGGAATATCTGATATAGTCAGCTCACATGGCAAGGACAAGCCCTTCAATATAGTGGAGGTGGTGCCTGACAAGAAAATGGCATCCATTGGCTATCTGATTGACGGTCAGGAGCCTGACGATTGGTTTGGAACACTGGCACAGATGTCTGACAAAGAGGGTGCCGGTGTACAAAAAAAGGGCTGACTATATGTCAGGTCTGAAAACAAAGCTTGCACCTATTACTACCGAGAAAAAGGATAACACAAAGCCCCTTTACTATGAGCCGTATGAGGAAAGCTATGTCAATCAGGGCAATGACTGGAGTGAGCTTGCCCTTGTAGATATGGATAAAATAAATCAGGGCACCGAAGGCTACAAGATGACAAAGCAGGAGAAGGGTGACTACAAGTTCAACACTGATTACCAGCTTGCTGTAAATGAAGAGGGACTGCCTACAGGTCATTACAGACAAAATGTTGACCATTATGTTTTCATGCAGGGAGAGGATGAGACAGAAGATGGCTCTGAATCTGTGGATACAGGAAAAAGAGGCTACTACAGTGTTGCATTTACTGCAGTCAAATTGCCGGATGGCATGACAAATACCAAGTATCTGGTAGAGACTGATAATTCACAGAAAGCTGATGGAAATACAGACAGCGGTACAGATGGTAACATCGATAGCAGCACAGACAATACGACAGATACAGGCACAGCAGATGACACATCAGACAAGCATGTGGTTTATTCTATAAAGAGCGCATATGCCATTGGTTCTGCTGAGGGCATGCAAAACATAGCAAAATATGACCCAAAGGCATATATTTACAGAAAAGACAATTCAGATATCACATCACCATATGAATTTGTTGCAAGAGCTGACCGGATGGCAAGTCTGCCTGATGGCAGTAAGCCGGATTATGAGAAGTATACATACTGCACGGTTGAGATGGAGTATGTGCCTGCAGATAAAATCACTGATGACGAGACCTACTACGAGGTGGACACTAAGGTACCTATTGAGTTTAATTACGATGAGACCGGTGAGTATGGAGCAGTGCTTGACTCACAGAATCCATACGAGAAGATAGATGATGGCACACCGGACAATCAGCCGGCAGGTAACACAGGAAAGGTAATCATCACTGATACAGACGGATATTTTGATATAGTTAAGGACAGCCAGACATACACCTATGTGGGTGAGGGAAATGGTGATTATATCATGGTGGCTGATAAAAACGGCTCGCTTGATTATCCTGTAAATACCACACACATATATTATAAGGGTGGTTTCAAGAACAATAACTGGTTCAGAACAGGTGTGTTCAATCAGGAGGGCAAGACAGGCGATGATGATAAGACTGCCAATATGACCTTCAAGGTAAAAACGGTCACACCCAAGGAGCTTGAGCAGATAGATGTATCAACAATTGATTTACTCTATCTTTCCGGCTCAAAGTCCGTCCTTTCAAATGATTTAGGAAACGATGCTGCAACATATAATACTGATAATGACATTTCATGGGACAAGGTAAAGCAGATAGTCCAGCGCGTGCACCAGAGTGGTATCATGATGCCTGTTATAGTGGATAATGGTATTGTGTGGCCTGATTCGAATGCAGATTACTCCAGCAACATTAAAAAGCTTGCAGGTCTTTTGAGCTGTAACAATTTCAGCTCGCTGAATTTTACTAAGGACTCAGCTGATAATTTTATTAATTGGAATAATGACATAAAGTATTATAAAGTTGACAGTAAAACCCATACAAAAGGTTTTGTAATTGGCAACGAATATGTCATTCCACGAAACTATAATCCTAGTACGGATGTGCCATTTGTTTTAAGAGATGATTTTGCTTCTGCATTTATTGCAAATGAAGATGAAACTCAATTTGTCGAAGCAGCTAAAAATGAGAATTTTGACGAGATAGCAGAGTATATCAACTCAGAGAATACAAGCAGGAAAAAAAAGAAAATGATACTCTTGGAAAGGACGAGTATGCATACTATGACAAGGAGATTTCAAAGGCGATAGTTTTAAGCTATATCATATCGTATGCCGATAAAAGAGACATTATAAATCCGACAGATAGTCTGAACATACTGGATATAGAGCCCGGAACTGTAAAAAATGAGTCTGACGCTTTAAATTATGATAAGCTAAAAAAGTGGCTTGGAACAAGGTGTCCGGAGCAAAAAAAGGTTACAATAACAAGGGTTACAAGTGCAGAATTTATTGGCAGAATAGAGGATCTCAATAATTATGATATGATATATATGGGACTTGTAGCCGATAATCTGAATTATAGAGATGGTCATACAGTATATAATGATTGGAAAATGGATGGGCTTAAATACTCAAATGTTGGTGACATTGTTGTTATAAATCCGAAAGATGTGGTAAATTATTGGGGATATGATATGCTCAAGAATGGTCATGCGGGATTGCTGGATACTGATTATATAAATAATGGAGAGGCGCTTAATACTCAGCTTACATTAAGAGGAAATGGAAATAATGCTGATTATTTAACTGCTCCAAACACATACAGAGGCTCAGGCAATGATATTACTAAGCAGAAGGTTTCAGAATTGGAGGATTATATAAAGGCGGGCTTTCCTGTCGTCTTTTCAGATGGCTTTTTCAGCAATGATAGCAAGTATAAAAGTGGAATTAATGAGGATTACATTGATAACTGTTCAAATGTTTTTACCTTTTTAAAATATGCAAAAGATAAAGATAATGTTCTTAAAGTGGACAGCAAGGGAAATTTAAAAAAACAGTCAAATGAGACAGCTGACCTTGTTACCTACCTGACTACTGAAAAACCTGAAATATTACTCAAGGAGCAGGAAAAAGTAAAAGATACAGATTATGTTGAGATTAGTAATAATCAGATTACATTGGAATTTTCAATAAACAATGCAGGTGGTGCGGATTCTAAAGCGAGTTTTAATGCACAGCTGTTCTTGGATTCAAATTCTGATGGTAAGTTTTCGACGACCAATGAAGGAATAGCTGCAAATAAAATAAAACTATATTGTGATGGTACTATTGTGAATCCGGTAATGGGTGATGATGGTAAATATATGTATAGTCTGAATGCAGGCAATTATAATTATAAACTGGTCTATGATTTGCCGAATGGCTATGTAGGAGTTATGCCTTGGCAGCTTCGTGTAAGTCAGGCTACAAATAGCTACAGATATGATCAGAAATCCGGATATGTGTATGCCAAAAATTCAAAAGGCAGTCCTACAAAAGTCAAGATTCTTCAGATTAATTCAAAGTTGGAGCATAATGAGGGCTTTAGGGGAAATTTTGATATGCAGGCGCAGAAGAATGATAGCAATACAAAGTTTCATAAATTACTTAGTCAAGTGAAGGATTTTGACCTGGATATAGAAACAGTTCGTTATGACAACGTACCTAAAATGGATGAGGTATGTGATAAGCTGCAGACATACGATATGCTTGTGATTGGATTTGGTGATTGTTATGATATTGATAATACAAATAATCATCTCGATAAAATAAAAGCATATATCCAGTCAGGAAAACCGGTATTGTTTGCTCATGATACAACGTCATTTTGTAATAATAAAAATGATAATAAATATAATAATGTCTGGGGATATAAGTTTAACTCTATAATTCGTGATACTGTCGGACTGGACAGGTATGGAATCTTGTCAAATGAGTATTTAAAGAAGGGCAATACATTACAGAGTACTGATGAGGATTTTGATAAAGCTGTACAGACTGCCAAAAAGAATAATACTGATATTGCATATGAGCCAAAATCTGATAATTCAGTTATTGTCAGACAGAATCAGGGATTTACTTATGCAGATTTAAATCAGTATCAGTGGAAAGATAATGGTAACGATCATGGCGAGTACAGGCTGTATTCAGGGCTAGATGGTAATGATGTTGAAGCTAAGACTAATAAGGCAGTCAAGGTTAATTCAGGACAGATTACCACATATCCTTTTAAGATTGCTGACGAAATAAATATAGCTACCACTCATAAGCAGTACTACCAGCTGGATATGAATCAAGATGCTGATGGTGATGGTGAGAGTGATATTGTTGTATGGTATACCTTGTCAGGCCATGGAGTTTATGACCAGTCTCCAAAGGATGTAAGAAATAATTATTATATTTACACAATGGGAAATGTAACATACTCAGGTGTAGGACATTCCGATTTCTCAAATAATGAGGATGAATTGAAACTTTATATAAACACTATGATTGCTGCATATAGTGCATCAGTTCATGAGCCGTCAATTTATCTTAAGGAGAATGCAGATACTGATTCAAATGACATAACTACATTATATGCAACTATTGATGATGCCATTGAAGAAGAAGCAGCTAATAAAGCGGATGCCAGACTAGATGGTGCAGACAGTACGCAGGATGTTTATTTTACGGTAAAGGATTCAAACCTTGTGCGAAATCAGATTGATGAAAAAACTGTTGTTTATTTGGACTTTTATATCGAGGATCCGCAAAAAAATCCAAAAGATGAAACGATTGGCACCGGAAATGATAAGATTTACTTAAAGAAGGTGGACTGGGATATCTATACACTGAATAATGATGGAACAGAAAATGAACAGATAAATAACAGTAAAGAAAACAGTCAATTAAATAAGGATCCAAGGGACTTCTTTGAAAATAACAAGACATATAAGGTAAAGGTACCATTGAGTGCTTTACCGGAGGGAGCTAATTCTATAAAGATTTATGCCGTAGGATATAGTAAGATTTACCAGTCACAGGTGAGCGGTGGTGATAAAGAAACTACAACAGCAAAGGCATACAAGACCTTCCAGATACAGCGTGTAGGTCTTGCTGATTTGGATTAGTTTTCAAAGGCTCCTGGCTATCACATACTTTTCGTTTAAGCACAATTTATCAAACAGAGACTTATATAAACCATTTATGTAGTCTCTGTTTTTTTACTGTTTCTTTATACTTTCTTTATTGAATTATCCGCGCTTATTGATAAAATAGATAGTATGCGCACGATTGCGGATATTTTTGCATTCGTGTATGGGGGATAATTAACCGGAAAGAAAGGAAACGTTTATGAGTAAAATTTTCAAAAACCTGATTCCATACTGGCGATGGATCATATTAATATTTGTTTTTCTCATTGCTCAGGCTTACTGTGATCTGGCTTTGCCTGCGTACACATCTGACATCATTGATGTTGGTATCCAGGATCATGGCATTGAGCATATCCTGCCAAAGGAGATTACATCGGAGGATTATCAGATGGCACAGACATTTATGCTGTCTGACGAGAAAGAAAAATTTACGGACTGTTACGAGGCGCAGGATGCTTCAAAATCTGATGACGGTGTGGCAAAATACAAGCTGACAGCTGATTCGGACACACTTGATAAGCTGGATGAGGAGCTTTTGGTTCCTCTTGTCATGGCATATCAGGCTTTTCAGTCGGGTGAGCAGATGGATGTGGATGCATCGGCTATCCCGCAGGGAGTAGCGCTCGATGATAACATGATAAAGCAGATAAGAAGCAAGGTGCAGGAAAAAATCGATGCGGTGGGTTCAGCTACTTTAAAGTCCATGGGTGTAACTTTTGCGACAAAGTGTGATGAGAATGCAGGAATCGACGTGGATGCCAATCAGGTTGCTTATCTGTGGAAGGCAGGAGCCAAGATGGCAGCCTTTGCAGCAATTATGCTTATAGCAGCATGTGTTGTAGGTTTTGCGGCTTCAAAGGTCGGTGCCGCTGTCGGCAGGGATTTGAGGGAGAAGACCTTTTCAAAGGTTGTAGGTTTTTCAAATGCCGAGATTAACAAATTCTCTACGGCATCACTGATTACTAGAAGCACGAATGATATACAGCAGATTCAGATGGTTACTACTATGATGCTTCGTATGGTGCTTTACGCGCCAATCGTTGGTATCGGTGGTATCATCAAGGTGGCACAGACCAAATCCGGCATGGAGTGGGTGATTGCCATTGCGGTTGCTGCCATCATGGTTTTTATTTTCACACTGGTTGGCATTGCGATGCCAAAGTTCAAGATTATGCAGAGTCTTGTAGACAAGGTAAACCTTGTTTCTCGTGAGATTCTTACAGGTCTTTCCGTTATCAGGGCTTTCGGCCGTGAGAAGGAGGAGGAAAAGAGGTTTGATGAGGCTAACCGTGAGCTTACACGCACACAGCTGTTTACAAACCGTGTCATGACCTTTATGATGCCGGGTATGTCCATGATCATGTACTGCATCACACTTGGTATCGTGTGGGTTGCAGCAGGCAGAATAGACAAGGGTTCTATGCAGGTAGGTACCATGACTGCGTTTATTACATATGCCATGATGATTGTTATGTCATTCCTCATGCTTTCAGCCATGTCCATCATGCTTCCGAGAGCTGGTGTTGCGGCAGAGCGTATCGATGAGGTTATAAAGACAAACAGCACTGTAAATGATCCAAAAGAGCCTGTTACTGAGGCTGATCACAGAGGTGTTATCCGTTTCAACCATGTGGATTTCAGATATCCGGGAGCAAAGGAGGATGTGCTTTCAGACATTGATTTTGTGGCGGAGCCGGGCAAAACCACAGCTATCATCGGAAGTACCGGCTGTGGAAAGTCTACACTTGTAAACCTGATTCCGCGTTTCTATGACGTGACTGGAGGCTCAATAGAGCTTGATGGACACGATATCAGAGACTACACACTAAGCGAGCTTCGCGAGTCAATAGGCTTTGTTCCGCAGAAGGGTATTCTTTTTTCGGGAACCATCGCCTCAAACCTGCGCTTTGGTAAAGCAGACGCGAGTGATGAGCAGATAAAAAAGGCTGCGGATATCGCACAGGCTTCTGAGTTTATCGAGACAAAGAATGACAGGTATGAAAGCTCAATCGCACAGGGCGGCTCAAACGTGTCAGGTGGTCAGAAGCAGAGGCTTGCCATAGCAAGAGCTATCGCAAAGGACCCTCATATTTATGTGTTTGATGACAGCTTTTCAGCACTCGATATGAAGACTGACGCGCGTCTGCGTGCAGCCTTAGCAGAGGGTACAGAGAGTGCTTCCGTTATTATCGTGGCACAGCGTATCAGCACGATTATTCATGCTGACCAGATTCTCGTGCTCGATGACGGTAAAATCGTAGGAAAAGGCACCCACGAGGAGCTTCTTAAAAATTGCGATGTATATATGCAGATTGCACAGTCACAGCTTTCAGCCAGGGAACTTGGAATTGATGATAACAAAAAGGAGGGCATGTAAGATGAGTGAGAATAATAACGAACAGTTTAAGATGCCTCCTAAGAGGCCAAGAGGGCCAATGGGACGTGGCCCCGGAATGGTCACAGAAAAGGCCAGGGATTTCAAGGGCTCTACAAAGAAACTCATAAAGTATCTCGGCAGATACTGGGCTGCTATCATTGCAGTTATGATTTTTGCAGCAGTTTCGACTGTCTTCTCCGTTGCAGGACCGAAGGTCATGGGTAAAGCCACCACTGCGCTTGCCGAGGGACTCATGAACAAGATTGCAGGAACAGGCGGCATAGATTTTGATTATATTGCAAAGGTTCTTTTGTTTACGCTGGCTTTATATGTGGTGAGTGCCATCTTTATGTTTGCCCAGGGACTTATCATGACAGGCATCACGCAGAAGACCTGCTACAGGATGCGTAAGGACATCACGAGCAAAATCAACCGTATGCCGATGAAGTATTTCGAGTCAAGGACATATGGTGAGGTACTTTCGCGTATCACAAACGATGTGGACACACTCGGACAGAGCTTGAACCAGAGTATCACACAGATTATTACATCTGTTGCCACTTTGGTCGGTACACTGGTCATGATGCTGTCTATTTCACCGCTCATGACGCTGATTTCACTCGTTATCCTGCCAGTTTCGATGATACTTATTTCGTTTGTCATAAAGCATTCACAGAAATACTTCAGACAGCAGCAGGAGTATCTGGGACACATAAACGGACAGGTCGAGGAGGTGTACGGAGGCCACCTCGTCATAAAGGCATATAATAAAGAGGCAGAGACTGTAAAGACCTTTAAGGAGGCCAACAATGTGCTCTACAAATCCGCATGGAAATCACAGTTCCTTTCAGGACTTATGATGCCTATCATGCAGTTTGTAGGAAACTTAGGATATGCGGGAGTAGCCATCTCAGGTGGTATACTTGCCATAAAGAATGTCATCACAATCGGTGATATCCAGGCATTTATACAGTATGTGAAGAATTTCACACAGCCAATCCAGCAGATAGCGCAGGTGGCAAACCAGCTTCAGTCGATGGCGGCTGCATCTGAGCGTGTATTTGAGTTCCTCGATGAGGAGGAAGAGGATATAACAGTGGAAAATCCTGTAAAGCCAGACCATATCGAGGGAAGTGTAGAGTTTTCGCATGTACACTTTGGTTATAATCCTGACCAGATCATCATCAATGATTTTTCTGCAAAGGTAAAGCCGGGACAGCAGGTTGCTATCGTTGGACCGACAGGAGCGGGAAAGACTACCATGGTCAAGCTTCTTATGAGATTTTATGATGTAAGCTCAGGTGCCATTCTTGTAGACGGACATGATATCAGGGATTACAACAGAGCCGATCTGCGAGATGCATTCGGCATGGTATTGCAGGACACATGGCTCTTTAAGGGCACCATTATGGAAAATATCCGCTACGGCCGTCTGGATGCCACAGATGAGGAGGTCATCGCGGCAGCAAAGGCAGCACATGCGCATCACTTTATCCAGACATTGCCGGGTGGCTACGATATGGAGCTCAACGAGGATGCATCCAATGTGTCACAGGGACAAAAGCAGCTTTTGACAATAGCAAGAGCCATTCTTGCAGACAATCCAATCCTTATCCTTGATGAGGCCACATCCTCTGTCGATACACGTACAGAAATCCGTATCCAGAAGGCACTCGACAATCTGATGAAGGGCAGAACAAGCTTTGTCATCGCCCACAGGCTGTCTACTATCAAGAATGCCGATATGATTCTTGTCATGAAGGACGGAGACATTATCGAGCAGGGTACACACGATGAGCTTCTTGCAAAGAACGGATTTTACGCAGAGCTGTATAACTCTCAGTTTGAAGAATAGAGAAAGCACGGGTATCGTGCAGTTTTGCGAATATGCGTGGGCTGAATGGTTACATAAAATAAAAAAAAAATACGCTCTCGACAAAATTCGACAAAATGTGTTATCATAAAAGCATACAATTTGTTTTGACATGACAGTAATTGGCGGCATAGGAGAGTTTGATGAGCACTTTAAATGTCGCAGTAGCAGACGAAAAGAAAAACATGCAGAGTTTATTAAAGGGCATGGAGTTTTTAGGAACAGCAAGAAGTAGTGATGAAGCATACAGCATGATAAACGGTAATGACGGTTCTGATGTGGTACTTGTGTATATAAAGAGAGCATCCGGTGACACTGAGCCACTTGATGATACATATATGGAGAAAAAATCCCTTTGAGACACAGGTGACGGATGTCATTCATGAGATAGGTGTTCCGGCTCATATAAAGGGATATCAGTATCTGAGGACTGCGATAGTGATGTGCGTTGAGGATATGGAGATGCTTAGCTCGATCACAAAGCTTTTGTATCCCACTATTGCAAAGAAGTACAAGACTACCTCAAGCAGGGTGGGAGAGAGCCATAAGGCATGCTATCGAGGTGGCATGGAGCAGAGGCAGGATGGATACGATAGACTCCATGTTTGGATACACTGTAAACTATGGTAAGGGCAAGCCTACCAATTCGGAGTTTATTGCCCTGATTACAGACAAAATACGTCTAGGGATGTAAAAATCGTCATTATAGACAAATAAAACCACGTTTTGATAAATTTACTAGGCAAAATGTACTCCCGCGTGATATAATATAGTATACATTCTATTGGTTTCAGGATGTATACTATATTTTTTATCAGATTAATCGTTGTTTAAATAACTGTAATCTGTGGGAGGTTTCAGCATGGACAAAATTAAAATATTAATGACCGCATCAGAGGCAATACCTTATATGAAGACAGGTGGACTTGCTGATGTAGTGGGATCTTTACCAAAATATTTTGACAAGGACAGATATGACGTGAGAGTTATACTTCCGAAGTACAAATGTATGGATGATAAATTACTGCCACAGCTTAAGTTCGTCTGTCATTTTTATGTCAATCTCAACTGGCGCAGGCAGTATGTGGGAATTTTTACATCGCAGTATGATGGTGTGACATATTATTTTGTTGACAATGAGTTTTACTTTGCAGGAGATAAGCCATACAACAATATATACGAGGATGTGGAGAAGTTTGCTTTCTTTTCAAAGGCGGTGCTTGAGGCTTTGCCGGTTATAGATTTTGCCCCGGATGTGATACATTGTAATGACTGGCAGACAGGACTCTTGCCGGTTTTTCTAAAGACAGTGTACGGCTCAGACAATTTCTATGCCGGTATCAAGACAGTCTTTACCATTCACAATATGAAGTTTCAAGGGCGCTGGAAGATTAAAGAGGTGGCTGATGTTACAGGACTTCCGGAGCACATTTTTAATTCAGGAGAGCTGGAGTTCTATGGTGAGGCTAATTATTTAAAGGGCGGCATAGTATATGCAGATGAGATTACGACTGTCAGTCCGACATATGCAGATGAAATCTGTACACCTGAGGGCGGCGAGGGCCTGGATGGCCTGATGCTTGAGCGGCGCAGGCATTTGAGAGGCATTGTAAACGGTATAGATTATGATGTCTTTAATCCTATGAAGGATACATATCTGGATAAGCATTTTTCTGTAAGGGAATTGAGTGGAAAGATCGTTAATAAGCGTCAGCTGCAGGAGAAGTATGGTCTGGCTGTGGATAAGGATGTCATGCTGATTGGAATAGTTTCGCGTCTGACAAATCAGAAGGGCTTTGATCTGGTGGCATATGTGATGGAGGAGATGCTTTCCACCATGAATGTACAGTTTATAGTGCAGGGCACAGGAGAGCAGCAGTACGAGGAGATGTTTAATTATTTCCATGGCAAGTATCCGCAGAAGCTTGGAGTATATATCGGCTACTCAGAGGAAAATGCACATGAGATATATGCAGGCTGTGACGCATTTCTCATGCCGTCTCTTTTTGAGCCGTGCGGCTTGAGCCAGCTCATGTCTATGCGATATGGTACGCTGCCTATAGTCAGGGAGACCGGTGGTCTTAAGGACACTGTAGTGCCGTACAATGAGTACGAGAATACGGGCGATGGCTTTTCCTTTGCCAATTATAATGCGCATGATATGCTGCATGTCATCAAATATGCTCTTGATGTGTTTGAAAACCATAAGGACAGATGGCAGGAGATGATGCAGCGCGCCATGAGGCATGACTTCTCATGGAATGCATCTGCGAAAGAGTATGAGAAGCTTTACGACATGCTGCTTGGCAACTAGTACATAGCTCTGCAAATAACAGGCCAATAACTTTCATGAATTTCCAACTATGTTCTTAGAAAGTAAAATACCGGATACATATCTATGATATGATATCCGGTATTTTTTGTATCAGGTTATATGATTATCAGGTTATATGATTATCAGTAGACAGTGTCTGTTTTACTGTCGTATATGTAGTACCTCTCGCCGAGTACTTCCTCGTCGCGTACCTCTGTAGAGTTTACCTCACAGATGAATTCGCTTAGGTTGCAGACATCTATATCGCTATCCAGCGGCATTACCAGAAACTCATGGATACTGCTTGGTATGAGCAGCATATTGCCGCCGAGCTTTTTTGCCAGCGAGCTTAGCACACCCGGGTAGAGTATGGCGGATGCACCATTTGTCTGCCTGCTGTTTGTAAGGATATACATAGGCAGGCTGTCAAAATCACAGACTGCGCGCATCTGATTGGCATAGCCCGGACATTTTTTGGCAAGAAACTCTGCCATGTTGATTATTGAGCATGGAAGTATCTTTGGGGTATTTTGCATTGAGGCGCGGATTAGTGTTTCTGTATCTATGCCCCAGCGTGACAGAAGCGCATCTGTGACTGTAATGGTGCCAAATTCAGGCAGTTCTGCTCCCACATATACTTCAAATATGATGGCAAAATCCAGATATTTGATATAGGGCACGTCCTTTAGCTGCTTTTGGTTTTTGTCGTAGCTTATGAGCTGGAAAATTATTTTCTCCTTTACCTTGGAAAAATCATCACAGAAGCTTATGTCAAAATCTTCAGTTGGCTTGAAATCATTGTAGGTGGATAAAATTGCATCGAGAATAGAATCAATGGATACACCATCAAGATACCAATGGTAGTAAGGATTGAGATAAATAGTCGGTGCTATATTGAATTTGGGATTGATAATCACCAATCCGTCGTAGATCATCCCGTTGTTCTTTTTGACAGGATGGATGGTAAGCTTGAAATTATTGTCAAGTCTTGCGGTTATTTCTGTTTCTATAGTATGTAAAAACTCCGTGTATTTCATGAATCTCCTTGCGGAGCATAAAAATATCGGATCTCGTGGAAAAGTAAAACCCACGAAGCAGGGCGCTTCGTGGATTTTACTCTATCATTGTTTGTTTAAGTTTGCAATATGTATTTTTGTACAATTTTTAGACTTCATTTTTGTGACATCATACAAAATATAGCCCGCTATCCGGTTTTAATCCGATTTGAGCCTCTGCCACAGTGTGTTGTAAAGAGTTGCGTCATCATCATTTAAAGCTCTGTATACTTCACAGTTTTTGAGCATATCGGAAGGAGGATTAATCGCCTCATTTTCCTTTGTTTCCGCATCCTGGTTGTCGATGACAGACTGGATAGGTGATGCATAGTATACATATTCAAAGTTGAGCTGTGCCGGCTCATCACCGCAGATATAGTTCAAAAATTCCTGCGCGCCCTCTTTATTCTTGCATGTCTTTGGAATGAACCATGAGTCAATCCAGAGGTTTGAGCCCTCTTTTGGTACGATATAGTCCAGGTTGTCATTTTCAGCCATGGCGGCAGCTGCCTCACCGGAGTAGCACACTGCGATTGCCGCATTTTCAGCAACCATCTCATCACAGGTTTCATCCACGTAGTAGGCGAGCACATCACTGCTTTGTTTGTTTAGTATATCAAATGCTTCATCGAGCTTTGCTGTGTCTGTCTCGTTTATCGAGTAGCCAAGTGTGCGAAGGGCGGGAGTGAAAGCATCACGGACAGAATTAATCATAATCATGTTGTCCTTGTATTTGCCGTTCCACAGGCAGTCCCAGGTATTTAGGTCTGATGCATCAGCCATCTTTTTATTGTATAGTATGCCGAGTGTGCCGTAGAAATAAGGCACAGTATACTCATGTGTCGGGTCAAAGGATGCGGACATGTCGATTATATCCTGATTTACATTTTGATAGTTTGGCATTGAGCTGTAGTCTATCTTGTTGACCTCACCCTCACTTATGAGCTTCTCGATGATGTAGTCAGAGGTGCAGATGACATCGTAATCGATGGCACCGGACTTGTACTTTGTGTACATCTCCTCAGGCTCCTCGTATTCTTCGTATTTAATGGTGATTCCGGTTTCCTGCTCGAAGCTGTCGATTACTGATTCATCGATGTATTTACCGTAGTTTAGCACTGTTATGGCATTGTCATTGTTTGTGCTTCCGGCGCTTATGGTAAATACCGAAAAGCAGCCAATTACGAGTACTGCGACAATTGCGATACTCACACTACGCTTTACGATGCGCAGCTTTTTGGCCCTTGCAGGCTTCTTTGAGGCGCTGACAGGTATCTGGTTTGAGTTGATGTTTACCACAACCAAAAGCAGCAGCACTGTGAAGAAAAGTATAGTTGACAGGGCATACAGCTCCGGCTTTACACCCTTTTTTAGCTCTGTGTAGAGCATGGTTGAGAGTGTGTTTACTCCGGCACCCTTCGTAAAGTAGGTGATGGAGAAGTCATCGAGTGACATTGTGACCGCCATCATAAAGCCGGAGAACACTCCGGGGCTTATTTCAGGCCAGGTGACCTTGAAAAATGCATATAGAGGTGATGCGCCCAGGTCAAGTGCGGCCTCATAGGTGTATTTGTTGGTCTGCTTGAGCTTTGGAAGCACATTGAGTATCACATAAGGGATATTGAACGTGATGTGTGCGATAAGCACTGTCACAAAGCCCAGATTCATGAATTTTACAAACAAAAGCATCATTGAGATACCGGTCACGATATCTGCATTGAGCATCGGGATGTTTGTAGCGCCCAGATAGATTGTCTGGTTACGTTTCTTCATGGCGCTTATACCCATGGCTGCAAGAGTTCCTATTATTGTAGAAATCACAGCTGCAAGCAGCGTAATCTGCAGTGTTGTAGAAAATGCCGACATAATCCGCTCACTCTGAAAGCACTTTATGTACCAGTCGAGCGTGAAGCCTCCCCATTTAACCTTGGATTTGGAGTTGTTGAAGGAGAGTACTATTAATACAACGATAGGTAGATACAGAAACAAAAAAATCAGTCCCATATATACCCTGGATGCTATTTTTTTTACCATAATGCGCTCTGGTCTCCTTCCTTATCAAACAGATTGACGAGTGCCATACTGATTAATACGAATACCATGAGCACGAGTGAGAGACCGCTTCCTGCGCCCCACTGCGAGCCATGGACGAAATCCTGTTCTATGATATTTCCGATGAGCAGGACCTTGCCGCCACCGAGTATCTGTGAGATGGCAAAGGATGTGAGTGATGGCACGAAAACCATTACGATTCCGCTTATGACACCGGAAACTGTAAGTGGCAGTATAATCTTGAAAAGTATTGTGACTTTGTTTGCACCGAGGTCAAGTGCCGCCTCAATCCAGTCGTTTTTGATTCTGGTCATGGAGTTGTATATAGGCAGCAGCATGAATGGCAGAAAGTCATAGACCATGCCAAGCACGACTGCTCCGGAGGTATTCATGATGTTGAAGCCCGGCAGTCCGAGAGTGGTGAGTATCGAGTTGATGACACCGTTTTTGGACAAAAGCTGCTTCCATGCGAGTATTCGAAGCATAAAGTTCATCCACATAGGAAGCATGAAAACAAATACCACAAAGCTTTGGTTTTTAATCTTTAAGCCGTTTAAAATCATCGCAAGCGGATAGGACAGCACCAGGCATATTATGGTGCATATGACTCCAAGCCGTAGGGATAAAAGCAGTGCCTTGATATTGGTGTGCTGTGCTATTGCAGCCACATATTCAAATGTGAAGCCTCCGTCAGAGCCTTTAAATGCATAGTACACAATCATGAAAAGCGGAAGTATGATAAATCCGATAATCCATATGAGGTACGGCCCTGCGAGCAGCTGTTTCTTTATTTTAGACATCTATCTCCACCGCCTTTTCATCTGAGGACTCAGGCTTGTGCATTACCTGGATATTAAATGGAATCACCTTGATACCCACATGACTGCCGACCTCTACATATTTGGTGGTGTGTACCATCCAGTCGTAGCCGTTAGCCTTTACCTCAAGCTCATAGTGCACTCCCTTGAAGATATTTGACACGACATCGCCCTGCATGTAGCCGTCCTCTGCAGGCACCAGCTCCACATCCTCCGGGCGGATGACTATATCGACAGGCGTGTTCTCACCAAAGCCCTCGTCCACACAAGGCATCTTTACACCGAGTATCTCGACAAGCTTATCCTTTATCATAACACCGTCGATGATATTGCTGTGCCCGATAAAGTCAGCGACAAAGGCATTTTCAGGCTCATTGTAAATGTCCTCTGGTGTGCCCATCTGCTGGATATAGCCCTGATTCATGACTACGATGGTATCAGACATGGTAAGCGCTTCCTCCTGGTCGTGTGTGACGTAGACGAAGGTGATACCGAGCTCATTTTTGAAGCGGATAAGCTCATACTGCATGCTCTGGCGCAGCTTTAAGTCGAGAGCGCCAAGCGGCTCGTCTAACAGCAGTACCTTAGGCTCGTTTACAATAGCTCTTGCAATAGCGATACGCTGCTGCTGGCCTCCGCTAAGAGAATCCACAGAGCGGTTTTCAAAGCCGTCGAGATTGACGAGTTTTAATGCATACTTTATTTTGTCATCTATGTAAGCCTTGCTTTTTTTCTTTATTTTAAGACCAAACGCGATGTTTTCAGCTATTGTCATATGAGGGAAAAGAGAGTATTTCTGGAAAACAGTGTTCAGATTTCTCTCGTTTGCAGGCACATTTGTGATGTCCTTTGAATCAAACATGATTTTTCCCTTGTCCGGTGTTTCAAAGCCACCGAGCATGCGAAGTGTGGTGGTCTTTCCGCAACCTGATGGTCCAAGCAGCGTCAGAAACTCATTCTCCCTGATGTATAGATTTAAATCGTCGAGTACAACATTGCCGTTGTATGACTTTGTGATATCGATAAAATCAATTAATTTCTTTCCCATGGTGTAAACCTTTCTCATGTAATTATAGTACTGGTAGGAACTGTATGTTTATAATTTGCTGCTGTACACACTAAAAATGTGGCCGGCAGTAATTACAGCCCTATAAAAGAGCTTCTGCAGGGGAAGCGTCAGAAGCTTGGAGGATTGCTGACCCATATGAGCACAGCATCCTTTGAAGACTTATTTTCGATAAAATGCTTCTTACCGGCTTTAAAATAAAAGGACTCACCGGCCTTTACGGTGTGCACTTTGCCACCATAGCAAAGCTTCACTGTGCCCTTTATCACATATCCAAACTCTTCACATTCCTGAGGCAGATATATTTCAGAACTGCCACCCGGATGAAGAGTGAGCCTGACAGGCTCCATGGAGCGGGTCTGTGCGTTTGGAATGATCCATTCCACCTTGCTGTTTTTTTCCTCGTCAATTTTCTCGAAATAGTCGTTCGCCTTGTATACAATCTGCTCAGGCTCCGAATCCGTAAAAAACTCCGCCGGTGTCATACCCAGGCACTGGATGATATCAAGCAGGGTGCCGACTGACGGTGAATTCTGATTTCGCTCGAGCTGGGAGATAAATCCCTTCGTCAGCTCAGCCCTGTCAGCAAGCTCCTGCTGGGTAAGTCCGTATTGGATACGAAGCTCCTTCATACGATGTCCGATATCCATGTTTACTTCCTTTTCTATTATACTTTACGTCATATTTACTGTAGGCTTAATAATAGATTTTTTGTTTACTAAAAAAATAAACCAACGAGATAATTCTAATATATTTTTTATAAATGTCAAGAGGAATTTTGTACCTGTTGTGTATATTTCCAATTGCAAAATCCATCTTCATTGAGTTACAATAAAAAAAATTTTTAAGGAGAAAAATATGATTAACAAAAGTTTAACAGGGAAAGCAAGTATCGACAAACCATGGCTGCAGTTCTATCCGGAAGAAATCCGAAATGTAGAAAGTCCGGAAGTTAGTATTGAGCAGTTTTTAAAAATGAAAAATCCAGATGAGAATAAAACTGCCTTTGAGTATTATGGAAACAACATTACATGGAAGACTTTTTGGGAAGAAGTGGATAAAGCTGCAAAATCATTGAAAGCACTGGGATTTACAGAGGGTGACAGAATTCCATTATTTTTACAGGCTGTCCCGGCACACTATATTCTTCTTATTGCAGCAGAAAGAATTGGTGCAGTAATTATCTGTAGAGACGATGTTCCTGAGGAGCTGTGTTTCGCAATCAGAAAAGCAAAGTCAGAAGTAGTATTTGCTATGGATTATACTTCAAAGGAGGATGAAGAACTTTTCTTTGCAACAACTCCTATGAAACGGATGATTAAGGTATCACCGTATGATTATGCAGACAAGTCATCTATCCCGGAATATGTGGAAAAAGAAATCAAATCCAAATATACAGATGATGTATATTGTGGCGAAAACGATATGACATGGAACGAGTTTCTTGCATTAGGAGAAAACTATACAGATGATTATATGGCACCGGCTGATGCTGACAGAGCTGTATTTGGGGCATATACGAGTGGTTCGACAGGTATTTCTAAACTGGTCATTCATTCTTCATCAAATATCGTGGCTGTAGCATTTCAGATGTCCGTTTTTATTGCACCTTCAGATGTTCAGGAAAGATGGTGGCTTCCGATTCTTCCGCCAGCACTGATTGCCGTGACAGTTTCAATGACAATATTCCCATTGTCAGCCGGACTGATTGTAGTTTTGGATCCGTTCTGCCCATTAGACGATATTGATATTGCTTTCATGGAGCAGAAACCTAATTTCTGGGCATTGGTTCCAATGCTTTGCGAAAAACTCATGAAGAGTGACAGAATTCCAGAGGATTATGATATGTCACATCTGCGTTCAATCGGAACAGGAGCAGAGGCGATGAATGAACGAAAGACAAAAGAAGTAGAAGACTTTTTCCATAAACATAATGTGCAGGCACCGCTTAGTGCCGGATATGGACAGAGTGAGGGATGTTCAAACTTTACACTTCCAAATCCTATGTTTCCATTGGTTGACGGATGCGTTGGAATGCCAATGCCAGCTACAACAATGGCTATATTTTCAGATGACCTGAAAGAACTGGGCTATGGCGAAATTGGAGAATTGTGCATGACAGGCCCGGCAATGATGCTTCATTATGCAGGCTGGAAGGGTGAAGAACTGACAGAGCGCGCATTAATTAATCATGCTGACGGAAAGTGTTGGCTGCATACAGGTGACAAGGCATACATTAATGAGCATGGAATAGTATATGTTCTTGGACGAGGTTCCGCAAAAAGATTTGGCGGCGGCGAATTGTATATGATGAGAATGGAAACAAAAGCTGTACGTGTAGATGGTGTAGAAGACGGATTTTTCTGTTTTGTGCCGGATCAGGTTCATGACGGATATTTCCTTCCGTACTTTTTCGTAATTCTTGATGGAACAAAGACTCTTAATGAAGTGGAAAATGGCTTAAAAAATGCTTTGGAGGATTATGAATATCCGGTTGAAATTCGTGTGATTACAGAAAGACCATTTTTCCATTTCAAAACAAACAGAAAAGAACTTACTGCAGAAATTATAAAAGAAATAAAATAAAGAATTAGTAAAATAAAGGGGATGTGAAAAAACTCAATCGAGTTTTTTTTTTCACATCCCCTTTTTTATGTATGAAGCCGATAACCGGGATCGAACCGGTGGCCTACGCATTACGAGTGCGTCGCTCTACCTACTGAGCCATATCGGCAAGCTATATTATAGTATCAGATATAAGAGTGTATGTCAAATCAAAATTTTGAGGTGAAATTTTTAGAGAGATAATTATAGAAAGGTATTGATATTAAAATGTATATAGTGTATATATAACACATAAACAGTTAATAAATACAGTACGGAGGTAGCATATGAAGCTGATGCAAAATTCAGGAGTGCCCATCTATCAGCAGATAGCGGACAGCTTCAAGACAGATATTTTGGCCGGCAGGTATGAGCAGGGGGAGTTCCTTCCGTCGATAAGAGGGCTGACAAAGGACCTGAAAATCAGTGTGATAACCACGATGAAGGCTTATGAGCAGCTTGCAGATGAGGGGCTTATCACAGCGGCGCAGGGCAAGGGCTTTTATGTCAATGCACAGGACAGTGAGATGATAAAGGAACAGCACCTGCGCAAGGTGGAGGAGTCGCTGACAGACGCGATAGCCGCAGCTGAGGTAGCAGGAATCTCGAACGACGAGCTTAAGGGAATGCTTGAGGCGTTGCTTGATGTAGAATGACAGGAGTGGATTGGTTATGAGTATGATAAACATAGTGATGACAGCATTAGGTCAGCTATTAATGCAGTTTGTAGCACAAATTATATCCAGATTTATTTAATACAATGATTATGGATAGCTATAAACAATGAAAAATTTAAGTAAGAATTAGTTCATATTTAAATAATGATATGAAAATGAATAAGGAGAAATGAAAATGACAACAAAGAATGCAATTGAGGCAGCAAAAATCACAAAGGAACTTAAAAACTTCACACTGGATGTGGAGAATTTCGCAATACCACAGGGTTTTGCGACAGCCTTAATCGGAGAAAACGGAGCAGGAAAGACAACGCTTTTAAATATCCTGGCAGGAATCAGGCTTGACTATAAAGGTGACATCACTTATTTCGGACAGTATTCCGACAAACAGAAGGAAAACTCGGGAGATATTAAAAACCGCATAGGCTACACAGGACCGGGCAAATACTATCTGCCACAGTGGACAGTTAAAGATATCGAGGAAATCAGCAAGCTGATGTTTGATGATTTTTCCGCAGAGGATTTTCACAGATATTGTGAGGAGCTTGCAATATTTTCACATGGCAGCATTGATATGAAGAAAGCCAACAGCTCATTTTCGGATGGCATGAAGATGAAGCTCATGCTGGCAGGAGTCATGGCTCGAAAGACAGACCTTCTTTTGCTGGATGAGCCGGCATCGCCGCTTGATCCGCTGATGAGAGATAAGCTGTGTCAGATGATTGGCGAGTATATTCATGAGGGCAACGGAAAGCGCAGTGTATTTTTCTCTACGCACAACATTTCAGATATGGAAAATATCACCGATTATGCCATTATAATGGAAAACGGACAGATTGTTGAGCAGGGCTTTGTCGAGGATTTGAAGGAAAAATATATCCTGATTAAAGGAGATGCAGCAGATACAGAGGCTGCCGGTAAGGTGCTTTATTCAATGACCAAAAATCCGTACGGCTTCGAGGGCATATGCTTGGCGGAAAATATAGATAAGCTCGCAGGACTTAATGTGACAAAGGAGATTCCGACACTTTACCAGATAAGCGTTGCGGTCATGAAAAATAACACAAAGATTGTGATGCGCTAGTGCGAGGTGAGGTGTTATGGAAAATAAGTCAGGAAGTATGAATGAAAAAATGTTTTCACAGGAAAATGATACTGAAAGAACAATTAATAAAAAAGATAACAAAGCAAAGAATGAAGTTCTAACATACATCAGGGATTACCGTGTTATGACAAATTTCAAGTATCGTCTGATAACAAATATACTGATTCCTCTTTTAGCAATTTTTACATCAATGCTAATTGCCTGTTCAAAAACAGTCTGGGCATGGATTGGAGTTATAGTAATTGTTTATGATTTTTATATGATGTGCGAGGTGGTACAGGACTATTTCTGCTTCGGCTGTATGTGCAAGAAGAATGCATTTGGCATGCATTTTTTAAAGACAGGTTTTAACGGAGTAAGATACTTTGAGAATGCAGTTCTTGTGGATATACTTATAAGACCGCTGCGTATTGGAATTACAATACTCATTGCTTCAATACCATTTATTAAATTTGGAGTTAATATCTGGTCGATATTTGACATTATTATGATATCTTCAATTGTTTCGGTTGGCTCGTTAAATATATTCAGATACATGGATATGGGAATATATATTTATCTGCTTGCGCTTATAGTTATCTTACCGGCAATTGCAGGTAGTATAGCTGTTTTGCTTTATGGCGGGAGAATGTGGTTTATCGCACCTGTGTTAGCAGTGGTGCTTGTAGGCGTGATAGCAGCGACATATTACATATGATGGTTCGTATCCGCGGATCATATGTTGATGTGTAGAGGCATTTTAAATTGGAAGTATATTAGAAAAGGAGAAATATTATGCTGAAAGATATTAAATTAGGATTTAAATTGTTGAGATATGGCTACAAACTGAAGTTGAATGTGATCATGCTTGTATTATTTGCAGTAATCGGAATTGCATCCGATATAATGAGCAAAGGAACTACAATCATAGGTGGTGTATACTTTATGATGAGTGGTATGTTCACATTCCAGCTCATCATGTCGATGGATGTGTCAGAGCTTATCCAGTCCACATCACTGAAAAAGAAGCTGCAGATATACATTCCGGTGATGTCAAGCACGGTAATCAATCTTGTTATTTTTACATTTCTGGTGGTAGAAAGAGTCATTCTGATACAGTATGGAGTGGCAGATAAGACGCAGCTTGTCTACACACTTTTTACGATTGATGTTGTACTGCTGATAGTATATCTGTACACAAGCATATGCTATAAGTATTATGTACTTGGCTTTATCGCATTCATGGTTTTGTTTATGGGCGTTTTTACTGTGCTTTCAGGAGCAGCGTTTGTGCCGGTTTCTAATGCTGTTTTTAAGCTTGGACTCCCGGTGGTGGCATTGCTAGGCTATATTGCTATTTTTGCAGGTGGAGCGCTTGAGATATTGATAGGAGAGCTGCTTTACAAGAAGCCTTTGTCAGAATTCGCATTCAGGGGATTTTTCCGTGATGCAAAGTAGTGATGTTACTGTTCCCGCATAACAGTGTGACAAACAACATAGTGATTTCAAAAAATAAGAAATATTTTTGTAAAAATATTGAAAAAATGATCGCTTTGTAGTATGTTATCATTGTCGGTGCAAAGTCGGCAATGAGACTAATTAACATATTATCAGGAGAAAAATATATTAAATGGATAGTGACAGTTATAGTAAACAACAGTTAGACGACTTGTTTATGGATATGATTGCCTACTATGATGGCGATCCAAAGAGAATCCAGCATTTCACCAAGGTGCACAGCTATGCAAGGCTTATCGGTATAGGAGAGGAGCTTGATGATGCCTCGCTCTTTATACTTGAGGCAGCGGCTTACACACACGATATCGGCATACGTGTGGCGGAGGAAAAGTATGGCAGGTGCGATGGAAAGCTTCAGGAGCAGGAGGGACCGATAATCGCCCAGAAGATGCTCTCACAGCTTGGCTTCGAGAATTACATAGTTGAAAGAATATGTTTTCTCATAGGTCACCATCACACATATGACAATATAGATGGTCTTGATTATCAGATACTCGTTGAGGCTGATTTCCTTGTAAATCTGTATGAGGATGATGCGGGAAACCGTGCAATCGACAAGGCATACAAGCACATATTCAAGACTGAAACAGGAAAAAAGATTTTTAGACTAATGTTCGGATATGAAGAAGAGGATTAGTATGAGCCGGGCCGGGAGGAGACTTCCGGCCCTTGTTCGTATTATGAGGCTTATATCAGAAATAGTAATTAATCAGAATAGTAAATATGCAGAATAGTTACATGAAATAATATTTGGGGATATGTCAAAAATTTTTGGATTTTGAGAAAGAAATAATATAATATGGCAAACAAAATAAATTATCAAAAATTAATGGAAGATTTAATAAAAGAAAATTGCATGTACAATAACTGCACTCCACGTCTTTTGCTTCATAGCTGCTGTGGACCGTGCAGCACATACTGCATACAGACGCTCTCGGAGTATTTTAAGGTGACGGTATTTTATTACAATCCAAACATTTATCCGCCAGAGGAATATCACATGAGAGCACAGGAGCAGAAGCGCTTTATAGATGAGTTTCCGGTGAAAAATCCGGTTCACTTTGTGGAGGGTGTGTACGACACCAGGCGCTTTTACGATATGGCACGCGGCATGGAGGCTGTGCCTGAGGGCGGGGAGAGGTGCTTTAAGTGCTACAGGCTGCGTCTTGAGGAGAGTGCACAGTATGCAAGGGAGCATGGCTTTGATTTTTTTACTACGACACTTTCCATCAGCCCGTTGAAGAATGCCGAAAAGCTCAATGAGATAGGAAAAGACTTAGAAAGCCAATATGGAGTGCGATATCTTTTTTCTGATTTTAAGAAGAAAGAGGGCTATAAAAAGTCCACGGAAATATCAAAGCAGTATGATATGTACAGGCAGTACTACTGCGGCTGTGTATTTTCCAAGGAGCAGCGTGACAGAGAGATTGCAGCACGTGGGTGAAAATGTGGTTGCGTGACAGCAAAAATTATTATATAATTTAGCACAGTAAAGCGGCTGTTTAGAGCAGACGGCGGTATCACATCTTATTTTTATATAATACATTGTGATACATGAAAATAAATCATCATTTAATAATCAAGGAGGAATCTCATGGCACAGTTATGGGGAGGACGTTTCACAAAGGAGACAGATCAGCTCGTTTACAATTTCAATGCGTCCATTTCATTTGATCAGAAGTTTTATAAAGAGGATATAGAGGGCAGCATCGCCCATGTCACGATGCTTGGAAAGCAGGGCATCATCTCACAGGCAGAGAGCAATGATATAGTGGCTTGCCTAAAGCAGATACTTAAGGAGGTAGAGTCAGGGGAGCTTGAAATCAGCTCAAAGTATGAGGATATCCACAGCTTCGTTGAGGCTACACTCATAGACAGGCTTGGTGACACAGGAAAGAAGCTTCACACAGGCCGAAGCAGAAACGACCAGGTAGCTCTTGACATGCGTCTTTTCACCAGAAAGACAGTGAAGGAGACTGATAATGAGCTTAAGGAGCTTTTAGCTGTTATCCTTAAGATTATGAAAGAAAACACACAGACTATCATGCCGGGCTTTACACATCTGCAGAAGGCCCAGCCAATCACTCTGGCTCACCATATGGGCGCATATTTTGAGATGTTTAAGAGAGACAGATCAAGACTGTGCGATATATATAAGAGAATGAACTATTGTCCGCTTGGCTCAGGAGCACTCGCAGGCACTACATATCCGCTTGATAGGGACTATACAGCACAGCTTCTGGATTTTTACGGACCGACACTTAACAGTATGGATGGTGTGTCAGACAGAGATTATCTGATTGAGTTTTTATCGGCTCTTTCAACTATCATGATGCATCTGTCACGTTTTTCTGAGGAAATTATCATATGGAATTCAAACGAGTACCAGTTTGTTGAGATTGACGATGCGTACAGCACAGGAAGCTCAATCATGCCACAGAAGAAAAATCCTGATATAGCAGAGCTTGTCAGAGGAAAGACAGGCCGTGTATACGGTGCGCTCATGTCGCTTCTCACCACCATGAAGGGTATTCCGCTTGCGTACAACAAGGATATGCAGGAGGATAAGGAGCTGGCATTTGATGCATTCGACACTGCAAAGGGATGTATCGCACTTTTTACAGGAATGATTGATACAATGAAGTTTAACAAGGACGTGATGAGAAAGAGTGCAAACAATGGCTTTACAAATGCCACAGATGCAGCTGATTATCTCGTTAAAAAGGGTGTACCGTTTAGGGATGCACATGGTATTGTAGGAAGAATAGTGCTTTACTGCATCGACAAGGGCATTGCAATCGACGATATGAGCATCGACGAGCTCAAGGCTATCTCTCCGGTATTTGAGGAGGATGTATTTGATGCCATTTCAATGGAGACCTGTGTCAGCACAAGGTGTACAGTTGGAGCACCATCAAAGACATCAATGGACAAGGTAATTGCCGTTTACGACGAGTATATGAAGTCAAATTGGCAGGATGAAGTGTAGTTTTTTTGTGCATATTTTATAAAAAACAGGAAGAAAAATTATTAATTTAATATAGTTTTTTCCTTGTTTTTCATTAGAGTTTCAAGTAATATATTTCCTATAAAGACAGTTGTGCGCGACAGACGGACAAAATCTGATTTTAATGTCAAAGTATAGTGTATGACATGGTCGAAGAAAATCTAGAAGATAGGGAGATTAGAGTAATGAGTGAAAAGCTTAAAGTAGGTATCCTCGGTGGAACAGGAATGGTAGGACAGAGATTTATTTCTCTTTTAGAGAACCATCCATGGTTTGAGGTAACAACAATTGCAGCCAGCCCAAGAAGTGCAGGCAAGACATACGAGGACGCCGTTGGTGATAGATGGAAAATGGACACACCAATGCCTGAGGCAGTTAAGAAAATCATCGTAAAGAACGTCAATGAGGTAGAAGAGGTTGCTTCACAGGTTGATTTCGTATTCTCAGCCGTTGATATGTCAAAGGACGAGATCAAGAAGATCGAGGAGGACTACGCAAAGACAGAGACTCCTGTAGTTTCAAACAATAGTGCCCACAGATGGACACCTGATGTGCCAATGGTTGTACCTGAAATCAACCCACAGCACATGGAGGTTATTAAATATCAGAAGGAGCGTCTCGGTACAAAGAGAGGCTTCGTAGCAGTAAAGCCAAACTGTTCAATCCAGTCATATGCTCCGGTTCTTACAGCATGGAAAGAGTTTGAGCCATATGAGGTTGTTGCTACAACATATCAGGCAATCTCAGGTGCCGGAAAGACATTCAAGGACTGGCCTGAGATGGTTGGAAACATCATTCCATTCATCGGTGGAGAGGAAGAGAAATCTGAGAAAGAGCCACTTCGTCTCTGGGGATATGTGGATGATGAGAAGAAACAGATTGTTCCTGCAGAGTCACCGGTTATCACATGCCAGTGTATCCGTGTTCCTGTATTAAACGGTCATACAGCAGCTGTATTTGTCAAGTTCAAAAAGAACCCTACAAAGGAGCAGCTCATCGAGGCACTCGAGAAGTTCAGCGGAGTACCACAGGAGCTTGGACTTCCAAGCGCACCAAAGCAGTTCATCAGATACTGTGAAGAGGATAATCGTCCTCAGGTCGCACTTGATGTGGATTATGAGCATGGTATGGGAATCAATGTCGGACGTCTCAGAGAGGATACAGTCTATGACTGGAAGTTCGTCGGACTCTCACACAACACAGTACGTGGTGCAGCCGGTGGAGCAGTGCTTTGTGCAGAGCTTCTTAAGGCACAGGGTTACATCACAAAGAAGTAGATTTAGCAATTTGCTGGAAAATATTATTATGAGGGCGGATTTTCCGTTTGTGGGCTGTGGGCACCGGTGTAGCACACAGTAGTATTCCTCAGAAAAAATATGAAGTCAGCCACGGGATTATTTACGGATAGGTTATGGCAGTTTGCAAGTCTAAACTGTCATTTGACCTGTTGGAAACCCGTGGCAGTTCATATTTTTTCTTCGGAACATACTGTGTACTCTCCGGTGAAGGCAGTGTATTGAACGGAAAATCCTCACTCTGTGAATTAATTATTATGCAAAAGTCGAGCCTCTTAAAAGAGGCTCTCTTTTTTGGGCTTGTGCGCCTAGCGGCGCACGTTTCTAACGGGTTAAAGTCCCGAATCCGCCCGGTAGTGGGAAGGATATAGCCGAAAGCAGGTGTCCATCGTGAGATGGAATCTGAAGGAAGCTGGATGTGAGGAATATACTAACTCACGGGCAAATCTCTGGTCTGACGAACAGAAATCTCATATGAGGTCATGCATGAGGGTAAGACTGCTATTCAAGTTGAAGCCCAATAACTACACGGAATCATGCATGATAAATGAGGCAGATGGATGGAGAGGAAGAAACGTGTGGTACCTAGGGGAGGTCTGTGCGGTATGCCTTGAAAGAGGTAACCATTGCATAAAGCAATGCTGAACGCACAGAAGTCAGCAGAGGTCATAGTAGCCGAGAGGTGAAGGACCGAATCAGTAGGAGTCTTGAGTATGACCGAGAAAGGAGGAATGACCGTCTATGGCAGAAAACATTGAAAACAATGGCTGTTCGCAAAGAGATAATGCGGAACATGAAGGGTATGTGAAAGCGTCTAGGTCATTCAATCGGATATGGAAAGAAAGAGACAGTGCACAGCCGAGACTTTTGGAAACGATACTGTATAAAGACAACTTTAACAGAGCGTATAAGAGAGTTAAGGCAAACAAGGGAGCGCCGGGAATTGATGGCATGACCATTGAAGAGGCTCTTCCATATCTAAAGGAACATCAACAAGAGATAACTGACCGCATTTATAGTGGAAAGTATACTCCGTCTCCAGTAAGACGAGTTGAAATTCCCAAACCAGATGGTGGTGTGCGAAAGCTTGGCATACCAACAGTGATAGACCGTACACTTCAACAGGCAATAACCCAACAGTTAGTGCCAATCTATGAACCGCTGTTTGCAGATGGTAGCTATGGCTATCGTCCGAACAGAAGTGCAAAAGGTGCAATACTTAAGGTTAAGGAGTATGCAGAACAAGGCTATACATTCGCTGTAGTCCTTGACTTGTCAAAGTACTTCGATACTCTTAATCACGAAATTCTCATCAATCTTCTCCGAAAGAATGTAAAAAGATGAACGTGTAGTACAGTTGATAAAGCGCTATCTGAAAAGCGGTGTAATGGAAAACGGAGTGGTCATTGACACAGAGGAAGGCTCACCACAAGGTGGAAATCTATCACCATTGCTGGCAAACATCTACCTCAATGAGTTCGACCAGGAATACCTGAAAAGAGGTGTTCCATGCATAAGATATGCAGATGACATCGTGCTTCTTGCAAAGAGCAAGCGAGCATCAGAGAGACTCTTGGAAAGCAGTACAAAATATCTTGAGGAGAGGCTGAAACTTACAGTCAACCGAGAAAAGAGCCGTACAGTCAGCGTGTTTGCAATCCGAAATTTTAAATTCCTTGGCTTTGCATTGGGAAGGAACGGAAAAAGGCATATATGTCCGAGTTCATCCGAAGTCATGGAGAAAGTTTAAGTCGAGACTGAAAGAGTTGTCTTCCCGTAAGCGATGTCAGTCAATCAAGCCAAGCCTTGAGAAAATCAAAGTATATGCAAGAGGATGGCTTAACTACTACGGAATTGCAAGCATGAAGAACAACATAGATGACATCAACGGATGGCTCTATCACAGAATACGCATGTGCATATGGAAACAATGGAAGAAACCAAGGACGAAGGTACGTAACCTTATCAAGATGGGAGTACCCAAAGACTTGGCAATGCAAGCGGGTAATACCCGACGGGGACATTGGTTCGCAACGCATACAGTTGCAGTAAACATGGCAATGACAAAAGAAAGACTGATAAACAGCGGCTTTTATGATTTAGCCACAGCCTATCAGTCAGTGCACGTCAACTATTGAAAGCGCCGTATACCGAACGGTACGTACGGTGCTGTGAGAGGACAGCGGTTAGCCACCGCCTCCTACTCGATTTTTATTCTCAGTTGTTTTAAATAGTTACGCTTGAATTTATATTTTATCGTGGTAAAATAGATAGGCTGAGGAGAATATTTTTTAAGAGGTAGAGATAAGTGAAGAATAATAAGTATGAAATTGATATGGTGAATGGTTCAATAATGGATAAGCTTATTTCATTTGCGTTGCCGCTTATGATTTCGGGTATTTTACAGCTGGCATTCAATGCGGTGGATATTATTGTCGTGGGACAGTTTAGTGGAAGTAAATCACTGGCGGCTGTTGGTTCTACTACGGCACTTATCAATGTGTTTGTCAATTTGTTTATGGGTATATCGCTTGGTGCGAATGTGCTCGCTGCCAGATTTTATGCGGCAGGCAAGGATGAGGAGATGTCTAAGACGGTGCACACCTCTATTATGATTGCACTCATAAGTGGTATTGTGATGGGTGTGGTTGGTGTTATTTTTTGCAAGGGGTGCGCTGGAAATCATGGGTACACCGGATGATGTCATAGGTCTTTCCACTATTTATATGAGGATTTATTTTTGCGGTATGCCGTTTTTTATGCTTTATAACTATGGTGCGGCGATTTTGCGTGCTGTCGGCGATACAAAGAGACCTCTTATCTTTTTGATTATTTCAGGCTGTATCAATGCACTGCTCAATCTGTTTTTTGTAATAGTGTGCAAACTGGATGTTGCAGGTGTTGCAATCGGTACGATTGTTTCGCAGTTTATTTCCAGCGTGCTTGTATTATATTGTTTGAGCAAAGCAGATACCAGCTATAAGCTCTGCTTTAATAAGCTTGCGATTGATAAGGAATATATGCTTCAGATATTTCAGGTGGGAATACCGGCCGGCATACAGAGCACAGTCATAAATATCTCAAATGCCATGCTGCAGTCATCAGTCAATTCCTTTGGCTCAATAGCCATGGCAGGATATACGGCGGCAAACAATATACTTGGTTTTTTGTATGTATCTGTCAACTCAATCACACAGGCCTGCATGAGCTTTACAAGCCAGAACTATGCGGTAGGAAAACAAAAGAGAATGGACAGGGTACTGATAGACTGTCTGTTTCTCACGACAGCGGTAGCACTTGTGATGGGAAGTGCCTCATACATATTTGGAACACAGATACTTGGCATATATACAAGTAATAGCAAGGTAATTAAATCAGGACTTGAGATTATTTCGATTACAACAATCCCATATTTCCTGTGTGGAATCATGGACCTTTTTCCGGGAGCACTAAGAGGAATGGGATACTCAACAGTACCTATGATACTTTCTATAATAGGAACAGTCGGAGTCAGAATCATTTGGATATATGGTCTGTTTCCAAGCCACAGGTCGTTGTTTTTCCTGTTTATATCATATCCCGGTTCATGGATAGCGACAATCATTATGCAGGCTATCTGCTATATGTTTGTCAGAAATAAAGTGAAAGCTACAATAGGAGCTCGGAAATTATAATTAAAATCTATTTGTATATGTGTTAAATTGTGATATAATATTTTCAGTTGATTATTTTGGAGGAATATTATGAAAGCAAAACACACAGATTTGGAGAAACTTGAGCAGCTCTATAAAGAGTCGGGCAACCAGCTCGTAGTGCTCTACGGAAGGAGAGGCTGTCAAAAGGAGGAGCTCATAAAGGAATTTTGTGACGGAAAGAAATTCTTTTACTACAGATGCAGACAGGCATCGCCAGAGCATCAGCTTGAGATGATGGGGGAGGAGATAAGCCGTCAGTACAAGGTGAGCCTGAGCAGACAGACATATGAGGAGTACTTCGCGAGAATCAAATCAGGAGACCCTTCCAAGCTTGTCGTGATAATCGATGAGGCACAGTTTGTGGCAAAGAGGGATGCATCATTTATGGAAGCAGTTGCAAAGCTTAAAAAGCACAAGCTGTATCCGGGACCTGTGCTTATAATACTTGCCACATCATCTACAGTCTGGGCCACACAGGAGGCAGCAGAGCAGTTTAAGGGAGCCGAAATGAAGCTTGAATCGCTCAATTTCCTTGAGGTTGTAAGACATTTTGAAAGTCTTCCGGTCGCGGAAATCGTGAGAATTTACGGAGCAATCGGTGGAGTTCCGGCATATCTGGATAAGTGGGATGCAGCTAAATCCTTTAAGGATAATATATGCAGGCTCGTATTGACACCATCGGGAGCTCTGTATGGTGAGGCGGATGCTGTTATATCCGCAGAGCTTCGAGAGCTTTCAGCATATAGTACAATACTTGCAGCAATCGCAAGAGGCGAGAACAAGCTCAATGATATTTTCCATGCGACAGGATTTTCACGTGCCAAAATCAGCGTATATTTAAAGAATCTTGCCAACTTCAATATCGTGGAAAAAGTAGTTTCATTTGAGACCGGCGGATGGGAAAATGCAAAAGAAGGGCGTATATCAGATAAAAGACACATTTGTTAATTTCTGGTTTAAGTTTGTCTATCCGAATATGTCTAATCTGTATCTGCTTTCACCGGAAGAGTTTTATGATACATATATAGAAAAAGAGCTTGATGCGTATCTTGAGAGATATTTCAGGGAGGTCTGTACAGAGTATCTGCTTATATTAAATCAGATGGGACAGCTTCCGTTTACCATAAAGCGTGTGGGTACATGGATTGGAAAGACAGGCCGCATAGACATCGTGGCTCAGAGCGAGGATAGAAGGAGTATCATCGGCTTCTGCAACTGGGACAAGCCAATGATGACCATGGATATGTGCGAGAATATGGCTATGGCTATGGAGCAGGCAAGGCTTACATCTGATGACTATTATCTGTTTTCGGCAACGGATTTTGAGCCTGCACTGCAAAGCTATGTGGTCAGAGACCCTAGATTCAAGCTCATCAACATGAATGAATTATAGAGGAGCTTATGGGAAAATCACTGATAATAACAGAGAAGCCATCCGTGGCACAGGAATTTGCGAAGGTGCTGCGGGTGAGCGGACGCAATGACGGTTATATAGAAAATGGAGAATATGTGATTTCATGGTGCGTAGGACATCTGGTCGGGCTGGTCTACCCTGAGTCCTACGACATGAAATATAAGAAATGGCGTCTTGAGGATCTGCCGTTTCTGCCAAAGGAATACAAATATGATGTGATAGACAGCGTGCGCAAGCAGTACAATATTGTGCACGCTCTTTTGCAGAGAGAGGACATTGACAGAGTTTACTGGGCAGGTGATGCCGGAAAAGAAGGACAGACCATCGAGGAGAATATCAGAAACTTTGGTGGTGTCAGGGAAGGCATGGAGGAACTTCGAGTCTGGATAGATTCGCAGACCGAGGAGGAAATCCTAAGAGGCATAAAAGAGGCAAAGCCGATGAGTGCGTATGCAAACCTCGGAAAGAGCGGCATCATGCGTACCATCGAGGACTATGCGATGGGCATCAACTTTTCGCGTGTCATGTCGGTCAAATACGGCAATCTGCTAAACGATGCAGCGGGTACACGCTCGTACACGGCAATCGCGGTCGGACGAGTGATGACATGTGTGCTTGGAATGGTAGTAATCCGTGAGCGCGAAATCAGAAACTTTAAGGAGACTCCGTTTTACAGGGTAATCGGCAGGTTTACGGATGCCGGTGTAGAGGCAGAGTGGAAGGCTGTAGAGGGCTCAAGGTACTTTGAATCACCGCTTTTATACAAGGAAAACGGCTTTAAAGAGGAAAAAGATGCACTCGCTTTAATTGAAGAATTAAACGGCAAACAGGCGAAAGTTAAATCTATAGTTAAGAATATTGCTAAAAAAAGAGCACCGCTTCTTTTCAACCTGGCGGAGCTGCAGGCAGAGTGCTCAAAGAAGTTTAAAATCAGCCCTGATGAGACATTACAGGTGGCTCAGGATCTGTATGAAAAAAAAAAGCTTACCACCTATCCTAGAACAGATGCCAGGGTGCTCTCAAGCGCTGTGGCAAAGGAGATTGGAAAAAATATAAGCAGGCTTAAAGGTTTTGAACCGACAGCAGACTTTGTGGAGCATATTATGCAAAAGAGGCTATATGCCAACATAGCTGATACGCAGTACACGGATGACAGCAAGGTAACAGACCACTACGCTATCATTCCGACAGGTCAGCTTACAGAGCTTTCGGGGCTTACATCGCTTCAAAGAGCTGTATTTGAGCTGATTGTCAGGCGTTTCCTTAGTATTTTTTATCCACCGGCAGAGTATGAGAATGTGAAGCTTGTCGTAGATGTGGATAAGGAAAGTTTTTTTGCATCATCAAAGGTACTAAAGAGCGAGGGCTATTTACAGGTGGCGAATCCGCCGAAAAAGAAGTCGTTTGAGGAATCAAACGCACGAATACTTGGTAAAAACAGTGAAACTGCAGATAGTACAGATGAAAACAGCACAGCAAACGGCAGCAATGATGAGATAGTCGTAAATCCCAAGGTGATGCTTGAGCTTGCCGATAAGCTAAAGGCGGGTGATGAGATAGCATGCCAAGGATATAATATCAAGTTTGGTAAGACATCTCCGCCAAAGCGCTATACATCAGGCTCCATGGTGCTTGCCATGGAAAATGCAGGACAGCTTATCGAGGACGAGGAGCTTCGTGAGCAGATAAAGGGCTCAGGAATAGGCACCTCAGCAACGAGAGCGGAGATAATCCAGAAGCTTGTCCGTATAGGATATCTGAATCTGAACAAAAAGACACAGATACTCACACCCGAAAGCCTTGGTGAGATGGTATTTGAGGTCGTATACATGACAGTTCCGGCACTTCTTAATCCAAAGATGACAGCCAACTGGGAAAAGGGACTGGACGGAATTACAAGGGGCACGGTGGATTTCTGGGAATACAGAGGAAAGCTTGAGAGCTTTATCCGCAAAGAGACAGAAAAGATGATTGAGCAGAATCTGCGCCCTGAGATTGCAGACCGCATCAGCAGCTTTGCAGGCAAAAATGCCAGAGGTGCGGCGGCCAGACGAAAGATAGGTGTCAAGTGCCCGGTCTGCGGCGGTGAGATAGTGACCACACCGTTTGGCTATGGCTGCGCCAATTACAAAAATGATAAATCAGGATGTAATTTTAATATCGGACAGGTGGCAGGACTTGATATTCCGGAGGAACAGGTCAAAAAGCTGATTGAAGAAGGAATCACCGACATAATCCGTGGTTTTAAGTCGAAGAGCGGCAAACGCTTTGATGCATGCTTAAAGCTAAACAAGGATGAACAGACGAACAAGGTATCAGCCACCTTTGATTTTGAAAATGTAAAGCCGCAAAGGTCGAGGGCATTGTATGCCCGGACTGTGGAGGCGATATATATGTGTCGCCATACGGCTACCGATGTGCAAACTATAACAGACAGACAGAGGATGGCTGCCATTTCTTCGTTGGAAGGATAGCAGACAAGCAGCTGTCACAGGTACAGTTTTTAGAGCTCATGGCAAACGGCAGAACAGAGACGATAAAGGGATTTAAATCAAAATCGGGAAAGCGCTTCAACGCATGCCTCGTTTTAAAGAAGGAGCCGGTCACAGAGGGAAGTGAGAAAATGCACACCGTCGTAGCATTTGACTTTGACAATGTGGAGGACGAAATCATAAAGGATGTCGTCTGTCCGCTTTGTGGTGGTCAGATAAAAAAGACATCGTTTGGCTATGGCTGTGTGAACTACAAGGGTGATGAGCCGGGAAGCTGCCGCTTTTCGGTGGGACAGATTGCGGGAAAGACAATCACAGCCGCAAACTTAAAGCAGCTTCTTAATGATAAAAAGACCGAGACCATACGAGGCTTTAAATCCAAAAGCGGGAAACGCTTCGATGCGTGCCTGGTGCTTAAGGAGGATGAAAATAAAAAGCTTTCTGTCCAGTTTGATTTTGACCATGTAGAGCCAAAGACAGTGAAGGATGTAGTATGTCCGAAGTGCGGAGGCAAAATCCAGGTGGCGCCGTTTGGATTTGTATGCGAGAACAACAGACGTGATGATCCTGAGAGCTGCCGCTTTATGGTGGGCAAGGTTGCAAGCGTCAAGATAAAGGAATCAGTCCTTAAGGAGCTTTTGACAAAGAAAAAGACAGAAGTTATATCAGGATTTGTCTCAAAGACAGGCATGAAGTTTGACGCACCGCTAAAGCTCACAGAGGACGGAGATATAGCCTTTGATTTCCCCGAAAAACCAAAGCCAATCGAGACCAATGTACTCTGTCCAAAGTGTGGCAGACCTCTCAAAAAAACACAGTGGAAATATGAGTGTGAGTGCGGCTTCAATGTTTGGCATACTGTGGCAAAGGTGGAGCTTTCAGAGGAAATTCTCACGGAGCTGTTTACCACAGGAAAGACCAAAAAGAAGGTCACAGGCTTCACCTCCAAGGCGGGAAATGTATTCGATACATGTCTTAAGTTTGAAAATGACCAGATATCATTTGATTTCGATAACCCCGGCGAGGAAGAAGTGCAGAGCACGGCTGAAGTACATAACAATGCTGATACACATAACAATGCTGAAGTGCAGAGCACGGCAGATGATGCGCCGGATGAGACAACCATGAATGAGATGGGAATCCCAGAGGAATTTCTGGCAGGATTTGATATGGCAGCTGATAGTGCACAGGCAGATGATGTGTCGGAGGCGGCACTTGCGGCGGCGCATGAGCTGTTCGGTGAGTAGTTCTGCTTATAATTAATTATTAAATCTATAATTAATATGAATTTTTATATTTATATTTAATACTTATATTTAAGTTTAATATTAAAATGACAGTTAAAAAAATAGTTAATAATTTTCACATAATAAATAAAAGAAAGGACATAGAAAATGGAAAACGCAAAAATAACAAACCTCTATAATCTGGATGAAACAATCGCAAAGGAGTATTTATCACAGTTCACTTATCCATGGGAGGCACTTGCCGGAATAAGTGATTTCATCAAGGAGCTCGGACCAACACTCGACCCTGAAATCTATGAGAAAAGAGGAGAGGATATCTGGGGGGCAAAGAGCGCAACAGTATTTGACAGCGCATATCTGCACGGTCCGCTCATCATCTGCGAGGACGCAGAAATCAGACAGTGTGCCTTTATCCGTGGCAGCGCAATCGTAGGAAAGGGCTCAGTAGTAGGTAACTCCACAGAGCTTAAAAATGTAATCATCTTTAATTCAGTACAGGTGCCACACTACAACTATGTAGGAGATTCAATCCTGGGCTACAAATCACATATGGGCGCAGGCTCTATTACATCAAATGTAAAGAGCGACAAGACTCTTGTAGTCGTAAAGGATGTTTACGATACAAAAGAGGAGATTGAAACCGGTCGCAAGAAATTCGGCGCTATGCTCGGTGATCATGTGGAGGTGGGCTGCAACTCAGTGCTCAATCCGGGAACAGTAATAGGAAGAAATTCAAACATTTATCCGCTTTCAAGAGTACGCGGAGTCATCCCTGCAAACCACATTTTTAAGGACAAGGACAACGTAGTTCTAAAAAAATAGTAATGTTGTTTGAAAAAATATTGTATTTTTGTTGTTTTTTGTCGATGATACTCTAGACTTATGACAAAAAATATGAGAGAATAAATCGGGTATGTTAAAACCATAACGAAAGGAGTCTTAAGATGATTTACACTAAGGAAGTTGAAAACATGTGTCCTGTAGCTAAGGGCGCAAAACATGAGCCAGCTCCTATCCCAGAAGAAGGAAAATGGGTTCATTCTAAGAAAATTGAGGACATTTCAGGATTTACACACGGTGTAGGCTGGTGTGCACCACAGCAGGGTGCCTGCAAGCTCTCACTCAATGTAAAGAATGGAGTAATTGAAGAGGCATTAGTTGAGACTATCGGATGCTCAGGAATGACACACTCTGCAGCTATGGCAGCAGAGGTATTACAGGGTAAGACTATTCTTGAAGCATTAAATACAGACCTTGTTTGTGATGCCATCAATACAGCAATGAGAGAGTTATTCTTACAGATCGTTTACGGTCGTACACAGACTGCATTCTCTGATGATGGACTTGCTGTTGGAGCAGGACTTGAGGATTTAGGAAAGGGACTTCGCTCACAGGTTGGTACAATGTACGCAACAAAGGCAAAGGGAGTTCGTTACCTTGAGATGGCTGAGGGCTATGTAACAGGAATCGCTCTTGACAAGAACGATGAAGTAATTGGATACCAGTTCGTTTCTCTTGGAAAAATGACAGATTTTATCAAAAAGGGTGATGACGCTAACACAGCTTGGGAGAAAGCTTCAGGATCATACGGTCGTGTAACTCCAGAGCAGGGTGCTGTTAGGATCATCGATCCAAGACAGGAATAAGAGGAAAGGAGAACGACAATGGCATTATTTGAAGCATATGAAAGAAGAATAGACCAGATCAATGCTGTACTTAACAGCTATGGTATCAGCTCAATCGAAGAAGCTGAAAAGATTACAAAGGACGCTGGACTTGATGTTTACGATCAGGTAAAGAAAATCCAGCCAATCTGTTTCGAGAACGCTTGCTGGGCATACACAGTTGGTGCAGCAATCGCAATCAAAAAAGGATGTAGAAGAGCAGCAGACGCTGCAGCAGCAATCGGAGAGGGACTTCAGGCATTCTGTATCCCTGGATCAGTTGCTGATCACCGTAAGGTAGGTTTAGGACATGGTAACCTTGGAAAGATGCTCCTCGAGGAGGAGACAGAGTGCTTCTGTTTCTTAGCAGGTCACGAGTCATTCGCAGCTGCTGAGGGTGCTATCGGAATCGCTGAGAAGGCAAACAAGGTTCGTCAGAAACCACTGCGTGTTATCCTTAACGGACTTGGAAAAGACGCTGCACAGATCATCTCACGTATCAACGGATTCACATTCGTAGAGACACAGTATGACTACAAGGCAGCTAAGCTCAACATCGTATCTGAGCATGCATACTCAGATGGACTCCGTGCAACAGTTAAGTGTTACGGTGCAGATGATGTTCAGGAAGGTGTTGCAATCATGCATCACGAGAACGTTGGTGTTTCTATCACAGGAAACTCTACAAACCCAACTCGTTTCCAGCATCCGGTAGCAGGTACATACAAGAAAGAGTGTATCGAGCAGGGCAAGAAGTACTTCTCAGTAGCATCAGGCGGTGGTACAGGACGTACACTTCACCCAGACAACATGGCAGCAGGACCAGCTTCATACGGTATGACAGATACAATGGGACGTATGCATTCAGATGCACAGTTCGCAGGATCTTCATCAGTTCCAGCTCACGTTGAGATGATGGGACTTATCGGAATGGGTAATAACCCAATGGTTGGTGCTACAGTAGCAGTTGCCGTTTCTGTTCAGCAGGCTGCTGATGAGGGCAAATTCTAAATAGAAAGCTTGATTTTATAGGCTTTTTGGAGAGTCTTTGGAGAAATCCGAAGGCTCTCTTATTTTTTATGTTTACCAAGTTTACGTGTTAATCCTAAGCCAAAGTCTACGAGAAGTCTACAGAATTTTTGTAGAACATAAAATTTTGGATTGACATATTTTCACATGACAGGTAATATAATATTAAAGACAGGCAACTTGAGTGTCTGCCAAGCGGTAAAGTAAGGTGTTGTGCCAGAGAGCAGTGCCTTATGAGCTTTATAAGGGTTTAACATTTACCACAATCTGGCTAGAGGTTAATCCTCGAAAGAAAATGTTAGAAGGGCTCTGCTTTTGCAGAGCCTTTCTTAATCTAAAGAAGTAGTGGAGAACTGTAATGAGAAATGTTATAGATTGTATAAATGCCTTTATTCCGCTATTATCGACAGAATATGAGCTTGTGTTGGGCAGAAAAGGTGTTGCAGTTACATTAAGAATCTTATTTGACAAAAAAGATTGTTTTCATCTTATGGGACTGCAATATCTTGTTGATAGACCTGAATTGAGTAGAGACAGAGGCAAAGTATTTGATGAAATAGCAGATGGAACAATTGCAATTTAGAAAATAGAATCATCTGATTTTTATAAAAAGATAGAGCAAAGAATACATTTTTTGCCATTACTTGAACAAATGATAGATAGTAATGATACAGTGTTTAAATACAATAAAAAGGCAAATATGTATTCAATGATTGAGGCTGATTACCTTATGGAAAATAATATTTTTTTTACATAAGCCATTTGGACTAACAATCTAGATGGCTATTTTTTACCCATTACCAATAATGCTAAAAAGGTATTATCAGAGGCACAGGAGCAATTTTATACCAAGTGTGAGCTGATAAAGTCGCAGGTATCTGAGGTGAAAGAGCAGAAACAGAGGATTTATTTATAGCATTAATCTATTATGGAACAAGTTTATTGTTATAGGAAATTACCTGCCAAAGATTAAGCAGAACAATACGATAGGAATCAGGATCGTATTGACATTGCAGGATGAAGAAAACTGGAATGCAACTCATAGCTTTAGTGGAAGGATATGGAGGACATCAGGTATTTTATGTATGCTATGCACATTACATTTGATAAAATCTGTGAGTAAAGAAGCTTGCATAAAAGCTAAGTAAGTTATTAATAAAATTGTGTAATTTATTTCTCATGGAAATTCATCTCCTTTCTGTTTACGATGTCATTATAGAATACGAAAAGAATTATTACTTGCCAAAATAACAGAATATATAGTCAAAAGTTGCTTAATACAGTGACAGATTAAAATATCCTGCAATACTGTCATTGGTCAGTTTATTTATACAATTTAATATTGGAATATTTTACAACTATGACACAAGTATGCAACATAATAAACGAATGCTTTTGATAGAGTAATGATACACAATATCAGTTACAAAGAAGCAGGAGGGTAGAAAGTGGACATGACACAAAATAAATGTTGCAGACATGGGACAAATTTACGTCGAAGGAGACGCAGGCGCAGAAAAATACGGCATTCCGTTATATTTTTATGTAGTAGCATAGCTGTGATTGTATTTGTGGCTGTGGAAAGCCGTATGATAACATCCGGCGATGGCGGGACAAATAGATATGATGTTGAAGCCGGAAACAATACATATGATAATGCTGTTATAGAAAATAGCAAAATCTCTGAAAAGAATAAGATACAAAATAATCAGTCGATGCTTGATGATATAATGAACAGCACCCAATATCCAAAACAGCTAAAGGAGCTTGCTTTGAAGAATGAAGAGGCACTCGAGTTTGTGTATGATTATCCGGCGGAACATGTGAAGGAACACACAATTGATTTGACAGAAGAAGCGTCTATGGATAGTGTTCCGTTATTTGTGCAGTGGGATAAACGCTGGGGCTACGAAAAATATAGCGGCAATTTCTTTGCAGCAAGCGGATGCGGTCCCACTACACTTTCGATGGTAGTGGTATATCTGACGCACAATAGGGAGGCATCACCTATTGCAGTAGCAAAGTATTCAAAGGAAGCCGGTTACAGTGTGGATGGATCGGGAAGTTCATGGACGCTTATAAGTGAAGGCTGCAGGCACTACGGCGTAAAAGCAAAGGCAGTGGCGCTGGATGAGAGCAGAATGAAAGCAGAGCTTGATGAAGGACATCCTATTGTGGTAAATGTAGGACCGGGAGATTTTACCGATACAGGACATTTTATGGTTATAACAGGCTATGATGATGAAGGATTTTCAATAAATGATCCAAACAGCATTGAAAAAAGTGGAAAAAGGTGGTTATTCAAAAATATATCATCTCAGATTAGAGCTGTCTGGAGTATGTATGTGTGAGAATATATTTGTATAAGTGCCGGTAAAACATCCTATTATTGAGTTAAATAATAGGGTGTTTTTTACAACTATGGCACATCTTTATGCTATAATAATTCTATCATAATCATAGAAGAGGAGCAGCTTATGACCAGTATTCTCATAGTGGAAGATGACAACGACATAAATAATTTAATATGCAACACCCTGAAGGCAGAGGGATATCAATGCGAAAGAGCGTTTGATGGCAAGGAAGGGGCGGACAAAATTGAGCAGAACAGATATGATCTGCTGCTGCTTGATATTATGCTTCCTGAGATAAATGGTTATGAATTGCTTGACTATGTCAGGAGAATTGGGGATACTCCGGTCATAATAATATCTGCTATGGGACAGGTTGATGAAAGGATACGCGGGCTTCGTATGGGCGCGGATGATTACATATGCAAACCATTTCAGATAGGGGAGCTGCTTGCGAGAGTGGAAACCGTATTAAGACGCACTCAGCGCATGGCAGAGCGTCTGGAAATAGAGGATGTAGCTATAGATCCTAAATCACGTACGGTGACAAAGGCAGGTGAGCAGGTAGAGCTCACAGTAAAGGAATTTGATCTGCTGTATGAGCTTATGAAGAATAAGAATGTTGCACTCAGCAGGCGCAGGCTTTATGAGCTTGTATGGCAGGAGGAGTATACCGGGGGAGACAAGGACACTGGACTCACATGTACAAAGACTAAGGAAAAAGCTTGACTGGAATGAAAAGATTGTCACAGTTTTCAGGATTGGCTATCGTCTGGAGGTTCGCGGATGAAATTTTTCTATAAAATGTTTCTTGGAATGACAGTGATACTGGCTGTTGCCCTTGGAATGATAGAATATGTGACTCTATCATATTCGCTGGAGCATGCAGTGAAAAGGGAGCAGGACAGTGCACTTTCACAGCATCAGATGATAAAATATTCGATTGAAACTGTCATACTTAATATGAAGAGTGAGGATGTGGATAAGGAGCTTACAGATATGATGTCGCAGTCGGCAAAATCCATTGTTGGAGATGAAGGAGGAATGTATCTTGCTGATGATGATGGAAAAAGGATATATGCCAATTCATGTAATTATGAGCAAAAGGATATAAAGGTAAAGGATGGTACGCTTACATACAGTATAGTGTCAAAAGAGAATACTAAAGATACCGGTGAAAAGCAAAGCGGCAGATATATCCATGTCAAAAGCAGCTTTAAACTGAATGATAACAGGTATATTCTGATAACGGAAAGTGATATTACACCGGTTTTCGATGAGTCAAAGGAGCTTAGGTATAGATGCAGCATGTACTACATTGTTATATTTGCTGTTGGTATGATGGTCATATTGATACTTTCCTGGATGATTACAAAGCCTCTTGCCGGATTAACAGCCACCACCAAAAAATTTGCAGATGGTGATTACACAGCAAGAAGTGATGTAAAGACAAAGGATGAAATAGGTGAGCTTGCGAGGGCTTTCAACGAGCTTGCGAAAAACCTTGAAAGCAAAGTTTATGAACTTCAGACGGCGGCAAAGAAGCAGGAGGATTTTACTGCAAACTTCGCACATGAGCTCAAAACCCCAATGACATCAATTATAGGATATGCAGATACCCTGTATCAGAAAAAACTGTCCGAGGATGAGGTGCACAGTGCTGCCGGAGTCATACTGAATGAGGGCATGAGGCTTGAAGCATTATCATTTAAGCTGCTGGAGCTTATCACTCTTGATAAAAATGATTTCAGGCTTGAAGAAACAAGAATATCTGAGATTATAGCAGATTGTGTGGAAACCGCACATGAAGCGGCAAAAAAGCATAATACAGAGATTGTGTACAGTGCGGATGAGGCATGGGTGTGGCTGGAATATGATCTGTTTAAGACCATGCTTCTTAATCTGATAGACAATGCAGTGAAATCAGGAGGCAGCAAGGTAGATGTATCAGGCAGACTTATTTCGCACAGTATTTATCGTATTGCAGTTTCGGACAATGGAAGAGGAATACCGCCTGAAGATATAGAGCGCATTACAGAGGCTTTTTTATATGGTTGACAAGTCCCGATCAAGAAGTGAGCATGGAGCAGGGCTTGGGCTTGCACTTGTATCAAGGATTGCTAAGCTGCATGATACAAAAATCCATTATGAGAGTGAGTCAGGTAAAGGAACCAAGGTGTATTTTGACATGAAAGCGGAGGCATTGGATGAGAAGTAAGCATTTATCAGTGCGCAAATGTATTGATAAAAAACCGGATAAAATCAAGGGAATAGTGTGTATATGCATTATTCTGGCAGTTGTATGTGCGGGAAATATGATACCGAATTATCTGATTTCACTTAAAGCAGCAAAAATTGCCAAAACGAGTACTACGATAAGCAACGCTGATATAAGCCCCTACAGCCACTCTATTTCAGCTGAAGAGAGGCTTACAAAGATGATGTCTCTGATGCAGGACAATGTAAATGAGCTGTGGAATGGGAAATATAGTGAGAAAAGGGAACCGTTGGATACTGAGATTCCGGTGGGACAGGCTTATACGGCTATTCAGACTTTTCTGAAGGGTGCCTGTGAGCTGCAGAAGCAGTCAGGTATTATGCAGATGCTCGGTGAAGACGATATAGTTATGCTCCAAAGCCTTGAAAGTAACTATTCAAAGGATACAGACAGCGAAACAGAACAGACATATGAAGCAGCTCCTTGGCAATATGGTGCAGCAGTTGCTTTGGATGATGGTATTGACAACACAATATCAGATTATTTTGTAACATCGGATATAAGCAAGGAATTATCGGCGTGGATATTTATAATATCATTTGAAGATACGAGAATGCTGGCCGCTGTTGATGCGGTGCTTGGAGTACCGTTTTATATTACATATTATTGTGCAGATGTGGATAGTCCTAAGGCACAGGCTGCAGTGATGAGAGATTTATATGCAAAGACATATGGCAGTGATTATTCTATGGGTGATCCAAAAGAGTCTGAATCAAAAATAGATTCTTCCTTTGAGACAAATATAATAGAGAATTTTTATTATGGGAATAATTATACGCAAGGGGATGATGAATATACCGGTTTTGAACCTTATGTATACTCTTGTTCATCGGACAAGCTGCAGATGGAATATCAGGTTATTACAAGAATCCAAAGATTTGAAAAAAAAAGGGAAAGCAAGTGTCATCATATAATTCGCGTGTTAATATATGTCTGTACTAACCGGATTAAAAAGCTCTCTGTGCAATGCACGGGAGCTTTTTAAATTGCATGCAAGCATCAATGATACCTTTTGACCCTCATTTTATAATACAGTAATTATAACAGTATCATTTAGTGCATGATTTGTATAATTTATTACATTGCTCTTTGCAAGGGTTTTGTTATATCTTAGGTATAGCAAAGCAGTTATTGTTCTTGGTTTTATATATTAATAATTGGAAAGTGAGGAAAAATAGAACGCTGATATGAAATGGCTTGATAATCCGGAAGTGTTTAAGGTAAATCAATTGGAACCACATAGTGATCATTGCTATTATCTGGATTATTCAGACATGAAAAAAGAAAAAAATCCATTATTACAGTCATTAAATGGTCAATGGGAGTTTGCTTACAGCAAAAATGTGATGGAAAGACCTGTTGATTTTTATAAGGAAACATTTGATGCATCCGGATTCGATAAAATTATGGTTCCGGGACATATTGAACTGGCTGGATATGATAAAATACGTTACATCAACACTATGTATCCGTGGGAAGGAAAAGAGTACCACAGAGGAGCATATAGTATGGAGGCAACCGGAGCAGAAGAAGGAATGTTCTCAGAAGCACAGTACAATCCGGTAGGCTCTTATATCAAATACTTTGATATGGATAAGAACATGTGTGGAAAAAGAATACATATCTGCTTCGAAGGTGTAGAAGAAGCTATGTATCTGTGGCTTAATGGTCAGTTTATAGGTTATGCAGAGGACAGCTTCACACCTTCTGAGTTTGATCTGACACCATATATTAAGGAAAAGGGAAATGTTCTGGCAGTGCAGGTACATAAGATGAGCACGGCGGCATTTTTAGAGGATCAGGACTTTTTCAGATTTTTTGGAATTTTCAGAAATGTTACTTTGAAGGCAATTCCGGATGTTCATCTGGAGGATGTATGGTTCAAACCTGTGTTAAATCAAGATAATGAAAGCGGAAGCGTATCTGTCAGCATGAAGGTATCTGCTACTGGCAGTCAGAATGTAACTGCTGGCTTTATTTTAAAAGACAGAGAAGAAAATATATTAGTAGAGAAGTCATTACAGTTAAATAAAGAAAACGACCATTTGGAAGGCACGATTTGTGTTGACTTGGAAAGTGTAAAGCTGTGGGATAATCATAATCCATATTTATATCATGCTTATGTTGAGCTTAAAGCAGAGGCTGGTTCACTGGCCGAGGTGATCCCTTATGATATCGGTTTCAGAAGAATAGAGATTATGGATAAAGTAGTCTATTTGAATGGAAAACGTCTTGTTATCACGGGAGTAAACCGTCATGAGTGGAATGCAAGAACAGGAAGATGCATTGGTATAGAAGACATGAAGGCAGATATATCATGTATGTTAAGAAATAATATTAATTCTGTGCGTACCTGTCACTATCCTGACCAGATACCATGGTACTATATGTGCGACGATGCAGGTATTTATGTGATGGCAGAAACAAATCTGGAGAGCCATGGCTCATTCCAAAAACTAGGGGCAATCGAACCGTCATGCAATGTACCGGGATCTATTCCACAGTGGAGAGATGCAGTGCTTGAGCGTGCAAAAAACAATTTCGAAACTTTTAAAAACCATACATCCATCCTTTTCTGGTCGTTAGGAAATGAATCCTATGCAGGAGACGATATTGAGGCAATGAACGTTTATTTTGCCGAAAAGAAGGATGGAAGATTAGTTCATTATGAAAGCTCTTATTATAATAGGGCATATGAGGATACTATTTCTGATTTTGAGACCAGAATGTATGCAAAACCGGAGGATGTAGAGGAATACTTGAATAACAGTCCGAAAAAACCGTATATTTTATGCGAATTCATGCATGATATGGGAAATTCAATGGGTGGACTTGGCTCTTATATGAAGCTGATTGACAAATACGATATGTATCATGGCGGATTTATATGGGATTTTATTGACCAGGCAATTATGGTAAAAGATTCCGTTACAGGAAAAGATGTTTTACGCTATGGCGGAGATTTTGATGATAAACCGTCAGATTATGAATTCTCAGCAAATGGAATTGTATTTGCTGACAGGAAAGAAAAACCGGCTATGCAGGAAGTGAGGTATTATTATGGCTTATACAGATAAATTAAGAGTGGTCTATGGTGACTATACATTAGGTGTACATGGTGAAGGCTTTGATTATATTTTCTCTTATGCACAGGGTGGACTGGAATCTATCGTTAAAAATGGATATGAGTGGCTGTATCGTTGCCCAAAGCCTACTTTCTGGAGAGCGTTGACAGATAATGACAGGGGAAGCAAGTTCCATATTAAAAGCGGAAGCTGGCTTTCGGCAGATATGTTTATTGACTGTAAGGGAATAAAGGTCATCATGGATGGCAAGGAGCAAAAACCATATGCACCTGATAATAACAGCTATGGCGGTGATGTTTATGCTGATGAAATTATTGTAAAATATACATACGAGACCATAACAACTCCGGCGACAACTGTTCTTGTGAGCTATAGCGTTGATGCGTCCGGAAAGATTCGCGTGGATGTACATTATAATGGAGTACAGGGGCTTCCTGAATTCCCTGTATTTGGAATGAGATTTATTATGCCAACATTGGCTGACAAATATTTATATAAGGGACTCTCCGGGGAAACATATCCTGACAGAAAAGCAGGTGCACAAGAAGGCGTCTATGAGATCGATGATCTGAGTCTTACACAATATCTTGTTCCGCAGGAATGTGGTATGAGAATGGATACAGAGTGGCTTGAAATTACAAGACATACGGCTCTTGATAACAGCAGGACAGATAGCTCATCACAGACACTGCGCATTGAAAAGAATGATGAAAAATTTGCATTTTCTTGTCTGCCTTATACCGCATCTGAGATTGAAAACGCTCTTCACCATGAAGAACTGCCACCGGCAAGAAGAACTGTTTTATGCATATATGGCGCAGTAAGAGGTGTTGGAGGTATCGACAGCTGGGGAACTGATGTGGAAGAGGATTATCGTATCAGTGCGGAGAGTGATAAGGATTATTCTTTTACAATCTGTTAGTCATTAATTAAAATGATAATGTAACAGATGCAGGTTGATTATTTACATGGATATCTATTTGGCATACAATGCAGTAAGGAAGAATTTATACAACGATTTACAGGAGATATCAGTTGATAGAGGATCTGGCTACAAAATAGTTCTTTTGTAGTCAGATTGGGAGATCGGGAATATGGATATCAATAAAAAGGCAAAGTTCAAGTTTTATCAGTTACCCACAGGTGAGGATATATTTGCAAAGCTTGGAAGTAGTGAAATTAAAGAATATGGTTTAAATAGCGAAGGACAGGTAGTGGATACAAATCATTACCACAATCTTATGGAGTTTTCAATCTGTCGTTTTGGAAAAGGCCGTGTAATATTCAATGATGAGGTATGTACTTATGATAAAGGTACAATTATTGTTGTACCACGTAATTACCCGCATACAATAATAAGTGAGCAAGGTGAAAAATGCTATTGGGAAAGTGTATACATTAATCCGGTAACATTTCTGACGGAACAATATGATTTTGGTAAGAGGGATATTGATAAGGCTATACGCAGAATAGAACAAAGACCTCTGCTTTTAAATGATGAAAAAGTGCCTATGCTTACGCAGGAGCTGGAGTGTATTATGAATCAGCTTCGCACAAGAGGATACGGATATAAAAATTGTTTAAAAGGTCTGATTTATGCGATGCTTATGGAGATTATCAAGATTAATTATTCAAATTCGCAAGAAAATGGGATGTTGATGCATACATATTACGAGGAAACGAATTACAAGCTGAAGCTTGCAATAGAATATATTAATGATAATTATGCCTCTGATATAAGAATGTCTGATATTTCTGATGCTGCATATATCAGCGAGAGTTATTTACGAAGTCTGTTTACGTCGCACTATAGGTGTATCACCGCTTAAGTATGTTGATTATATCCGTATTACACAGGCGTGCAAAATACTTGACACGAAGGATAAAAGCATTGCTGAGGTGGCAAGGGAGTGCGGCTTTAACAATATGTCGACATTCAATAAGAATTTTAAGAAATTTACAGGTAAAACTCCTAAGCAATATGAGAAGGAAAATACCAGAAAAATTGACTAGATATAATTTCTCAAAGGAGCTGTCACACACGTGAGTTGGTGTGAGGCTTCTTTTTTTTTGCTCATTTATTGAACAAAGTTATTTGAATAATACTATATTTTACGAAAAAAACTGGTGGAATGACGAAATAAATGTGCCAGTTTGTCATGATATTTATCAAAATGCCAGTTTGTTTTGAAATAATAGCGCAAAACAAAGCGCAATAAAAATAAAAAACTATCAAAATCACTCTATATAGTAGCAATAATCATAACTTGATAGTACAAGCAATAGGTATAATTTAACACATAGGAAACCGGTTCCGAAAATTTAATATGCATTTTGCACAAAAGGTATAGCGCAATATGAGCGCAACGGAGGGACAAATATGAAAAAGAAATTACTTTCATTATTATTAGTTACATCAATGACAGCCGGAATGCTTGCTGGCTGTGGATCAAGTGGCGGTTCAGATGATAAATCTGCAAAAGGTGAGGATGAGAACACCCTGACTGTATGGGCATGGGATCAGACATTCAACATCTATGCGATGAAAGAGGCTGAAAAAGTATATCAGAAGGATCATCCTGATTTTAAGCTTAATATTGTAGAGACCGGATGGGATGACTTACAGACACAGCTTGGAACAATTGTAGGAGCAGGTGATTATTCAAAGCTGCCTGATATCTGCCTTATGCAGGATTTTGCATATCAGAAGTATGTTACAACATACCCGGATCTCTATCAGGATATCACTGATAGCGGCATTGACTTCTCACAGTTTGCAGAAGGAAAGCTCGCGGCTTCTACAGTAGATGGTAAAAATTATGGAGTTCCATTTGATAATGGTGCAGAGATTGCATGTTATAGAACGGATATTCTTGAGCAGGCCGGATATACAATCAATGATCTGACAGACATTGATTGGGATCAGTTTATAAAGATAGGCGAGGATGTATACAGCAAGACAGGATACTCGCTCCTTTCAGTTCAGGCTGCTAGCTCAGATTTGATTTATCAGATGCTTCAGTCTGCAGGCTTTAGTACATGGAAGGATGATAATACACCTGACATCAAGGGTAACAAAAATATTAAGCAGTGTATTGAAATTTACAAAGAAATGGTAGATAAGCATGTGCTTGCAGTAGTTAACAGCTGGGATGAGTATATTGCAACATTCACAAGCGGAAAGACATGCGGTGTAATGAATGGATGCTGGATACTTGCTTCTGTACAGACAGCTACTGATCAGTCAGGTAAATGGGGACTTACAAATATGCCTAAGCTGCCGGGAGTTGATTCCGCAACTAACTACTCTAATCAGGGTGGTTCTACATGGGCAATTACAAAGAATTGCAAGAATACAAAGCTTGCAGCTGATTTCCTTGCAAAGACATTTGCAGGAAGCAAAGAGCTTTACGATACAATCCTTCCTAAGTCTGGTGCTATCGCAACATGGCTTCCGGCTAGTGAGAGCGAAGTGTACAATGAGCCACAGGAATTCTTCGGTGGACAGGCAATATACAAAGAAATTGCCGATTATGCTTCTAAAACACCTTCTGTAAACCTTGGAGTTTATTACACTGAGGCAAACACAGCACTTACAACAGCGCTTGCTAATGTAGTAGGTGGTGGAGATATTGATTCTGAACTTGAAACCGCACAGCAGACAGTTGAATTCAATATGGGCAAATAATTTACGAGACAATCATATAAATGACATGGAAAGCGGTAAAACGCTTTCCATGCTTTTACTTTAACAATGGAAAGCAGGTGCAGATATGAAAAAAAAAGAATGGCCTGAGTATGAGGGGAAAACAGAATGCCACCGGATGGGGATTTCTGGCTCCGGCTATAATACTTATTACATTATTCAGCTTATATCCAATGATAAGTGCCTTGATTACATCATTCCAGACAGGGACAGGCACAAATATGAAGTTTTGTGGTTTTTCAAACTATATAAGATGTTTACAGGATGACGTTTTTGTACAGTCAATTAAGAACTGCGTTTTTTATCTGATAATTCAGGTACCGGTAATGCTTGTTTTAGCATTGATTTTTGCTTCGATTCTTAATAATCCAAAAGTAAAATTCAGAGGATTTTTCAGAACAGCAATCTTTTTACCTTGTGCAACATCACTTGTTGCATATGCTATTATTTTCAGATCATTATTTGCAACAGACGGTTTTATCAACAATCTGGCAATGAAACTTGGAATTTTAGATTCGGCATATAATTTCCTTTCGCATGATACAAGTGCACGAATAATCATAATTATAGCACTTGTTTGGAGATGGACAGGTTACAATATGGTATTTTACCTTGCCGGACTTCAGAATATCGAATACTCAGTATATGAGGCAGCAAAGATAGATGGAGCGTCAGCGTTTCAGACATTCTTTAAAATAACTGTCCCATTACTTAAACCAACAATCCTCATGACAGCCATTATGTCTACAAACGGAACATTACAGCTGTTTGACGAGTCTATGAACCTGACAAAGGGTGGACCTGGAAATGCATCCATTACAATGTCACATTATATTTATAATATGTCATTCAAGGGCGTGCCTAACTTTGGATACACCTCAGCAATGTCATTTATTATCTTAATCATGGTAGCAATACTGGCTATTATTCAGATGAAAGTAGGTGAGGATCGTGACTAGTAAATTAAAAATGACAGGCATCTATATCTTACTTATAGTTGCGACAATTATTTCAGTTTTCCCATTACTATGGATGGTTTTAGCTGCAACAAATAAAAGCGTGGATGTAATATCGGGCAAGCTTACATTTGGTGCAAATCTTATTGAAAACTATAAAAATCTGACAGCACAGCAGCCTCTTTGGAGCAGCTTCCTGAATTCATGTAAATACACTATATTGGTTACTGCTTTTTGCACTTATAGTTAGTGCACTTGCAGGTTATGCATTTGAAGTTTATAGAAGTAAAGCGAAAGAGAAGATATATGGATTAGTACTTATGACTATGATGATTCCTTTCGTTGCACTGATGGTTCCTCTTTTTTTCCGTATGTATTCAAAAAAATGAATTTATTGAATACAGCAGTTGGATTTTATGCTTCCGTCTCTGGCCACACCATTACTTATTATGATGTTCAGAACTAATGCAAAGGCATTTCCGGTGGACATTATAGAAGCAGCAAGAATTGATGGTCTTAGCGAGGTTGGTATCTTCTTTAGAATGTATATACCATCGATGAAATCAATTTTTGCGGCAGCCGGTGTTGTTACTTTCATGAATGCATGGAACAACTACTTATGGGCAAAGGTAATTATGTCTGATAATACAACACAGACCATGCCTATGTTGATATCTAATCTGATAGCTGGTTATGTTACTGATTATGGAATGCTCATGCTGGCAGTTCTTATTACAACTATCCCAACAGCAATTGTATTCTTTGCATTGCAGAAACACTTTGTAGAGGGAATAACCGGTTCTGTTAAGTAGAAAGAAATGAGGAAGTATTATGACATCTGTATTTGATTATAATATTGTTGGAAATCCTAAAATATTTGAGCAAAACAGACTAATGCCACATACTGAAAAAAAAGACTTTGTATATGACAGTGAAAGCGATGAATGGATTTCAAATCGTTTCCTGAATCTCAATGGAGTATGGGAATTTTGTTATTCAAATAATTATAATACTGCGCCAAAGTTTTTTGAAGAAATAGGATATGATTGTAAAGCCTGGGACAAGATAAAGGTCCCGGGCCATATCCAAATGCAGGGGTATGATGTGCCTCATTATACCAATACAGCATATCCGTGGGATGGAAAGGAAAACGTAAAGACAGGTGAACTGCCTAAAAAGTTTAATCCTGTTGGTTCTTATGTTAAATATTTTGATATTTCGGATAAATGGCTTGGAAAGCAGATAAGGATTTCATTTCAGGGAGTCGAAAGCGGAGCAGCAGTGTGGCTGAATGGCTCGTATGTAGGATATTTTGAAAATAGTTTTGATCCGGCAGAGTTTGATATTAGTAAATTTATCAGAATTGGTGAAAACAAACTGGCGGTACAGGTTTTTAAATGGACTGCAGGAAGCTGGTGTGAGGATCAGGATTTTTTCCGATTTTCAGGAATATACAGAGATGTATATCTATATGCGGTTCCTGAGATTCATGTGGAAGATATCACTATAAATACATTGTTTGACAATCATGATTTCACAAGATCAAGTCTTGAAATCATGTTGGAAACAAACGGCAGAGGGAATGTTAATTTTACGCTCACAGATAATTATGGGATGCAGGTCTTTTCAGAGACTCTGCCAATGAATACTAAAAATACATATACTTTTAGTGTTAACAAACCAAATTTATGGAGTGCGGAAAAGCCGAATCTGTATAAACTTCATGTGGGAGTCTTTGATGATAATAACAACTGTATAGAACAATTTGAGAAGTCTGTTGGATTTAGAAAGATTGAGATTATTGACAATATAATGTATCTTAACGGACAAAGGATTGTATTTAAGGGAGTGAACAGACATGAGTTCAGTTCACTTACGGGAAGAACAGTTTCTGATGAAGAAATTATCAAAGATATAGTGACAATGAAGCAGAATAATATAAATGCAATCAGAACCTGTCACTATCCGGATGATGTGCGGATTTATGATTTGTGCGATAAGTATGGATTGTATGTGCTTGCTGAGAATAACATGGAAACTCATGGCACATGGTGTCATTATGATAAGCCTATTGAACATATAGATGATATCATACCGGGTGATAATCAGAATTGGGAGCCATTGCTGTTAGACAGAGTTTTAAGCTGCTATCATCGTGACAAGAATCATCCTAGTATTCTCATCTGGTCATGTGGAAATGAGTCTTTTGGTGGTATAGTTATAAAGCATATGGCAGATTTGTTCAGGACACTTGACCCAAACAGACTGGTACATTATGAGGGTGTTTTCAATGACAGACGATATAATGATACAAGTGATATTGAAAGTCAGATGTATCCGTCGGTAGAGGCTATAAAAGAATTTATCAAGAATGATAATAGTAAGCCGTTTATCTGTTGCGAATATACTCATGCGATGGGAAACTCTAATGGAGCAATGTATAAGTATACTCAGCTCACAGAGGAAGAACCAACATATCAGGGCGGATTTATATGGGATTATATTGACCAGTCTATTCAGGCAAGAGACAGATATGGAAATAAATATCAGGCATATGGCGGAGATTTTGGTGACAGGCCATGCGATTATAATTTCAGTGGAAATGGTATAGTCTATGGTGGAAACAGGGAACCATCTCCAAAGATGCAGGAGGTTAAATTCTGTTATCAGAATATCAATATCAAGGTTGATGAAGATGAGATTTGTGTGATGAATAATAATCTGTTTACAAATCTGAATGAGTTTGACTGCATCGTTGAGTTGTATAAAGATGGAAATAAGACACAGTCGGCGGTTTTACAGACCAAAGGAGAACCAGGTACAGTTACGAGGTATAGAAATCTGTTTGGCAAAGTAAAGGCAGCAGGAGAATATACAATAATTGTATCTTTTAGAATTAAAGAAGATACGATTTGGTGTAAAAGGGGGTATGAGGTCGCATTTGGTCAGTTTACTTACAAGAACCCAGGTAAAAAGCTGAGATGCACCAATGATATAGAGCTGATTAGAGGCACACAAAATATTGGTGTGACAGGCAGAGATTTTGAGGCGATGTTTTCAATAACTTATGGAGGTCTTGTATCATATAAGTATTGTGGAAGGGAAATGATTAAAAAAATCCCTATGCCAAACTTTTGGAGGGCTCCGGTTGATAATGACATAGGCTGTTGTATGCCTACAAGATATGCAATGTGGAAGGGAGCAAGCTTGTATGCTACAGCTAAAAATCCTGAAACAAATATTGTGGATGCTCCACAGGTAATAGAAAATGATAATTGTGTGATAGTTTCTTATAATTACTATATCCCAACTAATCCTGTTTCTATATGTAATGTCAGCTACATTGTTGAAGGTGATGGAAGAATTAATGTCTCTATGAAATATAATGTAGTTCACAAAAAACTAGGAAACGTTCCTGAATTTGGCATGATGTTTATTATTGATGCTGATTATGAAAACCTGGGATGGTATGGAATGGGACCGGAGGAAACATATGCAGACAGGTGCTATGGAGCAAAGCTGGGCATATATCATAATAAGGTGGCTGAAAATGTAGCAAAATATCTTGTGCCACAGGAATGTGGAAATAAGGTTGGTGTGAGGTATGCAAAGGTTACAGATGAGCAGGGAAATGGCATCCTTTTTGAAGGTGATAATATAAGCTTTTCTGCTCTGCCATATACACCTCATGAGCTGGAAAATGCAATGCATGATTATGAGCTTCCAAGAATAAATCACACTGTAATAAGAGTTTCTAAAGCACAGATGGGTGTAGGAGGAGACGATAGCTGGGGAGCAAGAGTACATCCGGAATTTTTATTAAATGCAGATAAGGGTATTGAATTTGATTTTTCATTCAAAGGTATATAAGGATGAAGAAAAAAAGGTAAGTATCAGTCATATAGCAAAAAAGAGCTTGATATATCACCTTCAACCGTTTCAAGAGCATTATCAGGGAGCGGCAGAATATCACAGAATACACGAGCAAAGATTAATGAGTATCTGGAATCACATGATCTAATCCCAAATACCAGAGAAAGACATTATTCTGATATAGTGACGAAGATGATATCTGTCGTTCTCCCGGGAGAAGGCGATTTTGTAAAAATTCCGTATTTTTCAAATGTATTATACAGTGTGTATGATTATTTCTCTATAAGAGGATATCAGATAAATTTGATAAAGATTTCACCTGACGATATCAGTAATCTGAAGAAGGCTGTAGAAAATCATGTGATGGATGGGGTCATCCTGACACGTACTGTTGAGAATGATGATGAAATACAGTTTCTGAAAGAAAATGGTGTACCTTTTGTAATAATTGGACCTTGTGATGACAAGTCTGTTTTAAGAGTAGACACAGACAATGAGGCTGCATGCTATGATATTACCAATGCACTTATTCACAAGGGGCTCAATAAGATGGCTGTAATGTGTGCAGAAAGAGACCATAAGGTCAATCAGATAAGGCTTGATGGAATACTCAGAGCACATATGAAGAGCCATATGTATTTGGATAAAAGTCTGATCTTCTATGATACAGAATCTGAAATAGTGGCTGAAATGGCGGTAGAAAAGAGTCTGGCGGCAAATGTGGATTGTATCCTGTGTATGGATGACAATATCTGTCTTGGTGTCATCAGAATACTTAAAAGTATGGGAATGAAGATTCCGGAGGATATCAAGATAGCCTCTCTTCACAACAGTAAGCTGTTGGATGAATTCGTTCCGTCTATCAGTTGTATTTATCAGGATGAGGCAGCCTTAGGCAAAGAAGCAGGCAGACTTTTATATACGTATCTCAACGAAAATAAGATTCTTCCGCATTCTATATTGGGCTATGAATTGCAGATAAAAGATTCTACAGGCTGAGATACGTAATATAAACTTCCAATAAATCCCTATTAGAAGTGGTTTAGGTTTTTACTTAAGCCGGATAAAGCAGGAGCAACGGGTTAAAGTCCCGAATCCGGCCGGTAGTGGGAAGGATATAGCCGAAAGCAAGGGTGTCCATCGTGAGATGGAATCTGAAGGAAGCTGGATGTGAGGAATATACTAACTCACGGGCAAATCTCTGGTCTGACGAACAGAAATCTCATATGAGGTCATGCATGTGGGTAAGGCAGCAAGCCATGTTGAAGCCCGATAACTACACGGAATCATGCATGATAAATGAGGCAGATGGATGGAGAGGAAGAAACGTGTGGTACCTAGGGAGGTCTGTGCGGTATGCCTTGAAAGAGGTAACCATTGCATAAAGCAATGCTGAACGCACAGAAGTCAGCAGAGGTCATAGTAGCCGAGAGGTGAAGGACCGAATCAGTAGGAGTCTTGAGTATGACCGAGAAAGGAGGAATGACCGTCTATGGCAGAAAACATTGAAAACAATGGCTGTTCGCAAGATAATGCGGAACATGAAGGGTATGTGAAAGCGTCAGGTCATTCAATCGGATATGGAAAGAAAGAGACAGTGCACAGCCGAGACTTTTGGAAACGATACTGTATAAAGACAACTTTAACAGAGCGTATAAGAGAGTTAAGGCAAACAAGGGAGCGCCGGGAATTGATGGCATGACCATTGAAGAGGCTCTTCCATATCTAAAGGAACATCAACAAGAGATAACTGACCGCATTTATCGTGGAAAGTATACTCCGTCTCCAGTAAGACGAGTTGAAATTCCCAAACCAGATGGTGGTGTGCGAAAGCTTGGCATACCAACAGTGATAGACCGTACACTTCAACAGGCAATAACCCAACAGTTAGTGCCAATCTATGAACCGCTTTTTGCAGATGGTAGCTATGGCTATCGTCCGAACAGAAGTGCAAAAGATGCAATACTTAAGGTTAAGGAGTATGCAGAACAAGGCTATACATTCGCTGTAGTCCTTGACTTGTCAAAGTACTTCGATACTCTTAATCACGAAATTCTCATCAATCTTCTACGAAAGAATGTAAAAGATGAACGTGTAGTACAGTTGATAAAGCGCTATCTGAAAAGCGGTGTAATGGAAAACGGAGTGGTCATTGACACAGAGGAAGGCTCACCACAAGGTGGAAATCTATCACCATTGCTGGCAAACATCTACCTCAATGAGTTCGACCAGGAATACCTGAAAAGAGGTGTTCCATGCATAAGATATGCAGATGACATCGTGCTCCTTGCAAAGAGCAAGCGGGCATCAGAGAGACTCCTGGAAAGCAGTACAAAATATCTTGAGGAGAGGCTGAAACTTACAGTCAACCGAGAAAAAAAGAGCCGTACAGTCAGCGTGTTTGCAATCCGAAATTTTAAATTCCTTGGCTTTACATTGGGAAAGAACGGAAAAGGCATATATGTCCGAGTTCATCCGAAGTCATGGAAGAAGTTTAAGTCCAGACTGAAGGAGTTATCTTCCCGTAAGCGATGTCAGTCAATCAAGCCAAGCCTTGAGAAAATCAAAGTATATGCAAGAGGATGGCTTAACTACTACGGAATTGCAAGCATGAAGAACAACATAGATGACATCAACGGATGGCTCTATCACAGAATACGCATGTGCATATGGAAACAGTGGAAGAAACCAAGGACGAAGGTACGTAACCTTATCAAGATGGGAGTACCCAAAGACTTGGCAATGCAAGCGGGTAATACCCGACGGGGACATTGGTTCGCAACGCATACAGTTGCAGTAAACATGGCAATGACAAAAGAAAGACTGATAAACAGCGGCTTTTATGATTTAGCCACAGCCTATCAGTCAGTGCACGTCAACTATTGAAAGCGCCGTATACCGAACGGTACGTACGGTGCTGTGAGAGGACAGCGGTTAGCCACCGCCTCCTACTCGATTTTATTATGTATTTCTGGCCCTGTATTCAGAAGGAGAACATCCTTTTTGTTTATGGAACAATCGACTGAAGTATAGTGGATTATTGTATCCGACAATGCCTGCAATCTCGTTTATAGAGTAGGATGTCGTTTCAAGCAGCACCTGTGCGTTTGTCATCCTTAGTGCTGTGAGAAATTGTACTGGTGTATTACCGGTATATTTCCGAAAGCTCCTGATAAACCAGCTTATGCTCATACCAATTGATGAAGCATATTCCTCCACGTTAATAGCGCGGTTGTAGTTTGTATTGAAATATGTAATTGCTGTATCCATCTGGCTGTCAAGGAATTCATTTCTGATTACATGCTCAGTTGTTATTTTACGGTTAAATATAATCAAAAGGTGTCGTAGCAAAAGCATGAGCATTTCCTCATAATTGTCCTGACATCTTTGAAGCTCTGTAATAATCCTTTTGAAAACCTGTTCATATTCAAGAGATGTTCCAACATTAAAGACTCTTTTATTGTCTGTAAATCCGTATTTTCTTAAAGTGTTTTTTACGTCGCTTCCGGTAAAGTGAAGCCAATATATCTGAGTCTTATCCTTACCATAAAATTCATATTTTTGAAGCTCTTTTGGGCGAAATAACACTATATGTCCTGCTGGAATGATTGTCTCATTTTCAGGATTGTCAAAGTGGAAATGAACAAGACCGGATGATATGTATATAATCTGGTAATCCAGTCTTCCTCTGGGCCTGTATGTAGGCATCTTAGGATGCTGTGACAGGCGATAGGTTCCGCAGCTTCCTACAATCAGAGGGCGGCTTTTTATCTTTAAAATCTTTATGTGAATGATTCAAATATCCCGTGTTAATATACATTATACACCTCCGCTTGTATTGTAGCATTTTATGCATGTTTTGTCTATTTATATTTATGGACAAAATGTTTAGAGCATGATATTGTGTATTGATTACGTTTCAAATGGAATTGAGTCAAATAGCTGTGAAACTGTAGTGTTTGAAAAGTATCATTTTGTGCATATTACAGCCTATTATGTTTATAGACAAAAATTGCACAAGTATTTAAAATTGGTATAGCTGTTAGAGAAAAAATAAGTTGAAAATTGGAGGTTTCTTATGGAAGAAAAAAGACGTACTTAAAGTGGTACAACAAAATTGGTTATGGTTCCGGTGATATTGCAGGAAATGTAGTATATGCATTCCTGACATCCTTTGTTATGGTATATCTTACAGATACTATAGGACTTGCATCAGGAATCGTTGGAACATTAATCGCAGCATCTAAATTATTTGATGGTTTTACAGATGTTTTCTTTGGGTCACTTATTGATAAAACACATACAAAGCTTGGAAAAGCAAGGCCATGGATGATTTATGGCTATATAGGTTGTGCTTTGACACTTGTAGCAGTTTTTGCAATTCCTACAAGCTGGGGCAGGACTGCTCAGTATGCATGGTTCTTTATAGCATATACATTATTGAATGGTGTATTTTATACAGCAAATAATATTGCATATTCTGCACTTACTTCACTGGTAACAAAGAACAGCAAAGAGCGTGTACAGATGGGCTCTTACCGTTTTATTTTTGCCTTTTCAACTAGTCTTATAATTCAGTCTATAACAGTTGCATTTGTTGATGTATGCGGTGGAGGTGCTGCTGCATGGAGATTCGTAGCTATTATTTATGCTTTGATAGGCCTTGTAGTAAATACGATTTCAGGATTGTCGGTTAAGGAGCTTCCGGAAGAGGAGCTTAACTCCGGAATAGAGAACGATGAAGAAAAGAAGTATGGTCTTGTTCAGGCATTTAAGCTGCTTGTTAAAAATAAGTACTATATGATGATTTGTGGAACTTATATTTTGCAGCAGTTATACAGTGCTATGATTGGTGCAGGTATTTATTATTGTACATGGGTTCTTAAGAATAAAAATCTGTTTGGTGTATTTGCGTGGGCTGTAAATATTCCTCTTATAATAGCACTTATTTTCACACCAACTCTTGTCGGAAAGTGGAAAGGAATGTATAAGCTTAATAAACGTGGATATATTCTGGCTACGATAGCAAGAGCACTTGTGATTGTAGCAGGATACATGGGAAGCGTTCCACTGATGATGCTGTTTACTGCAGTTGCAGCATTAGGACAGGGACCTTGGCAGGGAGACATGAATGCAGTAATTGCCGAGTGCTCTGAGTATACTTACCTGACTCAGGGAAAGAGAGTAGATGGAACTATGTATTCATGCACATCACTTGGAATCAAAATTGGTGGTGGAATTGGAACAGCTATTGTAGGATGGCTGCTTGAAATCAGTGGTTATGTAGGTACAAATGCGACTCAGCCGGCATCTGCAATTACTATGCTTCAGGTAATGTATTTATGGTTACCATTTGTATTTGAGATTCTTATTACAATTCTTTTTCAAAGATGAATGTAGAAGCTGCAAATGAAAAGCTTAGAAGAGAAAAAGGAATTGAATAATTATCGTATAATATAGGAGAGATGATCTGAGTGCATTTAACGTATGAAAATACAAATGAAGAGATTATTGCAGTAAAGCGGAAGCCACGGCACCAGCCACCACATCTGCATAATGCAATGGAAATTGTATGCGTTACGAAAGGAACATTAGAGCTTGGTGTAGGACAGGAGCTGTATCACATGGAAACAGGTGATATAGGAGTGGTATTTCCTGATGTTATACATCATTATCAGGTGTTTTCATCAGAAGTCAATGAGGCGGTTTTTATTAATGCTCCACAAATGATTTTCGGTAGATTTGAAAATGTACTGCGGAATAATGCTCCACAATATCCTGTTGTAAAAAGTGATGTTATTCCGGATGAAGTGTACAGAGCAGTGGAATCCATAATAGATACCTGGCAGAATGATATATGGATTGTTCAAGCTTATTTGCAGATTATACTTGCAAGATGTATTCCGATGATGAAATTGGTGGAAAAGAGCAAAATTGGCAGTGATGATATAATATACCGTACCGTATCATATATTTCTGCCAATTTTAATAAGAGTATATCGCTTGATGGAATGGCACATGACCTTGGCGTGAGCAAATTTTCATTATCAAGATTGTTTTCAAAGACATTCCACAGCAGTTTTAATCAATATGTGAATGAGACGCGTCTGGGGTATGCCTGTCAGAGAATTGAAACTACAGATGATACCCTGACAGAAATCTCGATGGACAGTGGTTTTGGAAGTCTTAGAACCTTTAATCGTGTTTTTAAAGAAAAATATAGATTGACACCAAGCGAGTATAGAAATAAATTACAAATTTGACTAAAAAGCTCTCTGTGCAATGCACAGGAGCTTTTTTATATGTAGACCACTATTTATTTGTGCTGTCTGCATCAATTACAGACTGAATCTGCTTCATAAGGGCATCATAGTTGTCCTGGTTATCGATTCCGCCGAGCATTGGTTCGCCTACAATATTGCCATTTCTGTCAACAAGTATAGTTGTTGGAAAGGCCATGATTTCTGAGGCATATTTACCGGCAGCACTAGAGGAGTCAATTGACAGATTACGATATTTGACACCCTGGCTTTGAAGAACAGAGGCAGCCTCTTTGATAGCTGTTTTATTGCCATCGAAGGTCTCAGTGTTGATGCCAACAACTTCTCCGCCCATTGATTTGATAGCATCATTTAATTCGTTAAGCTTAGATAACTCAGCGACACATGGTTTGCAGCCGGTAAACCAGAAATTGACGACTGTTACTGCATTACCGGAAAACAGGCTGTCATCAACCTTATTGCCATCAAAATCCTCACCGGAAAAATCACTGAATACAGATGAGGCTTTAGAGCTGTCCTTCTTGTTATCGTCTGATGATGTATTTTTGTTTTCAAGCTCTGCTATCTGTTCCTCGATTTTTCGTATGGTTTCAATATCCTCATTAAGTGTTTTAAGCTCATCGTCTGTGAATGAATTCTTGTTTGATTCTACGGTACCGGCAAGATAATCAGCATAATTTCCGTTTGGATCGGCGTCACTTTTGTTCATCATGCCAAATGCCTTGTTCCACACATCAGCATGATCTGCAAAAAGCTGATTTTCCTGCTGATATAAATCATCAAGCTTGGAATCTGATTTGCCGGATGCTTCTGAGCCGGCTTCAGTCTGAGTGTTCTTAGAATTTGTGTTGGAAGATTGCTTTCCACCGCATGCTGTAAGTGATAATGCTATGCAGAGTGTAAAAATAGAAATAAATGATAATTTGTTTTTCATGAGTAATTTCTCCTTTAAAAATAATAGTAAAATGTTTAATAGTTATCTGTTGTCATTTTTTTGACATGATTTTCCCATAAACCGGTAGCAGATGGCGTCCTTCGGACAGGCCTTTATGCAGGCACCGCAGCGTATGCACTCGGGGTGATCCGGTGTCTTACACACATCCACATCCATCTTACATGCCTTTGAGCATTGACCGCATCCGACACATTTGCTGCTATCAACGGTGATTTTGAGCAGGCTGACCTTATTAAATAATGAGTAGATTGCTCCAAGCGGACAAATCCATTTACAGAAGGGCCTGTAAAATAAGATACTTAGTACAATCACTGCAATTAAAATCATACACTTGAAAGAAAAAAGCTTTCCCAGCGCAGAACGGATAGCAGCATTTCCAATAGATAACGGTATAGCACCCTCTAAAACACCCTGAGGACAGATATATTTGCAGAAGAACGGGTCTCCCATTCCTATAGAGTTCGTTACAAGCATCGGAAGAAGTATAACGAAAACAATAAGAATTACATATTTTAGGTACCTAAGAGGCTTTAGTTTGGCTGTGGATAATTTCTTTCCGGGGATTTTGTGAAGTAAATCCTGAAACCATCCAAATGGGCACAAAAAACCACATATAAATCTGCCGAGAGTTACACCGAGTAAAATAAAAAATCCGGTTATGTAGTATGAAAACTTAAATCTTGATGATCCGACGACTGCCTGAAATGCCCCTATTGGACAGGCTCCTGTCGCGGCAGGGCAGGAGTAGCAGTTTAATCCGGGTACGCATACTGTTTTTGCATTGCCCTGATATATTTTACCCTTAAATAAATTTGGAATATGAATATTGGTCAGCAGCGTTGCTGCGGCCTGTATCCAGCCACGTATTTTTGCCAGTTTTCTTGATAGTAATTTCTTTTCCTTATCCAATTCCGACACACTCCAGACATAGTTTTATTGCTTTACCAAGCACTGTAGCCGCCTCACCTCTGACTGCACCATAGCTTATCATGGATACACCAAGGATAAGCAGAATGATTTGACATGTTTTTTGGTATTTCAACATAATGTTGCTCCTTTTTGTTGTATTGTTGACCAGCTGACTTTGGTATTATACAATATAGGTTGTAAAATTATTGTTAAGAAGCAGGAGAACATTTTGAGATTATTAATTGTTGAGGATGAGAAACAAATATGTGATATGGTTGCAAAGAGTCTGTATGCTGCCGGTTATGAGGTGGATACCTGTTATGATGGGAAAGAGGCTCTTGAATGTATACTGTCGGAGAATTATGATTTGATAGTTTTGGATTTGAATCTGCCGGGGATGGATGGCATGGAGCTTCTTAAGGAGCTTAGAAAATACAATGATGAAACTAAGATTTTGATATTATCTGCAAGAGGTCAGATTGCTGATAAGGTAGAGGGACTGGATGCAGGAGCAAATGATTACATGGAAAAACCATTCCATCTGCAGGAGCTTGAGGCACGTATCAGAAGCCTGACAAGAAGGAAATTTGTACAGAATGATATATGTCTTAAATGCGGAGAAATAAAGTTTGATACGATTAAACGCGAGGCATATGCAAAGGAAGAGCCGGTTCCACTGACAAGAAAAGAGAATGGTATTTTGGAATATTTACTTATCAATATAGGCAGACCGGTGAGTCAGGAGGAGCTGATAGAGCATGTGTGGGATGCCACGGCAGACAGCTTTAGCGGAGCAATCAGGGTACATATGTCTTCACTTAGAAAAAAGCTTAAGGCGGAGCTGGGATATGATCCCATTTTGAACAAGGTAGGTGAAGGCTATAAAATACGGGAGGAGTCTGACAGATGAAAAGAATGTCGCTACAGTGGAGACTTACGTGCATTACTACATTGTGTATTGCTATTATATGTGGCTGCCTGACTATGTTTGTCTATAAAAATGGTGTGCATTACATCGATTCTCTGCAGGATGCGGTAGAGTCACAGGGGGATGAAAAAGGAAACAAATCAGATGAAATATATATCAGCATACCGGACGATAAGTGGGATGAGTTTGCGGATGAATTTTCGGTTCAGGTGTACAATAATAAGGCCGACTATAAAAGAAACAGTCTGATAATCACGGTTTTGCTGGCGCTTTTGGGAGGTGTCGTCACTTATTTTATAAGCGGGCATGCACTCAGACCAATCAGGGAGTTTTCAGATAAAATTGAAGAGGTACAGGCTCAGAATCTGTCTGATTCAAGAATAGAGGAAAACAATGTTAAGGAACTGAACCAGCTGGGTATTTCTTATAATAAGATGCTTGAGCGTCTGTCGGAAGCATTTGAGATACAGAGACAGTTTACTGCAAATGCAGCACATGAGCTGCGTACTCCATTAGCGCTAATGCAGGTACAGCTTGATTTATATAATTCGGCCTCTCACCCGGGAAATGATGCAGACACTTTGCAGACCATAAAAATGGTTACGGAACAAAATGATAAATTAAACAGGATGGTAAAGACTCTTCTTGACATGAGTGAGCTTCAGACGGTGGGAAGGGATGATAAAATTATATTGGATGCTATTGTTGAAGAGGTTTTGGCAGATCTTGAGCCTCTTGCCGTGGAAAAGAATATAAAGCTGATTGGAAAATGTGAGGATGCCACTATGATAGGCAGTGATATCCTTATTTACAGGCTTGTATACAATCTGGTTGAGACTGCCATCAAATATAATCATCCGCTCGGACAGGTTACAGTAACCGCATATCAGAGAAACAAGCATGTTTATCTGTCTGTAGAAGATACGGGAAGCGGAATACCAAAGGAGCTTAGGGGAGAGAGTGTTCGAGCCATTCTTCCGTGTGGATAAATCCAGAAGCCGGGAGCTGGGTGGCGTAGGACTCGGACTTGCTCTTGTCCGTGAAATCGTTAGAGTACATGATGGCAGTATTTGTATTAAATCAGGCAAGACCGGGGGAACGATTTTCGAGGTGACTTTTGCGCAGCATTCAATGTAGCGTTTCATTTTACACATTTGTCAACGCTATTAAAACAGATTTCTTGTATCCCGCAATATATGAAACAGCCGCTTGACAGTCCGGCTTTCTGACTTGAGAAATAGATTTTTAACGGCAAAAATATAATAATTTAGATTAAAATATACTGATGTTTTTGCCGATAATATGGTATACTATATAATAGATTAACAAGGTTATTTAATATAATTTATGGCGGAGGATAATAGATGCGATATCTTTCAGTTGCTGAAATAGCAAAAAAATGGAATATGTCAGAGCGCAGTGTTAGAAATTACTGTGCTAAGGGGCGTGTGAACGGTGCATTTCTTACAGGTAAGACATGGAACCTTCCTGAAAACGCAGAGAAACCGGAGCGCATTAACAAAAGAAAAGAAGAACCGATTACGCTGTTGGATATTCTGAAAGAGCAAAAGGCAAGTAAATATTCCGGTGGAATATACCATAAGACACAGATTGATTTGACATACAACTCCAACCATATGGAAGGAAGCCGTCTGACACATGATCAAACCAGATATATCTTTGAAACCAATACTATTGGCGTAGAAAAAGAGGTGCTGAATGTGGATGATGTGATTGAAACGGCAAATCACTTTCGTTGTATCGACATGATTATTGATCATGCAAAAGCAGCTTTGACGGAGAAATTCATCAAAGAACTTCACTTGATTTTGAAGAATGGCACCAGCGATTCCAGAAAAGATTGGTTTGCTGTTGGTGATTATAAGAAACTTCCGAATGAAGTCGGTGGCATGGATACAGCCCTTCCGGAAGAAGTTGCCGATAAAATGAAGGCATTGCTGGCGGAATACAATGCCAAAGAAGAAAAGAATTTTGAGGATATTCTGGACTTTCATGTGAAGTTTGAACGGATTCATCCGTTCCAGGATGGTAATGTAACATTGAGATATTGTGAAAATGTGGCATAAACAGCGACAAACTTCTTTTTACAATCTCTTATAAAATTGAATAACATATAATATATTAACGGGGAACGCTAGAAATGGTGTTCCTTTTCTTATTTCAGACGTTCAAAATTGAGCGTCTATTTTTTTACCCAAAATGAAAGGAGCATTTAAGAATGAAGAACATATTAAAACGAGTATGCACGGGATTTCTCGCGTTGGCAACAGTAATCACTACCCTGCCGGCGACAACGGCTCATGCAGCGGAAAAACAATACTGGACAGAATCTGATGAGCGTGTCGGTATCGTAGAACAGGTAATGAATGACGGTTCTATCAAGGCAACATTTAACGAGGGCTATATGAAAGTCGACGGCGAAACTGCCTATTGTATCGACATTAACACAGCTTTCCAAAATGGCTATAAGACACGAGCAGACGCAAGTACGCGTATGAGTGCCAACCAGATTTCTGATGTGGCTTTATCTATTGAATATGTAAAGCAGTATGCAGAAAAACACAAAGAATTAAATTACAAACAAGTCTATCTATTAGAACAGGTTGTTGTTTGGCAAAGATTGAGTGTGCATTTAGGCTGGCAATGCGATAACGTGCGTGCGGCATATAGTGAAATTTCAAAGGCTACACAAGAGGAAGTGTTTGCAGGCGCAAAAGCCTTTGTAAAAGAAAATAAAGGACGTTATGAATGTGGCGGATATATCTATTCCGGCGAGGGTCAGGAACTTGGACAGTTTTGGGCGAAGTTAAATGTTGGAAATGCTAAACTTCAAAAGGTTTCCAGTAATGCCGGCATTACAGATGGCAACGCCAACTATTCTCTTACCGGTGCGACTTACGGTGTCTTTGCTGATAAAGAGTGCCAAAAACAACTTGCCACTCTTACGACTGATGAAAATGGAAATACAGATGTTGTAGAGGTAAAAGCAGGCACAGTCTATATCAAAGAATTGTCTGCGCCACTTGGGTTTCAGGTGGATACAACGGTGTATTCCTTAAATGTGGAAGTTGGTAAGACTGCAACCTTAAAAGTTAGCGATACACCAAAAGTAACCGATACCTTAATTGAACTTTTTAAGATTGATATGGAAACACAGAAGAACAATCCACAGGGAACGGCTTCTTTAGCGGGTGCTGAGTTCAGATGGAATTATTATGACGGTTTCTATACAAAAGATAATCTTCCATCAAAGCCAACACGCACTTGGACAACAAAAACCGTTGAAGAAAAAGATAAGCAAGGAAATGTTCATTACATCACAAAATTAGCGGACACATACAAAGTTTCCGGCGACGCGTTCTATATGCAGAATGGAAAGGCAGTCCTTCCTCTTGGAACATTGACTGTTGAGGAAGTGAAAAGTCCGTCAGGATATTTATTAGAGGGCGCCTATATGCAGGCAAATGGAAGTTCTGAACAGATAAAAGGTGTCTATCTTACACAGATTGCAGAGGACGGCGACCTTGCGGTATTGACAGGTGCTAATCAATTTTCTGTATCGGATAAAGTTATTCGCGGTGGTGTGAAAATTCAAAAACGAGATTTAGAAACAGGCGATACCAAACCACAAGGAAGTGCCACGTTAAAAGATACTGCTTTTGACATCATTTCCTTAAATGAAAATGAAGTATTGGTTGAGGGCAAATTACACAAGAAAAATGAGGTTGTAAAAACCATTCATACGGATATTTCCGGTGTTGCAATGACTTCGGACAATCTTCTTCCTTATGGAAAATATAAGATTTCTGAACAGAAAGCACCAGAGGGATATTTGACTGATGGTGCAAAAGAAATCGAGTTTGAAATTACAGAAAACGGTAAAATCGTGGATTTAACGGATAAAGATCATTCTATCTACAATCAAATCAAACGCGGCGACATTGAGGGTGTCAAAATTGGTGCAGGTACGCATAAACGCTTGGCTGATGTTCCGTTCAAAATTACAAGCAAGACCACAGGCGAAAGCCATATTGTTGTAACTGATGATAACGGACAGTTTTCTACTTCATCAGACTGGGCGAGCCATAAGCACAATACCAACAAAGGACAGTCAAGTGAAGATGGTGTGTGGTTTGGAACTTCTGAACCGGACGACAGCAAAGGGGCACTTCCCTACGATACTTACATCATTGAAGAATTACGATGTACAAGCAATCAGGGGTTCAAACTTATTCCGCCATTTGAAATCGTGGTTTCAAGAAATAACCATGTGGTTGATCTAGGTACATTAACTGATGAATACGAAAAGGAAATTACTATTCATACAACTGCAACCGGTAAAGATGGCGAAAAAACAATCCTTGCAGGAAAAGAGGTAACAATCGTTGATACTGTGAAACTGGACGGACTTGTGAAAGGTACAAAGTATCAGTTAAAAGGCTGGCAGATGGTAAAGGAAGAAAATGCAGAACTTATCATTGATGGAAAACGTGTAGAAAATGACTATACCTTTGTCGCTGATGATGAAGAAATGAAAGTGGAAATTGCCTATACATTCAATGCGTCTGCTTTAGGTGGCAAGAACCTTGTTACCTTTGAAGAATTATATGATTTAAGCAATCCAGACGAACCGGTCAAAGTTGCCGAGCATAAGGATATTGAAGATGATGGACAGACTGTACTTATCACAGAACGCATTATCCGTATTCATACAACGGCTGCTGATCTGGACGGAAACAAGGAAATTCAGGCGGATAAAGAAATAACTATTATTGATACGGTTACTTTAGAGGGCTTGGAAGTCGGTACAAAATATCAGTTAAAGGGCTGGCAGATGGTAAAAGAAGAAAATGCAGAACTTTTGATTGAAGGAAAGCGTGTAGAAAATGACTATACCTTTATCGCAGATAAGGAAAACATGACAGTAGAAATTGCATTTACCTTTGACGCCTCTACTCTTGGTGGAAAACAGTTAGTAACCTTTGAGGAACTATATGACTTGTCAAATCCTGATGAACCGAAGAAAGTGGCGGAACACAAAGATATTGAGGACGATGGACAGACAGTAACCATTAAGGAAATTCCAGAAGAACCGGAAGTTCCTGAAAAGCCGGAAGAACCAACAACACCGGAGAAACCATCTCAACCAACAGACAGTCCAAAAACCGGAGATAACACAAATGTGATGGCGTTTGTTGTGCTGTTGCTTGCTTCTGCCGGTATGCTTAGCGGTACATATCTTTGGAAAAAGTATCGTAAGAAAGAGGACTAAATCATGGCAATTACATTAGGGAGTTTGTTTGATGGGATTGGTGTATTTCCTTTGGCAGCCTCCAACTATGGCATTGTTCCTTTATGGGCGAGTGAGATTGAAAAAGTTCCTATTTCTATCACAAAGAAACACTTCCCTCAAATGCAGCATTTGGGGGATATTACAAAACTTGACGGTGCGAAGATACCACCCGTGCATATCATCACATTTGGTTCGCCCTGTCAGAATTTATCAACGATCGGAGCGCGTGAGGGGCTTGCCGGTGCAAAATCCGGTCTGTTTCATCATGCAATCCGTATCATACAGGAAATGAGGTGTGCTACTGATGGCAAATATCCAGTTATCGCTGTTTGGGAAAACGTTAGAGGAGCGTTTTCTTCAAACAACCGGTTGGACTTTAGAGCCGTGCTGGAGTCGTTCGCAGATACCGAAATTCCAATGCCTGCTTCTCGAAGATGGGCAAACGCCGGAATGGTTCGAGGGGGTAAAGTTGATGTGTGCTGGCGACTCTTGGACGCTCAGTATTGGGGAGAACCCACCCTCTCTCAAAGAAGAAAACGTATCTTCGTCGTGGCGGATTTTAGAGGACAGCGTGCCGCAGAAATATTATTTAAACCCCACAAATTGCACGCACATATTGACCCTAGCCGAAAGAGCTGGCTGTCCTCCGGCGAAAGAAATCGAATATCTGTTAATCAAGCAAGGGGGAAAATACCAGTCCTATGTCCCTTTGAGGAAAGAAGAACCAGAGGAAGTGCAAAATATCAGGACACGCAGGGGTTCGTCAGAAGTTTTGGACGGCCAAATGACCCTTTTCCCACCTTATTAGCCGGTGGTCCGGGTGTATTCTCCTTTTGGTATGAGGGCGAAGAAAAAGAGGGATTTATCCGTTATCTGACGCCGATTGAAAGTGAAAGGCTCATGGGCTTGCCGGACGATTGGACAAAGTATGGCAATACAGGAACTATCAACAGCGACTATGCAAGATGGCGAGCGTTAGGAAATGCGATTGCTGTTCCCTGTGCAGAACATATCATGGCAGGGATTGCAGAAGTCTTAAAGGAAAGTGAGGATTGAGAAAATGAAAAGACGATCAAGAGCACCGCCTAGATGTTGAATGATTTACACAAGCCATTTATGAAACTGTTTCTTTGTCGTCAGTTTTTGAAAAAAAGTGATGAGAAAAAACAGTACACTAAGGGGTATGGGGAAATGTAGTGTCCCCATGCTTTATCAGGAAAAATAGAAAACAGAGAAAGAAAAGAGGTAAAACATATATGGAATTAAAATTTGTAGTGCCAAACATGGCACAGACTTTTGGAAACTTGGAATTTGCAGGCGAAAACGAAGTCCGTCAGCAGAGAGTCAATGACAGAATGACGGTTGTAAGCCGCAGTTATAACCTGTACTCTGATGTGCAACGTGCCGATGATATTGTGGTTACACTTCCGGCAAAAGCTGGAGAAAAGAACTTTCAGCCGGAACAGAAAGTGAAACTCATTAACCCACGCATTACCGCAGATGGCTATAACATCAATGGGCGCGGATTTACAAACTATATCTTACTGGCTGATGATATGTTACCGGTGGAAAGCAAATAAAGGAGGATTTTAGACTATGAGATTAGCAAACGGAATTATAATTGATAAAGAAAAAACATTCGGACAGTTGAAGTTTTCTGCCTTGCGTCGTGAGGTTCATGTGCAAAATGAGGACGGAACAATCAGCGAAGAAATCAAGGAAAGAACCTATGATTTGAAATGTCGTGAACAGGGACGCATGATACAGGTGTCTGTACCGGCAAATATTCCATTGAGGGATTTTGAGTATAATGCGGAAGTGGAACTTATCAATCCGGTGGCGGATACGGTTGCAAATGCGACCTATCGAGGTGCGGATATTGACTGGTACATCAAGTGCGACGACCTTGTATTAAAGAATAAAGGACAGACACCAAACAATCCAAATGCAGCGCCTAAAAAATAGGCAGATAAGGAGTAGGTATGGCTTTATTCAAATATAAAGGAAATCGTATCCGCGCAAGCGATCAGCATTTGGTCTATCGCTTTTGTATGGGCACTTTGATACTGCTGTTCCTATGTATCGTGGTGTTGCTGAACCTAAAACAGATTGTTCATACAGATTGGGGAAATTTTAATCTGACAGAGATGGAATTTCCCCTTTCTTCCTACAACTTCATAACCTTACTGATAGCGGCTGGTGTTTGTGCATTGGTCGCTTTTCTCTATTATCGGTTTTGTTATGACAGTTTCAAGAAGATGGTCCATCGGCAAAAGTTGGCGCGCATGATATTGGAGAATAAATGGTATGAAGCAGAACAGGCAAAACAAAGCGGATTTTTCACAGACTTGCCATCTTCCACAAAAGAAACAATCACTTGGTTTCCTAAAATCTATTATCAGATGAAAAATGGGTTACTGCATATTCAATGTGAAATCTCTATGGGAAAGTATCAGGAGCAGCTTCTTAATCTGGAAGATAAACTGGAAAGCGGGCTGTATTGTGAAATGACAGATAAGGTGCTGCATGACGGATATATTGAATATACCCTGCTTTATGATATGGTCGCAAACCGAATTTCCATTGAGGAAGTCAAGGCGGAGCATGGCGGACTAAAACTGATGAAAAATCTTATTTGGGAGTATGACGCACTTCCCCACGCTCTTATTGCCGGTGGTACCGGTGGCGGAAAAACCTATTTTCTGCTTACCATCATTGAAACGCTGCTACAGACCAATGCGGTACTTTTTATCTTAGACCCGAAGAATGCCGACCTTGCGGACCTGGGAACAGCTATGCCGAATGTCTATCATACAAAGGAAGAAATGATAAATTGCGTCAATTCCTTTTATGATGGTATGGTTTCACGCAGCGAAGAAATGAAACAGCACTCGAACTATAAAACAGGCGAAAACTATGCGTATTTAGGACTGGCGCCTCACTTTCTTATCTTTGATGAATATGTGGCATTTTTTGAAATGCTGGGCGCTAAGGAAAGCATGAATTTATTAAGTCAGTTAAAGAAGATCGTCATGCTTGGCAGACAGGCAGGCTATTTTCTCATTGTGGCATGTCAAAGACCGGACGCAAAGTATTTTACAGACGGGATACGTGATAATTTTAATTTTCGTGTTGGTTTGGGGCGTATGAGCGAACTTGGTTATGGTATGCTTTTCGGTTCTGATGTGAAAAAGAAATTCTTTCAAAAGCGTATCAAAGGGCGTGGCTACTGTGATGTGGGAACGAGTGTCATTAGTGAATTTTATACACCTTTAGTACCAAAAGGACACGATTTTCTAAAAGAGATTGGCAGGCTTGCAAGTAAAAGGCAGGTTCTGTTTGAAGAACAAGGAAAGGACAATGACAATGTGGTGGAATAACGAAAACAATGCAAGAAGAACGTACAGCAACAAAGCCGGTCGCGGTCAGCAGCGCGTACAAGACCGCGTCAGACCGGCGTGTTGTGGTGCAGGGCTTGCCCTGCGCCACCGTCATTGCCCCTCGGTATCTAACAGAGGGGCACAAAAAAACAGGAAACAGTCCAAAAAAGTCGTAAAAGACTGATAAACAGTGGACTTTTGCTTGTTTTAAGGCAAAGTGATAATGCCTATAAAATATCACATTTTATAAGATGGGAGTGATGATAACTGAATGATAAAGAGTGGTTAGAAGCATTTAAGGAAAAGCGAGCCTTATATGGTGTTACACAGTTACGGCTTGCGGTCATGGCAGGTATTAGCCGTGAGCATTTAAGCCGTATTGAAAGTGGCAAGGTATCGCTGACCTTAGAAATGAAAGAAAAATTATTGACAGCCTTAGAAAACTTCAATCCTGATGAACCGCTATTTCTTTTGTTTGATTATGTGCGTATTCGATTTCCCACAATGGATATAAAGCATATCATCAAAGATGTTTTAAGACTGAATATACAGTATATGTTGCATGAGGATTGGGCGTATTTCAGTTACACGGAACAATACTATATCGGCGATGTCTTTGTTTATACTTCTGCTGATGAAGAAAAAGGTGTTCTGTTGGAACTGAAAGGCAAAGGCTGTCGGCAGATGGAAAGTTATCTGCTTGCACAGGAGCGGAGTTGGTATGACTTTCTGATGGATTGTTTGGTTGAGGGTGGCATTATGAAACGCTTGGATTTGGCAATCAATGACAGAACTGGAATACTTGATATACCGGAACTGATTGAAAAGTGTAAAAATGATGAATGTGTTTCGGTATTTCGTCATTTCCGCTTCTATGCTTCCGGCGAGATTTCCCATCAGCGAGAACGCAACCACAAAGAAATGGGAACGACCATGTATATCGGCTCTATGAAAAGTGAAGTGTACTTCTGTATTTATGAAAAGAACTATGAGCAGTACATCAAGGCGGGTGTTCCGTTAGAAGAAGCACCTGTGAAAAATCGTTTCGAGATACGATTAAAAAATGAACGTGCCTATTATGCGGTGCGAGATTTGCTGACCTATTATGACGCAGAGAGAACGGCATTTTCTATCATCAACCGCTATGTGCGATTTGTAGATAAGGAAGAAAACAAGCCAGTCAGCGAGTGGAAACTGAATGAAAAATGGGCTTGGTTTATTGGCGAAGGCAGATCGCCTTTGAAATTGACAACAAAACCGGAGCCGTACACGTTAGGGAGAACATTACGCTGGATTTCAAGACAGGTTGACCCGACACTTCTTATGTTGGAAGAAATCGCAAAGAAAACAGGTGTCAATTACTTAAAAGAAATACGCCAGTACACAAAACTGACAGAAAAGCATGAGCAGATTATCCGTCAGCAGACAACAACGATAGAAGAAATCGTGTTAAGTGATGAAGAAAGGAATGAGAAAGATGTGGGTATTTTTTAAGGATTTACTGCTGGTATCTGTTGGAATGGGTATCGGCGTAGTCCTGATGTGTATATTACAAGTCGGCAAGGACGCTGACAATGTGATGAATGAATTATACAAAAATAAAGAAAGTGAGGAACAGTAAATGAATTTCGGGCAAAATTTGTATCAATGGTTTTTATCAAATGCACAGTCTTTAGTGCTTATGGCAATCGTAGTAATCGGTATCTATTTAGGATTTAAGAGAGAATTTTCCAAACTGATCGGTTTCTTAATCGTTGCTTTAATCGCGGTTGGATTGGTATTCAACGCCGGCGGTGTGAAAGATGTGCTTTTGGAATTGTTTAATAAGATTATCGGGGCATAGAAAGTTATTGTTGATGTAATATGTGAATGGTATAATATGGATATGTCAAAATAAAACTTTAGGAAGTGAAAAAATGATTGGAATATATTTAAGTGGTACGGGAAATACAAAACATTGCATTGAGAAACTGGTAGGATTGATAGATAATTCTGCAAAAGTATTTCCGTTAGAAATGCCTAATCTTATTGAGGAAATAAAGAAAAGCGACACGATTATTTTGGGATACCCGACACAATATTCAAATGCACCTTATATGGTAAGAGATTTTATAAAACAAAATAGTTCTTTGTGGAAAGATAAGAAAATATTTTGTGTAGCAACAATGGGTGCTTTTAGTGGAGATGGTGCCGGGTGTACTGCCAGACTATTAAAAAAGTATGGGCTTCCATTTTAGGCGGACTTCATATAAAAATGCCCGACTCTGTATGTGATAGTAAACTACTTAAAAAGACACTTGAAGAAAACAGAGAAATAGTAAAGCAGGCTGATAAAAAAATAGAACTTGTTGCAGAAAAAATAAAACAAGGGCAATATACCAAAGATGGTATTTCCTTCTTCTCCCATCTAATAGGGCTATTTGGGCAAAGATTGTGGTTTTACAATAAAACAACAGGATACACGGATAAGTTAAAAATCAATCAAGATTGTATTGGTTGCAATTTATGTGTTTCCTTGTGCCCTATGAAAAATATTTCTATTCAAAATGGAAAGGCTGTTGCCGGCAATCAATGTACGATGTGTTATCGTTGCATTAGCCATTGTCCTAAAAAAGCAATCACGCTTTTAGGAAATCAGGTAACAGAACAATGTCAGTATGAAAAATACTGTGAATAAAATTCTCTAGTAAATTTGATATATTTATATACGCAAAGCAGTTAGTCTTTTAGATTGGCTGCTTTTTTCTGTGCCTAAATTTCAGATTGGAGTGATGATATGAGCGATATTTTTAAGGATATGCAAATGAAAACAGGTTGCGAGTACATTTCCGACCTGCCCTCTCACAAGAGAATTGTTTGGAAAGAATTGAAAAAACAAAATCTTTCCCAGTATGACAAAAAACAGTTAGAGGATTTTTCCAACTATGTGTTTGGGTTATCCTATGACACTTTACAGGCTGTTATAAAGCAGCAGAAAGGACGTGAAAAACGAGTATGAAAGAATTACGTGTATGTATGGAAAGCGCGCTTCCTGATGAAGAAGTGAAAAAAGCATGGTTTACCTTGCCGATTGATGAAGAAGATGTATTAGAAAAATTGGGTGTTGATGTGGAAAGTGATGATTACCGCATTATTGAAACTGATGTACCATTCAAGACAGATATAAAAGAAAATACAAGCGTTTGGCGTCTGAATGATCTGTTCTATACCTTTCTTACGCTTCCTCATTTTATGCAGTTAGATTGTGAGTTATTGTTGGAACGATTGCCGAGTTTGGACTTGCTACACGCCTATCACGACGCAATCCATTTTTATGAGGGTGCTGTCAGCATGATCGAGGTGGCAAGGCGAAAAATGATAGAATACAATTCCGTTTCGGAAGAAGCCATACATTATATGGATTTAGAAAAGTTTGCCGGATATTTGGAAGAAAACGGACGCTTTCTAAAAACGGAGCACGGTATCTATCAGTTGCCGTAGGAATGAGGTGGTATGTATGACTGATGATATGCAGGTATATATCGCAAATCTTGGAAAATACAATGAGGGTTACTTAGTCGGCGCTTGGTTCTCTTTTCCCATTGATGAGGAAGATGTGAAAGAAAAGATTGGTTTGAATGAGAACTACGAAGAATATGCAATCCATGATACCGACAACTTTCCTATGGAAATCGGGGAATATGTTTCGATTGAAGAACTCAACCGTATGTATGAAATGATGGAAGATTTGCCGGAGTACGTTGTGGAATGTCTGGACGAGTTTGTCGGGCATTACGGCTCTTTGGAAGAAGTGGCGGAACATAAAGACGAGGTTTATTTTTACCCGGACTGTGAAACCATGACGGACGTTGCCTACTACTACATTGATGAATTGCAGACGCTTGGAGAAATTCCCTCACAATTACAAGATTATATTGACTATGAGGCCTATGGGCGCATGCTGGATATGGTTGGAACATTTATTTCCACAAGCCGAGGTATGTGCGAGATACCATATTAAAAGAAGAACGGATACGGACAGTCTGAAATACGGCTGTCCTTTCCTTTATAAAAAACACAATGGAAAGGAGTTTTAGTAAAAAGATATGAAGAAAATCAAAAGTTATACAGGAATATGGAACGTGGAAAAAGTGCTGTATGCTATCAATGATTTTAACCTGCCGTTTCCTGTTACCTTTACACAGATTACATGGTTTGTGATTACGGAATTTATCGTGATTGTATTTGCGGATATACCACCGCTTTCCATGATCGAGGGTGCTTTCCTCAAATACTTTGGTATTCCGGTGGCACTCACTTGGTTTATGAGCCAAAAGACTTTTGATGGCAAGAAACCATACAGTTTTCTAAAATCGCAACTCTGTTTTTATTTTCGACCGAAAGTAACGTATGCAGGAAAAGCCGTAAAACTGCGTACAGAAAAATTCCATGAAACGATTACGGCAGTAAGGAGTGTGAAGTATGTTCCCGATTAAATATATGGATAACAACCTTGTGTGGAACAAGGACAATGAGGTATTCGCCTATTATGAACTGATACCTTATAACTATTCTTTTCTATCTGCGGAAGAAAAATTTATCGTGCATGATAATTTCCGCCAACTGATTGCACAATCCCGTGAGGGTAAAATCCATGCACTTCAGATTGCAACGGAAAGTTCGATTAAGAATATTCAGGAGCAGTCAAAGAAATTAGTGAGCGGAAAACTTCGTGATGTGGCAATCCAAAAGATTGATGAACAGACAGACGCGCTTGTTTCCATGATTGGCGATACGCAAGTTGATTATCGCTTCTTTCTTGGATTTAAGTTAATGGTGCCTGATGAAACGCTCAATCTCAAAAATATCAAGAAATCTGCATGGCTGACGTTTCAAGAGTTTCTCCATGAAGTGAACCATACGCTGATGAATGATTTTGTATCCATGCCAAATGATGAAATCAACCGTTATATGAAGATGGAAAAATTATTGGAAAATAAAATTTCTAGGCGTTTTAAGGTGCGACGTTTGGAAGTGAGTGATTTTGGTTATTTGCTGGAACACTTGTATGGCAGAGATGGGATTGTCTATGAAGAATATGATTACCCATTACCAAAGAAGAAACTGAAAAAAGAAACGTTGATAAAAACGTATGACCTGATACGACCGACAAGATGTCTGATAGAAGAAAATCAGCGATATTTAAGGCTGGAACATGAGGACAGCGAAACCTATGTTACTTATTTTACGGTCAATGCGATTGTTGGAGAATTGGATTTTCCATCAAGTGAAATCTTCTATTATCAGCAGCAACAGTTCACATTTCCGGTGGATACTTCCATGACGGTGGAAATCGTGGAAAACAGAAAGGCACTCTCCACTGTTCGCAATAAGAAAAAGGAATTGAAAGATTTGGATAACCATGCCTTTCAATCCGGCAGCGAAACAAGTTCTAATGTGGTGGACGCTTTAGACAGTGTGGACGAACTGGAAACAGATTTAGACCAAACAAAAGAAAGCATGTATAAGTTATCCTATGTAGTACGTGTCTGTGCTGATGATCTGGACGAGTTAAAAAGGCGCGCTGATGAAGTGAAAGATTTTTATGACGATTTGAGTGTGAAACTGGTACGGCCTGCCGGAGATATGCTCGGACTTCACTCTGAATTTTTACCGGCAAGCAAGCGTTATATCAATGATTATGTGCAATATGTGAAAAGTGATTTCTTGGCAGGGCTTGGTTTTGGCGCCACACAGCAGTTAGGAGAAAACACAGGGATTTATATCGGCTATTCCGTAGATACGGGAAGAAATGTGTATCTCCAACCCTCACTTGCCAGTCAAGGCGTAAAAGGTACAGTTACCAATGCGCTTGCTTCTGCTTTTATCGGAAGTCTTGGCGGTGGAAAGTCCTTTTGTAACAATCTGCTTGTGTATTACTCTGTGCTGTTTGGCGGACAGGCAGTGATTTTAGACCCAAAATCCGAAAGAGGAAATTGGAAACAGACGTTGCCGGAAATCGCTCACGAGATAAACATTGTCAATCTGACAAGCGATAAAGAAAATGCAGGACTTCTTGACCCCTTTGTCATTATGAAAGATGTTGAGGACGGAGCGACTTTGGCAAAAGAAATCCTGACTTTTTTAACCGGTATTTCTACCCGTGACGGAGAAAAGTTTCCGGTGCTGATTCGTGCCATTGGTAAAGTCAAAGACAGTAAGCAGAGAGGACTTTTGAATGTGATAAAAGAACTGAGAAAAGAAGAAACGGTTATCGCAAACAATATCGCAGACCATATCGAAAGTTTTGTTGATTATGATTTTGCACAACTGTTATTCTCGGACGGTTCGGTAGAAAATGCAATCAGTTTGGATAATCAGTTGAATATCATTCAGGTGGCAGATTTGGTGCTACCGGATAAAGATACTTCTTTTGAGGAATACACGACCATTGAATTGTTGTCGGTGGCAATGCTGATTGTCATTTCTACCTTTGCTTTGGATTTCATTCACAGCGACCGTTCTATTTTTAAGATTGTGGATTTGGACGAAGCATGGGCGTTCCTCAATGTCGCACAGGGAGAAACCCTTTCTAACAAGTTGGTGCGTGCCGGACGAGCCATGCAATCAGGTGTTTATTTCGTTACCCAGTCTGCTTATGATGTATCAAAAGAAAGTCTGAAAAACAATATTGGCTTGAAGTTTGCATTTCGCAGTACCGACATCAACGAGATAAAACAGACCTTAGAATTTCTCGGGATTGATAAAGAGGACGAGAACAATCAAAAACGCTTGCGTGATCTGGAAAACGGACAATGCTTATTACAGGATTTATATGGCCGTGTCGGTGTGGTACAGATACACCCTGTTTTTGAAGAATTGCTCCATGCCTTTGATACAAGACCTCCGGTTTCAAGAGACGAGGTGGTGTGATGAATGAAAGATGGAAAGTTTCAAAGATAACAAAAAAGAATATCAAATCTATCAAACGATATATGACAAAACAAAAAGTATTGCGTTTTATCAAAATGACGCTTCTTGTGATTGGAATAACATTGATACTGCTCTCTTTACTTGGAACGGTGGCACAGGCGGCAGGATTGGTTGATGATACGGTCAGCGCAGAAAATCTCTACTCCAAATATCCGTTACAGAATTATACCCTAGATTTTTATGTGGATAATTCATGGGGCTGGCTGCCGTGGAACTGGCTTGATGGGATTGGAAAAAGTGTGCAGTACGGACTTTACTGTATTACCAATTTCATTTGGACAATCAGTCTATATTTAAGCAATGCCACCGGCTATGTCGTACAAGAAGCCTATAAACTGGATTTTATCAATGATATGGCAGACAGTATCGGAAAAAGCATACAGACCCTTGCAGGTGTCACGCAGAATGGGTTTTCTTCGACAGGATTTTATGTGGGATTTCTTTACTGATTATCTTGATCGTGGGAATTTATGTTGCTTATACCGGACTGATAAAAAGAGAAACGAGCAAGGCATTTCATGCTGTGATTAACTTTGTGGTGGTGTTTTTATTATCGGCGTCTTTTATTGCCTATGCACCGGACTATATCAAAAAGGTCAATGAGTTTTCCAGTGATGTGAGCACCGCAGCACTTGATCTAGGCACAAAAATCATGCTTCCAAACTCGGACAGTGAGGGAAAAGACAGTGTAGATTTGATACGTGACAGTCTATTCTCTATTCAGGTGGAACAGCCGTGGCTGCTGTTACAGTTTGGAAATTCCAACAAGGAAGAAATCGGTGCGGAACGTGTGGAGTCCTTAGTATCCGTAAGTCCTGATGAGGAAGATGGAAAAACAAGAGAAGAAGTTGTGAAAACGGAAATTGAAGATAACGACAACACCAACCTTACGATACCGCAGGTCATCAATCGTTTAGGTATGGTGTTTTTCCTTTTGTTCTTCAATTTGGGAATTACGATATTTGTGTTTTTACTTACAGGTATTATGATTTTCAGTCAGATACTCTTCATTATCTTTGCCATGTTTCTGCCTATCAGTTTCCTGCTTTCCATGATACCGGGGTATGAAAGCATGACAAAACAGGCAATCGTGCGGGTGTTTAATACGATTATGACAAGAGCAGGCATTACGCTTATCGTAACGGTAGCGTTCAGTATTTCCAGTATGTTTTATAACATTTCCACAGACTATCCGTTTTTTATGATTGCATTCTTGCAGATTGTATGTTTTGCGGGAATTTATATGAAATTAGGCGATCTGATGAATATGTTTAGTCTAAATGCCAACGACAGTCAGGGAGTGGCGCGCCGTATCTTCCATAGACCATATATGTTTATGCGCCATCGGGCAAGAAGAATGGAACGCAGAATGACACGGGCAGCCTCTTTAGGCGTTGCGGCTGGTACAGGTGCGATGGCAGGAAGTATGGCAGGAAAACAACATACACAGGCAAATGAACAGCGTTCCCGTAATAATGTTTCCAAAGGCTCTTTCAAAGATGTTCCCCAAAAAGTCGGCGCTATGGTAGGCGCAGTGATGGATACGAAAAACAAAATGAAAGAGAAAGCCGGTGCTGTTCGTGAAAATATCAAGGATATGCCGTTGCAAGCGTCTTATGCGGTTCATTCCGTCGGCAGACAGGCGAAGGAAAGTGTTTCTGATTTTAAGCGCGGTATTGTGCAGGAACGAGAACACAGACAATCCGGTCGTGAGGAAAAGCGTCAGCAGCATAGACAGAACATTGCGGATAAGCGCATGGCATTACAAAAAATGCAGGAACAGTCTGGAATACATAAGACACATGAAAGACCGGTGGCGGTTTTCAAAGAAAATGCGTTAGAAAACAGGTCAAAAGTACAGGAAGTGAAACGACCGGTAACGAGCGAAAAATCAAATGCACCGGTTATAAAAAGACAACAGAAAATGAATGTGGAACAGATTGAAAAAGTAAGACCACTCTCCTCTTATGAGAAGAACCATCAAAATGATGGTGCAAATAGACACAGTATAAAATCACAATCGGTACAGACGGTGCAAAAATCACAGGTGCATAAGGACACAAACCGTAAGGTCGTATCAAAGAAAGGACAGAAGAAAAAATGAGATTAAAACAGGTGTTACTATTGGGAAGTCTGTTCCCTTTTCTACTGGCAGTAACGCTGTTCTTCGGTGTACTTGTGAGCGCGGATAATGATGATAGTGGCGGCGACTATTCTTCCGGTGTTACCGGAATGAATTTATCCGCAGAGGTGTTGAAACATCAGCCTATGGTGGAAAAGTATGCCAAAGAATACGGTATATCCGAGTACGTCAATATTTTATTGGCTATCATACAGGTGGAAAGCGGCGGTACAGCAGAAGATGTTATGCAGAGTTCAGAAAGTCTTGGGTTACCGCCTAATTCCTTAGATACAGAAAGTTCGATCAAGCAGGGGTGCAAGTATTTTGCGTCTCTGCTTTCTTCCTGTAAAGAACAAGGAATAACCGACATCAATGTGGCGATACAGTCTTATAACTTCGGCGGTGGTTATGTGGGATATGTTGCAGGCAATGGGAAAAAGCATACATACAATCTGGCGGAAAACTTTGCGAAAGATAAATCCGGCGGAAAGAAAGTAACTTATACGAACCTGATTGCCGTAAAAAAGAATGGTGGCTGGAGATATAGTTATGGCAATCAATTTTATGTGGAACTTGTCAATCAGTATCTTTATGTTACGCAGTTTGATGATGAAACGGTGCAGGCGATTATGAATGAAGCCTTGAAATATAACGGCTGGGAATATGTGTTTGGCGGTTCTTCCCCAACCACTTCCTTTGATTGTAGCGGACTGACGCAATGGTGTTTTGGAAAGGCTGGTATCTCTTTACCGAGAACAGCGCAGGCACAATATGACGCAACACAACATATCCCGATTGCACAGGCGAAACCGGGCGATTTGGTGTTCTTTCACAGTACCTACAATGCGGGAAGTTATGTAACTCATGTCGGTATCTTTGTTTCGCCGACACAGATGTATCATGCGGGAAGTTCCGGGATTGGATATACCGATTTGACAAGTAGTTACTGGCAACAGCATTTGATTGGCGCCGGACGTGTAAAACAATAGAAAGTGAGGATTTTCAAATGAAATGGAAGAAAAAGAAACAGACAGAAAATAAACAAGAAATGAAAGAAAAAAAGATACCTACCTTAAAAGTGGGTACGCATAAAAAATCTGTGATTGCCTTATGGGCAGTGCTGATCGTGAGTGTCAGTTTTGGAGTATATAAAAATTTTACTGCCATTGATATGCACACAGTCCACGAAAAAGAAACGGTACAACTTCGATTGAATGATACCAACGGGATAGAAAATTTTGTCAAGAATTTCTGTAAAGCCTATTACACATGGGATAACAGCAAGGAAACGTTGGAGAAGCGAACTTCTTCTATCAATGGGTATCTGACAGAAGAATTACAGGTGTTAAATGCGGATACCATCAGAACAGATATACCAACATCTTCGACCGTTAGTGATGTGCTGATCTGGAATGTGGAACAATCCGGCAATGATGAATATGAGGTATTATATGAGGTTGTGCAATCCATCAAAGAGGGCGACCAAACAAGAAGTGTGCGTTCTTCCTATATGGTTACGGTTCATGTAGATACAAAGGGAAATATGATTATCGTACAAAACCCTACCCTAGCGCCTATGATGGAAACATCAGACTATGAACCAAAGACGGTAGAAAATGACAGTCAGGTGGACGCGGATACAGTTAGCGACGCTACCGCATTTTTAGAAACATTCTTTAAGTTATATCCAACTGCAACGGATAAAGAACTTGCTTATTATGTGGAAGAAAATGTGATGGAACCAGTGCAGCGAGAATATCAGTTTGCGGAAGTTTTAAATCCCGTATTTACAAAAGACGGCGATAATATCAAAGTGAATGTATCCGTGAAATACTTGGATAATTTAACAAAGGCGGAACAGATTTCACAGTATGAATTGATACTTCATAAGGATAGCAACTGGAAGATTGTAGGATAAATGATATTAAAGCGTGTATGTCTGAAAAGAGGTACACGCTTTTCAAAAAACTTCAATTATTATGATAAGAGAGCCTTGAAAAAAATGGTCAATGACTTAAAATAATAATTGACCAGATTAGTCAAAGTGAGGTTGTTGCAATGAATGGATATGAGAAATTTTTAGAACTTCCTAATGAAAAACAATTAAGAATTATAAATGCTGGATTTATAATGGTCTCATAAATTAAGACACTTTTTCGGACAAATATTAATGAATCTGATATACTAAAATCAGTATGAAAGTGAGGATTCATCATTATGTCCAGACAAAGAAGAAACTTTAGTGCCAAATTTAAATCAGACCTGGTAATTGAGCTGCTTAAGGGCGAGAAAGATCTCAACACCCTTGCAACCGAGAATAACATCCAACCAAATCTGCTCCGCAATTGGAAGAAAGAATTCCTTAACAATGCCTCTGCAGTATTCGATGACAAGCGTGAGGAAAACCTCAAAGACAAGCTTGCTGAAGAACGCAAGGAAAAGGCGGAGTATGCCAAAAAGGTTGGTCAGTTAACCATGCAGGTTGACTGGCTCAAAAAAAAATCTGAAGAAATTTGTGGACCTGACTACGAGAGTAAGTTTAGTCCAAAACCTTTTGACGACTAAAGAAATCCCGGCATCTGTAGGAGCAAAACTGCTTACCTGTATCAGACGAAGAACTGGCTTGTAAAGAGATTATCGACCATCTTCATACGGATAATCCAACCTGGGGTGCAAGGCAAATGTCTGCACAACTCAAAAACAGAGGTTATCATGTTGGGCGTCGTAAAGCACGCCGCTATATGAATGAGATGGATATTTACCCAATCTATCCTAAGATGAATCTTTCCAAGCGGGTGCAACAGGCAAAGGTATGTCCTTATCTTCTTCGAAATGCCGTCATAGATGCACCAAATCAGGCGTGGTCTATTGACATTACATACATTCCAATCAAACATGGATTTCTGTATCTGACAGCCATAATCGACTGGTACAGCCGCTGTATCGTAGGCTGGGAAATCGATGATACCCTTGATACCAGAATGGTTATCAATGCTCTAAAAAAAAAGCATTTGCTGTGTCAAAACCACAGATTTTGAACTCTGATCAGGGTTGTCAGTTCACAAGTCAGCAATACATTGAATTTGTAAAAAGAAAACGGTATCCGTCAGAGTATGGATGGAAAAAGCCGTTGGGCTGACAACATCATGATTGAACGCTGGTTCCGCAGCTTCAAGTATGAGGAAGCATATCTGACGCTGTATAACAACATCAAAGGAAGCCAGAGTTGCTATTGGACGATATGTCCACACCTATAACTTTGAAAGATGCCATTCTGTTCTTGATTACAAAACACCGGCTGAATGCTACTACCCGGCAATGCTTTTGCCGTATGCAGCTTAATGCATATATGGATCTGGGGAGTGTTCCACTATCCTCCCCATGTTCCTTGTTACTTATCAACCATATCAGTTCATTATAAAAATCTTAGATTTTTGTCTTGACAACTGAGCCACTATAATTTGAATACTTCGGTAAATATGGGTATAAAGGTGCAAATACAGAAGATATTGCGAGCAGAGCTGAAATTTCTAAAGGATTGTTATTTTACTATTTTAAAAATAAAGAAAGTTATTATTTGTTTTTATGTGAATTTTGCCAAAATTTAATGCTGAAAAGTTTTCAAGAAACGAACTTTCAAGAAATAACAGATTTTTTTGAACTAATTGATTTTGCAACAAAAGCAAAACTAAAAATAATAGCTGAATATCCTTTTATAACAGACTTTTCGGTTAATCTCATTGCAGATAAAAGTATAAAACAAGGAAGTAAAAGTGAAGAATATGTAAACAATGCTATATATAATTCCTTTGATATTTATTTTAAGAATATTGACTTTACGCCATTTAAAGAAGAAATAGATGAAAAAAAAATATATCAAATGATGTTATGGTTGTCCGAGGGATACATAAATGAAAAAAAAAAAAGAGAATGAATATGCCTGTAATTTTGGAAGATTTTTTAGTTGAATTTGCGTCATGGAAAGCACTGTTTAAAAAAAAGATGTGTTATAAGGAGGAATATTTATGAATGTAATAGAAATCAACAATCTAACAAAAGATTTTGGAATAATAATAAAGGAATATTTGATTTGTCCTTTTCTCTAAAGCAAGGAGAAATTGTAGGCTTTTTAGGTTCTAATGGTGCTGGAAAGACAACGACTATCAGACATTTAATGGGGTTTATAAAAGCAAACACAGGTTCAGCAAAAATAGCAAATATGGATTGTTTTCACAATGCACATTTAGTTCAAGAGAAAATCGGTTATCTTCCGGGGGAAATTGCATTTATGGATAATATGACGGGAGAAGAATTTATTCAATTTATGGCAGATATGAAAAGCATTACAGATTTACAATATGCAAAAGAATTGATTGTATATTTTGATATTGATACAAAAATCAAAATCAAAAAAATGTCTAAAGGTATGAAACAAAAAATAGGCTTAATCATTGCATTTATGCAAGATCCGCCTATCTTGATTTTAGATGAACCAACAACGGGGCTAGACCCTCTTATGCAAACGAAGTTTGTTGATTTGATAAAAAAAGAAAAGGCTAAAGGGAAAACGATATTGATGTCATCACATATCTTTGAAGAAATCGAAAATACGTGTGAAAGAATTGTAATGATAAAAGATGGGCGTTTGGTGGCAGACGAGAATATAAATACTATGAGGAATAAAATGAATAAGCATTATGAAATTTCATTTTCAAATATGGAAGATGCAATTCATTTTCAAGAATTATATTCTACAAATAGTTATCGAAAAAACAATGTGGTGTATTTATTGTCAAATCAAAATATCAATCACTTAATTCGTGAATTAGGTAAATTCAATATTGAAGATATAAATGCAAGACACCAAACATTAGAAGAAGTATTTATGAAATATTACGGAGGTAGTGTAAAATGAGTATTCCGTTACTAAAAATAGAGTTGAAATCAAACAGTAAAATTATTTTGTTATTTTTAGCGATTATTACTCTTTATGCTGGAATTATAACAGCCATGTACAACCCGGAATTAGGTGCTGGAATAAATGAACTTGCTAAGAGTATGCCACAGTTTTTCGCAGTTTTTGGAATGGAAAACCCAGGGACAACACTATTAGATTTCTTAAACAATTATTTGTATGGTTTTATCTTAATATTGATACCTTTTATATACATAATCTTAATGTGTTACAAATTAGTTGCTAAACATATTGATAAAGGTTCTATGGCATATTTATTAAATACGCATTATAGCCGCATTCAAATTATCCTTACTCAATTTATAGTTTTAGTGATTGGATTACTTGTTTTGGTCTGTTATGCAACTGGTTTGATTATTTTTATTAGTAATCTAATGTTTAAGGGAGAAATGGAAATTATAAAATTTTTGCTCGTAAATTTAGGTTTGTTCATACTTGAAGTATTTTTATCAACACTCTGTTTTATGTTTGCTTGTTTATTCAATGAACTTAAGTTTTCCATTGGACTTGGTGCAGGATTGGGAATGATTTTTTTTCTTAGTACAAATGCTATCACAAGTGAGTGATGATATAGAATTTTTAAAATACTTTACCCCTTTAACACTATTCAGTCCAGAAAATATAATTAAATATGATATAGAAAGTTTTATGTATCTAGGCGTATTGTTGATTAGTGCAGTTGTGTTTTTTGTCATAACTATGAAAAAATTTAAAAAACGTGATTTGTCATTGTAAATTAAAAGACAAGTTATTAGCATTGCATGACTAAAAATGAGTTATAAAAAATGCTAAAAATAGGAGTTTGAAGTATCCATAATAAAAAAGTGAAATTTATTTCCAAACTGTAAGAAGATTGTAAGAAGTGGTTGTTATAATGAAACTGTAAAAGAAATATATGACAGGAGGTTTTTATTATGGCTATACTTGAAACAAAGGATTTGAAAAAAATATATGGTAGTGGAGAAAATGAGGTTCACGCTTTGGACGGCGTGTCGATTTCGGTGGAAGAAGGCGAATTTGTCGCGATTGTTGGTACATCGGGAAGTGGTAAATCTACATTACTAAATATGCTTGGCGGGTTAGACCGTCCGACGTCTGGTAGCGTTGTTGTTCGAGGAAAAGAACTTATGCAAATGAAAGACGAACAATTAACGATTTTCAGACGTAGAAATGTTGGGTTTGTTTTCCAAAATTACAACCTGCTTCCGATTTTGAACGTGTATGAAAATATTGTTTATCCGATTGAGATTGACGGCAGCAAGGTAGATAAAGAATTTGTCAGACAGATTATTCACAATCTTGGTTTGGAACGCAAATTAAAAAATATGCCAAACAATCTTTCTGGCGGACAACAACAGCGTGTAGCGATTGCGAGGGCTCTTGCGACAAAACCGGCAATTATCTTGGCTGATGAACCGACCGGAAATTTGGACTCAAAAACAAGTATGGACGTTATTCTTCTTATGCAGTCTATCAGTAGAGAATTTAATCAGACAATCCTTATGATTACACATAACGAAGAAATTGCTCAAATGGCAGACCGCATTATCCGTATCGAAGATGGAAAAGTCGTATCGGGAGGTGTGGGTTATGCACGATAATCGAAATAAAGAAGTCATAAAACGTGTAGAAAAAGGTATGATGAAAGCAAACCGCACCCGTAACATTTTTGCGGTTGTTGCCGTTGCCCTTACAACGTTTATGATTACAACGATTTTCAGTTTGGGTATTAACTATAAAGAAAACATGGATTTAACATCAGTTCGTACTTCTGGTACGAATGCAAATGTTTCACTTGCCATGCCGACAAACGAGCAGGAAAAAGAAATCCGTGATTTAGATTATGTAAAAACGGTCGGTACGCAATATATGATTGGCTCTGTTGCAGGAAAAAACGAAGCAGACCGCGACCTTGCGATTGCTATGCAATATTATGATAATACAGAATGGGAAAAGCATTATAAAGAAGCAATCAGCAATATCAAAGGGGAATACCCGAAAAAAGAAAATGAGATTATGCTGTCTGAGGACGCACTTTCTCAGTTAGGCATTAAAGAGCCAAAACTTGATATGGAAATTCCATTGTCCTATGTTTCAAAAGATGGAGAACAGAAAGATACCTTTACATTAAGTGGTTGGTTCCGTTCCTACACCGGAACAGGTATGGCTTTTCTATCCGAAAGTTATTGTCAGGAACATGGATATACAATGCAAAACAGCGGTGTTCTTTCCTTATCTTTAGACAACCCAAAAGATAATTTTTATGACATACAAGACGATATTACATTGAACGAAAATCAAACCTTTCAAGGTTCGGTTTCTATGTCATCATCAAGTGGATCTGTCTATGCAATGATTATTCTTTTGGTATTCTTCATCATAGGCAGCGGTTATCTTTTGATTTATAATGTACTTTATATTTCCATTTCAAGAGATACACGCTTCTATGGATTGATAAAGACGTTAGGAACAACGGAAAAGCAAATCAAAACATTGGTAAAACGACAAGCGTTAACCTTTGCCTGTATTGGAATACCGATTGGTGTTATTTTAGCAGGTGTGCTCTCTTTTGGAATTGTTCCGGTTATTTTGGAAAATGCGTTTGACAGTGGAAAGTCTATTATGGACGCAGAAATGTTTTTCCACCCTAGCATTTTCATACTATCCATTATTTTCTCTGCTTTGACCGTTTGGATTTCATGCAATGCACCGGCAAAAGTTGCAGGAAAGATTTCTCCGATTGAAGCGTTAAGATACCAAAATTTTGCTTCTACAAAAACAAAAAGCAGAAATTCTACCAATGGCGGAAAACTTCATGTGATGGCATACCATAACGTATTCCGAGATAAAAAACGTGCGTTCCTTGTGTTTATGTCCTTGTTTATGGGAATTACCATGATTTTAGGCGTAAATGGAATGATAGGAAGTATGAAAGCAGAAAATTATGTTAAAAAGTATATGGATTATAACTTTGAATACAGAGATGTTCAATTTGAACAATATGAGCAGCCGAATAAAGAAGTACCACAATTTGATGAACAGTTTGTAGAAGAAATCAAACAAATCGACGGTGTTAAAAATGTAGATATTCAAAAAACGGTATGGGGCGGTATTGCTTTTGATGAAGCAGATTTAGAAGATTTTATGAAAATCAAATATGAGGACAGCAGGTATAAAACTGAGGGACAATCTTATCAAGAAATGGTTGCAGACCTTAAGAAGTATGCCAATGCCGGCGATTATGGCTGTTATATTACAACACTTGATGATAAAGCCGTAGAAGAATACAATACCAAACACCCGGATACACCGATTGATATAGAAAAGTTTCAGCGTGGGGAAACGGCAATTTCGGGAATGGATACGGAATATAATGCACCAAATACCGCATTGGTAGGAAAAACATTATCTTTGACTGCGGATAGTTCAGATGGCAAAGCAACTGATTTTTTGATTGATGGTTCCTTTTATTTTGGAGATTATGAGAATAATCTTTCCTATAGTATGGATCAGCGTAAAGATATTTCTATTGTACCGGATATTATCTATGTCAGTGAAGCAGGAATGGAACGTTTGACAAAAACACCTATTATTTCAGGGATTGGTATTGACATTAAAGATACAAATCAATTAGAAGAAATTGACAGTGAATTACAGACATTGAATGGTACATTGACAAAGACAGAATGGAGTTATACTAGTCCGGTTGGCATAATAGAAGAATTTAATCAAATGAACTATTCTTTGAATTTATTGGGAAATGGTGCAGCAGTTCTGTTGATTGTAATTGGATTGATTAACTTTATCAATGTGATGTTGACAGGTGTGGTCGCAAGAAAGAATGAATTTGCAGTCATGGAAAGTATTGGAACTTCTAAAAAACAGATTAAGAAGATATTGACCTTAGAGGGCGGTATTTACGCACTTGTAACAACAGGTCTTATTATGACACTTGGCAATGCGTTCTTACTTCTTGTTGCAGACGCAGTTCCGCACATGGCAGACTATGCAAAATTTGAATATCCATTTGCTCTTGTAATTTGCTTGATATTTGCTATATTTATCATATGTCTAAGTGTTCCGGCGATTGTATATCGTGCGGTTTCAAAAGAAACCGTCATTGAACGCTTACATGACTTAGGAAATTAGTGTTACACACAGGGCAGATTTTTCCAACCTCTGCCCTGTTATTTTGATATGAGATGGTGGTTATATGGCAAATATATTTTTATTAGAGGACGATAAGATTTTGAGTAAAGGGATTTCCATTGCATTGGAAAAAGACGGACACCATGTTACAACGGCATACGGTTATGTAGAAGCATTGCAAAAATATACATTGAAAAAGTATGATCTGTTTTTGCTTGATATTAACCTGCCCGATGGAAATGGTATGAACTTCTGCCAAAAAATCAGACAGACCTCACAATTACCGGTGTTATTTTTAACCGCAAATGATACAGAGGAAGATATGCTAAACGGCTATGACGTGGGTTGTGATGATTATATCTCCAAACCGTTTTCTATTGATGTTCTGCGAAGAAAAGTATCTGCAATACTGAAAAGAACGATTACAGAAACAGCACGGATACAGTATAAAGATTTGGAAGTGGATATGGAGAAATGCCTTGTATTATTAAATGGAGAAGAAGTCCATCTCAGCGCAACAGAATATAAATTGCTCTGTTATCTGATACAGCACAAAGGAACGGTTGTTACAAAAGCAATGCTGCTGGAGAATTTATGGGATAAGGACGGCAACTTTATTGATGATAATACCTTGCGCGTGAACATCAAACGATTAAGACAAAAACTAAAAGACGATAATCAAGAATATATCGTAACGGTATTCGGGATTGGTTATACGTTCGGAGAATAAACATGAAGCATTTTAAGTATATCAGAAAAATTCTTATCATTTTAGAAGTGATGATAGCCATTGCACTTGCCATAGTCCTATGTTTTATCCCGATAGATATTTTCGTAAAAGCAGGATTGCTGGTTGGAGTTGCTATCTTCTTTCTCGTATTTTATTTATTAGACCATTTGCACAACCGCTATCTTGATGACATGCTGGAAGAACTGACCTTTTTGATTGAAGAATTGGTTGGCAAGCAGGAAGTAAAAGTTTTTTCGGAATTAGAGGATACCTTGCTTTCACGATTGCAGCACCAACTTTTGAAGTTGCGTTCTATCCTGATAACACAAAATCAATTATTGGAGAGTGAAAAGAAACAGATTAAAGCATTGATTTCGGATATATCCCATCAGATTAAGACGCCGGTTGCTTCAGCGAACACGTTCGTACAATTATTAAATGATGATACGTTATCGGAAGAAGAACGCAAAGAATATATTGCTATCTTACAACTATCACTTGAAAAATTAACGTTCCTAGTCAATAGCCTTGTGAAGATGTCCCGTTTGGAAAGTGGCATTATTTCATTGAAACCGGAGAAAAACAGTCTGAATGATATTATCTTACAGGCAGTTAAAGCGGTGTATTCCAAAGCAAAAGCAAAGGATATTACGATCGTGTTTGATTGTGAACAGGACTATATATTATATTTGGATTTTAACTGGACGGCAGAAGCCATCACGAATGTATTGGATAATGCAGTGAAATATACACAAAACGGTGGAACGGTTCATCTGAATATGACCGAGTATGCGTCTTATCTTCGCTTGGATATTATAGACAATGGAATTGGCATACCGGAAGAAGAACAGGCGCAGATTTTCAATCGGTTTTACAGAGGGAAATATTCTACCGGTGTTGATGGTGTCGGAATCGGTTTATATCTGACGCGCGATATTATGACGAAACAAAAGGGATATATCAAAGTTATTTCAAATGACACGGGAACTACATTCTCTTTGTTTTTTCGATTGTATGTGGAAGAATAACAGATAAGCAGTTTTATGAAGTGCTTTAAGGGGGCTTGCATTATGGAAAGCTTTAAGAACAGTTCTTTACAATCAAACTCCACCTAACAGCACCCTATTAAAAATTGAATATATTTCGGCTTTTATGGCTCGTACAAACTATATGTTTTGTGCGGGCTTTTTCATGCCCGAAAAACTTTTTTAACTTTTTTTTTCCAAAAAAATCATACAAATCACACTTTGCCGGACAGTGTTATGCGGAAAGAGGGAGATACCAACTTTTGCACAATGCAGAAAGGGGGGTGTGATGATGAAACCGACTTCTTTTGAGGACGCTATTCGTTTACAGTTCGATACATTGATGAAGAAAGTCATTGACAAGACAATTAAGAATTATGAACGCAGTTTAACACGTAGAAATAAACGTGAAGTTCTGTTCTGTGAACTACCGGAGATTATGGTTCAGTCCTTTCCTGTCTTTGATGAATATGATTTAGATGTTGCTGATTATGATGTTTACGGTATGACAGCGCATGTATGTGATAAAGAATTATGCAACGCATTAGATCAGCTATCAGAAAAAAGGCGAAATACCATATTGTTGTTCTATTTTCTTGATATGTCAGATATTGAAATAAGCGAATTGATGAATATTACACGTTGTACTTCGTACACGCGTAGAATGACTGCTTTAAGGCAAATGAAAGAGATTTTAGAAAAGGGGAAATGATTTCATGGAAAAAGATGTTTCAAAGTGTCCGCCCTATCGCCTGATTTCATCAGCAGCGAACGGCGACGAAAAAGCAATTCAGAAAATCTTAGATTTCTATGATAACTACATATCCGCTTGTTGTATGCGGAAACTGTATGACGAATATGGAAATGTTCGTATGGCAGTAGATTTAGAGTTAAAAGGACTTGTGTGTCATGCCATGATACAGAAGATAAAAGCCTTTGAAGTAGAAATCAAGTAGTGATTATCAACAGGGTGTGATTTACCACTTCTCTCTTTCCCGCCCTGTCCATTCGTTTATCACTCTATGAAAGTCTGTTGGAAACAATAGATTTTCATAGGCTGACAAGCCGACTGTTCTTTGAAAACTGAATAAAGCCGACAGGCACGTTTGCTGTGCAGTGAGCCATCAGATTTTATACGCCATGACCTTTTTATTAAAAGTGAGCGAAATCTATATTGATCTGGGAACAGCCTTTGGAAAAGTTGTTCAGCCACGACCTGTGCAGCAGGATAATGATACGCCCGCATGGTGCGGTTCTGCCCATAAGAATGGGAATAGTTGAAATACTAGCGGAGCTTTCCAAAGCCGTCTGTCTGCTTAGAAAATACATCACGAAAGAAACTTCTAATATGTTATAATGAGAGTACAATTTTTATACTTGAAATATGATGATGTGGGAGTTGGAAGTGATGAAAATATTATATGTTACCGATTTGCATGGAGATAAAGAGAAGTACAAAAAGACGTTAGAGATTGCTATCGAAAAACAAATTGATGTGATTGTCAATGGTGGAGATATGTTGCCAAAGCAGTGTAACAGACACTTGGAACAGCCAGTCTTTATCAAACAATTTTTAAGGGAATACTTCAAAGAGTTGCAGAAACATAACATCAAGTATCTTGCTATGCTTGGAAATGATGATTTACTGGCTGTTGATGATTTGTTTGATACAGTTTGTAATGAATTTCCAAATGTTTACAATATAGCAGGAAGAAAAGTGAATATTAACGGATTTGAATTTATTGGTATGAACTATATTTTAGACCACCCTTTCGGTTGTAAGGATAGAGTGATTACAGAAATTGATTATGTGCCACAAAGACAGTTAAGCACTTTTGCAGGAACTTCTAATGAATATGACTATGACAGAATTTATAACTGGTTGGAATATTCCAAAACAGAATTACCTTATATGTGTGATGTTCTCAATCAATTACCAAAGCCAGACAATCCGCAGAAAACTGTGTATATCATGCACATGCCACCGGCAAGGTTGCGATTGGGACAGTTGCTTTATCAGGACTTGGATATAGGTTCTGTCGATATTTACAATTTTCTTAAGGAAAGGCAGCCATTGTTTTCTCTGCATGGACATATACACGAAAGTCCAGATACCGAAAAGGGAAAATGGTGCAATCAGATAGGTAATACAATCTGTATTCAAACAGGCCAAACAGAACTATTTGCCAGTGATATGGTATATGCAGAAATTGATTTGCAACATCAGGAATTTAGGCGTGAAGTAGTCAAAGTGAAATAAACAAGAGGAACACCAGAGATGGTGTTTTTTCTTGGCTCGAAATGAGGTGCAGTAATGGAACAAAAAGTAAAACAGGATATGTTGAAGATAAAAGATACAACATTTTACATTACTTCTGTTTTCTCTGGAACAGTAGATTTACAGTCTTTGATAAAAAGATTGATACGAAGTGAGATTGAACAGAAAAACGGTATGAATTAAAAACAGCAGAACAAACGGCTGATATATGACGGAAAGCGTGTTATAATTGAATAGTAAAAAGATGTTTGTTTGCTGTTGGAAAGGAGCAGAAATGTTAAAACAGCAGACAAGATTAAGAGTTAGATTATATGCACGTTTATCAAAAGATGATGGAGACGCTGATAAGGAAAGCAACAGTATTAAAAATCAGTTGCAGATGTTACGCTATAATGCAAAAGAGAAAGGATTTATCGTTGTCGGCGAGTATGTAGATGATGGTTATTCAGGAACGACATTCAATAGACCTGACCTGAACCGTATGATAAAAGACGCTATGGAAGATACGGAACCGAGTGGAATTATGGTAAAGGATATGTCAAGATTTGGTCGTAACAATGCCATGTTCATGTATTATGTAGAAGAAATCTTCCCGAACAATGACATTTTGTTTATTGCACTGAATGATGATGTTGATACAAGATTTGATGAAAACGAAATGATGCCATTTAAGTCAATTATGAATGAGTATTATGCTCGCGATACATCAAAGAAAATTCGTAGTGTCAAGAAAACAACAGCCTTGAATGGCGGCTTCTGTGGTTCATTTGCTCCATACGGATACAGATTAGACCCGCAGAATAAGCAGAAGTTACTGATTGATGAAGAAACAGCGCCTATCGTCAAGCGTATTTTTGAATTATCAAAACAAGGAAATGGTATTCATCAGATTGCTAGAATATTGTGCGAAGATGGAATTTTAATTCCGAGAGCATACAGGGCAATGAAAAACGGTACTTTAGAAACAAGTACAGGTTTTAAGTTTCCTACGGACTGGGTAGCAAAAATGTGAAAATGATTTTAGAAAATCAAGTATATCTTGGACACATGGTTTCGCATAAAACACAAACAAAATCATTTAAGAACAGAAAATTGGTGCCTGTTCCAAAAGAAGATTGGATTATTGTTAAGAATACACATGAACCTATTATTGATGAAGATACCTTTGAATTGGTACAGAAGTTCATTAGTGTAAAGAAACAGCCAAATAAAACTAGAAAGCCGAATATGTTTGTAGGACTTGTGAAGTGTCCGGATTGTGGGCGCAATATGGCATTGAGTGGCCGTGCTGACAGTAGTAGATGGCTACGTTGTAGAACTTATACAAGAAATACAAACTTGTGTACTTCGCATTCTATATCGTATAATGCTTTACAGCAGATAGTAATGAATGATATTCAAAAGCATATAAAAAATATGGAAGCCTTAGGCGATCAGTTTCTCGAAGAAATGAAAGAATTGAGTGAAAAAGGTGGAAATGAAAAAATTCAGCATTTAAAACAAAGTTTAGAAGTTGCTGAAAAAAGGATTGAAGAAATAGACAATGTCATTATGAAATTGTTTGAACAGAACGCTTTAGGTAAGATTTCTGATGAACGTTTTGAAAAGATGTCTATATCATACGAGAATGAACAAAGCGAATTGAAGTTGAAAAGAAATGACTTAAAGGATAAAATCGAGTCAGAAGAAAAGAAAACCCAAAGTACCAACCAGTTTTTAGAAACTATTCGTAAGTATGAAAATGTAACAGAATTAAATCGTGCTATGTTGGTGGAACTGATAGACAGCATTTATGTGTATCAGGCAGAGGGAACAGGACAAGAAAAGACTCAAAAGGTGGAAATCAATTACAGATTTCTAGCAGGTTCTCAATGTGGTATTGCATGACGGAAACGGTCGTGTGGGCAGATTGACTATGTTTAAAGAGTGTCTAAAATACAATATTGTTCCGTTTATCATTGAGGATAATTTGAAAATGTTCTATTATCGTGGATTGAAGGAATGGGACAACGAAAAAGGATATCTGACAGATACCTGCCTGACCGCGCAGGACAAGTATAAGGCGTATTTGGATTATTTTAGGATTAAGTATTAATAAATGCTTTTAAAGAATGCTTATATGGATTTTGAAAAAAAAAATTGAATATTCACAAAAAATCTGGCTGAAGGATACAGGATGAGGAACATTTTGCAACTATGGCACAAGTTTTATTTTCATCGAAATCCTATATTGCTTCGGTGTCATATGATAATGTTCTTTGAAGCACTTATAAAAATGTGTTGTATTCGTAAAATGCAGTTCATCCATAATTTCAGATATAGAAGCGGTCGTTTCAAGCAGGAGAGCAGCCGCTCTTTTCATACAGAAAGTCTGACTGTAATCGAATAGGCATGAATTTGTATATTTCTTAACTATAGAGTTTAAATAATTTCCACTGTAATTTAATAATTGTTCAAGCTCAGAACGTGTAATGCGTCCATTGGTGTCCTCTAAAAAATGTGACTTATGTGTGTGAATAGAAGAAAATCATTGTCTGCTTCTACATGGACGGGAGTGAAGTGAAAGTGTTCTGGATTGGACAGATAATCAAACAATTCTAAAAGCATTCCTTTGATGACATAAGTAGAACCAAGCTTTGGAAACATAATGGCACGAAGTATATTGTCAGTTATGGCGTGGAGAGTATGGTGCCAGTCTTTGTTGTTGAGCGATGGCATAAAATCAAGATATTCCTTTGTGTCAGGATTATCGAGATTATCTGAAAGAAACCTAAGAATAGGGTTATGACCGGGTCTTTCTATATCCGGAAAATAAACTTTTGGTTCATCTTCTGAAAGCTGTTGGACAAGCTCTTTTGACATTCCGATAAACAAAAGAGTTGCATCGGAAGAAAAAATTTCTTTGTGTACTATATTGTGGTTCATCAGGCAACAGCTTCCACTGTGGAACACAAAATCAGTCTTTTCAATCAGCTGATGGATTTCGCCATCCAATACAATAAGAAGTTCGTAAAAATCATGAATATGTGGAGGCCTCATATTAAAATGATTGATTTCCTTTTCTGTTTTGAAGCTGTAAAATGTATTTTCACGTGGTGAGGTCATTAAAAAATTTAGATATTTGTCATCGTTAGCTCTGTTACATGTTTCGAGTGTGAACTGTATTGGTGTAAGTATTTTGATGTATGAATTGATTGTACTGTTTATATTATCCTGCTCTATGATATTTTTGACAGTATATGATGAGGTCATAATGGTATATTTTTCTCCTTATCCACGAATATGATAAAAACCAACTGATATTTTATCACATATGTTATAGAATTGTAAGCAATAATTTATTAAAGTAACAGTATACAAAACATAAGCGTTTATGAAAAATACAATACAAACTATTATTGTTAACAGGAAAAAGGAGGTTGCATTTATTATGCAGGAAACAGAAAAGAAATACCTGAAATGGTATCAGAAGATAGCGTATGGAGCAGGAGACCTGGCTTCAAATACCAGCTATGGACTTGTATCAAGCTTTGTCCTTTTATATTTATCTGATACAATGGGGCTTAACACAGGAATTATTGGAACTTTAATGCTGGTATCGAAATTTCTTGATGGAATTTCAGATGTGATATTTGGAAATTTAATCGATCGCACTAAGTCAAAGCTTGGAAAGGCAAGACCATGGATGCTGTATGCACAGATAGGCGTATCACTTTGTCTGGTGCTGTTGTTTTCAATTCCGGGTGGAATGAGTGAAACTGCACAATATGCGTATTTCTTCGCATTTTATACAGCACTCAATGCTATCTTTTATACAGCAAACGGAATAGCATATTCAGCATTATCAGCTCTTATTACCAGAAACAAGAATGAAAGGGTTCAGCTTGGATCAATACGTTTCATGTTTGCAGTTGTCACAAATATTGTAATGGGATTTGCAGTAACAGGTGCAGTTGATGCCTTTGGCGGTGGAGCATCAGGATGGCGTATGGTTGCTGTTATATGTGGTGTAATCGGACTTGTTGTCAACACAATAAGCTGCCTGTGTGTTAAGGAGTTACCGGAAGAAGATAGTGTGGCAGTTGAGGATACACAAAAACCGAAGGATGACAAAATAGGTTTTGTTGAGTCTTTGAAGTTACTTATAAGTAACAAATACTATATTTTAATCGTAGCAATTTATATTGTTTATTATTTCATGAGTAATCTTACAACAGGCTCAGCTATTTATTTTATGAAACATGTACTTGGAAATGGTTCATTACTTGGACTGTTCTCAATGATGAAGATGTTCCCTGTAATAATTGCACTTATTTTTACTCCGATTCTTGTAAAGAAGACCGGAAGCATGCAAAAGGTTAATTTCTGGGGATATGTAATCAGTGATATTTTAGGAATATTTCTAATTATTTTTGCGATGCAGAAGAATTTACCAATGATGTTACTTTTTATGTTCCTTAAAGGAACATTTGCCGGAACAATGTCGGGAACATTAAATGCCCTGATTGCTGAAATCAGCGGATATACCTATCGTACGAAAGGGGTACATATTGATGGAATGATGTTTAGCTGTTCATCACTTGGAGTAAAAGTTGGTGGTGGAATTGGTACTGCGGCTGTAGGCTGGCTATTGCATGCAGCAGGATATGCCGGAAAAGCTGCAACTCAGACCGCAGCAGCTACAAATATGATTTTCAGTATGTATATCACAATACCTGTAATTCTTGGTGTCGTAATTACTATTCTTCTTGGTTTAATGAAGGTGGAAAAGGAAAATAAGAGAATTGACATGGAAAGAGCAGAAAAAGCAGACTAACAGATTGAAAGAGGAATGAAGTATGCAGTGTCAGAAATTTAATGAGGACTGGACATTTGAAAAAGCTGATCAGGCTGACAGATTAAAAGCCTTTTACGGGAACAGTGATGCAGTTGCTGTTACACTCCCTCACGATGCAATGATTCGTGAAAAAAGAGATAAGGACTGTCCTTCCGGAGCACAGAGTGGCTTTTATCCCGGAGGTGTGTATACATACGAAAAAGCTTTTATGGCTCAAAATGAGTGGAAAACGCAGGATGTATTTCTGGAATTTGAGGGAATTTATGGAATTGCAAGAGTCTGGATAAATGGAGCTCTTGCGGCAGTGAATCGTAATGGATATATGGGGTTTTCGGTTGACTTAAAGCCATGGATAAGCTATGAGCATGAGAATATTATAAGAATAGATGTCGATAACAGTAAACAGCCTAACAGCAGATGGTATTCAGGCTCAGGAATTTACAGAGATGTCAATCTGTGGACAGGAAAAGGTGTATATATTTCACATGATAAGCTGCGTATTACGACATTGTCAGTGAATGATGACATGGCGGTTTTAGAGGTGTGTGCACAGTTGAAAAACATTATTGGACATGGATTAGAGGCAGAATGTCTGATTGAAATAAAAAAAGATGGACAGAAAGCTGCATCGAATACACAGAGAGTAGTATTTCGTTCAGAGCAAATGCAGACAGTGCGTGTACAAATACCGATTGAACAACCAAAGAAATGGAGTCCGGCACAGCCAGCTTTATATGAGTGTCATATAACGACAAGGTTTGATGATGAAATATGTGATGAAGCAGTTTCTAATTTTGGAATCCGAGTATTGGCGCTTGATCCTGTACATGGATTGCAGATAAATGGTGAGACAGTTAAGCTTCGAGGAACCTGTATACATCATGATAATGGCGTGATAGGTGCTGAGACATTTAAGGAGGCAGAATGGTACCGTTGCAAGAGATTGAAGGAAGCGGGTTTTAATGCAATAAGAAGTGCACATCACCCAATGAGCAGAGCAATGCTTGATGCGTGTGATCATATTGGAATGTTGGTTATGGATGAGCTGACGGATATGTGGGACAAGAGAAAAAAATACATATGATTTCTCTGATATTTTTGAAGATGAATATAATCAGTGGATTAATCATATGGTTGAAAAAGACTATAATCATCCATCAGTTGTTATTTATTCAGTTGGAAATGAGATACAGGAAGCTGGAACTAAGCAGGGAGCTTGGATAAACAGAATACTATGCAATAAATTTCATGAGCTCGATAATACCAGATATACAACGAATGCATTGAATGGATTAAACTGTGCAGGCAGGCGTCTTGGCGTTATTATGAGGGATGTTGCAGAAAAATTTGGAATGGATTCACATGGAAGTGGAAGCGGTGGAGGAAGCAATGCATTAAACAGTTTTATGAGTCTGATGTCGGGCGAAAAAGGAGAGTTTTTTGCAAAGCATCCGCTTGTTTCAGAAGCACTTGAAGAATGTTCGCAAAGCTGTGATATAACAGGACTCAACTATTTAAGTGGAAGATATGAGCTGGAGCATGAACTGCATCCTGCAAAAACAGTTCTCGGTACTGAAACATATCCGGCTGACATAGAAAATCTCTGGAAGCTTGTTGAAGCTTATCCACACGTGATTGGAGACTTTACATGGACAGGATACGACTATATAGGTGAAGCTGGGGTGGGAATATTTCATTATGATGGAAATGCCAATTTCACAAGCATCTATCCTGAGAGATTGGGATATATCGGAGATATTGATTTGATTGGAAATCGAAGACCAATCAGCTATTTCAGGGAAATAGTGTATGGTCTGACAGATAAACCATATATTGCGGTCGAGAGACTTGAACACGCAGGACAGACAGCAGGTAAAACTGCATGGATGTTTAAGGATAACATCAGCAGCTGGACATGGAAGGGCTTTGAAGGGACAACGGCAAATGTGGATGTTTATTCATCAGGTGATGAAGTAGAGCTTTTTCTGAATGATAAATTGCTTGGAAGAAAACCGGTAGGAAGAGAAAATCATTTTACAGCATCTTATGAAGTGCCATATGAACCGGGAACTTTAAAGGCAGTTGCATATCAGAAAGATAGGAAACTGGGTGAATATGAGCTTTCTACAGCAAAATCAGTAACAAAGCTAAAAGTGTGTCGTGTAACTGAGAATGAGAGGAATATAGCATATATCAAGATATGGCTTGTAGATGATAATGGCACAATTAATTCACAGGAAGCTGAAAAAAGACTGCTTCATGCTAGTGTTGTAGGAAATGGTGTGCTGGAAGGATTTGGTACAGCTAATCCTTCTAGTGAGGAGGACTATTTTTCTGATTCAGTAACAACATTTGATGGAAGCGCTCTGGCAGCAGTTCGATGGAAGGATGTCAAATCGAAGGAGCCGGCTGTTCTTAAAGTATGGACGGATGATGGTTGTCAGGTGATGATAAATATAGAAAATAATTAAATATTAATGGTGTATGTTATACTTAGTGAGTATGGCATACACCATTTTTATTGAAGTCAAATAAATGTATCAGGGCTTCCTAAAAAAGTTATTGACAAAATAAAATGAACGGTGTATATTTTCAACGTGAACATTGTTCATTTAATGAAATAGCTAAATGACATTACATTGAAAAGGAGTGAATTCGTGAACCATCTTGCAACTTCAAAAGAAGACATATTAGCTGCAAGCAGAGAGCTAATCAAAGAAAACGGATGGACTGCTGTAAGCATACGAGCTGTTGCATCTCGATGTTCTGTTTCGGCGGGGACAATCTACAATTACTATGAATCCAAGGCCGATTTGCTTGGGGATACAATTGAGAGTATTTGGCGTGAAATCTTTTTTAACCCTGAGGATGAGCAGGCATTTAACGATGTTGCTGCCTGTATCTCATGGATTTATAAAAGACTGCAATATGGAAATGAGCAATTTCCGGGCTTCTTTTCTCTGCATTCGCTTGGATTTATGAAGGATGAAAAAACGGATGGAAAGAAGAAAATGCTGCAGACATGGGGCATATTCTTAATGGATTGTGTGATATTTTAAAGAATGATCCTAAGATTCGTCCAGATGTATTTGATGAACAATTCACGGAAAAGCAGTTTGCAGATATATTATTTTCTTTAATATTAGTATCAATGATTCGTCAGGATTATAATCCGTCTTCGATATTGATGTTGATTAATAAAACATTATATTAAATTTCTCCCACATTAGAGTGTGGGAAAATTTTTGCAACAAAATGAACGTTGTTCACTTATGCGTTTAAAGATGTACCTAAGAAAGGATTTTTATTATGCAGGCAATTGTAGAAACTATATTTGATACCGTATATTTGTTTTCGGTAATCACAATCGGAATTTTAATGATTCGAAAAAGCAAAGGAAACCGACAGTTTACCATGTTTGGAATTATGGCAGTTCTTTTAGGAAGTGGAGATGCATTCCATCTGGTTCCCCGTGCAGTAGCGCTTTGTACAACTGGACTTGAGAACTTTACTGTACAGATGGGGGTTAGGAAAGTGGATTACCTCTATCACTATGACTATTTTTTATGTCGTTCTCTATCATATATGGCGTGAGCGTTATCAGATTAAAGGCTATAAAGCAGCTACAGCAGCTATTTATGGTCTTGCAGGATTAAGAATTGTTCTGTGTATGATGCCTCAGAATGCCTGGCTCAATGCAGATGCTCCGCTTTCATGGGGAATTTACCGAAATATTCCGTTTGCACTGATGGGATTAATTATCATAGTTTTATTCTATAAAAGTGCAAAAGAAAATAACGATAGCTCTTTTCGTTGGATGTGGCTGACAATTGTCCTGAGCTTTGCATTCTATATTCCGGTTGTACTGTTGGCTGATGTAATTCCGATGATCGGCATGCTGATGATTCCAAAAACCTGTGCATATGTTTGGACAGTATTAATTGGCTACAAGGCAATGAAAAAAGACTTAGCCATTTTTTAGTAGTTTTATTGTAACACAGAACAAAATATGATTTTGATGCATTATATGATGATGGGAAAGCTCCTAATAAGCATAAAAAGATAATGGTCAATTTTATGGAGGATAATGCTGATTCAGAGATTTATTCCAATGAATTGAAAAAACAAGCTGGATTTGGCAAGGATGGAGAAAAAGGATTTGATGGTGCAATAACGAATCTTATGATGCAGACATATCTGTGCAACTGCGATTTTAAGATATGCATGAGATGTATCCGGAGGCGACTGATAAGCAGATAAGGAAGATATTAAAGTAATACAGGTACATATATAGCGATGAAGGAATATTAAACAATGTATTTGAATAGTACATAAAAATAACCATATTGAATACAATCTAAATAAAGATAATTTATGATTGACTTTCTTAGTTATATCAGTTATATTATCTTTAGTGATCAGATTGCAGAAACTTGAGAAGCCTGCGATCGGGGGAGGGTGCCGAGGCCCCTCTCCTTTTTTATTTGGAACATTTTGCAGCGAGGTACATATGAGCAAACCGTTTATTACATATACCGCACAGGTTGAAAAACTGAAAAATGAAAAAGATCTAGTTATTACAGATGATGACTTTGCGGTAGAATCCTTGCAAAATATCAGTTACTATGCACTAATTGGCGGATATAAACATCCTTTTATTGATATTCATACCCGCAAATACATTAATGAAGCATGTTTTGAAGATATAGTTGCTCTTTATGAATTTGATGAAGAGTTACGTGGAATATTCTTTAAATATTTATGTCGTGTAGAAAGAAAAATGCGTTCGTCCATTTCTTATCATTTCTGTAAAAAACATGGAGAACGTCAAGAAGAATATCTTAACTCCAATAATTACGGCAATATTCCAAAAAATAAAAATGGAATTACCAAATTAATCAAAATGCTAGATATGATGGCTAATAAAAATAAGGATCATGAATATCTTGTTTATCAGCGTAACAAATATCATAATATTCCGTTATGGGTGATTATGAATACCCTTACTTTTGGTCAGATATCCAAAATGTTTGAATTCTTACCTCAAAATATGCAAGGAGCAATTTGTCAGGATTTTGGAAATATCAAGAAAAATGAAATGATAAAATATTTAAAGGTATTAACACTGTACAGAAATGTATGTGCTCATAACGAAAGGTTGTTTTCATATCACACATATATTGACATTCCAGATACATTGTTACATAAAAAATTAGGAATTTCTAAAAACGGTTCAAAATATATATATGGTAAAAATGACTTGTTTAGTGTAGTCATTACTTTTCGTTATCTACTTCCAAAGACTGATTTTTTACTGTTTAAAAAGCAATTATTGCATATTTTTGACCGATATGAAAAGCGGAATTCAAATTTGAAGTTGAATGATCTTTTTTGAATATATGGGATTTCCGTGTAACTGGAAAGAGATAACAAAATTTCGCAAAATATAAGTGGAGATATGAGTAAAAATATTTCCGCTAATATTTAAAGCTATTATATTTTTAGCGATTTCTTCGAACTATTCAACCCATCCACACAATTAAAAAAAAAAAATTCTCATATTAAATTTTTTCATAGACCAGGCGGGGATACTTCACATGTACCGGCTTCCTCTTTGTAATGGAAAAAGTATTGCGTAAAGTAAATAAATCAGTATCATATATTTATACACACAAATAACGGAAAAGATATAGAATACAAACGGTATTTACAGGGCAAATCAAATTCGATGTAAATCGGTTTGATTTGCCCTCGTTTTTTAGTTCGATATTGCAGAGTATCACTCCACAGACACGCAGTACGAACAAGTCTATAATTCCTTGATTTTTTCATTCATTTTTCTGACATCATTGCGATAGTGAAGCATGAAGCCTCCCCAAATTATAAATGCCAAAGCTATTTGAAATATGGCTGCAATAATTCCGTGAAGGATAGAACTTGTTCCTCCTATCCATCCGACAGTATATGCGACGATTGTATAAATAATACAGCCTGTTCCCATGTGAATAATTATTTTAAAAGGCATTGGAAGATTGTCTTTGTGATAAATCATTGTCGGAAGTCCAAAACCCAGACCTACAATTATGCATCCGATAACCATTTTGGAAAATTGGTAATTATCTAAACTGAAATTACCGTCATAGGCGATGTCAAATACCATTCCTGTAACGCAGAAAACGGTTAATGCTATACCAATGCTGGTTATAGTGTTTTTAATCAAATTTTTCATAGTTTCTCTCATTTTTATCCTCCTATAATCCCAGATATTTTTTAAACTCAGGCAGATATTTTCTTGATACGTAATCCTTACATCCGTTTTTTAGTTTCAAAAGAAGAGTGCCGCTAAAACCAGCCTCGACATTGCTCATATAAGACAGATTGACCAAAGTTGATTTTGAAATTTGCATAAATCCGGCACCAAGCTGCTGTTGCATTTCGTACAGTCTTTTTCGGCAACGGTAGCGGTGTTCTTTGCCATAAATAATAGTATCCTTGTTTTCTACCCTTACCATGTATATTTCTTTTGGCTGTAAAATGACAATATCATTTTCGTTTTTAAAAGCTGTAATGGGGCTTTCATTTGAACCGAATATATCAAGGGTACGCTGGATGTTGTCAGTGATTTTATCTGCATATATGATGGCATATGGTTCGCTGTATTCAGGGAAAGTTCAATACTTACTTTCATGTAAAATCCTCCTTTCTTTTTGGTGAGTTAATCATACAATATTTCATATATAATGTCTCGCATTTGGATGTAAGTAGCGAAAAAACATGTGTAAGATGCGTTAAAGGAGGATAATCCTGATAAGTTCCGCTATCGGAAGATATGTGAGTCTGCACACCGTACGGCACAATCAACATTTGACATGTTGGAAGTTTTAGTGATTAATATTTCTTTAATTTTGTCAGCATACTATTTACATAGTACAAATAGTAATGTACTTTAAAAAAGTACAGGACAGTACAAATAATCAGAAAGAGATATGATAACCATGAAGAAGAAATTAATTGCAATAATAGTTGGAATGATGCTTTGTGCAGAGCTGTTGGGCGGTTGTGGTAATAAAAATATAAACAAGGATAATATTACCACGGATACTGCCGAGGAGTCGAAACAGCAGGATTCGAATAAAAAACAGGAGCTGCCAACTGCAACATATATGGGTGGAAGCAATACCATTACTGAGGTGTGCGATGAGCTTGGTTCAGCCGGGGCATCGCATGTAGATACCTTTAAAGAATGGGTGACCGATTTTGCGGATTCTGCCGGGAAGAATGCAAAGCTGAAGGATACATGGTCAGATGCATATAAAATGAAAGCAGATACTGTTAAATGTATGGATGGCTGGGAGAAAAAGCATGACTATTCAGATGCAGATTGCAGAATGACAGCTTTTCTTTTGCTGGATGGGCTGCTTCACGCACAGTCAACGGAAGATAGCTATAGTGGCACATATTTAATGTTTGATACGGAAGCAATAGATAATGTAGACAGGTATGAAATCATAAGGCAGAATAAAGACATGTTTACTACATTATACGGAGAAAAGAGCATTACGGATGATAAACATCCTGAAAAAGCATTCTCTGACAACTGGAAAAAGTATGGATTTCAAATAGACAGTAATCGTATTTCACTTATTAGTATAGCAATATATGATCCGGATTCTGATGCTATGTTCGTGGGACATACAGGTGTATTGATAAAGTACAGTGACTATTATTTGTTTGTAGAAAAAATAGCATTTGAGCAGCCATATCAGGCAACAAAGGTGAATAATATGGATGAACTATTAAGTATTCTTTCACTAAGACCTGAGTATTTCGGAGAAGAGAAAGAGGCTGGACCATTTGTATATAATAATGGAGACTATGTTGGAACATTAGAATTGCAAGGATAAATCGGAAAATGAAGTTAAAGAATAAAAAAAGCAGAAATATAATAGGTATTATACAAAGCTGTCTTATCTTTGCATTGGTTATTCTTGTTATTTTTATGATGATACAGATTAACCGGCTGCAAGGAACGGCAAGGGTAATAAATTACGCAGGTCTGGTACGTGGAGCAACACAGCGTGAAGTAAAATTGGAGATTACAGGATCCCAAAATGATGAGTTGATTAAATATTTGGATGATATTTTAAGCGGATTAAAATATCAGGATGGAAATTATGATCTGATAAAGCTTCATGACAAAGAATATCAGGATAAATTACAGGTTCAGAGTGACTACTGGGAAAAATTAAAAGAATAGAAATTGAAGCGGTGAGAAGCAGAGGATATGAAAATACAGATATTGTCAATATGAGTGAGACTTATTTTAAGCTTGCTGATGAAACGGTATCTGCAGCGGAAAATTATTCAGAAAAGATTGCTACAAAGATCCGTACGATAGAGCTTTTGTCAGCACTTGATATGCTGTGTCTTGTGATATTGATTATTGTACAGACCATAATGGCAATGAAGATGGCAAGGCAAAATAAACTGTTAGAGCAAAGAGCATATACTGATGCACGTACAGGATTGCCTAATAGAAGTGCCTGTAAAGAAATTCTGAACAATAATGAGATAATCAGTTCACCTACGGCATGCATTATTTTTGACTTAAATAATTTGAAGTTTATTAATGATACAATGGGGCATTCGGCAGGAGATCGGCTGATAGCAAAGTTTGCCGGACTTTTGCGCAGCGTATTTCCTGAAAAAAGATTTTGTGGGAAGATATGGCGGCGATGAATTTATGGTAGTCATTTATGACACAGATAAAGCGGAGGTTGATGAAATCCTGAAATGCTTATGTCTGGAAAAAGATAAATTAAACAACACCGGAAATGAACTGCAAATTGATTACGCTTGCGGATGGGCGATATCGGAGGATTATAAGGAGAGTACATTACAAATATTATTTGATAGTGCTGATTCTTATATGTATGAAAATAAACAGTTATGTAAGAAGCAAAATCAATGAGTAAAAGCAGATACCATAATTACCGCTGATGCAGTATACTTATCCTTACCGGTCCGTTATTGTGCTTTATCAGGTGTCTGTATATCACAATCACTGCGATTATGAAGCAGCCAATCTGGATTGAGGCTGTTTTTATAGTCAAAAGGACATTGAATGCAAAAAAACCAAATGTCAGAATAGATCTGAGCGAATGTGGATTTATTATTACTACAACTGAAAAGAATATAAAGAAAAATGCCAAATAGACAGCCGGATGCAATTCCGGAAACAGGCCCAAAAGGACTCCGAAGGAGGCGGTAATAGCTTTACCGCCTTTTTCTTTTTGTAGAAAAGGAAATGCATGTCCAAAGACAGGTGCGACTAAAACCGGTACGAACGGCAGGGAGTTAATATCTAAATATTTCTGACCCAGATACACCGGGATAAATCCCTTTGCAAGCTCACATATGAGTGATAGTATTCCGCATAAAAATCCACCATACATAAATGCGTTGCTCACACCCGGATTGTGGTCATCGGGAAGTGTGCAGATATCAATGTTTTTTAATAGTTTTGGTATCCAGTAAGCAAAGAGAGTGCTTCCGAGTACGAAGCCTAAGAGTGTAAATAAAAAAAATATAGCATGATAATTTCCTTATAGTTTTATAGTTACATGGTTTTATAGTCAGTCAGTTGTATTAGTGTGAGTCAGTTCTTCGAGCAGACCAACAATCTGTATGGCAGCATAGGGCTTTCGCTCACGGCGCTGTGCACGTATCATTTCTGCATTTAGCTCTTTATTTTCTATCATTATTTTCCCAAGCTCAATCTGCTTTGACAGACGCTTTGATGAGACAGACAGATGACGTTTTTTGAAAAATGCAACATTTGCTGCCTCGCATCCGGGGATTGGAGCAGTGTGTACAATCGGTATATTTTTTACAAGTGCCTCAGTTGATGTGAGGCCGCCTGGCTTTGTATAGATTACATCACAGGCATCCATGAAAAGTGAAACCTGATTGGTGTAGCCTATTACGTGTACACGTTTGTTGAACTTAAACTCATTTTGCAGTATGCGTTTTATTTTAGTATTGTTGCCGCAAATGATTACAATATGCTCATTATTATGGCATCTTATTGCAAGCTCTGCGGCAAAGACAGCAAGCTTGCCAAAACCCATGCTGCCACTCATCACAAGAAAGATAGGCACATCGGATGGCAGATGTAATCTTGTTCTTGCAGCAGCTTTAGAAGTCCTTGTACAGAAGGACTGTCGTACCGGGATGCCTAATGGCAGCAGCTTGTTTTCAGGAATACCACGTTTTGCAAATTCATCGGTCAGATCATCGTGTGGAATAACATAATAATCCATATTTGTCTCTTCCCAGAATGGGATGCAGGTGTAGTCGGTTCCCACAGCGACGGCAGGGATATGAAGCAGATTTTTTCGCTTCATGCAGCTCAGGGTCTCAGCAGGGTACAGATGAGGTGTGACGACAGCATCAAAGTCGTTTGATTCAATGTATGCTGATAGCTTTTTACAAAGCAGGGCATTGGCAAAATAGACAGGGGATTTACGTTTATCACTCGATATCAGCATGCCAACCTTATAGAGTAGTCCGAAGAAAAACGGAATATGCTTTACAATGCCTATATATGCTCCTGATACTGCGTGCGATGTTCCTTTACCCGATAAGAGAAACATATCTATCATTGTCACAGAATGTCCTTTATGCTCTGCCGCTTCTTTTTTATAGCTTTACCGGCACTGTTGTGTCCCTCGCCGGTGTCACAGGATAAAATAAGAATTTTCAAACCGTTTAATTCCTTCCTAAATAAAATATGCGATAAGTGTACCATAATTTTTTAAAATAATCTACAGTGCAATAAAAGGTTGACATATCTAAGTTCAAAGCTTATTGTGGTAGCTGGAATGTACAAAATAGTATAATTATAAACTACAGATTACTGATATGACGGAGGCTTAATTTGAGATGGAAAATTTAATGTTTTGTCTAAATGCCACAGGACCTATTTTTCTGATGATGGTGTTTGGACTTTTTCTTCGCAAGGTGGGGATTTTGGACGAAGACTTTGCAAACAGGATGAATAAGTTTGTGTTTAAGATACCTTTACCTTTTTTACTGTTTAGTGATCTTGCGTCAGTTGATTTTTCAAGGGTTTGGAACATTAAATTTATAGTATTCTGCTTTGTGGTTACGTTGATAAGCATTACAATATCAACACTTGTTTCCTGTCTGTGGAGGGATAAATCTATACGGGGCGAGTTTATACAGGCCTCATACAGAAGCAGTGCTGCGCTGCTTGGAATTGCTTTTATCCAGAACATTTATGGAAACGCAGGCATGGCACCCGTCATGATTATAGGAAGCGTACCGCTTTACAACGTGATGGCTGTTATAGTGCTTTCATTTTTCAAGCCGGGGCAAAACGGCATAGACAGGGCAGTGCTCAAAAAGACATTTAAGGGAATAGTGACCAATCCTATTATTTTAGGAATTGTTGCAGGACTTCTGTGGTCAGCTATAGGCCTGCCATATGCAGGAATACCGGCAAAGGCTGTGACGAGCATTGGCAATATGGCAACACCTATGGGGCTTATGGCCATGGGTGCCACCTTTGATTTGAAAAAAGCATCAGCAAAGGCAAAGCCTGCATTTGCAGCCACATTTATCAAGCTTGTAGGTTTTGTGGCTGTATTTCTTCCTATTGCGGTAGCATTCGGGTTCAGGGACAGTGAGCTTATTGCAATTCTTGTGATGCTTGGCTCAGCAACTACAGTGAGCTGCTTTGTCATGGCAAGGAACATGGGACATGAGGGCGTTATCTCATCGACCACGATAATGCTCACAACACTGCTCAGTGCGTTTACGCTGACACTCTGGCTTTATATAATTAAAAGTCTGGGGCTTGTATAAAATGGAAGAACATAACTGTTGATTTGGTGGATAATTCCTCTTTACTTTAGTGTGATAATTTGCTAATATGTTAAAAGGTTGTAGTTATTGGATGATTTTGAATAATTACAATGATTATTTAACATATGGAGGAAATGAGCATGAGAAGAGGATTAGCACTTCTTTTGACAGCAACTTTAGCACTTTCAATGACTGCCTGTGGTGGCAGCAAGGGTGCAGGAACACAAAAAGCGAAAAAAGGGCGACGGCATGACCTACGCAGTTGAGGCAGGCTCAGCAGGAGAGGCTGTGGCAAAGGAAAAGGGCTTTAATTACAATTCGGTTTCATCACAGGCTGATGCGCTTATGGAGGTTAAATCAGGTACATCTGATGCGGCAATCATAGACCTTTTAATGGCAGGAGCCATGATTGGAGAGGGCACAAGCTACCCTGATTTAGTACATACAACAGAGCTTACCTCAGAGAAGTATGGTGTCGGATGCCGTAAGGGTTCTGATCTTGCTTCATATATCAACAGTGTACTCGCAGATTCATATGCTGATGGCAGCTCGCAGGAGATTGCAAAGAAATACGGAGTACAGGATTCACTTCTTGAGCAGGAGCCTTGCGAGTTCAAGCAGGCTGACAGCGACAGTGATGTGGATTATATCAAGTCACAGGGCAAGATGATTGTCGGTATCACAGAGTTTGAGCCTATGGATTACAAGGATAAGGATGACAAATGGATTGGCTTTGATGCAGATATGGCTAGACTTGTCGGTAAGAAGCTCGGCGTGGATGTTGAATTTGTAGTTATCGACTGGGACAACAAGGTTATGGAGCTTGATTCAAAGAAGATTGACGTTGTCTGGAATGGCATGACACTCACAGATGAGGTTACAAAGTCTATGGAATGCACAAATGCATACTGTAACAATGCACAGGTAGTTGTTGAGCGGGAGAAATAAAATGTTTTGGACTGTTACACAAGCACTAATGAGTGGTCTGTGGACCACCTTTGAAATATTTATACTGACACTTATATTTTCACTGCCACTGGGGCTTATATTTGCATTTGGGCTTTTGAGCAGGTTTAAGCCTGTCAAGGCTGTCATGAATGTATTTGTATGGGTTATCCGCGGCACACCGCTTATGCTTCAGCTTATCATTATATTCTACGGACCGGGTTTGTGGCTTCATCAGGCTATATGGAGTGGTGACGAGACCGGACGTATTACAGCGACGGTTGTAGCGTTTGTCATCAACTATGCATGTTATTTCTCTGTTATATTCAGAGGTGGCATAGAGGGTGTTCCGGCCGGTCAGAGAGAGGCAGGACAGGTGTTAGGCATGACAAAGCAGCAGATTTTCTTTAAAATCACTCTGCTTCAGATGATCAAGCGTGTTGTTCCGCCTATGTCAAATGAGATAATCACTCTTGTAAAGGATACTTCTCTTGCCAGAATTATTGCGGCATACGAGCTTACCTTTGCGGGAGCGGCGTTTATGAAGTCTGACGGACTTACATGGCCGCTGTTTTATACAGGTGTATTTTATCTCGTATTTGTCGGAATCCTTACACTTTTATTTAATTATATCGAGAAAAAGCTGGATTATTTCAGGTAGGAGGAAGACATGGCAATTTTAGAGGTTAGAAATATAGAAAAACACTTTGGAAGGACTAATGTGCTTAAGGATGTCAGCTTTTCCATGGAGGAGGGCAATGCTCTTGCCATAATCGGTTCATCAGGCTCAGGAAAGACTACTCTGTTACGGTGCCTTAACTTCCTTGAGAGACCTGACAGTGGTCAGATTATTGTAAATGGTGAGACTCTTTTTGATGCTTCCGAAGCGGGCAAGGATAAAGACGCGGAGCTTCGCAAAAAGAGGCTGCATTTTGGTATGGTGTTTCAGCAGTTTAATCTTTTTCCACAGTACACAGCACTTGAGAATGTTACTCTGGCAGAGCGACTTCTGGCACAGGAGACATCTGAGTTTAAAAAGGATAAAAAGCAATCCTTACACGTATTGATGAGCATGGAAAGGAACTTCTGGACAGAATGGGGCTTGCTGAGAGGATGAACCATTATCCGCATCAGCTCTCAGGTGGACAGCAGCAGCGTGTAGCTATAGCAAGGCACTGGCACTTAAGCCTGATATACTCTGCTTTGATGAGCCTACATCAGCTCTTGACCCGGAGCTTACCGGAGAGGTGCTTAAGGTCATACGTTCCCTTGCGCAGCAGAATACCACAATGATTATTGTCACGCATGAGATGGCCTTTGCGCGTGATGTTGCGGATCAGGTGATCTTCATGGACGGTGGTGTGATTGTTGAGCATGGCGACCCACATGAGGTGATTGACCATCCGAAGGAGGAGCGTACCAGGCAGTTCCTCACCAGATATGCGAAAGGCTGATGTGTGGGAAATATATTATACATGTCGAAAAAGTGTGAAATAAGTGTAAATTGAAAAGTAGATATTGATTTTTTTTTAACAAACATATATACTAACAAAAGAAATGGATGTAAATCCATAATTTATAGAAAAGAGGTTTATTCAAATGGCAAATGTTGATTTAACAAAGTATGGCATTACCGGAACAACAGAGATCGTTCACAATCCTTCTTACGAGACATTATTCGAGGAAGAGACAAAAGCCGGCCTTGAGGGTTACGAGGTTGGTAAGGAGACAGAACTTGGTGCAGTTAACGTTATGACAGGTATCTACACTGGACGTTCTCCTAAAGATAAATATATCGTTATGGACGAGAATTCTAAGGACACAGTATGGTGGAATACACCTGAGTATCCAAACGACAACCATCCAATGAAAGAGGATGTTTGGGCAACAGTTAAGGATCTTGCTAAGAAAGAGCTCTGCAACAAGAAGCTTTTCGTAGTAGATGCATTCTGTGGAGCAAACAAGGATACACGTATGGCAGTTCGTTTCATCGTTGAGGTTGCTTGGCAGGCTCATTTCGTAACAAACATGTTCATCCAGCCATCAGCAGAGGAGCTTGAGAACTTCGAGCCTGATTTCGTAGTATACAATGCTTCAAAGGCTAAGGTTGAGAACTACAAGGAGTTAGGTCTTAACTCAGAGACATGTGTTGCATTCAACATCACATCAAAAGAGCAGGTTATCATCAATACATGGTACGGCGGAGAGATGAAGAAGGGTATGTTCTCTATGATGAACTACTACCTCCCACTTAAGGGCATCGCTTCAATGCACTGTTCAGCAAACGCTGACATGAACGGAGAGAACACAGCAATCTTCTTCGGTCTTTCAGGAACAGGTAAGACAACACTTTCTACAGATCCTAAGCGTCTTCTTATCGGAGATGACGAGCACGGCTGGGATGACAACGGCGTATTCAACTTCGAGGGTGGATGCTACGCTAAGGTTATCGGTCTTGACAAAGAGTCTGAGCCTGATATCTACAACGCAATCAGAAGAGATGCTCTTCTTGAGAACGTTACAGTTGCTGATGATGGAAAGATTGATTTCGAGGACAAGAGTGTAACAGAGAATACACGTGTATCTTACCCAATCAACCACATCACAAATATTGTTAAGCCAGTATCTTCAGCACCGGCTGCAAAGAACGTAATCTTCCTTTCAGCAGATGCATTCGGAGTACTTCCACCAGTATCTATTCTTACACCTGAGCAGACACAGTACTACTTCCTTTCAGGATTTACTGCAAAGCTTGCAGGAACAGAGCGTGGAATTACTGAGCCAACACCTACATTCTCAGCTTGCTTCGGACAGGCATTCCTTGAGCTTCATCCTACAAAATACGCTGCAGAGCTCGTTAAGAAGATGGAGAAGTCAGGCGCTAAGGCATACCTTGTAAATACAGGATGGAACGGAACAGGAAAGAGAATCACAATCAAGGATACAAGAGGAATCATCGACGCTATCCTTTCTGGTGATATCCTTAATGCTCCAACAAAGAAGATCCCTATGTTCGATTTCGAGGTTCCTACAGAGCTTCCTGGAGTTGATTCAGGAATCCTTGATCCTCGTGACACATATGCTGATGCTTCTGAGTGGGAGGCAAAGGCTAAAGATCTTGCAGAGAGATTCAACAAGAACTTTGTTAAGTACACAACAAATGAGGCTGGTAAAGCACTTGTTGCAGCAGGACCACAGTTATAATATATTAAACAGAATTATATTAGATAATTCTAAAGCCGGGCGGTTGTATGTCGCCCGGCTTTTTTGAAGATACTGTATAAAACGTTATAAAACAGGCATTTATCGAGGTTATGGATGTATAAATATTGTTATTGATAATATGAATTTAAGTTATATTAACGATATTGCTTGACAAATACAGATTATAGTAATATTATCATCATGTGAACAGAAATAATAGAAATTGTGAGGAAGGTTTTTCGATGAGAAGACAGGCATTATCTCTTTTAGTTGAGAACAATCCCGGAGTGACCAGTCGTATTTCAGGACTGTTCAGTCGCAGGGGATTTAATATTGATAGTTTCTCCTCAGGGGTTACAGCAGATCCGCGCTACACACGTATCACAATTGTTGCAAGCGGTGATGAGCAGGTGCTTGAGCAGATAGAGAAGCAGTTGGCGAAGCTTGAGGATGTACTTGATATCAAGAAGCTTGAGCCGGGACTCTCAGTGTGCAGGGAGCTTATTATGATAAAGATAAGAGCACTCGATACACAAAGACAGGCAGTTATGAATGTGACTGAGATCTTCCACGGCAAGATAGTTGATGTCACTCATGACTCTATGATAATTGAGCTCATAGGTACACAGGACAAGCTTGATAAATTCATAGACTTACTTAGCGGCTATGAGATATTAGAGCTCGCAAGAACGGGAATCACAGGTCTTACCAGAGGTTCCGATGATGTAGTTATGTTGGATTAGTCACAGGACAATCCTTACATATAAATAGTTTACTTAAATTAACAGGAGGAAAACAAAATGGCAGAACCAAGATTATTTTATCAGGATGATTGTAACCTTTCATTATTAGAGGGCAAGACAATTGCCATTATCGGTTACGGCAGCCAGGGACATGCACATGCACTTAACTTAAAGGATTCAGGATGCAATGTCATCATCGGTCTTTATGAGGGCAGCAAGTCATGGAAGAAAGCAGAAGAGCAGGGCTTCAAGGTATATGTCGCTGCAGAGGCTGCAAAGCAGGCTGATATCATCATGATTCTTATAAATGATGAGTTACAGGCAGATATGTACAAGAAGGATATCGAGCCAAACCTTGAGCCGGGCAACATGCTTATGTTCGCTCACGGCTTCAATATCCACTTTGGATGCATTAAGCCACCAAAGGATGTAGATGTAGCTATGATCGCACCTAAGGCTCCGGGACATACAGTACGTTCAGAGTACCAGGCAGGAAAAGGAACACCTTGTCTTATCGCTGTAGAGCAGGATGCTACAGGAAAGGCATGGGATCTTGCACTTGCTTATGGTCTTGGAATCGGCGGAGCAAGAGCCGGACTTCTTGAGACAACATTCCGTACAGAGACAGAGACAGACCTCTTCGGAGAGCAGGCAGTTCTTTGTGGTGGTGTTTGTGCACTTATGCAGGCTGGTTTCGAAACACTTTGCGAGGCTGGTTATGACCCAAGAAACGCATACTTCGAGTGTATCCATGAGATGAAGCTCATCGTAGACCTTATCTACCAGTCAGGCTTCGCAGGTATGAGATACTCTATCTCTAATACAGCTGAGTATGGTGATTATGTAACAGGACCTAAGATTGTTACAGCTGAGACAAAGAAAGCTATGAAGAAGATTCTTTCTGACATCCAGGATGGTACATTTGCTAAGGAGTTCTTACTTGATATGTCACCGGCAGGACGTCAGGTACACTTCAAGGCTATGAGAAAGCTTGCTTCTGAGCATCCTTCAGAGAAGGTTGGTGAGGAAATCCGTAAGCTTTACAGCTGGAATGATGAGAGCGACAAGCTCATCAACAACTAATCTGTCAGACATATATGACAATAAGACCCGGGGCAGTGATGCACCGGGTTTTTTACATAGCAAAACTTGACAAAATATAGTGTGATGTGTAAAATTATGAATGTTAATCAGACGGATTAAAAATACGCCTTCGTCTCTTTGAGAGGCGGAGCGTTTTTGATATAAGGAGGCAAGTATGTCAGAACCATACAATCACAAGGCCATAGAGAAAAAATGGCAGGAATACTGGAAAGAACACGAGACATTCAAGACAGATGTTTGGGATTTTTCAAAGCCTAAATACTATGCACTTGATATGTTCCCTTACCCTTCAGGAGTAGGCCTTCACGCTGGACATCCGGAGGGCTATACAGCTACAGATATCATGTCGCGTATGAAGAGAATGCAGGGCTACAATGTACTTCATCCGATGGGATATGATTCATTCGGTTTACCGGCAGAGCAGTATGCTGTAAACACAGGTCATCATCCAAACGGTTTCACTCAGAAGAATATAGAGACCTTCTCAAAGCAGTTAAGAGAGCTTGGTTTTGATTATGACTGGTCAAAGATGATTTCTACAAGTGACCCTGAGTTTTACAAGTGGACACAGTGGATTTTCAAGAAGCTTTATGAGGCCGGATATGCAAAGCATATTGATATGCCTGTAAACTGGTGCGAGGAGCTTGGAACAGTTCTCTCAAACGATGAGGTTATAGATGGCAAGTCAGAGCGTGGTGGCTATCCTGTAGTCCGCAAGAACATGAAACAGTGGGTTATTGACCAGCCGGCATTTGCTGAAAAGCTCCTTGAGGGGCTTGATGAGATAGACTGGCCTGAGTCTACCAAGGAAATGCAGAGAAACTGGATTGGCAAGAGCACAGGTGTCGAGGTCAAATTCCAGATTGTAGGTGGTGGAGAATTCTCTATCTTTACTACATGTATCGAGACAATATATGGTATCACATTTATGGTGCTTGCTCCGGACGGAGATATAGTAAAGGGTCTCATGGACAGAGTCGAGAACAAAGAAGAGGTTCAGGCTTACATAGATGAGACTGTAAAGAAGAGTGATATGGACAGAACTGAGCTTAACAAGACAAAGTCAGGCTGTGAGCTTAAGGGACTTCATTGTATCAACCCTGTAAACGGCAAGGAAGTGCGCATGTTCATCGGTGATTTCGTACTGGCAAGCTATGGTACAGGTGCTGTTATGGCAGTTCCTACCCATGATCAGCGAGATTTCGAGTATGCACAGGCTCATGATATTGAGATGATTCAGGTAATTGATGGTGCAGATGTATCAGAGCATGCATTTGAGAAGCATGATTACCTTGGCAAGGGCTGCAAGCTCATCAACTCAGAGGAGTTTACCGGAATGGTAGTCGAGGATGCTAAGGAAGCTATCACAGCCAAGCTTGAGAAGATGGGCGTGGCAAAGAGAACTGTAAACTACAAGTTCCGTGAGTGGATTTTTGCACGTCAGAGATACTGGGGAGAGCCTGTTCCATGTGTATACAAGGAGGATGGTTCAATCTATTTCCTTCCTGATGATGAGCTTCCGCTTGTCCTTCCTGAGCTTGAGGATTACAAAGGCAAGAATGGCAAGGCACCTCTTGAGAACGCTACAGAGTGGAAGCAGTATGACAGAAACGGCGTAAAGGGTACTCGTGAGACATCCACCATGCCTGGCTCGGCAGGCTCCTCATGGTATTATATGAGATATATCGATCCACACAATGATAAGGAATTTGCAAATCAGGAGCTCTTAAAGCACTGGATGCCTGTAGATCTCTATGTTGGTGGACCGGAGCATGCGGTAGGACACCTCATGTATTCAAGAATCTGGAACAGATTCCTCTTTGATCAAGGCTTATCTCCTGTAAAGGAGCCTTTTAAGAAGCTTGTACATCAGGGAATGATCCTTGGATCAAACGGTATCAAGATGGGCAAGAGATTCCCGGAGTTCGTAGTAAATCCTAGTGATGTAGTCGAGGAGTACGGCGCTGACACACTTCGTCTCTACGAGATGTTCATGGGACCACTTGAGGTTTCAAAGCCTTGGAACGACAGCAACGTACAGGGAGCAAAGAGATTCATCACACGTGTATGGAATTTCTTTACAGAGCCTGAGAATATTATTGAAGAGGATGATGGAAAGCTCACAAGAATCTATCATCAGACAGTAAAGAAGGTCACAAACGACTTCGAGGCACTTGGCTACAATACAGCTATCAGCCAGATGATGATTTTTGTCAATGAAGTATACAAGGCAGGCAGATGTCCTAGAGAGTTTGCAGAGGGACTTATCAAGATGCTTTCTTGTGTATGTCCACATGTTGGTGAGGAAATCTGGCAGAGAATGGGACATGACGATACAATCGCATTTGAGCCATGGCCGGTATACGATGAGGCAAAGACTGTTGAGGATACAGTAGAGATTGCTGTACAGATCAACGGAAAGACTAAGGGCACTCTTGCAATCGGAAAACAGGATCCTAAGGATGAGGTTATTGCAAAAGCAAAGGATGTTATTGCAGATAAGCTTACAGGAAATATCGTAAAAGAGATTTATGTTCCGGGACGTATTGTAAACATCGTGATGAAATAATTTGAGAAGAAAATCTCACAACAGAATAAAGTGCTTGGAAATATTGAAAAGTTCGCTGAAAATCAAGGTTTGCAGACATTTTTCTTCAAAAGAAAAGGTATCATAGCATACCGCAAAATATCGTAATAGATTTTTAAAATGGAGTAATATTGGAGTAAAAAGCGAAAGAAAATGGAGTAAATATTTCAAAGGTAAATATATAGAAATAGGAGATTGTAACAAAGAATAGCAATCTCCTATTTCTATATTATGTGTCTAAATTTAATATAACTTATGAAAAAAATTTGGTGGAAAGTTGTTTGTAAAAATAGAAAATAGTATAATTATGAAGAACATATTCGGAGTAAAGTATTTGCAAAGGAAAAGGAGGTTTAATAAATGGGTATATTTGATGCGTTTAAAGGAAAAAGCGATATGGAAATCGCAGGTGATAATCAAGTAGATGAATTGGATAAGGGGAAAGTTAAAGAATTTGATTTGAATATCGAAAAAAAATACTTGAAAACTGGGAGAATTATCATGCGATACGAGAGATTATTGCCAATGCCTTAGTACTTACAAATACAAGGGATATAGAAATCAAACAGGCAAAAGATGGGTGGTGGCATATTGTAGACTACGGTCGTGGATTGAATTATCATCATCTAACTCAAAATGAAAATGAAGAGAAATTGAGTAATGATAAGCTTATTGGACGATTCGGAGTAGGATTGAAAGATGCTTTAGCGACACTTTATCGTCATGGTGTTGATGTGAAAATAAAATCAAAATATGGGATTATTAAATTGAAAACTGCTTCTAAGGTTGGCTTTGATGATATAATAACTCTACACGCAGAAATACTGCCATCGGATAATATAAAGATGATTGGAACAGATTTTTGTTTGTACGGATGTACAAAAGAAGATATAGAAAAGGCAAAATCTTTGTTTTTAACTTTTACAGAAGATAAGGTTTTAGAAAAAACAAAATATGGAGAGGTTTTAGCTAACAACGGAGTAAACAGTAATATTTATATTAATGGTGTGAGAGTAGCGGAAGAACTTAATTTTTTGTTTTCATACAATATTACTTCATTAAATTCTCAAATAAAAAAGGCACTTAATCGTGAAAGAACAAATGTTGGAAGAACTGCCTACACAGGTAGAATCAAAGATATTTTAAAAGATTGTTGTTCGGATATTGTTATAAAAAAATTGGTGGAAGATTTGCAAGAGTTCGGTTCAGGTAATAAACATGACGAATTGTCATGGAATGACATAGCTATGTATGCGTCTAGGAAAATGAGTGAAATAAATACGGCGACAACATATGTAACTACCGACAATTTAAAAAACAATCCGTCACTTATAGATGATATGCGGAGAAACGGGTATAATCCAGTTGTTGTACCAGATAATTTAATAAACAAAATGGAAGATTATAATACTGGTGCAGAAGAAGGAAAGACGTTAGTAACAGCAAATCAATATATTAAGGAAGAACAAAATAGATTTACTCCTCAAATTGTGGAGATAGATTCATTATCAGTTGCTGAACGTAGAGTATATGATATAACGGATAAGATATTAGAATTAATCGGTGGAAAACCGAGAAATGTAAAATGTATACAGATAGTAGAAAAAATATATGAATCAGAGATTTTTAATGAAACTGTTGGATTGTGGGAACCGAAAGAGAATCGTATTTTGATAAAACGAAATCAGTTGAATGAACTAAATAGTTATGCGGGTACATTATTGCATGAATGTGCTCATGCTATAAGTGGAGCTCCAGATGTTTCAAGAGATTTTGAAACAGAGCTTACCAATGTTATAGGTTGTATAGCAAATAAACTTATAGACAATAAAATGTGATTTTGATTTGTAGGATAATGATACATAGTGAGGTCAAGGAACAAGGCGAAGCCGATACGCCGTAGGGCAGTCCTTGACGGAACGGACACAGCCAACAGCACCATGATACAGCAGAGGACTTGAAAGGTCAGAAACCTTGCAAGTCCTCTTGTCTGTTACTGGGCGTTATGTTTTAAGTAAAGTGCTTCTTTCGTCAGTTCTTTCTCAAATGCCTTGATGTGACCGTCGTGTATTCCGTTGTCGATATAAAAGCAATCGTCAGCCTGCGAGTAGGCAAGTTTGGTAACTTTCGGTTCATACGTCTTTGTATCAATTCCATAATAGTAAATCGTGGCGGTTGTTAATACCATGTGGATACTTTCAAAATCTCTTGTAAAAATGGTATGCCTGTCAGAATAGAAGAAATCAGACGGACATTCATAAAATTGAGAACTATCCTCTTTCAAAAATAAAGGTAATATGTGCATTGCATTTCCAGCACGATTGACAAGGACATAAAAGCGTGGAATGAGGGCGGCATATTGGGTCATCATGGCAATGTAGATATCGTCTAAATTATCAAGAAGATACTCGGAGCAGGAGTTGTTATAAAAGACATATTGCAGGGCATTGTCATTTTGGCTTGTATGTTCCATAGGCACATTTTCCCCGTAAAGCCACCGCAAGTCTACGTCTAAGGAGTCGGCAATCAGTTCCATTTTATCGGCTTTCGGGTTGTACTGTCCTGAAAGATAGGAACTGAACGCTCCTTTGCTGATACCAGTATCTTTGACTATATCTACCTGTTTTTTATTTTTTGCTTTCATGGCAAATTTAATCCGTTCTGCGATTGTATTCATCTGAAAAACCTCTCTTTCCATATCTCGTTATAACTTCTCATATCTTATCATCTAAGGACACTATACCACAAGTTCAGAAAAAAGAAAACAAAAAGTTTATAAAAAACTAAACTTTCTATTGTAAAACAAATGTGTCTATGCTAATATACAATTAAGTTCAGAAATAGCTGAACAATAAACGACGTCGTAATAGGAAAATAAAAATATGAGAAACTGACCTATCGGTTCAACGGGGAGAAAGGAACGTGTATGCAGATTACATTGACAAAAGAACAGGTAAAAGAAGCATTTGGAGAACTTCGTTTTATGGGTGCGGATAACTGTTACCGCTATGATAAAGACAGTAAGAAGAAAACAGAGGAAGTGGAAGCCTTAAAACTTCATCTTGGAAGCATGAAGCTTGGGAACAGCGTGGATATTCGCTTGGAAGCAACGGAACTTCCGAAGATTGAGCCTTATGCGGTGGTGGAACTGGAAGAACCAGTATATGCCCCTTATGTGCAGAGAGGAAACTTTCCTGTATTAGTGGAGAAGATTACCTGTAAGGGTATCCGCCCAGTTCCAAACAAAAATATGTAGGCAGTCAAAGTTCCTGTCCTCGTTCTGACGTACCAAACGGCAGGTTGAGGGCAGGGCAATGGCAACGCCGTTGCAGATAGGAGGTATGTTAAATTTGGAAGAAAGAAGCGGAAGTTTTCTTCCAAAACTCCCCTATACTAACAGGGGAGTAATACGACAGAAAGAAGAATTAAGTGCCTTGATAGACTGGTGTCAGATAACCGTTAAGGAAGTTCCGTTAGAAGCAGTTATAGAAGATGTACTGAGAATACCGTTGGAACTTATGACGGTGACAGGCTATGAAAAAGGAATTGCAGGACATGAGGTTGTGGCAATCTTTGATAATATCAAGGTACTAAAACCAACAGGAAATGCACAGTATCAAGGATTTCAGATTTTAATGAGTGGGAAAGGCTGTCGCAACTATGAGAATTTTTTACAACTCAATGAGGAAACATGGTTTGATTTCTTGAACAGAGTTTGCCAGTATCATATCAATATTCCTCGGATTGATTTGGCGATAGACGACAGAAAACCGTATTTGAGTATTCCCGATTTGATTGTACGGACAAAAGAGGGATTGCTTTCCACAAAATTAAGGGAGATAGATTTTCACGACTCGGGAGAACTGAAAGAAGAAGTGTTTCAGAGTAAAGGTGGCAGTCTTTATCTCGGTAGTTCAGCCAGTAATTTGAGATTGGTATTTTATGAAAAGGGATATGAACAGAATAAAAAATATGGAGTAGAATTAGACGAAAATTGGAATAGATATGAATTAAGATTTCGGCAGGAAATGGCAGTAAGTGTAGTACAGGAATTATTGAAATATAGAGATGTGGCAGGACTGGCAATGGAAGTATTGAACAGCAAAATACGATTTTTAGAAAAGCCGACAGACAGCATGACAACACGAAAAAGGCTTTATCCAACCTATCAAGCATGGGCGGAATTGATGAAAGACATAGGCAAGGTCAAACTTACTATGCAACCACAGAAGAAAGTCTGCAAAAGGTATGGGAGTGGTTAGAAAAATATGTTGCCCCGTCTTTGAAATTGTTTGCAGAAGTTGGGAAGATAGAGCAGAGAGATTATATTGGTAATCTTATAGCAAATGGAGAAATGAATATCACACAGAAGCAGTTGTATGATGATTACATAAAAGCAAGAAAATTAGACGAAAGGGGGTAATCGTATCGAAAAAGCATTACTAAATATAAATGAATTTTGTGAGTATATGGGGATTGGGAAAACAAAGGCAAGAGAACTGTTGAACAATCCGAAAAATAGATTTACAGTACGCATTGGTAATCGGTTGTATGCAAATAAGAAATTACTTGATGAATGGCTGGAATATCAATGCAAAAGGGCTTGAAAAGAAAATGGGGTGTGGATATAATGAAAATTGAAATATTTACTTTACCATATTTCTTTCAGTAGAAGAAAGGAAAGTTGGTATGGGTAAAGATTTAAAGGGCAAAGAACTCGGTAAGGGAATTTCACAGAGAGCAGACGGACGCTATATTGCAAGATTTACAAGCAAAACAGGGAAACGAAAAACGCTTTATGATTTTAAACTGAATGAATTAAAACGGAAGTTGCGAGAAGCGGTTTATGAAGATGAACATGGTTTGAATGGCAATGGCGAAAGTATCACTTTAAATGCGTGGTATGTAACGTGGACGGAGTTGTATAAGAAGAAAACAGTCAAAATGACTACGATATATAAAAACCACAGTTACTACAATTCAAGAGTGAAAAACTCTATCGGAAAGATGTATTTGCAGGACATTAAAACATATCACGTTCAGAAATTTTTGAATGATTTGATAGACAGCGGTCTTGCACACGGAACGGTATCGAATATTAGATTTATGTTAAGCGATATGTTTGATAAGGCAGTATTGAGTGAATACATTAGAAAAAATCCCTGTATCGGTGTGGAAATGCCAAAAGAAGTGAAAAAGGAAAGGCGTGTATTAACAAGAGAGGAACAGGAGAAATTTTTTACATTTGCTTCTTCCTATATACACATCAATGTTCTGAAATTTGCTGTGACAACAGGCTGTCGGATTGGAGAAGTGCTTGGGCTGAAATGGGAAGATTGTGACTTTGAAAAAAGAGAAATTACAATCAATAAGACAATTCATTACTCAAAGGCTTCCAGTCCCGTTGAGGGTTCAAAGTTTTTCTATACGACTGCAAAAACCATATCAAGTAATCGTGTCATTCCTATGACAGATGAAGTGTATGAGATTTTGCAAAATCAGAAGATAAAGCAGACAGAACAGAAGATGTGGAAACGCTCGATATGGAAACAGCATAAAGAATTTCAAAACTTGGTATTTACCTGTTCGGACGGTTCGCCAGTTTATTATTACAATGTCAATAGTGCAATCAAAGACTATGTAGCGAAAATCAATGTGATAGAGATTGAACTGGCAAAGGAAGAAAAGAGAGAGCCAAAGATACTTGAATTGTTTACCTGTCACACTTTGCGACATACGTACGCTACAAGGTGTTATGAAAATGGAGTAGACTAACAGGTAGTGCAGAAACTCTTAGGTCATTCCACATTGGCAATGACAACCGATTTATACACGCACGTTTCAGAAGAAAAGAAGTAGCTGAACTGAAAATATTGGCTTAAAATTGGAGTAAAAATGGAGTAAATCAGAAGATAGATAGCGAAAAACAGCGTAAAAGCAACATTTTCGAGTAGATATAAATATTGTAATGAAATAAAAATTACCCGGTATTTTGCACAGCCATTAGATGGCCGGCAGAATACCGGGTGATTTTATTTTTTGAGAACATGTGGTGGAAGTGATGGATCACTTCCGCGAAGCTTCTGCATACCGCGCTGGATCGCATCCTTGGAATTTTTCCAGTCGGCATCTTTATTTTTATAATCATATTTTTCGATGAACCATGCAACATCTTCATATATGCGGTTCATGTTTTCGTGCATTAGAGGGAGCACGATATCGTAAAATTCTTTGCGCTTATCACCTTTTAAATAAGTGTCAGCTCCTTCCAGAACCACTTTCAGGTGATCGAGACAAAATCCTTTTGTGTTCTTTAATTTTTCTTTTAGTTCAGGATCCTTTTCATACATAGTGAAGAAGGTCTTCATGTATGCATTAAAGGTCTTGTTTACGCTGTCACATATAAAGCAGGTTGATTCACGTTTGTTAATCCAGTCCACGATGGAATTGGAGGAGGCGTTTGCTTTTTTGAAAAGACCGCTCCTTTGCACTGAATCAGGCTTAAAGTTCTTAAATTCTTTGTCCATCTCCTCAATATGGCGCATGTACATGGTTTTTAGTATCCAGGCGTTTCCGAGTGAATTGCCATAGTCAAACATTTTTTTGAAATGTGCACGGCAGAAGCCCTCCTTATCGGTCATATCGCGTATGTCAGCCTCCATGTAAGAGGCACCATGACCAAGTACAAAATCCATGACGTGATCCTCAGTGCGTTTTTCTATATAGCAGAAGGGGCATTCGCCGGCATTGTTAAAGGCGTCTGATATGGGGATAGTGTGTATTTGTTCTTTCAAGGTAATACCTCCGGGGTCATATTTTGTTATTTAAAAATCCTCTGGTGTGTAGCTCTCATAAAACTTGATAAAGGTCTGCAGAGAGGTGGAAAGCTTTGAAGACTCCTTGTAAGCAAAGCCAACCTCACGCTTGTGGATTGGTATGCCGAGAGGAATTTCAATCAGGGTACCGTCAGCAAGCTCCTTTGAAACTATGCTTTTTATGACGCAGGCCACACCTACGCCTATTTTGGCAAAGTCGATGAGCAGGTCCATATTTGATATATCTATAGAGTCCTTTACGTGTATCTGGTTCTCCTGCAGATAATCATCAATATATTTACGTGTCATATTGCCTTTATCGAGAAGCATGAGAGTAGAGTTTTGCAAAATCTCGCTCTTTTTGACACCACGGGCGCTTAAGTTGCGCAGATAGTCCTTTGTAGTGACAAATATATCTTCGATGTTGTCCAGATAATAGAAATTGAAAGTCTTAAGGGATGCTGGTTTTCCAATCAGACCTATATCTATTTTGTCATCATCAAGGAGCTTTAAGGTCTCATTGGTGGACTGACATTCGATTGAGATGCTTATATGAGGATTTCTGTGTATGAATTCCTTGAGGTATGGCAAAAGCATATATTTGCAGAGTGTTGAGCTGACACCAATCTTAAGCTGGCCGACACCGAGCTCTATTGAGCGCTTCAGCTTTTCCTCCCCCTCATTTAATGCCTCAAAGGCCTCGCTTACATGATCATAAAGAAGCCTGCCCTCATCGGTCAAGACGACACCTCTGGAGCTTCTGGAAAAAAGCTTGCATTCCAGTCCGTCCTCGAGCTTTTGAATTGACTTGCTGATGGCAGGCTGGCTGATATAGAGCTCCTTGGCTGCCTTTGATATATTGCCGGCATTGGCGACAGTATAGAAAATCCAGTAAGATGAGAGATTCTGGTTCATTTGTACCTCCTGTGGTTTGTACTTTTAATGGGCTGTAATCGTTGCTTGTCACAAAAAGGGTGTGAACATCAACAAATCTGTGTATATTATACCATGAGATTTAGTTATGGTAAATATGTTTATTATGTATTTTTATTATGGTAAATCATATGTTATGATGTCTTAAGTAAACTTGATTCAGATACAATCATAATACAATATTTTTATATGCTAGGAGGAATATAAGCATGGGAATGACAATGACACAGAAGATTCTTGCTGCACACGCAGGTCTTGACTCTGTTAGTGCAGGACAGCTCATTGAGGCTGATTTAGATCTTGTGCTTGGAAACGACATTACCTCACCTGTAGCGATTCATGAGATCAATAAGATGAAGGTAGAGGGAGTGTTTAATAAAGATAAAATCGCACTCGTTATGGATCACTTTGCACCAAACAAGGATATCAAGTCAGCAGAACACTGTAAATGTGTTCGCGAGTTTGCCTGCAAAAACGAGATTACAAATTACTTTGATGTAGGAAAAATGGGCATCGAGCATGCACTTTTACCTGAGCAGGGACTGACTGTAGCAGGTGATGTGATTATAGGAGCTGATTCTCATACATGTACATACGGAGCTTTAGGAGCATTCTCTACAGGTGTGGGAAGTACTGATATGGCAGCAGGAATGGCTACAGGCAAGGCCTGGTTTAAGGTACCTTCTGCTATCAAGTTCAATATCGTCGGAAAACCGGCTGAGTGGATCAGCGGCAAGGACGTCATCCTTCATATCATCGGTATGATTGGTGTGGACGGTGCACTTTATAAGTCAATGGAGTTTGTCGGAGATGGACTTAAATATCTTTCTATGGATGACAGATTTACTATCGCCAATATGGCAATTGAGGCCGGCGGCAAGAATGGTATCTTCCCTGTAGATGATCTCACAAGAGAGTACATGAAGGAGCATTCAAAGCGTCCGTTCACAGAGTATGAGGCTGATAGTGATGCAGAGTATGATGAGGAGTATACAATCGACCTTAGCACACTTAAGTCTACAGTTTCATTCCCACATCTTCCTGACAATACACGTACCATCGATGAGGTGGGTGATGTAAAGATTGACCAGGTAGTAATCGGTTCATGTACCAACGGTCGTATGGATGATCTGCGTATTGCAGCAAAGATTCTTGAGGGTAAAAAGGTTGCGGATGGTATCAGGGTTATCGTGATTCCTGCCACACAAAAGATTTATCTTCAGGCTATGGAAGAGGGCCTTCTTAAGACATTTATCGAGGCTGGTGCCATTGTGAGCACACCTACCTGCGGACCATGTCTTGGCGGATACATGGGAGTGCTCGCTGAGGGCGAGAGATGCGTATCTACCACAAACCGTAACTTTGTCGGACGTATGGGTCATGTGGATTCTGAGGTTTATCTGGCAAGCCCTGCTGTTGCAGCGGCAAGTGCCATCACAGGTAAGATTTCAGGACCAAAGGATGTTATGTAAAGATTGGAGGAATCACAATGAAAGCAGCACACGGTTGTGTATTTAAATATGGAGACAATGTCGATACAGATGTAATCATTCCGGCAAGATATCTGAATTCTTCTGATCCTAAGGAGCTTGCAACACACTGCATGGAGGATATCGATAAGGATTTTGTAAATAATGTAAAGGCCGGAGATATCATGGTAGCCAACAAGAACTTCGGCTGTGGTTCATCAAGAGAGCATGCACCGATTGCCATCAAGGCTGCCGGCGTAAGCTGTGTTATCGCAGAGACATTTGCAAGAATTTTCTACAGAAATGCAATCAATATAGGCCTTCCTATTATCGAGTGCCCTGAGGCAGCAAAGGCAATAAAAGCCGGTGATGAGGTGACAGTGGACTTTGATTCCGGTATCATCACAGATGAGACAACAGGAGAGAAGTTTAAGGGACAGGCCTTCCCACCGTTCATGCAGAAGATTATCGACTGCGAGGGACTTGTAAACTATATAAATCAGAAGTAATTATAAAAATTCCCGAGGTTATATAACCGCGGGAGTTTTTAGTACAATATTAAAAGTAATGGTAATATGCAAACTGTGGGATATGCGTTCTATAAATCAAATTGCTGCAGATACTGCAAATATTTATCGGAAACTGTCACAGAAGTGTAAATATCCGCGTATTCCTTGCCTGATATACTTTCGATATAGTTTTCGGGATAGTTTTTTTCTATGCCATGTGCATGAGCCATATCGACAGCTTTATTGTATGCAATAGCGGCCTTTTCGATTGTGTTGTAGGTTCCTATGACAAAATTACCGTTTATGTGTATGCGTGCTTTATATTTGTCGAGCCCTGCAGTTTTGACAATCTCTACACCATGGTATGGATTTAACAGCTTGATGTTTTCGTAGCGCATGTCGGTTGGATCGTTGTTTACAAATACATAGTCCCGTCCGCAAACAGCATGAGGCTGTATGCCATAGCGGTTAAGCAGGGTGACCTGCATGCCGTAGTCGTTGACGTACAGATGTCCCTGGCGTTTTAATATGCGATGCTCAGAGTAGTAAAACAAATCGTCTATATCGAATTTCAGCTCATGTGATATATCCAGATAGTAGCTGAAATAGTTTTTGCGCAGGTATATTGGGGTTTTGATGTACATTCCGTTATCACGGAAATTAATAAGAGTTACAATTTTATCAAATGCAAGTGCATGGGTGTGAAAGTAAGAGTCCTCTATGCTGTTTGTTTCTTTTAATAAAATTGTCGATGCAGTGGCATAGGCGCGGCTTGCAGAAAGCTCACTGTCAAAGCTTCCGAGACTGATGTGTTTGCTTTTGTAGGTGATGTTGGACCTGTAGTAAATGGTGCCGTCTTTTTCTGACAGCGGTGTAAACTCCTTGCAGCATAGATGTATTGTGTCCCTTTCACATATATTTTGTTATTGTTTGTTAAAACATTTATATAATTGTAGCATTTTTGTTATTGATTTGATATATGAAATTTATTATACTATAAAGGATAATAATTGTCTGCATATAGATGCAGCAATATGGATTTAGATAAGATAAAAAGAGAAATGAGGTAAAAAATGGATTTATTATATTCAAGCACAAGAAACAGTGAAAAGAAAATAACAGCTTCACAGGCTATCCTTAAGGGCCTTGCCGATGACGGAGGATTATTTGTACCTGAGAGCATTCCGGCACTTGATGTTTCTGTTGAGGAGCTTTCTAAGATGTCATACCAGCAGGTAGCATATGAGGTTATGAAGCTTTTCCTTACGGATTTCACAGAGGAAGAGCTTAAAAATTGTATCAACAGGGCATACGACAGCAAGTTTGATACTACTGAGATTGCACCGCTTAAGTTTGCTGACGGGGCTTACTACCTTGAGTTGTTCCATGGCTCTACAATAGCCTTCAAGGATATGGCATTATCCATTCTGCCTCATTTACTTATCACATCCGCAAAGAAAAACAATGTTAAAAACGAGATTGTCATCCTGACAGCCACATCAGGAGACACAGGAAAGGCAGCTATGGCAGGTTTTGCTGATGTTGAGGGGACACAGATTATCGTTTTCTATCCAAAGAATGGTGTCAGCCCGATTCAGGAAAAGCAGATGCTTACACAAAAGGGTGCCAATACTCATGTAGTGGGTATTCACGGCAACTTTGACCAGGCACAGTCAGCAGTAAAGGCTATGTTCAATGATAAGGCTCTTGCAGAGACGATGGATGCCGCAGGCTATCAGTTCTCATCCGCCAACTCAATCAATATAGGTCGCCTTGTACCACAGATTGTGTACTATGTATATGCTTACTCAAAGCTTTTTGCACAGGGAGCTGTCGCAAAGGATGAGAAGATAAATATCGTTGTTCCTACAGGAAACTTTGGAAATATACTTGCAGCATTTTATGCAAAAAACATGGGACTTCCCGTTGCAAAGCTTATCTGCGCTTCAAACGAGAACAAGGTGCTTTACGATTTCTTCACAACAGGAGAGTATGATAAAAACAGAGAGTTTATCCTCACAAATTCACCATCTATGGATATTCTCATCTCTTCAAACCTTGAGAGACTCATTTACCGTATCGCAGGAAATGATGCAAATAAGAATGCTCAGCTTATGGCTTCGCTTGCTAAGGATGGCAAATACACTGTAACACCTGAGATGAAGGAAAAGCTTTCTGACTTCTATGGAAATTACACAAGTGAGAAGGAAACCGCAGAGGTTATCAAAAAGCTTTACGAGGATACAGGATACATTATTGATACTCATACAGCAGTTGCAGCAGGTGTATATGACAAGTATAAGGAGGCTACAGGTGATACAGCCACAAAGACTGTTATCGCATCTACAGCAAGTCCATTCAAATTCACAAGAAGTGTGATGGATGCAATTGATCCTAAGTACGATTCAATGACAGACTTTGAGCTTGTAGATGAGCTTTCAAAGCTTGGCAACGTTAAGGTACCAAATGCCATCGAGGAAATCAGGGATGCAAAGATTCTTCACAACACAGTATGTGATGTGGATCAGATGGAAAACACTGTTAAGAAAATGCTCGGTGTGCAGTAATAATATAATGTTACATTTTGCCCATTTAATCATATAATTGTAATTTGTTTGATATATAACTATATATAGCGCAATATAAAAGAACATCTGCTGATTGCAGATGTTCTTTTTGTACTCTAATTATAGAGTAAATAATTATCAGATTACTGAAACTGCCTTGCAGAGATATTAGAATTCAATAATAAAGTGAATGGATCCGAAAGGGTATAACAGCTTGAGCTTGCAGGCTTTATTGAAGCTGCGTGTCTGTCCATCAAAATGCTCAGGTGCAGTGAGAGTAAGCTCAAGTGCCTGATCATTTGAACAGTTGACCAGAAACAGTCCATTGTTCAGGTTCAGGAAATCATCGAGAGATGCCTGTACATACTCGTCGTATACTGAAAATGATTCCTTTACATAGCGTGATGCAAAATTGATGGCTGTTGTCTGACTCATGCCTATGTATGTAGATATGGCATAGCTGCCCTCGATGTCCTGACGTACCATGCAGTCAGCACTAAAGCTGTCACATATCTCAGCAGAGAGCGGAGTGTAGTCATCACCGACAAATCGGATAAAGCTGTTAAACAAAAGCTCAAGATACATAATGTCAATGGCAGAAGGATCTATGCCTGTATTGGCAAAAAAATGACCTATCAGATGATTTATACTGTCCTTATCCTCGAGTACCATGTCAAGATCGGAAATAGCATTCTCACTGCGGTAATCATGTATACTCTTTTCGAGAATGGTATTGTCAATTATGCCTTTGTCTAAAAGAATCTGTCCTAAAAGAAGAAAGTCAGGGCTTTGGATGTTTAAGAGCTCCTTTACCTGCTCGTCTGTCAGATAGCCCATTTCTATTGTAAGCTCACCAAACTTCTTGTCCTGATGGGTCTGCTCGACTATGACTGAATCAACCTCTGCAGCTGTCATAAGCCCTGAGTGGATGGCAAGAGTACCGAGCTTTGCGTGCTTTTGTGCTTTTTCTTTGAGAGCGTCAAAAAGCTGCTCATTAGTGATATATCCCTTTGATAGGAGAAAATTGCCAAAAAATTGAGTATACATATTAATTTCCTCCTATGTGCTTCTTAATCAGACTTATGACCTGATCCTTGTCGATTGGTTTCTGAATGAAGTCACATGCTCCGGCGGCAAGAGCCTTTTTAAGCTCGGACTGTGTGCCGACAGATGATGCAACGAAGATGGTAGCACTGCTGTCATACTCCATAATTTCTGAGATAGCGGCATTTCCGTCCTTTACCGGCATTACAATGTCTATAAATGTGAGATTTGGCTTATGCTCCTTGTACATATCAATGGCGAGCTGTCCGTTTGCCGCCTCAATGATAGTCGGTGAACCAATGGAATTGATTATATCCTTCATCTGTTTTCTTGCGAGAATCGAATCATCGCATATAAGTATTTTTAAATCGTCAAGCTGCATTAAAAAAACTCCTTCCCCTTGAAAATATAAATACATTTTACTACAATAATAATAGAAATTCAAGAAATAGTTGGGACTTATTTACCATTTATTTTTTTTCCTTACATGAGGTTATACTAATTTTGGTGATTTTACATATTTTTTGTATATATAAGATTCGTGATAACTATTTAGGAATAATAAATAAAAATACAGGAGAAAGAAGCATGAACTATTTTATTATAATAGATGCGGTCACGCTGATACTAGGAATTTACATAATATTTGTGTCACTACGAATGAAGAAAAGCGGCAAAATTGAAAGTACCTTTGTGGCTGAGGATGAGATGAAAAAGATAAAGGATACGGCCGGATATATAGCTTATATTTATCCAAAGTCACTTGTATTCGGCATTGTGATTTTTGTTATCAGTATAGTTGCGATAGTTTCGGATTGCCTCAAAAAGATACCGTATTGGTCATATGTGGAGATGATTATATTCGTCGCAGTAATTATCTGGTTTTCAAATATGTTACGAAATGCAAGGGAAAAATTTGTTAAATTCTAACATGAATTTTGCATTGCAACATGAGACATAATAAAGTATAATGAATTTACAAAGATACCTGAGATGTTCGACAACCCTGTGTATTTAGAACCTACATTTACTTTAAACGGGATTCCTATATGAGCTGTTGGATGTCAGGCCGTCATTATGCAGCGGAAGGCAGAAGGCAGACTGCGGTTACCCACCTAGCAAGAGCGCTAGGAGTCTAAATTACAGGACCGGCATTTTGGGTTCTTACAAAAGAATAATAATGTACAAAAGAACTCCGGACGCACAAAAGATTTATGAGATACAAAAGATTTTTAAAGCACAAAGGATTCTTAAGTACAGATGATAAAGGGAGCTGTTTTTGCAGCTCCCATTTTTTGAGCAGTAACCACTATTTGGGTGTTAAGGAGAACAGAAATTTGGCAAATAGAAGACGAAGACGGCAAAAACCGAATCAGATGGTCTGGATAATGCTTGCGATAACCATGGTATGCGTGGTTATTGTTTTTGCAATTGTTATGTCGCAAAAGGAAAAGGGGGCACTTGTAAAACAGGCGAGGGCTGTGACGAAGGATATGGTGTATGAGAATGCATATATTGTGTCAAATGACGATGGAAGGCTGATTTTCATATGTGATGGAGAGCTTTACAGGGCTAAGGGAACCATGGAGGAGAGCTTTACAGGGGTCTGTGATATTGAAATCAGTGGCTCTAAGGTCAAAAAGATACAGATAAAGCCGGATGATATATCAGGTGTGATGCTGTCGTACGGAGACGGTACCATGCAGATTGCAGGGCAGGGTGACATTCCAATGCAGTCAGACAAGCTGCCGGTGTATGATGAGACAGGCACTTCACCTAAGGAAATATCGGTTTCTGACCTGATAATAGGAAGTGAAACACTTTCCTACATACTTGATTCCGGCAGGATATGTGCCATCGTCAGAAGACAGGCACCAGACCTTACATACATAAGGGTGCTTATAAAAAACGATGGAAAGGATGAGTTTCCCACAATTGCAGCAGGTGCAGCGTCTAACCTTTATGTGGATGATGCCGACTGTGGAAGCAATGCTATTGACGATGTGGGTGCATATATGGCAAATGCACAAAAAAGCCGGATAAAGGTGAGCTCAGCAGACAATTATGTCAGCATAAACGGTAAAAGCTATCCGGGCTCATTTGAGTTTATCGGGACAGATGCAGGCATTGTGGCGGTGAATACTGTCGATGTGGAGACATATGTGCGCTATGTGCTGCCGTCGGAGATGCCGTCTACATTTGATGCAGAGGCGCTTAAGGCGCAGGCTGTTTGTGCGAGAACCTTTGTGTATTCACAGATGAAAAATACACAGTATGCGCTCTACGGAGCCAATATAGACAATACCACGGCTTTTCAGGTCTATAACGCTTCAGAAGCAAAGCAGTCGACCGATGAGGCTGTAAAAGCTACAGCAGGACAGGTTGTCTCATGTGGAGGAAGCTTAATAACATGCTATTATTTTTCTACGTCTGCCGGAAAAACCGAGGATATGGAGGTATGGTCTTCGAGTACACCGGATTTCATACACAAGGTGGAGTCGGTTGATGACAATTCGCCATACTACAGATGGACCTCGGAGCTTGATTTATCGGCATACAATGATCCTCAGTACGGCACAGCAACAGGTGTTTCTGTCGATAAGACGTCGGATGCGGGTTATGTACTTTCGCTCACAATAAATTATGGAAACAAATCGCAGACTTTTACGGCGGAGAATGATATAAGAAAGGCGTTAGGGCATTATCAGAAAAAGGTTACATTAAACGATGGCTCTGTGAGGGAGAATATGTCGATGATACCAAGTGCCTGCTTTAGTGTGAGTGCCGGTGCAAATGGTCACTATACATTGTCCGGCGGAGGCTTTGGTCATGGAATAGGCTTCAGCCAGTATGGTGCAGACAGGATGGCAAAGGCAGGAAGCAGCTATAAGGATATAATTGGATATTATTACAAGGATGTGACAGTTGTGGATATAAGCAGTGTGCGCAGTGAGCAGTGATATGTCTCAATTATTATAACTTTCGGGATTTTATTATATTTAGCAGCCACTATAGCCGATTTAAAGGTGAATTTTTACGTTAAAAAAATTTGATAGCATGGATAGTAGAAATGTGGTAATATCGAAGTGCTTAAACACGTGTGCTATACATTGAGAGAACAAGAGGATTTGACAATGAATTTACCGATAGAGTTTGAAAAAAAGATGAAGGCCTTTCTGGGCAATGAGTGGGATGATTTCTTATACAGCTATGATAATAACAGATTTCAGGCGCTCAGATTCAATACCTTAAAGGTGCAAAGCCATGAAGAAATAATGCGGATATTGAAGGTACTTGGAATTTCTTCAGATAAAAGGGTTTCGTGGGCAAATGAGGCATATTACTTTGATGAGAAAGTGCGTCCGGGGAAGCATCCTTATCACGAGATGGGGCTTTACTACATACAGGAGCCAAGTGCCATGTCGGCGGCTGCACTTTTAGCTCCAAAGCCGGGTATGAGAGTGCTTGACCTGTGTGCGGCACCCGGTGGAAAGAGCACACAGCTTGCCACATATTTAGGTGACAGCGGACTTTTGGTATCAAATGAGATTAATACACAAAGAAGCCGGATTTTGTCGCAGAATATAGAGCGTATGGGAATCAAAAATGCGATTGTGACAAATGAGGACAGCTTTGTGCTTGCTTCACATTTCCCAGGCTTTTTTAATGCTATACAGGTGGATGCACCTTGCTCAGGAGAGGGAATGTTTCGAAAGCTGCCTGAGGCAATAGAGCAGTGGAGCATGGAAAATGTGGCAATCTGTGCGGCAAGGCAGAAGGAAATACTGGATAATGCTGCTGTGATGCTTAAGCCGGGAGGTACGATAGTGTACAGCACCTGCACCTTCTCGAAGGAAGAAAATGAGGATGTAATTGAGTATTTTTTGGAGAGACATCCTGATTTTACACTTGAAGAAATGGAGCGCTTCTGGCCGCATAAGGTGGACGGAGAGGGACATTTTGTGGCAAAGCTTGTGAGAAGAGGCTGTGTGGACACAGACCTTAAAGCTGACAGGAAAACCAAAAAGAACAAAAATAGTAAGAACAGGAAAAATGAAACGAAGCCGGCTCTTACAAAAGAAAATATGAAGCTTCTCTCAGAGTTTCTTGATGAGACCATTTCAGAGGATATGGCAGCATGGATAAAAAACTCAAGGCTTGTCATGTTTGGGGAGCAGCTCTACAGGCTGCCTGATATGGAAGTTGATATTAAAGGGCTTAAGGTGCAGCGAGCTGGGCTTCATATAGGAGAGTTTAAAAAACAGCGCTTTGAGCCGTCGCATTCGCTTGCACTTGCGCTTAAGCTAAGTGAGGCTAAAAACGTAGTAAAGCTTACCTGGGATGATCCGCAGACAACAGGCTTTTTCAATGGTCAGTCAGTTATGTTATCTGATGAGCAGGCGGCTGAATGCAAAAAGGGCTGGGCACTTGTATGTGTAGATGGATATCCGGCCGGCTGGGGCAAGGTGAATGGTGCACAGGTTAAAAACCATTATCCTAAGGGGCTTAGAAATAAAATATAAATCAAATATAGAATTTTCTACTTGCAGAATATAGAGATTGTGCTAAAATGACTTATGTGTTATTAAGAAATAAGCATTTGCGATATATATGTCGCAGCTATATATAATAAAAGCAATGAAGGTGCATAGTAGATTATAGTACTTTGACCAGAGAGAGATTGTCATCGGCTGAAAGCAGTCTTACAAAAAGGCTATTGATTGAAGTTCACACTGAAGCTGCATGGATGAAGCACAGTAGTTCATGACGTGTTATGTACGTTACACATATCAATGAGAGTCCATTGGATATTTCTTCAATGGAAATCAGGGTGGTATCGCGGAATTTTCGTCCCTGCATGGTTTAATAGCCATGCAGGGGCGTTTTTTATCGCATAAACGGCGAATTCAAGCTTGAAGTTACGGGTTTATGCAAATTAAGAAAAATATTATGAGGTGAAATTCGATGAGAGACAAAATTCAACAGATCAGAGAAAAAGCACTTGCTGAAATTGATAAGGCTGACGGTCTTGAAAAATTAAATGATGTGCGTGCTGCAATTCTTGGAAAGAAGGGTGAGCTCACAGCAGTCTTAAAGGGCATGAAGGATGTTGCTCCTGATGAGAGACCAAAGGTAGGCCAGTGGGTCAATGAGACACGTGAGGCAGTTGAGAAGCTTCTTGATGAGAAGGTTAAGAAATTTGAGGCAGAGGCACTTAAGCGCAAGTATGAGAGCGAGAAAATAGATGTCACTATGCCTGCAAAGAGAAGCAAAAAAGGGTAATCTTCATCCTGTAACACAGGTAAAGGATCAGCTCTCAGAGATTTTCACATCTATGGGCTTTGAGGTTTATGAGGGAACAGAAATCGAGAATGATTACTATAATTTTACAGCTTTAAATACTCCAAAGGATCATCCGGCCCGTGATATGCAGGATACATTCTACTTATCACCTGAGTTCTTACTTCGTACACAGACCTCAGCAGGACAGATTCACGTTATGGAAGCAAAGAAGCCACCTATCAAGGTTGTTTCACCGGGTAAGGTTTTCCGTTCGGATGATGATGCAACACATTCTCCTATGTTCACACAGATGGAGGGACTTGTGGTAGATAAGGGCATCACCCTCTGCGATTTAAAGGGTATGTTTGACCAGCTTGTAAAGAAGATGTTCGGAAAGAATGTCACAACACGTCTTCGTCCTTCATACTTCCCATTTACAGAGCCGTCTGTCGAGGTTGATGTAAGCTGTTTCCAGTGCCACGGCAAGGGCTGCTCTTTATGCAAGGGCACAGGCTGGATTGAGGTGCTTGGTGCAGGCGTAGTAAATAAAAAAGGTGCTTGAGGGCTGTGGCATAGACACAAATGAGTACAGTGGTTTTGCATTTGGTATCGGTCTTGAGCGTATTGCAATGCTCAAATACGGAATTAACAACATCAAGCTTTTATTCGAGTCAGACCTTAGGGTATTAGACCAGATTGATGACAAATAGATTCATTTCTTGAATATATAACAGGAGGCAAAAATTATGTTAACACCACTTAGCTGGTTAAAAGATTATGTAGATATAGATGTAACACCAAAGGAGTTAGAGGAAAAATTATTCTCATGTGGTTTCGAGGTTGAGGAATCATATGAGGTGGGAAAGGATATCTCAAACGTAGTAGTCGGCCTTGTAGAAAAATGTGAGCCGATTCCTGAGACACACCTAAGCCTGTGTCAGGTAAATGCCGGAGCACATGGCACATTCCAGATCTGCTGTGGAGCGGACAATGTAAAGGCAGGAGGCAAATATCCTCTTGCACTTATCGGCGCAACAGTATATGCCACAGCAAAGGATCACGTTACAGTAGAGGGCGTGATGGAGATAAAGCAGGGCAAGCTGCGTGGATATGATTCATATGGAATGTTATGCTCAGGCGTAGAGCTTGGCTTAAATGAAGACCTCTATCCGGGTGCAGGCTACAACGGACTTTTGGTTTTACCTGAGGATGCTAAGGCGGGAGATGATGTAAAACCTATCCTCGGCCTTGATGACTGGATTTTTGATATTGCAATAACAGCAAACAGACCTGACTGCCAGTGTATATATGGCATGGCAAGAGAGGTTGCTGCTGTTTTGGGAAAAGAGCTTAAGGAGCCTGCACTTGACTATGCTGATGATGTGAAGAAGGAAAACTTCAAGGTTTCGGTTCTGGCACAGGACATCTGCCCTCGCTACACAGCTCACTATGTGCATGATGTAAAAATCTCTGAGTCACCTGCATGGATGAGAAAACGTCTTGCACTTGTCGGAATAGGCTCTATCTCAAATGTAGTGGACATCACTAACTTTGTTTTAAAAGAGCTCGGACAGCCAATGCATGCCTTTGATTACTCATACCTTGAGGGAGATGAGATTGTAGTAAGACGTGCAAATGATGGAGAGAAAATTGTCACACTTGATGAAAAGGAATTTGAATTAAACAGCAATAACCTTGTTATCTGTGACGGAAGGAAGCCAGTTGCGCTCGCCGGTATCATGGGCGGCTTAAACTCTGAGATTAACGACGGAACCACAGAGGTAATGTTTGAGTCTGCAAAATTTGCAAGAGATAATATCAGAAAGAGCTCACGTGCGCTGGGACAGTCATCTGATTCGAGTGCACTTCTCAAAGGGTGTAAACGAGTACACAACAGCCATGGCCATGAAGAGAGCGCTTCACCTGATGGAGGAGCTTGGCTGTGGTAAGGTTTCTTCAACTCACGTTGAGGTGACTACTGGAAACTCACTTGAGCCAAAAGAGATGAAGGTTTCTATTGCAAAGGTAAACGGTGTGCTTGGAATAGAGGTACCTACAGAGGATATTGTGAGAATACTCACAAATTTAGGCTTTGCACCGGTTGTAAGTGGTGATGAGCTGACACTCATGATTCCTGCATATCGTGAGGATATGGAGGATTATCCGGATGTTGCCGAGGAGGTTATCCGTATGTATGGCTATGACCACGTCATTCCTGCATTCATGCCTACGGCACAGGTTACACTCGGAGGACTCAACCTTAGACAGCAGACAGAGCGCAAGATAAAAGAGGTGCTCTGTGCAGCAGGCGCGTATGAGGGAATACATTACTCATTCTTCTCACCTGCTGATCTTGATTTGCTCAGATTCCCGGAGGATGCACCTGAAAGACATGCTATCAGGCTTATAAACCCAATCAATGTTGACCTCTCGCTTATGAGAACAACACTTGCTTCTGAGATGCTTTATGCCATAGCAAGAAATCAGAAGAAGGGTATCCTGGAGGGAAGAATCTTTGAGCTGGGAAATATCTTTATCGCAAAGGAGCTTCCGCTTACAGAGTATCCGGATGAGAGAGAGACACTTTGTGCAGGCGTATTCGGTGAGGATGAATCGTTCTTTACTATAAAGGGACTGGCTGAGACTGTAGCAGATGCGCTTGATGTGAAGTTTACATACAAGCCGGCTCAAAAGCCATTCCTTCATCCATATCAGACAGCAGAGGTATTCTGTGACGGACAAAAAATCGGATATCTCGGTCAGGTAAGATATGAGATATGCGATGAGCTTGACATGAGAGTACCGGCATATGTGATGGAGCTTGACCTTAGAGTACTTTCACAGTGGTATGGAAAGGACAGAGTATTTACTCAATCTCAAAATTTGATGATGAGAAGAGAGATTTTGCCTTTGTTGTGGACAAGGATATCACATGTGAGCAGATTGAAAACGGTATCAGGGAAGCCTGTGATTATGTCTCAGATGTTACACTGTTTGATGTTTACGAGGGTGTACAGCTTCCTCCGAATAAGAAGAGCATGGCGTACAGTGTAGTATTTACACCAAAGGATGAGGAGCTTAAGACTAAGAAGGTCGAGGGCTTTGTAAAGGATATACTTGCTCATCTTAAAGAGACTGCAGGTATCACACTTCGTGGTTAGACGTTAGTATAGTGTTAGGAATAGGAAAATTATGGACGTAAAAGATTTTGATTATGATCTTCCGGAGGAGCTGATAGCACAGGATCCTCTGGAGGACCGCTCCAGCTCAAGACTCATGGTGCTTGACAAGAATACAGGAGAAGTCAGCCATCATGTGTTCAAGGAGATTGTTAAATATTTAAGACCGGGCGACTGCCTTGTGCTCAACAATACAAAGGTCATTCCTGCACGTCTGTTTGGCGTGAAGGAAGGAACTATGGCAAAGATAGAGATACTTCTTCTAAAGCGCAGACAAAATGACGTATGGGAGACTCTTGTAAAGCCCGGTAAAAAGGCAAAGCCGGGCACAAAGATTATATTTGGTGACGGACTTTTAACAGGTGAAGTAATAGATGTGGTTGATGATGGAAACAGGCTGATTCAGTTCAGCTATGAGGGTATTTTTGAGGAGATACTTGATAAGCTCGGACAGATGCCGCTGCCTCCGTATATAACACATCAGCTAAAGGACAAGAACCGCTACCAGACAGTATATGCAAAGTATGACGGCTCGGCCGCTGCGCCTACTGCAGGACTGCATTTTACAAAGGAACTTTTACAGCAGGTAAAGGATAAGGGAGTGGATATAGCAGAGGTGACTTTACATGTGGGGCTTGGCACGTTTAGACCGGTAAAGGTGGATAATGTGCTTGATCACCATATGCATTCTGAGTTTTACATGGTGTCACAGGAGGCTGCAGACAAGATTAATAATGCAAAGAAAAATGGCGGCAGAATAATATCTGTCGGCACTACAAGCACTCGTACCTTAGAGGCAGCATCCGATGAAAACGGCATGCTAAAAGAGTGCAGCGGATGGACGGATATCTTTATTTATCCGGGATACAGCTTTAAGGTGATTGACTGTCTGATTACAAATTTCCATCTGCCGCAGTCTACACTTGTCATGCTTGTGTCAGCATTAGCAGGCAGAGAGCATGTCCTCAATGCATACAAAGAGGCTGTAGAGGAAAGATACAGGTTTTTCAGCTTTGGTGATGCGATGTTTATAACGAACGATATGCATATGGACGATGAGGCAGCTGAATAAATTTTACTTGTAAAAATCAGTCATATATACTAATATGTTGTTTGAGGGTAATTTGTTCCCTTAGTCAATAATATAATAGATGGGGTAAAGTGAATGGAAGAAAAGAGAAGACATAAAAGACTTGACATTGATGTATCGGTACAGTTAGAGCGGCTGGATGAGGACGGAGTGACAACACTTAAGTATTGTCATGTGGATGTCACAGATATTTCCAGAAGCGGTATAGGATTTAATGCAAAGGTACCTCTCGATATACATACATATTATGACACCAAGATCCAAATTTGGACCAAGGAGGTTGTGGATGCGGTTATCGAGATTGTACGAAGAAAAGACAGTGAAGAAGGAGTATATCACTATGGTGCTGTGTTTATCGGTATGACAGACACTGATGCACTCAAGATTGATATTTATCAGATTTTCAATGATTTATAAAGTAAAAAAAGTAAATCATCCACATGATATAGTAACCAGTGTACCTGGCTCAAAGAGTATCACAAACAGAGCCCTTTTAATCGCTGCACTCGCAAGCGGGCGCAGCGTTTTAAAAGGGTGTCTTTTTAGTGATGATTCGAGACATTTTATAGATGCACTGATTCGTCTGGGATTTCCGGTTTTGGTGGATGAGGATAAAAGAGAAATAACAATAACAGGCTTTGGAGGCAGGATACCAAAGAATGAAGCTGAGATAGATGTGGGAAGTGCAGGTACCGCTGCGCGTTTTCTTACAGCTCTTCTTGGACTGTCAAAGGGCAGATACCATATAGTGTCCTCTGAGCAGATGAAGAAGCGTCCTATGAAGGATCTGCTTGTATCGCTTGAAAAGCTGGGTGCCCATATTGAGTATGATGAGAACGAATATCATTTTCCTTTTACCATCGGAAATACAGGGGAGTATGCTGATACTGTTGATATAAACGTAGACAAGAGCAGCCAGTTTTTGAGTGCCCTTCTTATCTCGGCTATAGTGATGGAAAAGAACTTTACGATTAATGTCACAGGAACGCATGGTATGGCATATGTTGAGATGACGCGTCTTATGATGAAGCAGTTTGGGCTTGATGTGATGCAGGACAAAAAGAATAAAAGCTTTATTATCCCTAAGAAAGCGTATGAAAGCTTAGACTATGATATAGAGCCGGATGTGTCGGCTGCATGCTATTTTTATGCAATGAGCCCGCTTTTACATGTTAAGTCAAAGGTGATGGGGGTGCACCAAAACAGCTTGCAGGGAGATGTGGCATTTCTTGATGTGCTTGCGGATATGGGCTGCACAATTTCCGACGAGGCAGACGGCATAGTGTGTATGCCACCAAAGAATGCTCATATACATGGCGGAAGCTGGGATTTGTCAACATTCTCAGATCAGGCGCTGACTCTTGCTGCGATTGCACCGTTTGCAAAGGAGCCTGTAGGGATAGAAGGCATTTCGCATATCCGTCTGCAGGAGTGTGACAGGATAAACGCCATCGAGGAAAACCTGACGGAATTAGGTGTGAGGGTTGAAGAAATTGAAAATGGCTTAAGGATTTATCCGGCAGAGTGTATTAAGCCTTGTAAAATTAAAACGTATGACGATCATCGCGTAGCCATGTCATTTACTTTGCCGGGGCTTAAGGCAGAGGGGGTTGAGATAATAGACCCTTATTGTTGCCGCAAGACTTTTGAGAATTTCTATGAGGTACTTGAGGAGAGCGTCTATTAATAAAGTGTTATTGGTTTCTGTTTATTTGTAAACAGTGCTGCATTGGACGGTATAAAAAGAGCCGTAAAACGAATCAAATTCGTTTTACGGCTCTTTGTTTTTGGTATTAAAACCATATAACAGGATAAATCATCTGCGGTGAATAGTATAGTTTCTTTCTTTAAGTACGCTGATAGCCGATTCAAGAGCATCTTCGTCATAGAACTCTATGCGCAGTACACCCTCCTCAAACTCACGGTTGTTTATGATGCCGATATTCTTGATGTTGATGCTGTTGAAGGCTAAAAGGCTTGCAAGCACTGCAATACCGCCTGCTTCATCGGCAATATCGACAAATATCTCGTGGAAATCCTTGCGGATTTTGGCACCGGGCAGTGTGAGTGAATCCCTGTAATTCTTTGAATCCTGGAAATAATCAATCATCTTTTGAGAACTGCTCTCTGCAATTATTTCGCGAAGCTTATGGAAATTGGCTTCATACTGGTCCATGAGTGAGAGCAGCTGTGTTTTGTTGGACTCACATATGTTTTCCCACATGACAGGGGAGCTTGCGGCGATACGTGTCACATCGCGGAAGCCACCGGCAGCAATTGTTTTCATGGTCTCTTTTTCGGAATCAATATGCTCAATCAGATTGACAAGAGAGTATGCAATCATATGTGGCAGGTGGCTGATGGCTGCGGTAGCATGATCGTGCTCCCTGTAGTCTAAAATGAGAGCTATCGAGCCGAGCGAAAGTACAAATTGTCTGAAATTGTTCAGATTTTCTTCAGTAGTTGCTGCAGTAGGAGTGATAATATAGTAGGCGTTCTCCAAAAGCTGCTTGTCTGAATTGAGTATGCCTGTTTTTTCAGAGCCGGTCATAGGATGACCGCCGATGAAATTGCGCTCAAGGCCAAGCTCTATAACCTTTTCGTGAATCTGGGTTTTGGTGCTGCCTACATCTGTGATGATACAGTCATCCTTTATGATATCCTTAAGCTGTGTGAGATATTCGATATTTTTGTTTACCGGTGCACACAGAAAGATTACGTCGCAGTCTTTAAAAGAGTTAAGCTCTAAAAGCTCATTATTATCTATCAGGCCAAGCTCAAAGGCATCCTCTGTGGTCTGTTGATGCCCGGCTGTTGCGATAATTGAGACCTTGGGATTATTTTCTTTCATTTTTCTGGCTATCGAGCCGCCAATCAGACCGAGCCCTATAAAGCCAACTTTATCAAAATGCATTTATGTGTATCTCCTAATTCTTTATTGTAACTATTCAGAATCACCACACGCACATTCTCAAAATCGCACTATAGTGGTTTTGAATATTTACAATATATTATATCCAATTTAACACTATAAAGCAATAAATTATTGGCAAATTTATTCCAATATAACAATAAAAAATAATCGTCAGATTGCATAAAAGTGTTGTAAATTATATAAAATATTAGTACAATGTTTACATACTATAATAATGTCAGGGAGGTACTTGAAATGAATGTTTACACTACTGAGAAGATTCGAAACGTCGTGCTTTTAGGCCATAGCGGCTGTGGCAAGACATCACTCGTGGAAGCTATGGCATATCTGGCAGGACAGACCACCAGAATGGGCACTGTAGCGGATGGCAGCACTATCAGCGATTTTGACAAAGAAGAGATAAAGCGTCAGTTCTCTATACATACATCGGTTGTACCGATTGAGTGGGATAATGTCAAAATAAATATTCTCGATACTCCTGGTTTTTTTGATTTTGTGGGAGAGGTTGAAGAAGCTGTATCGGCTGCAGATGCTGCAATCATCGTGGTTTCAGGCAAGGCAGGCATACAGACAGGCACAAAAAGAGCATGGGAGATATGCGAGAAATACAAGCTGCCGAGGATGATTTTCGTGACGGACATGGATATCGACAATGCAAGCTTCAAGGATGTGGTATTAAAGCTGCAGGAGCTTTACGGCAAGAAAATAGCTCCATTCCATCTGCCAATCAGAGAGAATGAGAAGTTTGTGGGCTATGTCAATGTCATCCAGCAGAGGGCAAAGAGATGGAATGAAAGCGGAGGCGTGGATAAGTTTGATGTGCCTGAGTACTCAAAGGAGAACCTGGGAATATGTCGTGAGGCTTTAGTTGAAGCTGTAGCTGAGACAAGTGAGGAGTTCATGGACAGATATTTCGGCGGAGAGGAGTTTTCTGGTGATGAAATCAGGGCTGCGCTTCGTGCAAACGTTCTTGAGGGCTCTATTGTACCGGTGCTCATGGGCTCAAATATTCTCGCAAGAGGCATGTATACACTTATGGCTGATATTGTGAAATACCTGCCAAGTCCTGAGAAGAGAAGCTGTACCGGTATTAACACCAAGACAAATGAGGTGTATAATGCTGATTATGATTTTGCAAAATCAAAGAGCGCTTATGTGTTCAAGTCTATAGTTGACCCGTACATCGGTAAGTATTCACTGATCAAGGTTAATTCGGGCGTACTAAAGACAGATGATGTGCTTTTACAATTATCACAGGGACTGCGATGAAAAAATCGGTAAGCTCTATGTGATGAGAGGCAGTAAGGTGGAGGAAGTGAAGGAGCTTCATGCAGGTGATATCGGAGCGCTTGCAAAGCTTACAAAGACTCTTACGACAGATTCGCTTTCCACAAGAAATATGCCGGTTACATATCTTAGAACAAGCATATCAAAGCCGTATGTGGCAATGCGCTACAAGGCAAAGAAAAAGGGCGATGAGGACAAGATTTCCCAGTCTTTACAGAAACTGTTAATGGAGGATCTGACATTAAACAGTGTAAATGACAGTGAAAATGGACAGACTGTACTATATGGTATCGGTGATATGCAGCTTGAGGTAGTGGCAAGTGAGCTTCTTGAAAAGTACAAGGTGGAGATAGAGCTTATGCGTCCAAAGGTAGCCTTTAAGGAGACTATCAGGAAAAAATCTGACGTAGAGTATAAGTACAAGAAGCAGTCGGGCGGACACGGACAGTACGGACATGTCAAGATGAACTTTGAGCCGTCAGGAGATATGGATACGCCATATGTATTTGAGCAGACGGTTGTAGGAGGAGCTGTACCGAAGAACTTCTTCCCGGCTGTTGAAAAGGGTATTGCAGAGTCCGTGAAAAAGGGACCTCTTGCAGCCTATCCTGTGACGGGTATAAAGGCTGTGCTGTATGACGGCTCTTATCATCCGGTTGATTCATCTGAGATGGCCTTTAAGGTGGCAACACAGCAGGCCTTTAAAAAGGGCATTATGGAGGCAAAGCCGGTGCTTCTTGAGCCGATTGCCACTCTTAAGGTAGTGGTGCCTGAGGGCTATACAGGTGATGTGATGGGTGAGCTTAACAAGAGACGTGCGCGGGTGATGGGCATGAACCCGACAGACAATGGATATCAGGAGATAGTTGCGGATATTCCTTATCTGGAGCTTTATGGATACAATGCCACACTTCGCTCAATGACGAGTGGAAGCGGCACATTCTCATATGAGTTTGCCAGATATGAGCAGGCACCGGACGATGTGGCTGCAAAACAGATAGAAGAAAGGGCAAGCAAGCTTGTTGAAGTTGAAGAGTAGAATAGCATTAATTATATTACTTACATTGATTTTTACCAATACTCATGTGTTTGCATCGGAGATAAAAGAGGCAGAAGCTGCCTCTTTTGCTTCCGGGCCATCACTAAATACACTGGTTGACAATATGTCAGAAAGTGATGGTGTTTCATATATTTACTATAATCTGGGCGGTGCGGCAAATAATATCAATAATTATGGATACATCACACCAAAGCAGAAATTCATGGGACTAAGAGAACCACACAAATACGGTTATAAATTTGATGGCTGGTATCTGGATGAGCATTTTTCAAAAAAGGCAGATGTTCTGACCTACGAAAAAGCAAATGGATATGTGGTATATGCCAAATGGGTCAGGACGATTAACAATGAATACAGCGTAGAGCATTACAATTACAGGAGTAATAAAAAAGCGCATACACTGGCGCTTAAGGATTGCGATTACGATTTTATAGATGAAATAGATATTCCGGGCATGCCGGAGACGAAGGAAAATGATTTTCTCAATAATTATATTTTCAGTGAGGCACAGTGTCCTCAGGGAATTTGTATCACGGACGAATACGTGCTTATCACGAGCTATTCTGATGACAAGGGCTCACTCGGGGAGCTTATGGTATTTGACAGGGAGGACGGAGAGTACCTTGTGACACTTGGCATGGATGCAAACAGTCACCTGGGCGGAATTGCCTTTGACGGGGAAAATGTATGGGTGTGCAATTCCTACGACACAACTGTGGAGCGCATCTCGTATGATTTTATCTCTCTAATGGCCACTGCAAACTCAAAGCAGGTTATCGATGCGACAGGTGTGGTAGATGTGTTTGATGTGGGAAACAAGCCGTCATGCATCACATACTATGGAGGCAGGTTGTGGATAGCCACTCACAATATCCTTTTTAAGTCAAAGATGGTAGCATATTATTATGACAAAAAGGACGACAGGCTCACAAGCCTGAGCACATATACGATACCTGCCAGAGTGCAGGGAGTTACATTTGATGCCTCAGGAAAGGTATATCTGAGCACCTCCTATGGCAGGAATGAGTCATCGTATATCAAGTGCTACAAATCACTCATAGCTCTGTCGTCAAGGCCCAACAGCCCCGACATCACAATAGAGATGCCGCCGGGTTCAGAGGAGCTTGACAGTGTGGATAAAAGATTGTATGTCATTTTTGAATCTGCGGGGGAGAAGTATCTTGAGGGTACGGATGGCAAGGGAAATTCGCCTGCTCCGATAGACAAGATACTTCGCATAAATACAGATTCGTTTAAAAATTAACTATAGCATTTTTAAAAGCTTTTCAACCTGCCTGCGGTTTTTCTCAGGCAGGTTTTTGCTTAGCTCAGTGCACATGGAATAGACCTCTTCTTTGGTAAATTCTATGCCGTTACGCTTTGCCTCCTTAATACTTTCCATGAGAAACGGCATGGCACTTGTTGTGTCCTTTGGTTTTTCCTTTTGTGCAAAATTATTTAAAAATTCCTGCTTTGTCATAAATCTCCCTATTGTCCAAAACTGAAAAAATATTTAATAGATTGTCTATCGTATCCTGTTCACTTTTGCTGCAGTATTTCTTTAAGGCATTGAGCATGGATAGTCTTCTGTCTGACATACTTTCAGTCTCCGCAACAGACAGTGCAGGTGCACAATCTATCATTCTCATTGAATTCATAAGTGATATGTAGTGAACCATAAGAGTCATCTGCTTTTGTGAGTCATGCGGCATATATGGAATTATGGTTTTAAGCATCTGAAGCTCCCTTGTCTGGGTTATTTCATCGAATGGTGTAAACAGGCTGTTCTCGTCCATAAAAATCCTTTAAAATATATTTCTATATAATATGTCACCTGATTCACATTATGCATGTTTACAGCATATATTATTAAAAAAAGATTATATGCTTATCATAGATGGTCACGACGTATACGAGATAGATGAAGAATGCATCAAAAAGCACAGGGTGAAGGGCGAATGTAAAGTCCTTGAAAAGCTCAAAGAAAAAGAGCAGCGCAGGCAAAAAAAGAATACTGAAAAATCGTAAAAAGCTGCGGGCCGAAAAGACCCGCAGTAAAAATGTAAATCAGCAGCCGCAGCCACATCCGCAGCCGTTATTGCTGTTGCCGCCACAGCCAAAGCCACCACAGCAGAAAAGTAAGATGATAGCCCAGATACAGCTGTTATTGCCGCTTCCACAGTCGTTTCCTCCGAAGAAAGAGCCTCCGTTACCATTTCCACAACAGCAGCACAGTAACAGGATAATCCATAAAATCGAAGAACATCCGCATCCGTTATCTGTATTGCTGCATGAACAGTTTGTTGCTGCTAAATCACTCATAAGTGACCTCCAATAAAATTTATTTACACTCTAGGTTATGATAGACATAACAAAGTGTTACACTAAGATTTAAATTTTTTTATTGACACAAAAAGTATAATTGTATACAATTATTCAAAAGATAAAACTAAGCACAGGAGATGTGAAGATGAGAGAAGTTTTGATGAACGAAAAAACAAATTTACTGCAGCTTGAAGAGCATTTTTACCAGCTCGTGGATGTAGATGAGCCGAATACTTTTAGAAATCTCTTTCCTTATTCAGAAGTTCCTAAGATAGCATTCAATGACAGAATAGTGCCTCACAATATGCCTGAGGACATTTGGATTACAGATACTACATTCAGAGACGGCCAGCAGTCGAGAGCACCGTACACGACGGAGCAGATTGTTACCATTTATGATTATTTACATAAGCTTGGTGGCCCTAAGGGAATAATCAGACAGAGCGAGTTTTTCCTCTACAGCAAAAAGGACAGGGACGCTGTTTACAAGTGTCTCGAGAGAGGATATAAGTTCCCGGAGGTTACATCGTGGATTCGTGCCAGCAAAAAGGACTTTGAGCTTGTAAAGGATATAGGACTCAAGGAAACCGGTATACTTGTAAGCTGTTCGGATTATCATATTTTCTATAAGATGAAGATGACCAGACGCGAGGTAATGAATATGTATCTGTCAGTCATCAGGGAGTGTCTTGAGACAGGAATAAGCCCTAGGTGCCATCTGGAGGATATCACACGTTCTGATATATATGGTTTTGTTATTCCGTTCTGTGTTGAGCTCATGAAGCTGCAGGAGGAGTACAAGATTCCGATTAAGGTGCGTGCCTGTGATACAATGGGATATGGAGTAAACTTCCCGGGAGCAGTTATACCTCGAAGCGTTCCGGGTATCATATACGGACTTAACACACATGCAGGTGTGCCTTCATCACAGATTGAGTGGCATGGACACAATGACTTTTACAAGGCGGTAAACAATTCGACTACGGCATGGCTCTACGGAGCAAGCGGTGTCAACTGTTCACTGTTTGGTATCGGAGAGAGAACCGGAAACACACCACTTGAGGCTATGGTATTTGAGTATGCACAGCTTAAAGGCACACTCGATGGAATGGATACAACGGTTATCACAGAGTTGTCAGAGTACTTTGAGAAGGAGCTTGGATATGTGCAGCCGAGCCGTACACCTTTTGTAGGCAGAAACTTCAATGTGACGAGAGCCGGAATCCATGCTGACGGACTTCTCAAAAATGAGGAAATTTACAACATATTCGATACAGGTAAATTCTTAAACAGACCACCTCTTGTAGCTGTGTCCAATACATCAGGACTTGCAGGAATAGCGCTGTGGATAAACACTTACTACCGCCTGCCGGATGACAGAAAAGTAGATAAGAACTCAAAGCTTGTGACCATGATAAAGAAATGGGTAGATGAGCAGTACGACGAGGGTCGTGTGACTACCATCACGGATAATGAGCTTGTAGTTCAAATTACTGATTGCTGTAAAAAGCTTAATATAGTATTATAGTGAGGTGGATTAGTACATGTCACATGATAATTACAGCCTGAGTGCCAGAGTATACAATCATATCAGGGATGGTATACTTGCAGGAACATTTGCAAAGGGCGATGAGCTTAAAGAAAAGAATATCGGTGATGAGCTTGGAGTGAGCAGGACTCCCGTGAGGGAGGCACTGCGTCAGCTTGAGCTTGAGGGACTTGTGTCTATCATCCCCAATAAGGGAGCGTTCGTGGAGGGGGTTTCCACGGACGATATCAGGGATATATACGAGATAAGGGCTCTGCTTGAGGGGCTTTGTGCCAGATGGGCTGCAACGAGGATATCGGACGAGATGATGGCAGCTATGGAGGAGAATATTTATCTCACGGAGTTCCACGAGAAAAAGGGCAATGCAAAGCAGCTTCTTGAGCTGGACAATAGGTTTCATGAGCTATTGTATGAGGCTGGCGGAAGCAAAGAGCTTATGAGGGTATTAAAGGACTATCATGAGTATGTCGGCAGAGTGAGAAAGGTGACACTCGGCGAGACAAAAAGAGCCAAAAACTCCACTCACGAGCATAAACAGATATGCGAGGCAATTAAGAATCATGACGCACTGCTGGCAGAAAAATGCGCCAGAGAGCATATAAACAATTCAAAGAAAAATATGGAACACCTTGGTTGGGAGAACCTTATTAAGTAAAGGAGATTTAAGAATGAGCAAGATTACGATGACAACACCCCTTGTAGAGATGGACGGAGACGAGATGACCAGAATTCTCTGGCAGATGATAAAGGATGAGCTTTTAATACCTTTTATCGATTTAAAGACAGAGTATTATGATCTGGGCTTAGAGGAGCGAAATCGTACAGATGATCAGGTGACCGTTGAATCAGCAAAGGCAACCATGAAATACGGTGTCGCAGTAAAATGTGCGACAATCACACCAAACGCAGCCAGAATGACAGAGTACAATTTAAAGGAGATGTGGAAGAGCCCTAACGGCACAATAAGAGCCATGCTTGACGGAACAGTGTTCAGAGCACCAATCGTTGTAAAGGGCATAGAGCCAAACGTAAAGACATGGGTTAAACCAATTACAATCGCTCGTCATGCATATGGTGATGTGTACAAGGCAACAGAGATGAAGGTGGCTGGTCCCGGAAAGGCTGAGCTTGTATTTACAGCAGAAGACGGAACTGAGACTAGAGAATTAATACATGAGTTTAAGGGCGCAGGAGTTATTCAGGGACAGCATAACCTGGATGATTCAATCGAGAGCTTTGCACATAGCTGCTTTAAGTATGCACTTGATACAAAGCAGGATTTATGGTTTGCTACAAAGGATACCATCTCAAAGAAATATGACCACACCTTCAAGGATATCTTCCAGGAAATCTTTGATGCACAGTATAAGGATGCTTTTGAGAAGGCTGGAATTACATATTTCTACACACTTATTGATGATGCAGTTGCCAGAGTAATGAAATCTGAGGGTGGATTTATCTGGGCATGCAAGAACTACGACGGAGATGTAATGAGTGACATGATCTCATCTGCATTCGGCTCACTTGCCATGATGACATCAGTGCTTGTATCCCCTCACGGATACTATGAGTATGAGGCAGCACACGGAACAGTACAGAGACACTATTACAAGCACTTAAAGGGTGAGGAGACATCAACAAACTCTGTAGCTACTATTTTTGCATGGACAGGAGCACTCAGAAAAAGAGGAGAGCTTGACAAGATTCCGGCACTTTCTGAGTTTGCAGACAAGCTTGAGGCAGCCTGCATAAAGACTATTGAGAGCGGAAAGATGACAAAGGATCTCGCACTCATCACAACAATTGAAAATCCTACTGTTTTAAACAGCGAAGGCTTCATCAAGGCAATCAGAGAGGAGCTTGAGAAGACAATTTAATCTGAAATTTGGTTTTTAGCCTTAGAATAAGATATAACCCGGGGATAATTATGAATTTTTTGAATGTTAAATTCTTAACACATTGACAGATGACCTTCAAAAAATTATAATTAATCTTGGGTTTTTGTCTTTAAAAGAGAAATGATATCCTGATGATTGGAGGAATAAGACTTGAGTAAAGAAATATCACAGGCGGTTATCAGAAGACTGCCACGATACTATAGATATCTCGGAGAGCTTTTGGATGAGGGAGTGGAGCGTATTTCATCAAACGATCTGAGTCACAGAATGAAAGTGACAGCTTCACAAATCAGACAGGATCTCAATAATTTCGGTGGCTTTGGACAGCAGGGATACGGATACAATGTTCAGTTTCTCTACGAGGAAATCGGAAAGATAATGGGACTTAACACAGAGCATAGAATAATTATCATCGGTGCAGGCAATCTGGGCCAGGCACTCGCCAATTATGTAAAGTTTGAAAAGCTTGGCTTTGTCATAACAGCGCTTTTTGACGTAAATCCTGAGCTTTCAGGAAAGAGTGTGCGAGGTATTCCAATCCTTATGCTAAGTGAGCTGGATGAGTATTGCAGAACACACAGGGTGGATATTGCGGCGCTCACCATGCCAAAGTCAAAGGCTGACTCTATTGCGTCAAAGCTTGTGGATTTAGGAATAAGGGCTATATGGAATTTTGCACATGTGGATCTTGAAATTCCAAATAAAGATGTGGTTGTGGAGAGTGTTCATCTGTCTGACAGCCTTATGCAGCTCAGCTATAATATTGTTAAAAACTCCAAAAATAAATAGAGGGTGAGTCTTATGAATGATAAAAAGATTTTGAGGCTGCATTAAAAGGAAAAAAGGTGCCTTTACTGGTTTTAGACCAGAAGTGGCACAGACTTTTTGCCATTCATGGTAAGACTGACGAAATATCAGCCACGGAAAAAGAACTGGATGAGCTGTTAAAGCTGCAGGGAAAGTACAACAATGAGCTTAAGAATTTAAAAAAGCTTAAGTCGAAAATTATGTCTAATATTGTTGCCAACATGGGAGATGACGGTGATGAAAAGCGTGACAAGGATAAGCAGCTTATAGATGAGATAAATGAGAAAGCTGACAACATTGAGGGAGAGCTTATTGAAATCCAGAAGAATATAAAAGCTGTAAATGACAGGCTGATGCTTTTGTCGATGGATTACTTCAGTGAAAAAATCGAGAAAAATAAACTGGAATCAAAAGAAATTGACGACTGGATTGCAAATATAAGAGTTGAACTTAAGAAAAATGTAATCAGAAAACAGAACAGAGATATTAACAACAGGGAGATTTATTCGTATCTTCATGATATTTTTGGCGCTGAGGTTTTAGATCTTTTTGATATTGAATATGACGATCCTATGGTTTTCAATGCCAATAATGCAAATACTGATAATGCAAACAATGAGAATAAGGGGAATTGATATTGGAATATATTGTTACAGGTAATGAAATGAAGCTTCTGGACGATACAACATCACAGGTCTTTTTGGTTCCTTCGGTGGTGCTGATGGAGCAGGCTGCGGCCGGTGTTGTCCGGGAGCTTGTTGCATGTTTTGATAAATCAAAGGAGTTTGCCGTGATATGCGGCAGAGGCAATAATGCAGGAGACGGTATCGCGATAGCAAGACTTTTAAATCAGGCCGGATACAGATGCATGGTGTACTATGCTTTTGGCACAGATGAGGCAGGAAGCGAGCTCTTTGAGCTGCAGAAAAATATATACGCAAGGTATGGCTTTAAGGTAGTCTCTGATATTGAGTGTGTGTGTAAAAGTGACGTAATAATAGATGCATTGTTTGGCACAGGGCTTAAGCGAGCCATAGAAGGCTCTTTAGCAGATGTGATTTCATCCGTTAACAAGACAGATGCTTACAGGGTGGCGGTCGACGTGCCGTCGGGAGTGGATTCTGATAAAGGACATGTGATGGGATGCACTTTTAAAGCAGATTTCACATATACTTTTTCTTATAAGAAGACAGGCCTTCTCCTGTGGCCGGGCTGTGATTATTGCGGTCTGGTTAAGGTGGTGCCTATAGGCATAGATGACCACAGCTTTTGTGGTAATCTGCCATCAGTAAGGGCTCTTGATGAGTCTGATTTAAAGAAGCTTGATAACAGACCGGCACACTCCAACAAGGGAACTTTCGGAAAACTGTTAGTTATAGCAGGAAGCCGCAATATGGCCGGTGCGGCGGTGCTTTCGGCAAAGGCTGCATACAAAAGCGGAGCAGGGCTTGTGAAAATTATAACGCCGGAGTGCAACCGCTCAATAATCCAATGTGCTTTGCCGGAAGCACTGCTTTGTACTGATATCGCGTCAGCTAAAGCACTTGAGACAGAGCTTGATTGGGCAGATGCAGTGGTGATAGGTCCAGGTCTTTCAAAGTCTGATAATGCCAAAATGTTAGTTGAAACAGTACTAAAAACAGCAGAGATACCTCTTGTGATTGATGCGGATGCGCTTAATATCATATCAGACAACATGATTTTACTTAATGGGCATAAAATGCCTGTCATCGTGACTCCGCACCTGGGCGAGATGTCCAGACTTATGAAAAAGAGCATTGCTGATATACAAGAGGATATCATCGGTGTGGCAGGAGAGTTTGCAAGCTTGTACAATGTGACTTGTGTGCTTAAGGATTTTCGTACGATTATCGCAGCGGCTGATGGCGAAAAGTTCATCAATCTGTCCGGCAACTGCGGTATGGCAACAGCCGGAAGCGGAGATGTGCTAAGCGGTATCGTGGGAGGTCTTCTGGTACAGTGGCGTGACACCAAAAAGGCTGCGGCATACGGTGCATTTATTCATGGACTTGCCGGTGATATGGTATTTGACAATACCGGCTCTTATGGTATGATAGCAAGTGATATTATTGATGGATTAGATAAAGTTTGGATTAAGGTGGAAAAAAATGGCAATTAACAGAATCAGAGCAGATATAGATCTGGATGCAATTTTATATAATATGGAGTCGATGCATAATAAGCTAAAGCCGGGGACAATGATGGCAGCAGTCGTAAAGGCTGATGGTTACGGTCATGGCGCTGAGGCTGTTTCAGAGGTACTGGAGCCGCTTCCGTATCTGTGGGGCTATGCCGTTGCTACAAGCAACGAGGCAATGCAGCTTATTGCGGCAGGCAGGAAAAAGCCGATACTTATTTTAGGACTCAGCTTCCCGGAGCAGTTTGAGGAGATAGTGGACAACGATGTGCGCCCGGCGGTATGTACATATGAGACAGCTAAGGAGCTATCGCGTATCGCTGTCGCTAAGAATAAAACCTGTAAGATACATATCAAGATAGATACCGGCATGTGCCGTATAGGCTTTCAGGTGACAGAGGAAAGTGCAGATATTATTGCACAGATTGCTAAGCTGCCGAATATTATGATAGAGGGAATATTCACTCACTTTGCAAGGGCAGATGAGCTGTCAAAGGAGCCTGCCTTTGAGCAGTTTGATCTTTTTAAGAGAATGATAGCTCTTGTTGAGGCAAGAGGAGTCGAAATCCCGATTAAGCACTGCTCAAACAGTGCGGGAATAGTAGAAATCCCTGAGTGCAATATGGATATGGTAAGAGCAGGCATCACACTCTATGGTCTGTGGCCGTCAGAGGAGGTAGACAAGAGTAAAATCTCCCTAAAGCCTGTTATGTCGCTGCACAGCAGGGTTGCTTATGTAAAGGAGCTTGAGCCGGGCAGGCATATAAGCTACGGCGGCACATTTACAGTAGAGCATCATATGAGGATAGCAACTGTCCCGGTGGGATATGGTGATGGATATTCAAGAGGACTTTCAAACAAGGGCTGGGTTCTCATAAAAGGAAAAAAAGCACCTATATGCGGCAGAGTCTGCATGGATCAGTTTATGGTTGATGTGACAGACATACCTGACGTAAAAATAGGCGATGCAGTTACTCTGCTCGGTAAAGACGGGGATGAGACAATCACTATGGAGCAGTTAGGTGAGCTTTCAGGCAGATTCAACTATGAGTTTGCATGTCTTATCACACCGCGTGTTCCAAGAATCTACCACAAAAACTAAAAAAGTGTAACTTTTAAGAATACACTCGAAAAATCTGGAGATACTTTTTGTATACCATAATATGGAGTGTATTCGTGTATGATTATTCAAAGAGGAGATATTTATTACGCTGATTTAAGGCCTGTTGTAGGCTCAGAGCAGGGCGGGATAAGACCTGTCCTTATAATACAAAATGATGTCGGAAACAGACACAGCCCGACAGTAATCTGTGCAGCAATAACCTCGCAGATGCATAAAGCAAAGCTGCCCACCCATGTGGAGCTTGCCTGCAAGGAGTATGCGCTTGCAAAGGATTCGGTTGTGCTTTTTAGAACAGCTTCGCACAATCGACAAAAAAAGGCTTAAGGATAAGGTGTGCCATCTTGATGAGGACACATTGCTTAAAATAGACAGGGCGCTTGAAATCAGCTTAGAACTTATTACATAGGATAATAAAACATTATGTTATATGCAATTATAATTTTATCAATACTTGTAGTGATACTTCTTTTTTGTGTATTGGAGTATTGCTTTATGGAATGAAAAACAACAAAAAGACTCTCGATGGAATACTTGGAAATGATGATGTCACAGAGGAAGAAATTATTTCCATGGTCAGGGAGGGACATGAACAGGGAACAATCCTTGCGTCAGAGGCAGAGCTGATACACAATGTGTTTGAGTTTGATGATAAGGAAGTAAAAAGATATCATGACTCACCGCAAAAATATCGTAAGTCTCGACGGTAATATGTCCTTTATCGATGCCATCGAATTTATCATAGATACCGGCAAATCTCGCTTTCCGGTCTATGAGAATGATGTTGACAGTATCATCGGAGTCTTACATATCAAGGATGCTTTTACATTTTTTGAAAAAAATGAGGTTTACCGAAGCAGTATCAAGGACATAGACGGGCTTATCAGGCCGGTGGACTTCATACCCGAGACGGTAAACATCAATGATCTGTTTAAAAAGATGCAGTCTAAAAAGAGTCATCTTGCGATGGTTGTGGATGAGTACGGACAGATATCTGGACTTATCGCGATGGAGGATATACTCGAGGAGCTTGTCGGAAATATCGAGGATGAGCACGATGAGGAAGAAAACTACATCAGAAAGAATGATGACGAGACATTTATAATGGACGGCATGACTGAGTTTTCTGATGTGAAGGAGGCGCTGTCACTGCCTGTTGATGATGATGCCTACGAGACGCTTAACGGTTTTATCATATCGCTTTCGGATAAGATTCCGGAGGAGGGGGATAAGACTGTGATTAGCGCATATGGCTACAGATTTTCTGTTATGAGCGTCGAGGATAAGGTGATTAAGCAGGTAATGATTAAGAAACTTGCGCCGGAAGAGAAAAAATGATATTATAAGGTATGGATTATTTTTAAAAGTAGAAAAGAGGATACAAATTATGTCAGGACATTCTAAATTTGCGAATATCAAGCATAAGAAAGAGAAAAATGATGCTGCAAAGGGCAAAATCTTTACAATGATCGGTAGAGAGCTCGCAGTTGCAGTTAAAGAGGGAGGACCGGATCCTGCCAATAACTTCAAGCTTGCACAGGTAGTTGCCAAGGCAAAGGCCAACAATATGCCAAACGATACAATCGAAAGAGGTATCAAGAAGGCGGCAGGAGACGGCAACAGTGTAAACTATGAGACAGCTACATATGAGGGTTATGGACCATCAGGCACAGCTATTATCGTAAAGTGTCTTACAGACAATAAGAACCGTACAGCGGCCAATGTCCGCAATGCCTTTACAAAGGGACAGGGAAGCATCGGTACACAGGGCTGTGTATCATACATGTTTGACGAGAAGGGTCAGATCATCATCGACAAGGAAGAGTGCGATATGGATGCAGATGACCTTATGATGCAGGCACTCGATGCAGGTGCTGAGGATTTTGCCGATGAGGATGACAGCTACGAAATCACAACTGCACCTGCTGATTTTGATGCAGTCAGGGCTGCTCTTGAGGAGGCAGGCATCACAATGGCTTCAGCAGAGGTCACAATGATTCCACAGACATATGTCACACTGACAGATGAAGCTGACATCACAAATATCGGCCGTATCTTAGACCTTCTTGACGATGATGACGACGTCCAGGAAGTATACCATAATTGGGAAGAGTAAACTAAATATTATATATCACGGGTTTTAGCGGGAGGAGAATATGAAAAAGATTCTATTTGTAGCTTCAGAGTGTGTACCATTTATAAAAACAGGAGGTCTTGCAGATGTGTGCGGTGCACTTCCCAAAGAGTTTGACAAGAACTATTGGGATGTAAGGGTTGTAATACCTGATTATAGCTGTATACCGGAGCAGTATCGCAATAATTTTGAGTATGTTACCCATTTTTACATGAGCTCAGGTCCATACGTGCAGGACAAGTATGTCGGAGTGCTCAAATATGAGCAGGACGGCGTTACATATTACTTTATTGACAATCAGGAGTTCTTTACAGGATTTTCTCCATATACTTCTGACACTAAGTTTGAGATTGAGAAGTATACATTCTTTGACAAGGCTGTACTCTCAATGCTCCCGCTTATTGATTTTAAGCCGGATATTATACACTGTCATGACTGGCAGACAGGTCTTCTGCCTGTATACTTAAAGAATGAGTTTGCCGCAAATCCATTCTTCTGGGGTATCAAGACAATTATCACTATCCACAATCTTAAGTTCCAGGGAATATGGGACAGGGAGTGGGTACAGGGTGTTTCAGGTCTTACAGACAATCTGTTCACACCGGACAAGCTTGAGTTCAAGAAGGACGCAAATATGCTTAAGGGTGGTCTTGTATATGCTGACTATATCACAACTGTCAGTGATACATATGCAAACGAGATTCAGACAGAGTACTATGGTGAGGGATTAAACGGGCTCTTAAGTGCCAGACATTTTGACATGCAGGGTATCGTAAACGGTATTGATTACAATGCCTATGACCCACAGACTGATGGCAGAATCTATTGCAATTACAATGCTTCCGATTTCAGAAAGAAGAAGTTCAACAACAAGACAAAGCTTCAGCAGGATCTTGGCCTTGCGGTTGACAAGAAGAAGTATATGATAGGTCTTATTTCAAGACTTACAGACCAGAAAGGTCTTGACCTTATCAATCATGTGATTGAAGGTATCGTGGACGATTTCACACAGCTTGTTGTTATCGGTACAGGAGATCCTCAGTACGAGAATATGTTCAGACACTATGCATGGAAATACCCTGACAGAGTTTCGGCAAATATATGTTACTCTGATGATCTGGCTCACAAGCTCTATGCGGCTGCTGATGCATTTTTGATGCCGTCCAGGTTTGAGCCTTGCGGTCTGACACAGCTTATCTCATTCCGCTATGGTACAGTTCCGATTGTTCGTGAGACAGGAGGTCTCAAGGATACTGTTAAGCCTTACAATGAGTATGAGAATTCAGGAGATGGCTTCTCATTCTCAAACTACAATGCCGATGAGATGCTTGCAGTTATCAATTATTCTAAGCACATTTTCTTCGATAAGAAGCGTGAGTGGAACCAGATTGTGGACAGGGGCATGGCCAATGATTTCTCTTGGAATGCTTCGAAATTCAAATATGAGGGATTATACAATTACCTTATTGGTGAATAAAATATTTTGTAAAATTGTGCTTTTTGCATAACATTTTGCCCCGCCATTCATGGCGGGGTATTTTGCACCTCATTTATGATTAATCAGATTACTACATGCTACGCATTCCCGTAATCTGACTCCACCTCGAAATCCGCTAATTTGCTACGTCCCCGCAGCAAATTGCTACTTTCTCGGTGTAGTGCGGGTCAATAAGGCATACATCGAATTGCATGCAAGCATGCATCGAAGATACCGTTTGACCCTTTAATCACAAAATCGAAAAATTACTTTAGAAAATTTACACAGAACAGAAGAAATATGTTATTATATACTCTGTAAATCAAAATACGGAGGTTAGTTACATGGCAACGAGGAAGAAATCCTCAGCAAAAAGACAGACAAAAAAGGAGAGAATGGCTCAGATAGAGAGGCAGCAGGCCTTTAAAAAGGAAATATTTCTCTGGATAGTAGTAGCTGTTTCAATCCTTTTATTTATAAGCAATTTTGGAATAGGCGGTCATTTGGGAAACGCAGTAAGCGGTTTCCTTTTTGGTGTATTTGGAATGGTGGCATATATTTTTCCACTTGTGCTTCTGGTGGGCAGCTTTTTTTGCTGTGTCCAATAAGGGCAATTCATATGCTATCATGAAGCTTGTCATGACCATAGTTTTCATATGGTTTATATGTGTGTTTATGTACCTGGCAGTGTATGGTGAATTCGCGGTTTCACCGGTGCAGTCATACATTGACAGTGTTGAAAGGCATTCAGGTGGTGGCTTTATAGGTGCTCTTATAGGCTGCATTTTAGTTCCGGCGGTAGGAATTATAGGTGCATACGTGGTGACAATAGTTGTGATGATTATCTGTCTTGTGCTCATTACCGGTAAATCATTCATGAAGGGTATGAGAAACGGCGGACGAAAGGTATACGAGTCAGCGCGTGAGAATAATGAGAGATATCAGGAGTATCGGCAGTATAAGTCAAGAGAGCGTCAGACAAGAGAGGGTTTAGCTTCAGATGATACAGACAGTGACATAAAGGAGGCTGCAAAAGGTGGCAGAAGGAGTAAGCGTGCCGGCCGAAGGATGGACAATAAGATAACAGGCGTGTCACTTGATACAAAAATTGATGGCAGTGAAAACGTGCTGGATTCAGGCATGGCAGGTAGTGATACAGCGCATGTGGGGATATTTGGACAAGGTGCAGCTGCTACAGATGCGCTTGGTGAGATAACTATAGAGAATTATCCGAGTTCACCTGCAATAAAGGAGAAAAAGACGACAAGCCTTACATCAGGGGATGCAGGGGAAATAGTGCAGACACCGGACTTTGGTGTGGCATCGGAGCCTGTTTCGGTTTTGGGTGGAACAGCCGATAGTGATAGTACAGATGAGCTTGGCAGAAAGACCCTGCAGCAGATTAATGGAATGAAACCGGACGGCTCGGGCGCAGCAGCTGCAAGCCATGTGTCGCAGATACCTATATCGGGCTGCGTGGAGCCTGATATATCTGATGATTTTGGCATACAAAAAGATAATGAGCTGCAATCAAAATTATCAGCTCCGGCTGCAGATGCGGTAATGACAAAACCACCTGCAGCAGAGCCAGGTAAGAAAAATGTCAAATCAGACAAAGATGAGCTCGCCAAAGAGGTTGAAAAAGTCAGCGAGCAGATAGCGGTAAATGACGCAGAAAATGCAATCCAGCAGAAGCCGTATGTATTTCCGACTGTTGATCTGCTTAAGGCTCCTGACAGGGGTAAAACCGGTGATTCGCAGGCTCATCTGCGTGAGACGGCGGCAAAGCTTGAACAGACTCTTAATGTGTTTGGGGTGAATGCGAAGGTGAATAATATAAGCTGCGGTCCTGCTGTTACAAGGTTTGAAATCACACCGGAGCTTGGAGTGAAGGTATCAAAGATTGTGAATCTGGCAGATGATATAAAGCTTAATCTGGCAGCCGCGGATATACGAATCGAGGCTCCTATTCCGGGAAAAGCCGCTGTGGGCATCGAAGTGCCAAACAGCCAGAGTGTTGCTGTTTCCTTCAGGGAGCTTGTGGAGTCTGAAGAATTTAAAAATGCAAAATCAAAGATTACCTTTGCAGTGGGAAAAGATATTGCAGGCAAGGTTAAGGTTACGGATATCGCAAAAATGCCACATCTTTTAATTGCAGGTGCTACCGGCTCAGGTAAGTCAGTTTGTATCAATACAATTATCATGAGTATACTATACAAGGCAAAGCCGGATGAGGTAAAGCTGATTATGATTGACCCGAAGGTGGTTGAGCTTAGTGTATACAATGGCATACCTCATCTGATGATTCCGGTTGTTACAGATCCTAAAAAAGCTGCAGGAGCATTAAACTGGGCGGTTTCAGAGATGACAGACCGATACGAGAAGTTTGCAAACAGCGGTGTCAGGGAAATAAACGGTTACAATGCCATGATTGATGCAATGGATGGCAAGGATACAGAAAAACCGCCAAAGATGCCACAGATTGTCATTATAGTGGACGAGCTTGCAGATCTTATGATGGTTGCATCAAAGGATGTAGAGGAGGCAATATGCAGGCTGGCACAGCTTGCGAGAGCAGCCGGTATACATCTGATTATAGCTACACAGAGGCCTTCTGTTAATGTTATTACAGGTCTCATCAAGGCGAATATGCCAAGCCGTATCGCATTTGCGGTTACAAGCGGTGTTGACAGTCGTACCATACTTGATATGAATGGTGCGGAAAAGCTCCTTGGAAAGGGAGATATGTTATTTGACCCACAGGGTGTCCCGAAGCCCCTTCGAGTACAGGGCGCATTCGTTTCAGATAAAGAAGTTTCCGATATTGTGAAATTTATTATTGAAAATAATGAGAATGCACAGTACAGTAATGATGTGGCACAAAAGATGGAGAGCCTGTCGAACGATACGACAAATACAACCGTTACCATTTCAGATGTGGAAAACACGGATGATGGCAGGGACTCTTACTTTGCGGAGGCAGCGTCAATTATCACAGATAAGGAACGGGCTTCAATCGGAATGCTTCAAAGATACCTTAAAATTGGCTTCAACAGGGCGGCCCGCATCATGGATCAGCTCGAAGAGGCCGGTGTAGTGGGACCTGAGGAGGGGACAAAGCCCCGCAAGGTTCTGGTGACTAAAGAGGAATTAGATACTATATTAGAGAATAATTAACACAAAGGAGCAAAGAAAAATGAAAACAGATATTCAGATCGCACAGGAAGCTACAATGCTTCCAATCAAGGATGTAGCAGCATCTATAGGGATAAAAAGAGGATGACTTAGAGCTTTATGGAAAGTATAAGGCAAAGATTTCTGATGAGCTTATCAATCGCACAAAGAAAAATCCTGACGGAAAGCTCATACTTGTTACAGCTATAAACCCGACTCCTGCAGGAGAGGGAAAGACAACCACAAGCGTAGGTCTTGGAGAGGCATTTGGACGCCTGGGAAAGAAAGCACTTATCGCACTTCGTGAGCCGTCACTTGGACCTTGCTTTGGTATCAAGGGAGGAGCAGCCGGTGGCGGATATGCACAGGTTGTCCCAATGGAGGATTTAAATCTTCATTTTACAGGAGATTTTCATGCAATTACATCTGCGAACAATCTGCTTGCGGCACTTCTTGACAATCATATCCAGCAGGGAAACGAGCTTGGTATCGACCCACGCCAGATTGTATGGAAGAGATGTATGGATATGAATGACCGTGTCCTTAGAAATATCGTTGTTGGTCTTGGAAGCAAGATGGACGGAATGGTCAGAGAAGATCATTTTGTCATCACTGTAGCATCTGAAATTATGGCAATACTCTGTCTGGCCGATGATATGGCAGATTTAAAGAAGCGCCTTGGCAGAATTATCGTGGCATACACCTTTGACGGAAAGCCTGTCACAGCCGATGATCTTCAGGCTACAGGCTCTATGGCAGCTCTCTTAAAGGATGCCTTAAAGCCGAACCTTATCCAGACACTTGAGCATACACCGGCAATAGTTCACGGTGGACCTTTTGCCAATATAGCACATGGCTGTAACAGTGTCCGTGCCACAAAGACAGCATTAAAGCTTGCAGACTATGTTATCACTGAGGCAGGCTTTGGCGCAGATCTTGGCGCAGAGAAGTTCTTTGATATCAAGTGCCGTATGGCAGGGCTTAAGCCGGATGCAGTTGTACTTGTTGCAACAATCAGAGCATTAAAATATAATGGCGGCGTGCCGAAGGATGAGCTTTCATCAGAGAATCTTGATGCACTTAAGGCCGGAATCGTAAATCTTGAGAAGCATATTGAGAATCTTCACAAGTTTGGTGTGCCTGTAGTTGTCACATTAAATTCATTTGTCACAGATACCAAGGCTGAGACTGATTTTGTAGAGCAGTTCTGTAAAGAAAGAGGCTGTGAATTTGCACTCTCAGAGGTATGGGAGAAGGGCAGCGAAGGCGGAATTGACCTTGCCAACAAGGTACTTGAAACAATCGAGCACAAGGAAAGCAATTTTAAGGTGCTCTATGATGATAGTCTGTCACTTAAGGAAAAGATTGAAACTGTTGCAAAAGAAATATATGGAGCAGATGGTGTTACATATTCTCCGGCAGCAGAGAGAGAACTTAAGAGGATTACAGACCTTGGAATGGGAGATTTCCCTGTATGTATGGCAAAGACACAGTATTCGCTTTCTGATGATGCAAAGAAGCTTGGCAGACCGAGTGGCTTTAAAATCAACGTACGTGAGGTTTATGCGTCAGCAGGTGCAGGCTTTGTGGTAGCAGTAAACGGTTCTATTATGACTATGCCGGGACTTTCAAAGAAGCCGGCTGCATACGGCATTGATGTGGATGACAATGGTGTGATCACAGGATTATTCTAGGAGGAAATATGGCTAATCTAATAGACGGAAAATTAATTTCAACACAGATTAAGGATGAGCTTAAGGAAGAAGTGACAGAGCTTAAGAAAAAAGGTATCGAGGGCTGCCTTGCGGTGATTCAGGTCGGAAATGACCCTGCATCATCAGTGTATGTTCGCAACAAGAAAAAGGCATGTGAGTATGTCGGAATCAAATCGCTTTCGTATGAACTTGCAGAGGAGACTACGGAGGATGAGATATTAAAACTTATCGAAAAGCTCAATGCTGATTCTTCTGTAAATGGTATTCTCTGTCAGCTTCCACTGCCAAAGCATATCGATGAGGACAAGGTTATTGATGCTATTGATCCCAAAAAGGATGTTGATGGCTTCAGTCCACAGAGTGTTGGAGCGATGGTTATAGGAAAGCCTGGTTTTTTGCCGTGTACTCCGGCCGGTATCATTCAGCTTTTAAAGAGAAGCAATATAGATATTGATGGTAAAAGCTGTGTTGTGGTTGGCAGAAGTAATATAGTCGGCAAGCCTATGTCACTTCTCATGCTTAGGGAGAATGCAACTGTTACGGTATGTCATTCACATACAAAGGATTTAAAAGATGTATGTAAAAATGCTGATATACTTATAGTGGCAATAGGAAAGCCTAAGTTTATAGATGCTTCATATGTGAAGGATGGTGCGGTTGTCATTGATGTTGGAATCCACAGAAATGCTGAAAATAAGCTGTGTGGTGATGTGGATTTTGATTCTGTTGTGTCTAAAGCGTCACATATCACACCTGTACCGGGCGGTGTAGGTCCTATGACAATTGCGATGCTCATGAGCAATTGTGTTGAGGCTATGAAGAGATAATTAGATAATTAGACAATAAGTAAGAGGATTAGATGTATGAGATGTGCCAATTGTGGTAATGAATTGAAGGCGGGCAGTCTGTACTGTGATGTCTGTGGGCATCCGGTTCAGATAGTGCCTGATTACAACGAATTTGATGATTATCTTGATAATCTGGTTGGAAATGATGACAGGCGAACTGATGGACAAAAGACAGCAAAGCCTGTGTCTGATAGGACAATCAGGTTTGATGAGCCGGTGAGGGAACAGCTTCATAGTGCCGGTCAGTGGAACGGACAAAAAACGGACAGAATGTCACAGTCTGTAAAGCAGCAAGTGAGACAGGCTCAGACAGGTGAGCAGCAGTCTCAGACGAAACAACCGTGTGAGAAGCCGCAGTCTGACGGACAGAGGGCAAAGAGAGCGCAGCAGAAGAAGATAATTATTATATCAGCTGTAGTGTGCGCTGTAGCAATTGTAATACTTATTGCAGCTATTACACGTAATGTAAGCAGATCACATGACAATTCATTTGATTATCAGGTGAAGCAGGCAAAGGCAGCTTATTCGGCGGGAAATATAAATTCCGCGGTTTCTTATTATGAGAAGGCTTTGTCGATTGATTCGGATAATACAGATGTCAGATTTGCTTTGGCTGATATATATATGTCGAAGAAGGATTATGATGCCGCTCTTGTGCTGTATCAGGAAATTATCAATATTGATCCAAAGAGCAAAGAGGCTTATAAGCAGCTTATCTCGATTTATGAATCAAAAAAGGATTATGATGCAATTGTTGCGCTGCGTGAGAGTGCTAAGGATGCATCTGTTTTAAAGCTTTTTGCGGATTATACTGTATCTAAACCGCAGTTTAGCAAGAGCAGTGGCAAGTATGGAGAGACTATTGAGCTTTCTATAGATGCAGACAGCGATACCAAAATATACTATTCATATGATTCGGATGATCCTTTGACCAGAGGAGAAAGATATTATAGCCCGATCACCCTGGACAAGGAAGGTACATATGAGATAACAGCTGTTGCGGTTGATGACAGAGGAATCAAAAGCGAGGTGGCATCTGCCAAGTATGAAATCGAGTTTGAGGCACCGGATGCACCGGAGATAGACCCTGACGGAGGTACATTTGGTGCACAGACAGACATTACAATCACAGTACCTGAAAATTGCAAGGTATACTATACCTGGGATTCGTCAGATCCGAGTGCTGCATCAACAGAGTATACAGCTCCAATACCTGTTCCTGAGGGAAATAATGTGCTTTCTGTTATTGCGATAGACCAGAATACCGGAAAGTGCAGTGATATATACAGATCAAGATTTGAATTTTATATGAATTAATAAAAAACACGCATGAGTTGATTAATCATGCGTGTTCTTTTTTAATGAAATTATCTGTTATGGCTGTAAAGCCTTTATTGTATCCGGATTCTGTGTGGATGTACAGTACTCTTTGTTCGAGACAAAATCTGTGAAATACACATACTGTGATGTTACGTTTATGTTGCAAAACTCACCCTTAGCAAGCTCTTTAAAGCCGGTGCCGTCATTTTTTACAACACACAGTGCCGGATTATCACCACCGCGCTGATAGAATATCAGACTGCCATATACATTGTAATGCTCAATATTGGCCTCCGTTAAAACTACAGGATTTGGATTGTTGATATTGACATGGACAATCGCATTGTCACGATTTACATCCATGTAGTATACATTTGTGTCATCCAGCACAACCGGCTTGTAGCAGTTGCAGTCGTAGAATAAGGCTTCACTCTGTGAAGCAGTGTCATATCTGTATAGCTGTCCGTTTTTGGATTATTATAATAAAAATACCGGTCTGATGTGTTGCAGGTGAACAGATAGTGACTTTTTATTTTCTTTTTTTCTTCTCCATCTATTCTGATACGGTATAGAGAGGTAGCTGTTTGTGTGTCATAGTGCAGATAATATATGTAGTTGCCTATCAGGGATGCATAGATGCATGGGTCAGGATCCAGCACGGTGGAGCCGTGGCCATTTCTTTTTATGCGGCAGAGGCTGTTCCTGTCATATGAAAAGAAGGTCTGACTTGTGATTTTCTGATTGTTGTTTCTTACGTAATAGACATAGTTTTTATCTGCGTTTATGTACATGGCGGTGTCATTGCTCAGTTTATGTATATTGCTGCCGTCAACATTCATGGCATACAGCCTGCCGTTGTCGTTTGTATTTGAGAAAAATACTTCACCGTCACTTTCACAGAAGAGCCCGGCATTGTACAGATTACCTGCAGTATTACCATTTACATAGGATGAATTAAGCTTTACCTTTGATACAAAATGGTATATAACAAGGCCTGTGATGCATATTAAAATTAGTGGAATAATTATTTTTAGATATTTTTTCATGTAATTCTCCCGAGGGTATTTGATATTTATGCTTAGATATTAACTAAATTATATCTATATATGATAAATCTTTCAAGGATTACTTGCCTTTCTATAAAATTTGTAATAATATTTTATTATATCTTTTTTAGGAGACAATAATGGAAGATTTAATGAAATTGAGAGAGTCTATCGATGAGATAGACAGTGAAATAGTCAGATTATATAAGGAAAGAATGGATATCTCAAAGCACGTTGCCGAGTATAAGATAACCACCGGCAAAAAGGTCTTTGACAAGACGAGAGAGGATGAAAAGCTTGAGAAATTATCGTCTCTTGCAGATGATGAGTTTTTGAAGCATGGTATAGTTGAGCTTTTTGAACAGATTATGTCGACCAGTAGAAAGAAGCAGTATCAGCTTATGACTGAGCATGGCATAGTGGAGAAGGAAAACTTTACTGAGGTAGACAGCCTGGATTTTTCCAATGCACGGATTGTGTTTCAGGGAGTTGAGGGTGCATATTCACAGCTTGCCATGAAGACATACTTTGGCGAGAACTGTAATGGCTACAACGTGGATTCCTGGAAGGATGCCATGGAGGATATCAAATGCGGAAAGGCTGATTATGCAGTGCTTCCGATAGAGAATTCTTCAGCCGGTATTGTATCTGAAAACTATGATCTGCTTGTTGAATACGACAATTATATAGTTGGGGAGCAGATTATACGCATCGACCACAGTCTGATGGGACTTCCGGGTGCAAAGATTTCTGATATAAGGACTGTGTATTCACATCCACAGGCGCTTATGCAGTGCTCAGATTTTTTTTTGATGAGCATAAGGATATTAACCAGGTGGCTGTCAGGAATACAGCTTTTTCTGCAAAGAAGGTAAAGGATGACGGAGATATCACACAGGCTGGCATAGCTAGCCATATCTCGGCTGATATATACGGGCTTCAGGTGCTTGAGAGCCGCATACAGAACAATAAAAACAATGCAACAAGGTTTATAATTGTGTCGGCTAAAAGGGTATGCCGCAGAGATGCGGACAGGATAAGCATATGCTTTGAGACACCTCACAAGAGTGGTGCACTATATCATATGCTGGCACACTTTATATACAATGGAATCAATATGTTAAATATCCAGTCTCGTCCGATATCTGATAAGGCGTGGGAGTACAGGTTCTTTGTTGATTTTGAAGGGCGTTTTACAGATACAGCGGTGCAGAATGCGTTAAGAGGCATAAGGGAAGAGGCAATTGCCCTTAAGATTCTTGGTACATATTAGATTATAGAAATTTAGATAAAAGTGTTGACAACAGAAATTGTCTGTGCTATATTCTAGTAGTTGTATGAAAACAAAGTAGAGTATCCACTCTCACCTAAGCGCAATGGCGCGACTTAGCGTTAATATTTTCAAACATTTGTGTTGAAGATTGTATAGTGGATAGTCTGCCTATCCACTATTTTTTATGGAGGTACAAGACCATTAGCGAATTAATGATTAATGAACAGATCAGAGACAGAGAAGTTCGACTGATTGGAGCGGATGGAGAGCAGTTAGGAATTGTTTCTTCAAGAGAAGCTCAAAAGATTGCAGACGAGGCAGGACTTGATTTAGTAAAGATAGCACCAAATGCAAAGCCACCTGTATGTAAGGTGATTGATTATGGTAAGTATCGTTATGAGCAGGCCCGTAAGGAAAAGGATGCAAAGAAAAAGCAGAAGACCGTTGAATTGAAAGAGATTCGTCTCTCACCTAACATTGAGGCTAACGACTTGAATACCAAGATGAATGCTGCAAAGAAATTTCTTGCAAAAGGAAATAAGGTAAAGATCACACTCAGATTCAGAGGACGTGAGATGGCTCATATGAATGCAAGCAAACATATCCTTGATGATATAGCGGAGAATCTTTCAGATGTAGCGGTAGTGGAGAAAGCACCAAAGGTTGAAGGAAGAAGCATCGGTATGGTGCTGGCAGAAAAGAGATAACAATTTAAGGAGGAACACACAATGCCAAAAATGAAAACAAGCAGAGCAGCTGCAAAACGTTTCAAAGTTACAGGAACAGGAAAGTTAAAAAGAAATAAAGCCTACAAGAGACATATCTTAACCAAGAAAACAACAAAGACAAAGAGAAATCTCAGAAAAGCAGCAATGACAGATGCTACAAATGTTAAGAATATGAAGAAGATTTTACCATACATGTAATCGGTAGTATTAGTTAAGGAGGAATCAACAAATGGCAAGAGTTAAAGGCGGTTTAGGCGCTAAGAAAAGACATAACAGAACATTAAAGTTAGCAAAGGGTTATAGAGGCGCTAGATCTAAGCAGTATAGAGTAGCAAAGCAGTCAGTTATGAGAGCACTTACAAGCTCATACGCTGGACGTAAAGAGAGAAAGAGACAGTTCCGTCAGTTATGGATTGCTCGTATCAACGCAGCAGCTCGTCTCAACGGACTTTCATACAGCCAGTTCATGCACGGCTTAAAGTTAGCAAACGTTGACCTTAACCGTAAGGTATTAGCTGATATGGCTGTTACAGATGCAGCAGGATTTGCTAAATTAGTAGAGGTTGCTAAATCTAAGCTTGCTTAGTTTAGCATAAAGAGATATATGAAAAAGCTGCCGGGCTTCATGTGAAGCCCGGTAGCTTTTTTTTATTCTTGAGCTTTTTTGTATTTACTGCGATACTCCTTAGGCGAAAGGCCTTTTATTTTATGAAAGGTCTTTGAAAAATAAAGGCTGTTATCAAACCCTATAGAGCCTGCAATTGCTGTGATGGACAATGAGGAGTGTTTAAGCAGATAGCATGCCTGTTTGATTCTGAAATCGGTCAGATATTCCTTTGGCGATACACCGAGGATGCTCTGGAAGGAACGGAACAGGTGACTTCGGCTTAAGCCTATATATGATGCAATATCCTCAACGGTGATAGGGTATGAATAGTTGGCGGAGATGTATTCGATGCCCTTTTGTACATAGGAGTTTGCACTGTTTTGCGGCGGCTTTGATGTGGCGGCACTGACAAAAAGAGCGAGGGTGGTGTAGAGTCGCCCGGTCATTTCGAGTGCATTTTCAAATTCTGTGCCTCTGGCGTCGTATATATGCATGAGCTGTCTTTTGATTTCGTTTCCGTTTGATACACTGTGTATGTATGGATGCGCTTTTGTGAAATCAGTGGCTCTTAAAATGGTTGCAGCATCGCTGCCGGTAAAGCCTACCCAGGTATATTCCCAAGGATCTTGCGCATCAGCCTGATAAATCACTTCGGTATTTGGATATACGAGAAACGCATCACCGGGAGTTAATGTGTGAACACTGCCATTTACAGTGTAGCGGCCTTTACCGCTTATGATATAGTGAATCAGATAATGGTCTCTGATACCGGGACCCCACTGATACAGGCTATCACAGCTCTGGAAGCCTACGTTATATACGGACAGAGATACAAGCTCTTTTTCTTTTACGATATAGGAATTTTTGTATTTATTATTCATATTGCCTACCTTTACAACATTTTTACATATTTCTTCTACATTTTATTCTATACAAAAATGAGCAAATGCGCTACAATAAATTTAACAAAAATGAAAAGGAGATATTTATTATGGCAATTTTAGTTACTGGTGGAGCCGGATATATCGGAAGCCACACATGTGTGGAGCTTCTTGATGGGCTACGATGTTGTAGTACTTGACAATCTTTCAAATTCTTCTGAGAAGTCACTTGACAGAGTTAAGGCTCTTACAGGCAAAGAAGTAAAGTTCTATAAGGGAGATATCCTTGACAGAGACATCTTAAATAAGATTTTTAAGGAAGAAAAGATAGATAGCTGTATTCACTTTGCAGGACTCAAAGCAGTAGGAGAGTCTGTGGCAAAGCCTTGGGAGTACTATAACAATAATATTGCAGGAACACTTACACTTGTTGATGTGATGAGACAGAATGGCTGCAAGAGCATCATTTTCTCTTCATCAGCTACAGTATACGGAGATCCTGCACAGATTCCTATCACAGAGGAGTGTCCAAAGGGACAGTGTACAAACCCATACGGCTGGACAAAGTCTATGCTTGAGCAGATACTTATGGACATCTATAAGGCAGATAATGAGTGGAACGTTATTCTTCTTCGTTACTTCAATCCAATCGGAGCTCATAAGAGTGGTACAATGGGTGAGAATCCAAACGGTATTCCAAACAACCTCATGCCTTACATCACACAGGTGGCAGTAGGCAAGCTAAAAGAGCTTGGAGTATTCGGAGATGACTATGATACTCCTGACGGAACAGGTGTGAGAGATTACATCCATGTAGTTGACCTTGCGGTTGGACATGTCAAGGCTTTAAAGAAAATTGAGGAGAACGCAGGTCTTTGCATCTACAATCTTGGAACCGGACACGGCTACAGCGTGCTTGATATCGTAAAGAATTTCGAGGCTGCAACAGGTGTTAAGATTCCTTATACAATAAAGCCTAGAAGACCTGGCGATATTGCTACATGCTACTGTGACCCATCAAAGGCCAAGAGAGAGCTCGGCTGGGAAGCACAGTATGGTATTAAGGAGATGTGTGCCGACTCATGGAGATGGCAGAAGAACAATCCTAACGGATATGATGATTAATTATCAGAAATATTGGCGCCCGGAGTACACTCTGCGATGCACAATACCTCGCATGCGCTAACGCTTTGCAGTTAAGATGCTGTATGAATTATGCATATAGAGTTTCACAGAATGACGAAACCGGCTTTTACGCACCGTCCGTGGTGCGTAACGCCTTGCCCCACCGTCCATGGTGGGGCATTTCTATTTGTGAAGCATAATTCTACAGTATCTAAACAGCGTAGCGTTAGCGCATGCAAGGTGTATTTTACTGCTGCGGGTGCGTCCGGCGTCAGCAACAATCTAAAAATAAAAAAACATCGCATAAATGCGATGCTTTCGGGTTGGGCTGTATTTAATTAAATAAATATCAGTGAGCAGTCCGTACGGGAATCGAACCCGTGTTTCCGCCGTGAGAGGGCGGCGTCTTAACCGCTTGACCAACGAACCGTGTATTATACTATCATGGAGTTTCAAAAAAAGCAAGTACTTTTTTAAAAAAACTTGATTTTTTTTCCTGATAGTGCTATTATACCTATGATAACAACGTTGACTAGATTGAGAGAGGGCAAAAGTCCTCTCTCAATTCACGTTTATAAACATCAGGCAGCTATTCAGAACCACTTGGAACAATTATGAATAGTTACAAGTATAAAAAAGAGAGGTGATAAAATGTCAAAGGCAAGTGTATATGAGGCAAAGACGGAGAGCTTTATACAACCAATTCTTGACAGCATGAATTTTGAGCTTGTTGATGTCGAGTATGTTAAGGAAGGCGGCGTGAACTACCTGAGAGCATATATCGATAAGGAGGGTGGCATAACTGTTGATGACTGTGAAGTGGTTGCAAGGCAGATGAATGAGATTCTCGACAGAGAGGACTATATTCTGATTCGTACACCTTCGAGGTCAGCTCGCCGGGGCTTGGAAGACCTCTCAAGAAGGAAAAGGACTATGTGCGCAATATGAATAAGGAAATAGAGATTCGCACATACAGGGCTATCAACAAATCAAAGGAATTTTATGGTCTGCTTAAAGCCTATGATAAGGATACAGTGACAATAACCGAGACGGCAATGAGACTACATTCAATAAGAGTGACATTGCGCTTATACGTCAGGCATTGGATTTTTAATTAAAGCGCACGATAACACAAATAGGAGGAAAAAATAATGAGCAATGAGTTATTAGAAGCGTTAAATATATTAGAGCAGGAGAAAAACATCAGTAAAGAAACTTTACTTGAGGCAATTGAGAACTCTCTTGTGACTGCCTGCAAGAACCATTTTGGTAAATCAGACAATGTAAAGGTAGAAATAGATCCTGAGACATGTGCTTTCTCATGCTACCAGGAGAAGACGGTTGTAGATACGGTTGAGGATCCGGTTGAGGAGATTTCCTTAGCAGATGCGCACAAGGTAAACGGTAACTATCAGCTTGGAGATATCGTGAGAGTTGAGGTTAAGTCAAAGGAATTCGGACGTATCGCTACACAGAACGCAAAGAATGTCATCCTTCAGAAAATCCGCGAGGAGGAGAGAAAGGTAATATTTGACGAGTACAACAGCAAGGAAAAGGATGTTGTGACAGGTGTTGTTCAAAGATACATCGGAAAGAATGTCAGCATCAACTTAGGTAAGGCAGATGCACTTCTGACTGAGAGTGAGCAGATAAAGGGTGAGGTATTCAAGCCTACAGAGCGTATCAAGGTATATATCCTTGAGGTTAAGTCCACATCAAAGGGACCAAAGATTCTTGTTTCAAGAACACACCCTGAGCTTGTGAAGAGACTTTTCGAGTCAGAGGTTACAGAGGTTAAAGAGGGCATAGTTGAGATAAAGGCTATTTCACGTGAGGCCGGAAGCAGAACAAAGATTGCAGTATGGTCAAATGATCCAAACGTAGACCCTGTAGGAGCATGTGTAGGTATGAATGGTGCCAGAGTAAATGCTATCGTAAATGAGCTTCGCGGTGAGAAAATCGATATCATCACATGGGATGAGAATCCGGCAATACTTATCCAGAACGCACTTAGCCCTGCAAAGGTTATCTCTGTTATCGCAGATGCAGATGAGAAATCAGCAAAGGTTGTTGTTCCGGATTATCAGCTTTCGCTTGCAATCGGCAAGGAAGGACAGAATGCGAGACTTGCGGCAAGACTTACCGGCTTTAAGATCGACATCAAGAGCGAGACACAGGCCAGAGAGTCCGGCGACTTCATGGATTATGAGAATGATTATGAAGAGGATGATTATGATGACGATTATGATTATTCGGATGATGAGCTTGCTGAGAACGAGAGATTAGCTGATACAGAACAGGCAGATGTACAGGCAGAGGCTTTTGATACAGAGGCTGACGAGAACGAAGCAGCAGGTACAGAAAATGATGCGGCAGATAGTGGTGATGAGCAGTAATGGCAAATAAAAAGATTCCAATGCGCAAATGCGTAGGTTGTCAGGAGATGAAGGAAAAGAAGTCACTTATTCGCGTGGTAAAGACTGCGGAGGGCGACATAATTCTCGATGACACCGGCAAGAAAAACGGCAGGGGAGCTTATATATGTAAGAGTCTTGAATGCTTTAAAAAGGCTAAAAAGACAAAGGCACTTGAGCGATCCCTTGGTGTTAGTGTATCAGAACAAGTATATGAGGAGCTTGAAAAGGAGATGAACCAAATTGACAGATAGAGTACTTTCTATGCTGGGATTAGCAGCAAAGTCAGGCAATGTGGTTAGCGGAGAGTTTTCTACCGAGAAAGCTGTAAAGACAGGAAAGGCATTTTTAGTGATAGTTGCAGATGATTCATCAGACAACACAAAGAAGCATTTTTCGGATATGACTGCTTTCTATGAGGTTCCGATTTATTTTTATAGTGACAAGGTGGGGTTAGGGAATGCAATAGGCAAAGAGTTTCGCGCTTCCCTTGCAGTAACGGATGAAAACCTTGCAAATGCAGTGATAAAAAAGCTGCAGTCGAATAAAACTGAATAATGGAGGAAAATAGATATATGGCAAAAATGAGAGTTCATGAACTTGCAAAAGAATTAAATATAAAGTCGCAGGACGTCATAGACACATTAAACGGCACACAGTTTGCTGTCAAAAATGTGCAGAACGGTCTTGAGGATGAGGCACAGCAAATTGTGCGAAAGAAGTACGCAAAAACAGAAGTAAAAAAAGATGCACCTAAGAAGGAAGAACCTAAAAAGGATGAGGCTAAGGCAGCCGACAGACCAAAGAAAAAGGCAAGCATCACAGCTGTTTTCAATGCACAGTACAGTAAGCAGGGTAGGAAAACAAATGGTGGAAACGGCAGCGGAAATAATGGAAATAACAGTTCGCAGCGCAGGAATGGCAATGGCAGACGCGATAATCAGTCATCACGTCCTGAGCAGCACAGCATTATTAAGCCAAGACCTGTCGGAGAGAGAGCTATGCGCCCTATAAGTGAGCGTACAGCGGATCCATATGCAGATATGAAGGCAGCCAATTCGCGTCCGGCACGTCAGGCTGACGCTGATAGAAGAAGCGACAGACGTCAGGACAATGGCGAGAAAATCAACAACAGAAACACTGACAGAAATGCCGACAGAAGCAGAAATACGGACAGAAACAGCGATAGAAGAACAAACAATCGCGACAACAATAACCGAGATAACAGCAGAGACAATAATAGAGACAATAACAGAGGCTTCAGAAATGACTCCAGACGTCCTGCAGAGGGTGGCAGAAGCTTTGACAGAAATAATGATAGAAGCAGAAGCAACGACAGAAGCAGGAGCAATGACAGAAATAACGATAGAACAGGCAGCAGAGGTGATGACAGAAATCGTTTCAGAAAAGAAACAGTTGCAGTTGCAGCTCCTGATGATGTAAGAGGAAAGGAGAGCCGCGACAGAGGCAACGATAGAAAGAATAAGCATAATCACAATCAGAGCCAGAAGCAGGATAAGCTCGGAAAGAAGCAGGAGAATTACATCAATCTCGAGAAGCACGGCGGAAAGAAAAAGCCACAGCAGCCGAAGACACAGCCAAAAGAGGATGAGAACGAGATTAAGACAATTTCTCTTCCGGAGAAGATTACAATAAGGGACTTAGCTGATAAGATGAAGGTTCAGCCTTCAGCCATCGTAAAGAAGCTTTTCATGAAGGGCGAGATGGTAACAGTTAACTCTGAGGTTGATTTTGCAGCTGCTGAGGAGATTGCGTTAGAGTTCAATTTCATATGTGAGGAAGAGGAGAAGGTCGATGTGATTGCAGAGCTTCTCAAGGAGGATGAAGAGGATGAGAGCAAGATGGTTCCTCGTCCACCTGTAGTCTGCGTAATGGGTCACGTAGATCATGGTAAGACATCACTGCTTGATGCCATCAGACAGACACGTGTTACAGACCGTGAGGCAGGTGGTATCACACAGCACATTGGTGCATCTGTTGTATCAATCAATGGCCAGAACATCACATTCCTTGATACACCGGGACATGAGGCATTTACAGCAATGCGTATGCGTGGTGCAAACTCTACTGATATCGCAATCCTTGTTGTTGCTGCAGATGATGGTGTAATGCCGCAGACTGTTGAGGGAATAAACCATGCAAAGGCAGCCGGTGTAGAGATTATCGTTGCTGTCAACAAGATAGATAAGCCAAGTGCCAATATCGACAAGGTTAAGCAGGAGCTCTCAGAGTATGAGCTTATCCCGGAGGATTGGGGTGGAAGCACAATATTCTGTCCTGTATCTGCACATACTAAGGAGGGTATCGACAATCTCCTTGAGATGATTCTTCTCACAGCAGAGGTGCTCGAGCTCAAGGCTAATCCTGATAGAAACGCAAGAGGTCTCGTAATCGAGGCGCAGCTTGACAAGGGCCGTGGTGCGGTTGCCACAGTGCTTGTACAAAAAAGGAACACTCCATGTCGGAGATCCTATCGCATGCGGAAGCAGCTATGGTAAGGTAAGAGCCATGATTGATGACAAGGGCCGCAGAGTAAAGGAGGCTAAGCCTTCTACACCTGTAGAGATACTTGGACTCAACAGTGTGCCTTCAGCAGGTGAGACATTTGTGGCATGTGATTCAGAGAAGGAGGCAAAGGCATTCTCTGACACATATATTTCAGAGGAGAAGAATAAGCTCATTGAGGATACAAAGGCAAAGATGTCACTTGATGATCTGTTCTCGCAGATTCAGTCCGGTAACGTCAAGGAACTTGATATCATCGTAAAGGCAGATGTACAGGGTTCAGTTGAGGCTGTTAAGCAGAGTCTTGTCAAGCTTTCAAATGAGGAGGTTGTGGTCAAGGTCATCCATGGCGGCGTTGGTGCCATCAACGAGTCAGATGTTATCCTTGCATCAGCATCAAATGCAATCATCATTGGCTTTAACGTCAGGCCGGATCCTGTTGCCAAGGCTACAGCAGACCGTGAGGGCGTAGATATCAGACTTTACAAGGTCATCTACAATGCAATCGAGGATGTATCTGCTGCCATGAAGGGTATGCTTGATCCTGTATTTGAGGAGAAGGTTATCGGACATGCGGAAATCAGACAGATTTTCAAGGCTTCAGGCGTTGGAAACATTGCAGGTTCATATGTGCTTGACGGATTTATGGAGAGAGGCTGCCGTGTCAGAATTAGCAGAGAGGGTGAGCAGATATTCGAGGGAGACCTTGCTTCACTCAAGAGATTCAAGGATGACGTCAAGGAGGTCAAGACAGGCTATGAGTGTGGTCTTGTATTTGACGGATTTAATGATATTCAGGAATTCGATATAGTTGAAGCTTACAAGATGGTAGAGGTTCCGAGATAATCATATATTGGTTATCTTGAATTAATGCAGCTATTCGGATAGTTACGGTTTAATATAAAAAGAAAGCGGGATTATATGAGAAAGAACAGCATAAAAAATATTCGTATCAACGAAGAGGTAATGCGTGAACTGTCAAATATCATACGCGGTGAGATAAAGGATCCGCGTATCAATCCCATGACAAGTGTTGTTGCTGTCGAGGTGGCACCTGATTTAAAGACAGCAAAGGCTTATATCAGTGTGCTTGGTGACAAGAAATCACAGGCTGATACACTTGCAGGACTTAAGTCAGCGGAGGGATATATACGCAGAACTCTCGCAAAGAACATCAATTTAAGAAATACACCTGCCATTACATTTATCATAGACCAGTCTATAGAGTATGGTGTTGAGATGTCTAAAAAGATTGATGAAGTAACAAAAAATCTCAAAGAGGATTGATTATGACAGAGATTGATTCTATTTTAAAGGATGCACAATCAGTTGCCGTTTCCGGTCATGTGAGACCGGACGGCGACTGTGTCGGCTCAACACTTGCGGTATACAACTACATAAAGGATTATTATCCTGATATAAAGGCAAGGCTTTATTTAGAGCCAAGCCCAAACATCTTTAAGTTTATGCAAAGAGCAGATGAGATTGACAGCAGCTATGCGGATGATACAGTATACGATCTGTTCATAGCATGTGACTGCAGTGACACAGGCAGACTGGGAAGTGCAGCTAAGTATTTTGAGTCTGCAAAAAGGACACTTTGTATAGATCATCATGTTACAAACGGGGCCTTTGCAGACGCAAATTACATCTTTCCGGATGCGAGCTCAACCTGTGAGCTTGTGTTTGAACTTCTGCCGAAGGAGCGCATCACAATACAGATAGCAGAGTGTATTTACACAGGCATGGTGCATGATACAGGCGTGTTCCAGTATTCATGCACTTCAAAAAAGACTATGGATATAGCAGGCTCCCTGATGGAGATGGGCATTGATTATTCAAGGATAATCGATGATACATTTTATACAAAGACATTTGCTCAGAACAAGATTATGGGGCAGGCGCTTTTGAATGCTGCTTTGTATCTGAATGGTGATGTTATATTGTCTGCAGTATCGCGCGCTGAGATGGAGAAGTACGATGTGCTTCCAAAGCATCTCGACGGCATTGTAAATCAGCTGCGTGTGACAAAGGATATAAAGGTTGCTGTATTTCTCTATGAAAATGAGGATGGTACCTACAAGGGCAGCCTGCGTGTAAACGGTGATTATGATGTGGCAAAGGTTGCGTCGGTATTTGGCGGCGGTGGACATGTAAAGGCCGCCGGATTTACGATTGACGGACCGCTTGAGGTGGCAACAGACCGCATTCTTACGGCAATTAAGGACAATATTTAGGGAGAGATTCTTGGGCAGATGGTTAATGGAATAATCAATGTATACAAGGAAAAGGGCTATACAAGCTTTGACGTTGTGGCAAAGCTTCGAGGCATATTCCACCAGAAGAAGATTGGTCATACGGGTACACTTGATCCTGATGCGCAAGGCGTCCTTCCTGTCTGCCTTGGAAAGGCAACCAGAGTGTGTGACCTTTTGACAGATAAGGACAAGGTCTATAAAGCTGTGCTGCTTTTAGGACAGGAGACAGATACACAGGATATTTCAGGGCAGGTCTTAAATCAGGCTGAGGTCAATGTGACTGAGCAGGCGGTGTATGATGCAATATCACAGTTTATTGGCAGACAAAAGCAGGTGCCGCCAATGTATTCGGCTCTAAAGGTCAATGGGAAAAAGCTCTATGAGCTTGCCAGGGAGGGCAAGGTTATAGAGAGAAAAGCCCGGGATATCGAGGTGTTTGATATCAAGGTTGAAAGCATTGATTTGCCTGAGGTTACGATGACGGTGCACTGTTCAAAGGGCACATATATCAGGACGCTGTGCAATGACATCGGAGAGAGGCTGGGCTGCCATGGCTGCATGAAGTCACTGCTTAGAGTAAGGGTAGCAGGCTTTGACTTAGAGCATGCACTTACACTTTCGCAGATTCAGTCAAAGGTGGATGAAGGCTGCTTTGATATGGTGATGCCTGTTGACGGAGTATTCGAAAATCTGCCGGCAGTGCATACTGCTTCAGATGCTGATAAGCTTGTCAGAAATGGAAATAAAATTCCGGCAGTGCTTACGGATTATTTAAAACACAGTGCTGACTCTGATATAAGATACAGAGTATACAATCATGAGGGCATATTTGTCGGTGTGTATTCGTATCTTGATGAGACCGGTGAGTTTAAGCCGGTTAAGATTTTTATGGAATAGAATAGTATACAGATATTATGGAATATATAAGCAAAACTCTGGATTTTCATGTCAAGGAGCCGTCCGTCATCTCGTTTGGAAAGTTTGACGGGCTTCACCGAGGACATGAATTTCTGATGGAAAAGCAAATTGAACAGAGCAATCTGCATGGCTACAAGCGCATCATATTTACGTTTGACATTCCTCCCAAATCGGAGGTACTTGGCGTTGAGTCAAAGGTTATAATCACAAACGATGAAAAAGAGTATGTGTTTGAAAAATCAGGTATTGACTATCTGATAGAGTGTCCGTTTGTGCCACAGGTGATGACGATGGAGGCGGATGCGTTTGTCAGATGGATAGTTAAAAGTCTTAATGTCAAGTGTATCATTGTCGGAGATGATTTCCGTTTCGGGCACAACAGGGCAGGAGACCACAGGCTGCTTTCTGCGATGGCAGGAGAGCTTGGATACGAGCTTATTGTGGTTGACAAGATAAAGGATGGAGACAGGGATATAAGCAGTACCTATATCCGCGAGGAGATTGCGGCAGGACATATTAAAAAGGCGAATGAACTGCTGGGATATCCCTTTTTCATAAAAGGAAGAGTAGTGCATGGCAGAGCACTGGGCAGGACTATTGGCATTCCGACAGTCAACCTTTCAGTGCCGCACGATAAGCTGCTTCCACCAAAGGGAGTGTATATGTCAAGAGTTCTTGTCAGGGACAACTGGTACCTTGGTGTAACCAATATAGGATGCAAGCCTACTATAGAGGGCAAAAATCCAATCGGTGCAGAGACATATATCATAGATTTTGGGCAGGATGTTTACGGACAGGATATCATGGTAGAGCTTCATAAGTTCGTAAGACCTGAGATGAAGTTTGATTCAATAGAAGCGTTAAAGAGCCGGATGAGTGCAGATATCAATTATACAATCAATTATGCAGGCAGTCACACATTCTAGTGTGGCTGTTTTTTTGCGAAATTACCCAAAATAACGAAAAAATGACAAATATTACGGAAATATTACGGAGAAATATTGACATTTTAACAATTTGTGATATACTCGTAAACATGGGATTATGGATAGCATGAACTGGAGGCTATATGAAAAATAAATTAAAATTAGGACAGGCAGCAGGCGTTGTAGCGTTTGCTATTATTATAGGTGCTGTATCTATGAGTTCAAGCAGCACAGTAGATGCCAGAACATCATTAAAGGAAAACAGAACAGTCAATGCGGGGGTGGCCCTTGGTCTGACAGAGGCGGCAGATGCCACAGAGCTTCTCACAGCAGGGGTTACATCGGCTCTTACTTATTATGGAGCTGACGTATCGGTAGCGCAAAACGACAGCAATGTTGTTACTGCATCTGCTCAGGGTGCACAGGTTGGCAATACTGCACAGGAGACAGAACAGGCAAATGAGGCATCCCAGACACCGACAGCCGCACAGACCTGTGGTTACACAAATCTTGGTATGTCGGTTATCAGCAGCGGAAACTTAAATATCAGACAGGAAGCTTCGACAGACAGCGAGGTAATAGGAATACTTACCAATCACAATGCCTGTGAGCTTCTTGAGGATGCCGGAGAATGGTACAAGGTCACATCAGGCAAGGTGACAGGATATGTAAACAAGCAGTATCTTGTGACAGGAGATGAGGCAGAGGCTATTGCAGAACAGGAGATTAAGACGGTTGCCACAGTAAATACGGAAACACTGAATGTGCGTGCAGAGAAGTCAACAGAGGCTGCGGTGCTTTCGCAGGTTGGAAATTCAGAGGCATTCACGGTTAATTCTGTCGCTGACGGCTGGGTTGAGATAAGTGTGGATGATTCGGTAGGATATATATCACAGGATTATGTGACACTGGCACAGGCACTTCCTACAGCAAAGACAATAGAGCAGGTGAAGTATGGTGACGGCGTATCAGATGTAAGGGCATCTGTTGTATCGTATGCGTTACAGTTTGTCGGAAACAGATATGTGTGGGGTGGTACAAGCCTTGAGAAGGGAGTTGACTGCTCAGGCTTCACAATGAGAATTCTTGGAAAGTATGGAATCTCATTACCGCATTCATCAAGAGCACAGCCTTCATACGGCACAAAAATCAGTGCATCTGAAGCAAAGCCGGGAGATTTATTCTTCTACGGAAGTGGAAGGAGTATCTCACATGTTGCAATTTATATCGGAAACGGACAGATTGTACATGCCAGCAACAAGCGTGATGGAATCAAGGTTTCAAATGCATATTACAGAAATCCGATTTGTGTCGCAAGATATTTGCCGGATTAATAAAAAAACAGTTTACAACAAATGCTTACTATGCTATACTGCATAAGTGTGGTTTTGCCCATGTTCGGTAGTTGGACACTCCGACCTATTGCTGAGCATCATACAGTTATCAGGGCGCATTATAATATAAGGAGGATCAACAATGATCGCAAAGGAAAAGAAACAGGCTATTATCGCAGAGTACGGTAGAACACCAAATGACACAGGTTCACCAGAGGTTCAGATTGCAATTCTTTCAGCAAGAATCGCAGAGTTAACTGAGCATTTCAAACAGAACCCAAAGGATCATCACTCAAGAAGAGGAATGTTAAAGATGATCGGTCAGAGACGTGGATTACTTGCATACCTTAAGGAGATTGATATCGAGAGATATCGTTCACTTATCGAGCGTTTAGGACTCAGAAAATAGTATTTTCTTTAGAGCGGAGTAATTATTATTCCGCTCTATTATTGTTTTTATTATTGTTTTTTGAAAAGCAGAAGTAAGCCGAGACCACTAAAGAGTGCATGAGCATACATGTATTGTTTAGTAGTTTCGGAAGAGGAATACACTTCTGCAAAAGAATTTTTAAGGAGAATTAATATGTACAAAAGTTATTCAATGGAACTTGCCGGCAGGACTCTTACTGTAGATATCGGAAGAGTAGCAGCTCAGGCAAACGGAGCTGTTTTTATCAAGTATGGTGATACAACAGTCCTTTCAACAGCTACAGCATCTGACAAGCCACGTGACGGTGTGGATTTCTTCCCACTCAGCGTTGAGTTCGAGGAGAAGATGTACTCTGTAGGAAAAATTCCGGGTGGTTTTAACAAGCGTGAGGGAAAGGCATCTGAGAACGCTATCCTTACAGATCGTGTAATTGACCGTCCTATGAGACCTCTTTTCCCAAAGGATTACAGAAATGATGTTACATTAAACAACCTTGTCATGTCAGTGGATCCTGAGTGCCGTCCTGAGATAGTTGCAATGATCGGTACAGCTCTTGCTGTTCATATATCAGATATTCCGTTTGACGGACCATGTGCCATGACACAGATGGGACTTGTTGATGGAGAGTTTATCGTAAACCCTTCACAGAAGCAGTGGGATGAGGGCGATTTACAGCTCACAGTTGCTTCTACAAAGGAAAAGGTCATCATGATTGAAGCAGGAGCCAATGAGATTCCTGAGGATCAGATGATTGAGGCAATCTACAAGTGCCACGATATCAACCAGACAGTTATCGCATTTATGGATCAGATCCGTGATGAGATTGGCAAGCCAAAGCATGAGTATGAGAGCTGTGCTATTCCGGAGCAGATGTTTGAGGATATCAAGAAAATTGTTACTCCTGAGCAGATGGAGGAGGCAGTATTCACAGATGAGAAGCAGAAGCGTGAGGAAAATATAAGAGCTATCACAGAGCAGTTAGAGGAAGCCTTCGCTGACAATGAGGAGTACCTTGCAGTACTTGGTGAGGCTATTTACCAGTATCAGAAGAAGACAGTCAGAAAGATGATTTTAAAGGATCATAAGCGTCCGGACGGCCGTGCAATCAACCAGATCAGACCACTCGCAGCAGAGGTTGATTTGATTCCTAGAGTTCACGGCTCTGCAATGTTTACCCGTGGACAGACACAGATTTGTGATGTTGTAACACTTGCTCCTTTATCAGAGATTCAGAAAATCGACGGACTTGATGCTAATATCACAACAAAGAGATATATGCATCACTATAACTTCCCTGCATATTCTGTAGGAGAGACAAAGGTATCACGTGGACCGGGACGTCGTGAGATTGGACACGGAGCACTTGCTGAGAAGGCACTTGTTCCTGTACTTCCAAGCATTGAGGAGTTCCCATATACTATCCGTGCCGTATCTGAGACATTTGAGTCAAACGGCTCTACATCAATGGCTTCAACATGTGCATCATGTATGTCACTTATGGCTGCAGGTGTTCCGATTAAGGCTATGGTTGCCGGAATCTCATGCGGACTTGTAACAGGCGATACAGATGATGATTTCCTTGTACTTACAGATATCCAGGGTCTTGAGGATTTCTTCGGAGATATGGATTTCAAGGTAACAGGTACACATAAGGGTATTACAGCTATCCAGATGGATATCAAGATTCACGGACTTACAAGACCTATCGTTGAGGAGGCAATCGCAAGAACACGTGAGGCACGTCTCTACATCATGGATGAGGTCATGAGCAAGGCAATCGCTGAGCCTAGAAAAGAAGTAAATGAGTGGGCTCCAAAGATTGAGCAGATTACAATAGATCCATCAAAGATTGGTGATGTTGTCGGACAGAAGGGTAAGACAATCAACGAGATTATCGACAGAACCGGTGTAAAGATTGATATCACAGATGATGGCGCTGTTTCAGTTTGCGGAACAGATAAAGAGATGATTGCAAAGGCAATCGACATGATTAAGATTATCACAACTGATTTTGAGCAGGGACAGATCCTTGAGGGAACAGTTGTAAGCATCAAGGAGTTCGGTGCTTTCATCGAATTTGCTCCTGGCAAAGAGGGAATGGTTCACATTTCTAAGATTGCAAAAGAGAGAATCAACAGAGTAGAGGATGTACTCACACTTGGAGACAAGGTAAAGGTTGTTTGCCTTGGCAAGGACAAGATGGGAAGAATCAGCTTCTCTATGAAGGATGTAAAAGAGGATTAATTAATATACGTTAAAGTATAACAATAATATCCAGGTAAAGGGCTGCACGCAGGTGCAGTCCTTTAATATATGAAATTATAGTAAGGTGATATGATGTAAGGCAAAACAGGTGCGTCTGTGTCATATTGTGAAAACGAATCATATACTAAATTAAAAAATAAAATAATAATGAAAAATGCGAAATATAGTATAAATGCAAATCTGGTATATAAAAATGGATATAGTGGTAAAAATGTCAATATAGCAGTGCTTGATACGGGTGTGTTTAAACACAAACAGCTTGATGGGTGTATAAAGCACTTTATGGATTTTGTGGGTGGAAAGGAGACATGTTATGACGATAACGGGCATGGTACACATGTGTGCGGTATATTATCGGCTGCAGATATAGGCATGGCTCCGGGGGCAGGACTATATGTGTTTAAGGTGCTTGATTATCTTGGCATGGGGCAGACATCGGATTCAATTCGTGCACTTAAGTATATAAAAGAAAACTGCGTCAGACTTAATATAAGAATACTCAACTTCTCTGTAGGATATCTGCCATGTTCTGATACAGCAGAGCGTATTAAGATATTGAAGCTGATAGATGAATTGTGGGATATGGGAGTGGTAGTTGTTGCAGCAGCGGGCAACTACGGCCCGGCACCGTTTTCTGTAACTGTGCCGGGAATTTCAAGAAAAATAATAACAGTCGGAAGCTTTGATGATATAAGAAGTGGCAAAGGTCCGACCGACTGCTGTATTGTAAAGCCTGAGATTCTGGCTCCCGGGCATGATATCATAAGCCTTGGAACGAGAGATGGCACATATGTAAGAAAAACAGGTACTTCAATGGCTACACCGATTGTGTCAGGTGCCATAGCACTTCTATTGGAAAAAAATCCAAATATGAGACCGGAGGCGGTTAAGCTAGCCCTGTATAATACATGTGACAGGGCAGGGGATAGTCACAAAGGCTCGTGGGGGATTATAAATGTTGATAAATTGGTGGGAATATTATAATATGTATTAGAGATTTATTATAGATAATATAGGAAATATTAGGTTGTATAATTGTAATTTCATGGTAGGGCTTAAATGAGAAAAATATTACAAAGACTGCTTTCAAAGCTATTTATCGTTTCAACAATAATAATCATACAGATGATATGGTGGTTCTTTTTGTTTTATACGGCATCTGTTGCCAGCAGGGTGTTTCAGAATCTGCTGTATGTGGCAGCCATATTGCTTTCGCTTTATATTGTCAACAGGCGGATGAAAATGTATATAAAAATGTCATGGATATTTTTGATACTGAGTGTTCCAATCGTTGGTATTCCGTGCTATTTCTTTTTCGGAAGACCGGAGCTTACGTCGAAGACACAGAAAAGAATGGCAAGAATTGTGGAAGCATATGCGCCGCTTCGGCCTGAAAATGAGCTGCTAAATGAGACACTCAGACTGACAGACATGGATGCATACAGACAAAGCAGGCTTATCACTCAAAATCAGAAATATCCACTGTATGCGGAGGACTGCACAGAGTACTTTAAATCAGGTGAGGAGGCTTTTGAGAGCATTTTAAAAGATTTAAGATCAGCTGAAAGGTTTATCTTTATGGAGTATTTCATAATCGGCAGTGGCGTTATGCTTGATCAGATACTTGATATACTCAAAGAAAAGGTAAAGCATGGAGTTGTGGTGAGAATCATATATGATGATTTTGGAAGCATAAATGCCATTCCGCCACATTTTATAAAGGAGATGGAGAGCATCGGAATACAGACCAGACGCTTCAATCCATATAAGCCCATGCTTTCGGTAATTATGAATGACAGGGACCATAGGAAGATACTGGTGATAGACGGACGTGTGGCGCATACCGGTGGTTACAATATAGCAGATGAGTATATCAACAAAAAAATCAGGTTTGGTTACTGGAAGGATGCCGGTATCCGTGTAGAGGGAGAGTGTGTAAACAGTTTCACGACGATGTTCCTTGAGATGTGGAATTATATCAATAAGGACAATGCTGTGCATGATGAATATCTGAATCCACACAATACCTTCAGCCAGTCAGAGGAAAGCGGTTTTGTCCAGCCGTTTTGCGATTCTCCACTTGAGCATGATGATGTAGGAGAGAATCTTTATGTGAGTATCATCTCAAGAGCTAAAAAATATGTTTATATTTTTACACCGTATCTGATACTTGGAACGGAGCTGTCGCATGCTATGATATCGGCAGCCAGGTCAGGTGTTGATGTGCGTATTGTTGTACCTAAGATTCCCGATAAAAAGCTCATTTATCTGCAGACAAAAGCCAATTTCAGACCTCTTATCGAGGCGGGGGTAAGGATATATCTATACACACCCGGCTTTATACATTCAAAGTGTATAGTGGCAGATGATGATACTGCGATAGTTGGCACATGCAATCTGGATTTCAGGAGCATGTACTGGAATTTTGAGGATTTTGTATACATGTACAGGACTCAGTGCATCGGAAAAATAAAAGAGGATGCGATAGAGACGTTTGCGGTTTCGGAGGAGGTGTATGAGGAAAGCACAAATGATATCTCATTTGCAGGCAGGCTGCTGCAGAGTATTTTGCAGCTTTTTGCACCGCTTTTGTAAATGTGACTGTAAAGCGTCTGATAAAAATCTGTTGAATAATGTTACAAGTTGTAATATAATAATCCAAGCGATTGCATAAGCAACGCACGAAGAAACTGAATATGTAGCATAAAGGTGTCGGAGCAGACAAGCATTTGAATCTGATTTATGACAGGCGATGTGAAGCTGGCTCCGGTGAAAAGGGAAACAGGTGCAAATCCTGTACGAACTCGTCACCGTAATTAAGGAGTGACGGCCGATAGGTCACTGGGCAACCGGGAAGACGGCCGAAGCAATGATATATAAGCCGGGAGACCTGCCTTTGTGTTGTACGGAAACAATAGTGTTTCAAGCCACGAGTAACTGGCTGTACGTGATGAAATAATTATAATTACAGACAAGGTTATGATAGCCGTATAGTCTGGGTTAGAAGGATTTTGACATGTATAGCTCTTTGACATAATAGTACAAAGAGCTTTTATTTTTGACGCTTTAAATGTTTTCGTCTTACATATTTAAAACATGTGCAGCTTAATAGCTGCAAGGAGAATGAAAAGGAGAAAACATGAAAAAGAAATTAGTAGTAGTACTGATGGCAGCAGTTATGGCTATGACAGCAGTGACCGGCTGTGGCAGCAAGGCAGATGATGCAAAGAATGATACACAGGCATCTAAGGCTTCAGAGAGTGAGACAAGCGCAAACGCAGATCAGGAGGCAGCAATGCATGTGGCAGATTTAATCGATGCAATCTACGTGCAGGAGAGAACAGATGATACAGACAAGCAGTGCAAGGAGGCTAAGGAGGCCTGGGACAAGCTCACAGACGCACAGAAGGAGCTTGTAGAGGGAGAAAATGCTGATCCTGACTATTTCGGCAGAGATACAGGCGATGCTTCAAAGGATGATCCGAGAAACCAGGATGATATCGGCGAGAACGAGATTCTTGTAGTAAGCTTTGGTACATCCTTCAACGACAGCCGTGTGGCTGATATCAAGGGTGTGGAGGATGCAATAGCAGCTGCAAATCCTGACTGGTCAGTCAGAAGAGCCTTCACAGCACAGATTATCATCAATCATGTACAGGCAAGAGATGACGAGAAGATTGACAATATGGATCAGGCACTTGAGCGTGCAGTCAAAAATGGTGTAAAGAATCTTGTGGTACAGCCTACACACCTGATGCATGGCGCAGAGTATGATGAGCTTTCAGAGGCTGTAGAGAAGTATAAGGATAAATTTGAGTCTGTAAAGATTGCAGAGCCACTCCTCGGTGAGGTTGGAAGTGATGCAACAGTTGTAAATGAGGATAAAAAGGCCGTTGCAGAAATTCTTACAGAGGAAGCAGTAGAAAAGGCAGGCTATGACAGCCTTGATGCTGCAAAGGAAGAGGGCACAGCATTTGTATTTATGGGACATGGAACAAGCCATACAGCAAAGATTTCATACAGCCAGATGCAGAGCCAGATGACAGCTTTGGGTTATGACAACGTATTTATCGGAACTGTAGAGGGTGAGCCGGAGGATACATCATGTGAGTCTGTCATTGAGAAGGTGTCAGCCGCTGGCTACAAGAACGTCATTCTTCGTCCGCTTATGGTTGTTGCAGGAGACCATGCCAACAATGATATGGCGGGAAGTGATGATGATTCATGGCTTTCACAGTTTAAGGCATCAGGAAAGTTTGATAAAATCGATACACAGATTAACGGACTTGGTGAGATTGAGGGTATCCAGAAGCTTTATGTTGAGCATACAGCGGCTGCCATGAGCAAGTAGCAGTTACTTAAATGTATAGTGGGGAAGCTATAAAATAACAGGAGCAGTATATCAGACATGAGAAAATTATTCAGAAACAAGTTTACTTATATCGTTGCAATGACACTGGTTTGTGCCATGAGCTTGGCAGCCTGCGGTAATAAGAATGCAAAAGCTGAAACAGAAAGCAAAAAAGCAGTGCAGGATGCGACAGAGAGCACAAAAAAGGCTGAAAAAACAGAAAAGATAGCACTTTCAGATGGTACATATACAGCAGAGTTTACTACAGACAGCTCAATGTTTCATGTGAATGATGCATACGACAACAAAGGTACACTCACCGTGAAGGATGGCAAGGCAACAATACATGTTACTCTCACATCCACACACATTGTCAATCTCTTTTTGGGAACAGCAAAGGATGCCTCAAAGGACAAGGCTGAGCTTTTAGAGCCAACTGTAGAGACTGTCGATTATGGCGATGGCACAACTGAGGAGGTCAATGCGTTTGATATACCGGTTCCTGTTTTGGATGAGGAATTTGACCTTGCACTTATCGGTACAAAGGGCAAATGGTATGACCACAAGGTAAAGGTCTCAAATGTCACACCTGCGGACGCAGATGCAAGCGTATCTGAGAGTGCAGGAAAAGAGCTTCCTGACGGAACATACAATATCAATCTCGATTTCGAGGGCGGAAGCGGTAAGGCGAGCATTGCATCACCGGCTGAGGTGACTATAAGCGGTGGAGCTGCTACTGCAACAGTGCAGTGGAGCAGTCCAAACTATGACTATATGATAGTTGACGGACAGAAATACATGCCTGTAAATACAGACGGCAATTCTGTATTTGAAATTCCGGTTAAGCTTGATACATCTATGCAGGTTATCGGAGATACAGTTGCTATGAGCAAGCCGCACGAGATTGAGTACACACTCACCTTTCATTCAGATTCTGCTACAGAGGTGCTTGGTGAGGATGGAGAATAATTAAGCTATGCATGGAAGAAAAAAGATAATTATATATATATTGATATCAATTATAGGACTGTTCTGGCTGTCAGGCTGTGACAGTCCTTCTTCCGATTCAGGGAATACCGAATCGAAGGCTGAGGCGAGGCACAAAACGGTCTTATATATAAGAGCAGTATGAAGCTTTTATATGCAAAGAATTTTTCTGTTGACTATTATGAGGGTGGATACAAGATACTTACTACAAAGGACGGTACCCAAATACTTACCGTGCCAAAGGGCAGAAAGACTCCAAAGGGTATTGACAAGGATATCATTGTATTGAAGGAGCCTGTAAGTGATTTGTATCTGGTCGCATCAGGGGTGATGGATATGTTTGACAAGCTTGATGCAGTGGACACTATTAAATTTTCGGGGCTTGACAGTGCTGGCTGGTACATTGACAGTGCAAGAAAGGCTCTTGAAAGTGGCAGGATGTTATATGCCGGCAAATATTCAAAGCCCGATTATGAGCTTTTGGTGTCAGAAAACTGTTCTCTTGCCATAGAAAATACTATGATTACCCATTCGCCGCAGGTAACTGAAAAGCTTAAAAGCTTTGATATCCCTTCAATAATCGAGTACTCAAGCTATGAGGAGGAGCCGCTTGGAAGAGTGGAGTGGGTGAAGTTCTTTGGAGCACTCACAGACCGGGATGAAAAGGCCGATGAGCTCTTTAATGAGCAGGTGGATATTGTAAATCGCATCGCAAAGACAGATGGTACCGATACGGATGATGTCACAAAAAGTGATACAGTTGCATTTTTCTATATCACATCCAATGGACAGGTTCAGGTGCGCAAAAGCACAGATTATGTGCCAAAGATGATTTCGCTAGCCGGTGGAAAATATATTTTTGATGCATCAAATGACGACGATACAGGCAGGTCAACCATGAATATGCAGCTAGAGGATTTCTACAATGGAGCAATAGATGCTGACTATCTGATATATAACAGTGCGATAGACGGCGGTGTGAAGAATCTGAATGAGCTTTTGGACAAGTGCCCGGTGCTTGCTGATTTTAGGGCAGTCAAAGACGGCAATGTATTTTGCACCACGAACGATATGTATCAGCAGTCTATGTCCATCGGATATATGATTGATGATATGCATTCGATGATTACAGGTGCACCTGACAGCGGTATGAAATATCTGTTTAAGCTCAGATAACTGTGATTTGTGGAATGTATGTGGTGGGCTGAATTGTTACCGGATATGACAGAATGCAGGAAAATCAATAGCACAAAAAGATAAAAAGCGGAGCTACAACATGGAAAAAACCAGAAAAATAAGGTGTTTTACAACATTTATTATTCTTATAATCTTAATTATTATATTGCTTATCATGAATGTGTGCATAGGAACTGTACACATATCGTTTAAGGCTGCATTTGCAACACTTTATGACCACTCAGACAGGGTAGGACGTATTGTGTGGGATATCCGCATGCCAAGAGCTATCGCAGCGATGATACTGGGCGGGGCATTAGCGCTTGCAGGATATCTTTTGCAGACTTTTTTTCATAATCCAATCGCGGGACCTTTTGTACTTGGTATATCATCGGGAGCTAAGATGATTGTGGCACTTGTTATGGTATTTTTACTTGGAAATGCCATACGTGTGAGCTCACTGGCCATGATTGCAGCAGCGTTTTTGGGAGCAATGCTTTCAATGGGCTTTGTGCTTATCATTTCAAGAAAGGTAAGCAGCATGTCAATGCTTGTGGTGAGCGGTGTCATGATTGGCTACATATGCTCTGCGGTGACTGAGTTTGTGGTGACATTTGCAGATGATTCCGACATAGTAAACCTGCATAACTGGTCAAGGGGAAGCTTTTCGGGTATGACATGGGACAGCGTTGGGGTGATGAGTATTGTGGTGGGAATCACATTTATCTTTGTTTTTCTCATGTCAAAGCCCCTTATGGCATATCAGCTCGGAGAGTCATATGCCGTAAATCTGGGTGTAAACATAAAGCGCATCCGGGTGCTTCTGGTTCTGCTTTCAAGCCTGCTTTCCGCATGTATAGTGGCGTTTGCGGGACCTATATCGTTTGTCGGAATAGCCGTGCCACACATAGTAAAAAGCATGCTAAAGAGCACAAAGCCTATATATATGATACCGGCCTGCTTCCTTGGGGGAGCGGTGTTCTGCCTGTTTTGTGATTTGCTTGCAAGGATGATGTTTGCTCCTACGGAGCTTAGTATCAGCACGGTTACGGCAGTATTTGGTGCACCGGTAGTGCTGTTTATTATGATAAGACGCAGCAAGGAGAAAAATGTCTGATGGAATATTATTTTACTGCTCAAAAGATGGCCGTTGGATATGATAACAGGCCGCTCATTGAAAATATTGATTTTTTTTCCCTGAAGAGGGGAGAGATTCTCACATTAATCGGGCCAAACGGTGCCGGTAAATCGACTATTTTAAAAAGTATTGCAAGACAGCTTTCGCTTGTGAGCGGTACGATATATCTTGATAAAAGTGATGTAGTGACGATGAATGGCAATGAATTTGCAAAGAAAATGGCTGTTGTGCTCACCGATAAGCTAAAGACGGAGCTTATGACCTGCTATGATGTGGTTGCGACCGGCAGATATCCATACACAGGCCGGTTCGGAGTACTTTCGGATGAGGACAAAAAGGCTGTGGATGAGGCGATGGAGCTGGTCAATGTATCACAGATAAAAGATAAGGATTTTACAAAGATAAGCGATGGACAAAGACAGCGGGTTATGCTGTCACGGGCTATATGCCAGCAGCCGGAGATTATAGTGTTAGACGAGCCTACCTCGTATCTTGATATAAAGTACAAGCTTGAGTTTTTATCAATACTCCAAAGGCTTAAAAGACAGAAGAATCTTACGGTTATCATGTCGCTCCATGAGCTTGATATGGCAAAGCGTGTGTCAGACCATATTTTGTGTATAGATGGCAGATATGTGGACAGATATGGCACTCCTGAGGAGGTATTTACTGACCAATATGTTTCAGGTCTTTTTGGAATTACGGCAGGAAGCTTTGACGAAACAGGAGAGGATTTAGAGCTGGAAAAACCGGATGGAAGTGCGAGGATATTTGTCATAGCAGGAGGGGGCCTGGGCAGAAAAAGCTTTAGGAGCTTACAGCGAAAGGGTATCCCGTTTGCGACAGGAATCATCTATGAAAATGATCTGGATTATCCTGCGGCAAAGGCGCTTTCTGCTGAGATTGTCAGCGCAAGAAGCTTTGAGCCTGTAGACGATGCCCTTATTGAAAAGGCAAAGGAGCTTATTGACGCATGCGAGGGCGTTATATGTGACAGAACAGAGTTTGGCACGTATGAGCAGTTTAACAGCAGGCTTTATGAGTATGCAGTCTCTACAGGAAAAATTATAAAAATTCCTTTTCTTGAGGAACAATTGGCACAGCTTTAAGGAAGTTACTGTTCACACTACAGTTTAATATTCAATGATTAAGCAACAGACTACCACATAAATTCAGACAGCAGGTATAGATATGGCAAAGGTAATTATGGTACAGGGTACAATGTCCAATTCAGGCAAGAGCTTTCTTGTCGCGGGCTTGTGCCGCATTTTCAGACAGGACGGATACAGAGTGGCACCGTTTAAATCACAGAACATGGCGCTCAACTCTTATATAACAGACGAAGGACTTGAGATGGGACGGGCACAGGTGATGCAGGCTGAGGCAGCAGGCATTAAGCCTATGGTGTGCATGAATCCTATTCTTTTAAAGCCTACAAATAATACAGGCTCACAGGTGATTGTAAACGGAAGGGTGCTTAAGAACATGCCGGCGAGAGAGTATTTTGCATACAAGAAAACTCTCATACCGGATATAAAAAAGGCGTTTAAAAAGCTTGAGGAGTATGCGGATATCATAGTGATTGAGGGCGCCGGAAGCCCGGCGGAGATAAATCTGAAGGAAAATGATATTGTAAACATGGGGCTTGCGCATATGGTGGATGCACCGGTGCTGCTCGTGGGTGATATCGACAGAGGTGGTGTTTTTGCGCAGCTGCTTGGTACACTTATGCTTTTAACCGATGAGGAAAAGAATCGCGTCTGCGGGCTTATTATCAATAAATTCCGTGGAGACAAGACGATCCTTGACACGGGGATACAGATGCTTGAGGAGAGAGGCGGAGTGCCTGTTACCGGAGTGGTGCCATATATGGATGTACAGCTTGAGGATGAGGACAGCCTGACAGAGCGCTTTGACAAAAAGACAGATGGGCTTATTGATATAGCGGTCATCAGATATCCGAGAATATCAAATTTCACGGATTTCAATGTCTTTGAGCAGATGTCCGAGGTGACTGTGCGTTATGTGTCAACGGTAAATGAGCTGCGTCATCCGGATATAGTATTTCTGCCGGGAAGCAAGAATACGATGGGGGATCTTTTGTGGATGAGACAAAACGGACTCGAGGCCGCTGTCAAAAAGCTCTCCTGTGAGATACCTGTTTTTGGAATATGCGGAGGCTATCAGATGCTTGGGGCTTCAATAGCCGACCCCGACGGGGTTGAGGAGGGAGGATATATGCGTGGCATGGAGCTTCTTCCTATAGATACCGTTCTAAAAGACAGCAAGACACGGCTTCAGACAAGCGGCGAAATAGCACATGTAGATGGTGTATTAAACAGGCTTTCAGACTGTCACTTTCTGGGCTATGAGATACATATGGGTAAGAGTGCATATAGCGCAGCTTCAGATGAGCAGGGGGCTTGTGCTGACAGGAAAAATGAGTTAAATAATGTCATATCTGATGGCAGAAATGTGTATGGCTCATACATCCACGGCATTTTTGATACTGCAGAGGCCGCCAGAGTGATAGTGGATTATATTGCCGATAAAAAGGGCATTGATGTGAATGACAGCGCTATTGTAAGCTATAAGAGCTTCAAGGAAAAACAGTATGACAGGCTTGCGGATACACTGAGAGAGTATCTGGATATGGATGCAGTGTACGGCATGCTTCGTGAGGCAAAATATGATTGAAAATAGTATTATTTCTGACCATTTTACAGTTGAAGAATTGAAAAAATTAAAAATAACGCCACCTGATGCAAAAATGTACAAAAAAATCCGTTCAAACTGGGATTCCGTGGCAAAGCCGCTCGACGGCATGGGTGATTTTGAGCTATTAACGGCCAAAATCGGCGCTGTTTTGGGAGATGAAAATATAGATATTTCAAAAAAGGCGGTCATAATTATGTGTGCGGATAATGGTGTGGTTGCTGAGGGCATCAGCCAGTCCGGACAGGATGTGACACTTGCAGTTGCAAAATCCATGGCAAGGAAGGCTTCATCTGTCGGACGCATGGCAATGACTGCAGGGGCTGATACAATTCCTGTGGATATAGGAATAAACAGTGACGAGAGTGTTAAGGGGCTGCTTCAAAGAAAGGTGCGCATGGGCACGAGAAACTTTGCAAAAGAGCCTGCCATGACAAGGGCTGAGACACTTGAAGCGATTGCAGCAGGTATAGAAATAGTGCGTGGGTGTAAGGCAGACGGCTGCAGAATTATTGCAACCGGTGAGATGGGTATAGGAAACACCACCACAAGCGCGGCAATGGCAGCCGCCATGCTAAGTGCGATGTGGCCACAGTGACAGGAAGAGGAGCAGGCCTAAACGACAGTGGACTTGAGAGAAAAATCCGTGTAATTGAAAGCGCAATAGAAAAGTATGATTTATATAATAAGGACACCTTTGAGATACTTATGACAGTCGGAGGACTCGATATTGCAGGACTTGTCGGAGTGTGTATAGGCGGTGCATTATACCATATTCCTGTTGTGCTCGACGGAGTGATAAGCATGGTTTCTGCGTTGGCAGCAGGAAGGCTTCTTTCCGGAGTTACTGATTTTATCATTCCATCCCATGAGGGCAGGGAGCCTGCCGTGGCGCTTTTGTGTGAGGCACTTTCCGTAAGGCCGGTCATAAGAGCATCCCTTGCGCTTGGAGAGGGAACAGGTGCCGTGATGATGTTTGCGCTTTTGGATATGGCACTTAGCGTATACAAAGGACGGACAACCTTCGACGATATCTCGGTATCACAGTATGAGAGGTACGTATAGATGATTACACTTATAACAGGCGGCAGCGGCAGCGGCAAATCAGCATATGCAGAAAAGTATATTTGTCGCGTGTCAAATGAAAATGGATACAAAGAAAAATATTACATTGCCACCATGCAGGTATTTGATGATGAGGGGCAGCGGAAGATAGACAGGCACAGAAGACTTCGTGCCGGAAAAGGCTTTATTACCATCGAGCAGCCTCGGGATATCCAAAATGCTGTTTCTAAGCTGCAATCAGAAAGCAGTTTAAAAACCGGGCGGTCAGCACTGCTTGAGTGTATGTCAAACCTTGTTGCAAATGAGATGTTTCCACCTGTAGATGCTTCCGGTATGCAGGCTGCCGAAGCCAAAAAAAGAGGCTTTGGATGACCCTGAAAATATGAAGGATTATGAGACTGCTCAAATCAGCCGTGTGAGTAAAAAGGTGTTAAAAGAGGTAAGTATCTTAAGTGAAAATGTTGCTGAGCTTGTAATTGTGACAAACAATGTATTTGAAGACGGAGTCAGCTATGATCAATCAACGATGAATTACATAAAGGCAATGGGAGTTGTAAACAGAGGGCTTGCTGCGATAGCAGAGAGTGTCGTTGAGGTGGTTGCAGGCATTCCTGTTGCGGTTAAGTGAAGCAGTGTGGAGGTTAAGTGTATTATGAAGTTAATAAGGTCGTGCATAGTATCTTTTTCCATGTATTCAAAGATACCTATGCCACAATTTAAATGGAATGATGATGACATGAAGTACATGCTGGTATTCTTTCCGTGGATAGGAGCTGTGATTGGACTGCTTCTTATGCTTTGGAGATATATATACTCTCATTTTGGAGTGGCGGATATCTGCTATGTATGCATAGGCGCACTCATTCCGATAGCGGTTACGGGAGGCTTTCACATAGATGGTTTTATGGATACAATGGATGCGTTTCATTCATACAAACCGCGGGAGGAAAAGCTTGCAATACTTAAGGATTCACATATAGGAGCGTTTGCCGTTATAATGCTTGCAGCCTACGGATTATTATTCATGGGAGCTTTTTCTCAGATAATGGATGATAAAGCATTTATTGTTTTTTGTGCAGGCTTTTTCATCTCAAGGTGCTTAAGCGGAATAGCTGTTGTGTCATTTAAATCGGCAAAAAGCGATGGACTGTTATTTATGTTTGCAGATACTGCACACAGAACGATCGTCAGGGCAGCACTATACATCCAGCTTGCATTGTGTATAGCTGTTTTATTTATTGTGTCACTGCCTTATGCGGTGGCTATGATCATTGCGGCAGCACTTAGCTTTTGGTATTATTATGTGAAAACAAAAAAGGAGCTTGGCGGCATCACAGGCGATACGGCAGGGTATTTTGTGTGTATATGTGAGTGCGCCATGGCAGTGGCTCTGGGTGGTGTCTCTTTTATTATTTAGTATATTTGTTTTGAATATAGGAATGGTACGGATAAGAATTTTGATAAAAGTTGTACTATGAATTTTAAACTTTGGAATTGGAGAAAATATGAAGCTTGTGATAGGCGGAGTGGCACAGGGAAAGCTTGATTATGTGCTCGAAAATATGATAAAAAAAACAGAAAAATATGATGTGTATGACTGCTTTTTCCTAAAGGATAATGCCTGCAATGATAAGGAATTATACAAGGACTGGCCATGGGATTTTGCAGTTGATGATGAGCGGATATTCATAATTGATAAATTCCATTATTTTATCAGGGCTGTGCTTGAGAAAAATCTTCCGCTGCAGGAATATATTTTGAAATTTATGCAATTTGCAGAGGAAAATAAGGATACAATAGTCATTGCTGATGAGATTGGAAACGGCATAGTGCCTCTTGATGCGTTTGAGAGAGCGTACAGGGAGCAGACAGGCAGAGCAGAGATACTGCTTGCAAAAAAAGCAGACGAGGTAGTTCGCGTAATATGTGGAATCGGTCAGAAAATAAAATAAACTGTATATTTATAAGACACGGCTGCACTGTCTCAAACAGAGAGCACAGATATCTGGGCAGGACAGATGAGCCACTCGATGAAGCCGGAGTTTTTGAACTAGAAAATGCGCTAAATAATGGTGTATACAAGGCTTTGGAGGAAAATAGCTTAAAGGAGCAGATAATTATTACCAGCCCAATGAGGCGCTGCAAACAGACGGCAGAGATTATTTTGCCGGTCGCACAGCACCATAAAATTTATACCGTAAAAGAGTTTTCAGAGATGGATTTCGGTGAATGGGAGCTAAAAAGCTATAAGGAACTTAGCACAGATATCCGTTTCAGGGACTCATATCAGGCGTGGATTGACAGTGGTGGAACACTTGCCTTTCCAAACGGAGAGAGCAGAAAAGAGTTTTGCAAAAGAAGTATATGTGGCTTTGAGAGGGCACTCACACAGGCATTAGAGCTTAAGAGGGCTATGCCTGATAAAGAGATACAAATAGTATTTTTTGTGCATGGAGGAACTATCATGGCGATAATGAGCCATTACTGTGATATGGATTACTATGATTACCAGGTGAAAAACGGCTGTGGCTACTCGTGTGAGGTGGCGGTTGAGGGCAATGAGATTGTGTTTAATGAAATAGTGCCCATATCGCTATGATTTATTTAAGAAGGACTAACATATGTGTTATCATATTTTTGCATTTATAGCAGGCTTTGTGCTTGATTTATTAATAGGAGATCCGCATTTTATACCGCATCCGGTCAGGCTTATCGGCTCACTCATTTCTTTTTGCGATAAGAGGCTTAATTGTGATGCCGGATATAATAGCTCTGAAAAAAAATTAAATTTAATAAAATATAAAAGAGGCATGCTTCTTGCTTTTACTGTAATTTTTGCAACTTTTGCAATATCGGTAATTATTATTGTGGCAGCATACAGTATAAATTTATATGCCGGGCTAATAGCAGAGGCTGTCATGACGTGGCAGATTCTTGCTACAAAGTGTCTTCGTGTGGAGAGCATGAGGGTGTACGATGCGCTAAAGACAGATGGAGTTGATGCAGGAAGAAGGGCTGTTTCCATGATTGTTGGCAGAGATACATCTGTGCTTGATGCGGCAGGTGTCACAAGGGCGGCAGTTGAGACGATAGCTGAAAATACATCTGACGGAGTGATTGCACCTATGTTTTACACTGCAATCGGCGGGCCGGTGCTTGGCTTTGTATACAAGGCTGTGAATACGATGGACTCCATGCTTGGCTACAAAAATGATAAATATATGTATTTTGGCAGATTTGCGGCAAGGCTTGATGATGTGGTCAATTTCATACCGGCAAGAATCAGTGCATATCTGATGATTGCTGCGGCATTTATCGGTGGCAGGCAGTTTGATGGCAAAAATGCATACAGCATCTTTAAAAGAGATCGTTTCAATCACGCAAGCCCCAACTCAGCCCAGACAGAGTCCGTATGTGCGGGAGCTTTAAGGGTGCAGCTTGCGGGTGATGCAGTGTATTTCGGGAAGCTTGTGAAGAAAAAATACATAGGAGACGGTCTGCGTGAGATAGAGTACGAGGATATAAAGCGTGCAAACAGGCTGATGTATATTACTGCGTTTTTGTGTGAGCTTTTATCTGTGGCGGTTATGAGTCTTGTTTTAATATTGCTTTGAATATGAAAAATTGATGTAAGAATAGATGGAGGACTTGAATGAAAAGCATCCATGGCGGTGACATATACAACAATAAAGTAAATATGGATTTTTCGGTAAATATCAATCCTCTTGGCATACCGCATTCTGTTAAAGAGGCTATGAGTGATGCACTTTCGTATGCAGACAGATATCCCGACATGGCATGCAGTGGCCTTAAAAAAGCGATATCAGAGTATTTCACACAGCAAGGCTGCAGCATACAAAGCGAGGATGTAATTCCCGGAAACGGAGCTTCAGAGCTTTTTATGGCGATAGCTCATGCCATAAAGCCCGAAAAAGCAGTGCTTCCGGCCCCGGGATTTTTCGGTTATGAGCATGTGCTTCGTGCAGTCGGCTGTGATATCGGATATTTCCTGCTGGATGAGCAGAGTGATTTTTCTCCTGCTGCACGGCTGGATGCTTTAATGGATATGCTTACAGATGATACAGATATATTTTTTATCGCAAATCCAAACAATCCGACAGGGTATCTTGCAGACAGCACTTTCATGAAGCAAATAATAGGGCATTGCAAAGAAAAGCATATTTATGTGGTGGCAGATGAATGCTTCATGGGCTTTTGAAAATGAAAAAAATTATTCTGTTTTGTCACTTTTATGTGACTATGACAATTTGATTGTTGTAAGAGCCTTTACCAAGCTTTTTGCTATTCCGGGAGTAAGGCTTGGATATATGCTCAGTAAAAATGAGGCAGTAAGACAAAAGGTTCAAAGGAATCTGCCGGAGTGGAACGTGTCTGTCTTGGCACAGATGGCAGGAGAGGCATGCATTAGGGAATCAGAGTATATTAAAGAAACAGCATCGTATGTGAGCGGACAAAGAAGGCTGCTGTCAGATGGACTAAAAAAGCTTGGTTTTAAGGTATATAAAAGTGATGCTGATTTCATACTGTTTTACAGCAAGCTTCCATTATATGATATACTGCTTAATAAGGGAATACTGATACGGGACTGCTCCAACTATGTGGGGCTTTCGGAAGGGTATTTTCGTGTGGCAGTAAAGACTTATGATGAAAATGTAAGATTATTGAAAGTGATAGGTGAGTGTATTGAAAAAAATTAAACAGTTAGAGCCGATGGAGATTGAAAAGAGAAGCTTTGAGATAATTTCACATGAGCTGTCTGAAATGCAGGTTACGCTGCCTGCTGATCAGGAGATGATAACAAAAAGAGTCATACACACGAGTGCTGATTTTGATTATATACAGACGCTTAAATACTCTAAGGACGCCGTTGCTATTGCAAAAAGGCTGATATCAGAGGGCGCTGATATAGTGACCGATACCAACATGGCTCTTTCAGGCATAAAAAAAAATACCTGGCAAAATTCGGCGGACAGGCGCACTGCTTTAGCTGATGATGAGGTCGCTCTTATTGCAAAGGAGAAAAAGACAACGCGCGCGGCAGTAAGCATGGAGTTTGCATCAAGGATAGATAAGCCTGTGATTTTTGCGATAGGAAATGCACCGACAGCGCTTATAGAGTTGTACGATATGATAGAAAAAAGGAATATATAAGCCTGCATTTGTAATCGGTGTGCCGGTGGGCTTTGTCAATGTGGAGGCAGCCAAGGAGCTAATTATGGAGACAGGCGTGCCGTATATCGTCAATGTCGGACGAAAGGGTGGCAGCAATATTGCGGCTGCCATATGCAATGCGCTGATTTACAGTCTGGTTGATAGAGGCTGATGCATGAGGAAATTTAGTGATTATGAGATATGGATTTACCACAGGAAGCTGTGCGGCGGCGGCATCAAAGGCGGCGGCATATATGCTTTTAACCGGAAAGGCTAAAAACAAAATAACGATTCAGACACCTAAGGGAATAGCTTACACGGCTGATATCACCGACATAAAAAGAAGTGAAAATGAAGTAAGCTGCGCTGTGATAAAGGACGGAGGGGATGACCCTGATGTGACCACCGGAGCCTATATATATGCTTCTGTACGGATTTTGTATTCCGATACATCTGCTTTATGCAAAAAAAAGCAGGATTTGGTTATCATAAATATTGACGGTGGTGACGGAGTGGGAAGAGTCACCAAACCCGGATTAGACCAGCCTGTCGGAAACGCGGCTATCAATCATGTGCCGCGTGAGATGATTGAAAAAGAGGTAAGGGAGGTCTGTGAGCTTTTGGATTTTAAGGGGACACTTGACATCACAATCTCGGTTCCAAAGGGAAAGGAGCTTGCAGAAAGGACCTTTAATCCAAGGCTTGGGATAGTTGGTGGTATATCAATTCTCGGCACAAGCGGTATTGTTGAGCCCATGAGCTCACAGGCTCTTATTGATACGATAAGGGTGGAGCTTAGGCAGAGATATTCGTTTGGGTATGATTATGTGGCGGTTGCTCCGGGAAATTACGGTCTTGACTTTATGAAGGAAAGCTATGGCTATGATCTGGACAGGAGTGTCAAATGCTCCAACTTTATCGGCGAAACAATTGATATGGCTGCAGATATGGGCTTTAAGAGGATGCTTTTGACAGGACATATAGGAAAGCTCATAAAGGTAGCAGGAGGCATCATGAACACTCATTCGAGGGAGGCAGACTGCAGGATAGAGCTTTTGACGGCATTTGCGTTTAAGTGTGGTGTAGCGCCCGAATACATAAAGCGCATTATGGACAGCCTTACGACAGAGGAGGCCCTGGCGGCACTTAAGGAAAGCGGCAGGCTGTATGAGGTAATGGATTATGCGATGGAGCGCATATGCTTTTATCTGGATAAGAGAGCAAAGGGCAGACTTGAGATAGACTGTATCATGTATTCAAACGAATTTGGTGAGCTTGCAAAAAGCAGAAAGGCAGAAAAATGGTTTACTTTGTTGGCGCAGGAACAGGCGCAGCAGATTTAATAACAGTACGCGGAATGCGTCTTTTACAAAAGGCAGATGTGATAATTTATGCAGGCTCGCTTGTTAATCCAGAGCTTTTGGACTATGCAAGGGAGAGCTGTGAAATATATAACAGTGCAAAAATGACACTGGATGAGGTTATCGCAGTCATGAAAGCTGCTGAGGCAGACGGAAAAATGACTGTGCGCCTGCACACGGGAGAGCCAAGCATATACGGCGCAGTGCGCGAGCAGATGGATGAGCTTGATACTCTTTTAATACCATATGAGAGCTGTCCGGGCGTGAGCGCGTGCTTTGGCGCTGCTGCATCGCTCAACATTGAGTATACGCTCCCCGGTATTTCCCAGTCGCTCATCATCACACGCATGGAGGGGCGCACGAAGGTGCCGCCTAAGGAGAGCATAGCAAGCTTTGCCTCACACCACGCTTCCATGGCGGTTTACTTAAGCACCGGGCTTTTAGAGAAGCTTACGGAAAGCCTTATTGAGGGAGGATACGCGGCAGATACACCTGCTGCAATTGTATACAAGGCAACCTGGCCACAGGAGGAGGCATACGTGTGCACTGTCGCTACACTGGAGCAGACAGCGAGGAAGCACAATATCACAAAGACAGCGATAGTGCTTGTGGGGGATGTCATAGCTCACCGGCATTACGAGAAATCAAGACTTTACGCACCGGATTTTTCGACAGAGTATCGCAAGGCTTCTGTAGAGTCAAAGGATAACGATTAAAAAAGGCGTGAATATATAAATATGGGAAATATATGGGAACTGAAAATATGAAAATTTGCATTGTAAGCTTCACAAAAAAGGGCTATGAGCTGTCATGTGACATAGCTTATAAGCTTGAAAAAAGTGCATATGAGGTGGAGGTTTTTACCAAGTGCTCGAGATTATCGGATGAGAATATTAAAAATTCCACCGATGAAAATTATAGAAATATCACCTACATATCACAAAATATATCAGACTGGACAGCTGCACAGATGAGTGAAAAAAGGCTATGATTTTTATCGGGGCATGCGGTATTGCAGTGAGGGCTATAGCTTCTTCTGTAAATAACAAGCTTAAAGACAGTCCTGTTATTGTGATAGATGAGCTGGGGCAGTTTGTTATTCCGATTCTTTCAGGGCATGTGGGAGGTGCCAATGAGCTTGCTGTATTATTAGCAGCACTGATGAATGCCACACCTGTTATAACAACCGCTACTGATATCAATAATAAATTTGCAGTTGATGTTTTTGCAAAGAAATGCAGGCTTGCAATAGTCAATAAAGATGGCATCGCCAGAGTATCATCAAAGGTATTGGCGGGGGAAGTGGTTACTATGTCGGTCGACTGGAAGCACATCCCGGCTAAGCACAGAAGCCTTATAAAGGCATTTTTCGATGAAGCTGATATGAGTGCTGATGCAATAAAAACAGTGGACTTCCCACCTGCTTGCGGTGCTGATATTGTAGTATCATGCGAAAAAGCAAAGGACCCTAAAAATGGCAGTATTTACTTAAAACCCACACAATTTGTACTTGGTATTGGGTGCAGAAGGGATACAGCGTTTGAAAATATTGACAGGGCAATCAGACAAAGTCTTTTAAAGCTACAAATAGATATTTCGGATATAGACATGATTGCATCAATAGATGTGAAAAAAGATGAACCGGGAATAAAGGAATTTTGCGAAAGAAACAGGATAGAATTTGTCACTTATACCGCGGATGAGCTTATGGCGGTGCAGGGAGAATTCAGTGCCTCGCAGTTTGTCAGGAAGCATGTTGGAGTGGACAACGTGTGCGAGCGTGCAGCAGTGCTTGCAGGCAGCAGGAAATGTAACGAAGCAGGAGAACTTATCTATAAAAAACATAAATATGACAGTGTAACTGTTGCGGCAGCAAGGTATCCTGATTAATCATAAATGAGGTGCAAAATACCTTTTGACACTCATATCATTAAAAAATTGCAAATAGCTGCATGGTTATATAAAATTAGTAGAGATGGAGATTAACATGAATAAAATTTACATAGTAGGTATGGGGCCGGGCTTTGAAAGCATGATGACAAAGCAGGCGATTGACGCCCTGGAAGCGAGTGATGTCATAGTGGGATACACCGTATATATAAAGCTGCTTGGAGAAAAATTCCAGACCAAAGAGCTTTTGACCACTCCGATGCGTCAGGAAAAAGAAAGATGTCACCTGTGCTTTAAAAAGGCACTTGAGGGCAAAACAGTCTCCCTTGTATGTAGTGGCGATGCCGGAATATACGGATTGGCCTCTCTTATGTATGAGATTGGGCAGGAATACGATAACGTAGAGCTTTCGGTAATACCCGGCATTACAGCGGCAAACAGTGGTGCGGCAGTGCTTGGAGCACCATTAAACCATGATTTTTGTACCATCAGCTTAAGTGACCTGCTCACACCGTGGGATAAGATTGAAAAGCGTCTTGTGGCTGCTGCAGAGGGTGATTTTGTCATAGCACTGTACAATCCGTCAAGTCACAAGAGAAAGGATTATCTGATGAGAGCCTGTGATATTCTGCTTCGTGCGATAGAGCCGGAACGACCATGTGGCTATGTCGAAAATATCGGACGTGAGGGAACAAGCTATAAGGTCTGTACTCTCGGTGAACTCCGCAGTGCACAGGTCAACATGTTTACGACAGTATTTATCGGCAATGAGGGTACACAAATAATTGACGGAAAGCTTGTCACAAGGAGAGGATATCAGATTGAGTAAAATACTGATTTTTGCAGGAACAACAGAGGGACGTAAGCTATCAGAGCATCTGTGTGAAAGAGGCATAGAGCATACGGTTTGCGTGGCAACAGAATACGGTGAAATCGTGCTGCAGGAAAATCCGTTCGCGCATGTTCATATGGGGCGTATGGACAGCGAAGGCATGAGAAGCTTCTTTGCGGAACAAAAATGTAAGCTAATAGTGGATACCACCCATCCGTATGCAGCCATTGTTACCGAAAATATAAAGCAGGCAGTTTATGCGTTTAACGAGGCACATGCTGTTACAGACAATCAGGCGGATAGCAGCATATCAGAAAATATCGAATATGTGCGTCTTAAAAGAGATACGGATATATCAGCAGATTATGATAATATCCGCTATTTTGAGGACAATGAAGCATGTGCAAAGGCACTTAACAATACAGACGGAAATATACTGCTCACAACAGGAAGCAAGGAGCTGTCAGTGTATTGTAAAACCTTAGACGTCAGGGAAAGATTGTATGTGCGCGTGCTTCCAGGGCTTGAGAGCATAAGCTTGTGCATGCACAATGATATTACAGGAAAGCACATTCTGGCATTGCAGGGACCGTTTAGCACACAGCTTAATGAGGCACTTATTGACCAGTATGACATCAGATGTCTGGTCACCAAAAAAAGCGGTGCGGCCGGTGGCTTTATTGAGAAAATAGCTGCCGCAAAAAATAAAAATATTCCGGTCTATATTGTGGGGCAAAGTGTGCAGGATGATGGAATGTCATTTGAAGCTGTTTGTGAATATATTGACAGTAAATATAACAAGCTTCATATCATGCTTGCCGGCATTGGAATGGGAAATGATGCTTGCATGACAAAAGCTGTTTCAGATGCAATAGAAAGCGCTGATATTATACTTGGCGCAAGCCGCATGATAGAAAAATACAGTGCGAAGATAGACAAAAAGCCGTATTATCTTGCAGAACAGATTATTCCTTATCTATACGAAATTTGTGCAGATACTGAAAAAATCAGTAATGTTCTTATATTATTCTCGGGAGATACGGGCTTTTACAGTGGAAGCAGAAAGCTGTATCTGGCGATAAAAAATGAAATATCTGAAGGAAAATTAAATGCGGACGTGTCAATCATTCCTGGAATTTCATCTGTGTCATATATGGCGGCAGCAGTCGGTGAAACCTACAACGATGCGTATATATGCAGCATCCACGGAGTAAAGCTGTCTAATATCACATCACGGATTAGCCATCATGCAAAAACGTTTATGCTGATGTCAGGTGTAAAGGATGTGAATATGCTTGGACACCTATTAAGCAGTGACGAAAGGTATGGTTTGCAAAAATGCTCGGTAACTGTGGGATACCAGCTATCATATCCGGATGAAACTATATCGCAGCTTTCGCCGCAGGAGTGCACAAAGCTTAAAAGGGAGGGACTGTATATCTGCATGATAAAAAATCCCAATCCGGTTGCAAAAAATGTTACACCGCAGCTAAGTGATGCAGCATTTATCCGTGAAAAGGTTCCGATGACCAAAGAGGAAATAAGGCATGTAAGCATCTGCAAGCTTCATTTGAAATCGGATTCAGTGCTTTATGATGTGGGAAGCGGAACCGGCTCCATAGCGGTAGAGGCCGCATCACTTTCCGATGATATGGAGGTCTATGCCATCGAGCAGAAGGAAAATGCCGTGCAGCTTATCACGCAAAATAAAGAAAAGCATGGACTTGAAAATATCCATGTTATAAACGCAAAGGCTCCTGACGGAATGGACACTCTTCCGGTGCCGACACACGCATTTATCGGAGGCAGTGGTGGCAATCTAAAGGAAATAATAGAGGCTCTTAAAACAAAAAATCCACATATCCGTATAGTGATAAATGCAATTTCCATAGAAACAATTTGTGAGATAAAGGAAATATTGTCGGCATATGATGTGAAAAATGAGGATATCGTGCAGCTGCAGGTCAGCCGTTCAAAGCAGATAGGACATTACCATCTGATGCAGGCAGAAAATCCGGTGTGGATATGTTCGTTTGAATTTTAACCTGGGCTTTTATGCTACAACCCATAATTAATCATCAAAGGCTGATATTTTAAGGTATATGATGAAATAAAGGATGAATACATGAAAATAAATCGTTTTATGATAGCCGCACCCAAAAGCGGCAGTGGAAAAACAATGATAACCTGCGCTTTACTGCAGCTATTAAAGGATAGCGGAAAAAACGTATTGTCATATAAGTGCGGACCGGATTATATTGACCCGATGTTTCACAAAAAGGTGCTTGGAGTACCATCCAAAAATCTCGATACGTTTTTTACGGACGAAAAGACAACAGTGCAGCTTTTCTTAGATGAAAGAGCCGATGGTGATTTTGCTGTGCTTGAGGGCGTGATGGGATTATATGACGGGCTTGGCGGAATATATGAGCAGGGTTCGTCATACCATCTGGCAAAGGTGACGCAGACTCCGATAATACTCGTGGTGGATGCAAAGGGCATGGGAAAGTCAGTGCTTGCTCTTATAGCCGGTTTTTTGCAGTATGACACGCACCACTTGATTAAGGGGGTTCTGCTCAATCGGATGTCGAAGGGCTATTATGACATCATAAAGCCTCTGATAGAGAAGGAGCTTTCCGTAAAAGTAGTCGGATATTTCCCGGAACAGAAGGATATCGGGCTTTCAAGCAGACACCTGGGGCTTGTCATGCCGGATGAGCTTTTTAGATATAAAAAAAACAGCTCAAAAACTGCCGACAGACTAAAAAAAAAGACGATAGATATGGATTTGTTTATAGATATAGCAGAAGCGGCAGATGAAATTGGTGACAGCGGAAGTGTAGATGTATATAATGAAAAAAAATATAGGTAATTGTGATCAAAATGAATTTTCACAAAATAAAGCAATAAATACCGTAAACATAGCTGTTGCCATGGACGAAGCCTTTTGTTTTTACTATGAAGATAACCTAAGAATGCTCGAAAAATGTGGTGCAAAATTACAGTATTTTTCACCGCTTTACGATACCAAGCTTCCAAAGGATTGTGATGCAATGCTGCTTGGAGGCGGTTATCCGGAGCTGTATGCAAGGGAACTGAGTAAAAACGTATCTATGCTGAATGCCATAAAAAAAGCTTTTAGAGCCGGAATGCCGACGGTTGCCGAATGTGGAGGGTTTATGTATCTTCACACATATATACATAATATCTGTGATGATACAGATGAGCAAAACAAGGCTGATGAACAAAACAAAGCAGATACACAATATAATACAGATACACAAAATGATGTGAGTGTGTCGTGGCTTGTGGGCGCATTGGATGGTGGGTGTCATTTTAAGGGAAAGCTGGTCAGGTTCGGATATATTGAGCTTGCGGAAAAGCATAGCAATTTTCTACCGCCAAATGAAAAAATAAAGGCGCATGAATTTCATTATTACGACAGCACCGATAACGGAGCCGATTGTATTGCGACCAAGCCGGCCACAGGCAGAAGCTACGACTGCGTGATAAGCCATGATAATTACTGGCTTGGGTTTCCACACCTGTACTATCCGTCAAATCCGCATTTTGCAGAGAGCCTTGTGAGAAAAGCATATGAATATAGAAGGAATAAAAATGGAAAACTCTTATAAATACTTTAAAAACACAGATTGCAAATATTTTCCGTGTCACAAGGGACTTTCGGATGACTTTAATTGTCTGTTTTGTTATTGTCCTATGTATAGTATGCCAAACTGTCCCGGAAGTAAGACATACATAGAGAAGAATGGCAAAAAAAAATCAAGGTATGCACAGACTGTACGTTTCCACACAGAACGGAAAATTATGATAAAATCATACAGATTTTGATTAGGAATAATAATAACTGATTTATGGCCTAAAGCCGTTCGGAGGTTTTGTATAACATAAAAAAAATATGGCAGGAAGGAGATGTTTTATAAACAGATTATCTTACAGAGAGGACTTCCGTTTGAAGTAAAAATACCATCTGCCAGACCTGTTGATATCAGCACATTATCAGAAGTAGAGTTCAATGAAGAATTGGAGAAAGGATATGCAGATATGCAGGCTGGACGGACAAAAAATGCGAAGAAAGCATTTGCTGATATTCGCAAGGATTATGGCTTATGATATATGAAGTAGAAGTATCTGAACAGGCTGACAGTGATTTGAGAGGAATTTTTGAATGGTTGTAACAATACTTAGAGTAATGTATGCAGGAAGGGATATAGACAATCAGCTAAATATACACACAAAGCAATAAGAAATATGATATAAAGCAGTCTTTCACATTTAGGATCGACTGCTTTTTTGTATCAGCTCGGATTCCAATTCAGCGGTTACAATTGGGATTCCTCGGGTTACTATTGCTTAATTGTAATCCAAGATTCCATACCCGCTATCTTGGATAAGTGTAAAAGTTAATAGTTATCAGTGTAAAAAGAAAGGTATGGATTTTTCTTTTACAAATAGAATGAGACTGACTGGATAGTTGGTCTCTTTTCTGTTATGCTTTGATTTCTGGCGGCCAGAAAGGAGCCACCATGTCAAAGTTTTTATCTTATGAAGATCGAATGATTATTGCTCAACGCCTTCAGGAGAATGCATCCTTTGGGGCAATTGGCAAAGAGTTAGGAAAGGACCGTACAACCATTTCCAAGGAGATTAAAAAGTATTCCTATGACAAGAAAAGCGGTCGTCCTGGATATCCGTATAATCCTTGTAAATTCCGTGCTACATGCAAAGCAAAGGATTTGCGGAACAAGCTGTACACACCAATCTGCTTACAAATGCAGCCTGTGCTCTGAATGCACCTTACATTGTTCTGATTTTGTAGAAGATGTCTGTTCTGTCAAAAATAAGCCACCTTATGTTTGTAATGGCTGCAGTCAGCTGCCGAAATGCACGTTATTAAAACGTATTTATGATCCGGCAGATGCACATGAGCGTGCACATCATGCTGTTTCGGAAGCCAGAACCGGTATCATGTCCAACGAAGATGATATTGCAAGAATTAACGGGATCATCAGTCCTTTAGTTAAAAACGGGCAGTCGCTTCATCAAATCTATCTTGCTCATGTAGATGAACTGATGTGCAGTGAAAAGACATTGTATAACTACGTGGATGCCCAGCTCTTTGATATCAGGAACATTGATCTGCCCCGTAAAGTGAAATACCGTCCCCGTTATAAGAAGCCTGAATTTAAAGTTGACCGGGGCTGCCGTATTGAACGAAGCTACGCTGACTTTCAAAAATATCTGGGAGCAAACCCGGAAACGACCATTGTACAAATGGATAGCGTGATTGGTCGTGTGGGAGGAAAATGTCTTCTTACCATACACTTTGTAGAAAGCAGTCTCATGCTGGCTTTTTTGCGGGACGCAAATACATCAGCCTCTGTAATAGAGATCATAAACTTATTGGATGAAGTCCTTGGGGCAAAAACATTTAATAGCTTGTTTCCGGTTATTCTGACAGATAACGGAAGTGAGTTTTCAAATCCAAAGGAAATCGAAAAACGTAGCACCATTCCATGCAATAGAACAAAGATATTTTATTGTGATCCAAGTGCTCCTTATCAAAAAGGAGCCTGTGAAGTCAACCATGAATTGATACGTCGTATCCTGCCAAAAGGAAGCAGTTTCGATGAGCTGACACAACAGGATATTACTCTGATGATGAACCATATCAATTCTTATAAAAAGAAAAAAAGCTGAACAACCGTAGCCCATACGAAACATTCAGCTTTTACTATGGAGAAGATGTGCTTAAGAGACTGGGATGCTCACCGGTTGCCGCCGAGAACATCATCTTAAAGCCTAAACTTCTCAAAAAGTAACAAATAAATTTGCTGAGTGCCGCCAGAGCCAGAATAGAACAACTCTATCCAATCAAAAAAGGGATGGATTCTCCGAATACAAAAATTTCGAGAGAGAATTGATCTCTGGTTGTCGTACGCAAATTTATTGCTGAACGTATTATATCATATCGCAATAGAAATGAAAATTCGGGAATCTTGCTTACAAACCGGGAATTTCATTTACAAACCGGGAATCTCGCTTACAAAACCGGATTTTCATTTACAAAGAGGGAGTCTTGGGTTACAAAGGGGATTCTCGGGTTACTATTTACCCTCGGGTTACTATTTACCGTGATTTGAAATGCGATATTTCGGAATTGAATTACGATTTTTGATAGATTAGATTGTTTGAAACGCATTTTTATGATATGATGATAAGTAACAGGTGATAAATACCATGTGAACAGATATTTCAAGCAAATAAGATTGAGGTGAAAAAATGACAGTTAGTTACAAGAAATTGTGGAAATTGTTAATTGATAAAGAAATGATGAAGAAAGATTTGCGTGCAATGACAGGAGTTAGTACAACAACGATGTCTCGATTATCAAAAGATGAAAATGTAAGTACAGAGATTCTGTCAAAGATATGTTCTGCTTTGAATTGTGATGTGGGAGATATCATGGAATTTGTTCCTGATAAAAAAGAGGAGCAGTAAGGAGGTGTGGGAACATGGATCATTCTTATCCTTATATTGCTTCTTTGACTAGAGAGCCGTTTCTTTTTTACGAAATGCGTTCCACTGCAAAGCTTATGTCAGAAGGATTTTCTGATGATGCGATTGTCAAAGAAATTGTAGAGCAGAATCTTTTTCAGTACCCAACGGAAAAATCTATCACACGCATGGCGAAAGCCTGCATCAAACGGCTTCATGCACTGGAAGATGATTCTCTGGTTTCTGCGATTGCTTCACAGCCGACGGATGTGGCAAAACAGATTTGTCTGTATGCATTGATGAAGCAGAGTCGACTGGTTTGGGAATTTATGCTGACCGTCATTGGCGAGAAGTACAGATTAAGGGACACGTCTTTTGGTAAGATAGATTTGAATACATTTTTTATGCGCTTGCAGGAGCAGAATGATACCGTAGCTTCCTGGAGCGATACTACAATAACAAAGTTAAAACAGATAATTGCCAGAGTGCTTGTTGAAACAGAATATCTCGACAATCTCAAGGCAGATCATTTGAATCCAGTATGGCTGCATCCTGTTTTGGAGAATGCCATCAGAAGCAATGGCGACACGGCGATACTGCCAGCGTTTAATTGCTTTTCTTACGCCTAAGCGTGCAAAGAAATGCTCCAGTGGAGCATTTTGTGTAGGAGGTAGTCAATGAGTGACATAAAAGAACGCCTGGACAAAGTTCGGGCATTGATTCAGGAACCGGAGTTCCTGGAAGGCAAGGGACTCAGCAATGAGGTGAATATCAGAATCTTCTGTTATGAACCGGAGAATGAAATGGTTGTCCGCCATTTTGTGAATCAGTTGGAAACCGATCAGTCCTTAGATTGCCATTTGATTGTTTGTAATTTATATAAAACATTTCTTTCTATCTGCGATGATATGGACATCACAGATGCGATTCCGGATATGGAAGAAGCTGACGGAAGTGCTTATCTTCTGGAGCAGCTTAACTCCGCAATCGGCAATGGAGAGTTCATTGATAAAATCCAGTATGAGCCACACGAACCGGGTGATGTGCTGATGCTGACAGGTGTGGGCGAGGTGTTCCCGTTTATGAGAATCCATACGTTACTGGAAGCTTTGCAACCGTATTTTTCAGATGTTCCGATTTTGGTTATGTATCCGGGTGAGTTTGATGGTCGTCATGTAAAACTGTTCAATCGATTGACACCAAATGATTATTACCGGGCATTCAATGTCATAGATTAAGGGGGATAAAGCCATGATGATTCGAGATATGTTTGCGGATGACATTAACCGCAAAATCAATGGTGTAATTAAAGTAGATCAGGCTGCTGATGATGTAATCGAGCAGGAGTTAAATGAATATGTCATTACCAGAGAATTGAAGAAACATTTCATTACGTTCTTCAACTATTACGGTGATGCTTTCGACCAGCCGACAGCCGATATGGGCGTTTGGATTTCCGGTTTCTTTGGAAGTGGTAAATCTCACTTCCTGAAAATGCTTTCCTACATTTTGGAAAATAAAGAGGTAAAAGGCATTCGCAGTGTGGAGCGTTTTCGTAAAAAGTTTGAGGATGACCCGGCAACTTTTATGCTGATCGACCGTGCCACGAAGGGGCAGACGGAAACCATTCTTTTCAACATTGATATTGAAGGCTTCAGCAATAAAGACAAGACTGCGGTTCTTCGTGTATTTGCCAAAATGTTCTACAACCATCTGGGATTTTACGGTGAGAATCTGAAAGTTGCCATGATGGAGCGTTATATTGACCAGCAGGGAAAGACAGAGGAGTTCCGCAGAGTTTTTGAAGAAAAGAAAGGAAAGCCTTGGCTTGAAATGCGCCGTGCTTTTGCTTTCAATGGCAAGTTCATCATCCCGACATTGATGGAAGTTCTGGATATGAGTGAGGACGATGCTAAGGCGTGGTTCAATGATAAAACCGCAACAGAAATTTCTATTGCACAGCTTGTGGAAGATATGAAAGCCTATGTGGATACAAAGCCAGCCAACTTCCGTCTGCTGTTTATGATTGACGAGGTTGGTCAGTATGTTGGTACGGATACCGATATGCTTTTGAACCTCCAGTCTCTGACTGAAAAAATCGGAAGCGAGTGCGAAGGTAAGATTTGGGTGATCTGCACCGGACAGGAAGCCATTGATGAAATCATCAAAGTTCGTGCGGATGAGTTCTCCCGTATTCAGGCTCGTTTCAAAACAAGATTGAGCTTATCTTCTTCCTCTGTGGATGAAGTCATCCAGAAGCGTATTCTGAAAAAGAAACCGGAAGCAACAACGGATTTGGAAGCCGTTTATGAGCAGAACGATTCGGTTCTGCGTAACCTGTTCAGCTTCAGCGGCTCGATTCTGGATATTAAAGGCTATTCCGGTCCGAGGGAATTTACCGAAAACTTCCCATTTGTGCCGTATCAGTTCATCATTATGCAGAAAGTATTTGCTGAAATCCGCAAGCACGGAAATTCCGGTAAGCACCTGTCTGGTGGTGAGCGTTCCATGCTGTCCGGCTTCCAGGAAGCTGCACAGAAAATTCAGGAGAAGGATGAATACGCACTTGTTCCGTTCTTCCGTTTTTATGATACCGTACATACTTTCCTGGACGGCTCTATCCGCCGGGTAATCGAGCGTTGCCAGAAAGCAGCCGACAATGGCGATGGCATCGAACAGCAGGATGTAGATGTACTGAAGCTTCTGTACTTGATTCGATATATTGATGATATTCCTTCCAATCTGGACAATATCGTGATCCTTATGGCAGACGATATTCGTGTGGATAAGATTATCATGCGTGAAGCTGTCCGAGGATGCCTTGATCGTCTGATGAGTCAGAACTATATAGGCAGAACTGGTGACACTTATAACTTCCTGACGGACGAAGAACAGGATATTCAGCGTGAAATAAGAGATACAAATGTGGATACCGCTTCTATTGTAGAGCGTATCGCCCAGATGATTTATGGCGATATTTTCACAACCAAGAAATTCCGTTATGGAAAATATGACTTTGCTTTCGATCAGATGGTAGATGGCATTACGGTTGGAGTGGCAACAGGTGGTATGCGTCTGCGTTTCCTGACCGTTGCTACCGATGCTATTGAAAAAACTGATTACCGTCTGATGTCAGAATCCAAAGGCAACGAAGCAATCGTGGTTCTGGCTGATACGCCTTATTATGAATCTCTGGAATCTGCCATGAAGATTCGTAAGTATGTAAAACAGAGAAATGTAAGCCAGCTTCCGAAAAGTGTACAGAAAATCATCAGCGATCAGCAGGATGAAGCCACAAAATATGAAGAAAGTGCTATGGCCGAATTACAAAATGCGATCGAAGGGGCGCAGTTCTATGTAGATGGCGAACATCTGGAAATCAAATCTGGAAATGCTAAGAGCAAGATTGACCAGTCGCTTGAATATCTGGTTGCCCATGTATATAGCAAGCTCGATCTGATTACAGATAATGCAGGCAGTGATGCAGATATTATTGCGATTCTGACAGGTGCGGTAACAGCACTTCCAGGCATGGAACCGAACCGTGATGCAGCTTCTGCTATGGAAGAATATCTGGAAATGCAGGATGCGAAAAAGCTGCCGACTTCTATGGCAGATGTGCAAAGCAAATACAGTGCGATTCCGTATGGCTGGAAAGAAATCGACATTGCTGCGGTTGCGGCACAGCTGATTTATTCCCAGAAAGTAACCATCAAGTATGCAGGCAATACCATTCAGCCAGATGACCCGAAACTGCCGGATATGCTCCGCAAAAAGAGTGAGATCGGTAAGACGTCTATCAGCAAACGTAAAAATATTTCTGCTACGATGCTACGTGATGTTAAAGAAATGCTACGTGAGTATTTCGACATCATGGATGTACCGGACGATGAAGATGGTCTGATTCGCTTTGTGACGGAGAAGTTTACCGAGCAGCGTGATTACTATGTTTCTTTGGATGCCCGTTATGACGGACATAAATACCCGGATCGTGCATTAGTTCAGGAAGCCATTCATCTGATGGATGATGTACTTTCCCAGAAGAAAGACAATATTGCTCTAATTGAGCGTGTGCTGAAAAAAGAGGATGCTCTCTTTGATAACAAAGAAGCCATGAGCAACGGCATTGAAAATTTCTTCAAGACTCAGGTGACGGTATTCGACCAGGCAGTACAGTTTGAAAACTCTCTGCATGATGACCTTGACCGAATTGCGGAAAATGAGGAAGCACACAAGGCACTGAACACTATTCGCCTGATTACGATGATTCAGACCGGAAGCAAGTTCAACTATAACCGGATTCATGAACTGAATCCGTTGATGGATATGGTTCGTACCGCCCATGATAAGATGCTGGAAGAAAAACGTGCTGAGGTTCTGGAAACGGTTCGTCAGTGTATGGAAGCAACCCACACTGCCGCAAACGGCGATTCTAAGGCATCCCATCTGATTGAGAAATCAGACAGGTATTTCAGCCAGTGCAAGGAGAAAATCGCAGAATTAAAGAGCCTTGCCCTTCTGGATGCTATGTTCCTGCCGATGTGCCAATATAAGGATGATACCGTCAGCAATATCGAGTCTGTTCTGGCTCCGCCTGCACCGAAGCCGCCAGTACAGTCGACGCAGCTGGGAAAAGAAGCAGCTCCAGCAAAGAAGAAAGTGGTTCGTGCCTATAACCGTCAGGTTGTATTCCAGGCAAAGACCTTACAGACGGATGCGGATATTGATGATTATGTAGAGAAGATTCGTTCTCAGTTGAAACAGTTATTGAAGAATTGTGATGAGATTAAGTTGAATTAAGTATTATGATTAAGGAAGAATAATGAATAATTATGAAAAGAAAGAGAAAATAATAGATGAAGCTAAGAAAGAAACGGACACAAAATTAACGGATTCAATAGCAAATGAATCAATAAAACAAATACAGAAAAATCAAAATAAAATTCTTGAGTCATTTCAACCAATATTAGAAAAGCAGACTAATATGAAAGTGGGGCTAGAAAATTTTAAGAAATCGTTGGGTATGTCTGTTTCAAAATGGAATCAAATGCAAGAGGTTATAAAAATCTTAAAAAAATCATTTAAATTTTCTCATAATATTGAAGTTGGTGAATTTTCAAAAGCTATCTATAGAATGACAGCAGAATTTTCAGAAGTAATTCGAAAAATTAAAATTCCATCAATTTCTGAGAAAAAAAAGCAAGAACTTCTTGAAATACATAGGTTGTGGGGACATTATGGATGGACAATAAATCCTTGTGCAGATGAAGAAACGCTATTTAGTAGTATGCCAGCTAATAATAAAAAAGATGCTGACATTATGGCATTAAAACAATGTCCTAATAAAATAATGGAACAAATATTTGAAGTTTTATTAGAAAACAAACGAACGAAAAAAGACAGATTTTAGAGAAGCAGTATTTGATTATAGACATAAGCAGTATAAATCATGTGCGTTTATTTTGTTTGCTTTAATTGATGCGATATTGATTAGATTGCAGAAAAAATCGACTTTAGATGGAAAAAGGCGTAATGTTGGGTTAAGCGCTGTGCGAGATGCAAAGAAACGAACGGAAATAGATGTGAATACAGAAGTGCTTTATACAGCATTGTTTTGTACAAATCTTTTTGCTTGTCTTCAAAAAGTGTTTGAAAGTGGAAACGATTTTAGAAAACAACCGGAGGTTATAAATAGAAATTTTCTTGACCATGGAATGCTTACAAGAAAGGTTACGAAGAAAGACTGTATGCAATTGTTTTTGCTGTATTACAATATGCTCAAGCTGTTAGAGTTGATTTATTAAGAGGATGAATATAATGGATAAGAATGCGATTAAAAAATTTGCTGTCTGGGCAAGAACAGAGCTGATCGCCCGTGTTTCCCTGAAAGGTGTGGAATACGGTATCACAGAGGGCAACATTGAGGATGCTAATGTGGACAGCGTTGGCGGCAAAGTCCTTACTGCCGATGAAAAGAAGCAGCGTCAGGCTCTGATTGCCGAGATTAATGATAAAGGATATAAGCAGGTCATGGAGGAGGTTGCCTACACTTGGTTCAACCGCTTCTCTGCTCTGCGATTTATGGAAGTCAACGGCTACATTCCTTCCCATGTGCGTGTATTTACGGACGAGGAAAACAATTTTAAGCCGCAGATTATAACCGAAGCCATTCATCTGGATTTGGATGGACTGGATATGGAAAAGGTCTATGAACTGAAAGATGCCGAAAAGACCGAAGAACTCTATAAATATTTGCTGATCGTGCAGTGTAACGCTCTGAATAAGATTCTGCCGGGAATGTTCCAGAGACTCTCAGACTACACTGAGCTTCTTCTGCCAGACAATCTGCTCCGTGAAGGTAGCGTGATTCAGAAGATGATTGAGCTGATACCGGAGGATGATTGGAAGGATGCTGTCCAGATCATCGGTTGGTTGTATCAGTATTATAACAGTGAGAAAAAGGTCGATGTTTTTGCAGCACTGAAAAAGAATGTGAAAATCACAAAAGAAAACATCCCTGCAGCAACTCAGCTTTTCACACCAGACTGGATTGTTCGCTACATGGTAGAGAATAGTCTTGGTCGTTTATGGCTGGAGGGACACCCAGATGTTAAGAGTCAGCTTCTTCCTACCGAGGAAGAACAGTCTGCTTATGCTGCCGGAAACCGTGACCCGGAAGATACCAAATGGCACTACTATCTGGAAGAAGCCGAGCAGGAGCCGGAGTGCAGACACAGCTTGCAGAGATTCGTAAGGAATACGCCGCACTGACGCCGGATCAGCTGAAAGTCATTGACCCTTGCTCCGGTTCCGGTCATATTCTTGCATATATGTTTGATGTACTGATGAAGATTTATGAATCCTACGGCTATACCACCCGTGAAGCAGTGTCAAGCATTGTAGAGAACAATCTTTACGGTTTGGATATTGATGACCGTGCGGCACAGCTGGCTTACTTTGCGGTAATGATGAAAGCCCGTCAGTATGATCGCCGCTTCTTCAGCCGTGGCATTCAGCCCCATGTGTATGCTATTGTCGAGAGCAATCATGTAGATAAATTTGCAGTAGATTATTTCTGTAATGGCGATATGAAGCTCACAGCTTCTATGGACACCATCATCAAAGAGCTGCATGATGCAAAGGAATACGGTTCTAGTCTGACTGTGACACCGCAGGATTGGTCTGCTCTGTATGACCGTTTTGCTGAGATTACGGAAGATATAAATATGTCTCGTGAGACGGCACTGAGAGAATTACTGCCATTGGTACAGGTGGCAGAAGCATTGGCACAGAAGTATGATGTGGTTGTGACAAATCCACCGTATATGGGTGCATCAAGCATGGGAAGCAATCTTACAAATTATGCCAAGAAACAATATCCAGATAGTAAAAGTGATTTGTTTGCAATTTTTATTGATCATTGTGAACAAATGACGAGAAAAAATGGTTTTCAAGCAATGATTACACAGCATACATGGATGTTTTTATCAAGCTTTGAAAAACTAAGAGCAAAATTACGAAATATATGTGTTGTGAATATGGCTCATTTGGGAGCAAGGGCTTTTGAAGAAATAGGTGGTGAAGTAGTCCAGACAACATCGTTTGTGTTTAGAAAAGCTGTTTTAAATAACCATAATGGTGTTTATTGTCGTTTGGTAGAATCTACTACGCAACAGGCAAAAGAAGATCGGTTCCTTTCTAAAAGGAATAGATACATTGCACAACAGATAAAATTTCTAAAAATACCTGGAAATCCATTGGCTTATTGGGTTAGTGATAAGTTTGCAAATTTGTTTGAAAAGGAATGTGTTCGAGACGTAGCTACTGCATGTATTGGAATGCGTACTGGGAATAATGACCGTTTTTTAAGACTTTGGTATGAAGTGGAAAATAAAAAAATAGGCTATAAGTATCCTTCAGCTGCATCTGCTGAAAGAGATGGAATGAAATGGATTCCTTATAATAAAGGCGGTGAATTTAGAAAGTGGTATGGTAATCATGATTATGTTGTAAATTGGGAGAATGATGGATGTGAGATTAAAGAGAATACTCGCAGAGTATATCCACAGCTTGGAGATAATCTTGGTTGGAAAATAAGCAATGAAAAATATTATTTTAAAGAAGGCATTTCTTGGACGGTAGTTACGTCTAAAGTTTGTTTCCGTAGATATTATCAAGGACATATTTTTAGTAACAGTGGGCAGTCCGTTATTTCAGATAATTCGGTATTACTTGATTATCTAACAGCAGTCCTTAATAGTCGAATTTCGGAAATGGTTTTAGCAATGATTTCACCTACATTAGGATTTGAGTCAGGATATGTAAATAAAGTGCCTGTGGTTATAGATAAAAACAGAGAGTGTGAATGCTGTACTATTGCAAACAGTAATATTTCTATTTCAAAAATAGATTGGGATTCCTTTGAAACCTCATGGGACTTTCAACACCATCCATTGCTTCGCAAAGTTCCTACCATTGCGGAAGCCTTTGACCAGTGGCAGAGTGAATGTGATGAGCGTTTCAATCAGTTGAAAGACAACGAGGAAGAACTGAACCGTATTTTCATTGATATTTACGGTTTGCAGGATGAGCTGACACCGGATGTTGAGGATAAGGATGTCACTGTCCGCAAGGCCGACCTTGGCAGAGATATTCGCTCTTTTATTTCCTATGCGGTTGGCTGTATGTTTGGTCGCTACTCTCTGGATGTGGAGGGTCTTGCCTATGCAGGCGGCGAATGGGACAACAGCAAGTACGATTCTTTCGCTGCGGATAAGGATAACATTATCCCAATTTGCGACGATGAATACTTCGAGGATGATATTGTTGGTCTGTTTGTGGAGTTCGTAAAAACGGTTTACGGTGAAGATACACTGGACGAAAATCTGAAATTCATTGCTGATGCGCTGGGCGGCAAAGGTCAGCCGAAGGATGTGATTCGGAATTATTTTCTGAGTGGCTTCTATTCTGACCATTGCAAAATTTATCAGAAACGTCCGATTTACTGGCTGTTTGACAGCGGCAAGAAGAATGGCTTTAAGGCTCTGATTTATATGCACCGCTATCAGCCGGACACCATTGCTCGTATTCGTACCGATTATGTACATGAACAGCAGGCTCGTTATCGTACTGCTATTGCCGATTTGGAACAGCGTATTGCGAATGCTTCTACCGGCGAGCGTGTGAAGCTGAACAAAAAGCTGACCACTTTGCAGGCACAGGATACTGAAATCAGAACCTACGAGGAAAAGATTCATCACCTTGCCGACCAGATGATTTCTATTGATCTGGACGATGGCGTGAAGAAGAATTATGCAATTTTTCAGGATGTTTTGGCTAAAATAAAGTAGGAAAGAGGATGAGAAAGTGCAGTCAAAAGAGGATGTTTTAAATAGAGAACCATTTGTCAAACAGATAGTTGATTTGACTAAGATCCTTTCAGAAAAACGTAAAAATTGTTGTTTTGCTATTGAAGGAGAATGGGGAAGTGGTAAGAGTTTTGCACTGGAAAAGATTCAAGAATGTCTTCAAGTGGAACAATCGGAAACAACAAACACGGATCGTTTTTTTGTTGTTCGATATGATTGTTGGCGGTACGATTACTATGAAGAACCGATAGTTGCTATTATTTCTGTATTAAAAGATCAGATTGAACAGTATGTGAGTTTATTATCAAATGAGACTAAGAAAGAAATGTTAGCCATTGTTAAAAATACAATAACAAAGATTGCTGTCGAAGCAATCAAATCAAAGACGGGATTAGATTTGGATGGTATTGTTGGAACATCTGAAGATGATGGAAAAATATATGATAAATATTTTGGCTTCCAGAATATATTTAAAGAAGTACAAGAGCAAATTAAGAAGATATCAGAAGAACAAACAGTAGTTATCATGGTTGATGAATTAGATAGATGCTTGCCCTCGTATGCGATTAAAGTGTTGGAACGTATTCATCATGTATTCAATGAGTTGGAAAATGTAGTGGTTATAATTGCAATGGAGAAAAAACAAATGTCGAATTCATTGCATCAAATTTATGGTGATGAAATGGATGTTGATCGATATTTGAAAAAAAATAATCTCATTAAGTTTTAAACTGGATAATGGATCGGCTAATAATTTTATTAAGAAATATGAGAGTTTTATGAATATGTTTATCATCCAAGATCAAGAAAGGGATGAGTTGGAAAAATTTTTAAAGGAAATTACTTTTGGAATAGAAATTCGCGCACAGGAAAAAATTTTTGAAAATGCAGAAAGTATACATAGACTGATGGCAGAGCAAGAAAAAATGGATAGTGCTATATTAGCGTTTGAGTTGCTTGTTTTATGTATAAAAGAAAAAATGTCAACAGTTAGTATGAAGTGGATAGTTGATACATCAGGTTATCCAGATGTCGAAACTAGAATTGGAAAAGATTATTTTGATTCGATAAGGGATTATGCAAAACATATTAGACAATATCCTAAAAAAGTAAACTACAAATTTGTATGTAAGGAAAATGATTTTGTTGACAAAATGATTTTTATAATTTCTGGATTGTATAATGAATATAAAAACAACGAATGCGATTCGTTTTATTGTGCAGATAAGGAAATACAACAAAAGTTGAATTTTTCAAAAAAAAAAAGTCTATGAATTATTAAAAAAATATAGGAAAGGTTGACATATGATGACGGATGAAAAAATCAAAAATTCCAGTGAGCTGGAGTTTGCTGTATTTTGCATTGAAAATGTAGCAGCAAAGCTGGGGGTGGATGCAGAGCGTGTCTATCAGGCATTTACCGAACAAAGCGATATTCTGAACGGTTATATCGTGCCGGAATATGAAGTGCTGCATACCCAGAGCCGGGAATATATCGTTGATGACCTCCTTGATGTGATGAAAGAAAGGGGTGTGGAAGTATGATTCTTTATCATGGTTCTTTTTTAGAGATTGCAAAGCCGGATTTGGTTCATTCCCGCCCCAATGTAGACTTCGGGCGTGGCTTCTATGTCACGCCGCTGTATGAACAGGCAGCGAAGTGGTGCGGTAAGTTCAAACGCCGTGGGAAAGATGGCATTATCTCTCGGTATGAATACGATGAAAGCCGGGAATCTGAACTGAAAACGCTGAAATTCGATTCTTATTCCGGAGAATGGCTGGATTTCATTCTGAACTGCCGCAGTGGAAAAGATTCGACAGATTACGACCTTGTTGTAGGCGGTGTTGCCAATGATAAAGTGTTCAATACCGTGGAGCTGTTCGTTGACGGACTGATTGATAAAACGGAAGCTATCAACCGCCTGCGTTATGAAAAGCCGAACCTGCAAATATGTTTCCGCACAGAGAAAGCACTGTCTCTGTTGCATTTTGAAGGGAGTGAAACATTATGACAGCAAATCCGATTTTGCTTCAGAAAAAATATAGCCGTGTTATTGAGTGCTTTGCCAAACAGCAGGGACTTTCACTGGATGCGGCATTGGATTTCTTTTATCATTCCCAGGTTTATCAGCTGCTCCGTGATGGTGTTTCCGATATGCACTGCATGAGCGATGCGTATTTGGCAGAGGAATTGAAACAGGAATATGAGGAGAAAGTGCCTGAAAAAGCGGTAGTAAAGGAGAGAATAAAGTGAGACATAATATTTTTGATTCAATACCATCCGATATAGTTTCCAGTAAAGATAATGTATTTGCAAATTTTTTGCAAACGGCTGGACTTTATGATTCCATGAAAATAGATGAAGATAATATTGCTGACTTAATTGAGTTGCTTAAAGGAAACGTTAAAATTAGTGCTTATTGTAAAGAATGCAAACAAGAACGTGTTTTTAGCATGAAACCTATTGAGTATTATTTTGAAACGGGTCCAGAGGGGGATGAAGAAATTAGTTGTGCATCTCTTGGTGAGGAAATAGAGTCACTTCAAAATATGATATTTAGTACCAAATCCAGACAAGAAAAGAGTCCTGCCGAAGAATGGAAATGGATAAATTGGCAAATAGCTGATACTACGAGATTAATGAAATTGGAATATATTTGTTCAATGGATGAGAAGCATCATCTTGATTATATTGTTCTGACAACGGACAATTCAATGATGAAAATTGGGCAGTATCCATCTATTGCAGATATGACATTTTCATATGTTTATTTGAGACGAATTCTTGAAAGACTTGTTTACAAAGCAAAAGAAGCTGCGGCTGATGTCATTGATAACGAGATGTTTGAACAGGCGAAAGTTGCTGAAAAAATTAAGATGTTGGAAGGATATCTTCCAGATATACTGGTCAAAAAATACAACTATTTATGGAATCTTGAGCAAGGGTATTCATGAGTTAAGCGAAG